>OBWN01000001.1_pt1 | contig 863906 bp, 712 predicted proteins | sample 1501351 | NCBI WGS metagenome assembly OBWN01 (sample SAMEA2580087, study PRJEB22360) | human gut metagenome | biome: human gut; feature: human-associated habitat; material: faeces | place: Denmark | collected 2008/2010
ACAGAGAGGTTCGAAGTGAGCGAAATTAACTATCAGGCACTGCGTGAAGCGGCAGAAAAAGCAACGTGTGGTGAGTGGTCGCTCGAATATGGAGAGAGCCGATTTGATGGTGATTATGCGCTAATTCATCGTGAAGTTGCTGGATATATTCCCATTTGCAGAATTGAAGGAGCGCATCCAGAAAGCGGTTTCGATGAAGATTTCCAAATGGAACAGCAGGCCAATGCTGAATTCATCGCCGCAGCCAATCCGGCTACTGTGCTGGCACTGCTGGATGAACGGGAAAGAAACCAGCAATACATAAAACGCCGCGACCAGGAGAACGAGGATATTGCTCTTACTGTTGGGAAGCTGAGAGTTGAGCTTGAGGAGACAAAATCAAAACTCAACGAGCAGCGTGAGTATTACGAAGGTGTTATCTCGGATGGGGGTAAGCGTATTGCTGAACTGGAGAAAAGCGAAGAGCAACTCATTAACGAGCGTGACCATGCTGAATCTGCTTTAGCAGATATGTACTTTGCAGCAACCGGGGATGAGCCGGAGTGGAGCAACTGGTTCGGCTTTTCAGATGCTGTCGATGCCGTGGTTGACAGAATTGCTGATTTAGAAGCTAAACAGCCATCACCAGTAGTACCGGAAGGACTGGTTAAAGCAGTGCGCTTCTATGAACAGGTTAAGCGTGAAAATCCACCAGTCGAAACAGAGGCATGGAAAGACGCTATTGACTGGGTGCTCAAAGAGTCTTGTCAGGCTGTAAACATTGATACCAATGGAGATTGATATGAGCACTTTTACCGACAAAGAACTGATTAAAGAAATCAAAGAGCGTATCAGCAGTTTGGATGTGCGAGACAATGTTGAGCGCCGGGCTTATGAAATTGCTCTGGCATCGCTGGAAGAGAATCCGGTGGCATGGCTGCATTCAGACAATGGCTTAGGTATTCCGGCAATAACGAGGAGTAAAAACATTGCTGACAGTTGGTTATCAAAGGGTTGGTATGTTCAGCCGCTATATATGCCAAGCCAGTGCCAGTAGTACCTGAAGAAAAACCAATGCCTAACCCTCTTAGCATGTACGCGGTCGATGCTGTTGCCGCTATTGCAGAGGTGAGAGGCTGGAACGCCTGCCGCGCGGCTATGCTTCATGCCGGAAACTTTCGGGAAAACGCGAATTCGTCAACCAATAATTTTCGGGAAATTTCGGAAACGTCAACCAACTCTCCGGTAATTCCTGGTGAGGTGTTGTCCGCAATCCTGAAATTTGCCAGAGTTCGTGCTGATTTCGATGATTTTGACGGCGACAGGCGAGGTATCGGTGATTGTCTGGATGAGGCTGAGCAAGAGCTTATCGTTACCATTAACAAATATGCCAGTCAGTTGGCAGCAGAACCGATAGCGACTAATGACGTTCGAGAGCAGCAGACAGCCGTTCCGCCAGTTCCTGTAATACAGGCTGATGTCGCGCAAGCAATTGAAAATCTCAGGCAGAAGTTAGTGGAATGCAATCGCTATAACTACTGCGCAGATGCAGTTAAGGGCGTAGAGGATGCCTGCCACGCTGCCATGCTTCAGGGAAAAAGAGAGTGATATGGCTATTGCCGCAAGTTACACCATGCATCTCTATTGTGATTGTCGCCAGTGTACGGAAGGTGTATATCCAGTGCCAGACTTCGGTGAGTATATCGGTACGTCATGGTCTGGTTGTGCAAAAGAGGCCCGTAAAGACGGGTGGCGAATAAGCAAAGACAAAACACGTACTTTTGCGCCCGGGCATAAAGTTTTGAGGATTAACACATGACCACTATTACCAAAGAACGTATTGAATTGTTCATTAAAAATCCGCTTGAAAACGGGCTTACTCGTGGCGAACAAATGGAACTAGCACGAATTGCACTGGCATCACTGGAACGCGAACAGATTCGCCACGAGCATGCCAAATGGTCTGACTCCACATTTGGCTGCGTTGGCCCCATTGGTCCACTGAAACACCTCTCAAAAGAGGCACTGGAAGCCGCAGCCGAACCAGACGATCTTAGCGAGTGGGCTGATATGCAGTTTCTGTTGTGGGATGCACAGCGCCGTGCTGGCATCAGCGATGCTGAAATTACCGTTGCTATGGAAGATAAATTGAAGATCAACATGGAGCGCCAGTGGCCTGAGCCAAAAGATGGTGAGCCTCGCTTGCACATTAAAGAACCCGGCAACTCTCCGGTAATTCCGGATGGTTTATCCACGGTATGCGCTGAGGCTTATCAGGTTGTAGGAGTTATGGCAGATGCGCTTGGTGTATTCGGTGATGCAGCAGTACAGAAAGTTCTGGATAACCTGTCACAGCAAAAACTTGTTCACAGAGATGTGCTGCCGTTCTCGCTTCCGGTAACTCCGGATGGTTGGGTTATGGTTCCTAAACAGGTAACGCCGGAAATCAGCAACGCGATAAACGTTGTGGGTCAACGCTGTACATGCGGAAATTGCTCTCAGCGGTTGTGGGATTTATTACTCGACGCCACACAGCAAGGAGTTAACCGTGGCTAACCTGCAACTTGCCGTTAAAGGTGAATACTTCGATGCCATGATTCGCGGAGAGAAAACGGAAGAGTATCGCCTGTGTAATGACTACTGGAAAAAGCGCCTCGTTAACCGTAAGCATGACCGCCTGATTATCACAAAGGGATATCCGAAGCGCGACGATTCCAGCCGCAGAGTTGATGTTCCGTATGACGGATATGAAGTGAAGACAATCACACATCCGCACTTCGGTGATAAACCGGTAAAGGTATACGCGATAAAGGTAAATATCGGCACTGAATAACAATCCGCACAACACAAGGTCAAGAATGTTCAGAGTGATTTACCCTAACACCTGGTACGTCGACCACCACGGCACTCCCTGCAAAATCCTGCGTTCCACTCACAACAAAGTTCACTACATCCGAAAAGGCAGAACATGTATCGCCAGCATGTTCCGCTTTAATCATGACTTTGAACCTGTGAATAAAGCTGACGCAGATCGGATAGCTGAAGAGATCGAAACAGCAGAACACATTAAGAAGTTACGTGCCATACGCAGGAAATAGAAAAATTGATAAATTCAATACTGCATTTCTCAGCATTAAATTTATCTCTATGACCAGTCAAGAGATGTACCTGCCATGAGCTTAATATCATGTCAGATATATCGGTCACAAACTCCCTCAGCAGCTAAGAGGAGGACAAATGTCTCGACTAATCACTTTACAGGACTGGGCTAAAGAAGAATTTGGGGACTTAGCACCAAGTGAGCGAGTTCTGAAAAAATACGCGCAAGGGAAAATGATGGCCCCACCCGCTATAAAAGTTGGTCGCTACTGGATGATTGACCGAAATTCCCGTTTTGTAGGAACGCTTGCAGAACCGCAACTCCCAATAAACGCAAACCCAAAACTCCAACGGATAATCGCTGATGGCTGCTAGACCCCGATCTCACAAAATCTCTATACCCAATTTATATTGCAAATTAGATAAGCGAACCGGAAAGGTATATTGGCAATACAAACATCCACTATCCGGTCGTTTTCATAGCTTAGGAACTGATGAGAATGAAGCAAAACAAGTTGCTACTGAAGCAAATACCATTATTGCTGAACAACGTACCCGACAAATATTAAGCGTCAATGAGCGTCTAGAAAGAATGAAAGGCAGGCGCTCAGACATTACGGTGACAGAATGGCTTGATAAATATATTTCTATCCAGGAGGACAGGCTGCAACATAATGAACTAAGACCCAACTCCTATCGGCAAAAAGGCAAACCCATTCGTCTTTTCCGTGAGCATTGTGGAATGCAACACCTCAAGGATATTACCGCACTTGATATTGCCGAAATAATTGATGCTGTAAAGGCTGAAGGTCATAACAGGATGGCGCAAGTCGTGAGAATGGTGTTGATCGACGTCTTCAAAGAAGCACAACACGCAGGACATGTTCCGCCAGGATTTAACCCAGCGCAGGCAACAAAACAACCGCGAAATCGAGTAAACCGCCAAAGATTATCACTGCCCGAATGGCAGGCAATATTTGACAGCGTAAGCAGACGGCAGCCCTATTTAAAATGCGGGATGCTACTTGCTCTTGTCACTGGACAACGTTTAGGCGATATCTGCAATTTGAAATTCTCTGATATCTGGGACGACATGTTGCACATTACTCAGGAAAAAACCGGTTCAAAACTTGCTATTCCGCTTAACCTGAAATGCGATGCTCTGAATATTACCCTTCGTGAAGTTATATCTCAGTGCAGGGATGCTGTTGTTAGTAAATATCTGGTCCATTACCGTCACACTACCTCTCAAGCAAACAGAGGAGACCAGGTGTCTGCAAATACTCTTACAACGGCTTTTAAAAAGGCCAGGGAAAAATGTGGCATAAAATGGGAGCCAGGAACTGCGCCCACATTTCATGAGCAGCGATCTCTGTCAGAACGGTTATATCGGGAACAGGGTCTGGATACGCAAAAGTTGTTAGGTCATAAATCCAGAAAAATGACCGACCGATACAATGATGATCGTGGTAAAGACTGGATTATCGTAGATATCAAAACAGCATAGAAAATAGCCAGTTTTGGGGAAGGGTTTTGGGGAAAGTTTTGGGGAAGATTTTACATCATCATAAAACAACGGGCGTGTTATACGCCCGTTACAATATTTAACACATGTAGTGATTACATATTCTTGATGATCGCATCACCAAACTCTGAACATTTCAGCAGCTTAGCGCCTTCCATCAGACGTTCGAAGTCATAGGTTACGGTCTTCGCATTGATTGCGCCTTCCATACCTTTAACAATCAGGTCTGCGGCTTCAGTCCAGCCCATATGGCGCAGCATCATCTCAGCGGAGAGAATAATAGAGCCTGGGTTTACTTTGTCCTGTCCGGCATATTTCGGCGCAGTACCGTGGGTGGCTTCAAACAGGGCGCATTCGTCACCGATGTTTGCGCCAGGGGCGATACCGATACCACCAACCTGCGCTGCCAGGGCGTCAGAAATGTAGTCACCGTTCAGGTTCATACAGGCGATAACATCATATTCAGCCGGACGCAGCAGGATCTGTTGCAGGAATGCATCAGCAATCACGTCTTTAATGACGATCTCTTTGCCGGTATTCGGGTTTTTAACTTTCAGCCACGGGCCGCCGTCGATCAGTTCACCGCCAAATTCTTCACGCGCCAGTTGGTAGCCCCAGTCTTTAAACGCGCCTTCGGTGAACTTCATGATGTTGCCTTTGTGCACCAGGGTCACAGAGTCACGATCGTTAGCAATTGCGTATTCGATCGCTGCACGAACCAGACGTTTGGTGCCTTCTTCCGAACACGGCTTAATACCGATACCGCAATGTTCCGGGAAGCGAATTTTCTTCACGCCCATCTCTTCACGCAGGAATTTAATCACTTTCTCAGCGTCGGCAGAGTCTGCTTTCCATTCGATACCCGCATAAATGTCTTCCGAGTTTTCACGGAAGATAACCATATCGGTTAGTTCAGGGTGTTTAACCGGGCTTGGAGTGCCCTGATAGTAACGTACCGGACGCAGGCAGATGTAGAGATCCAGTTCCTGGCGCAGGGCAACGTTCAGAGAGCGAATACCGCCACCAACCGGAGTGGTCAGCGGGCCTTTAATGGCAACGCGATATTCACGAATCAGATCAAGGGTTTCAGCAGGCAACCAGACGTCCTGACCATAAACCTGTGTGGATTTTTCACCGGTGTAAATTTCCATCCAGGAGATTTTACGCTCGCCTTTATAGGCTTTCTCGACTGCAGCGTCGACCACTTTCAGCATGGCTGGGGTTACATCTACACCGATTCCATCACCTTCAATGTAAGGGATAATCGGATTTTCAGGAACGTTGAGTTTGCCGTTTTGCAGGGTGATCTTCTTGCCTTGTGCCGGAACAACTACTTTACTTTCCATTCACCTCTCCTTCGAGCGCTACTGGTTTGCTCGTCTGCCACCACGTTGCATATGCGTTTGCGTCCTGCGATACGGATGCTTTAGAGCAATTTTTTGTTAATGATTTGTAATTGACTTGTCAATACTACCCTATTGTTTGCCGTCATGAAAGATGCGCGTTATTAGGCTATAATGCGGCAATTCATAATCTCTGAAAATACCATGCAAAAAACTTCTTTTAGAAATCACCAGGTTAAGCGATTCAGCTCGCAACGTTCTACCAGGCGTAAACCTGACAACCAGCCCACGCGTGTGATCCTGTTCAATAAACCCTACGATGTTCTTCCGCAGTTCACCGATGAAGCCGGACGCAAAACATTAAAAGAATTCATCCCGATTCAAGGCGTTTATGCAGCAGGTCGCCTTGACCGCGATAGCGAAGGGTTACTGGTGCTGACCAATAACGGCGCGTTGCAGGCGCGTTTAACCCAGCCGGGCAAACGCACCGGAAAAATCTATTATGTGCAGGTGGAAGGTATTCCCACACAAGAGGCACTTGAAGCCTTGCGCAATGGCGTAACCTTAAATGATGGCCCTACCCTGCCCGCAGGCGCGGAGTTGGTTGAAGAACCCGCGTGGTTATGGCCGCGGAATCCACCAATTCGTGAGCGCAAAAGTATTCCCACCAGCTGGCTGAAGATCACCTTATATGAAGGACGTAATCGCCAGGTGCGCCGCATGACCGCCCATGTTGGTTTCCCCACGCTGCGACTGATTCGCTATGCGATGGGGGATTACTCTTTGGATAATCTTGCCAATGGCGAATGGCGAGACGCGACAGATTAAGGATGCAAAATGTTTAAACCGCACGTTACCGTTGCTTGCGTGGTGCACGCAGAAGGCAAATTTTTAGTCGTTGAAGAGACGATTAATGGTAAAGCGTTATGGAACCAACCTGCCGGGCACCTGGAAGCCGATGAAACCTTAGTGGAAGCCGCCGCCCGTGAGCTGTGGGAAGAAACCGGCATTAGCGCGCAGCCGCAACACTTTATTCGTATGCATCAGTGGATTGCGCCCGATAAAACGCCGTTTTTGCGTTTCCTCTTTGCCATTGAGCTTGAGCAAATATGCCCGACGCAGCCTCATGACAGCGATATCGACTGCTGCCGTTGGGTCAGCGCCGAAGACATTTTACAGGCGTCAAATCTTCGTTCGCCGCTGGTGGCGGAAAGTATTCGTTGTTATCAAAGCGGGCAACGCTATCCGCTGGAGATGATTGGCGATTTTAACTGGCCTTTTACAAAGGGTGTCATCTAAAAGGCTGCGTGATAGAATACGCCGCCTTGAAGTTCAATGTCGTGAGTGATCCAATGTCTGAAACCGCAAAAAAAGTAATCGTCGGCATGTCCGGCGGTGTCGATTCCTCCGTTTCTGCCTGGCTGTTACAACAACAGGGATATCAGGTCGAAGGCCTGTTTATGAAGAACTGGGAAGAAGACGACGGTGAGGAATATTGCACAGCGGCAGCGGATCTGGCTGATGCCCAGGCTGTCTGCGACAAGCTCGGCATTGAACTGCACACCGTTAACTTTGCTGCCGAGTACTGGGACAACGTCTTCGAACTGTTCCTTGCCGAATATAAAGCCGGTCGCACGCCGAATCCGGATATTCTGTGCAACAAAGAGATCAAATTTAAAGCTTTCCTCGAATTTGCCGCCGAAGATTTAGGTGCCGATTATATCGCTACCGGTCATTACGTACGTCGGGCAGATGTCGATGGCAAGAGCCGCCTGCTGCGTGGTCTGGACAGCAATAAAGACCAGAGCTACTTCCTTTATACGCTCAGCCATGAGCAGATTGCGCAAAGCCTGTTCCCGGTCGGCGAACTGGAAAAACCGCAGGTGCGTAAGATTGCTGAAGATCTTGGTCTGGTCACCGCGAAGAAAAAAGACTCTACCGGCATTTGCTTCATTGGCGAACGTAAATTCCGCGAGTTCCTGGGCCGTTATCTCCCGGCGCAACCGGGCAAAATCATTACCGTCGATGGCGATGAAATTGGTGAGCATCAGGGGCTGATGTATCACACCCTCGGTCAGCGTAAAGGTCTGGGTATCGGTGGCACCAAAGACGGCACCGAAGAACCGTGGTATGTGGTCGATAAAGACGTCGAAAACAACATTCTGATTGTTGCGCAAGGCCATGAACACCCGCGTCTGATGTCTGTCGGTCTGATTGCCCAGCAGCTGCACTGGGTCGATCGCGAACCGTTCACCGGTACTATGCGTTGCACAGTAAAAACCCGCTATCGCCAGACCGACATCCCGTGCACCGTCAAGGCGCTGGACGATGATCGCATTGAAGTGATTTTCGATGAGCCGGTTGCCGCCGTGACGCCGGGCCAGTCTGCCGTTTTCTATAACGGTGAAGTGTGCCTCGGTGGCGGTATTATTGAGCAGCGTCTGCCGCTGCCGGTCTGATTATTATCTTTACTTAAAACAAGGAAGCAGTGAACGTGGCAAAGAATTACTATGACATCACCCTCGCCCTGGCCGGTATTTGTCAGTCGGCACGCCTGGTGCAACAACTCGCTCACCAGGGGCATTGTGATGGCGATGCGCTACACGTCTCACTCAACAGTATTATCGATATGAACCCCAGCTCAACGCTGGCGGTTTTTGGCGGCAGCGAAGCCAACCTGCGCGTCGGGCTGGAAACCTTGCTCGGCGTACTCAATGCCAGCAGTCGCCAGGGCTTAAACGCCGAATTAACCCGCTACACACTCAGTCTGATGGTGCTTGAGCGCAAACTCTCCTCAGCGAAAGGTGCGCTCGACACTCTGGGCAACCGGATCAACGGCCTGCAACGCCAGCTCGAACACTTCGATTTACAGTCCGAAACGCTGATGAGCGCGATGGCTGCCATCTATGTTGATGTTATCAGCCCGCTTGGCCCGCGCATTCAGGTCACGGGTTCCCCTGCTGTACTGCAAAGCCCACAGGTGCAGGCGAAAGTTCGTGCAACCCTGCTGGCAGGCATTCGCGCCGCCGTGCTCTGGCACCAGGTCGGCGGCGGTCGTCTGCAACTGATGTTTTCTCGTAATCGCCTGACCACTCAGGCAAAACAAATTCTTGCTCATTTAACCCCGGAGTTGTGATCTATGGAATTATCCTCACTGACCGCCGTTTCCCCTGTCGATGGACGCTACGGCGATAAAGTCAGCGCGCTGCGCGGGATTTTCAGCGAATACGGTTTGCTGAAATTCCGTGTACAAGTTGAAGTACGTTGGCTGCAAAAACTGGCCGCGCACGCAGCGATCAAGGAAGTTCCTGCTTTTGCTGCCGACGCAATCGGTTACCTTGATGCAATTGTCGCCAGTTTCAGCGAAGAAGATGCAGCACGCATCAAAACCATCGAGCGTACCACTAACCACGACGTTAAAGCGGTTGAGTATTTCCTGAAAGAAAAAGTGGCGGATATCCCGGAACTGCACGCGGTTTCTGAATTCATCCACTTTGCCTGTACTTCGGAAGATATCAATAACCTCTCCCACGCATTAATGCTGAAAACCGCGCGTGATGAAGTGATCCTGCCGTACTGGCGTCAACTGATTGATGGCATTAAAGATCTCGCCGCTCAGTACCGCGATATCCCGCTGCTGTCCCGTACCCACGGTCAGCCAGCCACGCCGTCAACCATTGGTAAAGAGATGGCTAACGTCGCCTACCGTATGGAGCGCCAGTACCGCCAGCTTAACCAGGTGGAGATCCTCGGCAAAATCAACGGCGCTGTCGGTAACTACAACGCCCACATCGCCGCTTACCCGGAAGTTGACTGGCATCAGTTCAGCGAAGAGTTCGTCACCTCGCTGGGTATTCAGTGGAACCCGTACACCACCCAGATCGAACCGCACGACTACATTGCCGAACTGTTTGATTGCGTTGCGCGCTTCAACACCATTCTGATCGACTTTGACCGTGACGTCTGGGGTTATATCGCCCTTAACCACTTCAAACAGAAAACCATTGCTGGTGAGATTGGTTCTTCCACCATGCCGCATAAAGTTAACCCGATCGACTTCGAAAACTCCGAAGGGAACCTGGGCCTTTCCAACGCGGTATTGCAGCACCTGGCAAGCAAACTGCCAGTTTCCCGCTGGCAGCGTGACCTGACCGACTCCACCGTGCTGCGTAACCTCGGCGTGGGTATCGGTTATGCGCTGATTGCGTATCAATCCACCCTGAAAGGCGTGAGCAAACTGGAAGTGAACCGTGACCATCTGCTGGATGAACTGGATCACAACTGGGAAGTGCTGGCTGAGCCAATCCAGACAGTTATGCGTCGCTATGGCATCGAAAAACCGTACGAGAAGCTGAAAGAGCTGACTCGCGGTAAGCGCATTGACGCCGAAGGCATGAAGCAATTTATCGACGGTCTGACGCTGCCGGAAGAAGAGAAAGCCCGCCTGAAAGCGATGACGCCGGCTAACTATATTGGTCGCGCCATCACCATGGTTGATGAGCTGAAATAAGCCTCAAATCAGTGCCGGATGGCAATGCTGTCCGGCCTGCTTATTAAGATTATCCACTTTTTGTTTTTTCACTTTACCTCCCCTTCCCGCTGGTTTATTTAATGTTTACCCCCATAACCACATAATCGCGTTACACTATTTTAATAATTAAGACAGGGAGAAATAAAAATGCGCGTACTGGTTGTTGAAGACAATGCGTTGTTACGTCACCATCTTAAAGTTCAGATACAGGATGCTGGTCATCAGGTCGATGACGCAGAAGATGCCAAAGAAGCCGATTATTATCTCAATGAACATTTACCGGATATTGCGATTGTCGATCTCGGATTGCCTGACGAGGATGGTCTGTCACTGATTCGCCGCTGGCGTAGCAATGATGTTTCACTGCCGATTCTGGTATTAACCGCCCGTGAGAGCTGGCAGGACAAAGTCGAAGTATTAAGTGCCGGTGCTGATGATTACGTGACTAAACCGTTTCATATTGAAGAGGTGATGGCGCGAATGCAGGCATTAATGCGGCGTAATAGCGGTCTGGCTTCACAGGTCATTTCGCTACCACCGTTTCAGGTTGATCTCTCCCGCCGTGAATTATCTATTAATGACGAAGTGATCAAACTGACCGCGTTCGAATACACCATTATGGAAACGTTGATACGCAATAATGGCAAAGTGGTCAGCAAAGATTCGTTAATGCTACAACTCTACCCGGATGCGGAGCTGCGGGAAAGTCATACCATAGATGTACTGATGGGACGTCTGCGCAAAAAAATACAGGCACAATATCCGCAAGAAGTGATTACCACCGTTCGCGGCCAGGGCTATCTGTTCGAATTGCGCTGATGAAAAAATTACTGCATCTTTTTTTCCCGCTCTCGCTGCGGGTACGTTTTCTGTTAGCAACGGCAGCAGTAGTATTGGTGCTTTCGCTTGCCTACGGAATGGTTGCGCTGATCGGTTATAGCGTCAGTTTCGATAAAACCACGTTTCGGCTGTTACGTGGCGAGAGCAATCTGTTCTATACCCTTGCGAAGTGGGAAAACAATAAGTTGCATGTCGAGTTACCCGAAAATATCGACAAGCAAAGCCCCACGATGACACTAATTTATGATGAGAACGGGCAGCTTTTATGGGCGCAACGTGACGTGCCCTGGCTGATGAAGATGATCCAGCCTGACTGGCTGAAATCGAACGGTTTTCATGAAATTGAAGCGGATGTTAACGATACCAGCCTCTTGCTGAGTGGAGATCATTCGATACAGCAACAGTTGCAGGAAGTGCGGGAAGATGATGACGACGCGGAGATGACCCACTCGGTGGCGGTAAACGTCTACCCGGCAACATCGCGGATGCCAAAGTTAACCATTGTGGTGGTGGATACCATTCCGGTGGAGCTAAAAAGTTCCTATATGGTCTGGAGCTGGTTTATCTATGTGCTCTCAGCCAATCTGCTGTTAGTGATCCCGCTGCTGTGGGTCGCCGCCTGGTGGAGTTTACGCCCCATCGAAGCCCTGGCAAAAGAAGTCCGCGAACTGGAAGAACATAACCGCGAATTGCTCAATCCAGCCACAACGCGGGAACTGACTAGTCTGGTACGAAACCTGAACCGACTGTTAAAAAGTGAACGCGAACGTTACGACAAATATCGTACGACGCTCACCGACCTGACCCATAGTCTGAAAACGCCACTGGCGGTGCTGCAAAGTACGCTGCGTTCTCTGCGTAGTGAGAAGATGAGCGTCAGTGATGCTGAGCCGGTAATGCTGGAGCAAATCAGCCGCATTTCACAGCAAATTGGCTACTACCTGCATCGTGCCAGTATGCGCGGCGGGACATTGCTTAGCCGCGAGCTGCATCCGGTCGCCCCACTGCTGGACAATCTCACCTCGGCGCTGAACAAAGTGTATCAACGCAAAGGGGTCAATATCTCTCTCGATATTTCGCCAGAGATCAGCTTTGTTGGCGAGCAGAATGATTTTGTCGAAGTGATGGGCAACGTGCTGGATAACGCCTGTAAATATTGCCTCGAGTTTGTCGAAATTTCTGCAAGGCAAACCGACGAGCATCTCTATATTGTGGTCGAGGATGATGGCCCCGGTATTCCATTAAGCAAGCGAGAGGTCATTTTCGACCGTGGTCAACGGGTTGATACTTTACGCCCTGGGCAAGGTGTGGGGCTGGCGGTAGCCCGCGAAATCACCGAGCAATATGAGGGTAAAATCGTCGCCGGAGAGAGCATGCTGGGCGGTGCGCGGATGGAGGTGATTTTTGGTCGCCAGCATTCTGCGCCGAAAGATGAATAAATATGTCCATACTTCACGCATTACGTTAAGCATCCGTTATAATCGGTTGCAGATACCAGCCTGTGGATGCTTAACATGGAATACCAACTCACTCTTAACTGGCCCGATTTTCTTGAACGTCACTGGCAGAAACGCCCGGTGGTGTTAAAACGCGGCTTTAATAATTTTATTGACCCGATCTCTCCAGACGAGTTGGCGGGTCTGGCGATGGAAAGCGAAGTCGACAGTCGACTGGTCAGTCATCAGGATGGCAAATGGCAGGTCAGCCACGGTCCATTCGAAAGCTACGATCATCTCGGTGAAACTAACTGGTCATTGTTAGTGCAAGCAGTGAACCACTGGCATGAGCCGACCGCCGCGCTAATGCGACCGTTCCGTGAACTACCGGACTGGCGTATTGATGATCTGATGATCTCTTTTTCTGTACCGGGCGGCGGCGTCGGCCCGCATCTCGATCAGTACGACGTGTTTATCATTCAGGGTACCGGTCGTCGTCGCTGGCGAGTGGGCGAAAAGCTGCAAATGAAACAGCACTGCCCGCACCCGGATCTGTTACAGGTCGATCCGTTCGAAGCCATCATCGATGAAGAGCTGGAGCCTGGCGATATTCTTTATATTCCGCCAGGATTCCCGCATGAAGGCTACGCGCTGGAAAATGCGATGAACTATTCCGTGGGTTTTCGCGCGCCAAATACGCGGGAACTGATTAGCGGATTTGCCGATTATGTGCTGCAACGTGAACTGGGCGGCAACTACTACAGCGATCCTGATGTTCCACCTCGCGCTCATCCTGCGGACGTTCTGCCGCAAGAGATGGATAAACTGCGTGAGATGATGCTCGAATTGATCAACCAGCCAGAACATTTTAAGCAATGGTTTGGCGAGTTTATATCCCAGTCACGTCATGAACTGGATATCGCGCCGCCAGAGCCGCCTTATCAGCCGGATGAAATCTACGATGCGCTGAAACAAGGTGATGTGCTGGTGCGCCTGGGGGGTCTGCGCGTATTGCGCATTGGCGACGACGTGTATGCCAATGGTGAGAAGATCGATTCCCCGCACCGTCCGGCACTGGATGCGCTCGCCAGCAACATTGCGCTGACCGCGGAGAATTTTGGCGATGCGCTGGAAGATCCGTCATTCCTCGCGATGCTCGCGGCGCTGGTCAATAGCGGATACTGGTTCTTCGAAGGGTAAGTTTGGATTTAAGCCGGATGCGGCATCACATGCCGCATCCCTTTTTGCTTACTTCCGTTGCGCCGTCAACTCGGCAATACGGACGATCACCTGCACCGCTTTTTCCATACCTTCCAGAGTCACAAACTCATGCTTACCATGATAGTTGTAACCGCCAGTGAACAGGTTCGGGCACGGTAATCCCATAAACGACAACTGCGCGCCGTCGGTACCGCCGCGGATCGGTTTCAGTTCCGGTTCAATATCGCAGTCACGCATCGCCTGCTGGGCGATATCGAGAATATGCGGATGCTCAACCACTTTCTCGCGCATATTGTAGTAACTGTCTTCAATCACCAGTTCAATGTAGCAATCAGGATGTAACCCTTTGCCCACTTTTTTGGCGATCTCCATCATTTTACGTTTACGCGCTTCAAACTGTTTACGGTCGAAATCACGGATGATGTAGTGCATATCGGCCCGTTCAACGGTGCCTTTCATGCTCGCCAGGTGATAGAAACCTTCATAGCCTTCTGTCATTTCCGGGCTTTCATCCGCCGGAACTTCCGCATGAATACGTGCCGCCAGCGACAGCGCATTTACCATCACTCCTTTCGCCGTGCCCGGGTGAACATTGTTACCGACAATTTTGATATTGACCGACGCGGCGTTGAAGTTTTCAAACTCCAGTTCGCCGACGCCACCACCATCAACGGTGTAAGCCCAGCGGGCATCGAAGGCGTCAACATCAAAATGTTTCGCCCCTTTGCCCACTTCTTCATCCGGGGTAAAGGCGACGCGAATATCACCATGCGGAATGTTTTTTTGTTGCAATACCGCCAGCGCGGTCATGATTTCTGCAATACCTGCTTTGTCATCGGCACCTAACAAGGTTTTACCATCGGTGGTAATCAGCGTCTGACCCAGTAGCTGATGCAGCACCGGGAACATAACCGGTGATAAAACTTCATCGCCGATACCCAGCGCAATATCGCCACCGCGATAGTTTTCAACAATTTGCGGATTCACATTTTTGCCGCTGCAATCCGGTGAGGTATCCACATGAGAAATAAAGCCAATCGCCGGGATATCGCCAGGGACGTTAGCCGGTAACGTCGCCATCAAAGTGCCCTTCTCACTTAAGGTCACATTGATAAGCCCCATCTCTTCGAGCTGCTCTTTCAGCAGATGCAATAACTTCCATTGGCCTTCCGTGCTGGGAACCTGTCTCACCCCTGCCTTTGATTGGGTATCCAGAGACACGTAGTTCAAAAATCGCTCAAGTAGTTTATCCATGTAGTCACCCTCACTTTTTGTGACAACATTATTAAGAAGCAAGAAAAGACAAATATTGCGTCAGGTCACTTTTAGCCCTGCAAGCGGGAATATTTATCAGCATTACCTTAATGAATATAAAGCTAAGCCAGTAATTCACAACAAAGATTGGCGATTCAAGCGGTTTGCCGTAGAATTACCGCCCTCATTAAGAGTCACCAAGGTGGTTAACCACAAACCCCGCATCGGTAAGCCATCCGTTGCGTTTACATGGGACAGAGTAAAAAATTGAATAAACAACCGAGTTCGCTTTCACCGCTGGTGCAATTGGCGGGAATTCGCAAATGCTTTGATGGTAAAGAGGTCATTCCCCAGCTGGATCTGACTATCAACAATGGCGAGTTCCTCACGCTGCTTGGCCCTTCTGGCTGCGGTAAAACAACCGTTCTTCGCCTGATTGCAGGTCTGGAAACTGTTGATTCCGGACGCATCATGCTGGATAACGAGGACATCACCCACGTTCCGGCGGAAAACCGCTATGTGAACACTGTTTTCCAAAGCTACGCACTTTTCCCCCACATGACCGTGTTCGAAAATGTGGCCTTTGGGTTGCGCATGCAAAAAACCCCCGCAGCTGAAATTACGCCCCGCGTGATGGAAGCCCTGCGGATGGTGCAGCTGGAAACCTTCGCTCAACGCAAACCACATCAGCTCTCTGGTGGTCAACAGCAACGCGTCGCCATTGCTCGCGCGGTGGTTAACAAGCCTCGTCTGTTGTTGCTGGATGAGTCGCTCTCAGCGCTGGATTACAAACTGCGTAAGCAAATGCAGAACGAGCTGAAAGCGTTACAGCGTAAGCTTGGCATTACATTCGTGTTCGTAACTCACGACCAGGAAGAAGCACTTACCATGTCGGACAGGATCGTGGTGATGCGCGATGGTCGCATTGAGCAAGACGGCACGCCGCGTGAAATCTACGAAGAGCCGAAAAACCTGTTTGTTGCCGGGTTTATTGGCGAAATCAATATGTTTAACGCCACTGTCATCGAACGTCTCGACGAGCAGCGCGTACGCGCCAACGTTGAAGGCCGCGAATGTAATATCTACGTTAACTTCGCCGTTGAACCGGGGCAAAAACTGCATGTTCTGCTGCGCCCGGAAGACTTACGTGTTGAAGAGATTAACGACGACAACCACGCCGAAGGGCTGATTGGTTACGTTCGCGAGCGTAACTACAAAGGCATGACGCTGGAGTCGGTTGTTGAGCTGGAAAATGGCAAGATGGTGATGGTCAGCGAATTCTTCAATGAAGACGATCCTGACTTTGACCACTCTCTCGACCAAAAAATGGCCATTAATTGGGTAGAAAGCTGGGAGGTCGTACTGGCTGATGAAGAACACAAGTAAGTTCCAGAATGTAGTGATTGTCACTATTGTCGGTTGGCTTGTGTTGTTTGTCTTTCTGCCCAACCTGATGATCATTGGCACCAGCTTTTTGACCCGCGACGACGCCAGTTTCGTCAAAATGGTCTTTACGCTGGATAACTACACGCGTCTGCTCGATCCGCTCTATTTTGAAGTGCTATTGCACTCGCTGAATATGGCGCTGATCGCCACCCTCGCCTGCCTGGTGCTGGGCTATCCTTTTGCCTGGTTTCTGGCGAAGCTGCCACACAAGGTGCGTCCGCTGCTGCTGTTTCTGCTGATTGTTCCGTTCTGGACCAACTCATTGATTCGTATTTACGGGCTGAAAATTTTCCTCAGCACCAAAGGCTATCTCAACGAGTTTTTGCTCTGGCTGGGCGTTATCGATACACCAATTCGCATCATGTTCACGCCTAGTGCGGTGATTATCGGTCTGGTTTACATTCTGCTGCCGTTTATGGTGATGCCGCTGTACTCCAGTATCGAAAAACTGGATAAGCCGTTGCTTGAGGCGGCGCGCGATCTCGGTGCCAGCAAGTTGCAGACCTTTATTCGCATCATTATCCCACTGACGATGCCGGGAATTATTGCCGGATGTCTACTGGTGATGCTGCCAGCGATGGGCCTGTTCTATGTGTCCGACCTGATGGGCGGTGCGAAAAACCTGCTGATCGGTAACGTCATCAAGGTACAGTTCCTCAATATTCGTGACTGGCCGTTTGGTGCAGCCACCAGCATTACGCTGACTATCGTAATGGGCCTGATGTTGCTGGTTTACTGGCGCGCTTCTCGTTTGCTGAATAAGAAGGTGGAACTCGAATGATCGGTCGACTGCTTCGCGGCGGTTTTATGACCGCTATCTACGCGTACCTGTATATCCCAATCATTATTTTGATTGTGAACTCCTTTAACAGCTCGCGCTTTGGCATCAACTGGCAGGGTTTTACCACCAAATGGTATAGCCTGCTGATGAACAACGACAGCCTGTTACAGGCAGCGCAGCATTCACTAACAATGGCGGTGTTTTCGGCGACGTTTGCTACGCTTATCGGTTCACTGACGGCAGTTGCGCTGTACCGTTATCGCTTTCGTGGTAAGCCGTTCGTTAGCGGAATGCTGTTTGTGGTGATGATGTCACCAGATATCGTAATGGCGATTTCGCTGCTGGTGCTGTTTATGCTGCTGGGTATTCAGCTTGGCTTCTGGTCGCTGCTGTTCTCGCATATCACCTTCTGCCTGCCATTTGTGGTAGTGACAGTGTATTCGCGCCTGAAAGGTTTTGACGTGCGAATGCTGGAAGCGGCGAAAGATCTCGGTGCCAGCGAATTTACCATTCTGCGAAAAATCATTCTGCCACTGGCAATGCCAGCGGTAGCGGCGGGCTGGGTGTTAAGCTTTACCCTGTCGATGGACGACGTGGTGGTTTCTTCGTTTGTCACCGGGCCGAGTTATGAAATTCTGCCGTTAAAAATTTATTCGATGGTCAAAGTCGGCGTATCGCCGGAAGTTAACGCGCTGGCAACCATATTACTGGTGCTGTCGCTGGTGATGGTAATTGCCAGCCAGCTTATTGCTCGTGATAAAACGAAAGGTAACACAGGGGACGTTAAATGAAAAAATGGTCACGCCACCTGCTCGCGGCGGGTGCTCTGGCACTGGGCATGAGCGCCGCTCACGCCGATGACAACAACACGCTGTATTTCTACAACTGGACCGAGTACGTGCCGCCAGGACTGCTTGAACAGTTCACCAAAGAAACCGGTATTAAGGTTATCTATTCGACTTACGAGTCGAACGAAACCATGTACGCGAAGCTGAAAACGTACAAAGACGGTGCCTATGACCTGGTGGTTCCTTCAACCTATTACGTCGATAAAATGCGTAAAGAAGGGATGATCCAGAAGATCGACAAGTCGAAGTTAAGCAATTTCAGCAACCTCGATCCAGACATGCTCAACAAGCCGTTTGACCCGAATAACGACTATTCCATTCCGTATATCTGGGGTGCGACGGCGATTGGCGTTAACGGTGATGCGGTGGATCCGAAATCTGTCACCAGCTGGGCCGATCTGTGGAAGCCTGAGTACAAAGGCAGCCTGCTGCTGACCGACGATGCCCGTGAAGTGTTCCAGATGGCGCTGCGTAAGCTGGGCTACTCCGGTAACACCACCGATCCGAAAGAGATTGAAGCTGCATACAACGAGCTGAAAAAGCTGATGCCAAACGTCGCGGCGTTTAACTCCGATAACCCGGCGAACCCGTATATGGAAGGCGAAGTTAACCTCGGCATGATCTGGAACGGTTCTGCTTTCGTTGCACGCCAGGCGGGTACGCCAATTGATGTGGTGTGGCCGAAAGAAGGCGGTATTTTCTGGATGGACAGCCTGGCGATCCCGGCAAATGCCAAAAACAAAGAAGGCGCACTGAAATTGATCAACTTCCTGCTGCGCCCGGATGTGGCAAAACAGGTTGCTGAAACTATCGGTTATCCAACGCCAAACCTTGCGGCGCGTAAGCTGTTAAGTCCGGAAGTGGCGAACGATAAAACGCTCTACCCGGATGCTGAAACCATTAAAAATGGTGAATGGCAGAATGACGTTGGCGCAGCCAGCAGCATTTATGAAGAGTATTATCAGAAGCTGAAAGCAGGACGTTAATTCAGCAAGCGGGCGGTGGTATTACCGCCCGTTTTTTATTTACAGATGTTACCGGTACTGTACCAGATGCTGAAGAGATCGCGCATAAAGCCGAACTTTTTCGCCAACAAACCGGAGTTGCACCGTTTATTGTGGTTTTACCCGACATTAATAATGAAGCCAGTCTCAGGCAAAATGGCAAAGCGATGCTGGCGCATGCGGTATCTTCAATGAGTAATGTAAAAGGAAGTGTTCTGTTACTCTTTACTACCCGCGAGCCACGGTTAATTATGATAACCAACGGCCAGGTTGAAAGCGGTCTGGACGATAAACATCTCGGCCTTCTGGTAGAAAATCACACGCTGGCTTATTTACATGCGGACCTCTGGTATCAGGGAATCAATAATGCATTGGCTATTTTACAAGCACAGATATTAAAACAACCGATGCCACCACTGACATATTATCCGCATCCCGGACAACAGCATGAAAATGATCCACCCGGCAGTACCACGACATTAGGCCTTTTTGCCTGGGCAGTTGCATTCATCGTCTTTGCTGCATTTTTTAACTACACAACGCGCCTTTATTATGCGTTAAAATTTGCAGTGGCGATGGCTGTTGCCAATATGGGTTATCAGGCTTTATGTTTGTATATCGATAACAGCTTTGCGATTACCAGAATATCGCCACTCTGGGCAGGGCTGATTGGTGTCTGTACGTTTATTGCCGCGTTACTATGGACGAGTAAACGGTAAAAGAGGCAGTAAAGTTCGCGTGTATTATGCCGGATGCGGCGCGAACGCCTTATCCGGCCCACAAAACCCGCAAATTCAATTAATTGCGCCCCTTCACAGGCCTGACAAGCGTAGCGCATCAGGCAATTTTTCCCGCTTTATAATCCCTTCAGCAACTTTTCAACAAACTCTGGCACCACCTGGCTTGCCGGACCGTAATATTTCTCGGCAAATTCATTACCAACCTGACTCGGTTCAAGATTCAGTTCCACGGTGTGCGCGCCATGCAGTTTCGCTTCGTGAACAAACCCAGCCGCCGGATAAACATGCCCCGAAGTACCAATGGCAATGAAAACATCGGCCATCGACAACGCCATATAAATTTCATCCATACCGAGTGGCATTTCGCCAAACCACACTACGTGCGGGCGCAAGGGTGCCGGGAACTGGCAACAATGGCATTTATCTTCTGGCGTAACATCTCCGGTCCAGTCGAGGACCTGGCCACTTTGCGAACAACGTACTTTCAGCAGTTCCCCATGCATATGAATGACATTGGTATTACCTGCGCGTTCATGCAGATTGTCGATATTCTGCGTCACCAGCAAAAAGCGATCGCCGAGAGCATCTTGCAGTTTCGCCAGCGCAAGATGTGCAGCGTTAGGCTGAATTTCTGGCTGCTGCAACTGTCGACGACGGGCGTTATAAAACGTTTGCACCAGTTCAGGATCGCGATCAAAACCTTCCGGCGTTGCCACATCTTCAACCCGATGTTCTTCCCACAGGCCATCTGCGGCGCGAAAGGTACGAATACCTGATTCCGCAGAAATCCCTGCCCCTGTCAGTACGAGTACTCTTGGTTTTTCCATTGCTTCCGGCACCACTTTATCTCTGAAAAAAATACGCTGACGCAAACGCTCGCGCAGGCGGCGTTTATTTTTACGAAAACGACTTAACCGATGACCCCGACGCGATAGCATAGCAACCTCTGTTGATTAATCGGTTAGATGTAGGAAGGCCGCACCACGCATTCCTCCCGCATCACCGTGGCGCGCGCGTTCAATGCGCGGAACACGAGCTACAGGTAAGAGATGACGAGGCAACCTTTCCGCCAGTTGCGTTGTGATTGCCGGGAAATTCGATAAGCCACCACCAATGACGACCAGGTCAGGGTCAACAATGGTCAGGATATTTCCCAGACAAACCGCTAATAAATCCAGATAACGCTCAACGTGCGCCCTTGCCTGCTCATCGTCTTGATCATAAAGCGCAATGATCTCAGGAGCCTGCAACGGTTGATGATAATAGTGTTGATACAGCCACGCAAAACCGCGACCAGACAGATAATTTTCAATGCAGCCATGCTGACCACAGCCGCAGCGGCGTAACGGGAAATCCAGCCCCATCATGGTTAACGCATCAACCGGCAGACGCATATGGCCAAACTCGCCGGTAATATAGCTTTTACCGGTAATTGGTTTACCGTTGAAAATCAGCCCGCCGCCAACGCCGGTGCCGAGAATCAACCCCATCACCAGTGGATATTGAGTAAATTCATCATCCCATGCTTCAGAAAGGGCAAAACAGTTGGCATCGTTATCAAGGCGTACATCGCGATCAAGACGTGCGCTCAGGTCGGCACGCAGCGGTTTACCGCTGGCAGCAGGGACATTGGCGGCATACAGCGTACCATCTTCTGTTTCCGGCATACCCGGAATACCAATACCGACAGAACCTTTACAGCCAAAACGTTGGTCAGCTTCGGCTACCAGCTCGCACACTGCATCTAAAAATGCGTCATAGCTGTCACGCGGTGTCGGCACCCGCTTTTCCCACTGCAACTGCCGACCGCTATCAAACACGCCTAGCGCAATTTTTGTTCCACCAATATCAAACCCGTAATACATTGCCGCTCCTTGTTTTAATGTACTGCCTTTACTGGCCGCTAAGGACTCGCGCAGGGTCAATATTACTGGCGCGCCGCGCCGGATACCAACTTGCCAAAAGACTCAGCAACAATGCTGTGACCAGTACGTAGAAGACGTCCAGCCAGTGCAATTCCGATGGCAGGAAGTCAATAAAATAGATATCGCTGGAGAGGAACTGATGGCCGATCAGCTTTTCAATCCACTCAATAATCGGGGTAAGTTGCAGTGAAACAACTACGCCGATAATCACACCACACAGGCTGCCGAACAGCCCTGCCAGCAATCCATACCAGACAAAGATGGCGCGAATTAAACCATCTTTCGCCCCCAACGTTCTTAATACTGCGATATCGCCACTCTTGTCTTTCACCGCCATCACTAAGGTGGAGACGATGTTGAAACAGGCCACACCAATCACCAGTACCATCGCCAGATACATAATGGCGCGGATCATCTGAATATCGCGATACATATAGCCGTAAGTACCAATCCAGCTTTTAATATAAACATAGCTGTTGGTCACTTCACCCGCATCGCGTACCAGCTTATTGGCGTTGAAAACATCCGTCATTTTAAGGGCAATACCTGACACGCTGGAACCCATATCAAGATATTGCTGAGCATCGGCCAGCGGGATCATGGCAAAACTGTGATCGAGTTGACCACTCAACTGCAAAATACCGGCAATGTGCAAACGCACACGTTTTGGCTGCATCAGTTTATGCTCGGGATTCGAATTTGGGATCATAATCGACACCCAATCCCCCTGCTTCACTTTCAGCGCATCCGCCACGCCTTTGCCGATGATAATTTGCTGTTCGCCCGCTTTAAAATTGCGCCAGGCATCCCCCTGAACAAACGAGGGTAATGCGCTCAGACGCTGTTCCTGTTGCGGGTTAACGCCCTTCACCTGAATTGCGCGCAGATTCGCGCCACTTTCCACCAGCCCGGTGAAATTGATATACGGCGCAGCGGCGGCAATGCCCGGCACTTTCTGCACGTTATCCAGTGCTTCCTGCCAGTTGGTCCACGGCTGATCTACCGCCTCAATTTCACCGTGCGGTACTACCGCCAGAATGCGGTTATTCAGTTCGCGTTCAAAGCCGTTCATCGCGCTTAAGCCGACGATCAATACCGCCACGCCGAGGGCAATGCCAATGGTAGAAATGACGGAGATCAACGACACCATGCCGCCGCGTCGCCGTCCGCGGCTAAAACGCAGGCCAATCAATAACGATAAAGGCATCGCCATTACTCCGCCCCCATCAGGCTCAGTTCCGCCGTCAGACGTCCATCACGCATTTCTAGTTGGCGGCTCATACGTTTCGCCAGTTGCAGGTCGTGAGTAACCACCAGGAAGGCGGTGCCCTGCAAGCGATTCAATTCCCCAAGCAACTGGAAGATGCTGTCGGCGTTACGTGCATCGAGGTTACCAGTAGGTTCATCCGCCAGTACCAGCCGCGGGTTATTGACCAGCGCACGGGCAATCGCCACACGCTGGCGTTCGCCGCCAGAAAGTTCAGATGGGCGGTGATTCGCACGATGCTCCAGCCCCACCGCTTTTAACATCTCCAGCGCACGGCTGTTGATTTCAGCGGGCTTTTTCTTGCCAATCAACAGCGGCATAGCCACGTTTTCCAGGGCGGTAAAATCCGGCAGCAGGTGGTGAAACTGATAAATAAATCCCAGCTTCTGGTTGCGCAGTTCTGCTTTCGCCGCCGAAGACAGTTTGCTCATCGGTTGACCGTTAAAGATCACATCGCCGGAGGTTGGCGTATCCAGCCCGCCTAACAGGTGCAGCAAGGTGCTTTTACCGGAACCAGAGCTGCCGACGATCGCCATCATTTCACCTTCGCCCACGCTGAAACTGACATTGTGCAGTACATCGGTTTGCACACTGCCTTCCTGATAGCGTTTGCACAGGTTGTCGCATTGCAACAGGATCTTATTCATAACGTAAAGCCTCAGCGGGTTGAGTGGCGGCAGCGCGCCAGGAAGGGTAAAGCGTAGACAGCAGTGCGATAGCCATCGCCACCAGCGCAATAACAATGACCTGTAAAGGCTCGATAGCGACCGGCAGCGCCGCGCCATCAAGCAGGACGCCGATTATCGGCATCAGATTATTCAACTGGCTGGCAAGCAGTGCGCCAAGCGCCGCTCCGAGGATCGCACCGATAATCCCGGCGCTGGCCCCTTGCACCATAAAGACCATCATGATTTGCCGCGGTGTCAGCCCCTGAGTCTGAAGAATGGCCACTTCGCCCTGCTTCTCCATCACCATCAGCCCCAGCGAGGTAATAATGTTAAACGCCGCAACGGCGACAATCAGGCTCAGCAGTAAGCCCATCATATTTTTTTCCATGCGTACGGCCTGGAACAGCTCGCCTTTACGGTCACGCCAGTCCTGCCATTTGCTGCCTTCAGGCAGTTTTTGCTGACTTAATGAGTCGACTTTCAGCGGCTCATCCAGCCACAAACGCCAGCCGGTAATATTGCCTGCCGGATAACGCATCAGACGCGAGGCATCCTCAATATTCACCAGCATTTCATAGCCATCGACTTCACTGTTGGCGGCGAAAGTGCCAATCACATTGAACAGGCGCTGACTTGGAATACGCCCCATCGGCGTGAACTGGCTAGCAGATGGCACCATCACGCGGATTTGATCACCGCGATTGACGCCCAACTGTGAGGCAAGCTGTTCACCGAGGATGACATTATATTTCCCCGGCTCGAGGTCAGTTTGTTTCACATTGACCAGATACGGCGTTAGTGGATCTTTTTGCGCCGGGTCGATACCCAGCATCACCCCGACCGCCACGCTGCGCGCGCTTTGCAGTACCACATCACCGGTAGTAATAGGTGCGACGCGATTAACGCCGTCCAGTTTGACTGCCGTTTCCGGGAGTTGCTGCGGGTTAAGAGAGCCATGCTCAGAAGAGAGAATTGCCTGTGGCATCAGGCCAAGGATGTTGTTTTGCAGCTCGCGCTCAAAGCCGTTCATCACTGACAATACTGTGACCAGCGCCATCACCCCGAGGGTAATGCCGATGGTAGAAAGCCAGGAGACGAAACGACCGAAGCGATCCGCTGCACGCCCACGCATGTAACGCAGGCCAATAAATAGAGCGACAGGTTGGTACATGAAATCCGTCTGGTTGCTGTAGCAAAGACACGAGTATATAAGCGAAAGCAGGATGGGTAAACGTCTGAACTGTAAGTGATCGTCAGGGCTAATCTGAAAAGTACCAGCAAATCAATCGGCTAAAGTGCCTCATTTTATCATCGGCCATGTGGCCTGATCTTTATCTGAAAAATAACCAAATACAGACAGATACGCATTACACCACGCAACTCGCCCCGCAGGATTAACAGCATGTTAAATAAAAAGAGCGTGTTGTCCTGATGAAACAAAAAGAGCTATGGATTAACCAGATCAAAGGGTTATGTATTTGTCTGGTAGTGATTTATCACTCGGTCATTACCTTTTATCCGCATCTGACCACTTTTCAGCATCCGTTATCGGAAGTCCTGAGCAAATGCTGGATCTATTTCAATCTTTACCTTGCACCCTTTCGTATGCCGGTTTTTTTCTTTATCTCTGGCTATTTGATTCGCCGCTATATCGACAGCGTACCGTGGGGAAATTGTCTCGATAAACGCATCTGGAACATCTTCTGGGTGCTGGCGCTTTGGGGCGTGGTGCAGTGGCTGGCGTTAAGTGCGCTGAACCAGTGGCTGGCACCTGAGCGCGATTTAAGCAATGCCTCCAATGCCGCTTATGCCGATTCCACCGGTGAGTTCCTGCACGGGATGATCACCGCCAGCACCAGCTTGTGGTATCTGTATGCGTTAATTGTCTATTTCGTGATATGTAAAATTTTTAACCCCCTGGCCCTGCCGTTATTTGTTCTGTTTGTACTGATGAGTGTGGCTGTTAATTTCGTACCCACACCGTGGTGGGGAATGAACAGTGTGATCCGCAATTTGCCTTATTACAGCCTTGGCGCATGGTTTGGCGCAACATTAATGACCTGTGTTAAAGCGGTACCGTTGCGCCGCCATCTGCTGATGGCTTCTTTGCTGACCGTTCTGGCGGTCGGTGCCTGGTTGTTTAATATCTCGCTGCTGTTGTCGCTGGTATCGATTGTGGTAATCATGAAGCTGTTTTATCAGTACGAGCAGCGTTTCGGTATGCGTTCCTCCAGCCTGCTGAATGTGATTGGCTCCAACACCATTGCTATCTATACCACCCATCGCATTCTGGTAGAAATATTCAGCTTAAGCCTGATTCCGCAAATGAACGCGGTACGCTGGTCGCCGCAAGTCGAACTGACGCTCCTGCTGATTTACCCCTTTGTCAGTTTGTTGATTTGTACTGTTGCGGGCTTGCTGGTAAGAAAACTTTCACAGCGCGCATTCAGCGATCTGTTGTTCTCCCCGCCTTCTCTGCCCGCTACCGTCAGTTACTCCCGCTAAGCCATCGCCCCAGCCGGGGCGATTCAATTTGCTAAACCATGTCGATTACGGATAATGAACAGCATTGCTTATCAGAGATATGCCCCATATGTTGAGGCATATCCTAACGAGAATCTGACAACCGTTATGCCTGAACAATATCGTTATACGCTGCCCGTCAAAGCGGGTGAGCAGCGTCTGCTGGGCGAGTTAACCGGCGCTGCCTGCGCGACGCTGGTAGCAGAAATTGCCGAACGTCACGCCGGTCCGGTGGTACTCATTGCACCAGATATGCAAAATGCTCTGCGTTTGCATGATGAAATCAGCCAGTTCACCGATCAGATGGTGATGAATCTGGCGGACTGGGAAACCCTCCCTTACGACAGTTTTTCGCCTCATCAGGACATTATCTCCTCGCGTCTTTCCACCCTTTACCAGTTACCATCGATGCAGCGTGGCGTACTGATTGTTCCGGTGAATACGCTTATGCAGCGCGTTTGCCCGCACAGCTTTCTCCACGGTCATGCGCTGGTGATGAAAAAAGGTCAGCGCCTGTCACGAGATGCATTACGAACCCAACTGGACAGCGCCGGTTATCGCCATGTTGACCAGGTGATGGAGCACGGCGAATACGCCACGCGCGGCGCGTTGCTGGATCTCTTCCCGATGGGGAGTGAGCTGCCTTATCGTCTTGATTTCTTTGATGATGAAATCGACAGCCTGCGGGTGTTTGACGTCGATAGCCAGCGCACGCTGGAGGAAGTAGAAGAGATCAATCTGCTTCCCGCGCACGAATTTCCGACCGATAAAGCGGCAATTGAACTGTTCCGCAGCCAGTGGCGTGATACCTTCGAAGTGAAGCGCGACCCGGAACATATTTATCAGCAAGTGAGTAAAGGCACATTACCTGCCGGGATCGAGTACTGGCAGCCGCTATTCTTCAGCGAACCGCTGCCGCCACTGTTCAGTTATTTCCCTGCCAATACGCTGTTGGTGAATACTGGCGATCTGGAAAACAGTGCCGAACGTTTCCAGGCTGACACGCTCGCGCGTTTTGAGAATCGCGGCATCGACCCAATGCGCCCACTGTTGCCACCACAATCGCTCTGGCTGCGGGTGGATGAGCTCTTCTCAGAGCTGAAAAACTGGCCCCGTGTGCAGCTAAAAACTGAACATTTACCGACAAAAGCAGCGAATGCCAATTTAGGTTTCCAGAAACTGCCAGACCTGGCCATTCAGGCACAACAAAAAGCGCCGCTGGATGCGCTGCGTAAGTTCCTCGAGTCTTTCGACGGTCCGGTGGTGTTCTCGGTAGAAAGTGAAGGCCGCCGTGAAGCGTTGGGTGAACTGCTCGCGCGAATTAAAATTGCTCCGCAACGCATTATGCGTCTTGATGAAGCCAGCGACCGTGGGCGTTATCTGATGATTGGCGCTGCAGAGCATGGTTTTGTCGATACGGTACGTAATCTGGCGCTGATTTGCGAAAGCGATCTGCTCGGTGAACGCGTTGCCCGTCGTCGTCAGGATTCTCGCCGCGCCATCAACCCCGATACACTGATCCGTAACCTTGCGGAGCTGCATATTGGTCAGCCGGTGGTCCATCTGGAGCACGGCGTCGGTCGTTATGCCGGAATGACCACGCTCGAAGCTGGAGGCATTACTGGCGAGTATTTGATGCTCACCTATGCCAACGACGCCAAACTGTACGTTCCGGTGTCGTCACTGCATCTGATTAGCCGTTACGCGGGTGGCGCAGAAGAAAACGCACCACTGCATAAACTTGGTGGCGATGCCTGGTCCCGCGCGCGGCAGAAAGCGGCGGAAAAAGTGCGTGATGTGGCGGCGGAATTGCTGGATATCTACGCGCAACGCGCCGCCAAAGAGGGCTTCGCGTTTAAACACGATCGCGAGCAGTATCAGTTGTTCTGCGACAGCTTCCCGTTTGAAACCACGCCGGATCAGGCGCAGGCCATTAATGCGGTGCTTAGTGACATGTGTCAGCCGCTGGCAATGGATCGTCTGGTGTGCGGCGATGTTGGCTTTGGTAAAACAGAAGTGGCGATGCGCGCCGCTTTCCTGGCGGTAGATAACCACAAACAGGTGGCGGTGCTGGTGCCTACCACCCTTCTCGCGCAGCAGCATTACGACAACTTCCGCGACCGTTTCGCCAACTGGCCGGTACGTATCGAAATGATCTCCCGTTTCCGCAGCGCCAAAGAGCAGACGCAAATCCTTGCGGAAGTGGCGGAAGGGAAAATCGATATTCTGATCGGTACGCACAAACTGCTGCAAAGTGACGTCAAGTTTAAAGATTTAGGCCTGCTGATTGTCGATGAAGAACACCGCTTCGGGGTGCGTCATAAAGAGCGCATTAAAGCGATGCGCGCGAACGTGGATATTCTGACGCTTACCGCAACGCCGATCCCACGTACGCTGAATATGGCAATGAGCGGAATGCGCGATCTGTCGATTATCGCCACGCCGCCCGCCCGTCGTCTGGCAGTTAAAACCTTTGTCCGTGAGTATGACAGTCTGGTGGTCCGGGAGGCGATCCTGCGTGAAATTTTGCGCGGAGGACAGGTTTATTATCTCTACAATGATGTGGAAAACATCCAGAAAGCCGCCGAACGGCTGGCAGAACTGGTACCTGAAGCGCGGATTGCCATCGGTCACGGGCAAATGCGTGAGCGCGAACTGGAACGGGTGATGAATGATTTCCATCATCAACGTTTCAACGTGCTGGTTTGTACCACCATTATCGAAACCGGGATCGACATTCCTACCGCCAACACCATTATCATTGAACGCGCGGATCACTTCGGCCTGGCACAGTTGCACCAGTTGCGCGGTCGCGTCGGGCGTTCGCACCACCAGGCATATGCATGGCTGCTGACGCCGCATCCAAAAGCGATGACTACCGATGCGCAAAAACGTCTTGAAGCGATTGCCTCGCTGGAAGATCTCGGTGCAGGTTTTGCGCTGGCAACGCACGATCTGGAGATCCGCGGCGCAGGTGAACTGCTTGGCGAAGAACAAAGCGGCTCAATGGAAACCATCGGTTTCTCGCTGTATATGGAGTTGCTGGAAAACGCCGTCGATGCGCTGAAAGCCGGACGCGAGCCGTCGCTGGAAGATCTCACCAGCCAGCAAACAGAAGTCGAGCTGCGGATGCCGTCGCTATTGCCAGATGATTTCATCCCTGACGTGAACACGCGTCTGTCGTTCTACAAACGTATTGCCAGCGCCAAAACGGAAAACGAACTGGAAGAGATCAAAGTCGAGCTTATCGATCGCTTCGGCCTGCTGCCGGATCCGGCGCGTACCCTGCTGGATATTGCCCGTCTGCGCCAGCAAGCGCAGAAACTGGGGATCAGGAAGCTGGAAGGTAATGAGAAAGGCGGCGTGATCGAATTTGCCGAGAAGAATCACGTTAATCCGGCCTGGTTGATTGGTTTGCTGCAAAAACAGCCGCAGCATTACCGCCTTGATGGTCCGACGCGTCTGAAGTTTATTCAGGATTTGAGCGAGCGGAAAACGCGTATCGAATGGGTACACCAGTTTATGCGTGAACTGGAAGAGAACGCGATCGCTTAATGGTAAATCGGGGGCGTTTCTGCGCCCCCATCTGCAATATTTACAAATTCTTTGCACTTCCCTGCATTATCCGACACTGTCACCCTCCATAATTCAGACTTACCTTTTTATTACAATAACCTTATATTTATTATGGACTTTGGTGATGATCAAAACGCGTTTTTCTCGCTGGCTAACATTTTTTACGTTCGCCGCTGCCGTGGCGCTGGCGCTACCGGCAAAAGCCAACACCTGGCCGCTGCCGTCAGCAGGCAGTCGTCTGGTTGGTGAAAACAAATTTCATGTTGTGGAAAATGACGGTGGTTCTCTGGAAGCCATCGCCAAAAAATATAACGTCGGCTTTCTCGCTCTGTTACAGGCTAACCCCGGCGTTGATCCTTACGTACCGCGCGCGGGTAGCGTGTTAACGATCCCGTTGCAAACCCTACTTCCAGACGCGCCGCGCGAAGGCATTGTGATCAACATTGCGGAGCTGCGTCTCTATTATTATCCGCCGGGAAAAAATTCGGTAACCGTATATCCCATCGGCATTGGTCAGTTAGGTGGTGACACGCTGACACCGACAATGGTGACCACCGTTTCTGACAAGCGTGCAAACCCAACCTGGACGCCAACGGCAAACATTCGCGCGCGGTATAAGGCACAGGGAATTGAGTTGCCTGCGGTAGTTCCGGCGGGACCGGATAACCCAATGGGCCATCATGCGATTCGTCTGGCGGCCTATGGAGGCGTTTATTTGCTTCACGGTACGAACGCTGATTTCGGCATTGGCATGCGGGTAAGTTCTGGCTGTATTCGTCTGCGGGATGACGATATCAAAACACTCTTTAGCCAGGTCACCCCAGGCACCAAAGTGAATATCATCAACACCCCGATTAAAGTCTCTGCCGAACCAAACGGTGCGCGTCTGGTTGAAGTACATCAGCCGCTGTCAGAGAAGATTGATGACGATCCGCAGCTGCTGCCAATTACGCTGAATAGCGCAATGCAATCATTTAAAGATGCAGCACAAACTGACGCTGAAGTGATGCAACATGTGATGGATGTCCGTTCCGGGATGCCGGTGGATGTCCGCCGTCATCAAGTGAGCCCACAAACTCTGTAAAGCTCGGATAAAAAAATCCCCGCGACACGGCATGTCGCGGGGAAAAAAACAAGCAGTAGCAGGCATTAATGAGGGTTAATGCTTATTTATAAATTACTGCTGTTCCATGGAGGGTATTCGGACCGGTTACAGAAGTAATACGGAAAGATTTTGCGCCCATCTCATCCGCTTTTTGCGCCAGCTGCTCTTCCAGCGATCCCAGATTTGTCCCCGCGTTAGCACTGATAGTACCGACTTTTTGTTGGCCTTCTGGCGTTGACTGAACTTCGACAGCCGCAAAGCTGGCAAATGACATGGAGCTTAAAATCGCCGCAGCGATGAGGGTTTTTACGTTTTTCATAATAGTGGCCTTATGCAGATGAATGACGTCGCAAGCAATTACTTAACGATCGATAACTAAATGATAGATGTGATCTGGATCACATACAAGATATTTTTTATAACAATCATTAATTAATTTAAAAACCTTTAAATTTCAGTTAAATAGAAAGCGATTATTTTTATGGTTTCTGGACTGGTGAACGGAGGTGATTATTTTTATAATAACCTTTCATTCACAGTCACCAGGTACAACGGCATCATGGCAACTGACTCAACACAATGTGTAAAAAAAAGCCGTGGCCGCCCAAAAGTGTTCGACAGGGATGCCGCGCTTGATAAGGCCATGAAATTGTTCTGGCAGCACGGTTATGAAGCGACTTCTCTTGCGGACCTCGTTGAAGCGACCGGAGCTAAAGCGCCCACGCTATACGCGGAATTTACCAACAAAGAGGGGTTATTCCGCGCCGTACTCGACCGCTATATCGATCGTTTTGCCGCTAAGCATGAAGCACAGCTGTTTTGTGAAGAGAAAAGCGTGGAGTCTGCGCTGGCTGACTATTTTGCTGCCATCGCCAACTGCTTTACCAGCAAAGACACTCCGGCTGGCTGCTTCATGATCAACAACTGCACCACCCTCTCCCCGGATTCAGGGGATATCGCCAATACGCTGAAATCACGCCATGCGATGCAAGAGCGCACTTTGCAGCAGTTTTTATGTCAACGACAAGCGCGCGGGGAAATCCCGACCCACTGTGACGTGACGCATCTGGCAGAATTCCTTAATTGTATTATTCAGGGGATGTCGATCAGCGCACGCGAAGGTGCATCACTGGAAAAACTGATGCAGATTGCCCGAACGACTTTGCGTTTATGGCCGGAACTGCTGAAATAGGTCGCAAAAAAAGCCCCTCAGCCTGAGCGAATGAGGGGCTAAATTGCAGAGTACAGCCTTGTTATACTTTGTTATTTAAAATCAGCTGCCCGTTGCTATCTAGCGGGATCTGCGTACCCGGATCGCGGTCCATGCGGATTTTGCCCTGCTGATCGCCAATCTTATAGGTCACATCATAACCGAGCATTTTTTCTGACTTGTCATACACCGTTTTACAACGCTGTTGCGTAGTCGTGTAAATATCGCTTTCCTGGAGAGAGCCCTGGATCTGGTTACCTGCATATCCACCCCCCAGCGCCCCCACAACAGTGGCGACATCTTTACCGCGACCACCACCAAACTGATGCCCAATCACGCCGCCAGCAACAGCGCCGAGCACCGACCCGGTAATGCGATTTTCATCCTGCACCGGTCGACGATGGGTCACTGTAACGTTGCGACACTCCTGACGCGGTGTTTTAACCGTTTCCTTGATTGGGGTTGCAGAAACAACCTGAGCGTATTGCGGGCCACGTTCAAACACGTTCAGACTGGCCACTGCCGCTACGCCCAGCGCAGCTGCGACACCAATCCCGATACCCGCCAACATTGACTTATTCACGGGAATACCTCCTTCTTTGCTGTTATGCCAATCATGCAAGCGAAGGAGAAAAGCAGCTATCAGACAGAAGATGAAAAGCGCGGGAATGGCTGGAAATACTTAGGGATTCGGAGGAGTCTGAAGGAATGCCTGATGCGACGCTTAACGCGTCTTATCAGGCCTACCGCTCGTACCATTTGTCCAGGGCGGATAAGGCGTTTACGCCGCATCCGCCAGTACAAGCCGATTAATGCAACTTCAAACGTGGACGGATAACGCGGTTAATACTCCCCACCAGCATCATTAATCCGGTTTTAAAGTAACCATGCAGCGCAATCTGGTGCATTCGGTACAGCGAGATGTATACAAAGCGCGCAATTCGTCCTTCAATCATCATTGAGCCGCGCGTCAGGTTACCCATCAGGCTACCGACGGTGGAAAAGTTCGACAGCGATACCAGCGAACCGTGATCTTTATACTGATAATTTTTCAGCGGCTTACCGTTCATCTGCGCCAGAATGTTGTTCATTGCGCAGGTTGCCATCTGATGTGCGGCCTGAGCGCGCGGCGGAACAAAGCCCCCTTCCGGACGCGGGCATGACGCGCAGTCGCCAATAGCGTATATGTCTGGATCGCGAGTGGTTTGCAGCGTCGGTTCCACCACCAGCTGGTTGATACGGTTGGTTTCAAGACCACCGATATCTTTCAGGAAGTCTGGCGCTTTGATCCCGGCTGCCCACACCATCAGATCAGCCTCAATATATTCGCCATCTTTAGTGTGCAGGCCGCCTTCATCAGCACTGGTGACCATGGTTTGCGTCAGCACGCGAACGCCAAGTTTCGTTAACTCACTATGGGCCGCAGCAGAGATACGTGGCGGCAATGCAGGCAAAATACGTTCGCCCGCTTCTACCAGCGTTACGTTCAGGGCTTCGTTGGTCAGACCTTTATAACCGTAACTGTGCAGTTGCTTGACCGCGTTGTGCAATTCAGCGGAGAGTTCTACACCCGTCGCGCCGCCGCCGACAATCGCAATGTTTACTTTGCCATTCGCGCCCAGGTTGGCGGAGTATTTCAGGAACAGATTCAGCATCTCCTGGTGGAAGCGACGCGCCTGGTGCGGGTTATCGAGGAAAATGCAGTTCTCTTTGACACCTGGTGTATTGAAATCGTTAGAGGTGCTACCCAGCGCCATTACCAGGGTGTCATAGGCGATTTTACGTTCCGGAACCAGCAGTTCACCTTTCTCGTCGCGCAGTTCTGCAATAGTGATTGTTTTCGCTTCACGATCAATATCAATTACGGAACCCAGCTGGAACTGGAAACCATGATTGCGCGCATGGGCCAGATAGCTCAACGCATCGACGCCTTCATCAAGCGAGCCAGTCGCCACTTCGTGCAGCAGCGGTTTCCACAAGTGGCTGTGGTTACGATCGACCAGCGTAATTTTGGCTTTTTTCTTGCGTCCCAGCTTATGCCCCAGCTGTGTTGCCATTTCCAGCCCACCAGCACCGCCGCCGACAATCACAATTTTTTTCAATGGCGTAGTCAACGTGACCCCCTTAAATTTATTAACCAATTGTTAATTAATGGTTATTAACATAGCTCTTAATTAACAACAGGTTACAGCAATGAAAATGTTCTTCGCTATTGAGAATAACATGAATGGTGCATTGGTCATACCAAAATTGATGTTAATCAATTTTTGTTGCTGAAAAGATAGGCGACTTTACCGGGTGAGATCAAAAAACAGAGTTTGTTGTTTATTATTTGAGCTGATTTGTGAGAATGATATAGAGTGAGGTGTGTATGGAGGGCGTTCGGTAGGCCTGATAAGAGGCGCATCAGGCATTGATGCTCGACTGTCGGATGCGGCGGAACGCCTTATCCAACCCACAGAATCCGTCGCATCAGGTACCGGCAAGGTTACCTGATGCGACGAGGGCATTTACCCGAGGGTTTTGAACGCTTTAATGCGCTGTAAATGCGGGGAGATATTCTTGAATTTGTGCGTCTGCTCTTCGTCCCAGACAATCTCGTAATAATGATGCAACTCTTCAGATGTCCGCTGGCTGTTAAGCGCTTCATCATTACGCGACAAAATCACCAGGCAACGATCGCGATTCTTCTCACGGAAGTTGGTCACACACTTAGTGGCAATATCGGCATACTCTTCCGGGCGATCAATCTTCCCTTCCATGTTCTCATAAGGGAACAAATTGGGGTTGAAGATCACCTGGCGGATATCACAGAGAAAACCAATCCGCTCAGCCCAATAACCGCCCAGACCAACACCACAAATGAGCGGGCGCTCGTCGACGTTCAGTTGCAACATTTTGTCCACTTCTTTGAGCAAATGCTGCATATCATGTTTCGGATGCCGCGTACTGTAGCTTATTAGCCGTACATCCGGGTCAATAAACTGCAATTGTAAGACTTTCTCGTGGTTACCCGGACTGTTAGAGTCAAAACCGTGCAAATAGATAATCATCGCTTCCTCACATAAGCCAGGGTTAATGACCTGCCTTCTCTTCCTGCCAGCGTTCATGTAACTGATTCAGACGGGCGCTGATCGCTTTCCAGCGAGCCGAGTCCATCAGTTCCTGTCGCGAAAATGAACCTTTATGATACAAACGTGTAACACGTTCTGCCTTGATCGGTGACAGATTATCTAACACGCTGACGGCCCCTTTACGATTATTGCAGACCAGGATCATATCGCAACCTGCATCCAGTGATGCCTGTCCACGCTCGGCATAACTGCCCATAATCGCTGCGCCTTCCATCGATAAATCGTCAGAGAAAATCACGCCGTCAAAACCCAATTCCTGACGCAAAACGGTTTTCAGCCAGTAGGGAGAACCGCTCGCCGGACGCGGATCAACATCACTGTAGATCACATGCGCAGGCATAATGGCGTCGAGTTTATTTTCGCGGATTAAGGAACTGAAGACCGACATATCTTTAGCGCGAATCTCCGCTTGCGGACGTGGGTCGCACGGTGTTTCTTTGTGTGAGTCTGCCGTTACTGCACCGTGACCTGGGAAGTGTTTCCCGGTAGTTTTCATTCCGGCTTCATGCATACCATCAATAAACCGGCTGGCAATTGCCAGGGCTTTTTGTGGATCGGCATGATAAGAACGCTCGCCAATCGCCGCGCTGATATGCCCGACGTCCAGCACTGGCGCAAAGCTGATATCAATATCCATAGCAATCATTTCGCTGGCCATCAACCAACCTGCCTCTTGCGCCAGTTTTCCGCCTTCTTCCATTCCCAACAGCGCAGCGAATGATTGTGCCGCTGGCAAGCGGGTAAAACCTTCACGAAAACGCTGCACGCGTCCACCTTCCTGATCTACCGCCACCACCAGATGATTGCGCGATGCTGCGCGGATCTGGCGCACCAGTTCACGTAACTGGGCAGGATCATGATAGTTTCGCGTAAAGAGAATCAGCCCTCCCACCAGCGGATGCGCCAGTATTTCACGCTCTTCCGCGTCCAGTTCGTAACCTTCGACATCCAACATTACTGGACCCACACTGCTCTCCTTATTGTTTTATTAATAGCTGCCGCCAGGTGTCATCGGCCAGCCTGATAAATTGTTGATCGCCGGTTTGTCGCCAGCGGTACTCAAACCACCCTGCTTTGAGCATCAGCAGCCAGGGAAACCATCGCCTGACCTGACGCCATAATTGCGCCGGATAAATCTTCGCGCGAGTGGCATAGTCATTGACCAATTGCCGATGCTGGTCAGTATTTTCCACCCACACCGCCGCCAGTTCCAGCGCGATATCACCATCTCCGGCATACTCCCAGTCGATGAGTTTTAACCCTGACGCGCTATGCACTAAATTTCCGGCGTGGACATCCATATGCAATGGACTTAAGCGTAAAAGCCGTGGTTCCCGCGCTTTGCGCAGACGTTTTAACATTCGCAGCCAACCCACTGTCCGCCGCGCCGGATCGCTTTGCTGCCAGTACAGTTCCAGTAACGGCAACAGCGTTATTCGCCAGCCAAAACGCGGTTGTTGATGTAGATAATACAGCAAGCCTGCCAGTTCGTTGGTATCCGGCAAATACGTTTTTACCTCGCCGGGCAGATAGTCAACCACCATCCAGTCACGGAGATATAAATGCGGCTTCGGTGCAATGCATGCGGGTAGTTGTGATAAAGCCCGATACTGGCGCAAGAACGCGGACTGCGGCGCATCAGGATCGTGCGGCTGACGCACAACAAAACGCTGGCCCTGATGTTCAATGAGAAAACTCCCGCCACTAAGCCCACTATTAAACGTCGTGACGGGATGAAACTGCGGGAAAAAACGCGACAGCAATTCGTCGCGCGTGAGGGGATTATTGCTGCGAAACGGCACCTTTACCTGACCAGATAATTTCGCCCGTCTGCACCAGCATCAGCTGCATTTGTAGGGTCGGAGCGTTAACGTTGCCAGAGGCGCTGGAGTACAGCACGTAATGAGCGCCAACATTGCGGGCAATGCCTATGGCTTTACTACGGGTGCCTAAACTGTCCTGCGGCGACAAACCTAATTGTTGCTTAGCCATCGACAGCTGCTGGGCGGAAACCAGGGTAAATTTACCGTTATTAGCCAGCGCATTTCGCAGCGTTTCGGTCGCTTCTGCGGCATTCAACGAACCGTTAGTACGGTTGTTAACGCTATCAACCAGCAGGACGCTACCCGCAGTCACGCCATCAGCCCCAAGCATCTTACTGACCATCGGCTGCATTGCGCCATTCCAGTCATAATGGCGAATATGCGGCGCAGGCGGTGCAGTTTGATCTTCGTGCTCAATTGGGCCTGGCTGCTGCGGTATCGTCGGCACCGATGGCACTGTGGGGACAGGCTGTTGTGGCTCGGCTGGTTGTTCCGGCGCTGGTTTCACTTCTTCTACCGGTGCAGGTTCACGTTGCCCCACACACCCGGCAAGAAACATCGCCAGCGCGGTAATCAAGGCGTAGCGACTCATTTTTGTCATCAAGATTCACCCCTTACAAATATAGATAAAGTCTGACTTTGTGCGCCCCCAGAAAATTGGCGCTGCCGTACAGCGTGACCGCCGAATGTGCGGGAATGGTAACGCTGCGTGGCCTTTCCAGAGGATGCATCTCCAGCCCTCTGGCGTCATACCAGTAAAAACGATAATGAACGGTAACGGGTTCTTGCCTTTCGTTATAAAGCGTTGAGGATGCTGAAGGTTGAATATCAGATGTCGAAAGGACGGGCTTTTCTGCACTGATGCCCGCAGCCAATAAAGATGACTCCATCACCAGCGATTGCTCATCATTCACCGGAATTTCCGGATGTGAACGACAGCCCACCAGCACTAACAACGCCAGAGACACCAGCCCAAAGCATCCTTTTCTCATCGTTACAGACCTTTATGCGCCAGCATTGGTCCCAGCGGACGGCCACCCAACAAGTGCATATGGATGTGGTAAACCTCTTGTCCGCCATGGCGGTTGGTGTTCATGATCAGACGATAGCCATCTTCGGCAATACCTTCTTGCTCAGCAATTTTTGCCGCTACGGTGATCATGCGTCCCAGCGCCTGCTCATGCTCAGCTGACACGTCGTTCACAGTCGGAATGAGGATATTCGGAATGATCAGAATATGCGTTGGCGCTTGCGGCGAAATATCGCGAAACGCCGTTACCAGATCATCCTGGTAGACGATATCGGAGGGGATCTCACGACGAATAATTTTGCTGAATATAGTTTCTTCTGCCACGACATTTTCCTTTTTCAAATAGCCATGCGTTGCGCCATGCTACGCCGCGCCACACTGCGAGTATAGAGTATGGTCGAGTTAAACCTGCTCTTTCAACCTTAACTCACGATTTCTTAAGCAAAAAACCGTTTTGCTGCCGTATATATCGCCATTATTCCCATTTCTGCCTGCGAATGCGCTGAAAAGACATTTTCTGTTTGGTTTACACACTAAATATGAATGCGTATATTTCTCATTTGCATTTACATACAAAATTATTCGCACACTAAATATAACCGCTCATCACCCTGCTCCGGCATGAGCCTGACGCCAACATAAACCAAGAGATTTCAAATGCTTTCGACACAATTTAACAGGGATAATCAACATCAAGCCATCATCAAACCGTCACTCCTTGCCGGTTGCATAGCACTGGCACTATTACCTTCCGCTGCTTTTGCTGCACCAGCCACTGAAGAAACGGTGATTGTTGAGGGTTCAGCCACAGCCCCAGATGATGGCGAAAATGATTACAACGTAACGTCTACCTCTGCGGGTACCAAAATGCAGATGACTCAACGTGATATTCCTCAGTCGGTCACTATTGTTAGCCAGCAGCGGATGGAAGATCAGCAGTTACAAACGCTGGGCGAAGTGATGGAAAACACGCTGGGGATCAGCAAAAGTCAGGCGGATTCCGATCGTGCTCTTTATTATTCCCGCGGATTCCAGATCGATAACTATATGGTTGATGGTATCCCCACCTATTTTGAATCGCGCTGGAATCTGGGCGACGCACTTTCTGATATGGCACTGTTTGAACGCGTAGAAGTAGTGCGTGGCGCGACAGGCCTCATGACCGGGACGGGTAATCCATCTGCGGCAATAAATATGGTTCGAAAACACGCGACCAGTCGTGAATTTAAAGGCGATGTCTCGGCGGAATACGGTAGCTGGAACAAAGAACGGTATGTGGCGGATTTACAAAGCCCACTCACCGAAGATGGTACAATCCGCGCACGAATTGTCGGCGGCTACCAGAATAACGACTCATGGCTGGACCGCTACAACAGTGAAAAGACCTTCTTCTCCGGCATTGTCGATGCTGATTTAGGCGATCTTACGATGCTTTCAGCCGGTTACGAATATCAGCGTATTGATGTTAATAGCCCAACCTGGGGCGGTTTACCGCGCTGGAATACTGATGGCAGCAGCAACAGTTACGATCGCGCACGCAGTACCGCACCTGACTGGGCGTACAACGATAAAGAGATCAACAAGGTCTTTATGACCCTGAAGCAGCGGTTTCCTGATACCTGGCAAGCGACGCTGAATGCCACCCACTCTGAAGTCGAATTTGACAGCAAAATGATGTATGTCGATGCCTATGTAAACAAAGCGGATGGTATGCTGGTTGGGCCATACAGTAATTATGGCCCTGGTTTTGATTATGTCGGAGGCACCGGCTGGAACAGCGGCAACCGTAAAGTTGATGCGCTGGATCTGTTCGCTGACGGTAGTTATGAATTGTTTGGTCGTCAGCACAATTTAATGTTTGGTGGCAGTTACAGCAAACAAAACAATCGTTACTTCAGTTCATGGGCCAACATTTTCCCGGATGAAATTGGCAGTTTCTACAACTTTAATGGCAATTTCCCACAAACCGACTGGTCACCACAGAGCCTGGCGCAGGACGATACCACACATATGAAATCGTTATATGCTGCCACTCGTGTCACCCTTGCCGATCCGCTGCATCTGATCCTCGGCGCACGTTATACCAACTGGCGGGTTGATACGCTGACTTACAGCATGGAGAAAAACCACACCACGCCTTATGCTGGACTGGTGTTTGACATCAATGATAACTGGTCGACCTACGCCAGCTATACCTCTATTTTTCAGCCGCAAAATGATCGTGACAGTTCAGGCAAATATCTGGCACCAATCACCGGTAACAACTACGAGCTGGGTCTGAAATCGGACTGGATGAATAGCCGTCTGACCACCACGTTAGCCATCTTCCGTATTGAGCAGGATAATGTCGCTCAGTCCACCGGTACACCTATCCCCGGCAGCAACGGCGAAACCGCCTATAAAGCGGTGGATGGGACAGTCAGTAAAGGTGTGGAATTTGAACTCAACGGCGCAATTACCGACAACTGGCAGCTGACGTTTGGCGCAACGCGCTATATTGCAGAGGATAACGAAGGAAACGCCGTTAATCCTAATCTGCCACGCACCACGGTTAAAATGTTCACCAGCTATCGGTTGCCTGTCATGCCAGAGTTGACGGTCGGCGGTGGTGTTAACTGGCAAAATCGCGTGTATACCGACACCGTGACACCGTATGGCACCTTCCGCGCCGAGCAAGGTAGCTACGCGCTGGTGGATCTCTTCACCCGCTACCAGGTGACGAAAAACTTCTCGTTACAGGGGAACGTCAATAACCTGTTCGACAAAACCTACGATACCAACGTGGAAGGTTCTATTGTCTACGGCGCACCGCGTAATTTAAGCATTACCGGCACGTATCAATTCTGAATAACGCCTGTAAAAAAGGCAGCCATCTGGCTGCCTTAGTCTCCCCAACGTCTTACGGATTAGTGGTTACGGATGTACTCATCCATCTCGGTTTTCAGGTTATCGGATTTAGTACCGAAAATCGCCTGAACACCAGAACCAGCAACCACTACGCCCGCTGCGCCCAGTTTCTTCAGGCCAGCCTGATCCACTTTAGACACATCAGCAACGCTGACGCGCAGACGGGTAATACATGCGTCGAGGTTAGTAATGTTTTCTTTACCACCAAATGCAGCAACCAGAGCCGGTGCCATTTCGCTGGTACCTGTCGCTTTTGCGTCTTCAGTCGCGTCTTCACGACCCGGCGTTTTCAGATCCAGTGCTTTAATCAGCACGCGGAAGATGGTGTAGTAAACAATGGCATAACCGATACCGACGATCGGGAACAGCCACAGTTTGCTGCTGTTACCAGACAGAACGATGAAGTCGATCAGACCGTGCGAGAACGACGTACCGTCACGCATCCCCAGAAGAATACAGATTGGGAATGCCAGGCCTGCCAGAATCGCGTGGATGATGTACAGGATCGGCGCAACGAACATGAAGGAGAACTCGATCGGCTCGGTGATACCGGTCAGGAACGAGGTCAGCGCCGCGGAGATCATAATACCGCCCACTTTCGCGCGGTTTTCTGGTTTAGCAGAGTGCCAGATAGCAATTGCGGCAGCTGGCAGACCGTACATTTTGAACAGGAAGCCACCAGACAGTTTACCCGCAGTCGGGTCACCCGCCATATAACGCGGAATGTCGCCGTGGAAAACCTGACCTGCTGCGTTGGTGTATTCACCAATCTGCATCTGGAAAGGTACGTTCCAGATGTGGTGCAGACCAAACGGTACCAGGCAACGTTCGATGAAACCGTAAATGCCAAACGCAACTACCGGGTTCTGGTAAGCAGCCCACTGAGAGAAGGTCTGGATTGCAGAACCAATAGGCGGCCAAATGAAGGACAGCACAACGCCAGTAAAGATGGCAGCCAGGCCTGAAATGATCGGCACAAAGCGTTTACCGGCAAAGAAGCCAAGATACTCAGGCAGCTTAATACGGTAGAAACGGTTAAACATGTACGCTGCGATCGCACCGGAGATAATCCCCCCGAGTACGCCAGTATCCGCCAGGTGTTTAGAGGCGATTTCTTCAGCAGGTAAATGCAGTACCAGTGGCGCAACCACGGCCATGGTTTTAACCATGATGCCATAGGCAACAACTGCGGCCAGCGCGGATACGCCATCGTTATTGGTAAAGCCGAGGGCGACACCGATCGCAAAAATCAGTGGCATGTTTGCAAAGACGGAACCGCCTGCTTCTGCCATAACATGCGATACAACGGCGGGCAGCCAGCTGAAATTCGCGGAACCGACGCCCAGCAGAATACCTGCGATAGGCAGTACGGATACCGGCAGCATCAGCGATTTACCGACCTTTTGCAGGTTAGCAAATGCATTCTTAAACATAATTGAGAGTGCTCCTGAGTATGGGTGCTTTTTTTACGTTCTCACGCGTGGCAAGGGGGGAGTGCCTCGCCGTGTACAGGGCATCTAAGCGCCCTTTATTTATTACACAGAGTAAAATAATTCAGTGCCGATTTGTTTGACGGCTATCACGTTTCAACTTCAGATCATTGGAGAAGTTGCACATTTTGACAAAACATATGTCACAATATTTCAAACGTGGTTATTCACCGCCCGATTTTCGGCGGTGAACTTTACTCGTTTTAGCCATTAATTACGAGCTTTAAAAAAACTCATTCAACGGATGGATTGAAGGCGGGAAGCGTTGATGTGAAACAGACGGGCGAAGTTATCGGTGGTTACCTGCGCCAGTTCTTCAACGGCAACACCTTTCAACACAGCCATGTATTCTGCAACGTCACGAACCATCGCAGGTTGATTCTCTTTTCCTCGATGCGGTACCGGCGCAAGGTAAGGTGAGTCAGTTTCCACCAGTAACCGATCCAGGGGGACATAACGCGCAGCATCGCGCAGTTGCTCCGCATTACGGAAGGTCACAATGCCGGAAAAGGAGATGTAAAATCCGAGATCCAGTAATTTACCCGCCGTTTCTCTGTCCTCTGTAAAACAGTGTAGTACGCCACCGCAATCCGTCACTTTTTCTTCGCGCAGAATTGCCAGCGTATCGGCGCGGGCGTCACGGGTGTGGACGATAACCGGCTTGTTCAGTTCACGACCAATCTGGATATGATGGATGAAGGACTCTTGCTGGCGTACTTTAGTTTCCGGCGTGTAATAATAATCCAGCCCGGTTTCACCCAGCGCTACAACGCCCTCTTCTGCCGCCAGACGACGTAAATCTTCTACATCGTAGGGATCATTCTGGTTGAGTGGATGCACGCCACAAGAAAATACGACGTTGTCACGTTCGCCTACCAGATCCCGCATATGTAAATAACCCGGTAATGTTGTGGCGACTGCCAGACAAAATTTCACATCGCGTGCGGCGGCTTTCGCCAGAACGTCATCCACGTCCTTATGCAAAGATTCATAATCCAGACCATCGAGATGGCAGTGTGAGTCGACTAAAAACATGATGTCTCTCTTAAAGATGAGGAACCGGTAGCACAACGCCCGGTTGCAGGTAATGCTCAATACGCAGTAAAAGATCGGTGATGAGAAGCTCACGGTTGATGCCTGTGACAGACATTAACTGTTCACGAATGTGGCAAACATCCCCCAGTATAGCCTGCAGGCGCGAGGGAGAAAGATGGTTTGCCAGTTCGACGACCAGGCCCGGCACATCAACATTGGTCACCTGCGCAGCGCCATGATGGCGTTTTAGCGCATCCATCAGCAACGTTGCCAGCCAGTGTAAACGCGCCGGAGCTTGTTCATGATTAAGGGCCGCCAGCAGCGAATACCAGTCGCCTGATTGCACGCTAAATGCCAGCGCCTGGCACAATGTTTCACGAGCCTGCCAGTTATCTCCCTGAAACAACGCCAGTGCCGCACCAGGTGAACCGGCGCTTAAGCGCAATGCGGCAAGTAATGCATCCTGTGACATTGTCACTTCGCGTGAAAGCCAGGTCACGGCGTACTGTTCCGGCGGCGGCGCAAGGTAATGTAACCGACAACGACTACGTAATGTTGCCAGTAAACGTTCTGGCTCGCGGGTAGCAAGGAAAAACCACGTTTCTGCTGGTGGCTCTTCAAGCGTTTTCAGCAATGCGTTAGCCGCGGCGTCGGTTAGTAAGGCAGCATCGGTTACCCAGACAACTTTCGCACCACCTAAGCGTGCGTGCTCATTCAGCTTTTCGGTGACCTCACGTACCGCATCAATGCCCAGCGCATTTTTCCCTTTTTCGGGAGCCAGGGTGTAGTAATCGGGATGTGTGCCAGCCTGCATCAACTGACATCCACGACAGTGACCGCAACTTTTGTGGCCCTGCGGTTGTTGGCAGAGTAAATAACGGCTCAGGGCGTAGATTAAAGCATCATCGCCCATGCCCGGTAACGCCTGAATGAGTAGCGCATGGTGACCTCTTCCGGCCTGATAGCTGGCTACCAGTTTTTCGAAATCAGGTCGTAACCATGGATACCATCTCATGCGTCCAACTCCTTCACCCAGTTGGTCACGGTAGTGCGGATTGCATCCATCACGGCCTCCAGCGGCTGGGTGGCATCAATGGTATGAATGCTTTTATCTTGTGCTGCCAGTTCCAGATAGCGGGCGCGGGTGCGATTAAAGAAATCGAATGACTCTTGCTCAATACGATCCAGCTCACCACGGGCGCGAGCACGTTTTAAGCCGACCTCTGGGGTGACATCAAGATAAAGCGTTAAGTCAGGGCGAAAATCCCCGAGAACAGCATCACGCAGTGTTGCCAGCATATGTTGGTCAATACCACGTCCTCCACCCTGATAGGCTTGAGTGGAGAGATCGTGGCGATCGCCAATCACCCAGGTGCCGTTAGCCAGCGCAGGTTTGATGACCGTTTCTACCAGTTGAACGCGCGCGGCATAAAACATCAGAACTTCGGCTTTATCGGTAATGACTTCATCGCCTACCGATTTGATATCCAGCACCAGGCTTCTTAACTTTTCGGCAAGTTGCGTACCGCCAGGTTCCCGAGTGAAAACCATGTCGCGGATACCCAGTTGCTCGAGCGTCTCAACCACCACGTTACGCGCGGTAGTTTTGCCTGCGCCTTCCAGCCCCTCAATGACGATATACTTACTGCGCATTTTTTTCCTTAAGCACTTTCAGATAATCCTGCACAGACTTGTTATGACTGGCAAGATTGGTATTAAACGTGTGACCACCTTTACCATCGGCCACAAAATAGAGATACGGCGTTTTTGCCGGATGCGCAGCAGCCTTCAGCGAATCCGCCCCCGGCGTCGCTATCGCACCTGGCGGCAGACCGGTAATGGTATAGGTGTTATACGCTGTCGGCGTTTCCAGGTCTGCACGAGAAAGTTTGCCATTATAACGCTCTCCCATCCCGTAAATCACGGTCGGGTCGGTCTGCAGGCGCATACCAATGCGTAAACGGTTGATAAATACTGAGGCAACCTGATCGCGTTCACTGGCAACGGCGGTTTCTTTTTCGATAATTGATGCCATCGTCACCAACTGGTTTTTATCTTTATAAGGCAGACCGTCCGCACGCCCTTCCCAGGCGCTATCGACCGCTTTCACCATTTTCTTGTGCGCTCGTTTGAGTAACGCGACATCGGTGGTATTGGCGGTATACATCCAGGTGTCTGGCCAGAACCAACCTTCAATCCACTCCGGGTTTTCCAGTTCAAGTGCCTGCGCTACGGTGGCGTACTTATCGTCGCTCAGCGTGTGCTTGATATACGGAGCCTCACGCAATTGCTTGAGGTAGTCGCTCAGACGCATCCCTTCTACCAGTCGCAGCGGGAACTGTGCTTCTTTACCGCTTTCCAACAATTTCAGCATCTCGCGCACGGTCATCTGCGGTGTAAAGCGGTAAGCCCCGGCTTTAAAGTGAGAAAGATCCGGTTCGATACGCAGCAGCCATTGGAAAACCCGTGGGCGATTGATGATCTTATCGGCATAAAGCTGTTCACCGAGCGCCAGACGTCCGGTCCCTGGCTTCAGGGTAAATATCGTCTCTTCTTTGATAAGCAATTTGCTGTCGGCAAGATGGCGAACCTTCCAGACGCCCACACCAGCGGCGATACCCAGTACCACCAGCAATAACAAGATTATCAATAACACTTTTTTCATGACTAATTCGGGCGCTCACAAAGTGGGGCTAAATATTCATATAACGTTGCTGACGAAAAGGAGACATCGCCACAGGCACGTACGGGCATCACTGGCATTAACGCATTACAAATAACCATCTCATCTGCCTGCAACGCCTCTTCCAGAGAGGCTTGCACTTCGACAAGCTGATAAGAGGATTGTGCCAGCAAACGGATACAGAATTGTCGCATAATGCCGTTAACACCTGCCTGATCCAGTCGCGGCGTATAAACTACGTTGCCCTTCCGCCAGAACAAATTAGCCGCACAGCATTCCGTAACCCACCCTTCGCTGTCAAGGACCAGCGCCTCATCAGCGTTTGTCTGCTCAAGATGAGAGCGGATCAATACTTGCTCAAGCCGATTAAGATGTTTAATACCTGCAAGATGAGGATTGCGCCCCAGCCGCACCGGGCTTAGCGCCAACGTCATCCCTTCGTTACGCAAACGGTCGTAATGTGCAGGATAAGCCGTAACGGAGAGAATCCGCGTTGCCGGTCCACTGTTCAATGTGCTGTACCCTCGCCCGCCACTACCGCGACTGATCACGACTTTCAGTACACCATTTTGCTGTTCTGCTGCCAGCGTTTTCATCTCTTGTTCAAGCTGAGGCCAGAAGTCACAGGAAATCATCAACCGCTGACAAGCATCCTGTAGTCGCTGGATATGCGCCGATAACAAACTGACTTTACCGTCGATAACTCTGGCGGTGGTAAAACAACCATCACCAAACTGCGTTGCCCGATCGCTTACTGCCAGCGATTCCTGCTTATGACCGTTAATTAAGAACATACCGGCTCCTTATCAGAGAATTGTTAGTGTGGCAGCATGTTCACTACGGAACAAGTCGGAATAAAAGCTAAGAAAAAAGGCCCGCAAGCGGACCTTTTATAAGGGTGGAAAATGACAATTTAGATCTTTTTAAAGATCAAAGAACCATTAGTGCCACCGAAGCCGAAGGAGTTACACAGAGTGTATTCCATTCCGCTAACCTGACGCGCTTCGTGCGGTACGAAATCCAGATCGCAACCTTCATCCGGGTTATCCAGGTTGATGGTTGGCGGAACAGCCTGATCGCGCAGCGCCAGGATGGAGTAGATAGATTCTACTGCACCCGCCGCACCTAACAGGTGACCGGTCATAGATTTCGTGGAGCTTACCAACACACGGCTTGCAGCTTCACCGAAGATGGTTTTCACCGCCTGCGCTTCAGCTTTATCGCCAGCCGGCGTAGAAGTACCGTGCGCGTTAACGTAGCCAATCTGACTCGCTTCAATGCCTGCATCACGCAGAGCATTTGCCATCGCCAGAGCTGCACCTGCGCCATTTTCTGGCGGTGACGTCATATGATAAGCATCGCTGCTCATACCAAAGCCGACGAGTTCAGCGTAAATTTTCGCACCGCGTTTTTTCGCGTGTTCGTACTCTTCAAGTACCAGCATACCGGCACCATCGCCCAGTACGAAACCATCACGCTCTTTATCCCACGGGCGGCTCGCCGCTTGCGGGTTATCATTGCGGGTAGATAATGCACGTGCCGCGCCAAAACCACCAACGCCCAGCGGCGTACTGGCTTTCTCTGCGCCACCTGCAACCATCACGTCAGCATCGCCATACGCGATAATACGCGCAGCATGGCCAATGTTGTGCACGCCGGAAGTACAGGCGGTCGCGATAGAGATGCTTGGGCCACGCAGGCCATACATGATAGTCAGATGACCTGCCACCATGTTCACAATCGTTGACGGAACGAAGAATGGGCTGATCTTACGTGGACCACCGTTCATCAGAGATGTGTGGTTTTCTTCGATCAGTCCGAGGCCGCCAATCCCGGAGCCAATTGCGGCACCAATGCGGGTTGCGTTCTCTTCCGTTATTTCAAGGCCAGAATCCTGCATGGCCTGAACGCCAGCGACAATTCCATATTGAATGAAGGCATCCATCTTGCGCTGTTCTTTGCGCGAGATAATGTCCTCACAGTTAAAATCCTTTACTAAGCCAGCAAATTTCGTTGCATAGGCGCTAGTATCGAAATGGTCGATTAGGCTGATGCCACTCTGACCGGCAAGCAGAGCTTTCCAGGTAGACTCTACGGTATTGCCGACAGGAGACAACATGCCCAGTCCGGTCACAACTACACGACGCTTAGACACGTTTGTCCTCCAGGGAGGGAAAAAATGATTCTAGTGGGACAAAAAGATAAAACTCAGGCGGTCGAACGACCGCCTGGAGATGTTCACTTACGCCTGGTGGCCGTTGATGTAATCAATGGCAGCCTGAACGGTGGTGATTTTCTCAGCTTCTTCGTCCGGAATCTCAGTATCAAACTCTTCTTCCAGAGCCATTACCAGCTCAACGGTGTCAAGAGAATCCGCGCCCAGGTCTTCAACGAAAGAAGCATTGTTGGTAACTTCTTCCTGCTTAACGCCCAGCTGTTCGCCGATAATTTTCTTAACGCGTTCTTCGATAGTGCTCATACTCTTAAATTTCCTATCAAAACTCGCTTTCGCGATGGTTTTCGTAGTGTATAAAATGTTGAAAAATTTGCAACTAAATCCCGGCAGGTCTTACCACGATTTTACGTTATTTTGAGGCCTTACCCCCCAATAACGCAAATCATTTTGCACTAATTATTACTCATAACCACGCAGACTGCGCGCAACATGAGCATTTTGTGCAAATCGCGGTCAGACCATGTACATCCCGCCGTTCACATGCAAAGTTTCACCCGTGATGTAAGCTGCTTCGTCGGATGCCAGGAATGCAACCGCGTTGGCGATTTCCTGTGCGCCGCCGAGGCGACCCGCAGGAACCTGCGCCAGGATACCCGCACGCTGGTCATCGCTCAGCGCACGTGTCATGTCCGTTTCAATAAAGCCCGGAGCAACAACGTTTACAGTAATACCGCGTGACGCAACTTCGCGCGCCAGTGATTTACTGAAGCCGATCAAGCCCGCTTTCGCCGCAGCGTAGTTGGCCTGACCGCCATTTCCCATGGTACCAACCACAGAACCGATAGTGATAATACGACCATGACGCTTTTTCATCATAGCGCGCATTACCGCTTTTGACAGACGGAAAACAGATGAAAGGTTGGTTTCGATAATATCGTTCCACTCTTCATCTTTCATTCGCATTAACAGGTTATCACGAGTGATACCGGCATTATTGACCAGGATATCCACTTCACCAAATTCTGCGCGAATTTTTTCCAGAACAGATTCGATAGATGCCGGGTCGGTCACATTCAACATCAGACCTTTGCCGTTAGCACCTAAATAATCAGTGATCGCCTGAGCGCCATTTTCACTGGTCGCAGTGCCAATAACTTTCGCGCCACGGGCTGCGAGCGTTTCAGCAATTGCACGGCCAATTCCGCGGCTTGCACCGGTTACCAGTGCGATTTTTCCTTCAAAATTCATGATTTTCCTCTTTTAAAGCTCGAGCGCCGCTGCCATCGCTGAAGGTTCGTTCAGCGCCGAGGCGGTCAGGGTGTCGACAATGCGTTTCGTCAGGCCAGTAAGCACTTTGCCCGGGCCGACTTCATAGAGATGTTCTACGCCTTGCGCTGCAATGTACTCAACAGACTTCGTCCACTGAACCGGGTTATACAACTGACGTACCAGTGCGTCACGAATGGCATCACCATTGGTTTCGCATTTCACATCAACGTTATTCACAACAGGAACTGTTGGTGCGTTAAAGGTGATTTTCGCTAATTCTACTGCCAGTTTGTCAGCTGCTGGTTTCATCAGCGCACAGTGAGATGGTACGCTCACTGGTAACGGCAGAGCGCGTTTTGCGCCCGCAGCTTTACAGGCAGCGCCAGCACGCTCAACCGCTTCTTTATGACCGGCAATAACCACCTGTCCCGGAGAGTTAAAGTTTACCGGAGAAACGACCTGACCTTCTGCAGCTTCTTCACACGCTTTTCCAATAGACGCATCATCCAGACCGATGATTGCCGCCATAGCGCCCGTTCCTTCCGGTACGGCTTCTTGCATGAACTTGCCGCGCATCTCAACCAGACGCACCGCATCAGCGAAATCAATCACACCAGCGCAAACCAGCGCGGAGTATTCCCCCAGGCTGTGACCGGCCATCATTGCCGGTGCTTTACCGCCCTGCTGCTGCCATACGCGATACAGCGCAACAGATGCAGTCAACAGCGCTGGCTGGGTTTGCCAGGTTTTATTCAGTTCTTCAGCTGGCCCCTGCTGGGTCAGCGCCCACAGGTCGTAGCCCAGCGCCGCAGAAGCTTCAGCAAACGTTTCTTCGACAATTGGATAGCTCGCCGCCATATCAGCCAGCATTCCAACGGTTTGAGAACCCTGTCCAGGGAACACAAATGCAAATTGCGTCATGTTTTAATCCTTATCCTAGAAACGAACCAGCGCGGAGCCCCAGGTGAATCCACCGCCAAAGGCTTCAAGCAGAACCAACTGCCCCGGCTTAATGCGCCCGTCGCGTACAGCTTCATCCAGAGCGCACGGGACAGAGGCCGCAGAGGTATTACCGTGGCGATCCAGCGTCACCACGACATTGTCCATCGACATGCCGAGTTTTTTCGCTGTTGCACTGATAATACGCAGGTTAGCCTGATGCGGAACCAGCCAGTCCAGTTGAGAACGGTCAAGATTATTCGCCGTCAGCGTCTCATCAACGATGTGCGCCAGTTCTGTTACCGCAACCTTGAAGACTTCGTTGCCCGCCATCGTCAGATGAATTGAATTCTCTGGATTCACACGGTCAGCATTAGGCAGCGTCAGCAACTCACCATAGCTACCGTCGGCATGCAGATGGGTGGAGATGATTCCCGGCTCTTCAGAGGCAGCCAGCACCGCAGCGCCCGCGCCATCGCCAAAAATAATAATAGTCCCACGATCTGTTGGATCGCAGGTGCGCGCCAGTACATCGGAACCGACGACCAGAGCATACTTCACCGCCCCAGATTTCACGTATTGATCGGCTACGCTTAATGCATAGGTGAAACCTGCGCAGGCTGCTGCAACGTCAAATGCCGGGCAACCTTTAATGCCCAACATGCTTTGAATCTGACAAGCTGCGCTCGGGAAAGCGTGCGTCGCAGAAGTCGTTGCCACAACGATCAAGCCAATCTGGTCTTTCTCAATACCCGCCATCTCAATTGCGCGTGTCGCCGCTTCAAAGCCCATGGTTGAAACGGTTTCGTTTGGCGCGGCAATGTGGCGTTCGCGGATACCGGTACGAGTGACAATCCACTCGTCAGAGGTATCCACCATTTTTTCCAAATCGGCGTTTGTCCGCACTTGTTCGGGCAGATAGCTGCCAGTACCAATAATCTTCGTATACATGTACGCTCAGTCACTTTTCGGTTATATACCGTCACTTGCAAACTGCGAGTTCGCTGGCAGCGTCCTGCTACCGCAGAGTTCCGCTTTTGCCACCGTCCAGCAGCTCAAAACCAGCTGGGTATACAGATTCCAGGCGAGCGGCAATTCGCTGAGGAACTTGTCGCTGCACCGCCTGCACTGCCTGTTCAATCGCGACCGCAAAAGCTCGCTGATTGGCTGCACCATGACTTTTTATCACCGTGCCGCGCAATCCTAACAGACAGGCGCCGTTATACTGGTCGGGGTTGAGGTGACTGAATCGCCTCGTCAGGCTCTTTTGTAGCCAACACTTTAATAACAGTAGCCACCACGACCGTTTTTTCCCTTCACCCTGAGATTTCAGCAGAGAAAGGAACATCCTGACAACACCTTCCATCGTCTTTAATGTGACATTTCCTGTAAAGCCGTCACAAACCAGCACATCTGTCTTGCCAGTTAACAACTCATTGGCTTCAAGATAGCCGATATAATTGATAGAAGGGATTGTTTTAAGCACCGCTGAGGCATCCCGAATACTGTCGAGACCCTTTACTTCTTCTTCACCAATATTGAGCAACGCCACGCGAGGATTGGGAATTTCCACCACCTCTTCAGCCAGGACTGAGCCCATAATGGCAAATTGCACCAACATTGTGCTGTCACAATCGACGTTGGCCCCTAAATCGAGGACCACCGTTTTGCCCTTTTGCTGATGCGGTAATACCGTCACCAGCGCCGGACGCTCAATCCCCTCCAGGGGCTTGAGTAATAATTTTGCCAGCCCCATTAGCGCCCCGGTATTACCGGCACTGACACAGGCTTGCGCTCGACCTTCTTTCACCAGCTCCAGGGCCACGCGCATTGAACTCCCACGACTGGCGCGGATAGCTTGCGAAGGCCGGGCATCACTGGCGATAACTGACTGCGCAGGAATAATCTGCAGACGCGAACGTTGTTCAAAGTCAGCTTTAGCAAGTAATGGCGTGATGGCGTCGGGATTGCCGACTAAAAGAAGAGTGAGTTGCGAATTAGAATTCAGTGCCTGCAATGCTGCAGGCACTGTCACGGAAGGGCCAAAATCCCCTCCCATGACATCTAACGCCAGGGTTAGACGTGTCAAGGTATCGTCGCCGCCCGGTTTGGTCTTTCCCCAGTTGCCTGGGGAAAATCCTCACTAAGCTTCATCACGCAGACGCGTGATTACTTAGCGATGACCTTGCGGCCGCGGTAGTAACCGTCGGCAGTGATGTGGTGACGCAGGTGTTTTTCACCAGAAGTTTTGTCTACAGACAGGCTGGTGACTGCGGTCAGCGCGTCATGGGAACGACGCATGCCACGTTTGGAACGGGTTGGTTTATTCTGTTGTACGGCCATGGACCTTACTCCTCAATTACGGTTTATCCCCGATCCAACGGGGAGCACCAATTACTTACGCTTTAAGCTGGCTAATACGGCAAATGGGTTTGGCTTTTGCGCTTCTTCAGGCAGTTCACCAAAGACCATGTCCGCTTCGGACACTTCACAGTGTTCAGAATCATGCACCGGAACTACCGGCAAGGCGAGGATGATTTCATCTTCAACCATTGCAAGCAGATCGATTTCACCGAATTCGTTAACCTCAATCGGTTCATACGCTTCCGGCAGTGCTTCAGCCTGTTCGTCTGAACGCACAGGACTAAAACAATACGTTGTGTAGACCTGATGAGTAAACGGCTTCCCGCAACGCTGACACTCGAGCGTTACCGTCACCTTCGCATCGCCATTTAACACTGCGAGACGTTGGTTATCGATAGCGAACGACATGGAGCATTCCACATCACTGTCCACACTGACTACGGATTCGGCGACGCGCTCAACCTGATCAGGAGTATAGATACCCTGGTAATCAAGGCGTTTCTGAGCCGTACGAACCGGATCGAGAGTCAGGGGTAATTTTACCTTTTGCATAGGGCGCGCATATTAACTTTGTAACGTCATAGAGTCAAAGAAAAAGGCAGCCTGTGGTTGCCTTTTGCCAATAATTCGCACACATTGCGGGTTACTGCTTTATTTTCGTTCAGTGCTGATAACGAACATCAACCTGCAAAACGAAGCGCATAGTTTAAAATGGCTATCATCAATACGCTATATCTGATGGAAAAAAATATGCCTGAACTTATTTTAGCCTCCACCTCGCCCTGGCGTCGCGCTCTTCTGGAAAAACTGCAAATCTCTTTTGAATGTGCAGCACCCGAGGTCGACGAAACTCCACGCAGCGACGAATCACCGCGACAGTTGGTGCTTCGACTGGCACAAGAAAAAGCGCAATCTCTGGCGTCACGTTATCCGGATCATTTAATTATTGGTTCAGACCAGGTATGTGTTCTTGATGGCGAAATCACCGGTAAACCGTTAACGGAAGAAAATGCCCGTCTGCAATTACGTAAAGCCAGCGGCAATATCGTCACCTTCTATACTGGACTGGCGTTGTTTAATTCGGCGAATGGGCATCTGCAAACAGAAGTGGAGCCTTTTGACGTCCATTTCCGTCACCTGAGCGAGGCGGAGATTGATAATTACGTGCGTAAAGAGCATCCCCTGCACTGCGCGGGTAGCTTTAAGAGTGAAGGATTTGGCATTACGCTGTTTGAGCGTTTAGAGGGGCGTGATCCTAACACGCTGGTTGGTTTACCGCTAATCGCGCTGTGTCAGATGTTACGTCGGGAAGGGAAAAACCCGCTGATGGGATAGTTTTCTGCGCCGGATGCGGTTACGTCGCATCCGGCAATCGGTGCTGGCGGCCTGATGCGGCGTAAACGCCTTATCAGGCCAACCGCCCATTATCATGCTTATATGCTCGTATTAGCGCGCGTTACGCAGTTTTTGCAAACAACGCTTCAAACCATCATCCATCGGCGCTTCGATACGCATCACCTCACCGGTCCCCGGATGGGTAAACTTCAACGCTGCGGCGTGCAGGAACAGACGATTTAATCCCGTGCCGGCTTCAGTGAGCTGTCTGTCAAATTCACGGTCACCGTAGCGATCGTCAAAGGCAATCGGATGACCCGCATACTGTGTATGCACACGGATCTGATGAGTACGCCCTGTTACCGGGCTACAACGCACCAGGGTGGCAAATGCATAGCGTTCTTCCACTTTAAAGCGTGTTTCCGACGGTTTGCCTTCCTGACTCACACGCACGATACGTTCGCCGCTTTGCAGAATATTTTTCAATAACGGCGCTTGAACGCTCTTCACATGCGACTGCCACTGACCGCGCACCAGCGCCAGGTAATCTTTTTGCATCCCTTTTTCACGTAATTGCTCATGCAGAGAACGCAACGCCGAGCGTTTTTTCGCTACCAGCAACACACCTGAAGTGTCCCGGTCGAGACGATGAACCAGTTCAAGGAACCGCGCTTCCGGGCGCAACGCCCGCAAACCTTCGATAACGCCGAAGCTTAAACCACTACCGCCATGTACCGCCGTACCGGAAGGTTTATTCAGCACCAGGATATGATCATCTTCATATAAGATGACGTCCGCCAGCCCCGCCACCTTTTGCAGATGTGGCGAAACCGCCTCTTCTTCCCGCTCAGCAACGCGAACCGGTGGGATACGCACCTCATCACCCGCTTCGAGTTTATATTCAGGCTTAATACGTTTTTTGTTCACCCGCACTTCGCCTTTACGCAAAATACGGTAAATCATACTTTTTGGTACGCCTTTCAATTGGGTGCGCAAAAAGTTATCGATACGTTGCCCCGCTTCGTCAGCGGTGATAGCAACAATTTTTACGGATGGAGTCTCTGTTTTCATGGTGGGCGATTCTAATTAGCCAACAGGATTCGCGCCACTCATTTTTCTATGCTTATATTTAGTTTTACACCTTATTACTTCACTACGTGATCACTTTATTGATGGTTATTAAACCAATCACCAGCAAGAAGTGAAAAAACTGTGAGTAAGCGGGTGATAAATGGTAAAAGTCATCTTGCTATAACAAGGCTTGCAGTGGAATAATGAGGCCGTTTCCGTGTCCATCCTTGTTAAAACAAGAAATTTTACGGAATAACCCATTTTGCCCGACCGATCATCCACGCAGCAATGGCGTAAGACGTATTGATCTTTCAGGCAGTTAGCGGGCTGCGGGTTGCAGTCCTTACCGGTAGATGGAAATATTTCTGGAGAGTAATACCCAGTCTGTTTCTTTGATAATTGCGCTGTTTTTCCGCATGAAAAACGGGCAACCGACACTCTGCGCCTCTTTGAGCTGACGATAACCGTGAGGTTGGCGACGCGACTAGACACGAGGCCATCGGTTCACACCCGGAAAGGCGTTACTTTGCCCGCAGCTTAGTCGTCAATGTAAGAATAATGAGTAAGTTACGATGAAAAGAATGTTAATCAACGCAACTCAGCAGGAAGAGTTGCGCGTTGCCCTTGTAGATGGGCAGCGTCTGTATGACCTGGATATCGAAAGTCCAGGGCACGAGCAGAAAAAGGCAAACATCTACAAAGGTAAAATCACCCGCATTGAACCGAGTCTGGAAGCTGCTTTTGTTGATTACGGCGCTGAACGTCACGGTTTCCTCCCACTAAAAGAAATTGCCCGCGAATATTTCCCTGCTAACTACAGTGCTCATGGTCGTCCCAACATTAAAGATGTGTTGCGTGAAGGTCAGGAAGTCATTGTTCAGATCGATAAAGAAGAGCGCGGCAACAAAGGCGCGGCATTAACCACCTTTATCAGTCTGGCGGGTAGCTATCTGGTTCTGATGCCGAACAACCCGCGCGCGGGCGGTATTTCTCGTCGTATCGAAGGCGACGACCGTACCGAATTAAAAGAAGCACTGGCAAGCCTTGAACTGCCGGAAGGCATGGGGCTTATCGTGCGCACCGCTGGCGTCGGCAAATCTGCTGAGGCGCTGCAATGGGATTTAAGCTTCCGTCTGAAACACTGGGAAGCCATCAAAAAAGCCGCTGAAAGCCGCCCGGCTCCGTTCCTGATTCATCAGGAGAGTAACGTAATCGTTCGCGCATTCCGCGATTACTTACGCCAGGACATCGGCGAAATCCTTATCGATAACCCGAAAGTGCTCGAACTGGCACGTCAGCATATCGCTGCATTAGGCCGCCCGGATTTCAGCAGCAAAATCAAACTGTACACCGGCGAGATCCCGCTGTTCAGCCACTACCAGATCGAGTCGCAGATCGAGTCCGCCTTCCAGCGTGAAGTTCGTCTGCCATCCGGTGGTTCGATTGTTATCGACAGCACCGAAGCGTTAACGGCCATCGACATCAACTCCGCACGCGCGACCCGCGGCGGCGATATCGAAGAAACCGCGTTTAACACTAACCTCGAAGCTGCCGATGAGATTGCTCGTCAGCTGCGCCTGCGTGACCTCGGCGGCCTGATTGTTATCGACTTCATCGACATGACGCCAGTACGCCACCAACGTGCGGTAGAAAACCGTCTGCGTGAAGCGGTGCGTCAGGACCGTGCGCGTATTCAAATCAGCCATATTTCTCGCTTTGGCCTGCTGGAAATGTCCCGTCAGCGCCTGAGCCCATCACTGGGTGAATCCAGCCATCACGTCTGCCCGCGCTGCTCCGGTACCGGTACCGTTCGTGACAACGAATCGTTGTCGCTCTCTATTCTGCGTCTGATCGAAGAAGAAGCGCTGAAAGAGAACACTCAGGAAGTTCACGCCATTGTTCCTGTGCCAATCGCGTCTTACCTGCTGAATGAAAAACGTTCTGCAGTGAATGCGATTGAAACTCGTCAGGACGGCGTGCGCTGTGTGATTGTGCCAAACGATCAGATGGAAACCCCGCACTACCATGTGCTGCGCGTGCGTAAAGGGGAAGAAACTCCAACCTTAAGCTACATGCTGCCGAAGCTGCATGAAGAAGCGATGGCGCTGCCGTCTGAAGAAGAGTTCGCTGAACGTAAGCGTCCTGAACAACCTGCGCTGGCAACCTTTGCCATGCCGGATGTGCCGCCAGCACCAACGCCAGCTGAACCTGCCGCCCCTGTTGTAGCCCCAGCACCTAAAGCTGCAACGGCAACACCAGCATCTCCTGCACAACCAGGGTTGTTGAGCCGCTTCTTCGGCGCACTGAAAGCGCTGTTCAGCGGTGGTGAAGAAACCAAACCGGCCGAGCAACCAGCACCGAAAGCAGAAGCGAAACCGGAACGTCAACAGGATCGTCGCAAGCCTCGTCAGAACAACCGCCGTGACCGTAATGAGCGCCGCGACACTCGTAGTGAACGTACTGAAGGCAGCGATAATCGCGAAGAAAACCGTCGTAATCGTCGCCAGGCACAGCAGCAGACTGCCGAGACGCGTGAGAGCCGTCAGCAGGCTGAGGTAACGGAAAAAGCACGTACCACCGACGAGCAGCAAGCGCCGCGTCGTGAACGTAGCCGCCGCCGTAACGATGATAAACGTCAGGCGCAACAAGAAGCGAAGGCGCTGAATGTTGAAGAGCAATCTGTTCAGGAAACCGAACAGGAAGAACGTGTACGTCCGGTTCAGCCGCGTCGTAAACAGCGTCAGCTCAATCAGAAAGTGCGTTACGAGCAAAGCGTAGCCGAAGAAGCGGTAGTCGCACCAGTGGTTGAAGAAACTGTCGCTGCCGAACCAATTGTTCAGGAAGCACCAGCTCCACGCACAGAACTGGTGAAAGTCCCGCTGCCAGTCGTAGCGCAAACTGCACCAGAACAGCAAGAAGAGAACAATGCTGATAACCGTGACAACGGTGGCATGCCGCGTCGTTCTCGCCGCTCGCCTCGTCACCTGCGCGTGAGTGGTCAGCGTCGTCGTCGCTATCGTGACGAGCGTTATCCAACCCAGTCGCCAATGCCGTTGACCGTAGCGTGCGCGTCTCCGGAACTGGCCTCTGGCAAAGTCTGGATCCGCTATCCAATTGTACGTCCGCAAGATGTACAGGTTGAAGAGCAGCGCGAACAGGAAGAAGTACAAGTGCAGCCGATGGTGACTGAGGTCCCTGTCGCCGCCGCTGCCGAACCTGTTGTTAGCGCGCCAGTTGTTGAAGAAGTGGCTGAAGTCGTAGAAGCCCCCGTTCAGGTTGCCGAACCGCAACCGGAAGTGGTTGAAACGACGCATCCTGAAGTGATTGCTGCCGCGGTAACTGAACAGCCGCAGGTGATTACCGAGTCTGATGTTGCCGTAGCCCAGGAAGTTGCAGAACACGCAGAACCGGTGGTTGAACCGCAGGAAGAGACGGCAGATATTGAAGAAGTTGCCGAAACTGCTGAGGTTGTGGTTGCTGAACCTGAAGTTGTTGCTCAACCTGCCGCGCCAGTCGTCGCTGAAGTCACAGCAGAAGTTGAAACGGTAGCTGCGGTTGAACCTGAGGTCACCGTTGAGCATAACCACGCTACCGCGCCGATGACGCGCGCTCCGGCACCGGAATATGTTCCGGAAGCACCGCGTCACAGTGACTGGCAGCGCCCTACTTTTGCCTTCGAAGGTAAAGGTGCCGCAGGTGGTCATACGGCAACGCATCATGCATCTGCCGCTCCTGCGCGTCCGCAACCTGTTGAGTAATAGTTAGCTCAAGTAATCAAGCCCTGGTAACTGCCAGGGCTTTTTTATTTCATCTTTGAGTCAACATATTAAAATTCATCAAATGGCATCCTTGCTAACCAACAATACAAAATAGGCAAAAAAATGCCCGCCCCGGCGATCCCAGAGCGGGCAGACAAAACATACCCAGTTTCATGATATGTTTTAAAGCGAGCTTATTTGTTGAGCTGGAAGAGCGACAATCCCTGCATATCGGTAAATGCTTTATACGATGCCTGCAATGCCGTTTGCTGCATGATGTAAGATGAAATAGTTGCATTCCAGTCCACATCAACCAGATCGCTCATCTGCTGCGTTTGCCCTAAAGCGCGATCGCTACCTAATGAATCCAGCGACTCCAGTTCGTTCAGTTGCGTGCCTAATTCCGCGCGAACAGTCAGCACATTGTTCAGCGAGTTTTTCAGTCCGCGGTTGGTTTTATCCAGTGCCGCAGCGGCGGTTTCTTTATCCGCTTCGCTATCCGCGACCGGCGTTTTCAGGGCTGCGATGGCGCTATCCAGCATGGCAAAAAGATTGGTTTCAGAAGCGCTACCGTCTGGTTCCGCTACCGCGTTGCTAGTAATACTGTCGAAAATTTTGTCGCCCGTATGTCCTATCACCATCGAACGCGAAGCATCGACCTGTTGTTTAATACTTTCTGCTCCGCCTTCGTATTTGCCATCCGCCTCGCTAAACGGTGCGGATTCTGTTTTATAACCGGCAAAAATGTAGCGCCCGTTACCGTCAGTGGTGTTCGCCAGATTCAGCAACTGGTCACGAAGCCCCTGAATATCCGTAGCCAGCGAGGCCCGGTCATCGTCACTCAAGGTGCCATTGCTGGCGTAGACAATTTTTTCCTGAGCATTCTGTATAGCGGTTGTGACCTGGCTAAGTACACTCTCTTCCAGTGACACTTTTTGAGTGGCGAAAGTACGCGCCAGCGTGTACTGGCTGTTTTGCGCCTGTGCCTGGGAGAGAACAACAGCTTGTGATGCAGCAATGGGATCATCTGAAGGGTTAACGACTCGCTTACCCGTCGACATCTGTTCGCCGTACTTCATCCATTCTGCCTGAGAATTGGTGATGCCGCGCATGTTTTGCTGGTACATCATCTGGGTACTGAAACGCATTTTATCTCCCCTTAGCGAATGTTAATCAGCGCATCAAAAATCGCGTTTGCCGTCTGCAGAACCTGCGCATTCGCGAGGTAATACTGCTGAAAACGTTGCAGATTTCCGTACTCCTCATCGAGATTGACACCGGAAATCGACTGCTGCTGATTGGAAAGCTGCGTCACCACATTACCTTGAGTGGTGCTACTGGTTTTCAACGTCGCGGTTTTATTACCGATATCACTCACTAACGAGGCATAAGCGTCGTTAAAGGATTTCGCACCGCCCACCGTTTTACTGTTGCTTTGCAGATCGAGCAGGGCCTGACCGTTGCGGTTGTCGCTATCACCCGCATCTTCTGCGCTCGCCATGGCGATTTTCGCTTCGTCGGTGATTAATACATCCATGTTGACGATGGCGTCACTTACCGGTTTCAGCGTGAAGCTGTCGTTAACGGCAGGCGTTCCTGTAAACGTCAACTCCAGACCATCAAATGCCACTTTACCGTTGGCATCCGGCGTCACCGTAAAAGTGGTATTGCTGGCAAGGCGGGTGACCTGCCACTGATTATTATCGAACGAGATTTTGTAATCTGTCGCCAGTACCGCGGAGGTATCAGTTACCGTTGCACCGATCGCAACGTCACCTTTGTTTTTCGTGTTTTGCAGAACCGCGGGCTTACCGATAGCAAAGAAATCTTCACCGGCATCGCCGTTAGCATCAAATCCGGCTTTGTGTTGGGTGTTGAAAGCCTCGGCAAATGCCAGCGCCAGTTGTCCAAGCGTATTACGCGTCTGGTCCAGATCCTGAGAACGGAATGTCAGAATGCCGCCCAGCGACCCGGTATTCAGTAATTTCTCCGGGATCTCAATATTGCCTGCCGTCCCATCAACATAAGCGACAGTCGTACGAGAAGGGTCGGCGCTGGAAGGAACTGCCGCAAGTTGCCGCGCCGTACTTCCCTGAACCAGTGAGTAGCCATTGGCCATCGTGATGTTATAAGTGCCACCATCCTGAACACTGACTTCTACGCCAACAATCTGGTTTAATTCGCTCACCAGTTGATCGCGTTGATCCAGCAGATTGTTAGGTGACGCCCCTGCCCCCACGCCTGTCAGGCGGGAGATCTGATCGTTCAGGCTGGCGATTTGTTTAGCGTAATTGTTGATCTGATCAACACTGGCACCTATCGCGATATTGACCTGTTTGTCCTGGTCGCGCAGATATTGATCGGTGGTTTTAAACTGATTCACCAACCCTTCTGATTTCCCAATCAGCGCCTGGCGCGCTGCCGGATCTTCCGCGTTACTCACCAGCGTTTGCAGGCTGGTGAAGAAATCCTGCATCTGTGTTGCCAGCGAAGAGGTACTGGTGGAGAGCATATTGTCGATTTTCGACATCTGCTCATAGCGGGCAGTCAGGCCGCTACTTTGCGTCTGCGCCGCACGTAACTGGTTGGTAATAAACGCATCATACTCACGCTGCACACCAGAAACGTAGACGCCATTGCCAACCCAGCCGCCAGCGCCCAACGTGCTATTGGCCTGCGCCATAATAGTGGTTTGGCGGGTATATCCGGCAACGTTATAGCTGGAGATATTATTACTTGCCGTATTTAACGCCGCCTGGGCCGCGTTCAGTCCGCTCATGGCGTTATTGATCAAGCTGGACATGGAGGTTCCTTATAAGCCTTCAATTACAGAGTATTATCGGCAGCGACCCGCCGGACTTGAGTTATTCAGAACAGATTATCAATGTTCATGCTGTAGGTTTTGCTCACCTTGTCGCTTATCGATTTCATCTGCTGAATCATGTTGGTGAGTTTGCGGGCATAGTGAGGATCGGTGGCATAGCCCGCGTCCTGTAGGGCCTGCGCCCCCTGCTCCGCACTCGCGGCGGTCGTCACGGCGGCGTAGCGCGGGTTACGCGTTAACAGCCCAACGTAATCCGACAATGCTTCCAGATACGAGCTGTAGACCCGAAACTTCGCTTTTACTTTCTTCGCTTCGCCATTTTCATATTCAGTCGTGGTGATTTCAGTGACTGGCCCTTTCCAGTTGCCAGAGGCTTTGACACCAAACAGGTTATAGCTCGGCTCGCCGTTTTCACGGCGGATTTGCCGTTGTCCCCAGCCAGATTCCAGCGCCGCCTGAGCGAGGATCAAATGATGTGGCACACCACTTTGCTGGCTTGCCAGTTGGGCGGGCAGCGAGAGTTGCGCGAGGAATGCTTTACTGTCACCCGGCAGCGAATCATCGTAGTTACGTGGTACGGCCTTTTGCACCAGCTGCGAAAGCGTCTGATTTTGATAACGCACCACGGTTTCGAGCGGGAATTTCATCGGTGCTGCTGGTGTGGACTCCTCTGGCAATGGTTGTTCTGGCGTCATCTGTTTAACCATCATCTCTGCCAGCCCCAGACCTTTGCCCGCCGTCATCTGTTGGGCAATCTGCTGGTCATACATACTGGTATACAGGCGAGTGTGCTCGCTGCTGAACAGGCCATCTTTTGGTAAAGCGTCGCGCATGCTTTTCAACATCATCTGCACGAACATCCCTTCCACCTGGCGGGCCACCGGACGGATATTTGCCGCTGGATCTTCGCCCGCTTTCGCCTTTAGTTCGTTGAGTGATTGCGCATCCCAGGCCGCACTTGCCAGTAGTTTGCTGTCGCTGATCATCAGATGATTTCCAGTTTTGCCCGCAGACATCCCGCACTTTGCATTGATTGCAAAATAGACATCAGATCCATCGGCGTAGCGCCCAGCGCATTGAGCGCGCGCACCACGTTATTGAGGCTGGCGCTGGAACGTACGCTTTGCAACGAACCGCCGCTCTGGCGTAAATCGATCTGCGTTTGTGGAGTAACCACAGTCTGCCCACCACCAAACGGTGTATCTGGCTGGCTGACATTGGCCTGACGATTGACCGTAACCGAGAGATTTCCCTGCGCTACCGCGCAGCTGTCGAGGGTCACTTCGCGATTCATCACCACCGAACCGGTACGCGAGTTAATTACTACTTTGGCGTCCTGCGGGGTGACATTAACCTGCATATTCTGGATATCGGCAAGGAAACGGACCTGGGAACTGTTGCCACTTGGTACGCGCACCTGAATAGTCCGCGCATCTAACGCGGTGGCGCTGCCATATCCACGCACGCGGTTGATGGTGTCAGCGATTTGCTGCGCCATGCTGAAATCTTCGTCGTTAAGTTGCAAATTAAGGGTATTCCCGACGCCAAACTGGCTGGGCAATTCACGTTCAATAACCGCACCATTGGTGATCCGTCCACCGTTCAGTTGGTTCACCTGAACACTGCTACCGCCAGCGGAGGCTCCTGCGCCGCCAACCAGAATATTGCCCTGCGCCAGCGCATACACCTGACTGTCAACGCCCTTAAGCGGTGTCATCAACAACGTACCGCCACGCAAGCTTTTGGCATTACCCATGGAAGAAACCACCACATCGATGGTTTGCCCCTGGCGTCCAAACGGCGGAAGTGACGCCGTCACCATTACCGCAGCGACGTTTTTTAGCTGCATATTGGTGCCCGTCGGAACGGTAATTCCCAGCTGTGAGAGCATGTTATTAAGCGTTTGTGTGGTAAACGGCGTCTGGGTTGTCTGGTCACCGGTTCCATCCAGCCCCACCACCAGGCCATAGCCAATCAGTGAGTTTTGCCTTACCCCCTGAACACTGGTGAGATCGCGAATACGCTCAGCCTGAGCCGCCGTGATAACCAGTAGAAGAATTAATGCAGAGAGAAATTTAATCACCACAGCCTCACTTACATTGGCGACAGGTTAAGGAAGAAACGCTGCAACCAGCCCATATTTTGCGCTTCGTTAATGTAGCCATTGCCTACGTATTCAATGCGCGCATCCGCCACCTGAGTAGATGGTACGGTATTGCTGCCGCTGATAGTGCGTGGATTAACCACGCCAGAGAAGCGAATAAATTCGGTACCCTGATTAATGGCGATCTGTTTTTCACCCACCACATGCAGGTTGCCGTTGACCAGTACCTGGTCAACCGTCACCGTCAACGTACCGCTAAAGGTATTGCTGGCATTGGCCCCGCCTTTTCCGTTGAACGTGTTACCACCGGAGGCTTCGACATCGGCACGAGCGTTACCAAACAACCCCTGCAAATAGCGCGGCACAGTATCAAAGCCAAAATTAGTTTTACCGTCACGGCTGGCATTCGCAGAGGAGCTTTTGCTGGCGCTGACGTTCTCCTGCAACACGATAGTCAGCGTATCGCCAATATTGCGTGGCCGACGATCTTCAAACAGCGGTTGATAGCCATAGTTAATCGGCTGAGCAGACTGGAAAATAGACCCGTTGGCGACGGGCGTCGGACCGGGAACCGGTTGTGCACTGGTCGCCCCTTGTACCAGCGGCGTGGAGGGTATCCAGGCGCAGCCGGTTAGTGAAAGCACCAACAAGCTGGAAATGGCATAAGTATGCGCAGCGTTTTTTTGCATGGCTATCATCTTCAAAAATCAGTAAACCGGTGAACCTGCCACCGGTTAAGCCTTAGAGTTGCGTCAGTTTTTGCAGCATCTGATCGGTGGTGGACACCGCTTTACTGTTGATTTCGTAAGCGCGTTGCACCTGAATCATATTGACCAGTTCTTCCGCCACGTTGACGTTAGACGTTTCAACATACCCTTGATACAGCAGTCCCGCGCCGTTCAGGCCCGGCGTGCTTTCGTTCGGTGCACCGGAGGATTGCGTTTCGGTGTAGAGGTTTTCGCCAATGCTCTCCAGTCCGGTGTCATTCATAAAGGTGGTGAGATTGAGCTGCCCAACCTGAACCGGAGCTGCCTGGCCTTGTTGGGTTACGCTGACCACGCCATCACGACCGATGGTGATACTTAACGCATTCGCCGGAATGGTGATCGCTGGCTGCACCTGAAAACCACCGGCCGTCACCAGCTGCCCGTTCTGATCCACCTGGAAAGAGCCGTCACGGGTATAGGCTGATGAGCCATCTGGCAACATCACCTGGAAAAAGCCCTGCCCTTTAATCGCGACGTCTTTACTGTTATTGGTTTGCGACAGGTTGCCCTGGCTGTGTAAACGTTCCGTGGCGACCGGGCGTACCCCCGTACCGATTTGTAATCCGGATGGTAAGGTGGTTTGTTCGGAAGACTGTGCCCCCGGCTGGCGAATGGTTTGATAAAGCAGATCTTCAAACACCGCGCGCTGACGCTTAAAACCGTTGGTACTAACGTTTGCCAGGTTGTTGGCAATGACGTCCATATTGGTTTGCTGGGCGTCAAGGCCCGTTTTGGCGATCCATAATGAACTGATCATAAAATGTCCTGTAGTGGATTAGTGACAAAGTGCATATGTCTTCTTGCCGGATGCGGCGTAAACGCCTTATCCGGCCTACAAGAGCTCGCAAAATCGATAAATTGCGATTGCCCCCATAGACCCGATAAACTTGCGCATAGGGCAACTTATACTTGTCATGTATCCTTTCAATTAACTCATCGACAGCAGTTGGTTGGCACGGCCTGCGTTATCATCGACGCTGCTGATCACCTTCATCTGCATTTCAAAACGCCGTGCGCTGGCAATCATGTCGCTCATTGCCGCAACGGCATTGACGTTACTGCCTTCCAGAACCCCCGACATCACACGCAAGGTTGGATCTGCCTGCAGTACCGGCCCACGCGTAGCCTGGCTTTCTGCGCTTAAACGAAAAATGCCATCGTCACCGCGCTGGACTTCGCTGCCCGTGGCTTTCACCAGCTTCAGACGCCCCACTGGCGCAACCGTATTTGCCGGATCGCCCGGATTCAGCGCCGAGATTGTGCCATCGGCAGCAATAGTGATTTCCGCCCCTTCCGGCACAGCAATTGGCCCCGCCTCGCCTACCACCGGATGTCCCTGAATTGTCAGTTGCCCGGTGGGATCAACCTGAATGCTGCCATTACGCGTATACCCTTCACTGCCGTCAGCGGTCTGCACGACCAGCCAACCATCCTGCTGCAACGCAACGTCCAGCGGGCGCGAGGTGTAATCCATCTTGCCGGGCGTCATGTCTGCACCCGGTGTTGACGCCGTTACCAGCGTGCGCGTGGGCAGTGAAAGCCCTTCCACCGGCACTGCGCGCAAGGCGTTTAACTGCGCGCGAAAACCGGGCGTAGAGGCATTGGCCAGATTACTGGCGGTTACCGCCTGTTGATTCAGCGTCTGGCTGGCTGCTCCCATCGCGGTATAAATTGCGTGATCCATTGAGCTATCCCGTCAGCGATTAGCGTAAGTTAACCAGCGTATTGAGGATCTGGTCCTGGGTTTTGATGGTCTGGGCGTTAGACTGATAGTTACGCTGGGCAACGATCATATTGACCAGTTCTTTACTGAGATCGACGTTGGACGCTTCCAGCGCACCGTTGGTCAGGGTGCCAAAGTTGCCCGTCCCGGCTGTCCCCAACAGCGCCACGCCAGAAGATTGCGTAGCGGACCAGACGTTGTCGCCTTCGGATGCCAGACCTTCGTTGTTGGCAAAGTTCGCCAGTACAATCTGCCCCAGCAGTTGGGTTTGTTCGTTGGAATAGTTGCCGACAACCGTACCGTCATCATTGATTTGATAACTCACCAGATCGCCCGGTTTGTAGCCGTTCTGGGTGGTTGCCACAATGTTGTTAGCGCCGGTATTTTGCTGCATGGAGTTGAGGAAGCTCAGGCTAAACGTGGCGGGATCTGCGCCGTTAATTGCGCCGGTGGTAATATCCTTTGTTGGATCTGAGGTCAGAACGCCATTGGCATTAAACACCAGCGTCGTTGCAGGGTTAGCTGTGCCTGTTGGATCACTGCTATCCAGGGTGTAAACATCCCAGTTATTATCCCCGGTCTTCACAAAGTAGACGCTCATGTCATGAGCATTACCCTGACTATCGAAAACAGTCACCGAACCTTTTTTGTTATAGCTATCCGCATTGCTGGCATCAAATGCGTTAACAGAGGGAAGCGAATCACTGGAATTCAGGTTGATCTGCATCGACGCCGTGGTGGTAGTTTTCGCTGCCATCAGGGTATTCGGAATCGAAATATTGGTCGGATTCGCCCCTTGCTGAATAGTCGGCGGCGTACCGGTTGCCGGGTAACCCGTCAGCTGTAAACCTTGCATATTCACCAGGTTACGGTTTTCATCCAGCTTAAATTGTCCGTTACGGCTGTAGAATACCGAACCATTGCTGTCTACCAGACGGAAAAAACCGTTCTGGCTGATAGCAACGTCCAGACCACGCCCGGTGTTGGTGGTCGTGCCATCGGTAAAGTCCTGAGTGATACCAGCAACTTTTACCCCCAGTCCCACTTTCGAACCGGCAAACATATCGGCAAAAGAGGCCGTGCCTGATTTAAAGCCGTAGGTGGCGGAGTTGGCGATATTGTTGCCAATAACATCGAGGTTGGTGGCGGCAGCGTTTAATCCGCTAACCGCTTGAGAAAAGGCCATGACTGACTCCTGAAATGTGAAGGCTTAAATTATCTGCCGTACTTCGTCGAGGGTAGTGGTGCCGTAAGTGCCAAGATCCAGCGTATTACCGTTGTTGCCGCGGATCACCCCCTGCACCAGAGCAAACTGCAGCGGTTGGGCAACCAGTTGTGTACCACCGTTACTGGCGCTAATCGCTACATTGTAAGAACCGTTCGGCGCAGTGCTGCCGTCAGTCAACGTACCGTCCCAGGTGAAACTGTGGACTCCGGCAGTCAGTTCACCGATATCAATGGTACGGACGACCGCGCCGTTTTTATCGGTGATGGTGGCCGTCACTTTGTCTGCCGCCTGTTGCAGCTCAACACCAAACGGCGTGGTCGTGGTCACAGCCCCTTCTTCACTGCCGGTTCCCGCAAGAACAGTGGTGCCGGGGATCATCACGCCGTGACCGATCAGGTTACTGGCCTGTAACGACTGGCTATTATCAATCTGTCCGGAAATAGATCCGAGCGTGGTATTGAGTTTTTCAATCCCGCTGACCGTGCTGATTTGTGCCAGTTGCGACGTCAGCTCGTTATTTTCCATTGGATTGGTCGGGTCCTGGTTTTTCAGCTGCGCCACCAACAAAGTCAGAAAACTGCTTTGTAAATCTGCGGCGTTGCTGCCCGTAAGCGAACTACTACTGGTGGTGCTGACGCCGGTATTTGTCGGATCGGTGGTGGTTACCGCAATGGACATAGCTTTCTCCTTTATTGACCGAGCGTAAGGGTTTTCAGCATCATGCTTTTCACCGTGTTGAGCACTTCAACATTGGCCTGATAGCTGCGTGACGCCGACATGGTGTTAACCATCTCCCCGACGACATCAACGTTTGGCATTTTCACGTAGCCCTTTGCATCCGCCAGCGGATTACCCGGTTCATAAACCAGTTTGTCCGGGGCCTGACTTTCTATAACATCGGCAACCTTTACGCCGCCTGTCGCAGCACCTGGTGCAGCGTTAACCTGGAATACCACCTGTTTTGCCCGATATGGCTGTCCATCGGGACCGGTCACGCTATCAGCATTCGCCAGATTACTGGCCGCCACGTTCAGGCGCTGGGACTGGGCAGTTAACGCCGACCCGGCGATATCAAAAATATTCAGCAGTGCCATCCGTTAATTTCCGCTCTGTAAAACGTTCATCATGCCTTTAATTTGCCCGCTCAACGCGCTAAGGCTCATCTGGTATTGCAGGCTGTTATCGGCAAACTGGGTGCGTTCGCGATCCATATCGACAGTATTACCGTCAAGCGAAGGCTGGTCCGGAATACGGTATTGCAGTTCTGCGGAAGGAGGCGTCAGCGCCTGCGCCGGAATGTGTTTCGTTGAGGTCATCGTCAGAGCAACCACACTGGTTGCATCCCGTCCACGTTGCATGACTTTTTTAAGTTCACTGGCAAAATCGATATCGCGCGCCTGATAACCAGGGGTATCGGCATTGGCGATGTTTGCTGCCAGCACTTCCTGACGCTGGGCGCGCAGATTGAGCGCCTCTTGTTGAAAACGTAAGGCGGCGTCGAGCTTATCGAGCATATCTCCTCCGCAGGTATCAAAATTCTGCCATCAGCTTAAATGCCTTTACGCGCGCGTTATCGGCGGAATAAACGCAAAATGGGTCGCTATTTATGCCGTTGATGGTCATTGCGGACAGGTACAATTCACGTTGTAGAAATGGCTGGGGGCGAAAATGCTGACAATAAAACGTAGCGTGGCGATCATCGCGATACTCTTCAGTCCGTTAAGTACGGCGAGCAATCTCACATCGCAATTGCACAACTTTTTTAGCGCCCAACTCGCGGGGGTAAGTGATGAGGTTCGTGTTTCTATTCGTACAGCGCCCAATCTGCTACCGCCGTGCGAGCAGCCATTGCTTTCGATGAGCAATAATTCCCGCCTGTGGGGCAATGTGAATGTGTTGGCACGCTGCGGTAACGACAAACGATATTTACAGGTTAATGTACAGGCCACAGGAAATTATGTGGTTGCCGCGATGCCCATTGTGCGTGGAGGAAAGCTGGAAGCTGGCAATGTCAAACTGAAACGCGGACGGCTGGATACCTTGCCACCGCGTACGGTGCTGGATATCAATCAACTTGTTGATGCCGTTAGCCTGCGCGATCTATCACCCGATCAACCTATCCAGTTAACCCACTTTCGCCAGGCATGGCGGGTAAAAGCGGGACAACGTGTCAACGTTATCGCCAGCGGTGATGGGTTTAGCGCCAACGCAGAAGGTCAGGCGCTGAACAATGCAGCCGTCGCACAGAATGCGCGGGTGCGCATGATATCGGGACAAGTGGTCAGCGGCGTTGTTGATGCAGATGGGAATATTCTTATAAACCTGTAAGCTGTTAAAGATTACCCGTCCCTTGCCGATAAATAAGCAACACATGATAAAAGCGCCCTCAATGAGGAATAAACCATGAGTATTGATCGCACTTCGCCTCTGAAGCCAGTAAGCACCGTTCAACCGCGCGAAACCACTGACGCGCCGGTAACAAACACCCGAGCGGCAAAAACAACAGCCTCCACCAGCACCAGTGTGACGTTAAGCGACGCGCAAGCAAAACTGATGCAACCCGGCAGCAGTGATATCAATCTTGAACGTGTCGAAGCGTTAAAGCTGGCGGTTCGTAACGGTGAACTAAAAATGGACACCGGCAAAATTGCCGATGCGCTGATCAACGAAGCGCAGCAAGACTTGCAGAGTAATTGATCGTATGACGCGTCTTGCAGAGAGCCTCGACCAGATGTCCGCTGTGCTTAACGATCTCAAAACGGTAATGGATCAAGAGCAGCAACATCTCTCTATGGGGCAGATCAACGGCAGCCAGTTGCAATGGATTACAGAACAAAAAAGCTCACTGCTGGCGACGCTGGATTACCTCGAACAGTTACGCAGGAAAGAACCCAATACAGCAAATAGCGTTGATATTAGTCAACGCTGGCAGGAAATTACTGGCAAAACGCAGCAACTACGCCAACTGAATCAACATAACGGCTGGTTACTGGAAGGACAGATTGAACGCAATCAACAGGCGCTGGAAATGTTGAAACCGCATCAGGAACCGACGCTGTATGGGGCGAACGGTCAGACCTCAACAACCCATCGCGGCAGTAAAAAGATTTCGATCTGAAGATTATCTCCGGCCTGCACTGCAGGCCGGAATGTATCGTTACACCGTCCGGCGGGCAAATTCTTTAACTTTGAAGCCCAGTACTGCCAGTGCAGCGAAGTACGCGGCAATCCCCGCCAGCACGACCGCCATTAAACGCAGTAAACGCCAGGGCATAGTACCCAATGACCACTCCGGCATGATATGTAACATACCTAAAAGCACGCCAGACATCACCAGTACCGCCACCACCAGACGCAACAGAAACGCCATCCAGCCGGGTTGCGGGGTAAAGATTTTCTGCTTACGCAACTGCCAGTAAAGCAGCGAAGCATTCAGACACGCCGCCAGACCAATAGAAAGTGACAGCCCGGCATGTTTCAACGGACCAATAAACGCCAGGTTCATCAATTGCGTTAAAATCAGCGTAACGATGGCAATTTTCACTGGCGTTTTAATGTCCTGGCGGGAATAAAAGCCAGGAGCCAACACTTTCACTACAATCAGGCCAATCAAACCCACCGAGTAGGCAATTAACGCCCGCTGGGTCATCAGCGCATCAAAGGCGGTAAATTTACCGTACTGGAACAGTGAAACGGTTAACGGACCGGAAAGAATGCCCAACGCAACCGCACTTGGCAGCGCCAACAGGAAACAAAGACGCAGCCCCCAGTCCATCAAACGGTTGTATTCATCATGATTGCCACTGGCAAAACTTTTCGACAGCGACGGTAGCAAAATGGTGCCAAGCGCCACGCCCAGCACACCGGACGGAAACTCCATTAAGCGGTCGGCGTAATACATCCACGACACCGAACCGGAAGCAAGAAACGAGGCAAAAATGGTGTTGATGATTAAGGAGATCTGGCTCACAGAGACGCCAAGGATTGCCGGTCCCATCTGTTTCACCACACGCATTGCTCCGGCATCGTGGAAGTTAATGCGTGGCAAAACCAGCATGCCGATCTTCTTCAGATGAGGTAGCTGATACACCAGCTGCAGGATGCCGCCGACCGTAACAGCCCAGGCCAGCGCCAGCACCGGTGGATTAAAGTACGGCGCGGCAAACAGCGCAAAACCAATCATGCTGATATTGAGCAATGTCGGGGCAAACGCCGGAATTGAGAAGCGGTTCCAGGTATTCAGAATCGCTCCCACCAGCGACGCCAGGGAGATCAGCAAGATATAGGGAAAGGTTATCTTTAGTAGCTGGCTGGTCAGGGCAAATTTGTCGGCAGTGTCAGCGAAGCCAGGCGCGGTCACCATGATCACCCACGGTGCAGCGAGCATGCCAGCGACCGTCACAACCGCCAGCGCAAGTGTCAGCAGGCCAGAAACATAAGAGACAAAGACCCGCGTGGCGTCTTCACCCTGCTTGCTTTTATATTCTGCCAGAATCGGTACAAATGCCTGGGAAAATGCCCCTTCGGCAAAGATACGGCGTAACAAGTTAGGAAGTTTAAAAGCGACGAAAAAGGCGTCGGTTGCCATCCCTGCGCCAAAGATTCTGGCGACAATTGCGTCTCGTGCGAAGCCAAGCACACGCGAAAACATGGTCATCGAGCTGACGGCGGCCAGCGATTTTAATAAATTCATCGGTGTTCTAATCCAGACCCACGGGCAAAACGCCTGCAAGGCAGGCGCTGAAAGAGGCGAATAGTCTACCTGGATTATGGTGAATTGCTACCGCCAGATGTTACAGGGTTTATTCACTCATCGCATCGCGCCAGATCTTGTCAACGATACGTTGCGCCAGCACGGCCTGTTCGCCGGATGTTTGCGGAACTGTCTGATTTTGCACGCATTCAATGAAGTGCCGCGCACAGTCGACAAATCCACGTTGCTCAAGCGTACTCTGCCAACCAGGAATCGGTTTATGCACTACGCCCTGCCCGCGCTCCTCACGCCATTCGCGCATATCCGTAATGTCGATCAGCGCACCATCAGTCACGGCCTGCACGGTTTCACGCTGACTTCCGGCCCGGCGATGCATACAGGTGGTGATCTGCAAAGGACCAGCCGAAAAATGGTGCTCGGCAAACAGCATTTCGCCGGACTCATTGGTCAGCAACGTACCGCTTTCGAGAGTTGCATTGCCGCCAGACAACCACAGCGCGGTATCAACCACATGCAAATAATCATCCAGCAATGTGAAATAAAGATCGTGTGGCCCGACGCTATTGGTACGATGTTTATCCATTCTTAGCGAGGACGCGGTGGCGAGTTGCGTTTTTAACTCACCGTAGAGTGGTGCGAAACGACGGTTAAAACCGACCATCAACGTCAGTTTTTTCCGCGCCGCCAGTTCCACCAGCCGTTCAGCATCGCGCAGATTTTCTGCCAGCGGTTTATCGACACAGACATGTACCCCCGCATTGAGTAACGTACTGACCACATCAAAGTGGCTGGCGGTGCTGGAATGCACAAAAACCGCATCGCAACTGGCGGCAAGGCTGGATAACGAATCAGCATAAGGAATGCGCCAGCTGTCACAAATTGGCAAGGCTTTGGCGCGCGTAGGCGACCACGCACCTTGTAACGTCCAGTCAGACGCTGCCGCCAGCACCGGTAACCACGCTTTTTGCGCGATGCCGCCTAACCCCACTACGCCGATACGTAATTTTTTCACTTTAATCTCCCAGATGGGCCAGCAACGAATCAAGACGCTGTTTCAGTTCTGCCACTTCGATTTCCAGGGCTTCGACGCGGGCCTGTAAATCACCGTCAACCGCGTTCGACATATCCGTTACCGCCGGCGGATTCTCAACCTCACCACTGAAAAGATGCATGTAGCGGCTTTCGCGTTTACCCGGTTCGCGGGCCAGACGCACCACAAAAGGACCATCTTCGCGATTCGCCAGTTGTTCCAGCGTCGACTCCACTTCCGCCATATCGCTGAATTCATACATTCGCGCGGCGCGGCTGCGCAGTTCACCCGGCGTCTGGGCACCACGCAATAACAGCGTGGTGATTAACGCCACTTCTGCGGCGCTCAGTTTCAGATCGCCAAATTCTGAATTACAAAAACGTTGCTCATATTTGGTGACCCGATTACCAAAACCGCTCACCGTGCGTAGATAATGACGTTTGACCAGATTATCCAGCTGTTCCTGCACTTCAGATTCACTCAGATTCATAACCGGTTCACGGTTCGTTTTCTGATTACAGGCCGTGATTACACCATTTACGGAGAGCGGGTATTGCTCCGGCGTGGTCACCTGTTTTTCCAGCAAGCAACCAATCACGCGGGCTTCCAGGGCGGTCAGTTGATATTTCATGAGATTCTCCTTAGCGGCCGGGCGTCCAGTCTGGGGTAGTTAATGCCGTCAGTACGTGATCGCGCCATTGTCCATCAATCAACAGATAGTCTTTCGCATAGCCTTCTTTTTCAAAACCCAGTCGCGCCAGTAAATCACCGCTGCGTTTATTGTGCGGCATATAATTAGCCATAATGCGATGAATATGTTGGGTGCGCTGCATATAACGAATGGCTGCGCTCAGAGCTTCAAACATGAGTCCTTTGCCCTGCCATTTTTGCCCAATCGAATAACCGAGATAGCAGGCATGAAAAGAGCCGCGAACAACATTGGAAAAATTGGCAACGCCAATAATCTCTTTTTCGTCCGGGTCGAATAAGCCAAAGTAGAAAGCTGAACCTTGTTTATGAAATTCGTTAATCATCCCTAGCCTGGCCTGCCAGCCTGATGGATAACAGTGGCTTTCGTCGCGCACTGGCTCCCAGGGCTTGAGGAAATGGCGATTCTCTGCGTAATAATCCGCCAGACGCCAGGCATCACGATCATGCACCAGACGCACGACCAGTCGGTCTGTGGTTAAGCGCACTTTTGGCACGTTACTGCGATAGCCAAACATTCTATACCTACTCCTTCCCGTAACGTCTTTAATACGCTGTAAGTATTACTATACCTGCGCAACCAGACCCTGTGAAAAGTCCAGAATGCCATTTTCTGCATTATTCACATATTTGATAAAAACTCTCTATCAAAGCGACGTTTTGATAAAAAAATATTGTCCCCGAAGTGATGGGAAAAGTCTTAGCGGCAATGCAGAATAGAAAGTGCTCATCTTTTATTTCCCGGGAGGGGAAATGTCCCGCGTGTCGCAGGCGAGGAACCTGGGTAAATATTTCCTGCTCATCGATAATATGCTGGTCGTGCTGGGGTTCTTTGTTGTCTTCCCGCTGATCTCTATCCGCTTCGTTGATCAAATGGGCTGGGCCGCCGTCATGGTCGGTATTGCCCTCGGTCTACGCCAGTTTATTCAGCAAGGTCTGGGTATTTTCGGCGGCGCAATTGCCGACCGCTTTGGTGCCAAACCGATGATTGTCACCGGTATGCTGATGCGTGCCGCCGGATTCGCCACAATGGGTATCGCCCACGAACCGTGGCTACTGTGGTTTTCATGCCTGCTTTCGGGACTCGGCGGCACGTTGTTTGATCCTCCGCGTTCGGCGCTGGTGGTGAAACTAATCCGTCCACAACAGCGTGGTCGTTTTTTCTCGCTGTTGATGATGCAGGACAGTGCCGGTGCGGTCATTGGCGCATTGTTGGGGAGCTGGCTGTTGCAATACGACTTTCGCCTGGTCTGCGCCACAGGGGCAGTTTTGTTTGTGCTGTGTGCGGCGTTCAATGCGTGGTTGTTACCAGCATGGAAACTCTCCACCGTACGCACGCCCGTTCGCGAAGGCATGACCCGCGTGATGCGCGACAAGCGTTTTGTCACCTATGTCCTGACGCTGGCGGGTTACTACATGCTGGCTGTACAAGTGATGCTGATGCTGCCAATTATGGTCAACGACGTGGCTGGCGCGCCCTCTGCCGTTAAATGGATGTATGCCATTGAAGCGTGTCTGTCGTTAACGTTGCTCTACCCTATCGCCCGCTGGAGTGAAAAGCATTTTCGTCTGGAACACCGGTTAATGGCTGGGCTGTTGATAATGTCATTAAGCATGATGCCAGTGGGCATGGTCAGCGGCCTGCAACAACTTTTCACCCTGATTTGTCTGTTTTATATCGGGTCGATCATTGCCGAGCCTGCGCGTGAAACCTTAAGTGCTTCGCTGGCAGACGCAAGAGCTCGCGGCAGCTATATGGGGTTTAGCCGTCTGGGTCTGGCGATTGGCGGCGCTATTGGTTATATCGGTGGCGGCTGGCTGTTTGACCTGGGCAAATCGGCGCACCAGCCAGAGCTTCCGTGGATGATGCTGGGCATTATTGGCATCTTCACTTTCCTTGCGCTGGGTTGGCAGTTTAGCCAGAAACGCGCCGCGCGTCGTTTGCTTGAACGCGACGCCTGATTTGATACTCCCCCCTGACTCCTCCATACTGAAAGAGAACTGACAGCCAAATGGAGGAGTCACGTGAAGCTATACATTTACGATCACTGCCCTTACTGCCTCAAAGCCCGCATGATTTTCGGCCTGAAAAATATCCCCGTCGAATTACATGTTCTGCTCAACGACGACGCAGAAACACCCACCCGGATGGTCGGTCAAAAACAGGTTCCCATTCTGCAAAAAGATGACAGCCGCTATATGCCAGAAAGCATGGACATCGTTCACTATGTCGATAAACTCGACGGCAAACCGTTACTGACCGGCAAACGTTCCCCTGCCATTGAAGAGTGGCTGCGCAAGGTCAATGGCTACGCCAACAAACTGCTGTTGCCGCGTTTTGCCAAATCGGCATTTGATGAGTTTTCTACTCCTGCCGCGCGCAAATATTTCGTCGACAAGAAAGAGGCCAGCGCGGGTAATTTTGCCGACCTGCTGGCCCACTCTGACGGTCTGATTAAGAATATCAGCGATGATTTACGTGCGCTGGACAAACTGATCGTCAAACCGAACGCCGTGAATGGCGAACTTTCGGAAGATGATATTCAGCTATTTCCGCTCCTGCGTAATCTGACGCTAGTAGCCGGAATCAACTGGCCAAGCCGCGTTGCTGATTACCGCGATAATATGGCGAAACAGACACAAATCAATTTGTTATCATCAATGGCGATTTAATCCTGACCCGCCGCGGCAGCCTGTATTCGCGGGTTGCCGCCGTTTTCAGTTTTTTCTGCTGGCGCGTTTATCGCTGGTGACACATGCTGCGTTGTGTCAGGATATTGACGCAGATTTCATGTCGAGGACTACCATGAACAAGTTTTTATTTGCCGCTGCATTGATCGTCAGTGGCCTGCTCGTTGGCTGTAATCAACTCACCCAATACACCATCACCGAACAAGAAATTAACCAGTCGCTTGCGAAACATAATAATTTCTCAAAAGATATCGGTTTACCCGGCGTGGCTGACGCCCATATCGTTCTGACAAACCTGACCAGCCAAATTGGTCGCGAAGAGCCGAATAAGGTTACCCTAACCGGAGACGCCAATCTGGACATGAACTCCCTGTTCGGTAGCCAGAAAGCGACCATGAAACTGAAGCTGAAAGCGCTGCCCGTGTTTGATAAAGAAAAAGGCGCGATCTTCCTGAAAGAGATGGAAGTGGTCGATGCGACGGTACAACCGGAAAAAATGCAAACGGTGATGCAAACGTTGCTTCCCTATTTAAACCAGGCATTACGCAATTACTTTAACCAGCAACCTGCTTACGTCCTGCGCGAAGATGGCAGCCAGGGCGAAGCAATGGCGAAGAAACTGGCGAAAGGCATTGAAGTGAAGCCAGGCGAAATTGTCATTCCGTTTACTGATTAATCACGAGGGCGCATTCGCGCCCTTTATTTTTCGTGCAAAGGAAAACGTTTCCGCTTATCCTTTGTGTCCGGCAAAAACATCCCTTCAGCCGGAGCATAGAGATTAATGACTGCACCATCCCAGGTTTTAAAGATCCGCCGCCCAGACGACTGGCACCTTCACCTCCGCGATGGCGACATGTTAAAAACTGTCGTGCCGTATACCAGCGAAATTTATGGACGGGCTATCGTAATGCCCAATCTGGCTCCGCCCGTGACCACCGTAGAGGCTGCCGTGGCGTATCGCCAGCGTATTCTTGACGCCGTACCTGCCGGGCACGATTTCACCCCGCTGATGACCTGTTATTTAACAGATTCGCTGGATCCTAATGAGCTGGAGCGCGGATTTAACGAAGGCGTGTTCACCGCTGCAAAACTTTATCCGGCAAATGCAACCACTAACTCCAGCCACGGCGTTACGTCAGTTGACGCAATCATGCCGGTACTTGAGCGCATGGAAAAAATCGGTATGCCGCTACTGGTGCATGGTGAAGTAACACATGCAGATATCGACATTTTTGATCGTGAAGCGCGCTTTATAGAAAGCGTGATGGAACCGCTGCGCCAGCGCCTGACCGCGCTGAAAGTCGTTTTTGAGCATATCACCACCAAAGACGCTGCCGACTATGTCCGTGACGGAAATGAACGGCTGGCTGCCACCATCACTCCGCAGCATCTGATGTTTAACCGCAACCATATGCTGGTTGGTGGTGTGCGTCCGCACCTGTATTGTCTACCCATCCTCAAACGCAATATCCACCAACAGGCATTGCGTGAACTGGTCGCCAGCGGTTTTAATCGTGTATTCCTCGGAACGGATTCTGCGCCACATGCACGTCATCGCAAAGAGAGCAGCTGCGGCTGCGCGGGCTGTTTCAACGCCCCAACCGCGCTGGGCAGTTACGCTACCGTCTTTGAAGAGATGAATGCTTTGCAGCACTTTGAAGCATTCTGTTCTGTAAACGGCCCGCTGTTCTATGGCTTGCCGGTCAACGACACATTCATCGAACTGGTACGTGAAGAGCAACAGGTTGCTGAAAGCATCGCACTGACTGATGACACGCTGGTGCCATTCCTCGCCGGAGAAACGGTACGCTGGTCCGTTAAACAATAAAAATCGTAGCTTCCTGTTGTCATTAGGTTATTTTGCCTGTATAAATAACCAGTATATTCAACAGGGGGCTATTATGCGAATTGAAGTCACCATAGCGAAAACTTCTCCATTGCCAGCTGGGGCTATTGACGCCCTGGCTGGCGAACTTTCCCGCCGTATTCAGTATGCGTTTCCTGATAATGAAGGCCACGTATCGGTACGTTATGCCGCAGCAAATAATTTATCGGTTATTGGCGCGACAAAAGAAGATAAACAGCGCATTAGCGAAATTCTCCAGGAAACGTGGGAAAGCGCCGATGACTGGTTTGTCAGCGAATAATATGCAGTGATTTTTGTTTTTGCCGGGTCGCCCCGGCTTTTTTATTTTACTTGCGAATTGTGAGTACAAAATTTCTACACTTCCTCAAAATAATTGCACAATATGCTAAAAAAATATGAATGACATGCTGTTTTATTGTTCATATAAATCTTAAAAGCAGAAATTTATCTGTTCCCCCCTTTAAAAATTCGGTGAATACCCTTACTTATTGGTATACTGAAGTTGCTTCAGATAAAAACGCATTGAACCTCGAATAACGTTGTCTAGTAACACGAATTAGGGGGCCATGATGGAAAAAAATAATGAAGTCATTCAGACTCATCCGCTCGTAGGGTGGGACATCAGCACCGTTGATAGCTATGATGCGCTGATGTTGCGTTTGCACTACCAGACCCCAAATAAGTCCGAGCAGGAAGGGACTGAAGTTGGTCAGACGCTCTGGTTAACCACTGATGTTGCCAGACAATTTATTTCGATATTAGAAGCAGGAATCGCCAAAATTGAATCCGGTGATTTCCAGGTAAACGAGTATCGGCGTCATTAACATGACATGACCATCCACCCAAAAGGCACCTCACCGGTGCCTTTACCATTTCTGGGTTGTATATCTGCATTCAGTTAATTACTCTGCTTAAACCATGAGAGCAGAGAGAAAAAAATGAAATACGATCTCATCATTATTGGCAGCGGTTCCGTAGGCGCTGCCGCCGGGTATTATGCAACCCGCGCCGGTTTAAACGTGCTAATGACCGACGCCCATATGCCACCGCATCAACACGGCAGCCACCACGGCGATACGCGATTAATTCGCCATGCTTATGGTGAAGGCGAAAAGTATGTCCCGCTGGTCCTCCGCGCGCAAATGCTGTGGGATGAACTTTCCCGCCACAACGAAGATGATCCCATTTTTGTACGCTCTGGTGTCATTAACCTCGGTCCAGCTGACTCCGCATTTCTCGCCAACGTCGCCCACAGCGCCGAACAGTGGCAACTCAACGTTGAAAAGCTCGACGCGCAAGGGATTATGGCCCGCTGGCCAGAAATACGCGTCCCGGACAACTACATCGGTTTATTTGAAACTGATTCCGGTTTTTTGCGCAGCGAACTGGCGATTAAAACCTGGATCCAACTGGCGAAGGAAGCGGGCTGTGCGCAGCTGTTCAACTGCCCGGTCACCGCAATTCGTCATGACGATGATGGCGTAACTATTGAAACGGCAGACGGTGAGTATCAGGCGAAAAAAGCGATTGTCTGCGCGGGAACATGGGTAAAAGACCTACTCCCGGAGCTGCCTGTCCAGCCCGTACGCAAAGTATTTGCCTGGTATCAGGCCGATGGCCGCTATAGCGTGAAGAATAAATTCCCGGCATTTACCGGTGAACTGCCCAATGGCGATCAATATTATGGTTTTCCGGCAGAAAACGACGCGTTGAAGATTGGCAAACATAACGGAGGCCAGGTTATCCATTCAGCGGATGAACGTGTTCCGTTTGCGGAAGTGGTCAGCGATGGTTCGGAAGCCTTCCCGTTCTTGCGCAATGTGTTGCCGGGTATCGGCTGCTGCCTGTACGGCGCTGCCTGCACCTATGATAATTCGCCTGACGAAGATTTTATTATCGATACTCTACCCGCCCACGATAATACACTGCTCATTACCGGCCTGAGTGGGCACGGTTTTAAATTTGCGTCAGTTTTAGGGGAAATAGCTGCCGATTTTGCGCAAGACAAAAAAAGCGATTTTGATTTGACGCCATTCAGGCTTTCCCGCTTCCAATAATCATCATTACGGCCTCCAGAATGAGGCCGTTTTTACAGGAGTATTTAATGCGTCGGTTGGTGAACTATCTCATTAATAATATTCGCGAGCATCTGATGCTTTATCTTTTTCTCTGGGGACTATTAGCAATTATGGACCTAATCTACGTGTTTTATTTTTAGTTTTTCCGCACTGACATAAACTGACAAATATTTAATCTCCCTTTCATTTAGCGTGAAAAATTGAATGAGATTCTTCCTGCCTCTACAGCACTCACTAGACCTTCCAGATGCTTAACCCACTAAACTTATGAAGATTCTTTCATTATTAATTCAAAATTATTGAAATAAAAATAAATATCATTCAATTTGTTATTTTTGTGTTGCAATTCATTCTCCGACACGCCATTTTCTTTCTCTCGCAAATTCGTTTTGGATGTACTTATGTCATTCACAAATACCCCTGAACGCTATGGTGTTATATCTGCGGCCTTACATTGGCTAAGCGCAATTATTGTCTATGGCATGTTTGCTTTAGGTCTGTGGATGGTCACGCTCAGTTATTACGATGGCTGGTATCACCAGGCACCGGAACTGCATAAAAGCATCGGCATTTTGTTAATGATGGGGCTGGTTATTCGCGTTCTGTGGCGCGTCATATCTCCACCGCCGGGTCCGCTGCAGAGTTATTCGCCCATGACTCGTCTTGCAGCAAAAGCTGGACATCTCGCATTGTACCTATTGCTGTTCGCCATCGGCATCAGCGGCTATCTGATCTCAACTGCCGATGGTAAACCGATCAGCGTTTTTGGCTGGTTTGACGTCCCCGCGCCCCTCTCCGACGCTGGCGCACAGGCTGACTTTGCCGGTGCCCTGCATTTTTGGCTCGCGTGGAGCGTTGTAGTACTGTCCGTTATGCACGGATTTATGGCCCTGAAGCATCATTTCATCGATAAAGACGACACTCTGAAGCGCATGCTGGGAAAGTCGTCATCTGACTATGGAGTATAAAAAATGAAAAAAAGCCTGCTTGGTTTAACCTTCGCTTCCTTGATGTTCTCTGCCGGTTCAGCGGTTGCCGCCGATTACAAAATTGACAAAGAAGGTCAGCACGCCTTTGTTAACTTCCGCATCCAGCATCTTGGCTATAGCTGGTTATATGGCACCTTCAAAGATTTCGACGGTACTTTTACCTTTGATGAAAAAAATCCAGCTGCCGATAAAGTGAATGTGACAATTAACACCACCAGCGTCGATACTAATCACGCCGAACGCGATAAACATCTTCGCAGTGCGGATTTCCTCAATACCGCAAAATATCCACAGGCAACATTCACCTCCACCAGCGTGAAGAAAGACGGTGACGAACTGGATATTACCGGCAATCTGACGCTGAATGGTGTAACCAAGCCCGTCACACTGGAAGCGAAATTAATTGGTCAGGGTGACGACCCGTGGGGCGGTAAACGTGCAGGCTTTGAGGCCGAAGGCAAAATTAAGCTCAAAGACTTCAATATCAAGACAGATTTAGGTCCAGCGTCTCAGGAAGTGGATCTGATTATTTCAGTGGAAGGCGTACAGCAGAAGTAAGAGTGAAATGTTGCCGGATGGCACGCATCCGGCAATGATATTTATTCTGTTGGATCAGGAATGCCCAGTGTTGTATTCAGACGTCCACGAGACTTATTAAAGATCTTATTGCCATTTTCACGTCCTGCCCGACGGCGTCGCTGTTCCTCTGGCGGTAACGCGCTTTCTTCGCAGCAAATCTCACTACAACAACCTTTGTATTTTTCCGCACATACTGGACACTGAATAAACAGCAGATGGCAGCCATCATTTTTACAGTTGGTATGGCTGTCGCACGGCGCACCGCACTGGTGGCAGTGCGCGATAATCTCATCAGATATACGTTCGCCCATCCGCTCGTCAAAAACAAAATTTTTGCCAATAAAACGCACCGGCAAGCCCTGCTCGCGCGCCTTACGGGCGTATTCAATAATTCCGCCCTCGATATGCCAGACTTTGTTGAATCCGTTATGTTTCATCCAGGCACTGGCCTTTTCACAACGAATGCCGCCGGTGCAGTACATGACGATTTTTTTATCTTTATGTGCCTGCATCATCTCAACTGCTTTTGGCAGCTGCTCACGGAAGGTATCTGCCGGTATTTCCAGCGCGTTTTCAAAGTGCCCCACTTCATACTCATAGTGGTTACGCATGTCGATAAACAATGCATCGGGATCGTCAAGCATGGCGTTCACTTCCGCCGCTTGCAGATACTCACCAACATTGCTGGCATCAAAGTGAGGATCGTCAATACCGTCGGCAACAATGCGATCGCGTACCTTCATACGCAGTACCCAGAAGGATTTCCCGTCATCATCCAACGCGATATTCAGGCGTAAACCCTCTAAAGCCGGATCGAAGGCATAGAGCTGTGCGCGAAATGTTTCAACATTGCTCGCAGGTACGCTGATTTGCGCGTTAATGCCCTCATGCGCCAGATACACTCGCCCAAAAACATTCAGCGCGGTAAACAGTTGATATAAAGCGTCACGGGTCACCTTAGGATCGGCAATGTGGAAATACTTATAAAACGAAATGGTGGTTCGCGGTTCGCTCTCAGCCAACATTTTGGCTTTTAACGCGTCGTTGGAAATGCGGTTGTGTAACACTGGCATGGTGTACGGTTCCTGCGAGATGGGAAAGTAAAAATCCGCGGCATGATATAGCAATTATCGATAATTAACATCCACACATTTTACGCTACATTTTAGCATTAAAAATTATTTGTTATTTACAAGCGCGGCAATTTCGCCCAGTCTTCAGTCACAAATTTTGGTTGCAGACGAAAAAATGCGACAATACATACAATTGCCCGTATAGGTTGAAAAACAGGATTGATATGACGAATCTACCCAAGTTCTCCACCGCACTGCTTCATCCGCGTTATTGGTTAACCTGGTTGGGTATTGGCGTACTTTGGTTGGTCGTGCAATTGCCCTACCCGGTTATCTACCGCCTCGGTTGTGGATTAGGAAAACTGGCGTTACGTTTTATGAAACGACGCGCAAAAATTGTGCATCGCAACCTGGAACTGTGCTTCCCGGAAATGAGCGAACAAGAACGCCGTAAAATGGTGGTGAAGAATTTCGAATCCGTTGGCATGGGCCTGATGGAAACCGGCATGGCGTGGTTCTGGCCGGACCGCCGAATCGCCCGCTGGACGGAAGTGATCGGCATGGAACACATTCGTGACGTGCAGGCGCAAAAACGCGGCATCCTGTTAGTTGGCATCCATTTTCTGACACTGGAGCTGGGTGCGCGGCAGTTTGGTATGCAGGAACCGGGGATTGGCGTTTACCGCCCGAACGATAATCCACTGATTGACTGGCTACAAACCTGGGGCCGTTTGCGCTCAAATAAATCGATGCTCGACCGCAAAGATTTAAAAGGCATGATTAAAGCCCTGAAAAAAGGCGAAGTGGTCTGGTACGCACCGGATCATGATTACGGCCCGCGCTCAAGCGTTTTCGTCCCGTTGTTTGCCGTTGAGCAGGCTGCGACCACGACCGGAACCTGGATGCTGGCACGGATGTCCGGCGCATGTCTGGTGCCCTTCGTTCCACGCCGTAAGCCAGATGGCAAAGGGTATCAGTTGATTATACTGCCGCCAGAGTGTTCTCCGCCGCTGGATGATGCCGAAACTACCGCCGCGTGGATGAACAAAGTGGTCGAAAAATGCATCATGATGGCACCAGAGCAGTATATGTGGTTACACCGTCGCTTTAAAACACGCCCGGAAGGCGTTCCTTCACGCTATTAAATCTTCCATGCTGGATGCTTCAGAATGGCATCCGGCATTACCACAGAAAATCCCCCTGATTTAGCGATAAAAGCTCTCTGGATTGCGCCCCCTGGAAGTCGGGCGCATAATTAGTGTGCTTATCTTTTCTTCTTATGTTCACCGCGCCTGGCGCACCAACAGCGGATTGCTATGTCACCCTGTGAAAATGACACCCCTATAAACTGGAAACGAAACCTGATCGTCGCCTGGCTAGGCTGTTTTCTTACCGGTGCCGCCTTCAGCCTGGTAATGCCCTTCTTACCCCTCTACGTTGAGCAGCTTGGCGTTACCGGCCACTCCGCCCTGAATATGTGGTCCGGTATTGTCTTCAGCATTACATTTTTATTTTCGGCCATCGCCTCACCGTTTTGGGGTGGACTCGCCGACCGTAAAGGCCGAAAACTCATGCTATTACGCTCTGCTCTCGGCATGGGCATCGTGATGGTGTTGATGGGACTGGCACAAAATATCTGGCAGTTTTTGATCCTGCGGGCGCTTCTTGGTTTACTTGGCGGATTTGTCCCCAACGCTAATGCTCTTATCGCCACACAAGTACCGCGTAATAAAAGCGGCTGGGCGCTGGGTACGCTCTCCACAGGCGGCGTTAGCGGCGCGTTGCTCGGCCCAATGGCTGGCGGTTTGCTCGCCGATAGCTACGGCTTACGTCCGGTATTCTTTATTACCGCCAGTGTGCTCATACTCTGCTTTTTCGTCACCCTGTTTTGCATCAGAGAAAAATTCCAGCCGGTCAGCAAAAAAGAGATGCTGCACATGCGGGAAGTGGTGACATCACTTAAAAACCCGAAACTGGTACTCAGCCTGTTTGTCACCACGTTAATCATCCAGGTGGCGACGGGCTCAATTGCCCCCATTCTGACGCTGTATGTCCGCGAACTGGCGGGTAACGTCAGTAACGTCGCCTTTATCAGTGGCATGATCGCCTCGGTGCCAGGCGTGGCGGCTCTGCTAAGTGCACCACGACTCGGCAAACTTGGCGATCGAATCGGACCCGAAAAGATCCTGATTACGGCGCTGATCTTTTCTGTACTGCTGTTGATCCCAATGTCTTACGTTCAGACGCCATTGCAACTTGGGATTTTACGTTTTTTGCTCGGTGCCGCCGATGGTGCACTACTCCCCGCCGTACAGACACTATTAGTTTATAACTCGAGCAACCAGATCGCCGGGCGTATCTTCAGCTATAACCAATCGTTTCGTGATATTGGCAACGTTACCGGACCATTGATGGGAGCAGCGATTTCAGCGAACTACGGTTTCAGGGCGGTATTTCTCGTCACCGCTGGCGTAGTGTTATTCAACGCAGTCTATTCATGGAACAGTCTACGTCGTCGTCGAATCCCCCAGATATCGAACTGATTTTTCGCCTTTCATACTTGCAAAAGCGGAGAATCAGCTATCCTTTTCCCTGAAACCTCATCAACTCAAAGGGAGAATCGTGATGACCATGTACGCAACGCTTGAAGAAGCCATTGACGCTGCACGCGAAGAATTTCTTGCAGACAACCCCGGCATCGACGCCGAAAACGCGAATGTGCAACAGTTCAATGCCCAAAAATACGTTTTGCAGGACGGCGACATCATGTGGCAAGTTGAGTTTTTTGCCGACGAAGGGGAAGAAGGTGAATGTTTACCCATGCTTAGCGGTGAAGCTGCGCAAAGTGTCTTTGACGGCGACTATGATGAGATAGAGATCCGCCAGGAGTGGCAAGATGAGAATACATTACATGAATGGGACGAGGGGGAATTTCAGCTTGAGCCACCGCTGGATACCGAGGAAGGACGCACTGCAGCTGATGAGTGGGATGAACGTTAATCACTCATACGGGCCATGATGTACGTCGATCGGCAGCAGTAAAGTATCGAAAACCAGGGAGAATGGCAGATCAAGGATCGTGACGTAACGCCAGGCGGAGTCACGCACGTCCCATTGCACACCGGGATAATATTGGTTGCCATGCCCCTGCCCCGGTATAGTGCGACTAATGATGCTGCCACAGCCACTCAGCAAGGTCACCATTATGCTCACCACAATTAAACGCATTTGATACCTCTTCCGTAAAAAATACCGGCATAACGCCGGTATTTTTATTGGCTCGTTGTTTTTGCCGGATGCGGCGTGAACGCCTTGCCAGACCCACAAAATCTTGCAAAATCAATAAATTGCAGGAACGATGTAGGCCTGATAAGCGTAGCGCATCAGGCAACTACGTTTTTATTGCGAAGCCGCATCCGGTTTACGCAATGCCAGTGGATTGAGCTTTATCCCTTCGTAATAACTCACCCATGAAGAATATCTCTCCGGGGAATTCCAGACGCGGAAATGCAGACGGGCCATTGTCACCGGATCGCTTAGCAGCACCAGGCGACGATCGCGATTCAGCTTCTCTGGCGTCTCGTTCAGCGCCTGTTCAACGTGGCGGTCACGGGCGATTTCCAGCACCTTACTGGCGCGGTGACGCGCGGTCGCCATTGCGGTTGCCAGAGCGTTAAATGACGGGTTAAACACCGCGTGCATAAAACCATCATCAAGGGAGCGTTGACGATTCATCTCAAGGAACCGATCGGTATCAACCAGCACCTGCGGCGGTGAATACTCTTCCGGGATCAGGAACAGTTTCCAGCGTTTGGTTCGCAGGCCAACGGTGGCACGGCTGGAAATCACCGAAACAAACGGTGACAGGATCAACGAGAAGACAATCGGTGCCAGCCAGAACAGAAAACGCAGATCCAGCCACGCCATCCCAACAGCCCACACTAACCCTAACAGCAGCTGTGAGCCGTGGCGTTTGAACGCTTCACCCCACGAAGTGGAATCATCATCACGCTGCGGTGAATTCCACACCACTTCCCAGCCAAGGAAAGCGCTGACGACGAAGACCGTATGGAACAGCATGCGTACCGGAGCCAGCAGCACGGAAAACAGCACTTCCAGCAGCAACGATAATGTAACGCGCCAGAAGCCGCCGTATTCTTTCGTTCCTTTGCACCAGATAAGCAAAATGCTCAATAGCTTCGGCAGGAACAACAGCACCATGGTCGAAGCAAAAAGTGCAATCGCCAGCTCAGGACGCCACTGCGGCCATACCGGGAACAACTGCCGTGGTTGCAGGAAGTATTGCGGTTCGGTCAACGCATGTACTACCTGCAATGCAGTAGAGAGCGCGAGGAACATAAACCACAGCGGAGCGGAGAGATAAGACATCACGCCCGTCAGGAACACCGCACGGTGAACCGGGTGCATACCCTTCACCAGGAACAGACGGAAGTTCATCAGGTTACCGTGGCACCAGCGGCGGTCACGTTTTAGCTCATCAAGCAAGTTAGGCGGTAATTCTTCATAAGAACCCGGGAGATCGTAAGCAATCCAGACCCCCCAACCTGCACGGCGCATCAACGCCGCTTCCACGAAGTCATGTGACAGGATTGAACCGGCAAAAGAACCTTCGCCCGGCAGCGGAGCCAGTGCACAGTGCTCAATAAACGGTTTCACGCGGATAATCGCGTTATGCCCCCAGTAGTGCGACTCGCCAAGTTGCCAGAAGTGCAAACCGGCTGTAAACAGTGGCCCATACACGCGGGTCGCGAACTGCTGACAGCGCGCATACAGCGTATCCATGCCGGACGCTTTCGGCGACGACTGAATGATCCCGGCGTTCGGGTTGGCTTCCATCAGGCGCACCAGGCCGCACAAACAATCACCGGTCATTACCGAGTCAGCATCCAGCACCACCATGTAGCTGTACTGGCTGCCCCAGCGACGGCAGAAGTCATCGATATTACCACTTTTACGCTTCACGCGACGGCGGCGGCGGCGATAGAAAATCTGACCTTCGCCACCGACTTCAGCGATAAGCTCCATCCAGGCTTTTTGCTCTGCGACGCAGATATCCGGGTTATAACTGTCACTCAGAATGTAGACATCAAAGTGTTTGGCATTCCCGGTGGCTTTTACTGATTCCCACGTTGCACGCAAGCCAGCAAAAACACGGTTCACGTCTTCGTTACAGATAGGCATGATCAACGCCGTGCGATGCTCCGGGTTTAATGGTTCATCGCCAACTGTTGACGCAGATATACTGTATTTATCGCGACCAATAAGCAGTTGCAGGAAGCCCATCAACGCCGTCCAGAACCCGGCGGACACCCAACAGAACAGTACCGCAAAGAGGATCAGGATACCGGTTTGCAGCATATAAGGCAGAAGCTGCATAAAGGAAACCCACACATCCTGACCAACCATATCCATAGGATTAATCAGCGCCCACCCCTGATAAGGAAGAATGGTCTTCATATACCAGGTCGCGACAACAGTTTGCGCGAGCGTCAGGATCAACAGAATGTAACGGCGGATGGTACCGACGGTACGCCACTTTTGCTCACTCTCCTGCTCTTCTTTGGTCAAACGAGCCAGATAGCGCGGCGTCACATCGCGTCCACGCAGGCGATCCCAGAAACGGCCTACCGGGTTGGTACGCCACGGGTCGGGAAACATCGAGGAGCGTTTTGCTTCTGGCATCGCCTTTAGCTGATCGCGCCCTTCGTCGTCTTTAATTAACTGTCCATCAGCAAGTGAATCTGGCCAGGCTTGTTCCAGACGCGCCTTTACCGAGCCTTGCGGGGAGTCATCCTCCCGCGCCCAGGTGCGGTGTTCGGCATCCAGCGCCTGATGAACGGCGCGGATATCAGTCTTCGGCAATGCCGCTTTCTCGCTTGCGGCGATGGGCATTGCGTCAATGTACTCAGTTGTCTTATTCATTGGCAGGTAACTGGTAGCTCCAGGTTTCACTCAACGTCTGATCGGCATTCACCAGCGCAGCACGCATTTCAGTGGTTTTCTTGGCATCTTTCACTTTCACACGCATCACCAGACGCCAACCTTTGGTAACCGGGTTATAGCGCACCGTGCTTTCAACTATCTCACCATTATCACCAATGCTGGTTTGCGCTGTGACCGGGGTATCCTCTGGCAGTTTTTTCATCTCAGCGCCGGTAAAATCGACCACAAAGGCGATAGTACCGTCAGGCTGGCGAATCAGGTTCGACTGCTTCACATCCCCCGTTGAACGACGCGTTTGTTGCACCCATGCGTTATCTGGCGCATGCAGTTTGTCTTCATCACGGCTGAAGGTGATGGTGTATTTAAAGTTCATCTCTTTACCCGGCTCCGGCAGCTGATCCGGCGTCCAGTAAGCGACGATGTTATCGTTGGTTTCATCGTTAGTTGGAATCTCCACCAGCTCAACGCTGCCTTTGCCCCACTCCCCTTTCGGAGTCACCCATGCGCTTGGACGAAGATCGTAACGATCATCGAGATCTTCAAAGCGGGAGAAATCACGACCGCGCTGCAACAGACCGAAGCCTTGCGGGTTTTCCATCGAGAAGCTGCTGACCGCTAAATGTTTCGGGTTATTCAACGGACGCCAGATCCATTCGCCATTACCAGCATGGATAGACAGACCGTTAGAGTCGTGCAACTCCGGACGATAGTTATTTGCAGGCGACGGTTGGTTCGGCCCAAACAGGAACATACTGGTTAACGGTGCAACCCCCAGTTTGCCGACTTTATCGCGCAGATAGATTTTCGACTGCACATCCACAACCGTGTCACGTCCTGGCATAACTACGAATTTGTAAGCACCTGTCGCGCGCGGCGAGTCAAGCAATGCATAAATGGTTAAACGTTTATCAGTCGGTTTTGGACGCTCGATCCAGAACTCTTTGAAGCGTGGAAATTCTTCACCCGATGGCAAGGCGGTATCAATTGCCAGGCCGCGTGCAGAAAGGCCATAAACCTGACCTGCACCAATCACGCGGAAATAGCTGGCCCCGAGCATGCTGACGATTTCATCGTTTTTATCTTTGCTGTTGATCGGGTAAAGCACTTTGAAACCGGCAAAACCAAGGTCTTTTACCGTGTCTTTGTCATGCTGAACATCGCCGAAAGTGAAATAATCCGGGCTGTATTTGATTCGTTTGACTGCGGTGGCAGTCACTTCATTTATTTTGACCGGGGTATCGAAGTACATACCCTGATGGTAGAACTCGAGTTTGAATGGGGTCTTCAGATTGTTCCAGTACGCTTTGTCATGATTAAACTGGATCTGCTGATAGTCCGCGTATTTCATATCGCGGAAAACGGAGGGCAAGTTGCTTTTGGGCGCCTCATAGCCTTTCCCGGCTAAGGATTGAGCTTGCTTTGCGACATCATCAATACTGAAAGCCCAGCTTGAAGATGTATACAGGGTTAACATTACTGCAGCACTCAACCAACGCATTTTCATCATTTGTAGTTTATGTTTCATAATTAGTAAGCACTTCCCCCTTTGTGTGCTTATATCGATCCGATCTATTTTAATGGATAACCTGCCATTCCGACAACAGAATCCCGGTATCGTTCAGCACACTGGCTCATGGATTAAGCACCTGATTGCAACCGTTTTCACTTTCCGTGCTTCTCCTAAAGACAGAAGCATCGACTTCGTGTAGGGTTTGCCAGCAAATTTATTTATCAACCGTCTTACAGACGCTTCCATTCTGGTTAGTGGTAGCGATGATGCTATGCATAAAAACCTTGAAGCCTGCGCCTGGCGCGGTCAGGTCGGTGTCGCTATGGCAACAAGCCTAAAGGCATAACCCGACAGGGATAAGACGAAAAATCCGAGATTAGTTAACCATATATGAATCCAGTACCCGCGCAACGTGAATATTTCCTCGACTCCATCCGCGCCTGGCTGATGTTGTTAGGGATCCCTTTTCATATTTCTTTAATCTATTCGAGCCATACATGGCATGTGAATAGCGCCGAACCGTCATTGTGGCTGACCCTTTTTAATGACTTCATCCACTCGTTCCGCATGCAGGTGTTTTTCGTTATATCCGGGTACTTTTCCTACATGCTTTTTTTACGCTATCCCTTGAAAAAATGGTGGAAAGTACGTGTCGAACGTGTAGGTATCCCGATGTTAACAGCCATCCCCTTACTGACATTGCCGCAATTTATTATGCTGCAATACGTCAAAGGCAAAGCGGAAAGTTGGCCTGGGCTGTCATTGTATGACAAATATAATACGTTGGCCTGGGAATTAATATCACACCTGTGGTTTTTACTGGTGTTAGTGGTCATGACGACGCTGTGCGTATGGATATTTAAACGCATCAGAAATAATTTAGAAAATTCTGATAAAACGAATAAAAAATTCTCGATGGTAAAATTATCGGTGATTTTTTTGTGCCTCGGCATCGGTTATGCGGTAATAAGAAGAACGATTTTTATTGTGTATCCACCCATTCTGAGTAACGGCATGTTCAATTTTATTGTCATGCAAACGTTATTTTATTTGCCGTTCTTTATCCTCGGCGCACTGGCTTTCATTTTCCCTCATCTTAAAGCCTTGTTTACCACGCCGTCTCGTGGCTGTACCCTTGCAGCAGCATTGGCGTTTGTCGCTTATTTACTCAACCAGCGCTATGGCAGTGGCGATGCCTGGATGTATGAAACCGAGTCGGTGATCACCATGGTCCTCGGTCTGTGGATGGTGAATGTGGTCTTCTCCTTTGGCCACCGTTTGCTTAACTTCCAGTCAGCGCGGGTGACTTATTTTGTTAACGCATCGCTGTTTATCTATCTGGTTCACCACCCGTTAACGCTGTTTTTCGGCGCATACATTACACCACACATCACCTCCAACTGGCTTGGTTTTCTCTGTGGCCTGATATTCGTAGTAGGGATTGCGATAATTCTGTATGAAATTCATTTACGCATCCCATTATTGAAGTTTTTGTTCTCTGGTAAACCGGTTGTTAAGCGTGAGAACGATAAAGCACCTGCCCGTTAAGCCGCGTTTACAATAACCATTCCACGGGCAATATCGACGCCAGTTTGACCATAACCCGCTTCCAGAAACTGGTGGCGGGTTCTTTTTTGAGAATAATCTCTTTCTTTGCATGACGATCAACCCAGTTGATCCGTCCCCACCTGTCCAGACGGAGCTGCCAGGCCGCATCATACTGGCTCTGAATAAAGCGTTTATCAATTAACTGTGCCAGCGTTTCGCTCTCTATCACGAAGCCCATTTCAGTATTGAGCAATGTTGAACGCGGATCGAAATTGAAAGAGCCAATAAACACCGTTTTACCATCGATGCTAAAGGTTTTAGCATGCAGGCTGGCACCGGAATTACCGGTTATACCGCGATCGTGTAATGTACTACTTTGTTCACGCGTCGGCTTGAGTTCATATAATTCCACCCCATAGCGAAGCAATTTTTTGCGCCAGCGCGCGTATCCGGCATGGACGACAGCAACATCGTTAGCGGCAAGAGAATTGGTTAGGATCGCAATCTTTACCCCTTTTCTCACCATCCGTAAGAGTTGCGCCACACCTGCACGTGTCGGTACAAAATAGGAAGAGATAATATCGATGCGTTCACTGGGTGAGCCCATGATATCGAACAGGCGCTGCGGTAACAGTGAATGCCGTTTTGCCTTGCCCTCCCCTTTCGCCGGATCATCACTTAATAAACGTGTTTTCGCCCAGATAAGCGGCAAGGTTCCATCAACCAGATGATGTATAAACGGACTGGATTCCATTTTGCGTAAGTAACGATGCGTCATGACATCGTTATGCCAGGAGGCGGGTAACTCGATGTGATCCGCCATTTCACCTTCCGGGACATCCAGCACCTGCTGTAAGGGGGAAACCGATTTGCAATACCAATAGCGGGCGAAATCATCGGCAACGTCCTCTACCACGGGTCCTATTGCCATGACATCTAAATCCGAAAAAAGTGGCTCTTCCCCTGCACCAAAATAGGCATCACCAATATTTCGTCCTCCCACCAGCGTCACCACGCCATCGACAGTGAAACTTTTATTGTGCATACGGCGATTGAGACGGGAAAAGTCGGTGATATAACCAAGCGGACGTAGCAAACGAAACGAGAAAGGATTAAAAAGCCGGACTTCAATGCGTGGATGGCTGTCAAGCAAGCGTAAAATGTCATCAAGTCCGGGCGTATTGTTGTCGTCCAGCAACAAACGTACGCGAACGCCACGCTTTGCTGCGGCTAACAGGGCGGAAAACAGTAACCGACCCGACATATCGTCCTGCCAGATGTAATACTGAACATCCAGCGTATGCTCTGCCATTTCAGCCAGACGATACCGGGCGGCAAACGCATCCAGACTTTTCTCCAGAGGAAAAAGTCCACACTGACCGGGATGTTGCGAACACAGTGGCAGCACCGCGCTCGCCAGCCGAGGCAAATCATTCATCTCCTTGTTGGGTAAGGAGTCTTTCGTAGAGGTGGGCGTTTTCTTCATCATAACAGACAAAGTATACCTGTTCGGGTAAAGCGTGACGGGTAATAAATTCTGAAACGGTTTTTACTGCGATTTCAGCCGCTGCCGCACGGGGGTAACCATAAACCCCAGTACTGATTGCAGGAAAAGCCACTGACGTATAGCTGTTTGCCGCCACCAGTCGTAGGCTATTGAGATAGGCATCCTGCAAAAGCTGGTCTTCGTTTTGTTCACCACCACGCCAGACTGGCCCGACGGTGTGCACTACGGCTTTAGCGGGAAGATCGCCTGCAAGCGTAATAACGGCATGCCCCGTAGGGCAATCGCCCTGCTGCTGCCTGACTTTTAAACAGGCATCCAGCAGGGCCGGACCCGCTGCGCGATGAATGGCCCCATCGACGCCGCCGCCTCCCATTAATGACGGATTAGCCGCATTCACAATCACATCAACGGCCAGTTTGGTAATATCACCCTGCACAACATGAATACGCGTTTTCATAACGCCTCCTTACACCTTCTTGTTTCCTAAGTGTACAGCAGGCTTTTTAGTTAAATCGCATTTTTCTGCTTAGCAACGTGAGTTGTTCAGAAACTTAGTTATATTCGATGTTCATTACAGCCAGCTTTTTCTGTTTATCAAGATACTGCACTTTTACTGAGGCTATTTGCGCGTTTTTAACATTACCGCTCATTAACGCTTTGCTGGAATAGGTTTTACGCGGAACAGAACCATTCTGTGGGCAGTTCATTTCTACGGGTGATGACTGGGTGCTGACATCACATGCCGGTTCCACAATTTGGCCATAAAAATGGATCACGCCCCCTTGCGCGGTGCTTCCTGCAATGGCAATAAAAGGAAAAAACAAACTGCCGAGCATAAGAGAGTTTAAAAATGGTCTGAACATTTATTCTATTTCCTCAATGATTAGTCATCCTTGAGGGTTGTGTTATCCATACTTTCAGGTTGGCTGATTCGCAGCAGACCATTCTCTCCAGGTTCATCTTATGCTCGATATTTCAACAAATTAAGACTTTTCTGAAGAGGGCGGCCATTGTTGTGATAAATGAAGTGACTGTCCATCAGAAACAGTAACAACTATTTTCACCCGATCGTCCGGGGAAATATTTAAACTCAACTTCGTCAAAGCAATGGGTTGATTAGCAGGCAATGAGAGGGTCTTTTCTTGCTTCGTCTGACTTTGCCCTGAACTGCCTTCGCGCAGGGACAATATTTGTACTCTGCACAGACAAGATTGAGTAAGAGTGACTTCAGGAATAATGGTGTACATATCCCCTTGCTGGGTCGTATTAAAGGTTATCTGACTGGAAAGTGCCGCAAGGAGTAATAACGCATTCATATTCTTCTCCCGAAAAAAAACAGGGCTTACGCCCTGTTTCTTTCATACAGATGATGTATTAGTACTGATGAGCGGTCGCGTTGTTACCAAAGCCAACCTGAGTGACGTTAACGCTGGAGTTAGATGCAGTCTGGTCAACAGCAGCACCGTTACCGCCACCGAACTGTTTAACAGTCATAGTAGAATCTTTACCATTCCACTGATCAAGAGTAGCGCTGTTGCCGAAACCACGCTGAGTCAGATCGATTGAGCTGTCATCAGAACCTTGGCCAACATCTGCACCATTACCGCCGCCGTGCTGGGTAATGGTCAGATCAGAGTTACGGGCGTCAGCTTGCAGAGCAAGAGCAGAGTTACCGCCACCGTACTGGTAAATATTCAGCTCTGAATTTGGGCCGCTGTTATTACCGCCACCACCGTGGTTGCCGCCACCGCCGCCGTACTGAGGAACAACACCTGCCAGAGCGCTACCGGAGAATACGATTGCTGCAATTGCTGCTACTTTTAAAAGTTTCATGTAAAACCCCCATCGGATTGATTTAAAAGTCGAATGGAAATTAACGTTGTGTCACGCGAATAGCCATTTGCGACTGTCTCTGCACTACAATTGCCGTTTTTTGAGTACCATACTGTGTAATATTTGCTTTATTACCAGAACCTTTCTGGATAATCATCGCAGTATTACCATAAGCACCTTGCGAAATACTGGCATCGTTGGCACTGCCCGCCTGATCAATATATGCAAGGTTATAATCTCCTGTCTGGTCAATCTTTGCCCGGTTGCTACTACCTTCTTGCGCAACAACCGCCAAAAGTTTTGAGCCTCCCTGCCGTAACTGAGCACTATTATTAGTCCCAGCTTGACCAATTATGGCTGCCTGATTAAATGAAGACTTACTCAATTCATTTACCGCAAAGTTATATTCTGAATTAGCTAAATCATAACCTGCTGCGGCTGCAATCCCAGGCGCACCCAGTATTGTTAACATCATAAATAACAATTTGTTTTTCATGTTGTCACCCTGGACCTGGTCGTACATTTAAGAAATTAAATCATTTCAACTTGGTTGTTAACGCAACCCGTATTTTGTTAACGCTGCGTTACGATGGAAAGTATGTCTGCGGAAATATTTTTAATAACTCACCCGCGCGTTGTATTTTTCTTTTTTTGTTCATACCAAAGTATTAAAACCCACGTAAATACGCTGTTATCTACGCAAAAAATATTTTGTTTTCTTTTAAATCTCCGTTTTCCGCTATCAAAAATCACCAGACAGTCATTCTTCTTGCCCGTCGCTGATTGCTGCGATATGTCTTGCGCACAAGCCGTGACAAACCTCGTCTTTTTGCAGTAAAAAATTGTCCACGGTGGTATGGAGAAAAAACAAGAACGTTTTACATGACGAAAGGACTACAGCGAAATATTTTTTATATGCATTATTAGTAAGTTAGCACCATTTGTATGATTTTTTAAAATTGTGCAATAAAAACCAAATGTACAACTTTTCTATCATTTCTAAACTTAATAAAACCTTAAGATTAACATTTTAATATAATGGGTTACATTTAGTTACATGTTTAACACTTGATTTAAGATTTGTAATGGCTAGATTGAAATCAGATGTAATCCATTAGTTTTATATTTTACCCATTTAGGGCTGATTTATTACTACACACAGCAGTGCAACATCTGTCAGTACTTCTGGTGCTTCTATTTTAGAGGCAGCTGTCAGGTGTGCGAACAATAAAAAAGCGGGGTTTCATCATGTTTAATGAAGTCCATAGTATTCATGGTCATACATTATTGTTGATCACTAAACCTTCTTTGCAAGCGACAGCTCTCTTGCAGCACCTTAAACAATCGCTGGCGATTACAGGAAAATTACATAATATTCAACGTTCTCTGGACGATATATCTTCAGGCTCTATTATTCTTCTGGATATGATGGAAGCGGATAAAAAGCTTATCCATTATTGGCAGGATACTTTGAGCAGGAAAAACAACAATATCAAAATATTGTTGCTAAATACGCCTGAAGATTACCCGTACCGCGACATTGAAAACTGGCCTCATATCAACGGCGTTTTTTATGCCATGGAGGATCAAGAACGTGTTGTCAATGGGTTGCAAGGCGTCCTGCGCGGCGAATGCTACTTTACGCAAAAGCTTGCCAGTTACCTGATTACGCATTCAGGTAACTATCGTTATAACAGCACGGAATCAGCCCTCCTTACTCATCGGGAAAAAGAGATCCTGAATAAGCTGCGTATCGGCGCGTCTAATAACGAGATCGCTCGTTCGTTGTTCATCAGCGAAAATACGGTTAAAACGCATCTTTATAATCTTTTCAAGAAGATAGCCGTAAAAAACCGGACACAAGCGGTTTCCTGGGCAAACGATAACCTCAGGCGATAAAGCCATGAAACGTTATTTACGCTGGATTGTGGCGGCAGAATTTCTGTTCGCCGCAGGGAATCTTCATGCCGTTGAGGTAGAAGTCCCGGGATTGTTAACTGACCATACTGTTTCATCTATTGGCCATGATTTTTACCGAGCCTTTAGTGATAAATGGGAAAGTGACTATACGGGTAACTTAACGATTAATGAAAGGCCCAGTGCACGATGGGGAAGTTGGATCACTATAACGGTCAATCAGGACGTTATTTTCCAGACTTTTTTATTTCCGTTGAAAAGAGACTTCGAGAAAACTGTCGTCTTTGCACTGATTCAAACTGAAGAAGCACTAAATCGTCGCCAGATAAACCAGGCGTTATTAAGTACGGGCGATTTGGCGCATGATGAATTTTAAATAATAAATTGTTCGGAGGCTGCAATGCGTGTCAAACATGCAGTAGTTCTACTCATGCTTATTTCGCCATTAAGTTGGGCTGGATCCATGACTTTCCAGTTCCGTAATCCAAACTTTGGTGGTAACCCAAATAATGGCGCTTTTTTGTTAAATAGCGCTCAGGCACAAAACTCTTATAAAGATCCGAGCTATAACGATGACTTTGGTATTGAAACGCCATCAGCGTTAGATAACTTTACTCAGGCCATCCAGTCACAAATTTTGGGTGGGCTACTGTCGAATATTAATACCGGTAAACCGGGCCGCATGGTGACCAACGATTATATTGTTGATATTGCTAACCGCGATGGTCAATTGCAGTTGAACGTGACAGATCGTAAAACCGGACAAACCTCGACCATCCAGGTTTCGGGTTTACAAAATAACTCAACCGATTTTTAAGCCCCAGCTTCATAAGGAAAATAATCATGCAGCGCTTATTTCTTTTGGTTGCCGTCATGTTACTGAGCGGATGCTTAACCGCCCCGCCTAAAGAAGCCGCCAGACCGACATTAATGCCTCGTGCTCAGAGCTACAAAGATTTGACCCATCTGCCAGCGCCGACGGGTAAGATCTTTGTTTCGGTATACAACATTCAGGACGAAACCGGGCAATTTAAACCCTACCCGGCAAGTAACTTCTCCACTGCTGTTCCGCAAAGCGCCACGGCAATGCTGGTCACGGCATTGAAAGATTCTCGCTGGTTTATACCGCTGGAGCGCCAGGGCTTACAAAATCTGCTTAACGAGCGCAAGATTATTCGTGCGGCACAAGAAAACGGCACAGTTGCCATTAATAACCGAATCCCGCTGCAATCTTTAACGGCGGCAAATATCATGGTTGAAGGTTCGATTATCGGTTATGAAAGCAACGTCAAATCGGGCGGGGTTGGGGCAAGATATTTTGGGATCGGTGCCGACACGCAATACCAGCTCGATCAGATTGCCGTGAACCTGCGCGTCGTCAATGTGAGTACCGGTGAGATCCTCTCCTCGGTGAACACCAGTAAGACGATACTTTCTTATGAAGTTCAGGCCGGGGTTTTCCGCTTTATTGACTACCAGCGCTTGCTGGAAGGGGAAGTGGGTTACACCTCGAACGAACCTGTTATGCTGTGCCTGATGTCGGCTATCGAAACAGGGGTCATTTTCCTGATTAATGATGGTATCGACCGTGGTCTGTGGGATTTGCAAAATAAAGCAGAACGGCAGAATGACATTCTGGTGAAATACCGCCATATGTCGGTTCCACCGGAATCCTGATAGATAAAAAAGCCGGAATTATCATCCGGCATTTTACGGTTTAAGCGAAAGCGTGAGTGCCCCTCACGCTTTATTTTTGATTTGCTGCTCACGGTGCGCCGTCTTTGCACTACGCGCCGCCAGCCACAGGCCGCTGTTTTTCATTGCGTAACCAAATATCAGCCCAAGCGCCAGCGAAGGTAACACCAGTTTCCAGTCACCCTGCCCGGCAAACGTCGCGCATGCGCCTATAAACGTCCCCGGAACAAATGAAAGCAGCAGCTGTTTCGCCTGAATACACATCAGAAACGCGACAATACCGGTTATGACATAACCGAGAATTTCCAGATGTGGTGCCAGTGCACTACCGTAAATAATGACCATCGCCCACACCACGCCACTAAGCAGGGTTGCAGCGGAGATCGCCAGCCCTTTCAGCCCACCTTGCGGGCAGGCAAAGTAGGCCGTACAGCCCAGGAAGCCCGCCCAGCTTAGTAAGCCCAGGGAAACAGCCACCCATCCCCAGATACCGGAGAGAATACCTGTTGTGATTGCAATAGAGAGAAGTATGTTCATGCCGCGCATGATAGCAGAAAACGCGGCCATGAATGAGATCGAGCACACATTTTATGCAACAACAAATTATCTGTTGCAGTTATGAGTGATGCAGATCACATTTACTCTTCAGGATCTTCTTCCAGCTCTTCCCACATTGCACTAATAGCATCGCGGGTTAGCGGTGCCATAGTGCGCCAAAAAGGCGTAGTTGCATGGGCCTCCACTTTACCAAGGAACGCACCACACCAGGGTAACAGATACTCACTGAACAGTGTTTCCAGTGCTTCGCTCTCATCTTCCGTTGACTGATCTTCCAGCCAGGAAGCCGCGAGCAGCAATGTGCCGATGTGATCGGCTGGCGTATCCGCTAATGGCATCCCCCGTTCGGAAAGAAAAGCGCGCACTTCCGCTTCCGTCGCGCCCTCAACCCATGCGCTACGATATGGCGGCACAGCACATTCATCGCCGATAAACAACGCATTGTAATCGGCAGAGACTTGCGTCATATCACAGCTTTTCTGCAAACGTGTCAGCAACTCATCCTGCTCCAGTGGCCAGTTCGCAGCCAGTTTCCCCTCACGAATCAGGGTAAACAGCGGCACCAGTAAAGGATCTTGTGGTTGGCGGTAATAGAGCGAACCCAGCACACGACAGAGGATAGAAAACTCGTTCATTAATATATTTCCATTACTAGTAATTAAAGGTCTGCAAATTCCGCAATCGGTGCCATACCGCGAGATTCAAGGAAGTTCAGTAAGCGGCGCGGAGAAACATTCAAAATGCGCTCTGGCGGAAAATCTACCGCGTCGAGGATTTTAAGACACTCTTCAAATTCACCCATGGTAAACGCGGTGTGAGAATCCGAGCCTAATGCCACCCAACCTCCAGCGTCACGTACCGCTGCGGCTACCGCACGACAATTGTCTTCACTTCCCTTACGTGAGTGTAAAAAAGAGGAATTATTGATTTCCAGCGCCACCTGATGTTTCGCGGCTGCTTCAGCAACAGCTTTAACATCTATTTCATATTTCGGGTTTCCGGGATGGCTTATTATATGCACATTGCCGCTGGCGATAGTGGCGATCATCGCTTGTGTATTGGTCGCTTTGTCATGTGGCGCAAAAACCGGCTCATGAAAACCGGCAATAATCAGATCCAGCGAATCAAACATTTTGCCGCTGCAATCAATTTCACCATCAACATTTTTAATGTTAGCTTCGATGCCGCGCAGGATCCCTACCCCATCAACCACTCGCGGCCAGATACGCATGTTAATGAAGTGCCAGTGATGCGGCGCATCTTCCATATCCGGGCCATGATCGGTGATCGCAAAAAGTTTAATGCCCTTTTGTTTGGCCTGGGCAATGTAATCACTCAATGTGCTATATGCATGCGTGCTGGCAACGGTATGCATATGAAGGTCGACGGGATACATAACTCTCTCCTGTATTCAATTCCCGCCAAGGATAGCAGGAAACCTGATGCTTTATTAGTAGCCGCGTGCGCGGTCGACTTGCCCGCAGACCCTCTCCCCTTTTTCGAGCTGGGCAATGGTGCGCGAAATGTAATCCACAGCTTCAGCGGGACGGGTAATCGCGGCGACATGTGGTGTTATCGTCACGCGTGGATGTTGCCAGAGCGGACTTTCCGGCGGTAAGGGTTCACGATTAAAAACATCCAGCATTGCGCCTTTAACTTTGCCGCTATCCAGCGCCGCGAGCAGGTCATCTTCCACGACATGAACACCACGCGCCAGGTTGAGGAGATACGCGCCACCCGGTAATTTTTCGAGTAATTGTTGATTAATAATGCCGACGGTTTCAGGGGTATTCGGTAACAAATTAATCAATACCCGGCATTGGCTCAGAAATGCAGAAAGTTCTTCCCGTCCGGCAAAACTTTGCAAGCCAGGCCACGATTTACGGGTTCGACTCCAGCAACGCAGCGGGAAGCGCCAGGTTTGCAGACTCTGTGCAACTTTACTGCCCAGTACGCCTGCGCCCAAAATGCCGATGGTAAAATCTTCCCGATGATATTCAGGCAGCGGTTGCCAATGCGAACTATTTTGCTGGAGGCGGTAATCGTCAAAACGTCGAAACCAATGCAGCACCTGACTGACAGCATATTCCTGCATTTGCTCGCCCATACCGGTATCTTCCAGGCGAAAAAGTGGAACAGAAGGCTTCAGCATTTCAGGGTGAGCCTGTAGCTTGCTCAAAATAGAATCAACACCTGCCCCAAGTGCAAACACCGCTTTAAGATCGCGCCCTGCCAGCATTTCAACAGGAGGATGCCAGACTAAAGCATAATCGGCTGATTCATTGTCTCCGCTTTTCCATGCTCTGACTCTTGCCTGAGGAATAGCTTTGTGCAGTGCCTCAATCCACCATTGGGTATCGAACGTTGGGTGATAAAAGATGATATCCATACTGACTCCCGAAGAGTGTTGGCGAAATTTATTCGCACTTATCGTTATGATCTACAAAGACCACCAGCATAACAAATCCGTGGTCGGTGGCAAAAAAAGCAAATTTCGCTTATTAAAACTGCATATTGATTGAAGTTTGAATAATCGAGCGATTTTTTAAAAAAGTTTGTTGACCTCAGGTCATGATTTCCCTAAATTAGCGCCCGTTCCAGCAAGACAGGAACGACAATTTGGTGAGGTGTCCGAGTGGCTGAAGGAGCACGCCTGGAAAGTGTGTATACGGCAACGTATCGGGGGTTCGAATCCCCCCCTCACCGCCATATTTAAAGAAGAGCTCGTACGAAAGTACGAGCTTTTTTTTCGTATATTGCATACACCGGGGGGATGAGAAGCCCCAGGCGGAGGTCGACAACTAGCGACAGACTCATTCATCATCCTTGCGGTTGATAAGAATTTCTGCCTCTTTTACTACCACCTTATTACGCCCGGTCTCTTTCGCCTCGTAAAGTGCGTTATCAGCCAGTTGATAGATCTCCTTAGGGTTTAACTCATTTTTCTGCGTTACAACAGCGCCAATACTAATCGTCACTTTTTGTGGTATGGCGTATTCAGGATTATCGCCAGTTAAACGTTCAACATTTTCCCGAATCCTTTCCGCTAAAGCTTTCGCACATTCAGTATCGATCTCCGTCAGCAAGACGCCAAACTCTTCGCCGCCAACGCGCGCTAAAAGGTCATCTGGTCGTATGCTTTTCCCAATGATATTCACCACTGTCTTTATCACTTGATCGCCAACCGGATGTCCCCAGGTGTCGTTGACTTTTTTGAAGTGGTCAATATCCATAATCATGACGCAATAAGGTGTTTTTTTGGCCGATGCTGATTGAACCGTCAGTTCATTAAAAAAATAATTTCTGTTGAATATATTGGTTAAGGGATCGCGATGAGCAATGTCCTTTGTTACTCGTAGCGCACTAAATATATGGCACATAAAAATTACCAAAACGGTTAACTTACTGACTACTTCAATAGTGCGACTAATATACCAAATGGACACGCTATACCTGCTCATAAATAACAGAGAGATATTGTACAGCACGGCACAAAAAGCAATCACCGACACCCCGTTCCAGATATCACAGCGTAAACCATTAAAGTATAGATTAACCGAAAGCAAGGTTAACCACATGAAAATCATTATGGTAACATATGAGGCTTTCCAAACCACCTGACCATTTTCATTGGTTAACTCGGCAATGTGTAAATCGTAGCTCTCATAATGGCTAGAAAATATGTGAGCAACTATCGGCCCCCCAAGAACAAAAAACAAACTTATGCACAAAGTCACTTTTTTGGAAAATAAATTGCGCTGTTTTGTGTTTTCACTAACTTTATTTACCAATGCCAGAAATATTAACATGCACAAACTCATCTGACGAAACAAATAATAAATTGCAATGTCATTTTGAACAACACTGCTTGTCAAACGCCCCTCAATAATTTGCTGAATGATAATGACGGTTTTAACAAAGTAAATCAAACAACTTAGAAAAGCCAAACTAAGTATACAGTTTGAAAATTGCCTACGGTCATAAATGAAATACAACTGCATAAAAATAAATGCAACAGTATCGATAAAAAATAAAGCAATCATAACCATCAGATAGGTTGATCGTGGAACAACTTCCTCAACGGTTGGCTGATTGAACCAACTATTAACCAAAACCAATGCAAGCCCAAACAATAAGCTCACTAATACAGTACTACTAATTCCCAAATAGTCTTTTTCCATAAAGCTACACCAACCTGTAGGTTGTAGATCCCTTTTTATTATTAATAGATATAAGAACTGTACTGTTGTCAATATGAAAATCCACCCACAAACAATACCGATGATGATAGTTGCAAAATGCAATTATTATCACTTTAATGCTTTATACATTTTTTGCTGCAAGGCAGGCGCAAATACTTATAAAAGATTATAATAAAATCCTTATAAAGCATTAATTAATAGATACATTAGGAATAACAATTAAATCCGTGAGTGCAGTAGCGCTGCCTTTCATCAGGACTTTCGAAAAATCCGAAATCATGCATCGGAATTTACTGATTTAATTATTTTAATCCTAATTTATTTTGAAAAAGGTATTGGGATTTATGCCGTATTCCTGAAGATCCTCATCATTGGAATGGATTTTCGGGCGAGAAAAGGATTTTATATGGACACTCTGCTCATCATTTCTTCTTCTCATCATCAACAATTCACGTCTCTCTTCCGCGTTTAATAACGGATTATGAGATGCAAAAATATCTTTCTTTTCAGTTACCTGTAATTAGATACAGAGAGAGATTTTGGCAATACATGGAGTAATACAGGATGTATTCAAGTAGCAGAAAAAGGTGCCCGAAAACCAAATGGGCTTTGAAAATTCTTACTGCTGCATTTTTAGCAGCGAGTCCCGCGGCGAAGAGTGCTGTTAATAACGCCTATGATGCATTGATTATTGAAGCTCGCAAAGGAAATACTCAGCCAGCTTTGTCATGGTTTGCACAAAAATCAACACTCAGTAATAACCAAATTGCTGACTGGTTACAGATTGCCTTATGGGCCGGGCAAGATAAACAGGTTATTACCGTTTACAACCGCTATCGTCATCAGCAATTACCAGCGCGTGGTTATGCAGCTGTCGCCGTCGCTTATCGTAACCTGCAACAATGGCAAAACTCGCTTACACTGTGGCAAAAGGCGCTCTCTCTGGAGCCGCAAAATAAGGATTATCAACGGGGACAAATTTTAACCCTGGCAGATGCGGGTCACTATGATACTGCGCTGTTTAAACTTAAGCAGCTTAAATCTGGAGCACCGGACAAAGCCAATTTACTCGCAGAAGCCTATATCTATAAACTGACGGGGCGTTATCAGGATGAATTACGGGCGATGACAGAGTCATTACCTGAAAATGCATCTAAGCAACAATATCCCACAGAATACGTGCTGGCATTACGTAATAATCAACTAGCTGCCGCGATTGACGATGCCAATTTAACGCCAGATATTCGTGCTGATATTCATGCCGAACTGGTCAGACTGTCGTTTATGCCTACGCGCAGTGAAAATGAACGTTATGCCATTGCCGATCGCGCCCTCGCCCAATACGCTGCATTAGAAATTCTGTGGCACGATAACCCAGACCGCACTGCCCAGTACCAGCGTATTCAGGTTGATCATCTTGGCGCGTTATTAACTCGCGATCGTTATAGAGACGTTATTTCTCACTATCAGCGTTTAAAAAAGACGGGGCAAATTATTCCGCCCTGGGCGCTATATTGGGTTGCGTCGGCTTATCTCAAAGATCAGCAGCCGAAAAAAGCACAGTCAATAATGACCGAGCTCTTTTATAACAAGGAAACCATTGCCACGGATTTATCCGATGAAGAACTTGCGGATCTCTTTTACAGCCACCTGGAGAGTGAAAATTATCCCGGCGCGCTAACTGTCACCAAACATACCATTAATACTTCGCCGCCTTTCCTTCGACTAATGGGCACGCCTACAAGCATCCCGAATGATACCTGGTTACAGGGGCATTCGTTTCTCTCAACCGTAGCAAAATATAGTAATGATCTTCCTCAAGCTGAAATAATAACCAGAGAACTTGCTTATAACGCACCAGGAAATCAGGGACTGCGCATCGATTACGCGAGTGTGTTACAAGCCCGCGGTTGGCCTCGTGCGGCAGAAAATGAATTAAAAAAAGCAGAAGTGATCGAGCCACGTAATATTAATCTGGAGGTTGAACAAGCCTGGACAGCATTAACGTTACAAGAATGGCAGCAGGCAGCTGTCTTAACCCACGATGTTGTCGAACGTGAACCGCAAGATCCCGGCGTTGTACGATTAAAACGTGCGGTTGATGTACATAATCTTGCAGAGCTTCGTATCGCTGGCTCAACAGGAATTGATGCCGAAGGTCCAGATAGTGGCAAACATGATGTCGACTTAACCACCATCGTTTATTCACCACCGCTGAATGATAACTGGCGCGGTTTTGCTGGATTCGGTTATGCCGATGGACAATTTAGCGAAGGAAAAGGGATTGTTCGCGACTGGCTGGCAGGTGTTGAGTGGCGGTCACGTAATATCTGGCTCGAGGCGGAGTACGCTGAACGCTTTTTCAATCATGAGCATAAACCCGGCGCGCGCCTGTCTGGCTGGTATGATTTTAATGATAACTGGCGTATTGGTTCGCAACTGGAACGCCTCTCTCACCGCGTACCATTACGGGCAATGAAAAATGGTGTTACAGGCAACAGTGCACAGGCTTATGTTCGCTGGTATCAAAATGAGCGGCGTAAGTACGGTGTCTCCTGGGCTTTCACTGATTTTTCCGACAGTAACCAGCGTCATGAAGTCTCAATTGAGGGTCAAGAACGCATCTGGTCTTCACCATATTTGATTGTCGATTTCCTACCCAATCTGTATTACGAACAAAATACAGAACACGACACCCCATACTACAACCCTATAAAAATGTTCGATATTGTTCCGGCATTTGAGGCAAGTCATTTGTTATGGCGAAGCTATGAAAATAGCTGGGAGCAAATATTCAGCGCAGGTGTTGGTGCCTCCTGGCAAAAACATTATGGCACGGATGTCGTCACCCAACTCGGCTACGGGCAACGTATTAGCTGGAATGACGTGATTGATGCTGGCGCAACGCTACGCTGGGAAAAACGACCTTATGACGGTGACAGAGAACACAACTTATACGTTGAATTCGATATGACATTCAGATTTTAAGGATAAATATGTTACGTAATGGAAATAAATATCTCCTGATGCTGGTGAGTATAATTATGCTCACCGCGTGCATTAGCCAGTCAAGAACATCATTTATACCGCCACAGGATCGCGAATCTTTACTCGCCGAGCAACCGTGGCCACATAATGGTTTTGTGGTGATTTCATGGCATAACGTTGAAGACGAAGCTGCCGACCAGCGTTTTATGTCAGTGCGGACATCAGCACTGCGTGAACAATTTGCCTGGCTGCGCGAGAACGGTTATCAACCGGTCAGTATTGCTCAAATTCGTGAAGCACATCGAGGAGGAAAACCGCTACCGGAAAAAGCAGTAGTGCTGACTTTTGATGACGGCTACCAGAGTTTTTATACCCGTGTCTTCCCAATTCTTCAGGCCTTCCAGTGGCCTGCTGTATGGGCCCCCGTCGGCAGTTGGGTCGATACTCCAGCGGATAAACAAGTGAAATTTGGCGATGAGATGGTCAGTCGAGAATATTTTGCCACGTGGCAACAAGTGCGAGAAGTTGCGCGTTCCCGGCTCGTTGAGGTCGCTTCTCATACATGGGATTCTCACTACGGTATTCAGGCTAATGCCACCGGCAGCTTATTGCCTGCATATGTAAATCGTGCATATTTTACTGACCACGCACGGTATGAAACCGCAGCAGAATACCGGGAAAGAATTCGCCTGGATGCTGTAAAAATGACGGAATACCTGCGTACAAAGGCTGAGGTAAATCCACACGTTTTTGTTTGGCCTTATGGCGAAGCGAATGGCATAGCAATAGCGGAATTAAAAAAACTCGGTTATGACATGTTCTTCACCCTTGAATCAGGTTTGGCAAATGTGTCGCAATTAGATTCCATTCCGCGAGTATTAATCGCCAATAATCCCTCATTAAAAGAGTTTGCCCAGCAAATTATTACCGTACAGGAAAAACCACTACAACGGGTAATGCATATCGATCTTGATTACGTTTATGACGAAAACCGCCAGCAAATGGATCGCAATATTGATGTGCTAATTCAGCGGGTAAAAGATATGCAAATATCTACCGTGTATTTGCAAGCATTTGCTGATCCCGATGGTGATGGGCTGGTTAAAGAGGTCTGGTTTCCAAATCGTTTGCTACCAATGAAAGCAGATATTTTTAGTCGGGTTGCCTGGCAATTACGTACCCGCTCAGGTGTAAACATCTATGCGTGGATGCCGGTATTAAGCTGGGATTTAGATCCCACATTAACGCGAGTAAAATACTTACCAACTGGGGAGAAAAAAGCACAAATTCATCCTGAACAATACCGCCGTCTCTCTCCTTTCGATGACAGGGTCAGAGCACAAGTTGGCATGTTATATGATGATCTTGCCGGACATGCTGCTTTTGATGGCATATTGTTCCACGATGATGCTTTGCTTTCAGATTATGAAGATGCCAGTGCAGCGGCTATCGCGGCTTATCAGCAAGCTGGCTTTAGCGGGAGTCTGAGCGAAATTCGACAAAACCCGGAGCAATTTAAACAGTGGACCCGCTTTAAAAGTCGTGCGTTAGCTGACTTCACTTTAGAACTTAGTGCGCGCGTAAAAGCCATTCGTGGTCCACATGTTAAAACTGCACGAAATATTTTTGCACTTCCGGTAATACAACCTGAAAGTGAAGCCTGGTTTGCACAGAATTATGCTGATTTCCTAAAAAGCTATGACTGGACCGCTATTATGGCTATGCCTTATATGGAAGGCGTCACAGAAAAATCGGCTGATCAATGGTTAATACAATTGACCAATCAGATGAAAAGCATCCCGCAGGCTAAAGACAAATCAATTTTAGAATTACAGGCACAAAACTGGCAGAAAAATGGTCAGCATCAGGCTATTTCTTCACAACAACTCGCTCACTGGATGAGCCTATTACAACTGAATGGAGTGAAAAATTATGGTTATTATCCCGACAATTTTCTGCATAACCAACCTGAAATAGACGTTATTCGTCCTGAGTTTTCAACAGCCTGGTATCCGAAAAATGATTAATCGCATCGTATCGTTTTTTATATTATGTCTGGTGTTATGCATACCCCTATGCGTAGCGTACTTTCACTCTGGTGAACTGATGATGAGGTTCGTTTTCTTCTGGCCGTTTTTTATGTCCATTATGTGGATTATTGGCGGCGTCTATTTCTGGGTCTATCGTGAACGCCACTGGCCGTGGGGAGAAAACGCACCAGCCCCCCAGTTGAAAGATAATCCATCTATCTCCATTATCATTCCCTGTTTTAATGAGGAGAAAAACGTTGAGGAAACCATACATGCCGCTTTAGCACAGCGTTATGAGAACATTGAAGTTATTGCCGTAAATGATGGTTCAACAGACAAAACCCGTGCCATCCTGGATCGCATGGCTGCACAAATTCCCCGTCTGCGGGTCATTCATCTGGCGCAAAACCAGGGGAAAGCCATTGCGCTTAAAACCGGAGCTGCCGCGGCGAAAAGTGAATATCTGGTGTGCATTGATGGCGACGCGTTATTAGACCGCGATGCAGCGGCATATATTGTGGAACCGATGTTGTACAACCCGCGTGTGGGTGCCGTAACCGGTAATCCTCGTATTCGCACACGTTCTACCCTGGTGGGTAAAATTCAGGTTGGCGAGTATTCCTCAATTATTGGTTTGATCAAGCGGACCCAGCGTATCTATGGAAACGTATTTACCGTTTCCGGTGTTATTGCCGCATTTCGTCGCAGCGCCCTGGCAGAAGTGGGTTACTGGAGTGACGATATGATCACCGAAGATATTGATATTAGCTGGAAGCTGCAGTTGAATCAGTGGACGATTTTTTACGAGCCACGGGCGCTGTGCTGGATATTAATGCCTGAAACGTTAAAAGGGCTGTGGAAACAGCGCCTGCGCTGGGCTCAGGGCGGTGCAGAAGTATTCCTCAAAAATATGACAAGGTTGTGGCGCAAAGAAAACTTTCGAATGTGGCCACTGTTTTTTGAATACTGTCTGACGACAATATGGGCCTTTACCTGCCTGGTCGGTTTCATTATTTACGCAGCCCAACTTGCAGGTGTACCGTTAAATATTGAATTGACACATATCGCAGCGACACATACTGCCGGAATATTATTGTGTACGTTATGTTTACTGCAATTTATTGTCAGTCTGGTGATTGAGAATCGCTATGAGCACAATCTGGCTTCATCGCTTTTCTGGATTATTTGGTTCCCGGTTATTTTCTGGATGCTAAGCCTGGCAACGACGTTGGTATCATTTACACGAGTCATGTTGATGCCTAAAAAACAACGCGCTCGTTGGGTAAGTCCCGATCGTGGGATTCTGAGAGGTTAATATGAACAATCTAATTATTACGACCCGACAATCGCCAGTACGTTTACTGGTTGATTATGTTGCCACAACTATCTTGTGGACATTATTTGCTTTATTCATATTCTTATTCGCCATTGATCTGCTGACGGGTTATTTCTGGCAAAGCGAGGCCAGAAGCCGACTTCAGTTCTATTTTTTGCTGGCAGTGGTGAATGCCGTCGTGTTAATCGTCTGGGCGTTGTACAATAAGCTGCGTTTTCAAAAACAGCAGCATCATGCAGCATACCAATATACGCCGCAAGAATATGCAGAGAGCTTAGCAATACCTGATGAGCTTTATCAGCAACTACAAAAAAGCCACAGGATGAGCGTACACTTCACCAGCCAGGGACAAATAAAAATGGTGGTTTCAGAAAAAACGCTAGTCCGGGTATAAACACCCAAAACAAAGCCCGGTTCGCCCGGGCTCTGCACCGATAATACACTTAACTGTATGCATGTAGCGTACGTTGGCAAAGTGCCGAACGTACGCAATCCTCTTTACCGAATCGGACGATCCCGACCATTTCATCCTCTTCGAAACGTTCCAGCGCGTCACTTAATCCGGAGCGCACGCCGCGAGGCAAATCGCATTGCGTGATATCACCGTTGACGATAACCGTCACGTTCTCCCCGAGGCGGGTTAAAAACATTTTCATTTGCGCGGCAGTCACATTCTGCGCCTCGTCAAGAATGACGACTGCATTTTCAAAGGTACGTCCACGCATATAGGCGAACGGCACAATTTCCACCTTCCCTATTTCCGGTCGCAGGCAGTACTGCATAAAGGAAGCCCCTAAGCGACGGACCAGCACGTCGTAGACCGGGCGAAAATAGGGAGCAAACTTTTCTGCGATATCACCAGGTAAGAAACCAAGATCTTCATCGGCTTGCAGAACTGGACGGGTGACGATAATCCTGTCGACATCCTTATGTATCAGGGCCTCTGCCGCTTTTGCTGCGCTGATCCAGGTTTTTCCGCACCCGGCTTCACCCGTGGCAAATATCAGCTGCTTACTCTCAATAGCCTTCAGATAGTGCAATTGCGCTTCATTTCGCGCGAGGATGGGCGAGGTATCGCGACTGTCGCGGGCCATACCAATGGCTTCTACGCCGCTCATTTGCACAAGCGAGGTGACCGATTCTTCTTCACGCTGCTTATGGCTGCGCGAATCCCGTCTCAGCACACGTTTTGCCTCGCGACGAGCTTTGATCACTGCTTTTTGTCTTCCCATGGAGAGCACCTTGAGTTGTTTGTATTCATCACACGCGCCGTTGGCAGCGCGATTATGCGCACGAACATCAGAGGGTTGGCTTCCTTGTAAGCCATAGTTTGCTTTTGGATAAAATGCCGAAAAACGGCTACGCGCACCGTTTACGGCGTCGGTAACACATGAAAAGAAAGGATGAGGTTGAAAATACAAAGTGACGAGATGACTACCGGAGGAGAAATCTCCGCGAGTGGTGGCGCGCTGATTATCTAAAACATGTCCAGTACAGGACGTTACCATCCGCGATCTCCATAGTGACTGACTATCACTGCCGGGAACTTCCGCTGCTACTTAATAAGTACAACAGATTTCGCATTCATTGCAACAATATATTCACTTATATTTAACCATAAAACACCATTTCAGTGACATTAGTTTCTACTGGAAAGATGACAGAGTGATGACAGTGATGAAAAAAGCTGTGTGCTTTCAGCAGGATTCGCGGTACTGGTAAAAGCTTGCCGGATGCGGCGTGAACGCCTTATCCGGCCTACCGAACCCGCACCGATTGTAGGCATGATAAGACGCGCAAGCGTCGCATCAGCGCACGAACGCCTGGTGCGGCGTAAACGCCTTATACGCCTAAAAACATTAAACCCGCAATAATGCGCTTCCGAGATAATCGTTCGCGTCCTTCACACCCGGCAGCGCAAAGAAATAGCCGCCACCGATAGGTTTGACATATTCCTCCAGCGCCTCGCCATTCAACCTTTTTTGTACTGTCAGGAAGCCCTTTTCCAGATCGTGTTGGTAGCAGACAAACAGTAGCCCCATATCGAGTTGCCCGGAATTGGTGACGCCCAACGAATAACTGTAGCCACGACGCAGCATCAGGCTGGACTCGCTCTCCGCCGTGCGGGGATTCGCCAGCCGGATATGGCTGTCCAGCGCAATCACCTTCCCTTCCGGGTCGCTGGCGTAATCGGGAACATCATGCTCATGCTGCATGCCCAGCGGCGCACCGGTTTGCTTATCACGACCAAATATCGTCTGCTGCTCTTTCAGCGGCGTCCTGTCCCAAAATTCCACTCGAAACTGAATCAAGCGTACTGCCTGATAGCTGCCACCGATTGTCCACGCAGGCTCCTGCTGATCTGCCGTCACCCACACCACTTTTTGCATCAACTTCGCATTCTGGCTATCGGGATTGGCGGTGCCGTCTTTAAAGCCCAGCAAATTTATCGGCGTCTCTTTGCCTTTACTACGCGCTGCGTGGTCGGAAATAAACCCTTCCCGCTTCCAGCGCACGCTGAGCAAATCCGGCGTGTGTTTGATGATATCGCGCAGCGCATGGATCACCGTGTCCTGGGTGTTGGCGCAAATTTGTAGCAACACATCACCATGACATAACGCCGCATCCAGCGAGTCGTTAGGGAAACGCGTCATCTTCTGCAACTTTTTTGGCATCTGTGGCGCAAGGCCAAAGCGCTCATCAAACAATGAGTGACCCACCGATAACGTGATGGTGAGATTATCGGGCGCAATGTAGCCGCCAAGAATGCCGGAATCGAGTGGTGGCAGGCGCGGATTTGGCGTTTCTGGTGCCGCTCCGCCCTGAGTCAGAAAAGCAAAACGCTGAGTCAACAAGCGAAACAACCGTTCAAGATCGGCTTTATCGCTGGCAAGCACATCAAACGCCACCAGCATCATTGCAGCCTGTTGTGGTGTCAGGATCCCTGCCTGATGCTCACCATAAAACGGCTGTTTCTCATTGCGTGCATCCGGTGAAAGCGTACCCGGCGCACTTTGCGTTTTTTGTGCATGAGCAACCGGACAACTTCCCGCCAGCGCCAGCGCACCAATCCCTTTCAGTAAACGTCGGCGTGACGGTTCATTCACGCCGTTTTCATCTTCATACTGCATAACGCTTAGTCCAGCCCCAGCACACCACGAAGTTGCGCCAGATCTTCCGCCAGCGCAGTAATCGGTCCTTTCAGTGCGTTCCGGTCGGCATCGGTCAGTTTGTCGTAATTTTCAAAACCCTCTTTAGTGCGGTATTTCGCCAGAATGGTATCGACCTTTTTGAAGTTGGCATCGACTTTTGCCAACAGTTCCGGATTCGCTTTTTGTAGTTGTGGACGCAGCAGATCGACAATTTTCTGCGAGCCTTCAACGTTAGCCTGGAAATCCCACAGATCGGTGTGGCTGTAGCGATCTTCTTCACCGCTGATTTTGCTGGCCGCCACTTCCTCAATCAGTCCGGCTGCACCGCCGACCACTTTTGAAGGAGGGAAAGCCAGTTCACTGATGCGTTTTTGCAAATCGACCACATCGGTATAAAGCTGGTCAGCATACTTATCCATCCCTTTGGTGGTGTTATCGCCAAACAATGCTTTTTCCAGACGGTGGAAACCGGTGAATTTTGGATCGGCGGCTTTTTGCTCGTAATCATCTTCACGGGCGTCAATGCTGCCATCCAGATCGGAGAACAGTTCAGCAATCGGTTCGATGCGCTCATAGTGCTGCCGCGTCGGCGCATACAGTGCTTTCGCTTTTTCGATATCGCCTGCTTTAATAGCGTCGGTAAAGGCTTTGGTGTCGGTCACCAGTTGCGTGGTTTCCGCCATGACATACGCTTTATATGCAGTAATTGCACCACCAAGACTTAACAGCGCATCACTTTGCGCCGCATCCGCCGTTGCTTCACCTTTGACGATCAACTTCCCTTTCGGGTTAGTCAGCAGACCGCAGGTCATATCGTATTCGCCAGGCTGTAAATTCGCCGTCATTTTCTGGCTAAAACCAGGGGCGATATTTTCCCGCTCTTCCACCACCATCACGCCTTTGAGGATCTCCCACTCCAGCGCCTTCTGGCTGTGGTTCTGAATAATGAACTGTGTTTTCCCGGCGTTAACCGTAATGGTCATCGGCTCACACTGTTTATCTGTCACAGTGACTTTGACCTGCGGAATATCAGCGGCGTTAGCCATAAAAGCAGAAGAGAACAGCGCAGCCACGCTCAACTGCAATGCGTTACGGCGGAAGTTAATGGTCATGACGAGACTATCCCTTTAAAGTATGTTGTAACTAAGCAAGAGTTTGCGTCGTATTTGCTACACGGTGCGAGACGCAGTCGCCCCTGCACGTGGTGGCAGAACAAATGCCACCAGCGCCGGGATGAGATAAATAAACCAGACGGCGACTTCGCTGACGCTCGGTGCTTCCTGATAGCCAAAAATCCCTTCCATCAGTGTGCCAAACAGCGAGTGAGTTGAGAGCACCGCGCTCATATCGAAGGCGATTTCCTGAAAGTGGTTCCACAATCCGGCTTCATGAAATGCGCGAATGGCACCAGCTGCCAGCCCTGCGGCGACGAAGAGAATAAACAGACTGGTCCATTTAAAAAATGCACCAAGATTGAGGCGAATACCGCCCCAGTAGAGCAGGAAGCCAAGCACCACGGCTGTAGCAAGACCGAGCATTGCACCCAGCGGCGGCCAGACCCCGACATCTTGTTGAAATGCCGCCAGCAGGAAAAAGACCGACTCCAGCCCTTCCCTTGCAACGGCAAAAAAGACCATCATCACCAGCGCCCAGCCATGATGATTTCCACGCTGCAATGCGCTATCGACCGCCTGCTCCAGTTGTACTTTGACGTTGCGCGACACTTTGCGCATCCAGAAAACCATCCAGGTAAGGATCACCACGGCGATCACCGCCACAATGCCTTCAAACAGTTCCTGTTCTTTTTGCGGAAATTCGCCGGTGGTTTCGTTAATGAAGATACCCAAGCCCAGGCACAACGCAGCGGCAAGCAACACGCCAATCCACATTACACCAATCCATCGGCCTCGCTGGGTACGCTTAAGATAGCTGGCAATCAAACTGACAATCAGCGCGGCTTCAAGTCCTTCGCGCAACATAATGAGAAACGGAACAAACATGCCACCCACCCTTAAACGTTTTTCTGAGTCAATCTATGCAAAGAAAAGTAAATCGCAGTGATAGCGATTATCATTACGATGAAGAAAAATACAAGTGGAATGTAGTGATAATGATGAGAAGATGTAAAAATATTTTGAGAAAAAACGCAGAGGGCAATCACTGATTGCCCTCTGCCTGCTTCCTGTTATGACGTGAAATTTTCGGTAAAACGCCTTCCCTTACCCTTCCTGCAACCGTGACGGCGGAGCCGAATGATAGTGCGCATCGGCCTCGGCAAAGCGTTTTTGCATCGCCGCTGACGGCGCTTTACCCAGCAAACTAAACACTACAATCCCGATACTGCCGAAGATAAAGCCCGGAATAATTTCGTACAGACCCAGCCAGCCGAACTGTTTCCAGACGATAACCGTCAGCGCACCGATGATCATCCCCGCCAGCGCACCGTTGCGCGTCATGCGTGACCACATCACCGAGAACAGCACCACCGGACCAAACGCCGCGCCAAAGCCTGCCCACGCGTAGCTCACTAAGCCCAGCACGCGGTTTTCCGGGTTTGCCGCCAGCGCAATCGCCACCAGCGCCACCACCAGCACCATCACACGCCCTACCCACACCAGCTCTTTCTGGCTGGCCTGTTTACGCAGAAATGCTTTGTATAGATCTTCGGTAATTGCACTGGAACATACCAGCAGCTGGCAACTTAACGTTGACATTACCGCCGCCAGAATCGCCGACAGCAAAATCCCGGCAATCCACGGGTTAAACAGAATTTGCGCCAGTTCAATAAACACGCGTTCAGCGTTCTGGTTTACCGCACCTGCTACCGCCGGGTGCCCGTTAAAGTAAGCGATACCAAAGAAACCAACAGCCACCGCCCCTGCCAGGCAGAGGATCATCCAGGTCATACTAATACGACGCGCATGGACAATGCTGTGGTGAGAATCTGCCGCCATAAAACGCGCCAGGATGTGCGGCTGCCCGAAGTAACCCAGCCCCCAACCCATCAGCGAGATAATGGCGACAAAATTCAACCCTTTGAGCATATCCACGTTTTCTATGCTCTTTTGTTTAATCACTTCCAGCGAGTCGCCAAAGCCACCGACGCTAATGATCACGATAACCGGCGTCAGGATCAGGGCAAAAATCATCAGACTGGCCTGTACAGTGTCAGTCCAGCTCACCGCGAGGAAACCGCCAATAAAGGTGTAAAGGATCGTCGCCGCAGCCCCCGCCCACAGAGCCGTTTCGTAGCTCATGCCAAAGGTACTTTCAAACAGACGCGCGCCTGCCACAATGCCCGAAGCGCAATAAATGGTGAAGAACAGCAAAATAACCAGCGCGGAGATAATGCGCAAAATGCGGCTTTTATCTTCAAAGCGCCCGGTGAAATAATCCGGCAATGTTAAGGCGTTATTGTTGTATTCGGTATGCACACGCAACCGCCCGGCCACCAGCTTCCAGTTGATCCACGCGCCTAATGTCAGGCCAATGGCGATCCAGCTTTCGGAAATCCCGGAAAGAAAAACAGCGCCAGGCAACCCCATTAACAGCCAGCCGCTCATATCCGACGCACCCGCCGATAATGCCGTCACGAATGGCCCAAGACTACGACCGCCCAGAATATAGTCATCGAAGTTTTTCGTTGATCGCCAGGCGATAAACCCAATCAATATCATGCCAAAGATATAGACACAAAATGTCACCAACATCGGTGTGCTAATAGCCATCTAAAGTCTCCAAAAAATTATTATCGGCAATGTCGAAACTTGCCGTTATATCTGCCACCGGAACGGGGTAACAGAGTTTATGTTTTACCAGGGCGACCGTATCCTGCCGGAAGCGCTGGTTATTCACAATCGATTTAACACACCATTTACATTAAATTTTAGTGCTCAGCGACACTATTTTTCATCAGGTTGCACTCTCTCACATTTTTTGCGGTTGCACCTTTCAAAAATGTTAACTGCCGCAGAGAAAAAGTCTGAGTTATTTTTTTAATCCCTGTCATATCGATTTCGTTTATTAACATTTCATTCATTTTTAAGCTTGCTACGCAGGTCACATTTAACATGGTTGCACAAAGTTGCAACATCATGGATATTTCACGATAACGTTAAGTTGCACCTTTCAGAACAACAGGAGTAATGGCATGGGAACCACCACCATGGGGGTTAAGCTGGACGACGCGACGCGTGAGCGTATTAAGTCTGCTGCGACACGTATCGATCGCACACCACACTGGTTAATTAAACAGGCGATTTTTTCTTATCTTGAACAACTGGAAAACAGCGATACTCTCCCGGAGCTACCTGCGCTGCTTTCTGGCGCGGCCAATGAGAGCGATGAAGCACCGACTCCGGCAGAGGAACCACACCAGCCTTTCCTCGACTTTGCCGAACAAATATTGCCCCAGTCGGTTTCCCGCGCCGCGATCACCGCGGCCTATCGCCGCCCGGAAACCGAAGCGGTTTCTATGCTGCTGGAACAAGCTCGCCTGCCGCAGCCAGTTGCTGAACAGGCGCACAAACTGGCGTATCAACTGGCCGATAAACTGCGTAATCAAAAAAACGCCAGTGGTCGCGCAGGTATGGTTCAGGGGTTATTGCAGGAGTTTTCGTTGTCATCGCAGGAAGGCGTGGCGCTGATGTGTCTGGCGGAAGCGTTGTTGCGTATTCCCGACAAAGCCACCCGTGACGCGTTAATTCGCGACAAAATCAGCAACGGTAACTGGCAGTCACACATTGGTCGTAGCCCGTCCCTGTTTGTTAATGCCGCTACCTGGGGGCTGCTGTTTACCGGCAAACTGGTTTCCACCCATAACGAAGCCAGCCTCTCCCGCTCGCTGAACCGCATTATCGGTAAGAGCGGTGAACCGCTGATCCGCAAAGGTGTGGATATGGCGATGCGCCTGATGGGCGAGCAGTTCGTCACGGGCGAAACCATCGCGGAAGCGTTAGCCAATGCCCGCAAACTGGAAGAGAAAGGTTTCCGTTACTCTTACGATATGCTGGGCGAAGCCGCACTGACTGCCGCAGACGCACAGGCGTATATGGTTTCCTATCAGCAGGCGATTCACGCCATTGGTAAAGCGTCTAACGGTCGAGGTATCTATGAAGGTCCGGGCATTTCAATCAAGCTGTCGGCGCTACATCCGCGTTATAGCCGCGCCCAGTATGATCGGGTAATGGAAGAGCTTTACCCGCGTCTGAAATCACTCACCCTGCTGGCGCGTCAGTACGATATTGGTATTAACATCGATGCCGAAGAGGCCGATCGCCTGGAGATCTCCCTCGATCTGCTGGAAAAACTCTGTTTCGAGCCTGAACTGGCAGGCTGGAACGGCATCGGTTTTGTTATTCAGGCTTATCAAAAACGCTGCCCGTTGGTGATCGATTACCTGATTGATCTCGCCACCCGCAGCCGTCGCCGTCTGATGATTCGCCTGGTGAAAGGCGCGTACTGGGATAGTGAAATCAAGCGTGCACAGATGGACGGCCTTGAAGGTTATCCGGTTTATACCCGCAAGGTGTATACCGACGTTTCTTATCTTGCCTGTGCGAAAAAACTGCTGGCGGTGCCAAATCTAATCTACCCGCAGTTCGCGACGCACAACGCCCATACGCTGGCGGCAATTTATCAACTGGCGGGTCAAAACTACTACCCGGGTCAGTACGAGTTCCAGTGCCTGCATGGTATGGGCGAACCACTGTATGAGCAGGTCACCGGGAAAGTTGCCGACGGCAAACTTAACCGTCCGTGTCGTATTTATGCTCCGGTCGGTACACATGAAACGCTGCTGGCGTATCTGGTGCGCCGCCTGCTGGAAAACGGTGCTAACACCTCGTTTGTTAACCGTATTGCCGACACCTCTTTGCCACTGGATGAACTGGTCGCCGATCCAGTCACTGCTGTAGAAAAACTGGCGCAACAGGAAGGGCAAACTGGATTACCGCATCCGAAAATTCCCCTGCCGCGCGATCTTTACGGCCACGGGCGCGACAACTCGGCAGGGCTGGATCTCGCTAACGAACACCGTCTGGCCTCGCTCTCTTCAGCCCTGCTCAATAGTGCACTGCAAAAATGGCAGTCCTTGCCAATGCTGGAACAACCGGTAGCGGCAGGTGAGATGTCGCCCGTTATTAACCCTGCGGAACCGAAAGATATTGTGGGCTATGTGCGTGAAGCCACGCCGCGTGAAGTAGAACAGGCGCTGGAAAGTGCGGTTAATAACGCGCCAATCTGGTTTGCCACTCCTCCGGCTGAACGCGCGGCAATTTTGCATCGCGCTGCCGTGCTAATGGAAAGCCAGATGCAGCAACTGATTGGTATTCTGGTGCGTGAAGCCGGAAAAACCTTCAGTAACGCCATTGCCGAAGTGCGCGAAGCGGTCGATTTTCTCCACTACTATGCCGGACAGGTGCGGGATGATTTCGCTAACGAAACCCACCGTCCATTAGGGCCTGTGGTATGTATCAGTCCGTGGAACTTCCCGCTGGCTATTTTCACCGGACAGATCGCTGCCGCACTGGCGGCAGGTAACAGCGTGCTGGCAAAACCGGCAGAACAAACGCCGCTGATTGCCGCGCAAGGGATCGCCATTTTGCTGGAAGCGGGTGTACCGCCAGGCGTGGTGCAATTGCTGCCAGGTCGGGGTGAAACCGTGGGCGCGCAACTGACGGGTGATGATCGCGTGCGCGGGGTGATGTTTACCGGTTCAACCGAAGTCGCTACGTTACTGCAGCGCAATATCGCCAGCCGCCTGGACGCTCAGGGTCGCCCTATTCCGCTCATCGCTGAAACCGGCGGCATGAACGCGATGATTGTCGATTCTTCAGCACTGACCGAACAAGTCGTAATAGATGTGCTGGCCTCGGCGTTCGACAGTGCAGGTCAGCGTTGTTCGGCACTGCGCGTGCTGTGCCTGCAAGATGAGATTGCCGACCACACGCTGAAAATGCTGCGCGGCGCAATGGCCGAATGCCGGATGGGTAATCCGGGTCGCCTGACCACCGATATCGGTCCGGTGATTGATAGCGAAGCGAAAGCCAATATCGAGCGTCATATTCAGACCATGCGTAGTAAAGGCCGTCAGATGTTCCAGGCGGTGCGGGAAAACAGCGAAGATGCCCGTGAATGGCAAAGCGGCACCTTTGTCGCTCCGACGCTGATCGAACTGGATGACTTTGCCGAATTACAAAAAGAGGTCTTTGGTCCGGTGCTGCATGTGGTGCGTTACAACCGTAACCAGCTCCCAGAGCTGATCGAGCAGATTAACGCTTCCGGCTATGGTCTGACGCTTGGCGTTCATACGCGTATTGATGAAACCATTGCCCAGGTCACTGGCTCGGCCCAGGTCGGTAATCTGTACGTTAACCGTAATATGGTGGGCGCGGTGGTTGGGGTGCAACCGTTCGGCGGCGAAGGGTTGTCCGGTACCGGGCCGAAAGCAGGCGGTCCGCTCTATCTCTACCGTCTGCTAGCGAATCGCCCGGAAAGTGCGCTGGCGGTGACGCTCGCGCGTCAGGATGCGGAGTATCCGGTCGATGTGCAGTTGAAAGCCGCATTGACTCAGCCGCTAAATGCACTGCGGGAATGGGCGGCAAACCGTCCAGAATTGCAGGCGTTATGTACGCAATATGGCGAGTTGGCGCAGGCAGGAACACAACGATTTTTGCCAGGGCCGACTGGTGAACGCAACACCTGGACGCTGCTGCCGCGTGAGCGCGTGTTGTGTATTGCGGATGATGAACAGGATGCGCTGACTCAGCTCGCCGCCGTGCTGGCGGTGGGTAGCCAGGTGCTGTGGCCGGATGATGCGCTGCATCGTCAGTTAGTGAAGGCATTGCCATCGGCAGTCAGCGAACGTATTCAACTGGCGAAAGCGGAAAATATAACCGCTCAACCATTTGATGCGGTGATCTTCCACGGTGATTCGGATCAGCTTCGCGCATTGTGTGAAGCCGTTGCCGCGCGGGATGGTGCAATTGTTTCGGTGCAGGGTTTTGCCCGTGGCGAAAGCAATATCCTTCTGGAACGGCTGTATATCGAGCGTTCGCTGAGTGTGAATACCGCTGCTGCTGGCGGTAACGCCAGTTTAATGACGATCGGTTAAACAGGTAGCCGGAGGATGTTACAACCTCCTCCGGCATCTTTAACGTGGTCGAATCCCCTCAATAATAATCCGCTGCACGTTTTCAACCGTTTGATTGAAAAACACCTCATCGCGCAACGTCGCGCCTGTCACCGCCTCCACCTGAGGGGCAAAATCGGCGTAATGTTGAGTGGAAGCCCAAATCATAAAAATCAAATGCTGCGGATCAATCGGCGCGAGTTTGCCGCTTTTAACCCAACCGGCAATCAGCGCCGATTTCTCATCAATTAATGCCTTCAAATCGCCCGTCAGTTCATCCATTAACAGCGGTGCACCTGCCAGCATCTCCATACAGAACAGGCGCGAAGCCTGCGGATAATCGCGGGAAACTTCCAGCTTCAGACGGATGTACTCTTTGATCGCCGCCAGCGGGGCGAAATCTTCTCGAAACGCTTTTAACGGTGCCAGCCAGATATCGAGAATCTGCCGCAGTACGGCTATATACAGCGCCTCTTTTGACGGAAAGTAATACAGCAGATTGGTTTTTGAAACACCCGCCAACTCCGCGATCTGCTCCAGCCTTGTGCCGTGAAAACCGAATTGTGAAAAAGTGTCCAGTGCTGCGCTAAGAATCGCTTTTTTCTTCGCGCTCACTGCGCGCGAACGTTTACCCGTTGTTTTCACTGCGCCTTGCGTCATGCGCTCTCCCCTCTTGTAGATTGGCAACAGGATAGCAAAACCCCTGCCCGGCCTCGACCTTCTGCACTTTCATCGCGCACGGATGCATGTTTTATGTGCAACTGTTTTGACCGTTTAGTCCACTTTTTTCCAGATATTTTAGACAACTTAACATTAACATATTAATAACATTCACTTTTTAAAAACTGGCATCCGCTTTGCAAACAAACCATTACGCGGCTGAAAAGGATATGCAGGATGCAGCGCCCCGTCTGACTTTCACTTTACGAGACGAAGAGAGGTTGATGATGAAAATTGGCGTATTCGTACCTATTGGCAACAACGGCTGGCTCATTTCGACCCACGCGCCGCAGTACATGCCGACCTTTGAACTGAATAAAGCCATTGTGCAAAAAGCGGAGCACTACCATTTCGACTTCGCCCTGTCGATGATCAAACTGCGTGGCTTTGGCGGCAAAACTGAGTTCTGGGATCACAACCTTGAGTCGTTCACCTTGATGGCGGGGCTGGCGGCCGTCACCTCGCGCATTCAGATTTACGCCACTGCCGCCACCTTAACGTTACCTCCGGCAATCGTCGCCCGTATGGCCGCAACCATTGACTCCATCTCTGGCGGGCGTTTTGGCGTCAACCTCGTGACTGGCTGGCAGAAGCCCGAGTATGAGCAGATGGGGATCTGGCCTGGCGATGACTATTTCTCCCGTCGTTACGACTATCTCACCGAATATGTTCAGGTGCTGCGCGACCTGTGGGGCTCGGGGAAAAGCGATTTTAAAGGCGATTTTTTCACTATGGATGATTGTCGCGTCAGTCCGCAACCGAGTGTCCCCATGAAAGTGATCTGCGCCGGGCAAAGCGACGCTGGCATGGCGTTCTCCGCCCGGTATGCCGATTTTAACTTCTGTTTCGGCAAAGGCGTAAATACACCCACGGCTTTCGCCCCGACCGCTGCGCGGATGAAACAGGCCGCAGAGCAAACCGGACGCGACGTTGGCTCTTATGTGTTGTTTATGGTGATTGCCGACGAAACCGACGATGCCGCTCGTGCAAAATGGGAACACTACAAAGCGGGCGCGGATGAAGAGGCGTTAAGCTGGCTAACCGAACAAAGTCAGAAAGATACCCGCTCCGATACTGACACCAACGTCCGTCAGATGGCCGATCCCACTTCGGCGGTAAACATCAATATGGGGACGTTAGTCGGTTCTTACGCCAGTGTCGCGCGCATGTTAGATGAAGTCGCAAGCGTGCCTGGTGCCGAAGGCGTGCTGTTGACCTTCGATGATTTTCTGTCGGGAATCGAAAACTTCGGCGAGCGCATTCAACCACTGATGCAGTGCCGCGCCCATCTCCCTGCGCTGACTCAGGAGGTGGCATGATGACGACCTTAACCGCACGACCGGAAGCCATTACCTTCGATCCGCAGCAAACTGCGCTGATCGTGGTGGATATGCAAAATGCCTATGCCACGCCAGGCGGCTACTTAGATCTCGCCGGGTTTGATGTCTCAACCACTCGCCCGGTCATTGCCAACATTCAAACCGCCGTGACCGCAGCGCGAGCGGCAGGGATGCTGATCATCTGGTTTCAAAATGGCTGGGATGAACAGTATGTCGAGGCTGGCGGCCCCGGCTCACCGAATTTTCATAAATCGAACGCCCTGAAAACCATGCGTAAGCAGCCGCAGCTGCAGGGGAAATTGCTGGCGAAAGGCTCCTGGGATTATCAACTGGTGGATGAACTGGTGCCGCAGCCTGGCGATATTGTGCTGCCGAAGCCGCGCTACAGCGGTTTCTTCAATACGCCGCTGGACAGCATTTTGCGCAGCCGTGGAATACGCCATCTGGTTTTCACCGGTATCGCTACCAACGTCTGCGTCGAATCGACGCTACGCGACGGCTTTTTTCTGGAGTATTTCGGCGTGGTGCTGGAAGACGCAACACACCAGGCGGGGCCGGAATTTGCACAGAAAGCTGCGTTGTTCAATATCGAAACCTTTTTTGGCTGGGTCAGCGACGTCGAAACGTTCTGTAACGCGCTTTCTTCCACGTCCTTTGCTCGTATCGCTTAAGGAGTTTAACGATGCCAAAATCCGTAATTATTCCTGCTGGCAGCAGCGCCCCGCTGGCCCCCTTCGTTCCCGGCACGCTGGCTGATGGCGTGGTGTATGTCTCCGGTACGCTGGCTTTTGATCAACATAACAACGTGCTGTTTGCCGATGACCCAAAGGCGCAAACCCGCCACGTTCTGGAAACCATCCGCAAGGTCATCGAGACGGCGGGTGGCACGATGGCGGATGTGACCTTCAACAGCATCTTTATTACCGACTGGAAAAATTACGCCGCGATTAACGAAATCTACGCCGAGTTTTTCCCGGGTGACAAACCGGCGCGATTCTGCATTCAGTGCGGACTGGTAAAACCTGACGCGCTGGTGGAAATCGCCACAATTGCGCATATCGCCAAGTGAGGCCGCGATGAAACTTTCACTCTCACCTCCCCCTTATGCTGATGCGCCCGTAGTGGTGTTGATTTCGGGTCTTGGCGGTAGCGGCAGTTACTGGTTACCGCAACTGGCGGTGCTGGTTCAGGAGTATCAGGTAGTCTGTTACGACCAGCGCGGCACCGGCAATAATCCCGACACGCTGGCAGAAGATTACTGTATCGCCCAGATGGCAGCGGAACTGCATCAGGCGCTGGTAGCCGCAGGGATTGAGCGTTACGCGGTGGTCGGCCATGCGCTCGGTGCGCTGGTGGGAATGCAGCTGGCGCTGGATTATCCCGCGTCGGTCACTGTGCTGGTCAGCGTTAACGGCTGGCTACGAATAAACACCCATACGCGCCGCTGTTTTCAGGTTCGCGAACAGTTACTACATAGCGGCGGCGCGCAGGCATGGGTGGAAGCGCAGCCGTTGTTCCTCTATCCCGCCGACTGGATGGCGGCCCGCGCACCTCGCCTTGAGGCAGAAGATGCGCTGGCACTGGCGCATTTTCAGGGCAAAAATAATTTACTGCGTCGACTTAACGCCCTCAAACGCGCTGACTTTAGTCACCATGCGGATCGTATCCGCTGCCCGGTGCAAATCATCTGCGCCAGTGACGATCTGCTGGTGCCAACAGCATGTTCCAGTGAACTTCATGCCGCCCTGCCCGATAGCCAGAAAATGGTGATGCGCTATGGCGGACACGCCTGCAACGTGACCGATCCCGAAACGTTTAATGCTCTGTTACTCAACGGGCTTGCCAGCCTGTTACATCACCGTGAAGCCGCTCTGTAAGGAATTGCTATGAACGAAGCCGTTAGCCCAGGTGCGCTTAGCACCCTGTTCACCGATGCCCGCACTCACAACGGCTGGCGGGAGACCCCCGTCAGCGATGAGACGTTACGGGAGATTTATGCCCTGATGAAATGGGGGCCGACATCAGCTAACTGTTCTCCGGCACGGATCGTGTTTATCCGCACTGCAGAAGGAAAAGAACGTCTGCGCCCGGCGCTTTCCAGCGGCAATCTGCAAAAAACCCTGACCGCGCCCGTCACCGCTATCGTCGCCTGGGACAGTGAATTTTATGAACGGTTACCACAGCTGTTTCCTCACGGCGATGCCCGCAGTTGGTTTACCTCCAGTCCACAACTTGCCGAAGAAACAGCGTTTCGCAACAGTTCCATGCAGGCGGCCTATCTGATCGTCGCCTGCCGTGCGCTGGGGCTGGATACCGGCCCGATGTCGGGCTTTGACCGTCAATACGTTGACGACGCCTTTTTTGCGGGCAGCACGCTGAAGAGCAATCTGCTGATTAATATCGGCTATGGCGATTCCAGCAAACTTTTTGCGCGCCTGCCACGTCTGTCCTTTGAAGAAGCCTGCGGGCTGTTGTAAGGAGCAAACAATGAACATTGTCGATCAACAAACCTTTCGCGATGCGATGTCCTGTATGGGCGCGGCGGTCAATATCATCACTACGGACGGTCCAGCCGGGCGCGCCGGGTTCACCGCCAGCGCCGTCTGCAGCGTGACCGACACGCCGCCCACATTACTGGTGTGCCTGAATCGTGGGGCGTCCGTCTGGTCGGTATTCAATGAAAATCGAACGCTGTGTGTAAATACACTTAGCGCCGGGCAGGAGCCGCTTTCAAACCTTTTTGGCGGCAAAACGCCCATGGAACACCGCTTTGCCGCCGCCCGCTGGCAGACTGGTGTGACCGGATGCCCGCAACTGGAAAAGGCACTGGTTTCGTTTGACTGCCGTATCAGCCAGGTGGTGAGCGTCGGCACCCACGACATTTTGTTTTGCGCCATCGAAGCGATTCATCGTCACGCCACACCCTACGGGCTGGTGTGGTTCGATCGCAGTTATCACGCGCTGATGCGCCCTGCTTGTTAACCTCCTTAAGGAGACAGCTGATGGCAATGTTCGGTTTTCCTCACTGGCAGTTAAAATCGACCTCTACAGAGAGCGGCGTGGTCGCGCCGGATGAACGATTGCCGTTTGCTCAAACGGCAGTAATGGGCGTTCAACACGCGGTGGCGATGTTTGGCGCGACGGTGTTAATGCCGATTCTGATGGGGCTGGATCCCAATCTTTCCATTTTAATGTCGGGGATCGGCACGTTACTGTTTTTCTTTATTACCGGCGGGCGCGTGCCCAGTTATCTCGGTTCCAGCGCGGCTTTTGTCGGCGTGGTGATTGCCGCGACGGGCTTTAATGGTCAGGGAATTAATCCGAATATCAGCATCGCGCTGGGCGGGATTATCGCCTGTGGGCTGGTTTATACCGTCATTGGCCTGGTGGTGATGAAAATCGGTACGCGCTGGATTGAACGACTAATGCCGCCGGTTGTGACGGGTGCGGTAGTGATGGCGATTGGCCTGAACTTAGCGCCTATCGCAGTGAAAAATGTATCGGCTTCGGCCTTTGATAGCTGGATGGCGGTAATGACGGTGCTGTGTATTGGGCTGGTGGCCGTATTTACCCGTGGCATGATCCAGCGATTATTGATTCTCGTAGGATTAATTGTCGCCTGTCTGCTGTATGGCGTGATGACCAACGTTTTAGGGCTGGGAAAAGCCGTCGATTTTACTCTCGTCAGCCATGCTGCCTGGTTCGGTCTGCCACATTTTTCCACTCCTGCTTTTAATGGTCAGGCAATGATGCTGATTGCGCCCGTGGCGGTGATTCTGGTAGCGGAAAACTTAGGTCATCTCAAGGCGGTCGCCGGGATGACCGGACGCAATATGGACCCGTATATGGGGCGGGCATTCGTAGGCGATGGGCTGGCGACGATGCTTTCTGGCTCTGTCGGCGGTAGCGGCGTAACCACCTACGCCGAGAATATCGGTGTGATGGCCGTGACAAAAGTCTACTCGACGCTGGTGTTTGTTGCCGCGGCCGTCATCGCCATGCTGTTGGGCTTTTCGCCGAAATTTGGCGCGCTGATCCATACTATTCCGGCTGCGGTGATTGGTGGTGCATCAATTGTTGTGTTCGGGCTGATTGCCGTCGCAGGCGCACGGATCTGGGTACAAAACAGTGTGGATTTAAGCCAGAACGGTAATTTGATTATGGTCGCAGTAACCTTAGTGCTGGGTGCGGGTGATTTTGCTCTCACACTGGGCGGTTTTACGTTGGGAGGGATCGGTACAGCCACCTTTGGCGCGATTTTACTCAATGCGTTGTTAAGCAGAAGGTTGGTTGACGTTCCACCGCCAGAAGTTGTTCATCAGAAGCCATAAACAGAAAACCGCCGGGGCTACCGGCGGTGATGGCGTTTTGACGAACTACAGACAAAAATGCATGCGTCATTGATTAGCCCGGCTAGTTGTCGCTTTTACCGTGACTGCTCTTGCCACCTTTTTTACCTGCTTCAGATGCGCGCTGCGGGTCATTTTTGAAATTACCCCCGCTGTGCTGTCCACCTTTTTTACCTGCTTCTGATGCTCTTTCGCGGTCTTCTGCAAAATTGCCGGAACCGCCTCGATGGTTTGCCATTACTGACCTCCGTCTGGGTATAGACATCATATTGCATAGAATTAACGCGGCGTATGGCGGCTGCCATATTTTCGCTACGTGGAACTAAGCTTAGTGAACTGACGCGGGCAGATCCGCGTTTGGTAATATCCTGCAACAGCTTCTTAGCGAGAATAGATATCATCTCCAATAATTATCCATAAGCCGCTCTTATGATTAAAAAAACGCGATGAGATAAAAATGTGTCATTTTGCGACAAAATTACGTGCTTGTGAAAGTTGTTATAAATCAAATAAGTGGTTGTGAAATTTGCACTCTGAAAAGGACGTCTTATCTTTAAATAAGTGGTAGCGAATCGCTACGGAATAGAGATAACACGAGGAGTGGTTAGAAATGGCTAAAGTTCTGGTGCTTTATTATTCCATGTACGGACATATTGAAACGATGGCTCGCGCAGTTGCTGAGGGTGCAAGCAAAGTGGATGGCGCAGAAGTTGTCGTTAAGCGTGTACCGGAAACCATGCCGCCGCAATTATTTGAAAAAGCAGGCGGTAAAACGCAAACTGCACCGGTTGCAACCCCGCAAGAACTGGCCGATTACGACGCCATTATTTTTGGTACACCTACCCGCTTTGGTAACATGTCCGGTCAAATGCGTACCTTCCTCGACCAGACGGGCGGCCTGTGGGCTTCCGGCGCACTATACGGAAAACTGGCGAGCGTCTTTAGTTCCACCGGTACTGGCGGCGGTCAGGAACAAACCATCACATCCACCTGGACGACCCTTGCGCATCACGGCATGGTGATTGTCCCCATTGGCTACGCAGCGCAGGAATTATTTGACGTTTCACAGGTTCGCGGCGGTACGCCGTACGGCGCAACCACCATCGCAGGCGGTGACGGTTCACGCCAGCCCAGCCAGGAAGAACTGTCTATTGCTCGTTATCAAGGGGAATATGTCGCAGGTCTGGCAGTTAAACTTAACGGCTAATCTTCAACAGGAGGATACGCATGCCAACTCAAGAAGCGAAAGCTCATCACGTCGGTGAATGGGCATCTCTGCGCAATACGTCGCCGGAAATAGCCGAGGCCATTTTCGAAGTCGCCGGGTACGACGAAAAAATGGCGGAAAAGATTTGGGAAGAAGGTAGCGATGAAGTGTTAGTCAAAGCCTTTGCTAAGACCGATAAAGATTCGCTTTTTTGGGGCGAACAGACCATCGAACGTAAAAACGTTTAACCAGCGACTCCCCCGCTTCACGCGGGGGAGTTTTCTGTTATTTCACCGCTTCATTCAATACGCTATCAAACTTATCCATTGGGCAAAAACCGTTGGCATCTATCGGGCAACCGCTTAATTCCAGCGTCACGCGCTGCGCAGGTGCCTGCAGGGTTAACGCATCGGCATTACGTAACTGTTCCGCACTCTGGTACACATATTCAATTTTCATCAAATCGCGATTGGCTTTGCTGTCATGCCAACGCTGGAAAACGATTTTGCCGCCAATCGGCGTGCGTTCGTTCTGGTCATGCAACTGATACGGTTTGAAATCCAGCGCCGTTAACAGAGAGGCAATGTTGGAGTCGTGCCCAACTAATACCGTGATTTTCGGTGCACTGGTGCGTTCAGTGACCAGGGCTTTGTCGATATAACTGACCAGCGGTTTCGCAACATTGCGCGCCACTTCCGGTGAGGTAAACAGGCTGTCCTGGTAACCGTTTTTCAGCTTCGACAACACCTTCCACTGCTGGTCAGATTTGATTTCTCCCCAGGCCACCTGATCCATCGGAAAACCTTCGTAGTATTGCAAAGTAAACGCATCTACCAGCGAGTTGCCGACTTTCAGCGGCCCGGAAACGCCCGGTTCTTGTTGATACTTCGCGCTAAAGGTATTTTTGCCATCTACAAGCGAACATTGTTGCTTCTCTTCACACGCAGGAGAATCTTTATAGTTAACGATTTGTTCCAGTAGCTTGTAGCTGTCGGTAAGCTGGAGTTTGCTGAGCTCTTTCTCCATTGCCGCCACCGCCTGTTCACTGAATGCGGCGGAATCATCGGTGATCACTGGGTTAAAGGTGGGGTCCATAGTGCCCATTTTTTCCTGGTGATGAACAGGAATATCACACCCAGGGAATGCGCCAGTAATAAAGAACTGCGCGGTCGCGACGGTACGTTGCAGACTATTGGCATAGGCATAAACGGTGTCCGGTGGCGGGCATTCCCCTGATTTCACCATCCCCTGTTCTGCCAGCCATTCACGCATATAATGGCCCATATACACTTCGAGCACGCCCCCTTTAGTGGTGAGCTGCCCACCGGGGACGTCCCATTCAGGCCATTTATTCGGCGTCGACTGCTCCAGCACACTGCCATTGTTCGCCAGCGGCGCACGTAAGTTATGACGGCTCATCATAAGGACTTGCTGTAGCTGATAGCCTTCCGGTACGGTTTGTGCCTGAGCATTTGAAGCGAGTAAAACTATCCCTGCCACAGTTGCGGCGATTAGCGTTTTGTTCATTCCTCACACCTCTTTTGTTATCAATAATTAAAGAGTGTGACAGAAATATGTCATTTTTCCGGGAACAGGTTCGCAAAATGGCTCGTTGAACGCCTGTTTTTCTATATTCTCCTTTAAAAACAGGCAAGTTTTGACGCAAACTATGCCTGATTAGCCCCGGCCTCGTTTACGCCGCTAATGATTACATCAGTAGCTATAAAGAAAATCAGCGGCGTTACCATTACCAATAAAAAAAGAATGTGAGACGGTTTTTAGCACATGTCTTTATTATTAAATTGCATAACGATTTAAATAGTCGAGTTGTGCATTCCTTTCCTTATTGTTTAACTTGTAAGCATGAGCCAAAAGTTCAGGAGGGAGGTAAATAAAATATGTTCCTCCCACCTTGAGGCGACCTCCCCTCCGCGATGATTTCAATAACATATTCTGTGTTGGCATATGAAATTTTGAGGATTACCCTACACTTATAGGAGTTACCTTACAGGGGTTCCTTCAATTTGTGTTGATTTACGCGAGATAACGCTATGGAATTAAAGGATTATTACGCCATCATGGGCGTGAAACCGACGGACGATCTCAAGACAATCAAGACCGCCTATCGTCGACTGGCCCGCAAATACCATCCTGATGTCAGCAAAGAACCGGATGCCGAAGCCCGCTTCAAAGAGGTCGCTGAAGCCTGGGAAGTGTTAAGTGATGAACAACGTCGCGCTGAGTATGACCAGATGTGGCAACATCGCAACGATCCGCAATTTAACCGCCAGTTCCATCATGGCGACGGTCAGAGTTTTAACGCCGAAGATTTTGACGATATCTTCTCGTCAATTTTCGGTCAGCATGCCCGCCAGAGCCGTCAACGCCCCGCCACACGCGGCCACGATATTGAAATCGAAGTGGCGGTTTTCCTCGAAGAAACGCTTACTGAGCATAAGCGTACCATCAGCTATAACCTGCCGGTTTATAACGCCTTTGGCATGATCGAACAGGAAATCCCGAAAACGCTGAATGTGAAGATCCCGGCGGGCGTCGGCAATGGTCAACGCATCCGCCTGAAAGGCCAGGGGACGCCGGGCGAAAACGGCGGTCCAAATGGCGACCTGTGGCTGGTGATTCACATTGCGCCACATCCGCTGTTTGATATTGTCGGCCAGGATCTGGAAATAGTGGTGCCGGTTAGCCCGTGGGAAGCGGCGCTGGGTACTAAAGTCACCGTTCCAACACTGAAAGAAAGCATTTTGCTGACTATCCAGCCTGGCAGCCAGGCCGGGCAACGATTGCGCGTTAAAGGCAAAGGTCTGGTGAGCAAAAAACAGACCGGCGATCTGTATGCGGTACTGAAAATCGTGATGCCGCCGAAACCGGATGAAAACACTGCCGCGCTGTGGCAGCAACTGGCAGACGCCCAGTCGTCTTTTGAACCACGTAAAGATTGGGGGAAAGCATAATGGCTAATGTTACGGTGACTTTTACTATTACCGAATTTTGCCTGCATACCGGCATCTCTGAAGAGGAGTTGAATGAAATTGTCGGTTTGGGGGTGGTTGAACCGCGTGAGATCCAGGAAACAACCTGGGTATTTGACGACCATGCCGCCATTGTGGTGCAACGCGCGGTACGCCTGCGTCATGAACTGGCTCTGGACTGGCCGGGGATCGCGGTGGCGCTGACGTTAATGGATGATATTGCGCACCTGAAGCAGGAAAACCGCCTGCTGCGCCAGCGGCTTTCCCGGTTTGTGGCTCACCCGTGAGTTTGTTGCCTGATGCGACGCTTAACGCGTCTTATCAGGCCTACAAAGAGCACTGTTCCCGTAGGCCGGATAAGGCGTTCATGCCGCATCCGGCAACTGCGCCATAATGCCTGATGCGACGCTTAACGCATCTTATCAGGCCCACAAAAAGCACTGTTCCCGTAGGCCGGATAAGGCGTTCTCGCCGCATCCGGCAACTGCGCACTAATGCCTGATGCGACGCCTGCCGCGTCTTATCAGGCCTACAAACGACGTTATCTGTTTTGGTGGTCGCACTCCACTAACACCAGCAATAACTGGCTTAGTGCCGCGTAAAAACCAAAGCTGTCATACTGTCGACAACGCACAGCAAACTCTGGTAACCATTCCCGCAGAGCCGTCAGTGTTTTTTGCCGCAAACCGTCGATTCTTCGCGCAGGAACGGTCCCCTCTCCCAGCGAAAAATGCAGATGACTCAACAACTCGAGATAGATCGCCAGATGATCTGCCGGTTCGTTGAAATTGCCGCTGGTTTCCATCCCCGCCTCAACTAACAAGCGTTTAATCTCTTGCTCGTCCTGTTTGTAGGCCGATGCATACGGCAGCGCCGCTTGTTTGTCGGTCATCAGAAACAGGCCGCAAAAGTCAGCGGCCAGTTCCAGACGGGCATCGTCACGTACTGTCAGAGTGGCAATACTGTTTTCCAGCCCATTCACCGCCGCAGTGAGCGGCGGTTCGCTTTTCAGCAACGAAAACCATTCAGCCATCTGCGCACTGGCGATTTGCGTCAGTTGTTCATCGTCCAGTTCACGGGAGAACAACTGCGCCAGCCAGGCGTAAACACAGGCAATCTGTTGTGCTGTCAGCGTGGTCATGATTTCACCTGCGACGCGGGAACATATTCGCACTGCGCCACCATCTCCACGGGGCCGTTAAACGCCGTCACCTGCTCCACTGTTCCGTTGTACTTCTCAATTTCCACCAGCGTAGTGTGCGCACTGGTCGCCTGCGCCAGCTGCGAAGTACCGATGTCGATGGTCAACACGTTGGGGTTACCGTATTTGCACAGCGCCCCTGGCTCGCCGCCTTTGTCCGGATCGTACCATGCCCCTTCGTGAATTCGCGCCACGCCGGGTGCATAACGGTCAGAAACCACTGCTCCAGCCAACACCTGACCACGAACGTTAAAGACGCGTACCACATCACCGTGACGAATACCGCGCGCGCTGGCATCCTGCGGGCTAATAAATACTGGCTCTTTACCCGCTACGGTATATTGCTGACGCAGAGTTTCCGACTCACATAACTGCGAGTGAAGTCGGAAATCCGGATGCACAGATTGCAGATGCAACGGATACTTCTGCGAACCAGGCCCACCGTGGGAGCGTTCGATTTTCTCAAACCACATCGGATGCCCCTGACAATCGTCGTAGTTCATGTCGGCGATGGTTTTTGAGTAGATCTCAATCAGGCCACTCGGCGTGCCTAGCGGTTCGAGATCCGGATCTTCGCGGAATGCCTGGTGGCGAACAAACATCTGCGGATGGTCAAACTCGACGTACTCTTTGTTATTCCAGAAGTCATCAAACGCTGGCAAATGAACGCCGCGTCCTTTGCCCTGTTGTACACCTTCCTGCCAGATGCGTTTCAGCCAGCCCATCTCGTCCAGCCCTTCGGTAAAGGCTTCTTCGCGATTAAAGCGGCGGCACAGCTCGCGGAAAATATCAAAGTCGTTGCGCGCCTCGAACTGCGGCGGCACGACCTGTTTCATGGCGATGATGCCACGATTGGAGTGGTTGCCGTACTGGTCGAGATCGTTACGCTCAAACTGCGTGGTCGCAGGCAGCACGATATCGGCAAAGCGGCAGGTTGAGGTCCACTGGTTATCGATGGCGATAACCGTTTCCAGCTTGCGCCAGCCTTCAATAATGCGGTTGATCTGCTGATGGCGATGGAACGGGTTAGTTCCGGCAAAAATACACATTTTCAGCGGCGGCAGTTTTACCGATTTACCGTTCCAGTTGATCACTTTCCCCGGTTCGAGGATCGCATCGATAAAACGGGCAATCGGAATGGTGCTGCTGTAGCCTTTGTAGTCACTGTTGTCGTGAACAGGCGGAATCGACGTAGAGCCGGAGAAACCACTCAGAATAACGCCTTTACGCCCCGGCGTGCCTGCGCCGTTATAGTGCCAGCCAAAACCAAAACCACCACCCGGCAGGCCAATTTGCCCCAGCATCGCCGCCAGAACGACAATCATCCACGCCCACTGTTCACCGTGCTGCATACGCTGTACGCACCAGCCAGCAATAATCTGCGTTCTGTTCGCCGCCATCTGCCGCGCCAGCCCACGAATGGTTTCGGCATCAATGCCGGTCAGTTTTTCAGCCCATGCGGCATCTTTCGGCTGACCGTCTTTCTCACCCAGCAGATACGGCAGGAACTGCTCAAAACCCACACAGTAGTTAGCGAGGAAGTTTTTGTCGTACAGGTTTTCACTGTACAGCGTATGCGCCAGCGCCAGTTGCAGCGGCACGTCAGTTTGCGGGTTAACCGCAATGTGCTTCACATGCTCGCGCCCCAGATACTCATGGGTGGATGTGACAACCGGATCGATGCTGATGACCTCAATTTCACCGGCGGCGACTTTCGCTTTTAGCTGCTCGTAATATTCATAAACATCGTGATCCGGGCACCACCAGTTCGCTTGCTGGTTTTTCAGCAAATCGGAGCCCCACAGCACAATGGTTTTGCTGTTCTGCAATACCAGCGGCCAGGAGGTTTGCTGTTCATACACTTCCATTGAGCCAACCACGCGCGGCAGGATCACCTGCGCAGCACCGGTAGAGTAATCTCCGCCCGTACTAACGCTATTACCATGCAAGGCAATAGCTTTCGCCAGCATCCCCGAAGCGTTATGGAACATCCCCGTCGATTGCCAACCACTGGCGGTCAGCAAGGCACTCGGCCCGTGAGTTTTCTGTACGCGTTCCAGTTCTTCATAGAACATGTCGAGGGCTTCATCCCAGCTCACGCGCACAAAACGGTTATCACCGCGCTGGGAGGTGTCGCTCAGATGGCGCTTACGCAGCCAGTCCACGCGTACCATCGGGTAACGAATACGCGCCGCGTTGTGTACATGATCCGGCAATCCGGCGATCATTTTCGACGGATATTTATCCAGTTCGAACGGTTTTGCTGCCACAAAGCGACCATCCTTCACCGTCGCGCGGATAGCCCCCCAGTGCGACCCGGTAAGAATGCCCTCTTTCGAGATGACAGCCTCAGTCGCCGCTTGCGCCGCAGTCGCACGGCGCGGCGTTAACAATGACGGCCCCAGCATCCCGGCGACGGTTAAGCCGCCGAGTTGTGCCAGAAAACGCCGACGTGATGCCTGAAAGAGATCGTTATTGTTCATTATTTTTCTTCCTTCTTATCGCCGTGAGCCTTACCTGCGGTGTCAGACGCATTCATTTGCAGATATTTCAACAAGGTGCGTTCTTCACGTTTATCGAGGCTGGTAAAGCCAATCATGCCGTTGAGCGTGCCGATCCAACCGTTAGCGTCAAAGTGGGAGATTTCCGGTGCGCCGTGGCACTGGTTACAGGTGCCGTTGTACAGCGAATCCGCATAAGCCCAGATCGGTTTGATATCGTTCACCATGTCGCCTTTCTTCATCCACGCAGTGGCCTGCAACTTGCTCCACTCGGTATTGGTGTCGGCAACGGTGGTTTTCTCCAGTGTTTTCACCTGCTGCTGCACATCACCACGAATCGAGGCAACAAAGATGCGTTTACCTGGGAATTGGGTGAGTACACGCTGACGTCCTGCACTTTCCGTCCAACCAGTGATTTCAATTTGCAGCCAGTCGCCGTCACGTTTAAGGACTTTCACTTCCGAAGCAGGCAGCAGAGAACCAGACGCTTCTTTATCGCCTTTCGCCGCATAAATCGGCTTAATATCAATGGAGTACAGCGTGTCACCACTGTCATTAGCACTGGCGCGCAGCTCATCGAACTGCTTACGGAAGCCACTACTCATATCCGGCAACTGGTGGGCAATACCTTTATGACAGTCGATGCAGGATTGATTATCTTTCGCTGCCACCTTCATCTGACGCGCCGCTTCAGGATGCTGCTTCGCATGATCCATCGCGTCGTAGTTATGGCAGGAGCGGCAGGTTGCCGAGTTGTTTTCTTTCATTCGCGCCCATTCACGCTCGGCAAGTTCCGCGCGTTTGGCTTCAAATTTCTCAGGTGTATCAATGGAGTGGGCAATAAAGGTCTGGTAGATATCGTTGCTCGCTTCCAGTTTGCGCTTCACCATGCCAGGAATATCCGGCGGGATATGACAGTCATGGCATTCAGCTCGCACGCCGGAGGCGTTCTGGAAATGCACCGACTGTTTATATTCTTCATACACCGGTTGCATACTGTGGCAACTGACACAAAATTCGGTTGTGCTGGTGACTTTGATCCCAACGTGTGGCAATACAATCAGCGCAATGCCAATCACAATCCCAGTAGCGACCAGCGCCAGTACCGACCAACGAGCACTGGGTCGGCGTAGCGCGTTCCAGAGTTTCCGCATAATAGCCCCTGTAAAATTATGGTTTAGTGAAGCGATCTTAATGAGCAAATATGAACAGCGGCACTGGTCAGGATGAACGGCTTACGGCAGAATATGAATAGATATGAACAGAATGAGTAAAACCCTCTGATGCCACATCACATTGTTATTGTTGAAGATGAGCCGGTTACCCAGGCGCGATTACAATCTTACTTCACTCAGGAGGGGTATACCGTTTCCGTTACGGCGAGCGGTGCCGGGCTGCGGGAAATTATGCAGAATCAGCCGGTGGATTTGATTCTGCTGGATATCAATTTGCCCGATGAAAATGGCCTGATGTTAACCCGCGCCCTGCGAGAACGCTCAACGGTGGGGATTATTCTGGTTACCGGACGCAGCGATCGGATTGACCGTATTGTTGGGCTGGAAATGGGCGCAGACGATTACGTCACCAAACCGCTGGAGCTGCGCGAACTGGTGGTACGAGTGAAAAATTTGCTCTGGCGAATCGACCTCGCGCGACAGGCGCAACCGCACACTCAGGACAACTGCTATCGCTTTGCCGGTTATTGCCTGAATGTGTCGCGCCATACGCTGGAGCGGGATGGCGAGCCGATTAAACTGACCCGCGCAGAGTATGAAATGCTGGTGGCATTTGTGACTAATCCGGGCGAAATTCTCAGCCGTGAACGTCTGCTGCGTATGCTCTCTGCGCGTCGGGTGGAAAACCCTGACCTGCGCACCGTCGATGTGTTAATTCGTCGTTTACGCCATAAACTCAGTGCGGATTTACTGGTGACACAACATGGCGAAGGTTATTTCTTAGCCGCTGATGTGTGCTGATAAAAATAAACCGGACGAAATCCCCCTGGCGACAGCGAGCGGCGGATATGTTCGCGGTCGGCATTTTTCGGCGTCATGACTAAAATCGGTGGGCTGACATTATCAGACACCGATTGCCCCTGTAATTGCCTGATGGCCTGCTCAACCGCCAGTTCCCCTTGCCAGACCATTTGATCGCTGGCAGCCATAATCACTCTTCCCCGCTTCAACCCGCGATACACCTGATGTGAAAGATAAAACGACACCACGGTAAGCGGCGTTTTCAGGTTACGCCCTTCCCCCATTGCCGCCTCTGCCGCAATGGCCGTTCCGGCAACGACGTCGATTTCTGGATGGCGTTCCAGCATCTCCTGCAACAGGTTACGCTGGATTTCAATATCGTTATCACCGAGCGCAATATCAACAATACGCACCGGGCTTCCGGCAATGGCTGCGCGAAAACCCTCTACCATCTCCTTACTGCCCCCGGCGTTATCGGGGCCGGGCATCAACAGCACGTTCAGTGGTTTACCGTGCGCCCATTGCACCAGATATCTCCCTGGTTGATAGCCCATCTGAAACCAGGGCACACCAACGCGGCTTTTCACCTGGGGAGCATCAATAGCATTCACCAGTTCGATCACCGGCAGATTTGCTACCTGCTTTTGCAGATCGGGAAATGACGTCGTGCTACTACCGAGCAAAATGGCCTCTGCGCCCCACTGTTTACACTGGTCGATTTGTGCTTGCTGCGTAGCCAACTGGCTGTAGCCGCCTGCCTCCAGCACTTTTAAATCCACACCGTAGCGGCGAGCAGCCTCCTGCATACCATAGTTCAACGATAACCAGTATGAATCTTTCAGGCTGGGATAAAGCGCGCACAGTTTCCATGCGCGTTTGGCTTTAAGCGGCGTAGAGGCTTGCACCGTGTAATGCTGCGCATCATGCCAGCGCAACAGGTTATCAGCCGAAAATGCCGATAACATGAAAAGGGAAAGAAGTAAAAATAGCAGTACGCGCATGATAGCCTCATCAATAATAAGGCTTTATGCTAGATGCATTCTGCTTTGCGACTCAACCTTTTTCACCTAAAGTGCACCGACCGTGAATTTAACCCTGACCCGAAGACTCTGGATGGGCTTTGCCCTGATGGCGCTGTTAACCCTGACCAGTACCCTGGTGGGATGGTACAACCTGCGCTTTATCAGCCAGGTGGAAAAAGACAACACTCAGGCATTGATTCCTACCATGAATATGGCGCGCCAGTTGAGCGAAGCCAGCGCCTGGGAACTTTTCGCCGCGCAGAACCTGACCAGTGCCGATAACGAAAAGATGTGGCAGGCGCAGGGGCGAATGCTCACCGCACAAAGCCTGAAGATTAATGCGTTGCTGCAAGCGTTACGGGAACAAGGTTTTGACACCACCGCTATTGAACAACAGGAGCAGGAGATCTCCCGTTCGTTACGTCAGCAAGGGGAACTGGTGGGGCAGCGTTTGCAACTTCGCCAGCAACAACAGCAACTCAGTCAGCAGATAGTCGCCGCCGCCGATGAAATCGCACGCCTGGCGCAAGGTCAGGCGAATAATGCGGCAACCTCCGCCGGAGCGACCCAGGCCGGGATTTACGATTTGATCGAACAACATCAGCGTCAAGCCGCAGAAAGTGCACTCGATCGGCTGATTGATATCGATCTTGAGTATGTTAACCAGATGAATGAACTGCGCCTTAGCGCCCTGCGGGTGCAGCAAATGGTGATGAATCTGGGGCTGGAACAGATCCAGAAAAATGCGCCAACGCTGGAAAAGCAGCTCAATAATGCGGTGAAAATTCTGCAACGTCGGCAAATACGCATTGAAGATCCGGGTGTTCGTACTCAGGTAGCAACAACGTTAACTACCGTTAGCCAATATAGCGATTTGCTGGCGCTGTATCAGCAGGACAGTGAAATCAGCAATCACCTGCAAACTCTCGCCCAAAATAACATCGCCCAATTCGCGCAGTTTAGTAGCGAAGTCAGTCAGCTGGTCGACACCATTGAGCTGCGTAATCAGCACGGGCTGGCTCATCTGGAAAAAGCCAGTGCACGCGGGCAATACAGCCTGTTATTGCTGGGATTAGTTTCTCTTTGCGCACTGATTCTGATCCTCTGGCGCGTGGTTTATCGCTCAGTCACGCGCCCTCTTGCAGAACAAACGCAGGCGCTGCAACGCTTGCTGGATGGTGATATCGACTCCCCTTTCCCGGAAACCGCTGGCGTACGGGAACTGGATACCATCGGGCGGCTGATGGATGCGTTTCGCAGCAGTGTTCATGCACTGAATCGCCACCGCGAACAGCTGGCGGCGCAGGTCAAAGCGCGTACAGCTGAATTGCAGGAACTGGTGATAGAACACCGACAGGCACGGGCGGAAGCAGAAAAAGCCAGCCAGGCAAAATCGGCGTTTCTGGCGGCGATGAGCCATGAGATCCGCACACCGCTGTACGGTATTCTCGGCACCGCACAGCTGCTGGCAGATAACCCCGCACTTAACGCCCAGCGCGATGATTTGCGGGCGATTACCGACTCTGGTGAATCGTTGCTGACCATCCTCAACGATATTCTCGATTATTCGGCTATCGAAGCAGGCGGCAAGAATGTTTCGGTCAGCGATGAACCCTTTGAACCGCGCCCGCTGCTGGAAAGTACCCTGCAATTAATGAGCGGAAGGGTGAAAGGTCGCCCGATTCGCCTGGCAACAGAAATTGCCGACGATGTACCGACTGCGTTAATGGGCGATCCGCGGCGTATTCGTCAGGTCATTACCAACCTGTTGAGCAACGCCCTGCGTTTCACCGACGAAGGGCACATTATTCTGCGTAGTCGCACTGATGGCGAACAATGGCTGGTCGAAGTGGAAGACAGCGGCTGCGGTATTGATCCCGCGAAACTGGCTGAAATCTTCCAGCCATTTGTTCAGGTTAGCGGCAAACGCGGCGGCACCGGGCTGGGGCTGACTATCAGTAGCCGTCTGGCCCAGGCGATGGGCGGCGAATTGAGCGCCACCAGCACGCCGGAGGTTGGAAGCTGTTTTTGTTTACGCGTGCCGTTACGTGTTGCCACTGCACCCGTGCCAAAAACAGTCAATCAGGCGGTGCGTCTGGACGGTTTACGTTTGCTGTTAATTGAAGATAACCCGCTAACCCAGCGGATTACCGTTGAGATGTTGAACAGCAGTGGGGCGCAGGTCGTTGCCGTAGGAAATGCCGCGCAGGCTTTAGAGACACTGCAAAATAGTGAACCGTTTGCTGCCGCACTGGTGGATTTTGATCTACCGGATATCGACGGCATTACGCTTGCCCGACAACTGGCACAGCAATATCCGTCGCTGGTTTTGATTGGCTTTAGCGCCCATGTCATTGACGAAACACTGCGACAGCGTACCAGTTCGCTATTTCGCGGGATTATCCCTAAACCGGTGCCGCGTGAAGTGCTCGGTCAATTACTGGCGCACTATCTCCAACTGCAAGTCAATAACGATCAACCACTGGATGTATCGCAACTCAATGAAGATGCTCATTTAATGGGGGCGGAGAAGATCCACGAATGGCTGATATTATTTAAACAACATGCCCTGCCGCTTCTCGATGAAATCGACATTGCCCGCGCCAGTCAGGATAACGAGAAAATAAAGCGTGCCGCACATCAGCTAAAAAGCAGTTGCTCGAGTCTGGGAATGCGTAGCGCCAGCCAGCAATGCGCACAACTGGAGCAGCAGCCATTATCTGCCCCCCTTCCACACGAAGAAATTACACGCAGTGTTGCCGCTCTGGAAGCATGGTTAATAAGAAAGACCTGAACGCGATTTGAATCAATATCAGCCAGTTAAGAACAACTAGAATAGTGGCATTTGGTATGCAACTTAACGGACTGGCAAAATCATGGCAGAGAAAAAAAGAACCCGCTGGCAGCGGCGGCCAGGCACGACGGGCGGCAAATTACCGTGGAATGACTGGCGCAATGCCACGACCTGGCGTAAAGCGACGCAATTATTACTGTTGGCAATTAATATTTATATTGCCATCACGTTCTGGTATTGGGTGCACTATTACGAAACGGCAGGTAGTACGACATTTGTCACCAGACCGGGAGGTATCGAAGGCTGGCTACCGATTGCCGGTCTGATGAATCTGAAATATAGCCTTGCAACAGGTCAGTTACCGTCCGTCCACGCCGCCGCGATGCTGTTATTGGTCGCTTTTATCGTCATCAGTCTATTACTCAAAAAGGCCTTTTGTTCATGGTTATGCCCGGTTGGTACGCTTTCTGAATTAATCGGCGATCTCGGTAACAAACTGTTTGGTCGGCAATTTGTCCTTCCCCGCTGGCTGGATATTCCTCTGCGCGGCGTGAAGTATTTGCTGTTGAGTTTTTTTCTCTATATCGCGTTATTGATGCCCGCTCAGGCGATTCACTATTTTATGTTGTCGCCCTACAGCGTGGTGATGGACGTTAAAATGCTCGATTTCTTTCGTCATATGGGGACCGCGACATTAATCAGCATGATCGTTTTGCTGATTGCCAGCCTGTTTATTCGCCATGCCTGGTGTCGTTATCTTTGCCCATATGGCGCGCTGATGGGCGTGGTTTCGCTATTATCGCCGTTTAAGATTCGTCGCAATGCCGAAAGTTGTATCGATTGTGGCAAATGCGCAAAAAGTTGCCCATCACGGATCCCGGTCGATAAATTAATTCAGGTACGAACAGTGGAATGTACCGGCTGTATGACTTGCGTAGAGTCATGTCCGGTAGCCTCAACATTGGCCTTTTCACTGCAAAAACCTGCGGCAAATAAAAAAGCCTTTGCGTTGTCTGGCTGGTTAATGACGCTACTGGTTATGGGGATTATGTTTGCGGCGATTGGTTACGCAATGTATGCGGGAGTATGGCAAAGCCCGGTGCCGGAGGAATTGTACCAACGCTTAATTCCGCAATCGCCAATGATTGGTCACTAAATTAGCAACAAGCGGAACATCACCTCGCACGGGGTGATGTTCACAAAATCACATTATTTTGATTTTGACATCATAACTTTCAAGCCCGGTCATTTTTTCTCGTGCGGTGAAGCGAATTTCAGAGACTTCTTTCCCTGTATTCTTGTTCAGCTCGGCGATTTTTTGCGCGATAAAGTCGGCGATTTCCGTTTCGGCTTGTTTTTTTAACTCTTCAATATTCACTGTTAACCTCTTCTGGTCTTAAAAGACAGCAACACGCCAGTAAGGTGTTGGTTCCCGGTACCCTGGTCAGGTAAGAAATGTTATAAGCCATCTCCCCGAAAGATTCAATAATCAACAGGTTATCGCTTACTATACATACAGCGTTGAAGAAAAATAAGGCAGATATAAAAAAGGCTCCACGAGGGAGCCTGATATTATTTTGTGAAATCCAGCGGCGCATGGTCAGTGCGTATTTGCAGCGCAACGTTATCAAAGGTGATCATCGTCGATTTACAAAAAATGCACTTTGCACCCAAAGGGTTTCGCTCCGTCACATCGAATGCCGATGTGCGGTACTGTGAACCATGGCAACATGGACAGCGGAAATGGAGATGTTGAGTAATAACGGCAACCTTAGAGCGTAACAACGTTCGCTGCCGCGGGACCACGTTGCCCCTGCTCAATAGAAAATTCAACTTTCTGATTTTCGTTCAGCGTGCGGAATTCATTGCTCTGGATGGCAGTGAAATGGACGAAAACGTCTTTGCTGCCATCATCAGGAGTGATAAAGCCAAAACCTTTATCTGCGTTAAACCATTTTACTAAACCAGTCATTTTATTAGACATATTTTACTTCCTTCATTTTGGGCCTTTCGGCAAACAGGGCTTTAATACAGAAACTACTTAGTGTTCAGGAGAGAGACTCAAAAGAAGGGGATAATGCCTGATAATGAGAACTGCTTTAGTAAACTACTTTGTATGCTGTCTGTCTTTCAAACCGACGCAGCTATTAACGCATGATAATTGAGATTAAGCAAATTTTATTTTAGCCGTCCGGCGGTCTTAAATATCGCTGGCTTTATTTTATTAACCCCGTATAGTGCAGCGCAGTATTTTCAGTAAGGAATTTGTTTGTCCCGTAAAATGACAGGAATTGTCAAAACCTTTGATCGCAAAAGCGGCAAAGGATTCATTATCCCCTCCGACGGTCGTAAAGAAGTCCAGGTCCATATTTCCGCATTCACTCCCCGCGACGCAGAAGTGCTTATACCAGGATTACGCGTGGAATTTTGCCGCGTAAATGGCCTGCGTGGACCAACAGCGGCAAATGTTTATTTGTCTTGATGGAGAGCGCACGCTGGTATGCGTACTTCATTCACGATTTGCGTAAAACCGGCCAACGAACACATGCCCTGCGCATTTCGCTCTTCACATCCTGCCAGGGTCAGTTTCACCTCTCCGGGCGGCGTATTTAATGACAGCGGCGTTTTATCACGCATCTGCTGTAAAGTCTGGAAGACCAGCGAAACCTGAATCCACTGGCTGTTATCGCTGAGCCGACGCCAGCGTTCAAACACCAGTTCACCCCCTGGCGGCGTGTTATCCGGCTGACCTGGAAGCGTCCAGTTGAGCTCCAGTGCGCCGCCGAGATTTGCCAGATTAGTATCGTGTCCGGCGATAAACAGCACTGAAGTGGGTAATGTCACACCATACGCCTGTTTTTGCGGTGGATGGGGCGTCAACGCTGTCATGATCAAATCCAATAACGGGGTGGCGCGACTGCGGGCAACCTCTGGTGTGCGTTGCAGCAAATAAAACTGCGCGTTATGTAGACTTAGCAAGGTGTTCCACTGGTGTGAATCGGTGATCCTTCCCCACCCCGGCTCCGGCATTCCCTGTGCTTGTTGCAGGAGAAATATCTCCGTCAGCATTGATGCGACGCTTACCGCACCGGTTAATGAGAGATTGCCGGCGCTCACCTTGAGTTCCGATGGTAATGCCTGCGTTAATGAACAGCTTTCGTCCTGTTTCTCACGGTTAAGGCACAAGTTTGATTGCGGGAAATTAAGCACCCGTTCCAGTTCGCGAAACGCCGTTTGCCGATGCCCGGTAAAGTCAGCAATTGACCCTCCTGCCCTACTGAGGATCGCGTCAGTCACGTTCGCGTTATCCAGTTGGCAAACGCCAGTTTTTAGAGGATTAAATAACGGATCGGGACTGGACGTATCTGCCTGGGTATGTACGGTTATTGCACAGTCAGGTGCCAGCCCGGCGGCGAAGGCTTCGCCTGTTTTACGGGTACGTTCGTCGACATCAGCAATAATCGCGACCTGACCTGGCTGCGGGCAGCCCTCTTTTGCCAGCAATCCGTCGGCCACCAGACGCTGGCGTTGGTAATGTCCGAGATAAGCGATTAGCTCACCACCGCGCGGTGTCAGCCAACCCAGTTTTACCGGCCAGGTTGGCCATGCGTCAGGGGTGACATCCTGCATCAGTTGCGTGGCCTTGGTTGGTGCACGCACACCGTGACGACTGACAATCACCACGCTTTCCAGCTTCAGCTCCGGCTCACTCTGAGCGAATGCAGATTTCGGTGTTAACGGAATCAGAAGAGATAAGAATGGGATCAAGATCGCTTTCATCGATATGTTTCCGCTTTTCATATCCGACATTATTGATTGCCTGATGCGACGCTAATGCGCCTCATCAGGCTTACCTTCATTAACTTTTCAGACGCGGGTCCAGCCATACCAACACAAGGGTGGAGAGCGAACACATCAACAAAATGCCGACGAACCAAAGTAAATACCACATTGTTCCTGCTCCTTAGTACAGCTCGTTTTCGTTACGGCGGAGAGTTTCTGTCGTCATGCGCCCCCACATTTTGTAGTAGCTCCAGAGAGTGTAGAGCAACACAATGGGCAAAAATATCAGCACGATTACCAACATAATGCTCAGCGTCAGCTGACTGGAAGTGCTGTCCCACAACGTCAGGCTGGAGATCGGACTCACGCTTGACGGCATGACAAAGGGGAACAGCGTGATGCCTGCCGTGAAAATCACGCCAAATTGCATCAATGACGCCATCAAAAATCCCCAACCCGGGCGACCACGATAAATCGCCATCACCGTCAGCAATGGGCAGAAGAACCCCAGCAGCGGGAAGATCCACAAAACGGGCGATTCGACGAAATTATTCATCCAGGCACCAGGTAGCACTGCCACCAGTTTCATTAATGGATTGGAAGGACCGTTAGCATCCTGGGCGAGCAGCACAAAGCCATCAATACCAACCCACAGCCAGTAACCCGCCAGCAAAAAGCACAGCATCACCAGTAGTGCGGCGCGTTTGGTCGCCAGCTGTGAACGCAGATGAATCACACCAACAGTTTTCAGTTGTAACCAGACGCCACCTTGCAAAATCACCATCCCAAGACTGAGCAATCCACACAATAAAGGGAATGGCGTCAGCAGTTGCCAGAAGCTGCCGAGATATTCCACGCGTAATTGCGGTGTGAAAGCAAACGGCACGCCGAGCAGCAAGTTGCCGAATGCAATACCGAAGACTACCGGCGGCACCAGACTGCCGATGACCAGTCCGGCATCCCACATTTTACGCCAGCGTGCATCGGCGATTTTTCCGCGATAATCAAAGGCCAGCGGGCGGAAGAACAGCGAGCACAGCACCAGAATCATCGCCACATAAAAGCCGGAAAACGCCGCTGCATACACTCTGGGCCAGGCGGCAAATAATGCCCCACCTGCGAGGATCAACCAGACCTGATTGCCTTCCCAGTGCGCGCCAACGCTGTTTATCACTATCCGACGTTCATCATCATTACGCGCCACCAGCGGCAGCAGACAGCCGATCCCCATGTCAAATCCGTCGGAGATCATAAAGACCACCAGGATCACGCCAATCAGCAGCCACCAGATGAAGCGCAATGTTTCATAATCAAACATGATTTTCTCCTTTACCCCTGTTGCTGCGTCGGTTGTTCACTCTGCATCGCGCTCGGCCCCAGACGGGCATATTTCTGCATCAGGTAGACTTCGGCGATTAAGAACAGGGTGTAAAGCCCTACGATCATGATCAGTGAGAAAGCCAGTTGTCCTGTGGTTAAGGCGGAGTGCGCGGAGTATGTCGGTAAGATGTCCTGTATCGCCCACGGCTGACGACCAAACTCGGTCATAAACCATCCGGCTTCAATCGCAATCCACGGCAGCGGCAAACTCCAGAGCGCCATTTTCAGCACCCAGCGATGCTGGTCGATTTTGCCACGCAGCGTCTGGACAAGCGCAATCAGCATCACCAGTAGCAGCAGGGAACCACAGCCCACCATGATGCGGAAACTCCAGAATACCGGCGCAACCTGAGGTATCGCGCCACGCATCGCCGCCTGGTACTGTGCGGCTGTGACATGATTCATATCCGGCGCATAGCGGGAGAGCAACATGCCGTAACCCAGGTCGCCTTCCAGCTCCCGGAATGCCTGCAACACATGCGGCTCACGATTGCCTTGCGATATTTCCTGCATTAACAGCCAGGCCATACGTCCACGTTGCAAGCGAGGGTAGGTTTCAGCCATCAAATTCTTCAGACCCGGCACGGGTTTATCTAATGAGTGAGTGGCGAGGATCCCTAGCAGCGCGGGAATTTTGATGGCAAAGGCGTTACGCTCTTGATCCTGTTCCGGCCAGGCAACCACATGGAACGGTGCAGGTGCAGGTTCCGTTTGCCACTCCCCTTCCATCGCCGCCAGTTTTACCGGTTGTACTTGCGCGACTTCATACGCAGAACTGTCTCCGAGTTGCAGCGTACCGATAATCGCCAGAGTACCGAAGACGGAACCGATGGCAAACGAGCGTAATGCGACATCGCGCTCCCGTCCGCGCAGTAAATACCAGGCGCTGATCGCCATAATAAACATGGCCCCGGTCACGTATCCCGCCATTACGGTGTGCACAAATTTCACCTGGCTGACCGGGTTAAAGACCAGCTCGCTGAAACTGGTCATCTCCATACGCAGGGTGTCGATATCAAAATGCGTACCGGTCGGGTATTGCATCCAACCGTTGGCATTCAATATCCACAACGCAGAGAGATTTGAACCGAACGCCACCAGCCACGTCACCAGCAAATGCTGGTATTTATTCAGCCGTTGCCAGCCGAAGAAGAACAGCCCGACAAAGGTGGATTCGAGGAAGAAGGCCATTAATGCTTCCATCGCCAGTGGTGCGCCAAAAATATCGCCCACATAGTTGGAATAGAATGACCAGTTAGTACCAAACTGAAACTCCATCGTCAGGCCGGTAGCCACGCCAAGAGCAAAGTTGATACCGAAGAGCTTACCCCAGAAGCGCGTCATATCGCGGTAGATTGTTTTGCCGGTGACCACGTAAATGGTTTCCATGATAGCCAGCAAAAAAATCAGCCCCAGGGTAAGGGGTACAAATAAAAAGTGATACAGCGCGGTCAGAGCAAACTGCCAGCGCGATAAATCAATGACATCCCACATGCGCACTCCTGTAGGCGAAGAGAGAAAAATAACCCGTTAATGGTAGATCTCCCTCTTTATCCTGAAACTCTACGACCAGAGGTATTCGCCGATTGCGATATTCATAAGCCTGAAAGCGATACTTACCGTCTTTTTACGTCGGTGCACCCTCCGCCAGCCACTGGCATACCTCGCTAAGCCGCTGCGCAGAGTCGACCAAATCTTCTGGCGCTGCCAGCACCACTTCCGGTATTGGGCAGATTTCATAACTTTCCAGTAACGGGCCTTTTAAGGTGTCCGTACAGCGTAAATGCCAGACATGGCGTAACCCCGTGGCGTTGATATAGCTCTCGCCATAGCCAATGGTACGAATCTGAATATTTCCCGGCCCACAGAGACGTGAGAGAAAAAGCCGGTCAGCTTCGCTGATGGGTAATTGCGTCAGATTAATGCTGTGCGGCTGTGCGTCGGGGTTACGTACATGTGCCAGTAATTCATGGGCCAACGGTAGGCCATTCATCAGGCCATCAATGGGCGGCGGTAACAGCGAATCTGTCGGCAAGACGTTTTGCGTTGCCGCCTGCCACAACGCCAGCGGTGCGCAGCCAGCCTCCAGTTTGTCTTCCAGCAACTGTTCGCCGTGACGTCTGCGTACCCGCCATAATCCGCAGAAGATCGCCTCCTGAATTTCACTTTCACTACCATCAGCCTGCTGAATGCGCACTGACACTTCCCCTTCCCCGAGAAGCGTATTGATAAAGTGACGATCGTCGGCGTTGAGATTTAACAGATCGACTGCCAGTACCTCGCCCAACGGCGGCTGGCGTTCGCTTAGTTGATGTTGTAACTCGTTTAACAGCGCAATCACCTGCGGGCTGTGAGCACATTGCTCCAGGGCCGCCATACTCGGTTCATCATTCACCTGACAGGTGATCGGCAGTGGATTCATGCTGAAACTGTCATCGTTCGGTTGCGTTCCTGGCCCCAGCAGATGGAAAAAAGTTTCGCTCATGAGGCACGCTCCTGCTGCGGTTCGACAAGTCCGCGCATCAGGTTTATCAGTTCCGCCCACGGGTGAATACCATTCAGCACGCCGCGATAGTTTCCGCAGGTAAATACTAATGTGGCGGGAAAGCGAAAGACGCCAAAGCGATCGCCGATGGCTTCGCTCTGCTCAAGGTCAGCAATCGCTACCTGCCATGTATAATCGGGAAACTCGCGCAATAATTCGCCAATCATTACCGGGTTATCGCTGACTTCTGGCGTGCGTTTCGGATCGCTGCTTAATAACACCACGCCGTCTGGCGCTTGCGTAAGCCAGTCGTCAAGACGGGATTCACTGATCGGCGTCCAGCCGCGCGCCAGCATTCGTTGCCACAACGCATCAAATGGCGTGTCGTTGCTCATCCCTGCTCCTCCAGTGTCATCCGGTACTGGCGCAAACGAACGCCTTCGTAATTTTCCATCGACAGACAGTCATAATTGAGACAGCGCGATTCATTAGCCGGTTGCGGCACAATTCCCCACGCAGCCAGCTGCGCCAGCGCCGCCTGTTCCGCGGCGGGCAGTTGCTCCCGCGCCAGTTCGCTCAGGCTGCCGCCGTAGTCGTCGAGCATCGCGGGTTGCAGACCGACGAGGGCAATATGTGCTGGCAGATGTCCGCGGATATCTGCCAGCGCCAGCACTTCGGAGAAACTGTTCTGGTGCAGGCTCATTTTCTTCGCGCTGAGATAAGCCGGAATGCGTTCTCCGGCATACGTTCGTAGCGTTCCGGGTTCCAGCCCGTAATCAATGGCATCGAGAATCAACAGATGACTGGCGCTTTCGACATACCCCAGCAAGTTCAGTCCTTGGGTGCCGCCATCGACAATCTCCACATCCTCGGGCCAGTGGTAATGGGCATACAGCCGTTCCGCCACCCGCACGCCGAAGCCTTCATCGGCCCACAGCAGGTTGCCCAGCCCCATTACCACCACGCGTTGCTCGCTCATGAACGCTCCTTGTTACTTATTTTGCCAAATTTGTGGCTACGGTAGCCGTTGACCATAGTGGAGATCACCGTGTCGTCGGACATGATGTCTTCACGCAGCGCCATGTAGACATGGCCGATCACAAATGCGCCAATCAGCCACATCCCCAGCCGATGCCAGCTGTGAATGTCCATTGAGTTGCCGCCCGTCCAGTAGAAAAATTCCACCACATAACGGAACGGCGCAAAAATAGCGTACTGGCTGTGTTCGCTGTACAGCGCAAAGCCGGTGATGATCATAAAAACTGACATCAGGAAATAGCCGAACATCGCCGCCTGGGCGATGGGGTTATGGCCTATATCGGCACTCGGACGTTTTGCCAGAAACAGATACCAGCGGATTTCATACCACACGCCCTGCCACCAGCTTTTACGCCATACCGGCACGATAAACAGCTCGCGGGAGTAACGATTGCCAACAAAAGCCCAGTAGATCCGCATCAGCAAAACCACGGTAAAAATCATCCCGGCGCTGAAGTGAATTAACCTGATGTAGCCCATATAGAACAGATATGTCGCCTCGCCGCTGACGGAAGGTAGCGGCTTGCCGATAAAGTAACCGGTGACCATCAACACCGCCATGCATAACACTGTCAGCCAGTGCCATATCCGCACGGGTGCTTCAAAGACATAGTGACTGACAACGTTGTCGCTTTTCTGTTGCATGATGATTCTCCTTCGCTGTTAACGCACCTGCACGGAGATAAGCTCGCTACCGTCGTCGCCCAGCACGTGTGTTGAACAGGCGAGGCACGGGTCAAAGCTGTGCAGAGTACGCAGGATCTCCAGCGGTTGCTCGGGGATCGCCATTTTGGTGTTCATCAGCGCCGCTTCATAAGCGCCAATCTGCCCTTTGGGATCGCGCGGGCTGGCGTTCCAGGTGGTCGGCACCACGCACTGATAGAGATCAATCTTGCCATCGCGAATGGCAGCCCAGTGGCCTAACGCCCCGCGCGGCGCTTCGGTAAAACCGACACCACGGCACTCTGTCGGCCAGGTTGCTGGTTCCCATTTTTCCGTGGAAGCGGTGGCAAGATTGCCGTTTTTCAGGTTGGTCATCAGTTTATCGAAGAAATACTGCAACTTACCTGCGGCCCACTGCGCTTCGTGCGCGCGACACAAAATGCGGCCCAACGTTGACTGGATGCCGGAAAGCGGCAGTTTCAACGCCGACATCATACGATCGACCGACTCAACGGTCGCAGCATCGCCTTTGTGATAAGCGATTAACGTGCGTGCCAGCGGCCCCACTTCCATCGCGTTACCGCGCCAGCGTGGCGCTTTGATCCACGAGTAGCGTTCCTGTTCATTCAGCTGCTGAATGTTGGTATCGCTGCCTTTGACATCGCCGGGGTTGTACCACGGGTCGGTAATGCCATCGAACGGATGACGCCCAACCTGATCGTTGGGATAACGATACCAGGCATGGTCAACAAACTCCTGCACCTGCTGCGGATCAACTAAATCCACTGGCAGTACATTGTTGAAGTCGCCGTTAATCACCGCGCCGCCAGGCATCAGCAGACTTTTCTCGCCAAAGTCGTTGGCGATATCAGGGAACGCGCCGTAACTGAGGACGCATTTATCAGAAAGCCCCGTGCCGATTTCGCTCCACGGTTTGTTGAACTGACCGATGGCTAAGGCGTCGGGGATCATCACGTTGTTAATGAAATCCGCCGTGCGGGTGATAATCAACTGCACCAGGTTCAGGCGTTCCATATTGACTGCCCCGACCGCGCCGCTTTCGTCAATGTTAATGGCGCAAGGCATCCCACCGACAATCCAGTTTGGATGCGGGTTTTTACCGCCAAAGACCGCGTGGATTTTGACAATTTCACGCTGGAAATCGAGAGCTTCGAGATAGTGGGCAAAGCCCATCAGGTTGGCTTCTGGCGGCAGTTTGTACTGCGGGTGCCCCCAGTAGCCATTGCGGAAGATCCCCAACTGGCCGCCTTCAACGAATTTCTTCAGGCGGTTTTGTACGTCGAAGAAATAGCCAGGGGATGATTTCGGCCATGAGGAGAGGCTTTGCGCCAGTTCGGAGGTTTTCCGCGGGTCGGCTTTCAGCGCATCTAACACATCGATCCAATCCATCCCGGCAAGCTGATAGAAGTGCACCAGATGATCGTGGCACCAGAGCGTTGCCAGCATAATGTTGCGGATGATATTGGCGTTGTCCGGCACTTTAATACCGATGGCATCTTCGATGGCGTAAACCGAAGCCAGGGCGTGTACGCCAGTACAGACGCCGCAGATACGTTCAACGAACGCCCACGCATCGCGCGGGTCACGCCCTTGCAGAATGATCTCCAGCCCGCGAAACATGGTGCCGCAGGAGACGGCATTGGTGATCACATTCTGATCGTTAATATTCACTTCGCAGCGCATGTGGCCTTCAATGCGCGTAATCGGGTCGACCACCAGGCGGCGTCCGGCATTGTTGATGGTGTATCCCTGAGTTTCGTACTGAGTGCTCATGCCTGTTTATCCTCATTGCCTGGCTGATGTTCGGTTTCTGTAGGTTGCTGGTTATGACGTCTGCGCTGGTCAACGGCGCTGGCGACTGCGTGCACACCAACAGCCGCTGCCACCACGCCAAGCGCGGTTAAACCGACGGTGTCGGCGGTGGAATGGGTACCCATTTGTGGAATATCGACCACGCGGCTGTAGAACGAACCGCGATCCCAGAAACCATTTTCCGCACAACCCAGGCAGCCGTGACCTGACTGGATCGGGAAGGAAACGCCATCGTTCCAGCGTGTGGAGGAACAGGCGTTATAGGTGGTAGGCCCTTTGCAGCCCATTTTGTACAGGCAGTAACCTTTGCGGGCAGCGTCATCATCCCAACTCTGGACGAACTCTCCGGCGTCGAAGTGAGCGCGGCGATAGCATTTATCGTGGATACGCTGACCATAAAACATCAGTGGACGGCCCATTCTGTCGACATCCGGCAGACGATCAAACGTCACCATGTAAGTAATGATGGCGCTCATCACATCCGGGATCGGCGGGCAGCCAGGTACTTTGATAATGGGTTTGTCGGTGATGACTTTGTCGATAGGCGTTGCCTGCGTCGGATTAGGTCGCGCGGCCTGAACGCAGCCCCAGGACGCGCAGGTTCCCCAGGCGATAATCGCACTGGCTCCAGCGGCGGCACGCTTGAGTTTCTCAATAAACGGTCGTCCGCTGCTGATACAGAACATCCCCTGCTCGCCCAGCGGCGGATTACCTTCTACTGCGAGGATATATTTGCCATTGTATTGCGCGATGATGTCTTCAAAGACTTCTTCCGCCTGGGTTCCGGCGGCAGCCATCAAAGTATCGTCGTAATCGAGGGAAATCAGGGAAAGGATGACGTCCTTCGCCAGTGGGTGAGCGGAGCGGATAAAAGATTCGGTACAGCAGGTGCATTCCAGGCCGTGGATCCATACCACCGGAATGCGCGGTTTATTCTCCAGCGCCCAGGCAATCTTTGGTGCCATTCCCGCGCCTAATCCCAGCGACGTGGCAGCCAGACTACAATATTTGAGAAAGCTGCGCCGGGTAACGCCCTGACGCCGCATGGCCTGGTAAAATGTTTCCTCGTTATTCATATCGCACGTCTCTTCTCCTTGCGACACCGGCAGAACACCGGGCGCACATGGTCGGCAAGCGACGTCCCTGTAGCAAGGCAAACCATCGCTTCACGTGAGATGCTGAAAACGAAAGCTCATCCTTCTGCACTGGCGCACGTCGCCAGAAAGTATTGTTAATAAAGCGTAGTGAAACTTTTGCACAAAACAATACAAACTGTGTGGATTTATCTTTTAGCGATAAAAATGGACCTATTTTTCTTTTTGCCGGGTGGTGGGGATGTTTAGCCGGTTGCTAAACGAGTAAATAGAGAAGGAATTCATGGTGATGAAATGATCAATCTGCTGTTGTTTCACGCTATCAATGCACTTTTGGCTATTTTTCAGGCAAACAAACAAATTAGGGGTTTACACGCCGCATCGGGATGTTTATAGTGCGCGTCATTCCGGAAGTGTGGCCGAGCGGTTGAAGGCACCGGTCTTGAAAACCGGCGACCCGAAAGGGTTCCAGAGTTCGAATCTCTGCGCTTCCGCCAAATAAGATAAGGGGTTAGCTAAATGCTAACCCCTTTTTCTTTTGCCTGTCGAAATTCTCAGGGCGTTATATCACTGCCTAATGACCTGATAATCCGCTGTTAAACCTGTTCCAGATCAAATGCGTAAAGATGGGTAAAACTTCTGGGTGCCCTTACGCATTATCATTATGCTGCTTAATTAATTACATCTGTCATAGAGAGTGACTCAATGGATCGTATAGTTAGTTCTTCACATGACCGTACATCGCTGCTTAGCACCCATAAGGTGCTGCGTAATACCTATTTTCTGCTGAGCCTGACGCTGGCCTTTTCGGCGATTACCGCAACTGCCAGTACGGTGCTGATGCTGCCATCTCCGGGTCTGATTCTGACGCTGGTGGGTATGTATGGTTTGATGTTCCTGACCTACAAAACGGCGAATAAGCCGACCGGGATTATCTCCGCATTCGCCTTTACCGGTTTTCTGGGTTATATCCTCGGACCAATTCTGAACACCTATCTGTCTGCCGGAATGGGTGACGTAATCGCTATGGCACTGGGCGGAACGGCGTTAGTGTTCTTCTGCTGCTCTGCGTATGTGCTGACCACCCGCAAAGATATGTCTTTCCTCGGCGGTATGCTGATGGCGGGTATTGTGGTGGTGCTGATTGGTATGGTTGCTAATATCTTCCTGCAACTGCCTGCTCTGCATCTGGCGATCAGCGCGGTCTTCATTCTGATCTCCTCTGGCGCTATCTTGTTTGAAACCAGCAACATCATTCATGGCGGTGAAACGAACTATATTCGTGCCACGGTTAGCCTGTATGTTTCGCTGTACAACATCTTCGTCAGCCTGCTGAGCATTCTGGGCTTCGCCAGCCGCGATTAATCTCGCCCAGGGTTACTTACCGAGCCTCGCTTTATGCGGGGCTTTGTTTTTTGTTACACTGCCGGCAGTCTGATTAAGGTAGTAAAGAATTATGCTGATCTTCGAAGGTAAAGAGATAGAAACGGATACCGAAGGCTATCTCAAAGAAAGCAGCCAGTGGAGTGAGCCGCTGGCGGTGGTGATTGCAGAAAACGAAGGGATTACTCTGTCGCCAGAACACTGGGAAGTGGTGCGTTTTGTGCGTGATTTCTATCTGGAATTCAATACTTCTCCGGCGATTCGTATGCTGGTAAAAGCGATGGCGAATAAATTTGGCGAAGAGAAAGGCAATAGCCGCTATCTGTACCGACTGTTCCCGAAAGGTCCGGCAAAGCAAGCCACCAAAATTGCTGGCCTGCCTAAACCGGTAAAATGCATTTAACGGATACGAAAATCCGTTAACTCCCCGGAGGGATGATGCGGCTCGCTGAGCACCCGTTCCACACGCGCAGAACGCGGGCCGCCACTTTTTAACCACTGCATTAATTTTTCCACCTGCCCTTCTTCACCGCAGGCAACCACTTCCACGCTGCCATCGTCAAGATTTTTGGCGTACCCGGTTAGTCCCAGTTTTTTCGCTTCGTACTGCGTGGTGTAGCGGAATCCTACGCCCTGAACTCGCCCGTAAACCCAGGCAATTATGCAGACTTTCGACATTGCTGCTCTCCTTATCCTTAATGGACGCGTTGCAAATCCATGGAAAACTCCGGACAATGACGCCCATTTCTTTGCATCGACAGAAAAGTAAATTATGAGTGTACGTTTAGTGTTAGCCAAAGGGCGCGAAAAATCATTACTTCGTCGCCATCCGTGGGTCTTTTCCGGGGCCGTTGCCCGCATGGAAGGTAAAGCCAGCCTCGGTGAAACCATCGATATTGTTGATCATCAGGGAAAATGGTTAGCACGCGGCGCTTATTCGCCAGCTTCGCAAATCCGGGCGCGCGTCTGGACGTTTGACCCGTCTGAGTCTATCGACATTGCTTTTTTTACCCGCCGTTTGCAGCAAGCACAAAAATGGCGTGACTGGCTGGCGCAAAAAGATGGCCTCGACAGCTATCGTTTAATCGCCGGTGAATCTGATGGCCTGCCGGGTATTACTATCGATCGTTTCGGTAATTTTCTGGTGCTGCAATTGCTGAGTGCTGGCGCAGAGTATCAGCGCGCGGCATTAATTAGCGCCCTGCAAACGTTGTACCCGGAATGTGCCATTTACGATCGCAGCGACGTCGCGGTACGTAAAAAAGAAGGGATGGAGCTGACTCAGGGCCCCATCACCGGCGAGTTGCCGCCTGCCCTGCTGCCGATTGAAGAACACGGCATGAAACTGCTGGTGGATATTCAGCACGGGCACAAAACGGGCTACTACCTGGACCAGCGTGACAGCCGCCTGGCTACCCGCCGCTACGTCGAAAATAAACGCGTACTTAACTGTTTCTCCTATACCGGTGGTTTCGCCGTATCGGCATTGATGGGCGGTTGCAGCCAGGTTGTCAGCGTTGATACCTCCCAGGAAGCGCTGGATATTGCACGGCAGAACGTTGAGCTGAACAAACTGGATCTGAGCAAGGCAGAGTTTGTCCGTGATGATGTCTTTAAATTGCTGCGTACTTATCGCGATCGCGGTGAAAAATTTGATGTTATCGTGATGGACCCGCCGAAGTTTGTTGAGAATAAAAGCCAGTTGATGGGCGCGTGCCGTGGCTATAAAGACATCAACATGCTGGCGATTCAGTTGCTGAATGAAGGCGGTGTTCTCCTGACTTTCTCCTGTTCCGGTCTGATGACCAGCGATTTATTTCAGAAAATCATCGCGGATGCCGCAATTGATGCCGGTCGTGATGTACAATTTATAGAGCAGTTCCGTCAGGCCGCCGATCATCCGGTGATCGCTACCTACCCGGAAGGGCTATATCTGAAAGGGTTTGCCTGTCGCGTCATGTAACTTGAAATGTGGAATTTTACCCTTATATCAAAGGTAAAGATTTCCCGGGAGGTGACTATGATTGCCAGCAAATTCGGTATCGGCCAGCAGGTCCGCCATTCCCTGTTAGGTTATCTCGGAGTGGTCGTGGATATCGACCCGGTTTACTCGCTCTCTGAACCGTCGCCTGATGAGCTGGCGGTGAATGACGAGCTTCGCGCCGCTCCGTGGTATCACGTGGTGATGGAGGATGATAACGGCCTACCGGTTCATACCTACCTGGCTGAAGCCCAGCTAAGTAGCGAATTGCAGGATGAACATCCTGAACAGCCATCCATGGATGAGCTGGCGCAGACCATCCGCAAACAACTCCAGGCGCCGCGTCTGCGTAACTAATTCTCATAAACATACCCGGAAGGTTTTCGCCTTCCGGGTATTTTTTATTTTGCCAGGCCCAGGCGAGGGATCTCAATAGCCGGGCAGCGATCCATCACCACATTTAACCCGGCATCCCGTGCCAGTACTGCCGCTTGCTCATTAATCACCCCCAGTTGCATCCAGAGGGTTTTCGCGCCAATGGCGATAGCTTCCTGCGCCACGCCCCACGCCGCTTCTGAATTACGGAAAACATCGACCATATCGACTTTTTCCGGAACGTCTGCCAGCGTGCCATACCCCTGCTGGCCCAGCAGTGTTTTGCCGGCAACTTTTGGCGAAACAGGAATGACGTGATACCCCTGGTCGAGTAGATATTTCATCACGCGATAGCTGGGACGATCGGGTTTGTCGCTTGCCCCCACCAGCGCAATGGTGTGAGTGGACGTTAAAATGCCTGCAATATCGGTTTCTTTCATTATTTCCTCCAGACTGTTTAACAAAGTGTACGACAAAGCCGACATGCCAACCATGCAGCTAATACGAATGAATGAGAGCAAAAGCGGGAAATATGTCTATATGTTAGTAAGTATGATTAAAGAAAAATTTTGACACATTATTATTCGGGCGGTCTTTTAACAGGAGCTATCTATGAAAACCGGCATCGTGACCACCTTGATTGCATTATGTTTGCCGGTATCCGTTTTTGCCACCACGCTGCGGCTTTCTACTGATGTCGATCTTCTGGTACTCGACGGTAAGAAGGTTTCCAGCTCTCTGCTGCGCGGTGCGGACAGCATTGAACTGGACAATGGACCGCATCAGTTAGTGTTTCGCGTTGAGAAGACGATTCATCTTTCCAATAGTGAAGAACGGCTCTATATCTCCCCTCCACTGGTGGTTAGTTTTAATACCCAGCTCATCAACCAGGTCAATTTTCGCCTGCCTCGCCTGGAGAATGAGCGGGAAGCTAACCATTTTGATGCCGCGCCGCGCCTTGAATTGTTGGATGGCGATGCGACGCCGATTCCGGTAAAGCTGGATATTCTCGCCATTACCTCAACGGCAAAAACGATTGATTATGAGGTCGAGGTTGAACGCTATAACAAATCCGCGAAACGCGCTTCACTACCGCAATTTGCCACGATGATGGCAGATGACAGTACGCTGCTTTCGGGTGTTTCCGAGCTGGATGCTATTCCACCGCAGTCTCAGGTGCTCACAGAACAACGGCTGAAGTATTGGTTTAAACTGGCTGACCCACAAACGCGAAATACTTTCCTGCAATGGGCGGAAAAACAACCATCCTCCTGAGATTTTTGTGCCTGTGCGCAGGCTTTTTCAGTCTTTATCTTGCAGCGATAAGTACTTACAGTAATCTGTAGGAAAGTTAACTACGGATGTACATTATGGAACTGACGACTCGCACTTTACCTTCGCGGAAACATATTGCGCTGGTGGCACACGATCACTGCAAACAAATGCTGATGAGCTGGGTGGAACGGCATCAACCGTTACTGGAACAACACGTACTGTATGCAACAGGCACTACCGGTAACTTAATTTCCCGCGCGACCGGCATGAACGTCAACGCGATGTTGAGTGGCCCAATGGGGGGTGACCAGCAGGTTGGCGCATTGATCTCAGAAGGGAAAATTGATGTATTGATTTTCTTCTGGGACCCACTAAATGCCGTGCCGCACGATCCTGACGTGAAAGCCTTGCTGCGTCTGGCAACGGTATGGAACATTCCGGTCGCCACCAACGTGGCAACGGCAGACTTCATTATCCAGTCACCGCATTTTAACGACGCGGTCGATATTCTGATCCCCGATTATCAGCGTTATCTCGCGGACCGTCTGAAGTAATATTGCACAGGTGGCAAACGCCACCTGTTTCTTACGGTTTTCTCGCCACCGGCACATCCAGATTTTTCAGTATTTCGACAAAAGGAGAGGGATTCTCTTTGTTAAACAGTGCCCATACCCGATGGCGTGCCCGGGTCAGCGCCACGTACATTAACCGCCGTTCTTCAGCGTCCGGGAAATCCTCAACCGGTGGCAGTAGCGCCTCTTCCATAATCGACTCCCGCGCCGCAGCCGGAAAACCATCACTCCCCTCCTGCAAGCCAACGATGATGACGTAATCCGCCTGTTGCCCTTTGCTGGCATGAATGGTCATAAAGTCGATTTGCAACTTCGGCCAGCGTGTTGCCGCTTTTTCCAGGCTGGCAGGCCTCATGTGATGGTAACGCGCCAGGATCAGAATGCGCTCTTCCGGTTTGGCATAACCAGAGAGCTTATCCAGCAAAGCGTCAAGTTGCCCCTCATCCAATAATGTGACGGCTTTTTTGTCTCCATTGGTTAAGCTGTTTAGCGGCTTTTTAAGCTGGCCTGGGTTCTGCTGAATAAACCTGTTTGCCACCTCACCGATACGACTGTTAAAACGGTAGGTCGTGTCTAAATCACAGCGATCACCTTCACCAAAGTTTTCATGGAAAGCCGTGGTGAGCGACATTTGCGCCCCGCTGAATCGGTAAATCGCCTGCCAGTCATCACCAACAGCGAACAACGTCGTTTGACTATTTTGCTTGCGTAATGCCGCTAACAACGCTGCACGCTGCGGCGAGATATCCTGAAATTCATCAACCAGAATATGCTTCCACGGGCTGATAAAGCGACCTTTCTCCAGAATCACAATCGCCTGGTGAATAAGGCCCGAAAAATCGACAGCGTTTTCTGCCTTCAGCGCACCTTTCCAGGCTTTTAATAACGGGGCCATCAACTTGATACGTTTACTGAACAGATCGCGAATCTCTTCGGGTGCACTGGCAATCATTTCTGCCTGTGCACCACCGTGCATCCGCATCAGACTTACCCAGCGATCGAGGCGAGAGGCAAGACGACGCTGTAATTTTTCATCATCCCAGAAATTACCTTCTGGCACTGACCACTGCATTTCTTCCGTCAGCCATTGCCGCCAGCCCTTCGCCTGCGCTTTCTTTTCGCTGCATTGCTTGCGCCACTCAGCAATAAAAAGTTCATGACGGGCAGCGGTATCATTTTCCAGTTTGCTGACTATCGGAACTTTTTTGCTGCCCTGCTGAATAATATGCAGCGCCAGCGCATGAAATGTGCGTGCGGTAATGTCTTCGGTATGTAGTCGTTCTCGAATACGCTCGTCCATCTCTTCAGCGGCTTTGCGACCAAACGCCAGCAATAAAATTTGCTCAGGGGACGCTTCACCACGCGCCAGCAACCAGCCTGCACGGGCCACCAGCACCGACGTTTTTCCGCTTCCTGCACCAGCCAGCACTAACAAAGAATGCTCGCCATTAACGACTGCCCGGGCCTGCGCCGGATTCAGCGGTGAAGACTCGACCTGGCGGAAAAAATCCGCATACTCGGTAAGCATGGCTTCGGTATACGCCTGATTATGCTGCAACCGAGCGCCTTCAATGTCTTTCAACCAGGCCTGACATTTACGCCACGCCTCACGGCAGTTATCGAATTCTTCCAGTCGGTTAACCGGCAATGGTAACGCCGACAAAGCCTGGCGGATTTGTTGCTGCATACCAGAGGTTTGCTCACGCGTCAGCCATTTATTTTCTCCGGTGCGCGTGGCAATCAAATCCAGTTGCTGACGTAAAACGCCAGACGCAATTTCGCTCATCTCGCCACTCCACCGCCGCCAGTGAGCATCAAGATGATGGTAAAAACGCTGCGTCTCGCCCCATTCGGTGCCGTGCAGACGCACCACTTTTTCGTCCGGCAGTACAAACTCCAGTTCGCCCCATACCAGACCGCGCTTACAGTGAATCGCCAGTAATTGATTGAAAGGAATAAGGTATTCGTGGCGATCGCCGGAGACTTTAATCCCGGCATTGAGGATCACCGCCCGATCGTAAGGGTGCTGTGCCAGACGTTTTCCAAGCGTTGTCGCTTTCAGTTCCATGACTCTGTAGATCCACACGAAATTATTTCTTATCAGTGTAACCGTCAGAGAAAACGTGCTCCAGCCCAAAAAAACGTTACAATTGCCGCCCATTACTGAAAACCACAGTAAAGCGAGGTTTTATGCGTACCGTTTTGAACATTCTGAACTTTGTGCTTGGCGGATTTGCCACCACTCTGGGCTGGCTGTTGGCGACTCTGGTCAGTATTGTGCTGATTTTTACCTTACCACTGACACGATCCTGCTGGGAGATCACCAAACTGTCTCTGGTGCCTTATGGCAATGAAGCTATTCATGTCGATGAACTGAACCCGGCTGGCAAAAATGTGCTGCTGAATACTGGCGGTACGGTATTGAATATTTTCTGGCTGATTTTCTTTGGCTGGTGGTTATGCCTGATGCACATTGCAACGGGCATCGCACAATGTATTTCCATCATTGGCATTCCTGTCGGTATTGCGAACTTTAAAATTGCCGCTATTGCACTATGGCCGGTCGGTCGTCGCGTGGTATCGGTAGAAACAGCGCAAGCTGCGCGCGAAGCCAATGCACGTCGTCGTTTTGAATAATCCACTAATATGGCCTTTATGCTAAGTCCTTTGCTCAAACGCTATACCTGGAACAGCGCCTGGCTGTATTACGCGCGTATTTTTATTGCGCTTTGTGGAACCACAGCGTTTCCGTGGTGGCTGGGTGATGTAAAACTGACGATTCCGCTGACGCTTGGGATGGTGGCAGCGGCGCTGACCGATCTCGATGACCGACTGGCGGGACGTTTGCGTAACCTCATCATTACGCTGTTCTGCTTTTTTATCGCCTCGGCCTCAGTAGAATTGCTGTTTCCCTGGCCCTGGCTATTTGCGATTGGCTTAACGCTCTCTACCAGCGGCTTCATTTTGCTCGGCGGTCTGGGTCAACGCTATGCAACAATTGCCTTCGGTGCATTGCTGATCGCCATTTACACTATGTTGGGAACACCACTGTATGAGCACTGGTATCAGCAGCCGATGTATCTTCTGGCCGGTGCCGTCTGGTACAACGTCCTGACACTTATTGGTCATCTGCTGTTCCCGGTCCGCCCGCTGCAGGACAACCTGGCGCGTTGCTATGAACAACTGGCGCGTTATCTTGAGCTCAAGTCGCGCATGTTTGATCCTGATATTGAAGATGAAAGCCAGGCACCGCTGTACGATTTGGCTCTCGCCAACGGTCAGCTGATGGCGACATTGAATCAGACGAAACTCTCGCTGCTGACCCGCTTACGTGGCGATCGTGGTCAACGGGGAACGCGTCGCACACTGCATTATTACTTTGTCGCGCAGGATATTCACGAGCGTGCCAGCTCTTCTCATATTCAATATCAAACATTGCGTGAACATTTTCGCCACAGCGACGTGCTGTTCCGTTTTCAGCGGCTGATGTCGATGCAGGGCCAGGCGTGCCAGCAACTGTCACGCTGTATTTTGCTGCGTCAGCCTTATCAACATGATCCGCATTTTGAGCGCGCTTTTACGCATATTGATGCTGCGCTGGAGCGGATGCGCGATAACGGCGCGCCTGCTGATTTACTCAAAACACTGGGATTTTTACTGAACAATTTACGTGCCATTGATGCCCAACTGGCAACAATTGAATCAGAACAGGCCCAGGCACTGCCCCATAATAATGACGAAAATGAGCTCGCTGATGACAGCCCGCACGGATTGAGTGATATCTGGCTGCGTCTTAGCCGTCACTTCACGCCGGAATCCGCCCTCTTCCGTCATGCGGTAAGAATGTCGCTGGTGTTGTGCTTCGGCTACGCCATCATTCAGATAACCGGAATGCATCACGGGTATTGGATCTTGCTGACAAGTTTGTTTGTCTGCCAGCCAAACTATAACGCCACGCGCCACCGCCTGAAGTTAAGGATTATTGGTACGCTGGTAGGTATCGCAATTGGTATTCCTGTGCTGTGGTTTGTGCCATCATTGGAAGGGCAGCTGGTGCTGCTGGTTATTACCGGCGTGCTCTTTTTTGCCTTCCGTAACGTGCAATACGCCCATGCAACGATGTTCATCACACTTTTGGTGCTACTGTGTTTCAACTTGCTGGGTGAAGGTTTTGAAGTGGCGTTACCTCGCGTAATCGATACGCTGATTGGTTGTGCCATTGCGTGGGCGGCAGTGAGCTACATCTGGCCTGACTGGAAGTTTCGCAATCTGCCGCGAATGCTCGAACGCGCCACAGAGGCCAACTGCCGGTATCTCGATGCCATACTGGAACAATACCATCAGGGGCGTGATAACCGTCTGGCGTATCGTATTGCCCGCCGCGATGCACACAACCGTGATGCTGAACTGGCGTCGGTGGTATCAAATATGTCCAGCGAACCGAACGTTACCCCGCAAATTCGCGAAGCCGCGTTTCGGTTGCTGTGCCTTAACCATACGTTTACCAGCTATATCTCAGCCCTCGGTGCTCACCGGGAGCAGTTAACTAATCCTGAAATTCTGGCGTTTCTTGATGACGCCGTTTGCTATGTTGATGACGCGCTACATCATCAACCTGCTGATGAAGAACGCGTCAATCAGGCATTAGCTGGCCTGAAACAGCGGATGCAGCAACTTGAACCACGGGCAGACAGCAAAGAACCTCTGGTCGTACAACAAGTTGGGTTATTGATTGCATTACTGCCAGAGATTGGTCGTCTGCAACGCCAGATTACTCAAGTTCCGCAGGAAACTCCTGTTTCGGCGTAAGAGAGTCAGCCCATTCTGCAAGCTCCTGGCGGCGTGCCACTGGGAGCGCAGCTTCATGAATGCCGATAATGGCCCCTTCAAGCATAAACAGAATCTTTTCTGTCACCAGACAGTTTTGCTGCCGCAGTCGCAACCAACACATTTTTGCCCCAAGTATACGTAACGCCCGTACATCCTTAATCCCCACCTCCCCGAGAATCGCTTCCAGATGAAAAGACATATTGGGCAAATCTTTCAGTCTTTCCCGGGTATTGCGCGTGCTTTTCTCTTTCAGCGCTGCATCGAGAGAATATTTCGACAGACGCACCAGCTTCAGTTGATTTCGCCATAGACTTTCATCAACCCGATAGTAATTGAGGGTAACGGATCGGCCACACTTTTTATATGTCAGCCAGACAGGCGGATGTTTTACACAGTACTGTGCACTTTGCTCACAAGCCCGAAGATACAACTCACCATCAGAAACCATCGCAAACACCGTGTCGTCAACGGTCAGGCTGTAACTACCAAACAATGATCGGTATTCAATTGTGCCCAACGTTGCCAGGTATTCTTGTGATTTATAGATCCGCTTATAGGAGAGGTTTTTCATAAAATTCCTTTTAAAATCATAACATAAAAGAATGATTCACATTAACGGATCCGTTAACTACGAAAATAGGCAACTTATTCTTAAGGGGCAAGATTAATTTATGTTTTCCCGTCACCAACGACAAAATTTGCGAGGCTCTTTCCGAAAATAGAGTTGATCTTTGTCGTCACTGGATGTACTGTACATCCATACAGTAACTCACAGGGGCTGGATTGATTATGTACACTTCAGGCTATGCACATCGTTCTTCGTCGTTCTCATCCACAGCAAGTAAAATTGCGCGTGTCTCTACGGAAAACACTACAGCCGGGCTTATCAGTGAAGTTGTCTATCGCGAAGATCAGCCCATGATGACGCAACTTCTACTGTTGCCGTTGTTACAGCAACTCGGTCAGCAATCGCGCTGGCAACTCTGGTTAACACCGCAACAAAAACTGAGTCGCGAATGGGTTCAGGCATCTGGGCTACCCTTAACGAAAGTAATGCAGATTAGCCAGCTCTCCCCTTGCCACACCGTGGAGTCAATGGTTCGCGCTTTACGCACGGGCAATTACAGCGTGGTGATCGGTTGGTTGGCAGATGATTTGACTGAAGAAGAGCATGCTGAACTTGTTGATGCGGCAAATGAAGGTAACGCTATGGGGTTTATTATGCGTCCGGTAAGCGCATCCTCTCACGCAACGAGACAACTTTCCGGGCTAAAAATTCACTCTAATTTGTATCATTAAGTAAATTTAGGATTAATCCTGGAACTTTTTTTGTCGCCCAGCCAATGCTTTCAGTCGTGACTAATTTTCCTTGCGGAGGCTTGTCTGAAGCGGTTTCCGCGATTTTCTTCTGTAAATTGTCGCTGACAAAAAAGATTAAACGTACCTTATACAAGACTTTTTTTTCATATGCCTGACGGAGTTCACACTTGTAAGTTTTCAACTACGTTGTAGACTTTACATCGCCAGGGGTGCTCGGCATAAGCCGAAGATATCGGTAGAGTTAATATTGAGCAGATCCCCGGTGAAGGATTTAACCGTGTTATCTCGTTGGAGATATTCATGGCGTATTTTGGATGATAACGAGGCGCAAAAAATGAAAAAGACAGCTATCGCGATTGCAGTGGCACTGGCTGGTTTCGCTACCGTAGCGCAGGCCGCTCCGAAAGATAACACCTGGTACACTGGTGCTAAACTGGGCTGGTCCCAGTACCATGACACTGGTTTTATTCCTAACAATGGTCCGACCCACGAAAACCAACTGGGTGCAGGTGCTTTTGGTGGTTACCAGGTTAACCCGTATGTTGGCTTTGAAATGGGTTACGACTGGTTAGGTCGTATGCCGTACAAAGGCGACAACATCAACGGCGCATACAAAGCTCAGGGCGTTCAGCTGACCGCTAAACTGGGTTACCCAATCACTGACGATCTGGACATCTACACTCGTCTGGGTGGTATGGTATGGCGTGCAGACACCAAGGCTAACGTACCTGGTGGCGCATCCTTTAAAGACCACGACACCGGCGTTTCTCCGGTCTTCGCTGGCGGTGTTGAGTATGCGATCACTCCTGAAATCGCTACCCGTCTGGAATACCAGTGGACCAACAACATCGGTGACGCACACACCATCGGCACTCGTCCGGACAACGGCATGCTGAGCCTGGGTGTTTCTTACCGTTTCGGTCAGGGCGAAGCAGCTCCAGTAGTTGCTCCGGCTCCAGCTCCGGCCCCGGAAGTACAGACCAAGCACTTCACTCTGAAGTCTGACGTTCTGTTCACCTTCAACAAAGCAACCCTGAAACCGGAAGGTCAGGCTGCTCTGGATCAGCTGTACAGCCAGCTGAGCAACCTGGATCCGAAAGACGGTTCCGTAGTTGTTCTGGGTTACACTGACCGCATCGGTTCTGACGCTTATAACCAGGCTCTGTCCGAGCGTCGTGCTCAGTCCGTTGTTGATTACCTGATCTCTAAAGGTATCCCGGCAGACAAAATCTCCGCACGTGGTATGGGCGAATCCAACCCGGTTACTGGCAACACCTGTGACAACGTGAAACAGCGTGCTGCACTGATCGATTGCCTGGCTCCGGATCGTCGCGTAGAGATCGAAGTTAAAGGCATCAAAGACGTTGTAACTCAGCCGCAGGCTTAAGTTCTCGTCTGGTAAAAAACCCCGCTGCTGCGGGGTTTTTTTTCGCCTTGCGTAAATTGAACTGACTTTTGACAGTTATTCCTTACCCAGCAATGCCTGCAGATCCTGCTTCAAAGAAGACATTTTATTCGCGTATTTCTCTTTGTTTTCCGCATCTTCAATCAGCTGAACAATCGTTTCAGAAAGCGTTTTACCGCGACGCTGCGCAAGGCCAGCCAGACGTTGCCAGACGATAAATTCCAGATCGATCGATTTTTTGCGCGTATGCTGGTGTTCCGCATTAAAATGGCGCTTCCGTCTGGCCCGAATGGTCTGCTTCATGCGATTGACCAGTTCCGGATTCATATGCTTGTCAATCCAACCATTTACCAGCACGGGTTCATTTTCCAGCGAGAGCAACTCATCGACGGCTTCCTGGGCGGCACTGGCTTCTATGTAACGGGTGATTAACTCCCCTTCGCGGTGCTTCTTCACCAGATACTTCCATTTCCAACCGCTTTCAAGATTTTCAAGTTGTTGATATTTCATAGCGATCTCAATGTTACCGTGTAACTCTTTACAGAATATCAGCTTTTTAGGCCAGTGAAGAAAAGAATCTCCATCCTGTGAGCTTTAACGCCCATGCCAGGCGTATTGTCGTTGCTTTCTACGTGTGCTGCAGTGCCGGTTACGGTATAATCGCGGCTTTGACAACAGACTAAAAAACATCAACTTTGACCATTACGAAACTTGCATGGCGTGACCTGGTTCCTGATACCGATAGCTATCAGGAAATATTTGCTCAGCCACATTTGATTGACGAAAACGATCCTTTATTCAGTGATACTCAACCGCGACTGCAATTTGCGCTGGAGCAGTTGCTGCATACGCGAGCATCCTCCTCTTTTATGCTGGCGAAGGCCCCGGAAGAGTCTGAGTATCTGAATCTTATTGCTGATGCCGCGCGTACGCTACAAAGCGATGCAGGCCAACTGGTGGGCGGTCACTATGAAGTTTCCGGCCACACTATCCGCTTACGTCACGCAGTGAGTGCAGATGATAATTTTGCGACTTTAACGCAAGTTGTCGCTGCCGACTGGGTAGAAGCAGAGCAACTCTTTGGCTGCCTGCGTCAGTTTAATGGCGATATTACCCTGCAGCCTGGTCTGGTGCATCAGGCAAATGGCGGTATTCTCATCATCTCTTTGCGTACACTGCTGGCGCAACCTCTGCTGTGGATGCGGCTGAAAAATATCGTTAACCGCGAGCGTTTTGACTGGGTTGCGTTTGATGAGTCGCGCCCTCTCCCCGTCTCTGTGCCTTCGATGCCATTGAAGCTGAAAGTCATTCTGGTAGGCGAACGCGAATCATTGGCTGATTTCCAGGAGATGGAGCCAGAGCTTTCAGAGCAGGCTATTTATAGCGAATTTGAAGATACTCTGCAGATTGTCGATGCGGAGTCAGTAAGCCAGTGGTGTCGCTGGGTGACATTTACCGCCAGACATAATCACTTACCAGCACCGGGAGCGGATGCCTGGCCGGTACTTATCCGCGAAGCAGCACGCTACACTGGTGAACAAGAAACACTTCCGCTTAGCCCGCAGTGGATCCTCCGCCAGTGTCAAGAGGTCGCCTCCCTGTGTGATGGCGACACCTTCTCCGGCGAGCAGCTAAACTTAATGCTACAGCAGCGTGAATGGCGCGAAGGTTTCCTCGCTGAACGCATGCAGGATGAGATCCTTCAGGAGCAAATCCTGATTGAAACCGAAGGCGAACGCATCGGGCAAATTAACGCCCTTTCGGTCATTGAATTTCCGGGTCATCCACGCGCTTTTGGCGAACCTTCTCGCATTAGCTGCGTTGTGCATATTGGCGATGGTGAATTCACCGACATCGAACGCAAAGCGGAGCTTGGCGGCAATATCCATGCGAAAGGGATGATGATCATGCAAGCGTTCCTGATGTCGGAACTACAGCTTGAGCAACAGATCCCCTTCTCAGCATCGCTGACATTTGAGCAGTCATACAGTGAAGTGGATGGCGATAGTGCCTCGATGGCTGAACTCTGCGCCCTGATAAGCGCCCTCGCCGATGTGCCGGTGAATCAGAGTATCGCTATCACAGGTTCAGTCGATCAGTTCGGTCGCGCCCAGCCAGTCGGTGGTTTAAATGAGAAAATCGAAGGCTTCTTTGCTATTTGCCAGCAACGTGAGTTAACGGGGAAACAAGGTGTCATTATCCCCACAGCTAACGTTCGCCATTTAAGTCTTCACAGTGAACTGGTGAAAGCGGTAGAAGAAGGCAAATTCACCATCTGGGCAGTAGACGATGTGACTGACGCACTGCCGTTATTATTAAATCTGGTGTGGGATGGCGAAGGCCAGACGACGCTGATGCAAACCATCCAGGAACGTATCGCACAAGCATCGCAACAGGAAGGACGTCACCGTTTTCCATGGCCATTACGTTGGCTGAACTGGTTTATTCCGAACTGATCGGACTTGTTCAGCGTACACGTGTTAGCTATCCTGCGTGCTTCAATAAAATAAGGCTTACAGAGAACATGGTAGATAAACGCGAATCCTATACAAAAGAAGACCTTCTTGCCTCTGGTCGCGGTGAACTGTTTGGCGCTAAAGGCCCGCAATTGCCAGCACCAAACATGCTGATGATGGACCGTGTGGTCAAAATGACCGAAACGGGTGGTAACTTCGACAAAGGGTATGTTGAAGCAGAGCTGGATATCAATCCGGATCTGTGGTTCTTCGGATGCCACTTTATCGGCGATCCGGTTATGCCGGGATGCCTGGGCCTGGACGCAATGTGGCAGCTGGTAGGGTTCTACCTCGGCTGGCTGGGCGGCGAAGGTAAAGGTCGCGCGCTGGGCGTAGGTGAAGTGAAATTCACAGGCCAGGTGCTGCCGACGGCGAAAAAAGTGACCTATCGTATTCACTTTAAACGCATAGTTAACCGTCGTCTGATTATGGGCCTGGCTGATGGCGAAGTGCTGGTTGATGGTCGTTTGATCTATACCGCCAACGACCTGAAAGTCGGTCTGTTCCAGGATACGTCTGCCTTCTGATAATAATCAGACAGAGTATATAAAGGCGAAACCTCCGCAATGCGGAGGTTTCTTTTTAAAGAGACAGAATCAGGCCATTACTACCCTGTCCGCCATGGCTTCTCGCCAGCCTCCCAGCCATTGTGACCTTTGATTCAGCGTCTGATAGGGACACATTTCTTTTGAGCGTCCGGCGATGCCGGCCTGATAACCACGTTGATGTGCCCGTTCCAGGCGATCTCGTTTTTGTCTCTTCATGCCTCGTTTCCCTCATACTGGTTTCTGGTGGAAAAGAAAACAGTGATTACTAAATATGCAATCACAGTTAAGCAATACCGCGAATCATAACTGCCGTCAATGCGCAAAATTCACGCCACTGTCATATTTGTGAGCTACATGGGCATGTCGGTTGTACAAAAAATGTGAAGAGGAACAACTTTTTCCGCACGTTAGAAACAAAAAAACCGCCTCAGGCAACATACCGGAGGCGGTTATATTTACAAATCTTTATGATTAAGGTAGACGCTTTATCTCTTGCGCAATAGAAGCGGCTTCCTGACTCCAGACACTGGCCAGCACTTTAACCATCTCATCGTAACCATCCTGAGTTTGCATTCCTTCCAGACGGAACGGACGTTTGATCAGTTGTCCCTGGTGGTTCAACAGCCACTCACCACTGACAATGACCTTGCCATCATAGCGACCGTTAAACTCCGTGACGGTAACATTGAGCGTGTCCTGGGCGCTTCCCAGAGGCTGGGAGGCAACCACCCAGCCGGGTAGTTGCGTACTCAGGTTGGCAACCAGGGTGTTGCGCAACTGTTGATCCAACGGGCTGGCCCACAAGTTGTTGTTGGCAATCACATACTTCACATCACTGGTTTGATAAACCACACCATTCCCCGCCAGATAGTCAGGAACAGCGACCTGCTCAACCCATAACAGGCGATTACCCTGGCTGGCGGTGCTTTGTGTACCGCTCTGCACCACAGGTAACTGGTAATAGTTTTTATTAATTTCACCGGAGCTGCATCCGGCCAGCCACAGTGCCGCAATCGTCACTAGCCACTTTTTCATTGTTTCGCCCTCTTCGGCTCTGGATCTTTTTTGTCCTTCGCTTCAAATACCAGCGCGTTACTCTTCTCGTTGAGCGTTTTCAGCACCGGTTGCAGTTCTCGCAACACCTGATCAAGGCGCTGCATATCCGCCACCATCTTGTTGTAGGCTGCGGAACCAGGCTGGAAGCCCTGCATACTGCGATTCAATTCACGCAACGTTGACTGCATATCCGTCGGTAACTGCTGCATCGACTGGCTGGCGAGGATCTTGTTCATGCTATCCAGCGTCGTTTGCAGGTTTTTCATTGTGCGCTGACTTTCAGAAAGCGTACTGGTTGCCTGTTCAATCATCGGATTCAGTGGCAGTTTGTTGATCTTATCCAACGCTTCCATCAGTCGTTGCTGGATTTGCGCCAGGCCGCCGCTGACGGTCGGGATAATCTGATAACCATTAAATTCACGAATACCGGTTATTGCAGGCGTATTTGGATAGAAATCGAGATCAACATACAGTGCGCCAGTGACCAGGTTTCCGGTTTTCAGCGATCCGCGTAAACCACGTTTCAACAATTCGCCAAGGTGCTCAACAACATCCGCATTTTCGCCAAGCTGCATTTTCAGCCGCTCTGGCTCGATACGAATCAGTACCGGAATACGGTAATCATCGTTAAATGTCTGACGCATATTCGGCGCAAAGAATGGCACTTTGCTTACGGTACCCAGGCGAATACCCCGGAATTCTACCGGAGCTCCCGGTTGCAGACCGCGTACCGAATCTTTAAAGAACATCAGATAATCAATGTGATCGGTGTACAACGAATCCTGAATGCTCTTCTGATCATCATACAAAACGAAAGCTGTTTTCGGTGCCACTGGCTGCCCTAAATCCAGACCTTCCGGCACATCAAAGCTGACACCGCCACTAAGCAGCGTTGTCAATGAGCCCATCTCCACACGCATTCCCGCTGACGTCAGATCAACCGCAATGCCACTATCTTTCCAGAAACGAACATTGCTGGTCACCAGTCGGTCATAAGGTGCATTGATGAACAGTTGATAGCTGATATTGCGTTTTTGCGTATCGAAAGTGCTGGTTTCAACCGAACCTACCCGATAGCCACGGAACAGCACCGGATCCCCTGGCGAGAGCTGCCCGGCTTTTTTGCTATCGAGAAGCACACGGATACCTTTCGCATCAGGCGGGGCCAACGGTGGCGAGTCCAGCAAATCGTATTTATCCATTTTGCTGCCTTTCGCGCCTGGCTGCAGTTCGATATAAACCCCAGACAGCAGCGTTCCCAGGCCGCTAATCCCTTCTCGACCAATCTGCGGTTTCACCACCCAAAAGACGGTATCTTTATGCAGCAATTTTTCCATACCGGAATTCAGCCGCGCTTTGATTTCAACGTGCGTCAAATCATCAGCCAGTGTGGCGCTTTCAACCACGCCGACGTCAACGCTACGGCTTTTAATGGTGGTTTTGCCACCTTCAATTCCTTCCGCATTCGCGGTGATCAGGGTCACTTCCGGTCCCTGATGGCTGTAATGATAAAAAAGAACCCAGGCCCCAATGAGCGCCGTGACGATAGGAAATATCCACACGGGAGACCAGTTCTTCACTTTCTGGATTTTGGCTTCCCCATTATTAGATTCCATACTGTCAGGACTCCTCATGCTCTGATTCAGGTTGACGATCCCACGACAAACGCGGGTCAAACGTCATAGCAGAAAACATTGTCATTATGACGACTAAAGCAAACATTAATGCACCCATTGCCGGATAAATACTCATTAAACCTCCCATACGCACCAGCGCCGAGAGCACCGCGATAACGAAAACGTCAATCATCGACCAGCGGCCTACAAACTCAACAACTTCATAAATCAAATGCATTCTTTCACTGTCGCGCTTGCCGTGTCCTTTGGCATCCCAACACAGCCACGCAATGGCGATCATCTTTAACGTTGGCACCATAATACTGGCCAGAAAGATCACCGCAGCGACGGGATAAGAGCCTTCGCTCCATAACAGAATGACCCCAGCGAGAATCGTCGACGGCATCTTCGAGCCTAATAAATCCGTCACCATGATGGGCAAAATATTAGCCGGAAGATACAGCATGATAGACGTTACAAGCAGCGCGAGTGTCCACTGCAGGCTGTTTCTACGCCGAACGTACCCTTTGGTACTACAACGCGGGCACACGGGTTCATCAGCAGGAAGGATTGCCGTACAACAGGAACACGAACGCAGCCCCTGGCGTATCCCCGTGACGCCTGGTTTTAGCGGCTGGCGCAGTTCTGGCATCGGGGCGATGTCGTCCCATAACCAGCGACGATCAACGCACTGAAAAGCGCGCAGTTGCAGGACACAAAATAAACACCAGGGGAGAAAGCTGCTGCCTACCCCAATGCTGCCGTAAGCCATCAGTTTAACGAAACTGACCAGCACACCCGCGAGGAAAATCTCCGCCATTCCCCAGGTTTTGAGTTGAAAAAGCACCCGTGCCAGTTGCTCTTTTAAACGGACCGGTAATTCCGCGCGATTCACCAGTAACAGAATGGTTATCAGACAAAACGCGGGAACCAGTTGCACAAACAACAGGAAAAAGGTGCCGAGGCTGGCGTAGTCCTCAGAAAAAAGCACGCCGGGAATTTCCAGTAATGTAATTTCACTGGTAACTCCTGCAACGTTCATATTCACAAAAGGAAACAAGTTGGACAGCAACAGCATGAACAGTGCAGCCAACGCATAGGCGGTGGGACGCTGCCGAGGGGCATCCCACGCCACGGTTAACGTTGTGCCACACCGGGGACATGCCGCTTTCTGACCATGCTCAAGGCGCGGTAACGCCACCAGCATGTCACACTGCGAGCACAGGATGTGCTTCGCGGCATGATGATGTTCGCACATTGGTACTCCTTAATGATGCGCTATTTTGCAGATGACTAACAAAGTGTTGGTTTTCATGCCTGATAAACCCAGTACATCAGGCACTTTTACCATTGTCAGCAGTCTCTGTTTAAATCGACTATTTTGCGATCAGCCACCATTTTTTAACGCTTCAAGATACTCCCAGCGTTCAAAGGCTTGCTCCAGCTCCTGCTCTGCAGCAGCCATATCAGCGAGCACTTTTTGCGTCTGCTCATGCGGCTGACTGAAGAAGGAAGCATCCGCCACTTGCGTCTGTAAAGCTTCCAGCTTCGCCTCCAGATCTTCAAGCAATTGCGGTAGCTGCTCCAGTTCGCGCTGCAATTTATAGCTTAGTTTGCTACTGCTGCGTTTTACAGTTTCTGCTTTTGGCGCAGCGGCTTCTTCGCTTTTTTTCACCGCAGGCTGTTTGAGCGCCACATACTGTTCTTGCTGACCACGGGCATCATGATAACCGCCGACATAACGACCAATTTTACCGCCGCCTTCGAAGATCCAGCATTCTGTAACGGTGTTATCGACAAACTGACGATCGTGGCTAACCAGCAATACCGTGCCCTGATAGCTGTCGATCAGTTCTTCCAGCAGTTCCAGCGTTTCGACATCAAGATCGTTGGTCGGTTCGTCAAGAATCAATAAGTTGCTTGGTTTGAGGAACAAACGCGCCAACAACAAGCGGTTACGCTCACCGCCAGAAAGCGCACGTACCGGCGTCATCGCCCGTTTTGGATGGAACAGGAAGTCCTGCAAATAGCCCAATACGTGGCGTGGCTTGCCGTTAACCATCACCTCTTGCTTACCTTCGGCAAGGTTATCCATCACCGTTTTATCGGGATCCAGTTCCGCGCGGTGCTGATCGAAATAAGCCACTTCCAGTTTGGTGCCAACGTGAATACGCCCGCTGTCTGCTTGAAGCTGACCGAGCATCAGTTTCAGCAGCGTGGTTTTGCCGCACCCATTCGGACCAATCAGGGCAATTTTGTCGCCGCGTAGAACCTGGGCAGAAAAATCTTTCACCAGTTGCTTACCGTCAACCTGGTAGCAAACGTCCTCCATTTCGAAAACGATCTTACCGGAGCGGCTGGCTTCTTCCACCTGCATCTTTGCGGTACCCATTACTTCGCGACGTTCACCACGCTCGCGACGCATTGCTTTCAGGGCGCGTACGCGGCCTTCATTACGGGTACGACGTGCTTTGATCCCCTGGCGGATCCACACCTCTTCCTGCGCCAGTTTGCGATCGAACTCGGCATTTTGTAATTCTTCCACGCGCAGGGCTTCTTCTTTTTCCAGCAGGTACTGGTCGTAATTCCCTGGATAGGTCACCAGCTTGCCGCGATCGAGATCAACAATGCGCGTCGCCATATTGCGGATAAACGAACGGTCGTGGGAAATGAAAATAATTGTCCCATTGAAGGTTTTGAGGAACCCTTCCAGCCAGTCGATGGTTTCAATATCCAGGTGGTTAGTCGGTTCGTCGAGCAGCAATACGCGCGGATTGCTCACCAGCGCGCGTCCTAATGCCGCTTTACGCAACCAGCCGCCGGAAAGCGACGACAGCGCAACATTAGGATCTAATCCCAGTTGCGCCAGCACTTCGTTGATGCGGTTTTCCAGCTGCCACAGGTTGTGGTGATCCAGCTGTTCCTGAACCTTCGCCAGTTCGTTGAGATTTTTCTCGCTCGGGTCGTTCATCACCAGGCGCGAAATATCGTGATAGCGTTTCAGGTATTCCGCTTGTTCTTCAATGCCTTCGGCAACGAAATCATAAACGCTACCCTCAACGTTACGCGGCGGATCCTGTTGCAGACGAGCTACAATCAAATCTTGCTCATAAATAATGCGACCGTCATCCAGCCCCTGTTCACGGTTGAGGATCTTCATTAACGTCGATTTGCCTGCGCCGTTACGACCCACCAGACAAACACGTTCGTTATCTTCGATATGCAGTTCTGCGTTATCGAGAAGCGGCGCGTCGCTGAACGAAAGCCATGCGCCATGCATACTGATTAATGACATTACTATTCCTTTCAGGCTGCGGTAATCAGCCAGCAGTTGTGGATCTGGCGGTTACGGGCGAAATCCTGGGAGAGCGTTTTTTGCGTAATTTCTTGTGCTTTCAGTCCCAGTTTCGCCAGGCCGTCGAGATCCATACGGAAGCCGCGTTTGTTGTTCGAGAACATGATCGTCCCACCTGCACGCAGCAGACGTTTCAAATCTTTCATCAGCGCCAGATGATCGCGCTGAACATCAAACGCATCTTCCATTCGTTTTGAGTTAGAGAAGGTTGGCGGATCGATAAAGATCAGATCGAACTGTTCATTTGCCTCACGCAGCCACGCCAGGCAATCGGCCTGAATCAGGCGATGCGCACGCCCGGTTAGGCCATTCAGACGCAGGTTGCGTTCTGCCCACTCCAGATAAGTACGCGACATATCCACGGTGGTGGTGCTGCGCGCGCCGCCTAATCCCGCATGCACGGTGGCGCTACCGGTATAGGAGAACAGGTTGAGGAAATCTTTGCCTTTGCTCATCTGACCGAGCATACGACGGGCGATACGGTGATCGAGGAACAGACCGGTATCGAGGTAATCCGTCAGGTTCACCCACAAGTGAGCGTTATATTCGGTAACTTCAAGAAACTCGCCCTTCTCGCCCAGTTTCTGGTACTGATTTTTGCCCTTCTGGCGTTCACGGGTTTTCAGCACCAGTTTGTTTGGCGCAATCCCCAGTACCGAAATGGTTGCAGCGATAATATCGAACAGACGCTGACGCGCTTTGTGCGCATCAATAGTTTTTGGCGGCGCATACTCCTGCACCACCACCCAGTCGGCATAACGATCAACTGCAACGTTGTATTCCGGCAGATCGGCGTCATACAGGCGGTAACATTCAATCCCTTCCAGGCGAGCCCACTTCTCGAATTTTTTGAGGTTCTTACGCAGGCGGTTAGCGTAGTCTTCCGCTACCATCGCCGGTTTGCTGTCTGGAGTGCTTTCGGCAACGTGGTAATTTTTCTGTACGCAGTCCAGCGGGCCGTTTTTCGCCTTGTACTGTTTGTCTGCACGCAGCTGCAGGCAACTTAGCAGATCCGGCGAGGCACTAAACAAAGAGAGATTCCAGCCACCGAACTGGTTTTTCATGATTCGGCCCAGCAGACTATGCAGCGCAATCAGCGCCGGTTCGCTGTCCAGACGTTCACCGTATGGCGGGTTGCTCAACACTGTACCGTACGGCCCTTTCGGCAGCGGATTGGTCAGTTGCGCGACATCTTTCACCTCAAAGGTGATCAGTTCACCAATCCCCGCAAGACGGGCGTTAGTGCGCGCACGTTGAATCACACGTGCGTCACTGTCCGAACCGTAGAAATGGGAGCTATACTCCGCCAGGCCTTTACGGGCACGATTTTGCGCTTCCGCTTTCACTTCCTGCCAGATAGCTTCATCATGCTGCGCCCAGCCGCTAAAGCCCCAACGGCCACGGTGCAAGCCCGGTGCGCGGTCGGTCGCCAGCATCGCTGCTTCAATCAGCAACGTACCAGAACCACACATTGGATCGAGCAGTGGTGTTCCTGGCTGCCAGCCGGATCGTATCACAATCGCGGCTGCCAGGGTTTCTTTGATCGGTGCAATACCAGCACGATCACGATAGCCACGCAGATGCAAGCCATCACCACTGAGATCAAGGGCGATATTGGCGGTTTCTTTATGCAGCCAGACGTTAACGCGAATATCCGGCGCATCGCGATCAACATTGGGACGTGGCAGATTTTTCCGCGTGAAAGCATCGACGATCGCGTCTTTCACTTTCATCGCGCCGTACTGGCTGTTGCGAATGGTGTCATTTAAACCACTGAAATGGACAGCGAAGGTCGCGCCAGGATTAAACATCTCTGTCCAGTTGATCGCCTGAACGCCGAGATAGAGGTCTAAATCACTGTAAACCTTACACTCGCCCAGCGGCAACATAATACGCGAGGCCAGGCGGCTCCACATCAGGCTCTGGTAAACAAGCCGTGTGTCGCCCTTGAAATGGACCCCACCCTGAACCACCTGGCATTCAACGGCCCCCAGGTTTTCCAGTTCAGTTTTTAACAGCTCTTCCAGCCCACGGGCCGTACTGGCAAACAGAGAATTCATATCGTCACTTTTACTCTAAGAAAATTGTTGCGCATTATAGCTAATAAGCGCGTCATGTCATAAAGTTGAGGGCTTATTTTCATTTGAGGACCGCACCGTGGCGACATTAACCCGGCTTTTTATTCATCCTGTTAAATCGATGCGCGGCATTGGTCTTACACATACCCTGGCAGATGTCAGTGGTCTGGCCTTCGATCGCATCTTTATGATCACGGAACCTGACGGTACGTTTATTACCGCTCGCCAGTTTCCGCTAATGGTACGGTTTACTCCTTCACCCGTGCATGATGGCTTGCATCTCACCGCACCAGATGGCAGTAGCGCATATGTTCGTTTTGCTGATTTCGCCACACAAGACGCACCAACCGAAGTTTGGGGCACACATTTTACCGCGCGAATTGCGCCAGACGCGATCAACAAATGGCTAAGTGGATTTTTCTCCCGCGAAGTGCAATTACGCTGGGTGGGGCCACAAATGACCCGGCGCGTGAAACGCCACAACACTGTACCCCTGTCATTTGCTGATGGCTATCCTTACCTTCTTGCTAACGAGGCCTCGTTACGTGCTCTCCAACAACGTTGTCCGGCCAGTGTAAAAATGGAGCAATTCCGCCCCAATCTGGTGGTTTCCGGTGCATCGGCCTGGGAAGAAGATAGCTGGAAAGTGATTCGCATTGGTGATGTCGTGTTTGATGTGGTTAAGCCTTGTAGCCGCTGTATTTTCACCACCGTCAGCCCAGAAAAAGGGCAAAAACATCCGGCAGGCGAACCATTAAAAACGCTGCAATCTTTCCGTACTGCCCAGGATAACGGCGATGTCGATTTTGGTCAGAATTTAATTGCCCGTAATAGCGGCGTGATTCGCGTTGGCGATGAGGTGGAAATTCTGGCAACGGCTCCGGCTAAAATTTACGGCGCAGGTGCCGCTGATGATACTGCCAACATCACGCAACAACCGGACGCAAACGTAGATATTGACTGGCAGGGACAGGCATTTCGTGGAAATAACCAACAGGTGCTGCTGGAGCAATTAGAAAATCAGGGAATTCGTATCCCTTATTCTTGCCGCGCGGGCATTTGTGGAAGTTGCCGTGTTCAGCTTTTAGAAGGCGAAGTCACGCCGCTAAAAAAATCAGCAATAGGCGATGATGGCACTATTCTTTGCTGTAGCTGTGTACCGAAGACTGCGCTTAAGCTGGCGCGTTAGACTGCCTGTTCGAGGCTGAAGCTGTCAACATTAACCTGCGGTTTCAGCCTGTCGTTCATGATTTTAATGGCGTCGCCCAACTGCATCGCGCGACCCGCAATAACAACGCAGGGTTGTGCCAGTAGACATAGCGCGGCATTCTCGCCAGATTCAACGACCAGTAAATTCACTTGCTCATGAGTGTCGCTCAACCAAACGTAGGCCGCATCGCCCGGCATGGGCATCCACATTTCACCATGAGATACAAAATGCCAGCTTTTCGGCATTTGCGGTTTGAGATAACGAATTGCTACCAGTGCATTCAGCACCAGTTCGGCTTTTTGTTCTTTAGATAAATTAAAATCGCGGCACTTTTCTTCAAAAGAGAAATAGAGCGCGGCGTCATCAACGCAAAAGCCTGCGGGAGAAAAGGCATCTGGAGTCAACATTTTGCGCGCAAAACGTGAGCGAAATAGCATACCATTGGCTAAATCGAGCATCATTCGATCGTGCTCTTCATCGTAATACCAACGCCAGTTATCGTCTGGTTTAATTCGCATCTGCCACTCCCCAACCTTATAAAACCGCAGCGACACAATCCATTGTCGCTTCGCTTAATAACCTCAACAATAAAAGTACAAAATGTCTAAATAAGCAACAGCGATGAATATAAAACAACCAGGGCTGAAAATAAAGCCCTGATTATCTTATAAAGAGGAATTTGAAGAAATAATTAGATATGGGTAACGATTTCTTTAATCAGCGGCGGACCTTTAAAAATAAAACCAGAATAAATTTGCACCAGTGAGGCACCCGCAGCAATCTTTTCACGCGCAGCGATAACCGAGTCAATGCCGCCAACACCAATAATCGGCAAGCGTCCGTTTAATTCCTGTGACAAGCGGCGAATAATTTCGGTGCTTTTTAACTGAAGCGGACGACCACTTAAGCCACCGGTTTGATCGCAATTTTTCATTCCCTGAACCAGAGAACGATCGAGTGTGGTATTGGTTGCAATAACGCCATCAATATTATGGCGAACTAAACTATCGGCAACCTGGATCAATTCTTCTTCAGAAAGATCCGGCGCGATCTTCACTGCGATCGGCACATATTTATGGTGCATCACTTGCAAATCATTTTGTTTATTTTTAATCGCAGTTAAGAGATCATCCAGCGCTTCACCATATTGCAGTGTGCGTAATCCTGGGGTATTTGGCGATGAAATATTGATGGCGATATATCCCGCATAGGCATAGATTTTTTCCATACAAATCAGATAGTCATCTTTACCATGCTCCACCGGCGTATCTTTATTTTTGCCGATGTTAATACCCAGAACGCCGTCATAATGGGCTTTTTTTACGTTCTCTACGAGGTTATCAACGCCAAGATTATTAAAGCCCATACGGTTGATCAAACCTTCGGCATCTACCAGACGAAAGAGACGCGGCTTGTCATTACCTGCCTGGGGACGTGGCGTGACGGTACCGATCTCGATCGATCCAAATCCCATCGCGCCTAACGCGTCAATGCACTCCCCGTCTTTATCAAGACCGGCGGCCAGACCAAGCGGATTTTTAAACGTCAGGCCCATGCAGTTAACAGGTTTCGCAGGCACTTTCTGCCGCACCAGTGCTTCAAACGGCGTTCCGGTAATACGGCGTAATTGCTGAAAAGTAAACTCATGAGCGCGCTCTGGATCGAGCTGGAAAAGGGCTTTACGAACGAAGGGGTAGTACATGAACTCTCCTGGATTCCCGGTGTGCAAACCGGGGGCGTATTATGTGCGAGTTCGGACCAAAAGGGAATTGACCTGCGGCAAAAAATAGCAAACGTTTTCTTATTGCGCTTTTTTTATGCTTTTTTTGGCTTTTCTTCCTCAGATAAATCATTTCGACTCGCGGACGCCCTCTGTCAGACTGACCGAATTGTTATCAATATTAACAAAACAAGAACAATTGGTTATAAGGAGAGAGTATGCGTGTCATCACCCTGGCGGGTAGTCCTCGCTTTCCTTCTCGCTCCAGCTCCTTGCTGGAATATGCGCGGGAAAAACTAAATGGCCTGGATGTAGAGGTTTATCACTGGAATTTGCAAAACTTCGTCCCGGAAGATCTGCTTTATGCTCGTTTCGATAGTCCGGCACTCAAGACCTTCACCGAACAGCTGCAACAGGCCGATGGGCTGATTGTCGCCACGCCTGTGTATAAAGCCGCCTATTCCGGTGCACTGAAAACCCTGCTCGACCTGCTGCCAGAACGTGCGTTGCAAGGCAAAGTGGTGCTGCCGCTGGCGACAGGCGGCACCGTGGCCCATCTGCTGGCGGTCGATTATGCCCTTAAGCCAGTTTTAAGTACGCTGAAAGCCCAGGAGATCCTGCACGGCGTGTTTGCCGATGACTCGCAAGTAATTGATTACCACCACAAACCCCAGTTCACGCCAAATCTGCAAACTCGTCTTGATACCGCGCTAGAAACTTTCTGGCAGGCGTTGCACCGCCGCGATGTTCAGGTTCCTGACCTACTGTCTCTGCGAGGTAATGCCCATGCGTAAGATCATTAAACTGGTGCTGGCGGGTTTACTTAGCGTCTCTACGATTGCGGTTGCTGCAGAATCCTCGCCTGAAGCGTTACGTATAGGCTATCAAAAAGGCAGTATTGGTATGGTGCTGGCAAAAAGCCACCAGTTACTGGAAAAACGCTATCCGCAAACAAAAATCTCCTGGGTCGAGTTCCCCGCTGGCCCACAGATGCTGGAGGCGTTAAACGTTGGCAGTATCGATCTCGGCAGTACCGGGGATATTCCGCCAATCTTTGCCCAGGCTGCCGGGGCTGATTTGGTATACGTGGGCGTCGAGCCACCGAAGCCCAAAGCCGAAGTGATTCTGGTGGCAGAAAACAGCCCGATCAAAACCGTAGCCGATCTTAAAGGTCACAAAGTTGCCTTTCAGAAAGGTTCCAGTTCGCACAATCTTTTACTGCGAGCCCTTCGCCAGGCCGGGCTTAAATTCACGGATATTCAGCCCACTTACCTGACGCCCGCTGATGCCCGCGCCGCGTTCCAGCAAGGTAACGTTGACGCCTGGGCTATCTGGGATCCCTACTACTCCGCTGCATTATTACAGGGCGGCGTGCGGGTGCTGAAAGACGGCACCGATCTCAATCAAACTGGATCGTTTTATCTGGCAGCTCGTCCGTATGCAGAAAAAAACGGCGCTTTTATTCAGGGTGTGCTGACAACCTTTAGTGAGGCCGATGCGTTAACCCGCAGCCAGCGCGAACAAAGCATCGCTTTACTGGCAAAAACGATGGGCTTACCGGCACCGGTTATTGCCTCGTATCTGGATCATCGTCCTCCCACCACCATCAAACCGTTGAGCGCTGAAGTTGCCGCCTTACAGCAGCAAACGGCAGATCTGTTTTATGAAAACCGTCTGGTGCCGAAAAAAGTCGATATTCGCCAGCGCATCTGGCAGCCCACTCAACTGGAAGGAAAACAATTATGAGTCTGAATATGTTCTGGTTTTTACCGACCCACGGTGACGGGCATTATCTGGGAACGGAAGAAGGTTCACGTCCGGTTGATCACGGTTATCTGCAACAAATTGCGCAAGCGGCGGATCGTCTGGGCTATACCGGTGTGCTGATCCCGACGGGGCGATCGTGTGAAGATGCGTGGCTGGTGGCGGCGTCGATGATCCCGGTGACACAACGGCTGAAGTTTCTTGTCGCCCTGCGCCCCAGCGTAACCTCACCTACCGTTGCCGCCCGCCAGGCCGCCACGCTTGACCGTCTCTCTAACGGACGTGCGTTGTTTAACCTGGTCACAGGCAGCGATCCCCAAGAACTGGCAGGCGACGGCGTGTTCCTTGATCATAGCGAGCGTTACGAAGCCTCGGCAGAATTTACCCAGGTCTGGCGGCGGTTGTTGCTTGGCGAGACTGTGGATTTCAACGGCAAACATATTCATGTACGCGGGGCCAAACTGCTCTTCCCGCCGATTCAACAGCCTTATCCTCCGCTTTACTTTGGCGGATCGTCAGATGTCGCCCAGGAGCTGGCGGCAGAACAAGTTGATCTCTACCTTACCTGGGGCGAACCACCGAAACTGGTAAAAGAGAAAATCGAACACGTGCGGGCGAAAGCTGCCGCACATGGACGCAAAATTCGTTTCGGTATTCGTCTGCATGTGATTGTTCGTGAAACCAACGACGAAGCGTGGCAGGCCGCCGAGCGGTTAATCTCGCATCTTGATGATGAAACTATCGCCAAAGCACAGGCCTCATTCGCCCGAACGGATTCCGTAGGACAACAGCGAATGGCGGCGCTACATAACGGCAAGCGCGACAATCTGGAGATCAGCCCCAATTTATGGGCGGGTGTTGGCTTAGTGCGCGGCGGTGCCGGGACGGCGCTGGTGGGCGATGGTCCTACGGTCGCCGCGCGAATCAACGAATACGCTGCACTTGGCATCGACAGTTTTGTGCTTTCGGGCTACCCGCATCTGGAAGAAGCGTATCGGGTCGGCGAGTTACTGTTCCCACATCTGGATGTCGCCATCCCGGAAATTCCCCAGCCACAACCGCTGAATCCACAAGGCGAAGCGGTGGCGAATGATTTTATCCCCCGTAACGTCGCGCAAAGCTAAGGAACACGATGATGGCAACGCCAGTGAAGAAGTGGTTATTGCGCGTTGCCCCCTGGTTTTTACCGGTGGGCATCGTGGCGGTGTGGCAACTGGCCTCCTCGGTTGGCTGGCTATCGACGCGTATTTTGCCCTCACCGGAAGGAGTGGTGATGGCGTTCTGGACGCTCTCTGCCAGCGGCGAACTGTGGCAGCATCTGGCGATCAGCTCCTGGCGTGCACTGATTGGTTTTTCAATTGGCGGATCGCTGGGATTAATTCTGGGGCTGATTAGCGGGCTGTCACGCTGGGGTGAGCGACTGCTGGATACCTCAATTCAGATGTTGCGCAACGTGCCGCATCTGGCGCTGATCCCGCTGGTGATTTTGTGGTTTGGCATTGATGAATCCGCAAAAATCTTTCTGGTGGCGCTCGGTACGCTATTCCCCATTTATATCAACACCTGGCATGGCATCCGTAATATCGACCGTGGGCTGGTGGAGATGGCACGTAGCTATGGATTATCCGGCATACCGCTGTTTATCCATGTGATCCTGCCTGGTGCCCTGCCCTCAATTATGGTCGGTGTGCGTTTTGCTTTGGGCCTGATGTGGCTGACGCTGATCGTTGCCGAAACTATTTCTGCCAATTCCGGCATTGGTTATCTGGCGATGAATGCGCGGGAGTTTCTGCAAACGGACGTGGTGGTAGTCGCCATTATTCTTTACGCCCTGCTCGGCAAACTTGCTGACGTCAGCGCGCAGCTGTTAGAGCGTCTCTGGTTGCGCTGGAACCCGGCTTATCATTTGAAGGAGGCCACGGTATGAATACTGCTCGTCTGAACCAGGGCACACCATTGTTGCTCAATGCAGTAAGCAAACATTACGCGGAAAATATCGTCCTGAACCAACTGGATTTACATATTCCGGCAGGTCAGTTTGTGGCGGTGGTGGGCCGCAGCGGTGGTGGCAAAAGTACCCTGCTGCGCCTGCTGGCAGGTCTGGAAACGCCAACCGCAGGCGACGTGTTAGCGGGCACCACACCGCTGGCTGAGATTCAGGATGATACGCGAATGATGTTTCAGGACGCGCGTCTGCTGCCATGGAAATCGGTGATTGATAACGTTGGGTTAGGCCTTAAAGGCCAGTGGCGCGATGCCGCGCGTCGGGCTCTGGCTGCGGTAGGGCTGGAGAATCGCGCGGGGGAATGGCCTGCCGCACTTTCTGGCGGGCAGAAACAACGTGTGGCGCTGGCAAGGGCGCTGATTCATCGACCAGGTTTATTGTTGCTTGATGAACCACTCGGTGCGCTGGACGCTTTAACGCGACTCGAGATGCAGGATTTGATTGTATCACTCTGGCAGGAGCACGGCTTTACCGTCTTGCTGGTGACGCATGATGTGAGCGAAGCGGTGGCGATGGCTGACCGGGTGTTGTTAATTGAAGAGGGAAAAATTGGTCTGGATTTGACGGTGGATATCCCCCGTCCGCGCCGGTTAGGGTCGGTACGATTAGCAGAGCTGGAAGCGGAAGTGTTGCAGCGGGTGATGCAGCGTGGTGAATTTGAAACTCGCCTGAGAAAACAGGGGTAAATTCTCCGAATGGCGGCGCTATTGCCGCCATTCGGTTATTTATCAAGCCAGTGCTTTGGTGATCTTCTCGTACAGATCGCCAGAGAGATTTTCCAGCCCTTTCAACTGCTCCAGCGCCGCACGCATTTTCTCCTGACGTTTGGCATCGTAACGTTTCAGGCGAATCAACGGTTCAATCAGGCGCGAAGCCACTTGTGGATTTCGGCTGTTCAGGTCGGTAAGCATTTCCACCAGGAACTGATAACCGCTGCCATCTTCAGCATGGAACGCTGCCGGGTTGCTGCCCGCAAATGCGCCAATCAATGAACGAATGCGGTTCGGGTTGCTCATGGTAAATGAGCGATGCTGCAACAGACCACGTACCGTCTCCAGCACATTCGCCGCCGGGCTGGTGGCTTGCAGGATAAACCATTTATCCATCACCAGACCATCCTGATGCCACTTGTCGTCGTACTCCTGCATCAGCGCGTCACGGCATGGCAGTTGTGCAGCAACCGCCGCAGAAAGCGCCGCCAGCGCATCGGTCATATTGTTCGCTTCGTGGAACTGTTTGCTCACCAGCACATCAGCCAGATGCGTTTCACCAAAAGCGAGGAAGCGCAGGCAGGCATTACGCAGAGTGCGTTTTGCAATATCTTCATGCTCAACACGGTACTCGCTCTGGTAATTCGCGTTGTAAATAGCCAGCAGCTCATCTGCCAGTTCAGTCGCCAGAGTACGAGTGAGTGCTTCGCGTACTTCGGCAATAGCAATCGGATCGATGATATCGAACAGTTCTGCCATTTCATTGACGGAAGGCAGCGTCAGGATTTCTGCCGCCAGCGCCGGATCAATCTTCTCATCGAGCAGCACCGCGCGGAAAGCGTCAGCCACATGCACCGGCAGAGACAACGGCTGCCCTTGCTGATGACGGGCGACGTTCAGCTTGATGTAGGTTGCCAGCAAACTTTGCGCCGCGTCCCAGCGAGAGAAATCATTACGCGCATGACGCATCAGGAAGGTCAGTTGCTGATCGCTCCACTTATATTCCAGTTTCACTGGCGCAGAGAATTCGCACAGCAGCGCAGGCACCGGCTGGAAGTAGACATTATCAAAAACAAAGGTCTGTTCCGCCTGGGTGACGTTCAGCACGGAATTCACCGGATGACCGCCTTTCTGCAACGGGATCACTTTGCCTTCGTTGTCATACAGTTCGATGGCAAACGGAATATGCAGCGGTTGTTTTTCTGCCTGATCCGGCGTAGCTGGCGTGCGCTGGCTGATGGTCAGGGTGTACTGCTCAGTTTCCGGATTGTAGTCGTCTTTGACGGTCACAACCGGCGTGCCGGACTGGCTGTACCAACGGCGGAAATGGGAGAGATCGACATTCGACGCATCTTCCATCGCCTGCACAAAATCGTCACAGGTCGCTGCGCTACCATCATGACGCTCGAAATAGAGCTGCATCCCTTTCTGGAAATTTTCTTCGCCAAGCAGAGTGTGGATCATACGAATCACTTCCGCGCCCTTCTCGTAAACGGTCAGGGTGTAGAAGTTGTTCATTTCAATGACCATATCCGGGCGAATTGGGTGCGCCATCGGGCTGGCGTCTTCTGCAAACTGCAATCCGCGCATGGTGCGCACATTATTGATACGGTTTACCGCGCGGGAACCAAGGTCAGAGCTGAATTCCTGATCGCGGAAGACGGTTAAACCTTCTTTCAGACTGAGCTGGAACCAGTCGCGGCAGGTGACACGGTTGCCGGTCCAGTTATGGAAATATTCATGGCCGATAACGCGTTCAATATCGAGGTAATCTTTGTCGGTGGCGGTGTCGGTGCGGGCCAGCACATATTTGGAGTTAAAGATATTCAGCCCCTTATTCTCCATTGCGCCCATATTGAAGAAATCCACCGCGACGATCATATAGATGTCGAGGTCATACTCCAGGCCGAAGCGTTCTTCATCCCATTTCATGGAGTTTTTCAGCGAGGTCATTGCCCACGGCGCACGATCAAGGTTGCCACGATCGACATACAACTCCAGCGCCACTTCACGACCAGAGCGGGTAGTGAAGGTATCGCGCAGTACATCAAAATCACCAGCCACCAGCGCAAACAGGTAACACGGTTTCGGGAATGGATCCTGCCACTGTACCCAATGACGTCCATTTTCCAGTTCACCTTGCGCAACGCGGTTACCGTTGGAAAGCAGGAAGGGATATTTGGTTTTATCGGCAATAATTTTGGTGGTAAAACGCGCCAGCACGTCCGGGCGGTCGAGATAATACGTAATATGGCGGAAACCTTCGGCTTCACACTGGGTGCAAAGCGCATCGCCTGACTGATAAAGCCCTTCCAGCGCAGTATTCGCCGCCGGGCTAATTTCATTAACGATCTTAAGCGTAAAACGCTCCGGCAAATTACTGATGACCAGTGCGCCCTCTTCTTCTTTCCAGGCGGTCCACGGCTCATCATTAATATGAACAGAAACCAGTTTGAGGTCTTCGCCGTTGAGACGAAGCGGAACATCTGATGCACCATGACGGACAGCCTGGCTGACCGCGGTAACGACCGTCTTTTGCGCGTCCAGGTCAAAGGTCAAGTCAATATCAGTAATCTGGTAATCCGGCGCACGATAATCGTGACGGTGTTTGGCTTGTGGCTGTTGAGTCATAAATAACCTTTAGCATCTTTTATAGAGTCTGGTGTTCAGTCTATTCCTGTTGCGTAAATCGCGCTATGCAGAATCTTCATCTTTTCAGGTACAAACGCCTTTATTGCTACATTTTTATAACATACACCGCGTTATGCCATCGACCAGAAAGGTGGCATATGGTGTGATCGGGGTTCAATAAATTGCGAAACAAGGTATACTCCAGCAGTTCCTGAAGATGTTTATTGTACTAAACGCTCCTGTACGAGGACGCTACTGCGCACCTATGACACAATTCGCTTCTCCTGTTCTGCACTCGTTGCTGGATACAGATGCTTATAAGTTGCATATGCAGCAAGCCGTGTTTCATCACTATTACGATGTGCATGTCGCGGCGGAGTTTCGTTGCCGAGGTGACGATCTGCTGGGTATTTATGCCGATGCTATTCGTGAACAGGTTCAGGCGATGCAGCACCTGCGCCTGCAGGATGATGAATATCAGTGGCTCTCTGCCCTGCCTTTCTTTAAGGCCGACTATCTTAACTGGCTACGCGAGTTCCGCTTTAACCCGGAACAAGTCACCGTGTCCAACGATAATGGCAAGCTGGATATTCGTTTAAGCGGCCCGTGGCGTGAAGTCATCCTCTGGGAAGTTCCTTTGCTGGCGGTTATCAGTGAAATGGTACATCGCTATCGCTCACCGCAGGCCGACGTTGCGCAAGCCCTCGACACGCTGGAAAACAAATTAGTCGACTTCTCGGCATTAACCGCCGGTCTTGATATGTCGCGCTTCCATCTGATGGATTTTGGCACCCGCCGCCGTTTTTCTCGCGAAGTACAAGAAACCATCGTGAAACGTCTGCAACAGGAATCCTGGTTCGTGGGCACCAGCAACTACGATCTGGCGCGTCGGCTTTCCCTCACGCCAATGGGAACACAGGCACACGAATGGTTCCAGGCGCATCAGCAAATCAGCCCGGATCTAGCCAACAGCCAGCGAGCTGCACTTGCTGCCTGGCTGGAAGAGTATCCCGACCAACTTGGCATTGCATTAACCGACTGCATCACTATGGATGCTTTCCTGCGTGATTTCGGTGTCGAGTTCGCCAGTCGCTATCAGGGCCTGCGCCATGACTCTGGTGACCCGGTTGAATGGGGTGAAAAAGCCATTGCACATTATGAAAAGCTGGGAATTGATCCACAGAGTAAAACGCTGGTTTTCTCTGACAATCTGGATTTACGCAAAGCGGTTGAGCTATACCGCCACTTCTCTTCCCGCGTGCAATTAAGTTTTGGTATTGGGACTCGCCTGACCTGCGATATCCCCCAGGTAAAACCTCTGAATATTGTCATTAAGTTGGTAGAGTGTAACGGTAAACCGGTGGCGAAACTTTCTGACAGCCCTGGCAAAACGATCTGCCACGATAAAGCGTTTGTTCGGGCGCTGCGCAAAGCGTTCGACCTTCCGCATATTAAAAAAGCCAGTTAATATCATCAGGGAGCTAATCGGCTCCCTTTTTTTACCTTTAATTCCGAAATCTTTCGCTGCATTTGCGAATTCTGCTTGTCTGATTGCAGATGCCAGGTAACATAGGTATCCCCCCATTTACGGGTGGACAAGTGTTTATTTTTTCCGACTATTAACAGAGAGAATATTATGAGCGTTGTGCCTGTAGCCGACGTACTCCAGGGCCGCGTAGCCGTTGACAGCGAAGTCACCGTGCGCGGATGGGTACGTACCCGCCGAGATTCAAAAGCTGGCATCTCCTTCCTCGCCGTTTATGACGGTTCCTGCTTTGATCCTGTACAGGCTGTCATCAATAATTCTCTGCCCAATTACAATGAAGACGTCTTGCGTCTGACCACCGGCTGCTCGGTCATTGTGACGGGTAAAGTCGTGGCGTCGCCGGGCCAGGGGCAACAATTTGAAATTCAGGCCAGCAAGGTTGAAGTTGCTGGTTGGGTTGAAGATCCAGACACTTACCCGATGGCGGCAAAACGCCACAGCATTGAGTATCTGCGTGAAGTCGCTCACCTGCGTCCGCGCACAAACCTGATTGGTGCCGTCGCGCGCGTTCGCCATACGCTGGCGCAGGCGCTGCATCGCTTCTTTAACGAGCAGGGATTCTTCTGGGTTTCAACGCCACTGATTACCGCATCTGATACCGAAGGTGCTGGCGAAATGTTCCGTGTTTCAACGCTGGATCTGGAAAACCTGCCGCGTAACGATCAGGGCAAAGTAGATTTCGACAAAGACTTCTTCGGTAAAGAGTCTTTCCTGACCGTATCTGGCCAGTTGAACGGCGAAACCTACGCTTGCGCATTGTCCAAAATTTATACCTTTGGCCCGACTTTCCGTGCTGAAAACTCCAACACCAGCCGTCACCTGGCGGAATTCTGGATGCTGGAGCCAGAAGTGGCGTTTGCTAACCTGAACGATATCGCGGGTCTGGCTGAAGCCATGCTGAAATATGTCTTCAAAGCGGTTCTCGAAGAACGCGCTGACGACATGAAATTCTTCGCTGAACGCGTAGATAAAGATGCCGTTTCACGTCTGGAACGCTTCATTGAGGCCGATTTCGCGCAGGTGGATTACACCGACGCAGTGACCATTCTCGAAAACTGCGGCAGGAAGTTTGAAAACCCGGTTTACTGGGGCGTCGATCTCTCTTCTGAGCATGAGCGTTATCTGGCGGAAGAACACTTTAAAGCACCGGTAGTGGTTAAAAACTATCCGAAAGATATTAAAGCGTTCTATATGCGCCTTAACGAAGACGGTAAAACCGTTGCGGCTATGGACGTTCTGGCTCCGGGCATCGGTGAGATCATTGGTGGCTCCCAGCGTGAAGAACGTCTGGACGTGCTGGACGTGCGTATGCTGGAAATGGGCCTGAACAAAGAAGATTACTGGTGGTATCGCGATCTGCGTCGCTACGGTACTGTTCCGCATTCAGGTTTCGGTCTTGGTTTTGAACGCCTGATTGCTTACGTAACTGGCGTGCAAAACGTACGTGATGTTATTCCGTTCCCACGTACTCCGCGTAACGCCAGCTTCTAATTTAGTGTCTTCAAGAGCCAGCGCACGCTGGCTCTTTTTTTATCCTTTCTGTCAAGTTATCTGTTTGTTAAGTCAAGCAATCTATTTGCAACCCTGCCATAACGATCATCCTGTTACGGAATATTACACTGCAACATTTACGCACAAAAAATAATCTGCATTCTTATTGCGGATTAGTTTTTTCTTAGCTGATAGCACAATTTTCATACGATTTTTTGGCATTCTGGATGTCTGAAAGAAGATTTTGTGCCCGGTCGATAAAGTTTCCATCAGAAACAAAATTTCCGTTTAGTTAATTTAAATATAAGGAAATCATATAAATAGATAAAAATTGCTGTAAATATCATCACGCCTCTATGGAAATATGACGGTGTTCACAAAGTTCCTTAATTTTTACTTTTTGTCACACATTTTTTCTTTTTGAAACCAAATCTTTATCTTTGTAGCACTTTCACGGTAGCGAAACGTTAGTTTGAATGGAAAGATGCCTGCAGACACATAAAGACACCAAACTCTCATCAATAGTTCCGTAAATTTTTATTGACAGAACTTATTGACGGCAGTGGCAGGTGTCATAAAAAAACCATGAGGGTAATAAATAATGATGAAGCGCAATATTCTGGCAGTGATCGTCCCTGCTCTGTTAGTAGCAGGTACTGCAAACGCTGCAGAAATCTATAACAAAGATGGCAACAAAGTAGATCTGTACGGTAAAGCTGTCGGTCTGCATTATTTCTCCAAGGGTAACGGTGAAAACAGTTACGGTGGCAATGGCGACATGACCTATGCCCGTCTTGGTTTTAAAGGGGAAACTCAAATCAATTCCGATCTGACCGGTTATGGTCAGTGGGAATATAACTTCCAGGGTAACAACTCTGAAGGCGCTGACGCTCAAACTGGTAACAAAACGCGTCTGGCATTCGCGGGTCTTAAATACGCTGACGTTGGTTCTTTCGATTACGGCCGTAACTACGGTGTGGTTTATGATGCACTGGGTTACACCGATATGCTGCCAGAATTTGGTGGTGATACTGCATACAGCGATGACTTCTTCGTTGGTCGTGTTGGCGGCGTTGCTACCTATCGTAACTCCAACTTCTTTGGTCTGGTTGATGGTCTGAACTTTGCTGTTCAGTACCTGGGTAAAAACGAGCGTGACACTGCACGCCGCTCTAACGGCGACGGTGTTGGCGGTTCTATCAGCTACGAATACGAAGGCTTTGGTATCGTTGGTGCTTATGGTGCCGCTGACCGTACCAACTTGCAGGAAGAGTCTCCCCTTGGCAAAGGCAAAAAAGCTGAACAGTGGGCTACTGGTCTGAAGTATGACGCGAACAACATCTACCTGGCAGCGAACTACGGTGAAACCCGTAACGCTACGCCGATCACTAACAAATTTACAAACACCAGCGGCTTCGCCAACAAAACGCAAGACGTTCTGTTAGTTGCGCAATACCAGTTCGATTTCGGTCTGCGTCCGTCCATCGCTTACACTAAATCTAAAGCGAAAGACGTAGACGGTATCGGTGATGTTGATCTGGTGAACTACTTTGAAGTGGGCGCAACCTACTACTTCAACAAAAACATGTCCACCTATGTTGACTACATCATCAACCAGATCGATTCTGACAACAAACTGGGCGTAGGTTCTGACGACACCGTTGCTGTGGGTATCGTTTACCAGTTCTAATAGCACACCTCTTTGTTAAATGCCGAAAAAACAGGACTTTGGTCCTGTTTTTTTTATGCCTTCCAGAGCAATCTCACGTCTTGCAAAAACAGCCTGCGTTTTCATCAGTAATAGTTGGAATTTTGTAAATCTCCCGTTACCCTGATAGCGGACTTCCCTTCTGTAACCATAATGGAACCTCGTCATGTTTGAGAACATTACCGCCGCTCCTGCCGACCCGATTCTGGGCCTGGCCGATCTGTTTCGTGCCGATGAACGTCCCGGCAAAATTAACCTCGGGATTGGTGTCTATAAAGATGAGACGGGTAAAACCCCGGTACTGACCAGCGTGAAAAAGGCTGAACAGTATCTGCTCGAAAATGAAACCACCAAAAATTACCTCGGCATTGACGGCATCCCTGAATTTGGTCGCTGCACTCAGGAACTGCTGTTTGGTAAAGGTAGCGCCCTGATCAATGACAAACGTGCTCGCACGGCACAGACTCCGGGTGGCACTGGCGCACTACGCGTGGCTGCCGATTTCCTGGCAAAAAATACCAGCGTTAAGCGTGTGTGGGTGAGCAACCCAAGCTGGCCGAACCATAAGAGCGTCTTTAACTCTGCAGGTCTGGAAGTTCGTGAATACGCTTATTATGATGCGGAAAATCACACTCTTGACTTCAATGCACTGATTAACAGCCTGAACGAAGCCCAGGCTGGCGACGTAGTGCTGTTCCATGGCTGCTGCCATAACCCAACCGGTATCGACCCTACGTTGGAACAATGGCAGACACTGGCACAACTTTCCGTTGAAAAAGGCTGGTTACCGCTATTTGACTTCGCTTACCAGGGTTTTGCCCGTGGTCTGGAAGAAGATGCTGAAGGACTGCGCGCTTTCGCGGCTCTGCATAAGGAGCTGATTGTTGCCAGTTCCTACTCTAAAAACTTTGGCCTGTACAACGAGCGTGTTGGCGCTTGTACTCTGGTTGCTGCTGACAGTGAAACTGTTGAACGTGCATTCAGCCAAATGAAAGCGGCGATTCGTGCTAACTACTCTAACCCACCAGCACACGGCGCTTCTGTTGTTGCCACCATCCTGAGCAACGATGCGTTACGTGCGATTTGGGAACAAGAACTGACTGATATGCGCCAACGTATTCAGCGTATGCGTCAGTTGTTCGTCAATACGCTGCAGGAAAAAGGCGCAAATCGCGACTTCAGCTTTATCATCAAACAGAACGGCATGTTCTCCTTCAGTGGCCTGACAAAAGAACAAGTGCTGCGTCTGCGCGAAGAGTTTGGCGTATATGCTGTTGCTTCTGGTCGCGTAAACGTGGCCGGGATGACACCAGATAACATGGCACCGCTGTGCGAAGCGATTGTGGCAGTGCTGTAAGCGTTAAAACCGATGAAGCCCGCTTGAAAGCGGGCTTTTTTATGCGCCTTTACCAGACAGGCATTTCGTCTTGCAAGAAGGGATTATGCAGGCGCTCATAACCGAGAGTGGATAATGGTCCGTGACCCGGAATAAATGTCACGTCATCCCCCAGTGGCAGCAATTTATCTTTGATTGAAGAAATCAGTTGATTGTGATCGCCACGCGGGAAATCACTGCGCCCTACTCCGCCTTTGAAAATAACATCGCCAGAAATGAGCAGCCTTGCCTGCTCATTAAAAAACACCACATGACCCGGCGTATGCCCGGGGCAATGTAACACCTGTAAAGTCACATTCCCTATGCTGATGGTATCGCCTTCGTTCAGCCAACGATCTGGCGTCAGCGGCTGGCACTCTTCCAGACCAAACATACGACTTTGCGCAGGCAAGCCTTGCAGCCAGAACTCATCTTCTTTTTCCGGGCCAAAAACCGGCACGCCGTAATGTTGCGCCAGTTCCGCCGCTGCGCCAACGTGGTCCAGATGACCATGAGTCAGCAGGATCTGCATCAGTGTCAGGCCGCTGGCATCAACTTCCTGTTTGATTTTTTCCGCATCGCCGCCAGGATCGACCAGTGCGGCCAGACGGGTTTGTTCACACCAGATCAATGAACAGTTCTGGGAGAATGCGGTGACCGGAATAATACGATAGTTCATACTGCCCCTGTTTCGTTAAGCGATTACTACCAGTGCCGTGCTGGCCCGGTATCAATATGCACAAAGTTACTACGTGGGTAATATCCTACACCACCTGCGCGCATAGATAACGCGGCTTTGCGAATATTGCTTAACGCGATACCTTCAATGTGGAAATCCATCGCCTGGCCTTTGGTGTGATAGCTTTTCTTCGCTACTCCACGGCTGCGGGCGCGTAGTTCATTGTTGGTATCAATGGAACGATAACCGGAAATGAGTTGCACCGGTTTGCGGGTGCCTAACAACCCTTGCAGGCGATACAACTGGTCGAATAATCCTGGGTCGATGGACTTTATTTTGTTCGCGCGGTAATCGCGGAAAAAATGGTTAAGTTTTGCCAATTCTTCCTGAATATAGCCTCTGCCATCGAAAAACTCCGCTTTGATTGACTCTCCGGTATGAAGATTATTGAGTGTCAAAATGCGCGGGCGTGGGGTAGAGAGTGTTGCAAACGCCGGGGTCGGCAGGATGGCGGCACCGAGTGCAACGCCACCAAGCGCCAGCAGTTTGCGGCGATTAGCGTCGAATTTGTCCATGATAATCAAGTCTACAGGTCAATGTTATCGTTTATATGCACTTCTGGCGCACAAGAGGCACCTTAACCGCCCGTAAAGCAGACGTCAAGATGACTCAACCCCAGCAGTGACGGGGGCTACAGAGAATCGCCCCCCGATCATGCTAATTATTACGACAACTGATTTCCCCGAACTACTTCATTTACCTGATTAATTGTTCCGCTTTCGATACAATTTGCGAGCTGGATCGCGCAGGCAGATCATAATTGTAAATATCTGTACGATACTGGGTACGACCATCTGCACCAACAAAGGCCGTCAGATAGTAGAGATTCACCGGAATCGACTGCCGAATATTGACGTAACGCGTATCGCCCTGCTTCAGCGCATCAGAAATACGTTTGTCATTCCAGCCTGCATCCTGCAACAGCATATTCGCCAGATCGGAAGCTTTATTCACTCGTACACAGCCTGAGCTCAATGCGCGTGTATCACGCTTGAACAGATTGTGGTTCGGCGTGTCATGCAAATAAATGGCCTCTGAACTCGGCATATTGAATTTATAGCGCCCCAGCGAGTTCCGTGGGCCTGGAGCCTGCTGGAAACGGAACGGTAAATTCGAGGCCGTGATTGTAGACCAGTCAACCTGCCATGGGTCAATCGCTTCTCTGCTGTTCCAGCCGCGCATCACCGTATAGCCATGGCTTTCGAGATACCCAGGATCATTGCGCACTTTCGGCAGAATATCTTTGCGTGCCAGAGTTGGTGGTACGTTCCACGGCGGGTTTACCACCACGTTGTTAAGGGCACTACTCATCATCGGCGTTTTGCGATCGGGGCGACCGACAATGACTCGCGAATCCAGCACCTGATTGCCGTTCTGATAGTAGACCAACGAATAGGCCGGAATGTTAACCATGATCCCGGTAGAAAGCTCTGTTGGCAGCAAGCGCAATCGCTGGATGTTGAGTGCCAACACGCCAGCACGCTGGGCGGGCGTTACGTTTAACCAGTCACGCGTTGCCGGGCCAATAGCGCCATCTGCTCCTAATCCTTGCCATGTCTGAAAACGTTTAACGGCTTCCACCAGTTCATTATCGTAGGCGGCGCGAACGACAGGCGCAGGTTTACTACGAGACGTAATTTGCTTGTCCATCGGCTTAGTTTCTGCTGTTTCAACAGTAACAGCGGATGGGCTGACTACCGCGTCAGTTGGCGTGTCATCGCCAGGTAGAGTAATTTTCGGCCCCCCATCCAACATGCCTGTGCGTTGCAATATTTCGCGCAACGCCGGTACGTCGTTACTCCACTGTCCTGGGCGCAACGTTGCTTTGCCGGTCAGTTGGGGCCACGGTTTGGTGTCACTGAGTAAGGCCAGTAACGATTCATGCATCGCCGCATATTGCGGATGCTGCGGTGCCAGTCCTGCAACAAACGTAGGCAATTGACCTTTATCCAGCGCCAGCTGCCATTGGTTAATCACCGAAAGCGGCGGCGTTGAAAGCGCATAAGGTTTACTGCTATATAGCCAGCGAGTGCCTTTGACCGGAATATTTGCAATGAAATGGAGATAGCCCATCATCGCATCAGAGAGCACCACGTCGCGTGTCATCCCGTTAACACCAGGATCGGTCAGTAACTCTACCCATTTATTAAACTGCGGCTGGAAACCGGCAATCGCCACCTCTGCCAGCTGTTGCTGGAAGGCTTTAACAGCATCACGGTTTTCCCACATGGGTTGCATATCGCGTGCGGCATACAACAATTGAAGCTGGTTAAGATAAACCGGCTTATAACCTGCGGGTAATTGAGATTCGATTTGCGTGCGGGCTTTTTCAGCCGCACCTTCAGGCAATGGCTGGATCCCCGCCATTATTGCCGTGGCTTGCGCCTGCGGCAGTGCCTCGCCCTGTTCACTGACAGCCACCGGGCTGTCGCCAGGGATTACTTCAGGCTCATCGGCCTGCGCATTGAACAGTGGAGCGAATGTTACGGCCAGGCACAAACTGATTGCCGACAGCCGACGACCACACATCATATTAAGCAACATCCCTTGCCCCCTGTTTTTATCATACTCTGAATAGCCAGGCTGTTATTTTACGACTTGCCTGTACAACGCCAATACTCACGAAAGTATGACGAGCAAGCCTGTTACTCATCAGGCTTATCTTCAGTATATAAACGCCGATACGTTTTTACATAACCTAATGTAAAGAAGTTTAAAGAAAAGCGCGCCGTAATGTGCCACTTTTTTAGTGCAGAAACGGAGTTTTCGGAAAAAGAAAAGGCGGCATTGCTGCCGCCTTAATTTTAACTCGCCTGAGAAGGCGCTTCGTCACTTCCTGGAAGCGTTTCAGGGAGTTGAGGCGCAAATCCTCGCAGGCCGACGACGTGAACGTGTTCGGTATTCTGGAAGACTTTACGTACCAGTTTATAGGTGGTGCCTTTCTCCGGGCTGATATTTTCCGGCGCTGCGATAATGAGCTGCATTTGCAAACGTTCACACAATTCAAACAGCGTGGCGATGGAACGGGCGTCCAGTCGCGCTGCTTCATCGAGGAACAGCAGGCGGCAAGGAGAGATATCTTTACCGCGCAGGCGGCGAGATTCATCTTCCCAGCTTTGTACCACCATCACCAGAATCGACATACCGGTACCAATCGCCTCACCGGTCGACAATGCACCAGACTCTGCACGCAACCAGCCATCGGAACCACGGTTAACCTCAACTTCCATTTCCAGATAGTTGCGGTAATCCAGCAGTTCTTCACCGATGGTCTGCGGCGTGCGCTGCCCCATATCAATCTGCGGGTTAAGACGTTGATACAGTTTCGCCAGCGCTTCTGAGAAGGTCAGGCGGTTGCTGTTAAACAGATCCTGATGCTGCTCGTGCTGTTCAGAGAGCACATCCAGCAGCATGGCGTGCGTTTCACGTACGTTCACGTTCAGACGTACGCTGTTCACCTGGCCAAACGATACGTTCTGCAACCCCTGGTTGAGCATACGGATACGGTTCTGCTCGCGCTGAATGGTTTTGCGAATGATGTTCGCCACGCTGCGGGAACTGATCGCCAGTTTCTGTTCACGAGAGGTTAATTCTTCGGTCAGACGGCTAAGCTCGATCTCCATCTGTTCGATAGCTTCCACCGGATCATCGGTACGAATAATATCCTGACGAATACGTTCACGCAGATGCTGATAAACCGCCACGAAGAACTGAATTTTACGTTCCGGACGTTTTGGATCTTCCGACATCCGCAGCACGTCGCGCAGATGTTCGTTATCCGCCACCGCCAGACGCAGCGCACCTAACGCCTTATCCGACATGGAGCGCAAATCATCAGCGGAGAGATAAGCCAGCTCACGACGGTGTAAGCGACGCTCAACGCCATTATCTTTCACCATACGCATCACCGCACACCAGCCCGCTTTGGCGGTCACTACCTGCTCGCGCATCTCAAAGTAATCCCGCTCCAGCTTGCGCAGTTTACGGGTCAGGTTGTCCATCTCCGCTTCGCAGAATGTAAGCGCTTTTTCCAGTTGATTGCGTCGTGAACGGTTATTGCTCAGTTGCGCGTGCAACTCGTCACGGCGAATACGTGCCCGCTCTTCTGCCCCGCTATCAGCACGCACGCCGATATCCTGCAATTCACGTTGCAGATCGTTAAGTAGCTCTTTTTTGGTGTCATACGAACTTTTCAGCGAAGCCAGCACCTGGTTGTACTGATTCAACTGCGCTGCGTGTCCGCGCAACGCTTCACGAGCGCGGGTACGCTCCGCTTCCGCCTGTTCCAGACGTTCACGCAGTTTTTCGTTGAGATCGCTGTTACCGCTAAGCATTTCTGCCGAGTCAGAGTAGCTAAAGTGCGCACGACGCTGCACCACTTCCGTCAGGGCAAACGCCTGCTGACGGGCATCGCGCTGCATCTGCTGAGAGTACGCGTAATCTTCTTTTAATTGTTCGAACTGTTCCGGGTCGCTCTGCAATACCGAAACGATCGGCTCCAGTTTCGCCAGTTGATTGCCAAACTGCTGAACAAAACGCGCGGCTTCCTGGGCTTCATCCAGACGTTCGCGGATTTCATCGACGCGATCCGCCAGGCTGTCATCAGCCAACAGGTTGAGACGCGGCAGAATGCGGTTCAGCGCCGTAACGCCCTCTTTCGCCTGCTCAAACTGAATACGCTGCTGCTGGTTATCATTTTCATGATTACTCAACGCCCGTTCCAGTTCGACGCGACGGCTGTTCAGTTGACGGATTTCTGCTTCCGGGTCAGACTCAAACGCCACCGCCAGATGACTGCCGATAAAGCGGCTGAACGCCTGATGCAGACGCTGGGTTTTCTGTACATCAAAGGAGAGCGTGGCGAAGCGTTCGGAAAGCACTTCCCGCTCGGCATGGAGGCTTTCAATACGGCTTTCACGCGCAGCACGACCAAACAGCGGCACTTCCGGGAAACGTGAATAACGCCACTGACGATCGGCGATTTTCACCACCACCGCTTTTTCCAGCTCATCAACGCTGAACACGCTGTCATCGAATGACTGCGGATCCCCTTCGATCAAATAGAGATCTTCCGGGCAATCGGTCAAGCCTTCCAGGTGTTCGGTTACCTGTGACAGATCTGGCACCACGATGGCGTGGCGTGACGGGCCATACAGTGCTGAGAAGTACGGCGCATCTTCCAGGCTAACGTCGTCATAAATTTCTGACAGCAGCACACCACCAAAACGCTCCGCCAGCGCGTTCAGACGCTGATCTTCAGAACCACCTGGCTGGCTTAAACGTTCGATCTCTTCATCGACGGCGTTTTTGCGCGCGCCTACTTCATCGCGTTCAACAATTGCCTCGCGCTCACGCTCCAGCAACTGTTGCAGAAATTCGGTGACATCCTGGCTGGAGGTGAACTCTTCGCCGCACTGTTCGCTCAACTGGTTGAGACTGTTTTGCGCTGCCAGCCAAACCGGCGCACGCTGCATCAAACTCTGAATGCGAGACTGCAGCTGTTCCTGCTCCTGGCGCAGTGCCATCCGCTCTTCTCGGGCGTTAGAGACGCTATCGGAAAGAGAGGCAATGCGTGCTTCCAGCTCCTGATGCAGAGCTTCCAGTTCATCAATATCAAAATTCTTGCCCTGACGTTTGCAGAAATCTGCCAGCAGACGCTCAGCTTCTTGCTGCTCACGCAGACGCTGTTCCAGTTCGCTTAAGCGCATCCGCAACGGCTGAACCTGCTCTGCCAGGTGACGCTGATCGACCCCTTCGCGCAATAGTTCGCGAGCGACATCCCACGCCTCGTTACGCGCCAGCGGGCCGTTGATTGCCACCACCAGCTGATAAGCCTGCTCAAACTGGCTGTGCGCGGTTTGCGCCATGCTCATTTTCTGCTCAAGAGAGAGCATTTTTTCGGTCGCTTCCAGCTCTTTCGCCTGGAAGGTTTCCAGCCATTCGGCAGCGCTGTCGGCGGTTAAGTCCGGCAGATGGCACAGTTCTTTGGCACGATTAAGCGCAGCAATCGCCTGGTTATACTGGATCGCGCGCGTTTGCTGGACGTCCAGCGCCTGCTGGTAGTCAGCAAGCTGGCTTTTCAGCTCGTCCACTTCCAGTTCGGCAGCTTCCGCACGAGCCTCGTTCTCTTCCTGGCGTTCGATGGCTTCTGCCACCACTTCGTTTTGCTCTTCCAGACGGATCTGCAGCTCATCGAGATCCGCTTCGTAGCGTTCGATCTTCTCCTGCTGACGCAGTGCGGTTTGCACCAGGTTCAGGTGATCGCTGGCCGCCTGATAATCCGCTTCCAGATCGCCTTCGGCACCGTTGTGCTCAGCCAGCTCTCGCGCCATGTCGACGTGTTTGTACTGCTCAGCCGCCAGTTGCTGACGCGAAGTATGTAGCTCGCGACGAAACTCCAGGGCCTTATCGAGATGAACACGGCGCTCGTTGGCGTGACGCATGTAGTCCGCCGCCACGTAGTTGGTGGCTTCGCTGATCAGATGCTTAAACAGGTCACGGTCCGACTGGGTGACACGAATCGCTTCCAGCGTCATGCGGTTTTCACGCAGCGCCGCTTCCATGTCCTGGAACGCTTTCCGCACCCCACTGTTTTCCGGCAACAGGTAGTCGCGCAGAGAACGAGTAATGGCGCTGGAGATCCCGCCATACAGCGAGGCTTCGATCAGACGATAGAATTTACTACGGTCAGACGCTGAGCGCAGACGACGCGCGATGATGCCCAGATCGAACATCAGCGAGTGGTAATCGGTAATGGAGTTGAACTGTTTAAACTGCACGCCTTCCATCGCCTCGAGCTTGTCTTTCAGCTCGTTAAGCGGCAGCACGCGCGCCTGGCGTTCGTTCAGAGTTTCGGTCACCAGTTGTGTCGGCTGCACCGACATCGGCAGTCCCTGAATGGCAAACGGCTTGATATCCACTTTACGATCGCGTCCGGCAACCTGTTGCAGACGCACACCGACCACCACGCGCTGGTGACGCGAGTTAATGGTGTCGAGCATCGAATAACAGACACCCGCTTTCAGCTTACCGTGCAGACCTTTATCGCGCGAACCGCTGGTGGCCCCGGCTTCCGTAGTGTTACGGAAATGCAGCAGGGTCAGATCGGGGATAAGCGCCGTAACGAACGCCGCCATGGTGGTGGATTTACCCGCCCCGTTACCGCCAGAAAGCGTCGTGACCAGCTCGTCAAGGTCAAAAGTTCGGGCAAAAAAGCCGTTCCAGTTAATCAGCGTCAGTGAGCGAAATTTACCGCGTTCAATCATTATTCTTCCTCTCCGCTATCTGGCTGACTCTCTTCGGTTTCATCGTTGAGTTGCAGATGATTTTCAATCGGCATTGCTTCACCATCACGAATCAGGCGACGCTGTGCTTCACGGGGATCGTCGCCAGCACGCACATCGGCGCCGAAGCGGAACACCGATTCGGTAATGCGGAACTTGCTGCTGTCGTGGCCCATAAACCACACCATGCCTAAACGACGCAGACGGTTGAGCGAAGAACGTACTTTTTCCTGCAACTTCTGACGGTCAACGTCTGAACCGGTTGAACGGTTGTTCACCAGTTTCAGCAGTTTCGCTTCATCGGCCAGGGTGAGCAGTTCGTCGTACAGTTCCTGTTGAGTAAAAATCCCCTCATTCGCCAGCCGTTCCGGGCTGAGATAGAGATAACAGAGGATTTTCCCGACCATCATATCCAGTTCCGACAAGACGGAACGAGGGATCAGCGTGGTGGAACGTGGGCGTAGATAGAAGAACCCTTCCGGTGCACGAATAAGCTCAACGTTATAACGCGCGTAAAACTCTTCCAGATATTCCTGAAAATCCATCAGGAATGCATGATTATCCAGTTCGTCGAGGCCAATATGGCGGCCTGAACGTAAGGCGCTATCCAGCGCCGGAAATAACGGATTCGCCAGCGCCTGCGCCAGCTTAACCGGCATCACTTGTTCAATATTTGTCGATGACATGCGCCTGTACCTTGGCTCCGTAATCATTAATCGGCTGCCATTTCGCTGGCAGTCCGGTGAAATCTGCTTGCGCTACGCCAAGACGTACCGCCTGATCAATAACAATGCGCGCAACGTCAAAGTGACGTGCACGCGGATACTGTGACAGATATTCGCGTACCACCAGACCAAGATCCAACGGCACTTGTCTGGTTTTGTACACGGCAAGTTGTTCTTCGATGATCGCCGCCAGCTGTTCGCGGATCTCGTTAAACTCTTCGTACTCCAGATCCTCAGGAAGTTCCCCAGTCACTTCTTCATCGCGCAGTACCATCTCTTCGTCACGCATATCCAGCAGACGATCGGCATTGGCATAAGTTAGCGCCCACGGCTCATCAAAATAGGTTTGTACCGACTGACGTAACCGCTGAGCAAAGACGCGGTTTTTATCCATATCGATCGCAGTACGAATAAATTTGTGTACGTGGCGGTCGTAGCCAATCCACAAGTCGATGGATTGCTGGCCCCAACTGATAATACGGTCGAGTTTGCTCTGAAGATCGAACACCAGACGATCGACAAAATGCAGGTCGTCATGGGTCATCGTCGCATCCTGAATGCGTAACAGGTTGGCCTGCAATTTATCGCCTGCCGCTTCCAGCGTATCCTGCAATTCACGCAGCGTTCCGGAAGTTTCTGAAAGCAACAATTCACAGCTGGAAATCGCCGCCCGCCAGTCTTTGTTCAACAACTGGGCGATATCATCCTTCACCTGCTGCTGCTGTTCATCCATCAGACGTTGCGTCAGGTCGATACTGTCGAAAATTTCTGCTACCGAATATTTCAGTGGCGCATAAACATTACGGTGCCAGTGAAATTCATCACCGCCCTCTTCGGCGGCATCTGCTGCGCGTTTGAGCTCACCCGCCACAATCGACAATTGCATAGAAAGGCGCAGCGTAGAAAACTCGCGCTGACGAATGTAATAGTCAGTGATGCCGATGCCGAGCGGCGTCAGACGGTAAATTGCGTTCCCTTCCGCCTGCTCGCTGGTAAAGCGGTTCAGCAGACGTTGACGCACCATGTCGTTGATCGCGTTGTTGGCGCGCACGCCGATGGTTTCGCTGGTTTGCTCAAACGCATCACTCACATGGCGGAATGCATCCACCAGCTCGCCTTCACTCATCTCACCATCCAGACGCTCGCCGTTCAGCGTGGCAACCGCCAGCAGAAAAGAGAGTCGGTCTACCGGCAGCGAGATGGAGAAGTCATTTTTTCTGGCCCAGGCAACCAGTTCGGGGACTGTCTGGGAAAATTCACTCATACTTTATCCTTGCTCTGCGGTTTGCGCGCGGTGACATGAATATAACGCCCCAGGGTAATATACGGTTCCTGACGGCAATAACGCGTTTCTAATTCAAGTAATGCTTCATAGCAGTCGCGCTGCTGGTGCTTCTCACGCAGATAATCATGAAACACGCGAACGCCTGTCTTACCCAGAATTTGCCAACCAGCTTCTTCCAGCCACAGATAAACCTGCGCCGGGTCGCGTGGATAATCTGGCGAAAGCGTCCGTTTTTTCTTTTTCGGCATTCCCGCCTGCACGTAATCAAAATTCCCGGCGACCATGTTATGCATCAACAAACCATGCGCATTGTAGAACATTAACGACAACACGCCGCCTGGACGCAACACTGACCACAGGGTCTGTAATACGCTGCGGGGATCGGCCACCCACTCGAGCACCGCATGGAACAATATCAGATCAACGGGCGTTTCCAAATGCGAAGCAACATCCTGAGCGGCGCAATGTATAAATTGCATGTTGTCGCTCACACCTTTTGCTTCTGCCGCCTGTTTTGCGCGGTCGATCATCTGCGCAGAAAGATCGCATAAAATGACCTGATGCCCGCGCTCGGCCATTTTGATTGCGGTCTGCCCTTCTCCACCGCCAGCATCCAGCACACGCAGTTTTTGCTGGCCTATTTCTGCCAGCACGCGATCGAGATCCTGCCACAGAATAGCCTGTCGAAGCTGCCCTTTGGTGGTGCCGTAAATGTTACGGGAAAACTTTTCCGCAATATCATCAAAATTGCGATCCTGCATTGCTTTCTCCACCGGTTGGCTAAGACGTTTTCTGATAAAGACGCTATTTTGTCACAGCCACGGCGAGAATGAACCCGTCTGGTGTAATATCGCTGGCGATCCCTTGCTATATGGTTAAAAAAGGAACCAGAAAGGATGCTTTTTACACTGAAAAAAGTGATTGGCAATATGTTGCTGCCACTTCCGCTAATGTTGTTGATTATTGGCGCTGGCCTGGCGCTGCTGTGGTTTAGCCGTTTTCAAAAAACCGGGAAGATTTTTATTAGCATTGGGTGGCTGGCGCTCTTGTTATTGAGTTTGCAACCGGTAGCCGACCGCCTGCTGCGTCCCATCGAAAGCACCTATCCGACATGGAATAATTCGCAAAAAGTGGACTATATCGTGGTGCTCGGAGGTGGTTATACCTGGAACCCGCAGTGGGCGCCGAGCTCTAATTTAATCAATAACAGTCTGCCACGCCTGAATGAAGGTATTCGCTTATGGCGCGAAAATCCGGGATCAAAACTGATCTTCACGGGAGGCGTAGCTAAAACCAATACGGTGAGCACAGCCGAAGTCGGTGCCAGAGTTGCGCAATCGCTGGGCGTGCCGCGCGAGCAAATTATCCCCCTGGATTTGCCAAAAGATACCGAAGAAGAAGCTGCAGCAGTGAAACAGGCGATTGGTGACGCACCTTTCCTGCTGGTGACCTCCGCATCACATCTGCCGCGGGCGATGATCTTTTTTCAGCAGGAAGGGTTAAATCCGCTACCAGCCCCGGCGAATCAGTTGGCCATCGACTCGCCGCTTAATCCGTGGGAACGGGCAATCCCTTCTCCGGTTTGGTTGATGCATAGCGACCGCGTTGGCTATGAAACGCTTGGCCGGATCTGGCAGTGGCTGAAAGGTTCGTCAGGCGAGCCACGGCAAGAGTGATTTTGATGCCAGATCGAAGTTACGCCGATTAAATCGTCCGGTGTTGACCAGTTGCGCAACTTCATCCCATAACACATACAACCAACGCCGCCAGATGAACGACTCCGCCACTGGCGCGCGTTGCAGATAACTCCAGAGCAAATCTTCCGCCAGAGAATTATCCATTAGTCGGAACAGTTCGTATTCTCGCGGTGCCCAAAGCATTAGTCCCGGTCCGACCATCGCCAGTAACTGATCGCTGCGCGAATCTTTCAGCATGCTGCGTAAACAGAAGTTACCGTGAATCAGTACACAATTGTCGTTAAAGCCTTCAAATAATGCCGGGAGACATTCGCGAGTGCGAAACAGGATCCGCTTATCCTGCATCGTTAGACCGGTGTTATTGAACTGATTGAGCGTGGTCCATAGCACTTCAACATGTTGCCGGTACCATGAGGGCCAGAAATTTTCCTGAGTATTGTCGACCGCGCCGACGCAACCACGACTGTCCTGACGGTGCCAGGCCAGTAAGGCTTCAACGATTTGGTCTTTGAGTTGTTCCCAGCGTTCTGGTGTTCGGGCTGGTGCCTCCACCGAAACACCACGCATTCGCTCCAGTAGCAGGACATCGGGGCCGGGGTGTTCTTCATGCGTCATCACACCATAAATAGTCGGCATACGGACAGTCCCACTTCTTGCCAGCATGGTGGTTTTCCATGCCAGTTGTCGGGCTTTTCCGGGCGTACTAAAGCTTCTTGCCATTAATGGCATTGGGTTTCCCTGGCTGTCATACAAAGCCCACAACGCCGTATCCGCTTTTTCATTGACGCACTCAATACGACTGAGTTTTTCGCCCAGTAAATGGCTTAATTCGGCACGCAGCTGTTCCATTCAGATTACCCTCATAAAAGCTACTGCTTTCATAATGAGCGCCAATATAAAAGATGTCACCTGAATGAGATCAATTGTTGAAAAGAAAAATTGAGGAAAATCGTAACGGTACGACACTCCTCCCAAAATTGGCTGGAGTGTCGTGAAGTGAAATTAGCGCATTTCAGCGCGAACGCGCTCGAGATCTTCAGGGGTATCCACACCTGTGCCAGGAACTTCCTGGGCGACAGCAACGTGGATTTTTTCGCCGTACCACAGAACACGAAGCTGCTCTAACATTTCGATATGTTCTAACGGACTTGGCTGCCAGGTAACATAACGACGGATAAAGCCTGCTCGGTAGCCATAAATACCAAGATGACGCAGGAAGTTATCGCCAACGGTTTCAAGGTCTTTTGCAAAACGATCACGATCCCACGGAATGGTGGCGCGAGAGAAGTACAGTGCGTACCCTTCGGCATCGAGAACCACTTTCACCGCATTCGGGTTAAACGCTTCTTCCGCATTGTGGATTGGCACCGCCAGAGTCGCCATACCCACCTGACGCTGAGCGAGGTTATCAGCAACCTGACGAATGATTGTCGCAGGGATCATCGGTTCATCACCCTGCACATTAACGATCACCGTGTCGTCGCTGAATGCGCATTTTTCGACAACTTCCGCCAGACGTTCTGTACCTGACTGATGATCGGCGCGCGTCATACATACTTCGCCGCCAGCGGCTTCAACAGCGCGGGCAACATCCTCATGATCGGTTGCCACGATGATGCGCTCGGCACCTGATTCGCGCGCGCGTTCAAGAACATGAACAATCATGGGTTTGCCGTTAATATCAACCAATGGTTTACCGGGCAGACGCGTGGACGCGTAACGCGCGGGAATAATGACCACAAAACTCATGATTTACTCTCATCAGCAGTCAGCACGCGGGCTTCCGTTTCCAGCAACACTGGAATGCCATCGCGCAGCGGGAAAGCCAGGTTGTCCAGTTTGCAAATAAGCTCTTGTTTTTCCTGGTTATACCAAAGTTTTCCGTTGCAAACCGGGCAGGCAATGATTTCAAGCAGACGATGATCCATAGTTCCTCCAGATGGATCGGGTTATGAATGCATAAATCTTATCATAATCATTTATGCGACGGGGTCTATTTCCCAGCCGGCGCGGCAATCAGTAAAGAGGCCTTGCGAGCAACGTCCTAATGTCACCCGCGTTGCCTGCTGCCAGTTAGCGAAATCAGTAATCGCCTGACGTAACCCTTTTTGCAGCGTTGTCGTTGGTTTAATGCCTTCCTGTAACCACAGAGAGATAACTTCAAGGATGCCTGTCTGGCGATGCATTTTGGCATCCATTCGCCCAACTAATTGCCCACGATGTAATAACGGCAGAACAAAATAGCCATACTGGCGTTTCGGCGCTGGGGTATAGCACTCCAGCCGGTAGCTAAAATCAAAAAGCTGCTCCGCGCGTTTGCGATCCCAGACAACAGGATCAAAAGGCGAAAGTACCGCGCTGTGCGTTGCAGTGAGCTTTCCGGCGAGCGCACGCTCGAGTAGCGGCAGCAAATCAGCATGCAGCCAAAGATTGCCCAATTTTTCAACATGCACAGCAATGATTTGCTGCTGTTCAGCCCTCGCTTCACGCCACGCCGCCAGTGCCGGACGTTTTAGCCGGTAGTAATCTGCCAGCCACTGTTCGCGAAATATTCCCAGGCTACGCGCACTGTTATCCAGCATGATGATTTCTGCTTCTGCTTGCGAAACGAGATCGCGCTCATCATCCCAGTCAGGCATGACACGGTGAGTTAAATCATAAACGCGCTGGAAGTTGCGCCGTTCAATCACCATCACCTTTCCGGCAGTAAATAAACCTTCCAGATGTCGTTTATGCGGCTTCCACTCCCACCAGCCGCTTGCACCTTTACGAGGATGCTCAAAATCGGCTGAACGTACCGGCCCCTTATCATGAATATGCTGAATTAACAGTGCAATTTCCGCCGCATGTTCCTGCATCCAGGCGTCTTTATATTTCCAGCCCATTTTTTCAGGTGCCAGCATGCGGTGGCGAATAAGACGAAAATCGCTACGCGGCATAAAGCAGGCTTCATGCGCCCAGTATTCCATTAATTCGCCACGCGCCAGAGACTCATCCAGCCACTGGGCAGGATAATTTCCCAGACGACTGAAAAGCACCAGATATGGGCTACGGGCAACAATATTGATGGTATCGATTTGCAGCAAGGACATGCGGGAGATCGTTGCCGGAATATCCTCCAACGACGCTCGACGGTGGGGTTTGTTTAACAGGCCTTGTGCAGCGAGATGAAGATTACGCGCATCAGCAAGGGAGAGGTGCGGCAGAGACATTCATGACTCCATCAATCGAACGCTGCCGCGGCGTAACTAGTTGCCAGAAGCCAGCGAAGTTAGTTGCGCAAGCAGTTTCGCTGGTTCATCACCTGAAAGCTGTGCGTCTACAGGCAAATACCACCAATTTTCTTCTGCAAAGGCCCGGCATTTCACCGCATCTTTTTCAGTCATTACCAGCGTTTGTCCGGCGCTTACCAACGCGCTGACATCCGCATGATTCAAAGACTGATGATCGGCCAGCGGTACACATTTTTCGGGTTGTACGCCACACATCTTCAGCGTGGCAAAAAAGCGCGGTGGATGCCCAATCCCCGCAATCGCCACCACATGTTCAAGCTGAGCAACGTCACAACGCGTACCGGTACGTAAATTCACCGCCTGACCCGGCAGCAGATGCATGGGGATTTCACCGCTGCGGGGGACACCGCCGTTGACGATTACCGCATCAACCGACTTTAAGCGCCCTGCTCGCTCACGCATTGGCCCCGCCGGCAACCACCAGCCATTGCCAAAGCGACGCACACCATCAATAACGACAATTTCCACATCACGCGCCAGACGATAATGCTGTAAACCATCGTCAGTTACGATGATCTGCACATCAGGGTGTTGCGCCAGAATGGCTTTTACCGCGTCAGAACGCACGGGAGAAACCGCAACAGGCGCGCCAGTGCGTTGATAAATCAACACAGGCTCATCACCCGCCTGTGCTGTGGTGGTATCTGCCGACAATAACAGCGGATAAGATTCAGCCTTACCACCATATCCCCGCGATACGACCCCCACGCGAATACCGCGCTGTTGCAGCTGTTCCACCAGCCAGACAACGACCGGGGTTTTTCCGTTGCCGCCTGCAGTGAGATTTCCAACCACGACAACCGGTACGGGGGCACGCCAGGCGCGCTTCAGTTTTAGTTTATAGCAAAGACGGATCGCGCCACTCACCAGGCCATACAACCAGGAGAGTGGCAGCAATAGCCGCCATAAAGGGGATTCACCAGACCAGATTTTTTCGATCATTGGCCAAACTGCATTTTGTGAAGTTGCGCGTAAACGCCACGGTGCTCAAGCAAATCGTTATGCGTACCGCGTTCCACAATGACACCATCCTCGACAACCACGATTTCGTCTGCCTTTTCAATGGTAGACAAGCGGTGGGCAATCACCAGAGAGGTACGGTTTTTCTGCAACTCATCCAGTGCTGCCTGAATCGCACGTTCGGATTCGGTATCCAACGCCGAGGTAGCTTCGTCCAGAATCAGTATCGGGCTATCACGCAACAAGGCTCGAGCGATAGCAATACGCTGACGCTGACCGCCAGAGAGCAACACGCCGTTTTCACCAATGACTGTATCGAGACCGTTATCCATCTTATTGATGAAGTCCATGGCGTAGGCCATACGCGCAGCTTCTTCAATTTGCTCACGGCTGTACTGTTCAGTCCTTGCGTAAGCAATGTTGTTGGCAACCGTATCGTTAAACAGATGGACATTCTGCGACACCAGAGCAACCTGGTTACGTAACGACGCCAGGGTATACTCGCGCAGATCGTGACCATCCATCAGGATTTCGCCTTCATCAATATCGTAAAAACGTGTGATTAGGCTGGCGATGGTTGATTTACCTGAACCAGAGCGGCCAACCAGAGCAACCGTCTTCCCTGCCGGAATTTTCAGGTTGATGTTACGCAATGCAGGCACATCACGTCCCGGATAAGTAAAGGTGACATTGCGAAACTCCACGTCGCCAGTCGCACGCTCGATCACGCGCTTACCTTCGTCTTTCTCCTGCTCACTGTCCAGAATGGTAAACAGCGTCTGACAAGCCGCCATACCGCGCTGGAACTGGGCGTTAACGTTGGTCAGCGATTTCAGCGGACGCATAAGTGCAATCATTGAAGAGAAAACAACGGTAATCGTACCGGCAGTCAGGCTATCCATGACACTTGGGAAGCTTGCCGCATACAGAACAAACGCCAGCGCCAAAGAGGCGATCAGCTGAATGATCGGATCAGAGATGGAAGAGGCTGAAACCATTTTCATCCCCTGAAGACGCATTCGGTTGCTGACTTTATCGAAGCGTTTCGTTTCCACTTCCTGACCACCGAAAATCAATACTTCTTTATGGCCTTTCAGCATTTGTTCGGCGCTGGTGGTCACCTGCCCCATGGTGTTCTGCATGTTTTTACTGATGTTGCGAAAACGCTTCGATACAACGCGAATCGCAATCGAAACAATCGGTGCCAGCACAATCAAAATGATCGACAGTTGCCAACTGTAATAGAACATCATGATGAACAGGCCGATGATCGACGCACCTTCACGCACAACAGTAATCAGTGCGCCGGAAGAAGAAGAAGCGACCTGTTCGGAATCGTAGGTGATACGTGACAACAGCGTACCCGTTGACTGTTTGTCAAAGAATGAAACCGGCATTCCCATCATGTGACCAAACAGGCGGCGACGCATAGTCATTACCACCTTTCCTGATACCCAGGAGATACAGTAGCTGGAGATATAGCTGGTGATACCACGTAAAATCATCAGCCCGATCACCACCAGCGGCATCCACATCAGCACGGAGCGATCTGTTTTACCAAAGCCATCATCAAGAAGTGGCTTAAGGAGCGATAACATGAAGGTATCGCTGGCTGCGTTGAGGATTAACGCTACGCCCGCCACGATCAGACCCGCTTTAAAAGGCGCAATGGTTGGCCACAGTCGGCGGAACGTCTGCCACGTAGAGAGATCTTTGTCGTTATGCATTCAAAAAACCAGCATTTGTTGAAATAGCCGCATATTCTACCCGTTATCCACTGGCACGCCAAACCACTGATGATACCAACGAGGTAAAATTTGCTCTCTGAGGCTGCTAATCCACCAGCCTTGCGCTGAAAAATTGACCGTTATTTGCCCCTGATGTGGAGTATCAAGCCACTTATAACCCTGTTGATGATAGCGATATTTAACTTTGCTTGAGGGCAGTCGCCATGCGTTATAGCGCGATGCCGATGCGAGTGCCACTTTTCCATTCACTCGCTGAATTAATGGCAACGATGATGAGGTATTACTGCCATGGTGAGGTACCTGAAGTAATGTTGCCTGCATTTGCTGCCAGTAACGGCTTAGCATCTTTTGTTCAGCGGGGGCTTCAATATCACCGGTTAGAAGAATGCTATTCGTCCCGTCATCAATCTTAACCACACAGGAATGGTTATTTCCTTTATCGTTGCTACCTTGTAAAGGCCAGTGCGCGCTGAAACGCAATCCTTGCCATTGCCACGCTTCGCCACGCACACAGGGCTGATGATGTTCCCAGTTTAACGGACTTCGGATCCATAACATCGGCCATGTGTGCAATATTGAGTCCAGCCCTCCCCGGTGATCCAGATGTTCATGACTCAAAATAACGCCTTCCGGTTCAAGATTATGCCAGTGGAGCCAGGGGATAATCAGTTGTTGCCCACTATCCCCTTCGGGCCAGGCCAGTCCCGTGTCATAGAGAATCGCTTTGCCGTTTCGCGCAATGACCATTGCCAGCCCCTGCCCGACATCAAGCATGTACACTTGCCACTCGTCAGGTCGAGGTTTTTGCCACAGCGGCAAGCACATCAGCAAGCCTACAGCCACACACATTGCTGGCAACGTTCGCCAGGCGTTTAATCGCCATACCACCAGTAAGAACCATGGGGAAAATGTTAGCCATTGCCAACGTTCAGCAATGTTGATCCACCCTTCCGGCAAACTCTTTAACCCCCAGAAAAGTAAAGCCAAAGACCGGTCGGCAAGAAACCATAACCCTTGTTCCAGAATAAACGGCCCGCTTAAATGCACAACCATCGCGGCGAGAATCAACGGAACCGTGATAAATGTCACCAGGGGAATTGCAAAAAGATTTGCAATAAACGAGGTCAGACTAATGCCATGAAATATGACAATTTGCACGGGCATAAGCAGGAGGGTGATTCCCAGTTGCAGATGGATGAGGGAAACAACCGCGCGCAATACCGGCGGCAGCTGCCACTCCGGACAGGGAAACCACTGATACCAAAAAATCAGTGCCGCGACCGCAGCGGCAGAAAGCCATAAACTTTGCGAGAGAATGGCAACAGGATCCATCAGCAAAATTGCCGCCAGACAACATAGCCATACATCCCAGCCACTCCATTGTCGTCCACTTAACTTAAGCATTCCCCAAATGGCAAGCGCCACCACGGTACGCAATGCAGGAGGTTGCATTCCCGTAAGCCAGGCATAAAAAGCAGCACAGCAGATTCCACCAATTAATGGCATTTGCCAGTGGATCCAGCACCCAGGCAGAAAAACTTGCCCACCGCGAATGAGTCCTGCAGCCAGCAACGCCGCAAAAGCGATGTGCAATCCTGATATCGCCATTAAATGCGCCGTTCCAGTATCACGCATGATATTTTTGATTTCTTTGGGGACGGATAACCGTTCCCCCATACCTAATCCAAGAATAACCGCGTTCCACATATAGGGTTGCAGCGTTGTTTGTAGTGACGCCAGATACTGTGCACGCAGGCTACAATTCGGTTCAATGACACTTGCCTGCAGAAAACGGCCGGTGAGCGGTTGATGCTGGGCAATGGCATAACGCTGGCTATCAAAGCCGCCATCATTAAGTTGACCATGAACTGCACGAACTTTGAGTTTCATTGACCATACTTGTCCGGCACAAACCGCTTGCGGAAGATATTCGCCATACAGTACGAGGCCTGGCGCAGGGAATATACGTCGACCTTGTAGATGAGTAATTTGACCGTAATGAGTGGTCATGCTGTCAGTAGCAATGATCTCAACAATTGCATCCTGCGTCGCGCCAGTTAAGGTTTCTCCTGCCCACAAAATTTGCTTTGCTGCTAATATGCCCCAAACGAAAAACAGCAACGTCAGCGCGATATAACGGACGGTTTTAACAGGGATAAATGCCAGTACACAGGCGAAGAGAGTCAGAAACGCAAGGGTTACTGTCCCAGGCAATTGGGGCAAAATCAGCAACGGAAAAATTCCGCAAATTATGCATACGCCGACTGTCGTTATTTTCATGCACCCTCCCTGTTTATAGAAAGTGTGCAACTTTGTTGAACGGTTGTCTGGTGGGAGTTTTGCGTTCCCCGAGGCACGTTCAGAAGAATTTAACGATAGGGTGAAAACTGCTCAAAACTCTGCGAGGCAGCTTCCAGTTCCAGATTAGAGAAATGAAAAAAGCACCCGACAGGTGCTTTTCTCGCGTTCAAGTTTGAGTAAAAACTTAACCGTAAATATTGGCGCGATCGCGCAGTTCTTTACCTGGTTTAAAGTGAGGAACGTATTTTCCTTCCAGTTCTACTTTATCGCCAGTCTTCGGATTACGTCCGGTACGTGGTGCGCGGTAGTGCAAAGAGAAACTGCCGAAACCGCGGATTTCAATACGCTCGCCCTGCGCAAGAGTCGAGGCCATATGCTCCAGCATCTCTTTTACTGCATCTTCAACCGTCTTGGCGGGAATGTGCGATTGCTGGGTGGCAAGTCTTTCTATCAATTCTGACTTGGTCATGATTCCTCCGGTTCCTTAAAGGCAAATTAAGCGGCTGCTGTTGCTGCATTGATTAAGGGCGGCCGTAGCCGCCCTTAGTGCTTGATTACAGGACGAAACCTGCAATCTGTCAAGTAAACTCAACAAACTTCGGAATAAAAATCCCGAAGAGTCAGAGAATTACTCGCCTTTAGCTGCTTTGAAAGCTTCAGCCATTGCGTTGTTGGAGAAGTTTGCATCTTCCTGTTTGTTAACAGTTGCGATTGCATCTTTCTCATCAGCTTCGTCTTTCGCACGAACAGACAGGCTGATTGCGCGGTTTTTACGATCAACGCCGGTGAATTTAGCTTCAACTTCGTCGCCAACGCTCAGAACCAGGGTAGCGTCTTCAACGCGGTCACGGGATGCTTCAGAAGCACGCAGGTAACCTTCAACGCCGTCAGCCAGTTCTACGGTTGCGCCTTTAGCGTCAACTGCAGTTACTTTACCGGTTACGATAGCGCCTTTCTTGTTCAGAGCAACCCAGTTGTTGAACGGATCTTCTGCGAGCTGTTTAACGCCCAGGGAGATACGTTCACGTTCTGCGTCAACCTGCAGAACAACTGCAGCGATTTCGTCGCCTTTTTTGTATTCACGAACTGCTTCTTCGCCTGCAACGTTCCAGGAGATGTCAGACAGGTGAACCAGGCCGTCGATGCCGCCGTCCAGGCCGATGAAGATACCGAAGTCAGTGATAGACTTGATTTTACCTTCAACACGGTCGCCCTTGTTGTGGGTTTCCGCGAACTGCTGCCACGGGTTAGCTTTGCACTGTTTCAGACCCAGGGAGATACGACGACGTTCTTCGTCGATATCCAGAACCATAACTTCCACTACATCGCCAACGTTAACAACTTTGGACGGGTGGATGTTTTTGTTGGTCCAATCCATTTCGGAAACGTGTACCAGGCCTTCAACGCCTTCTTCGATTTCAACGAAGCAGCCGTAGTCGGTCAGGTTGGTCACGCGACCGGTCAGTTTGGTACCTTCCGGATAACGTTTAGCGATAGCTACCCACGGATCTTCGCCCAGCTGTTTCAGGCCCAGGGATACACGGGTACGTTCGCGGTCGAACTTCAGCACTTTAACAGTGATTTCGTCGCCCACGTTGACGATTTCGCTCGGATGCTTAACGCGTTTCCAGGCCATGTCAGTGATGTGCAGCAGGCCGTCAACGCCGCCCAGATCAACGAATGCACCGTAGTCAGTGAGGTTCTTAACGATACCTTTAACTTCCATGCCTTCCTGCAGGTTTTCCAGCAGCTGATCGCGCTCTGCGCTGTTTTCGGATTCGATAACGGCACGACGAGAAACAACAACGTTGTTGCGCTTCTGATCCAGCTTGATTACTTTGAATTCAAGCTCTTTGCCTTCCAGGTGCAGAGTGTCACGCACCGGACGAACGTCTACCAGAGAACCTGGCAGGAACGCACGAATACCGTTCAGCTCAACAGTGAAGCCGCCCTTAACTTTGCCGTTGATAACACCGGTAACAGTTTCAGCATCTTCGTAAGCTTTTTCCAGCGTGATCCAGGCTTCGTGACGTTTAGCTTTCTCACGGGACAGCAGAGTTTCACCGAAGCCGTCTTCTACTGCGTCCAGAGCAACGTCAACTTCGTCACCTACCTGGATTTCCAGCTCGCCCTGGGCGTTTTTGAACTGCTCAGCCGGGATGGCGGACTCAGATTTCAGACCAGCGTCAACCAGTACTACGTCTTTGTCGATAGCAACAACAACGCCACGAACGATAGAACCCGGGCGGGTTTCGATTTCTTTTAAGGACTCTTCAAAGAGTTGAGCAAAAGATTCAGTCATGTTTAATCTTCAGGTTTATATTTAACGTCCACCTGGCTCCATGCCGGATGGGGTTGTTTAACATACCCGCTGTCATTCCATTGCAACGGGGGTACTGCAAATTCGGTCGCTTATGCGAGAGCCAATTTCTGGCGCGCGTATTGTAGCGCTTTTTCAATCACTTGCTCAATGCTTAAGGTGGTGGAATCCAACACTAAAGCATCGACTGCCGGAACCAGTGGCGCTACCGCTCGGTTACGATCGCGGTCGTCGCGTTCTTTGATCTCGGCCAAAAGGCGCTCAAAGTTAACACTAAAGCCCTTCTCCTGCAACTGTAGCATGCGGCGATGCGCACGTTCTTCCGAGGAGGCGTCAAGGAAAATTTTCACTGGCGCATCAGGGAATACCACCGTTCCCATGTCGCGCCCATCGGCAATCAGGCCTGGTAATTCGCGAAACGCGCGTTGGCGACGCAATAATGCTTCACGAACGCGTGGGAATGCCGCGACTTGTGAAGCAGCATTCGCCACCTCCTGAGTACGAATTTCGCCGCTGACATCTTCCCCTTCGAGGATCACTTCCAGATTGCCGTTGGTTGACACAAAACGTACATCCAGATGGGATGCCAGCGGCACCAGCGCATCTTCCGATGCAACATCAACATGGTGATGTAATGCTGCTAGTGCCAGTACGCGATAAATTGCACCCGAATCCAGCAGATGCCATTGCAACGCTTCCGCCATAGCCTTACACAAGGTGCCTTTCCCTGCACCGCTTGGGCCATCAATGGTAATAACCGGGGCAATTGCCGTCATCTTTATCTCCTTAAAACAGGCGTACCGTTAACATAACCGCGCGCATTATACGCGCCGACGCCACAAATCGTTAACGTTGTGTGCAAAAACCAGTTTTGTCTGTATTCAGATGGGGATTTATTGCGCAATTATAGCGGGCTGGCAGAAGACCAGCCCGAAAGATGACAATGATTTACTTACCAGAGGCGATACGATCACGGATGTGTTGCGCACGCTCTGTTGATGGTGGGTGAGAATCAAACATGGACTGGGTGTGACCGCCATCCAGGCTAGCGAGTTTTTCAAAGCTACCAACCAGCCCCTGGGTACTGATGCCACGTTTCTTCAACAGATCAAAGGAGAAATCATCTGCTTCTGACTCTTTATCACGGGAGTATTTAGCATTGATAGCGCCTTCTGCGATATCACCCAATTGTGAGCGGGAAAGCTGGGAAGCCACACCGCTGGTAGCTGAAATGGCATCGCGTGCGGCCACGATCGCATAAGAAGCTTTCATTTCAGCCAGCGAGTGACCCAACGCGACGTGGCCCAGTTCATGGCCCAGAACGCCTTCAATTTCGTTGTCGTTCATCATGTCCATCAGGCCACTGTAGACACGAACACAGCCGTTCGCCATCGCCCATGCGTTGACGTCGCTGGTCATATAAACCTTATAGTTGACCGGCGTGCCATTAATATTGTTACCCAATGCTTTGGCGATTTTTGCCAGACGTTTCCCGTACTTGCTGGATTTGCTTGCCACTTTATTGCCGCTGTCCATTTCGACACAGCCCTGATTGGCGATTGCTTTAGCATCGGCATCGCTTAATGTTGCGGCTTTATAAGCATTCAGACCTGAGCTGATAGCCAAATCGGTATTAATACCGTGCGTATTCTGACATCCTGTCAGTAAGGCTGCAGAGGTCGCTATCGCCAGCAATAATTTAGTATTCTTCATGTGAATCATCCGTTGATTAATTATATATAAACATTATGTATCAACAAGTTACATTGATAATTAACGCTACCATTAATAAAAATACCCCACAAGGTCCGAAAAAAAACGCCGGCAATGTGCCGACGTCTTTGAAAAGAAAGGATTGTCTATGTTATCGCCCGTTATTCATTCAGCCGGGTTGACTTATCCGCGCCAATTGCTCGAAATAGTCTGGAAAAGTTTTAGCGGTACATTTTGGATCAAGAATCGTCACAGCCGTATCTGATAATGCGACCAGCGAGAAACACATCGCCATCCGGTGATCATTATAAGTGGCGATCTCAGCAAATTTCAGTTTTTCCGGTGGCGTAATGCGAATAAAATCGTGCCCCTCTTCGACTTCCGCACCGACTTTACGCAGTTCTGTTGCCATCGCAAACAGGCGATCGGTCTCTTTAACACGCCAGTTATAGATATTGCGCAGCGTGGTGGTGCCTTTTGCAAATAACGCCGCGGTGGCAATGGTCATCGCCGCATCGGGAATATGGTTCATATCCATATCAATGGCGTTCAGTTCACCACGCGTGCAGGAAATATAATCATCGCCCCAGCGAATGGTCGCACCCATTTTTTCCAGCACATCAGCAAAGCGAATATCACCCTGCATACTGTTGCGTCCAATGCCGGTCACTTTTACAGTGCCGCCTCTGATTGCTGCTGCTGCCAGGAAATAAGAAGCCGAAGATGCATCGCCTTCGACCAAATAAGTACCCGGAGACTGATAAGACTGCCCCCCTTTTACGACAAATTGTTGATAGTGCTGATTTTCAATTTCAACACCAAACGTCTTCATCAGATTGAGTGTGATGTCGATATAAGGTTTAGAAACCAGATCGCCTTTAATACGAATCACCGTATCTTCCGGCGCAAGAGGCGCAGTCATTAACAGTGCGGTGAGGAACTGGCTGGAAACGGAGCCATCAACATCAACGTTGCCGCCAGTAAAGCCGCCCTGTAAACGCAACGGCGGATAATTTTCTTGTTCCAGGTAATTGATCTTCGCCCCGCCCTGGCGCAGCGCATCCACCAGATGACCAATCGGGCGTTCTTTCATTCGCGGTTCACCGGTCAGTACAATATCATTGCTACCCAGGCAAAGTGCTGCCGCCAGCGGACGCATTGCCGTTCCGGCGTTACCGAGGAACAACTCCCGGGCACTTTCTGCGTGTAATGGACCACCGTTACCGATAATTTCGCAACGCGTACGATCGGCTGAAAGCGTATAGCTTACCCCTAACGCTGTTAATGCATTCAGCATATGGCGCACGTCATCGCTATCCAGCAGATTGGTTAATACTGTTTTGCCGTGTGCTAATGCCGCCAGCAATAAAGCGCGGTTAGAAACGCTCTTGGAACCGGGCAGATTAATAGTACCATCGACACGAGCGATGGGTTGTAACGTTAGGGATTCCATGAACTCAACTCTCTACAACAGAAATAAAAACCCCACAGGCTGGCTGTGGGGATTATGCAAAATTTCGACATTAGCCGTGACGGCGTTCGAACTCAACCATGAAGTCTGTCAGCGCTTTAACGCCTTCCAGTGGCATGGCGTTATAAATAGACGCACGCATTCCGCCGACCACTCGGTGACCTTTCAGCGCATGTAAGCCCGCAGCGAAAGACTCTTCGAGGAACAATTTATCAAGCGCGCTATCCGCCAACTGGAACGGCACGTTCATCCGCGAACGGTTAGCTTTCGCCACATCATTGCGGTAGAAATCGCTGTTATCAATCACCCCATACAGCAGTTCTGCTTTTTGCTGATTGATCTTATCCATTGCAACCACACCGCCGTTCGCTTTCAGCCATTTGAAGACCAGGCCAGATAAGTACCAGGCAAATGTCGGCGGCGTGTTGAACATGGAATCGTTATCGTTGAGGATGGAGTAATCCAGAATCGATGGGCAGGCGATATTCGCTTTGCCCAGCAAATCTTCACGAACGATGACGATTGTCAGGCCAGCCGGGCCGATATTTTTCTGCGCGCCAGCGTAAATTACACCATAACGGCTGACATCAATCGGACGGGAAAGAATGGTTGAAGAGAAGTCGGCGGCGACCACCACATCTGCGCCGAAGTCTGGTGTTTCATCGATAGCGATACCATCGATGGTTTCGTTCGGGCAGTAATGCATATAAGCAGCATTATCAGAGAGTTGCCATTCACTCATTGGCTTAACTGCGCGAAGACCATCAACGGTCACTTTCGCATCAAACACATTTGGTGTGCAGTATTTTTTCGCTTCTTTGATAGCACTTGCTGCCCAGTAACCCGCATCAACATAATCTGCAGTGGTTTTATCACCAAGAATATTCAACGGTACTGCAGCAAATTGACCGCGACCACCGCCATGGCAGAACAATACTTTGTAGTTGGAGGGGACGTTAAGAAGATCGCGAAAATCCTTCTCGGCTTCCTCTGCAACCTGAATGAACTCTTTGCCACGGTGACTCACTTCCATCACCGACGTACCAAGACCGTTCCAGTCGCGCAGTTCCTGTTGAGCCTGTTTAAGCACCTCTGCCGGTAGCATTGCCGGACCAGAACTAAAATTGAAGATTTGAGCCATTTCCCCTCACCACGTTGCGTTGCTATTAACCCGCGGTCAATCGATTGCGACCACAGGTAATACATTATTCCAGTGGCTATCGGTTTTATCATTCAGTGACACACATCGCAATGAGTAAAACCGTTGAGGGCAAAAATGTGGCTTGCATCACACAAAAGAATCTCTCGGATTATTAGCAAAAAGCCGATGTTTTTGCTGTCAGGTCACCCGTTTAGCTCGACTTGCCTTCGTCCATTCTGGATTTGCACAGCGCGGACATAATTGTCTTTCCCCCGCGTTCATATGAATGATTTCACTGCAACGGATGCAGGCATAGTCCGCCGACTCCGGCACCACTTTGTAACGCTGAGTACAGTCACTGGGTAAAATAAGTAACCCCGGTTTCACCTTGTCATCTTCAAAGAAATAAACACTGATTTGCCCGTTGGTTTCGAGAATCGCCAGACGTACCTGTCCCAACTGCTCTACACCGCGCAATCGTAGCTCCATGAAGAACTCAAATTCCGTCATGTTGGAGTTATTGAGTTTCGACCAGGCCAGCTCGCCATCTTCAATAATGACAACCGGCTTGCCTTCCAGAAGATCTTCCAGTTTTTCACTGTGCGCCATCAACCACATTATCAGGCGGTATAACAACGCCAGAGTAATAAAGACGATAAGTACCGGGACCATCGGCACATCATCATAAAACGCCACATCTCCCGCCGCTGAACCCAGTGTCAGAATGATTAACACTTCAAACAGCGACATCTGCCGCACACCGCGTCTTCCGGTCATTTTGAGGAACAAAAAAACCAGTACAAAGGTATAAAGACTACGTAGTGCAACTTCGCCAAGGAAATCAAAAGGCACTTTATCAAATGCCATACGGTGGAGATCGAACGCCTTCATTTTTATGCTCTTATCGTGGTTTATCCGCTAAAAGCATAGCCAACAGTTCATCGGCATGGCGGCGGTGATAGCGCCTTTGAGATAAAACCCGTATTATTGCGCGCTTTCCGTACGACTAAAGTGATTTTCATGACGCAAACATTTATCCCCGGCAAAGATGCCGCTCTGGAAGATTCCATCGCACGCTTCCAGCAAAAACTTTCAGACCTCGGTTTTCAGATTGAAGAGGCCTCCTGGCTGAATCCCGTGCCTAATGTCTGGTCTGTACATATTCGCGACAAAGAGTGCGCACTGTGTTTTACCAACGGTAAAGGCGCAACCAAAAAAGCGGCGCTGGCTTCTGCCCTCGGTGAATATTTCGAGCGTCTCTCAACCAACTACTTTTTTGCGGACTTCTGGCTGGGCGAAACCATCGCCAACGGCCCATTCGTGCATTATCCCAACGAAAAATGGTTCCCACTGACCGAAAATGACGATGTACCAGAAGGGCTGCTCGATGACCGTCTGCGCGCATTTTACGATCCGGAGAATGAACTGACCGGTAGTATGCTGATTGACCTGCAATCCGGTAACGAAGATCGTGGTATTTGCGGTCTACCGTTTACGCGCCAGTCCGACAATCAGACCATTTATATTCCGATGAATATCATTGGTAACTTGTACGTTTCTAACGGTATGTCTGCTGGCAATACCCGTAACGAAGCACGCGTTCAGGGGTTGTCCGAAGTTTTCGAACGTTACGTGAAAAACCGCATTATTGCTGAAAGCATCAGCTTGCCGGAAATCCCGGCAGACGTGCTGGCACGTTATCCAGCAGTAGTTGAAGCGATCGAAACGCTGGAAGCGGAAGGTTTCCCGATCTTCGCTTATGACGGTTCGCTTGGCGGCCAGTATCCGGTGATTTGCGTGGTACTGTTCAATCCTGCTAACGGTACCTGCTTTGCCTCATTCGGTGCGCATCCTGATTTTGGCGTTGCACTGGAACGTACCGTGACCGAGCTGCTGCAAGGTCGTGGCCTGAAAGATTTGGATGTGTTTACTCCACCAACCTTCGATGATGAAGAAGTCGCTGAACATACCAACCTCGAAACGCACTTTATCGATTCCAGCGGTTTAATCTCCTGGGACCTGTTCAAGCAGGATGCCGATTATCCGTTTGTTGACTGGAGCTTCTCCGGCACCACGGAAGAAGAGTTCGCCACGCTGATGGCTATCTTCAAAAAGGAAGATAAAGAAGTTTATATTGCCGATTACGAGCATCTGGGTGTCTACGCTTGCCGTATTATCGTGCCTGGCATGTCCGATATTTATCCGGCTGAAGATCTGTGGCTGGCGAATAACAGTATGGGCAGCCATTTACGTGAAACGATTCTTTCGCTACCAGGTAGCGAGTGGGAAAAGGAAGATTACCTGAACCTCATCGAGCAACTGGATGAAGAAGGTTTTGATGACTTTACCCGCGTGCGTGAACTGTTGGGTCTGGCGACCGGGTCGGATAACGGCTGGTACACTCTGCGTATCGGTGAATTAAAAGCCATGCTGGCGCTGGCTGGTGGCGATCTGGAACAGGCTCTGGTCTGGACCGAATGGACGATGGAGTTTAACTCATCAGTATTTAGTCCGGAACGCGCCAACTATTATCGCTGCCTGCAAACGTTGTTATTACTGGCGCAGGAAGAAGATCGCCAGCCGCTGCAATATTTGAATGCGTTTGTTCGCATGTACGGCGCAGATGCCGTGGAAGCCGCCAGTGCGGCAATGAGCGGCAAAGCGGCGTTTTATGGCTTGCAACCAGTAGATAGCGATCTGCACGCGTTTGCTGCACATCAGTCGTTGTTGAAGGCCTACGAAAAGCTGCAGCGCGCCAAAGCAGCATTCTGGGCAAAATAAAATCAAATAGCCTACGCAATGTAGGCTTAATGATTCGTCTGAGTTATATTACGGGGCGTTTTTTTAATGCCCCGCTTTACATATATTTGCATTAATAAAATAATTGTAATTATAAGGTTAAATATCGGTAATTTGTATTTAATAAATACGATCGATGTTGTTACTTTATTCGCCAGGTGCTCCCTTTTAATTAACTGTTTTAGCGGAGGATGCGGAAAAAATTCAACTCATTTGTTAATTTTTAAAATTTATTTTTATTTGGATAATCAAATATTTACTCCGTATTTGCATAAAAACCATGCGAGTTACGGGCCTATAAGCCAGGCGAGATATGATCTATATCAATTTCTCATCTATAATGCTTTGTTAGTATCTCGTCGCCGACTTAATAAAGAGAGAGTTAGTGTGAAAGCTGACAACCCTTTTGATCTTTTACTTCCTGCTGCAATGGCCAAAGTGGCCGAAGAGGCAGGTGTCTATAAAGCAACGAAACATCCGCTTAAGACTTTCTATCTGGCGATTACCGCCGGTGTTTTCATCTCAATCGCATTCGTCTTCTATATCACAGCAACCACTGGCACAGGTACAATGCCCTTCGGCATGGCAAAACTGATTGGCGGCATTTGCTTCTCTCTGGGGCTGATTCTTTGTGTTGTCTGCGGAGCCGATCTCTTTACTTCCACAGTGTTGATTGTTGTTGCTAAGGCGAGTGGGCGCATCACCTGGGGTCAGTTGGCGAAAAACTGGCTAAATGTTTATTTTGGCAACCTGGTCGGCGCACTGCTGTTTGTACTTTTAATGTGGCTTTCCGGCGAGTATATGACCGCAAATGGTCAATGGGGACTAAACGTCCTACAAACCGCCGACCACAAAGTGCACCATACTTTTATTGAGGCCGTCTGTCTTGGTATCCTGGCAAACCTGATGGTATGTCTGGCAGTATGGATGAGTTATTCTGGCCGCAGCCTGATGGACAAAGCGTTCATTATGGTGCTGCCGGTCGCGATGTTTGTTGCCAGCGGTTTTGAGCACAGTATCGCAAACATGTTTATGATCCCGATGGGTATTGTAATCCGCGACTTCGCATCTCCGGAATTCTGGACCGCTGTCGGTTCTGCACCGGAAAATTTTTCTCACCTGACCGTGATGAACTTCATCACTGATAACCTGATTCCGGTTACGATCGGTAATATTATCGGCGGTGGTTTGTTGGTTGGGTTGACATACTGGGTCATTTACCTGCGTGAAAACGATCACCATTAATGGTTGTCGAAGTACGCAGTAAATAAAAAATCCACTTAAGAAGGTAGGTGTTACATGTCCGAGCTTAATGAAAAGTTAGCCACAGCCTGGGAAGGTTTTACCAAAGGTGACTGGCAGAATGAAGTAAACGTCCGTGACTTCATTCAGAAAAACTACACTCCGTACGAGGGTGACGAGTCCTTCCTGGCTGGCGCTACTGAAGCGACCACTACCCTGTGGGACAAAGTAATGGAAGGCGTTAAACTGGAAAACCGCACTCACGCGCCAGTTGACTTTGACACCGCTGTTGCTTCCACCATCACCTCTCACGACGCTGGTTACATCAACAAGCAGCTTGAGAAAATCGTTGGTCTGCAGACTGAAGCTCCGCTGAAACGTGCTCTTATCCCGTTCGGTGGTATCAAAATGATCGAAGGTTCCTGCAAAGCGTACAACCGCGAACTGGACCCGATGATCAAAAAAATCTTCACTGAATACCGTAAAACTCACAACCAGGGCGTGTTCGACGTTTACACTCCGGACATCCTGCGTTGCCGTAAATCCGGTGTTCTGACCGGTCTGCCAGATGCTTATGGCCGTGGTCGTATCATCGGTGACTACCGTCGCGTTGCGCTGTACGGTATCGACTACCTGATGAAAGACAAACTTGCACAGTTCACCTCTCTGCAGGCTGATCTGGAAAACGGCGTAAACCTGGAACAGACTATCCGTCTGCGCGAAGAAATCGCTGAACAGCACCGCGCTCTGGGTCAGATGAAAGAAATGGCTGCGAAATACGGCTACGACATCTCTGGTCCGGCTACCAACGCTCAGGAAGCTATCCAGTGGACTTACTTCGGCTACCTGGCTGCTGTTAAGTCTCAGAACGGTGCTGCAATGTCCTTCGGTCGTACCTCCACCTTCCTGGATGTGTACATCGAACGTGACCTGAAAGCTGGCAAGATCACCGAACAAGAAGCGCAGGAAATGGTTGACCACCTGGTCATGAAACTGCGTATGGTTCGCTTCCTGCGTACTCCGGAATACGATGAACTGTTCTCTGGCGACCCGATCTGGGCAACCGAATCTATCGGTGGTATGGGCCTCGACGGTCGTACCCTGGTTACCAAAAACAGCTTCCGTTTCCTGAACACCCTGTACACCATGGGTCCGTCTCCGGAACCGAACATGACCATTCTGTGGTCTGAAAAACTGCCTCTGAACTTCAAGAAATTCGCCGCTAAAGTGTCCATCGACACCTCTTCTCTGCAGTATGAGAACGATGACCTGATGCGTCCGGACTTCAACAACGATGACTACGCTATCGCTTGCTGCGTAAGCCCGATGATCGTTGGTAAACAAATGCAGTTCTTCGGTGCGCGTGCAAACCTGGCGAAAACCATGCTGTACGCAATCAACGGCGGCGTTGACGAAAAACTGAAAATGCAGGTTGGTCCGAAGTCTGAACCGATCAAAGGCGATCTCCTGAACTACGATGAAGTGATGGAGCGCATGGATCACTTCATGGACTGGCTGGCTAAACAGTACATCACTGCACTGAACATCATCCACTACATGCACGACAAGTACAGCTACGAAGCCTCTCTGATGGCGCTGCACGACCGTGACGTTATCCGCACCATGGCGTGTGGTATCGCTGGTCTGTCCGTTGCTGCTGACTCCCTGTCTGCAATCAAATATGCGAAAGTTAAACCGATTCGTGACGAAGACGGTCTGGCTATCGACTTCGAAATCGAAGGCGAATACCCGCAGTTTGGTAACAACGATCCGCGTGTAGATGACCTGGCTGTTGACCTGGTAGAACGTTTCATGAAGAAAATTCAGAAACTGCACACCTACCGTGACGCTATCCCGACTCAGTCTGTTCTGACCATCACTTCTAACGTTGTGTATGGTAAGAAAACTGGTAACACCCCAGACGGTCGTCGTGCTGGCGCGCCGTTCGGACCGGGTGCTAACCCGATGCACGGTCGTGACCAGAAAGGTGCTGTAGCGTCTCTGACTTCCGTTGCTAAACTGCCGTTTGCTTACGCTAAAGATGGTATCTCCTACACCTTCTCTATCGTTCCGAACGCACTGGGTAAAGACGACGAAGTTCGTAAGACCAACCTGGCTGGTCTGATGGATGGTTACTTCCACCACGAAGCATCCATCGAAGGTGGTCAGCACCTGAACGTTAACGTGATGAACCGTGAAATGCTGCTCGACGCGATGGAAAACCCGGAAAAATATCCGCAGCTGACCATCCGTGTATCTGGCTACGCAGTACGTTTCAACTCGCTGACTAAAGAACAGCAGCAGGACGTTATTACTCGTACCTTCACTCAATCTATGTAATTAGATTTGACTGAAATCGTACAGTAAAAAGCGTACAATAAAGGCTCCACGAAAGTGGGGCCTTTTTTAGCACGAGAGCCTTTTTTGTCAGCTATCTATACTTTAAGGTGACTGCCAAAACAGACTCGACGTAGCCTTCGAGCTGCGCACCAACACGGCCTCAGATGGGCCACATCTGGAGAAACACCGCAATGTCAGTTATTGGTCGCATTCACTCCTTTGAATCCTGTGGAACCGTAGACGGCCCAGGTATTCGCTTTATCACCTTTTTCCAGGGCTGCCTGATGCGCTGCCTGTATTGTCATAACCGCGACACCTGGGATACGCATGGCGGTAAAGAAGTTACCGTTGAAGATTTGATGAAGGAAGTGGTGACCTATCGCCACTTTATGAACGCTTCCGGCGGCGGCGTTACCGCATCCGGCGGTGAGGCAATCCTACAAGCTGAGTTTGTTCGTGACTGGTTCCGCGCCTGCAAAAAAGAAGGCATTCATACCTGTCTGGACACCAACGGTTTTGTTCGTCGTTACGATCCGGTGATTGATGAACTGCTGGAAGTAACCGACCTGGTAATGCTCGATCTCAAACAGATGAACGACGAGATCCACCAAAATCTGGTTGGAGTTTCCAACCACCGCACGCTGGAGTTCGCTAAATATCTGGCGAACAAAAATGTGAAGGTGTGGATCCGCTATGTTGTTGTCCCAGGCTGGTCTGACGATGACGATTCAGCGCATCGCCTTGGTGAATTTACCAGTGATATGGGCAACGTTGAGAAAATCGAGCTCCTCCCCTACCACGAACTGGGCAAACACAAATGGGTGGCAATGGGCGAAGAGTACAAGCTCGACGGTGTAAAACCACCGAAGAAAGAGACCATGGAACGCGTGAAAGGCATTCTTGAGCAGTACGGTCATAAGGTCATGTTCTAATTTCCCCGTAAAGCGGCAACTTTATTGAGTTGCCGCTTTTTTGTGCACAAAAAAGCAGAGTGTGAAACAGTAAGTTCACACTCTGCTTGAATTCATTTACACGTGAGCAACGGGTTTCGGCGTATGACCGGCGTTGCGAAGCAGCATCAGCAAATAGATAAACGATACGCTGGCGATCATGATAAATAATAAATTATCGGAGAAATTCTGCATTAGCATAGCGGTAAATGACGGGCCAAGCAGACTTCCCACGGTATAGCTCAACAATAAGGCCTGGTTCATCGCTACCAGTTGATGATGTTCAACTTTCTCACAAGCCCAGGCCATCGCCACCGGATATAGCGTAAAGCCAGCGGCACCGAGGATGAATAACGCTGGGGCCATCGCCGCCTGGCTAAGCATCGCAATACTGCCGAGAATGACGACAAAGACCTGAACACGCAACACCAGCAGTCGACCAAACTTATCCGCCAGACGTCCAATCGGCCATTGTCCGAGGATACCCGCACTGACCAGTACCGCCATCCAGAAACCAATGCTGGCATTGCTCACCCCTTTGTGATTGAGGTACAGCGGCATCAGGCCATATAGAGATCCCAGCACGATTCCTGAGATAATGCAGCCATTCACGCCAAGCCGCGCCTGACGGAGTTTTAGCATTGACGTAATTGACGTCGAATCATGGTTTTCAGTCTGCTGATTCAGGACACGCGTAAACAACAGCGGTAAGATTCCTGCCAACGTCAAACCTGTAACCCACGGCAATACACTCATCAACTCGGTTGAGACTTTGCTGACCAGTAACTGGCCTAAAAACGTTCCGACGTAATAAACCATCATATACGCAGCAAGCAACCGCCCGCGGTTACGCGACGTCCCACTGCACATCAGCGCACTCTCAACAACCACCCAAATCATGGCACAGCCGATGCCAGCGACAAAACGCCACGCCAACCAACTCCAGAATCCAATCATCAGGCCAAGGCCGGCACAGCCAGCGGCAAAAATGAAGGAGGCCAGATAATAGCTGCGGTTAAAGCCAATGCGTTTAATGACATACCCTGTCAGCAATGTACCGACAAGGTTGCCGGTAAAATAGGATGAGCTGACAACGCCTACCTGCCATGTAGACATGTGTTCCTGGGCGAGCCAAAGCGGCACGAGTGTATTTAACACCGCGATCGCCAGAGTCAACAAAAGCAGGCCAGACAGCAAAAGCATGACAGGCCGGGTATACGTGGACATGAATTAAAACCGTGAGGAAGTTCAAATTTCATGCGCATCATGCCACCGCCAAAAACATTGTCAATGGGTGAAAATACGCGCATATCGCAGCGGCGGTATTATCGATTTATATTACTCATTCATAACGCCAATGCTGAAGAGACGATTAATCTCATCTGATTGTTTTTATTGATCTAACACAAATTTCATACGCTTCGTTCAGTCGAAAAATTTCATGGTCACAGCAAACTCATATTTCCCGTCTATGCTTTCAGAGCAATGCATCGCGTCTGACCGATTTAGACGTACCACTGACTCTCGAAAGGAGAAGAGGATGACCAAACCGTATGTTCGTCTTGATAAAAATGATGCTGCCGTTTTGCTTGTTGATCACCAGGCTGGTTTACTTTCCCTTGTACGGGATATCGAACCCGATAAGTTTAAAAATAACGTGCTGGCGCTGGGTGACCTGGCTAAGTATTTCAACTTACCAACTATTCTTACCACCAGTTTTGAAACCGGTCCTAACGGCCCATTAGTTCCAGAACTGAAAGCACAATTCCCCGATGCACCTTACATTGCTCGCCCGGGAAATATTAACGCCTGGGATAACGAAGATTTTGTAAAAGCTGTCAAAGCGACAGGTAAAAAACAGTTAATTATTGCCGGTGTGGTAACCGAAGTTTGCGTGGCATTCCCGGCGCTTTCAGCCATTGAAGAAGGGTTTGACGTCTTTGTCGTGACTGACGCGTCAGGGACCTTTAATGAAATTACCCGGCATTCGGCATGGGATCGCATGTCGCAAGCTGGTGCGCAATTGATGACATGGTTCGGCGTGGCGTGCGAGCTGCATCGCGACTGGCGTAATGATATTGAAGGACTGGCGACGTTGTTCTCTAACCACATTCCTGATTATCGTAACTTGATGACCAGTTATGACACGTTAACGAAGCAGAAATAAAAGCGAACCGGGGCCGAAACCCCGGTTGTTACTGATTAACTTGCGACAGCCATCCCCACGGTCATATGCAAACCATAGAATACGCCACGACCGATTAATTCCCCTGCCAGAAGCAGAATGAATGATACAGAAAGTAGCGGAACCGCAGGCTGATAACCTTTTAGCTGTGGTGCAATCCACAAGCACAGGGCAACGGCCAAAAGCACGATCCGCCAGGACATCAGCGCACCATAGTCCGGCACCAGCGCTGCGGCCTGCTGCACAGAGCTATGAATAGTCGCCAGCTCTGCGCCCTGCATCACTGACATCACGCCACTCACTACCAGTGCCAGAACAGAAATGGCTGGCAGCAGACGCATCGCCCAGCCATCGACACCAGCCAGACTCAGCAACAGGTAACCCAGTAACGGGCCGCCCATAAACATCGTCAGGAAGAAGCCCATCGGTGTCCAGATGCTGTACCAGGTGGGTACTGTATCGATGCTGTTATACACACGCACCATCATCCAGACAAAGACTACGCCAAGAACCATCGTCACCACCAGCCAAAGCGTACGCAATGCCGGTGAAAGCTTTTTCAGCATTGCCAGCAACCAGCCGATGCCGCCTACAGCAAAAAAGATCGAACCGCTGGCGATTTCGTTACTGAGTGCTGAAGCCCCTACCCGATTGAGCGAGTTAAAAGCGCGCATCGGTGAACCAAGATGAAGCATAGAGGAGATAAAGCCAATGCCCATCAGCACCCATAAACCCAACATGCAGGCGATAACACGCTGCTGGGCTTCTGCTCGCAGGTCGCCTTTGAGCAGCGCCAAAGCCAGAACGATAAAACCACCCGCGACACATTGCCCGAAGACCGTGAAGATCATCAGCGGCCATTCATGCCATCCACTTCCCATCTCACACCTCCTTCGGGTTTGCCAGATAGCCAGTGGTATCCCCGGTTGGGCGGCTGTTGGCATTGGGTTTGATCACAATATTCGGTTTGGTAAAGTGAGCTCGCGGCAACGGCGCAATGGCCGCCAGATCGCCATGTTTTTTACGCAGCTCGTCGATAGGGCCGAAATCCAGCGCCCGCAGCGGGCAGGACTCTACGCAGATCGGTTTTTTTCCCTCCGCAACACGGTCATAACAACCATCGCATTTGGTCATATGGCCTTTCGTTTCGTTATATTGCGGTGCGCCATACGGGCAAGCCATATGACAGTAACGGCAGCCAATGCATACATCTTCATCGACCACAACAAAACCATCTTCACGTTTATGCATCGCACCGCTCGGGCAGACTTTAGTACAAGCCGGATCTTCGCAGTGGTTACATGAAATCGACAGATAGTAGGCAAACACGTTCTGGTGCCAGACACCGTTATCTTCCTGCCAGTCGCCACCAGCATATTCATAAATGCGGCGGAAGCTGACTTCTGGCGTCAGATCTTTGTAGTCTTTACAAGCCAGCTCGCAGGTTTTGCAACCGGTGCAACGGCTGGAATCAATAAAAAATCCATACTGGGTTGTCATCGGTTACTCCTTACACCTTTTCAACCTGAACAAGGTTTGTATGTGACGGATTCCCCTTAGCGAGAGGAGACGGACGTTGAGTGGTCAGTACGTTAATACAACCGCCCTTATCGACACGTTTTGTATCCGGGTCATACCAGGCACCTTCACCCAGTGCGACCACACCCGGCATCATTCGTGGCGTCACTTTCGCCTCAATATGAACCTCACCACGATCGTTAAAGATCCTGACTTTATCGCCGTTGTTGATACCGCGTTTTTGCGCATCAAGCGGGTTGATCCACATTTCCTGACGGCAAGCTGCTTTCAGCACATCAACGTTGCCGTAAGTTGAGTGAACGCGAGATTTATAGTGGAAACCCGTAAGCTGCAGCGGATACTGTTTGTTCAGCGGATCCTGATAACTTTCAAAACCCGGCGTATAGATCGGCAGTGGATCGATCACATCACCTTCTGGCAATTCCCATGTAGCGGCAATGTCAGCCAGCGCCTGCGAATAAATCTCAATTTTCCCCGATGGCGTGGTCAGTGGATTTGCCTGCGGATCTTCACGGAAAGCTTTATAAGCAACGTGATGCCCTTGCGGATCGCGCTTTTTAAAGATCCCCTGCTTACGGAACTCTTCAAACGTTGGCAGTTCAGGAATCGCTTCCCGCGACTGGGCATACAGATGCCGCATCCACTCTTCCTGAGTACGACCTTCAGTAAACTGTTGTTCGACGCCAAGACGTTTTGCCAGTTCGCTGGTCATCTCATAGATAGTCTTACATTCAAAGCGCGGTTTAATGACCTGATCATTGAAAATAACGTAAGACATATTCCCGCAGGATGCATCCAGTGCAAAGTCCATCTGTTCGGAAGCGGTGCAGTCAGGCAGCAGGATGTCAGCATATTTCGCCGATGAGGTCATGTGGCAGTCGATAACTACAATCAGCTCGCACTTCTTATCATCCTGAAGGATTTCATGGGTACGGTTGATTTCAGAATGCTGATTAATCAGGCAGTTACCGGCATAGTTCCAGATCATTTTGATCGGCACATCCAGCTTATCTTTCCCGCGCACACCATCACGCAGCGCCGTCATTTCCGGGCCACGTTCAATGGCATCGGTCCACATAAACATAGAAATGCTGGTCTGGATCGGGTTTTCGAGAGTCGGCATACGGACAAACGGTAAGCTGTATGAACCTTCGCGCGCGCCGCTGTTCCCCCCGTTAATACCAACGTTACCGGTCAGAATCGCCAGCATCGAGATAGCACGGGTTGCGATTTCACCGTTAGCATGACGCTGCGGGCCCCATCCCTGGCTGATAAACGCCGGTTTGGTACTGCCGATTTCACGAGCCAGTTTGATGATTTTGTCTGCCGGAACACCGGTGATTTGCGAGGCCCATTCCGGCGTTTTAGCCACGCCATCTGGCCCTTCACCCAGAATATAAGCTTTATAGTGACCATTTTTCGGCGCACTAGCTGGCAGGGTTTTCTCGTCATAGCCAACGCAATATTTATCGAGGAATGCCTGATCCACCAGGTTTTCGGTGATCATGACATACGCCAGACCGTTAACCAGTGCGGCATCTGTTCCCGGACGAATAGGGATCCACTCATCTTCACGCCCGGCACCGGTGTCGGTATAGCGCGGATCGATGATGATCATGCGGGCATTAGATTTCTGGCGCGCCTGTTCAAGATAGTAAGTCACCCCACCGCCACTCATTCGCGTTTCGCCAGGGTTATTACCAAACAGCACTACCAGTTTACTGTTTTCGATATCCGACGGGCTGTTACCATCTGCCCAGCCGCCGTAGGTATAGTTCAGACCTTCCGCAATTTGCGCGGAGGAGTAGTCGCCATAATGGTTCAGATAACCGCCGCAGCAGTTCATTAGCCGCGCGACCAGGGTATTTCCCGGCGGCCACGAGCGGGTCATGGTGCCGCCCAGCGTACCGGTGCCATAGTTCAGATAGATGGATTCGTTGCCGTACTCTTTGATCAGGCGCTGCATATTGGTGGCGATGATGTCGTAGGCTTCTTCCCAGCTAATGCGCTCGAATTTGCCTTCACCGCGCGCCCCGACTCGTTTCATCGGATATTTCAGGCGGTCGGGATTGTAAACGCGGCGACGCATGGAACGACCACGCAGACAGGCGCGCACCTGGTGCAGGCCGTCATAGTTGTCATCGCCAGTATTATCCGTTTCAACATATTTGATTTCACCGTCCACGACGTGCATACGTAGCGGGCAGCGACTACCACAGTTAACTGTACAGGCGCTCCAGATAACCTTTTCGTCTGATTTTGTTGGAATGGCGCTATCGACAGCGTTCGCAATCCGACTAAAAGGTAATGTTAATGCGCTGCTGGCCATTGCCAGGCCGCCGATCGCTGTCGTTTTTACCAAACCACGGCGACTCACCTCAGCAGCCAATACCGCATCAGGGATTTTCGTTTTCATAATGGCTCACTCAAGCTTGCTCACGATTGATTCCAGTAACAAACCGTATTGTGTAATTATTTCTATAGCAGATCGCTATATAGGTTTGTATACATCGAATAATTTGAAAATCAAAGAGATAGGTAGATTTTCACTCGAAAGTAGTATTACTTGTAAGTGAGGAGTAATTATTGTTCAGTATCAAAGGGAGACAAAAAAAGCGCCCGCAGGCGCTTTTTAGATTCAGAAAAATTGGGTATTAGCCAATATATTCCAGTCCATTCATATACGGACGCAGAACTTCTGGTACTTCAATACGACCATCAGCCTGCTGATAGTTTTCCATTACTGCAACAAGCGTACGACCAACAGCAAGACCAGAACCGTTCAGGGTATGAACCAGACGGGTTTTCTTGTCAGACTTGCTGCGGCAGCGTGCCTGCATACGACGTGCCTGGAAATCCCAGACGTTGGAGCAGGAAGAGATCTCGCGGTAGGTGTTCTGTGCCGGGATCCATACTTCCAGGTCGTAAGTTTTGCAAGCGCCAAAGCCCATGTCGCCAGTGCAAAGGATGATTTTGCGGTACGGCAGGCCCAGCAGTTGCAGGACTTTCTCGGCATGACCAGTCATCTCTTCAAGTGCCGCCATTGAATCTTCCGGACGCACGATCTGCACCATTTCAACTTTGTCGAACTGGTGCATACGGATCAGACCACGAGTGTCACGACCATATGAACCAGCTTCAGAACGGAAACATGGGGTGTGGGCGGTCATCTTAATTGGCAGATCATCTTCATCGATGATTTCACCGCGTACCAGGTTGGTCAGCGGAACTTCTGCCGTTGGGATCAGCGCATAGTTACTGGTGTCTGCTTCTTCTTCCAGCGGACGAGTATGGAACAGATCGCCAGCAAATTTCGGCAGCTGACCCGTACCGTACAGCGTGTCCTGGTTAACCAGGTACGGAACATAGTTCTCACTGTAGCCATGCTGTTCGGTATGCAGATCCAGCATAAACTGCGACAGTGCGCGGTGCATGCGAGCAATCTGCCCTTTCATTACCACAAAGCGGGAACCAGTCAACTTAACTGCGGCTGCAAAGTCGAGGCCAGAGTGCATTTCACCCAGCGTCACATGGTCACGAACTTCAAAGTCAAACTCACGCGGGGTGCCCCAGCGGCTGACTTCAACGTTGTCATTTTCGTCTTTACCTACCGGCACTTCATCTGCAGGCAGGTTAGGGATTGTCAGCGCGATATCGCGAATTTCAGCCTGTAAAGCATCCAGCTCGGCTTTTGCTGCATCCAGCTCTTCGCCCAGTTTGTTCACTTCCAGACGTAAAGGCTCAATATCTTCCCCGCGCGCTTTCGCCTGGCCAATGGATTTCGATCGGGAGTTACGCTCCGCTTGCAGGTTTTCCGTTTTGACCTGCAATACTTTACGACGCTCCTCAAGAGCGCCCAGCTTATCTACATCCAGCTTAAAGCCCCGGCGTGCCAGTTTTTCAGCGACTGCGTCTGGCTCATTACGCAGCAGATTGGGATCGAGCATGCTTATCCTGTGCTTATCGAATTAAATGGGAGATGTGGCCACAGCCTGCGACCACAGGGATACATTAACAACATTACCGCAACGATAACATTAACGGTAGCGTTTTATGGGGCTATTTTGATCCTGTTCAGCCAGCCAGGCGAGCTTTTCGCCAATCTTGCCTTCAAGGCCCCTGTTTGTCGGGAAATAATAGCGTGTTTGTGCTATTTCCGGCGGGAAGTAAACCTCACCGGCAGCATAAGCGTTTGCTTCATCATGAGCGTAACGATATTCCTGCCCGTAGCCCATTTCCTTCATTAATTTCGTCGGCGCATTACGCAAATGAACCGGCACGTCATAATCCGGACGTTCGCGAGCATCGGCCAGCGCGGCTTTAAACGCAGTGTAGACAGCGTTGCTTTTTGGCGCGCAGGCCAGGTAAACAATCGCCTGAGCAATGGCGCGTTCACCTTCCGCCGGGCCAACGCGAGTAAAGCAATCCCAGGCCGCAATTGCCACCTGCATCGCCCGTGGGTCGGCATTGCCGACATCTTCGGAAGCAATTGCCAGGCAACGACGCGCGACATATAACGGATCGCCACCGGCGGTAATAATTCGCGCATACCAGTAGAGCGCCGCATCGGGTGCGCTACCACGTACCGACTTATGCAATGCGGAAATCAGATCGTAAAAGCGATCGCCTTTGTTATCAAAGCGGGCGCTACGTTCACCGGCGATTTCGGTCAGTAATTCAGGCTTCAGGACCCGCTTACCGCTATCATCGACTTCGGCCATATCCGCCATCATTTCCAGCGTATTTAACGCCCGGCGCGCGTCGCCATTCACCAGTTCAGCAATGGCGCGTCGTGTTTCATCTGGCAGAACAATATCCTGACCACCATAGCCACGGGTTTTGTCTTCCATCGCCTGAGTCAGTACTTGCTCAATATCCTCTGTACTCAGGGATTTCAACAGATAGACACGGGCACGGGAAAGCAGTGCCGAATTAAGCTCAAACGACGGGTTTTCAGTGGTTGCGCCAATAAAAGTGATGGTGCCGTCTTCAATATGTGGCAGAAATGCATCCTGCTGGCTTTTGTTGAAACGGTGAACTTCGTCAACAAAAAGAATAGTGCGGCGACCTGCATTGCGGTTTTGCCGAGCGCGTTCGATCGCCTCGCGAATCTCTTTCACGCCAGAGGTGACGGCAGAAATACGTTCCACATCAGCGTTCGCATAGCGGGCAATCACTTCAGCGAGGGTTGTTTTGCCGGTACCCGGCGGCCCCCAGAGGATCATAGAATGCAGATGCCCGGCTTCGATAGCGCGCGGCAACGGCTTCCCCACAGCCAGCAAATGTTGCTGGCCGATATACTGTGCTAAATTTTCTGGCCGCATACGCGCGGCCAGGGGTTGAAAAGTATTATCCGAAAAATCGAGCGACAGATTGCTCACTCAGGTGCCTCTACTTACGTTGATCATCTACCGTGACGCCTTGCGGCGGGGTGAAGGTAAATTTCGCTGCATCCACAGCCCCATTTTGCTGGGATTTCAGCTGATAACTGCTGCGCTGATCGTCCTGCTCCACCGCGCTAAACTGATGGATTGTGCCATCACGTCCCACGTTAATGGTGAACTGCTTCAGATTGCCATTGCTGGCTTTCGGCGTCAGAACAAAGTCATCGCCATTCTGTTTGATATTGTACTGCTGCCAGTCGCTGGACTGGTTGCGGGCAATCAGCATAAACGGCGTATTACCGGTGGCGTCTTTCAGCCAGGTCGCCGTAGCTTGCTCAACGAACGGGTTATAGAACCACAGTGTTTTACCGTCAGAAACCAGAATGCTTTCATCAGGTTGAGTCATATGCCAGTTGAATAAGTTTGGACGTTTCACCCACAGATCGCCCTGACCTTCCTGCACCGCCGCGCCGCTACCGTCAGTCACTTTTTGTGTGAAGCTGGCGTGGAAGCTGCTGACTTTATCCAGGCGGCTTTTCAGATCGCTTGCGGCATCAGCCCAAACGCTGCTTGCTACTAAGCTTGAGAGTAATGCACAGGTGATGGCAATTTTTTTCATCATTATTCCTCAAATTACGTCACTCCCGACCGGGAGCTCCCTCTACTCTCTATTCCAGGCTAATAATCAGCTTGAGGAAAGAAGAAAATACTGAATTTTCAGTTACCAGATTGCCGGATGCGACGCTACCGCGCCTTATCCGGCCTACGATGCATTAATTAGTCAAACGGCGGTGGGGCCAGCACTTCACGATTACCGTTGTGCCCCTGTTCGCTGACAATCCCCTGCGCTTCCATCTGTTCGATAATACGCGCTGCACGGTTATAACCAATGCGGAACTGACGCTGTACGCCAGAAATTGATGCTTTGCGTTTTTCAGTGACAAACTGCACCGCCTGATCGAACAACGGATCCAGCTCTTCAGCGCCATCGAAACCGCCCGCGCCACCTTCGCTTTCGCTGTCGGAGGTGATGCCATCAACATACTGTGGGCGACCACGCGCTTTCCAGTCCTGCACCACGGCATGAACTTCTTGATCGCGAACAAAAGCACCATGGACACGTACCGGCAAAGTGGAGTTCGGCCCAGAGTAGAGCATATCCCCCATACCCAGCAGTGATTCCGCACCAGCCTGATCAAGAATGGTACGTGAGTCAATCTTACTGGATACGGTAAAGGCGATACGGGTCGGAATATTCGCTTTAATCAGACCAGTAATAACATCAACCGATGGACGCTGCGTTGCCAGTACGAGGTGGATACCCGCGGCACGAGCTTTTTGCGCCAGACGTGCTATCAGCTCTTCCACTTTTTTACCTACCGTCATCATCAGGTCGGCAAATTCGTCCACCAACACCACAATGTATGGTTCTTTTTTCAGCACCGGATGCTGCGCATCCATACTATCACCCGGCTTCCAGTACGGGTCTGGAATCGGACGCATCATGCGATCGGCTTCAGCAATTTTTTCGTTATAACCCGCCAGATTACGCACACCCAGCGCAGACATCAGTTTATAACGACGCTCCATCTCGTTAACACACCAGCGCAGCGCGTTGGCGGCATCTTTCATATCAGTAACAACTTCCGTTAACAGGTGCGGAATGCCTTCATAAACCGAAAGCTCCAGCATTTTCGGGTCGATCATGATGAAACGCACATCTTCTGGCTGTGCTTTATAAAGCATGCTCAGGATCATCGCGTTCACCCCGACAGACTTACCGGAACCGGTAGTCCCCGCAACCAACAAGTGCGGCATTTTCGCCAGATCGGCAACCACCGGCTCACCGGCGATATCTTTACCCAGCACCACGGTTAATGGCGACGGATTATCGCGGAATTTAGCGTTATCCAAAACTTCGCGCAGATAAACGGTTTGTCGTTTTTTATTCGGTAACTCCAGACCTACATAGGGTTTGCCAGGAATAACTTCAACGACACGCACCGCCACCGTCGAAAGTGAACGGGCAAGGTCACGTGACAAGTTAGAAATGCGCGCTGCTTTTACGCCCGGTGCCAGGTTCAATTCAAAGCGAGTGATAACTGGCCCCGGAGAGTAATTGACAACATCGGCTTTAATACGGAAATCAGCCAGACGCGCTTCTACCAGGCGCGCCATTTGTTCAAGCGCAAAGGTATCTACCGGCTCCACTTCGCTCGGCGGCGGTGTCAGCAAATCCAGAGAAGGCAGTGGCGTCGTCGGTTTATGCAACGGACGGCTGTCGCCATTACGCATCAACAGCGGATGAAGCAGGGTATCCTGCGGCTGTGGCGCAACTGGCTGTTGCGGCTGCTGATATTGCGGCTGTGGTACAACCGGCTGTTGCGGCTGCTGATACTGCGGCTGCTGTGTAACCGGCTGTTGTGGCTGCTGATATTGCTGCTGCGGTGCAACCGGTTGTTGCGGCTGCTGATATTGCGGCTGTGGCGCAACTGGTTGTTGCGGCTGCTGATACTGCGGCTGCGGTGCAACCGGTTGTTGCGGCTGCTGATATTGCTGCTGCGGTGCTACCGGTTGTTGCGGCTGCTGTACAGGTTCAACAATTGGCGTAAACAGCGGTTCGTGTGGACCATCATCCAGCAACGCTTTCATTGGCGAAAATTCAAAATCATCCAGCGAGAACGGATTCGCCCCAGCCGGTTGTTCGCCGGAATAACGTTGTTGTTGAGTTTGAGCAAACTGACGAGCCAGTTCTGCCTCTGCCGCAGCATCTGCATCTTCTGTGTTCACGGGCACATCATGTTGATACTGTTCGCCATAGCGTTGCTGCTGCGTCTGGGCGAACTGACGTGCCAGTTCATCCTGCTGCATCGCATCGATTTCATCATCGTTGTACTGATCGCCAGAATCGTACTGATTACGTTGGGCTTCACGGGCTTTTTCTTCTGCCGCACGCTGTGAGGGCAGCTTAATACCGTAAGACGCCAGTTCACGACGAGTTGGCACGCGGATGCGTTTCGGTCGTGGCAACTGCGGGCCAATCCCCTCTTTGACCTGCGGACGCGGTCCACCGCTATTTGCCAGACTGAAGACTGGCGCGGCAACGGTTGCGGCAGCCCCCGTCGCCAGTGTCGCTTTTTTCACGCCAGATGCCAGCGGAGAAACGGCGGCAGCGGCTTCCACTGGAGGTACTGCTGCAACAGAAGGTGCTTTTAGCGAAGATTTGATCGGTTCTGGTTCTTTAACAGGTTCTGGAATCGGTTGATACCAGGCCGCAAGTTGTTCGCGTTCACGGGCTCGCTTCTCTTCCACTTCTTCAAAGTAGTAAAGCGGCGGACGCGTGGGTTTTGTCTCTTCTACAACGGGTTCAGGCTCCACAACAGGCTGCTGTTCAACAGGTTGCGGCTGTTGGTACAACGGTTCCTGAGCGGCTGGCTGCTGATAAGTTTGCTCAGTCTGGTATGTAGACTGTGGAGCAAAAGTGGATTGCTGCTCTTCGGCTTGCCAGGCGTTACCTGCCACCGCTTGTTCTGGCGCAGGGGCGTAATACGGCTGTTGCGCAGGCTGTTCCGCCGCAGTTGCGTAATACGGTTGCTGAACAGGTTGTTCCGCCGCAGGAGCGTAGTAAGGTTGTTGCGCAGGTTGTTCAGCTGCAGGTGCATAATACGGCTGCTGTGGCTGTACTGGTTGTTGCAGCGGCTCATTATATTGCACTGCAGGCTGCGCATATTGTGGCTGCTGTGGGTAACCTTCCGGTGCAGGAGCAATAACCGGTTCTCCCGTTTGCGGCCCCGGTACAGGCTGCCAGGCTACTGTAGGTTGCGCAGGTGCAACATCAACAGAGGCAACAGGTGGCGTCTGAGTCACAGGTTCAACCGGTGCAGCCCAGCTTTGCGTCGCCGTGGTAGCAGCAGCTGCTACAGCAACAGGTTCGGTAATTGGCGCACCGTTTAATAATGGATCGTACTCGTCATATTCTGGCTGCGTTGCACGATTGCCCGAAAAGAGGACGTCGTCAGGGTCGGCAGCCACACCGCGTGCAGTGTAGGTAATCTCTTCGTCATCATCCATCCGCTTACCGGAGAACAACGCAGCGTCTGTTTGCCGCCCCATCGGATTAATGAATTTTTCCGCCAACCGTTTACGACGCGCTAGCGCGCCGCGAAGAATACGGGCACGGCGTGATTCATGCTGTTTGCCGTGATTTTCATCTTCATACTCTTCGTCGTCTTCATACTCATCTTCATCGACCCAGGTATCATCGCGACGGGTACGATTACTGGCGAAGGTAAGAATATTTAAAATCCAGCCGCCGAGTTTTTCAGCAATGGTCACCCATGACCAACCGGTGAACAGCGTCAGGCCCGCTGCCCAAACGCAGAGCAGCGCAATAGTTCCCCCGCTACTGTGTAGCAGTGGTTGTAGCGTAGTGCTTAGTAAGCTGCCAATGACGCCACCGGAGGCAAAATACCAGATATCGTCAGCGTTGATTGCCGCCAGACCACAGGAGGTAAGGATGAGCGCCAAAACGCCAATGATGCGTAGCGAAACGGCAAAATAATCAATGTATTCGTCGCTGGACTGATGACGCCAGGCAAACCAACAACCGCCGACAATAATGACGGGAATGGTGTAAGCCATCACGCCAAAAATAAAGAACAGCGTATCTGCCAGCCACGCACCGGGCATCCCACCTAAATTATGGATAGGTTCATGCCAGGCCGTTTGCGACCAGCTGGGGTCCGAAGGGTTAAAGCTTAGTAAGGCAGCCATCAACCAGACGGCAAACAGGACAATAAGGATCAGCAACGCCTCCAGAAGGCGGCGGCCGCTACTTAACTTTGTCAATGTGACTTCTTTGTCTTCAGTGTATTCCTGGCTCAAGAAAGGCTCTCCAGGTTACAGGCTTTTCCTGCCCGATGCTAAAACGGACAACAGTACCAGGTTACCCCAGTACTGTTGCTGTATGGATTAACAGGAGTGTAATCAAAATACGCCGATTTTGCACCTGTTCCGTGTTAGCGCGTCTTAATAACCAGACGATTACTCTGCTTGACTTCTTCCATAACAACGTATGTCCGTGTGTCATTGACGCCAGGCAGACGCAGCAGGGTTTCCCCCAGTAACTTACGGTAAGCTGACATATCCGGCACGCGTGTTTTCAACAGGTAGTCGAAATCACCGGATACTAAATGACACTCCTGAATTTCTTCAAGTTTTTGTACAGCGGTATTGAATTGTTCAAACACATCCGGTGCGCCACGATTCAGAGTAATCTCAACGAATACCAGAAGTGATGCATCCAGATAATGGGGGTTCAGCAGCGCCGTATAGCCCTGAATAAACCCTTGTCTTTCCAGCCGACGCACACGCTCAAGGCACGGCGTTGGAGAAAGTCCCACACGTTTAGAAAGCTCGACGTTAGAAATACGCCCATCCTTTTGCAACTCATTAAGAATGTTACGATCGATACGGTCGAGATCTTTGCCAGGGCGCTTCTTGCTATCTACCATTATTATTGTCTCTCTGTATTCCTTCCCTACTCCTGTCTGACCCTGAAACATCACTGTTCAGAGTCGCTACCCGTCACGATAGACCGAAATCATGAAGATTCACGGCGCGCAATGCCTGGGTCTACGGTGAGAAGACCGTTGCCTTGTGGCAGCTATCGACATCACGAATGGCGTCTGTCCACGCCATACGTAGATTTCACTAGCACGGTAAACATGGTATTTACATGCATGGTTATGCGCATATAAGAATACTGTTTTTTTCTTCCTCGAATGTTTTCGCAAAACACCAGGGGATTGTCAAAGCAAAACATCGATTTTTAGTACAACATGCCAGATATTCATTAACAGGGGCGTTTATTCATCATTTAATCGGCTTATAAAGCGGGAAATTTAAGTAGCAGAGGTGATAATGACGTGAGAATTTGACCTGCTTATCGATGCTGCCGATTGCACAAATTGTTAACAAAATCGTCATACTCTTTTTTTACGTCTGTAAATTCCCTACAATCCTGCCATTGTCTGCCAACAACTATGGGGATCTCATGGGCACGACCAAACACAGTAAACTGCTTATCCTGGGTTCAGGCCCGGCGGGATACACCGCTGCTGTCTACGCGGCGCGCGCCAACCTGCAACCTGTGCTGATTACCGGCATGGAAAAAGGCGGCCAACTGACCACCACCACGGAAGTGGAAAACTGGCCTGGCGATCCAAACGATCTGACCGGTCCGTTATTAATGGAGCGCATGCACGAACATGCCACCAAATTTGAAACTGAAATCATCTTTGATCACATCAACAAAGTTGATTTGCAGAATCGTCCGTTCCGTCTGACTGGCGATAGCGGCGAATACACTTGCGACGCGCTGATTATTGCCACCGGAGCTTCTGCACGCTATCTCGGCCTGCCCTCTGAAGAAGCCTTTAAAGGCCGTGGAGTTTCTGCTTGTGCAACCTGCGACGGTTTCTTCTATCGCAACCAGAAAGTTGCGGTCATCGGCGGCGGCAATACCGCGGTTGAAGAGGCGCTGTATCTGTCTAACATCGCTTCGGAAGTTCATCTGATTCACCGCCGTGATGGTTTCCGTGCGGAAAAAATCCTCATTAAGCGTCTGATGGATAAAGTGGAGAACGGCAACATTATTCTGCACACCAACCGTACGCTGGAAGAAGTGATCGGCGATCAGATGGGCGTCACTGGCGTTCGTCTGCGCGATACGCAAAACACCGATAATATCGAGTCACTCGACGTTGCCGGTCTGTTTGTTGCTATCGGTCACAGCCCGAATACTGCCATTTTCGAAGGGCAGCTGGAACTGGAAAACGGCTACATCAAAGTACAGTCGGGTATTCATGGTAATGCCACCCAGACCAGCATCCCTGGCGTCTTTGCCGCAGGCGACGTGATGGATCACATTTATCGCCAGGCCATTACATCTGCTGGTACAGGCTGCATGGCAGCTCTTGATGCGGAACGCTACCTCGACGGTTTAGCTGACGCAAAATAATTTTACAAATCAGTAACAAAAGTAAAGAAGGCGACACCATGCGACTATGGGTCGCCTTTATTTTTTCCCCGTTGTAACATTGCTCTGCAAATAATTCTGATAACTCACCTGCTAAGCGTGCAATGAATAAATCCCGTCAAAAAGAATTAACCCGCTGGTTAAAACAGCAAAGCGTCATCTCCCAACGTTGGCTGAATATTTCTCGTCTGCTGGGCTTTGTGAGCGGCATATTGATCATTGCCCAGGCCTGGTTCATGGCGCGAATTCTGCAACATATGATTATGGAGAATATTCCCCGTGAAGCCCTGCTGCTTCCCTTTACGTTACTGTTTCTGACCTTTGTACTGCGCGCATGGGTGGTCTGGTTACGCGAACGGGTGGGTTATCACGCCGGGCAGCATATCCGCTTTGCCATCCGCCGTCAGGTTCTCGACCGTCTGCAACAAGCAGGGCCAGCGTGGATTCAGGGTAAACCAGCGGGGAGCTGGGCGACGCTGGTACTCGAGCAAATTGACGATATGCATGATTACTATGCACGCTACCTGCCGCAAATGGCGCTGGCAGTGTCGGTGCCGCTGCTGATTGTGGTGGCGATCTTCCCCTCTAACTGGGCTGCGGCGCTCATTCTGCTGGGCACTGCACCGCTAATTCCGTTATTTATGGCGCTGGTTGGAATGGGGGCTGCCGATGCTAACCGACGTAACTTTCTCGCTCTTGCTCGCTTAAGTGGGCATTTCCTCGATCGCCTGCGCGGCATGGAAACATTGCGTATTTTTGGTCGTGGTGAAGCTGAAATTGAAAGTATTCGTTCTGCTTCGGAAGATTTCCGCCAACGGACAATGGAAGTGCTACGGCTGGCGTTTTTATCCTCCGGCATTCTCGAATTTTTTACCTCGCTGTCGATTGCTCTGGTGGCGGTCTACTTTGGTTTTTCCTACCTCGGCGAGCTGGATTTTGGTCACTACGATACTGGCGTGACGCTGGCTGCGGGTTTTCTGGCCCTGATCCTTGCGCCAGAGTTTTTCCAGCCATTACGCGATCTCGGTACGTTTTATCATGCTAAAGCCCAGGCTGTTGGCGCAGCTGACAGTCTGAAAACGTTTATGGAAACCCCGCTCGCCCATCCGCAACGTGGTGAGGCGGAATTAGCATCAACCGATCCGGTGACCATTGAAGCCGAGGATCTGTTTATTACATCACCAGAAGGTAAAACGCTGGCTGGACCGCTGAACTTTACTTTGCCAGCAGGCCAACGTGCAGTGTTGGTTGGTCGCAGCGGTTCAGGTAAAAGCTCACTGCTGAACGCGCTTTCTGGTTTTCTCTCATATCAGGGATCGCTACGAATCAACGGGATAGAATTACGCGATTTATCACCGGAATCATGGCGTAAGCATCTCTCCTGGGTTGGGCAAAACCCACAATTACCGGCAGCAACATTACGGGATAACGTACTACTGGCGCGACCTGATGCCAGCGAACAAGAGTTACAAACAGCGCTGGATAACGCCTGGGTCAGTGAGTTTCTACCGCTCCTGCCACAAGGCGTTGATACGCCTGTTGGCGACCAGGCTGCCCGCCTTTCCGTGGGGCAGGCGCAGCGCGTGGCGGTGGCCCGTGCGTTACTAAATCCCTGTTCGCTATTACTGTTGGATGAACCCGCTGCCAGCCTTGATGCTCACAGTGAACAGCGCGTAATGGAGGCGCTTAATGCCGCCTCTCTGCGCCAGACAACGTTAATGGTCACCCACCAGTTAGAAGATCTTGCTGACTGGGATGTCATTTGGGTAATGCAGGATGGTCAGATTATTGAGCAAGGACGTTACGCGGAATTAAGCGTGGCTGGTGGTCCTTTCGCCACATTGCTGGCCCATCGTCAGGAGGAGATTTAAATGCGCGCTTTGCTACCCTATCTGGCACTGTATAAACGTCATAAATGGATGTTAAGTCTTGGTATTGTGCTGGCAATTGTCACGCTGCTCGCCAGTATCGGCCTGTTGACACTTTCGGGCTGGTTCCTCTCCGCCTCAGCTGTTGCGGGGGTTGCCGGACTGTACAGCTTCAACTATATGCTACCCGCTGCGGGCGTGCGTGGCGCAGCAATCACCCGTACTGCCGGGCGTTATTTTGAACGTCTGGTAAGTCACGACGCGACTTTCCGCGTGTTGCAGCATCTGCGCATATACACCTTCAGCAAATTGCTGCCCCTCTCCCCTGCCGGACTGGCGCGCTATCGTCAGGGCGAATTACTCAACCGCGTGGTGGCGGATGTTGATACGCTCGATCATCTTTACCTGCGCGTTATCTCGCCGCTGGTAGGCGCTTTTGTGGTGATTATGGTGGTGACAATCGGGTTAAGTTTCCTTGATTTCACCCTCGCCTTTACGCTGGGTGGCATTATGTTACTGACGCTTTTCCTGATGCCACCGCTGTTTTATCGTGCGGGAAAAAGCACAGGGCAAAATCTGACTCATCTTCGCGGGCAGTATCGCCAACAACTGACGGCCTGGCTGCAAGGGCAAGCTGAGCTGACCATTTTTGGTGCCAGCGATCGTTATCGCACGCAGTTAGAGAATACCGAAATTCAGTGGCTGGAAGCGCAACGTCGTCAATCTGAACTCACCGCATTGTCGCAAGCGATAATGCTGCTCATTGGCGCGTTAGCGGTGATCCTGATGCTGTGGATGGCGTCTGGCGGCGTTGGCGGCAATGCTCAACCCGGCGCGTTAATTGCCCTGTTTGTCTTCTGCGCGTTAGCCGCGTTTGAAGCACTGGCACCAGTAACAGGTGCATTTCAGCATCTGGGGCAAGTCATTGCCTCTGCCGTACGGATCTCTGATTTAACGGATCAAAAACCGGAAGTCACCTTCCCTGATACCCAAACTCGTGTTGCCGATCGCGTTTCGCTGACATTACGGGATGTTCAGTTCACTTATCCGGAGCAATCCCAACAGGCACTTAAAGGGATTTCTCTTCAGGTAAACGCCGGGGAACATATTGCGATTCTCGGGCGAACCGGATGCGGCAAATCAACACTGTTACAACTGCTGACCCGCGCTTGGGACCCGCAACAGGGCGAGATTTTGCTTAACAATAGCCCCCTAGCCAGCCTGAATGAAGCGGCTCTACGACAGACCATCAGCGTTGTGCCACAGCGAGTGCATCTGTTTAGCGCCACGCTGCGTGATAATCTGTTACTCGCCTCGCCTGATAGTAGTGATGAGGCTCTGGCGGAGATCTTGCGTCGAGTTGGTCTGGAGAAGCTGCTCGAGGATGCAGGTCTCAACAGTTGGTTGGGTGAAGGCGGACGCCAGCTCTCCGGCGGTGAACTGCGCCGTCTGGCTATCGCCCGTGCGCTGTTACATGATGCGCCACTGGTACTGCTGGACGAGCCTACAGAAGGCTTAGATGCCACAACCGAAAGTCAGATCCTTGAATTGCTTGCAGAAATGATGCGTGAGAAAACGGTGTTAATGGTCACCCATCGACTTCGCGGACTCTCTCGTTTCCAACAGATAATAGTGATGGACAACGGGCAAATTATTGAGCAAGGTACTCACGCAGAACTGCTTGCCAGACAGGGGCGTTATTACCAGTTTAAGCAGGGTTTGTAAGCTATTATTGAACGATCCGACTTGCGTGGAGTTTTGCGGTCATGCGCCTGGTTCAACTTTCTCGCCATTCAATAGCCTTCCCTTCCCCGGAAGGCGCATTACGTGAGCCTAACGGCCTGCTGGCACTGGGGGGCGATCTTAGCCCTGCGCGCCTGTTAATGGCTTATCAGCGTGGTATTTTCCCGTGGTTTTCTCCTGGCGACCCCATCCTCTGGTGGTCGCCCGATCCCCGCGCGGTGTTATGGCCAGAATCACTGCATATCAGCCGTAGTATGAAGCGATTTCATAAACGCTCACCCTATCGTGTCACGATGAATTACGCTTTTGGTCAGGTCATCGAAGGCTGTGCCAGCGATCGCGAAGAAGGAACCTGGATCACGCGTGGTGTGGTCGAAGCCTACCATCGCCTTCACGAACTCGGCCATGCCCACTCCATTGAAGTCTGGCGTGAAGGCGAACTTGTCGGCGGCATGTACGGCGTGGCGCAGGGAACACTGTTTTGTGGCGAGTCGATGTTCAGCCGTATGGAGAATGCCTCGAAAACAGCGCTCCTGGTTTTTTGTGACGAATTTATCCGTCACGGCGGCAAGCTTATCGACTGCCAGGTATTAAATGACCATACGGCCTCGCTTGGCGCCTGCGAAATTCCTCGCCGGGATTACCTCAATTATCTCAATCAAATGCGCCCCGAACGGTTACCAAATAATTTCTGGGTACCACGGCGATTGTTTTCACCACAAGAATGAATGTTTTCGGCACATTTCTCCCCAGAGTGTTATAATTGCGGTCGCAGAGTTGGTTATGCTCATTACTCCGCTGCCGATAAGGAATTTTTCGCGTCAGGTAACGCCCATCGTTTATCTCACCGCTCCCTTATACGTTGCGCTTATAGTGCGGCTTAGCCGTGTGTTTTCGGAGTTATGTGCCAAACCTGTTTGTTGCGAATTAGCGCACAAATCTTTACTTATTTACAGAACTTCGGCATTATCTTGCCGGTTCAAATTACGGTAGTGATACCCCAGAGGATTAGATGGCCAAAGAAGACAATATTGAAATGCAAGGTACCGTTCTTGAAACGTTGCCTAATACCATGTTCCGCGTAGAGTTAGAAAACGGTCACGTGGTTACTGCACACATCTCCGGTAAAATGCGCAAAAACTACATCCGCATCCTGACGGGCGACAAAGTGACTGTTGAACTGACCCCGTACGACCTGAGCAAAGGCCGCATTGTCTTCCGTAGTCGCTGATTGTTTTTACCGCCTGATGGGCGAAGAGAAAGAACGAGTAAAAGGTCGGTTTAACCGGCCTTTTTATTTTGTGATATGTATGGAGTACTTTAGAAGTATAAGTCCGTAACTTGTCTCGATGTAGATATACTGCACAACTTGTTTACAGTATGAGCAAACAATAATTATCATAAAAATTCTTCTTGACCGTTTTATTCCAACTCCCTATAGTAGCGCCCCGTTGCCCCCCATGAGGTCAGGCAAAAAAACAATTTGGTGAGGTGTCCGAGTGGCTGAAGGAGCACGCCTGGAAAGTGTGTATACGGCAACGTATCGGGGGTTCGAATCCCCCCCTCACCGCCATATTTAAAGAAGAGCTCGTACGAAAGTACGGGCTTTTTTTTCGCATTTTATCTGCCTGTACGGCAGTGAACTTGTCATTATTGGCAGACAGGATCCGCGGCAATTTCTAAGCTGCCTGTACGGCAGTGAACTCAAATACTACACGTTTAGCCCGTTGTTAATAAAGCAAAACCATCTCAATCTCCTGCTGCCACCCTTTTTTATCCTTACCTACCCGCAGCACTAATTATCAATAACTTAGCATCATCATTAAAAAAAGGGTCTGAACCTCCTCCCCCCATAAATAAAAAGTCCGTAACCCCTGACGAGATTACGGACTTCACCAACCTACCAGACAATCAGATTAATGCGCTGCTTCCGCCTTGTGCTTTTGTGCACTCTGGAATCCGTAAGTCAGCTCATTTTTCTCTTTATCCAGCGCGACGGTGACCTGACCGCCGTCCACCAGCGAACCAAACAGCAGTTCGTTGGCGAGCGGTTTTTTCAGGTTGTCCTGGATGACACGCGCCATCGGACGTGCGCCCATTGCCCGGTCGTAACCTTTCTCGGCCAGCCAGTTACGCGCTTCCTGGCTCACTTCCAGAGAAACACCTTTCTGATCCAACTGAACCTGCAACTCGACGATGAATTTATCCACCACCTGATGGATCACGTCGGTTGACAGATGATCGAACCAGATAATGTTGTCGAGACGGTTACGGAATTCCGGTGTAAAGATCTTCTTGATCTCTTCCATCGCATCGGTGCTGTTATCCTGGTGGATAAGACCAATGGATTTGCGCTCAGTTTCCCGTACCCCGGCATTAGTGGTCATCACCAGCACCACGTTACGGAAGTCCGCTTTGCGTCCGTTGTTATCGGTCAGCGTACCGTTATCCATCACCTGCAACAGAATATTGAACACGTCCGGGTGCGCTTTCTCGATTTCGTCCAGCAGCAGCACCGCATGTGGATGCTTGATGACCGCATCAGTCAGCAAACCGCCCTGATCAAAACCAACGTATCCCGGAGGCGCACCAATCAGACGGCTGACGGTATGGCGTTCCATATACTCGGACATATCAAAGCGCAGAAGCTCAATGCCCAACGCTTTCGAAAGCTGTACCGTCACCTCTGTTTTCCCGACCCCAGTAGGGCCGGCAAACAGGAACGAACCGACCGGTTTATGTTCGTGACCTAAACCTGCACGCGCCATCTTAATGGCTTCAGTCAGCGCCTCAATGGCTTTATCCTGACCGAAGACCAGCATTTTCAGGCGATCGCCGAGGTTTTTCAGGGTATCGCGGTCACTCTGAGAAACACTCTTCTCTGGAATGCGTGCAATACGGGCCACCACGGATTCAATATCCGCCACATTAACGGTTTTCTTGCGTTTGCTTACCGGCATCAGACGTGCGCGAGCGCCCGCTTCATCGATAACATCAATCGCTTTATCCGGCAGATGACGATCGTTAATGTATTTCACCGCCAGCTCTACCGCCGCACGCACCGCTTTTGCGGTATAACGCACGTCGTGGTGCGCTTCATACTTCGGTTTCAGGCCATTGATGATTTGAACAGTTTCTTCGATTGACGGTTCAGTAATATCAATTTTCTGAAAGCGACGCGCCAGAGCACGGTCTTTCTCGAAAATGTTGCTGAACTCCTGATAGGTTGTCGAACCAATTACGCGGATTTTACCGCTGGAGAGCAACGGTTTAATCAGGTTAGCCGCATCGACCTGGCCACCAGACGCTGCACCCGCACCGATAATGGTGTGGATCTCATCAATAAACAGGATGCTGTTAGTGTCTTGCTCCAGCTGCTTGAGCAACGCTTTAAAACGTTTTTCAAAGTCGCCGCGATATTTTGTGCCCGCTAACAGAGAACCGATATCGAGAGAGTAAATCGTACAGTCAGCCATCACTTCCGGCACATCGCCCTGAACAATTCGCCATGCAAGCCCCTCCGCAATCGCGGTTTTACCGACACCAGACTCCCCTACCAGCAGCGGGTTGTTTTTACGGCGACGGCAGAGAACCTGAATAGCACGCTCCAGCTCCTTCTCACGACCAATCAGTGGGTCGATTCCGCCCACTCGCGCAAGCTGATTCAGGTTCGTCGTGAAATTCTCCATACGTTCCTCCCCACCAGCTTGTTCTTCGCTGTTTGGCTGGCTGCCAGGATCAGAAGACTGTGTCGGCTCGTCTTTACGCGTGCCATGAGAGATAAAGTTCACCACATCGAGACGGCTGACTTCATGTTTGCGCAACAGATATGCCGCCTGCGACTCCTGTTCGCTAAAGATAGCGACCAGAACGTTTGCACCGGTAACCTCATTGCGACCGGAGGACTGGACATGGAAGACCGCACGTTGCAGTACACGCTGAAAACTCAACGTCGGCTGTGTGTCGCGCTCCTCTTCACTGGCAGGCAGAACGGGTGTGGTTTGTTCAATAAAGGCTTCCAGTTCCTGACGGAGCGCAACCAAATCCACAGAACACGCTTCCAGCGCCTCCCGGGCAGATGGGTTACTGAGCAGCGCCAGTAACAAGTGCTCGACGGTCATAAACTCATGACGGTGCTCGCGCGCTCTGGCGAAAGCCATATTTAAACTGAGTTCCAGTTCTTGATTGAGCATAGGCACCTCCCCCAATTTTTATGCCTGCATTCAGGCTTTTTCTAGCGTACACAGCAATGGATGCTCATTCTCCCTCGCGTACTTGTTCACCATCGCCACTTTGGTTTCTGCAACCTCAGCGGTAAAGACTCCGCAAATGGCCTTCCCCTGGTAGTGAACAGCGAGCATCAATTGCGTTGCACGTTCTACATCATAAGAAAAGAATTTTTGTAACACGTCAATAACAAACTCCATCGGAGTGTAATCATCATTGACTAATATCACTTTATACATAGATGGCGGTTTTAGCGCGTCGCGAACTTTTTCTTCCGCCAGTTGATCAAAGTCCAGCCAGTCGTTCGTTTTACCCATTGTCAGTTATCATCTTCGGTTACGGTTATCGGCAGAACGCCCTGCCGCTGACAAGAGCTTATTTGCCTGACCAATCTACTCCACATGATAGATAACTATCATCTATCGTTGGCATCAGCGACATCTGTCACATTCCTGTCAATAGCGTTAACTGCTTCAAATTTTTGATTCATACCTGCCCCCTGGCCCCTGTCAAATGCTTGACGGCTCGCCCTAATTCTCTAAATTGTATTTCTAGAGTTGGCGAGGTTTTGAACAGCCCCCTCTCTGACCCCGGTTTATTCCATCTTACTTGTATAAGATTTGCGAAGGATGTCGAAGCATGGAAAAGGGTACTGTTAAGTGGTTCAACAATGCCAAAGGGTTTGGTTTCATCTGCCCTGAAGGCGGCGGCGAAGATATTTTCGCTCATTATTCCACCATTCAGATGGATGGTTACAGAACGCTAAAAGCTGGACAATCCGTTCAGTTTGATGTCCACCAGGGGCCAAAAGGCAATCACGCCAGTGTTATTGTGCCCGTCGAAGTAGAAGCGGCAGTCGCATAGCTCTTCTGTCTCATTGTGTACATCCTAAAGGCAAAATGCCAGCCCGATCGGCTGGCATTTTTATCTCAAAAATTACTCCCGTGCCAGAGCATCTACTGGATCCAGTCGTGCCGCATTTCGTGCGGGTAACCAGCCAAATAAAATCCCGGTGACCGTCGAGCAGAGAAACGCCAGCAGCAGCGCTAACGGTGAAAAACCAATCTCCCAGCCGGGTAAGAAAAGCTGCAAGGTGAAAGCAATTAACAGTGACAGTGTTATTCCCAAAGCGCCACCAACCAGGCAAACCAGTACGGCTTCGATCAGAAACTGTTGCAAAACATCGCTTGCTCGCGCACCTACAGCCATGCGAATGCCAATTTCCCGCGTCCGCTCGGTCACTGACACCAGCATAATATTCATTACACCAATACCGCCCACCACCAGCGAAATCACCGCCACCAGCGTCAGAAACAGTTGTAAAGTACGTGTGGTCTTTTCAACGGTTTTCAAGACGCCATCCATGTTCCAGGTAAAGAAATCCTTCTTACCATGGCGCAGTGAAAGTAAACGCGTGAGTTGCTGTTCCGCCTCAGCGCTGTCAAAGCCTTCTTTCACCCTGACAGTAATGGAGTTCAGCCACGACTGACCCATAACTCGCCCGGACATCGTGCTGTATGGCAGCCAGACACGCAGCACTTTACTGCTACCAAACATCGACTGTTTTTCTTCCGCCACACCAATGACTCTGGCGGGCATATTGCCGACCAGAATCACCTCGCCAACCACATCTGCTTTATGGGGGAAAAGCTGGCGGCGAGTATTACTGTCGAGAACCACGACCTGCGCACGACCGTTCAGCTGCTCCTGATTAAAGGTGTTCCCTTCACTGAAGGTCATGCCATAGACATTAAAATAATCGCCGCTCACGCCATTGGCACTGGCAGCCACATCAACATTGTTATAACGCAGGCGCAGGTTTTGCGAGACGGCAGGTGTGGCTGAGGCGACCCACGGTTGTTTTTGGATGGCGATTAAGTCGTCGTACTTCAGCGCCTGCTGATATTGCGGATCGTCATCGCCAAAATCTTTCCCGGGATAGACATCAATAGTATTCGTACCAATAGAACGAATATCCGCCAGCACCATTTGTTTGGCGGCGTCGCCCACCACGACAATGGAAACCACCGACGCAATACCGATAATAATCCCCAGCATGGTCAGTAAAGTACGCATTTTATTCGCTGCCAGCGCCCGCCATGCCATCGTCAGCGCCTCGTTAAAACCGCTGACAAACTGCCGCCAGCCAGACGCCGTGTTGACAACAGGTTCCGTTCCGCCAGTAGCATTCACTTTTTCAATGGCGGGAGGATTGCGCACAATTTCGCCGTCGCGAATTTCGATCACCCGCTCGGCCTGAGCAGCAACCTGCGGATCGTGTGTGACGATAATCACCGTATGCCCGCGATCGCGCAGCTGATGCAGGATCGCCATCACCTCTTCGCCAGAATGGCTGTCCAGTGCGCCGGTCGGTTCATCGGCAAGAATTACCTGACCGCCGTTCATCAATGCCCGCACGATACTGACGCGCTGTTGCTGGCCACCCGAAAGCTGTGCCGGGTAATACTCTGTACGGTCTTCCAGCCCCAGTCGTTGCAGTAACTCCTGGGCGCGAAGCAGCCGCTGTTTCCGCTCAAGACCGGCATAGACGGCGGGTACTTCAACGTTCTGCTCGGCGGTTAAATGCGAAAGCAAATGGTAACGCTGGAAAATAAAGCCGAAATGCTCGCGGCGCAGTTGCGCCAGCGCATCGGCGTCCAGCGTGGCAACATCCTGACCGGCGACGCGATAGGTGCCGCTGGTGGCCTTATCCAGGCAGCCGAGAATATTCATCAGGGTCGATTTACCAGAACCCGAAGCACCGACAATCGCTACCATCTCACCGGCATAAATATCGAGGCTGATGCCCTTCAGCACCTCAACCTGCTCATCACCGGCAGGATAGCTGCGACGAATATCCTTTAATTCGAGCAAAGGCGTCATTGCGCAGCTCCTGGTTTGGCCTCACCAATCACCACTTCATCGCCCGCTTCCAGCCCTTTGACAATCTCAACATCGGTATCGTTACGTGCGCCAATCGTCACTTCACGCTCGCGTGTTTCACCATTACGCAACAATTTGACTTTATAACGATTATCGCCAACCGGATCGCCTAACGCCGACAGAGGGATCGTCAGCACATTTTTCACATCGGTGAGCTGAATATGCACTTGCGCGGTCATATCCAGCCGCAGTAAACCATTGGGGTTGGGTACTTCAAAACGGGCGTAATAGAAAATAGCGTCGTTAATCTTTTCCGGCGTCGGTAGCACATCCTTGATTTGCCCCTCGTAGCGCGTCAGTGGATCGCCAAGCACCGTAAACCAGGCTTTTTGCCCCGGCTTCAGGTGGATTACATCCGCTTCAGAAACCTGCGCTTTTACCAGCATGGTGCTCATATCTGCCAGCGTCAGAATGTTCGGTGCTTGTTGTGCGGCAATCACCGTCTGGCCTTGCAGAGTGGTGATTTGCGTGACTTCCCCGGCCATCGGGGCAACGATGCGGGTGTAATCGAGATTGGTTTTAGCCGTATCGAGAGAGGCCTGATTGCGCTTGATTTGCGCGTCAATGGTGCCAATTTGCGCCTGTTTCACAGCCATCTCCGTCGCGGCGTTATCGAGATCCTGCTGTGAAACCGCTTGCGTTTGTGCAAGACGTTGCTGACGGGAATACGTCACCCGCGCCAGTTTCAGCTCCGCTTCCGCCTGCTGCCGCTGCGCGCGTAGCTCCATCAGCGTTGCTTCCACCTCCTTGATCTGGTTTTCAGCCTGTTCAGGATCAATAACCCCTAAAAGCTGGTCTTTTTTTACTTTATCGCCAATCGCCACCGACAGCGTTTTCAACTGACCGCTGACCTGCGCGCCCACGTCAACCTTACGCAGCGCGTCCAGCTTTCCGGTCGCCAGCACGCTTTGCTGTAAATCACCGGGGCGCACAATCAGCGTCTGATAAGTCGGCACGGGTGCGTTAAGAATTCTCCATAACGTAATCAACCCGGCGATGACTATCACCATCGCAATAACGTAACGCTTCTTCACGGTTTTCCGCTTTTTCATAAATATTCTGAATACTCCATATGCCAATCCGGGTCATTAACTTCAACGAAATATCAACAAAACCCTAAAATTTACGTTAATAATCACACTATTGATGTTTGGTTAAGATACGCAATGGTTAAATCGACGTCATGTATAACCATTGATTTCATGAATATGTCGCAGCTAACTGAACGGACTTTTACGCCATCTGAATCTCTCAGCAGCCTGTCACTTTTTCTTAGTCTGGCACGAGGACAGTGTCGGCCGGGTAAATTCTGGCATCGCCGTAGTTTTCGCCAGAAATTTTTGCTGCGCTCGTTGATTATGCCGCGTTTAAGCGTTGAGTGGATGAACGAACTTTCCCACTGGCCTAATCTCAATGTGTTGTTAACGCGCCAGCCGCGACTGCCTGTACGTCTACATCGCCCTTACCTTGCGGCGAATCTTAGCCGTAAGCAATTGCTGGAGGCGTTACGTTACCATTATGCGTTACTCCGCGGGTGTATGTCGGCGGAAGAATTCAGCTTATATTTGAATACCCCCGGGCTGCAACTGGCGAAGCTGGAAGGCAAAAACGGCGAGCAGTTCACGCTTGAGCTGACCATGATGATCTCAATGGATAAAGAAGGTGACAGCACCATCCTGTTCCGCAACAGCGAAGGTATTCCTCTGGCAGAGCTCACTTTTACCCTGTGTGAATATCAGGGGAAAAGGACGATGTTTATTGGCGGACTGCAAGGCGCAAAATGGGAAATTCCACACCAGGAAATCCAGAATGCGACGAAAGCCTGCCACGGGCTATTTCCCAAACGCCTCGTGATGGAAGCGGCCTGTCTGTTTGCCCAACGTTTGCAGGTAGAGCAGATTATTGCCGTCAGCAATGAAACGCATATTTACCGCAGCCTGCGTTATCGCGATAAAGAAGGCAAGATCCATGCCGATTACAACGCTTTCTGGGAATCGGTTGGCGGCGTATGTGATGCTGAACGCCATTACCGCCTTCCAGCACAGATAGCACGAAAAGAGATTGCCGAAATCGCCAGTAAAAAACGGGCTGAATACCGTCGGCGCTATGAGATGCTCGACGCTATTCAGCCACAAATGGCCACGATGTTTTGTAGTTAGTCGGCCCGACCGCGCGCCAGCCACAGCACGCGTGAGAACATTTTTTTCAGCAGCGTCGGTACGGAGTCCACACCACGACGTCCGGCCTCCATTGCCACTTCAATGGCAAGATCGGGTTTGGAAGAGCGATGGATCGCTTTCGAGATAATTTTGCGCAGATTCATCGGTATATTTTCCGGGATTTGCGCCACGCGGTGGAACACATCGGAAAATCCCTGGCGATACATAAAATGTTCCATATCCAGCGCCGGTAACGCCGTTAAATGTTCTCGTTCGGCTTCCCGATCATTATTCAACAGGCTGCGTACCGTAGCGGCATATTTCTTCCCTGCTTCATCGCCATCGACCAGTACATGCCATTCAATCCCCATTCGGCGGGCAAATTTCACCAGTGGTTTTAGCCCGGACTGGGCAAACTCAATGACCTTGATCCCTTCGGCATCAAAATGATGTCCGCACTGACGCGCCAGTTCATTGATAACCCAGGTTTCCGTTTCCCCTTCCACCAGCAGCCAACAGCGGGCAAACAGCGATGACGGACGGTTAAAACGAATGTGAAAGGATATGCGTCGGCTATCTTCGGTACTCAAGCCACTCGGTCCCAGACGCCAGGCGGCAACGCGAGAGGACTCACGTACCAGTCGGCAAACATGCTCTACCGGCGTTAACGAAAGCAACTCTCCCGAGTTGGTAGTAGCGATGCGCTGCAATGGCAGAAGGTTCAACAGATGCCAGGCAACTGAAAGCATAATGGGGTGTAAACGGGTTTCTGGATCTTCGATCAGCAACAATGGACGGGCGTCTTTATCCAGCCGCAATGTGCCTTTTGCCTGCAATAAAGTAGCAAACAGGCCGAGCAAAATAACCCGATACGAGCGCCCTCCAGGTCGGTCAATCATCCGGTTGATGATATCCAGATAGCGCCAGCTTCGTTGCTCATTACTGGCCCGCCGCCGCATTAAACGATATCGCGCCTGTCCGGCCCCCTGCTCAGAAAAATAATGCTCAAGCAGTTGCACCATTGCGGAAAGTCCCTGACGAATCTGTCCATCAGAGAGATTTTGCGGATGTGAGGATAATTCACGAGCGAGGAAATCGAGCTGGCGCGCGGTGACTTCCACATTGGGGACATTTGGCACCGTGCCGTTACGAATACGGCGCATAAAACGGGCATCACGCAAGCGCAGCACCGGCATTAAACGCACCAGATGACGAGCCTGATCGTTAATATCCTCAACATCAATCGGATGTCCGTCTTTATCGAGAAAACTGCGCAGTGTCATCACGCTGCCGTCTTCCGCACTCTCCCCTTCCAGACGATAAAAAATACGGTGATAACCATCGGTGCATGGCGTCCAGCACGCTTCCAGCGGCCGATAGCGGCGAACCCGATGTCGGCCTGGCAGCGATTCGCGGAAGGTCAAAATAATATGCAGATGATGTTCTCGCCCGTTGATATCTCCCGGCGGGAACCAGAAATCATCGCGCTCAAAATGGTAGAGATCTGATTCTGGCGATAGCAGCAGGGTTAAGGCGTCCAGCAAGCTGGATTTACCCCACGCGTTCTCCCCAATCAGGACGTTGTTTTGTTCCAGCATCAACGACAAACGGTTGATACCGCGAAAACCCACAATTTCAACGCGCTCAAGAATCATATCCCCTCCAGAAATATGTGACTTATTCTTTACGCTGGCAGTATAACGGGAAAGGCCTGCTAATACGTGATGGCATCACATTTAAGCATGGCAAATGTCTGAAAAATGAGCGAATAATCGCGTTATACTCCCTCTTGCTGATAAGCCTGCAAAAACAACAAAATCAAATAATTAGCATGATAAATTATTTTTTATTACGCCTAAAGGATTAAATCTTTCGCTTGCACTACACTGTCAATCAGACAAATGACTATATGGGGCAACCCGCTGTTGCCCTAAATCAAATTTACTGGATTTATTTATCTGGCGAATGATTTGCCTTCGTTTTTAAAATAGCCGCGCATTATTTCCGTCGTCACTTTTTTACGACGACCCTATAAAACGACCATATTTTTCACAGGGTCAATTTTTAATTGAGGTGGATATGTTCAGAAAATTAGCAGCTGAATGTTTTGGTACTTTCTGGCTTGTTTTTGGCGGCTGTGGTAGTGCCGTACTGGCCGCAGGCTTCCCGGAATTAGGCATTGGTTTTGCCGGCGTGGCGTTGGCGTTCGGTCTGACCGTTCTGACAATGGCCTTTGCTGTTGGTCATATTTCTGGTGGTCATTTTAACCCGGCGGTCACTATTGGTTTATGGGCTGGCGGACGTTTCCCGGCAAAAGAAGTCGTTGGCTACGTAATTGCCCAGGTTGTCGGCGGTATTGTTGCGGCGGCGCTGCTGTATTTAATTGCCAGTGGTAAAACGGGTTTTGACGCGGCAGCCAGCGGTTTTGCTTCTAACGGTTATGGCGAGCATTCACCAGGCGGTTATTCCATGCTTTCCGCGCTGGTAGTTGAACTGGTATTGAGTGCAGGTTTCCTGCTGGTGATCCACGGCGCAACTGACAAATTCGCTCCTGCTGGTTTTGCGCCAATTGCCATTGGTCTGGCCTTAACCCTGATTCACTTAATCAGTATTCCGGTGACTAACACTTCCGTTAACCCGGCGCGCAGTACTGCGGTTGCTATCTTCCAGGGCGGCTGGGCATTAGAGCAACTGTGGTTCTTCTGGGTGGTGCCAATTGTCGGCGGTATTATCGGTGGTCTGATTTACCGGACTCTACTGGAAAAGCGCGATTAATTAGCATTGGCATGTTGTCTGCCCTGGTGGTTTTATCTTCGACGTTACAAACCGCACGGGTGTTGGTGGCGTTAAAATCGCCGAGGCGTTCCCCGAAGGCCGGGGGGCAGGGGGCGGCGGCGACTGGCCGCTCCCTGCGCCAGTGGCTTTATATGGCATCGCACATGAAAGGAGCGCAACAATGCTATACACTCATATAGAATTAAAAATCCCCCTCTGATGCATAACATTTCCTTTTAATTGCAACTTTACTCGTCCTTCCGCTTTCAGTAGTGTGTCATCGCGCATTTCGAATCTTCTTTGCAAGGACTGGGTTTTCATGTTTTCTGGGCTGTTAATCATTCTGGTTCCCCTGATTGTGGGTTACCTCATTCCGCTTCGCCAAAAAGCTGCATTAAGAGTTATTAATCAGCTATTAAGTTGGATGGTTTACCTTATTCTCTTTTTTATGGGTATCAGTCTGGCGTTTCTCGATAACCTCGCCAGTAACTTGTTGGCAATTCTGCATTATTCTGCCGTCAGTATTACCGTTATTTTACTGTGTAATATTGCCGCCCTGATGTGGCTGGAGCGCTGCCTGCCATGGCGCAACCACCATCAGCAAGAAAAACTCCCGTCGCGTATTGCGATGGCGCTGGAGTCGCTAAAACTGTGCGGCGTAGTAGTGATTGGTTTTGCCATTGGTCTGAGTGGACTGGCTTTCTTACAACACGCGACCGAAGCCAGTGAATACACCTTAATTCTGCTGCTTTTCCTCGTCGGTATTCAGTTGCGCAATAATGGCATGACCTTAAAGCAGATTGTCCTTAATCGCCGGGGAATGATTGTCGCCGTGGTGGTGGTTGCCAGTTCATTAATTGGTGGTTTAATTAACGCCTTTATTCTTGATCTTTCCATCAATACCGCGCTGGCAATGGCCTCCGGTTTCGGCTGGTATTCTCTTTCCGGTATTTTATTGACCGAATCTTTTGGTCCGGTAATCGGGAGCGCGGCGTTTTTTAATGATCTGGCCCGTGAGCTGATTGCTATTATGTTAATCCCTGGGCTGATTCGCCGTAGCCGCTCTACTGCACTGGGCTTATGCGGTGCGACGTCGATGGATTTCACCCTGCCCGTTCTTCAACGTACAGGCGGGCTGGATATGGTCCCGGCGGCGATTGTTCACGGTTTTATTCTTAGTCTGTTAGTGCCGATTCTCATCGCCTTTTTCTCTGCATAATACCTCTCTGGCGGTAGATCTCTGCCGCCAAAATTGCGCTAAATCAATCTCCCTTAAAGTTGCATTAAAAATCTCTTTTATCCCCGCGTTAAGCGTCTTAACCTTAAACATGTATATTAAATATAACTTTAAAAGGTGTGATCATGTTTTGTGTGCAATGTGAACAAACTATCCGTACTCCGGCAGGAAACGGCTGCTCATACGCGCAGGGGATGTGTGGTAAAACGGCGGAAACCTCTGACCTTCAGGATTTACTCATCGCGACGCTGCAAGGGCTTTCGGCCTGGGCAGTGAAAGCTCGTGAATACGGCATCATCAACCACGATGTAGACAGCTTTGCGCCACGTGCCTTTTTCTCAACCCTGACCAACGTTAACTTCGATTCTCCGCGTATTATCGGCTACGCTCGTGAAGCGATTGCCCTGCGCGAGGCGCTGAAAGCACAATGCCTGGCTGTAGATGCCAACGCCCGCGTCGATAACCCGATGGCTGACCTGCAACTGGTGAGCGACGATCTCGGCGAGCTGCAACGTCAGGCAGCAGAATTTACCCCTAACAAAGATAAAGCGGCGATTGGCGAAAACATTCTCGGCCTGCGTCTGCTGTGCCTGTATGGCCTGAAAGGTGCGGCGGCCTATATGGAACACGCGCATGTTCTCGGTCAATACGACAACGATATTTATGCCCAGTACCATAAAATCATGGCGTGGCTGGGGACCTGGCCTGCCGATATGAACGCGCTTCTTGAGTGTTCAATGGAAATCGGCCAGATGAATTTCAAAGTGATGAGCATTCTGGATGCAGGCGAAACCGGTAAATACGGTCACCCGACGCCAACCCAGGTCAATGTCAAAGCGACGGCGGGTAAATGCATTCTGATTTCCGGTCACGATCTCAAAGATCTCTACAACCTGCTGGAACAGACCGAAGGCACGGGCGTTAATGTCTACACCCACGGCGAAATGCTGCCTGCGCATGGTTACCCGGAGCTGCGTAAATTCAAGCATCTGGTCGGTAACTACGGCAGCGGCTGGCAGAATCAGCAAGAGGAGTTCGCTCGTTTCCCAGGCCCCATCGTGATGACCTCGAACTGCATCATCGACCCAACCGTAGGCGCTTATGACGATCGTATCTGGACCCGCAGCATCGTTGGCTGGCCGGGTGTGCGTCATCTGGATGGCGAAGATTTCTCTGCAGTCATTGCCCAGGCGCAACAGATGGCGGGCTTCCCGTACAGCGAAATTCCGCACCTGATCACCGTGGGCTTTGGTCGCCAGACACTGCTTGGCGCAGCCGATACGCTGATTGATCTGGTGAGCCGTGAAAAACTGCGTCATATCTTCCTGCTTGGCGGCTGTGACGGCGCACGCGGCGAGCGTCACTATTTCACCGATTTCGCCACCAGCGTGCCGGATGACTGCCTGATCCTGACCCTCGCTTGCGGTAAATATCGCTTTAATAAACTTGAGTTTGGCGATATCGAAGGTCTGCCGCGTCTGGTAGATGCTGGTCAGTGTAACGATGCTTACTCAGCAATTATTCTGGCGGTAACGCTGGCAGAGAAACTGGGCTGCGGAGTCAACGATCTGCCGCTGTCGCTGGTGCTCTCCTGGTTTGAACAGAAAGCGATTGTCATTCTGCTGACGCTGCTTTCTCTGGGTGTGAAAAATATCGTCACCGGCCCGACTGCACCTGGTTTCCTGACACCAGACCTGCTGGCAGTGCTGAACGAGAAATTCGGCCTGCGTTCTATCACCACTGTTGAAGAAGACATGAAGCAACTGTTGAGCGCGTAAGGAGTTTGTCGATGACGATGCCAACGAATCAATGCCCGTGGCGGATGCAGGTTCATCACATTACGCAAGAAACGCCGGATGTGTGGACGATTTCCCTGATTTGCCACGATTACTACCCGTATCGCGCCGGGCAATATGCGCTGGTCAGCGTGCGTAACTCAGCGGAAACGCTGCGTGCTTACACCATTTCCTCCACGCCAGGCGTGAGTGAATACATCACCCTGACCGTGCGGCGGATTGATGACGGTGTCGGCTCCCGGTGGCTGACGCGCGATGTAAAACGCGGTGATTATCTCTGGCTTTCGGACGCGATGGGGGAATTTACCTGCGACGATAAAGCAGAAGATAAATTCCTGTTGCTGGCGGCAGGCTGCGGCGTCACGCCGATTATGTCGATGCGTCGCTGGCTGGCGAAGAACCGTCCACAGGCCGATGTGCAGGTGATCTACAACGTGCGTACGCCGCAGGATGTGATTTTCGCCGATGAGTGGCGTAACTATCCGGTAACGCTGGTGGCGGAAAATAACGTTACCGAAGGCTTTATCGCTGGTCGTCTCACTCGCGAACTGCTGACAGGTGTCCCTGATTTAGCCTCACGTACCGTGATGACCTGTGGCCCTGCTCCATATATGGATTGGGTAGAGCAGGAAGTGAAAGCGCTCGGCGTGACGCGTTTCTTTAAAGAGAAATTCTTCACCCCAATAGCGGAAGCGGCGACCAGCGGTCTGAAATTCACCAAACTGCAACCGGCACGAGAATTTTACGCTCCGGTTGGCACCACGCTACTGGAGGCGCTGGAAAGCAATAACGTTCCGGTTGTCGCCGCCTGCCGTGCGGGTGTTTGCGGCTGCTGTAAGACGAAAGTGATTTCCGGTGAATATACGGTGAGCAGCACAATGACGCTGACCGACGCCGAAATCGCTGAAGGTTACGTACTGGCCTGCTCCTGCCATCCGCAGGGGGATTTGGTTCTCGCATAATCGCCTGATGCCCGATGATATTCCTTTCATCGGGCTATTTAACCGTTAGTGCCTCCTTTTTCTCCCATCCCTTCCCCCTCCGTCAGATGAACTAAACTTGTTACCGTTATCACATTCAGGAGATGGAGAACCATGAAACAAACGGTTGCAGCTTATATCGCCAAAACACTCGAATCGGCAGGCGTGAAACGCATCTGGGGAGTCACGGGCGACTCTCTGAACGGTCTTAGTGACAGTCTTAATCGCATGGGCACCATCGAGTGGATGTCCACCCGGCATGAAGAAGTGGCGGCGTTTGCCGCTGGCGCTGAAGCACAACTTAGCGGTGAACTGGCGGTCTGTGCCGGATCGTGCGGTCCCGGCAACCTGCACTTAATCAACGGCCTGTTCGATTGCCACCGCAATCACGTTCCGGTACTGGCGATTGCCGCTCATATTCCCTCCAGCGAAATTGGCAGCGGCTATTTCCAGGAAACCCACCCACAAGAGCTATTCCGCGAATGTAGCCACTATTGCGAGCTGGTTTCCAGCCCAGAGCAGATCCCACAAGTGCTGGCAATTGCTATGCGCAAAGCGGTGCTTAACCGTGGCGTTTCCGTTGTTGTGTTACCGGGCGACGTGGCGTTAAAACCTGCGCCAGAAGGGGCAACTACCCACTGGTATCATGCGCCACAGCCGGTAGTAACACCGGAAGAAGAAGAGTTACGCAAACTGGCGCAACTGCTGCGTTATTCCAGCAATATCGCCCTGATGTGTGGCAGCGGCTGTGCGGGGGCGCATAAAGAGTTAGTTGAGTTTGCCGGAAAAATTAAAGCGCCTATAGTTCATGCCCTGCGCGGTAAAGAACATGTCGAATACGATAATCCATATGATGTTGGAATGACGGGATTAATCGGCTTTTCGTCAGGTTTCCATACCATGATGAACGCCGATACGTTAGTGCTGCTCGGTACTCAGTTTCCCTACCGTGCGTTCTACCCGACCGATGCCAAAATTATTCAGATTGATATCAACCCAGCCAGCATCGGCGCGCATAGCAAGGTAGATATGGCGCTGGTCGGCGATATCAAATCAACCCTGCGCGCATTGCTGCCACTGGTGGAAGAAAAAACCGAACGCAAGTTTCTGGATAAGGCGCTGGAAGATTACCGCGACGCCCGCAAAGGGCTGGACGATTTAGCTAAACCGAGCGAGAAAGCCATTCACCCGCAATATCTGGCGCAGCAAATTAGTCATTTTGCCGCCGATGACGCTATTTTCACCTGTGACGTTGGTACGCCAACGGTGTGGGCGGCACGTTATCTAAAAATGAACGGCAAGCGTCGCCTGTTAGGTTCGTTTAACCACGGTTCGATGGCTAACGCCATGCCGCAGGCGCTGGGCGCGCAGGCAACCGAGCCAGAACGCCAGGTGGTCGCCATGTGCGGCGATGGCGGTTTTAGCATGTTGATGGGCGATTTCCTCTCGGTAGTGCAGATGAAGCTGCCAGTGAAAATTATCGTCTTTAATAACAGCGTGCTGGGCTTTGTGGCGATGGAGATGAAAGCTGGTGGCTATTTGACTGATGGCACCGAACTACACGACACCAACTTTGCCCGAATTGCCGAAGCCTGCGGCATTACGGGTATCCGCGTGGAAAAAGCGTCTGAAATCGATGAAGCCCTGCAACGCGCCTTCTCCATCGACGGTCCGGTGTTGGTGGATGTGGTGGTCGCCAAAGAAGAATTAGCCATTCCACCGCAGATCAAACTCGAACAGGCCAAAGGTTTCAGCCTGTATATGCTGCGCGCAATCATCAGCGGGCGCGGTGATGAAGTGATCGAACTGGCGAAAACGAACTGGCTAAGGTAAAAAGGGTGGCATTTCCCGTCATAATAAGGACATGCCATGATTGATTTACGCAGTGATACCGTTACCCGACCGAGCCGCGCCATGCTCGAAGCGATGATGGCAGCCCCGGTTGGGGACGACGTTTATGGAGACGACCCTACCGTTAATGCTCTGCAGGACTATGCAGCAGAGCTTTCCGGTAAAGAAGCCGCCATTTTTCTGCCTACCGGCACTCAGGCCAACCTGGTCGCTCTGCTCAGTCACTGCGAACGCGGCGAAGAGTATATCGTCGGTCAGGCCGCGCATAACTATCTGTTTGAAGCCGGTGGCGCAGCAGTGCTGGGCAGTATTCAGCCGCAACCCATCGACGCAGCTGCCGACGGTACGCTACCGCTGGATAAAGTGGCGATGAAAATCAAACCCGACGATATCCATTTCGCCCACACCAAATTACTCAGTCTGGAAAACACCCACAACGGCAAAGTGCTGCCGCGTGAATACTTAAAAGAGGTATGGGAATTTACCCGCAAGCGCAATCTGGCGCTGCATGTTGACGGTGCGCGCATCTTTAATGCCGTGGTGGCTTACGGCTGCGAACTGAAAGAGATCACGCAATATTGTGACTCGTTCACCATTTGCCTGTCGAAAGGTCTTGGGACGCCAGTCGGTTCATTACTCGTCGGTAATCGTGATTACATTAAACGTGCCATTCGCTGGCGGAAAATGACAGGTGGCGGGATGCGTCAGTCCGGCATTCTGGCTGCCGCCGGGATGTATGCCCTGAAAAATAACGTCGCACGTTTGCAGGAAGACCACGATAACGCCGCCTGGATGGCGGAGCAGTTGCGTGAAGCAGGCGCGGATGTGATGCGTCAGGACACCAATATGCTGTTTGTTCGCGTCGGGGAAGAAAATGCTGCCGCGTTAGGCGAATACATGAAAGCGAGAAACGTGCTGATTAACGCTTCGCCGATTGTCCGCCTGGTGACCCATCTTGACGTCTCGCGTGAACAACTGGCGGAAGTTGCCGCCCACTGGCGTGCGTTCCTGGCGCGTTAAGGAGAGAGACGTGCCGCAACGCATTTTGGTTCTCGGTGCCAGTGGCTACATTGGTCAACATCTGGTGCACACACTCAGCCAGCAAGGGCATCAGATCCTGGCGGCGGCACGTCACGTCGACAGACTTGCAAAACTGCAACTGGATAATGTCAGTTGCCATAAAGTCGATCTCAACTGGCCGGATAACCTTCCGGTCCTGTTGCAGAATATTGATACTGTCTATTTTCTGGTGCACAGCATGGGCGAAGGTGGTGATTTTATCGCTCAGGAGCGCCAGGTGGCTCTCAACGTCCGCGATGCGCTGCGCGAAGTACCGGTAAAGCAAGTCATCTTTCTCAGTTCATTGCAGGCACCGCCTCATGAACAATCTGATCATCTGCGTGCTCGTCAGGCCACGGCGGATATTTTACGTGAAGCGGGTGTCCCGGTGACCGAACTACGTGCCGGAATTATCGTTGGCGCGGGTTCAGCGGCATTCGAAGTCATGCGCGATATGGTTTACAACCTGCCAGTATTAACGCCACCACGCTGGGTACGTTCACGCACCACGCCCATCGCGCTGGAAAACCTGCTGCACTATCTTGTGGCGCTGTTAGATCATCCGGCTTGCGAACATCGCATCTTCGAAGCCGCTGGGCCAGAAGTGCTCAGTTATCAGCAACAGTTTGAACATTTTATGGCGGTGAGCGGTAAGCGCCGCTGGTTGCTCCCCATCCCCCTCCCCACCCGCTGGATTTCGGTGTGGTTTCTTAATGTGATTACTTCAGTACCGCCCACCACCGCCAGAGCGTTGATTCAGGGGCTGAAACACGATCTGCTGGCGGATGACACCGCGTTACGTGCACTCATTCCACAACCGCTGATCGCTTTCGATGACGCGGTACGTAGCACGTTGAAAGAGGAAGAAAAACTGGTCAACTCCAGCGACTGGGGATATGACGCGCAGGCTTTTGCTCGCTGGCGACCAGAATACGGTTATTTTGCCAAACAGGCGGGGTTTACCGTTAAAACGTCTGCCAGCCTTCAGGCGCTATGGCGGGTGGTCAATCAAATCGGCGGTAAAGAGCGTTATTTCTTTGGCAATATTTTGTGGCAGACACGGGCGTTGATGGACCTTGCGATCGGTCATAAGCTGGCAAAAGGCCGCCCGGAGCGCGAATATTTACAGACCGGCGATGCGGTGGATAGCTGGAAAGTCATTGTCGTTGAACCGGAAAAACAACTTACGTTGTTATTTGGCATGAAAGCGCCGGGGCTGGGACGACTGTGTTTTACCCTGGAAGATAAAGGCGACTATCGTACAATCGATGTCCGTGCTTTCTGGCATCCGCACGGTATGCCGGGGCTGTTTTACTGGTTATTGATGATCCCCGCGCATCTGTTTATTTTTCGCGGAATGGCAAAACGAATCGCCAGACTGGCAGAACAAAGCACAGATTAATCGACAAAACCTGCGTTATTCTTTCATGTTTCCCATTGCATCAAGGGGGAAATCACGGAAGAATGCGCACGTCATTTTCTCAACAACAGTGGATTGATATGAAGGTACTGGTTACCGGCGCCACCAGCGGCTTAGGTCGAAACGCGGTAGAGTTTTTATGCCAGAAAGGCATCAGCGTGCGAGCGACCGGTCGCAACGAGGCAATGGGTAAATTGCTGGAAAAAATGGGCGCAGAGTTTGTTCCGGCGGATCTGACCGAGCTGGTCTCATCACAAGCTAAAGTGATGCTCGCGGGCATTGATACGCTGTGGCACTGCTCCAGCTTTACCTCGCCCTGGGGGACACAACAGGCTTTCGATCTGGCTAACGTTCGCGCCACTCGCCGCCTGGGTGAATGGGCTGTCGCCTGGGGTGTGCGTAACTTTATTCATATCTCTTCTCCCTCCCTGTACTTCGATTATCACCACCATCGCGATATTAAAGAAGATTTTCGCCCTCACCGCTTCGCCAACGAGTTTGCCCGCAGCAAAGCAGCCAGTGAAGAAGTGATCAATATGCTTTCGCAGGCGAATCCACAAACGCGCTTTACTATTCTGCGCCCACAAAGTCTGTTCGGACCGCACGATAAAGTCTTTATCCCCCGTCTGGCGCATATGATGCATCACTACGGCAGTATTCTGTTACCGCATGGCGGCAGTGCGCTGGTCGATATGACCTACTATGAAAATGCCGTGCACGCCATGTGGCTGGCAAGCCAGGAAGTGTGCGATAAGCTACCTTCCGGGCGTGTGTACAACATCACCAACGGCGAGCATCGCACACTGCGCAGCATCGTGCAGAAGCTGATCGACGAGTTGAATATTGACTGTCGTATTCGTTCGGTTCCTTACCCGATGCTGGATATGATCGCCCGCAGCATGGAGCGTTTAGGCCGCAAGTCAGCAAAAGAGCCGCCGCTGACCCACTACGGCGTCTCCAAGTTGAATTTTGACTTTACGCTGGATATTACGCGTGCGCAGGAAGAGTTAGGTTATCAGCCAGTCCTCACCCTGGATGAAGGTATCGAGAAAACTGCCGCCTGGCTGCGCGACCACGGAAAACTGCCGCGCTAATCCTGCCCGTATTTCTCCAGCAACGCTTCGGCAATCGCCTGAGTTTCTGCATCCGCTTCGCCGTTATATAACGTCGGGCGGAAATGCATCTGGAACGCCATAATCACGCGCCGCTGCTCGCGCGGAGTCATATCAGGCTTTACGTCATAACCATAACGCGCCAAAAGCTCCAGCAATGACGCGGTCTCTACCGGTGTGTGCGGCGCGCGCCCGGCAAGGTAAAAGTTCACCCGCTGCGCATCCGGCCAGGCACCAATCCCCTGCTGTGCCAGTTGCTGCCAGGGAAATAATGGCCCCGGATCGTCTTTGCGCTGCGGCGCAATATCCGCATGTGCTACTACGTTTTCCGGCTTGATGTGATAACGGGCAATAATATCTTTCGCCAGCGGAATAAGCGCCTGAATCTGTGCCGGTTCAAACGGGGCAAAATATTTCACTCCCGCCGATTTTTGCCAGCCACGGTTTTCCAGCTCAATGCCAATAGAGGTGTCGTTAAGGCGCGTTGCCCCGCGCCAGGCGCTAATCCCCGCATGCCAGGCCAGTTCTTGTTCCGGCACCAGTTGCCAGATGCGCGGTTTACCGTTGTATCGCGGTGGCACCGCAGGGACCAGATAATGCGAGCTGACCTGCTTATCGGTCAGTGTCGCCAGCGAGCTATCAAAATCATCTGCGGTGTAGTGGATCACCAGCACTTTAATGCGCGGATACGCCGCCTGCGCCTGGCGTCGGGTATCAAGCTGATATCCCTCTTTCTCGACAATGCCTTTTTCGCCTGTGCACCCTGCCAGTAACAGAGCGGCAGCGACCAGCCAGAAGACTCTTCTCATCGACGCGTTTTCACCGCCGTACCGCTGACGCTAACCATCAGCATACTGCCGTTTTGCCCGACCGTTTCGTAGTCGATATCAATACCGACGACGGCATCAGCCCCCAGCGCTCGCGCCTGGGAGCCGAGCTCCTCAAAGGCAATCTCCCGCGCTTTACGCAGTTCTTTTTCGTAGGCACCGGAGCGTCCGCCAACGATATCGCGGATACCGGCAAAGAAATCACGGAAAATATTCGCGCCTAAAATCGCTTCGCCAGTCACCACACCGCAATATTCAACGATGGTCTGGCCTTCCAGAGTTGGGGTTGTAGAAAATTGCATGATCGATCTCCTTGTTTGCTAAGCCTTCGATCTTCAAAGCATTATCGGACTGATACGCTATTATTGAAAGGATATCATTATTATCGTAGAACGCTTTCAAGGTGTTCGCTTATAAGGAAATCATCATGCGCTATAGCAAATTGACCATGCTTATCCCTTGCGCACTGCTACTCAGTGCCTGTACCACCGTCACGCCAGCTTATAAAGATAACGGCCCCCGCACCGGTTCCTGTGTCCAGGGGGGGCCTGATAGTGTGGCTCAACAGTTCTATGACTACCGCATTCAACATCGCAGCAATGACATTACCGCTCTGCGCCCCTATTTGAGTGACAAACTGGCAACCCTACTTAGCGATGCCAGCCGCGATAATAGTCATCGTGAATTGTTAAGCAGCGATCCGTTCTCCAGTCGAACCACCTTGCCAGACAGCGCCCACGTAGCCAGTGCATCGACTATCCCTAATCGTGATGCCCGTAACATTCCATTGCGCGTGGATCTCAAGCAGGGTGACCAGGGCTGGCAGGATGAAGTGTTAATGATTCAGGAAGGCCAGTGTTGGGTCATCGACGATGTGCGCTACTTAGGCGGTAGCGTTCATGCCACGGCGGGTACGCTCCGTCAATCCATCGAGAATCGCTAACGTCTTGATCAACCAATAAACCCCGTAAATTGTCCGGCATTTCGTGAGGAATGCCGACATTTATGCTCGCCGACCACCGCCCCCGTTATTTTGTGCTATGTTTATTGAATAATGCGCTTTGCTTTTAACTTTTAAAGCAGAAATATTGCATAATTATTCTGTCAAAGGTACTATCTTCGACCTCAATAGCTATCAGACTGCCAGTATACGAGTGTCAATGAGTATTCAATTAAACGGCATTAATTGCTTCTACGGCGCGCATCAGGCGCTGTTCGATATCACGCTGGATTGCCCGCAGGGCGAAACGCTGGTGTTACTTGGCCCCAGCGGCGCGGGTAAAAGCTCGCTGCTGCGTGTACTCAATCTGCTTGAGATGCCGCGCTCCGGTACGCTCAACATTGCAGGCAACCATTTCGATTTCACCAAAACCCCCTCTGACAAAGCGATTCGCGATTTGCGTCGTAACGTTGGCATGGTGTTTCAGCAATACAACCTGTGGCCGCATCTGACCGTGCAGCAAAACCTGATTGAAGCGCCCTGCCGTGTACTGGGGCTGAGTAAAGATCAGGCGCTGGCCCGTGCAGAAAAACTGCTGGAACGTCTGCGTCTTAAACCTTATAGCGATCGTTACCCGCTGCATCTTTCTGGTGGTCAGCAGCAGCGTGTTGCTATTGCCCGTGCGTTGATGATGGAACCGCAGGTACTGCTGTTCGATGAACCGACCGCCGCACTGGACCCCGAAATTACGGCACAAATCGTCAGCATCATTCGTGAGCTGGCAGAAACGAATATTACCCAGGTGATCGTCACCCACGAAGTTGAAGTGGCGCGTAAAACCGCCAGCCGAGTGGTGTATATGGAAAACGGTCATATCGTAGAACAAGGCGACGCGAGCTGCTTTACCGAGCCGCAAACCGAAGCATTTAAAAACTATCTCTCTCACTAAGATTCGGGATAACAACAATGAAAAAAGTTCTGATTGCCGCGTTAATTGCAGGTTTTAGTCTTTCCGCCACAGCAGCCGAAACCATTCGTTTTGCCACCGAAGCCTCCTATCCTCCGTTTGAATCGATTGATGCAAACAACCAGATCGTTGGTTTTGATGTCGACCTGGCGCAGGCATTGTGTAAAGAGATTGATGCAACCTGCACTTTCTCTAACCAGGCGTTTGACAGCCTGATCCCAAGCCTGAAATTCCGTCGCGTAGAAGCAGTGATGGCGGGCATGGATATCACTCCGGAGCGTGAAAAGCAGGTGCTGTTTACCACCCCGTACTATGACAACTCTGCCCTGTTTGTGGGTCAGCAAGGCAAATACACCAGTGTTGATCAGCTGAAAGGCAAAAAAGTTGGCGTTCAGAACGGGACGACACACCAGAAGTTCATTATGGATAAGCATCCGGAAATCACTACCGTGCCATATGACAGTTACCAGAACGCAAAACTGGATCTGCAAAACGGTCGTATCGACAGCGTATTTGGTGACACCGCAGTGGTAACTGAATGGCTGAAAGATAACCCGAAACTGGCGGCAGTGGGCGATAAAGTGACCGATAAAGATTACTTCGGTACTGGCCTCGGCATCGCAGTACGCCAGGGCAACACTGAACTGCAGCAGAAACTCAACACTGCGCTGGAAAAAGTGAAGAAAGATGGCACTTACGAAACCATCTACAACAAATGGTTCCAGAAGTAATTCCTGATGAATGAATTTTTTCCTTTAGCAAGCGCCGCCGGGATGACCGTCGGCCTTGCCGTTTGTGCATTGATTGTCGGGCTGGCGCTGGCGATGTTCTTTGCGGTATGGGAGTCTGCGAAATGGCGTCCTGTCGCGTGGGCAGGTTCAGCGCTGGTAACCATTCTGCGTGGCCTGCCAGAAATTCTGGTGGTGCTGTTTATCTATTTTGGCTCCTCGCAGCTGCTGCTGACGCTTTCGGATGGCTTCACTATCAATCTTGGGTTCGTGCAGATCCCGGTGCAGATGGACATTGAGAACTTCGACGTTAGCCCGTTCCTTTGTGGTGTCATCGCTCTGTCACTGCTGTATGCCGCCTATGCCTCGCAAACGCTGCGTGGTGCATTAAAAGCGGTGCCGGTGGGGCAGTGGGAATCCGGTCAGGCGCTGGGGCTGTCGAAATCGGCTATCTTTTTCCGTCTGGTGATGCCGCAGATGTGGCGTCATGCGCTGCCGGGTCTCGGTAACCAGTGGCTGGTGCTGCTGAAAGATACCGCGCTGGTCAGTTTGATTAGTGTGAATGATTTAATGCTACAAACCAAAAGCATCGCTACCCGTACCCAGGAACCGTTTACCTGGTACATTGTGGCGGCGGCGATTTACCTGGTGATCACCCTGCTCAGTCAGTACATTCTCAAACGCATTGACCTGCGCGCGACACGTTTTGAGCGGAGGCCCAGCTAATGTTTGAGTATTTACCCGAACTGATGAAAGGGCTGCACACCAGCCTGACGCTAACCGTTGCCTCGCTGATTGTGGCACTGATTCTGGCATTGATTTTTACCATCATCCTGACGCTGAAAACGCCGGTGCTGGTGTGGCTGGTACGGGGCTATATCACGCTGTTTACCGGTACGCCGCTGCTGGTGCAGATCTTCCTGATTTATTACGGGCCGGGCCAGTTCCCGACGTTGCAGGAGTATCCGGCACTGTGGCATTTGTTGTCAGAACCGTGGTTATGTGCGCTGATTGCGTTGTCGCTGAACAGTGCGGCGTACACCACGCAGCTGTTTTACGGTGCGATTCGCGCGATCCCGGAAGGTCAATGGCAGTCCTGTAGCGCCCTGGGAATGAGCAAAAAAGATACGCTGGCGATCCTGCTGCCGTACGCGTTTAAACGCTCGCTCTCTTCTTATTCCAACGAAGTGGTGCTGGTGTTCAAAAGTACCTCTCTGGCTTACACCATTACGCTCATGGAAGTGATGGGATACAGCCAGTTGTTGTACGGACGCACCTACGATGTAATGGTATTTGGCGCGGCGGGGATTATTTACCTGGTCGTCAACGGCCTGCTGACGCTGATGATGCGTCTGATCGAGCGTAAAGCACTGGCATTCGAACGGCGGAATTAATGTAGCTGCATGCTGATGCCGGATGCGGCGTGGACGCCTTATCCGGCCTACATAGTGCATAAATTCTTATTATGAAGACGGACAACCCACTAAGCTGTCCGTCTTTTTTTATTTCATATAAATTATTTACTCATATTTATTGCATATAAATTCACTTGATGGCATTGTTATCCCATGCCGCAGACACGGCCAAAAATCATAAGATTGACAGACGGGAGTTCCATCATGAAAAAGTTAGTTCTTGCCGCATTACTTACTTCCTTTACTTTCGGTGCTTCTGCCGCAGAGAAAATCAATTTTGGCGTTTCAGCCACCTATCCACCCTTTGAATCTATAGGTGCTAATAATGAGATTGTCGGCTTTGATATCGACCTGGCAAAAGCCTTGTGCAAACAAATGCAGGCAGAATGTACTTTTACTAATCACGCGTTCGACAGCCTGATCCCGTCACTGAAATTCAGAAAATATGACGCCGTAATCTCCGGAATGGATATCACGCCGGAGCGTAGCAAACAGGTATCGTTTACCACGCCCTACTACGAAAACTCAGCCGTCGTGATTGCCAAAAAAGATACCTACAAAACGTTTGCCGATCTGAAAGGCAAACGTATTGGGATGGAAAACGGCACCACGCACCAGAAATATATTCAGGATCAGCACCCGGAAGTGAAAACTGTCTCCTATGACAGTTATCAGAATGCCTTTATCGATCTGAAAAATGGCCGTATTGATGGGGTATTTGGTGACACAGCGGTGGTAAACGAATGGCTGAAAACCAATCCGCAACTGGGCGTTGCTACTGAAAAAGTGACCGATCCGCAATACTTCGGCACCGGTCTGGGCATCGCTGTACGCCCGGATAACAAAGCTCTGCTGGAAAAACTGAATAACGCGCTGGCAGCAATTAAAGCTGACGGTACATATCAGAAAATCAATGACCAGTGGTTCCCACAGTAAGATTCAGAAAGCCGCACCTGCGGCTTTTTTATTGCTTCACCAGCAGCGTCAGCACTTCATAGTGCGCGGTGTGCGGGAACATATCAAAAAGCTGTATCCGTTCGATGCGATAACCAGGCAGTTCGCGGATATCTTTCGCCATAGTTTGGGCGTTACAGCTGGAGTAGATAATAAAACGCGGTGCCATCGTTGAGAGATAATCACACAGCGGTTTACCGATGCCGCGGCGCGGCGGGTTAACCAGCACCAGCTCCGGCACTTCCCCCTGGGCGGAGGCAAACTGCGTAGAGTCCAGCGCCTGAAATTGCAAACGCGTTAAGCCCAGTTCAGCGGCTGACTGCTTTGCACAGGCAATGGCCTCTGGTGCAATTTCGATCCCGGTTAACTGCATGTCAGGCGTCGCGCAGTGTAAACCAAAGCCACCCACACCGCAGAACAGATCCCACATATGTTTAACCGGCAGCTGTCGTACCCAGTCGCGCGCGGTGGCGTACAGCTGGCTGGCGACCGCCGGATTAGTCTGGAAGAAACTTTGCGGACGGATCCACAGCGGTACGTCATTAAAACGCTCTGCCAGTGCCTGTTGTTCGGTCAGGTAGATCTCCGTCTCCCCTTCCATAATCGCCATATGTACCGGCTGAATATTGACGGTAATAACTTTCAGCTGCGGTAATTGTTCCTGTAACCACGGCAGCGCCTTACGCAGTTGCGCCAGTTTGGTATCAGAACGCAGTACAAAACGCAGCATCATGCCGCCATCGCTCTGGCTTTCAGTCAGCAGAATGTATTTCAGTTCACCACGTTTACGCGCCACGTTGTAGGGCGTTAACCCCGCACGGGCGATAAACGGTTTTAGCGCCGCAAAAACGGGCGCAAATGAGGCTGGATAAAGCGGGCAGTCACAAAGGTCTTCCGGTGTACCATCTCGATGCAGCATACCGAGCAGTGGTTTTTCAACGCTACCACTCACCACCATTTTGGCTTTATTACGAAACCCTTGTTCCGGGCCTGACACCGGCGCACACCATTCCTCAACCGGAAAATCGGCGAGCAGATTTTTAAGATCGGCAGTTTTAGCGGAGAGTTGCTCTGGAATCGGCTGCGTTATCCACTGACAGGAACGACAGCGACCCGCGTCGTAAAGTGCGCACTGCATACATTGACCTTCACATCATCAGGGGCGACGATTATACACATTATTGCAACTGGAAGAACCGCCGACTGGTCGAGGGAACGAACAGCAGCATCAGGATGAGCATATCCGGCAGCTTCTGCAGCATCAGGCTATGGAAGATTTCACGTTTTGATTCACCGGGAATGCTGAACAGCTCCGGATAACCATACCCCAGCGAAGCCGCCCACAAGTAACTTGCGGCTGTGATTTGTGTCAACAGATACAGCCAGCGCGCCCAGCGACGCCCTTTCACCAGTGAAAACGCACACCAGATCTCAATGAAAACCAGCACCAGACTGCTCAAAAAGACCAGCGTTAAACTCCAGGTTTGTACGCTGCGATGAATGAACTCGCCAATACCGCGCACGCCCAGCGTATTGAAAATCATCAGCACGTCGAGGCCACGGATCATAATAATGGCGAGCGCCGCCACCTGCACCAGCGCAGGCACATTCAGGCGAGCATGAGATGAAGATGTTTTCTTAAAAAATCCCAACGTTTCGTCTTCCATGAAAACAATGCCGCGACATGCGCGGCATTATGTAGCCAGGTTGGCAAATTTTAGTGTCTTCAGCCACGTCTTGCACGCTGGATGTCGCGTATCCGCTGTTTTTCTGCGCGCGCCATCAGATACCAGGCGATAAATCCGACAATTCCGACCGCGCCTAGGATCAATGTTGCCAGGGCGTTGATTTCCGGATTCACCCCCATCCGCACGCTGGAAAAGACCAGCATCGGTAAAGTGGTGGCTCCCGGCCCGGAAACAAAGCTGGCGATCACCAGATCATCAAGCGACAAAGTAAAAGCCAGTAACCAGCCAGAAATGATCGCGGGCATGATCATCGGTAGCGTAATGACAAAAAACACTTTCAGCGGCGTCGCACCGAGATCCATCGCGGCTTCTTCTATCGAGCGATCCAGTTCCCGCAGACGCGACGAAATAACGACTGCCACATAAGCCGTACAGAAAGTGACATGCGCCAGCCAGATGGTGAGCATACCGCGGTCCGCAGGCCAGCCAATAGCATGAGCAAGCGCGACGAATAACAACAACAGCGACAAACCCGTGATGACATCTGGCATTACCAGCGGTGCGGTGATCATGAAGGCAAAACCATTTGATCCGCGAAACCTGCCAAAGCGCACCAGCACGACCGCCGCAATAGTCCCGAGGATCGCCGCCGCCGTCGCCGCACAGGCCGCAATTGTCAGACTTAAAGCAACCGCACTCATCATCGCGTCATCGCGCAATAATTCGCCATACCAGCGCGTTGACCAGCCGGCCCACACCGTCACTAGCTTCGAGCTGTTAAACGAATAGATAACAAGCATCAGCATTGGCGCGTAGAGAAAGGTGAAGCCCAACAGCAAAATCACAATCCGCCAGGGCGAACGAACCACCGGTAAATTATTCATCCGTGTTCTCCCACGCTTTTTTGCTGATGTTTGTGGAACCACATTATCGGCATAATTAGCAGCAGCAACATGATGATCGCTACCGCTGAGGCCACCGGCCAGTCGCGGTTGTTAAAGAACTCCTGCCACAGCACGCGCCCGATCATGATGCTGTCCGGGCCACCGAGCAGTTCCGGTATCACAAACTCGCCCACAGCCGGGATAAACACCAGCATCGATCCGGCAATAATCCCACCTTTAGTCAGCGGCACGATCACAGTAAAGAACGTTTTCAGCGGTCGTGCACCGAGATCCAGTGCCGCTTCTACCAGCGAATAATCAATACGAATCAACGCGGTGTAAATCGGCAGCACCATAAACGGCACGTAGGCGTAAACAATGCCAATATAAACCGCAAAGTTGGTATGCAGAATGGTCAGCGGTTGATCGATAACCCCCAGCCACAGCAGAAAATTATTCAGCACACCGTTGTTTTTTAATATTCCCATCCAGGCGTAGACACGAATCAGAAACGAGGTCCACGACGGCAGGATCACCAGTAGTAATAAGATATTACGGGTCGAAGGCTTACTGTGCGCCACCGCCCACGCCAGCGGATAGCCGATCAGTAAACAGCAAATAGTCGAAATCGCCGCCACCTGTAACGACTGGAGATAAGCATCAAAATAGAGCGGATCGTCGGTCAGTTGCAGAAAATTACCGAGATTAAGAGTGATAGAAAGTTGCCCGTCAGCCCACTCCATCAATTCGGTATAAGGTGGAATAGCGCGCGCCATCTCCGCCAGGCTTATTTTAAAGACGATCAGAAATGGCAGCAGAAACAGCAAGATCAACCAGATATACGGCAACGCAATAACTAGTTTGCGCCCATGTTTCATTTGCAGCTGCGACAACCACAGCTTAAAGGGTTTTGGCTGGGCAGCAGGTTCAAGTGTACTCATCTTTGCTCCTTAAACCGTCAGCACCACACAGCTGTCCACTTCCCAGCACAAACGCACTTCGTCGCCCCAGGTCGGTAACCCTTTACGATGACGATGGGCGTTTTGTAGCTGGGCGCTAATCATCTGCCCACTTTTCAGACGAACGTGATACACCGAAAGATCGCCGAGATAGGCAATGTGTATCACCTCCCCCACCGCGAAGTTACAACCATTGGCGGGCGGTTCCTCGCAAAGCATGATTTTTTCCGGGCGAAGCGCCACATGCACCGGCACGTTATCGACCACTGAAGCATCCGCATCGACTTTCAGTGGATGCACCAGTCCCGGCGAATAAAGTACCAGACCATCTTCCTGACGCTCTTTGAGTACACCTTCAAAGACATTAACCGAACCGATAAATTCAGCGCTGTAGCGGGTGGTCGGATGCTCGTAGATCTCTTCCGGCTCGCCAATCTGGACAAATTTCCCACGATTCATAATGGCGATGCGACCCGCCATGGTCATCGCCTCTTCCTGATCGTGAGTAACCATTACGCAGGTCACACCGACGCGCTCCAGAATATCCACCACTTCAAGCTGCATCCGGTCACGCAGCTTTTTATCCAGCGCGCCCATCGGCTCATCGAGCAGTAATAGTTTCGGGCGCTTGGCAAGGCTTCTGGCCAGGGCCACACGCTGACGCTGACCACCGGAAAGCTGATGCGGTTTGCGTTTGGCGAACTCCTGCATATGCACCAGCCTAAGCATCTCATTGACCCGGCTGGCAATTTCCGCTTTCGGTAGTTTGTCCTGTTTCAGGCCAAAAGCGATGTTCTGTTCCACGGTCATATGCGGAAACAGCGCGTAAGACTGAAACATCATATTGATGGGGCGCAGGTAAGGCGGCACCTGTGACAAATCGACGCCATCGAGCATAATCTGCCCGGCCGAAGGTTGTTCAAAACCTGCCAGCATACGCAGCAGCGTGGACTTGCCACAGCCGGATGCGCCCAGCAGCGCGAAGATTTCACCTTTGTAGATGGTCAGGCTGACATCATCCACCGCATGTTGACCATCGTAGGATTTGGTCAGGTTACGGATTTCTAATAGCGGCGTCAGCGCCTTACGGGTTTTCGCCTGCGGGCGAGGGATAGCGTCATTCACGGCTGCTCTCCGGCATTGAATGTGTGCAAGCGCACCATGATGGTGCGAATTGCCGGCGGGTGTGGTGCGCCCGTCCGGCATCTACGGCTGCGGATTATTTTCCGCTCTTCACTTTGGTCCACGCGCGGGTGCGCACACGGTCGATTTTCGGGTCCTGCACTTTCAGAGTGAACAGCTTCGCACGAACATCCGCAGGCGGATAAATACCCGGGTTATCACGGACTTCCGCACTCACCAGCGGCGTGGCTGCTTTATTGGCGTTAGCATAGAACACATGGTCAGAGATATGTGCCACCACATCCGGGCGTAGCAGATAATTCAGAAACTGATAGGCTTCGTCTTTGTTTTTGGCATCCGCAGGCATGGCGAATACATCAAAGAACGCCATCGCCCCTTCTTTTGGAATCGAGAACGAGACATTCACGCCATTCTTCGCTTCCTTCGCGCGGTTTGACGCCTGCCAGACATCGCCCGCCCAGCCAATAGCGACGCAGATGTCACCATTCGCCAGATCATTGATGTATTGGGATGAATGGAAATAACGAATGTTCGGGCGCAGCTTTAACAGCAGATCGGTAGCCGGTCCGGTGTAATCATCCGCTTTAGTGCTGTTAGGATCTTTGCCGAGATAATTCAGCACGGTAGCAAACACTTCTTCTGGCGCATCCAGGAAAGAGACACCGCAGCTTTTCAGTTTTTCCAGATTTTCAGGTTTGAGGATCAAGTCCCAGCTATCGACAGGCGCGTTTTCGCCCAACACCGCTTTAACTTTATCGACGTTATAGCCAATCCCGGTCGTCGCCCACATATAGGGCATAGCAAATTTATTGTCGGGATCGTGTTTGGCGACCAACTTCAGCAGCTCCGGATCGAGATTCTTCCACTCCGGCAATTTGCTTTTATCCAGCGGCTGGAAAACTCCCGCTGTCAGCTGGCGCTCAAGAAAGCTTGCTGACGGCACCACCAGATCAAAGCCGGTGCTCCCCGCCATTAATTTGCCTTCCAGTACTTCGTTAGAATCGAAAACATCGTAGACGACTTTAATACCGGTTTCTTTTTCAAAGTTGGCCACCGTGTCCGGGGCGATATAATCAGACCAGTTATAAATGTGGAGTGTTTTTTGTTCAGCCGCGAGCGTGCTGACAGAGACGGCCATCAGAGCCCCCGCAACCAGACCCGATAGCCATTTTTTATTTAAGGCGGTCATATCTCTTTCCTTCTGAAAATTCGTTAACAAACGAACAAAAGTTGTCACACTGAAAGATATGCAATAAACGTGCATATTTTTATCGGCGCGGTGTAAGAAAAGAGAACTCTCTCCCGGCCAGCACTGCTCACTATATAAAAGCATCGCAAGAATAACTTTAGCCAGGGTTTGAGACTATAGCTCGGATTAAAAAACGGTATTTAACAAATTTTTATGCGTATTTGCTCTATGTGATAAAGCCAAATCGGCACAAGAGAAGTGAATTAATCTTTAATAAAAGGTTAAAAACAGCGGATAATTTTGCGGCACGCAGTCACTGCGGCAGCGACTGCGTGCTCGAAAGGAGTTATCAGTGGAGGAAATAGTTTTCGGTAACGTTATTTTGCCCTTCATCGTCAGTCGGTAACAGCAGTTGATGGGCATTAGCTTCAAGAATGACCATCGAAATCTGCTCTTCGCTCTGACGCACGAACCATGCAAACTGCTCATAGGTTACGCCCTGCATAACGGATAAAGACTGGCAAACCACCAGCTTTGGCAGATTATCATCCTGCATATCAAGAAATGCTTTCACGGTCAGCGAACTGGCATTGATGGCTGATAAATCCGCCGCCAGCGGCAATACGGCTGAAGGTCGGACTTCCGCCATGGCAGAAAACAGGATCGTGTTATCGATCAGATCGATTTTAGCATCAAAGACACCGTCGAAATTCTGCATATGGGGCAGATGCAGAGCCTGACAGTTATCACATTCAAAAAAACTCATCCCCAGGTCATCGAGCCATTGACGCAACGTATCCAGACCAGGAACGACCAGCGATGTCATAATTTTGTACAACCTCTTCCGATAAAAAGACCGGCACAGCTTACGCAAAAAGCGCAGGCAAAACCATGATCAGTAATGTGATTGCGACTAACCACCCGTTTTCAGGCAATATTCTGTCGTAGCGTGGCGTTCGATCCAGCGGATCATTTTACCCGCGATGTCGATACCGGTGGTTTTTTCTATTCCTTCCAGCCCTGGCGACGCATTCACTTCCATCACCAACGGCCCGCGATTAGCACGCAGAATATCCACACCAGCAACGTCCAGCGCCATCGTTCGCGCGGCTTTTATCGCGATTTCACGCTCCTGTGGTGTGATACTGGCGACGCTTGCCGCGCCGCCACGATGCAAATTGGAACGAAAATCGCCCTCTTTCGCTCGCCGTTCAATCGCAGCGACTACTTCATCGCCAACAACCAGACAGCGGATATCGCACCCTTGCGCCTCTTTGATATATTCCTGCACCAGAATATGCGCGTTCAGACCGCGGAAAGCGTCAATCACGCTTTCCGCCGCCTGACGCGTCTCCGCCAGCACGACGCCAATTCCCTGCGTGCCTTCAACCAGCTTGACCACCAGCGGCGCACCACCGACCATGTCGATTAAATCGCTGGTATCATCCGGCGAATGCGCAATGCCCGTGACAGGCAGGTCGATGCCCTGACGCGCCAGCAGTTGCATGGAACGCAATTTGTCACGCGCCCGGGCAATGGCGACCGACTCATTGAGCGGATAGCTCCCCAGCATCTCGAACTGGCGCAGTGCCGCCGTCCCATAAAAGGTAATGGCGGTGCCAATACGCGGGATCACTGCGTCAAAATGGGGTAACTTGCGGCCTTTGTAGTGAATAGAAGACGCCGCAGGATTTATGTTCATGTAGCAAGAAAGCGGATCAAGAATTTCAACCAGGTGACCGCGCTGTATAGCGGCTTCACGCAGCCGCTTACACGAATAGAGCGTTCCATCCCGGGACAATATGGCAATTTTCACCCTGCACCTCTCTGTCAGACCTGGTCAAAAGCCCGCGTATCATACATCGACGTGGCACTTTTAGCGCGTCGCCCAACCCTGTTTGTGCAAATAATCCAGAATAAATGGGCGGCTTTCTTTAATGATTGTTCGGCGGATATGATCGCTCCAGGTATCCCGGCGATTATTGCTGCCACGGGTGAGGTAATATTCCGCCAGTTGCTCGTCATACTGCGCCAGTGCGTCTTTATCCAGCGGTTGATAGCTGTTTTCATGCACCAAAATGGAGGCCGGTAAACGCGGCTTAAGATCCGGATTATCCGCAGGCCAGCCAAGGCACAGCCCAAACAGCGGCAGAACATGCTGCGGTAATTTCAGCAGTTCCGTCACCGCTTCAATATTATTGCGCAGGCCGCCGATATATACCCCGCCCAATCCCAGCGATTCCGCTGCGGTTAATGCATTCTGCGCCATCATTGCCGTATCAACGACACCGAGCAACAGTTGTTCCGCCAGGCCGAGCTGAGCATCCGGACAGATCTGTAAATGGCGGTTAAAGTCGGCACAGAACACCCAAAACTCTGCCGCTTGCGCTACGTGTTTTTGCCCGCCGGTCAGCGTCACCAGTTCTTCACGTAACGCTTTGTCGGTAATGCGAATAATGCTACTGCACTGCAAAAAACTGGAACTGGACGTCGCACGGGCGCTGTTAATAATCGCCTCACGCTGCGCTTCGGAAATGGGTTCATCAGTGAAATGGCGAATGGAGCGATGGCCACAAATAAGTTCAATGGTTGGCGTCATTATCTTTTTCTCTTTCTGAACGTGAATATTGCGGTGGATGGTTCATCAGCTGTGGGGCAAGACGTTTTGCCACCTGAAGAATCACCACCACCGCAGCGGGAAGCATGAGCAAAACACCGAGAAAAATCATCAGAATCTGCACTTCTGGCCGAGAAAATGGCTCAGGTAGCGACAGGGAGTCGCTTACCGACAGCAGCGCCACCGCCAGCAACATCATTCCGATAAATTCCAGTATCAACACGCTTTTAGGCAATTTACCGATCGCGCGCATACGCTTCCCTCTGCAAAGTGAGCCTTCAGTCTAAAACTTTTCACTGCATTGTGTTTAACAGTTATAGCTTTTAGCAATTAATGCAACAGGTTAAACCTACTTTCAGCGAATACATTTTAGCGTGATCATTACAGGCATAAATCTATGAGGAGAGAAATAATGCAAACCGTTATTTTTGGTCGTCCGGGTTGCCCTTACTGTGTGCGTGCAAAAGATCTGGCTGAGAAATTGAGCAATGAACGCGATGATTTCCAGTATCAGTATGTAGATATTCGTGCGGAAGGGATCACTAAAGAAGATCTACAACAAAAGGCAGGTAAACCCGTAGAAACCGTGCCGCAGATTTTTGTCGATCAGCAACATATCGGCGGCTATACCGATTTTGCTGCATGGGTGAAAGAGAATCTGGACGCCTGATCGTCTGACAAGCCCTCGCATTGAGGGCTTTATTGATTTTTTCTGTGCTGTGGTTTAAACAAACTACTGATAAATAAGAAACACAATGCCCCCAGCGCACACCAGAACACCGCACTTAATAACCATGCCAGCTCTTGCCAGAATGAGCGCGTCGGTGAAAAAAACAGCCGCATAATGAGCATCGAGCAGGGTGCCGCCAGCATTGCGCCAAACAGAGGTTTCAGGACTTCTCTACGATGTGAAAAGAAGCTGGCAACTGCACCAGGAAGAATGAAAAATAGCAAACCGATTTCAGGATGCCCGGCAGCCCGAAAAGCGCCTTTCATGTGCGTCGCCAGAAAAAGACACACCACAATGAAGAGGACAAAACAGCAGATTGCCCCCGCCCAACGTTGTTTATGTTTCACTCGTTCCTCCTGACACTGCGTCTATCGAACACATTTTTCGCCAGTGTGGCGTTCAGTAAGATAAAGCCGCTTCGCATTCCATGCTAATATAGGCCAACGCAATTCATATAGCCGTTGATACCTAATGTGATTACACTAGTAAAATATATTGTTACTTTACTATCGTTTAGGTGCGCTGAATGAATCTGCGCCCTGAATTCTGGTAAAAAACATTATCGTAAATTACCATTTCTTTCAACAGCTTACTAGTAAACAAGAAGTTAGCCTCCGTGAATATAAACGTCGCCGAATTGTTAAATGGGAATTACATTCTGTTATTATTTGTGGTCCTCGCGCTTGGGCTATGTCTCGGGAAATTACGACTTGGTTCGATCCAACTGGGTAATTCCATTGGCGTTTTAGTCGTATCGCTGTTATTAGGCCAACAACATTTCAGCATTAACACCGACGCGCTTAATCTTGGCTTTATGCTGTTTATTTTCTGCGTCGGGGTCGAAGCCGGACCGAACTTTTTTTCCATTTTTTTTCGCGATGGGAAAAATTACCTAATGTTAGCACTGGTGATGGTTGGCAGTGCGCTGGTGATCGCCTTAGGGTTAGGTAAGCTGTTTGGCTGGGATATTGGCCTGACGGCCGGTATGTTAGCTGGCTCTATGACGTCGACACCGGTTCTGGTCGGTGCTGGCGATACACTGCGTCATTCCGGCATGGAAAGCAGGCAGCTCTCACTGGCACTGGATAATCTGAGCCTCGGGTATGCCTTAACCTATTTAATCGGTCTGGTGAGTTTGATTGTTGGTGCGCGTTACTTGCCGAAATTGCAGCATCAGGACTTACAGACCAGCGCCCAGCAAATCGCCCGCGAACGTGGCCTGGACACTGATGCCAACCGTAAGGTTTATTTACCGGTGATCCGCGCCTACCGCGTCGGCCCGGAGCTGGTGGCCTGGACCGACGGCAAAAATCTGCGTGAACTGGGTATTTATCGACAAACTGGCTGCTACATTGAACGTATTCGACGTAACGGGATTCTGGCGAATCCAGACGGTGATGCTGTGCTACAAATGGGCGATGAAATAGCGTTGGTAGGCTATCCCGACGCCCACGCCCGACTCGATCCCAGCTTCCGTAACGGCAAAGAAGTTTTCGATCGTGACCTTCTCGACATGCGTATCGTCACTGAAGAAGTGGTCGTTAAAAACCATAACGCCGTTGGCAAACGTCTCGCACAACTGAAGTTGACCGATCACGGTTGCTTCCTTAACCGCGTCATTCGTAGCCAGATTGAGATGCCGATAGATGACAACGTCGTGCTTAACAAAGGTGACGTTTTACAAGTCAGCGGCGATGCCCGTCGCGTAAAAACCATCGCCGATCGCATCGGCTTTATCTCGATTCATAGCCAGGTCACTGACTTGCTGGCATTCTGCGCCTTCTTTGTTATTGGGCTGATGATCGGGATGATCACCTTCCAGTTCAGCACATTCAGTTTCGGCATGGGGAACGCTGCCGGGTTGTTATTCGCCGGAATTATGCTGGGATTTATGCGCGCTAACCACCCGACCTTCGGTTACATTCCGCAGGGTGCATTAAGCATGGTGAAAGAGTTCGGCTTAATGGTGTTTATGGCAGGCGTTGGTCTGAGCGCCGGTAGCGGTATTAATAACGGCCTGGGCGCGATTGGCGGTCAGATGTTGATTGCCGGATTGATTGTCAGTCTTGTGCCAGTGGTTATCTGTTTCTTGTTCGGTGCTTATGTATTGCGAATGAACCGCGCACTGTTGTTCGGCGCAATGATGGGCGCACGCACCTGCGCGCCGGCAATGGAGATCATCAGTGATACAGCTCGCAGTAACATCCCGGCGCTGGGCTATGCGGGCACCTATGCAATCGCCAACGTCCTGCTGACGCTGGCAGGGACAATCATCGTCATGGTATGGCCAGGATTAGGATAAAACTGAAGTTGCCCTGAAAATGAAATTTTTTTGCACAACCGCAGAACTTTTCCGCAGGGCATCAGTCTTAATTAGTGCCACTGCTTTTCTTTGATGTCCCCATTTTGTGGAGCCCATCAACCCCGCCATTTCGGTTCAAGGTTGATGGGTTTTTTGTTGCCTGAAATTTATCTACTACCCAGCAATCCTCTCAACCATCCTCAAAATCTCCTCGCGTGATAGCGGCTTACGGTCGGTGACAAAATGCAGCGTCATCCCCTCAATAAACGCATCAAGCGCGCGGGCGGTTCCGGGTTCAAACCATTGTTCGAGCGTTTGTTGACTGCGCTGCATCCAGTTTTGCATTACCGTTTTTAAGAGCGGTTTTCGGCTAGCCAGCGCGTAGAGCTGGTACATCAGCTCCATATTATCCGGCGTTGCAACCTGTGAGCTGTAGATCATATCGGTGATAGCCTGGCATGCGCCTGGAGCATCACTAACATCGCTAAAAAATGCCTGATATTGCCGGGACATGATCTCAGTAAAACGGCTGAACGCCTCCAGCAACAACTCATCAATTCCTGAAAAATAGTAGGTCATCGATCCCAACGGCACCCCGGCAAGGGTAGCAATTTTGCGGTGTGTAACAGCATGTATTCCGTAAAGTTTCACCGCCTCCAGCGTGGCCTGGATAATTTTTTCTCGTCGTTGCGGATCGTTAGCGCGACGCATGTCATTTCCTCTCTCTGCAATTGTGTACAAATGTACACAGTCTTGCTAATGTTGTCTTCCCTCTTCTTATTTTGACGTGGTCTATGACCGTAAATTCTTCACGTAATGCATTGAAACGCCGAACCTGGGCGCTGTTTATGTTCTTCTTTTTGCCAGGCCTGTTAATGGCGTCCTGGGCAACCCGTACGCCTGCTATCCGCGATATTCTCTCTGTCTCGATCGCTGAAATGGGCGGTGTTCTCTTTGGTCTGTCGATCGGTTCGATGAGCGGTATTCTCTGCTCGGCGTGGTTAGTGAAACGCTTTGGGACGCGTAATGTCATCCTTGTGACGATGTCCTGCGCATTGATTGGGATGATGATACTAAGTCTGGCACTCTGGCTGACATCGCCCTTGCTCTTTGCCGTTGGTCTCGGCGTCTTTGGGGCTAGTTTTGGTTCTGCGGAAGTGGCGATAAACGTTGAAGGTGCCGCCGTTGAGAGAGAAATGAATAAGACGGTTTTACCGATGATGCACGGTTTTTATAGCCTGGGCACGCTGGCAGGCGCTGGTGTCGGGATGGCACTGACGGCCTTTGGCGTTCCGGCAACGGTGCACATTTTATTGGCGGCGCTGGTAGGCATCGCGCCTATTTATATCGCCATTCAGGCAATCCCTGACGGTACGGGCAAAAATGCTGCCGATGGCACCCAGCATGGTGAAAAAGGCGTACCTTTTTATCGCGATATCCAGTTGCTGCTGATTGGTGTTGTGGTGCTGGCGATGGCCTTTGCCGAAGGTTCTGCCAACGACTGGTTACCCTTATTAATGGTTGACGGTCACGGTTTTAGCCCTACTTCCGGCTCACTGATTTATGCCGGTTTTACCCTGGGGATGACTGTTGGACGCTTCACCGGCGGTTGGTTCATCGACCGTTACAGTCGCGTTGCCGTGGTTCGGGCCAGTGCACTAATGGGGGCGTTGGGTATTGGGCTGATTATTTTTGTCGATAGCGCCTGGGTCGCAGGAGTGTCTGTTGTACTTTGGGGACTGGGTGCCTCGCTGGGCTTCCCGCTGACCATTTCTGCCGCCAGCGATACCGGCCCCGATGCACCAACCCGCGTCAGTGTGGTAGCAACGACCGGTTATCTGGCTTTCCTCGTCGGGCCGCCGCTGCTGGGCTATCTCGGCGAACATTATGGATTACGTAGTGCAATGCTGGTTGTACTGGCGCTGGTTATTCTCGCGGCTATTGTCGCGAAAGCCGTCGCCAAACCCGATACCAAAACGCAGACGGCGATGGAGAATAGTTGATGAGCATTAAATTAATTGCGGTAGACATGGATGGTACTTTCTTAAGCGATCAAAAAACCTATAACCGTGAGCGGTTTATGGCTCAGTATCAGCAAATGAAAGCACAAGGCATTCGCTTTGTGGTCGCCAGCGGGAATCAATATTATCAGTTGATCTCTTTCTTCCCTGAAATTGCTAATGAAATAGCCTTTGTGGCTGAAAACGGCGGCTGGGTAGTGAGCGAAGGCAAAGATGTTTTTAATGGCGAGCTGTCGAAGGATGCGTTTGCTACTGTCGTGGAACATTTGCTGACGCGCCCGGAAGTGGAAATTATTGCCTGCGGAAAAAATAGCGCCTATACCCTCAAAAAATATGACGATGCCATGAAAACGGTGGCGGAAATGTATTATCACCGTCTGGAATACGTCGATAACTTTGACAACTTAGAAGATATCTTCTTTAAGTTTGGTCTGAATCTTTCCGATGAACTGATCCCACAAGTGCAAAAAGCATTACATGAGGCCATCGGCGATATCATGGTACCGGTCCATACCGGCAACGGCAGCATCGATCTGATTATCCCCGGTGTACATAAAGCCAATGGCCTTCGCCAACTGCAGAAATTATGGGGAATAGACGACAGCGAAGTGGTGGTCTTTGGCGATGGCGGTAACGATATTGAGATGCTGCGTCAGGCAGGCTTTAGTTTTGCAATGGAAAATGCCGGCAGCGCGGTCGTCGCAGCGGCAAAATACCGGGCTGGCTCCAATAACCGTGAAGGCGTACTGGATGTGATCGATAAAGTGCTTAAACACGAAGCGCCATTTAACCAATAAAACGGCAGCACGCCCGGCAACACAATGCCTGAATGAAGATTGCATAATTCGCGGAAATTAACCCGCTGCATTATTTCAGGCGAAATGATTATGAAAAATTGTCTACTGTTGGGCGCGCTTTTAATGGGCTTTACTGGTGTGGCGATGGCGCAAAGTGTCACCGTCGATGTGCCGAGTGGATACAAAGTGGTTGTGGTTCCTGATTCAGTCAGCGTTCCACAAGCGGTCAGCGTCGCGACTGTGCCGCAAACCGTCTATGTGGCTCCTGCGCCAGCTCCGGCTTACCGCCCGCATCCTTATGTTCGCCATCTTGCCAGCGTAGGTGAAGGGATGGTTATCGAACACCAGATTGACGACCATCACCATTAATTCGAGAATGCCTGATCGCACAAAGCAATCAGGCATTTTTTTACCCTTCGTGCGAATTTCCCATCTGTTTATCTTTTAAAAAGATAACCATCAGCGACAGCCACAAAATGCCGTTGACAAGGTTGAAGAGATTAAACAGTCCGTTGCCCCCGTTCAGCCAGGCATGTTTGCTGATTTCAATACCGACGGTAAAGATCAGCATTTGCAGCATCCCCATCGCCGCAGAAACCGTACCTTTACTCATATCGCTGGCAAACAGGGTTAATCGCACCAGTCCCGCATTCGCCAGACCAATACCGAAAGCATAAATACTTAACCCGGCGGTCATCCATAAATACGCGTGCGATGAGATAACCGTTGCCGCAGCAGCGACCAACAGACCAATCATAATCGGCCAGCCGCCCATAATAATCAGCGAACGTACGGTGCGGCGCGAGGTCAGACGCGCTAACAGCAAGTTACCCGCAATTAACGCCCCGAAAATAGGCACTTGCAGCAAGCCATATTCATAGCTGCTCAACTGCTCACCGGTAATAATGATAATCGGCGACTGGGCGATCCACGCCAACAACGGCAGGCTAACGAATCCCAGCGCCAGCGCCCCCGCCACAAAGCGGCCGTTCTTCAGCACCAACTTATAGTCACGACCGAGTTCTTTCAGCGACAGTTTCTCGCCTATACGCGTGGCGGTTTCAGGCATAGCTCGTTGCAGACCGAAAAAGGAGATCGCTGCCAATGCGGCAAACAAGACAAACATCCCTTCCCAGGGCAGCACATGGATCCACGCCGCGCCCACCAGCGGACCAAGTAGTGGAGCAATCAGCGCCACGTTCGCCATTAGCGCGGTGATCTTGATACAAACGGCCTCTTCGAAGGATTCCTGAATTGCGGCGTATCCCACAGCGCCAATGAAACAGAGGCTTATGCCCTGCAAGAAGCGCAACAGGGTGAATTGTTCAATGTTTTGCGCCAGTAATATTGCCAGACAGGTGACGATAAACCACACCACTCCCGCCAACATCACCGGACGGCGGCCAATACGATCCGACAACGGCCCCAGGAGCCATTGTAAAAACATCCCGCCCGCCAGATACGCAGTCATCGAAGTAGGAACCCAATCAATGCCCGCCTGATATTGTTCCACCACGGCCAACATACCGGGTTGAATCATATCGTTGCCGATATAGGTTGAAAATTCGTAAAGCACCAGACAGAGAGGGAAAAGTAACGCCTGACGTCCAAGCCTAGCACCGGAAGCTAATTTATTTTGCATGCAATTTCTTCGCCAATAATAATCGCGCAAAGTTTAATAAAAGCGCAGCTAACGAGAAAGCGAATTTTGTAGCTGAAACCACGGTTAAGCACATTCTTACATTATTGCGAGTATAGCTACGCTTTCTTTAAGTTTTATTTAACCTTTGCCCGTTACAATCACCTACCGTAAACAGGCCGCTTGAGGGAAATAAGACGATGCCGCTTTACCCAGTTTAACCTGCACTTTATTCTCAACGACTTGCCTGTATTGGCTCCCTTTTAATCACTTTGCGTCGGGAAGTTATGCTGGAAAATTTGAATCTCTCTCTATTCTCTCTTATTAACGCAACGCCAGACTCTGCGCCGTGGATGATCTCGTTGGCGATTTTTATTGCTAAAGATTTGATTACCGTGGTGCCGTTGCTGGCCGCAGTACTTTGGTTGTGGGGGCTTACAGCACAACGGCAACTGGTGATAAAAATCGCTATCGCGCTGGCGGTCAGCCTGTTTGTGTCCTGGACGATGGGACATCTTTTTCCGCACGACCGACCCTTTGTCGAAAATATCGGCTATAACTTCCTGCATCATGCGGCGGATGACTCATTCCCGAGCGATCACGGTACGGTGATTTTCACCTTTGCACTGGCATTTTTATGCTGGCATCGCCTGTGGTCCGGCTCACTTTTAATGGTGCTGGCCGTCGTCATTGCCTGGTCGCGCGTTTATCTTGGCGTCCACTGGCCGCTGGATATGCTCGGTGGATTGCTGGCAGGTATGATTGGCTGCCTTAGCGCCCAGATTATCTGGCAAGCGATGGGGCATAAACTCTATCAACGTCTGCAATCGTGGTATCGCTTCTGTTTTGCATTACCGATCCGCAAAGGCTGGGTGCGTGACTGATCTCTGCTAAAAAGTGTAGTATTGAGCGGCTCGCTTCAATAACTATTCAGAGGGATTATGGAAACACGTCGCGAAGAGCGTATCGGGCAGCTGCTGCAAGAATTAAAACGCAGTGATAAGTTACATCTTAAAGACGCCGCCGCCCTGCTTGGGGTTTCGGAGATGACGATTCGTCGCGATCTGAACAACCACAGTGCGCCCGTCGTTTTGCTCGGCGGCTATATTGTTCTGGAACCACGCAGCGCCAGCCATTACCTGTTAAGCGATCAAAAATCCCGCCTGGTGGAAGAAAAACGCCGGGCGGCAAAACTGGCTGCGACGCTGGTAGAACCCGATCAGACCCTCTTTTTTGACTGTGGCACCACCACGCCGTGGATTATTGAAGCAATTGATAATGAAATCCCTTTTACCGCCGTTTGTTATTCGCTAAATACCTTTCTGGCGCTGAAAGAGAAACCCCATTGCCGCGCGTTTCTTTGCGGTGGTGAATTTCACGCCAGCAACGCCATTTTCAAACCCATCGATTTTCAGCAAACGCTGAATAATTTTTGCCCGGATATCGCTTTTTATTCCGCTGCGGGCGTGCATGTCAGTAAAGGCGCTACCTGCTTTAATCTTGAAGAGTTGCCGGTAAAACACTGGGCCATGTCGATGGCGCAAAAGCATGTGCTGGTTGTCGACCACAGTAAATTTGGCAAGGTGCGTCCGGCGCGCATGGGTGACCTGAAACGCTTTGATATTGTTGTGAGCGATTGTTGCCCGGAAGATGAGTATGTGAAGTACGCGCAGACGCAGCGTATTAAGTTGATGTATTAATGACGTATAACCGGATGACGTTTCGCGCCATCCGGTTATCAGAAGATTAAGAGAACCAGCTGCCGAACCACTGATGGAATTTCATCATCACGAAATCCCACATCCGACCAAAGAATCCGCCCTCTTCCACATTTTCCATCACGATCAGCGGACGCTGCTCAATGGATTTACCGTTAAGCTGGAAATCAATGGTGCCGACAACCTGACCTTTTTTCAGCGGTGCGGTAAGCTGCGGTTCCATTAACGTATAACTCGCCTTCAGGTTTTTCAGCTGCCCACGCGGTATGGTCACTGAGCCCGCTTCGCCTGCCCCGAGATTCACTTCGCTCTTATCACCAAACCAGACGCGCTGAGTCACAAATGTGGCATCAGGTTTAATTGGCGTCACGGTTTCAAAGAAGCGGAACCCCCAGGTCAATAATTTCTCAGACTCATTAAAACGGATACGGTCAGTTTTCGCCCCCAGCACTACGGAGATTAAACGCATATCGCCCTGGGTAGCCGAAGCAACCAGATTATATCCCGCGCCTGCCGTGGTTCCTGTCTTCATGCCATCAACATTCAGATTGCTGCTCCACAGCAGACGATTACGGTTAGGCTGACGAATTTTGTTGAAGGTGAACTCTTTCTCTTTATGAATGGCGTACTCTTCCGGCACATCGTGGATCAATGCTTTACCCAGCAATGCCATATCGCGCGCGGTACTGAACTGCCCCGGCGCATCCAGGCCGTGCACCGTCTGGAAGGTAGTGTTGGTCAGACCCAGTTTTTTGGCATAACCATTCATCAAACCAATAAATGACTCCTGGCTCCCGGCAACGTAATCAGCCAGCGCAATACAGGCGTCATTACCGGACTGGATAATCACACCTTTGTTCAAGTCTGCCACCGAAACCTGATCGCCCGGTTTGAGGAACATTACCGATGAACCACGCAGTGCCGGATTTCCCGTCGCCCAGGCATCTTTACCGACCGTCACCATATCGGTGAGTTTAATCTTATCGGCCTTAAGCGCCTGCCCAACCACATAGCTGGTCATGATTTTAGTCAGGCTCGCGGGATCCAGTTTCTCATCCGCATTGCCTTCTGCCAGCACTTTACCGCTGGCGTAATCCATTAAAATCCATGCACGCGCATCCACGCTCGGCGCTTCAACGGTTTGTTCCGCCGCGAATGCCGTTGGGGCAAAAAGGAATAAAAATGCAGAACCCGCTGCAAGACCACGAAGGAGAGAGGAGTATTGCGTCATAAATGCCACCCGAGTATCCATTCAAAAAAAATACGTTATATCGCCGTATGATAAGTTCGGTGATTAATAACGCACACACAAACTTAAAGAAACCGTAAGTTGGTAAAGTTTTTAAAGTTTATGCAATATCCTGCCGCTTCGCTGCTTCTGGTGTCATTTTTTTGCCAGCTGTTGCTTAAAAGTTAACTTTACTTCACCATCGGAGTCCTGTTCAGCCTGTGGCTGCCTGTCGGAAAAGGGGTGAGTATGATTACGCTGTGGGGTCGGAATAATTCAACCAACGTAAAAAAAGTATTGCTGACGCTCGAAGAACTGGAACTACCTTATGAGCAAATTCTCGCGGGCCGTGAGTTTGGGATAAATCACGATACTGATTTTCTGGCGATGAACCCTAACGGGCTGGTGCCGTTGTTGCGTGACGACGAAAGTGATCTCATTCTTTGGGAATCAAACGCCATTGTCCGCTATCTGGCGGCACAGTACGGGCAAAAACGCCTGTGGATCGACTCACCGGCACGTCGTGCGGAAGCAGAAAAATGGATGGACTGGGCAAACCAGACGCTCAGTAATGCTCATCGCGGGATCCTGATGGGATTAGTCAGAACACCACCGGAAGAGCGCGATCAGGCCGCCATTGATGCCAGTTGCAAAGAGTGCGACGCCCTGTTTGCCCTGCTCGATGCGGAATTGGCAAAAGTAAAATGGTTCTCAGGCGACGAGTTTGGTGTGGGCGATATCGCTATCGCACCGTTCATCTACAATTTGTTTAACGTTGGCCTGACCTGGACACCGCGTCCAAATCTGCAACGCTGGTATCAGCAACTCACTGAACGCCCCGCAGTGCGCAAAGTGGTGATGATTCCCGTTAGCTAATTGCGTGGGCTAACTTTAAGTAATTCCCCACTGGACTCGTCGGTGAGAACGTATAAATAACCGTCGGGTCCAGTGCGAACATCACGAATTCGCTGCCCTTTGTCCGTTAAAATACGGCCATCTTCTGTCACTTTGTCGCCGTTGACGCTCATCACGATGACATCTTTATCTTTCAGCGCGCCAATAAATAATTTTTGCTGCCACTGGGGGAATTTATCGCTGTTATAGAAGGCCATGCCGCTCACGGCGGGCGAATCTTTCCAGTAAAAAACAGGTTGCTCGGTCCCGGCGACGATCTCCCCTTTCGCCTCCGGTATCTTAAAGCCTGAATAGTTGATTCCCCAGGTTGCCAGCGGCCAGCCGTAGTTTTTGCCTTTTTGCGGGATATTAATTTCATCGCCACCGCGCGGGCCATGTTCATTCAGCCATAGTGCATTACTCCACGGATTCATCGCCATTCCTTGCGGATTACGAATGCCATAAGACCAGATCTCGGCGCGCACACCGGATTCCTTTACAAAAGGATTATCATCCGGGATTTCGCCCAGGTCGGTCAGACGCACCAGTTTGCCCTGTAATTTATCCAGATCCTGCGCCGTCGGGCGCTGATTGTTTTCGCCCAGAGCAATAAAAAGATAACCTTTACCGTCGAATACCAGCCGCCCGCCAAAATGGTTGCCGGTAGACAGTTTTGGCATCTGGCGAAAGACGGTGCTGAAGTCGGTCACTTTTGAGAGATCATCACTTAAGCGGCCATAACCCACAGCAGTTCCGGCTTTGCCATCATCGCCAACTTCGGAATAACTTAACCAGATACGGCGCGACTGAGCAAAATCGGGCGCTAAAACCACGTCCAGCAGGCCGCCCTGCCCGTGCGCCCAAACGTCCGGCACTCCGGAAAGCGGCGCAGATAATCCTTTTCCTGCTTGCCAGTGACGCAACTCGCCGCCGCGCAGAGTGATTAACATACCGTGATTATCGGGTAAAAAGGCCAGCGCCCAGGGATGGTCGAGTTTGTCTTGCAGTACTTCGACATTTACCGTTGCAGGAGCCGCCCAGAGAGCGGAAGAAAGACAAATAAGGGGCACAAGGAAAAAGGATTGTCGATGCATAACGCCTCCGGATTGACTCTGGCTTAAAGCGTAGTCAGTGGAGGAGAGAACAAATTCATTTTTACAAAAACTTAAACATGAAGGGGGAGACGCTTTCTCCCCCTTAGTTTTCAGGCCTTCTCAAGCATGGCGTGCTTCTGCAGGCTCTGGATACTCAGCGTTAAGCTCATCAGACAATTTTCAAGCTTATCGGCGTTGACGGTAATAACAGTCGGGCAATCATGGTGCCCACTCATCAAACATACTGCGGCTGTCGCTAATGCTTCTTCAGCATGATGAAGAGCACTCCACTCTTCCTGATCCAGATGAAGATTCAACCGCAGCGATTTATCGTGCAGTTCGCGATTCAGTTTAAAAAAGTTATCTCGTAGATGATTGCTTTCGCTGACGGACATGTATCCTTTTGCCTTCCTCAGTTGCACGTATGCGGCGAGGTCAACGCGTGCGTCGATCAACCGGTTCAGCAGGTCGATTCGCTGTCTGTCAACGAACATACTTCGATCCTCCTCTTTCCAGCCTTGTTGCAATTAAATAGTATGGCTGTTTTTTGAGCAAAATGCTGTCCGGGATCAATTCTTCACGCCGAATTAACAAAATTTACATTTCCTTCAACTCCGCCAGCGAATGAGATTGCGATACAAATTTTATCCAGAACTCTGTAGAATCCCTGCCCTGACCTTTCCTGTAACTGAATATTTTTTAAGCTATGAGCAAAGTAACTCCCCAGCCGAAAATCGGCTTTGTTTCCCTTGGCTGTCCGAAAAACCTTGTCGATTCAGAGCGTATTCTCACCGAACTACGCACTGAAGGTTATGACGTGGTACCGAGCTATGACGATGCGGACATGGTGATCGTCAACACCTGCGGCTTTATTGACAGCGCGGTACAAGAATCACTGGAAGCCATTGGTGAAGCGTTGAATGAAAACGGCAAGGTAATTGTGACCGGTTGTCTGGGGGCAAAAGAAGATCAGATCCGCGAAGTCCACCCGAAAGTGCTGGAAATCACCGGGCCTCATAGCTATGAGCAGGTTCTGGAGCACGTTCATCACTACGTGCCAAAACCGAAACACAACCCATTTCTGAGCCTGGTGCCAGAACAAGGTGTGAAACTGACGCCGCGTCATTATGCCTATCTGAAAATTTCTGAAGGCTGTAATCACCGCTGCACCTTCTGCATTATTCCGTCTATGCGCGGCGATCTGGTGAGCCGTCCGATTGGCGAAGTGTTAAGTGAAGCGAAACGTCTGGTTGATGCGGGCGTTAAAGAAATTCTGGTGATCTCGCAGGATACTTCCGCGTATGGCGTCGATGTTAAACATCGTACTGGCTTCCACAACGGCGAGCCGGTAAAAACCAGCATGGTCAGCCTGTGCGAACAGTTATCGAAACTGGGGATCTGGACACGTCTGCACTACGTTTACCCTTATCCGCATGTGGACGACGTCATCCCACTGATGGCAGAGGGCAAAATCCTGCCGTATCTGGACATTCCGTTGCAGCACGCCAGCCCGCGCATTCTCAAACTGATGAAGCGTCCGGGTTCTGTAGATCGCCAACTGGCGCGCATCAAACAGTGGCGCGAAATCTGCCCGGAACTGACCCTACGCTCAACCTTTATTGTTGGCTTCCCTGGCGAGACGGAAGAAGATTTCCAGATGCTACTCGACTTCCTGAAAGAAGCACGTCTGGATCGCGTTGGCTGCTTTAAATACAGCCCGGTTGAAGGTGCAGACGCCAATGCCCTGCCTGACCAGGTTCCGGAAGAAGTGAAAGAAGAACGCTGGAACCGTTTCATGCAGCTGCAGCAGCAGATTTCCGCCGAGCGCCTGCAAGAGAAAGTGGGTCGTGAAATTCTGGTGATTATCGACGAAGTGGACGAAGAAGGCGCGATTGGTCGCAGCATGGCAGATGCACCGGAAATCGACGGCGCGGTTTATCTCAATGGTGAAACCAACGTTAAGCCGGGTGATATCCTGCGAGTGAAAGTCGAGCACGCCGATGAGTACGATTTGTGGGGTAGCCGGGTTTAATTAATTCAGGCCGGGCAAAATCATTTGTCCGGCCTGCGAATAATGATTACTGCCAGCTAATCTGCGCCCTGCCGTTTTTCTTACTCTTATACAGCCGCTCATCCGCCAGCATTTTCAATCGTTCGACGGTAGTACATTCATTTGAATGCGCTACACCGATACTGGTGCTTAAATTAATGCTTCCCACCTGGAAATGAACGATTTCTTTTAGAATCGATAGCAACTCTTCCAGCGTGCCGCCAGTATAAATCACCGCAAATTCGTCACCTCCGAAGCGGTAGACTTTACCTTTATCTACCGGGATCTGTGATTTAAGGATTTTCACCACTTTCATCAACACTTCATCGCCCAGCAAATGACCGAAGGTGTCGTTAATGTTTTTGAATTTATCGACGTCAAACAGGCACAAATAACCGCCTTTTTCCGGCAGCGCTTTTAAATCTTCGTCAAAGGATTTTCTGCCCATCGCTTTGGTCAGGTCGTCCAGGAATGCCGAGTTATACATACTGTAGAGTTTTTTGACATCGGCAGCCGAAAAGAAAAGCCCGCCATCCAGTACGCGTTCAAAATGGTTATTAATAATGGCTTCTTTCTCCACAATACCACGATTAATCACTCTGCGTACCAGATAGAGGCAACTGGCACCCGATATCACTGCCACCAATGCGGCAAAGAAAATAATCAATGTACATACCTGAAAATAAACGTCTTTTTTATAAGCAAATACGTACAATCCGGTCGGCAAATAGGAGAAGTGCTCCATTGCTTCCGAAACGGTGAAGATGGCGTTTTTAGCGTTATATTCATCACCGGTCACCGATTTACCGTTCTTGAACAGGGAGAACATCAGGTTCTCGCTATCCATCGCCAGCGATTTTGACAGTAAAGAAAAACGTTCCAGACCAAGCAAAAATATCAGACTACGATTGTGAGTTACCGGATAGAGGTAATAGACGAAGGTTTTACCATCAAAAGAGATAAACCCTGTATTTTTGACATGTCGATACTTAACAACCTGCATAATATCTGCACAATAATTTTTCTCAAACTCCTTTACCTGAATACATTCGTCACTGGAAATCAGATAAGGACCGACATCGTACAAATAAGAGGGTGAAACCGAGTCGGCGTAAGCTGTGCGTAAGCCAACCAACAGCTGTTCCTCCGTAGGATTTAGCGTGTTGATCAGATCAATTGCCACACTCCGCCGATATTCAGCAATATTTGCCACCGCAAAAGCAGTATCAATAACGGACTGTTTCAGGCCATACACCCGTTCCTTTACCATTTGAGTGTAGATCCCGCAGGCAACTGCTGAAATCATGATAAAAATCAGCAGACTGACTGTAAGTACGAATTTATTGATTCTGGACATACGTAAACTACTCTTTTACTAATTTTCCACTTTTATCCCAGGCGGAGAATGGCATGGGTTTCTGGTACAGATACCCCTGAGCCTGAACACATCCTAATTTGATTAATTCACGCGCAACGTCTTCGCTCTCTACGCCTTCCGCAATCACCGGGATCCGGTTATAGCGTGCCAGATCGAAAATAATGCGCACAATTTTTCCCGCAGTACCGAAAATATCGCCGGTAAATTGCGAATCCACCTTTATACTGTCTGGATTAATTTCATAAAAACGTTTCAGGTTTGACAAACCGGTGCCAAAGTCATCAATCGATACCCGTACCCCTTGTTTACGCAGTTGTTCAATATTGAGATAGAAATGTTCATTAATTCGCTCGATCACGGTTTCGGTGATCTCAACACAAAGGCTGTTCGCCTTCAGGCCATTTTCTTTCATGATGGTAGTAAAACGCTCATGAAAGTGTGGTTCGTTTAACTGCCAGGGCGAAACATTAATATGCAGTAAGAAATCATCCTTCAGCGACGCACGCTGACTAAAATGTCTGAATTCACCCATCGCGGTTTTAATAATTTGATAGCCCAGCTCATTGATAAACCCGATATCTTCAGCAATGGTAATGAACTTCAGCGGTGAAATAATCCCCCGCTCCGCAGACACCCAACGGCACAACGCCTCCGCGCCCAAAATGGTGCGGGTGTTAATATCAACAATCGGTTGATAGACCAGGAATAGTTCGCCAATTTCCATTGCATGGCGAATATTACGCGCAATCCAGATATTCTCTTCTATTTCGTTGAGTTTCGCATCATCACAGAAAATAAACTCTGAGAACATATGGTTGCGGATACTGGAAATCGCCAGTTTCAGCTTTTCTGCGTAACTCCAGGCGTTTTCCCCCTGCAAAGGTTCACAAATAGCAGACTTATGGATGCGCAGATTGCGGTAGCCAAAACTGCTGTCAAAATCGTTTACCGTCGCTATCTTACGGGTAAACGTCTGTACATTTTCCCGGCACAGGAGTAAATAGAGATCGGCATTAAATGTCACGATATCGCAGCATTGCGCATATTTCTCGGCAATTCGCTGACACAATTTCCTGACGATTTTATTGCGTTCATCAACACCAAACACCGCTTCCACAGCTTCCAGACCACACAGTTTGATGATCCCCACAGCCAGATACTGATTATTGTTGGACTCAATAATCGCCATATTTTTAATAAAACCGCTTTCCTGATCGTAAGAGATCAGCGAGAGCAATTTATTTGCCCGTTCAATTTCAGCATCTTTCATTTCCGCGATCGAATTTTTGATGCTGATAATCTCTTTCGCATCGCCTTCACGAATCTTCAGAGCCTCGATTTGATCCGTAGAGTCGGGCAAAAACGCCAGCGTATTGACCAAATCTGTCATTTCAGAAAATTGCCGACGGAACACTCGAGTGGTCATTAAATAAACCACCAGCAATACGATAATAATGAAAGCAAACGGCAGATAAAAAAGTTTATCTGATGCGTTCAATAAATTACCACCAGGATAATAAAAATAGATTTCGAATAATGCGTTGTTTGGCACCGCTGATGTTTTTTCAATATATTCCGTATCGACAGAATCAATAATATTATAATTACCTTCGCTATTATAAATAATCAATTTTTCACGAGCGAGTTGATTCTTAGCAATGATCTCATGACCTTGCTTTAAAAATAGAACTTCATCATTAGCGCTGATGTGATCAAGATACTCGTTCAGATATCGCCAGTTTAAATCGACATGAATTTTATCTACTGCTAACAAATCATGATCTTTGCCGTTGATGTGTAGCGTAAAAGAGATACATTTTTTACCCGGACGATCAAAGCAATTGTATGCCGGGTTCCAGCTGTTGTTAGAGTCATCTGAAGCCATCGACCACGGTCGTTTCGATGGGTTAAAATCGGCAAAAATAACCCGCCCTGACTCGTCGACAAGCGGTCCATTTACTTGTTCCTGATGATAAACAACGATTTTATCATTCGCCCTCCGCGAAAAGAGATAATATTTATTATCATCAAGTACCAGTCCCACCGAGTCTAAAAATGGCATCATTTCCATTTTCAGAATTACGGCGCGTTGAATCTCCTCTGTATTTTTTAATAAATATAGTGAGTCCTTTAATGTCAGGGCCGAACGTTCAATATCTTTAAAGAAATAGCCAACGTTTTTCTGAATAAGTTCAAAGCGGCTATCGGCACGTTTTACCGCGCGTTCCGATACCAGTTGATAGTTAATGATGAAAAAAAGACCAATAAATGACAATGCTGCCAATAAAAATAAAATTATCAGCCTTATCTTTATCTTTTCGTATAAACTCAGCATGTTAATACATTTAAAAAAATAACTGTCTGAACGCTGTGCCGCTGCAAAATAGTCCCTTGCTGCGGCTTTTTAACCAAATTACCCGATTCTACAAAATCAGCAGAAAGTTACAACACTTGCTTAGGGCAATAATTTCCTGTGAGGTGATTACCCTTTCAAGCAATATTCAAACGTAACTATCCTTTAATTTTCGGATCCAGCGCATCGCGTAAACCATCGCCCAACAAATTGAACGCCAGTACGGTCAGAAAAATAGCCAGGGCCGGAAATACAGCGACATGCGGCGCGATAACCATATCCGCTCGTGCCTCATTGAGCATTGCACCCCACTCTGGTGTCGGCGGCTGCGCACCGAGGCCGAGAAATGACAGGCTGGCGGCAGAGATAATCGAGGTGCCAATGCGCATGGTGAAAAACACCACGATAGAAGAGACGGTCCCAGGCAAGATATGACGCAACAAAATGGTCATATCGCTGGCACCAATACTGCGTGCTGACTCGATAAAGGTTTGCTGTTTCAACACCAGCGTGTTGCCGCGCACCAGCCGGGCAAACGCGGGGATGGAAAAAATGGCGACTGCGATAATCACGTTAGCAATGCCGCTTCCCAACACCGCAACAACAGCGATCGCCAGTAAAATACCCGGGAAGGCAAACAGCACATCGCAAATGCGCATGATCAGCCGATCCCACCAGCCTTCATAATATCCAGCCAGCAAGCCCAGCAACGTCCCGATCGCCGCACCGATAAACACGGCAAACACGCCCGCCGCCAGCGAGATTTGCGCACCAACCAGGACACGGCTGAAAATGTCGCGCCCCAGTGAATCGACACCAAACCAGTGCTGCAAAGAAGGTCCGTTATTCAGATTGTCATAATCAAAATAATTTTCGGCGTCATAGGGAGCGATCCAGCGTGCAAAAATGGCCACCACAATCAATAAAATAACGAACAATGCGGCGGTCATCGCCATATGCTGACGGCGAAATCGTCGCCAGAATTCATGCCACGGTGTACGTACCTGGTCAGGTTTGACCAGTGGCATGGCGTTTAACACCGCCTGACGTCGCCAGTTAAATAGTCGCATCCTTACTTGTACCTGATAGCCGGGTTAATGGCGGCGTAAAGCACATCCACCACTAAGTTGATAAGAATAAATTCCAGCGAGAAAAGCAGAATTTCCGCCTGAATCACTGGGTAATCGCGCATTTCTACGGAGTCAACGAGTAAGCGTCCAAGTCCGGGCCAGTTGAAAACTTTCTCCACCACGATGGAACCACCGAGCAAGAAGCCAAACTGTAAGCCCATCATGGTCACTACCGGGATCATCGCGTTGCGTAGCCCGTGTTTGAGGACAACCCAGGTTTCGCTCACCCCTTTCGCCCTCGCGGTACGCATATAATCTTCGCTTAAAACGTCGACAAACGACGCGCGGGTAAAGCGCGCCATCACGGCGGCCACTGCCGCGCCGAGCGTCAGGGAGGGTAAAATGTAGTGCTGCCAACTGTCTGCTCCCACGGTAGGCAGCCAGCCCAGTTCAACGGAGAATACCTGAATTAAAAGCATCCCCAGAGCAAATGCCGGAAACGAGATCCCCGACACCGCAATGGTCATACTCAATCGATCCGGCCAACGGTTACGCCAGACGGCGGCGATAATTCCCGCCGCCATACCAAATATCACCGCCCAGACCATACTGGTTATGGTCAGCCAGAGCGTTGGCATAAAGCGGCTGGCAATCTCATCGGCAACCGGACGACGCGACACCATCGACAGGCCAAAATCCCCCTGCACAGCATTGCTGATATAGTGCCAGAACTGGTGATACAGCGGCTGATCCAACCCCAACTGCTGACGCACCAGTTCTATAACCTGCGCATCAGCTTCGGGCCCGGCAATCAATCGCGCCGGATCGCCGGGCAGCATATGGACAAATAAAAACACCAGCACCGAGACGATAAACAGCGTCGGAATCAACCCCAGTAAGCGTTTGATAACGTAATTAAGCATTCCACTCCCTGCGTTGCTTATTGCAAATCCGCGTCTTCAAAGCTGAAGCCGGTGTCTGGCATGATCCAAAAACCGGTCAGGTTTTTACTGTGTGCCGACACCAGTTTTTCTACCACCAGCGGGATCCACGGCGACTCTTGCCAGATGATATCCTGCGCCGCCTTATACAAGCGGGTCTTTTCCGCCAGATCATTAGTTTTCAGTGCCTGAGCCAGGAAGTCATCCACCTGTTTATTGCTGTAAAACGCGGTATTAAACAGCGTCGGTGGCCAGTTCTGCGAGGCAAACAGCGGCGATAGAGCCCAGTCGGCTTCGCCGGTTGAAGCCGACCAGCCAGTGTAGAACATCCGCACGCCGCTCTCTTTTTGCCCTTTACCTTCAACTTCTGCCGCCCGTTGTCCGGCATCCATCGCAGTCACCTGGGCTTTAATCCCGACCTGCGCTAACTGCTGCTGGGTAAATTGCAGCACTTTCTGCGCAGTGCTGTGGTTATGTGACGACCACAGCGTGGTACTGAAACCGTTGGGATATCCCGCCTCTTTCAGTAATTCGCGCGCTTTCGCCGGATCGTAAGGCCACGGTTTATAACTTTGCGCGTAGGCGATACTCGGCGGTACCACACCAGTAGCTGGCGTTGCATAGCCCGCGAAGGCCACTTTCACCAGCGCCGGGCGGTTAATGGCGTAATTCAGCGCCTCACGGACCTTCGGGTTATCGAACGGCTTTTGCGTCACGTTCATACTGATATAACGCTGCATAATTGACGGACTGGCCATCAACTCGATATTTTTGTTTTTCTCCAGCAGTGCGGCCTGCTCGTAGGGAATGGGGAAAGCAAACTGCGCTTCACCGGTTTGCAGCATTGCCGCGCGGGTGTTGTTATCCGCCACCGGACGCCAGGTTATGCTGTCCAGTTTGGGCAATCCTGGCTGCCAGTAACCCGCGAATTTTTTCACCTTCACAAAATCGGTCTGATTCCAGGTATCCAGTTCATACGGCCCGGTTCCCACCGGATGAAAACCAATCTCCTTGCCATATTTTTCCAGCGCTGCCGGTGATATCATCGCGGTCGCCGGATGGGCAAGAATATTAATAAACGCTGAGAATGGCTGTTTGAGGGTAATCTTTACCGTTGTCGGATCGATCGCTTCCGTTTTGGCGATATTCTTATACAGGTTATAGCGTTTAAGATGATTCGCCGGATCGCTGGCCCGGTCCAGATTCGCTTTCACCGCCGCTGCGTTGAAATCGGTGCCATCCTGGAATTTAATGCCTTCCCGCAATTTCACGGTGTAAGTAAGGCCGTCATCGGAAACGGTGTAACTCTCCGCCAGCACGTTTTTCAGTTTCATCTCTTTATCCAGACCGAACAGCCCCTGGTAAAACGATTTCGCTACGGCCTGAGATAACGTGTCATTTGCGTCATACGGATCGAGCGTGGTGAAGTTCGATCCCACCGCCACCACCACCTCTTTGGCAGCGAATGCACAAGATGCCATCAACGCTGTCGCAATGCCCAGCGCCACTAACCCACTACGGTGTACAGCTCTTGCCATTTTATTCTCCGCCTGAATGTTATCTACGCATGAATGCGTATTCTGATTGTGGTTGTGCGACGTAATGCCCCGGCCCGACGCATTGCAACGAGACGGCTGCAACCTCTTCGCCACGCAGATGAATATTGCTGGGAAGATCGTCCGACAGCAGTACACGCTGCGGTCGTTGTCGGGACGGTTCAGCGACCGGAACTGCCGCCAGTAATTTACGCGTATAAGGATGCTGCGGATTTTCAAAGACCGCGCGCCGTGGACCAATTTCAACAATTTGCCCGAGATACATCACCGCCACACGATGACTAATCCGCTCAACCACGGCCATATCGTGGGAGATAAACAGATACGCAATGCCGAAATCACGCTGGAGATCGAGCAACAAGTTGATAATCTGCCCGCGAATAGAAACATCCAGCGCCGAGACGGCTTCGTCGGCAATGATCACTTTTGGATTCAATGCCAACGCGCGAGCAATGCAGATGCGCTGGCGCTGACCGCCGGAAAACTCATGTGGGTAACGCCAGGCATGTTCCGGTAACAGGCCCACGCGCTCCAGCAACCACGCAACGCGTGCAGCCGCTTCTTTACCTGGCAATAAACCGTGTACGCGCAGCGGTTCGAGAATCGAATCACCGATAGTCTGACGTGGGTCCAGCGAAGCGTAAGGGTCCTGAAAAATAAACTGAATATCGCGGCGCAATGCCTGAAGTTTACCGGGTGACAAGGTATCGATTCGCTGACCGTTAAAGATAATTTCGCCGCCCTGCGATTCGACCAGGCGCAACAACGCCCGCCCGGTAGTGGATTTACCGCTGCCAGACTCGCCCACCAGCGATAGCGTTTCGCCAGGCCAGAGATCAAAACTGACTTTCTCAACGGCATGCACTTCCCGCGTTACGCGATTCAACAAACCGCTGCGCAAAGGGAAACGGGTGACCAGATTACGCACCCGTAAAACAGGTTCGCCATCCACCACCGTTTTCTGCTCGATGGATGACTCCTGTTTCGCTGGATGTTCAAGCGATATCAATGGGAAACGTCGGGGATAATCTAACCCTTTCATCGCACCAAGTTGCGGAACAGCAGCTAACAGCGCACGGGTATAAGGATGTTGCGGTGCATGAAAAATCTGTTCGACGCTACCCGTTTCCACCGCCTCGCCCTGATACATCACCAGTACCCGATCGGCAATCTCTGCCACCACACCCATATCGTGAGTGATAAAGATAACGCCCATCGACATCTCTTTTTGCAATACTTTGATTAATTGCAGGATCTGCGCCTGAATAGTGACATCCAGCGCGGTGGTTGGCTCATCGGCAATCAGCACCGCCGGGCGGCATGACAGCGCCATCGCAATCATCACTCGCTGGCGCATCCCGCCAGAGAGTTGATGCGGATAACGTGAAAGAATGGTTTGTGCCTCCGGAATGCGTACCTGATCCAGCATCCGCTTCGCCTCGACCATCGCTTCTTCACGACTGGCGTTCTGATGCAGACGAATAGATTCAGCAATCTGTTCACCCACAGTAAATACCGGGTTCAGCGATGTCATCGGCTCCTGAAATATCATCGCCATATCCGCACCGCGCACATGGCGCATTTGTGCAGCGCTCTGCTCGCTAAGTTCAATTACTTCGCGACTGCGCCGCTGCAACAGCATTTTATCGCACTGCACTAAACCGCCCGCCTGTTCCAACAGGCGCATCAATGCCAGCGCAGTCACTGACTTACCGGAGCCGGATTCGCCAACAATTGCCAGCGTCTCACCACGTTGCAGGCTAAAAGAGAGATTGCGGACCGCAGCTATTTTCTGCTGCTCCTGCATAAAGGCAATATTCAGATTTTCAACCGCCAGCACATCACCGGCATCAAGTTCATCACTGTGTGGCAACGGTGTCCCCTTTTTCACGGTAGATACCGGTGGTTGGCGTATCGCCTGCGTAGCCCCAGGCGCGATACATTCCTTCGGTGTTAAACGGTAGCGCGACATTCCCTTCATGGTCGATAGCGATTAAGCCACCGCTACCGCCAAGCGCAGGGAGTTTTTCCATTACTACCCGCTCGCAGGCTTCCGCGAGACTTAATCCGCCGTAATCCATTAACGCGGCGATATCATATGCCGCCAGCGCGCGGATGAAGACTTCGCCCGTACCGGTACAGGAAACCGCCACACTGGCGTTATTGGCATAGCATCCGGCCCCCACTAAGGGACTATCGCCAACTCGTCCGGGTAATTTATTGGTCATTCCGCCCGTGGACGTGGCTGCCGCCAGATTGCCGTCTAAATCCAACGCCACGGCCCCTACGGTGCCCATTTTCTGTTTTTCATCCAGTGGCGCACCGCTATGGTCGAGGACTGTTGCCCCTTCCTCGCGCGCTGCCATTAGTTGTTCATAACGCAAAGGTGTGGAGAAAATCTCCGGCGAGACGCGCTCCATGCCATGAGCAAACGCAAAATTTTCTGCCCCTTCGCCAATCATCATCACATGCGGGCTTTGCTCCATCACCAGCCGGGCGGCAAGAACCGGATTACGCAGATGACTAACGCCCGCCACCGCACCGGCTTTCAGGGTGTTACCATCCATCACACAGGCGTCCAGTTCATGGGTTTCATCACGCGTAAAGACAGCGCCAATTCCGGCGTTAAACAGTGGACACTCTTCCAGCAGACGCACCGCTTCCGTCACCACATCCAGCGCACTTTCGCCCGCTACCAGCATTTTCTGCCCGGTTTCAACAATGGCAGACAACGCCTCGATGTAGCGTAATTCCTGTTGCAGACTCATCTGCGCGCGGCTAATTGCACCTGCGCCACCATGAATTGCAATGACTGCTTTGCCCATAGTATTCGTCCATTAAGAGTGGCTCGCCACTTTTGCTATAAATATCAGAATTTTTATGAATGACTCATTCAATTTTTGAATATAGAAAGATGGATATGGCATGTAAAGGCAGGAGCCAGCGCTACGCCCGAGGTGGCATACAGTCTGTGGCGTTTTTCTGACATAATAGGCAAATTCGATTTTGCCTCCGCAGGAGTGTTTTCATGGAATTTATCACCGGATTGATGTCGCTCGACACCGCGCTTAATGAGATGCTTTCTCGCGTTACCCCACTGACCGCCCAGGAAACGCTGCCACTGGTTCAGTGTTTTGGCCGTATTCTGGCGAGCGATGTCGTTTCGCCACTGGATGTCCCGGGGTTTGATAACTCCGCTATGGACGGCTACGCGGTGCGTTTAGCCGATATAGCCTCCGGGCAACCGCTGCCCGTTGCCGGTAAATCCTTTGCCGGTCAGCCGTACCATGGTGAATGGCCTGCGGGTACCTGCATTCGTATTATGACCGGTGCGCCGGTGCCGGAAGGCTGCGAAGCGGTGGTGATGCAGGAGCAGACTGAACAAACGGACAATGGCGTGCGTTTTACTGCTGAAGCGCGTAGCGGGCAAAATATTCGCCGTCGCGGTGAAGATATCTCTGCAGGTGCGGTTGTTTTCCCGGCGGGGACTCGCCTGACTACCGCTGAACTGCCAGTGATTGCTTCGCTAGGGATTGCCGAAGTTCCGGTGATTCGTAAAGTGCGTGTAGCGCTTTTTTCTACCGGTGATGAACTCCAGTTGCCCGGTCAGCCGCTGGGCGACGGCCAAATCTACGATACCAACCGTCTCGCCGTACACCTGATGTTAGAACAGTTGGGATGCGAGGTAATCAACTTAGGGATTATCCGCGACGATCCCCATGCCCTGCGCGCCGCATTTATTGAAGCCGACAGCCAGGCGGATTTGGTGATCAGTTCCGGCGGTGTTTCAGTGGGTGAAGCGGATTACACCAAAACGATTCTTGAAGAGCTGGGGGAGATCGCCTTCTGGAAACTGGCGATTAAACCGGGTAAACCGTTCGCGTTCGGTAAACTTGCTAATAGTTGGTTCTGCGGCCTGCCGGGCAACCCGGTTTCAGCGACGCTGACCTTCTATCAACTGGTACAGCCTTTGCTGGCAAAACTAAGCGGCAATACCGCCAGCGGCCTGCCCGCGCGCCAGCGTGTACGCACGGCATCGCCTCTGAAGAAATCGCCAGGACGCCTTGATTTCCAGCGCGGCGTGCTGCAACGCAACGCCGATGGCGAACTGGAAGTGACGACCACCGGACATCAGGGTTCACATATATTTAGCTCCTTTAGCCTCGGCAACTGCTTTATCGTGCTGGAACGCGATCGCGGCAATGTGGAAGTGGGCGAATGGGTGGAAGTAGAACCGTTTAACGCGTTGTTCGGAGGCCTGTAATGGCGGAACTCAGCGATCAGGAGATGCTGCGCTACAACCGGCAAATCATTCTGCGCGGTTTTGATTTTGACGGTCAGGAAGCATTGAAAGATTCCCGCGTGCTGGTCGTCGGCCTTGGTGGACTCGGCTGCGCAGCTTCGCAGTATCTGGCAAGCGCCGGTGTCGGCAACCTGACGCTGCTCGACTTCGACACGGTTTCGCTCTCCAATCTGCAACGCCAGACGCTGCACAGTGATGCCACGGTCGGGCAACCAAAGGTGGAATCCGCCCGTGACGCCCTGACGCGGATCAACCCACATATCGCGATTACGCCAGTCAATGCGCTGCTTGATGACGCTGAACTTGCTGCGATGATTGCAAAACACGATCTGGTGCTCGACTGTACGGATAACGTTGCAGTACGTAATCAACTGAACGCAGGCTGTTTTGCCGCGAAGGTGCCGCTGGTTTCCGGCGCGGCAATTCGTATGGAAGGGCAAATCACGGTCTTCACTTATCAGGACGGCGAACCGTGCTATCGCTGCCTTAGCCGTTTGTTTGGCGAGAACGCGTTAACCTGCGTAGAAGCAGGCGTGATGGCACCGTTAATCGGCGTAATTGGTTCGTTGCAGGCAATGGAAGCGATCAAACTGCTGGCAGGTTATGGCAAACCAGCCAGCGGGAAAATCGTGATGTACGATGCGATGACCTGTCAGTTTCGCGAAATGAAACTGATGCGCAATCCGGGGTGTGAGGTGTGCGGGCAGTAACTGCCACCTCCAGGCCAGATAAGACGCGGCACTCCGCCACGTCATCAGCAATTTATGAGGATGCAGAACGTCCGGTTAAATCGACGTTCTGCCAAACGCTCCCTGCCAGTCCTGCTCAAACTTCGCCACAGCGGCATCAACCGCCGGATAGCTAATCATCTGTTGTGCCACATCCAGTGGCAGAGTAATTGATTCACACCCTGCCAGTAAGCAGTCCAGCGCCTGACGCGGGGTTTTGAAACTCGCGGCTAACACTTTCGCCTGCGGCGCATGCATTTTCAATAACTGGTGTAAGTCGGTCACAGTCTGAATACCGCTACCGCCCTGAGCATCAATACGATTAACGTAAGGCGCAACATATTCCGCACCTGCCAGCGCCGACAGTAGCCCTTGTGCTGCGCCATATACCGCGGTTCCCAGCGTCGGAATCCCTTCCGCTTTTAACATCTTAATAGCTGCCAGCCCCTCTGCGGTCACCGGAACTTTCACCACGATATCCGCAATAATAGAACGCAATTTACGTGCGTCATTCACCATCCCTTCAGCAGTGGTAGCCATTACCTGGGCAAACAGACGCCCCTGACCGCCCATCGCCTCGTGAAGTTGCGGAAGCACAACCTCCAGCGGTTTTTTACCCGCTGCGATAATGCTTGGGTTAGTGGTTACACCCGCCAGCGGAAAAATACGTGACAGCGCCTTCACCGCAACAACGTCTGAAGTATCCAGATACAGTTCCATAACCATCCTCAAAATGTACTTTTTGTCTGAATGTAGACTATCACGGGAAAACTCTCTGAACAGTTGACGCACATCAATCTAACTTTCATTCGAAAGTATTTTAATGTTTGAACGAAACAGAGAGGCAACTATGATTTTCAATATTCAACGCTACTCGACCCATGATGGCCCCGGTATCCGCACGGTCGTATTTCTTAAAGGCTGTTCGCTGGGCTGCCGCTGGTGTCAGAACCCGGAAAGCCGCGCCCGCACGCAGGATCTGCTGTATGACCCACGACTCTGTCTGGAAGGCTGTGAGCTGTGCGCTAAGACCGCACCGGAAGTGATTGAGCGCGCGTTGAATGGTTTGCTTATTCATCGGGAAAAGTTAACCCCGGAGCATTTTACGGCGCTAACCGACTGCTGCCCAACACAGGCGTTAACCGTGTGTGGTGAAGTGAAAAGCGTTGAAGAGATCATGGCAACCGTTTTGCGCGATAAACCGTTTTACGATCGCAGTGGCGGCGGCTTAACACTTTCTGGCGGAGAACCCTTTATGCAGCCGGAAATGGCGACGGCGCTACTGCAAGCCAGCCACGAGGCCGGCATTCATACTGCGGTAGAAACCTGTCTGCATGTGCCGTGGAAATATATCGCCCCTTCTCTGTCCTATATCGATCTGTTTCTTGCCGATTTAAAACACGTTGCCGACGCGCCGTTTAAACAGTGGACCGACGGTAACGCCGCCAGGGTGCTGGATAACCTGAAAAAACTCGCCGCAGCCGGCAAAAAAATCATTATCCGCGTGCCACTGATTCAGGGCTTTAATGCCGACGAAACTTCTGTGAAAGCCATTACCGATTTTGCCGCCGACGAGCTGCACGTTAGCGAAATTCATTTCCTGCCCTACCACACGCTGGGCATCAACAAATATCACTTACTTAATCTGCCCTATGACGCCCCGGAAAAACCGCTTGATGCGCCAGAACTGCTCGACTTTGCCCAGCAGTATGCCTGCCAGAAAGGGTTAACCGCGACCTTACGAGGATAACAACCATGACCACACTAAAACTGGATACGCTCAGCGATCGCATTAAAGCGCACAAAAATGCGCTGGTGCATATTGTGAAACCGCCGGTCTGTACCGAGCGCGCGCAGCACTATACCGAGATGTATCAACAACATCTCGATAAGCCGATCCCGGTACGTCGCGCGCTGGCACTGGCGCATCACCTGGCGAATCGCACCATCTGGATCAAGCACGATGAGTTGATCATTGGCAACCAGGCAAGCGAAGTTCGCGCCGCGCCGATCTTCCCGGAATATACCGTCTCCTGGATCGAAAAAGAGATTGATGATCTGGCAGATCGTCCCGGTGCTGGTTTTGCGGTGAGTGAAGAGAACAAACGCGTTCTGCATGAAGTGTGCCCGTGGTGGCGCGGTCAGACCGTACAGGATCGCTGCTACGGCATGTTTACCGATGAGCAAAAAGGTCTGCTGGCGACCGGCATCATTAAAGCGGAGGGCAATATGACCTCCGGCGATGCGCACCTGGCGGTCAATTTCCCGCTACTGCTGGAAAAAGGTCTTGATGGTCTGCGTGAGAAAGTGGCGGAACGTCGCTCGCGCATCAATCTGACGGTTCTGGAAGATCTGCACGGCGAGCAATTCCTGAAAGCGATTGATATCGTGCTGGTGGCAGTCAGTGAACACATTGAACGTTTCGCTGCCCTGGCGCGTGAAATGGCCGCGACCGAAACCCGCGAAAGCCGTCGCGATGAACTGCTGACGATAGCAGAAAACTGCGATCTTATCGCCCACCAGCCGCCGCAGACTTTCTGGCAGGCGCTGCAACTGTGTTACTTCATCCAGTTGATTTTGCAGATTGAATCTAACGGTCACTCGGTATCGTTTGGTCGTATGGACCAGTATCTCTATCCATACTATCGCCGTGACGTTGAACTGAACCAGACACTGGATCGCGGACACGCCATCGAGATGCTGCATAGCTGCTGGTTGAAATTGCTGGAAGTGAACAAAATCCGCTCCGGCTCACACTCAAAAGCCTCTGCGGGAAGTCCGCTGTATCAGAACGTCACCATTGGCGGGCAAAATCTGGTTGATGGTCAACCGATGGACGCGGTAAATCCACTCTCTTATGCGATCCTCGAATCTTGCGGTCGCCTGCGTTCGACTCAGCCTAACCTCAGCGTGCGTTACCATGCGGGTATGAGTAACGATTTCCTCGACGCCTGTGTTCAGGTGATCCGCTGCGGCTTCGGGATGCCGGCGTTCAACAACGACGAAATCGTCATCCCGGAATTTATTAAACTCGGTATTGAACCGCAGGACGCTTACGACTACGCAGCAATTGGTTGTATCGAAACCGCCGTCGGTGGCAAATGGGGCTATCGCTGTACTGGCATGAGCTTTATCAACTTCGCCCGCGTGATGCTGGCGGCGCTGGAAGGCGGTCGTGATGCCACCAGCGGCAAAGTGTTCCTGCCACAAGAAAAAGCGTTGTCAGCGGGTAACTTCAACAACTTCGATGAAGTAATGGACGCATGGGATACGCAAATCCGTTACTACACGCGTAAATCAATCGAAATCGAATATGTCGTCGATACCATGCTGGAAGAGAACGTACACGATATTCTCTGCTCGGCGCTGGTCGATGACTGTATTGAGCGAGCGAAAAGTATCAAGCAAGGCGGCGCGAAATATGACTGGGTTTCTGGCCTGCAGGTCGGCATTGCTAACCTCGGCAACAGCCTGGCGGCAGTGAAGAAACTGGTATTTGAACAGGGCGCGATTGGTCAGCAACAGCTGGCTGCCGCACTGGCGGATGACTTCGACGGTCTGACTCACGAGCAGCTGCGTCAGCGGCTGATTAACGGTGCGCCGAAGTACGGCAACGACGATGATACTGTCGATACGCTGCTGGCTCGCGCTTATCAGACCTATATCGACGAACTGAAGCAGTACCATAACCCGCGCTACGGTCGTGGTCCGATTGGCGGCAACTATTATGCGGGCACATCGTCTATCTCCGCTAACGTACCGTTTGGCGCGCAGACTATGGCAACGCCGGACGGACGTAAAGCACATACCCCGCTGGCAGAAGGCGCTAGTCCGGCCTCTGGTACTGACCATCTCGGCCCTACTGCGGTCATTGGCTCAGTGGGTAAACTGCCTACGGCCGCGATTCTCGGCGGCGTGCTGCTCAACCAGAAACTGAATCCAGCAACGCTGGAGAACGAATCTGACAAGCAGAAACTGATGATACTGCTGCGCACCTTCTTCGAGGTGCATAAAGGCTGGCATATTCAGTACAACATCGTTTCCCGCGAAACGCTGCTGGAAGCGAAAAAACATCCGGATCAGTACCGCGATCTGGTAGTGCGTGTCGCGGGCTATTCCGCCTTCTTCACCGCGCTCTCTCCAGACGCTCAGGACGATATCATCGCCCGTACTGAACATATGCTGTAATCTCCTCAGCCCGGCGGCGTCGTCGCTGGGCCAAATCATTCACATCATCAATTCCGCTCTCACTTTCATTCGAAATATAATTTGTGCTCTGCGTCACATTGTTATTACACTGTTACGGTTTCATTTTCGAGCCAGGAGCACACCTATGAGCGTAAAAGTTATCGTCACAGACATGGACGGTACTTTTCTTAACGACGCCAAAACGTACAACCAACCACGTTTTATGGCGCAATATCAGGAACTGAAAAAGCGCGGCATTGAGTTCGTTGTCGCCAGCGGTAATCAGTATTACCAGCTTATTTCGTTCTTTCCTGAGCTAAAGGATGAGATCTCTTTTGTCGCGGAAAACGGCGCACTGGTTTACGAACATGGCAAGCAGTTGTTCCACGGCGAACTGACCCGACATGAATCGCGGATTGTTATTGGCGAGTTGCTAAAAGATAAGCAACTCAATTTTGTCGCCTGCGGTCTGCAAAGTGCATATGTCAGCGAAAATGCCCCCGAAGCATTCGTCGCACTGATGGCAAAACACTACCATCGCCTGAAACCTGTAAAAGATTATCAGGAGATTGACGACGTACTGTTCAAGTTTTCGCTCAACCTGCCGGATGAACAAATCCCGTTAGTGATCGACAAACTGCACATAGCGCTGGATGGCATTATGAAACCCGTCACCAGTGGTTTTGGCTTTATCGACTTGATTATTCCCGGTCTACATAAAGCAAACGGTATTTCGCGGTTACTGAAACGCTGGGATCTGTCACCGCAAAATGTGGTAGCGATTGGCGACAGCGGTAACGATGCGGAGATGCTGAAAATGGCGCGTTATTCCTTTGCGATGGGTAATGCTGCGGAAAACATTAAACAAATCGCCCGTTACGCTACCGATGATAATAATCATGAAGGCGCGCTGAATGTGATTCAGGCGGTGCTGGAAAATAAACCGCCGTTTAATCTTTGATTATCGCCAATTCAGTTTATTGAGAAAGTGCATGTCATTATGCCGGATACGGCGTGACCGCCTTATTTGGCATATAAAATCATGAAAATTCAATATATTGCGATACACTGCCAGGCCTGATAAGCGTAGCGCACCAGGCAATCTTGCGTTTGTCATCAGTTTCAGTAGCCCTGACCATATCAGGGCTACTGATAATAACTTACTCGATCCCTTTACTACGCAGGTAATCTTCGTAATTACCACTAAAGTCGATCACGCGTTCCGGGGTGATTTCCAGAATACGGGTCGCCAGGGAGCTTACAAACTCACGGTCGTGAGAAACAAAGATCAGCGTGCCCTGATACAGTTCCAGCGCCATGTTCAGCGACTCAATGGATTCCATATCCAGGTGGTTGGTCGGTTCGTCCATGATCAGAATGTTCGGCTTCTGCATCATTAACTTACCAAACAGCATCCGCCCTTTTTCCCCACCGGAAAGCACTTTAGCTGGCTTTTTGATGTCGTCCTGGCTGAACAGCAAACGACCGAGAATGCTGCGCACCGCCTGCTCGTCATCGCCTTCCTGCTTCCACTGGCTCATCCATTCGAACACGGTCAGATCATTTTCGAACTCATATTCGTGGTCCTGAGCGTAGTAACCAATGCGCGCGTTTTCAGACCATTTTACGGTGCCGCTGTCCGGTTGCAGATCGCCCACCAGCGTTTTCAGCAGCGTTGATTTACCGACGCCGTTGGTACCCAGTACCGCCAGTTTTTCACCCACTTCCAGCAGCAGGTTGAGATTTTTAAACAGTGGACCGTTATCAAACCCTTTAGTCAGACCTTCCACTTCCAGCGCGTTACGGAACAGTTTCTTATCCTGTTCAAAACGGATGAACGGGTTCTGACGGCTGGAGGCTTTCACCTCTTCCAGTTTGATTTTATCAATCTGGCGCGCGCGCGAAGTTGCCTGGCGAGATTTCGAGGCGTTGGCGCTAAAGCGGCTAACGAAAGATTGCAACTCAGCAATCTGCGCTTTCTTCTTGGCGTTATCAGCCAGCAGACGTTCACGCGCCTGAGTCGCCGCCGTCATGTACTCATCGTAGTTGCCCGGATAAACGCGCAGCTCGCCGTAATCCAGATCCGCCATGTGGGTACAAACCATGTTAAGGAAGTGACGGTCGTGCGAGATGATGATCATGGTGCTGTCACGCTCGTTCAGCACCTGTTCCAGCCAGCGAATGGTGTCGATATCGAGGTTGTTGGTCGGTTCGTCGAGCAGGAGAATGTCTGGATCAGCAAACAGCGCCTGAGCCAGCAGCACACGCAGCTTCCAGCCAGGAGCAACTTCACTCATCGGGCCGTAGTGCTGTTCCACTGGAATTCCCACGCCAAGCAACAGTTCACCAGCGCGAGCTTCCGCAGAGTAACCGTCCATTTCGCCGTATTTCACTTCCAGATCGGCCACTTTATAGCCGTCTTCTTCACTCATTTCCGGCAAAGCATAGATGCGGTCACGCTCCTGCTTCACTTCCCACAACTCTTTATGCCCCATGATCACCGTATCCAGCACAGTGAACTCTTCAAAGGCAAACTGATCCTGACGCAGCTTACCAATGCGCTCGTTGGGATCGAGGGAAACGTTACCCAACGTCGGCTCTAAGTCGCCGCCGAGGATCTTCATAAAGGTGGATTTACCACTACCGTTCGCGCCAATCAGGCCGTAACGGTTGCCGCCGCCGAATTTGACGGAAATGTTTTCAAACAACGGCTTACTGCCGAACTGCATGGTGACGTTACTGGAAACTAACACAGGCGTATCCTGAAAAGAGATATGACAAACCGCGCATTATGCCATAAGTCTGAAAGAAGATCCTGCTCCTCGCTTAAGGTCTACACTCAAGCCAAAGGCAAAAAATGTGATTTCGTACACATCTGATTTCACTGTGAGCTGGAATGAACTTATAATGCGCTTCCAGTACTCTAATATTCTCAACCCAATGGCCTGCCAGGCACAAAATCTCGCTTAACATGAATATGAAATTGAAAACATTATTCGCAGCGGCCTTCGCTGTTGTCGGCTTTTGCAGTACCGCCTCTGCGGTAACTTATCCTCTGCCAACCGACGGGAGTCGCCTGGTTGGTCAGAATCAGGTGATCACCATTCCTGAAGGTAACACTCAGCCGCTGGAGTATTTTGCCGCCGAGTACCAGATGGGACTTTCCAATATGATGGAAGCGAACCCGGGTGTGGATACCTTCCTGCCGAAAGGCGGTACTGTACTGAACATTCCGCAGCAGCTGATCCTGCCGGATACCGTTCATGAAGGCATCGTCATTAACAGTGCAGAGATGCGTCTGTATTACTATCCGAAAGGGACCAACACCGTTATCGTGCTGCCGATCGGCATTGGTCAGTTAGGCAAAGACACGCCTATCAACTGGACCACCAAAGTTGAGCGTAAAAAAGCAGGCCCGACCTGGACGCCGACCGCTAAAATGCACGCAGAGTACCGTGCTGCGGGCGAACCGCTTCCGGCGGTCGTTCCGGCTGGTCCGGATAACCCGATGGGGCTGTATGCACTCTACATCGGTCGCCTGTACGCTATCCATGGCACCAACGCCAACTTCGGTATCGGCCTGCGTGTAAGTCATGGTTGTGTGCGTCTGCGTAACGAAGACATCAAATTCCTGTTCGAGAAAGTACCGGTCGGTACCCGCGTACAGTTTATTGATGAGCCGGTAAAAGCGACCACCGAGCCAGACGGCAGCCGTTATATTGAAGTCCATAACCCGCTGTCTACCACTGAAGCCCAGTTTGAAGGTCAGGAAATTGTGCCAATTACCCTGACGAATAGCGTGCAGACAGTGACCGGTCAGCCAGATGTTGACCAGGTTGTTCTGGATGAAGCGATCAAAAATCGTTCCGGGATGCCGGTTCGTCTGAATTAATCTTCAAAACGTAAAGCAAAGGCGGACTCATAATCCGCCTTTTTAATTTGACAGACCTTATCCCGCCGGGATCATAACCAACAAAACATATCCCACCAGCGCCGCCCACAACAGCATCGGTATCGAATAAAGATGAAAACGCCACCAGATACGGCGATCGTTCGCCATCCGTAACGCAATCAAATTTGCCAGCGATCCGGGTAATAAACCAAAGCCACCTACGTTTACCGCCCATGCCAGTAATAAAGACGGTGGCACATAATTGAGCAGCAAAATGGTACTCGGCACGTTACTGATCACCTGCGATAAACCGATCGCCGTTAACCATAATCCGGGTTCGGATAAATGACTCACGTTACTTAACACCCCCTGCAAAACTGGCAGTTGGGTTAGTAAATGGACGTCGATAAACATCGCCATAAACACCAGCAGCAGCGTCCAGTCCACACTGAGCACCACGCGACGCGCCAGCAGCGCAAAGCCCGCCGCCACAATCACCAGTCCCCACAGCTCTTGTTTTAACTCCAGCGCCGTCAGAAAGACGATATACAGCCCCAGACAACTCCACACCAGCCGCGGTTTCCACTCCGGCGTTTGCCCTCCCGTATGGTACTGCAGCGCCTTTCCAGGGAAACAACACCAGCACAACAGCAGGAGTGTCAGCATCATTGCGCCAGCCAGCGGTGCCATTTGGGCAATAAATCCGGCAAACGAAAGACCAGAACGTCCCCAGATAAGAATATTTTGCGGGTTGCCAATTGGCGTCAGTAGCGAACCAGCATTGACTGCCAGCGCCTCAAAAATAATCAGCCGATTAACCGGGATCTCACACAGTCTTTTTAGCGTGATAGTCAGCGGAACAACTATAAACAGCGCGACATCGTTGGTCAGAAAGGTAGAAAGCAGCGCCGCCGCCAGTACCATAAACATCGCCAGCCGACGCTCCGTAGCAAAACGGCGCACCATTTTGCGCCCCAGCACATCAAAATAACCGCTTAACTCGACACCTTTAGTCAGCAGCATCAGGCCGCTTAAGGTGATGATGGTGTGCCAGTCGATAGCAGCAGGCCAGGATTTCGGTGCAAAGGGAACGAAAAAACTTAATCCGATGCCAACAAGAATTAATAACTGAAAAAAACGATCGCCTTGCAGCGTGCGTAAAAAAGGCAGGCTCATTTGGCACCGTGTTTCTGGGTAAACAAACGAAAGGCATCCAGCGTCTCTTCACTAACATGGTGCTCCATACCTTCCGCGTCGCGACGGGCGATTTCCGGACTGACGCCCAACACCAACAAGAAATTTTCGACTATCTGATGTCGCTCGCGGCTTTCCTGCGCCAGCTTCTCTCCTTCTGCCGTTAAAAACACGCCACGCCAGGGGATCATTTCAATCAGCCCCATGGTTGCCAGTCGCTTAAGCATTTTAGCCACCGTCGGTTGCGAAACCCCCAGACGAGCAGCCATGTCCACCTGACGAGCTTCCCCCACTTCCCTGATCAAGTCAGAAATCAGCTCAACGTAATCATCAATAAGCTCGCGCCGATGCGCCTCTCTGACCTGGCGGAACCCTTCAACGTGCTCTTCCACGTTCACTAACTGCGTCACTTTTTTTGCTGTTGGCGTACCTGCGCGACGACTCATTATGCTTCCTCATTATGGTGACGCATACATAGCGTTCTCATTTCGTGCGCACATTGTAAACCAGAGTTGCGAAGGTACAAAAAATTAACGTTTTAGCAATAGCTATATAATATAGCCTGTGCTATATCTGTATGTAATGCAATCATCCCTCAAGGATCGATGGGATTAGCAAGTCAGGAGGTCTTATGAATGAGTTCAAGAGGTGTATGCGCGTGTTTAGTCATTCTCCCTTTAAAGTACGGTTAATGCTGCTCTCTATGTTGTGCGATATGGTCAACAACAAACCGCAGCAGGATAAACCTTCCGATAAATAGCGGCGTCGCGGTACGCCGCTTCACTCCTGCTTTTATGCAGGCACAACGCGTTTTGGTCTGAAAAACCCCACTTTTTGTCGGATTTGCAATCCCCTTCGCAAAAGATTTGTTCGTCGGTAGTTGACCTGAACAGCAGCTCGCTCTATCTTCTTGCAGCCCTGCGTATATTGCGGCTCGCGGATGCGGACCCCTTTCCCCTCTTCACGCACTCTTGCAGGTATTGACCCTTGACGCCAGGGTAAGCACATGGCGTTTGTTACGATAGTGGCATATGAATTTAACCCTCAAAGAATCGCTTGTTACCCGTAGCCGGGTATTTAGCCCGTGGACTGCGTTCTACTTTTTACAGTCGCTATTAATTAACCTCGGCTTAGGTTACCCCTTCAGTTTGCTCTACACCGCTGCGTTTACGGCTATTTTGCTTTTGCTATGGCGAACATTGCCTCGCGTACAAAAAGTTCTGGTCGGTATCAGTTCGCTGGTGGCGGCTTGTTATTTCCCTTTTGCTCAGGCCTACGGCGCGCCTAACTTCAATACATTGCTGGCATTGCACTCCACCAATATGGAAGAGTCGACCGAAATCCTGACGATTTTTCCGTGGTACAGCTACCTGGTCGGCATATTTATTTTTGCGCTCGGCGTAATAGCAATCAGGCGAAAAAAAGAGAGTGAAAAAGCGCGCTGGAATACCTTCGACAGCCTGTGCCTGGTATTCAGTGTGGCGACATTTTTTGTTGCTCCCGTGCAAAACCTGGCCTGGGGCGGCGTATTTAAACTGAAAGATACTGGCTATCCGGTATTTCGTTTTGCTAAGGATATCATCGTCAATAATAACGAGGTGATTGAAGAGCAAGAACGGATGGCAAAACTTTCCGGAATGAAAGATACCTGGACGGTCACTGCCGTTAAGCCGAAGTATCAGACCTATGTGGTGGTGATCGGAGAAAGCGCGCGTCGCGATGCCCTCGGTGCCTTTGGCGGTCACTGGGACAATACCCCATTTGCCAGCAGCGTTAACGGTTTGATATTTGCTGACTACATTGCCGCCAGTGGCTCCACGCAGAAATCGCTTGGCTTAACGCTCAATCGCGTTGTCGATGGCAAACCACAGTTTCAGGATAACTTTGTCACCCTGGCAAATCGCGCGGGCTTCCAGACCTGGTGGTTTTCCAACCAGGGCCAAATCGGCGAATACGATACCGCCATCGCCAGCATCGCCAAACGAGCAGATGAAGTGTACTTCCTGAAAGAAGGTAATTTTGAAGCAGATAAAAACACGAAAGACGAAGCGTTACTGGATATGACCGCTCAAGTGCTGGCGCAAGAGCACTCGCAACCGCAGCTGATTGTTCTACATCTGATGGGCTCGCATCCGCAGGCCTGCGACCGGACACAAGGAAAATACGAAACCTTTGTGCAATCGAAAGAAACGTCGTGCTATCTCTATACCATGACGCAAACAGACGATTTACTGCGCAAGCTGTACGATCAGTTACGCAACAGCGGCAGCAGCTTCTCGCTGGTTTACTTTTCTGACCACGGTCTGGCCTTTAAAGAGCGCGGCAAAGACGTGCAATACCTTGCTCATGATGATAAGTATCAGCAAAATTTCCAGGTGCCTTTTATGGTCATTTCCAGCGACGATAAAGCGCATCGGGTGATTAAAGCCCGCCGCTCGGCCAATGACTTCTTAGGCTTTTTCTCGCAGTGGACGGGAATTAAAGCGAAGGAAATAAATATCAAATACCCGTTTATATCTGAAAAGAAAGCCGGGCCGATATACATCACCAACTTCCAGTTACAGAAGGTGGATTACAACCATCTCGGAACCGATATTTTCGACCCGAAACCTTAAAACAAAAAAATCCGCCCCGAGAGGCGGATTTTTTATATCACCGAAGTGATTAGAAGCGGTAACCAACACCGGCAATCCAGGTGCCTACGTCAACGCTACGAATACGGCTCTGCTCGTAAGAGAAGTCCAGAGCAACGTTTTCCATCGGGTTGAACTGCAGACCAGCACCGTAGGAGAAACCGTAGTCGCTGGTGTCGTGTTTGTAGGTCGGGTATTCAGTGGTCTGGAATTTACCATAACCCACACCCACTACACCGTAGATGCTTGCCCAGTCGTTAATGCGGTAAGCCGGACCAGCAGTGATGCCGTAGTACTGGTTTTTGTTGTAGTCACCAGAGCTTGCAGTACGGCTTTTCTCGGTGTAAGTGAAAGAACCGATCACACCCAGCGGGCTGTTGTCTTCTTCATAGCGGTATTTCAGGTTGAAACCGCCCATTTTGTTCATTTGGCCCTGAGCGTCGCTCTGTGCGTAACCGCCAGTTACAGTAGAAGTCGCAGCTACGGAAGTACCTGCGGTGAAAGCCAGAACTGCGGCCAGTGCTGAAAGACATGCAATTTTTTTCATAACCACCTCAAATGTGATTCAAATAAGTCCTAAGTTTTAAATATATCAAAAATTAATGGGAAACTCTTCGCGATTTATGATGTCTAACGGGCCATTTCATGTAACAGAACGTTTCCATACACCGCTATCCATCTAAATTTAAATCACTTTTTCAGAGAACTGCGTAAGTATTACGCATGTTTTCCCTGTCATTCATCCAGATTATTCCTAATCACCAGACTAATGATTCCATCAATCCTGGCGCATTTTAGTCAAAACGGGGGAAAATTTTTTCAACAAATGCTCAACCAGCATTGGGTATATCCAGTACACTCCACGCTTTACTTAGGTTTAGATATTTGTGGGAGAAAGGATGCCTGGTTCATTACGTAAAATGCCGGTCTGGTTACCAATAGTCATATTGCTCGTTGCCATGGCGTCTATTCAGGGTGGAGCCTCGTTAGCTAAGTCACTTTTTCCTCTGGTGGGCGCACCGGGTGTCACTGCGCTGCGTCTGGCATTAGGCACGCTGATCCTCATCGCGTTCTTTAAGCCATGGCGACTGCGCTTTGCCAAAGAGCAACGATTACCGCTGTTGTTTTACGGCGTTTCGCTGGGTGGAATGAATTATCTTTTTTATCTTTCTATTCAGACGGTACCGCTGGGTATAGCGGTGGCGCTGGAGTTCACCGGACCACTGGCGGTGGCACTGTTCTCTTCTCGTCGCCCGGTAGATTTCGTCTGGGTTGTGCTGGCGGTTCTTGGTCTGTGGTTCCTGCTACCTCTGGGGCAAGACGTTTCCCATGTCGATTTAACCGGCTGTGCGCTGGCACTGGGGGCCGGGGCTTGTTGGGCTATTTACATTTTAAGTGGGCAACGCGCAGGAGCGGAACATGGCCCTGCGACGGTGGCAATTGGTTCGTTGATTGCAGCGTTAATTTTCGTGCCAATTGGAGCGCTTCAGGCTGGTGAAGCACTCTGGCACTGGTCGGTTATTCCATTGGGTCTGGCTGTCGCTATTCTCTCGACCGCTCTGCCTTATTCGCTGGAAATGATTGCCCTCACCCGTTTGCCAACACGCACATTTGGTACGCTAATGAGCATGGAACCGGCTCTGGCTGCCGTTTCCGGGATGATTTTCCTCGGAGAAACACTGACACCCATACAGCTGCTGGCGCTCGGCGCTATCATCGCCGCTTCAATGGGTTCTACGCTGACAGTACGCAAAGAGAGCAAAATAAAAGAATTAGACATAAATTAAATTTACATTTCTGCATGGTTATGCATAACCATGCAGATTTTCTCGCTACTTTTCCTCTACACCGTCTTTATATATCGAATTATGCAAAAGCATATTTATTCCGAAAATTCCTGGCGAGCAAATAAATAAGAATTGTTCTTATTAATATATCTAACTCATTGATTTTTTTATTGTTTTTGTTTTTCACGCTTGTTACCACTATTAGTGTGATAGGAATAGCCAGAATAGCGGAACACATAGCTGGTGCTATACTTAGTCTCGTTAATTACTGGGACATAACATCAAGAGGATATGAAATTATGAGTACCGCTAAATTAGTTAAATCAAAAGCGACCAATCTGCTTTATACCCGCAACGATGTCTCTGACAGCGAGAAAAAAGCAACAGTAGAGTTGCTGAATCGCCAGGTTATCCAGTTTATTGATCTTTCTTTGATTACCAAACAAGCGCACTGGAACATGCGCGGCGCTAACTTCATTGCCGTACATGAAATGCTGGATGGCTTCCGCACTGCACTGATCGATCATCTGGATACCATGGCAGAACGTGCAGTGCAGCTGGGCGGTGTAGCTCTGGGGACCACTCAAGTTATCAACAGCAAAACTCCGCTGAAAAGTTACCCGCTGGACATCCACAACGTTCAGGATCACCTGAAAGAGCTGGCTGACCGTTACGCAATCGTCGCTAATGACGTACGCAAAGCGATTGGCGAAGCGAAAGATGACGACACCGCAGATATCCTGACCGCCGCGTCTCGCGACCTGGATAAATTCCTGTGGTTTATCGAGTCTAACATCGAATAAATCCATCGCTGATGGTGCAGAACTTTAGTACACGATAAAAGCGGCTTCCTGACAGGAGGCCGTTTTGTTTTGTAGCCCGCCTCAACGCACTTATTTAGTGCATCCATCTGCTATCCCCAGCTGGTTAAGTAAATTTTTTGTATCCACATCATCACACAATCGTTACATAAAGATTGTTTTTTCATCAGGTTTTACGCTAAATAATCACTGTGTTGAGTGCACAATTTTAGCGCACCAGTTTGGTGCCCCAGAATGGTGCATCTTCAGGGTATTGCCCTATAAATCGTGCATCACGTTTTTGCCGCATCTCGAAAAATCAATGAGTTGCAAAACTGGCACGATTTTTTCATATATGTGAATGTCACGCAGGGGATCGTCCCGTGGATAGAAAAAAGGAAATGCTATGAAGTCTGTATTAAAAGTTTCACTGGCTGCACTGACCCTGGCTTTTGCGGTTTCTTCTCATGCCGCGGATAAAAAATTAGTTGTCGCGACGGATACCGCCTTCGTTCCGTTTGAATTTAAACAGGGCGATAAATACGTGGGCTTTGACGTTGATCTGTGGGCTGCCATCGCTAAAGAACTGAAGCTGGATTACGAACTGAAGCCGATGGATTTCAGTGGGATCATTCCGGCACTGCAAACCAAAAACGTCGATCTGGCGCTGGCGGGCATTACCATCACCGACGAGCGTAAAAAAGCGATCGATTTCTCTGACGGCTACTACAAAAGCGGCCTGTTAGTGATGGTGAAAGCTAACAATAACGATGTGAAAAGCGTGAAAGATCTCGACGGGAAAGTGGTTGCTGTGAAGAGCGGCACTGGCTCCGTTGATTACGCGAAAGCAAACATCAAAACTAAAGATCTGCGTCAGTTCCCGAACATCGATAACGCCTATATGGAACTGGGCACCAACCGCGCAGACGCCGTTCTGCACGATACGCCAAACATTCTGTACTTCATCAAAACCGCCGGTAACGGTCAGTTCAAAGCGGTAGGTGACTCTCTGGAAGCACAGCAATACGGTATTGCGTTCCCGAAAGGTAGCGACGAGCTGCGTGACAAAGTCAACGGCGCGTTGAAAACCCTGCGCGAGAACGGAACTTACAACGAAATCTACAAAAAATGGTTCGGTACTGAACCGAAATAATAACGCTGCGCCTGTAAAGCGCACTGGCAGTTCCCTCTCCCCGCCGGGGAGAGGATTAGGGTGAAGGGCGCAAACCCGCTCCGGGGCCATTAATTACCCTGAATTTGATTATTTACACCACGGTAACAGGAACAACATATGCAGTTTGACTGGAGTGCCATCTGGCCTGCCATTCCGCTTCTGATTGAAGGTGCCAAAATGACCCTGTGGATTTCGGTCCTCGGTCTGGCTGGCGGTCTGGTGATCGGATTGTTGGCAGGTTTTGCACGCACCTTCGGTGGTTGGATAGCCAACCACGTCGCGCTGGTCTTTATTGAAGTAATCCGCGGCACACCTATCGTCGTCCAGGTGATGTTTATCTATTTCGCCCTGCCGATGGCGTTTAACGATTTACGCATCGACCCGTTTACTGCGGCGGTGGTCACCATCATGATCAACTCCGGCGCGTACATTGCGGAAATCACGCGTGGTGCGGTGCTGTCTATTCACAAAGGTTTTCGTGAAGCAGGACTGGCGCTCGGTCTTTCACGTTGGGAAACCATTCGCTACGTCATTTTACCGCTGGCACTGCGTCGTATGCTGCCGCCGCTGGGTAACCAGTGGATCATCAGTATAAAAGATACCTCGCTGTTTATTGTTATCGGCGTGGCTGAACTGACCCGTCAGGGGCAAGAAATTATTGCCGGTAACTTCCGCGCCCTGGAGATCTGGAGCGCCGTGGCGGTGTTCTATCTGATTATTACCCTGGTGCTAAGCTTTATTCTGCGTCGTCTGGAAAGAAGGATGAAAATCCTGTGATTGAATTTAAAAACGTCTCCAAGCATTTTGGTCCAACCCAGGTGCTGCACAATATCGATTTGAACATTGCTCAGGGCGAAGTCGTGGTGATTATCGGGCCGTCCGGTTCCGGTAAATCGACCCTGCTGCGCTGCATCAACAAACTGGAAGAAATCACCTCCGGCGATCTGATTGTCGATGGCCTGAAGGTTAACGATCCGAAAGTTGATGAGCGCCTGATTCGCCAGGAAGCGGGTATGGTGTTCCAGCAGTTTTACCTCTTCCCGCATCTGACGGCGCTGGAAAACGTCATGTTTGGCCCGCTACGCGTGCGTGGCGCGAATAAAGAAGAGGCGGAAAAACTGGCGCGTGAGCTGCTGGCGAAAGTCGGTCTGGCAGAGCGTGCACATCACTACCCTTCCGAACTTTCTGGTGGTCAACAGCAGCGTGTGGCGATTGCCCGCGCGCTGGCGGTGAAGCCGAAAATGATGCTGTTTGATGAACCGACTTCCGCTCTTGACCCGGAACTGCGCCATGAAGTGCTGAAGGTTATGCAGGATCTGGCTGAAGAAGGGATGACGATGGTAATCGTGACCCACGAAATCGGTTTTGCCGAGAAAGTAGCTTCGCGCCTGATCTTTATCGACAAAGGCCGGATTGCAGAAGATGGCGATCCGCAGGTGTTGATCAAGAACCCGCCGAGCCAGCGCTTGCAGGAATTTTTGCAGCACGTCTCTTAACTTCTCTGCCTCCCTTTCCCCCGAAAGGGAGGCACACCAGATTCCTCTCATTTAAAATCGCCTCTCCCCCAGCATCTATACTTATCTTTTTGCTCTGTTTTCTCACTGGAGGAGTCATGCGGTGGATCCTGTTCATCCTCTTCTGCCTGCTGGGCGCACCTGCCCACGCGGTATCCATACCCGGCGTTACAACCACAACGACAACGGACTCAACGACTGAACCGGCCCCGGAACCGGATATCGAACAAAAAAAAGCGGCCTATGGCGCACTGGCGGATGTGCTGGATAATGACACCTCGCGTAAAGAGTTGATCGACCAGTTGCGCACCGTCGCCGCGACGCCACCTGCGGAACCGGTACCGAAGATCGTGCCGCCGACGCTGGTTGAAGAGCAAACCGTGCTGCAAAAAGTCACCGAAGTCAGCCGCCATTATGGTGAAGCCCTTTCCGCCCGCTTCGGACAACTTTATCGCAATATCACCGGCTCCCCGCATAAGCCGTTTAATCCACAAACCTTCAGCAATGCGTTGACCCATTTTTCAATGTTAGCGGTATTAGTGTTTGGTTTTTACTGGCTGATTCGTCTGTGCGCACTGCCGCTGTATCGCAAAATGGGCCAGTGGGCGCGGCAAAAAAATCGTGAGCGCAGTAACTGGTTGCAGCTTCCGGCGATGATCATCGGGGCGTTTATTATCGACCTGCTGTTACTGGCACTGACATTATTTGTCGGCCAGGTATTAAGCGACAACCTGAATGCGGGCAGTCGCACCATCGCTTTCCAACAAAGTTTGTTTCTCAACGCCTTTGCCCTGATTGAATTTTTCAAAGCCGTACTACGCCTGATTTTTTGCCCAAACGTGGCTGAACTGCGCCCGTTCACGATTCATGACGAGACCGCCCGTTACTGGAGTCGTCGCCTGAGCTGGTTAAGCAGCCTGATTGGCTATGGTCTGATTGTGGCTGTGCCGATTATCTCTAATCAGGTGAATGTACAGATAGGTGCGCTGGCAAACGTCATCATTATGCTGTGCATGACCGTCTGGGCGTTGTACCTGATTTTTCGTAATAAAAAAGAGATCACCCAGCATTTGCTCAACTTTGCGGAGCATTCGCTGGCCTTTTTCAGCCTGTTTATCCGCGCCTTTGCGCTGGTGTGGCACTGGCTGGCAAGCGCCTATTTTATCGTGCTGTTTTTCTTTTCGTTGTTCGATCCGGGCAACAGCCTGAAATTTATGATGGGTGCAACGGTGCGCAGCCTGGCGATTATTGGTATCGCAGCATTTGTTTCCGGTATGTTTTCCCGCTGGCTGGCGAAAACCATCACCCTCTCGCCACATACTCAGCGTAACTATCCCGAGCTGCAAAAACGGCTGAATGGATGGCTTTCGGCGGCACTGAAAACAGCGCGTATTCTGACAGTCTGCGTGGCGGTAATGCTGCTGTTGAGCGCATGGGGATTGTTCGATTTCTGGAACTGGCTGCAAAACGGAGCGGGGCAGAAAACCGTAGATATCCTGATCCGTATCGCACTCATTCTTTTCTTCTCGGCGGTTGGCTGGACGGTGCTCGCCAGTTTGATAGAAAACCGGCTGGCTTCGGATATTCATGGCCGCCCGCTACCCAGCGCCCGTACGCGAACCCTGCTGACGCTGTTCCGTAACGCGCTGGCGGTGATTATCAGTACCATCACCATCATGATTGTGTTGTCGGAAATCGGCGTCAATATCGCGCCATTGCTGGCAGGTGCCGGTGCATTGGGACTGGCTATCTCTTTTGGTTCGCAAACGCTGGTGAAAGATATTATCACCGGGGTATTTATTCAGTTTGAAAACGGCATGAACACTGGAGATTTGGTGACTATCGGGCCGTTGACCGGCACTGTGGAACGGATGTCAATTCGCTCCGTGGGCGTGCGCCAGGATACCGGGGCGTATCACATCATTCCGTGGTCTTCGATAACCACCTTTGCTAACTTCGTCCGCGGTATTGGTTCGGTAGTGGCAAACTACGATGTTGATCGCCATGAAGATGCTGATAAAGCCAATCAGGCACTGAAAGATGCGGTAGCAGAATTGATGGAAAACGAAGAAATTCGCGGGCTGGTTATTGGTGAACCGAATTTTGCCGGGATTGTCGGCTTAAGCAATACCGCGTTTACACTGCGTGTTTCGTTCACCACGCTGCCACTCAAACAGTGGACGGTACGCTTTGCCCTCGACAGCCAGGTGAAAAAACATTTCGACCTGGCGGGTGTTCGCGCGCCGGTGCAGACTTATCAGGTGCTGCCAGCTCCGGGCGCGGCCCCGGCTGAACCGTTGCCGCCGGGGGAGCCAACGCTTTAACGCTGGCGATTGACAAAACGGCGGCGCTGCTCGTCGTTCATAAAGGTCCAGGCTATAAAGCGGCTCTGCTTTTGCCCCTGGGCCATCTCTTTTTTTACCACCTTCACCGCACCTACGTCCGTCAGAGCACGATACAACGGCGGTAAGTTTTCACCACGAGATACCAGCGAGGTAAACCACATCACCTGCTTCGCGAAGCCTTTGCTCTCTTCAATCATCTTTTTGATAAAAGCGACCTCACCGCCTTCACACCACAACTCCTGTTGCTGACCACCAAAGTTCAGTGCATCGTCTTTGTTCAGCCCCAGGTTACGGCGTTTACGTTCACTACCTGCCCGTGCCGCAGCGGCGGAATCGTGGAATGGCGGGTTACACAAGGTCGCATCGTATTGCTCGTTTTTATGGATGATGCCGTTAAAAATCGCCCCACTCTCTTTTTGCCGACGCAGACGAATGGCGCGGTTAAGCCCCGGATTAGCACTGATGATCGCCTGCGCACTGCTTAACGCCTGGCTGCTGGTTTCACTACCGGTAAAACGCCAGCCATATTCATGTACGCCAATCAGCGGATAAATACAGTTCGCACCAACGCCGATATCCAGAATGCTGGCATTAGCTGGAATTGTTCCGCTTGCTTCGGCCAGTAAATCGGCAAGGTGATGAATATAATCCGCCCGGCCCGGTACTGGTGGGCAGAGAAAACCGTCCGGGATATCCCAGTTCGCTACGGCGTAAAAATGGGCCAGCAACGCCTTATTGAGCGCTTTCACCGCCAGCGGATTGGCAAAGTCTACGCTTTGCTCCCCGGCGGGTGTAAGCGTGAGGAATTGCCTGAGTTCAGGATTGACCTGACAAAGCGTGGCGAGATCGTAGCGGCTGTGATGACGGTTGCGCGGATGCAACCCCGGTTTCTGGGCGGACATAGCATTCTCCTTTAAGCAGCGGCGTAAGATACCCGCATAACGCGACAGGGTAAATATCTGGCTGCGTTTATCATTTCTAAAAACCTTCACATGGCTATGGTTTATGGCAATTCACCATAAAAATCATCATCATGCATGTCATTGATTTGTCTTATTTTGTAAAAATATATCGTTCAAAAAATAAGCGCATCTCTGTCAATTTTTTGCGTCATTTTCATCGCGCAGGCGACCTACACTTATCTGGCACTACCCGTTGTATTTATGAGGATGTCATTATGAAAAAGTGCCTCACACTACTGATTGCCACCGTCCTGAGCGGAATCTCTCTCACGGCTTATGCCGCGCAACCGATGAGTAACCTGGACAGTGGTCAACTACGGCCCGCCGGTACCGTTTCGGCAACTGGCGCATCAAACCTAAGCGATCTGGAGGATAAACTGGCAGAAAAAGCGCGCGAACAAGGCGCGAAAGGTTATGTCATTAATTCCGCAGGCGGAAATGACCAGATGTTCGGTACTGCAATCATCTACAAATAACCCCACCAACGTAACTGCATTCGCCTCTGGATGCAGTTTTCGTCCGATTTGTAAGCAAAAAACATCAAATATGAACGCAATGTAAATAAATGTATTTCTTTTTCGCGCAATGGGTGATAGAAAATCGCGCCAAATGATAATGCTTATCAAAATTATTATCACTTGCACGGACGCTATCACGGGATTAACAGTGGCATCGCATCCGCAGAGATGCTTTCTCGTGACAGTGAAAATTTCACCATATAAGAAAAAGTCACCTGCAAAATGGAAAACAATCGCAATTTCCCTGCCAGACAATTTCATTCGCTCACGTTCTTTGCCGGCCTTTGTATTGGTATTACGCCTGTGGCACAGGTACTCGCTGCCGAAGGGCAAGCTAACGCGGATGACACGCTGGTTGTCGAAGCATCAACGCCTTCGCTTTATGCGCCACAAAAATCTGCCGATCCGAAATTCTCGCGTCCGGTAGCGGATACTACCCGCACGATGACAGTGATTTCTGAACAAGTGATTAAAGATCAGGGTGCAACCAACCTTACCGACGCGCTCAAAAACGTCCCCGGCGTGGGTGCGTTTTTTGCGGGTGAGAACGGTAACTCCACCACTGGCGACGCCATTTATATGCGCGGTGCCGATACCTCTAACAGTATTTATATCGATGGCATTCGCGATATCGGCAGCGTCTCGCGCGATACCTTCAATACCGAGCAGGTCGAAGTAATTAAAGGGCCGTCCGGCACCGACTACGGGCGCAGCGCGCCGACAGGCTCGATCAATATGATCAGCAAACAGCCGCGCAATGATTCCGGCATTGACGCCTCCGCCAGTATTGGCAGCGCCTGGTTCCGCCGCGGCACGCTGGACATCAATCAGGTCATTGGTGATACCACTGCGGTGCGCCTGAATGTAATGGGCGAAAAAACGCACGATGCCGGACGCGACAAAGTCAAAAATGAGCGTTACGGCGTCGCCCCTTCTGTCGCTTTTGGCCTTGGTACAGCGAATCGTTTGTATCTTAATTATCTGCATGTCACCCAGCACAACACGCCAGACGGCGGCATTCCGACCATCGGTTTACCGGGTTATTCTGCCCCATCTGCGGGAACAGCAGCCCTGAATCATTCCGGAAAAGTTGATACTCATAACTTTTACGGCACAGATTCCGATTACGACGATTCGACCACCGACACCGCTACCATGCGTTTTGAGCACGACATCAACGATAACACCACCATTCGCAACACTACGCGTTGGTCGCGCGTAAAGCAGGATTACCTGATGACGGCGATTATGGGTGGAGCGTCGAATATTACCCAGCCCACCAGCGATGTGAATAGCTGGACGTGGCCACGCACGGCGAATACCAAAGATGTGAGTAACAAAATTCTCACCAACCAGACCAACCTGACCTCGACGTTCTATACCGGCGCTATCGGTCATGATGTCAGTACCGGCGTGGAATTTACCCGCGAAACACAGACTAACTATGGCGTTAATCCGGTGACGTTACCGGCGGTAAATATTTATCATCCTGACAGCAGCATTCATCCCGGCGGCCTGACGCGCAACGGCGCAAACGCCAATGGTCAGACGGATACCTTCGCAATTTATGCCTTCGATACGCTGCAAATCACCCGTGATTTTGAGCTGAACGGTGGGATCCGTCTGGATAATTATCATACTGAATATGACAGTGCCACCGCCTGCGGCGGCAGCGGGCGCGGTGCCATCACCTGCCCTGCTGGCGTGGCAAAAGGTTCTCCGGTCACCACCGTCGACACCGCCAAGTCGGGCAATCTGGTGAACTGGAAAGCCGGGGCGCTGTATCACCTGACGGAAAACGGCAATGTTTATATTAACTATGCCGTTTCCCAGCAGCCGCCGGGCGGCAACAACTTCGCCCTTGCGCAGTCTGGCAGCGGTAACAGTGCCAACCGCACCGATTTTAAACCGCAAAAAGCCAACACCAGCGAGATTGGCACCAAATGGCAGGTTCTGGATAAACGCCTGCTACTTACCGCCGCGCTGTTCCGTACTGATATTGAAAATGAAGTTGAGCAAAATGATGATGGGACTTATTCGCAATATGGTAAGAAACGTGTCGAAGGCTATGAGATATCCGTGGCCGGGAATATCACCTCCGCGTGGCAGATGATTGGCGGCTATACCCAGCAAAAAGCAACTATCAAAAACGGCAAAGATGTTGCCCAGGATGGTTCCTCATCGCTGCCGTATACCCCGGAACACGCCTTCACCTTATGGAGCCAGTATCAGGCAACCGATGATATTTCTGTTGGTGCGGGCGCACGATATATCGGCAGTATGCATAAAGGTTCAGACGGCGCGGTGGGAACGCCAGCATTTACCGAAGGTTATTGGGTCGCCGACGCCAAACTGGGGTATCGGGTTAATCGCAATCTCGACTTCCAGCTAAACGTCTACAACCTGTTTGATACCGATTACGTCGCCTCAATCAATAAGAGCGGCTACCGTTATCACCCGGGCGAGCCAAGAACCTTCTTGCTCACAGCCAATATGCATTTCTGATTCAGATGTGGGGCGCAGGCCCCACTTTTTGGAGAACTTGTATGATGTACCACATTCCCGGCGTGTTATCGCCACAGGACGTCGCCCGTTTTCGCGAACACCTGGAACAAGCCGAATGGGTGGATGGACGCGTCACCACCGGCGCACAAGGTGCGCAAGTTAAGAACAATCAACAAGTAGACACCCGCAGCGCCCTGTACGCCGCCCTGCAAAATGAGGTGCTGAACGCGGTTAACCAACATGCTTTGTTCTTTGCCGCGGCCTTGCCGCGTACCCTTTCCACGCCGCTGTTTAATCGCTATCAGAACAATGAAACCTATGGTTTTCATGTGGATGGCGCAGTACGCAGCCATCCACAAAACGGCTGGATGCGCACTGACCTTTCTGCCACGCTGTTTTTAAGCGATCCAGAAAGCTACGACGGCGGCGAACTGGTCGTTAATGACACCTTCGGGCAACATCGGGTAAAACTCCCGGCAGGCGATCTGGTGTTGTATCCCTCCAGCAGCCTGCATTGCGTGACACCCGTAACCCGCGGCGTGCGAGTGGCATCATTTATGTGGATCCAGTCGATGATCCGCGATGATAAAAAGCGCGCCATGCTGTTTGAACTGGACAACAATATTCAGTCGCTGAAAAGCCACTACGGCGAAAGTGAAGAGATCCTGTCGCTGCTCAATCTTTATCATAATCTGCTGCGGGAATGGTCGGAGATCTGACGCTTGAACTGCCCGAGTTCGTCCCTATATTAGCTACACTTAACTGTACAAGCATTGATATGGGGAGGACGATATGGCATCCGGTTGGGCTAATGATGACGCCGTCAACGAACAGATCAACAGTACAATTGAAGATGCGATTGCCCGCGCTCGGGGTGAAATTCCGCGTGGCGAAAGCCTGTATGAATGTGAAGAGTGCGGTGCCCCTATCCCGCAGGCCCGTCGGGAAGCCATTCCTGGCGTGCGCTTATGCATTCATTGTCAGCAGGAGAAAGATTTACAAAAACCAGCTTATACAGGATATAATCGCAGAGGTTCGAAAGACAGCCAGTTACGTTAACTACAACTGGCGGGATGTATAGCGAATATAATTTGTATTTTGCGTGGCATTCCGTGCCTTTAACGCTACCGTGACTGCCACGCGGTATAAAACAAGTCCATAAGTACAACAAATAAATGGTTTATCAGTATGTTAGATATCAATCAATTTATTTGAACAAGGTGGTCAATTCTCTTCGATTTTATCTCTCGTAAAAAAACGTGATACTCATCACATCGACGAAACAACGTCACTTATACAAAAATCACCTGCGAGAGATTAATTATGAAAACTATCAATACTGTTGTTGCTGCTATGGCTCTTTCAACTCTGTCATTTGGCGTGTTCGCGGCGGAACCGGTAACGGCATCCCAGGCACAGAACATGAATAAAATCGGCGTGGTTTCTGCCGATGGCGCATCCACCCTCGATGCCCTGGAAGCGAAACTGGCTGAGAAAGCCGCGGCGGCCGGTGCCAGTGGATACAGCATCACTTCTGCCACCAACAACAATAAATTAAGCGGTACTGCGGTAATTTATAAGTAATTCGTAAGCTGGATCAGGCGTTTACGCTACGTTCAGCACAAGTATTTCCCTGTCTGTTTGCCGACAGACGCATATGCTCTAACCCTCATTGATCCTATGTTACCCTTGTTTGCCCGTCCGCCACTGGACGGGCTTTTTTTAGCTGGCTAGCTGCTGACAGAAAGCCTGCAACGTCTCTTCCGGCATACCAATCTGCCGCGCCGCATCACAAATGGCCTGCCAGCTTCCCGCATCCAGTGGAATCCCCTGCTCCTGCCGTTCGCGACGCGTGTTCACTTCCCACTCGCCCGGTAGCAAAATCGGCTTATCGTCATCATGCGGCGAGGCTTTCACCCACTCGGCAAAGGCTTCGGTCTGCGCACTACAATCCGGCGCGCCGAACAGTTCCGGGTTGATAATGATAGTAGTCATGCAGTTAAGAATGGCATCGGGACTGGTTTGTAACGTTTTCTGATGCGTCGTTTTACCGCCAGAAAGCGCCCCGCCAAGAATTTCACACATCGCTGCAAGGGCGTAGCCTTTATGTTCGGCAAAGGTCAACAGCGAACCCAACGGCGACTCCTGCATTACCGCCGGATTTGTCGTCGGCACGCCGTTAACGTCAATCAGGCAACCTGGCGGCACGGGGACGCCTTTATGCCAGGCGACGCGGGTTTTGCCAAATGCAATGGCGCTGGTGGCGTAATCGAGCAACAGCGGGAAATTATCTTTACGAGGGAAAACCACACAGAACGGATTGGTGCCAAAGCGGCTGTCGCGACCGTGGAACGGCGCGACCATTGGAATACCGACCACGCTAACAAAGTGGATAGAGACAAACCCCGCCGCTGCACACTGCTCCGCCCAGTAACCGATACGGCCGATATGATGCGAGTTATGTAGCGCCACGGCGGCAATGCCGTGCTGATGCGCTTTCTCAATCCCCAGCGCCATCGCTTCGTGTGCCGCGACCTGACCAAATGCGCGATCGCCATCGAGCGTGACCGCCGCCCCCGCTTCTTTAACGACTTTGGCATGATGGTTAATTTGCAGATGCCCCTGACTCCAGGAGCGCACATAGCTTGGGATCATGCCAATACCATGTGAATCATGCCCTGCCAGGTTTGCCGCGATTAAATGATCGGCGACTAATTTCGCTTCCTGTTCCTCACTACCCATCTGACGAAATACAGCCTGAATAAAACTGTGCAGCGTCTGAGCATCAAAGCGATGGCCACTTTCCATGGTTAACTCCTGTTTATGTTATGTGTTTGTTGTTTTTTATGCTGCACGCCGGGCGCGGGAAGGTCAATAAAGATGCAGGAATTTCATATTGCGGTGGGGTAAAAGCCGGATGACATGGCTCATCCGGCTGAGATAAAAATTAAAATGCCTGATTAACGCGCGCCAGGCCGTCGCTGATAGTTGCCGCTTCACCCGTAGCCATCAGGCAGCAAGCCATCTGGATTTTCAGCGATTCGGGAATCGGTTCGCTGCCAGCCAGGCAACGCTCAATCCACTGCGCCGTGGTTTCCGGATCTTTTGCTTGTGGCAGTAACTCGCTACCAGCAGTGTCCTGTTTTTCATACAGTACCCGCATCCCTTCACGGTCAATGAGATTGATCTGCGGGCAGCGCTGCGGATTAGCATACACTTCACCTTCAGTACCATGCATAAGTAGCGCCCGCCCGCCGATATCGCTAAAGAACTTCGCGACGCGTCCAATGTATTCCGGATGCGAAACGCTGGAAAGACGCAGTGCCTCACCTTCGGCAAATGGCGTCGCCAGTTTCGCCAGGGTATGTGCACTGTTACGCACGCCCATCCGCCAGCGCATCGCCAGTTGTTTTTCCAGCGGCGGGCAAAACGCGCCGACAGGCATAAAGACAGGTTGATGTTCGTCGAGCTTCGCCTGCGCCTGCCCGCCGTGCAACGTTGGCGTAATACCCATCAGTTCGAAAATGGTTTCGGTCAGCACGCGGGTTGGATCTTCGCTAACCCCGTGAACCACCACAGGAAAACCGAGTTTGTGCAGCAGAATCGCCAGCAACGGCGTCAGGTTGGCCTGTTTACGCGCGCCGTTGTAACTGGGGATGACAATCGGCATCGGCTTGCCTGCAGGCGGCGTCAGCTTGATGGTGTGATTTTGCATGGCTTCGTAAAAGCCGAGCATCTCTGCTTCCCCTTCCCCTTTGATACGTAGCGCAATCAATACGCCGCCCAACTCAAGGTCAGGGACTTCACTATTGAGCATATGGGCATACAGACCGCGCGCAGTATCCCGGTCTAAATCGCGCGCGTGGTTTTTCCCGCGCCCGATCTCTTTAATGATTTTGCGATAGTCCATTTACGACTCCTTACCTGACTCACATCATTAACGCCGCCGACGGCGTGGGGATTTCGTTTTTTCTTTCTTTTTAACTATACCTTCAGGGACTTCCGGTTGCTCTATCGGAAATACCGGTAATGCATCCAGTAGTCGCTTGCCATAATTTTTTGTCAGCAAGCGTTTGTCGTAGATAACCACTTCCCCCCAGCAACCGTGGCTTCGAATCAGTCGCCCAACCTGCTGAATCAGGTTAAACGAAGCGCTCGGCAGGCTTTGCACCTCAAACGGATAGCGGTTAAGGCTTTTCAGCCATTCACCTTCGGTGATCACCACCGGACTGTCGATGGGCGGAAAAGCGATTTTGTGGATATGCACCTGGCTGAGCAGAGCGCCTTTCAGATCAAGACCTTCGGCAAAGGACTGTAAGCCCACCAGCACGCTACGCTCACCGTTGGCAACGCGTTTGCGGTGCAGTTCAACTAAGCGATAACGTGGCTGATCGCCCTGCACCAGCAACATCAGGCGTAAATCCGTCACATAGTCGAGAAAGCGCTGCATCGCACGCCCGCTGGCAAACAGCACCAACATACCGAGATGTTTTTTGCTCTCCACCTGCTCACGGAAAAAGGCCGCCATTTCAGCAATGTGCTGTTCTTCGTTGTCGATGGAAGGCTCAACGCGCATCCGGGGAATAACAATTTTGCCCTGTTCGCAGTGGTTAAAGGGCGAATCCAGCGCCACAAAGCGGTCACCCGCTTTCTCTTTCAGCCCACTCATCTCCTGCAAACGCGAAAAACTGTTCAGCGAACGCAAGGTTGCGGAGGTAACAATAATGTGCGGAATACTGCGCCACAGCAGCCTTTCCAGTTGGTCGCTAACACGAATACCCACACAGTGAAACCACAGATGTAGCTGCCCTTCGCGCTCTTCCCGCGTCGCCCATTTGGTCACCGGCGCACCGGAAGATTGCGCCAGAGACGCCAGCCGCCAGAGTTTGCTTTGCGCCTCGAACATCCCCAACGCGCGGTTCATCTGCAAAATCAACCGATGCAGGCGTACAATGTCATGGCTGCCGGTTTTCTCACTTAAATCGTTAAGAAATAACTCCGCCAGACCACGCAGCATCTCGGTGAGTTTTGCCAGCCGCTGGCAGATCTCCAGCACTTCATCAGGCAGTTCGCCCATCGCAAAACGGTGCTCTGCCTCCTGCCCGGCAGGCATGTAGAGATTGAGAATGTTGTTTAACGAGGCGATAAGCTCATACAGCTCTTCACAATGCGCATTCAAACGTTCAGGGATCGCCAGCGGTGGGATGGTCTTCGGGCGAAACTGCTCCATGCAGGTGGCGACCAGTTTGGTGAACAGGTCCAGTTGGAGCCGGTACCAGGGCGCAGTGATTTCGGCGCTCATCTCCAGCGCATCCCGCGCCACATCCGGCAGGTGATGACCTTCGTCCAGCACCAGCAGTAAATTTTTCGGGTCAGGCAATACCGCTTCGCTTTCCATCGCCGCCATCACCAGCGCATGGTTTGCCACCACCACTTCCGCTTCCTGAATTTCCCGACGAGCGACAAAAAACGGACATTCGCGATAGTAATAACAGTTGCGGTTAAGGCAACTGGCCTTGTCGGTACTCAAACGACGCCAGAGATCATCATCTATAGCGATATCAGTATGATCGCGCAGGCCATCCCATTTATAAGTGTCGAGATCGCCCTTCAGCTTCGCACAACGTTTTTGCTCTTCCTGATTGTTCGGCGTCAGTTCGTCGTCAAGAAACGCCAGCAGATCCTGTTGCGTGGGCTCAGTGCTGGAAAGCGCTGTCAGATTACGCGGGCAAACGTAGCGCCCACGCCCAAAAGCGGCAGTGAATTTAAGATCGGGAATGATCTTTTTCAGCAGCGGTAAATCTTTGCTGTAGATCTGATCCTGCAATGCCACGTTGGCGGTACTTACCACCAGCGTTTTTTGCTCTTCGCGGGCAATGGCGATGCCGGGGATCAAATAGGAGAGCGTTTTCCCAACGCCGGTAGGGGCTTCAATCGCCAGATGCCGCCCTTCTTCTCCGGCCAGCGTTTTGGCGACGTCCGCAATCATCTGCCGCTGCGGCGCACGGGGAATAAAGTCGGGGATCTGTTCCTGAAGCGCCTTATACCAGGCGGCAATTTGCGCTTTAAGCGCGGCGGTTAATGCCATGAGAAAACCTGAAATACTGTATAAACAGCCAATATTGTGGCATTTTTCGGTTTTCAGGGGTAATGGTTTTTCTGTATCTGGAAAGCGGCTCGCAATAACCAGCAGGATGATGCGTAAAGCGCTTCGCGCTAAATTCGAACAACATGCAGAACTGCGTACACTCTTGCTGGCAACCGCGTCCGCAAAACTGGTTGAGCATACGCAAAATGATGCTTACTGGGGAGATGGCGGTAATGGTCAGGGCAAGAATCGCCTGGGGTACCTTTTAATGGCGTTGCGCGGACAATTGGCTGCGGAGAAGTAACGCATCGGGGGCTTGTGGGCGTTAAAACAGAGAAATCTTTTTGCCGCGCTCGCAAATGGCTGACAAGTACTTGTTGTGAAATGCCGGATGCGGCGCGAGCGCCTTATCCGGCCTACAAAAACATGCACATTCAATATATTGCAGAGTTCACGTAGGCCTGATAAGCGTAGCGCATCAGGCAGTTTTGTGTTTGTCATCAGTCTCATGCCGGGCATAGCCCGGCATAAAAGATTACTGCGCAGCGGCAGGTTTACGCGGACGGCGGCGACGTTGTTGTTCGCCTGCCGGTTTGGCATCGCCGAGACGACGAGACGGTTTTTCTGCGGGCTTCGCGTTACCAGACTTCGCACCACTTTCCGCACGGCGTGGTTGCTGTTGACCGCGACCACCGCCCTGTCCACGACCGCCGCCACGTTGCTGGCGACCGTTCTGGATCGGTTCGGCTTTGATTGACGGGTCCGGCTCATACCCCGGAATCGCAATGCGCGGGATCTCTTTTTTCAGCAGTTTTTCGATATCACGCAGCAGTTTGTGCTCATCAACACACACCAGCGACAATGCTTCGCCAGTTGCCGCCGCACGGCCAGTACGCCCGATACGGTGAACATAATCTTCCGGTACGTTTGGTAACTCATAGTTGACGACGTGCGGCAACTCTTCGATATCCAGACCGCGCGCAGCGATGTCAGTTGCCACCAGTACACGAATATCGCCCGATTTAAAATCGGCCAGCGCACGAGTACGCGCACCTTGCGATTTATTACCGTGGATCGCCGCACTACGGATACCATCTTTATTAAGCTGTTCAGCCAGATGGTTAGCGCCATGTTTGGTACGGGTAAACACCAGCACCTGCTGCCAGTTCCCTTTCCCAATCATATGCGACAGCAATTCGCGTTTGCGTTTCTTATCGACAAAGTGAACGTGCTGGGTCACCTGATCAGACGCAGTATTGCGGCGTGCCACTTCGATTTCCAGCGGGTTGTGCAACAGTTTTTCCGCCAGGGCTTTAATATCGTCAGAGAAGGTCGCGGAGAACAACAGGTTCTGGCGCTTCGCTGGCAGTTTTGTTAACACGCGACGGATATCGTGGATAAAGCCCATGTCGAGCATGCGGTCAGCTTCATCAAGGACAAGAATTTCCACCTGATCCAGCTTCACTGCATTTTGATGTTCCAGGTCCAGCAGACGTCCCGGCGTTGCCACCAGCACATCAACGCCGCCGCGCAGCTTCATCATCTGCGGGTTAATGCTGACACCGCCAAACACCACCAGCGAACGAATGTTCAGGTATTTGCTGTAATCACGGACGTTTTCGCCAATCTGCGCCGCCAGTTCACGGGTCGGGGTAAGAATGAGCGCACGCACCGGACGACGCCCTTTGGCGTGCGGCTGGCGAGTGATCAGGTGTTGCAACAGCGGCAGCGTAAAGCCCGCTGTTTTGCCGGTACCGGTCTGGGCGCTGGCCATCAGGTCGCGGCCTTCCAGCACCGCAGGGATCGCCTGCTGCTGAATAGGGGTGGGTTCACGGTAACCCTGCTCGGCAACGGCGCGCAGGATATCAGGGCTTAAACCCAAAGAATCGAAAGACATAACTACTCCGAACCGCCCCGACCGTTACCGGTGTAGTTTTCAGGGAGATACTGAAAAGGAAAATGACAAAAACCACAATGTCATGAGGGAGCGGAGTGTAGCAGTTTTTGTGACGCAGCGCATAAATTATCCCTGTGACTGGCGTAGCTAAAATTCTTAGCCATACTGGACAACTCCCCTATGGAGTCATAATCTTAATCAATCATTTGATTAAGAATGGACTGTGCGATGAATAATCCTGCCATGACAATCAAGGGTGAACAGGCGAAAAAACAGCTGATTGCTGCGGCACTGGCACAGTTTGGTGAATATGGAATGAACGCCACCACCCGCGAGATAGCCGCCCAGGCCGGGCAGAATATCGCTGCCATCACCTACTACTTCGGTTCGAAAGAAGATTTGTACCTCGCCTGCGCCCAGTGGATTGCTGATTTTATTGGCGAGCAGTTCCGTCCGCACGCTGAAGAAGCCGAACGCTTGTTCGCACAACCACAGCCGGATCGGGCTGCCATCCGCGAACTGATCCTTCGCGCCTGCAAGAACATGATTAAGCTGCTCACCCAGGATGACACCGTCAACCTCAGCAAATTTATCTCCCGTGAGCAGCTCTCTCCCACGGCAGCCTATCACCTGGTGCACGAACAGGTAATTAGTCCGCTACACAGCCACCTTACACGCCTGATTGCCGCCTGGACCGGCTGCGACGCTAGCGATACCCGCATGATCCTTCATACCCATGCGTTGATTGGTGAGATTCTGGCGTTTCGTCTTGGCAAAGAAACTATTCTGTTACGTACCGGCTGGACCGCGTTCGATGAAGAAAAGACCGAACTGATCAACCAGACGGTGACCTGTCATATTGACCTGATTTTGCAAGGATTATCGCAAAGGAGTTTGTAGTGATGAAAAAACCTGTCGTGATCGGACTGGCGGTAGTAGTACTTGCCGCCGTGGTTGCCGGAGGCTACTGGTGGTATCAAAGCCGCCAGGATAACGGCCTGACGCTGTATGGCAACGTGGATATTCGTACGGTGAATCTTAGTTTCCGTGTTGGGGGGCGCGTTGAGTCGCTGGCGGTGGACGAAGGTGATGCGATCAAAGCGGGCCAGGTGCTGGGCGAACTGGATCACAAGCCGTATGAGATTGCCCTGATGCAGGCGAAAGCGGGTGTTTCGGTGGCTCAGGCGCAGTATGACCTGATGCTTGCCGGGTATCGAGATGAAGAAATCGCTCAGGCCGCCGCAGCGGTGAAACAGGCGCAAGCTGCCTATGACTATGCGCAGAACTTCTATAACCGCCAGCAAGGACTGTGGAAAAGCCGCACCATTTCGGCAAATGATCTGGAAAATGCCCGCTCCTCGCGCGACCAGGCGCAGGCCACGCTGAAATCAGCGCAGGATAAATTGCGTCAGTACCGTTCCGGTAACCGCGAACAGGACATCGCCCAGGCGAAAGCCAGCCTTGAACAAGCGCAGGCGCAACTGGCGCAGGCGGAGCTGAATTTGCAGGACTCAACGTTGATAGCACCGTCTGATGGCACGCTGTTAACGCGCGCTGTAGAGCCAGGCACGGTGCTTAATGAAGGTGGCACGGTATTTACCGTCTCGCTGACGCGTCCGGTGTGGGTACGCGCCTATGTTGATGAACGTAATCTTGACCAGGCCCAGCCGGGGCGCAAAGTGTTGCTTTATACCGATGGTCGCCCGGACAAGCCGTATCACGGGCAGATTGGTTTCGTTTCGCCGACTGCTGAATTTACCCCGAAAACCGTCGAAACACCGGATCTGCGTACCGACCTCGTCTATCGCCTGCGTATTGTGGTGACCGACGCCGATGATGCGTTACGCCAGGGAATGCCGGTAACGGTGCAATTCGGTGACGAGGCAGGACATGAATGATGCCGTTATCACGCTGAACGGCCTGGAAAAACGCTTTCCGGGCATGGACAAGCCCGCCGTCGCACCGCTCGACTGCACCATTCACGCCGGTTATGTGACGGGGCTGGTTGGGCCGGACGGTGCGGGCAAAACCACGCTTATGCGGATGCTGGCGGGATTACTGAAACCCGACAGCGGCAGTGCCACGGTGATTGGCTTTGATCCGATCAAAAACGACGGCGCGCTGCACGCCGTGCTCGGCTATATGCCGCAGAAATTCGGCCTGTATGAAGATCTGACGGTGATGGAAAATCTCAATCTGTACGCGGATTTGCGCAGCGTCACCGGCGAGGCCCGGAAGCAGACTTTTGCTCGCCTGCTGGAGTTTACATCTCTTGGCCCGTTTACCGGACGCCTGGCGGGCAAGCTCTCCGGTGGGATGAAACAAAAACTCGGCCTGGCCTGTACCCTGGTAGGCGAACCGAAAGTGTTGCTGCTCGATGAACCCGGCGTCGGCGTTGACCCTATCTCACGGCGCGAACTGTGGCAGATGGTGCATGAGCTGGCGGGCGAAGGGATGTTAATCCTCTGGAGTACCTCGTATCTCGACGAAGCCGAGCAGTGCCGTGACGTGTTACTGATGAACGAAGGCGAGCTGCTGTATCAGGGAGAACCGACGGCCCTGACTCAAACTATGGCCGGACGCAGCTTTCTGATGACCAGCCCGCACGAGGGCAACCGCAAACTGTTGCAACGGGCATTGAAACTGCCGCAGGTCAGCGACGGCATGATTCAGGGGAAATCGGTACGTCTGATCCTCAAAAAAGAGGCTACACCAGACGATATTCGCCATGCCGACGGGATGCCGGAAATCAACATTAACGAAACTACGCCACGTTTTGAAGATGCGTTTATTGATTTGCTGGGCGGTGCCGGAACCTCGGAATCGCCGCTGGGCGCAATATTGCATACGGTGGAAGGTACACCTGGCGAGACGGTGATCGAAGCGAAAGAGCTGACCAAAAAGTTTGGCGATTTTGCCGCCACCGATCACGTCAACTTTGCCGTCAAACGCGGTGAAATCTTTGGTTTGCTCGGGCCAAACGGCGCAGGGAAATCGACCACCTTTAAGATGATGTGCGGTTTGCTGGTACCGACCTCTGGTCAGGCGCTGGTGCTGGGCATGGATCTGAAAGAGAGTTCCGGTAAAGCGCGCCAGCATCTCGGCTATATGGCGCAAAAATTTTCGCTCTACGGCAACCTGACGGTCGAACAGAATTTACGCTTTTTCTCTGGTGTGTATGGCTTACGCGGTCGGGCGCAGAACGAAAAAATCTCCCGTATGAGCGAGGCGTTCGGCCTGAAAAGTATCGCCTCCCACGCGACCGATGAACTGCCATTAGGTTTTAAACAGCGGCTGGCGCTGGCCTGTTCGCTGATGCATGAACCGGACATTCTGTTTCTCGACGAACCGACGTCCGGCGTTGATCCCCTCACCCGCCGTGAATTTTGGCTACATATCAACAGTATGGTAGAGAAAGGCGTCACGGTGATGGTCACCACCCACTTTATGGATGAAGCGGAATATTGCGACCGCATCGGCCTGGTGTACCGCGGGAAATTAATCGCCAGCGGCACACCGGACGATTTGAAAGCGCAGTCGGCCAACGATGAGCAACCCGATCCCACGATGGAGCAAGCCTTTATTCAGTTGATCCACGACTGGGATAAGGAGCATAGCAATGAGTAATCCGATCCTGTCCTGGCGTCGCGTGCGGGCGCTGTGCGTCAAAGAGACGCGGCAGATCGTTCGCGATCCGAGTAGCTGGCTGATTGCGGTAGTGATCCCACTGCTACTGCTGTTTATTTTTGGATACGGCATTAACCTCGACTCCAGCAAGCTGCGCGTCGGGATTTTACTGGAACAACGTAGCGAAGCGGCGCTGGATTTCACCCACACCATGACCGGTTCGCCCTACATCGACGCCACCATCAGCGATAACCGTCAGGAACTGATCGCCAAAATGCAGGCGGGGAAAATTCGCGGTCTGGTGGTTATTCCGGTGGATTTCGCCGAACAGATGGAGCGCGCCAACGCCATCGCACCGATTCAGGTGATTACCGACGGCAGTGAGCCGAATACCGCTAACTTTGTGCAGGGGTATGTCGAAGGGATCTGGCAGATCTGGCAAATGCAGCGAGCGGAGGATAACGGGCAGACTTTTGAACCGCTTATTGATGTACAAACCCGCTACTGGTTTAACCCGGCGGCGATAAGCCAGCACTTTATTATCCCCGGTGCGGTGACTATTATCATGACGGTCATCGGTGCGATTCTCACCTCGCTGGTGGTGGCGCGAGAATGGGAACGCGGCACCATGGAGGCTTTGCTCTCTACGGAGATTACCCGCACGGAGCTGCTGCTGTGTAAGCTGATCCCTTATTACTTTCTCGGGATGCTGGCGATGTTGCTGTGTATGCTGGTGTCGGTGTTTATTCTCGGCGTGCCGTATCGCGGGTCGCTGCTGATTCTGTTTTTTATCTCCAGCCTGTTTTTACTCAGTACCCTGGGGATGGGGCTGCTGATTTCCACGATTACCCGCAACCAGTTCAACGCCGCTCAGGTGGCCCTGAACGCGGCTTTTCTGCCGTCGATTATGCTTTCCGGCTTTATATTTCAGATAGACAGTATGCCCGCGGTGATCCGCGCGGTGACGTACATTATTCCCGCACGTTATTTCGTCAGCACTCTGCAAAGCCTGTTCCTCGCCGGGAATATTCCAGTGGTGCTGATAGTGAACGTGCTGTTTTTGATCGCTTCGGCGGTGATGTTTATCGGCCTGACGTGGCTGAAAACCAAACGTCGGCTGGATTAGGGAGAAGAGCATGTTTCATCGCTTATGGACGTTAATCCGCAAAGAGTTGCAGTCGCTGCTGCGCGAACCGCAAACCCGCGCAATTCTGATTTTACCCGTGCTGATTCAGGTGATTCTGTTCCCGTTCGCCGCCACGCTGGAAGTGACCAACGCCACCATCGCCATCTACGATGAAGATAACGGCGAGCACTCGGTAGAACTTACTCAACGTTTTGCCCGCGCCAGCGCCTTTACCCATGTGCTGCTGCTGAAAAGCCCGCAGGAGATCCGCCCGACCATCGACACACAAAAGGCGTTACTACTGGTGCGTTTCCCGGCTGACTTCTCGCGCAAACTGGATACCTTCCAGACCGCGCCGTTGCAGTTGATCCTCGACGGGCGTAACTCCAACAGTGCGCAAATTGCCGCCAACTACCTGCAACAGATCGTCAAAAATTATCAGCAGGAGCTGCTGGAAGGAAAACCGAAACCCAACAACAGCGAGCTGGTGGTACGCAACTGGTATAACCCGAATCTCGACTACAAATGGTTTGTGGTGCCGTCGCTGATCGCCATGATCACCACTATCGGCGTAATGATCGTCACTTCACTTTCCGTCGCCCGCGAACGTGAACAAGGTACGCTCGATCAGTTGCTGGTTTCGCCCCTCACCACCTGGCAGATATTCATCGGCAAAGCCGTACCGGCATTAATTGTCGCCACCTTCCAGGCCACCATTGTGCTGGCGATTGGTATCTGGGCGTATCAAATCCCCTTCGCCGGATCGCTGGCGCTGTTCTACTTTACGATGGTGATTTACGGTTTATCGCTGGTGGGATTCGGTCTGTTGATTTCATCACTCTGTTCAACACAACAGCAGGCGTTTATCGGCGTGTTTGTCTTTATGATGCCCGCCATTCTCCTTTCCGGTTACGTTTCGCCGGTGGAAAACATGCCAGTGTGGCTGCAAAATCTGACGTGGATTAACCCTATTCGCCACTTTACGGACATTACCAAGCAGATTTATTTGAAGGATGCAAGTCTGGATATTGTGTGGAATAGTTTGTGGCCGCTACTGGTGATAACGGCCACGACAGGGTCAGCGGCGTACGCGATGTTTAGACGTAAGGTGATGTAACTTCTTATCTTTCGCCAGCAAAGACACCACCGCCGGGCCGGCAAGGATTGCCAGCCCTGCAATTGCCAGTAAAAAGTTGTTTTCCAGTACGCGGGACAACAGCCACAGCACAATCAGCGCTGCACCAAAATACCAGGTCGTGGTCAGCTCTTCCAGCACGTCTGCCACCTCACGCCAGCGTTGCTCTGGGTGGCGCTGAAACACCAGCATCATCACTACCGTGACACAATACAGTGCGCATAATCCTACGCCGACGTGAACCAGAGTTTTACTCATCCAACCCACCACCAGCAGCGCCACTACCAGTAAATGCAACATAATCTGCCAGCAACTTAGGCCAGTTGCGACACGAACACGTTGTTGCCACTTCATGGCTTCTCTCCTGAAGAATTTATCTCTACTTATTCAGAGTACCGAACTTTACGGAAAATTCCGTAAGACCGCACCTTTTTGTGACGCCGACTACACTATTTCAATGAGATAAGAGGCAAAGACAGGAAAATTATGCCCGATCAAACACAACAATTTTCGTTCAAGGTGCTCACCATCAATATTCACAAAGGCTTTACCGCGTTTAACCGACGCTTCATTTTACCGGAACTTCGCGACGCCGTGCGTACCGTCAGCGCCGATATTGTTTGCCTGCAGGAAGTGATGGGCGCGCACGAAGTTCATCCGCTGCATGTGGAAAACTGGCCCGATACCTCGCACTACGAGTTTCTCGCCGACACCATGTGGAGCGATTTCGCCTACGGTCGCAATGCCGTATACCCGGAAGGACATCACGGTAACGCCGTTCTTTCACGTTATCCCATTGAACATTATGAGAATCGTGATGTTTCGGTCGATAGTGCGGAAAAGCGCGGCGTGCTCTACTGCCGCATTGTGCCGCCGATGACCGGGAAAGCGATTCATGTGATGTGCGTACATCTGGGCCTGCGTGAGGCGCACCGTCAGGCGCAGCTTGCGATGCTCGCCGAATGGGTGAATGAGCTACCGGACGGCGAACCGGTATTGGTAGCGGGTGATTTCAACGACTGGCGGCAAAAAGCTAATCATCCGTTAAAAGTGCTGGCCGGGCTGGATGAGATTTTTACCCGCGCCCACGGACGTCCGGCGCGCACGTTTCCGGTGCAATTTCCTCTACTACGACTGGACAGGATCTACGTCAAAAATGCCAGCGCCAGCGCGCCAACCGCGTTGCCGCTGCGGACATGGCGACACCTTTCTGATCATGCCCCTTTAAGTGCGGAGATTCATTTATGAAATGTAGCTGGCGCGAAGGCAATAAGATCCAGTTGCTGGAAAACGGCGAGCAATATTATCCCGCGGTGTTTAAGGCGATTGGCGAGGCACAAGAACGCATCATTCTTGAAACGTTTATCTGGTTTGAGGATGACGTCGGCAAACAGCTGCATGCGGCGCTATTGGCAGCAGCGCAACGCGGGGTAAAAGCGGAAGTCTTGCTGGATGGCTACGGTTCGCCGGATCTCAGCGATGAGTTTGTCAATGAACTGACGGCAGCTGGCGTGGTGTTCCGCTACTACGATCCCCGCCCTCGCCTTTTTGGTATGCGCACCAATGTGTTTCGCCGGATGCATCGCAAAATTGTGGTGATCGACGCGCGTATCGCCTTTATTGGCGGGCTGAATTACTCCGCCGAGCATATGTCCAGCTACGGCCCGGAGGCCAAACAGGATTACGCAGTACGCCTCGAAGGGCCGATTGTCGAAGATATTCTCCAGTTTGAGCTGGAAAACCTGCCAGGACAAAGCGCGGCGCGACGCTGGTGGCGACGTCATCATAAAGCGGAAGAGAACCGCCAGCCGGGAGAAGCGCAGGTATTGCTGGTCTGGCGCGATAACGAAGAACATCGCGATGATATCGAACGTCACTATCTGAAAATGCTCACTCAGGCGCGGCGGGAAGTGATTATCGCCAACGCCTACTTCTTCCCCGGCTATCGTTTTTTACACGCCTTGCGTAAAGCGGCACGACGCGGGGTGCGGATCAAACTGATCATTCAGGGCGAACCGGATATGCCGATTGTCAGAGTCGGCGCGCGTTTGCTGTATAACTATCTGGTTAAAGGTGGCGTTCAGGTGTTTGAGTACCGCCGCCGCCCGCTCCACGGCAAAGTGGCATTGATGGACGATCACTGGGCGACAGTAGGGTCCAGTAATCTCGATCCGCTCAGTTTGTCACTGAATCTCGAAGCAAATGTCATCATCCACGATCGTAATTTTAACCAGACGCTGCGCGATAATCTGAACGGCATTATCGCCGCAGATTGTCAGCAGGTCGATGAGACCATGCTGCCGAAACGCACCTGGTGGAACCTGACTAAAAGCGTGCTGGCGTTCCACTTTCTACGCCACTTCCCGGCGCTGGTGGGCTGGCTTCCGGCGCACACGCCACGTCTGGCGCAGGTTGATCCCCCCGCACAACCGACAATGGAAACGCAGGATCGGGTAGAAACTGAAAACACGGGGGTAAAACCCTGATGAGTAAATCACACCCGCGCTGGCGCTTAGCAAAGAAGATCCTCACCTGGCTGTTTTTTATCGCGGTGATTGTGTTGTTGGTGGTCTACGCCAAAAAAGTGGACTGGGAAGAGGTCTGGAAGGTCATCCGAGACTACAATCGCGTTGCACTGCTCAGTGCGGTCGGGCTGGTGGTCGTCAGCTATCTGATTTACGGTTGCTACGACCTGCTCGCCCGTTTCTACTGCGGTCACAAACTGGCGAAGCGCCAGGTGATGCTGGTGTCGTTTATCTGCTACGCCTTCAACCTGACACTCAGTACCTGGGTCGGCGGCATTGGTATGCGCTATCGTTTGTACTCCCGACTGGGGTTACCGGGCAGCACTATTACGCGGATTTTTTCGCTCAGTATTACCACCAACTGGCTAGGCTATATTTTGCTAGCGGGGGTTATCTTTACCGCAGGCGTGGTGGAGTTGCCGGATCACTGGTATGTCGATCAAACTACGCTGCGTATTCTCGGCATTGGCTTACTGATGATTATCGCGGTTTATTTGTGGTTTTGCGCTTTCGCGAAGCACCGCCATATGACCATCAAAGGGCAAAAGCTGGTGCTGCCTTCGTGGAAATTCGCCCTCGCCCAGATGCTGATTTCCAGCGTTAACTGGATGGTAATGGGAGCGATTATCTGGCTGTTACTTGGTCAAAGCGTAAGCTATTTCTTTGTACTGGGCGTGTTGCTGGTTAGTAGTATTGCTGGCGTCATCGTGCATATTCCGGCGGGAATTGGTGTGCTGGAAGCGGTGTTTATCGCGCTACTGGCTGGGGAGCATACCTCCAAAGGCACAATTATCGCCGCCCTGCTCGCTTACCGTGTGCTGTATTACTTTATCCCACTGCTGCTGGCGCTGATCTGTTACCTGTTGCTGGAAAGCCAGGCGAAGAAGCTACGGGCGAAAAATGAAGCGGCGATGTGAAGTATAGTTAAGTTCTTTAGTATGTGCATTTACGGCTAATGAAAAAACCGCGTATGCCTTTGCCAGACAAGCGTTATAGCTATAGCAGCAAGAATCCCAAAGAAACCGATAAAATAGTAATAGAGTGTTAATGCACCTATAAAAGCACAACGAACCGGACTCCATAATTCTTCACTATGGCTTTTTCCTGTCAGTTCAAGGAGCTTATTTCGTCCATGCGAGATAATGCCTGACCATAAGACAATCATTAAGCAACTTATTACCCAAATGGGTCGTTCACTCATTAATGTGGCATTCACGATGATTACCAGGGCCAACCCTGTCAACGTCATCATAATGATAAAACGATGAGAACCAGGATCAAATTTAAACAATAGACCTGCCAGCATACTGATTAAAAACATCGATCCCGCAGTGCTGAACACGACGATAATGGCAGATACAGGCGCTAAACTCGCAACGACAATCGCCACCAAAGAGATTAAAAACAAATATATTACGCCCGCGATGGCGGTATTTATCTTGTTGATATCTTTACTTAAGCCATACATAGAAAGTAATAATAATCCTATAGCAACATACATTTGCGGTGAATCATATTTTGTTGCCGTAATTTCGAGATACATAGCGCCCCAGGCCAGCCCTGCGGTTGCCACCAAACCCAAAGCGGTAATGAGCCATATGCCGTTTAATATCCTGGCTTCGTGCTGAAAATCTAATTTATTGCTATTTTGCGAGTATGATTCAATTCTTTTAGTTGTCCTTAGAAAAAAAACATTAATATTCACCATCAATAAATTTAAAACCACGCATACAAAATACTTTTGCATTTATGGATACAGAAAACGCTTCCGCTCGTCCATAAGGCATATTTTATACCTGGTACTTGTTAAGTGTCGTTTTTAATAAGAAAAAAAATCCCGACACATGGCCGGGATATTGATGATGAAAAAGAATTAACGGCGGTTGCCGAAGATCCGCAGCAACATCAGGAACAGGTTGATGAAATCCAGATACAAGGTTAACGCGCCAAGAATGGAATATTTGCGCAGGTTCGACGTGTCGCGAGTATCAATCTGCTCACCCATATTTTTCAGTTTCTGGGTGTCATACGCCGTCAATCCGACAAAGACAATCACACCGATGTAGGTGACTGCCCACATCAATGCTTCGCTTTTCAGCCAGAAGTTAACCAGCGATGCCAGCACAATGCCGATTAACGCCATAAACAGCATATTGCCAAAGCCGCTTAGATCGCGCTTCGTGGTGTAACCGTACAGGCTCATTGCGCCGAACATCCCGGCAGTAACGACGAAAGTACTGGCGATAGAAGCAGCGGTATAGACAATGAAAATACTGGAAAGCGTAAGACCCGTCAGCGCCGAATAAAGCATAAAGAGCATCGTCGTTACACCTGCGCTCAGCTTTTGAATCATCGCTGATAACACAATAACCAATGCTAATTGCGCGATGATCAGACCGATTAAAAAGACACGGTTAGTAAACAACAGCTCCATCACGGCCGCGGAATTAGCCGCATACCAGGCAACAAATGCTGTCAGCAACAAGCCAACGGTCATCCAGCCATAGACTTGCGCCATATAAGTTTGCAAGCCAGCCCGGGGTTGTACGATTGAATCAGAACGTGGGAATCTGTCCATGACTTTCTCCTGAAGATATAAGGAATATCTTAAGGATACTGCAAAATGATGAGGCTGTGCATCGACGCAGCGTAAACGGATGTACTGAGCGGTGAAATTGCCGGACGCAGCGGTGCCTTATCCGGCTAACAATAAACTACCAGCGTTTTGCCGCCTGCTGATCGCTCTCCCGAGCTTCGACCCAGCGGTCGCCTTCCGGCGTGGCTTCGCGCTTCCAGAACGGTGCGCGGGTTTTGAGATAATCCATAATAAACTGCCCTGCTTCAAACGCACTGCTGCGATGCGCACTGGTAACACCGACAAAAACAATTTCATCGCCTGGCCATAATTCACCAATGCGGTGAATTACCGTGACGCGCCCCAGCGGCCAGCGGTTACGCGCTTCATCAACGATTTCTGCCAGTGCTTTTTCTGTCATTCCCGGATAGTGTTCGAGGGTTAATGCTTTGACGCTGTCGCCCAGGTTATGGTTGCGCACCTTACCGGTAAAGGTGACTACCGCACCGTCTTCGTCACGCTCAGCCAGCCACGGGTACTCTTCTCCTACGCTGAACGGCTGCGGGCCGACAACAATTTTGGTTTCAGCCATCTTAACCTCCGGTTACCGGCGGGAAGAAAGCCACTTCGTCGCCGTCAGTCAGCGAATGGTCAAAACTCACCAGCGTCTGGTTGACAGCAGCCAGCAATTTGCCATCTTCCAGCGCCAGCGCCCAGCGATCGCTCTGCGCAGCCAGATGCTGGCGTAACGCTTCAACGGTTGGGAAATCCGCAGCCACTTCGGTTGCATCTGTTCCCACCAACTCGCGCACCTGGGCGAAGAAAAGAACGTTAATCATCCGCTTCCACCTTAAAGTCACCCGACTTGCCGCCGCTCTTTGCCAGCAAACGTACCGGACCAATCACCATATCTTTTTGCACCGCTTTGCACATGTCATAAATGGTCAGCGCCGCCACGGAGGCCGCGGTTAACGCTTCCATTTCGACACCGGTTTTCCCGGTCAGGCGGCATAAGGTTTCTATACGTACCCGATTGTGCTCCGGCTCGGCCTGTAAATTGACTTCAACTTTGCTGAGCATCAGCGGGTGACACAGCGGGATCAGATCCCAGGTGCGTTTTGCCGCCTGAATACCGGCGATACGCGCAGTGGCAAATACGTCGCCTTTGTGGTGGCGACCATCAATAATCATCGCCAGCGTCTCGCTGCGCATGGTGACAAAGGCTTCGGCGCGCGCTTCACGCACGGTTTCCGCTTTGGCGGAGACATCGACCATGTGCGCTTCGCCAGCGGCGTTGATATGGGTCAGTTGCGACATACTTATTTCTTCAAATGTGGATGGAAATTACACGGACGCGTACGGGCATCCAGCTGCGGCGCAATGATATTTTCCCATGCGGTACGGCACGCTTTGGTCGAACCCGGCATGGCGAAAATCAGCGTTTTGTTAGCGACGCCCGCTACCGCACGAGATTGCAACGTGGAAGTGCCAATCTCTTCGAACGACAACATCCGGAACACTTCACCAAAACCTTCAACTTCACGGTCGAACAACGGCAGCAGCGCTTCGGGAGCCTGATCTCCTTCCGTCAGGCCAGTACCACCCGTAATCAACACCACTTGTACATCGTCGCTGGCGATCCACGCAGAGACCTGAGCGCGAATAGCGTAGCGGTTTTCTTTCACAATGGCTTTATCGACAACGTGATGGCCCGCTTCTTGCGCCGAGTCGCGAAGATAGTGACCGGAGGTATCGTCTTCTTCACCGCGACGATTAGAAACCGTAAGAATAGCAATACGGGTCGGGATAAATTCAGTGCTTACCTGACTCATCTGATCTCTCCTTTTGACGTTTTAGCCACCAATGTACGATAAGTTTTGCGTAATACCGGTGTTATTTTGATGCAGGAAATGGGTCTGTTTTTTCTCCCGCAGCGCCGCTGAAATACGCGCTTCCAGCGCCTGTTGCTGGGTATCGTCTTCCAGCAGATCGCGCAGGTTAACGCCGCCTTCACCAAACAGGCAGAGATGGAGTTTACCAATGGAGGAAACGCGCAGGCGGTTGCAAGTGGCGCAGAAGTCTTTTTCATACGGCATGATAAGGCCAATCTCTCCGGCGTAATCCGGATGACAAAAGACTTGCGCGGGACCGTCGCTGCGTTGACGTAATTGGTGGATCCAGCCGCGACGCAGTAGCTCGTCACGCAGAACCTGACCAGAGATGTGATGCTTACGGAAGAGCTCGCTGCCCTCGCCCGTTTCCATCAGTTCGATGAAACGCAGCTGGATGGGACGATGCTGGATCCAGTTCAGAAAGGTGTCGAGCTGGTGATGATTAACATCACGCATCAGCACGGTATTGACTTTAACCTTCTCAAAACCGGCCTCAAATGCAGCATCGATTCCTGCCATGACCTGGTTGAATTTATCCTGCCCGGTAATGGCATGAAACTGGCGAGCGTCAAGGCTATCAACGCTGACGTTGATGCCAGTAAGTCCAGCATCGCGCCAGTTCGCCACATCGCGCTCCAGACGGTAACCATTGGTGGTGACCGCTATCTGGCGAATAGCGTCGTTTTCTCGCACAGCGGCGATGATATCGGTAAAGTCGCGGCGTAAAGATGGCTCACCACCTGTCAGACGGACTTTTTCGGTGCCCAGACTGGCGAAGGCGCGCGTAACCCGGCGAATTTCATCGACGGTCAGAAAGCCTTTATTGGTGACGCCGCTCGGCTTGTAACCATCCGGCAGACAGTAGGTGCAACGAAAGTTACACACATCAGTAATCGACAGGCGCAAGTAGTAAAACTTACGCGCAAATGCATCAGTCAGTTGTGAAGCCATGTACACCTTTCCAGATACGGGAGGCGAAGTCATTTCTTCCTTCGCCCTGGTGGCAATCTTTACGAGCATTGTCACGGCCAAAGCACCGTATCAGTTGACCCAGGTGCAGAGGCTAGAGTGTTTAGTGGTTAAGCCGATACTAGCGTGTAAATGAGATTTTTACCATCCACACTTTCGCTATGTAATCATGTATATAGCGTCATGATCGTGCTATTTCGCTACAGAATAAGGGAAAATGGCGGTTTTACTTTGATATACATCATCAGGGAGGCATAGCGTGCATCGTCCTTTAGAGGTAGAAGAAAATAGTTTGTATCCTCAATATTGGCAGGTTAATTGCTGTTTCCTCACAATTTGCGCTACTGTAGCGCGGATAATCTGACTCCAGGAAACTATATGCGCAATCGTACGCTGGCTGATCTTGATCGTGTCGTTGCTCTCGGCGGAGGGCATGGACTGGGACGCGTTCTCTCATCACTTTCGTCTTTGGGTTCTCGTTTAACGGGTATCGTCACCACCACCGATAACGGTGGCTCGACGGGGCGTATTCGCCGCTCAGAAGGCGGCATTGCCTGGGGCGATATGCGCAACTGCCTCAACCAGCTGATAACTGAACCCAGCGTCGCTTCCGCAATGTTTGAATATCGTTTCGGCGGTAATGGCGAACTTTCCGGGCACAACCTTGGAAACCTGATGTTAAAGGCACTGGATCACCTTAGCGTGCGACCTCTTGAAGCGATCAATCTGATTCGAAATCTGCTGAAAGTGGACGCACATTTGATTCCGATGTCGGAGCATCCTGTTGATCTGATGGCGATTGACGATCAGGGGCATGAAGTTTACGGCGAGGTCAATATCGACCAGTTAACTGCGCCGATTCAAGAGTTATTGTTAACGCCGAATGTACCCGCAACGCGTGAGGCGGTTCACGCTATCAGTGAAGCGGATCTCATCATTATTGGGCCTGGCAGTTTTTACACCAGCCTGATGCCAATTCTGCTGCTGAAGGAAATCGCACAGGCATTACGCCGCACGCCAGCGCCGATGGTCTATATCGGCAATCTGGGGCGTGAGTTAAGTTTACCTGCGGCTAATCTGAAGCTGGAAAGCAAGCTGGCAATTATGGAGCAGTATGTCGGTAAAAAGGTAATTGATGCGGTCATCGTCGGGCCAAAAGTGGATGTCTCGGCGGTGAAAGAGCGGATTGTGATTCAGGAAGTGCTGGAGGCCAGCGATATTCCGTATCGTCATGACCGCCAGTTGTTGCATAGCGCGCTGGAAAAGGCATTACAGGCTTTAGGTTAACACGAAGCCGGAAGAATATTCCGGCTTCGTCATCTTGTCACGACGCGGCAATAAACAGCTCACGCAACTGATGCAACTGGTCACGAATTTGCGCCGCTTCTTCGAACTCCAGATTCTGCGCGTGTTGCATCATCAACCCTTCCAGTTCATGGATCTTCTGCTGTAACGCTTTAGGCGACATATCCATCGGCACATTATCCGGCTCAACAATCGGGCGCGATTTTCCTCTGCCCTTCGCTTTGGTTTTGGCAATGTTCTGCCCCAGCGCCAGGATATCGACCACTTTCTTGTTCAAGCCTTGCGGCGTAATGCCGTGTTCCTCGTTGTACTTCTGCTGTTTCTCGCGGCGACGTTCGGTTTCGCCAATCGCTTTCGCCATTGATGGGGTGATCTTATCGCCGTAGAGAATCGCTTTACCGTTAACGTTACGTGCCGCACGACCAATGGTCTGGATCAACGAACGTTCGGAACGCAGGAAGCCTTCTTTGTCAGCGTCGAGGATCGCCACCAGCGAAACTTCCGGCATATCCAGACCTTCGCGCAGTAAGTTGATCCCTACCAATACGTCGAACTCACCCAGACGCAAGTCGCGGATAATCTCCATACGTTCGACGGTGTCGATATCTGAGTGAAGATAACGCACGCGCTCACCGTGTTCTTCGAGATATTCAGTGAGATCTTCCGCCATCCGCTTGGTCAGAGTTGTAACCAGTACGCGTTCGTTAATTGCCGCTCGCTGACGAATCTCCGATAGAAGATCATCCACCTGTGTCGCTACCGGACGCACTTCAATAATCGGGTCGAGTAAGCCTGTTGGACGCACAACCTGATCCACCACATCGCCACCGGATTTTTCCAGCTCGTAATTACCCGGCGTCGCCGAAACATAGATGGTTTGCGGCGCTAATGCTTCGAACTCTTCAAATTTCAGCGGGCGGTTATCCAGCGCTGATGGCAAGCGGAAGCCGTACTCCACCAGTGTCTCTTTACGCGCCCGGTCACCGCGATACATGCCGCCAATTTGTGGAATGGTGACGTGAGATTCATCGACCACCAGCAGCCCATCAGCAGGCAGGTAATCAAACAGCGTCGGCGGTGGCTCACCCGGTCCACGACCGGAGAGGAAGCGCGAGTAGTTCTCAATCCCCGAACAGTAGCCTAGCTCGTTCATCATCTCCAGATCAAACTGGGTACGCTGGGTCAGCCGCTGCTCTTCCAGCAGTTTGTTGTTTTCCAATAGCACTTTACGTCTGGCGGCCAGCTCTTCTTTGATCTCCTCCATCGCCTGGACGATGCGCTCGCGTGGCGTGACGTAGTGCGTTTTCGGGTAGATGGTAAAACGTGGAATAGTGGAAACAATCTGCCCGGTCAGCGGGTCAAATAACGACAATCGTTCCACCTCCTCGTCAAACAGCTCCACGCGAAGTGCAATGTCATCCGATTCTGCCGGGAAGATATCAATCACCTCGCCACGAACACGGAAAGTACCACGCTGGAATGCTTGATCATTACGAGCATATTGCAGCTCCGCCAGTCGGCGCAGGATCGCGCGCTGATCGATAATCATACCGACCGTGAGATGGAGCATCATCTTGAGATATAAATCAGGATCGCCCAGACCATAAATTGCGGAAACAGACGCCACCACAACCACATCACGCCGCTCCAGCATCGCTTTGGTGGCGGACAAACGCATCTGTTCGATATGTTCGTTTACCGAGGCATCTTTCTCAATGAAGGTGTCGGAACTCGGTACATAGGCCTCCGGCTGATAGTAGTCGTAGTAGGAAACGAAATATTCCACCGCGTTTTCCGGGAAGAATTCTTTCATTTCGCCATACAGCTGGGCCGCCAGCGTTTTGTTGGGCGCAAGTACCATGGTTGGGCGCTGAAGGTCAGCAATGACATTGGCAATGGTGAAGGTTTTCCCGGAGCCAGTCACGCCAAGTAACGTCTGGTGCGCCAGGCCATCTTCCAGCCCCTCTTCGAGACGTCGAATCGCCTCCGGCTGATCGCCAGAAGGTTTAAAAGCGGAATTCAGTTTGAACGGTTTACTCATGAGTCGCTACCTGAAGGAGTTGGGCGGGCAGGTATGTAATTTTACTCGTCGTACTTAATTATGCCAACAAATTATACTGGATAAAAAAACAGTTCATCACCATAATATTTCTGTTACAGCGTAAACTCCGCTGTCAATCATGAACAAGATTTACTCTGCGGCGAGATAAAACTCCGGCCTTACCGGGTTATCCCCAAAGCAACGGCTTTTTTAACATTTGTCAAGATGATTGATGACAGTTTTATGGCAAGAGATGCCTGTTCAGTGACTGCCATTGCAATTATCTAACCTGTTAAAAAATAAAAGATATTTCTTTGAGCCGTCTTTAACGCCAATTCGCGTGCAAGCCGCGTATTCTCTCGCTTGCCTCGTGTTTTCTAACTCTAATACACATGGTTATCCACAGGAATAGTGGATAACTGTCTGCAGCCCCTATCCCCCGCCGCCTGGGCAATTCCCACATTCACCGCATGATGCGGAGGTAAAATTTTTTTCGTGATTTTTTTAGAATTTAATTGGTTAAATTGCAGTCAATCGGAGACACGATCTCGCTCGCAATTTAACCAATTACAGGATGACTACATTAAGGCAAGATTGATGTACTTTCCGGTTGCCGCATTTTCTGGATTTTCTGCAAGCCAGGGAATTTCGCCCAGCAGCGGCGCGGGAATCATGCGGGTGAGCGTGGTCATATATTCAGCGTGACGTTTTCCCGGAGGCGTGACATCGTTCGCCACCCACCCCGCCAGAGTCAGTCCGGCGTGTAGTATTGCCTGCGCAGTCAACATCGCGTGATTAATACAGCCGAGTTTCACACCAACTACCAGTATCACCGGCAGTTGTTCCTGTGTTACCCAATCCGCAAAAGTGAAAGTGTCAGAAAGCGGCGTAAACCAGCCGCCAGCACCTTCCACTAACACCCAGTCAGCCTGTTGTTCAAGCGCGCGTAATCCGGCACTCATTACCAATGATTCTATCGGCCTGCCCTCTTGCGCGCTGATGATGTGCGGCGAGGTGGGTTCTGCGAAGGTGTAAGGATTTACCGTTGCGTAATCCAGCTGCAGGCTACTGTTGCGCTGTAACGCCAGCGCGTCACTATTACGTAAGCCTTTCGGGGTCTTTTCGCTGCCAGAGGCCACCGGTTTATAACCTGCCGTCCGGTAGCCTGCTGCCTTTGCGGCTTGTAAAAGCGCACAGCTGGCGACAGTTTTCCCCACTTCGGTATCCGTTCCGGTGACAAAATAACATTTACTCACGAGCAATCACTCCCAAAAAAAGATGATACGTCAGAGGATATCGCCCCTGTTGTTGCGGCCAGGCCAGTTGCAATCGCTGCAACTGCGAACGCGTTAATATTCGCGGGTCACGCCCTTCATGAAGATGGGTGGCACCGATGCCTTTCAGCGAACGCATGGCACTGAGCGCATCATCAAACCACAGCGTGATGGGCTGAATATAATGTTGATAATGCACGGCGTTTAGCGACTGTTCGATTTCATCTGGTGGTAAAAAGCGATTAGCATGCGGGCGCTCGTCCACCGCCTGCCACGCCTGATGCAGTTCGGGTAACGATCCCTGCACCAGCGTGGTAAACGCGACCACGCCTCCGGGGCGCACCACCCGATACAGCTCGCGGAGTGCCATGGATAAATTACCGCACCACTGCACCGCGAGATTGCTCCATGCAAGATCGAACGTCGCAGTCGCTAACGGCAGGGATTCGATATCTCCCGCCAGATAATGGTCTGCGGCATCCTTCTGGCGTGCCTGAACAAGCATTGGCGGCGAGAGATCTAACGCAGTCACCTGCGCGTGACGCTCTCGCCAGCGGCGGCTCATCCAGCCTGGTCCACAACCCGCATCCAGTACGTGGGTGTATTTACGCTGTGGGAGCATTGCCAGTAAGGCGTCAGCACTCTGGCGCTGTAGATCGGCGTGTTGCTCATAGTGTGCGGCTGCCCGTCCAAATGCCGCAGCAATGGCTTGTTTATTAACCATTGCCATGCAGCACCTCCAGCAGACGGTCGATATCCTGCATTTCATGCGCTGCTGTTAGCGTTAAGCGCAATCGCGCAGTACCAGCGGGTACGGTTGGTGGGCGAATTGCCGTGACCCAACAGCCTTGCTGGCGCAGTTTTTCTGCCAGTTGTAACGCACGGCTGTTATCACCGACGATCAATGGCTGGATGGCGCTCCATGAATCAGCAAGCGTAAACGGCAAATCCTGCACTCCGGCACGAAAACGCGTTATGAGTGCCGCCAGTTTTTCGCGCCGTGCACCCCCCTCATCACTGCGAATGACCGCCAGCGACGCACGTAATGCCTGCGCCTGAGCGGGCGGCATACTGGTGCTGTAGATAAGATGGCGAGCGAATTGCAGCAGATAATCCGCCACGGTATCGGAGCAAAGCACCGCTGCCCCGCCGACGCCAAATCCTTTGCCAAACGTCACCACCAGCAATTCTGGTTTTACCTTTTGCAGCCAGCAACTGCCGCGCCCCTGCTCCCCGATAACGCCCGTGCCGTGGGCGTCATCGACCATCAACCAGCCATCGTGCTGTTGCGTTACCTGCTGGATTTCCTCCAGTGGCGCACTATCGCCGTCCATGCTGAACACGCCTTCTGTCACTACCAGTTGCTGCCCCGGACAGGGGGAAGCAAGCAGTCGCGCCAGATGAGTGACATCGTTATGAGCAAAACGGCGAAGCGGCGACGGGCTTAAACTTGCAGCCTCCAGCAATGAGGCATGGCTAAGCCGGTCGGCAACAATACGGTCCTCTTTCGCCATCATCGCGGCAATGACTGCCTGATTAGCAGCAAAACCAGAGATAAACAGCAGTGCCCGCGAATAGCCCAGCCACTCGGCCAGTTCTTCTTCCAGCGCCTGATGCGCCACGCTATAACCGCTGACGTGACCGGAGCCGCCGCTACCGATGCCAAATTGCTCCGCACCCTGCTTCCAGGCACGGATAATTTGCGGATGATGGCTTAAACCTAAATAATCGTTACTGGAAAAGTTCAGATACTGGCGATCATCCACCACCAGCCAGCGTCCGGCTCCTTGCGCCACCGGATAACGGCGACGCAGGGCATCGGCAGCACGCCGCGCATCGAGCGCCGCGTTGATTTTCTCCTGCCAGCTCATAGTGCTGCCGCGTTGTAATATTCGTCAGTGTCCGGGGTCATCAGCGCCTGCTCCAGACGCTGCTGTTGTTCGTTATCGCCCGCCAGCACGGCAGTTTGCTGCGGATTTAGCCCCAGTTTGCGGAACAGTTGCAGGTCTTTATCTTCTTCCGGATTCGGCGTGGTCAGCAGTTTGCAACCGTAGAAAATCGAGTTTGCGCCAGCCATAAAGCACATCGCCTGAGTCTGTTCGTTCATCTGCTCGCGTCCGGCAGAAAGGCGTACGTAAGAGGTCGGCATCATGATCCGCGCAACGGCAATGGTGCGAATAAAATCAAAGGCATCGACATCATCGTTATCCGCCAGCGGCGTGCCTTTCACCTTCACCAGCATGTTGATTGGTACGCTTTCCGGCGGCGTTGGCAGGTTTGCCAGTTGCAGCAATAATCCGGCGCGATCTTTTACTGTTTCGCCTAAGCCCACAATGCCGCCTGAACAGACTTTGATCCCGGCGTCGCGCACTTTTTCCAGCGTATCGAGGCGTTCCTGATAGGTACGCGTGGTGATGATATTGCCGTAAAACTCCGGCGAGGTGTCGAGGTTGTGGTTGTAGTAATCCAGCCCGGCATTCGCCAGGCGCTGCGCCTGAGATTCACTCAACGTGCCCAGCGTCATACACGCCTCCAGCCCCATCGCTTTTACCCCCTGCACCATTTGTTCCAGGTACGGCATATCGCGTTCGTGGGGATTCTTCCACGCCGCGCCCATACAGAAACGCGTCGATCCCGCCGCTTTCGCTTTGCGCGCCGACTCCAGCACCTGTTCAACTTCCATCAACCGCTCGGCTTCCAGCCCGGTTTTGTAGCGCGAGCTTTGCGGGCAATATTTGCAATCTTCCGGACAAGCTCCGGTCTTAATCGACAGCAAAGTGCTGACCTGCACCTGACGAGGATCGAAATGCTGACGATGCACCTGCTGCGCTTCAAACAGCAGATCCAGCAACGGTTTTTCAAATAATTCTATGACTTGCGACAATGTCCAGCGTGGGCGGTGAGCCATGGGGCTTCTCCAAAACGTGTTTTTTGTTGTTAATTCGGTGTAGACTCGTAAACCTAAATCTTTTCAATTTGGTTTACAAGTCGATTATGACAACGGACGATCTTGCCTTTGACCAACGCCATATCTGGCACCCATACACATCCATGACCTCCCCGCTGCCGGTTTATCCGGTGGCAAGCGCCGAAGGTTGCGAGCTAATTTTGTCTGACGGCAGACGCCTGGTTGACGGTATGTCGTCCTGGTGGGCGGCGATCCACGGTTACAATCACCCGCAGCTTAATGCGGCGATGAAGTCGCAAATTGATGCTATGTCGCATGTGATGTTTGGCGGTATCACCCATGCGCCCGCCATTGAGCTGTGCCGCAAATTGGTGGCAATGACGCCGCAACCGCTGGAGTGCGTTTTTCTCGCGGACTCCGGCTCCGTAGCGGTAGAAGTGGCGATGAAAATGGCGTTGCAGTACTGGCAGGCCAAAGGCGAAGCGCGCCAGCGTTTTCTAACCTTCCGCAATGGTTATCATGGCGATACCTTTGGCGCGATGTCGGTGTGCGATCCGGACAACTCAATGCACAACCTGTGGAAAGGCTATCTGCCAGAAAACCTGTTTGCTCCCGCCCCGCAAAGCCGCATGGATGGCGAATGGGATGAGCGCGATATGGTGGGCTTTGCCCGCCTGATGGCAGCGCATCGTCATGAAATCGCGGCGGTGATCATTGAACCGATTGTCCAGGGCGCAGGCGGGATGCGCATGTACCATCCGGAATGGTTAAAACGAATCCGCAAAATGTGCGATCGCGAAGGTATCTTGCTGATTGCCGACGAGATCGCCACCGGATTTGGTCGTACCGGCAAACTGTTTGCCTGTGAACATGCAGAAATCGCGCCGGATATTTTGTGTCTCGGTAAAGCCTTAACCGGCGGCACAATGACCCTTTCCGCCACGCTCACCACGCGTGAGGTTGCGGAAACCATCAGTAACGGCGAAGCCGGCTGCTTTATGCATGGGCCAACTTTTATGGGCAATCCGCTGGCCTGCGCAGCAGCAAACGCCAGCCTGGCGATTCTCGAATCTGGCGACTGGCAGCATCAGGTGGCGGCTATTGAAGGGCAGCTACGCGAGCAACTTGCCCCCGCCTGTGACGCCGAAATGGTTGCCGATGTGCGCGTACTGGGGGCAATCGGCGTGGTCGAAACCACTCGTCCGGTGAATATGGCAGCGCTGCAAAAATTCTTTGTCGAACAGGGTGTCTGGATCCGGCCTTTTGGCAAACTGATTTACCTGATGCCGCCCTATATTATTCTCCCGCAACAGTTGCAGCGTCTGACCGCAGCGGTTAATCGTGCGGTGCAGGATGAAACATTTTTTTGCCAATAACGGGAAGTCAGCGTGAGGGTTTCTGGCTACACTTTCTGCAAACAAGAAAGGAGGGTTCATGAAACTCATCAGTAACGATCTGCGCGATGGCGATAAGCTACCGCATCGTCATGTCTTTAACGGCATGGGTTACGATGGCGATAATATTTCGCCGCATCTGGCGTGGGATGATGTTCCTGCGGGAACGAAAAGTTTTGTTGTCACCTGCTACGACCCGGACGCGCCAACCGGCTCCGGCTGGTGGCACTGGGTAGTTGTTAATTTACCCGCTGATACCCGCGTATTACCGCAAGGGTTTGGCTCTGGTCTGGTAGCTATGCCAGACGGCGTTTTGCAGACGCGTACCGACTTTGGTAAAACCGGGTACGATGGCGCAGCGCCGCCGAAAGGCGAAACCCATCGCTACATTTTTACCGTTCACGCGCTGGATGTAGAACGTATTGATGTCGATGAAGGTGCCAGCGGCGCGATGGTCGGGTTTAACGTTCATTTTCACTCTCTGGCGAGTGCCTCAATTACTGCGATGTTTAGTTAATCACTCTGCCAGATGGCGCAATGCCATCTGGTATCACTTAAAGGTATTAAAAACAACTTTTTGTCTTTTTACCTTCCCGTTTCGCTCAAGTTAGTATAAAAAAGCAGGCTTCAACGGATTCATTTTTCTATTTCATAGCCCGGAGCAACCTGTGAACACATTTTCAGTTTCCCGTCTGGCGCTGGCATTGGCTTTTGGCGTGACGCTGACCGCCTGTAGCTCAACACCGCCCGATCAACGTCCTTCTGATCAAACCGCGCCTGGTACCTCTTCTCGCCCGATTCTGTCGGCAAAAGAAGCGCAGAATTTCGATGCTCAACACTATTTTGCATCCCTGACACCAGGTGCGGCAGCGTGGAATCCTTCCCCGATTACCCTGCCTGCGCAACCTGACTTTGTTGTCGGCCCGGCGGGTACTCAAGGTGTAACGCATACCACGATTCAGGCGGCGGTAGATGCGGCAATTATCAAGCGTACCAACAAGCGCCAGTATATTGCCGTGATGCCTGGTGAGTATCAGGGAACGGTGTATGTCCCTGCCGCTCCGGGTGGAATTACTCTGTACGGTACAGGTGAAAAACCGATTGATGTGAAGATTGGGCTTTCCCTTGATGGTGGCATGAGCCCTGCCGACTGGCGTCACGACGTCAACCCGCGCGGCAAATATATGCCAGGTAAACCGGCGTGGTATATGTACGATAGCTGCCAGAGTAAACGCAGCGACAGTATCGGTGTTCTCTGCTCTGCGGTCTTCTGGTCACAAAACAATGGCCTGCAACTGCAAAACCTGACCATCGAAAACACGCTGGGCGATAGCGTAGATGCGGGTAACCATCCGGCGGTGGCACTGCGTACTGATGGCGACAAAGTGCAGATCAATAACGTCAACATTCTCGGTCGTCAGAACACCTTCTTTGTCACCAACAGCGGTGTGCAGAACCGTCTGGAAACGAATCGCCAGCCGCGTACGCTGGTGACCAACAGCTATATTGAAGGGGATGTGGATATCGTTTCTGGTCGCGGCGCAGTGGTGTTCGATAACACCGAATTCCGCGTGGTGAACTCCCGTACCCAGCAAGAAGCGTATGTGTTTGCACCGGCTACGCTGTCCAACATTTACTACGGTTTCCTCGCCGTAAACAGCCGTTTCAATGCTTCCGGTGATGGCGTGGCGCAACTGGGCCGCTCGCTGGATGTTGATGCCAATACCAACGGTCAGGTAGTGATCCGTGATAGCGCCATCAACGAAGGTTTTAACACAGCCAAACCGTGGGCTGATGCGGTGATCTCTAATCGTCCGTTTGCGGGTAACACCGGCAGCGTTGATGATAACGACGAAGTACAGCGCAATCTGAATGACACTAACTACAACCGCATGTGGGAATACAATAACCGCGGCGTGGGTAGCAAAGTGGTTGCAGAGGCGAAGAAGTAGGAGCTGTTAACTATGTGCCGGATGCGGCGTAAACGCCTTATCCGGCCTACAGTTCGATACGATTTGTCGGTCGGATAAGATGCGCCAGCATCGCATCCGACAATAAGTGCCGGATGCGACCTACATTCACATGGCGCTTTTTACATCTGACGGTTTTTATTGAAGTTAATCAAACTACCCGCCTTGATAATCTCGCGTTCTTCGGCAGTCAGACTTTCCATATAGAGCGTGATTTCCGTTACCGGTGCATCTTCATGGATCACATAACCTTTAAACGTCGTTCCAGGATTATCCAGCGCCGCTTTAATGCCAGGGATGTAAATGTAATCCCCCACTTCAAAGGTTGGCGCTTCCGCCATCTGCAGCGGTAACATCCCCCAGTTGATGACGTTAGAACGATAGCGTTTAGTCGCGTACTCCTCGGCAATATTCGCCAGACCGCCAATCACACGCTGACAACTCGCCGCCTGTTCACGCGCAGAACCATCGCCTGGTTTCACCGCATAGACCATGCTGCCAATTTCAGTTTGCAGCGGATCAACATGTTCCTGACCAGCAATCTGCTTAATGCGCGCAAACACCTCTGCCATCTCGCTGACATTCCCCGCCAGACGCTGATTTTCCAGCTCAGCAGTCGCTTTACTTCTGCCAACATAACCTGGATCGCGGCGTGACAGGGTAAACTCCGCCAGACCAATCGGATTTGAACGATAAGAAGAGGTTTCACCGGAAGGAATCAGTTCGTCGGTGGTGGTCACTTCGTCGAGGATCTTCGAGCACACTTTGAGGACGATATTGTCAGTCAGCGCACCCAATTCCGGCCAGTCTTTAATGTTCGGTCCGTAAATCAGCGGTTGCTGGGTCGCCCCTTTCACAAAGCCTTGATAGACGCGATTTTTATACGGCGTTACATCGAAGGCGTACTCCGGCACGTTGTCCCAGCAATCGAGTTCGCTGGCAGAGGTTAAATAGCCACCGTTTGCCGCAGTCGCAGCGATAGAACGAGCGTCCATCAACGCCACCGCTGACATCTGCCCATTAGCTGGCTTAGAGCCTTCGCGGTTCGGGAAGTTACGCGTGGTGTGGCGAATACTCAAACCGTTGTTGATTGGCGTATCGCCCGCGCCAAAGCATGGGCCGCAGAACGCGGTTCTGATGATTGCGCCTGCGCCAATCAAATCTGCGACCACACCTTTTTTGGCGAGATCCATAAACACCGGCTGTGATGACGGGTAAACCGCTAACGAGAAGGTGTCATTGCCGCAGGATTGACCGCGCAGCGCATTCGCCGCCGCGATGACGTTTTCATAGTTACCGCCAGAACAGCCCGCGATAATCCCCTGCTGCACTTTCAGGCGACCATTTTCCACTTTATCCAGCAGCGAGAGTTTGGCTTTACCGTGCGCCACGCGTTCGGACTCAATTTCAATCTCACGCAGAATGTCGGTCAGGTTCTGGTTCAGCGTGTCGATTTCATACACGTTGCTCGGGTGGAATGGCAGCGCAATCATTGGTTTGATGGCGCTTAAATCAACGCTGATGCAGCCATCGTAGTACGCCATTGGTTGAGGGTTAAGTTGGCAGTAATCCTGGCCGCGACCGTGCAGCGCCAGCCAGTTATGGACTTCTTCATCGGTTTGCCAGACAGAACTTAAACAGGTCGTTTCAGTGGTCATCACGTCAACGCTGTTACGGAAATCGGTAGAGAGCGCTGCAACACCGGGACCTACGAACTCCATCACTTTGTTTTTGACGTAACCGTTTTTGAACACGGCACCGATGATAGCCAGCGCCACATCCTGCGGCCCCACATACGGTGCAGGTTTTCCGGTCAGATGCACCGCAACCACGCCCGGATAGTCGATATCCCAGGTGTCATTAAGCAGTTGTTTTACCAGCTCGCCGCCGCCCTCACCGACTGCCATTGTCCCTAATGCGCCGTAACGGGTGTGGCTGTCTGATCCGAGGATCATTTTGCCGCCGCCAGCCATCATTTCACGCATATATTGATGGATGACCGCAATATGCGGTGGCACAAAAATACCGCCATAACGCTGGGCCGCCGATAAACCAAAAATATGGTCATCGCCGTTAATGGTGCCGCCGACGGCGCAGAGTGAGTTATGGCAGTTGGTCAGCACATACGGCAGCGGGAAACGTTCCATACCGGACGCTTTAGCGGTCTGTACAATACCAACAAAGGTAATATCGTGAGAGGCTAATGAATCAAACTTAATTTTAAGTTTATCCATATTTCCGGACGTATTATGAGAAGAGAGAATAGACCAGGCAATAGTGCCTTTTTTGGCTTCTTCTTTTTTAATTTCGCCGGTGAAATGTTCTTCGGCAATTATTTCGTTATTACTGGCGAGAAACACGCCTTTTTCAGATAACTTGATCATCAAATGCTCCAGATATCTGCGCACCGGAAAGTGCGCAGAAAGATAATAAATGGATATACTCTAAATAATTCGAGTTGCAGGAAGGCGACAAGCGAGTGAATCCCCAGTCACTTACATAAGTAAGTGACTGGGGTGAGCGAACGCAGACGCAGCACATGCAACTTGAAGTATGACGAGTATATTTACAGCATGTTCCAGCCGATCAGCATATTCCACCACCACACGCCGAGGGTGATATGCACCAGGAAGGTTAATATCGTCAGTACCGCACCGACCAACCACCAGGATTTAATATCGTTGTAACCCACGCCAAAGATGACCGGACCTGCCGCGCCGCCATAGTGAGTAACCATGCCGCCATAGGAGTTAGAGAACAACAGTGCCAGCGCGGTTAACATTAACGGTGCGCCGGAGACATTCGCCAGCATGGCAAATACCGGTAACATGGCAACGATATAGGCACTACCAGAAGCGAAGAAATAACGCACGATGATGCTGAGGAAAATAATAACGAAGAAAGCAACGTTACCGTGACCATCAAATGCCAGGTTATTTTTAAAGACTTCAGCTAACCATTCGAAGAATTTAACTTTCGATAATAAGGAGCTTAAGCCGATAATACCGCCGTACCAGATTAAGGTATTCCAGCCGCCTTTATTTTTAACCACGTCTTCCCAGGTAACGATACCCAGCAGCAGCATAGTTGCCATAACAACGATTGCCACGGTGGATTCATCAACCCCCAGAGACTTACTGAAAATCCAGCCCAGCAGCGCCAGCACAAAGACACCGAGCAGCATTTTTTCGCGGATTTTCATCGGTCCCAGTTCGGCAAGGCCCGCTTTAGCGATGGTTTTGTTATCCACCTTCTTAATTTCTGGTGGATACATGGTGTAAATCACCAGCGGGGTGACCAGCAGCATAATGATGCCCGGCAATCCGGCGGCTAGCGCCCATCCACCCCAGCTAATTTGCAGGTGCAGAATGTCGTTGATCATTTTCAGCGCCAGAATGTTCCCCGCCATTGCGGTAAAGAACATATAGCTGGTGGTTTTGGTGACCATGTAAATGGACATCATCAGGTAATGTCCAACACGACGCGGACTTTTTTCCGGTTCTGATCCCAAAGCCACTGCCACGCTGTTGATGATCGGTAACACGATGCCGCCCGCACGCGCGGTGTTAGACGGTGTTGCCGGAGCCAGTACCAGATCGAGAAATACCGTAACGTAACCCAGACCCAGGGTAGTGCTACCAATTTTACCAATCAGCAGATAGGCAATACGTTTACCTAAGCCTGTGGTTACAAACGCGGCGCTTAAAGTAAACGCAGAAAACACCAGCCAGGTGGTACCGGAAGAGTAACCGCTTAATACAGCGGTGGTTTTAAATTCCCCACCTGATAAGTTACCCACCACTACCATCGATGCGGCGACGGCAATTAACAGTACGACAGGTTCCGGGAAAGGCTTGATAACCAGCCCCACAATGGCCGCCAGGTAAATACCAAAAAGCACCCACGCCAGTTCGCTTAATCCTGCCGGAGCTGGCATAAAGCCAATAATACATGGGATTGCTAATATCAGAATTAGCTTCCATAACGATTTCTTATTCATTTAATATCCTGTTCTTTCTGTATGACTCATACAGAATTCCTTTATTGATTGTCATTATTACGACAACAAAATTTTTCAGGGAAGATAAACTTCACCGGAAAATATTTTTCTGGTCGTCCGAATAACAGATGCGCGTAACGTCGTGGCATCCTGACCTTCATTACTTAAATGAACGTCGAGCGCACCACTGGGGTGTTCAATATTGATATTGCCGTATCCTACAGAAGGGACGATTTGTCGGGTGACGGTACCTTCCAATGCACAACTACTGGAAATAGCAATAGCACCGGTTATCGCCAAAGCGCGATGGCAAGAATGCGGCATAAAATAACGCACATTAATTGCCCCGCCTTTCTGCGCTGGAGAAATAAGTACAGGTTTAGGGATAACCATATTACTGACATCGCCTAAGCCCATTGCTTTACCCGCTTGTAGACGGATAGATTCAATGCGGGCTAATAATGCTTTGTCGGCATCCAGCTCTGCCGGTAATTCATAGCCTGTTTTTCCCAGATATTCAGCAGGAATAATGACAACTGGCATCGCCATATCGATACAGGTCACCGGGACATCGTCAAAATAATCAATCTGATTATCCGTCGGGAAGACTTTTCCGGTTTTCGTTCCGGCGGCATTCAGGAAAGTGAGCGCAACCGGTGCGGCAGTACCCGGTACGCCGTCAATTCTGGCGCTACCCTCGTACTCGACAACACCATTTGGCGTTTGCACATCAGCTTCGATGAACGTACCCGTATTGACGTTGCGGATACGTACGCGGGTAACTGGCGAAGTCGCTGCAATCAAACCATTTTCAATGGCGAATGCCCCAACGCCAGACAGCATATTGCCGCAGTTAGGCGTGGTATCGACACGTTGCTCATGGACGATAACTTGAGCAAACAGATAATCGACATCTGCACGCGGATCGCTGGAGCGGCTAATAATGGCGACTTTACTGGTCAGCGGATTACCGCCGCCAATACCGTCAATTTCCAGATCGTTACCGGAACCCATAATTGCCATCAATATTTTATCGCGCTGCGTTTGATCTTCGGGTAGATGTTCCGCTAACAGGAACGCGCCCCTCGAGGTTCCACCTCGCATCATCACGCAGGGTATTTTTTTCATAATAATGCCCTCAATTTAAAAACATAACTTATTGCGATATGGTTACATTAAGGGCAAAGCATCTCTAATGACTTTAGCTCAACGATTAATAACATTTTTTCATTAATTTAAGTTGGCTAAATGCAGTTAAAATTTTTAACTGCCAGTCACCCAAAATCGTCGCTTCCATTTTCCGGAGTAATAATGAAGCATGAATTATCAAGTATGAAGGCATTTGTCATACTGGCAGAGTCCAGTTCATTTAACAATGCTGCTAAATTACTCAATATTACGCAACCTGCATTAACGCGAAGAATAAAAAAGATGGAGGAAGATTTACACATTCAACTATTTGAGCGTACAACTCGCAAGGTTACATTAACAAAAGCAGGAAAAAGGTTGCTCCCGGAGGCGCGGGAATTAATAAAAAAATTCGATGAAACGCTTTTTAGTATTCGCGACATGAATGCTTATCATCGAGGTATGGTGACGTTAGCGTGTATTCCGACCGCGGTATTTTATTTTTTACCATTGGCAATCGGTAAATTTAATGAGCTGTATCCCAATATTAAAGTGCGGATTCTGGAACAAGGCACGAATAATTGCATGGAATCGGTGCTGTGTAACGAATCAGACTTTGGCATAAACATGAACAACGTCACAAATTCATCCATTGATTTTACCCCACTGGTCAACGAGCCGTTCGTGCTGGCCTGTCGGCGTGACCATCCATTGGCCAAAAAGCAGCTTGTAGAATGGCAGGAGTTAGTGGGTTACAAAATGATTGGCGTACGCTCCTCCAGCGGCAACCGACTGTTGATAGAACAACAGCTAGCCGACAAGCCCTGGAAGCTGGACTGGTTTTACGAAGTGCGTCATCTTTCGACGTCATTAGGGCTGGTGGAGGCGGGACTGGGGATTTCGGCGCTTCCTGGTCTGGCAATGCCCCATGCGCCCTATTCTTCGATTATTGGTATCCCACTGGTGGAACCCGTTATACGTCGGACATTGGGGATTATTCGCCGCAAAGATGCCGTGCTTTCTCCGGCAGCTGAACGCTTTTTTGCCTTGCTGATTAATTTGTGGACTGACGATAAAGACAATTTGTGGACCAATATCGTCGAACGCCAGAGACATGCGTTACAGGAGATAGGTTAATACACCGGCGCAGGAGAGACTGCGCCGGTTAAATCAGCGGTTAGTGCGCGTTAACCACTACCCACATTGGTCCCTGCCCAACCGCATAGCGGCCTTTTTCATGCAGTAGCCCCTGCTCGCCAACAATTTCGTATACCGAGATGTGGTGAGATTTTTGCCCAGCGGCAATCAGATACTTGCCGCTGTGATCAACATTGAAGCCGCGCGGCTGGGTTTCCGTTGGCTGGAAGCCTTCTTTACTCAACACGCTGCCATCTTCCGAAACGCTGAAAACAGTAATCAGACTGGCGGTACGGTCGCAGGCGTATAAATGACGACCATCCGGGGTGATATGAATATCAGCCGCCCAACGGGTGTCGGAGAAGTTTTCCGGCATCATATCCAGCGTCTGGACACATTCGATATTGCCGTGCGGATCTTTCAGTTCCCAGACATCCACTGAGCTGTTTAACTCATTGACGCAATAGGCATATTGTTCGTTTGGATGGAATACCATATGACGCGGGCCGGCCCCTTCAACGGTAGTCACTTCCGCAGGATCCTGCGCCACCAGATGACCATCATCGCTGACCGTAAACAGGCAAATGCGATCCTGCTTTAATGCCGGAACCCACAACGTACGGTTGTCCGGTGAGATATTGGCGGAATGGCAACCGTCCAGCCCCTCGACCACATCGACGACGCCCACTGGCAGGCCATCTTCCAGACGCGTTACGCTCACGTTACCCGCATTGTAAGAACCGACAAAGACAAACTGCCCCTGGTGATCGGTGGAAATATGCGTCGGGCTACCCGGCAGCGCAGACTCTGCAGCAAAGGTCAGCGCGCCATCGTCCGGGGCGATACGATAGGCCAGGACGCGAAACTCAGGGCGAACACCAACATAGAGATAGCGTTTGTCCGGGCTGACCACCATCGGCTGCACCTGCCCCGGCACATCGACAACCTGTGTCAGCGTCAGTGCGCCTTCATGATTCAGGTTCCAGACGTGAATTTGCTGGCTCTCAGGGCTGGCGATATAAACTGTTTGCTTCATGAATGCTCCTTTGCATTTAGCAACTGACTGTAACAGCTAAAATTAGTCGCTTTTGGCGGTGAATGCTGAATTAAAACGCAGAATTTTGTCCGATAGTGGTATCGGTGTACCATTCGCGCAGACGAAAATTCTTAACCTTAATCTGGAATACGCCATGACCACACGCGTGATTGCTCTCGACTTAGACGGCACCTTATTGACCCCGAAAAAGACCCTGCTTCCTTCATCGATAGAAGCCCTGGCCCGCGCTCGCGAAGCAGGCTATCGATTAATCATCGTCACAGGTCGCCATCACGTCGCTATTCATCCTTTTTATCAGGCGCTGGCGCTGGATACACCTGCTATTTGCTGTAACGGCACCTATTTGTATGATTATCATGCAAAAACCGTACTAGAAGCGGACCCAATGCCTGTTAACAAAGCCCTGCAACTCATTGAGATGCTGAATGAACACCACATTCACGGTCTGATGTATGTGGATGATGCGATGGTTTATGAGCACCCGACCGGACATGTCATTCGCACGTCTAACTGGGCGCAAACCCTGCCGCCGGAACAGCGTCCGACTTTCACACAAGTCGCTTCTCTGGCTGAAACGGCGCAACAAGTTAACGCCGTATGGAAGTTCGCCCTGACGCACGATGACCTGCCGCAATTGCAGAATTTTGGTAAGCATGTCGAACATGAACTGGGACTGGAGTGTGAATGGTCCTGGCACGATCAGGTTGATATTGCACGCGGCGGCAACAGCAAAGGTAAACGTTTGACGAAATGGGTTGAGGCGCAAGGCTGGTCGATGGAAAACGTCGTGGCCTTCGGCGATAACTTCAATGATATTAGTATGCTGGAAGCCGCTGGTACAGGCGTGGCGATGGGCAACGCCGATGACGCAGTAAAAGCGCGCGCCAACATTGTGATTGGTGATAACACCACCGACAGCATTGCCCAGTTCATTTATAGCCACCTGATTTAATCAGGCGGTTATCGACACACTTTTAATTTGCGCATACAGCCACAGGCCAGGTTTGATCGCCAGTTCATCCCTGGCCCACGGGCTGATACGCGCCCACAGCGTTTTACCGCCGACTTCCAGCTCCACTTCCACCTGGCCGTTGTCGTCATAACTATTAACAACTTTTGCCCGCAATACGTTACGAATACTGGTTTGCTGTGGCGGTTGTAAAACCAGCGAGACATCGGAAGCCTGAATGCGGATACGTAGCGCAGCTTGCAGCGGTTCGTCCAGCTTATTGACCCACAAATGCTGATCGCCCAGCGCCAGCGCGGTCATCGCGTAATGCGGATGATGCTCAAGTACTGTCACTTTCAGAATGCTACTTTGTTGCTCTTTCGGTAGCCACGGATTCATCACGCTACTACCCCAGACTTCTTCCAGCGCGCCAAAGGCTTTCACCTGACCGTTTTCCAGTACCATCACTCTGTCTGCCAGATGGAGGATCTCATCCAGCGAATGGCTGACATACAACATCGGAATGTTGATTTCCCGCGTCAGACGTTGCAGATAAGGCAACAGTTCGCGTTTACGCGGAATATCCAGTGACGCCAGCGGTTCATCCAGCAACAGCAATTCCGGTGCTGTCAGCAAAGCCCGACCAATCGCCACGCGCTGTTTTTCGCCTCCGGACAGGCTGCCTGGTAAACGATCAAGCAACGGTTCAACGCCTAAAAGCGCCACCAGCTTATCGAACTGATTGACCATGCTTTTCGCCATGCCGTAGCGCAAATTGCCACGCACTTTATAATGCGGAAACAGCCGCGCATCCTGAAACACATAGCCTACGCGACGCTTTTCTGGCGTCAGGCAGATACCTTTATCGGCGTCATTTAGTACCCGACCATTGAGGACAATCCGCCCTTTTTGCGGACGTGTCAGCCCACTGATGGCGTTAATCAGCGAGGTTTTTCCGGCACCAGAGACACCAAAAATAGCGGTGATGCCATTGGCGGGCAGCGTTTCATTAATCGTCAGGCAATGGTTGCCCAACGTCTGGGAAAAATTCAGTTCCAGCATGATTAGCGCCCCGCCCGCTCACGGCTGATTCTGGCCAGCCATTCTGAAATCAACAGGGAGATCATCGCCAGCGCAATAGAAATAATACACAGTCTCGCCGCGCCACTTTCCCCGCCAGGGGTCTGGATCAGGGTATACATGGCAGAAGGAATGGTCCGCGTTTCACCAGGAATGTTCGACACAAAGGTGATGGTTGCGCCAAATTCACCGAGCGAACGAGCGAATGCCAGTACCGTACCAACAATAATTCCCGGTAAGGTCAGCGGTAACGTGATAGTAAAGAAAACGCGCCAGCGCCCGGCCCCCAGTGTTCTTGCGGCCTGCTCCAGTTTGATATCAACACCTTCCAGCGCCAGACGAATCGCCCGCACCATCAGCGGAAAAGACATGACAGCGGCAGCGAGAACCGCACCGCGCCAGCTAAACGCGAAAGAAAGACCAAACCAGTCATACAGACGTTCACCGATAAATCCGCGCCGTCCCATCGAAACTAATAATAGGTAACCGACGACCACGGGCGGTAACACCAGCGGTAGATGCAGTACGCTGTCGAGCAGAGCTTTGCCCGGAAACGTGCAACGTACCAGTAACCAGGCAAAAAAGATCCCAAACGGCAGGCTAAACAGCACAGCCAGGGAAGAAACTTTCAGGCTTAATAAAACTGCCTGCCATTCTGGATCGGTCAGTATCATTACTTGGTTGTAAATCCGTAACGTTTAAAGATTTCCGCAGCCTGCGGCCCCTTCAGATAATCATAAAATGCTTTCACTGTCGCATTGTTATGCCCTTCCACAACAGCAACCGGATATTCCACTTTTTTATGTGAATCTTCCGGGAAGGTGGCAACCACTTTTACCCCTTTGCTGGCAACTGCGTCAGAACCGTAAACAATACCCAGCGGCGCTTCATTGCGTTCGACCAACGCCAGCGCGCCACGAACATCTTCCGCCGGAGCCAGTTTCGGGGAGAGCGTATCCCATGCGCCCAGTTTTTGCAGTGCTTCTTTCGCATAAATGCCAGCAGGGACATGTTCCGGATCACCAACCGCGAGGCGACCGCCATTCAGCAGCGAAGTCCAGTTGGTTTTGCTGTCGATGGTGAAATCTTTCTGCTCGCTGGCTTTCGGTGCTACAACGACCAGGCTATTGCCGAGCAGTGTCTGGCGCGAAGCCGTATCGATCGCTTTTTTATCAACCGCATAATCCATCCATTTCTGATCGGCAGAAATAAACAGATCCGCAGGCGCACCCGCTTCAATCTGACGGGCCAAAGTAGATGACGAAGCGAAAGAAGAAACCACATCCACGCCTTTCTCTTTTTTATACTGCGTAGCAATGTCCTGCATTGCGTTAGTCAGTGATGCGGCGGCGAACACCGTGATTTTCCCTTCATCTGCCAGTGCATTGCCAGCAACAGCGAAAGAGAGTGCCGCCCCGGTAAACAAGTTCAACCATTTACGAGCCATTGGTAACCCCTTAATCTAACGTTATGTAGGCGTCAATATAACGGCAAGTTCGGAATTTTCCCAGCAGTTATTGCTAACCTTTGTGAGGTAGATGAGAAAAAATATCGGCAGAAAAAGCAGGAAGTTGAGAAAAAGAAAATGCCCGACTAAGCGGGCATTCAGGGAATCAATGATTTTGTCCGGGCTGGTCTTTTTTACCAACACCAGAAAAGATGTTGAATACTTCACCAAGACCGTAAATCAGACCCAGGATGATGGCCATCACGACAGGTACCATGATTACGGCGAATACCAGACTTTTTAATAACTCTAACATGGTCAACTCCAGATATAGTCATGAGACTATTCTAACCGCTAAGCACAGAAAAGCACTCCCCTTTTGTGCGGTCAGCTTTGCGTGGCGTTCGTTTTCCGTCACAATAAGACTTTTGCCAGGACATTGTTATGCAGGCCGAAATCCTTCTCACCCTTAAGCTCCAACAAAAATTATTCGCCGACCCGCGCCGCATTTCGCTACTAAAACACATTGCGCTTTCCGGTTCCATTAGCCAGGGAGCGAAAGATGCCGGTATCAGCTATAAAAGCGCCTGGGATGCCATTAACGAAATGAATCAGTTAAGTGAGCATATTCTGGTCGAGCGCGCAACAGGCGGTAAAGGTGGCGGCGGCGCAGTACTGACCCGCTATGGTCAGCGACTGATTCAACTCTATGACTTACTGGCGCAAATCCAGCAAAAAGCCTTTGATGTGTTAAGTGACGATGACGCCCTGCCGCTGAACAGCCTGCTGGCCGCGATCTCACGTTTTTCACTGCAAACCAGCGCCCGTAACCAGTGGTTCGGTACCATCACCGCCCGCGATCATGATGACGTTCAACAGCATGTTGATGTCTTACTGGCTGATGGAAAAACACGCCTGAAAGTCGCAGTTACCGCACAAAGCGGCGCGCGTCTGGGGCTGGATGAAGGCAAAGAAGTGTTGATATTGCTAAAAGCGCCGTGGGTAGGTATTACTCAGGACGAGGCGGTCGCGCAAAACGCTGACAACCAATTACCAGGTATTATTAGTCATATTGAGCGCGGCGCAGAGCAGTGCGAAGTATTAATGGCGCTACCCGACGGGCAAACACTGTGCGCCACAGTGCCGGTAAATGAAGCGACTTCTCTTCAGCAAGGACAGAATGTCACGGCCTACTTTAATGCCGACAGCGTGATTATCGCCACGCTGTGCTAAGCGTGTTGACAATTTGTTATGAAACACGTATCCCTGTCAGTAATCGCTGCACAAAATGGGATATAAAATGTCATCGTTGCAAATTTTGCAAGGCACGTTTCGTCTTGGCGACACAAAAACGCTGCAATTGCCTCGGCTAACGTTAAACGCGGGTGATAGTTGGGCGTTTGTCGGTTCGAATGGAAGCGGGAAATCGGCGCTGGCCCGCGCGCTGTCGGGGGAACTTCCGCTTTTGAAAGGTGAACGGCAAAGCCAGTTTTCCCACATCACTCGTCTCTCCTTCGAGCAATTGCAAAAGCTCGTCAGCGACGAATGGCAGCGGAATAACACCGATATGCTTAGTCCTGGCGAAGATGACACCGGGCGTACCACGGCTGAGATCATTCAGGATGAAGTAAAGGATACTCCGCGTTGCATGCAACTGGCGCAGCAATTCGGTATTGCCGCCCTCCTCGACCGACGCTTTAAATACCTTTCCACTGGCGAGACGCGAAAAACCCTGCTGTGTCAGGCGCTGATGTCGGAGCCTGACTTGTTGATCCTTGATGAACCGTTCGATGGCCTGGATGTTGCCTCACGTCAGCATCTGGCTGAGCTACTCGCCTCGTTACATCAGTCCGGTATTACTCTGGTACTGGTGCTCAATCGCTTCGATGAGATCCCGGAATTTGTCCAGTTTGCTGGCGTGCTGGCGGATTGCACGTTAGCGGAAACTGGCGCTAAAGAAGAACTGCTCCAACAAGCACTCGTTGCGCAACTGGCGCATAGCGAACTGCTTGAAGGTGTGCAAATGCCGGAGCCAGATGAACCTTCAGCACGTCACGCCTTACCCGCCAACGAACCGCGCATTGTGCTGAACAATGGCGTGGTTTCTTATAACGATCGCCCCATTCTTAATAACCTTAGTTGGCAGGTGAATCCAGGCGAACACTGGCAAATTGTCGGGCCAAATGGCGCGGGAAAATCGACGTTATTAAGCCTGATTACTGGCGATCATCCGCAAGGTTACAGCAACGATTTGACGCTTTTCGGACGACGTCGCGGCAGCGGCGAAACCATCTGGGATATCAAAAAGCATATCGGTTACGTCAGCAGTAGTTTGCATCTGGATTACCGGGTCAGCACTACTGTGCGTAATGTGATTCTTTCTGGCTATTTTGATTCGATTGGCATTTATCAGGCCGTTTCGGATCGCCAGCAAAAACTGGTGCAGCAGTGGCTGGATATTCTCGGCATTGATAAACGCACGGCTGACGCTCCTTTCCATAGTCTTTCCTGGGGACAGCAGCGTCTGGCGCTGATTGTCCGCGCACTGGTGAAACATCCGACGTTGCTTATTCTCGATGAACCACTACAGGGGCTTGATCCGCTCAATCGCCAGCTTATCCGCCGTTTTGTTGATGTGCTGATTAGCGAAGGTGAAACGCAATTGTTGTTTGTTTCGCACCACGCTGAAGATGCGCCTGCCTGTATTACCCATCGTCTTGAGTTCGTGCCGGACGGTGGACTCTATCGCTATGTGCTGACAAAAATAAATTGAGTCGGTAATGCTGACTGTACCGGAGGCGGCCTAAGCGCCCTCTCCGGCCTAAAGTTCGACGCATCCAGGCATGAAACCGCGACTTTTTTCAGATAAAAAGCGCAATCATTCATAAACCCTCTGTTTTATAATCACTTAATCGTGCATAAAAAACGGCTAAATTCTTGTGTAAACGATTCCACTAATTTATTCCATGTCACACTTTTCGCATCTTTGTTATGCTATGGTTATTTCATACCATAAGCCTAATGGAGCGAATTATGAGAGTTCTGGTTACCGGTGGTAGCGGTTACATTGGAAGTCATACCTGTGTGCAATTACTGCAAAACGGTCATGATGTCATCATTCTTGATAACCTCTGTAACAGTAAGCGCAGCGTACTGCCTGTTATCGAGCGTTTAGGCGGCAAACATCCAACGTTTGTTGAAGGCGATATCCGTAACGAAGCGTTGATGACCGAGATCCTGCACGATCACGCTATCGACACCGTGATCCACTTCGCCGGGCTGAAAGCCGTTGGCGAATCAGTACAAAAACCGCTGGAATATTACGACAACAATGTCAACGGTACTCTGCGCCTGATTAGCGCCATGCGCGCCGCTAACGTCAAAAACTTTATCTTTAGCTCCTCCGCCACCGTTTATGGCGATCAGCCCAAAATTCCATATGTTGAAAGCTTCCCGACCGGCACACCGCAAAGTCCTTACGGCAAAAGCAAGCTGATGGTGGAACAGATCCTTACCGATCTGCAAAAAGCCCAACCGGACTGGAGCATTGCCCTGCTGCGCTACTTCAACCCGGTTGGCGCGCATCCGTCGGGTGATATGGGCGAAGATCCGCAAGGCATTCCGAATAACCTGATGCCGTACATTGCCCAGGTTGCCGTAGGTCGTCGCGACTCACTGGCGATTTTTGGTAACGATTATCCGACCGAAGACGGCACTGGCGTGCGCGATTACATCCACGTAATGGATCTGGCAGATGGTCACGTCGTGGCGATGGAAAAACTGGCGAACAAGCCAGGCGTACACATCTACAACCTCGGCGCAGGCGTAGGCAGCAGCGTGCTGGACGTAGTTAATGCCTTCAGTAAAGCCTGCGGCAAACCGATTAATTATCATTTTGCACCACGTCGCGCGGGCGACCTTCCGGCCTACTGGGCGGACGCCAGCAAAGCCGACCGTGAACTGAACTGGCGCGTAACGCGCACACTCGATGAAATGGCGCAGGACACCTGGCACTGGCAGTCACGCCATCCACAGGGATATCCCGATTAAGGAACGACCATGACGCAATTTAATCCCGTTGATCATCCACATCGCCGCTACAACCCGCTCACCGGGCAATGGATTCTGGTTTCACCGCACCGCGCTAAGCGCCCCTGGCAGGGGGCGCAGGAAACGCCAGCCAAACAGGTGTTACCTGCGCACGATCCAGATTGCTTCCTCTGCGCAGGTAATGTGCGGGTGACAGGCGATAAAAACCCCGATTACACCGGGACTTACGTTTTCACTAATGACTTTGCGGCCTTGATGTCTGACACGCCAGATGCGCCAGAAAGCAACGATCCTTTGATGCGTTGCCAGAGCGCGCGCGGTACCAGCCGGGTGATCTGCTTTTCACCGGATCACAGTAAAACGCTGCCAGAACTGAGCGTTGCGGCATTGACGGAAATCGTCAAAACCTGGCAGGAGCAAACCGCAGAACTGGGGAAAACATACCCGTGGGTGCAGGTCTTTGAAAACAAAGGCGCGGCGATGGGCTGCTCTAACCCGCATCCGCACGGACAGATTTGGGCAAATAGCTTCCTGCCTAACGAAGCTGAGCGCGAAGACCGTCTGCAAAAAGAATATTTCGCCGGGCAGAAATCACCAATGCTGGTGGATTATGTTCAGCGCGAGCTGGCAGACGGTAGCCGTACCGTTGTCGAAACCGAACACTGGTTAGCCGTCGTGCCTTACTGGGCTGCCTGGCCGTTCGAAACGCTACTGCTGCCCAAAGCCCACGTTTTACGGATCACCGATTTGACCGACGCCCAGCGCAGCGATTTGGCTCTGGCGTTGAAAAAGCTGACCAGTCGTTATGACAACCTCTTCCAGTGCTCCTTCCCCTACTCTATGGGCTGGCACGGCGCGCCATTTAATGGCGAAGAGAATCAACACTGGCAGCTGCACGCGCACTTTTATCCGCCTCTGTTGCGCTCCGCCACCGTACGTAAATTTATGGTTGGTTATGAAATGCTGGCAGAAACCCAGCGAGACCTGACCGCAGAACAGGCAGCAGAGCGTTTGCGCGCAGTCAGCGATATCCATTTTCGCGAATCCGGAGTGTAAGAAATGAGTCTGAAAGAAAAAACACAATCTCTGTTTGCCAACGCATTTGGCTACCCTGCCACTCACACCATTCAGGCGCCTGGCCGCGTGAATTTGATTGGTGAACACACCGACTACAACGACGGTTTCGTTCTGCCTTGCGCGATTGATTATCAAACCGTGATCAGCTGTGCGCCACGCGATGACCGTAAAGTTCGCGTAATGGCAGCCGATTATGAAAATCAGCTCGACGAGTTTTCCCTCGATGCGCCCATTGTCGCGCATGAAAACTATCAATGGGCGAACTACGTTCGTGGCGTGGTGAAACATCTGCAACTGCGTAACAACAACTTCGGCGGTGTGGACATGGTGATCAGCGGCAATGTGCCGCAGGGGGCCGGGTTAAGTTCTTCCGCTTCACTGGAAGTCGCGGTCGGAACCGTATTGCAGCAGCTTTATCATCTGCCGCTGGACGGCGCACAAATCGCGCTTAACGGTCAGGAAGCAGAAAACCAGTTTGTTGGCTGTAACTGCGGGATCATGGATCAGCTAATTTCCGCACTCGGCAAGAAAGATCATGCCTTGCTGATTGACTGCCGCTCACTGGGGACCAAAGCAGTTTCCATGCCCAAAGGTGTGGCTGTCGTCATTATCAACAGTAACTTCAAACGTACCCTGGTTGGCAGCGAATACAACACCCGTCGTGAACAGTGCGAAACCGGTGCGCGTTTCTTCCAGCAGCCAGCCCTGCGCGATGTCACCATTGAAGAGTTCAACGCTGTTGCACATGAACTGGACCCAATCGTGGCGAAACGCGTGCGTCACATCCTGACTGAAAACGCCCGCACCGTTGAAGCTGCCATCGCGCTGGAGCAAGGCGACCTGAAACGTATAGGCGAGTTGATGGCGGAGTCTCATGCCTCTATGCGCGATGATTTCGAAATCACCGTGCCACAAATTGACACTCTGGTAGAAATCGTCAAAGCTGTGATTGGCGACAAAGGTGGCGTACGCATGACCGGCGGCGGATTTGGTGGCTGTATCGTCGCGTTGATCCCGGAAGAACTGGTGCCTGCCGTACAGCAAGCTGTCGCTGAACAATATGAAGCAAAAACAGGTATTAAAGAGACTTTTTACGTTTGTAAACCATCACAAGGAGCAGGACAGTGCTGAACGAAACTCCCGCACTGGCACCCGATGGTCAGCCGTACCGACTGTTAACTTTGCGTAACAACGCAGGGATGGTAGTCACGCTGATGGACTGGGGTGCGACTTTACTTTCCGCCCGTATTCCGCTTTCCGATGGCAGCGTCCGCGAGGCGCTGCTTGGCTGCGCCAGCCCGGAATGCTATCAGGATCAGGCCGCATTTCTGGGGGCCTCTATTGGTCGTTATGCCAACCGCATCGCCAATAGCCGTTATACCTTTGACGGTGAAACCGTGACGCTTTCACCAAGTCAGGGCGTCAACCAATTGCATGGCGGCCCGGAAGGGTTCGACAAACGTCGCTGGCAGATTGTGAACCAGAACGATCGTCAGGTGCTGTTTGCCCTGAGTTCAGATGATGGCGATCAGGGTTTCCCGGGTAATCTCGGCGCGACGGTGCAATATCGTCTGACCGACGATAACCGTATCTCCATTACTTATCGCGCCACAGTTGATAAACCTTGCCCGGTGAATATGACTAATCACGTCTATTTCAATCTTGACGGCGAGCAGTCTGACGTGCGCAATCATAAGTTGCAGATTCTGGCGGAAGAATATCTGCCGGTTGATGAAGGCGGCATTCCGCACGACGGCCTGAAATCTGTCGCCGGAACCTCTTTTGATTTCCGCAACGCCAAAATCATCGCCAGTGAGTTTCTTGCCGACGACGATCAGCGCAAAGTGAAAGGTTACGATCACGCGTTCTTGTTACAGGCCAAAGGCGATGGCAAGAAAGTGGCGGCGCATGTCTGGTCAGCAGATGAAAAATTGCAGCTGAAGGTCTACACCACCGCCCCGGCTCTGCAATTCTACTCCGGCAACTTCCTCGGCGGCACACCGTCGCGGGGAACCGAACCTTACGCCGACTGGCAAGGGCTGGCTCTGGAAAGCGAATTTCTGCCGGACAGCCCGAACCACCCTGAATGGCCGCAACCGGACTGCTTCCTGCGTCCTGGCGAAGAGTATTCCAGCCTGACGGAATATCAGTTTATTGCTCAGTAATGTTAAGCCCTCGTCATGAGGGCTTTATCCTCATATTGTTCAAATCACCAGCAAACACCGACATATTTGCAACTCAATATTCACAACAACCTTACACTGCGACACTATTTTCGCTATGGTTATGCGTAAGCATTGCTGTTGCTTCGTCACGGCAATATAATGAGAATTATTATCATTAAAAGATGATTTGAGGAGTAAGTATATGGCTGTAACTAAGCTGGTTCTGGTTCGTCATGGCGAAAGTCAGTGGAACAAAGAAAACCGTTTCACCGGTTGGTACGACGTGGATCTGTCTGAGAAAGGCGTAAGCGAAGCAAAAGCAGCAGGTAAGCTGCTGAAAGAGGAAGGTTACAGCTTTGACTTTGCTTACACCTCTGTGCTGAAACGCGCTATTCATACCCTGTGGAATGTGCTGGACGAACTGGATCAGGCATGGCTGCCCGTTGAGAAATCCTGGAAACTGAACGAACGTCACTACGGTGCATTGCAGGGTCTGAACAAAGCGGAAACCGCTGAAAAGTATGGCGACGAGCAGGTGAAACAGTGGCGTCGTGGTTTTGCGGTGACTCCGCCGGAACTGACTAAAGATGATGAGCGTTATCCGGGTCACGATCCGCGTTACGCGAAACTGAGCGAGAAAGAGCTGCCACTGACGGAAAGCCTGGCGCTGACCATTGACCGCGTGATCCCTTACTGGAATGAAACCATTCTGCCGCGTATGAAGAGCGGTGAGCGCGTCATCATCGCCGCACACGGTAACTCGTTACGTGCGCTGGTGAAATATCTCGATAACATGAGCGAAGAAGAGATTCTTGAGCTGAATATCCCGACCGGCGTGCCGCTGGTTTATGAGTTTGACGAGAACTTCAAACCGCTGAAACGCTATTATCTGGGTAATGCTGACGAGATCGCGGCGAAAGCAGCGGCGGTTGCTAACCAGGGTAAAGCGAAGTAAACGTCATTCGCTTAAAAATGAGAAAGCCGACTGCAAAATGAGTCGGCTTTTTTATTTTTCGTTGCTACCAATGGAGCGCATTGCCTGATGCGACGCTGCGCGTTTTATCAGGCCTACGGTGATTAATCGGATACGCCACTCTGACAGCGCATCCGACAATTAAACTTTACCCGCGACGCGCTTTTACTGCATTCGCCAGTTGACGTAACAGAGCATCGGTATCATCCCAGCCAATGCAGGCATCGGTGATGCTCTTACCGTAGGCCAGCGGTTCCCCGCTCTCGAGGCTCTGATTGCCTTCCACCAGATGGCTTTCCACCATCACGCCAATAATGGCCTTTTCGCCACCGGCAATCTGCTGGCAAACGTCAGCACAAACATCCATCTGCTTTTTGAATTGTTTAGACGAGTTAGCATGGCTGAAATCGATCATCACCTGTGCTGGCAGGCCTGCTTTGTTCAGCCCTTCTTTCACTTCAGCAACGTGCTTCGCGCTGTAGTTAGGCTCTTTACCGCCGCGCAGAATGATATGGCAATCGCCGTTACCGCTGGTATTCACAATCGCCGAATGACCCCATTTGGTCACTGAAAGGAAGCAGTGCGGCGCACCGGCGGCATTAATGGCATCGATAGCCACTTTAATCGTACCATCAGTGCCATTTTTGAAGCCTACCGGGCAAGAAAGCCCTGATGCCAGTTCGCGGTGCACCTGCGATTCCGTAGTACGTGCGCCAATTGCGCCCCAGCTCATCAGGTCAGCGAGATATTGTGGGGTGATCATATCGAGAAACTCACCCGCCGCTGGCAGACCGCTGTCGTTAATATCAAGCAGCAATTTACGGGCAATACGCAGACCGTCGTTGATCTGGAAGCTGTTATCCATATGCGGATCGTTAATCAGCCCTTTCCAGCCCACCGTGGTACGCGGCTTTTCAAAATAGACGCGCATTACGATTTCCAGCTCATCTTTCAGCTCTTCACGCAGCGCCAGCAAGCGAGTGGCATACTCTTTAGCCGCGACAGGATCATGAATTGAGCATGGGCCAATCACCACCAACAGGCGATCATCATTACCTTTCAGGATCTTATGGATCGCTTTTCGGGCATGGGCGACCGTATTCGCGGCATTTTCAGTAGCGGGGAATTTTTCCAGCAATGCGACAGGAGGAAGTAACTCTTTGATTTCTTTGATGCGTAAATCGTCGTTCTGATAATTCATGTCTGTTCCAGTGTTGCCATACTTATCTTAGTGAATGCAATACTTCCAATCTATATCTTCCGTCAGAATGTGTAAACGGGGTTTTACACTATGAACGGATTAATCCTGGAATTAGCAAGAAAAACGCCAGATTGTCGCGAAAAACGAGATCTCTCCTACAATTTCTAACTGTAACTCCTTTGTTTGTTAATTATTTCAAGATTCTCTGCTGCGTTTCATAAGCTGGCTGAAATCTTAAACCATTGCCTTATATTCACCTGCAAATGCACTGTTGGAAGAGGTTATCCGACATAACGACCATAACAGGAGCATCCTATGAAAATGACAAAACTGGCCACACTATTTTTGACTGCCACTCTAAGCCTTGCCAGCGGTGCCGCACTGGCTGCCGATAGCGGAGCGCAAAGCAATAACGGCCAGGCAAACGCCGCAGCTGATGCGGGCCAGGTAGCCCCTGATGCCCGTGAAAATGTCGCGCCAAATAACGTCGACAATAACGGAGTAAATACCGGTTCTGGAGGCACAATGCTGCATCCGGATGGTTCTTCAATGAACAATGATGGCATGACCAAAGATGAAGAGCACAAGAACACCATGTGTAAAGATGGTCGCTGTCCGGATATCAATAAAAAGGTACAAACTGGTGATGGCATCAATAATGATGTCGATACCAAAACCGACGGTACCACGCAGTAACCCTGCAAAATAGCCAATAATGGGAGAGCGGAGTCTCTCCCTTTTAATTTTTCCCTTCTAAAAGCAGAATGATGTCATAAAGTTAAGTGAGAATAATTAAGGGATGACTCGTCATGGCGCACTCACACTCACACACTTCTTCACACCTGCCAGAAGATAATAATGCTCGTCGCTTGTTGTATGCTTTCGGCGTGACTGCCGGGTTTATGCTCGTAGAAGTCATTGGTGGTTTTCTTTCCGGTTCTCTGGCATTGCTGGCCGATGCGGGTCATATGTTGACCGATACTGCCGCCCTGCTTTTCGCCCTACTCGCAGTGCAATTTTCCCGTCGTCCTCCCACCATTCGCCACACTTTCGGTTGGCTAAGATTGACCACGCTCGCGGCGTTTGTGAATGCCATCGCCCTGGTGGTGATTACTATTTTGATTGTCTGGGAGGCGATAGAACGCTTCCGCACTCCGCGTCCGGTCGAGGGCGGCATGATGATGGCAATTGCCGTGGCTGGGCTGCTGGCAAATATACTTTCTTTCTGGTTACTTCATCACGGCAGCGAAGAGAAAAACCTCAACGTGCGAGCAGCGGCACTGCATGTGCTCGGGGACCTGCTGGGTTCGGTTGGGGCTATTATTGCCGCGTTGATTATTATCTGGACCGGCTGGACACCTGCTGACCCCATTCTCTCAATACTGGTGTCGCTTCTGGTTCTGCGTAGCGCGTGGCGACTGTTGAAAGATAGTGTGAATGAATTACTTGAAGGTGCACCGGCATCGCTGGATATCGCTGAACTGAAGCGTCGCTTGTGCCGGGAAATCCCGGAAGTCCGCAATGTGCACCATGTGCATGTATGGATGGTAGGCGAGAAGCCGGTGATGACGCTGCATGTGCAGGTGATCCCGCCACACGATCACGATGCCTTGTTGGATCAGATCCAACACTACCTGATGGATCACTATCAGATTGAGCACGCCACCATTCAGATGGAATATCAACCTTGTCATGGGCCAGACTGCCACCTGAATGAAGGGGTGTCTGGCCATTCACATCATCATCATTAATGGGACAGCGCACGTGAACCTCTTTCGCGTGCGCTTTTGATCCACATCCGGCTGCCGTTGAGCGCAATAAAGGTCAGAATGATGTACTCCAGAGACATGGCGTAAACGCCCTGAAGTGCAAAAATAACGACGCTAATCACGTTAATAATCACCCACAACAGCCAGTTTTCCACATACTTACGTGTCATCAGAATCATTGCCACGATAGATAACACCATCATGCATGAATCCCAGAACGGGAAAGCGTCCGGCTGTAGTTCAGGCATCGCAACCTGTAATCCTAATGCTTGCATGATCATGACTGCCACGCGGGTCAAAAATGCAAACACCGGATTGATAAATACCGTCATCAGACCAATCGAAACAACGCAAACCGCCAACCAGCTTAGCGCCTTCGGCAATGGCAACCAGCGAATTTTCAACTCCGCCTCGTTCTGACTGGTTTGTCGCGACCACGCATACCAGCCGTAAATATTCGCGGTAAAGAAAAACACCTGTAATAGCAGGCTGGCATACAGCTGAATCTGAAAGAAAATAATGCCAAACAAGGTGACGTTGATCAGGCCAAAGAAGTAGTTACTGATCTTCTCCAGACTGGCAAGGCCAATACACAGCAACCCGGCGATCGTGCCTACCGCTTCAATCCATGAGAGATCATAACCGCCTGCCCCTATTGGTATATGTACCAGGATATTCTGCACACTAAAAAAATCCATCGTTCCCCCAAAGCGTAATGTGACGCCTTATTATCAATTATCCACGTAGTGTAGCCGCAAAATCCAGCATACGATTGAGCGGCACCAGCGCCCTCTCTCGCAGCCTTTCATCAACATAAACCTCGTGATTGCTTCCTTCCAGTTCTAATGCCTCTGCGATGGCCTGAAGGCCATTCATGGCCATCCACGGGCAATGCGCGCAGCTGCGACAGGTTGCGCCCTCACCCGCGGTTGGTGCTTCCAGTAACTTTTTATCTGGCACCGCCTGCTGCATTTTGTAGAAAATGCCCCGATCGGTTGCCACGATAAGCCGCTGATGTTGCAATGTTTTCGCAGCAGCGATCAGTTGACTGGTGGAACCGACCGCATCCGCCATCTCTACAATAGCTTGCGGTGATTCTGGATGCACCAGTATGGCAGCATCCGGGTATTCTTCTTGCAAGCGGGTTAACGCCTGAGTCTTAAACTCATCATGCACAATGCAGGCACCCTGCCAGCATAAAATGTCTGCGCCCGTCTGTTTTTGCACGTAACGCCCCAGATGTTTGTCAGGTGCCCAGATGATTTTTTCACCCAAACTATCCAGATGATCAATAAGTTCGACGGCAATGCTTGAAGTTACCACCCAATCTGCGCGCGCTTTTACCGCAGCAGAAGTGTTGGCGTAGACGACGACAGTACGATCGGGATGGGCATCGCAAAATGCGTTAAATTCTTCAACAGGGCAGCCGAGATCCAGTGAACATTCAGCCTGAAGTGTCGGCATCAGAATTGTTTTTTCCGGACTGAGAATTTTGGCGGTTTCTCCCATAAATCTCACCCCAGCGACTAACAACGTAGAAGCGGGATGCTTTGCACCGAAGCGCGCCATTTCCAGAGAATCAGAAATACAGCCACCGGTTTCTTCTGCCAGTTGTTGAATTTCGGGATCGGTATAGTAGTGGGCAACCATCACCGCATTACGTTCTTTTAGTAGACGTTTTATCTTCTCGCGGTAATACGCTTTTTCATCAATGCTTAACGGCGTCGGCTTCGGGGGGAAAGGATAAATCGCCGTGTCTGGATCAAACATCACGCTCATCTTACCATCTCGTTTTACAGGCTTAACGTTAAAACCGACTTAAGCGTGATATTCGCTATTATCGGCGTAATTTGTTTTATATGCTAAACAAGATAGTCGAATGGTGGAGAAAAGTCACTCGAATTACGTATGAGATGCCGAATGCCACACTTTGCGTCTTATTCCTCCGACGTAGAGTTGTTTACGCAGCAAACGCGGAGTATGTCATCAGGGTCAAGAATTGAAATTGAGAGATGCCTGAATAGCAAAAAAGCGCCTTTAGGGCGCTTTTTTGCATTGGTGGGTCGTGCAGGATTCGAACCTGCGACCAATTGATTAAAAGTCAACTGCTCTACCAACTGAGCTAACGACCCCTTGCGGGATTATGCTGCTTTAATCATTCAGGATGGTGGGTCGTGCAGGATTCGAACCTGCGACCAATTGATTAAAAGTCAACTGCTCTACCAACTGAGCTAACGACCCATACGGGTGTTACCTGAAAGATTTCTACTCGGAACCAATGTTTAAAATTGGTGGGTCGTGCAGGATTCGAACCTGCGACCAATTGATTAAAAGTCAACTGCTCTACCAACTGAGCTAACGACCCGAAGTGGTGGGTGATGACGGGATCGAACCGCCGACCCCCTCCTTGTAAGGGAGGTGCTCTCCCAGCTGAGCTAATCACCCGATACTGCGCTGGATACTACAAACTACTTCCACCGAACCCACCGTAATCAGTGGTGGGTCGTGCAGGATTCGAACCTGCGACCAATTGATTAAAAGTCAACTGCTCTACCAACTGAGCTAACGACCCGAAGTGGTGGGTGATGACGGGATCGAACCGCCGACCCCCTCCTTGTAAGGGAGGTGCTCTCCCAGCTGAGCTAATCACCCGATACTACGCTGGATACTACAACTAACTATGTTAGTGGTGGGTCGTGCAGGATTCGAACCTGCGACCAATTGATTAAAAGTCAACTGCTCTACCAACTGAGCTAACGACCCACTTTTTCGTTGCTTTCGGTTTGTTTGATATCCCGTGGCAACGGCGGCATATATTACTGATTTCAGACTTGAGCGCAACAAAAATTTCGATGTAGATCACTCAACTGCTTATGATTCGCACGACACGACCAGAAATAATGCGACTTCTGGTCGTGTGTTATGCATTACATCGCGTTCAGACGTTTTTGCGCCTGTTTAGCGCCATCAGTACCAGGGTATTTACTGATAACCTGCTGGTATACGGCTTTCGCTTTTGCGGTGTCACCTTTGTCCTGCATGATGACGCCGACTTTAAACATCGCATCTGCAGCCTTCGGTGACTTCGGATAGTTTTTCACTACCGAAGCAAAATAATACGCCGCATCATCTTTTTTACCCTTGTTGTAGTTTAACTGACCCAGCCAATAATTGGCGTTTGGCAGGTAAGTTGAATCAGGGTAATTTTTGATGAAATTCTGAAATGCCACCATTGCGTCATCCTGGCGGGATTTATCCTGCACCAGCGCAATAGCTGCATTGTAATCCGTGTTTGCATCACCGCTTTTCACCGGCGCGCCAGCATTCGCAGTACCAGCATCAGCTGTCGGCGTCGTTGATGCCACCACACCACTTTGATCGCCGCTGGTTGATTGCGCCGCTGCACCACCGCTGCTGAGGCTGTCGATCTGCAACAGGATCTGCTTTTGCCGCTCCACGACCTGATTCAGTTGATACTGATTTTCCTGAATCTGACCACGCAGGGAATCAATATCGGATTGATTATCAGAGAGTTGTTGCTGGAGTTGGGTTAAAAGCTGGCTGTGAGCATTAGAAATACGCTCAAGTTGAGTGACGCGGTCTTCGACCGAGCCTGAGCCGACACTACTGATTGGTGCCTGAGCAAAAGCGGCCCAGGGGGCCGCTATACCAACCAGTAACGACAGACTCAATAGTTGATGTCTGAAGTTACTGCTCATGCAATTCTCTTAGTAAACCAGTACCGCACGACGGTTTTTGGCATACGCCGCTTCGTCATGACCCAGTACTGCAGGTTTTTCTTTACCGTAAGAAACGATGGAGATCTGGTCAGCAGAAACGCCTTTACCCTGCAGATACATCTTAACAGCGTTCGCACGACGTTCCCCCAGGGAGATGTTGTATTCCGGAGTACCACGTTCGTCCGCGTGACCTTCTACGGTGACTTTGTAAGACGGGTTGCTACGCAGGAAGTTTGCGTGTGCATCCAGCATTTGAGCGAAGTCAGAACGGATATCGTACTTGTCCAGATCGAAGTAAACGATATTGTTCTGCTGCAGCTGTTGCATTTGCAGACGAGCCTGCTCTTCGGAAGACATGTTGCCGTTGCCGCCGTTCGCATCCATACCAGTGCCGGCACCCAGCATGCCTTCGCTGCCGTCATTGCTGGCGTTCTTGTTGGAAGAACATGCCGCAATTGCCATAACAGGCAGAGCAATCATCAGCCCTTTCAGCACTTTGTTCAGTTGCATTTCAATGATTCCTTTACTATTCAATTAATTATTATCACAGATACGGCGACCAGGCAGGGAATTTGACCTGTCCATCAGTTGCCGGAAGACGCGCTTTGAAACGCCCATCTGTAGAAACCAAATTCAGCACGGATCCCATCCCCTGAGAAGAGCTGTAGATTACCATAGTGCCGTTAGGTGCCAGACTTGGCGTTTCATCCAGGAACGTGGACGACAGAACTTGTACGCCTCCCGTTGCCAGATCTTGTTTGGCAATGTGCTGCTGCCCACCGTTGGAGCTGACCATTACCATAAATTTACCGTCGCTGCTGACATCCGCATCCTGGTTCTGCGAACCTTCCCAGGTAATACGTTGTGGCGCACCGCCGTTGATATTCACTTTATAAACCTGCGGACGACCGGCCTGGTCAGAAGTAAATGCCAGATTCTGGCTGTCCGGGAACCAGGTCGGTTCGGTATTGTTACTGCGACCATCAGTCACCTGGCGGATCTGACCAGAAGCCAAATCCATTACGTACAGGTTCAGGCTACCGGTTTTCGACAAGGCGAATGCCAGTTTGCTGCCGTCTGGCGAGAATGCAGGTGCACCATTGTGACGCGGGAATGAAGCCACCTGACGTACAGCGCCATTTGCCAGCGTCTGAATAACCAGCGCGGAACGACCGCTTTCGAAGGTCACATAAGCCAGTTTAGAACCGTCTGGTGACCACGCCGGAGACATCAGCGGTTGCGGTGAACGGTGAACGACAAACTGGTTGTAACCGTCATAGTCAGATACGCGCAGTTCATACGGGAACTGACCGCCGTTAGTCTGAACAACGTAGGCAATACGGGTACGGAACGCACCTTTAATACCGGTCAGTTTTTCAAATACTTCGTCACTGGCGGTATGACCAGCATAACGCAGCCACTGCTTGTTCACTTTGTACGAGTTCTGAGCAAGTACAGTACCCGGTGCGCCGCCAGTGTCAACAAGTTGATAAGCGACATTGTAAGAACCATCCGGATTCGGAGTGACCTGACCGACAACCACAGCGTCAATGCCCAGCGCGGACCATGCAGCTGGTTGTACTTCCTGCGCACTACCCGGCTGCTGTGGCAGACGAGCACGATCTAACGGATTAAATTTACCGCTGTTACGCAAGTCAGCAGCAACGATGCCGCCAATATCTTCAGGTGCCGCACCAGGCCCCGCCCACTGGAAAGGAACAACACCAATAGGACGACCGGAATCTACACCGCTGTCGATCACAATGCGGACTTCAGCATGCAGAACTGATGCCCACAGTATGAGAAAACCAAATGCTACTCGTAATGCCTGCTTCATCATATCTCCCTTATCTGGACCGATGGCCCACGATAATTTAGCAGAATGTTAACAAACTAAAATACACAAAACTACCAGAACTCCGTGGCAACCGGTGCCTGATGTTGACCGTCGGAACAGTCAACATCGCGATTACGGTTTGAAGTCCAATGGCGCGTTTTTGAACACTTCATATACTGCCTGGCTTGGTGGTTTCGGGATCTTCGCAAGTTTAGCTGCTGCCAACGCAGCTTGACAAAGTGCGGGATCGCCACCTTCAGGTTTGATATCCAGTAACATACCATCGGGTGCCAGTTTTATGCGCAGCGTACAGGTTTTGCCTGCATAGGACGATGCGTCATAGAACTTACTTTCGATAGCAGATTTAATCTGCCCGGCATAGTTATTGATATCGGCCCCTGATGCGCCATTGTTTTTAGTATTACCACTCCCGGCAGGCGAAGCATTGTTCCCTTTCGCCCCTCCCCCCGTTTTCGGTGCATTCTTACCAGAGCTTAGCTCACCGAAAATATCATCTGCCTCTGCGGCAGCTTTTGCTGCAGCGGCTTTTTCAGCTGCTGCTTTTGCCGCTGCCGCTTTTTTGTCTGCGGCGGCTTTTTCTGCCGCTGCTTTCTTATCAGCTGCTGCCTTTTCAGCAGCCGCTTTTTCTGCTGCTTTTTTGTCGGCTGCCGCTTTCTCTGCTGCTGCTTTCTTATCAGCTGCAGCCTTTTCAGCAGCCGCTTTCTTCTCAGCTTCTGCCTTGGCTTTTTCAGCAGCTTCGGTTGCCGCTTTCTTTCTTGCTTCAGCTGCAGCTGCTTCTGCCGCTTCAGCTTTCTTCTTCAGCGCCGCCGCAGCAGCCTCGGCTTTTTTCTGCGCTTCGACTGCGGCTTTGGCGGCTTCTGCTTCTGCTTTTTTCTTCGCGTCTGCCGCCGCTTTCTTCGCTGCTTCTTCCGCAGCTTTAGCATCCGCTTCGGCCTTCGCTTTAGCATCTGCCGCCGCTTTCGCTGCCGCCTCTTCCGCTTGCTTCTGCTTTAACTCGGCCTGTTTTGCGGCTTCTTCAGCCTGCTTTTTCTGCTCCTGAGCCGCTAACCGCTCTTTCTCAAGTTGCTTCAGGCGTTCCTGTTCAGCCGCTTGTTTCTCACGCAGTTCTTCAGCAGCCTGCTGCTCTTTCATCTTGCGCTGCTCATCAGAACGCTTCGCGCTTGATTCCTGGCTTTGCATGCGTTTGTACTGCTCAACTACCGCACCTGAATCAACCATGACAGCGTCGATGGACGAACCACCGCCGCCTCCGGCTGAAGCTTCTATATTCTCATCGAACGAACTCCAGATCAGCGCCGCAAATAAGATGACATGCAGCACTGCTGAAATAATTATCGCCCGCTTGAGCTTGTCGTTTTGTTCGGTTGCCTTTGACACTCTCGGTTTCCAAAAACTGTTCGCCTGTTACCCGCTCTCTTTCAAGCAAGGGAAACGCAGATGTTTAGATAGGCTGCGTCATTAAACCAACCGATTTCACACCCGCACTATGTAACAAGTTCAGTGCTTTAATTATTTCATCGTAAGGCACATCTTTTGCGCCACCGATCAGAAAGACCGTTTTCGGGTTGGCCTTGAAACGGCTGGACACTTCCGCCACCACCTGCTCTGGTGGTAAACGCTCCAGGCGATCTTTCTCAACCACCACGGTGTACTGACCAATACCAGACACTTCAACAATCACTGGCGGATTATCGTTACTGCTCACCGCCTGTGATTCAGTAGCGTCTGGCAGATCGACCTCCACGCTCTGGGTGATGATGGGCGCTGTCGCCATAAAGATCAGCAACAGCACCAGCAGTACGTCCAGCAACGGTACAATGTTGATTTCGGACTTGAGATCGCGACGACCTCGTCCACGCGCTCTGGCCATGGCTTACCCCTTGTTGCTCTCGCTAACGGTAAACGCCTGGCGGTGCAGAATCGCGGTAAACTCTTCCATAAAGTTGTCGTAATTCAGTTCCAGTTTGTTTACGCGCTGGTTGAGACGGTTATAAGCCATTACCGCCGGAATTGCGGCGAACAAACCAATTGCCGTCGCAATCAACGCTTCTGCGATACCGGGCGCAACCATTTGCAGTGTTGCTTGTTTTACCGCCCCGAGGGCGATAAAGGCGTGCATGATCCCCCAGACCGTACCAAACAGACCAATATACGGGCTGATGGAGCCAACCGTACCGAGGAACGGAATGTGCGTTTCCAGATTTTCAAGTTCACGATTCATGGAAATACGCATCGCACGCGACGCCCCTTCCACTACGGCTTCCGGCGCATGGCTATTGGCACGATGCAGGCGCACAAACTCTTTGAAGCCGCTGTAAAAGATTTGTTCCGAACCGCTCAGATTATCCCGTTTCCCCTGGCTCTCTTGATAGAGGCGAGAGAGTTCGATTCCAGACCAGAATTTATCTTCAAACGCTTCGGCTTCGCGCGCCGCTGCGTTAAGAATACGGGTCCGCTGGATAATAATGGCCCAGGATGCGATTGAAAAACCAATCAAAATCAACATGATAAGTTTAACCAGAAGGCTAGCCTTCAGGAACAAATCAAGGATATTCATGTCAGTCACTGCTTAAACTCCGCGACAATAGACTTGGGAAGCGCACGAGGCTTCATTTTGAGTGGGTCAACGCAAACAACCAGAACCTCTGCTTCATTCAACAAAGTATTCTCGGCGTTGACAATACGTTGCGTGAAAACCAAAGAGGTGCCACGCATTGATGTTATTTCAGTCTGTATTTCGAGCATATCGTCGAGCCGCGCAGGTGCGTAATATTCCACCGTCATTTTACGTACCACAAAGGCAACGCGTTCAGCCATCAGCGCCTGTTGACTGAAATGATGATGACGCAGCATCTCTGTGCGTGCTCTTTCATAAAAAGCGACGTAACTGGCGTGGTACACCACACCACCGGCATCGGTATCTTCATAGTAGACGCGAACCGGCCATCGAAACAGCGTTGTATTCACTTTACATCCCGGTAATGCAACAAAAGTTAGAGCTTTTAAACGCTGCTACTATACGCGCGCGATTGAGGTTTGGGAATGAGGGCAAGTTAAGGGAGCGTAAAAATTTATGGGCCTGACTCGGCCCATAAATTTTTAAAGAGAATTCTGATTTAAAAGAAGAAGAAAATCAGCCCGACAATGAGAACAATATCGGCAAGCAATGGGCAAAAAAACCCTTGCCAGAGAACCTTCTGCGGACGAAAGCCCACGCCGTGAATCACACCAGCACAGACGGCCCACATAAGCAGTAAACCATGCCAGATTTCCAGTTCACTGGTCTTCGCGGCGAAACGTGATGGGTCCCAAAACATACATCCTGCTAACAGAAGTGCCATCACGAAGGAAAGCGCCCGCAGGGGGCGCTTGTCCATTACCGCATACAAGGTTGCGATAATCTTACTCATCAGATGTCTTCTTGACCGGCTTTGCCTGATTCGACGTGCTCAAGCGCCAGCGCGGTGATTACCCCAAACGAACAGGCAAGAAGCGTTCCCAGAATCCATGCGAAATACCACATTTTTAGCTCCTTACTTAGTACAGAGAGTGGGTGTTACGTTCAATATCTTCTTTGGTGATACGACCGAACATTTTCCAGTAACACCAGGCGGTGTAGAGCAGAATGATCGGTACCAGAACCACCGCAACCCAGGTCATGACGTTAAGCGTCAGCTGGCTGGAAGTTGCATCCCACATTGTCAGACTTGCGTTCATCATGGTGCTGGACGGCATCACAAACGGGAACATTGCGATACCGGCAGTCAGGATGATGCAGGCCAGCGTCAGGGAGGAGAAAACAAACGCCCACGCGGCTTTATCCATACGTGCAGTCAGGATGGTCAGCAGCGGCAGAACCACACCCAGTGCCGGAATAGCCCACAGAATTGGCGTGTTGTTGAAGTTAACCAGCCATGCGCCAGCTTCACGAACCACTTCTTTATTCAGCGGGTTAGAGGCTGCGTAATGGTCCATTGTCGATTTCACGACATAACCATCGATACCGTACATCACCCATACGCCAGCCAGTGCGAAGCAGACCAGCGTCACCAGTGCCGCCACCTGAGCCGTTGCACGGGTACGCAGGTGCAGTTCGCCCACGGTACGCATTTGCAGATAGGTTGCGCCCTGAGTAATGATCATCCCTACGCTCACCACACCTGCCAGCAGGCCGAACGGGTTAAGCAGCTGGAAGAAGTTACCGGTGTAGTACAGACGCAGATATTCATCAACGTTGAATGGTACGCCCTGCAACAGGTTACCGAACGCTACACCAATCACCAGCGGCGGAACGAAGCTACCAATGAAGATGCCCCAGTCCCACATGTTACGCCAGCGGGTTTCTTCAATCTTGGAGCGGTAGTCAAAACCGACCGGACGGAAGAACAAAGACGCCAGTACGAGGATCATCGCCACATAGAAGCCGGAGAACGCAGCGGCATAGACCATCGGCCAGGCAGCAAACAGTGCGCCGCCTGCGGTGATCAGCCAAACCTGGTTACCGTCCCAGTGTGGTGCGATGGAGTTAATCATAATTCGACGCTCGGTGTCGTTACGACCGAGGAAACGGGTGAGCATGCCCACCCCCATGTCGAAACCGTCAGTGACTGCAAAACCAATCAGCAGAACGCCAACCAGCAGCCACCAGATAAAACGCAATACTTCATAATCGATCATTTGACGACTCCTGTCTTAGCGTGCCGGCTGAGTAGTCGTGGAAGACTGCTCAAAGTGATAGCGACCGGTTTTCAGGCTGCTTGGGCCGAGGCGTGCAAACTTGAACATTAAGAACAATTCTGCCACCAGGAACAGGGTATACAGGCCGCAAATCAGCACCATTGAGAAGATGAGATCGCCTGCGGTCAGTGACGAGTTCGCCACAGCTGTCGGCAGCACTTCACCGATAGCCCACGGTTGGCGGCCATATTCAGCCACGAACCAGCCCGCTTCTACAGCAATCCACGGCAGCGGAATACCGTACAGCGCGGCGCGCAGCAGCCATTTTTTCTCGCCAATGCGGTTGCGGATGACACTCCAGAAAGAGAGCGCAATGATTGCCAGCAGCAGGAAGCCACACGCCACCATGATACGGAACGCGAAGTACAGCGGCGCTACACGCGGAATGGAGTCTTTGGTTGCCTGTTGAATCTGAGCTTCAGTCGCATCAGCCACGTTTGGCGTATAGCGTTTCAGCAGCAGACCGTAACCGAGATCTTTCTTCATGCTATTGAACTGATCACGAACGGCCTGGTCAGTAGAACCAGAACGCAGTTGTTCGAGCAGAGAGTACGCCTTCATCCCGTTACGAATGCGTTCTTCATGCTGCACCATCAGTTCTTTCAGACCGATAACTGGAGTATCCACGGAGCGCGTTGCAATGATGCCCAGCGCGTAAGGGATCTGGATCGCAAATTTGTTCGTCTCCTCTTCCTGATCAGGAATGCCGAACAGAGTAAAGGCAGCAGGTGCAGGTTGCGTTTCCCACTCGGCTTCAATAGCAGCCAGTTTGGTTTTCTGCACGTCGCCCATTTCGTAGCCGGATTCATCACCCAGAACAATAACAGACAGAACGGCAGCCATACCGAAGCTGGCAGCGATAGCAAAGGAGCGTTTAGCGAAGGCGAAGTCACGACCTTTCAGCATATACCATGCGCTGATACCGAGGATGAACATCGCGCCAGTCACATAACCAGAAGCTACGGTGTGAACGAATTTCACCTGAGCAACCGGGTTAAGCACCAGCTCGGAGAAGCTCACCATCTCCATACGCATAGTTTCAAAGTTGAAATCGGACGCGATTGGGTTTTGCATCCAGCCGTTTGCAACCAGAATCCACAGTGCGGACAGGTTTGAACCGAGCGCCACCAGCCAGGTGACACACATATGCTGAACTTTACCCAGACGATCCCAACCGAAGAAGAACAGACCTACAAAGGTGGATTCGAGGAAGAAGGCCATCAGACCTTCGATTGCCAGCGGCGCACCGAAGATATCCCCTACATAGTGGGAATAGTAAGACCAGTTAGTCCCGAACTGGAACTCCATGGTCAGACCGGTAGCCACACCCAGAGCAAAGTTGATACCAAACAACTTGCCCCAGAACTTGGTCATATCTTTATAAATCTGTTTGCCGGAAAGGACGTAGACCGTTTCCATAATGGCCAGCAGGAACGCCATACCGAGCGTCAGTGGCACAAAAAGGAAGTGGTACATCGCGGTCAAGGCAAACTGTAAGCGCGACAGTTCGACTATATCTAACATCATGACTCCTTGCTCATCGCATGAAGACTCCGAGAGTGAACCCCGTTAGAAAGGGTCACACGCATGCCCCAATACAAAATTATTTGCTCGCCTCTATCGTTGCCATTTCATCAAAAGAAGAAAAGACAATGATAAAAAAGTTACAAATATGTTAATGAATAAACCAAATTTATCCCGTAATTATATTACGCCGCAAAATCCTTACAATAAACAGGTTTTTATTGAGCAAATTTGCATTTTTCGACAGTGATCAATTTATAGCGAAATTGTCACGATCCCACCAATTTGATCTACAACAATTTATCGTGTTTTGCAGATTTTTTTCAAGAATTAAAAATTGATTTATATCAAAATCAATCAGATATGTTAACCGAGCGTAAATCATGAATCATTGATGGGTTCATTGTTAATAAATTGTAGCAAAATAACGCAATAAAACCACCCATATGGAAATATATAGATAAAAAACCAGTATTTTATTTAACAGAACCGCCTTATCGACTTTTTATAATACTAATTAGTTAGAGTAGCTACTTTGTTGCCATTTTACATAACATATTTTTATCAACGTTAATTGATTGTTGTCTTTATGAGCAACGTACTGTAAATCCGTCACTTATTGTTTCATTGGTAATAATCACAAGAAGAAATAGATACCTTAGGTATAGTCAGATGGAACAAGGATTTTCAAAATAAATTTATATGGTATTAATATTTCCCGATCTGTATTCAATGATTCGCTCAAAGATTGAAAATCAAGAGAAATTGTTATAGCAGTGATACGAGACAACAAAACGGAATGATTGCCAGCCGTTAGAAAACACCGGACACTCTCGTGTAAAAAGCTACCCTGTCTATGGATATAGCGATATCGACTCATCAAGCGTGGACTGAATGATATTCAGCTCCATATGGGCGGCAACCTGGAGGATAAACATGATTTCGCCGTTGGAATCAAGGTTGTTCTGCAATATCTACCAGACTGCTTCAATTTATCTGTTTTGGAAGTGCAATAATCTTAATTTAACTATTTGAAGATGATGATATTGTCAGATGCCAGAAATTTAGTAATCTGGAGAACCGTGTCTATGATCACTAAACATTAAAGTAATAGTCGTCAGTAACACATCGAGTGATATAACGTATTGACACCTAATCATATAAAAACAGATCGTAATTAAGCAGCATAAGAATATGTCTTATTATCATTAAAATACATTCTATTTCCATCATCCTTAAGATAATAAAACAGTGAGCGATGGATAATTTCACCCCAAAAAAAAGCAAGCATATAAAATTAAAAAACATGACTCCACTTTCATTTTTATGAAATGGCATCGTGAAGAGGCGCCAGCCAATTATAAAGATCTTGCTCCTCAAAAAATGAAACAACTCAGCCTGAGATAATATTTTTGACCGAAGTTAACATTAAAAATGGTTAATAGTTTGCGCCTCTCACACAGGTCCAGGCAACTGCGTAACAGGCAAATCAAATTTTCGTAAACAGTGGGCATCATCAGATGCCCACAAAATACAGCTGATTTACATTTTCGTCTTTACACGTGCAATAGCTTCTTCATAAGAAGGCTTATTTTTTTCCGTATACGCCAGTTGATAATGCTGCAATGCTTCAGCATTCTGGCCCGAGGTTTCATAAATTTTGGCAATGTTATAATAGGAGTTGGCGCGCGTTGTCGCCGCATTTACCCCACTCGCTAACGAGATCGCTTTACGATTTGCCCAAATTGCTTCCGCTATGTTGCCATTTTTCTGATACGCCAGACCCAGGTTACTAAATGCCTGTCCGTAATTGCCGTCTAATTCTGTTGCCTGTTGGAAGAGTTGAATGGCTTGCTCAAGTTGACCGGTTTTATAAACAGCTTCACCTTCGCGATTATATTTTCTTGCCAGTTGAGTATCTCCACTGTTTTGCATCGCAGGCGAAGCCGGAGCTGAAGAGTCCGTCGCAGGCATTATCACAGTGGCTAAATCCCTGACGTCTAATGTGGTGCCGTTAAAATTGGCGCTGGTAACAGAGTTGATATCTTCAAACTCGCCGTTTGGATTGAGTTTAAACACGGTCCAGATGTTCCCTCGTTTTCCTGCAGGGACACTATAACTACGTACCAGGGAGCTCCCTACATAAACAAACACTTTTGCCTTACTGGCAGAGAGATAATTACTGTTGGGCAGCCCTTTATTGCTATAGTCCTGCACGGCATAGATGTAACTTTCACCAAAATGCTTTTTGCTGATAGTGACAGTTTCTGGTCCATAGCTATCCGTATCATCAACATCCAGATTGGCATCAGTTCCCTCTTTACTATCAAAATAGATATGTCCGCCAGGGAAGATCAAATGCGAATCAAGATCAAAAGGCTTTTCGCCCCAGCTCAAAACTACACGCATGCCATCCAGATTCGTCATCACCGGACTGATAGCATAAGTCATGCCAGCGCACGGACATTTGACCACCAGATTGGAATACCCCTCTTTTTTGACGATTAATAGAGCATCTTTATTATCAGCAAATGAAGTCCCCAAACTAATGCTGCCCGAAGTATTTGTGATACCAGAAACAGATTGTGCACCATTGCGTTGCAGCGTCACCGATGCCCCTTCAATGCGTTTATCTTTCACTGTCGCACTTAAAATATCAATGCTTACATCGGCGGCATAAGCACCTGCATTCATGCCCAACAGCGCGAGAGCAACAGGCAAAACAATTTTCTTCATGTATAAATCCTTTTTTTAATGAATGTAAGGTGGAAATTTCCCAGTTATTATTATCGTGTTAAAAGGTGAAAAAAAAGAAATAAGTACACTTTTCAGATTAACACCCACTCACCTTGAAACAAAAAGGCCATCCGGAGATGACCTGAACTTTCTGAGAAACGCTGTTTTTTCATGTGGTTTGCTTTATTACACACCATTCAGACTATTCGGTAGCTAAATGTCCGCGACTGTCCCGGTAAAAAGAGAGCTAATTCTTTTAAAACCTCATTTTTTTCTGTATTAAAGCGTTCATTCATCATGGTTTCTGTACACGTCATCACCTTCCTGCTAAACGCGACGGTCGCATCACAGCTTGTCAATTCAGCCGGATTAAACAGCCGCAATATTAATTCCTGTCTGTCTTCTGCTTTTTTTAGCGCGCTGATCAGACATCCCACTGGTGGCATTTTCAGCAAACTATAGCTTTCCGGCACATTGAATTTGGCTTTATTAAGCTTCATCGCATCCCACGGGATTTTGTTATAACACTGAACTGGCGTCAGCCATGCGCGTGCCTGCTGGGCTACACCGGCAGTTACGGGAGTACCGATATAACTAAATAAACTCAGACGACAGGAAAATGATCCGCGTAATTGTGAATCGGACACAGGCATTTTAATTCCTGAAGGACGCCCTGGCCTTAAAAGTAAATCTTCTTTTCCCAGTAATCCCACACCACGCAACAACGTAATAGCAAAGGTTTTATTCTCTTCTCCAATGACTTCAAATTCACGTAATCCTTCGCTAAAAACGGCTATGCCGTTACGCCCTTCCTGTAAGACAGCATAGTTGAGCATATTCCATACCGGAACCGGCGCTTCTTTCCAGCCTTCTTGCTGCCAGACATTCATTGCGCAATCCTTCACTGACCGCGTCAATGAACCAAACTGCGTATCCGCAAGAACAACATCTGTGTTAAAAGGCGTGGGAATCAATACACGAATACGGTGATCATCGGCCTGGTTATCAAGATTAATATCCGCATCAATGCGTCTGCTGTTATGGTTAAGAGTGATCACCGTCTCCACCCCTACCCTGCCAGAACATTGCTTTGCGCGACGCTCTGACAGATTACGCGGCACCGCTATTTCATAGCGAATTATGGCCCTACTCTGCCAGGCTTCATGAATAATATCGTATTGCGGTTTCGCATTCGCTGAGGTAATGGCCCACTCTTCTTTTGCTGGCGAATAATCATATTCATCCCCATCATCGGAACCTTCTTCAATTTGAAACACCCGGTCATAGCGCACGCCACTATCTTTATCAACCAGACGAAGTGAACCATCCTCATTGAGTGCAATTTGCCAGAAAGCATTTTCCAGTATTCCCTCTGTTTTACTTTTTGGCGTGACCACATTGCCAGGCTGATTCGCTTCTATATAGAGCGTGCGATACCCCATAGAAGGGACAATTTGGCTGATCTGAATATCAAACTCCATAAAGGGATCATAATTGCCGTAATGAACTATTTGCCGATCAATAAGGCCGGGATCGATCTCACGGGCATGTCGAATAAAATATGGCACAGGCTGACCGCGACCGTCTCGCAAATTAAACTGGCTACCGCGCAGTCGAACAGTTGTGTTGATAACTTCTTCACGCGGCCAGGGCATCAGGTTAAACAGGACGAGTTTGTCGGCGTCGCTCTGCGGCATGTTGTCTGCTATTTTGCGCATATAGAACCGAATTAGATTATCCGCCATGTCTTCTGCCAGTTCGAAGCGGGCGACAATCTCGCGATGAACTTTATCACTGCAGCAGCAGCCGATGCTGTCATGGGCGTGGTTTTTTAAAATTTCTTTCCACATCTTCTCCAGCAAGCCGTGGTGATAATCAAAACCTAAAGTCCAGGCCAGCGTTGCCAACGGTTCCAGCAGATTAACAATCTTATTTTCAATGCGTGCGTGGGCAATTTTGATATCCATGCGCGTGGAACCGATGGTGCGATGCACGCGCATATATTTGCCATCGATGAATTCACCTTTCAGGATGGCCAGACTTTCACGCTGCGCTTCAATCTGCTCGAATACCTCTTCAAAGCGGCTCATCACAAACTTTCGTTGAGGATAAATTTCGCGCAGTTTCTCCATCACTTCGAAGATATTTTGCTGCAAGGGCATCTGGTCATGACCATTCGGCAATAAAATTTCTTTGGTTACTGACGCTTTTTCCAGCACGTCAAAATAACTGTCGAGGCGTTTACGTAATCCATTTTCGTCCGCAGGTAAGTACTTACCGATGGCGTAGCCCAGCGGCAGCACCTGCGCCGTCACTTCGCTACCGTCACTGCTTTGCCACAAAAACTCGGTTTTATCAGTACCGTGGCGCTCAGAACATCCGCGCCAGAACATGGTGCGGGTAATGCCAAATCCATTGTATATATGTGGCAGTTGCCCGGACATGCCAAAGGAATCCGGTAAATAACCTATTTTCATCGGCTCGCCAAACGCGAGGCAGTCACGCATTCCGTACATCAGATTACGGACTATGGATTCAGCAGAAACAATCGTGGTATCGGTCTGGGTATACCAGGGACCGATAATTAATTTCCCGCCCTCGACCAACTTCTTCACACGATCTTTGTTCTCCGGTTTGACAGCGAAATAATCTTCGAGGATCGCCGTTTGCCCGTCGAGTACGTAATATTTGTATTCGTTGTCCTGTTCCAGTCTGCACAGGATCTCTTCCATATTATTGACCAGCAGAATGCGAGACTCTTCTGTGGTGAAATACCACTCCCGATCCCAGTGCATATGCGGGGTGATGTGAACGCGAGATACCGCTTTCATCGTCGTTTCCTTTTTGTTTATGGCATTACGCCATCAGTCAGATAGTTTCCATGCTTTACCGCATGATGCCGCCAGATCAGGAGAATTGCAGTCGAGATTGCAGCCCCCTCCAACGCCGCACCAAACCAACCAATTGCCGCCATAACACCACCCGCGCCATTATCATGAAGTAAAAAGAGCGAGAAAATGCCGGCACCGGGTGTCGAAAGGCCGATATTCATCGCACCGACGATAGCGCCCGTTACCATAGATCCCAGCACAAACGAACCAATAACCCGCAGCGGATCTTCAATCGCCATCGGGATCGCCCCTTCGGTGATACCTGCCAATCCTAACAGCCAGGTGGATTTCCCGGTTTCAATTTCAAACTCTTTAAACAGGCGCGGTGCGAGCATCGTGGAAGCGGTTACGGTAAATGCCGAAACCATTTTGACGGAGGCGAAAATGGCATACGGGCCGTAAACGCCGTTCGCCATTGCCCCCAGACAGAATGCATAAGCGGCTTTGTTCACTGGCCCACCAAGGTCAAAGGAACACATAAAACCGAGAATGGCGCCCAACAACAGTGCGTTATTTCCTGACAGACCGTTCAGCCAGGCGGTAAGCGAGTTATTGATCCATGCGACAGGTTCCCCTACTACAAACAGCATCAGACTACCCGCCCCCAACGTACCGAGCACCGGGTAGAGATAGAAAGTCAGGAATCCGTTGAATTTACTGCTAAGACGTAGATGATTTTTCACCCAGCGCATCAGATAACCGGCTATCAATCCGCCAACGACCGCGCCGAGAAACCCGGAACCAATCATGTTGGCGGCAAGCCCTGCCGCAAAGCCTGGCGCTAACGCCGGTTTATCAGCCAGTGAATAGGCGGTATAGGCTGCGAGCACCGGTACCATCAAAATCCCGAGCATCCCGCCGCCCAGCTTGCGGTACATCCACAACCAGGAGTTTTCTTCATTAAACAAATCTTGTAGCCCGAGGATTTGCGACAGTAATACCGCGACCGCCAGCACCGTGCCACCCGCGACAATCAGCGGCACGGCGAAAGAGATCCCGCTCAACAGTGCCTGCTTCAGCTCCGTTTTGACACTTTTCACCGGTTGCGTATCTTGCTGTACGGTACGCGTCTCATCGCTACGCTTGAGGGTAAGCGCTTGTTGAATCAACGCTTCTGCATGGCGAATCGGCTCGGCAACAGGCACAGAAAGCGCGGGAATGCCGTTAGCACCTTGCTTTTCAACGTAGATATTCACGCCGAGTTTGCGTCCGGCTTTTTCCAGATATTCCGCAGCCATGTAGGTGTGAGCAATACCCGCCGGGCAGGCCGTTACGCAGACGATAGTTGGCGCATAAGAAAAAGAGGCAGTATAGAGATGAGCCGTCTGCTTAATATCAGCCAGACTAAGCCGATTCTTGAAAAAGTATCGCGTGGATATTTAGTTGATGGCCAGGTGTTTGAATATAGCCGCAACGCTTTTAATACTGATGACTATAAATTTACCCTGATAGCGCAGCGAAAATCGCCGCGATAAGCATAAAAAAGGCCATCATAAGATGGCCAACCATGTCGAAACCGACAGCCCTTCCTGTAGGGGGAAGCGGCGAGGGCTATTTATTATTACAGATATTTATTTCAGAACAGTTTTCAGTGCTTCACCGATATCAGCCAGGCTGCGAACGGTTTTCACGCCTGCGGCTTCCAGAGCAGCGAATTTCTCATCCGCAGTACCTTTACCACCGGCAATGATGGCACCCGCGTGGCCCATACGTTTGCCTTTCGGCGCAGTCACACCAGCGATGTAACCCACAACTGGCTTGGTGACGTGCTCTTTGATGTACGCAGCCGCTTCTTCTTCAGCGCTACCGCCGATCTCACCGATCATCACGATCGCTTCGGTCTGCGGATCTTTTTCGAACATTTCGAGAATATCGATAAAGTTAGAGCCAGGGATCGGGTCGCCGCCGATACCAACACAGGTCGACTGACCGAAACCGTAATCCGTGGTCTGTTTAACCGCTTCATAGGTCAGCGTACCGGAACGGGAAACGATACCCACTTTACCTGGTTTGTGAATGTGACCCGGCTGGATACCGATTTTGCATTCCCCCGGGGTGATAACGCCTGGGCAGTTCGGGCCGATCATACGAACGCCTGCTTCATCCAGTTTCACTTTCACCGTCAGCATATCCAGCGTCGGGATGCCTTCAGTGATGGTGATAATCAGTTTGATGCCTGCATCGATAGCTTCCAGAATGGAGTCTTTGCAGAACGGTGCTGGTACGTAGATAACAGAGGCGGTAGCGCCAGTAGCAGCAACAGCTTCACGCACGGTGTTGAACACCGGCAGGCCGAGGTGGGTAGTACCGCCTTTACCTGGGGTTACGCCGCCAACCATTTTAGTGCCGTATGCAATGGCCTGTTCTGAGTGGAAAGTCCCCTGGCTACCGGTAAAGCCCTGGCAGATAACCTTGGTGTTTTTATCAATTAAAATGGACATTATTTCCCCTCCACTGCGGCAACAACCTGCTGAGCTGCATCCGTCAGACCTTTTGCTGCAATAATATTCAGGCCGCTGTCAGCCAGTTTCTTCGCACCGAGTTCGGCGTTGTTACCTTCCAGACGTACCACGACCGGTACGTTAACACCCACTTCTGCTACCGCGCCGATGATACCGTCAGCGATCAGGTCGCAACGAACGATACCGCCGAAGATGTTAACCAGAACGGCTTTCACTTTGTCGTCAGAGAGGATGATTTTGAACGCTTCGGTTACACGTTCTTTGGTTGCGCCACCGCCAACGTCCAGGAAGTTAGCCGGTTCGCCGCCGTGCAGTTTAACGATGTCCATCGTACCCATCGCCAGACCTGCGCCGTTAACCATACAACCGATGTTACCGTCCAGCGCAACGTAGTTCAGTTCCCACTGTGCAGCCTGTGCTTCACGCGGATCTTCCTGCGACTGGTCACGCATTTCACGCAGATCAGGCTGGCGGAACAGTGCGTTGCCATCAGCGCCCAGTTTGCCGTCGAGGCAAATCAGATCGCCCTGTTTGGTAATAACCAGCGGGTTGATTTCGATAAGCGCAAGGTCGCGCTCCAGGAAAATGGTCGCCAGGCCCATGAAGATTTTGGTGAACTGCTGAACCAGTTTACCTTCCAGACCCAGTTTAAACGCCAGCTCGCGTCCCTGATACGGCATCGGGCCAGTCAGCGGATCAAGCGCAACTTTGTGGATCAGGTGCGGAGTTTCTTCCGCCACTTTTTCGATTTCCACGCCGCCTTCGGTGGAGGCCATAAAGACCACGCGACGGGAACTACGGTCAACAACGGCACCGAGATACAGCTCTTTAGCGATATCGGTCGCTGCTTCAACCAGAATCTGGTTAACCGGTTGGCCATTGGCATCTGTTTGATACGTTACCAGACGCTTGCCCAGCCAGTTTTCTGCAAAAGCACGGATGTCTTCTTTGCTGTTTACAACTTTCACACCGCCCGCTTTACCGCGGCCACCAGCGTGAACCTGACATTTCACTACCCACGGACCGGCACCGATTTTTGAAGCGGCTTCTTCTGCTTCGCGTGGAGTAGTACAGGCATAACCCACCGGTGCTGGTAAGCCATAGCGGGCAAAAAGTTGTTTTGCCTGATATTCATGTAAGTTCATGTGTTCTGTCCATCCTTCAGTAATCGTTATCTTTTAAACCGTAGACCGACCCCCTATCCACGCCGGTCTACAGTGCAGGTGAAGCTTAAACTACTACACGTCCAGCAGCAGACGCGTCGGATCTTCCAGCAACTCTTTGATCGTTACCAGGAAGCCCACGGATTCGCGACCATCGATCAAACGGTGATCGTAGGACAGCGCCAGGTACATCATCGGCAGGATCTCAACCTGGCCATTCACCGCCATCGGACGATCTTTGATAGCGTGCATACCCAGAATTGCGCTCTGCGGCGGGTTGATGATAGGCGTAGACATCAGGGAACCGAACACACCACCGTTGGTGATGGTAAAGTTACCACCAGTCAGATCTTCAACCGTCAGCTTGCCGTCACGGCCTTTAACTGCCAGCTCTTTAATTTTCTTCTCGATGTCTGCCATGCCGAGGGTATCGACATCACGCAGAACCGGCGTCACCAGGCCGCGCGGTGTAGAAACCGCCATGCTGACGTCGAAATAGTTGTGGTAGACCACATCATCGCCGTCGATAGACGCATTCACTTCCGGGTAACGTTTCAGGGCTTCAACCACCGCTTTCACGTAGAAGGACATAAAGCCCAGACGGATGCCGTGGCGTTTTTCAAACGCTTCACCGTACTGCTTACGCAGATCCATAATCGGCTTCATGTTGACTTCGTTGAACGTGGTCAGCATGGCGGTGGAGTTTTTCGCTTCCAGCAGACGCTCTGCCACACGCTTACGCAGGCGAGTCATCGGCACACGTTTTTCGCTACGTGCAGCCAGGGCCGGTTGCGCCGCCGGAGCAGCCGCTGCCGGAGCAGACTCTTTCGCCGGGGCTTTCGCCAGATGTTTTTCCACATCTTCACGGGTCAGACGACCACCCACACCCGTGCCTTTAATGGCGCTGGCGTCGAGGTTATGTTCAGCCAGCAGGCGACGGATCGCCGGGCTTAACGCATCGTTGTTTTGCTCTTCCAGAGACGCCTGCTGGCGTTGCGCCGGAGTGGACGCTTTCTCTTCAGATTTGGCGCTGGTTTCTTTACCGGCGCTGTTGCCTTCACGCAGGCGACCAAGGATCTGACGAGACGTTACGGTTGTACCTTCATCTTCCAGAACCGCATCCAGAATGCCGTCTGCTGATGCCGGTACTTCCAGTACCACTTTGTCAGTTTCGATTTCTACCAGCACTTCATCACGTACGACTACGTCGCCGGGTTTTTTATGCCAGGTTGCGACGGTGGCATCGGCTACGGATTCAGGCAGGTCAGGGACCAGAATATCTACGCTACTCATTGTGTATCCTTTATTTATTCGACGTTCAGCGCGTCATTAACCAGATCTTGTTGCTGTTTCTGGTGAACGGACATATACCCTACCGCCGGAGAGGCGGAGGCCGGGCGGCCTGCATAACGCAGAGAAGCCCCAAACGGAATCACTTCACGGAAATGATGCTGGCTGCAGTACCATGCGCCCTGGTTGAGCGGCTCTTCCTGGCACCAGACAAAATCCTTGACGTGAGCAAACTGCTGCAACACTTCCTGCATCGCTTTATGCGGGAACGGGTAGAGTTGCTCGATACGCACAATGGCGACATCGTGTTGATTGTTCTTACGACGTTGTTCCAGCAGATCGTAATAAACCTTACCAGAACACATCACTACGCGCTTCACGCCCTTCGGATCAAGCTCGTCGATTTCACCGATGGCTGGCAGGAAGGTGCCGTTCGCCAGTTCTTCGAGGCTGGAAACCGCCAGCGGATGACGCAGCAGGGATTTCGGCGACATCACCACCAGCGGACGACGCATCCCGCGCAACGCCTGACGACGCAGCATGTGGTAAACCTGTGCCGGGGTAGAAGGTACGCAAACCTGCATGTTTTGCTCAGCGCAAAGTTGCAGATAACGTTCCAGACGCGCGGAGGAGTGCTCCGGCCCCTGCCCTTCGTAACCGTGCGGCAGCAACATCACCAGGCCACACATCCGGCCCCATTTCTGTTCGCCAGAGGAGATGAACTGGTCGATAACCACCTGTGCACCGTTGGCGAAGTCACCGAACTGTGCTTCCCAGATGGTCAGGGTGCGTGGTTCTGCGGTGGCATAACCGTATTCAAACGCCAGTACGGCTTCTTCAGACAGTACAGAGTCCCAGACGCGGAACGCGCCCTGGCCGTTATGGATATGTTGCAGCGGCGTGTAAGTGGAACCGTTAGACTGGTTGTGGATCACCGCGTGGCGGTGGAAGAAGGTACCGCGACCGGAGTCTTCACCCGACAGGCGAACCGGAATGCCTTCGTCAACCAACGTGGCGTAAGCGAGGTTTTCCGCGCCCCCCCAGTCGAACAGTTTCTCACCGGCTGCCATCGCCTGGCGATCGCCATAAATCTTGGCAACGCGAGACTGCATTTCAACCGCTTCCGGCACCGTGCTGATGCGTTTAGCCAGTTCCTGCAGGCGCTTCATCTCAACTTTGTTCGGGTACTCTTCGTCCCATTCGTGGTTGAGGTACGGCGACCAGGTGAAAGAGTGCATGTTCATCGGACGCCACTCTGCTACAACGCAATCGCCAGCATCCAGCGCATCGCGGTACAGGTTAACCATCTCGGTGGCATCTTCCAGCGTCGCGACTTTTTCCTGCTCCAGCTTGTCAGCGTAGATTTTGCGCGGCGTCGGATGTTTTTTGATTTTCTGATACATCAGCGGCTGGGTTGCGCTCGGCTCGTCGGCTTCGTTGTGGCCGTGACGGCGGTAGCATACCAGGTCGATGAAGACATCACGTTTAAAGGTGTTACGGAAATCGAGCGCCAGACGGGTCACAAAGGCAACGGCTTCCGGATCATCCGCATTAACGTGGAAAATCGGTGCCTGAACCATCTTACCGATATCAGTACAGTACGGCGTCGAACGGGCATCCAGCGGGTTAGAGGTGGTGAAGCCAACCTGGTTGTTGATAACGATACGTACCGTACCGCCAACTTCATAACCACGCGCTTTCGACATGTTCAGGGTTTCCTGAACTACGCCCTGCCCGGTCACTGCGGCGTCACCATGAATGGTGATTGGCAGCACTTTGTTGCTGCTCGGCTCATCAAGTCTGTCCAGACGGGCTCGAACAGAACCGATAACGACCGGGCTTACAATCTCAAGGTGAGACGGGTTAAACGCCAGCGCCAGGTGCACCAGGCCGCCATCGGTCTGGAAGTCAGACGAGAAGCCCATGTGGTATTTCACGTCGCCCGTGCCGAGGTGTTCTTTATGTTTACCGGCAAACTCGTCGAACAAGTCTTGCGGTTTTTTACCCAGCACGTTCACCAGCACGTTCAGACGACCACGGTGCGCCATCCCGAGAACCACTTCGCGGGTGCCGCTGTTGCCAGCGTGGCGGATCATCTCTTTAAGCATCGGGATTAACGCGTCACCGCCTTCCAGCGAGAAGCGTTTTGCGCCGGGGAATTTTGCGCCAAGGTAACGTTCAAGGCCTTCAGCGGCGGTCAGTTCGCTTAAGAAGCGTTTTTTCTCTTCGCTATTGAAAGTCGCGCGACCAGACTCGATACGCTGTTGGATCCAGCGTTTTTCTTCGGTGCTGGTAATGTGCATATACTCGGCACCAATCGGGCCACAGTAGGTTTGCTTGAGGGCTTCCAGCAGCTCGCCGAGTTTCATGGTTTCTTTGCCGCTGGCAAATGAACCGACGTTGAAGGTCTCCTGGAAGTCTGCGTCGGTCAGATCGTGGAAAGACGGATCCAGATCGGCCACTTTATCTTGCTGCCACAGTCCCAGCGGATCGAGATTCGCATGCTGGTGACCACGGAAGCGGTATGCGTTAATGAGCTGCAGGACTTTAACCTGCTTCACATTGGTGTCAGGGTCGGAGATCGTTGAAGAGTAACGTGAAGCGTCTTTCGCCAGGCGGCGGAAATATTCACGCGTTTGAGAGTGGAATTGATCCGGTTTGACTCCCGTACCAGGTAACTGCTGGAACGTCGAACGCCAGTTAGCGTCAACCGAGTCAGGATCGGTTAAGAAGTCTTCATAGAGCTGTTCTATCCAGCTCTGGTTTGCGCCAGAGAGGTAAGAAGAGTCCAACCAGGCTTTCAAAGCGCTGTTCTGCATCGTGATCCCTTAAGCATCTTTTTTATGCTTACTTCGCCGTGGATACTACCACGCACATTTCATATCTGATGTGCGTGCCGGGGTTCACTTGTTGCGGACTTGTCGTGTTTTCTGCGTCCGCTAAGGAACCTTTAAAAACTGTCTTAGTGTCAGGGGCAGTTTTTAAAGATTTCCTGCATTTCTTTGTTACGCCTGATGCGCTGCGCTTATCAGGCCTACGGGTAATGACTTGTAGGCCGGATAAGGCGTTCACGCCGCATCCGGCACTGGTTGCCTGATGCGACGCTTGCGCGTCTTATCAGGCCTACGGTTTACGCATTACGTTGCAACAACATCGACTTGATATGGCCGATGGCGCGCGTCGGGTTCAGCCCCTTCGGACATACACTGACGCAGTTCATGATGCTGTGACAGCGGAATACACTGAATGCATCGCTCAAACCGTCGAGGCGGCTGTCAGTCTCGGTATCACGGCTATCGATCAGGAAACGATATGCCGCTAACAAGCCTGCCGGGCCGATAAACTTATCGGGATTCCACCAGAAAGACGGACAAGAGGTTGAACAACATGCGCAGAGAATACATTCATACAACCCGTCGAGTTTTTCGCGCTGCTCTGGCATCTGTAAATGCTCGCGAGCTGGCGGATTTTGTCCATTATTCAACAGGTAAGGCTTAATTTTCTCATATTGCGCATAGAATTGTCCCATGTCTACCACCAAATCGCGGATCACCGGTAAACCTGGCAGCGGGCGAATCACAATCTTCTTGCCCGGCTGGTTGAGTGCCGAAATCGGAGTAATACAGGCCAGACCATTCTTACCGTTCATGTTCAGACCGTCGGAACCGCACACACCTTCACGGCAGGAGCGGCGGAACGACAGGCTGGGATCTTTCTCTTTCAGCTGGATAAGCGCATCCAGCAGCATCATGTCACGACCTTCTTCCGCTTCCAGGGTGTAATCCTGCATACGCGGAGCATCATCAACATCCGGGTTATAGCGATAAATTGAAAACTCGAGTCTCATTTTCCTGTCTCCGCATTAGTAAGTACGAATCTTCGGCGGGAATGCCGGGCGCAGTTTCGGTTCCATGTTGACGCTTCGGCGCGTCATGGATTCCGACTCTGGCAGATACAGGGAGTGGCACAGCCAGTTTTCATCATCGCGATCCGGGAAGTCGAAGCGGCTATGCGCGCCACGGCTTTCGGTACGGAAGTTGGCAGAAACAGCCGTTGCATACGCCGTTTCCATCAGGTTATCCAGTTCCAGGCACTCAACGCGCTGGGTGTTGAACTCGCTGGAAGTGTCATCCAGACGGGCATTTTTCAGACGCTCGCGGATAACTTTCAACTGCTCAAGCCCTTTCGCCATCGCATCACCTTCACGGAAGACCGAGAAGTTATGCTGCATACATTCTTGCAGTGCTTTACGGATCGCCACCGGATCTTCACCGTTACGGTTATTGTTCCAGCGGTTCAGGCGATCCAGAGACGCTTCTACATCAGACTCGCTGGCATCGCGCAGTGCGCCCTGCTCGGCGATAGACTCTTGCAGATGCAGACCTGCCGCACGACCAAAGACCACCAGGTCCAGCAGCGAGTTGCCGCCCAGACGGTTAGCGCCATGTACCGATACACAAGCGATTTCACCAACGGCAAATAGCCCCGGAACAACCACATCTTCGCCTTTCTCATTCACCGTCAGCGCCTGACCGGTCACTTTGGTCGGAATACCGCCCATCATGTAGTGACAGGTTGGAATTACCGGAATCGGCTCTTTCACCGGATCAACGTGAGCGAAGGTACGGGAGAGTTCCAGAATACCCGGCAGACGGGATTCGAGAACTTCTTTCCCCAGATGGTCAAGTTTCAGTTTTGCGTGTGGCCCCCACGGACCATCACAGCCGCGACCTTCACGGATTTCGATCATGATGGAACGCGCCACCACGTCACGGCCCGCCAGGTCTTTGGCGTTCGGCGCATAACGCTCCATAAAGCGTTCGCCATGTTTGTTCAGCAGATAACCGCCTTCACCACGGCACCCTTCGGTGACCAGTACGCCCGCACCGGCAATACCAGTCGGGTGGAACTGCCACATTTCCATATCCTGCACTGGTACGCCTGCACGGATAGCCATGCCGACGCCGTCGCCAGTGTTAATGTGGGCGTTGGTAGTGGACTGATAAATACGCCCTGCCCCGCCAGTCGCCAGCACGGTAGCGCGAGCTTTGAAGTAAACCACTTCACCAGTTTCGATGCACAGTGCGGTACAACCGACCACCGCGCCATCCTGGTTTTTCACCAGATCCAGCGCATACCACTCGGAGAAAATGGTGGTGTGGTTTTTCAGGTTCTGCTGATAAAGGGTGTGCAACAGTGCGTGACCGGTACGGTCAGCAGCCGCCGCAGTACGTGCCGCCTGCTCGCCGCCGAAGTTTTTCGACTGACCGCCAAACGGACGTTGATAGATACGACCATCATCAAGACGCGAGAACGGCAGGCCCATATGTTCCAGTTCCAGAATCGCTTCCGGCCCGGTTTTACACATATATTCAATCGCGTCCTGGTCACCGATATAGTCCGACCCTTTTACGGTGTCGTACATATGCCATTCCCAGTTATCTTCATGGGTATTACCCAGCGCAACGGTAATACCACCTTGCGCAGAAACGGTATGGGAACGGGTCGGGAAGACTTTAGAGAGCAGCGCACAGGTCTGGCCACTTTGGGAAATTTGCAGCGCCGCGCGCATACCTGCGCCGCCGGCACCAATCACAACTGCATCAAATTCTCTGACTGGCAATTTCATCACACACCCCACACCACAACGAATCCATAAATCACGTAAACCACCAGTGCAACGACAATCACCAGTTGCAGCATCAGGCGCAAGGCCAGCGGTTTAACGTAGTCGGTCAACACCTGCCACATGCCGATCCAGGCATGGATCAAGATAGAAAACAGCGCCAGCAGGGTGAACACTTTGGTGAACGCAGAGGCGAAGAAACCAATCCAGACTTCATATGTCAGCTCGCCACTGGTAGCGAAAAAACCGACCATATAAATGATGTAGAGCGTCAGGACGATAGCGGTAGCACGAACGAGGATGAAATCATGTACGCCATTGCGTCCTAATGCGGAGGCGTTGCTTACCATACGAGGACTCCTGCGAGAAGTGAAAGCACGACAGTAATAACAAAGGAGATTTTGGCGGAGCGTTTACCCGCTTCGAATGTTTCTTCCAGATAGCCAAAATCCATCATCATGTGGCGAATACCTACGACGACGTGATATGCCAGAGCGGTAAGGATGCCCCACATGATAAATTTGACGAAGAAGCTGCCCATAATCGCGGAAGCTTGCTCGAAACCTTCAGGGGAAGAGAGGCTGGTACCCAGAAGCCACAGCAGGATGCCCACTGCAACAAAGGTGATCACACCGGAAACGCGATGGAGAATGGACGCTATCGCCGTGACGGGGAACCGGATGGTCTGTAGGTCCAGATTAACAGGTCTTTGTTTTTTCACATTTCTTATCATGAATAACGCCCACATGCTGTTCTTATTATTCCCTGGGGACTACGGGCACAGAGGTTAACTTTCTGTTACCAGGAGACGTCGGGATTTCCTTCCTCCGGTCTGCTTGCGGGTCAGACAGCGTCCTTTCTATAACTGCGCGTCATGCAAAACACTGCTTCCAGATGCGAAAACGACACGTTACAACGCTGGGTGGCTCGGGATTGCAGGGTGTTCCGGAGACCTGGCGGCAGTATAGGCTGTTCACAAAATCATTACAATTAACCTACATATAGTTTGTCGGGTTTTATCCCGAACAGTGATCTGTGTCACGATAACAACATTTATTTAATTTTTAATCATCCAATTTGACAATCATTCAACAAAGTTGTTACAAACATTACCAGGAAAAGCATATAATGCGTAAAAGTTATGAAGTCGGTATTTCACCTAAGATTAACTTATGTAACAGTGTGGAAGTATTGACCAATTCATTCGGGACAGTTATTAGTGGTAGACAAGTTTAATAATTCGGATTGCTAAGTACTTGATTCGCCATTTATTCGTCATCAATAGATCCTTTACCTGCAAGCGCCCAGAGCTCTGTACCCAGGTTTTCCCCTCTTTCACAGAGCGGCGAGCCAAATAACAAACGGGTAAAGCCAGGTTGATGTGCGAAGGCAAATTTAAGTTCCGGCAGTCTTACGCAATAAGGCGCTAAGGAGACCTTAAATGGCTGATACAAAAGCAAAACTCACCCTCAACGGGGACACAGCTGTTGAACTGGATGTGCTGAAAGGCACGCTGGGTCAAGATGTTATTGATATCCGTACTCTCGGTTCAAAAGGTGTGTTCACCTTTGACCCAGGCTTCACTTCAACCGCATCCTGCGAATCTAAAATTACTTTTATTGATGGTGATGAAGGTATTTTGCTGCACCGCGGTTTCCCGATCGATCAGCTGGCGACCGATTCTAACTACCTGGAAGTTTGTTACATCCTGCTGAATGGTGAAAAACCGACTCAGGAACAGTATGACGAATTTAAAACTACGGTGACCCGTCATACCATGATCCACGAGCAGATTACCCGTCTGTTCCATGCTTTCCGTCGCGACTCGCATCCAATGGCAGTCATGTGTGGTATTACCGGCGCGCTGGCAGCGTTCTATCACGACTCGCTGGATGTTAACAATCCTCGTCATCGTGAAATTGCCGCGTTCCGCCTGCTGTCAAAAATGCCGACCATGGCCGCGATGTGTTACAAGTATTCCATTGGTCAGCCATTTGTTTACCCGCGCAACGATCTCTCCTACGCCGGTAACTTCCTGAATATGATGTTCTCCACGCCGTGCGAACCGTATGAAGTTAATCCGATTCTGGAACGTGCTATGGACCGTATTCTGATCCTGCACGCTGACCATGAACAGAACGCCTCCACCTCCACCGTGCGTACCGCTGGCTCTTCGGGTGCGAACCCGTTTGCCTGTATCGCAGCAGGTATTGCTTCACTGTGGGGACCTGCGCACGGTGGTGCTAACGAAGCGGCGCTGAAAATGCTGGAAGAAATCAGCTCCGTTAAACACATTCCGGAATTTGTTCGTCGTGCGAAAGACAAAAATGATTCTTTCCGCCTGATGGGCTTCGGTCATCGCGTGTACAAAAACTACGACCCGCGCGCCACCGTAATGCGTGAAACCTGCCATGAAGTGCTGAAAGAGCTGGGCACCAAAGATGACCTGCTGGAAGTGGCTATGGAGCTGGAAAACATCGCGCTGAACGACCCGTACTTTATCGAGAAAAAACTGTACCCGAACGTCGATTTCTACTCTGGTATCATCCTGAAAGCGATGGGTATTCCGTCTTCTATGTTCACCGTGATCTTCGCTATGGCACGTACGGTTGGCTGGATCGCCCACTGGAGCGAAATGCACAGTGACGGTATGAAGATTGCCCGTCCGCGTCAGCTGTATACAGGATATGAAAAACGCGACTTTAAAAGCGATATCAAGCGTTAATGGTTGATTGCTAAGCCGTTCACTTTCCGGACCCGCCTTTAATAGAGCGGGTTCTTTTTATATGGCTGAACATAAAAAATTGTAAAAATTAAACCAGATGCAAATACCCATTAATAAGGTGAAAAAATATTTCACCGGAAACACTGGTGATTGATTTTGGTAAATTTAACTTACTGGATATTCGCCGCCACACAATGTCGAAAACATTCAGTATCAAGACAACAAAATCGCAAAATGACCAGTGTACCGACGGATTTAAGGTCAGCTCCTCGTTTTATACCGAAGAAACGTTGGTTGAAGAAGATAAAGCATTGTTGATTGGTAATGGTCTGAAGCTACGTATACTGGATGAAAACGCCTCGCCTTATACATTCAATAAATATGCTGAATACGCCGATTTCACCAGTGATATGCTGATCTACGAAAAAACCTATACGGCTGAATTATCGTCCACACCTGGCACTCCCATCGCGGCGGGTCCCTTCGATACAGTGGTACTTTTTAAGATTAACTATAACTGATTTAACACGACGCCCTTTTCAGCCGGAAAGGGCAACGTATTCAGATTATTGCTGATTTTCCCCTTTTCCTTGATTACCGTTATTTTTTCCAGACCCAGCTTTCTTTATGCTGTATCGATACACCAAAGATAAAATAATGAGGAAGCGAAGAATGCCTGTATTGCAGTGGGGAATGTTATGTGTTCTGTCACTTCTCCTTTCTATTGGCTTCCTCGCTTTACATCTCCCGGCGGCACTCCTGCTTGGCCCGATGATCGCGGGGATCATCTTCAGTATGCGCGGAGTCACTCTGCAACTTCCCCGCTCCGCTTTTCTCGCTGCCCAAGCCATTCTTGGCTGCATGATTGCACAAAACCTCACTGGTTCGATTCTCACCACGCTGGCCGTCAACTGGCCGATCGTGCTTGCGATTTTACTGGTGACGCTGCTTTCCAGCGCCATCGTGGGTTGGTTATTGGTGCGCTATAGCTCACTGCCTGGGAATACCGGGGCCTGGGGTTCTTCTCCTGGCGGCGCGGCGGCAATGGTCGCAATGGCGCAAGATTACGGCGCAGATATTCGCCTGGTGGCGTTTATGCAATATCTGCGAGTGCTGTTCGTCGCAGGAGCCGCTGTTCTGGTCACCCGCATGATGCTGGGCGATAACGCTGAAGCGGTTAACCAGCAGATCGTCTGGTTCCCGCCAGTGAGCATTAATCTCCTGCTTACGATTTTGCTCGCGGTCGTTGCCGGTACGGCGGGATGCTTGCTACGTCTTCCTTCCGGCACGATGCTCATCCCGATGCTGGCGGGCGCAGCGCTCCAGTCTGGTCAGCTCATCACGATTGAACTCCCGGAATGGCTGCTGGCGATGGCATATATGGCAATTGGCTGGCGGATTGGTCTTGGTTTCGATAAGCAAATATTACTGCGGGCATTGCGCCCACTGCCACAAATCCTGCTGTCGATTTTTGCTCTGCTGGCTATTTGTGCGGGTATGGCGTGGGGGCTGACCCGGTTTATGCATATTGATTTTATGACCGCCTACCTCGCCACCAGCCCCGGCGGGCTTGATACCGTGGCGGTCATCGCCGCAGGGAGCAATGCCGATATGGCGCTCATCATGGCGATGCAAACCCTGCGCCTGTTCAGTATTTTGCTGACGGGGCCTGCCATCGCACGGTTTATTTCAACCTATGCGCCGAAGCGTTCGGCCTAGTGCTGGCAGCCAGGGCACCAGTAAAACGGGCGCGATGACAACGTGGTTTTCTCAATGATGCCGCCACAGCGTTCGCACGGTTCGCCATCACGATGAAAAACCTTAAAGCGAAACAGCGCCCCATGATATTTGTTTTCATCCACCTGCCCCCGCGTAGCGTAAGAAAGTCGCGGAATATCCAGTAACGCGTGTGCGAGTGCATCCAGTTGCGGCGCATTGAGATCTTTCGCTTTATGATTTCCGGTCAACCCAACCTGCCAGAGGATCTCCACCCGCAAATAATTGCCAAGTCCTGCCAGAAACGCCTGATCGAGCAGTAATCCAGCAAACTGACGGTTACGAAAGCGCGGCGACAATAATCGTTCCTTTACCACCTCCGGCGTCAGATTCGGATCCAGCACATCGGGACCAACGCGTTGTAAAAACGGATGCGTGGTCAGTTGTTCCGGAGTCAACATCTCAATATCCGAGGCGCTATAAAGCAGAATGGTTTTGTCAGCCGTTTGCAGTTTTACCCGCAATACTCGCGTGGTCTGCGGCTCTTCGCCGGTATCAACCACGTGCCAGACGCCGTAAAGCTGATTATGGCTGTAGAGCGTTAAGTCGTTGGAAAAATGAGTTAACAACGCCTTACCACGCGTTTCCACATGGGTAACGTGTTGACCGATAAGTCGTGATTGATAAGATTTTAACTGCGGGAAGGCAAACCAGACATCAGTTAGTGGTTTGCCTTTGATCGCCGCCTCCAGGTTATCCGCTGCACGGCGGATCTCCGGGCCTTCAGGCATGGTGATATCCTTTTTTCATTCTTTATTAAGCGGGGTTATGCTGCGACAACAATCCCCTTTTCAGCAAATGTAGCTCGTAATCGGCGGGCGAACGCCAGTGCGTGCTCGCCATCGCCATGTAGGCAGACCGTTTGCGCCGTGACCATTGCCCATTCGCCGGTGATACTTTTGACTCTGCCGTGTTGCACCATCTCCAACGTTTGCGCCAGCGCCTGTTCTTCGTTTTCAATCAACGCGCCTGGCTGGCTTCGCGGCACCAGCGAACCGTCTGCCTGATAACCACGATCGGCAAACACTTCCTCGCGCGTTACCAGGCCATATCGTTCGCCTGCACGAATCAGCTCGCTTCCTGCCAGCCCGACGAGAATCAATGCCGGATCGCAAGCGTATACCGCTCTGGCGATGGCGTCTGCCAGTTGTGCCTCTTTCGCCGCCTGGTTGTATAACATGCCGTGCGGTTTGACATGACACATTACGCCGCCTTGCGCACGGGTAATCGCTGCCAGCGCGCCAATTTGATACAGCGTCTGGGCGAAAATGGTTTCTGGCGGCAGCTGCATGGCGCTGCGACCAAAATTTTCCCTGTCGGGAAAACTCGGGTGAGCGCCAATCGCGACACCGTTTTTTATTGCTTCACGCACGCAAGCCTGCATGGTTTGCGCATCTCCTGCATGAAATCCACAGGCAATATTGGCAGAGGAAACCAGCGTTAATAGCTCTGCGTCGCTGGCGCAGCCTTCGCCCAGATCGGCGTTCAGGTCAATTTTCATTGTGCAGCCGCCACGCTAATTGTTCGAAATAACGTTGCTGATCTTGCCGCGCTTTCAGTGCCTCTTCCAGTGAACACTGGACAAAATGAATCGGCTGACCGAGCGGAATTTGCGCCAGATGGTACATATCAGCCTCAATGATACAGGCAATACGCGGGTAACCACCGGTGGTTTGCGCATCGTTCATCAACACAATGGGCTGTCCGTTATGCGGCACCTGCACCACACCTGGTAACAAACCGTGAGATAACAGTTCGCGATCGGTGGTGCGTTTTAAAATTTGCCCCTGTAAGCGATAGCCCATGCGGTTACTTTGCGGGCTAAGCTGCCAGGGCGAACGCCAGAATGCATCCTGCGAGGCGCGATCGAACTCATGATATTCCGGCCCCGGCAAGGCGCGAATGCGGTTGCCCCACAGCAGCTGTTTAACGCCCTGCGCTTCCATAAAATCACGCTTCGCTTTGCCAATCGGGAGTCGGTCACCATCCCTCAGTAAACGGCCTTCCAGCCCGCCAATCCCCACTTTGAGATCGGTGCTGCATGACCCCATTACCGGCGGAACATCAATACCACCCGCGACCGCCAGATAACTGCGCATCCCGTGCTGCGGGCGTTTAAGCGTTAAACGCTGACCTGCTTTCATCGGCAAGCGCCAGCCGGCCCAGACGGCATTATCATCCAGCCGCGCTTCGCAACCAGCCCCCGTCAGGGCAAACCACCCATCAGTTTCGAACTCAACCGTTAACTGACCGAGCGTGATCTCCAGCGCGGGGGCGTTGGCGTCATTACCCACCAGCAGGTTAGCAATACGTAGCGCAGGCATATCCAGTGCGCCACAGTGGCTGATACCAGACTGACGAAAGCCGTGACGGCCGCCATCCTGCACGGTGGTGTACATGCCCGCACGAATAATCTTCAGCATACTCCCTCCTTCTGGGGTACAAAGCGCACGCTGTCTCCCGGACGTAATAAGATGGGTTCGTCACGCTCCGGATCAAATAGGCTGAGTGAGGTATGACCAATCAACTGCCAGCCACCCGGCGTTGCCAGTGGATAAACACCGGTCTGCGGCCCGCCGATCCCGACAGAACCTGCCGGAACGTGCAAGCGCGGTTCAGCGCGCCGTGGCGTGTGTAGTTGTTCCGGCAAACTCCCGAGATACGGGAAGCCCGGTTGAAAACCTAAAAACCAGACCACGTATTCCACGGAGGAGTGCAATTCAACAACCTGTTTTTCGCTCAATCCACAATGCGCCGCGACCACCGCCAAATCCGGTCCGGCTGCGCCACCGTAAACTACCGGAATTTCAATAAAGCGAGACTCCGGCTCCAGCGCCTCACTCTCCTCCCACCAGCGTTGCAAACGCTCTATGGCATCCAGCGCCAGCGACTCAGGATTACGCAAAATCACTGTGATATTGTTCATGCCAGGAATGGCTTCAACCACATTCGGCATATCCACCAGACGCTGTGCCAGTCGCCAGATCCGTTTCTGGCTAGCCAGCGTCACCGGCGGTTCCAGTTCCAGTACTACCGCCGTTTCACCTATCAGATAACAACGCGCTCGTTGCACTTTCGATCCCTCTGATTATTCGTTATGCAGGATTAGGAATATCAATAAAGGTCACATCAAGATCGGTATTTTCATTCAGCCACTCGCTCAATGCGCGAATACCACCGCGTTCAGTGGCATGGTGACCCGCAGCATAAAAATGCAATCCCTGCTCGCGGGCTGAATGAATGGTCTGTTCAGAAACTTCGCCAGTAATAAAAGCATCCACGCCAAAACGCGCGGCGCTATCGATAAAACTTTGCCCACCCCCCGTGCACCAGGCGACGCGCTGGACCACCTCAGGTCCGGTATCGCCACACCATAACGGCTTACGTCCCAGACGCGCTTCAATCCAGGAGGCCAGTTCCAGTCCCGGCACAGGCATGGTCAGTTCGCCCCACGGCACCAACGGCTCAATTTCGCCCATGACCGTGATCCCCAGTAACGCCGCCAGCTGTACGTTATTACCCAGCTCCGGATGCGCGTCCAGGGGCAGATGCCAGCCATACAGGTTGATATCATTCGCCAGCAACGTTTTTAAACGGTTACGCTTCATTCCGCGAATGACCGGAGATTCACCTTTCCAGAAGTAGCCATGATGCACAATGACCGCATCCGCGCCCAGACGCACTGCCTCATCGAGCAAAGCCTGGCTGGCAGTGACACCGGTAACAATTTTTTGCACCGTCTCTTTGCCTTCCACCTGCAAACCATTCGGCGCGTAATCACTAATCGCCGCGCTGTTCAGTTTTTCGTTAATCAGTTGTTCCAGTTCGGTGTTTTTCATCTTCGCGCCTTCCGTATTCTGATAGCTACACCGTTAACATAGCGTTACCTCGCCTGTTCGTCGATAGCCAATCTTTTGACATATTAAGAAACAAACCCGACGCCAAAAGACGCAAATTGTTTATATCATCACGCTTCAGCTAATGTATATTTATGCAATCAGACAGCATATTGCATAAATAATCAGATCTGTATCAAAGTTTTAACTTTAAGGAAACACAAGCACGCCGCGCAACTATTACGTGACGTTGCAGTCAATTGTGGAATTATTATGAATAAACACGCATCACAACCGCGCGCTATTTACTATGTCGTTGCGCTGCAAATCTGGGAATATTTTAGCTTTTACGGCATGCGTGCCCTGCTGATCCTCTATCTCACCAATCAACTAAAATATAGCGATAATCACGCCTACGAGTTATTTAGCGCCTACTGTTCGCTGGTATATGTCACGCCAATCCTCGGTGGCTTTTTGGCGGATAAAGTTCTCGGCAATCGCATGGCGGTGATGCTGGGGGCGTTGTTGATGGCGATCGGTCATGTGGTGCTGGGTGCCAGTGAGATCCATCCGTCATTCCTCTATCTGTCACTGGCGATTATCGTCTGCGGCTATGGTCTGTTTAAATCCAACGTCAGTTGCCTGCTCGGTGAGCTGTATGAGCCAACCGATCCACGTCGTGATGGCGGTTTCTCGCTGATGTATGCGGCGGGTAACGTGGGGTCTATTATCGCACCTATCGCCTGTGGTTTCGCCCAGGAAGAGTACAGTTGGGCGATGGGCTTTGGCCTGGCGGCGGTGGGTATGATCGCGGGTCTGGTCATTTTCTTATGTGGCAATCGTCATTTCACACATACCCGCGGCGTTAACAAAAAGGTACTGCGTGCGACAAACTTTCTCCTGCCCAACTGGAGATGGCTACTGGTTCTGCTGGTGGCAACGCCTGCGCTGATTACCGTGTTGTTCTGGAAAGAGTGGTCGGTATACGCCTTGATTGTCGCGACGATCATTGGCCTTGGGGTTCTGGCAAAAATTTATCGCAAAGCAGAAAACCAAAAACAGCGTAAGGAGCTGGGGCTGATTGTTACCCTCACCTTCTTCAGCATGTTGTTCTGGGCATTCGCACAACAGGGGGGTAGCTCGATTAGCCTTTATATCGACCGCTTCGTTAACCGCGATATATTTGGTTATACCGTTCCGACTGCTATGTTCCAGTCGATTAATGCCTTCGCAGTTATGCTGTGCGGTGTGTTCCTGGCGTGGGTGGTTAAAGAAAGCGTCGCAGGTAATCGTACCGTGCGCATCTGGGGAAAATTTGCTCTTGGCCTTGGCCTGATGAGCGCCGGATTCTGCATTCTGACCTTAAGCGCCCGCTGGTCCGCAATGTATGGTCACTCTTCTCTGCCACTGATGGTGTTAGGCCTGGCGGTGATGGGCTTTGCGGAACTGTTTATCGACCCGGTTGCTATGTCGCAGATTACGCGCATTGAAATCCCCGGCGTGACCGGCGTATTAACCGGCATTTATATGCTGCTTTCCGGCGCGATTGCGAACTATCTGGCGGGCGTGATTGCCGATCAGACATCGCAGGCTTCGTTTGATGCTTCCGGGGCGATCAACTACTCCATCAATGCATATATTGAAGTATTTGATCAAATTACCTGGGGCGCACTGGCGTGTGTAGGACTGGTACTGATGATTTGGCTGTATCAGGCGCTTAAGTTCAGAAACCGCGCGCTGGCGCTGGAGTCTTAATAAGCCAGCACCATGCCTGATAAAACGCTCGCTGCGTTTTATCAGGCTCCTTTCCTCGCTTCTTCGTACGCTGCCAGCGTTCGCAGCCTTGCCTCTTTGTGATCGACTATCGGTTGCGGATAATCCAACGTCACACCTGTTTTCTCTGCCCACTTCCACGGCTCATGCACCGCCGGTACATCGCGCAGCTCCGGTAGCCACTGGCGGATAAATTCGCCTTCGCGGTCAAATTTCTCGCCCTGAGTTGTCGGGTTGAAAATACGAAAATACGGCGCTGCATCAGTACCCGTAGAAGCGGCCCACTGCCAGCCACCGTTATTAGCTGCCAAATCACCATCAATCAGCTGCGACATGAAATATCGCTCGCCTTCGCGCCAGTCGATCAACAAATCTTTCACCAGAAAACTGGCTGTAATCATCCGTAGCCGGTTATGCATCCAGCCAGTGCTGTTAAGCTGACGCATGGCAGCATCGACAATCGGGTATCCCGTTTTGCCTTCCTGCCAGGCCTTTAAATGGGCGGGATTACTTTGCCACTGTACACGATCCGTCCAGGCAATAAACGGACGATGTTTACACAGCGAAGGATAATACGTCATCAAATGGCGGTAGAACTCGCGCCAGATCAGCTCACTAAGCCAGACACTACCGGCCCCACCGTCCAGCGCCTGCGGCTGTTCCGCCAACAAGCGATGCAAACACTGGCGAGGCGATAACCCGCCCGTTGCCAGGCTGGCGGACAAACGACTGGTGCCTTCTACTGCCGGAAAATCTCGTTGTTGCTCATACTCTCCGGCACCGTTCTGGCAAAACTGGCGTAATTGCGCAATCGCCGCTTTTTCTTCCACCGGGAAATGCGCAGTATCGAAAGACTGACGAGGATAATTCAGCGTAATGGATGGCGCGGGATCTATCGCTCCACTACTACGTACTTTTGGCGCAGCGACGCACTCCGGCATCCCTTCCCGCAGCCGTTTCAGCCAGGCATTCTTAAAAGGCGTAAAGACTTTGTACATCTCATGATTGCCAGTCATCACCGCCCCCGGCGGCAGGATCACGCTGTCATCAAATCCTTCACACACCACGTTACGCAGCGCTCTTTCAACTTCCACATCCCGCGCCCGCTCATTTACCTCATACTGATAGTTATAAAAAAGATGAGTAACGCGGTTTTCCGCGCACACCTGTTTAACTATTTCGACGCTGGCGGCAAAGTCATCCACTTCACGGAACAATAAAGGAATACCTTTTTCCGCCAGCGCGTTTTGCAGCGCATTAAGTTGTGTATTGATAAGTTCAGCCTGACGCGGCGACACATTATGCGCCGCCCACTGGCGTGGGGTAGCGATATACAACGCCAGCACGCGTGCAGACGAATTGCGGCAGGCGGCAGCCAGTGCGAGATTATCGTGCAGACGTAAATCCTGGCGAAACCAGACCAGATGGGTAGTCATAAAACTCCTGCATGGCGCAAGTTAATCACACGCGGCCAAAGTTCGAAATAACGCTGCCCTGAAAGCCAGGCGTCAGGATAAAGCGCCATATAGTGTTTGATACGCATCAGCGGCGCAAGAAGCGGTTGCTCGCCACGGCGATAACTGTCGATAAGCGCCGCCAGCTGCTGGCGTTCTGTGGAATCAATATGTGGGCGAAAATATCCCTGAACGTGCATCAAAACGTTAGTCTGATCACGCCGGTTGGCAGGGTGAGAAAGCAAAACAATCACGCGTTGGCGGTACTGGTTGTAATAGTCATCCAGACTTTGCCACCGGTGAATATCAGCCACAAACGGGCCAAGTTTGCGGTACTCCGGCTGAGAATGCGCCAGAAAGACGAGTTTATAGCGGCTGTGATAATCGAGAAGCGCCCCGCGCGTTAGTCCTCGATCTTTGAGATTGTGTAACTCATGCAAAGCAAAAATGCGGATAAGGGTGCTGTCATCAAAAAGTTGTTGATTCATTACTGCTCCTGAACGGTTTACAGGAGTAAGTGTAGACGCCGAAAAAAGAAAACCGCCAGAGTTTCCGCTGGCGGTTTTCTTTGAACGTAATATTTAGCAATCAGTAAAAATCACCGGTTGCCTTTTCGGCCTGATCCATCCACACCGGTTTATCGCTGGTTTTCGACCAGACGCGGTGCAGGTAGCTGTAAAAGCGGGCGCGGTCTTTCCAGAAAAGCATGAAAGGCAGCGCCAGAACGCCCGCTGCAACCGCACAAGTACGGCGTAAAAAGATAAGCCATGCAGGATATTCTTTGTAGAGTTCCATACTTTTCTCCCCCTTTTGTATCTACCCGGTGAATAGCACCGGAAAAATGAATTCGTTTATCTGATGAAAATAGTACCGCTGTTTGTGTAATTTTACTACTCATCCGACCACTTATTTTTACTTATTGATGGTTTATTTATATTCACCGTGTAATTAAGTTACATAAAAGTTAAGTTAATACTAAACATTAGTTAAATCATTACTTTTGCCATTTTTATACTTTTTTTACACCACGCCCGCAGATTTTTGCGAAATCTTTGCAGCCAGAACTCTACCCTTCCGGTATCACTTTTAGGCCACTGGAGGTGCACTGTGAGTGCAGGCGTGATAACCGGCGTGTTGCTGGTGTTTTTATTACTGGGTTATCTGGTTTATGCCCTGATCAATGCGGAGGCATTCTGATGGCTGCGCAAGGGTTCTTACTGATTGCCACGTTTTTACTGGTATTAATGGTGCTGGCGCGTCCCTTAGGTAGCGGGCTGGCGCGGCTGATTAATGATATTCCTCTTCCTGGTACGACGGGCGTTGAACGCGTACTCTTTAGCGCGCTTGGCGTCTCTGACCGCGAGATGAACTGGAAGCAGTATCTCTCAGCCATTCTTGGCCTGAATATACTGGGGCTGGCGGTGCTGTTTTTTATGTTGCTCGGTCAGCACTATCTGCCGCTTAATCCACAGCAGTTGCCAGGGCTGTCGTGGGATCTGGCGCTGAATACCGCCGTCAGCTTTGTCACCAATACCAACTGGCAATCTTATAGCGGTGAAACCACGTTGAGCTATTTCAGCCAGATGGCGGGCTTAACGGTACAAAACTTTCTTTCTGCCGCCAGCGGGATTGCGGTGATTTTTGCCCTCATTCGTGCATTTACCCGCCAGAGCATGAGCACACTCGGGAATGCCTGGGTCGATCTGCTACGCATCACGTTATGGGTGCTAGTCCCTGTGGCGTTGTTGATCGCACTGTTTTTTATTCAACAAGGTGCGCTGCAAAACTTTCTGCCCTATCAGGCGGTGAATACCGTTGAAGGAGCACAACAGCTGTTACCCATGGGGCCAGTAGCTTCTCAGGAAGCGATCAAAATGCTCGGAACTAACGGCGGTGGCTTTTTTAATGCCAACTCGTCGCATCCGTTTGAAAACCCAACCGCACTGACCAACTTCGTGCAAATGCTGGCGATTTTCTTGATCCCAACAGCGCTGTGCTTTGCCTTTGGTGAAGTGGCGGGCGATCGTCGCCAGGGGCGCATGTTGCTGTGGGCGATGTCGGTGATTTTTGTCATCTGCGTAGGCGTAGTGATGTGGGCAGAAGTTCAGGGTAATCCGCATCTGCTGGCGCTCGGCGCGGACAGCAGCATCAATATGGAAGGTAAAGAGAGCCGTTTCGGCGTGCTGGTCAGTAGCCTGTTTGCGGTCGTGACTACGGCGGCTTCCTGCGGCGCGGTAATTGCGATGCATGATTCGTTTACCGCTCTTGGTGGCATGGTGCCGATGTGGTTGATGCAAATTGGTGAAGTGGTATTCGGCGGCGTCGGTTCCGGCCTTTACGGCATGATGCTGTTTGTCCTGCTGGCGGTGTTTATTGCCGGGCTGATGATTGGTCGTACACCGGAATATCTGGGTAAAAAAATCGACGTACGCGAGATGAAACTGACTGCACTGGCGATTCTGGTCACCCCGACGCTGGTGCTGATGGGCGCGGCGCTGGCAATGATGACCGACGCCGGACGTAGCGCCATGCTCAACCCTGGCCCGCATGGTTTTAGCGAAGTGCTGTACGCCGTGTCATCCGCCGCTAACAACAACGGCAGCGCCTTTGCCGGATTAAGCGCCAACTCTCCATTCTGGAACTGTTTACTGGCGTTGTGCATGTTTGTCGGGCGCTTCGGGGTGATTATCCCGGTGATGGCAATTGCCGGTTCGCTGGTGAGTAAAAAGAGCCAACCCGCCAGCTCCGGCACATTGCCAACGCACGGCCCGCTGTTTGTTGGCCTGTTAATCGGCACCGTGTTGCTGGTTGGCGCACTGACCTTTATCCCTGCCCTGGCGCTTGGTCCGGTGGCGGAATATCTCTCCTGATGATATTGAGTGAGCACTGAATATGAGTCGTAAACAACTGGCGCTATTCGAACCAACACTTGTCGTTCAGGCGCTGAAAGAAGCGGTGAAAAAATTAAACCCGCAGGCGCAATGGCGCAATCCGGTGATGTTTATCGTCTGGATCGGCAGTCTGCTGACCACCTGTATTAGCATCGCGATGGCAAGCGGTGTGATGCCTGGCAATGCGCTGTTTAGCGCGGCAATTAGCGGCTGGCTGTGGGTCACCGTACTGTTCGCTAATTTCGCCGAGGCGTTGGCAGAAGGCCGCAGTAAAGCGCAGGCCAACAGTCTGAAAGGGGTGAAAAAAACCGCTTTTGCTCGCAAGCTGCGCGAACCGAAATATGGCGCTGCGGCAGACAAAGTTCCTGCCGATCAACTGCGTAAAGGCGATATCGTACTGGTAGAAGCTGGCGATATTATCCCCTGCGATGGTGAAGTCATTGAAGGCGGCGCATCGGTCGATGAAAGCGCCATCACCGGGGAATCGGCTCCGGTGATCCGTGAATCCGGCGGTGATTTTGCCTCCGTCACTGGCGGCACGCGTATTCTTTCTGACTGGCTGGTGATTGAGTGCAGCGTTAACCCCGGCGAGACATTTCTGGATCGGATGATCGCGATGGTGGAAGGTGCGCAGCGACGTAAAACGCCGAACGAGATTGCCCTGACCATTCTCCTGATTGCCCTGACTATCGTCTTTTTACTGGCAACCGCCACGCTGTGGCCGTTTTCCGCGTGGGGCGGTAATGCAGTCAGCGTAACGGTACTGGTGGCACTGCTGGTCTGTCTGATCCCAACCACTATTGGCGGCCTGTTGTCAGCGATTGGCGTCGCCGGGATGAGTCGGATGCTGGGCGCGAATGTTATTGCCACCAGCGGGCGTGCAGTTGAAGCGGCGGGCGACGTGGACGTCCTGCTGCTGGATAAAACCGGCACCATCACACTCGGTAACCGTCAGGCGTCGGAGTTTATCCCTGCGCAGGGCGTGGATGAAAAAACGCTGGCTGACGCCGCACAACTGGCTTCGCTGGCTGATGAAACGCCGGAAGGCCGCAGTATTGTGATCCTCGCCAAGCAGCGTTTTAACCTGCGCGAGCGCGATGTGCAGTCGCTCCATGCCACCTTTGTACCGTTTACTGCGCAAAGCCGGATGAGCGGGATCAACATCGACAACCGCATGATCCGTAAAGGTTCTGTCGATGCCATTCGCCGCCATGTTGAGGCTAACGGCGGTCACTTCCCTGCCGATGTTGATCAAAAAGTCGATCAAGTTGCGCGTCAGGGAGCCACGCCGCTGGTGGTGGTGGAAGGTTCTCGTGTGCTGGGCGTTATTGCGCTGAAAGATATCGTCAAAGGCGGTATTAAAGAGCGCTTCGCCCAGCTGCGTAAAATGGGCATTAAAACGGTGATGATTACCGGCGATAACCGTCTGACTGCCGCCGCGATTGCCGCGGAAGCGGGCGTCGATGATTTTCTCGCCGAAGCGACGCCAGAGGCCAAGCTGGCGTTGATTCGTCAGTATCAGGCAGAAGGCCGTTTAGTGGCGATGACCGGCGATGGCACCAACGATGCTCCGGCGCTGGCGCAGGCGGATGTCGCGGTGGCGATGAACTCCGGCACCCAGGCGGCGAAAGAAGCAGGCAATATGGTGGATCTCGACTCCAACCCGACCAAGTTGATCGAGGTGGTGCACATTGGCAAACAGATGCTGATGACCCGTGGCTCGTTGACCACCTTCAGCATTGCCAACGATGTGGCGAAATACTTCGCCATTATTCCAGCGGCGTTCGCGGCAACGTATCCGCAGTTAAATGCGCTGAACATCATGCGCCTGCATTCGCCCGACTCCGCCATTCTCAGTGCGGTCATTTTCAACGCCTTGATTATCGTCTTTTTGATTCCCCTGGCGTTAAAAGGCGTGAGTTATAAACCGCTTACCGCTTCTGCCATGTTGCGCCGTAACTTATGGATTTACGGTCTGGGTGGGCTGCTGGTGCCGTTTATTGGTATCAAAGTCATTGATTTACTGCTAACCGTTTGCGGTCTGGTGTGAGGTTTACCATGAGTGGATTACGTCCGGCATTATCGACATTTCTCTTTCTGTTATTGATTACTGGCGGCGTTTACCCGCTGCTGACCACCGCACTGGGGCAATGGTGGTTTCCCTGGCAGGCCAACGGTTCATTGATTCGTGAAGGTGATACGGTGCGCGGTTCGGCATTAATCGGGCAAAATTTTACCGGCAACGGCTATTTTCATGGTCGCCCGTCGGCAACAGCAGAAATGCCCTATAATCCACAGGCTTCTGGCGGGAGCAATCTGGCAGTCAGTAACCCGGTGCTGGATAAACAGATAGCCGCACGCGTTGCCGCATTACGGGCCGCTAACCCGGACGCCAGCACGAGCGTTCCGGTTGAACTGGTGACAGCGTCAGCAAGCGGGCTGGACAATAATATTACCCCGCAAGCGGCGGCCTGGCAGATCCCACGCGTGGCGAAAGCGCGTAATCTCAGCGTTGAACAGCTCACGCAACTGATCGCAAAATACAGCCAACAACCGCTGGTGAACTATATCGGCCAGCCGGTCGTCAACGTTGTAGAACTCAATCTGGCGCTGGATAAGCTTGATGAATAACGAACCCTTACGTCCCGACCCCGATCGTCTGCTGGAACAAACTGCCGCGCCGCATCGGGGGAAGCTGAAAGTTTTCTTCGGTGCCTGCGCAGGCGTCGGAAAGACCTGGGCGATGCTGGCAGAAGCCCAGCGACTGCGGGCGCAAGGGCTGGATATTGTGGTTGGCGTGGTAGAAACCCACGGGCGGAAAGATACCGCCGCAATGCTGGAAGGTCTGGCTGTTCTGCCGCTGAAACGCCAGGCGTACCGTGGGCGGCATATCAGCGAGTTTGATCTCGATGCCGCCCTCGCCCGCCGTCCGGCGCTGATCTTAATGGACGAACTGGCGCACAGTAATGCGCCAGGTTCTCGTCATCCCAAACGCTGGCAGGATATTGAAGAGCTACTGGAAGCGGGCATTGATGTTTTTACTACCGTCAACGTTCAGCATCTGGAAAGCCTGAACGATGTGGTCAGTGGCGTAACCGGAATTCAGGTTCGGGAAACCGTGCCCGATCCTTTTTTCGATGCCGCCGACGACGTAGTACTGGTGGACTTGCCCCCGGACGATCTGCGCCAACGACTGAAAGAAGGCAAAGTCTATATTGCCGGGCAGGCAGAACGCGCCATTGAGCATTTTTTCCGCAAAGGCAATCTGATCGCCCTGCGCGAGCTGGCGCTACGCCGTACTGCCGATCGCGTAGATGAGCAAATGCGCGCGTGGCGGGGGCATCCTGGCGAAGAGAAAGTCTGGCACACGCGCGACGCGATCCTTTTATGCATCGGGCATAACACCGGCAGTGAGAAACTGGTCCGCGCGGCGGCGCGGCTGGCGTCGCGCCTGGGCAGTGTCTGGCACGCGGTGTATGTTGAAACCCCTGCCCTGCATCGCTTACCGGAGAAAAAACGTCGGGCAATTCTCAGCGCCTTACGTCTGGCGCAGGAGTTGGGCGCGGAGACGGCAACACTTTCTGATCCAGCGGAAGAAAAAGCAGTAGTGCGTTATGCCCGTGAACATAATCTCGGCAAGATTATTCTCGGTCGCCCGGCCTCGCGCCGCTGGTGGCGTCGGGAAACGTTTGCTGACCGGCTGGCGCGCATCGCCCCCGATCTCGATCAGGTACTGGTCGCGCTTGATGAACCACCCGCCCGCACGATTAACAACGCGCCGGATAGCCGCTCTTTTAAAGACAAGTGGCGGGTACAGATTCAGGGATGCGTGGTTGCCGCCGCGTTATGCGCCGTTATCACCTTAATTGCCATGCAGTGGCTGATGGCGTTTGATGCCGCCAACCTGGTGATGCTGTATCTGCTTGGCGTGGTTGTGGTGGCACTATTTTACGGACGCTGGCCTTCGGTGGTTGCGACCGTCATTAATGTGGTGAGTTTCGATCTCTTTTTTATCGCCCCACGCGGCACGCTCGCCGTCTCTGATGTGCAATATCTGCTGACCTTCGCGGTGATGTTAACCGTCGGGCTGGTGATCGGGAACCTTACTGCTGGCGTGCGTTATCAGGCGCGGGTAGCCCGTTACCGCGAACAACGCACACGGCACTTATATGAAATGTCCAAAGCTCTGGCTGTGGGCCGTAGTTCGCAGGATATCGCCGCCACCAGCGAACAGTTTATTGCCTCCACGTTTCATGCCCGTAGCCAGGTGTTGCTGCCTGATGACAACGGTAAATTGCAGCCTTTAACACATCCGCAAGGAATGACGCCGTGGGACGATGCCATCGCGCAGTGGAGTTTTGATAAAGGCCTGCCTGCGGGCGCGGGCACCGACACGTTACCCGGTGTACCGTACCAGATTTTGCCGCTAAAAAGCGGCGAGAAAACCTACGGACTGGTGGTGGTGGAACCGGGGAATCTGCGCCAGTTGATGATCCCGGAACAGCAGCGCCTGCTGGAGACGTTTACGCTGTTAGTCGCCAATGCCCTTGAGCGGCTGACACTGACCGCCAGCGAAGAACAGGCGCGGATGGCAAGCGAACGTGAACAGATCCGCAACGCCCTGCTGGCGGCGCTTTCGCATGATTTACGCACGCCGCTTACGGTGCTGTTCGGTCAGGCAGAAATCTTAACGCTCGATCTGGCAAGCGAAGGATCGCCCCACGCCCGCCAGGCCAGCGAGATTCGCCAGCATGTGCTGAACACCACCCGACTGGTGAATAATCTACTGGATATGGCGCGAATTCAGTCCGGCGGCTTTAATTTGAAGAAAGAGTGGTTAACGCTGGAAGAAGTGGTCGGCAGCGCGCTGCAAATGCTGGAACCGGGTTTATCGTCGCCCATCAATCTTTCTCTGCCAGAGCCGCTGACCTTAATCCACGTTGACGGGCCACTCTTTGAACGGGTGCTGATTAACCTGCTGGAGAACGCGGTGAAATATGCGGGGGCGCAGGCCGAAATTGGTATCAATGCCCACGTTGAGGGCGAAAATCTACAACTGGATGTCTGGGATAACGGCCCCGGTCTTCCACCAGGCCAGGAGCAGACGATATTTGATAAGTTTGCTCGCGGGAATAAAGAGTCGGCGGTACCGGGTGTAGGGCTTGGGTTGGCAATTTGTCGGGCGATAGTGGATGTACACGGCGGCACCATTACCGCATTCAACCGACCGGAAGGCGGTGCCTGTTTTCGTGTTACACTTCCCCAGCAAACAGCCCCTGAACTTGAAGAATTTCATGAGGATATGTGACAAACGTTCTGATTGTTGAAGATGAACAGGCTATTCGTCGCTTTCTGCGCACGGCGCTGGAGGGCGACGGTATGCGCGTCTTTGAGGCCGAAACGCTGCAACGCGGCTTGCTGGAAGCGGCAACCCGTAAGCCAGATTTGATTATTCTCGATCTCGGCCTGCCCGACGGTGATGGGATTGAGTTTATCCGCGACCTGCGCCAGTGGAGCGCGGTGCCGGTGATTGTGCTTTCCGCACGCAGCGAAGAGAGCGATAAAATCGCCGCGCTGGATGCCGGAGCGGATGATTATCTGAGTAAGCCGTTTGGCATTGGCGAATTGCAGGCCCGTCTGCGCGTCGCATTACGCCGCCACTCCGCCACCACCACGCCCGATCCGCTGGTGAAATTTTCTGATGTTACCGTCGATTTAGCCGCCCGCGTTATCCACCGCGGCGAGGAAGAGGTGCATCTCACACCGATTGAGTTCCGCCTGCTGGCCGTGCTGCTCAACAACGCCGGAAAAGTGCTCACCCAGCGCCAGTTACTCAATCAGGTGTGGGGACCAAACGCGGTCGAACACAGCCACTATTTGCGTATTTATATGGGGCATCTGCGACAAAAACTGGAGCAAGATCCCGCCCGCCCCCGCCATTTTATTACTGAAACCGGTATTGGGTATCGGTTTATGCCATGAATTATTATTCAATAAATACGCTTAAATAATTATTAATTTATTATTAAACCTGCCCCGAAAATTATTATTTGGCAGGTTTAATTTTTTAATGAAAATACAACCCACAAAATTGCAACATTTAAACAACAAAACAACATCTAATATGGCGCTATTCATCATTAATGATTTATTATTTGGGATATGATCGTTTTTTGTTGATCTTCTTCACAGATTATAGCCATTTCATGGATAGAATAACTCTACCTTCAACTGACACAGAAAAAGGTAAAGGTAAATGGAAAATAATAACCGCTTAATGCCTCATATAAGGCGGACAACCCATATCATGAAGTTTGCCCATCGTAATAGTTTTGACTTTCATTTCTTTAATGCCCGCTAGTCTTCTGACTAAAGGGCACCCCAGCGTACAGGTCTCCCTGACTTTAAGCATTACAGGTTAATACCTGTATCCCTCGGTGCTCATATACTGCTAACCCTTTTAAACTCTAAATAATTCGAGTCGCAGCACATGCAACTTGAAGTATGACGAGTATAGCCAGTTACCGGGCTGGTCTGGGTTATTGCATCTGCAAAAAGCAATCTACTGATTTATTTATCAGCGGTGGGGTTTTGCTTTTTTTCCGGCGTGATCAATTTCTCCTTTGAGAAATTGAGGACCTGCTATTACCTGAAATAAAGAGATGAACAAAATGTCAGAATTAAAAATTGCCGTTAGCCGTTCTTGCCCGGATTGTTTTTCCACTCATCGTGAATGCGTGAATATTGACAAAAGTAATTATATTGACGTTGCCGCCATTATTTTATCAGTCAATGATGTTGAACGTGGAAAACTCGATGAAATAGACGCTACTGGCTATGGCATTCCTGTTTTTATTGCAACGGAAAATGAAGAACGTGTACCAGCAGAATATCTGCCACGTATTTCTGGTGTCTTCGAGCATTGCGAATCACGGAAAGAGTTTTATGGACGTCAGTTAGAAACCGCTGCCAGCCATTATGAAACGCAACTGCGCCCGCCCTTCTTCCGCGCACTGGTCGATTATGTCAATCAGGGCAATAGCGCTTTTGACTGCCCGGGTCATCAGGGAGGTGAGTTTTTCCGTCGCCATCCGGCAGGCAATCAGTTCGTGGAATATTTTGGCGAAATGCTCTTCCGCTCCGACTTGTGTAATGCCGACGTTGCAATGGGCGATCTACTGATTCATGAAGGTGCGCCATGCATTGCACAGCAACATGCGGCTAAAGTGTTTAATGCCGATAAAACGTACTTTGTTTTAAACGGCACATCCTCCTCCAACAAAGTGGTTTTAAACGCCCTGCTGACACCGGGTGATCTGGTGCTGTTTGACCGTAATAACCATAAGTCTAACCACCACGGAGCGTTGCTACAGGCTGGTGCAACACCGGTTTATCTGGAAACGGCACGTAACCCGTATGGCTTTATCGGTGGCATTGATGCGCACTGCTTCGAAGAAAGTTATCTGCGTGAACTGATTACAGAAGTTGCACCGCAACGGGCAAAAGAGGCGCGTCCGTTCCGCCTCGCTGTGATTCAGTTAGGCACCTACGACGGTACTATTTATAACGCCCGCCAGGTGGTGGATAAAATCGGCCATCTGTGTGACTACATCCTGTTTGACTCCGCATGGGTCGGCTATGAACAGTTTATTCCGATGATGGCGGACTGTTCGCCGCTGCTACTGGAGCTTAATGAGAACGATCCGGGTATTCTGGTTACGCAATCTGTGCATAAACAACAGGCTGGTTTTTCTCAGACTTCACAAATTCATAAAAAAGACAGCCATATCAAAGGGCAACAGCGTTATGTACCGCACAAACGCATGAACAACGCCTTTATGATGCACGCCTCCACCAGCCCGTTCTATCCGCTGTTTGCCGCACTGGATATCAACGCCAAAATGCATGAAGGTGTCAGCGGTCGTAATATGTGGATGGATTGTGTGGTTAACGGTATTAATGCCCGCAAATTGATCCTCGATAACTGCCAGCACATTCGCCCGTTCGTTCCTGAACTGGTGGATGGTAAACCCTGGCAGTCGTATGAAACAGCGCAAATTGCGGTTGATCTGCGCTTCTTTAAATTTGTACCCGGTGAGCACTGGCATTCTTTTGAAGGCTACGCAGAGAACCAATACTTTGTCGATCCGTGCAAACTGTTGCTGACAACTCCAGGTATTGATGCACGTAACGGCGAATATGAAGCGTTCGGTGTACCCGCAACGATTCTTGCTAACTTCCTGCGCGAAAATGGCGTAGTGCCGGAAAAATGCGATCTTAACTCCATCCTCTTCCTGCTGACTCCGGCAGAAGATATGGCCAAACTGCAGCAACTTGTTGCCCTGCTGGTACGCTTCGAAAAACTACTGGAAGCTGATGCGCCTCTGGCGGAAGTACTGCCTTCCATCTACAAACAGCATGAAGAGCGCTACGCCGGTTATACCCTGCGTCAGTTGTGCCAGGAAATGCATGATTTGTATGCCCGTCACAACGTGAAACAACTGCAAAAAGAGATGTTCCGTAAGGAACACTTCCCTCGCGTCAGCATGAATCCGCAAGAAGCCAACTACGCCTACTTACGCGGTGAAGTGGAGCTGGTTCGTCTGCCGGATGCAGAAGGCCGTATCGCTGCCGAAGGTGCGCTTCCTTATCCTCCGGGTGTGCTGTGTGTTGTTCCTGGTGAAATCTGGGGTGGTGCTGTTCTGCGTTACTTCAGCGCTCTGGAAGAAGGCATCAACCTGCTGCCAGGTTTTGCACCGGAGCTGCAGGGTGTCTATATCGAAGAACATGATGGTCGTAAGCAAGTTTGGTGCTATGTCATCAAGCCTCGTGATGCGCAAAGCGCCCTGTTGAAAGGGGAAAAATTATGAGTCAGGCGAAATCGAACAAAATGGGTGTCGTTCAGTTAACCATACTGACGATGGTCAACATGATGGGCTCCGGTATCATCATGCTGCCGACAAAGCTTGCCGAAGTCGGGACAATCTCAATTATCTCCTGGCTGGTGACAGCCGTAGGCTCAATGGCACTGGCATGGGCATTCGCAAAATGCGGTATGTTCAGCCGTAAATCAGGAGGTATGGGCGGTTATGCCGAGTATGCTTTCGGTAAATCCGGTAACTTTATGGCGAACTATACCTACGGCGTCTCGCTGCTGATTGCTAACGTCGCGATTGCTATTTCGGCGGTTGGTTACGGCACCGAACTGCTCGGCGCGAGTTTGTCGCCAGTGCAGATTGGTCTTGCGACCATCGGGGTGCTGTGGATTTGTACCGTGGCTAACTTTGGTGGTGCGCGCATTACCGGGCAAATCAGTAGCATTACCGTGTGGGGGGTCATTATTCCGGTGGTAGGCCTGTGCATTATCGGCTGGTTCTGGTTTAGCCCGACGCTTTACGTTGATTCCTGGAATCCGCATCATGCACCCTTCTTCAGTGCGGTAGGTTCTTCCATCGCTATGACGCTGTGGGCTTTTCTTGGTCTGGAGTCTGCGTGTGCGAATACTGATGTAGTGGAAAACCCGGAACGTAATGTGCCAATCGCGGTACTCGGCGGTACGTTAGGTGCGGCGGTGATTTATATCGTCTCCACCAACGTGATTGCCGGGATTGTGCCAAATATGGAGCTGGCAAATTCAACGGCACCATTTGGTCTGGCCTTCGCGCAGATGTTCACGCCGGAAGTGGGTAAAGTCATTATGGCGCTGATGGTGATGTCCTGCTGCGGTTCGCTGCTTGGCTGGCAGTTCACCATTGCCCAGGTGTTTAAATCTTCATCTGATGAAGGCTACTTCCCTAAAATTTTCTCCCGTGTAACCAAAGTGGATGCACCGGTGCAGGGAATGTTGACCATTGTGATTATCCAGAGCGGGTTGGCGCTGATGACGATTAGCCCGTCGCTAAACAGTCAGTTCAACGTGCTGGTTAACCTGGCCGTGGTGACCAATATCATTCCGTATATTCTGTCAATGGCGGCATTAGTCATTATTCAGAAGGTCGCTAATGTGCCCCCCTCAAAAGCGAAAGTTGCAAACTTTGTTGCTTTTGTTGGCGCGATGTACAGCTTTTATGCGCTGTACTCATCCGGGGAAGAAGCCATGCTATACGGTTCCATCGTGACCTTCCTCGGTTGGACACTGTATGGTCTGGTCTCACCACGCTTTGAACTGAAAAATAAACACGGTTAATTAAGCAAAGCAAAAAAGGGCGATCTTCCGACCGCCCTTTTTCTTATTTGATATGTTTACGCGTTTTTCAGAACTTCGCTAACAATCTCAACCGCTTCTTTCTCAATCTGCTTGCGATGTTCTTCACCAAGGAAGCTTTCGCAGTAGATCTTATATGCGTCTTCCGTGCCTGACGGACGCGCGGCGAACCAGCCGTTGTCAGTCATCACTTTCAGACCGCCGATAGAAGCGCCATTACCCGGTGCCGCCGTCAGACGCGCGGTGATCGGGTCACCTGCCAGGGTGCTGGCGCTCACCATTTCCGGAGACAGCTTAGACAACGCCGCTTTTTGTGCGGAAGTCGCTGCTGCCTGCAAACGGTTATAGCTCGGCGCACCAAAGCGTTTTGCCAGTTCGTTATAGTGTTCCTGCGGGTTCTTACCGGTGACAGCGGTGATTTCCGCCGCCAGCAGACACATAATGATGCCGTCTTTATCGGTGGACCACGGCGTGCCGTCGAAACGCAGGAAGGAAGCCCCTGCGCTCTCTTCGCCGCCAAAGCCGAAGCTGCCGTCGAACAGACCATCAACAAACCATTTGAAACCTACCGGGACTTCTACCAGCTTACGGCCCAAGTCATTGACCACACGGTCGATCATCGCAGATGAAACCAGCGTTTTACCGACAGCAACATCTTTGCCCCACTGCGGACGATGCTGGAACAGGTAATTGATCGCCACCGCCAGGTAGTGGTTCGGATTCATCAAACCTGCCGGAGTGACGATACCGTGACGGTCATAATCCGGGTCGTTAGCAAACGCCAGATCGAACTTATCACGCAGTGCCAGCAGGCCCGACATCGCACACTCGGAGGAGCAGTCCATACGGATCGCGCCGTCTTTATCAAGGTGCATAAAGCGGAAGGTTTGATCGACCTGATCGTTAACAATAGTCAGGTTGAGGTTGTAATACTCGCCAATACGCTTCCAGTATTCGATACCGGAACCGCCCAGCGGATCAACGCCAAGCGTCAGGCCCGCTTTCTGAATCGCCGCCATATCAACGATATCGGCCAGCCCTTCCACAAACGGCTGCACCAGATCCTGCTCTTTCACATGACCGGATGCCATCGCTTCGTCGAGGGAGATACGCTTCACGCCTTTCAGGCCATCAGCCAGCAGTGCGTTTGCTCTGTCTTCCACCACTTTAGTGACGTTGGTATCAGCCGGGCCACCATTTGGCGGATTGTACTTGATACCACCATCTTCCGGCGGGTTATGGGACGGTGTAATCACGATACCGTCTGCCAGCGGGCCACCTTTTTTATTGTGAACCAGAATGGCATTGGAAATGGCAGGTGTCGGAGTGAAGCCATTGTTTTCCTGCACAATGACATCAACGCCGTTCGCTGCCAGCACTTCCAGTACGGAAATGAACGCAGGCTCGGACAGGGCGTGAGTATCTTTACCCACATAGCAAGGGCCAGTGATGCCGTTTTTCGCACGTTCTTCAGCAATTGCCTGAGCGATCGCCAGAATGTGCGGCTCGTTAAAGCTGTGGCGCGCTGCACTGCCACGGTGACCGGAAGTACCGAATTTCACCGCGTGCTCCGCATTCCCTGCTTCTGGTTTCAGTACATAATATTGCGCCGTCAGTTGGGCGACGTTAATCAAATCACTCTGTTGTGCAGGTTGGCCTGCACGATTGTGGATTGCCATTGCTTTGTCCTTTGTCTGCAACGTTTTAGATAGTTCCGCAAACCTTCTCAATCAATTCCGCCGGGAATTGCATCGACTGCATGATGTGTTCGATCATGCTGCATTTACGGCCGGTGTTGGTGTTGGTGATCACCCAATACGGCGTACCAGGCACATGTTTCGGCTTGGTCTGATTACCATTTTTCAGCAGCGTTTGTTCATCTGCCGCAAAGTAAACGCGTGTACGACCGTGCAACGATTCCGTTGCTTCGGCAAACGCCTGGGCGTCAAGAGAATATAGTGTAGACAACAGCAGCATAAAGCGATTGACCGCTCGCTTTTGCTCTGCGTATTCGTCCGAAAGCAGAAGTTCACGCATTGCGCGAACCTTGTCTTTAATCGTTTTGACCGGCTTCGCTTCGACGATAGCAGGTGACGCAACGCGAACCTCTTTCGTCACCGGAGCAGCAGGCTGTGATGCGGCGGAAAATTTCAACATACGCCGTAAAATGTCGGATGCGCTCTCGCCGATATGCTTAGTGTGGCTGGCAATATAGCTGTAGAGTTCATCATCAACTTCAATCGTTTTCATCTTAATCCAGTGCAGTGTCTTAGCTGAATACAAGTCGCCAGGAGTATATGAATAAATCCCGGCAGCGGATAGCGTCAAGCCTGGCTTGCAGAAAAACTCGGAATAAACCTTATTTGTTGCAGCCCTGTGGCACAATGGTCAACATAATACCCTAACCCGACAACGCGAAAAAAAGAACTTTGCCATGAAATTGAATATCCGCGCGCAAACTGCACAAAACCAGCACAATAATTCTCCCATCGTTCTTGTCCATGGTCTGTTTGGCAGCCTCGACAACCTTGGCGTACTGGCTCGCGATCTGGTAAACGATCACAATATCATCCAGGTTGATATGCGTAACCACGGTCTTTCACCGAGAGATCCGGTAATGAATTACCCGGCGATGGCGCAGGATCTTGTTGATACCCTGGATGCACAGCAGATCGACAAAGCAACATTTATCGGTCACTCCATGGGCGGTAAAGCGGTAATGGCTCTTACTGCACTAGCCCCTGATCGCATTGACAAGCTGGTGGCGATTGATATTGCGCCGGTCGATTATCACGTTCGCCGTCATGATGAGATTTTCGCGGCCATCAACGCAGTCAGTGAATCAGACGCACAAACACGCCAGCAAGCAGCGGCAATAATGCGCCAGCATCTTAATGAAGAAGGGGTGATTCAGTTTCTGTTGAAATCTTTTGTTGACGGGGAGTGGCGCTTTAACGTGCCAGTATTGTGGGATCAGTATCCGCATATTGTGGGTTGGGAGAAAATCCCGGCATGGGATCATCCTACCCTGTTTATCCCTGGCGGCAATTCTCCGTATGTTAGCGAGCAGTACCGTGATGATTTACTGGCACAATTTCCACAGGCTCGGGCGCATGTGATTGCAGGCGCGGGTCACTGGGTCCATGCTGAAAAACCGGATGCGGTATTACGCGCTATCCGTCGCTATCTCAATGATTAACGCAACTGATTAAAAACCCAGCGTCCGCGTCGCTTTCCGCGCGTGGACGTTGGCGTGACTCATCGCGCTGATGTATTATGGCGCGCTATCCATCCGGGCAGAGGCCTGGCTGATTGTTTCCCCCGAAGTCACCAAGATCATGGCCAAAGAACAAACGGACCGTACGACATTAGATCTGTTCGCGCACGAGCGTCGACCGGGACGACCGAAAACTAATCCGCTTTCGCGCGATGAACAGCTGCGTATTAATAAACGCAACCAACTAAAACGCGACAAAGTACGTGGCCTTAAGCGTGTCGAACTGAAGCTGAACGCGGAAGCTGTCGAGGCACTGAACGAGCTGGCGGAATCGCGTAATATGAGCCGTAGCGAACTGATCGAAGAGATGTTAATGCAGCAACTGGCGGCGCTGCGTAGTCAGGGCATCGTTTAAATTTCCACTTTCATGTAGCACAGTGTGCAGTCCTGCTCGTTTGCTGATTCCGCAAGACTGCCTGTTCTGCTATGATTGCCTTTATCCGTGGGCAATTTTCCACCCCCATTTCAATAAGTTTCAAGAGGTTATTTCACTCATGGCTATCACTGGCATCTTTTTCGGCAGCGACACCGGTAATACCGAAAATATCGCAAAAATGATTCAAAAACAGCTTGGTAAAGACGTTGCCGATGTCCATGACATTGCAAAAAGCAGCAAAGAAGATCTGGAAGCATATGACATTCTGCTGCTGGGCATCCCAACCTGGTATTACGGCGAAGCGCAGTGTGACTGGGATGACTTCTTCCCGACTCTCGAAGAGATTGATTTTAATGGTAAACTGGTTGCGCTGTTTGGTTGTGGCGACCAGGAAGATTACGCAGAATACTTCTGCGATGCATTGGGCACCATCCGCGACATCATTGAACCGCGCGGCGCAACTATCGTTGGTCACTGGCCAACCGCGGGCTACCACTTCGAAGCGTCAAAAGGTCTGGCTGATGATGACCACTTTGTCGGTCTGGCTATCGACGAAGATCGTCAGCCGGAACTGACCGCTGAACGTGTAGAAAAATGGGTTAAACAAATTTCTGAAGAGCTGCATCTCGACGAAATTCTCAATGCCTGATGTGATGCGGCGTAGACTCATGTCTACGCCGTATTAATAGATAATGCCAATCAAAATAATTGCTACAAATTTGTAACTTTTGCTGTTGTACCTGTACAATGTCCCGGTGTTCAAGTGGCCTTGCCGTTGTAAATGTAAGCTGTGCCACGTTTTTATTAACAATATTTGCCAGGGACTTGTAGTTTTCATTTAGGCGTGGCAATTCTATAATGATACGCATTATCTCAAGAGCAAATTCTGTCACTTCTTCTAATGAAGTGAACCGCTTAGTAACAGGACAGATTCCGCATGACTGATAACAATACCGCCCTAAAGAAAGCTGGCCTGAAAGTAACGCTTCCTCGCTTGAAAATCCTGGAAGTTCTTCAGGAGCCGGACAACCATCACGTCAGTGCGGAAGATTTATACAAACGTCTGATCGATATGGGTGAAGAAATTGGTCTGGCTACGGTATATCGCGTACTGAACCAGTTTGACGACGCTGGTATCGTCACCCGCCACAATTTTGAAGGCGGTAAATCCGTATTTGAACTGACACAGCAACATCACCACGATCACCTGATCTGCCTCGACTGCGGTAAGGTTATCGAATTTAGTGATGATTCCATCGAAGCGCGTCAGCGTGAAATCGCCGCAAAACATGGCATTCGCCTGACTAACCACAGTCTCTATCTTTACGGTCACTGTGCCGAAGGCGATTGCCGCGAAGATGAGCACGCGCACGAAGGCAAATAAGCCAGCCTGAACGAGAAAAGCCAACCTGCAGGTTGGCTTTTTTATACAAGGGAAATAAGAAAAGCGAGAGTTACAGCTCTCACTTATTTGTTATTACTGCGAATTTCCTGCCAGACCTTATCACAATCGGCTTTCACCGCCTGATCATTTCCGGTTTGCGTTGCCTGAATGCACTGCTGATAATCCAGTACGCGGACACTTTCCTGCTCGGCAAACTGCTGATGTTGTTTCTCTTTCTTCAGCACGTTTAACACGCTCTGGCAGGCTTCAATTTTTTCCGGCGAACCTTGCGCGGTGTTGATACAGGCGCTGTAAGCCTCTTTCAGACGACTGTCTTCCTGTGGCGCGGTTGATTGCGCACAAGCCACCAGCCCCGATGCCATCATGGCGATGAGAATCAGTTTTTTCATAGCAAATTCCTCAAACGTGCGGCAGGCACAAAACCTGCCGCATCGGGCATCAGAAGATGGTGAATGGTGCGATTACCATAAATTTCACGTCACGCTCATCCTGGAAGATGTTGCCATAACCACCGCCCCAGCTTGGGATGTCGGAGTGGTTGTCGTATTCGGTGAAGTGCAGTTTGAACATCGTGCCTTTGGCGCGGCCGTCCTGAATGGTGTAGACCGCATCCAGGCTGTAGGCAGACTCTTCAATAGTCCGGTTTTTGTCGTAGTACGCATCCGGATTGCTCTGCCAGGTAGCGGGTTTAGCATCCCATGCGTAAACGTAGGAAGCGCCGATGGCAAAACCTGGAAGATTCCAGTTTTTCAGGTCATACATTGCGCCGAAGAAGACCGCTTTTTCGCCGTTGGCGTTGAAGTCAGAACGGTTATCCCACCAGATATCCAAGCGACCGTTCGAGGAAGCGTAGGTTGGCGTCATACGTTGCAGGAAGTATCCCTGCTGACCGTCGGCTTTAACCCAGGTGCCTTCCAGACGCAAATCCACTACGTCAGCCGCCCGGTAACCAAAGGTCAACGCCTGCAGCCAGGCGGTGCCGTCATAAAGATCGTTGACGCTGCGATCGTCAACTTTATCGCGCGTGCCATAGAACTGGTAGCTGGTGGTTAACGGGCTACCGGCGATATCAAATTTGTAGCTGGCTTTGGCAAAATATTGATCGATATACCCTTCGGCCTGACCAAATGCCGCTTCCAGTACGAAGTTATTTTTGAAGTCGTACTTCGCCCCAAGGGAGTGTAGATAATCAACTTTGGTGGTTTTATCGTTCTGATAAAACTCATCCATTTCCAGATGCCACGGTGCTTTGTATTCGTTGGTCCACATGTAGGAGAAACTCAACGCACCAGCATCGCCGTAATCAAAATTCGCCCCGGCCTCCGCCCCCTGATAAGTACCCGGCATAAAGCTCCAGTGTGGCGCTAACAGCGTCTGACCGGTTGGCTGAATATAACCTGCCCTCGCCCAAACCGGACCGTATTTAAATTTGGCCGCTGCTTTATACAGGCTTATACCGCTTTTATCGCCGGACCAGTCTTCGTCATAGGCTTTATTACTTTTTGAAAACGCGATTTCGTTCGGGTGAGAGCTGTCGCCGTTTTCCGCCATTTCAATCGCCGTAAACGCGGCAATATCAAGGCCGAACATATCAGCAGCATAACCAGACTGAAAATCGAGGTTGGCGTTCCAGGTGGAGTGAGAAAGGTTGGTTTTGTATTTATCGCCGTCGGTAACATCTTTACGGTCGCGTTCACGCTGCCAGTAATAGATACCGCCGGTTAAGGTTGAATCGTCGATGAATCCTTCGGCGCGAGCCTCCGGAATTGCCATAAAGCCCGACATAGCTGTAACACCGGCGATAGCCAGCGCCAGCGTACTACGTTTGCCACTAAACGCACGCATGGGTTAATCCTCTTTGACGTATAAATTGCTGCACCAAAGGTGAACAGCGAAAAAAATAAAAATTAAAAAAGTAGCGTTGAGAAAAGTCTCGCTGACTACAGGAACAGACTATTTTTCGCGACGCGAATTATCAATCTCTTTCTGTAACCAGAATGTAAGAACATGAGCAACCGCACATATTTTGATGATTTTTGTTACAAGGCTTAAGTTTGCAGTTGAAAGGCTTGCAGAAGAATAAAAACGTGAAATTCCAGCAAGATGAAAGCGGTTACATTTTATTTAATTATGTTTTGTGATTTTAAATTTATTTTATGGATAAATTGCGAAGCGGAATTAATTCGCGAAGAAAAGCAGAAAAAAACGCCGCAGAGCGCGGCGTTTGGGATAATTTGCATATTTCTTGCCGGATGCGGCGTAAACGCTCTATCCGACAACGTAAACTTACTCGCCTACTTTCGCCCAGGTATCACGCAGCCCAACGGTGCGGTTAAATACCGGTTTTTCCGCCGTAGAATGGCGGCTGTCGAGGCAGAAGTAACCTTCACGCTCAAACTGGAATGCTTTACCCGCAACCGCATCTTTCAGCGACGGTTCAGCAAAGCCCTGTTTGATCACCAGCGATTCCGGGTTAATCACCGACAGGAAATCATCCGCAGCACCAGGGTTCGGCACGCTGAACAGACGGTCATACAAACGGATTTCAACCGGCAGCGCATGTGCCGCGCTCACCCAGTGAATAACACCTTTGACTTTACGACCATCTGCCGGATCTTTGCTTAAGGTGTCGGCGTCATAAGTACAGAAGATGGTGGTGATATTGCCTTCGGCATCTTTCTCCACGCGTTCTGCCTTAATGACGTAAGCATTACGCAGACGCACTTCTTTACCCAGCACCAGACGTTTATACTGCTTGTTAGCTTCTTCGCGGAAATCGGCGCGATCGATCCAAATCTCACCGCTAAATGGCACCTGACGGCTGCCCATTTCCGGTTTATTCGGATGGTTCGGCATGGTAACCATTTCGCCTTCGCCCTGGTAGTTTTCGATAACCAGTTTCACCGGATCGATAACCGCCATTGCGCGCGGCGCATTTTCGTTGAGATCTTCACGGATGCAGGATTCCAGTGACGCCATCTCAATGGTGTTGTCCTGCTTGGTCACACCAATGCGTTTGCAGAACTCACGAATAGAAGCCGCAGTGTAACCACGACGACGCAGACCAGAAATGGTCGGCATACGCGGGTCATCCCAGCCTTCAACGTGCTTGTCGGTCACCAGCAGGTTCAGCTTACGCTTGGACATCACAGTGTATTCCAGATTCAGGCGCGAGAATTCGTACTGGCGCGGGTGAACAGGAATGGTGATGTTGTCCAGTACCCAGTCGTACAGACGACGGTTGTCCTGGAACTCAAGCGTACACAGAGAGTGCGTAATACCTTCCAGCGCATCGCTGATGCAGTGGGTGAAGTCGTACATCGGGTAGATGCACCACTTGTTGCCAGTCTGGTGGTGTTCAGCAAACTTAATGCGGTACAGCACCGGATCGCGCATCACGATAAACGGCGAAGCCATGTCGATTTTCGCACGCAGGCAGGCTTTACCTTCTTCAAAACCGCCGGTACGCATTTTCTCGAACAGCGCCAGGTTCTCTTCAACGCTGCGATCGCGGTACGGGCTGTTTTTACCCGGCTGCGTCAAGGTGCCGCGGTATTCGCGGATCTGTTCCGGCGTCAGTTCATCAACGTACGCCAGGCCTTTATTGATCAGTTCGATCGCATAGGCGTGGAGCTGATCAAAATAATCGGAGGAGTAACGGACGTTACCAGACCAGTGAAAACCTAACCACTCTACGTCGTTTTTGATCGAATCGACATACTCGATATCTTCTTTTACCGGGTTAGTGTCGTCGAAACGCAGGTTGCACTGGCCTTTATAGTCCTGGGCGATCCCGAAGTTCAGGCAGATAGATTTCGCATGGCCAATATGCAGATAGCCATTCGGCTCCGGCGGGAAACGGGTGTGTACTGTGGTGTGCTTACCACTGGCCAGATCTTCATCGATGATCTGACGAATAAAGTTAGTCGGGCGGGCTTCTGCCTCACTCATCGTGGATTCCTCAAAGCGTAAACAACGTATAACGGCGTATGATCTTATAAGCGGGACAGGCTGACAACTGTTAGTTAGCGAAAAAATGGTTTTGCGTAAGATATTGGGGCGTTTTCTGCGCTACTGCCAGCAGATCCTCGCGCTGGAAACGTAAGGCCAAACGTCGCCAGCCTGACGCATTTATTAAATTTCCGGATGAGCTGGCCGCAGAGTCGTAGATTAGTCGGCTATGATTAAACGCGTCGACAAGGACGCAAGCGTTCTACGCGTCTGCCCATCAAGCTGACTATCCGTAATAATCTCTGTCAGTTCATTAAGATGCGCGATATTAAACAGCGACCATGAACCGTATTTTGAGCTGTCAGCCAGGAGAATTTTGCGCGAAGCATGCGCGATAAGATCGCGTTTTAGTGCGGCTTTCTCTTCCGTGGGTGCTGTAATACCCTTTTCAAGATCCCAGCTGTTACAGCTTAAAAATGCCACGTCCGGCCAGGTATTTTGCAGCAATTTACGACCATGTTCGCCAATGCAGGACTGGCTGGAGTCGTCAATACGTCCGCCGATAATCGTCACTTCAATTTGCTTGAATTCAGCCAAAAAAAGCGCGATATGCAGGTCGCTTGTGATCACGCGAAGCGGTAAATGTGTAATCTGCCGCGCAAGTTCAATCATTGTCGTACCGGCATCAAGGACGACGGAATCCCCCGCTTTGACCATTGACGCCGCTGCGCTGGCGATGGCATGTTTTTCCGCCAGGCTGCGCTGCATTTTCTCATGGGTAGTCGGTTGGGTAGGAATAAACCGGTTGAGAGTCACACCGCCGTGTGTACGGCTGATAACACCCTGCTCATCGAGTTTTATCAGGTCTCGACGAATCGTAGCCGGCGACGCATTGGTTACCGCCACCAGCTCATCTACGGTGACCAGATTATGGCTTTTCAGGTAATCCATGATCTGCTCTAACCGGTTATATCCCTTCATTTTATTCTCGCGAAATCTGCATTGCTAACTGGATGGAAACTGCCATGCTCTCAGACTTGGCTTTTCCTGTCCAGGCAATATCAAACGCGGTGCCGTGGTCGGCAGAAGTGCGAATAAATGGCAACCCGGCGGTGATATTCACCCCATCATAAAATCCAAGCAGTTTTAAAGGGATATGCCCCTGATCGTGGTACATAGCCACTACCATATCGAATAGCCCTTCATGGCATTGCATAAACACGGTATCTGGCGGGCACGGGCCAGTAACATCAATATCTTCGGCCTGCATTGCTTCAATCGCAGGCGCGATAATCTCGATTTCCTCAGTGCCGAATAAACCATGTTCCCCTGCATGTGGATTTACACCCGCCACGGCAATACGCGGACGCTCAATACCAACACGTTTCAGGAAGTGGTTCGCAACTCGAATAACCGTTTTGACCCTTTCACCATTCAAAGTATCCAGGAATTTACGCAGTGAGATGTGAGTCGAAATATGGATAACCTTGAGCTTCTCGGTATAGAGCACCATCGCGTACTCTTTGCTGCCGGTAAGATGGGCCAGCAATTCCGTATGCCCCGGATAGTTATGCCCGCCAAGATGCAGCGCTTCTTTATTCAGCGGCGCAGTGGCTATGGCTTTCACCTCGCCTGATAAGGCCAGAGCCGTTGCACGTTTGATACAGCGATACGCTAAATCGCCTGCCGCAGCCTGTACCACTCCGGGTGTCAGCGCATCGGGGTTAGCCAGCGGCTCATCCATCACGTTAATCACGCCGGGAGCAAAATGGGCGTCGCACACCTTTTGAATGACGCGTAACTCTGCCTGCGGCGTGATATTCATCGCCATAATACGTCGCAGCGTGCGCACACAGCCCACCACCACCACCGGGGCACCAGCAAGCCCGGCTTCGCTCAGGGATTTAATAATGATCTCCGGGCCAATACCCGCCGGGTCACCCATCGTTACCGCAATAATATTATTCACTACACTTCTCCTCGATAAAATTCAGAACCTGATGCAACGTGGTCTCATCGCCAAACCCACCGGCTTTCGTCATCACCGAACGGGACCAGACACCGCCCAGAAAGTGACCGTATGGAACGCATTGCGCCACCTTCCCCGTAATACGAAATCCGGTCGCGCCTAACGCACTGGCTGTTGCCATTGCGACATCACCACCAGAGAGATAAAGCGCATCGGGCATTGCGCAAAGCAGAACTTGCCGGGTAAGTTCGCCAAGAAACCGGCAAATTTTTTCCCCAAGTGCAGCGCGACTCATCTGCCAACGCTGGCAAAGGGTGTCGATCTGATGCCTTGCTACAGAATCGTTACAGGTGTGGACAATACAGTGGTCGCCTTTCTGCAAGGCCTGCACAATACGCGCGTCATAGTCACTGGCATTGCCTGCCAGAATGTGTTCAACATCGACGTATATCTGTGTGATACGTGGGTGTGAATGAAGTGTGGCGATCTGCCGTTGAGCGATTTCGCTCATTGAACCAATAATGGCCAGCACGGTGGGTGGCGGCATAATCGCGGAGCGCCGGGCAACGGCATCACAAATACCAGCGGAGCCGACCAGCAGCAGCGGTTGTTTAGCCTGCATCACAGCGGCAGCGATGCGATCCAGGTCGCTGTCCGTCTGCGCATCTATCACGCCAATCCACGGTTGCTCATAAGACAAATGGCTGAGCTGAGAAACCGTAACGGGCTGGCATGGAATGGCCGTCTGCAACCGGATGATGTCCGCAATTCGGGCGCTCAATACCGGGGTTTTCGGATCGCTGGCAAACTCGGTTTCCGTTATCCGCACACCGTTTACCCAACACTCACCGGCCACTGTGGTCCTTCCCGCCTGAGGAAATGCGGGGGCAACCACTGCGCCCGTTATACCGCATGCCTTCATCAGGGCTTCAATTTCTGCGCCGATATTGCCTCGCAGCGTGGAATCTATCTTTTTAATCACGAGCGGCGGGTTATTCGCCAGAGGGAGATGACTCATCAGCGAGGTTATTTTCATCGCCGCCAGCTTAGGATCCATCGCCCGACTGTCGCTGTTAATCACCCATACGCTGGCATCACCGCGATAAGGCATTTCAAAGGCCACATCAACTGTATGCCCCACCTGCGCCAGGCTTACCCCCGCGTCGTTGGCTCCCGTGAAATCATCGGCAACGACGAGAATGCTCGGCTTAGTGATTCCCTTTTCCATCATCACTCCAGGTTGTTTTATGATAACAATGATTATATTCAATCATGATTGATTAAATGTGAGCAAGCTCAAGTTATTAATCACTCGAATAAATTATAAAATTAGACCATGTTACGTAGGCTACGGCATTTTGAATGATTGAATTCAATCACCAGAAGAGAGGTTATTTGTGGTAATTATCAATAGCACGATACTGAGCGGCGCAGGCGCTATCCCTTCCCTGACGTCGCTCTTACCCGACATCAGAAAAATGCTGCTGGTCACTGACCGTAATATTGCGCAGCTCGACGGTGTGCAGCAGATTCGCGCCTTACTGGAAAAGCACTGCCCGCAGGTTAACGTTATCGATAATGTGCCCGCAGAGCCCACGCATCATGATGTGCGCCAGCTAATGGATGCCCTTGGCGATGCCTCTTTTGATGTGGTGGTCGGGATCGGCGGTGGCAGCGTGTTGGATGTGGCGAAGCTGCTATCGGTGCTTTGCCATCCACAATCTCTGGGGCTGGATGCGCTGCTTGCGGGTGAAAAACCGACTCAGCGGGTGCAATCATGGTTGATTCCTACAACCGCCGGAACCGGCTCAGAAGCCACGCCGAATGCGATTCTGGCAATCCCTGAGCAAAGCACGAAGGTGGGTATTATTTCCCAGGTGCTGTTACCAGACTATGTGGCGCTTTTCCCGGAACTGACCACCAGCATGCCCGCGCATATTGCGGCGTCCACGGGCATTGATGCTCTTTGCCACTTACTGGAGTGTTTTACCGCGACCGTGGCAAATCCGGTCAGCGATAACGCGGCGCTGACTGGGTTAAGTAAACTTTTCCGGCACATTCAACCCGCCGTGAACGATCCTCAGGATCTGCGCGCAAAACTGGAAATGCTGTGGGCGTCTTACTATGGCGGCGTAGCGATAACCCATGCGGGCACGCATCTCGTTCATGCGCTCTCCTACCCGTTAGGTGGCAAATATCATCTGCCGCATGGCGTCGCGAATGCCATCTTGCTGGCGCCGTGCATGGCGTTTGTTCGCCCCTGGGCGGTCGAGAAATTTGCCCGGGTCTGGGATTGCATTCCCGATGCGGAAACCGCCCTGAGCGCGGAAGAAAAATCTCATGCCCTGGTGACCTGGTTACAGGCATTAGTCAATCAACTCAAGCTACCCAACAATCTCGCGGATCTCGGCGTACCGCCAGAGGATATTGCCTCTCTGAGCGAGGCGGCACTGAACGTGAAGCGCCTTATGAACAATGTGCCGTGCCAGCTTGATCTACAGGACGTACAGGCCATTTACCAAACACTGTTTCCGCAACATCAATTTAAGGAATAAATCATGCCGAAAACCATTGAAGGTGTATTAACCGCTATCGTCACCCCGTTTACCGCGACCGGCAGTCTGAATATCCCGGCGTTAAAAGTGCAGGTGAATCGTCAACTGGAAGCGGGTAACGCGATTTTTTGCGGCGGCACCAACGGCGAGTTTTTTGTGTTGAATGAACAGGAGAAGCTCAGCGTTACGCAAACCTGCGTGGATGAAGTGGCTGGTCGTGCGCCAGTCGTGGCACACATTGGCGAGATCTCTACGCGCGAAACGATTCGTCTGGGTCAGCAGATTGAAAAACTTGGCGTAGATGCCGTGTCGGTCATTGCCCCTTACTTCGTACCGCTGAAACAGGAAGAGTTGATTGCGCATTACAGCGCAATTGCCGACGCACTGAGCATTCCGATGTTTCTCTATAACATCCCGGCCCGCACTGGCAATACGATCCAGCCAGAAACCGCGCGTGCTCTGGCGTCGCACCCCAATATCATTGGGATTAAAGACAGCGCCGGAAGCGACGAAAGCCTGAAGGGTTTTCTCGATGCGGTGTGCGACATTGACGGCTTTAATGTGCTCAACGGCCCGGATTCGCTGATCCATAAAGGGTTTGTCGAGGGATGTTCAGCCTGTATCTCTGGGCTCGCCAACGTCGCGCCGCGAGAAATCAATGCCATCTGGTCTCGCTTCCATGCCGGTGATATTGAAGGGTCTTATGAAGCACAGGAGAGTGTAACGGGCCTGCGTACCGATCTTTATAAAGTAGCATTCTCCCCGGCTGCGGTGAAAAAAGCGTTGCAGCTTATGGGGCATGATGTTGGTGATAGCCGCTACGCGGTTAATTTCACGCCTGAACAGATCAGCGAGATTCAACAAATTATTCGTCATTATAACATTAATTAAATTAACTCTATTATCCAGCCCGCTATAAAGTTTAGATAAAGAGAATAAAGGATTACCCCATGTTTTTGTGGTTTATGCAGCCAGATATCTGGCTCACTTTAATTACCCTCACCTTTCTGGAAATTATTCTTGGGGTGGATAATATTATTTTTCTTTCACTGGTGGTGGCAAAACTTCCGTTATCACAACAAAATATGGCGCGTAAACTGGGTTTAAGCTGCGCGATGATTATGCGGATATTATTGCTGATATCCATTGCGTGGCTTTCACATATTACCCAGCCGCTTTTTACCGTGCTGACGCTGGAGATTTCGTTCCGCACGTTGATTCTGCTCGGGGGCGGGCTGTTCCTGATTTATAAAGCGATACAGGAGATACGCGAAGAGCTGTCGCCCGCGCAGGAAGACGAACATGGCAGCGGATCGCGGCAACTGTCGTTGTGCGGTGCCATTGTACAGATAATGCTGCTCGATATCGTGTTTAGCCTGGATTCGGTGATCACCGCCGTCGGCCTTTCTCAGCATATATTTATCATGATTGCCGCCGTAATGATTGCCGTCGGTATCATGATGTTTGCGGCGAAAACAATTGGTGATTTCGTTAACGCCACGCCGTCAATAAAAATACTGGCGTTAACCTTTTTATTGTTTGTCGGTGTATTGCTGGTTGCCGATAGTCTCAACATTCATATTGCCAAAGAGTATCTCTACTTCGCGATATTTTTCTCATTAAGTGTTGAGACACTCAATATTATCCGTGAAAGAAAAAATAAAAAAGTTTCGACATTGATCGAAACGCATGAATCGCACTCGCATTAATAAATCTATTACCAACTTTAAGATGGAGTCTAACTATGTCTGTAGCCCTTATTCGTGACGGCGTCATCCGTCCATCCGAAAACGATTCGCATGTGCTTACCGCCATGCTGCCCTCGTCCTGCCCGCAAAACCACGCGGCGAATATTCTGCCTTTGCCGGATGGCGCGTTAATGTGCGTCTGGTTTGCGGGAACGCAGGAAGGTATTGCCGATATTTCTGTCTGGGGATCGCGATTGCCCGCTGGCGGAATGCAGTGGAGCGATGCGGTCAAACTTTCCCACGATGACACGCGTTCAGAGCAAAACCCGGTGCTATTTCTCGCGCCGGATAACGTGCTGTGGCTCCTATGGACCGCACAAATATCCGGTAATCAGGACACCGCCATCGTCCGCTACCGTAAGTCAGACGACCTCGGACAAACCTGGGGCGAGATTGCCACCCTGCTTGATAAACCCGGTACGTTCATTCGACAGCCAATCACGGTGCTTGATAACGGCAACTGGCTGCTGCCCGTCTTTTATTGCCGTACCCAACCCGGCGAAAAATGGGTCGGCAATGATGATATCAGCGCAGTGAAAATTTCCGCTGACGGTGGTCACTCCTGGCGCGATGTCGAGGTGCCGCAAAGTCTCGGCTGTGTTCATATGAATATCACAATGTTGCACGACGGTACGTTGGTTGCTCTCTTTCGCAGCCGTTGGGCAGACAACATCTATATCAGCCATTCAGTGGACAACGGCGAGAGTTGGTCGGTGCCGCAAGCAACCGAATTGCCCAACAACAATTCGTCTATTCAGGTAACGACGCTTGCCAGCGGCGAACTGGCGCTGGTGTACAACGCGATGAGTGCGGCAGGCGCAGTAGAACGTCGCGCGTCGCTTTATGACGAAATCGACGATGGCGACGACAGCCGCAAAGAACCGACAGCCGTCGGACGCTCCGCTTTCTGGGGTGCCCCACGCGCGCCGATGACGGTAGCGATTTCTGCCGATGGTGGGAAAAGCTGGCCGTGGCGGCGCAATCTCGATGAAGGCGACGGCTACTGCATGACCAACAATTCCCTGGAAAAGCTAAATCGTGAGTTCTCCTACCCCAGCATCAAACAAAGCCCGGACGGTACGCTACATATCGCTTACACCTGGTGGCGTCAGGCCATCAAGTACGTACGCATCTCCCCCGAGTGGGTTAAGGGGCAGGCATCATGATTATCGGTAATCTCAACCATTTGTCGCTGGCGGGGCTTCCTGCCTGGGTGAGAAATATTCTGCTGCGCCCGGAGTGTTCGTTATCGGCGTTATCCACCAGAGAGGACGGTCGCTGGCAACCTGAAGGATGTCGGTGGTTCTGCTCGCTGGGAACTTCAGACACGCAACCCGCCGAACTTCGCCATACGGAGTATCACCATCTATGGGCCGATATACAGGTGGTGATTACTGGTTGTGAGGGCATTAATGCGGGAACGCGGCCCATCGCTCGCGAAAACGATGAAGAACGTAAGCCCGATCTGTTTATCGCCCCATCCCCTGAAAACAGTGTCGCCATCACCCTACACGCCGGTGATTTCGCCGTCTTTATGCCTGAGGAACCTCACCAGGCGCTGTGCGCGATTGGCACGGCTACTTCAATACGCAAAGCGGTCTTTAAAGTACCGCGCGACATGCTGGAAGCCTAAAAGGAGAGAAAAAATGACAATGGAAATGATCCTGGCATTAGGAATACTGGTCCTGATGATCGTGCTGATCATGTCGGACAAAATGCCTTTTGGCGCACCGCCACTGCTTGCGTGTTTATTGCTGGTTGTATCGGGACTTTCGACCGTTCAACAGGCTTTTGCCGGATTCGTCAATCCAAGCGTGGTGATGATTGCAGGGTTTATGGTGGTCATGGCGGCGCTACAAAAAACCCGGCTTATCAGCAACGTTAAATCTGCGATGATAAGCCTGGTCAATAAAGGCAGTTACCGCAGCTATGGGCTGTTGTTAGTCATTGTTATGCTGGGTGCCTGTCTTGCCGGCACCGGAGCGACCGGTTATTACGTGCTAATTCTGTCGCTGGTATCCACCATTCCGTACAGTAAAAAGCTACCAACATCGAAATTAATGATGCCCCTGGGATTTGCCACCAACCACCCGCTTCTTCCTATCAATCTCGCGCTTCTCTTTGGCGTTACGGCGACCGTACTCGAAACCGCGGGGTTTCATCAGGCGATTTCGATGGGGCGCTTTGCGCTGGTGAATCTCATCATGTCAGCGGCTTTCCTCGCATGGAGTCTTATTGCCTACCGTTTTCTTCCGGATCATCCCATTGCGGATGCTTCCGAGGATGCGCTGGCGGCACGCGAGGAAACGTTTAACGCCCTTCCTGCCTGGAAAGAATATTGCACTATTGCCGCATTCGCTGTCAGCGTTATCGGCATGATGCTAATGAACATTCTGGGAAATATCGCCTTCGTTATTCCGGGTCTTGCGGGTGCGTTTGTTCTGATGATCGATGTACTGGACTTCAAAGAAGTTCGCGATCATATGGGGGCTCCGGTCATTTTAATGATGGCGGGGGTGATCGGTGTAGCTGATGCACTGGCGGGCACCGGCTTTACGGCGATGGTTGGCGATGCCGTTGCAGGTGTGCTCGGTTCTGGCGTCTCACCGTTTGTATTTATTGTCGCCTTTGCTTTGCTTACCAGTACCTGCGCCACCTTCACGGGTTCGAATATGGGGTCAGTATATATTTTTGCCCCCATCGCCATTGCCGCCTGTACTAGCCTTGGGCTTAACCCGACCGCTGCCGCGATTGCGGTGGTGATTTCTGGCTGGAATGGCGGCTATATGCCTATTGACGGAATGCCAGCCATGATCCTCGGAATGGGGAAATACAAACTTCCCGAATTCTGGGTGTTCTCTGTACCAATGTATCTCATCCGCATTCTGGCGCTTTGTGCAGGCGCTGTTTTTATCTTCCCAATGTAATCTCAGACAAAAAAAGCGGCAGAGAAGATCCCTGCCGCTTTTTATTGTTGGATGCGACGCTGCCGCGTCGCATCAGACATAAAGCAGATTACTTTTTGATTTCATACAGCGGTGTTTGACCCGCCACAACATGGCCCTGAGCTTTAATGATAAGGCCGCTGAAATCATCGATATTGCTGCAAACCACCGGGCTAATCATCGAACGGGCGTTAGCGTTCAGGTAATCCAGATCCATTTCCAGAATCGGTTGCCCTGCGCTTACCTGCGCGCCCTCTTCCACCAGACGTTTAAAGCCTTTACCTTCCAGCGCTACGGTGTCGATACCCATATGGACGACGATCTCCGCGCCTTTTTCGGTTTCCAGACAGAACGCGTGGTTGGTGTTGAAGATTTTCACGATTGTTCCTGCGGCTGGTGATACGACGATTTTATCTGTCGGTTTCACCGCCACACCGTCACCCACCGCTTTGCTGGCGAATGCTTCGTCAGGAACCTGATCCAGTGCCACAACATCCCCGGTAATCGGCGATACCAGCTCCGCGATAGATACCGCGTTTGGTACAGCCTGCGGTTTTGCTACAGGCGCGGCAGTTGCAGGTGCAGTTTCAGCTGACGCAGCGGCTACCGGACCACGGGCAACGACTTTCTTCATCGCATCGCCGATGGATTCTGCTTTCGCGCCCACAATCACCTGAATAGTCTGTTTGTTCAGTTTTACTACCCCAGAAGCCCCCAGACGTTTACACATCGCATCGTTGACGCGAGCTGAGTCAACCACGGTAAGGCGCAGACGAGTAATACAGGCGTCAATGGCTTTCAGGTTGTCAGTACCGCCAACCGCAGCAATATAGTTGGTTGCCAGTTGATTGAGACCTTCTTCAGTATTGCTGTTAGCCTCTTCAGTAACGATCTCGTCTTCTTTATCTTCACGACCCGGCGTTTTCAGGTTGAACATGCGGATAACCAAACTGAACACCACGAAGTAGATAGCGAAGAAGACAACCCCCATCACCAGCAGCATCCAGACGTTCTGGCTGGCGGCCGGCAGGTTATACATCAACGCGTAGTCGATAGCCCCCGCAGAGAAAGAGAAGCCGGCATGGATACCCAGCAACGTTGCCACAAACAGGCTGATACCGGTCAGCAGTGCGTGCAGGAGGTACAGCAGCGGTGCAAGGAACATGAACAGGAATTCCAGCGGCTCAGTCACACCGGTCAGGAACGCAGTAACAGCAACAGAAAGCAGCATCCCGCCAACCATCGGACGACGCTCTTTCGGTGCTGCGAAGTACATCGCCAGCGCCGCACCCGGCAGGCCGAACATCATAATCGGGAAGAAGCCGGACATGAACATCCCCGCGGTGCCGTCACCGGCATAGAAGCGGTTGATATCACCGTGGAAAACCGTTCCCGCCGCGTTGGTGAATTCACCAATCTGGAACCAGGCGATGGTGTTCAGCACCTGATGCAGACCGGTTGGGATCAGCAGACGGTTGATGAAACCAAAGATACCGGAACCCAGCGCGCCCGCAGAAACGATCCACTCGCCGCCTGCATGGATAGCGTGCTGTACCGGTGGCCAGACGTAACCAAAAATGGCCGCCAGCACCAGACAGAAGAAGCCGGTGGCTATCGGCACAAAGCGTTTGCCGCCGAAGAAGCTCAGGAAGTCCGGCAGTTTAATATCGGACCAACGGTTATAGGCTGCGCCACCAACCAGACCGGTAATGATACCCGCCAGTACACCCATGTTAATTTCTGGGTTGATGGTCACCATCGCTTTGGTTAACACAAAGTAACCTACCGCACCCGCCAGTGCCGCCGCACCTGCGCTGTCTTTCGACCAGCTGGATGCCACGCCGATGGCGAATATTAATGCGAGGTTATCAAAAATCGCACCGCCCGCCTGGGCAATAAACGCAACGTTAAGTAAATCTGGCTGACCGAATCGCAGCAACAGCGCCGCCACCGGCAGCACCGCGATAGGGAGCTGTAACGCCCTACCGAGTCGCTGGAAAAAACCTAAAATATTCATCTTATTCCCCCTACGAGAACCCTATTTGGCTCGTTTAAAGCCGTATTTTTATTTTGCTGCAAATTGTACTGCCGATGTTCTGTAATCAGATTGTTAGATCATCTGCTACAGAGTGTGTGAAAATTTAATTCGTATCGCAAATTAAACGCGTGTCTTTTGTGAGTTTTGTCACCAAATATCGTTATCATCACTCCCTTTTACTGGCTAAACCAGAAAACTTATTTTATTATTCAAAAAATCAGGTCGGATTGACGCCTGTCTGCGCAAATCCAGGTTACGCTTAAAGATGCCTAATCCGCCAACGGCTTACATTTTACTTATTGAGGTGAATAATGAGACTGATCCCCCTGACTACCGCTGAACAGGTCGGCAAATGGGCTGCTCGCCATATCGTCAATCGTATCAATGCGTTCAAACCGACTGCCGATCGTCCGTTTGTACTGGGCCTGCCGACTGGCGGCACGCCGATGACCACCTATAAAGCGTTAGTCGAAATGCATAAAGCAGGCCAGGTCAGCTTTAAGCACGTTGTCACCTTCAACATGGACGAATATGTCGGTCTGCCGAAAGAGCATCCGGAAAGCTACTACAGCTTTATGCACCGTAATTTCTTCGATCACGTTGATATTCCAGCAGAAAATATCAACCTTCTCAACGGCAACGCCCCGGATATCGACGCCGAATGCCGCCAGTATGAAGAAAAAATCCGTTCTTACGGAAAAATTCATCTGTTTATGGGCGGTGTAGGTAACGACGGTCATATTGCATTTAACGAACCGGCGTCTTCTCTGGCTTCTCGTACTCGTATCAAAACCCTGACTCATGACACTCGCGTCGCGAACTCTCGTTTCTTTGATAACGATGTTAATCAGGTGCCAAAATATGCCCTGACTGTCGGTGTTGGTACATTGCTGGATGCCGAAGAAGTGATGATTCTGGTGCTGGGTAGTCAGAAAGCACTGGCACTGCAGGCCGCCGTTGAAGGTTGCGTGAACCACATGTGGACCATCAGTTGTCTGCAACTGCATCCAAAAGCGATCATGGTGTGCGATGAACCTTCCACCATGGAGCTGAAAGTTAAAACTTTAAGATATTTCAATGAATTAGAAGCAGAAAACATCAAGGGTCTGTAATTGTTATCCCTGCCCTGGCTCCTTGCTCAGGGCAATATTTTTTAAAATCGGGGGTCAGAATGTATGCATTAACCCAGGGCCGGATCTTTACCGGCCACGAATTTCTTGATGACCACGCGGTTGTTATCGCTGATGGCCTGATTAAAAGCGTCTGTCCGGTAGCGGAACTGCCGCCAGAGATCGAACAACGTTCACTGAACGGGGCCATTCTCTCCCCCGGTTTTATCGATGTGCAGTTAAACGGCTGCGGCGGCGTACAGTTTAACGACACCGCTGAAGCGGTCAGCGTGGAAACGCTGGAAATCATGCAGAAAGCCAATGAGAAATCAGGCTGTACTAACTATCTGCCGACGCTTATCACCACCAGCGATGAGCTGATGAAACAGGGCGTGCGCGTTATGCGCGAGTACCTGGCAAAACATCCGAACCAGGCGTTAGGTCTGCATCTGGAAGGTCCGTGGCTGAATCTGGTAAAAAAAGGCACCCATAATCCGAATTTTGTGCGTAAGCCTGATGCCGCGCTGGTCGATTTCCTGTGTGAGAACGCCGACGTGATTACCAAAGTGACTCTGGCACCGGAAATGGTTCCAGCGGAAGTCATCAGCAAACTGGCAAATGCCGGGATTGTGGTTTCTGCTGGTCACTCCAACGCGACGTTGAAAGAAGCGAAAGCCGGTTTCCGCGCGGGGATTACCTTTGCCACCCATCTGTACAACGCGATGCCGTATATTACCGGTCGTGAACCGGGCCTGGCGGGCGCGATCCTCGACGAAGCTGACATTTATTGCGGTATTATCGCTGATGGCCTGCATGTTGATTACGCCAACATTCGTAACGCTAAACGTCTGAAAGGCGACAAATTGTGTCTGGTTACCGATGCCACCGCGCCAGCAGGTGCCAACATTGAACAGTTCATTTTTGCGGGTAAAACAATATACTACCGTAACGGACTTTGTGTGGATGAGAACGGTACGTTAAGCGGTTCATCCTTAACCATGATTGAAGGCGTGCGTAATCTGGTCGAACATTGTGGTATCGCACTGGATGAAGTGCTGCGTATGGCGACGCTCTATCCGGCACGTGCGATTGGCGTTGAGAAACGTCTCGGCACGCTCGCCGCAGGTAAAGTAGCCAACCTGACTGCATTCACACCTGATTTTAAAATCACTAGGACCATCGTTAACGGTAACGAGGTCGTAACTCAATAAGAGAAAGTATGACACCAGGCGGACAAGCTCAGATAGGTAATGTTGATCTCGTAAAACAGCTTAACAGCGCGGCGGTTTATCGCCTGATTGACCAGTACGGGCCAATCTCGCGGATTCAGATTGCCGAGCAAAGTCAGCTTGCCCCCGCCAGCGTAACCAAAATTACGCGTCAGCTTATCGAACGCGGGCTGATCAAAGAAGTTGATCAGCAGGCCTCCACCGGGGGCCGCCGCGCTATCTCCATCGTCACCGAAACCCGCAATTTCCACGCAATCGGCGTACGGCTTGGTCGTCACGACGCCACCATCACCTTGTTTGATCTCAGCAGCAAAGTGCTGGCAGAAGAACATTACCCGCTGCCGGAACGTACCCAGCAGACGCTGGAACATGCCCTGCTGAATGCCATTGCTCAGTTTATTGATAGCTACCAGCGCAAGCTACGCGAGCTGATCGCGATTTCGGTGATCCTGCCAGGGCTTGTAGACCCGGACAGCGGCAAAATTCATTACATGCCGCATATTCAGGTAGAAAACTGGGGGCTGGTTGAAGCACTGGAAGAGCGTTTTAAAGTGACCTGTTTTGTCGGCCACGATATCCGCAGTCTGGCGCTGGCAGAGCACTACTTCGGTGCAAGTCAGGATTGCGAAGACTCCATTCTGGTGCGTGTCCATCGCGGAACCGGGGCCGGGATTATCTCTAACGGGCGAATTTTTATCGGGCGCAACGGCAACGTCGGTGAAATTGGCCATATTCAGGTCGAACCGCTGGGTGAACGCTGCCACTGCGGCAACTTTGGCTGCCTGGAAACTATCGCCGCCAATGCTGCCATTGAACAACGGGTGTTGAATCTGTTAAAGCAGGGCTACCAGAGCCGTGTGCCACTGGACGACTGCACCATCAAAACTATCTGCAAAGCCGCGAACAAAGGCGATAGCCTGGCCTCGGAAGTGATTGAATATGTCGGTCGTCATCTGGGTAAAACCATCGCCATTGCTATCAACTTATTTAATCCGCAAAAAATTGTTATTGCTGGAGAAATCACCGAAGCCGATAAAGTGCTGCTCCCTGCTATTGAAAGCTGCATTAATACCCAGGCGCTGAAGGCGTTTCGTACTAATCTACCGGTGGTACGTTCTGAGTTGGATCACCGCTCGGCAATCGGCGCTTTTGCGCTGGTAAAACGCGCCATGCTCAACGGTATTTTGCTCCAGCATTTGCTGGAAAATTAATGTGCTTTTATAGTGGCGCTTATTGTTGTCAATATTCTGGGTAGTCCATGACCATTAAAAATGTAATTTGCGATATCGACGGCGTGCTGATGCACGATAACGTCGCCGTACCGGGTGCAGCGGAATTTTTGCACGGGATTATGGATAAAGGCCTGCCGCTGGTGTTGCTGACCAACTATCCTTCGCAGACCGGGCAAGATCTGGCGAATCGCTTTGCCACTGCTGGTGTCGATGTACCGGATAGCGTGTTTTATACCTCCGCGATGGCGACCGCCGATTTCCTGCGTCGCCAGGAAGGCAAGAAAGCGTATGTGGTGGGCGAAGGCGCACTGATTCATGAACTGTACAAAGCCGGTTTCACTATTACCGATGTGAACCCTGATTTTGTGATTGTTGGCGAAACGCGTTCCTACAACTGGGACATGATGCATAAAGCAGCCTATTTCGTCGCTAACGGTGCACGCTTTATCGCCACCAACCCGGACACCCACGGGCGCGGTTTTTATCCCGCCTGTGGCGCGTTGTGTGCAGGGATCGAGAAAATCTCCGGGCGCAAACCGTTCTATGTTGGAAAGCCGAGTCCGTGGATCATCCGCGCGGCATTAAACAAAATGCAGGCGCATTCGGAAGAAACGGTGATTGTCGGCGATAACTTGCGTACCGATATTCTGGCGGGCTTCCAGGCCGGTCTGGAGACGATTCTGGTGCTTTCTGGTGTTTCGTCGCTCGACGATATCGACAGTATGCCGTTCCGCCCAAGTTGGATTTACCCATCGGTCGCTGAAATCGACGTTATCTGAATAGCAACCACGCCTCAGGGCGTGGTTTCTTATTTTTACCCATCATTAAAATCACCCCATTCAATAAAACCCGTCAAAAACTATCGATCCATCAATAAATATACCCAAAAGCCCTCCCCTTTTTCATCAATCAGCAATCGCCATTACGTTTTTTATTTTTCCACTGCCAAATCGCTTGCGCACCGTGCTGCTTTGCGGCATTTTTTTAACAAGTAAACACAACACGCAGTAAACACCAGGTTAACGGAGAAGGTTATGTGTTCAATTTTTGGCGTATTCGATATCAAAACAGACGCAGTTGAGCTGCGCAAGAAAGCACTCGAGCTGTCACGCCTGATGCGTCATCGTGGCCCGGACTGGTCCGGTATTTATGCCAGCGATAACGCCATTCTCGCCCACGAACGTCTGTCAATTGTTGACGTTAACGCGGGGGCGCAACCTCTCTACAACCAACAAAAAACTCATGTGCTGGCAGTAAACGGTGAAATCTACAACCACCAGGCATTGCGCGCTGAATATGGCGATCGTTACCAGTTCCAGACCGGGTCTGACTGTGAAGTGATCCTCGCGCTGTATCAGGAAAAAGGGCCGGAATTTCTCGACGACTTGCAGGGCATGTTTGCCTTTGCCCTGTACGACAGCGAAAAAGATGCATATCTGATTGGTCGCGACCATCTGGGGATCATCCCACTGTATATGGGCTATGACGAACACGGTCAGCTGTATGTGGCCTCAGAAATGAAAGCCCTCGTGCCAGTTTGCCGCACGATTAAAGAGTTTCCGGCGGGGAGCTATTTGTGGAGTCAGGACGGCGAAATCCGTTCTTATTATCATCGCGACTGGTTCGACTACGATGCGGTGAAAGATAACGTGACCGACAAAAACGAGCTGCGTCAGGCACTGGAAGATTCCGTTAAAAGCCATCTGATGTCTGATGTGCCTTACGGTGTGCTGCTTTCTGGTGGTCTGGATTCCTCAATTATTTCCGCTATCACCAAGAAATACGCCGCCCGTCGCGTGGAAGATCAGGAACGCTCTGAAGCCTGGTGGCCGCAGTTGCACTCCTTTGCTGTAGGTCTGCCGGGTTCACCGGATCTGAAAGCAGCCCAGGAAGTGGCAAACCATCTGGGCACGGTGCATCACGAAATTCACTTCACTGTACAGGAAGGTCTGGATGCCATCCGCGACGTGATTTACCACATCGAAACTTATGATGTGACCACTATTCGCGCTTCAACACCGATGTATTTAATGTCGCGTAAGATCAAGGCGATGGGCATTAAAATGGTGCTGTCCGGTGAAGGTTCTGACGAAGTGTTTGGCGGTTATCTCTACTTCCACAAAGCGCCGAACGCTAAAGAGTTGCATGAAGAGACGGTGCGTAAACTGCTGGCCCTGCATATGTATGACTGCGCGCGTGCCAACAAAGCGATGTCAGCCTGGGGCGTGGAAGCACGCGTTCCGTTCCTCGACAAAAAATTCCTTGATGTGGCGATGCGCATTAACCCACAGGATAAAATGTGCGGTAACGGCAAAATGGAAAAACACATCCTGCGTGAATGTTTTGAAGCGTATCTGCCTGCAAGCGTGGCCTGGCGGCAAAAAGAGCAGTTCTCCGATGGCGTCGGTTACAGTTGGATCGACACCCTGAAAGAAGTGGCAGCGCAGCAGGTTTCTGATCAACAGCTGGAAACTGCCCGCTTCCGCTTCCCGTACAACACGCCGACCTCAAAAGAAGCGTATCTGTACCGGGAGATCTTTGAAGAATTGTTCCCGCTTCCGAGCGCCGCTGAGTGCGTGCCGGGCGGTCCTTCCGTCGCTTGTTCTTCCGCTAAAGCGATTGAGTGGGATGAAGCGTTCAAGAAAATGGACGATCCGTCTGGTCGCGCGGTTGGCGTTCACCAGTCGGCATATAAATAAGACGTGTAATATTGCCCCGGAGAAATCCGGGGCAATTTCAGTTACTGGGGCGCTTGTTGATTCTGATATGCAGTAAGGAAATGTTCCGGGTTTGCCACATCGCTATTTGACAACTCATCACTGTAGGCCACCAACCAGGTCGCCTGCTCATCCGGAATATGCAGTCTGCCATTTCCCTCTTTCAGGCGTAATAACTCAAAAGATTTGCCCTTAATTACGGCGGTATAGGATTTCTCACCTTCCTGTAATGCTTTCACTTTACAGCGAAATATCTGACCATCGATGTCATTATCAACATGCGATACCTGAATGAGGGCTTCATTAGAAGCTTTCGGGCCTATCCGCATCATCCACACCACAGCGCCTTCCTGCCCACGATAGCCAAAAACATATTTACCGATTTCCGGTTTAACCGTATCGGCGAACGCAGATTGCATAAGTAATAACGCACCCATCAACGCCGTCATAAAACGCAGCATAGTATTCCCTCAATAAATCGCCTGAAGTGGTAGCAGAGATGCAGGCGTAGCGATCCCTGCCCTGTCCTGTTGCAACGGGCCAGTATTTCATAGATTAATTTCCCATCACTATTGTTGAATTCCGAATTTCATCCTGTATGACAAAAGAATGGCTGTAAGGTGGGGAAAAAACACAAAGTAAACAATAATTGACGAATATAGCGCCATGCTGTTCGCAACCTAACCAAACAGTCACTTTCGAGCAATTTTCCTTGAAAAAGAGGTTGACGCTGCAAGGCTCTATACGCATAATGCGCCCCGCAACGCCGATAAGGTATCGCGAAAAAAAAGATGGCTACGTAGCTCAGTTGGTTAGAGCACATCACTCATAATGATGGGGTCACAGGTTCGAATCCCGTCGTAGCCACCATCTTTTTTTGCGGGAGTGGCGAAATTGGTAGACGCACCAGATTTAGGTTCTGGCGCCGCAAGGTGTGCGAGTTCAAGTCTCGCCTCCCGCACCATTCACCAGAAAGCGTTGTACGGATGGGGTATCGCCAAGCGGTAAGGCACCGGTTTTTGATACCGGCATTCCCTGGTTCGAATCCAGGTACCCCAGCCATATTCTTCGAGTAAGCGGTTCACCGCCCGGTTATTGGGGTATCGCCAAGCGGTAAGGCACCGGTTTTTGATACCGGCATTCCCTGGTTCGAATCCAGGTACCCCAGCCATCGAAGAAACAATCTGGCTACGTAGCTCAGTTGGTTAGAGCACATCACTCATAATGATGGGGTCACAGGTTCGAATCCCGTCGTAGCCACCAAATTCTGAATGTGTCGAATATGTTCGGCAAATTCAAAAACCAATTTGTTGGGGTATCGCCAAGCGGTAAGGCACCGGATTCTGATTCCGGCATTCCGAGGTTCGAATCCTCGTACCCCAGCCAATTTATTCAAGACGCTTACCTTGTAAGTGCACCCAGTTGGGGTATCGCCAAGCGGTAAGGCACCGGATTCTGATTCCGGCATTCCGAGGTTCGAATCCTCGTACCCCAGCCACATTAAAAAAGCTCGCTTCGGCGAGCTTTTTGCTTTTCTGCGTATATTCAATGCCGAATGTGATGTTGACTCGTCTTATCCTTACAAAGTCGGATGCGACGCTGCCGCGTCTTATCCGACCTACGGTTGGCATGCATCCAGCAATGTTGTGAGGCTACAACCCTAACGCATATTTCAGCGCCTTACGTTTCAACACGCCAGCACGCTCCGCCGCCATCAAACCAAGATTACGCACAAAACGCAGCGGTGGCAGATTATTGCTGAATCCGGCATAAAACAGATCCATACCACTTTGCATCATGAAGTTATCCGCCATACGCCGCATCTGGTAACGCTTGAGCACAGGATAACTGGCCCACGCTTCGCCGTAGCTGCGGGCGTTCACCAGAACGTCAATCAGGGCATCGACATCACGATAACCAAGATTCACTCCCTGTCCCGCCAGCGGATGGATGGTATGCGCGGCATCGCCCACCAGAGCAAGCCCTGGTTGCACATACTGCAACGCATGGCGACGTATCAGCGGAAACGCACCAGCGGCAAGCGGTGTCACGTAACCCAGACGCGACGGGAAATGCTTCGCGATTTCCGCCTGTAGCTGCGCCATATTCATATTCTGCAACTGGCGAATGCGCGCCGGAGAGTCATACCACACCAGCGATGCCCAGTTATCAAACAACGGCAGAAACGCACGCGGTCCATCCGGGGTAAATTGCTGCCAGGTGCTGTCGCCGGGATCGTTCTCACACTGTACGCTAATCAACATACACGACTGCGCATACTGCCAGGCATGAACGCCAATTCCCGCCATCTGTCGCACCTGCGAATTTGCGCCGTCGGCACCAATCACCAGCTTCGCGAGGATCGTTTCACCGCCCTTCAGTTCCAGCTCCTGAAGATCATTATGGCGATGCTGTGCAATCAGCGAGGTTGGCACACGTAACGTTACTTTCGGATGCGCTTCCAGCGCCTGCCACAACGCCTGTTGCAGGACAGTGTTTTCCACCATGTAGCCAAGCAACGGTAGCTTAAGTTCAGCGGCGTCAAACACGACATGCGCCGTTTCCCACTCCCACGTTTCCAGTCTGCGGTAAGGATGGCAACGCATAGCCTGTACTGCATCCCAGACCCCTAACCCTTTAAGCAATGATACCGAAGCCGCGCTGATCGCCGAGATCCGCACGTCCGGTTGGCTGTCAGCGACAAACGGCGCAGGTTCTGCGTGCTCGATCACCGTTACCGCAAATCCGTGCTGTGCCAGCCCCAGCGCCAGTGCGCCGCCGACCATTCCTCCGCCGACAATGGCAATTTCCGTTGGTTGATTTGTCATGGTCAATCATCCTGTTAGCAATATGCTTTAAGTTTACAGGATTTTTACCCCCAAGGGCTGATAACGCTCATACTGGTCACAACGGCAGCAAAGCATTACACTATGCGCCCTGCATTCCTGGCTACTATTTCGCAAGAGCAAGTCGATGACCAAAAAACTCCATATTAAAACCTGGGGCTGTCAGATGAACGAGTACGATTCATCGAAGATGGCCGATCTGCTGGATGCCACCCACGGCTATCAACTGACCGACGTGGCGGAAGAAGCGGATGTACTGCTGCTGAACACCTGCTCAATCCGCGAGAAGGCTCAGGAAAAAGTCTTCCATCAGTTGGGTCGCTGGAAACTGTTAAAAGAGAAGAATCCAGACCTGATTATCGGCGTCGGCGGCTGCGTGGCATCGCAAGAAGGCGAGCACATTCGCCAGCGCGCCCACTATGTCGATATTATTTTTGGGCCGCAAACGCTGCACCGTCTGCCGGAGATGATCAACTCCGTGCGCGGCGACCGCAGCCCGGTTGTAGATATCAGCTTCCCGGAAATCGAGAAGTTTGACCGTCTGCCGGAACCGCGTGCCGAAGGGCCGACCGCGTTTGTCTCCATCATGGAAGGCTGCAATAAATATTGCACCTACTGCGTAGTGCCTTACACCCGTGGTGAAGAGGTAAGCCGTCCGTCCGACGATATTCTGTTTGAGATCGCCCAGCTTGCGGCTCAGGGCGTGCGTGAAGTCAACCTGCTCGGTCAGAATGTGAATGCCTGGCGTGGTGAGAACTACGACGGCACCACCGGAACGTTTGCCGATCTGCTGCGTCTGGTTGCTGCGATCGACGGGATCGATCGTATTCGCTTTACCACCAGCCATCCGATCGAATTCACCGACGATATCATCGAAGTGTACCGCGACACGCCGGAGCTGGTGAGCTTCCTGCACCTGCCGGTACAGAGCGGTTCCGATCGCATTCTAAACCTGATGGGGCGTACCCACACGGCGCTGGAGTACAAAGCGATCATCCGTAAACTGCGTGCGGCGCGTCCGGATATTCAGATCAGTTCTGACTTCATCGTTGGCTTCCCTGGCGAAACCACCGAAGACTTCGAGAAAACGATGAAGCTGATTGCCGACGTCAATTTCGACATGAGCTACAGCTTTATCTTCTCTGCACGTCCGGGTACACCAGCCGCCGATATGGTTGATGATGTTCCGGAAGAAGAGAAGAAGCAGCGTCTGTATATTCTGCAAGAGCGCATTAATCAGCAAGCGATGGCATGGAGCCGCCGGATGCTCGGCACTACCCAACGTATTCTGGTGGAAGGGACTTCGCGTAAGAGCATCATGGAGCTTTCCGGTCGCACTGAAAATAACCGCGTGGTTAACTTCGAAGGCACACCGGATATGATCGGTAAATTCGTCGATGTAGAAATTACCGACGTCTACCCGAACTCTCTGCGCGGTAAAGTGGTGCGAACTGAAGATGAAATGGGTCTGCGCGTGGCAGAAACACCGGAATCGGTGATTGCCCGTACCCGCAAAGAAAACGACCTTGGCGTGGGTTATTATCAGCCGTAATTCTCAGGCCCGCCGTTCCGGTGGGCCTTGTTTTTTCTCTCTTTATCCCCATCTTTATCGCAATGCTTGCGCCTTTTTCCTGTGGCGTGAATAATTTCCTTATAGGCCGGTGAATGTTCAGCTTCCGGCGGCATACAGATAAGAGGAACGGTTTGAACATAGACACTCGCGAAATCACCCTGGAGCCAGCAGACAATGCGCGTCTGTTGAGCCTGTGCGGCCCGTTTGATGACAACATCAAACAACTCGAACGCCGTCTCGGCATCGAAATCAATCGCCGCGATAACCACTTTAAACTGACCGGCCGTCCGATTTGCGTCACCGCTGCGGCAGACATTCTGCGTAGCCTGTATGTCGATACTGCCCCGATGCGCGGTCAGATTCAGGATATCGAACCGGAACAGATCCACCTTGCGATTAAAGAAGCGCGGGTACTGGAGCAAAGCGCGGAGAGCGTGCCGGAGTACGGCAAAGCGGTCAATATCAAAACCAAACGCGGCGTAATTAAGCCGCGCACGCCAAACCAGGCGCAGTACATCGCCAATATTCTCGACCATGACATTACCTTCGGCGTTGGCCCGGCGGGTACGGGTAAAACCTACCTGGCAGTGGCTGCGGCAGTTGATGCCCTGGAGCGTCAGGAAATTCGCCGTATTCTGCTGACTCGTCCGGCGGTCGAAGCCGGTGAGAAACTGGGCTTCCTGCCTGGCGATTTAAGCCAGAAAGTAGACCCGTATCTGCGCCCGCTGTACGACGCGCTGTTTGAAATGCTGGGCTTTGAGAAAGTCGAGAAACTGATTGAGCGCAACGTTATTGAAGTCGCACCGCTGGCCTATATGCGTGGTCGTACGCTGAACGACGCGTTTATCATTCTTGATGAGAGCCAGAACACCACCATCGAACAGATGAAGATGTTCCTGACCCGTATCGGTTTTAACTCAAAAGCGGTTATCACCGGCGACGTCACACAGATCGACCTGCCGCGTAATACCAAGTCTGGTTTGCGTCATGCCATCGAAGTGCTGGCTGATGTCGAAGAGATCAGCTTTAACTTCTTCCACAGCGAAGACGTGGTTCGTCACCCGGTGGTGGCGCGTATCGTTAACGCCTATGAAGCCTGGGAAGAAGCCGAACAAAAACGTAAAGCGGCGCTGGCAGCAGAACGCAAGCGCGAAGAACAGGAACAAAAATGAGTCAGGTGATCCTCGATTTACAACTGGCATGTGAAGATAATTCCGGGTTACCGGAAGAGAGCCAGTTTCAGACATGGCTGAATGCGGTGATCCCGCAGTTTCAGGAAGAATCGGAAGTGACTATTCGCGTGGTCGATACCGCCGAAAGCCACAGTCTGAATCTGACCTATCGCGGTAAGGATAAGCCGACCAACGTGCTCTCCTTCCCGTTTGAAGTACCGCCTGGCATGGAAATGTCGCTACTGGGCGATCTGGTTATCTGCCGTCAGGTGGTTGAGAAGGAAGCTCAGGAGCAAGGCAAACCACTGGAGGCGCACTGGGCGCATATGGTGGTGCACGGCAGTCTGCATTTGTTAGGTTACGATCACATCGAAGATGACGAAGCAGAAGAAATGGAAGCCATCGAAACAGAGATTATGCTTGCTCTGGGCTATGAGGATCCGTACATTGCCGAGAAAGAATAATTTGCCAGGCATTTGACTGGCAGACGTCCCCGCCGTTGGTGATTAACGACGGCGTTTTGATTAACTAACATGAGAACCCATACGACGCCATGAGCGACGACAATTCACACAGTAGTGACACGATAAGCAACAAGAAGGGATTTTTCTCCCTGTTACTCAGCCAACTTTTCCACGGTGAACCGAAAAACCGTGACGAACTGCTGGCGCTGATCCGTGATTCCGGGCAGAACGACCTTATCGACGAAGATACGCGCGATATGCTCGAAGGGGTGATGGACATCGCAGACCAACGCGTTCGCGACATCATGATCCCCCGCTCCCAGATGATTACCCTGAAACGCAACCAGACGCTGGACGAATGCCTTGATGTCATCATCGAGTCCGCCCACTCACGTTTCCCGGTGATTAGCGAAGACAAAGATCACATTGAAGGGATTCTGATGGCGAAAGACTTGCTGCCGTTTATGCGCAGCGATGCTGAAGCCTTCAGCATGGACAAAGTGTTACGTCAGGCGGTTGTCGTTCCTGAAAGTAAGCGCGTAGACCGGATGCTGAAAGAGTTTCGCTCTCAGCGTTACCACATGGCGATCGTCATTGACGAATTCGGTGGGGTTTCCGGTCTCGTGACCATTGAAGACATCCTGGAACTGATTGTTGGTGAGATTGAAGACGAGTATGACGAAGAAGATGATATCGACTTCCGTCAGCTGAGTCGTCATACCTGGACCGTGCGCGCACTGGCTTCTATTGAAGACTTCAACGAAGCGTTCGGCACCCACTTTAGCGATGAAGAGGTTGACACTATCGGTGGTCTGGTGATGCAGGCATTTGGGCATCTTCCGGCGCGTGGCGAAACCATCGACATCGACGGTTACCAGTTCAAAGTGGCGATGGCCGACAGTCGGCGTATTATTCAGGTTCATGTCAAAATCCCGGATGACTCACCCCAGCCGAAGCTGGATGAATAAAACCGAAACTGGATAGATAACTACATGGCTTTTGCCTCATTAATTGAACGCCAGCGCATTCGCCTGCTGCTGGCGTTATTATTCGGTGCCTGCGGAACGCTGGCCTTCTCTCCTTACGACGTCTGGCCTGCGGCGATTATTTCGCTGATGGGACTTCAGGCGCTGACCTTTAACCGCCGTCCACTCCAGTCTGCCGCTATTGGCTTTTGCTGGGGATTTGGCCTCTTTGGCAGCGGTATTAACTGGGTCTATGTCAGCATCGCGACCTTTGGCGGAATGCCTGGCCCGGTTAACATCTTCCTGGTGGTACTGCTGGCGGCGTATTTGTCGCTGTATACCGGACTGTTTGCTGGCGTGCTGTCGCGTCTGTGGCCGAAAACCACCTGGCTGCGCGTGGCGATTGCCGCCCCTGCTCTCTGGCAAGTGACCGAGTTTCTGCGCGGTTGGGTACTAACAGGCTTCCCGTGGTTACAGTTCGGCTATAGCCAGATTGATGGCCCGTTAAAAGGGCTGGCACCGATAATGGGCGTGGAAGCCATTAACTTCCTGCTGATGATGGTTAGTGGCCTGCTGGCACTGGCGTTGGTCAAACGCAACTGGCGTCCGCTGGTGGTGGCCGTCGTGCTGTTTGCCCTTCTCTTCCCGCTGCGTTACGTCCAGTGGTTTACCCCGCAACCGGAGAAAACCATTCAGGTTTCGATGGTTCAGGGCAATATTCCGCAATCGCTGAAATGGGACGAAGGCCAGCTTCTTAATACGCTGAAGATTTACTACAACGCAACGGCACCGCTGATGGGCAAATCATCGCTGATTATCTGGCCGGAGTCGGCGATAACCGATCTGGAAATTAATCAGCAACCGTTCCTCAAAGCTCTGGACGGTGAGTTGCGCGATAAAGGTAGCTCGCTGATCACCGGGATTGTCGACGCGCGTCTCAATAAACAGAACCGCTACGATACCTACAACACCATCATCACACTGGGTAAAGGCGCACCGTACAGCTATGAATCAGCCGATCGCTATAACAAAAACCATCTGGTGCCGTTTGGCGAGTTTGTCCCACTGGAGTCGATTCTGCGTCCATTAGCACCGTTCTTTGATTTGCCGATGTCGTCATTCAGCCGCGGACCATATATTCAGCCACCGCTGTCGTTGAATGGCATTCAACTTACTGCGGCCATTTGCTACGAAATCATTCTCGGCGAGCAAGTGCGCGATAACTTCCGCCCGGATACCGACTATCTGCTGACTATCTCCAACGATGCGTGGTTTGGTAAGTCTATTGGTCCATGGCAGCACTTCCAGATGGCGCGAATGCGTGCGCTGGAGCTGGCGCGCCCACTGTTGCGCAGCACCAACAACGGCATTACGGCGGTGATTGGCCCGCAGGGTGAGATTCAGGCGATGATCCCGCAGTTCACCCGCGAGGTGTTAACCACTAACGTAACGCCGACCACCGGACTCACCCCGTACGCACGTACCGGCAACTGGCCACTGTGGGTGCTGACGGCACTGTTTGGTTTTGCCGCTGTGCTGATGAGTCTGCGAGCACGTAAACATTGATGTGTCTGATGTATCCGGCATGAACAAAACATACTTTCTCATTGAGTTGTGGGGCATGATTATCATGCCCTTTTTTCTTACGGTTCAGGGATACAAGCCACATCGCCATATTGGGGATGCCGAATAATTGCCTGCGGATCAAGTGAACTTTCTCTGTCCAGTTGTATTAGCCCGTTCTTCGCCATAACAAATATCTTTCTACCATCCGCTGAAAAACGAAGATGATTCACGTAGCTGGCGGGATAAACGCCAATAATCTGCCCGGCATTAATATTGAGCAGGATGACATAACCTTGCAGGCCATATGACACCAACGCTAAATACTGACCGTCCGGGCTAATACCCTCAACGGAATAAACGCTCCTGCTACACCATTGCGTCATAATGCTGGCTTGTTGATCCTCAGCTCTTATACGTGAAATCCCCTGGCTATCGGCAAAAATAATCTCACCATTTTTTGGTCGGAATCCCATCGCAGAAACGACACCACGCGCATCACCTGCGGGAAAGTCTTCTTTCTGATGCGTGATGGTATTGATCCGCACGATGTTACCCCTGCCTGCTCCCGGAACCAGTAATGTTTTTTCATCCGGGGAAAGTGCCATAACCCAGGCGCCTGGTTTACCGCTCATCCCCGTCCCGTCGTATTTCTCCAGCGGGATATCCGCCACATGCTGATAAGCCACCAGATCAATCGCTGACACACTATTACTGGTGCGATTCATCACCCAGGCTTTTGTGCCATCACGCGAGAGGATAAGGCTGTCAGGATGTGCGCCGGTGGTAATCGACTGAATAATCTCCCCCGTTGCCACGTTAATGACCGATAATGCATTCGCTTCAAATGAAGTCGCATACAGCAACTTTTCATCGGGGCTTAATGCCAGCGATCTGACGCCCTGATCTTTACAGCCACCACAATGTTTGACTGACTTTTCTTTCGCTATGGGCGCTGTAAAGGTATGCAGGATTTTCTTTTGTCCGAGGTCGAAAACAACAATACTGTTCGTGTTTTCAATTGCGGCATACAACGTATTACCATCCCGACTGATCGCCATATCATGGATATCGGCAATCTCAGCGAGTAAATCACCACTGGCCTGCTCACGACTTACCGGAGCGGATAATGTTTCCCTGAGGGCGTTGCGCTCCTCCACTAACTGCTGCTTTTTTTGTCGTCGCTCTTGTTCAATCTCCTGCGGATAAAACGCTTCACGCAGGCTTTGCTTGACCTGTAAAACTGATTCATCAATCTGCTGCTGCACAAACCAGATAGTCCCGGTCAGAAGAAGAGTGACCGCAACAATAATCCCGCCTTCCGTAACGAGCCGATTTTGCCCAACTAAACGCGCACTCAGCCAACCCAACGCGCCCCCCGCAATCAGGCCGCCAATGTGGCAAGCGTTATCTATTCCTGTTTGCCGGGTACCATACAACAGTGTCAGCGCCACCATACCCAACAGAGGAAATACTCGCCGCTGGTTTTTATGGTGTGTGCCCGCACCTGAAGCAAGCTGTGTTGCTATCGCAGCGCCCGCTATTCCCATAATTGCCCCGGATGCCCCAACGCTGATGACTATCTGCTCACTTTCGCGTAACGCATAACAGGCGCTGATCAGCCCACCAAAGATGCCGGAGAATAACCAGATAATCAGGAGTCGCCATTTCCCCAGTATCCGTTCCGCCACTGTCCCCACCACCAGGAGTGCAAACATATTCATCAGCAAATGGGAAAAACTACTGTGCAGAAAAACACTGCTCAATAAGCGCCAGGATTCATCCGACAACGTGAGAGAAGCAACGTTAGCGCCGAGATGGATGAGTGCGGATTGATCGACTTCTTCATAACTCATCCATTGTGCGAGGTAACAAAATATCCCAACACAGAGCGCAAAAAGGATCAGGGTTATTGCGGGTAATTGAACATTTAACGGCTTAACCGAAGATGCAGACATAAGGTGATTCTTCCTTGAAAAGACTAGTAAAAAGCATTTTCCCGAGTGTAGTTATCATCCCGGCAAACGTCCCACACCGAAAAGTTAACACTGTCCGAAATATGACTTTTTCAGACTGAAATTACAATCGTAATTAATTCACCCCTAAGTATTTTTTGGCATGTAAGTTGCTTTATTTACTGTGTAAGCAATGAAATCAGCCGCAATGCAACCGGGTTGCACCACCACAAATCAGCGGTGGCACCAAAAAGGTGCGGTTTAAGAATTTTGCTTCGGAATGGTGCGGCGCACCTCGCAAAAATAAACAATAAAACAGCAATATCTTTACATTTATCCAAACTAAATGTTACCTAACAAACACAACACTGCACAATAAAGTCGCAGATGATAACAACACAAACACTCACAACGGGTATCCATGCGTTTTTAACGCAGAAGATAAAGGAGTTGGATATGCAATTACGTAAACCTGCCACAGCAATCCTGGCCCTGGCGCTTTCCGCAGGACTGGCACAGGCAGATGACGCCGCCCCGGCAGCTGGCAATACGCTGGACAAAATCGCCAAAAACGGCGTGATTGTCGTCGGTCACCGTGAATCTTCAGTACCTTTCTCTTATTACGACAATCAGCAAAAAGTGGTGGGCTACTCGCAGGATTACTCCAACGCCATTGTTGAAGCAGTGAAAAAGAAACTCAACAAACCAGACTTACAGGTGAAATTGATTCCGATCACCTCACAAAACCGTATTCCACTGCTGCAAAACGGCACTTTCGATTTTGAATGCGGTTCTACCACCAACAATGCCGAACGCCAAAAACAGGCGGCTTTCTCTGACACTATTTTCGTGGTCGGTACGCGCCTGCTGACCAAAAAGGGCGGCGATATCAAAGATTTTGCCGACCTGAAAGGCAAAGCCGTAGTCGTCACTTCCGGCACCACCTCTGAAGTTTTGCTCAACAAACTGAATGAAGAGCAAAAAATGAATATGCGCATCATCAGCGCCAAAGATCACGGTGACTCTTTCCGTACCCTGGAAAGCGGTCGTGCCGTTGCCTTTATGATGGATGATGCTCTGCTGGCCGGTGAACGTGCGAAAGCGAAGAAACCAGACAACTGGGAAATCGTCGGCAAGCCGCAGTCTCAGGAAGCCTATGGTTGCATGTTGCGTAAAGACGATCCGCAGTTCAAAAAGCTGATGGATGATACCATCGCTCAGGTGCAGACCTCCGGTGAAGCGGAAAAATGGTTTGATAAGTGGTTCAAAAATCCAATTCCGCCGAAAAACCTGAACATGAATTTCGAACTGTCAGACGAAATGAAAGCACTGTTCAAAGAACCGAATGACAAGGCACTGAACTAATTACAAGAACCAGGGGCGGAAATTCCAGCCCTCTCGATTGTTACGTAGCACGGACAGACTATACGCCTGGTGGTCGTTCCCCATCGGGCCTGAAAACCGCAATACGCTGGGTAACAATCTTCGAGGGTAGCAGTTAACGCTGCTACCCTCTTTTTTCTGGAGTAGATTTATGTCTATAGACTGGAACTGGGGTATTTTTTTACAACAAGCCCCGTTCGGCAACACCACCTATCTTGGTTGGATCTGGAGTGGCTTTCAGGTGACGATCGCTTTGTCGATCTGCGCCTGGATTATCGCTTTCCTCGTCGGTTCATTTTTCGGCATTTTACGTACCGTTCCAAACCGTTTTCTCTCCGGTCTGGGTACGTTGTATGTCGAACTGTTCCGCAACGTGCCGTTGATTGTGCAATTCTTTACCTGGTATCTGGTGATCCCGGAGCTGCTGCCAGAGAAAATCGGCATGTGGTTTAAGGCGGAACTGGACCCTAATATTCAATTTTTCCTTTCATCCATGCTCTGCCTGGGGCTGTTTACCGCCGCCCGTGTTTGCGAACAGGTACGCGCCGCTATTCAGTCGCTGCCGCGTGGGCAAAAAAATGCCGCGCTGGCGATGGGTCTGACGCTACCGCAGGCTTACCGCTACGTACTGCTGCCTAATGCTTATCGCGTTATCGTCCCGCCGATGACCTCCGAGATGATGAACCTGGTGAAAAACTCGGCCATCGCCTCGACTATCGGTCTGGTGGATATGGCGGCGCAGGCGGGTAAATTGCTCGATTACTCGGCCCACGCCTGGGAGTCGTTTACCGCCATTACGCTGGCGTATGTATTGATTAACGCTTTTATCATGCTGGTGATGACGCTGGTTGAACGTAAAGTTCGTCTGCCCGGCAACATGGGGGGCAAATAATGTACGAGTTTGACTGGAGTTCCATTGTTCCTTCCCTGCCATATCTGCTCGACGGGCTGGTGATCACGCTGAAAATCACCGTCACGGCAGTGGTGATTGGTATTTTGTGGGGCACCATGCTGGCGGTGATGCGCTTGTCCAGCTTTGCGCCCGTAGCGTGGTTTGCCAAAGCCTACGTTAACGTATTCCGCTCGATTCCTTTAGTTATGGTTTTGCTGTGGTTTTACCTGATCGTACCGGGTTTTCTGCAAAACGTGCTGGGATTATCACCAAAAAATGATATCCGTTTAATTTCGGCGATGGTGGCGTTTTCGATGTTTGAAGCGGCGTACTATTCAGAGATTATCCGTGCTGGTATTCAAAGTATTTCTCGTGGTCAGTCGAGCGCCGCGCTGGCGTTGGGAATGACTCACTGGCAGTCGATGAAACTGATTATTCTGCCGCAGGCGTTCCGCGCGATGGTGCCGCTGTTGCTCACTCAGGGCATCGTACTGTTTCAGGATACCTCACTGGTGTATGTGTTATCTCTGGCCGATTTCTTCCGTACCGCCTCAACCATTGGTGAGCGTGATGGTACGCAGGTTGAGATGATCCTGTTTGCCGGATTTGTTTATTTCGTTATTAGCCTTAGCGCGTCGTTGTTGGTCAGCTACTTGAAAAGAAGGACAGCATAATGATTACCCTGAAAAATGTTTCAAAATGGTATGGTCACTTTCAGGTGCTGACCGACTGCTCAACCGAAGTGAAAAAAGGCGAAGTTGTGGTGGTTTGCGGTCCGTCTGGTTCCGGCAAATCAACGCTGATTAAAACCGTCAACGGCCTCGAACCGGTGCAGCAAGGTGAAATCACCGTCGATGGCATCGTGGTTAACGACAAGAAAACCGATCTGGCGAAACTGCGTTCCCGCGTCGGGATGGTGTTTCAGCATTTCGAGCTGTTCCCCCATCTGTCGATTATCGAAAACCTGACCCTGGCGCAGGTGAAAGTGCTTAAACGCAATAAAGCGCCGGCTCGTGAAAAAGCATTGAAATTGCTGGAGCGCGTCGGGCTTTCCGCACATGCCAATAAGTTTCCGGCGCAGCTTTCCGGCGGCCAGCAGCAGCGTGTGGCGATCGCTCGCGCATTGTGCATGGATCCTATTGCCATGCTGTTCGACGAACCAACGTCGGCGCTGGATCCGGAGATGATCAACGAAGTGCTGGACGTGATGGTCGAACTGGCGAACGAAGGAATGACGATGATGGTGGTGACCCACGAAATGGGCTTTGCCCGTAAAGTGGCGAATCGGGTGATCTTTATGGACGAGGGTAAAATTATCGAAGACTCGCCGAAAGACGCTTTCTTCGATAATCCGAAATCGGACCGCGCAAAAGACTTCCTCGCAAAAATCCTGCATTAATCACTCTGGCGCGCATACTCAATTGCGCGCCATCTCACGCTTTCTCGTTTCGTCCCTCGTATCTGTTACATCCCGGCGTTACCCTTGTCGCAAAGAAACACACAACAAGGAGCAACAATGGCACTGCCAATTCTGTTAGATTGCGACCCAGGTCATGACGACGCTATCGCAATAGTTCTCGCCCTCGCCTCACCAGAGCTTGATGTCAAAGCGATTACGTCTTCCGCCGGAAACCAGACACCAGAAAAAACCTTACGCAATGTTCTGCGTATGCTGACCTTGCTTAATCGCACCGATATTCCGGTAGCAAGCGGTGCGGTAAAACCGTTAATGCGTAATTTGATTATTGCGGACAACGTGCACGGCGAAAGCGGCCTGGACGGCCCGGCATTGCCGGAACCGGCATTTGCACCGCAAAACTGCACGGCAGTGGAGCTGATGGCGAAAACGCTGCGTGAAAGTGCGGAACCTGTCACCATTGTTTCTACCGGACCGCAAACTAACGTTGCCTTGCTGCTCAATAGCCACCCGGAACTGCATAGCAAAATTGCCCGTATCGTGATTATGGGCGGCGCAATGGGGCTTGGTAACTGGACGCCTGCGGCTGAATTTAATATTTACGTTGACCCGGAAGCGGCAGAAATTGTCTTCCAGTCAGGAATTCCGGTGGTGATGGCCGGTCTGGATGTTACTCACAAAGCACAAATCCACGTTGAAGACACTGAGCGTTTCCGCGCGATTGGCAACCCTGTTTCAACCATTGTTGCCGAACTGCTGGATTTCTTCCTCGAATATCACAAAGACGAAAAATGGGGCTTTGTCGGCGCACCACTGCATGACCCATGCACCATCGCCTGGCTGTTGAAACCGGAGTTGTTTACCACTGTTGAGCGCTGGGTTGGCGTGGAAACACAAGGGAAATATACCCAGGGTATGACAGTTGTTGATTATTATTATCTGACTGGCAATAAACCGAATGCCACCGTAATGGTCGATGTTGATCGTCAGGGCTTTGTTGATTTACTGGCTGATCGTCTGAAATTTTACGCTTAACATACGTCATTGATTAAGATCACCACGCGTTACCTGGGTGGTCTTAATCTGGTTATCTCTTTTTCTTTCAAGATATAAATGCAATGGATAATGCAGAACTTGCCATTGGTATCGATCTCGGTACTACCAATAGTTTAATTGCCGTCTGGAAAGACGGTGCCGCGCAATTAATTCCAAATAAGTTCGGTGAATATTTAACACCATCCATAATTAGCATGGATGAAAATAATCATATTTTAGTCGGGAAACCGGCTGTATCACGGCGGACTTCGCATCCGGATAAAACGGCAGCGTTATTTAAACGTGCAATGGGCAGTAATACCAACTGGCGGTTAGGCAGCGACACATTTAACGCGCCAGAACTGTCCTCTTTGGTATTACGCTCATTAAAAGAAGATGCCGAAGAATTTCTGCAACGTCCGATTAAAGATGTGGTGATCTCCGTTCCTGCTTATTTCAGCGATGAACAACGCAAGCATACCCGTTTAGCAGCAGAGTTAGCCGGGCTAAATGCAGTGCGCCTGATTAATGAGCCAACGGCAGCCGCGATGGCGTATGGCCTGCATACGCAGCAAAATACCCGCTCGCTGGTTTTTGATCTCGGTGGCGGCACGTTCGACGTTACGGTGCTCGAGTACGCCACGCCGGTGATTGAAGTTAACGCCTCCGCTGGCGATAACTTCCTCGGTGGCGAAGATTTTACCCATATGCTGGTCGATGAGGTTTTAAAACGCGCGGAAGTTGCCAAAACCACGCTTAACGATAGCGAACTGGCAGCCTTGTACGCCTGCGTGGAAGCGGCAAAATGTAGCAATCAATCGCCAATGCACATTCGCTGGCAGTACCAGGATGAAATGCGGAAATGCGAATTTTACGAGAACGAACTGGAAGATTTGTGGTTGCCGCTGCTCAATCGCTTGCGAGTGCCGATTGAACAGGCGTTGCGCGATGCACGTCTGAAGCCGAGTCAAATCGACAGTCTGGTGCTGGTTGGCGGCGCGTCACAAATGCCGCTGGTGCAGCGAATCGCAGTGCGTCTGTTTGGCAAATTACCGTATCAAAGTTACGATCCGAGCACCATTGTCGCGCTGGGCGCAGCAATCCAGGCCGCCTGCCGCTTACGCAATGAAGATATTGAAGAAGTGATCCTCACTGATATTTGCCCTTACTCGTTGGGTGTTGAAGTTAACCGTCAGGGCGTATCCGGCATTTTCTCGCCGATTATTGAACGAAACACCACTGTACCGGTGTCGCGTGTAGAAACTTATTCAACCATGCACCCGGAACAGGATTCAATTACGGTTAACGTCTATCAGGGAGAAAACCACAAAGTTAAAAATAACATTCTTGTGGAATCCTTCGATGTGCCGTTGAAGAAAACCGGGGCTTATCAGTCGATTGATATTCGCTTTAGTTATGATATCAACGGCTTGCTTGAAGTTGACGTGCTTCTGGAAGACGGCAGCGTTAAGTCCAGAGTGATTAATCACAGTCCGGTAACATTGAGCGCGCAGCAGATTGAAGAGAGTCGGACGCGGTTATCCGCATTGAAAATTTATCCGCGCGATATGCTCATCAATCGCACCTTTAAAGCCAAACTGGAAGAGTTGTGGGCGCGGGCGCTGGGTGACGAGCGAGAAGAGATTGGTCGGGTGATCACCGATTTTGATGCGGCGTTGCAGTCAAACGATATGGCCCGCGTGGATGAAGTTCGGCGGCGGGCGAGCGATTATTTAGCCATTGAGATCCCATAAACACGGCTACCGGATGCGGCGTAAACGCTGCATCCGGCATCGGCGCAAAAAACACATCGTCAACTAAACAACATCGCGATTTTGCCGAGAGCATAACCTATCACCAGCACCGTTAAACTGATTTTGATAATGCTGGTAATGCTCTGTGGTTTTTCATCCTCATCATTTATTTCTTCATGGTTTTCAGGTGTTGGCTCATCGACATCTTCATCCTCCGGCTCGAGCTTCACTTTCGTCAACAGCATTCGGGTGATAATGGTCTCTAATGGATGTGCCTCTCCGCGTTCCAGCCGCGCGTCCAGACGGGCCAGCATCTCTTGTTTCGGAAACGCTTCAAGTACTACCTGTTCCGCTACCCGATACAAATCCAGTAACGGTGAATCTTGCTCTGTCTCGCTACCGACTCTCGATTTCCACCACGCCCATGCTTTGCGTTTGAAGAATAACGACTCAATAAACGATTGACCTAACGGCGATAATTTTCCGCTATGTAAAATCTCCGCCCATAACAGCCGCGTCCGGGCGCTCTCACCAGGAACATATTTCAACGGCTTACCTTGCGCATCTACCATGCTCCGCGCTTCGATAACCATCACTAACAGCGCGAAATAATCCGGGCAATGACGCTTGCTCCACTGCAACAACAAATTATCGGCTTGTGTAGATGGGTAACTCTCCCGGTATGCGCAGAGATCGGCAAGCAGGCTTTCCCCCTCGCCACAGTACAACCGTTGCGCACACTGGTAATAACGGGCATCTTCACTTTCTGGTTCTTCTGCTTGCCACTGTTGGGCAACTGGAATGAGTTCCTCCATACCTGTTTTCACCGAGCTGTACCAGCGCAACAGTTTGCGATGTAACTTTGCATCATCAGGAATGAACCACGGACCTTCCATTGCCATAAACGCAGTGACATAGTCAGGATGGTAACGGCAGCAGCGTTCCAGCGCGAAGTAATACTCAACAGTCTGGTTCTGCAACGCGACGGGATATTCCAGAAGGCTAAGGAAATCGAAACAATCACCAGCCTGAATGGCCTCAAGAAAAGCCTCCCTTTCTTCCTCATCCATTCCTTCGCTGTCATTAAACGAATGCCAGTTCAAACGCTCTGCCAGCAAAGAAGCACAATTTAATGAAAGATATCGCGCTTCTATAGCGACTGCACACAGCGGCCAGCGTAATTGATCGACATCCTCCATGTTCCAGGTATTTAATTGCTGAATAAATTTCTGCCAGGCGGAGGGCTGAAAACGATCACTTTCAGAATCCAGTAATGCCCTGAATGCACGTAGTATTTCATGTTCAGCGGCGGCATCTTTTTCTTCATCATCTGCTTCCTCGACAGGATTTACCGCCAGTCGCAGCGCCTCTTCATAGGCCTGGCGTAATGCTTTAAACCCCTGCGGATCGGTTTCGGGATGACACAACGGTAAGCGAGCAAGATAAGCCTGGCGGATAATGTCTATTTGCGTCGTGCTTTCAATTTCGAGGATTTGCCAACATGTTTTCATAGGTCGCTCACATCCTTAAGCGTTACCGGGCATTCAGGCTGGACAGTTAATGGCTGCCAGGGAAGCGTGGCATAGAAACGGTCGCTTCCCGCTGCCAGCTCTTCGAACATCCGACTCCCGGCGCTATCGTATTTGTACAGGGTTAGCGCCTCGCGTAGCGAAGCGTTGTCTTCGCACTGAGAAGATTGCCAGTAGAGACGCCCTAACGAATAGGCAGAAAAATAGTGCATCCAGCTGTGATAGTAATGGTGTGCTCGTATATAGACGCGCGATTGCAGCCATAAACTCTCGTCTTCCGTCAACCACTTGTTGAGCACACCAACCCGTGATAAAAAACCCATCCGCACATAATCCCAGGCTTTGATTCCCCCTTCCCCACAACACATAGCGGTTTGGGCAACGAATTGGGTATAAATCAACCCTCTCTCCGAGCCGCCAGCAATTAATGCTTTCCACTCTTCAGGGGAAGAGCGATGCCATGTCAGATATAAGCCAGCTAAATCATTGGCATGACCATCATCGGTCATCTGATAAATAGTCTGAATTAAATCATCACGATTATTTATTCCCCAGGATGATGAGAGATCGAATTCTTTTATCCCGGTATACATTTTTGGCGAGTCATGCGCGGGCTTGCAACCCTGATTAAGTATTTCCATGGGCGTAGAAAGCGCAAAAAGAAGATATTGTTCTTCCTTATTCATTTGTTAATAATCCCTTAAGTGCATTAACTGACTACTTTTTTATTATTGATGAGTATAAACTTGACGCTTTCAAAATAAAAAGAAAATCGAAGTATTCACTCATGAATAAAAAATTAATGTATATATTCGCAATATTTATAGTTGCAGCAATAACCTGTATTAGCCAACCCAAGAAAACGACGTTGCGTGATAAAGCCATGGCGAATTATGCCTTTGATTATTTAAGCTCACCGGGCAGTCTTCCATTCACCACGGCAGCCACGGAGCTTTCCGCGATTCATGGTCACTCAACGTCGCAATATCGCCTTGGAGAATTTTATCTTCATGGTAGCGACGGTAAACCACTGGATTATACACAGGCGAGATACTGGTATGAGCAATCAGCAGAACAGGAAAATCCACGCGCGCAAAGTAAACTGGGGTGGATCTACCTCAAAGGTCTGGGGGTCAAACCCGACACCCGTAAAGCAATTCTCTGGTATAAGGAAGCAGCTGAACAAGGGTATGCTCATGCTCAATATACTTTGGGTTTGATCTACAGAAATGGCTCAGGTATTAATGTTAACCATTATGAATCTCAAAAATGGTTAAAACTGGCCGCCAAACAACATTACAAAAATGCGGAAAGATTACTTGCCGGGCTTTCCACACATTAACGTCGACTGTCACCCGAACAGATGGAGTATTTTCCCTATCAAACCAGCAAAGATAAAAATATAGAAAATAATTTTAATGATGCCCAGACAGCCTGGCCCACCATCGTCAACGGGCATTGGCTGCGGTTGCGGCTCCGATAACGCTGGCGAAGGGGTGGACCAGGACTATAAGCAAGCGATGTACTGGTATCTGAAGGCTGCTGCTCAGGAAAGCGTCGGCGCTTACGTCAACATCGGTTATATGTATAAACACGGACAAGGCGTTGAGAAAGATTATCAGGCCGCCTTTGAATAGTTTACGATAGCCGCTGAATGCAATGACGCCACAGCCTGGTATAACCTGGCCATTATGTATCACTACGGAGAAGGAAGACCTGTCGATCTCCGACAGGCTCTCGACTTGTATCGTAAAGTTCAGTCATCCGGAACCAGAGATGTCAGTCAAGAAATTCGTGAGATTGAAGATTTACTGTAGAGATAAAAACAAGGGCCGGGGAATTTCATTCGGCCCATATTCTCTTTATTGCTGTGCGAAATCAGACTATTACGGCTCAAACGGGCGTCTCTGGAACTGGTCATGACCACATTTAGGGCATAGCGTCAGCACTTCCGGTGTGTAGATCGGGAGATGGAAGTGACATTTCTCGCAGACCAGATTTCCCAGCCCTACCACTTCTCCGCTGTGATAAACCCCATGATGATTGAGGTCCTGGAAAACTTCGCGCCATTCAAGCTGCGTTTTATCGGTGATGTCTGCCAGCTCCTGCCACAAGCTTTCTTTAATCACCCGCATAAAGACGCTGTCAGACTCTTCTTTCAGGCTCTCTTCATAGCTCATGGCGAACTCTTCCAGGTCACGTCTGACAGCTCGCGTCAGCTCATCGACCTCGGTTCGCGTTAACTCCCCTGTTTTTATTACGCGCTCGCGCGCCTGTTCCACCAGTGCGTCGATATCACGTTCGCCATTGCGCAGGCGTTCGCTCAGTGACGCGACCAGTTCACGGTAATATTGAGCAACCTTGTTCATCGTTTCATCTCCCGGGTCGTTAACTGACTATAATAATAGACGTTCTTTGTTCCTTGCTTTGCTAATACGCCCACAAACTCTGTAAATTAATGTATGAATAATCCGGGCATCATTTCAACGTCGAGTGCGCGAAAGGCTGTTTTGACGCGGGCGTTTGGGCTATGCTATGCGGATCTGAAAAACCACATCAACGCTACATTTGTAGCCGTATTGAAAACAGGACCACTGGCTGCCATGCAAGAGCAATACCGCCCGGAAGAGATAGAATCCAAAGTACAGCTTCACTGGGATGAGAAGCGCACATTTGAAGTAACCGAAGACGAGAGCAAAGAGAAGTATTACTGCCTGTCTATGCTTCCCTATCCTTCTGGTCGACTACACATGGGCCACGTTCGCAACTACACCATCGGTGACGTGATCGCCCGCTACCAGCGCATGCTGGGCAAAAACGTTCTGCAGCCAATCGGCTGGGACGCATTTGGTCTGCCTGCGGAAGGCGCGGCGGTGAAAAACAACACCGCGCCAGCACCGTGGACGTACGACAACATCGCGTATATGAAAAACCAGCTCAAAATGCTGGGCTTTGGTTATGACTGGAGCCGCGAGCTGGCGACCTGTACGCCGGAATACTACCGTTGGGAACAGAAATTCTTCACCGAGCTGTATAAAAAAGGCCTGGTATATAAGAAGACTTCTGCGGTCAACTGGTGCCCGAACGACCAGACCGTACTGGCGAACGAACAAGTTATCGACGGCTGCTGCTGGCGCTGCGATACCAAAGTTGAGCGTAAAGAGATCCCGCAGTGGTTTATCAAAATCACTGCTTACGCTGACGAGCTGCTCAACGATCTGGATAAACTGGATCACTGGCCAGACACCGTTAAAACAATGCAGCGTAACTGGATCGGTCGTTCCGAAGGCGTGGAAATCACCTTCAACGTTAACGACTATGACAACACGCTGACCGTTTACACTACCCGCCCGGACACCTTTATGGGTTGTACCTACCTGGCGGTGGCTGCGGGTCATCCGCTGGCACAGAAAGCGGCGGAAAATAATCCTGAACTGGCCGCCTTTATTGACGAATGCCGTAACACCAAAGTTGCCGAAGCTGAAATGGCGACGATGGAGAAAAAAGGCGTCGATACTGGCTTTAAAGCGGTTCACCCATTAACGGGCGAAGAAATTCCCGTTTGGGCAGCAAACTTCGTATTGATGGAATACGGCACGGGCGCAGTTATGGCAGTTCCGGGTCACGACCAGCGCGACTACGAGTTTGCCTCTAAATACGGCCTGAACATCAAACCGGTTATCCTGGCAGCTGACGGCTCTGAGCCAGATCTTTCTCAGCAAGCCCTGACTGAAAAAGGCGTGCTGTTCAACTCTGGCGAGTTCAACGGTCTTGACCATGAAGCGGCCTTCAACGCCATCGCCGATAAACTGACTGCGATGGGCGTTGGCGAGCGTAAAGTGAACTACCGCCTGCGCGACTGGGGTGTTTCTCGTCAGCGTTACTGGGGCGCGCCGATTCCGATGGTGACGCTGGAAGACGGTACCGTAATGCCGACCCCGGACGACCAGCTGCCGGTGATCCTGCCGGAAGATGTGGTGATGGACGGCATTACCAGCCCGATTAAAGCAGATCCGGAGTGGGCAAAAACTACCGTTAACGGTATGCCAGCACTGCGTGAAACCGACACTTTCGACACCTTTATGGAGTCCTCCTGGTACTATGCGCGCTACACTTGCCCGGAGTACAAAGAAGGTATGCTGGATTCCAAAGCGGCTAACTACTGGCTGCCGGTGGATATTTACATTGGTGGTATCGAACACGCCATTATGCACCTGCTCTACTTCCGCTTCTTCCACAAACTGATGCGTGATGCAGGCATGGTGAACTCTGACGAACCAGCGAAACAGTTGCTGTGTCAGGGTATGGTGCTGGCAGATGCCTTCTACTATGTTGGTGAAAACGGCGAACGTAACTGGGTTTCCCCGGTTGATGCTATCGTTGAACGTGACGAGAAAGGCCGTATCGTGAAAGCGAAAGATGCGGCAGGCCATGAACTGGTTTATACCGGCATGAGCAAAATGTCCAAGTCGAAGAACAACGGTATCGACCCGCAGGTGATGGTTGAACGTTACGGCGCGGACACCGTTCGTCTGTTTATGATGTTTGCTTCTCCGGCTGATATGACTCTCGAATGGCAGGAGTCCGGCGTGGAAGGGGCTAACCGCTTCCTGAAACGTGTCTGGAAACTGGTGTACGAGCACACAGCAAAAGGTGATGTTGCGGCACTGAACGTCGATGCGCTGACTGAAGATCAGAAAGCGCTGCGTCGCGATGTGCATAAAACTATCGCTAAAGTAACCGATGATATCGGCCGTCGTCAGACCTTCAACACCGCAATTGCGGCGATTATGGAGCTGATGAACAAACTGGCGAAAGCACCGACCGATGGCGAGCAGGATCGCGCCCTGATGCAGGAAGCGCTGCTGGCGGTAGTCCGTATGCTTAACCCGTTCACCCCGCACATCTGCTTCACGCTGTGGCAGGAACTGAAAGGCGAAGGCGATATCGACAACGCGCCGTGGCCGGTTGCTGACGAAAAAGCGATGGTGGAAGACTCCACGCTGGTCGTGGTGCAGGTTAACGGTAAAGTCCGTGCAAAAATCACCGTTCCGGTGGACGCAACGGAAGAACAGGTTCGCGAACGTGCTGGCCAGGAACATCTGGTAGCAAAATATCTTGATGGCGTTACTGTACGTAAAGTGATTTACGTACCAGGTAAACTCCTCAATCTGGTCGTTGGCTAAGCGCGGGAGGAAGCGTGCGATATCTGGCAACATTGTTGTTATCTCTGGCGGTGTTAATCACCGCCGGGTGTGGCTGGCATCTGCGTGACACCACGCAGGTTCCTTCCACTATGAAAGTCATGATCCTGGACTCAGGCGATCCGAACGGGCCATTAAGCCGTGCGGTGCGTAATCAGTTACGTCTGAATGGTGTCGAGTTGCTTGATAAAGAAACCACGCGTAAGGACGTTCCATCCCTGCGTTTGGGTAAAGTGAGCATCGCGAAAGATACCGCATCGGTATTCCGTAACGGTCAAACAGCAGAGTATCAGATGATCATGACGGTGAATGCGACCGTGTTGATCCCCGGCCGTGACATCTATCCGATTAGCGCCAAGGTCTTCCGTTCGTTCTTCGATAACCCGCAAATGGCGTTAGCGAAAGATAACGAACAAGACATGATCGTAAAAGAGATGTACGACCGTGCTGCCGAACAGCTGATTCGTAAGCTGCCAAGCATCCGTGCTGCAGATATTCGTTCCGACGAAGAACAGACGTCGACCACAACGGATACTCCGGCAACGCCTGCACGCGTCTCCACCACGCTGGGTAACTGATGATTCGGTTGTACCCGGAACAACTCCGCGCGCAGCTCAATGAAGGGCTGCGCGCGGCGTATCTTTTACTTGGTAACGATCCTCTGTTATTGCAGGAAAGCCAGGACGCTGTTCGTCAGGTCGCTGCGGCGCAAGGGTTCGAAGAACACCACACTTTTTCCATTGATCCCAACACCGACTGGAATGCGATTTTTTCGTTATGCCAGGCCATGAGCCTGTTTGCCAGTCGACAAACGCTATTGCTGTTGTTACCCGAAAACGGACCGAATGCGGCGATCAATGAACAACTTCTCACACTCACCGGACTTCTGCATGACGATCTACTGTTGATCGTCCGCGGTAATAAATTAAGCAAAGCGCAAGAAAATGCCGCCTGGTTTACTGCTCTTGCGAATCGCAGCGTGCAGGTGACCTGTCAGACACCGGAGCAGGCTCAGCTGCCCCGCTGGGTTGCTGCGCGCGCAAAACAACTCAACTTAGAACTGGATGACGCTGCAAATCAGGTGCTCTGCTACTGTTATGAAGGTAACCTGCTGGCGCTGGCCCAGGCACTGGAGCGTTTATCGCTACTCTGGCCGGACGGCAAACTGACATTACCGCGCGTTGAACAGGCGGTGAATGATGCCGCGCATTTCACCCCTTTTCATTGGGTTGATGCTTTGTTGATGGGAAAAAGTAAGCGCGCGTTGCATATTCTTCAGCAACTGCGTCTGGAAGGCAGCGAACCGGTTATTTTGTTGCGCACATTACAACGTGAACTGTTGTTACTGGTTAACCTGAAACGCCAGTCTGCCCATACGCCACTGCGTGCGTTGTTTGATAAGCATCGGGTATGGCAGAACCGCCGGGGCATGATGGGCGAGGCGTTAAATCGCTTAAGCCAGCCGCAGTTACGTCAGGCCGTGCAACTCCTGACACGAACGGAACTCACCCTCAAACAAGATTACGGTCAGTCAGTGTGGGCAGAGCTGGAAGGGTTATCTCTTCTGTTGTGCCATAAACCCCTGGCGGACGTATTTATCGACGGTTGATATGAAATCTTTACAGGCTCTGTTTGGCGGCACCTTTGATCCGGTGCACTATGGTCATCTTAAACCCGTGGAAACGCTGGCGAATTTGATTGGTCTGACGCGGGTCACAATCATCCCTAATAATGTTCCTCCGCATCGTCCCCAGCCGGAAGCGAACAGCATGCAGCGTAAACACATGCTTGAACTGGCGATTGCCGACAAGCCATTATTTACTCTTGATGAACGCGAGCTAAAGCGCAATGCCCCCTCTTACACTGCGCAAACACTGAAAGAGTGGCGGCAGGAACAAGGACCGGACGTGCCGCTGGCGTTTATTATTGGTCAGGATTCATTGCTGACCTTTCCGACCTGGTACGAATACGAAACGATACTCGACAATGCACATTTGATCGTCTGTCGGCGTCCAGGTTACCCACTTGAAATGGCGCAACCGCAATACCAGCAATGGCTGGAAGATCATTTGACACATAACCCGGAAGATCTTCACCTTCAGCCTGCCGGTAAAATTTATCTGGCTGAAACGCCGTGGTTTAACATCTCGGCGACCATCATCCGCGAACGTTTGCAAAACGGTGAATCGTGTGAGGATTTATTACCGGAACCGGTACTGACTTACATTAACCAACAAGGCTTGTATCGCTGATACCTGTCGTTACGGAGGGCATGATGCGACTGTGGTTAATTCGTCATGGTGAAACGCAAGCGAATGTCGATGGTCTGTACAGCGGTCATGCGCCCACACCCCTGACCGCGCGCGGTATTGAGCAAGCGCAAAATCTGCATACGCTGCTACATGATGTTTCCTTTGACCTGGTTTTATGCAGTGAACTGGAACGGGCACAGCATACCGCGCGACTGGTTCTTAGTGACCGCCAGCACCCCGTTCATATCATCCCTGAACTCAATGAAATGTTTTTTGGCGACTGGGAGATGCGACATCATCGTGACCTCATGCAAGAAGATGCCGAAAACTATAGCGCGTGGTGCAATGACTGGCAGCAAGCTATCCCCACGAACGGTGAAGGATTTCAGGCATTTTCGCAACGTGTGGAACGATTTATCGCAAGGCTTAGTGAATATCAGCACTATCAGAATATTTTAGTCGTCAGCCATCAGGGCGTACTGAGTCTGTTAATTGCTCGTTTAATTGGTATGCCTGCCGAGTCTATGTGGCATTTCCGCGTTGACCAGGGGTGTTGGAGCGCCATTGATATCAACCAAAAATTCGCGACGCTACGCGTCCTCAATAGCCGTGCCATCGGGGTCGAGAATGCATGACTTTTCTGTTTTTTTACGGGTAAGCCGCAACGACCATTGACAGCCCCGGGCAGGCTGATATTCTCCGCAGCCAGACTTTTTCCGCCAGACACGACTTTGTAGAAATTGTTTTACAAAAATGGCGATGCAATCTGCGGCGCGGGGTGGGATGATAGCCCACTTTCGAAAGCCGATTCGGCGACAATTGTCCCGAAATCGCCTCTGGTTCAGGTATACTGACAGACCATTTTTATCTATTTGATTCACCCAGGGGGAAAACTTGCAGGGTAAAGCACTCCAGGATTTTGTTATCGACAAAATTGATGACCTCAAAGGTCAGGACATCATCGCCTTAGACGTTCAGGGCAAATCCAGCATCACCGACTGCATGATCATCTGTACGGGTACGTCCAGCCGCCATGTTATGTCCATTGCTGATCACGTTGTGCAGGAGTCTCGCGCAGCGGGCCTGTTACCGCTCGGCGTAGAAGGTGAAAACAGCGCCGACTGGATTGTCGTGGATTTGGGCGATGTGATTGTCCATGTCATGCAGGAAGAGAGCCGTCGCCTGTATGAACTGGAAAAACTCTGGAGTTAATGCGTGAAGCTGCAACTTGTCGCCGTGGGAACGAAAATGCCGGACTGGGTACAAACCGGTTTTACCGAGTACCTGCGTCGTTTTCCGAAAGATATGCCCTTCGAGCTGATTGAAATTCCGGCCGGAAAACGCGGCAAGAATGCGGACATCAAGCGCATACTCGACAAAGAGGGTGAGCAGATGTTGGCGGCCGCAGGCAAAAACCGCATTGTCACCCTCGATATTCCAGGCAAGCCCTGGGATACGCCGCAGTTAGCCGCTGAGCTGGAACGCTGGAAGCTGGATGGTCGCGACGTCAGTCTACTGATTGGCGGGCCTGAAGGGTTGTCGCCTGCCTGTAAAGCGGCGGCGGAGCAGAGCTGGTCGCTGTCGGCACTTACCCTTCCCCATCCGCTGGTTCGCGTGCTGGTCGCAGAGAGTCTGTACCGGGCGTGGAGCATCACCACCAACCATCCTTATCACCGTGAGTGATAAGTGAGCTTTGAGTAGAAAACGCAGCGGATGAAACTACAGAACTCTTTTCGCGACTATACGGCAGAGTCCGCGCTGTTTGTGCGCCGGGCGCTGGTCGCCTTTTTGGGGATTTTGCTGCTGACCGGCGTGCTTATCGCCAACCTGTATAATCTGCAAATTGTTCGCTTTACCGACTACCAGACCCGCTCTAATGAAAACCGCATTAAGCTGGTGCCTATCGCACCCAGCCGCGGCATTATCTACGACCGTAACGGTATCCCTCTGGCTCTCAACCGCACTATCTACCAGATAGAAATGATGCCGGAGAAAGTCGATAACGTGCAGCAAACGCTGGACGCTTTGCGCAGCGTGGTTGATCTGACCGATGATGATATTGCTGCATTCCGAAAAGAGCGCGCACGTTCACACCGTTTCACCTCTATTCCGGTGAAAACTAACCTGACCGAAGTACAAGTAGCTCGCTTTGCCGTCAACCAGTACCGTTTTCCGGGTGTTGAAGTTAAAGGCTATAAACGTCGTTACTATCCTTACGGTTCGGCGTTGACCCACGTCATCGGCTATGTGTCGAAAATCAACGATAAAGACGTCGAACGCCTGAATAATGACGGCAAACTGGCCAACTATGCGGCAACGCATGATATCGGTAAGCTGGGCATTGAGCGTTACTATGAAGACGTGCTGCACGGTCAGACCGGTTATGAAGAGGTTGAAGTTAACAACCGTGGGCGTGTTATCCGCCAGTTAAAAGAAGTACCACCGCAGGCCGGACACGATATTTACCTGACGCTGGATCTCAAACTCCAGCAATATATTGAAACGCTGCTGGCGGGTAGCCGCGCAGCTGTGGTAGTCACCGATCCGCGTACCGGTGGGGTGTTGGCGCTGGTTTCCACGCCTAGTTATGACCCAAACCTGTTTGTTGACGGTATCTCCAGCAAAGATTATTCCGCCTTGCTGAACGACCCGAATACACCGCTGGTGAACCGCGCCACACAGGGGGTTTATCCTCCCGCGTCTACAGTTAAACCCTATGTGGCGGTTTCGGCATTGAGCGCCGGAGTGATCACGCGCAATACGACGTTGTTTGACCCCGGCTGGTGGCAACTTCCAGGTTCGGAAAAACGTTATCGTGACTGGAAAAAATGGGGCCACGGGCGTCTGAATGTCACAAGATCGCTGGAAGAATCTGCGGATACCTTCTTCTATCAGGTGGCCTACGATATGGGGATCGATCGCCTCTCCGAATGGATGGGTAAATTCGGTTATGGTCATTACACCGGTATCGACCTGGCGGAAGAACGTTCCGGCAACATGCCTACCCGCGAATGGAAACAGAAACGCTTTAAAAAACCGTGGTATCAGGGTGACACCATTCCGGTTGGTATCGGTCAGGGTTACTGGACAGCGACCCCAATCCAGATGAGTAAGGCACTGATGATCCTGATTAATGACGGTATCGTGAAGGTTCCGCATTTGCTGATGAGCACCGCCGAAGACGGCAAACAGGTGCCATGGGTACAACCGCATGAACCGCCCGTCGGCGATATTCATTCCGGTTACTGGGAGCTGGCGAAAGACGGTATGTACGGTGTTGCTAACCGCCCTAACGGTACGGCGCATAAATATTTTGCCAGCGCACCGTACAAAATTGCGGCGAAATCCGGTACCGCTCAGGTCTTCGGTCTGAAAGCGAACGAAACCTATAATGCGCACAAAATTGCCGAGCGTTTACGTGACCACAAACTGATGACCGCCTTTGCGCCATACAACAATCCGCAAGTGGCTGTCGCCATGATTCTGGAGAACGGTGGCGCGGGTCCGGCGGTTGGTACGCTGATGCGCCAGATCCTCGACCACATTATGCTGGGTGATAACAACACCGATCTGCCTGCGGAAAATCCAGCGGTTGCCGCAGCGGAGGACCATTAATCATGACGGATAATCCGAATAAAAAAACATTCTGGGATAAAGTCCATCTCGATCCCACAATGCTGCTGATCTTACTGGCATTGCTGGTTTACAGCGCCCTGGTTATCTGGAGCGCCAGCGGTCAGGATATTGGCATGATGGAGCGTAAAATCGGCCAGATTGCGATGGGTCTGGTCATCATGGTGGTGATGGCGCAAATTCCTCCACGCGTTTATGAAGGCTGGGCCCCCTATCTCTATATCATCTGTATTATTTTGCTGGTGGCGGTAGATGCTTTCGGTGCCATCTCTAAAGGCGCTCAACGCTGGCTGGACCTCGGTATTGTTCGTTTTCAACCGTCGGAAATTGCCAAGATAGCCGTACCGTTGATGGTTGCACGCTTTATCAACCGCGACGTTTGCCCACCTTCATTGAAGAATACAGCTATCGCGCTGGTGCTGATATTTATGCCCACGCTGCTGGTGGCTGCACAGCCTGACCTGGGAACATCAATCCTCGTTGCGCTTTCCGGCCTGTTTGTACTGTTCCTCTCTGGCCTTAGCTGGCGTCTGATTGGCGTCGCAGTAGTGCTGGTAGCGGCGTTCATTCCGATTCTGTGGTTCTTCCTGATGCATGATTACCAGCGCCAGCGCGTAATGATGCTCCTGGACCCGGAATCAGACCCACTCGGCGCAGGCTATCACATTATTCAGTCTAAAATTGCTATTGGCTCCGGCGGATTACGCGGCAAAGGCTGGCTGCACGGCACTCAGTCACAGCTTGAATTTCTCCCCGAACGCCATACCGACTTTATCTTCGCAGTACTGGCGGAAGAGCTGGGATTAGTGGGCATTTTGATTCTGCTCGCTCTCTACATTCTGCTGATCATGCGCGGGCTGTGGATAGCCGCCAGAGCGCAAACCACCTTTGGTCGCGTCATGGCTGGCGGCTTAATGCTGATATTATTCGTTTATGTCTTCGTAAATATTGGTATGGTAAGCGGTATTCTGCCGGTTGTAGGGGTTCCGCTCCCACTGGTCAGTTATGGAGGATCGGCGCTAATTGTGCTGATGGCTGGGTTCGGGATTGTAATGTCAATCCACACCCACAGGAAAATGTTGTCGAAAAGCGTGTAAGAGGTGCGCAATGCGTAAGCAGTGGCTCGGGATCTGCATCGCGGCAGGAATGCTCGCGGCATGTACAAGCGATGATGGTCAGCAACAGACGGTAAGTGTACCGCAGCCTGCGGTATGTAACGGCCCCATAGTTGAAATTAGCGGGGCAGACCCGCGTTTCGAACCACTGAACGCGACGGCAAATCAGGATTACCAGCGCGACGGTAAAAGCTACAAAATCGTGCAGGATCCGTCTCGATTTAGCCAGGCGGGACTGGCGGCAATCTATGATGCCGAACCCGGCAGTAACCTGACGGCCTCTGGCGAAGCTTTCGATCCGACACAGTTGACGGCGGCCCATCCAACGCTTCCGATCCCCAGCTACGCCAGAATCACTAACCTGGCTAACGGGCGAATGATCGTGGTGCGCATTAATGATCGCGGCCCTTATGGCAACGACCGCGTGATTTCGCTTTCTCGCGCGGCAGCTGACCGTCTTAACACGTCAAACAACACCAAAGTTCGTATCGATCCGATTATTGTCGCCCAGGATGGTTCGCTTTCTGGTCCTGGTATGGCTTGTACCACAGTCGCCAAACAGACTTACGCCCTGCCAGCACCTCCCGATTTAAGCGGTGGCGCGGGAACAAGTTCAGTGCCTGTCCCGCAGGGTGACATTCTTCCGGTCAGTAATTCGACGCTAAAAAGCGAAGATCCGACCGGCGCGCCGGTAACCAGCAGCGGTTTCCTCGGCGCACCAACGACCTTAGCGCCTGGTGTACTGGAAGGCAGCGAACCGACGCCTGCGCCACAGCCCGTTGTTACAGCTCCGTCGACAACGCCTGCAACCTCACCTGCAATGGTGACACCGCAAGCCGCCTCGCAAAGCGCCAGCGGCAACTTTATGGTGCAAGTCGGGGCCGTTAGCGATCAGGCTCGTGCGCAACAGTACCAACAGCAACTGGGACAGAAGTTCGGCGTCCCCGGTCGCGTAACTCAAAATGGCGCGGTCTGGCGGATCCAGCTTGGCCCATTCGCCAGCAAAGCCGAAGCCAGTACCTTGCAGCAACGTTTGCAAACCGAAGCCCAATTACAGTCATTTATTACCACCGCGCAGTAGCGTAAAGCAGGCATCTGATGTGTCAATTTCTGTAAATGACGTTAACAAAGTCACGCGGAAAGTCAGATGCCTGCCGGTAGTGCATTTGCTATAGTAGGGCACTTTTTTTAATTCCATCACGGATGTCGTAGTTCAGACCATGAATACCATTTTTTCCGCTCGTATCATGAAGCGCCTGGCGCTCACCACGGCTCTTTGCACAGCCTTTATCTCTGCTGCACATGCCGATGACCTGAATATCAAAACCATGATCCCGGGTGTACCGCAGATCGACGCGGAGTCCTACATCCTGATTGACTATAACTCCGGCAAAGTACTCGCCGAACAGAACGCTGATGTCCGCCGCGATCCTGCCAGCCTGACCAAAATGATGACCAGTTACGTTATCGGCCAGGCAATGAAAGCCGGTAAATTTAAAGAAACTGATTTAGTCACTATCGGCAACGACGCATGGGCCACCGGTAACCCGGTGTTTAAAGGTTCTTCGCTGATGTTCCTCAAACCGGGCATGCAGGTTCCGGTTTCTCAGCTGATCCGCGGTATTAACCTGCAATCGGGTAACGATGCTTGTGTCGCCATGGCCGATTTTGCCGCTGGTAGCCAGGACGCTTTTGTTGGCTTGATGAACAGCTACGTTAACGCCCTGGGCCTGAAAAATACCCACTTCCAGACGGTACACGGTCTGGATGCTGATGGTCAGTACAGCTCCGCGCGAGATATGGCGCTGATCGGCCAGGCGTTGATCCGTGACGTACCGAATGAATACTCGATCTATAAAGAAAAAGAATTTACGTTTAACGGTATTCGCCAGCTGAACCGTAACGGCCTGTTATGGGATAACAGCCTGAATGTCGACGGCATCAAAACCGGACACACTGACAAAGCAGGTTACAACCTTGTTGCTTCTGCGACTGAAGGCCAGATGCGCTTGATCTCTGCGGTGATGGGCGGACGTACTTTTAAAGGCCGTGAAGCCGAAAGTAAAAAATTGCTAACCTGGGGCTTCCGTTTCTTCGAAACCGTTAATCCTCTGAAAGTAGGTAAAGAGTTCGCCTCTGAACCGGTTTGGTTTGGTGATTCTGATCGCGCTTCGTTAGGGGTTGATAAAGACGTGTACCTGACCATTCCGCGTGGTCGCATGAAAGATCTGAAAGCCAGCTATGTGCTGAACAGCAGTGAATTGCATGCGCCGCTGCAAAAGAATCAGGTCGTCGGAACTATCAACTTCCAGCTTGATGGCAAAACGATCGAACAACGCCCGCTGGTTGTGCTGCAAGAAATCCCGGAAGGTAACTTCTTCGGCAAAATCATTGATTACATTAAATTAATGTTCCATCACTGGTTTGGTTAAAAATTGAACACTTGAAAGTGTAATTTCCGTCCCCATATACTAAGCATCAGTAAAAAACTCCCGCCTTCTGGCGGGAGTTGCTATTTAATTACGTTACGCCGGAGCTGACATGAAAACCAAACTTAACGAACTGCTTGAATTCCCTACTCCTTTTACTTACAAAGTTATGGGGCAGGCGTTACCTGAGCTGGTTGATCAGGTGGTTGAAGTGGTACAGCGCCATGCGCCAGGTGACTACACCCCAACGGTAAAACCAAGCAGCAAAGGCAACTACCACTCGGTATCTATCACTATCAACGCCACTCATATCGAGCAGGTTGAAACACTGTATGAAGAACTGGGCAAAATCGATATTGTCCGCATGGTTCTGTAACTCGCTTCTCCGTTACCCGGCTCCTGGTCGGGTAACTCCCCTCTCCTCGCTGTGATATACTTTTCCCCCACTTTTACTCATTCTCCACGGAGATGCCGTTTTGTATCAGGATAAAATTCTTGTCCGCCAGCTCGGTCTTCAGCCTTACGAGCCAATCTCCCAGGCTATGCATGAATTCACCGATACCCGCGATGAAAGTACCCTTGATGAAATCTGGCTGGTCGAGCACTATCCGGTATTCACCCAAGGGCAGGCAGGAAAGGCGGAGCACATTTTAATGCCGGGTGATATTCCGGTGATCCAGAGCGATCGCGGTGGGCAGGTGACTTATCACGGGCCGGGGCAACAGGTGATGTATGTGTTGCTTAACCTGAAACGCCGTAAACTCGGTGTGCGTGAACTGGTGACCTTGCTTGAGCAAACAGTGGTGAATACCCTGGCTGAACTGGGTATAGAAGCGCATCCTCGGGCTGACGCGCCTGGTGTCTATGTCGGGGAAAAGAAAATTTGCTCACTGGGTTTACGTATTCGACGCGGTTGTTCATTCCACGGTCTGGCATTAAACGTCAATATGGATCTTTCACCATTTTTACGTATTAATCCTTGTGGGTATGCAGGAATGGAAATGGCTAAAATATCACAATGGAAACCCGAAGCGACAACTAATAATATTGCACCACGTTTACTGGAAAATATTTTAGCGCTACTAAACAATCCTGACTTCGAATATATTACCGCTTAATTCCATACATCAATGGCCCAATTTACACTGGGTCATTACTCATAATACCTGCTAATGCTTTACATCTCCTTCGCGTTTGTATATTTTCTTTATCACTTGCAGGAATGCGATGCTACGCCTTGCTCCGCAGCCCACCTAATTGATTAACTCATTGAAATAATTGACCATGGTGAGCAAAAGCGTTCCGTCCCAATTAGACATAAGATTATTGTAATTTTTTTAAATATTATTTTTTCATGAATAAAATTGGAGTAAGTGCGTGGATAGTAATAATCAAATTGAACCCTGTTTAAGCAGAAAATCGTCAGAAGGTAAACCACAAATATTTACAACCTTACGAAATATTGATCTTACCCTTCTGACTATTTTGAAGTTGCATATGTCCATAAAGGAATCGTTAATGCAGCGAAAGTGCTTAATCTGCCCCCCTCGGCAATCTATCAGCCTATTCAGAAACTGCGCGTTATATTTCCTGACCTATTGTTTATTCGCAAAGGCCAGGGTGTCACTCCTACCGCATTTGCGATGCATCTATATGAGTCTATCACTCAGGGACTTGAGTCCATTCTTGGCGCGCTGGATATCGAAGGAAGCTATGATAAGCAACGGACGATAACTATTGCGCCCCCCTCGGTCGGAGCCCTGGTCCTTCCTGTCATCTATCGGGCGATTAAAACTCACTATCCGCAGCTTTTACTGCGCAACCCGCCCATCAGCGGCGCGGAAAACCAACTCAGTCAGTTTCAAACCGATCTCATCACCGATAACATGTTTTGCACAGGGCCATAGATGTTATCCGTAATGCATTTTGAAAAAGTATTGTTACAGCCAGATCACAGCGCAGAACGATAAAATGGCACAATCCAACAACAATTTTACATTTTCGCGACCGCTTTGGCTGCTTTCAGGTCCGTTTCAATGATATACTGCCAGTCGTTAATTCAAAAATAGTTGATAATTACAACAATCTATTGAATTGAAACGCTTTCCTTCGTAATTCGCAACTGGAACACGCACGCTATGAGTAAACCCATTGTGATGGAACGCGGTGTTAAATACCGCGATGCCGATAAGATGGCCCTTATCCCGGTTAAAAACGTGGCAACAGAGCGCGAAGCCCTGCTACGCAAGCCGGAATGGATGAAAATCAAGCTTCCAGCGGACTCTACACGTATCCAGGGCATCAAAGCCGCAATGCGCAAAAATGGCCTGCATTCTGTCTGCGAGGAAGCCTCCTGCCCTAACCTGGCGGAATGCTTTAACCACGGCACAGCAACGTTTATGATCCTCGGCGCTATTTGTACCCGCCGTTGCCCGTTCTGTGACGTTGCCCACGGTCGCCCGGTAGCTCCTGATGCCAATGAACCAGTGAAACTGGCGCAGACCATTGCCGATATGGCGCTGCGTTATGTGGTTATCACCTCCGTTGACCGTGATGACCTGCGCGATGGCGGTGCCCAGCACTTTGCGGATTGCATTACTGCCATTCGGGAAAAAAGCCCGCAAATCAAAATTGAAACTCTGGTGCCGGATTTCCGCGGTCGTATGGATCGTGCTCTGGATATTCTGACTGCAACGCCACCAGATGTGTTCAACCATAACCTGGAAAACGTACCGCGTATTTACCGTCAGGTACGGCCTGGTGCAGATTACAACTGGTCGCTTAAGCTGCTGGAACGCTTTAAAGAAGCGCATCCGGAAATCCCGACCAAGTCTGGTCTGATGGTGGGACTGGGTGAAACCAATGAAGAAATTATTGAGGTAATGCGCGACCTGCGCCGTCATGGTGTGACGATGCTAACGCTGGGGCAATATTTGCAGCCAAGCCGCCATCACCTGCCGGTTCAACGTTACGTTAGCCCGGATGAGTTCGACGAAATGAAAGCCGAAGCGCTGGCGATGGGCTTTACCCATGCTGCATGCGGTCCGTTTGTCCGCTCTTCTTACCACGCCGATTTGCAGGCGAAAGGGATGGAAGTTAAGTAATCCTGTAATAATTACTTACATCTGTCTGATAAAAAACCCGCTTTTTGAAGCGGGTTTTTGTATCGAACAAGATATTGAGGGAGCGTCCTGCTCGCCACGTCACTCTTTATGAGAGAGCTTTTCAGCCTGAAGATCAACGTCTGCGCCTTTTTTCGCCGCAGCATCGTCATCATTCATCGCCTTCTTGAACCCTTTAATGGCCGCTCCAAGGTCTCCGCCCAGCGTACGTAACTTCTTAGTCCCAAACAGCAGAACGACCAGCGCCGCAACTACCAGCAGTTTGGTAATACTAATCTCACCCATAGATACCTTCTTGACATATAACCGGCAACAGAACGCGCCTTAAAAACCAGAGAATATTAACGGTCATTCGACGCGCGCACACAATAGCAATCTGTAACAAGGTGAATCAAGCACCGAGTAAAAAAACATCATAATAATTGCGGCGGCGCAAAGCGACGGTTGTTTAAGACGGGCAGTTGCGCGCGCACCTGACGCACACGTTCGGGCGTCACTTCCGCCATAATGAGTGCAGGCATTTCTGACGCTGCCGCAATGGTGACGCCAAAGGGATCTATAATCCGGCTTTGCCCGATATTTTTGTTCCCGCACTCCCCCGCCGCCACCATATAACAGGTGGTATCCAGCGCACGAGCGGCAAGCAACGTTGACCAGTGATGCTCTTTGAGCGGCCCACGAACCCAGGCGGCAGGAAGTACCAGTATTTCAGCTCCCTGTAATGCCTGTGCCAGCGCCAGCTCTGGAAAGCGTAAGTCATAACAGGTCATCAGACCGACCTTCATCCCCTCCACCTCCAGTAACGGAGCTATTTCATTACCAGCATCAACATGGCGTGATTCCTGAATGGCAAATGCATCATAGAGATGCAGTTTGGCATAACGGGCGACGATGTTTCCTGCCTGTAGCGCCACCAGCATATTCCATGCGCGCCCCGGTGTTGAAGGAACATGAATCGTCAGAATTGTCGTCATCATGTTACGTTTACTTTCTCGCCGTAAACGACCGAGGAATTCGCCTTCCAGCAGTTGTGCTGATTTAACCGAAAGATCCGCATCATGATCATCACGCGCCAACAATGCTTCCGGCAGGACAAACAGCGAAACGTCGTTTTCCGCCGCCTGCGCCATCAACGAGGCACAAATCTCAGCGTTCTTTTCCCACACAGATGTAACAGCAAACTGTCCTGCGGCAACCAGCATTGCCACCTCCTGTCAGAGTCGTAAAATTCGCCAACGGCGATTATTCGGCGTTACACTTATCACTCATACAAATCAAATAGCAGGATTTTGCAGTGTTACAACTTCTTTTAGCAGTTTTTATTGGCGGTGGTACGGGAAGCGTGGCGAGATGGCTGTTAAGTATGCGATTTAACCCGCTGCATCAGGCGATTCCGTTGGGAACGCTGGCAGCAAACCTGATTGGGGCATTCATCATAGGAATGGGATTCGCCTGGTTCAGCAGGATGACGAACATTGATCCAGTGTGGAAAGTATTAATCACCACCGGATTTTGTGGCGGTCTAACAACCTTCTCAACATTTTCGGCAGAAGTGGTGTTTTTGTTACAAGAGGGCCGCTTTGGCTGGGCGTTACTGAACGTTTTCGTCAACCTTTTGGGGTCTTTTGCCATGACCGCACTGGCTTTCTGGCTGTTTTCCGCCTCAACCGCACACTAAAGACCAAAAAAAACCCGCTGATTAAGCGGGTTTTGAATTCTTGCTGACGTGTCTTACAGAGCGATTACGTTTGCAGCAGAAGGGCCTTTGGCACCGTTAGTGATTTCGAACTCTACGCGCTGACCTTCAGCAAGAGTTTTAAAACCATTAGTCTGGATTGCAGAGAAGTGTACGAACACGTCTTTGCTGCCGTCTTCCGGAGTAATGAAACCGAATCCTTTGGACTCATTAAACCACTTAACGTTACCTTTAATCTTAGACATCAAAATTACCTTTACATGAAAAATAGACACAAATGCTGTGTCGGTTACCAGTACACCAATTGTGGTACGCTTTGTCCAGCGCAACTTTACTAAAAAGTGATAAAAGTCGCGTTATTTTTGATGTTAATTATTTTAGTGGTTGATTTTAAAGAATTTACTAAAACTTCATTTGTCTCAAAACTGAAAGCGCATCCAGGCAAAGTACACATTGCCATTGTTGTAGGTACCCGGAATGTAGGTCATCTGAAACGTCGCGGGGCCATACCCCACAGAGGCCAATGGCAGTAGAACCGGAAGAGGGATGTAATTCCAGTTATCGCGCGCCGTTACGCCAGCGGTAAATCCCAGGCCTAAATGAAAATTTTCATCCGCCAGCGGTCGCCAGGTACTTTCCCATCCGTATCCGGCAATCGGTTCCCATTTGTTCCACGAGTCCTTAAATGCCATTGCATACAGGCCATGCCAGTTTCCTTTTTCATCCCAACGCGACTGACCAAAACCGCCACCCCACGGTCGCTCGTTATAGCGATCGGTTTTTTCTTTGTCATAGGCAAAACGCGCATGCCAGGTGATGGCAGGAATATATAAATCATAATGTTCTGGCTGTTGCCAGGTTTGTGCAATATTTTCTCTAAACGTTGTCATCCACTCATCAGCGTTAGCAAAAACTTTACCAACACTGATTAACTGAATAAAAACAAAGAAAAATATAGCGACATATTTACTCACGTTCATTTGTGACCATTAAAAATTTATCAAAAATCTACTACTAACATAGCAAAGCTACAATTAACATAACCTCAATAGCCCCAACATGAAGAATAATATGAATAGCTGCTCTATTTATTTCCGCTAGTTCAAGATAAATATTTCCGCGCATCGATTAAAGACGATGCATCGTTTTCTGCGATGGGAATAGTCATAAAAGAAAAACCAAGTCGTTTCTGATAACAAAATACAACCGATAAAAATTACTTTATTTTTTAATAAGATATAAAAAATATCTTAACGAAAAATATATTATGTATCGTCAACCCATGCTCATGAAAGATTATTTTTTGAGCACACAACCGCAGCTAACACCTTACAATTAACAAATTTGCATCAATCCACCATCAATTTACACACATTATTATGTGATATTTGCCAACCGCTAAATATGCGTTTTGTTATCTACGCATAAAAACAGCAACTTCAATGTCTTAATGGCAGTTTTTCTTGATTTTAATCAGCATTCACCGCCAATTTATTGGGCATATTTTTTCCTTAACTTTTAGGAATTTTTTATTATTTACTTTGGGGCCTGGAGACAGGAAAAATTATGCTGACATTCATTGAACTCCTTATTGGGGTTGTGGTTATTGTGGGTGTAGCTCGCTACATCATTAAAGGGTATTCTGCCACTGGCGTGTTATTTGTCGGTGGCCTGTTATTGCTGATTATCAGTGCCATTATGGGGCACAAAGTGTTACCGTCCAGCCAGGCTTCAACAGGCTACAGCGCCACGGATATCGTTGAATACGTTAAAATATTGCTAATGAGCCGCGGTGGCGACCTCGGCATGATGATTATGATGCTGTGTGGCTTTGCCGCTTACATGACCCATATCGGCGCGAATGATATGGTGGTCAAGCTGGCGTCAAAACCATTGCAGTATATTAACTCCCCTTACCTTCTGATGATTGCCGCCTATTTTGTTGCCTGTCTGATGTCACTGGCCGTCTCTTCCGCAACCGGTCTGGGTGTTTTGCTGATGGCAACCCTGTTTCCGGTGATGGTAAACGTTGGTATCAGTCGTGGCGCAGCTGCTGCCATTTGTGCCTCCCCGGCGGCGATTATTCTCGCACCGACTTCAGGGGATGTGGTGCTGGCGGCGCAGGCTTCCGAAATGTCGCTGATTGACTTCGCCTTCAAAACAACGCTGCCTATCTCAATTGCTGCAATTATCGGCATGGCAATCGCCCACTTCTTCTGGCAACGTTATCTGGATAAAAAAGAGCACATCTCTCATGAAATGTTAGATGTCAGTGAAATCACCACCACTGCCCCTGCGTTTTATGCCATTTTGCCGTTCACGCCGATCATCGGAGTACTGATTTTTGACGGCAAATGGGGTCCGCAATTACACATCATCACTATTCTGGTGATTTGTATGCTAATTGCCTCCATTCTGGAGTTCATCCGCAGCTTTAATACCCAGAAAGTTTTCTCTGGTCTGGAAGTGGCTTATCGCGGGATGGCAGATGCATTTGCTAACGTGGTGATGCTGCTGGTTGCCGCTGGGGTATTCGCTCAGGGGCTTAGCACCATCGGCTTTATTCAAAGTCTGATTTCTATCGCTACCTCGTTTGGTTCGGCGAGTATCATCCTGATGCTGGTATTGGTGATCCTGACAATGCTGGCGGCAGTCACGACCGGTTCAGGCAATGCGCCGTTTTATGCGTTTGTTGAGATGATCCCGAAACTGGCGCACTCCTCCGGCATTAACCCGGCGTATTTGACTATCCCAATGCTGCAGGCGTCAAACCTGGGCCGTACCCTTTCGCCCGTTTCTGGCGTAGTCGTTGCGGTTGCCGGGATGGCGAAGATCTCGCCGTTTGAAGTCGTAAAACGCACCTCGGTGCCGGTGCTTGTTGGTTTGGTGATTGTTATCGTTGCTACAGAGCTGATGGTGCCAGGAACGGCAGCAGCGGTCACAGGCAAGTAAATAGTAATGCCGGAGGCAAGTTTCCTCCGGCTTTATCATGTCACCCACTGTGGTATATGCGTTGCGGTCTGCCAACTTTGCCGTGAACAATTTCAGCAATAATCAGATGGCGGCTGGCGCAATATTCAAGATAACGCCTGGCAGTGGTGCGACTGATGGTCAGTGCCTGCGCCACCGTTTCTGCCGTATGTTGCACCCCAGGCTCTTTGAACAGTTTTCGCACCGCGTTTAGCGTCAAGGGGTCAATGCCGGTCGGCAGTTCGTCTTTGGGTTCACCGCGAGCATAGGCATTAAACATCTCATCAATTTGCTTCTGGCTGGCGCTATCAATACTTTCCAGCATATGTTTACGCTGGCGGAAACGGGTTAGCGTTTGCCCCAGACGTTCATAGGCAATGGGCTTAATGAGATAATCAAATACACCACAACGTACGGCTTCAGACACCGTTTCCATATCGCTGGCTGCAGTGGTAAACACCACGTCGCCGGGATAATGCGCCTGCACCAGTTCATGCAGTAAATTAATCCCTCTACCGTCAGGAAGATAGTTATCGAGCAAGATTAGCCCCGGCTTAAAACGCTCGATCATCATTCGGGCCTGCACCAGGTTTCCCGCCAGTAATATCTGGCTGAATCCGGGAATGTGACGAATATATTCCGCATGCATCTCTGCCAGCGGCGTTTCGTCCTCAACGATCAATAGGGTTAATGGAGCTGTCATTAGGTTTCACTTTCGGAATATAGATTGAAAATAAGGTACCGCAGGGATCATTATCTTCGAGAGTGATAACACCACCGCAGCGCGTTACGTAGCTGGCAATCAAGTACAACCCAATGCCATGTTCACCGGGCTCGTCAGCACGCGTACTGACACCCTGCTCAAATATTTTGTCTCGTAGAGACTCTGGAACGCCGCAGCCCTGATCGGCGACTTCAATCACCACATCATCGCCTTCATCGCTGAGGTATAATTCAACAATCTTGTTTCCTTCATCGCTACGCAGGCTTGCTTCGAAGGCGTTATCAAGTAAATTGCCAACAATGGCTGCAAACTCGGTGCTATCCAGTCCTGGCGGCAGTTGCGAAAGCTGGCTACCGGGGACGATGACCATTTTTAGCCCCAGTTCGCGGGCGCGCTGCACTTTACCAAAAAGCAGCCCCGCCACCTGGCGATCGGCAAACGCCTCACGCAGGCTGTCAATAAGCTGTTGCTGGGCCTGAGACTCACCCTGCACCATCGCCAGCACGCGATCATACTCTTTCATCTGCAACAGACCATTGAGCGTCGACATCCAATTGAGATGCTCGTGTCGCAATGTACGAAGGCTCTCGACGTATTGTTTAATTTGCGTCAGTTGCGCATTGAGGGTGGAAATTTCGTCTTTACTACGAAAGCTGATAATGGCCCCCAGCAAATCATCGCCAGAACGAATAGCTTCCCGATTGGCGATAACGCTCAGACCGTTAAAGTTCGCCACCACATCCTGACGTTTTTCATCAATCTGTTCGGTAAAGAAATCGGCGGGCCTGACCACTTCAGCAATGGGTTTACCCAACCATTGCCGTCCGGGGGAGCTCAGCCCCAGCATCTTTCTTGCGTTACGATTGATGGCGGTAATGTACCCGTGCGGATCCACCGCAATCAGCCCTTCATAAACCGAACTAAACAGCGCCTCTTGCTGACGGACCACGCGTGCGATTTGCTTTGGCTCCATGCCCATCATCTGCCGACGGATATGCGCGGCCAGGAACCACGATAGCAACATCAAAATCCCTAACAGCACGACAAACACGCCTGCCATCGGTAATAAAAACTCAGCCCGCCAGCTATCGATTTTACTCACCAGATAGCCAATCGACACCACACCGATGACTTTTCCATCGTCATCAAAGATTGGCGTTTTGGCACGCATCGCCATGCCAATTGACCCTTTCCCGGTGATGAAGTAGCTCTCCCCTTTCTCCAGCGCGCCCGGTTTGGTGAACTGCATAGGATAACCAATTTTCTCCGGATTAGGATGGTAAAGACGAATCGAGTGCCGGTCGCCAATCACCACATAATCGAAATCAGTATCTCTTTGTAATTTGTCAGCGATGGTCGCCAGCCTCTTGTAGTCACGCGTTTTCACTGCGCTGATGATACTGTCATTAGAAGCAATAATTTTTGCCTGATTCATTGCCATGTCGCGCACATGAAGCGTTAAATAGTCCTCAAAACTGGCCGTAAAATATTGCGCCAGGGCTGCAATGACAAATATTGAGAACACCAGAATCAGCAAAAAGATACGCAGCGGAAATGCCAGTCTTTGGAAAAATGCAAACTGTTTATTCTCGTTAAGCTGCAACATTGTTTTCCTTGCGGGTTGTCCCGAGCCTCTTTGACGGATGTAATTAAAATGTTGAATAAAAATACATAGATATTAAATATGATCGTGGCAAATTTTATTCATTAAATCAATTAAATCACTTAAACCTGCGGGTTATTTCGTAATTACATTAGTTAAAAAACTTAAAACCATTAAATAAATAAAAAACCACTAACTCTATGTGAAATAAATCAAAATTTCACGCCGAAATACTCCTTAGGATGTATAGCGAAAGGAGAAAAAGATATACCTCGATCACCCCCCTTTCTCCCAAGTGAAAATAAAAGGTTATCAATTTGCAACATTGAACAACATTCGTTGCAAATCGATAACAACATGCACCTTCAGGATACTATTTATTATGTTCGGCAATGATATTTTCACCCGCGTAAAACGTTCAGAAAATAAAAAAATGGCGGAAATCGCCCAATTCCTGCATGAAAATGATTTGAGCGTTGACACCACAGTCGAAGTATTTATTACCGTAACCCGCGATGAAAAGCTTATCGCGTGCGGTGGAATTGCCGGAAATATTATTAAATGCGTTGCTATCAGTGAATCCGTTCGCGGTGAAGGACTGGCGCTGACATTAGCCACTGAACTGATAAACCTCGCCTATGAGCGGCACAGCACGCATCTGTTTATTTATACCAAAACCGAATACGAGGCGCTGTTCCGCCAGTGCGGTTTTTCCACGCTGACCAGCGTACCCGGCGTGATGGTGCTGATGGAAAACAGCGCCACGCGACTGAAACGCTATGCCGAATCGCTGAAAAAATTTCGTCATCCAGGGAACAAAATTGGCTGCATTGTGATGAACGCCAATCCCTTTACGAATGGTCACCGTTATCTGATTCAACAGGCTGCGGCACAATGCGACTGGTTGCATCTGTTTTTAGTCAAAGAAGATTCTTCACGCTTCCCCTATGAAGACCGGCTGGATCTGGTGTTAAAAGGCACCGCCGATATTCCACGCCTGACTGTGCATCGCGGCTCCGAATACATCATCTCCCGCGCAACGTTCCCTTGCTACTTCATTAAAGAACAGAGCGTCATTAACCATTGCTACACCGAAATTGATCTGAAGATTTTCCGTCAGTACCTCGCTCCCGCGCTGGGTGTAACTCACCGCTTTGTCGGTACTGAACCCTTTTGTCGCGTTACCGCCCAGTACAACCAGGATATGCGCTACTGGCTGGAAACGCCGACTATCTCCGCACCGCCCATCGAACTGGTTGAAATTGAGCGGCTGCGTTACCAGGAGATGCCGATATCCGCTTCCCGGGTACGTCAACTGCTGGCAAAAAACGATCTCACGGCTATCGCGCCGCTGGTCCCTGCAGTCACGCTGCATTATTTGCAGAACCTGCTTGAGCACTCCCGCCAGGACGCGGCAGCTCGTCAAAAGACCCCCGCATGAGAAACAGGTGAAAAATGAAAATAAACCAGCCCGCCGTTGCAGGCACCCTTGAGTCTGGGGATGTGATGATACGCATCGCCCCACTCGATACGCAGGATATCGACCTGCAAATCAACAGCAGCGTTGAGAAACAGTTTGGCGATGCAATTCGCACCACCATTCTGGACGTTCTCGCCCGCTACAACGTGCGCGGCGTACAGCTGAATGTCGATGACAAAGGCGCACTGGACTGCATTTTACGTGCACGACTGGAAGCCCTGCTGGCACGCGCCAGCGGTATCCCGGCTCTGCCATGGGAGGATTGCCAATGATTTCCGCTTCGCTGCAACAACGTAAAACTCGCACCCGCCGCAGTATGTTGTTTGTGCCTGGTGCTAATGCCGCGATGGTCAGCAACTCCTTCATCTACCCGGCTGATGCCCTGATGTTTGACCTCGAAGACTCCGTAGCATTGCGTGAAAAAGACACTGCTCGCCGCATGGTTTACCACGCGCTGCAACATCCGCTTTATCGCGATATTGAAACCATTGTGCGTGTAAACGCGCTGGATTCCGAATGGGGTTTTAACGACCTGGAAGCCGTCGTTCGCGGTGGTGCGGACGTTGTGCGTCTGCCGAAAACCGATACCGCTCAGGATGTTCTGGATATCGAAAAAGAGATCCTGCGTATCGAAAAAGCCTGTGGTCGTGAACCCGGCAGTACCGGCCTGCTGGCGGCGATTGAATCTCCGCTGGGCATTACCCGCGCAGTGGAAATCGCTCACGCTTCCGAGCGTTTGATCGGTATCGCCCTCGGTGCAGAAGACTATGTGCGCAACCTGCGTACAGAACGCTCCCCGGAAGGAACTGAACTGCTGTTCGCTCGCTGCTCCATTTTGCAGGCCGCGCGCTCTGCGGGTATTCAGGCGTTCGATACCGTCTATTCCGACGCTAACAACGAAGCCGGATTCCTGCAAGAAGCCGCCCACATCAAACAGCTGGGCTTTGACGGCAAATCGCTGATCAACCCGCGTCAGATTGATCTGCTGCACAACCTCTACGCACCGACCCAGAAAGAAGTGGATCACGCCCGCCGCGTCGTAGAAGCCGCTGAAGCCGCCGCTCGCGAAGGCCTCGGCGTGGTTTCCCTGAACGGCAAGATGGTGGACGGTCCGGTTATCGATCGCGCCCGTCTGGTGCTCTCCCGTGCAGAACTTTCCGGCATCCGCGAAGAATAAGGCAATCAAAATGACGCAGAAAATTGAACAATCTCAACGACAAGAACGGGTAGCGGCCTGGAATCGTCGCGCTGAATGCGATCTTGCCGCTTTCCAGAACTCGCCAAAGCAAACCTACCAGGCTGAAAAAGCGCGCGATCGCAAACTGTGCGCCGATCTGGAAGAAGCGATTCGTCGCTCTGGTTTACAGGACGGCATGACGGTTTCCTTCCATCACGCTTTCCGTGGCGGTGACCTGACCGTCAATATGGTGATGGACGTCATCGCGAAGATGGGCTTTAAAAACCTGACTCTGGCCTCCAGCTCCCTGAGTGATTGCCATGCGCCGCTGGTAGAACACATTCGCCAGGGCGTGGTTACCCGCATTTATACCTCTGGCCTGCGCGGTCCACTGGCGGAAGAAATCTCCCGTGGTCTGCTGGCGGAACCGGTGCAAATCCACTCTCACGGCGGACGTGTGCATCTGGTACAGAGCGGCGAACTGAATATCGATGTGGCTTTCCTCGGCGTCCCGTCCTGTGATGAATTCGGTAATGCCAACGGCTACTCCGGTAAAGCCTGCTGCGGCTCCCTCGGCTATGCAATGGTTGATGCCGACAACGCAAAACAGGTCGTGATGCTTACCGAAGAACTGCTGCCTTATCCGCATAATCCGGCAAGCATTGAGCTAGATCAGGTTGATCTGATCGTCAAAGTTGATCGCGTTGGCGATGCTGCAAAAATCGGCGCTGGTGCTACCCGTATGACCACTAACCCGCGCGAACTGCTTATTGCCCGTAGCGCTGCGGATGTGATTGTTAACTCTGGCTACTTCAAAGAAGGTTTCTCCATGCAGACCGGCACCGGCGGCGCTTCGCTGGCGGTAACCCGTTTCCTGGAAGACAAAATGCGTAGCCGCGATATTCGCGCCGACTTCGCCCTCGGCGGTATTACCGCAACGATGGTTGATCTGCACGAAAAAGGTTTGATCCGCAAACTGCTGGATGTGCAGAGCTTTGACAGCCAAGCTGCGCAATCGCTGGCCCGTAACCCCAATCACATCGAAATCAGCGCCAACCAATACGCTAACTGGGGGTCGAAAGGCGCATCGGTTGATCGTCTCGACGTGGTGGTACTGAGTGCGCTGGAAATTGACACCCAGTTCAACGTTAACGTGCTGACCGGCTCTGACGGCGTACTGCGTGGTGCTTCCGGTGGTCACTGCGATACCGCGATTGCCTCTGCGCTTTCCATCATCGTCGCGCCGCTGGTACGCGGTCGTATTCCGACGCTGGTGGATAACGTGCTGACCTGCATCACCCCGGGCTCCAGTGTCGATATTCTGGTCACAGACCACGGCATCGCTGTTAACCCGGCACGTCCGGAGCTGGCAGAACGTCTGCAGGAAGCGGGGATCAAAGTGGTTTCTATTGAGTGGCTGCGTGAACGTGCGCGTCTGCTGACCGGTGAACCACAGCCGATTGAATTCACCGACCGCGTCGTTGCCGTTGTGCGTTACCGCGATGGCTCGGTGATCGATGTTGTGCATCAGGTGAAGGAATAAGCCATGCACCTGCTTCCTGAACTCGCCAGCCACCATGCGGTGTCAATTCCCGAGCTGCTCGTCAGCCGGGATGAAAGGCAAGCACGGCAACACGCCTGGCTCAAGCGCCATCCTGTTCCACTGGTCTCCTTTACCGTGGTTGCGCCAGGGCCGATTAAAGACAGCGAGGTCACACGCCGAATTTTTAATCATGGCGTGACAGCCTTGCGTGCCTTAGCCGCAAAACAGGGCTGGCAAATTCAGGAGCAGGCTGCACTGGTTTCCGCCAGCGGGCCGGAGGGCATGTTGAGCATTGCCGCCCCGGCTCGCGACCTCAAGCTCGCCACCATTGAGCTTGAACATAGTCATCCTCTCGGGCGGTTATGGGATATCGATGTCCTGACGCCCGAAGGCGACATTCTCTCCCGCCGCGATTATTCACTGCCGCCTCGCCGCTGCCTGTTGTGCGAGCAAAGCGCAGCTGTTTGCGCGCGTGGAAAAACCCATCAACTGACCGATTTACTCAACCGCATGGAGGCGCTGCTAAACGATGTCGATGCCTGCAACGTCAACTAAAACCACAAAGCTTGCGACGTCATTAATTGATGAGTACGCCCTGCTGGGCTGGCGCGCCATGCTGACTGAAGTCAACCTGTCACCGAAACCAGGCCTCGTGGATCGCATTAACTGCGGTGCGCACAAAGATATGGCGCTGGAAGATTTCCACCGCAGCGCGCTGGCGATTCAGGGCTGGTTACCCCGTTTCATTGAATTTGGTGCCTGTAGTGCAGAAATGGCACCGGAAGCGGTACTCAACGGATTACGCCCAATTGGTATGGCTTGCGAAGGTGATATGTTCCGCGCCACTGCGGGCGTAAACACGCATAAAGGAAGCATTTTTTCTTTAGGGCTACTGTGTGCGGCAATTGGCCGTTTGCTTCAGCTCAACCAGCCGGTAACGCCAACAACCGTTTGTTCTACGGCGGCAAGTTTCTGCCGTGGCCTGACCGATCGCGAACTGCGTACCAATAATTCACGACTGACGGCAGGTCAACGGTTGTACCAGCAGCTTGGCCTTACCGGCGCACGCGGTGAAGCCGAAGCAGGTTATCCACTGGTAATCAACCACGCCTTGCCGCATTACCTCACTCTGCTGGATCAGGGGTTAGATCCTGAACTGGCACTGCTCGATACCTTGCTCCTACTGATGGCTACCAACGGCGATACCAACGTTGCATCGCGCGGTGGCGAGGGGGGCCTGCGCTGGCTACAGCGCGAGGCGCAAACACTATTAAACAATGGGGGCATCCGAACCCCCGCCGATCTCGATTATCTCCGGCAGTTCGACAGGGAGTGTATCGAACGAAATCTCAGTCCAGGCGGCAGTGCCGACCTGCTGATTCTTACCTGGTTTTTAGCACAGATTTAATTATTTAAGCACTTGATAAATTTGGAAATATTAATTTTCGGAGAACCCGTATGTCTTTAGCAAAAGATAATATATGGAAACTATTGGCGCCCCTGGTGGTGATGGGTGTCATGTTTCTTATCCCTGTACCTGACGGTATGCCGCCGCAGGCGTGGCATTACTTTGCAGTGTTTGTGGCAATGATTGTCGGCATGATCCTCGAGCCAATTCCGGCAACGGCGATCAGTTTTATTGCGGTTACTATTTGCGTTATTGGCAGTAATTACCTGCTCTTTGATGCCAAAGAATTAGCTGACCCAGCGTTTAATGCGCAAAAACAGGCGCTGAAATGGGGTCTGGCTGGTTTTTCCAGCACCACGGTATGGCTGGTATTTGGCGCATTTATTTTTGCATTAGGGTATGAAGTTTCCGGGTTAGGCCGTCGTATTGCCCTTTTCCTGGTGAAATTCATGGGGAAACGCACGCTGACGTTGGGTTATGCGATTGTCATTATCGACATTCTGCTGGCACCGTTTACACCGTCCAACACCGCGCGTACCGGGGGTACGGTTTTTCCGGTCATTAAAAACCTGCCGCCGCTGTTTAAATCATTCCCGAACGATCCGTCCGCGCGTCGTATTGGCGGCTATTTGATGTGGATGATGGTCATTAGTACCAGTCTGAGTTCGTCCATGTTTGTCACCGGTGCGGCACCAAACGTGCTGGGTCTGGAGTTCGTCAGCAAAATTGCCGGTATCCAGATTAGCTGGTTGCAGTGGTTCCTCTGCTTCCTGCCGGTTGGGGTTATCTTGCTTATCATTGCGCCGTGGCTTTCCTACGTGCTGTACAAACCGGAAATCACACACAGTGAAGAAGTGGCAACCTGGGCGGGTGATGAACTAAAAACCATGGGTGCGCTGACGCGCAGAGAGTGGACGCTGATTGGCCTTGTATTGCTCAGCTTAGGTTTGTGGGTATTTGGCAGTGAAGTCATTAATGCTACTGCGGTAGGTCTGCTGGCAGTTTCGCTGATGCTGGCGCTGCACGTTGTGCCGTGGAAAGACATTACTCGCTATAACAGCGCATGGAACACGCTGGTCAACCTGGCAACGCTGGTTGTTATGGCGAATGGCCTGACCCGTTCTGGCTTTATCGACTGGTTCGCCAACACGATGAGTACACACCTGGAAGGCTTCTCACCAAACGCAACGGTGATTGTACTGGTTCTGGTGTTCTACTTTGCACACTACCTGTTTGCCAGCCTGTCTGCGCACACCGCAACCATGCTGCCGGTTATTCTGGCCGTCGGTAAAGGGATTCCAGGCGTACCAATGGAACAACTGTGTATCCTGCTGGTGCTGTCTATCGGTATCATGGGCTGTCTGACGCCTTATGCAACCGGTCCTGGGGTGATTATTTACGGCTGTGGCTATGTGAAATCAAAAGATTACTGGCGTCTTGGCGCAATCTTCGGGGTGATTTACATCTCTATGCTGCTGTTGGTTGGCTGGCCGATTCTCGCCATGTGGAACTAATACGTTCGCCAAACGCTGAATAAATCATCACGCCCGCCAGGTAAGCCCACCTGGCGGGCTTTTTTATGATTTAATAGATAATATTCAGTGTATGTATGAGTTCCACACCCATTATGAAAGCATTCTGGCGTAACGCCGCGTTGCTCGCGGTTTCTCTGCTTCCCTTCTCTTCTGCCAACGCCGTGGCGTTGCAGGCAAAACAGTATGGCGATTTTGATCGCTATGTCCTGGCCCTCTCCTGGCAAACCGGATTTTGCCAGAGTCAACACGATCGAAATCGTAACGAACGAGATGAATGTCGCCTGCAAACCGAAACGACCAACAAAGCTGATTTTTTGACCGTACATGGTCTGTGGCCAGGATTGCCTAAATCGGTTGCTGCCCGTGGTGTTGATGAACGCCGCTGGATGCGCTTCGGTTGCGCTACTCGCCCAATCCCGAATCTGCCAGAAGCACGCGCCAGCCGGATGTGTTCATCGCCGGAAACCGGGTTATCGCTGGAAACGGCAGCTAAACTAAGTGAAGTCATGCCAGGAGCTGGCGGACGTTCCTGCCTGGAACGCTACGAATATGCCAAACACGGTGCCTGCTTTGGTTTTGATCCAGACGCATACTTCGGCACGATGGTACGCCTGAATCAAGAAATTAAAGAGAGCGAAGCCGGAAAATTCCTTGCGGATAACTACGGTAAAACAGTGAGCCGCCGTGACTTTGATGCCGCCTTTGCCAAAAGCTGGGGAAAAGAGAACGTGAAAGCAGTTAAGCTAACGTGCCAGGGTAACCCTGCGTATTTGACTGAAATTCAGATCTCGATCAAAGCTGACGCCATCAACGCTCCGCTTTCTGCCAACTCATTCTTGCCACAACCACACCCAGGCAACTGTGGCAAAACCTTTGTGATTGATAAAGCAGGTTATTAATCCTCTGATTTACAAAACACGCTAATTCGTCTTCCATAAACCATGACGATTAAGATTTATACATAATGCGCTACATTGAGGAATTCCCTGAATGTGACGCAAATCACTTCAAAGAGTGAGCAACAGTCAGTATCATCATGTGAGTTAAACCCTCGCCGCCTGACGGTGAGGGTTTTCTTTTGGGTATGTTTATCTGCGACACTCGCAGTACCGACGACATGGAGTAAAAATGTCCAGACCAACTATCATCATTAACGACCTGGATGCCGAACGCATCGATATTCTGCTGGAGCAACCCGCCTATGCTGGTTTGCCAATCGCCGACGCGTTAAACGCAGAGTTGGATCGCGCCCAAATGTGTTCGCCAGAAGAGATGCCACACGACGTGGTGACAATGAACAGCCGGGTTAAATTCCGCAATCTTAGCGATGGCGAAGTGCGTGTGCGCACGCTGGTGTATCCGGCAAAAATGACCGACAGCAATACTCAGCTTTCCGTTATGGCTCCGGTAGGTGCCGCACTGCTGGGGCTGCGCGTTGGCGATTCCATTCACTGGGAACTTCCGGGCGGCGTTGCAACCCACCTTGAAGTGCTGGAACTCGAATACCAGCCAGAAGCTGCTGGCGATTACCTGCTTTAATCCCATCTGCACAAGCGATAACTCGCTTTGCCCAGAGGATGCACTCGCATCCTCTTTCCGCTCAAATATCAACCAGATTTATCATTTTGCTCTTAAGCGCAGCATTCTAATCTGAACTGGTTATTCATCTGCGGAACCTCATATGAGCGAAGCTCTCGGTATCACTGCATTTTATATATTCATAGCAGCAATTATTGTTGCTGCAGTGCTATACCTTGAACAACGCTGGTAGCGCCTGGTTTTATTTATTTTCCAGCTCAATAGCAAATTCAGATCAAATCAGCCTCGCAAATCATAGATTCATAACCAATAATGTGCTGTTATGTATACATGCAAAAACAAGGAGAGAATGCTTATGTACAAAACAATCATCATGCCAGTGGATGTTTTCGAAATGGAATTGAGCGACAAAGCGATTCGCCACGCTGAATTCCTCGCCCAGGATGACGGAGTTATTCATCTACTTCACGTACTACCGGGGTCAGCCAGCCTGAGCCTGCACCGTTTTGCCGCTGATGTACGTCGTTTTGAAGAGCATCTGCAACATGAAGCAGAAGAACGTTTGCAAACGATGGTCAGCCACTTCACCATCGATCCTTCCCGCATTAAGCAACATGTCCGTTTTGGTAGTGTGCGGGATGAAGTTAACGAGTTAGCGAAAGAACTTGATGCAGATGTAGTAGTGATTGGTTCGCGTAACCCATCAATTTCAACTCATCTGTTGGGTTCTAACGCCTCGAGCGTGATCCGCCACGCCAATTTGCCGGTGCTGGTTGTGCGTTAATTGCCAGAATAAGTCTCCCGCCCTGCCCGGAGCCATCCCTGCAGGGCTTTTTAATGCAATAAAAAAGCCGCCAGGTTTGACCCCGGCGGCTAAGCAATTGCAGGTGAATCTTACTTCTTCTTATGCAGTTTTGGTGCGAATCAGGTAGTCAAAAGCACTCAGAGAGGCTTTGGCACCTTCGCCAGTAGCGATGATGATCTGCTTGTACGGAACCGTCGTACAGTCACCCGCTGCGAACACGCCTTTGACGTTGGTTTCGCATTTCGCATCAATGATAATCTCGCCCATGCGATTACGTTCGACTGCGCCTTCCAGCCAGTTGGTGTTCGGCAGCAGACCAATCTGGACGAAAATACCGGCCAGTTCGATGTTGTGAATATCGCCGCTGACACGATCGCGATATTCCAGACCTACGACTTTGCTACCGTCGCCTTTCACTTCCGTGGTTTGCGCATTCAGAATAATGTCGACGTTTTTCAGGCTGCGTAGTTTGTCCTGCAGAACCTGGTCGGCTTTCATTTCTGGCGCAAATTCCAGCAGCGTTACGTGCTCAACGATACCCGCCAGGTCAATTGCCGCTTCCACGCCGGAGTTACCGCCGCCGATAACCGCTACGCGTTTGCCTTTAAACAGCGGGCCGTCGCAGTGCGGGCAGTAGGTCACGCCTTTGGTGCGATACTGATCTTCGCCAGGAACGTTCATGTTGCGCCATTTTGCACCAGTCGCCACGATAATGCTGCGTGCTTTCAGTACCGCGCCAGAAGCTGTTTCAATCTGATGCAGGCCGCCTTCAACCGCTGCCGGGATCAGTTTGCTCGCGCTCTGGCTGTCGATCACATCAACGTCGTATTCATCAACATGAACTTTCAGCGCACCTGCCAGTTTCTGGCCTTCGGTCTTCGGTACAGAAATGTAGTTTTCGATATCAACGGTATCGAGGATCTGACCACCAAAACGTTCGCCCATCAGACCGGTACGGATGCCTTTACGTGCGGAGTAAATTGCTGCCGCTGCACCCGCAGGGCCGGAACCAACGATTAATACGTCATAAGCATCACGCTTGTTCAGCTCTTCTGCCGCACGTTTTTCCGCACCAGTATCAATTTTGGCAACGATTTCAGTCAACGTCATGCGGCCCTGACCAAACTCTTTCCCGTTTACGAACACTGCCGGAACGCCCATCACGTTGCGATCGGTGATTTCGTTCTGGAAGGTGCCGCCGTCAATTGCAGTGTGCTTGATGCGCGGGTTCAGTACGCTCATCAGGTTCAGCGCCTGCACCACGTCCGGGCAGTTGTGGCAAGAGAGCGAATAATAGGTTTCGAATTCAAAATCACCGTCAATATGGCGAATCTGCTCCAGCAGAGACTGCGCTTCTTTCGACGGATGACCACCGGTCCACAACAACGCCAGTACCAGCGAGGTGAACTCGTGGCCCAGCGGGGAACCTGCAAAACGTGGCCCCTGGTTGGAACCAGGGTTGGTAATCAGGAAAGACGGCTTACGCACCGGCAAGCTGTTATCTTCTTTAAAGGTGACTTTGTCTGACAGTTCTGCGATTTCAGCCAACAGTTCCTTGATTTCTGCCGATTTAGCGCTGTCATCCAGCGTGGCAATTAACTCAACAGGCTTGGTCAATTTCTCAAGGTAAGCCTTGAGTTGAGTTTTCATATTTGTGTCGAGCATGTTTATCTCCTGGGCTTTAAACATCATCATGCAAGCGGCCTCTGCGGCTAGCTGGATGCAGCTTGCATCATGGTGCGGGGAAGAAAATCGGGTGCCGCAGCACCCGAAGAATTAGGTGAATTTCCGAAGTATCTCGCGCCGGAGTTAGTAGCGCGAAAGACGAAGGAAATTTAGATTTTACCAACCAGGTCCAGAGACGGAGCCAGAGTTGCTTCACCTTCTTTCCATTTAGCCGGGCAAACTTCACCTGGGTGAGAAGCTACGTACTGTGCTGCTTTGATTTTACGCAGCAGGTCAGACGCGTCACGGCCAATGCCTTCAGCGGTAACTTCGATTGCCTGGATGATACCCTGCGGGTCAACAACGAAGGTCGCACGGTCAGCCAGACCTTCATCTTCACGCATGTTGTCGAAGTTACGGGTCAGGGCGCCAGTCGGGTCGCCGATCATCGCATATTTGATTTTAGCGATGGTTTCAGAGCTGCTGTGCCATGCTTTGTGGGTGAAGTGAGTATCGGTAGATACTGCGTATACGTCTACGCCCAGTTTCTGCAGTTCTTCGTAATGGTCAGCAACGTCACCCAGTTCGGTCGGGCATACGAAAGTAAAGTCAGCCGGGTAGAAGAAGAAGACGCTCCAGCGGCCTTCGGTATCTTTTTCGGTGATTTCGATGAATTCGCCGTTTTTGAATGCCTGGTTTTTAAAAGGTTTAATTTTGGTGTTAATCAAGGACATCTATACTTCCTCCGTGTTTTCGATGAGATGTAAGGTAACCAATTTTTGCCGATTCGGCTAATGCGTTTCCATTATCAAATCGATAAGTTTTACCTTACAACCTTCGTAAGACAACTTTGTGAACTTTGCACCGCCAGCGGCGATAAAAAGTAAAATGGCCCCCTTTCCAGGTGACCGTGTAATCTGAACTACCCTTTGGTATCTTCAGCGCCTGCCTGCAGGCTGAGGTGTTGCCCTTACAAATGCAACAACGACATGGATTACAACACCCTCATAAACAAAGGGCAATCACCTGATCTAAGCTCTTACCTATGACAGTGATAGGTTATGCCTTTTACTCGACTTTTGCACTGACTGAAAAGGACAAATTAATGTTAAAAAAGATACTTTTACTGGCCCTGCTTCCTGCAATCGCCTTCGCAGAGGAACTTCCTGCCCCAGTAAAAGCGATTGAAAAACAGGGTATTACAATCATCAAAACGTTCGATGCCCCTGGAGGAATGAAAGGTTATCTCGGTAAGTATCAGGATATGGGCGTCACCATCTACCTGACTCCAGATGGTAAGCACGCTATCTCTGGTTACATGTACAACGAAAAAGGTGAAAACCTGAGTAACACGCTTATCGAAAAAGAAATTTACGCACCCGCCGGACGTGAAATGTGGCAACGGATGGAACAATCCCACTGGCTCCTCGACGGTAAAAAAGACGCGCCGGTCATTGTCTACGTCTTCGCCGATCCGTTCTGCCCATATTGTAAACAGTTCTGGCAGCAGGCTCGTCCGTGGGTAGATTCTGGCAAAGTGCAATTGAGAACATTGTTGGTTGGGGTTATCAAGCCAGAAAGCCCGGCGACAGCAGCGGCAATTCTTGCCTCCAAAGATCCCGCAAAAACCTGGCAACAATATGAAGCCTCTGGTGGCAAGCTTAAGCTAAGCGTGCCTGCAAACGTAAGCACAGAGCAAATGAAAGTGTTAAGCGACAACGAGAAACTCATGGACGATCTGGGGGCAAATGTCACACCAGCTATCTATTACATGAGTAAGGAAAATACCCTGCAACAAGCCGTCGGATTACCCGATCAGAAAACGCTTAATATCATTATGAGGAATAAATAAAAGATAATTCATGGATGGTTGAAATACATCATTGCTTTTCAACCATCCTAAAAACGCATGAATTGCTCGTAACCCACCTGACAGCTATGCTATTTTAGAAAATCTTAATCCAAAGTTAAGCAGAAAAACATAATACATATAAATACAACAACATTATTGATCAAGTGAATGATTTATGGAAGAGACAATACAACGGAGTATGTTATGGCTAATCTTTATGATCTAAAAAAATTTGACCTCAATTTACTGGTTATATTTGAATGTATTTATCAACATCTCAGCATTAGTAAAGCGGCAGAATCATTATATATAACACCCTCTGCTGTTAGTCAGTCGTTACAACGTTTACGTGCGCAATTTAATGACCCGTTATTCATTCGCTCAGGGAAAGGTATCGCGCCGACTACAACAGGGTTAAACCTGCATCACCATCTTGAGAAAAATCTCAGAGGCCTTGAACAAACGATCAATATCGTTAATAAGTCTGAACTAAAGAAAAATTTTATTATCTACGGTCCTCAGCTTATTTCTTGTACTAATAACAACATGCTAATCCGCTGTCTTAGACAAGATACTTCAATCGATATAGAATGCCATGACATACTGCTTTCAGCTGAAAATGCCGAAGAACTGTTGGTTCAACGCAAAACTGACCTGGCAATTACGCTGCAACCAGTAATTAGTCGCTCTGTCATCTGCATGCCGTTACACACTATTCGCAATTCCCTTATATGTAGCAACAAACATCCTCGTATTACTGATACCAGTAACTATGAACAAATTATCGCCGAAGAATTCACCCTGTTGATATCTAAATCAGCAGGGATTGACGAAATTCAAATGGACATAGATGAACGTTTTATAAACCGTAAAGTTTCATTTCGCAGTTCTTCTTTGTTGACTATAATTAATAGCATTTCTGTTACTGACTTATTAGGCATTGTGCCCACCGAACTGTACGATTTACATCGTGACTTTTTGAAGTTAAAAGAAATAAAACTGGAACAACCTCTTCCTGCGGTTAAACTTTATATTTCCTATAACAAGGCTTCGTTGAACAACCTTGTCTTCTCTCGATTCATAGATCGTTTAAATGATAGCTTCTGATTCATTACCATTGACAAATAATATATTACGCATCAATTAATTCATTGTGTGAATATAAAATAATGTGCTCTATCTTGCTTCGTTTATCCTATAATTAGCGGATTCATCTCACGAGTCACCCCGTAACGTTCAGAGAGCGTTTTTAGATGTCTATTTATAAAATCCCGCTTCCACTGAATATTCTGGAAGCTGCAAAAGAACGTATTACCTGGACACTTAATACCCTACCCCGTATCTGTGTTTCTTTTTCGGGTGGTAAAGATTCCGGATTAATGCTGCATCTGACAGCTGAAATTGCCCGACAAATGGGCAAAAAAATCTGCGTTTTGTTTATCGACTGGGAAGCGCAGTTCTCATGCACTATTAACTATGTTCAGTCATTACGTGAGTTTTACGCCGATGTCATCGAAGAGTTTTACTGGGTTGCGCTCCCGCTTACGACGCAAAATTCCCTTTCTCAATACCAACCCGAATGGCAGTGCTGGGAACCTGATGTCGAATGGGTGCGTCAGCCCCCGCAAGATGCGATAACCGATCCTGACTTTTTCTCCTTTTACCAGCCTGGCATGACCTTCGAACAATTTGTGCGTGAGTTTGCTGAATGGTTTTCACAAAAACGTCCGGCGGCGATGATGATCGGCATCCGTGCAGATGAGTCCTACAACCGTTTTGTCGCCATCGCCAGTTTAAATAAACAACGTTTTGCCGATGATAAGCCCTGGACCACCGCCGCACCAGGCGGTCATAGCTGGTACATTTACCCCATCTACGACTGGAAAGTGGCTGATATCTGGACCTGGTATGCTAACCATCAACAGCTCTGTAACCCACTGTATAATATAATGTATCAGGCAGGCGTCCCTCTGCGTCATATGCGAATTTGCGAACCTTTTGGCCCGGAGCAACGGCAAGGATTATGGCTCTATCACGTTATCGAACCGGATCGCTGGGCTGCTATGTGCGCACGAGTCAGCGGGGTAAAAAGTGGCGGCATTTACGCCGGACATGATAATCATTTTTATGGTCATCGGAAAATCCTCAAGCCAGAACATTTAGACTGGCAAGAATATGCATTATTGCTGCTCAATAGCATGCCGGAAAAAACAGCGGAGCATTACCGCAATAAAATCGCCATTTATTTGCACTGGTATCAGAAAAAAAGCATCACGGTTCCACAAACTCAGCAAGGGGACATTGGGGCGAAAGATATCCCCTCCTGGCGGCGAATATGCAAAGTTTTACTCAATAACGATTACTGGTGTCGGGCATTATCATTTAGCCCTACGAAAGCGAAGAACTATCAGCGTTATAACGAACGGATAAAAGGAAAACGTAAGGAATGGGGGATACTATGCAACAACGATTAACGCAGGATTTAACCCAATTTCTCGCCAGCTTGCCGGAAGATGATCGCATCAACGCGATTAATGAAATCCGCATGGCGATCCATCAGGTTAGCCCCTTTCGTGAAGAGCCAGTGGATTGCGTTCTGTGGGTTAAAAACAGCCAACTTATGCCTAATGATTACAACCCAAACAACGTGGCACCACCCGAAAAAAAACTGCTGAAAAAATCCATTGAAATAGATGGTTTTACCCAACCCATTGTGGTCACGCATACGGATAAAAATGCCCTGGAAATCGTGGATGGTTTTCACCGCCATGAAATTGGTAAAGGCTCATCATCGTTAAAATTACGCTTAAAAGGTTATTTGCCGGTGACCTGTCTGGAAGGTACGCGTAATCAACGCATCGCCGCGACTATTCGTCATAATCGCGCTCGTGGACGTCACCAAATCACTGCCATGTCAGAAATCGTCCGAGAACTCAGCCAGTTGGGATGGGACGATAATAAAATTGGCAAAGAGCTGGGAATGGACAGCGACGAAGTGTTGCGCCTGAAGCAAATTAACGGCCTGCAAGAGTTGTTTGCCGACCGTCAATTTTCCCGCGCCTGGACGGTTAAATAACTACAGCTGGCGCAGGCGTTCTGCTGCTGCCAGCAACGTCGATTCCTTCTTGGCAAAACAGAGACGAATCAGTTTATGTGGGAAGGGATCGGCGCAAAACACCGACAGCGGAATCGCCGCTACGCCGTGCTCCCGCGTCAGCCACTGGCAAAACTCAACATCATCCATCGTAGATACGGCGCTGTAATCCACCAGCAAAAAGTATGTACCTTCGCACGGTAAAATCTCCAGCCGACTTTCATTTAAGGCATTCACCAGAATATCGCGCTTCTGGCGATAAAATTCCGGTAACGCAAGATAATGCTCAGGTTCTGCACGTAGCATATCGGCAAGCGCCAGTTGTGCCGGGGTATTCACCGAAAAGGTCAGATACTGATGCACTTTGCGGATCTCGGCGCTGATGGGCGCAGGCGCAACGCAATAACCCACTTTCCAGCCGGTCATATGATAGGTCTTGCCAAACGATGACACCGCCACCGCTCGCTCACGCAATTGCGGATGCGCCAGCACGCTGGCATGGCCCTGTTGTGAAAAATTGATGTGCTCGTAGACTTCATCGCTAATGACAAAAATCTCGTGCCCGGCGATCGCCTGCCACAGAGCGGCGAAATCAGTCTGCTGCCAGACAGTTGCACTGGGGTTATGCGGGGTGTTGAGGATCACCAGTCGGGTGCGCTCGCTTAACAATGCGGCAAATTCCTGCCAGTCAACGCGAAAATGCGGCGGTTGCAGTGCAATACGTTTCACTATTCCCCCCGAAAGTGCGATGGCGGGGGCGTAACTGTCATAGCTGGGATCAAAACAAATCACTTCGTCGCCATTGCGCACCAATGCGGTTATCGCCGCGTATAACGCCTCCGTCGCCCCTGCCGTCACGGTGATATTGCTGTCGACATCCGGTTGATAGCCATACAGACGTTCCGTTTTCTGAGCAATCGCCTCGCGCAAGGCCTGCACGCCGGTCATGGGTGCGTATTGGTTTGCCCCTTGGGCAACGTGGTACGCCAGCCGCTCCTGTAAATAGCGCGGACCATCAAAATCAGGAAAGCCTTGCGAAAGGTTAATCGCCTGGTGTTGCTGCGCCAGCGCGCTCATCTGGGTGAAAATAGTGGTGCCAAGTTGTGGAAGTTTGCTTTGTGGAATCAGAGGGTTATTTGTCATTTTTATTGTACCTGACGAAGTTGCGTGTTGAAGGCACTATAACACGATGCTAGTATTTGGCAATCAAGACGTTTAGATGTCTAAATAAAACAATAAGGACAACACAACATGCCTCACAATCCTATCCGCGTGGTCGTCGGCCCGGCTAACTACTTTTCACATCCCGGAAGTTTCAATCACCTGCACGATTTTTTCACTGATGAACAACTTTCTCGCGCGGTGTGGATCTACGGCGAACGCGCCATTGCTGCGGCACAAACCAAACTGCCGCCTGCGTTTGAACTGCCAGGGGTAAAGCATATTTTGTTTCGTGGTCATTGCAGCGAAAGCGACGTGCAACAACTGGCGGCGGAGTCCGGTGACGATCGCAGCGTGGTGATTGGCGTCGGCGGCGGCGCACTACTCGACACCGCGAAAGCCCTCGCCCGCCGTCTCGGTCTGCCGTTTGTTGCCGTTCCGACGATCGCCGCTACCTGCGCCGCCTGGACACCGCTCTCCGTCTGGTATAACGATGCCGGACAAGCGCTGCATTATGAGATTTTCGACGACGCCAATTTTATGGTGCTGGTGGAACCGGAGATTATCCTCAATGCGCCACAAGAATATCTACTGGCGGGGATCGGTGACACGCTGGCGAAATGGTATGAAGCGGTGGTGCTGGCTCCGCAACCAGAAACGTTGCCGCTAACCGTGCGGCTGGGAATCAATAATGCGCAGGCCATTCGCGACGTCTTGTTAAACAGTAGCGAACAGGCGCTTGCCGATCAGCAAAATCAGCAATTAACGCAATCATTTTGCGATGTGGTGGATGCGATTATTGCTGGTGGTGGGATGGTCGGTGGTCTGGGCGATCGTTTTACGCGTGTGGCGGCGGCCCATGCCGTGCATAACGGTCTGACCGTTTTGCCGCAAACCGAGAAGTTTCTCCACGGCACCAAAGTCGCCTACGGAATTCTGGTGCAAAGCGCCTTGCTGGGTCAGGATGATGTGCTGGCGCAATTAACCGGGGCGTATCAGCGTTTTCATCTGCCGACTACGCTGGCGGAGCTGGAAGTGGATATCAATAATCAGGTGGAGATCGACAAAATGATTGCCCACACCCTACGTCCGGTGGAATCCATTCATTACCTGCCAGTCACGCTGACACCAGATACCTTGCGTGCAGCGTTCGAAAAAGTGGAATCGTTTAAAGCCTGACGTACAAATTTAGCAGCAGCGCGCGCCGCCTTTTCCACCGTAGCGCGCGTCCTGCCGCTCCCGGAAAAACTCCTCGTAGGTCATCGGCGTTTGATCGGGATGGTTAACCCGCATATGTTCGACATAGTTGTCGTAATCAGGCATACCAATCATCAGTTTCGCCGCCTGGCCTAAATATTTTCCGGCTTTTGCCAGTGAATCAAACATCTAAACCTCCGGTAATACAAATGCCCTCCTGAATTAAGAGGGCTTAATTGCTATCAACACGCTCGGGATGAGAGTAAGGGGAGCGCTCAGCACATTCCCCCTCACTCTGACTTTAGTGCGCGCCTTTCGCCCGCGCCACGATCTCCTCGACATTTTCCGGCATCGGCTCATATGGCGTTTCTTTCGCCGTTGGCTTCGGCTCTTTCAATGCCGCCAGTGCCGTCTTAATCGAGAACAGCGCCAGAACCACCACAACCACCATAAAGAAGATGGTTAATCCGGCATCAAGACGGTTGTTGAACACCAGTTGCGCCAGTTGTGACTCAGTATACTGCGATGGAATATTGCCGCTGTCGATCATTGCCTGGAACTTGTTAGCAATCGCCAGGAATCCGACTTTCGCATCCGGGCTAAACGCTTTCTGCCAGCCTGCGGTCAGGGTACAAATCAGCAGCCAGGCCGTTGGTACCAGCGCCACCCAGGCGTAACGTTGACGTTTCATTTTGAACAGCACCACAGCACAGAGCATCAGCGCCATCCCTGCCAGCATCTGGTTGGCAATACCAAACAGCGGCCACAAGGTGTTAATACCGCCCAGCGGATCGACCACGCCCTGATGCAGGAAGTAGCCCCACGCCAGCACGCACAGCGCCGTTGCCAGCAGGTTAGCAGGCAGTGAATCGGTCCGTTTCAGGCCCGGAGACACCACGCCCAGCAGATCCTGCAACATAAAGCGCGCAGCACGCGTACCCGCATCCACCGCCGTCAGAATAAACAGTGCTTCAAACAGAATGGCGAAGTGATACCAGAACGCCACATCCATCATGCCGCCCAGCGCACCGTGTAGAATGTAGGCCATCCCCACCGCCAGGGTCGGCGCTCCGCCCGCACGGGAAATGATCGACTGTTCACCCACTTCGCTGGCAATCTGGTTTAGCGTATCCGGGGTAATCGCAAAGCCCCAGCTACTCACCACCTGCGCGGCAGAAGCAACCACATCCGCCGTCCCTGCCGGAGCCAGCACCGCCATCGGGCTGTTCATGGCGAAGTACACACCCGGATCGATGATACAGGCGGAAACCAGCGCCATAATCGCCACGAAGGATTCCATCAACATCCCACCGTAGCCGATAAAGCACGCCTGCCCTTCGTTCGCCAGCATCTTCGGTGTAGTGCCGGAAGAGATCAGCGCATGGAAGCCAGACACCGCGCCACAGGCGATGGTGATAAACAGGAACGGGAACAGGTTACCGGTCCATACCGGGCCAGTGCCATCGACAAATTTAGTTAGCGCAGGCATGGTCAGCGTCGGGCGCATAATCAAAATGCCCACCGCCAGACCGACGATGGTCCCGATTTTCAGGAAGGTTGAGAGGTAGTCGCGCGGGGCCAGCAGCAACCACACTGGCAACACCGCCGCCACAAAACCGTAGCCCACCAGCATCCAGGTCAGCTGCACGCCGGTAAAGTCAAAGTACGGTGCCCAGGTCGGGCTTTCTGCCACCCAGCCGCCAGAGATAATGGCGAAAATCAGGAACACCAGACCAATTACCGACACTTCGCCAATACGCCCCGGACGCAAATAGCGCAGGTAGATCCCCATAAACAGCGCCAGCGGAATGGTGAACGCAACGGTATACGTTCCCCACGGGCTATGAGTCAGGGCTTTCACCACGATCATCGCCAGCACGGCAAGGATAATGACCATGATCATAAAGCAGGCCACCAGCGCTATCACCCCGGCGGTTGGCCCCATCTCTTCTTTGACCAGCTCACCCAGCGAGCGACCGTCACGGCGCGTAGAAACAAACAGCACCATGAAATCCTGCACCGCACCGGCGAGAACCACCCCGGCGAGCAGCCAGATCATCCCTGGCAGGTAACCCATTTGCGCCGCCAGTACCGGCCCAACCAACGGACCTGCTCCGGCAATGGCCGCAAAATGGTGACCGAACAGCACTTTCTTGTCCGTCGGCACATAGTCCAGCCCGTCGTTATGGCGCACCGCTGGCGTCATACGCATCGGGTCAACCGCCAGCACATTTTTGGCGATATACAGGCCATAAAAACGGTAGGCGATTAGATAGATACAGACCGACGCCACCACAATCCACAGCGCGTTGATCTGTTCCCCACGATTTAAAGCAATGTATCCCAGAGCAAATGCTCCCATTACAGAGAGCACTGTCCAGACGAGGTATTTCCCTGATTTGTTCATAGTTGTTATCCGTGTGCGTGTCCATAGAGATGTTACATTTTGTTTCTATAACATCTTTGTACAATTTAACAACACAGCAACCATGTAAATCGGAGTTGAAACCAATATTTAACTTAACAATGTTAACTCGATCACTCCGTTAACCGAGTTTTCCTGCAATCTCATTTAATTCTGTCGGGCTCATCCCAAAACTGCCGTACCCAGCCGACAGGTGCAGCAGCGCCGCCCCTGTTCATCGAAAACGACGATTTCCCAGCTCTGATTTTGTCGTCCAAGATGCAGCGGCTGGCAGACACCGCGCACCTTTCCCTCAGACACCGGGCGATGATGTGTGGCGTTAAGTTCCGTGCCCACCACACACTGTCCGTCGCGGGTCATCATAAATCCGGCCATCGATCCCAGCGTTTCCGCCAGCGCCGCCGACGCGCCGCCATGCAGCAGGCCAAACGGCTGATGAGTACGGGTATCAACCGGCATTTCGGCTTCGAGTACATCATCGCCCAGACGGGTATACACAATTCCCAGATGCGCCACCATTGTGTTATCGCTGGTGGCGTTCAGCTCGTCGAGTGTTAAATGGCGTTTCCAGATCATGCTTATGCCCCCAGCGTTGAGCCGCCATCGACCACAATATCCTGTAGGGTAATATGGCTGGCGAGGTCAGAGGCGAGGAACAAAATCGTGTTGGCGATCTCTTGTGGACGGGCGATTTTACCCAGCGGAATGCCGAGTTTAAACTGCTCGCCAAAGCCGCGAATACGCTGCTCTTCGGCGTCATCGCTCACCCACAGCGTGCGTTGCATATCGGTGTCGGTGGAGCCCGGCGAAACCACATTACAGCGCACGCCGCTACCCGCCAGTTCCAGCCCGACGCTCAACGCCAGGCTTTTCAGCGCCGCTTTCGACGCGCCATAAGCACTCATACCAATACGCGGCGTGTGTGCGGCGTCGGACGCAACAGTAACAATCGCCCCGCCCCGCTGACGGCGAAACTGGTTCATGGTCTGCTGAAACAGGTTAAATGCACCGCCGACGTTGACCGCAAAAGTCTGCTGCCAGTCCTCTTTACTGAGCTGATCGGTCGCGCCCATGCGCAAAATTCCCGCCGCATTGACCAGCACGTCCAGTCGCTCCGTTTCAGCTAACAGTCGCTGACATACCTGCGCCACCTGCACAGCATCGGCAACATCCATTACTTCGGTCGCAAAAGGATATTGCTCCTGAGTAAACGCTTGATCAAAACCTGTAACTTTCGCCCCCGCCTCAACAAATGCCAGCGCCGTGGCGTAGCCTATACCTTTCCCCGCGCCAGTTACCCAGACATTTTTACCGCTGAAATCCATTATTTCACCTCGCGGGAGAGTAGCTTCCACCAGGCGTCGATGGTCGGGTTTTTCGCCAGCATGACAAAGTCGATATCGCCATGCACTTTGCGCCAGCGCGCCGCCAGCGCCATCATGCGCACCGAATCCAGACCGTAGTCGATCAGGTTGTCGTCATCGAAGGGTTCATCGGACTCGTCCAGCAACGGCAGGATCACCTCACGCAGCGCCGCTTTGCTGGCGGGGATAGGTGCTGGCAGCAATTCTTCGGTCATCACCACCCGACCAGAACGTCCGGCCACATATTTCAGCGACATCAAATGCTCGTCACGGCTGAAATCGGCCAGCGCATCCGCCACCATAAACGGTTTAATATCGCGCATAAATGCGTCCGTTGCGGTGGTCATACAGCCAATGTGGGCATATACCCCGGTAATAATCAGCTGGTTACGTCCACTCTCTTTGAGCATTTGCTCCAGCGGAGAACGATGAAATGCGCTGTAGCGCCATTTCACCAGCACCGTGTCGTCGGCATCTGGCGTCAGGCGATCCACCACCTTTTGCTGTTCCGGCGAACGGGTCAGGCCAGGCCCCCACATATCATTCAACAGCGCCCGATCTTCATCGCTCTGCTCTTTCGGCTGGGCGGTGTAATAAACCGGGATATTGTGCTGTTTGCAGTAGTCGCGTAGTGCCGCAATATTCGCGATCACCTGCTCCATCATCGGGCAGTTCTCACCCCAGAAGCTGACAAAATAGTCCTGCATATCATGGATTAACAACGCGGCACGTTGCGGTTCAAAGGCCCAGTCGACTTTATTCTGCGGAATATCGTGAGGCTCCGGCAGTGCGTAAGCCTGTAATTTTGGAATAGCCATCGTGTTCTCTCCTTCAGGCTGATGTGCGTGACGCCAGCCACTGACGTAATTGTTTTTTATCGACTTTCCCGACCGCCGTCAGCGGAAGTGAATCTACACACTCCACGCGATCCGGTAATTTAAATTCGGCAATACCCTGTTCACGCAGGAAACGACGCACCTGCACCGCGCGCAGCGGCTCTTTTACCACCAGATAAGCACAGCTTTTTTCGCCCATCAGCTCATCTTCCATGCTCACCAGTGCGGCGTAGATCACCGCCGGATGGCGCAGCAGCAGGTTTTCGATCTCTTCGGCAGCGATCTTCTCGCCGCCACGGTTGATCTGATCTTTCTCGCGCCCCTGCACAGTGATGTAACCCTCTGGATCAATAGAGATCAGATCGCCGGAACAGTAAAAACCGTTGGCATCAAAGGCGCTGGCATTGTGCTGCGGGCTTTTGTAATAGCCACGGAAAGTGTACGGCCCGCGCGTCATCAGGCGTCCAACTTCCCCTTGCGGCAGTGGATTTCCTTCGGCATCGGCAACCCATACTTCATCGTCCGGGCACATTGGGTAACCCTGGGTATGGATAATTTTCTCCGCACTATCATCAAGACGGGTGTAGTTCACCAGCCCTTCCGCCATGCCAAACACCTGCTGCAACTGGCAGCCAATCTCAGCGGGAATACGCGCCGCAAGCGTGGCAGAAAGACGTGCGCCGCCGACCTGTAACAGTTTCAGCGAGGCAAGCTGCGCCCGGCTTTCGCCTTCAGCCAGTGCCTGCAACCACAGGCTGACTGCTGGCGGCACCAGCGCGGTGACGTTCACCTGATGTTTTTCAATCAATGGGAAGCAAAGCGTGGCGCTGGGGTCGGCAGCCAGAACGACAGTGCCGCCAGCGAGAAATACCCCCAACGATCCCGGTGAACTCATGGCGTAGTTATGAGCCGCCGGGATCGCGCACAGGTAGCGCGTCTGTTGTGTGAACTGACAAATCTCGACGCTACGACGCACGCTGTAGTAGTAGTCGTTATGAGTGCGCGGGATCAGTTTCGGAGTGCCGGTGGTGCCGCCGGAAAGCTGGAAATAGGCCACTTCATCAGCAGGAGATGGCGTGGCAGTAAAATCCTCAGCCGGATGGTTAATCGCATCCTGCAAGTTATGCTCACCGCTGTCGTTGAGCAGCTGCACCACGCGAATGGAAGAATGCTCTGCAACAAATGTGTTGAGGAAATCATCCCCGCTAAATAGCGCATGTTGGCGATCGGCAATCAGTAACGCCGGTTCAATCTGGCTGGCATAGGCGTTCAGTTCACTACGCTGATGGCTGAACAGCGCCAGCACCGGCGCAACGCCCAGTTTCAGCAGCGCGAAAAAGGTAATGTAAAGTTCAGCGACGTTACCCAGTTGTACCAGCGCGGTTTCACCAGGTTTAATGCCCTGACGGCGCAAACTACAGGCGAGGTTATCCGCCGCCTGATTCAGCTCCCGGTAACTCAACTGCCACTCGCCGTCGATCACCGCGATGCTGTCACTCGCAGCGTGGCGAGTCAGAATGTCGGTCAGTGGCAAATCCTGCCAGTAGCCTTTTTCCCGATAGCGACGGGCAAACTCTTCCGGCCATCGGGTGAATGGAATGCTCATCCTCGCTCCTTAATGCAATCCAAAAACGTTCAACATGGTAGAAAGTTTGACGCCTGTTTCGCGCCACTCACCCAACGGTGAGGACGCAGGCACAATCCCCGCTCCGGCAAACAGACGCACCTGATTTTCCCGCAGCTTCGCGCAGCGGATGGTCACCACCCATTCACCGTTACCTTCGCTGTCACACCAACCCACAATGCCGCCAAACAGTTCGCGGTCGAACGGCTCCAGTTCAGCAATAACCTGAGTCGCGGCCAGATGCGGGAAACCGCTCAGCGCAGGAGTTGGATGCAGCAGACAGGCCAGAGTCAGTGCGTTTTCTTGCGAATTCGCTTTACCTTCAAAGGGAGTTGCGAGATGCCACAGCGTCGGCGTGGTAATCAATTGTGGAGAGGAGGGAACGTGTAACTCACTACTGCGTTCGCGCAGTACCTCTTTCATCGCCTGAGTCACCAGTTCATGTTCATGGCGATCTTTTTCTGACGCCAGCAGACGATTACCCGCTTCGCGATCGAGCACTTCATCTGGCTGACGACGCGCGGAACCGGCTAACGGAATGGAGCTAAAACGCTCGCCGTCTTTACGTAGCAGCAGTTCCGGGCTGGCCCCCAGCAGAACGCCACCATCAGCCAACGGAACATGGAAGTTGTAACTAACCGGGTTTTGCGCAATCAACCGTTCCAGCAATACGCCACTATCAATGGCGGCGTCAGTGGTGATATCAATCAACCGTGACAACACCACTTTGTCGACCTGCGGCGTGGCGGTAAGTGCGGCAGCACGGGCAACCATCTGTTCAAACGTGGTTTGTTCCGGAATGGCCTGACGTTCCACCACGTTCAGCGACTGGCTGCGGGTGAAACGGCGTGCGGAAGCTTGTTTTTCCTGACGGGAGAACGACTGCCAGGATTCGGGAATATACAGCGACGAAGGCTGACGTGGATCGAAGGGAATCGCCCCGACCATCACCGGATTTTTGATGCCCTGCGCTTTGGCATCGGCAAACAACGCGGCGAGTTTTTGCTGGAAGGGACTGTCGGGCGAATCCCCGTTCACAGCCGGTTCATCGAAGCGGGCGAAACATCCTGACGTCGTAAAACTGCGGTACGGCGACATAAAGAAAAAGCGATTGGGCGCAAGTGTTGCCATGGTCTGCTGTACTTCCTCAGCCAGTGACGTATCCATATCATCCTCCACAAAATGATAAAGGCTTTAATAATGATTATCATTTATATTTTCGGTCGCTAACCTAAAAGCAAACGCGCACTATGTCAACTCTTGAGGTAACGCAATCTGCAACTCGGGGTTGCATCTGGTTGTGGTTACAATGAAAATGAGAAGCATTAACTTCATTAATAACAGGAAGCTGACTTGTGAGACTCACCCCGCTCTACCGCAACGCCCTTCTATTAACAGGACTTTTGCTTTCAGGAATAGCCGCAGTTCAGGCCGCCGACTGGCCGCGTCAGATTACTGACAGCCGTGGCACTCATACCCTGGAAAGCCAGCCGCAGCGTATTGTTTCCACCAGCGTCACCCTGACCGGCTCACTGCTGGCGATTGATGCTCCGGTGATCGCCAGCGGCGCGACCACGCCAAATAACCGCGTCGCGGATGACCAGGGCTTTTTACGCCAGTGGAGCAAGGTGGCGAAAGAACGCAAACTGCAACGGCTCTATATCGGCGAACCGAGTGCAGAAGCCGTTGCCGCGCAAATGCCGGATCTGATTTTAATTAGCGCAACCGGCGGCGATTCGGCGCTGGCGCTGTACGATCAGCTTTCTACCATCGCCCCAACATTAATCATCAATTACGACGACAAAAGCTGGCAGTCGCTGTTAACGCAGCTTGGCGAAATTACCGGGCATGAGAAACAAGCGGCAGAGCGGATTGCACAGTTTGATAAGCAACTGGCAGCGGCGAAAGAGCAAATCAAATTACCGCCGCAGCCGGTCACTGCCCTTGTCTATACCGCCGCTGCACACAGTGCCAATCTCTGGACGCCGGAATCAGCACAAGGGCAGATGCTGGAACAACTCGGCTTTACGCTGGCGAAGTTGCCCGCAGGCTTAAACGCCAGCCAAAGCCAGGGCAAACGCCATGACATCATTCAGCTTGGTGGAGAAAATCTGGCTGCAGGGTTAAATGGCGAGTCACTATTCCTGTTCGCTGGTGATCAGAAAGACGCCGATGCTATTTATGCTAATCCGCTGCTCGCGCACCTGCCTGCAGTACAAAACAAGCAGATTTATGCGCTGGGAACCGAGACATTCCGCCTGGATTACTACAGCGCCATGCAAGTGCTGGAACGACTTAAGGCGCTGTTTTAAGCATTAATTGTCGGACGCTGTCACCTGCGGCGGCGTCTGGCGAAAACGCCGCAACTCCACCAGCACCAGCAACAACAACACGCCGATAATCAACAAACCAAAACCGCTCGCACTTGCGGAAGCAACCGGTGTCATCATCGCTCCCAAACCGCCCAGCAGCGCCGCGCCTATGGCATCGCCCGTCACGTTTTGCGCCGTCCACAAACCGTTAATCCGCCCTAACATCGCTTCCGGGGTTTGCGTTTGCAGCATTGTATATTGCAGCAACGAACTAACCGCGCTCAGCCAGCCGAACAGTGCCAGACAAACCACGCCTAAAATCCACATCGGCATCAGGCCAAACAGACCAATGGCGAGGAACGCCCCCAATGTGGAGACCAACATCAACAGACCTGGCCGTACGCTATGCGCCAGTTTTCCACTGGTTAACGCGCCAATAGCCGCACCGAGCGGGATTGCCGCATAGAGAAAGCCAATTTGCGCCGCCGACATCTGCCAGTTGTCAGCCAGCGCCGGATACAGGACCCGCACCGCGCTCGCCATCGTCAATAAACCACCCAGCAACGCAATCCCTCCCACCAGCGGGCTGGCGAGTAGAAAACGAAATCCTGCCAGTAATGATTTCAACGGATGCTCACGCGGCTGCGGCGGTGGTGGCAACGCCGGAAGGCTTAACAACGGTAGCAAGGTAATAAACGTGCCCGCCGCCGCCAGCCCGTAGTTCCAGGCTACGCCTCCGGTCGCCAGCAGTAAACCACCAATCATGGGCGAAATCACCGACCCCAGACGCACAGTCAACATGGTGATCGCCCCGGCCTGCATTAGGTTTTCACGTCCTACCAGTGCAGGTGTCGCCGCCAGTAGCGCCGTAACGCCAAGTGATGCGAAAAAACCATCCCATAAACCAAGTAAATAGATTGCCAGCAAAGACGGCTCCGGCAGCAGCGCATTCAGGCACAGTCCAATGAAGCCAATGCCACAGGTGCCGCGCGCCAGCAAAATCACTTTTTTGCGCTCATAGCGATCCGCCAGCACACCACCGATCATCAGACCGACAAACATAGCACCGCCGGTCAGCGTCACCGAAAGCCCCACCTGCCAGGTAGAATGTGTCATCATCTGGATCTGCACCGGCACCGCGACGCCGAGCAAACCCAGAGACACAATTGAGATAAAACGAGCGAGGAATACTGCGCGAAACGCCGGGTGCGTTTTTAACAGGCTGAGGTTAAGCAGCCAGGATTGTTTATTCATTACAATGCCTTGCCATCAAATATTTTAAATACCTATTCTTAGGCTGCACATGCTAACATATCCAAATAAGATCGATAACGATAATTAATTTCATTATCATGGAAGTTCGTATGTCTGGTTCTGTTGCCGTGACACGCGCTATTGCCGTGCCCGGATTGCTGTTATTACTGATTATCGCGACGGCATTAAGCCTGCTCATTGGAGCAAAATCACTCCCCGCTTCCGTAGTGCTGGAAGCCCTCTCCGGCACCTGCCAGAGCGCCGACTGCACCATCGTGCTCGACGCACGACTGCCGCGCACCCTTGCCGGTTTACTGGCAGGCGGTGCGCTTGGCCTTGCCGGGGCGTTAATGCAAACCCTCACCCGAAACCCACTTGCCGACCCCGGCTTACTTGGCGTGAATGCCGGAGCCAGCTTTGCCATTGTGCTGGGTGCGGCGCTGTTTGGTTACTCTTCCGCGCAGGAACAACTGATGATGGCCTTCGCCGGCGCGCTGGTGGCGTCATTGATTGTTGCCTTTACCGGCAGCCAGGGCGGCGGGCAGTTAAGTCCGGTGCGTTTAACCCTGGCGGGCGTGGCGCTGGCGGCGGTGCTGGAAGGGCTGACCAGCGGCATCGCCCTGCTTAATCCTGACGTCTACGATCAACTGCGTTTCTGGCAAGCCGGTTCACTGGATATTCGCAATCTACATACCTTAAAAGTGGTGCTGATCCCGGTGCTTACCGCCGGAGCAACCGCGCTATTACTGAGCCGCGCGCTGAACAGTTTAAGCCTTGGCAGTGACACCGCGACGGCGCTGGGCAGTCGCGTAGCGCGCACACAGTTGATTGGTCTGCTGGCAATTACCGTGCTTTGTGGTAGTGCAACGGCGGTAGTTGGCCCGATTGCCTTTATTGGCCTGATGATGCCGCACATGGCGCGCTGGCTGGTAGGTGCCGATCATCGCTGGTCGCTGCCCGTCACGCTACTCGCTACCCCTGCCCTGCTGCTGTTTGCCGATATCATTGGGCGGGTGATTGTTCCCGGCGAACTGCGCGTTTCTGTAGTCAGTGCCTTTATTGGTGCACCAGTGCTGATCTTCCTCGTACGACGTAAAACGCGAGGTGGCGCATGATTTACGTCTCTCGCCGATTAATTATCACCTGTCTACTGTTGCTAATAGCTTGTGTGATAGCAGGCGTGTGGGGATTACGCAGCGGTGCCGTCACGCTGGAAACTTCGCAGGTATTCGCCGCGTTGATGGGCGACACGCCGCGCAGTATGACGATGGTAGTCACCGAATGGCGTTTACCACGCGTGCTGATGGCGCTGTTGATTGGCGCGGCGCTGGGCGTCAGCGGCGCGATTTTTCAGTCGCTGATGCGTAACCCGCTCGGCAGCCCTGACGTAATGGGCTTTAACACCGGGGCGTGGAGCGGCGTGCTGGTGGCGATGGTGCTGTTTGGTCAGGACCTGACGGCTATCGCCCTGGCAGCAATGGTGGGCGGCATTGTCACTTCGCTGCTGGTCTGGCTGCTCGCCTGGCGTAACGGTATCGACACCTTTCGGTTGATTATTATCGGTATCGGCGTTCGCGCCATGCTGGTGGCCTTTAATACCTGGCTGTTGCTGAAAGCGTCTTTAGAAACGGCGCTAACAGCGGGTTTGTGGAATGCCGGATCGCTCAACGGCCTGACGTGGGCAAAAACCTCGCCTTCCGCGCCCATCATTATATTGATGCTCATTGCCGCCGCCTTGCTGGTGCGGCGAATGCGCTTGCTGGAAATGGGCGATGATACCGCATGTGCGCTGGGCGTCAGCGTCGAACGTTCGCGACTGTTAATGATGCTGGTCGCCGTAGTGCTTACCGCAGCTGCCACTGCCCTGGCGGGGCCAATTTCCTTTATTGCTTTAGTCGCGCCACACATTGCCCGCCGCATCAGTGGCACCGCTCGCTGGGGGCTGACCCAGGCGGCGCTGTGCGGGGCGTTGTTACTGCTGGTGGCCGATCTCTGCGCCCAACAACTGTTTATGCCGTATCAACTTCCGGTTGGCGTCGTTACCGTCAGCCTCGGCGGTATTTACCTTATCGTCTTGTTAATTCAGGAGTCTCGCAAAAAATGACCGAATCAGTAGCCCGTTTGCGCGGCGAACAGTTAACCCTCGGATATGGCAAATATACCGTTGCGGAAAATCTGACTGTAGAAATACCTGATGGTCACTTCACGGCAATTATCGGGCCAAATGGCTGCGGTAAATCCACGTTACTGCGTACCTTAAGCCGCCTGATGACGCCTGCTCACGGGCATGTCTGGCTGGATGGCGAGCACATTCAACATTACGCCAGTAAAGAGGTTGCACGCCGGATTGGTCTGTTGGCGCAAAATGCTACCACACCGGGCGATATCACCGTGCAGGAGCTGGTGGCGCGTGGGCGTTACCCGCATCAACCGCTGTTTACCCGCTGGCGCAAAGAAGATGAAGACGCGGTAACAAAAGCGATGCAGGCCACGGGAATAACTCATCTGGCGGATCAAAGCGTGGACACCCTTTCTGGCGGACAACGCCAGCGAGCGTGGATCGCGATGGTGCTGGCCCAGGAAACGGCAATTATGCTGCTCGACGAACCCACGACCTGGCTGGATATCAGTCATCAGATTGATCTACTGGAACTGTTAAGCGAACTGAACCGCGAGAAAGGCTATACCCTGGCGGCGGTGCTGCACGATCTTAATCAGGCCTGTCGTTACGCCAGCCATTTGATTGCATTGCGGGAAGGGAAAATTGTTGCTCAGGGAGCGCCGAAAGAGATTGTCACTGCTGAACTGATCGAGCGCATTTATGGTCTGCGCTGCATGATAATTGACGATCCGGTTGCCGGAACGCCGCTCGTGGTGCCGCTCGGACGAACGGCACCTTCAACCGCAAAGATTTAAACTAAGTGGTCTGCCATCATGGCATCCTGTTTTCTGGATGCCATCGCATGACGCAACAGCACACCACCACAAGCCACCATCCCGCCGATCAACGCGGAAAGGATCACAATAATAGCCTTACCCGGACCGTCTTTTTTCACCGGCAACGATGGGCTTAATTGATATTTAAACGGAATGAATTTAACGTCATCAACATTTGCTTTTGTTAATTGCTCAACAAGATATTGACGATTACGTAATTCACCGTTCAATTCCGCAACGTCAGTAACCGCTTTTTCAATTTCCAGTTTGCGTTCAATACCGTCAGCACCGAGAGAAATAGAGAAATCGGGGTCATCTTTAACGGCCTGACCATTACTGTATACGGGCTTTTTAATTCCTGCCGCGTTGGCAATGTCGAGTGAATAATTGAGGCGCTGAATGTTTGCATCAAGTTGATTTTTCGTTTTAATGCGATCCTGAGCCAGTTTTTCTTTTTCAAACTGGGTTTTGATCTCCAGTTTATTACGGACGTTTTCTATCGACTCTTTCACCACCAACGCAGAGATATAATCGATATACCCGCTCAAAACGGTCTGCGCCTCTTCACTGGTTGGCGCGGTAAAACTTAGCGTCCAGGAGGTATACAGTGACGGTTCATCTTTTTTCTTACTGGCATTGTCATCAACCGCTTTCATTTTTTCGCTCAATGCGACGATAGCGCGATGCAAATCCAGTTCGTCGATTTTCGCTTCTTTTAATTGATCCATCACATAAGGTGATGAGCGCAGGTACTCTTCTAGTAAGCTAACAGACTGAAATTTCTTGATAAACAGGTTAAATACTTCTGTACGATCAATTTTGATATCCAGATCCAGCACACGAAGCTTAGTGAATGTTTTCTCCAGCTCTTGCCACTGAACAGGTTCTGGAGGCGTGACAACCGCCGCGCTGGTCCATTTTTGCGGCAGGATGAAAGAGATCAGCAATCCTGCGCAGGCAAACGCAAAAATGACCGCCATGACCGTTTTTTTTGCCCGCCATAAAACTTCGATTAGATTAAGTAAATCAATTTCATTATTACTGGGCGACGCCAGAGGATACTCGGGAAAATGAGTGTCACTTCCCTGTTTAATATTCAGTGATGACATGGGGTATAACCTGAAAATGAGTCCAATAAGAGTAAATCTCCACGGCCCCCACTCTACCAGTTGGTGAGATTTATCCGAAGCTGAAGTTTGTAAATTACTCCCACTGAATGCAACATTCACTCTATTTCAGAGAAATACCCACCAAATTTATAAATTAAACAAATGATAAACCCATAATTATTTTCTGTAATTATGGGTTTATAGATAATATAAATTTACTTATTTAGCGTCGCACGAATAATCGGCCCAATTTTTTCAAACGCCACCGGAGAGATAATATCCACATGCGCACAATCCTGACGATAGATATCCAGCTCAGCAATCCACGGTGCCCAGGCCTGTTCAGGACTCATACCTTCCTGAAGCGTGCGTTCGGCAACAAATAGCGTCGCTTTACCATCAAACGCTACGCTATGAGCTGTCGTCAGCAGGCGCACAGCATCAGCGTAGTTGCCTTCAATGGTGGTAAACAACTCCGTTGAAGTACTTCCCTGCTGTGCCGCCAGGAAGGCTTCGCGCTCGCGGTTAATCTCCGCCAGCACTTCCGGATCCAGACCATTGGCTTCTTTTTCCTGCCAGTTTTGCGTTTCTGGCGGCCAGGTATCCAGCAAGCCAAGAAATGCCACCTGTTCGCCACGGGCACGCAGTCGCGCCGCAATGCCCTGCGCCAGCGTACCGCCAAGTGAATAACCCAGCAGGTAATATGGGCCGTGCGGTTGTTGTTCAAGTAAGGTTGCCAGATGCGCTTCGCAGACTTCATCCAGGTTTGCCGCCGTCTGCATGGGGCCATGAGGGCGCGGCGACTGAATGCCGATAATCGACCATTGTGGATCGAGATAACGCGAGAGCACGCTGAACTGCCAGGAAAAACCGGATGCCGGATGGAAACAAAACAGCGTCGGGCCATTACCTTCACGCAACGGCAGAATGGTTTCGAATCCCATGCGCTGGGTGCTGTCTTCTTCACCATCAATAATCGTTGCCAGTTTGGCGACAGTTGACGCGACCATCACCTGCCCCGGCGTCACCTGACGAGCAAACTGTCGACTTAACTGCGCTGCCAGTTTCATTGCCAGTAGCGAATGACCGCCAAGCGCAAAGAAATCAGCATCGGCATCCTGCACGTCACAACCCAGCAACGACGAGAATGCCGCGGCGATAATCGTTTCACTGCCCGCTTTCGGCACACGCCCTGGCGTTTGTGCCTTCAGTTCAGGCAACGGTAAGGCTTTGCGATCCAGCTTGCCGTTGGCGCTAAGTGGTAACTGTGGAAGTTGCAGCAGAACCACCGGTACCATATGTGGTGGCAATGTTTCTCGAAGCTGCGCCTGTAATGCGCTGGTATCCAACGGCAGACCTGATTGCGACACCAGATAGCCCACCAACTGACGCGCATCACCACCAGTGGCTGCCGCCTGGTTAATCACACAGGCGTGGGTAACGGCTTGTTCGACATCCGGCAGCGCCTGCATCACGCGATCAATTTCGCCCAGTTCGATACGCTGCCCGCGAATTTTTAGCTGATCGTCACTGCGCCCGAGGTACTCCACTGCGCCGTTATCCAGCCAGCGGGCCACATCGCCGGTACGGTACATCCGTTCACCTGGGGCAAAAGGATCGGCAATAAAGCGGCTGGCGGTCAGATCGGGTCGTCCAAGATACCCCTGCGCCAGTTGAATACCGGTGAGATAGAGATCGCCCGCCACACCCGGCGGCACCGGATGCATCATCGCATCGAGAATGCGCAGGCCCGTATTCCACACCGGATAACCAATCGGCACACTGCTGCCGCGCACCTCTGCCAGTTCCTCGCCAAAAGCCGGATACCAACTGACATCTACCGCCGCTTCCGTCGGGCCATATAGATTATGCAACGGCGCGCCGGTTAACTGTTGCCATTCGCGGCATAAATCAGCCGGTAGGGCTTCACCACTACAGAAAACCTGTTTCAACGTCGAGCAATTCTGACGAGCGGTTTGCGGCGTCAGCGATGCAACAAATGCTGCCAGCATCGACGGCACAAAGTGCGTGGTCGTTACACCATATTCGGCAAAGAATTGCTGCATAGCGAGCGGGTCGCGGTGCGCTTCCGGTTCAGCCATCACCAGTTTAGCCCCGGCAATAAACGGCCAGAAAAACTCCCACACCGAGACATCAAAACTGCACGGCGTTTTTTGGGCAACGACATCTTCGCCTGTAAGCGGGTAGTGGTTTTGCATCCAAAGCAGGCGGTTAACGATAGCCGTCTGCCCGACCATTACCCCTTTCGGCCTGCCGGTGGAGCCAGAGGTAAAGATGATATAAGCCGTGTGGTGCGGTTGTGAAAGTTTCAGCGGCGCACTGCCCTGCGGTGTAAGCGGGGCGTTATAGCAAAGGCGGGTTAAATCTGGAACATCGGCAAAGCGCGGCAGTTGATCGTCAGTGGTGATTAACAGCGACGGACGCGCATCTTCCAGCATCATTTTCAGGCGATCGTCCGGATAGCCGGTATCCAGCGGTAACCAGGCCGCACCAGCCTCAACAATTGCATGTAGCGCGAGAGTCAAAAAGACCGAGCGCGGTAGAGCCACCGCCACGCTGTCGCCCGGTTTAACGCCGCGCTCACGCAGCAGATTCGCCAGCGCCACCACCTGCTCGCGCATTTCCCGATAGCTGAACTGGTAACGCGCATCTGCCAGCGCCGGAGCATCCGGTGTTTTTGCCGCTTGTTCTGCCACCAGCGCGCTCAGCGTGGTATCAGGGATTTCTACCTGGGTGGCGTTAATTTGCGCCAGCTGCGCATACTCACCTGGCAGCATAATATCGACATCGCCGCACAACAGCGCCGGATCCGAGGCGAACTGTGCGATCAGCATTTTCAGGCGTTCAGCATGCTGGATTAACGTTGGCTCATCGTAACGCTGTTTATTGGCGAGGATCTCAATACTCAAATCACCGTGTTCATCCGGGAACAGCGCCAGTTCAAGGTCATTAACCGGACCGGTTGCCAGGGTATGGGTTTGCGCCTGAACATCAGGAATATCCAGTTGGTAATCAAATACCTTGATATTGAGTACCGGACCGAACAGCGGCTCCTCTCCTGCCGCTCGCCCGCTGTCACGGACAATTTGTTCGGCATCGTAACGTTGATGGCGACGCATTTTTTTCAGTTGAGCAGCCAGTCGGGTTGCCAGTTCCGGCAGCGTTTCTTGTGCCGCAATGTGAATACCCAACGGCAACACGTTGAGCACGGGTCCGGTAGCCGTCAGCGCCGCCGACCCCAGTCGACGCATAAAGATAAATCCGGCGGCGTAGTCCATGCGATTGCACAATCGCCCCAGCCACAAAGCCGCCAGTGCAAGGGCTAAATCGGTACGTTGTACACCTGAAAGTTGCGTAGCCAACTGGCGGAATTCCCCGTCGTTAAATTCCAGTTTCAGGCGCAAAATATCTGCCGAGGCGCTGCGCCCCGGTAAAGGGGCCGGAGAAAGTGACGCGGGCGGTGGCAGTTGACGACGTTGTTCCGCCCAGAATGCCGCATCACGCTGCCAGGCTTCACTTTCGCGGTACTGCTGATACTCTTCCACTACATCAGCGAAAGGCGTAAACGGCGAAGCAGGCGTTGGTTCGCCACGCAGCAATGCGCAGTAAATATTGGCGATCTGGCGTGTAATGGCCGGGAAACTGAAGCCATCGACCAGCAAATGGTGATAACGCTGATACCAGTACCAGCGGTTATCCGCCACCTGTATCAGCTGATGAAAGACCAGTGGTTTACCACTATCGACGCGCAGATCTTGTTGCAAATCCGCCTGCATTAATGCCCGCGCAGTACCGTGCGGATCAATGTTGGTTCGCAGGTCGATAATTTCTGGCAGTTCGAACGTCTGCGCATCATCGACCCACTGCCAGACTTCGCCGTTATCTTCCGTAAAACGTATCCGCAACGTATCTGCTTGCGCTAGTCCGGCAACCACCGCGCGGGCCAGTAGTGGCGCATCAACCTCTCCGGTTAACTCAACGTAATGCGCCACGCTCCAGGCGGAGGGTAAATCCGACAGTTTTTCTGCCATCCAGATGCCGGGCTGTGCGGCGACCAAAGGTAAATGCTGGCTCATTGTGCCTCCTGCAACTGGGTGAAATTCGCCGGTGTCAGAGTACGCCAGTGGGCTTCCAGCCACTGCTGGCAGGACGCCTGTGACTGCGGCTGACACACAACGTCCCAGCCTGCCGGTAAGGCGCATTGTTGCGGCCACAGACTGAATTGCCCCTGCGCATTGCGCAAAATGTAAAACGCTCCCTGTGGATCATCGAAGGGATTACTGAATGCCATATTCAACTCCTGTCATGGAAAAGTGGTTGCCAGAGGTCGATTAGCCCCTGCATCAAGCCACCGCGCCAACAAAGCGCATCATGTCCGCCGTCAACCTGACGCCAGAAAATGGATTCTTTTAGGGGGTGTAATTGCGCACACAGCGCCTGATTGGCCTGCATAATCATCGGCTCGCGAACACCCGCTTCCAGCACAATGCGCAGACCTTCGGCGCTAACTTCACCAGTTTTTAGCTGTTCAAGTAACACGCCCTCTTGGTGCCCGCCCCGATGCGGCCACCAGTACGAGCCTGACTGGCTTAATACACAGCCAAAGCGTTCAGGCCAGTGCAGTCCGGCATACAGCGCGGAAAGCCCACCAAAACTCTGTCCGGCGACCACGGTGCGATCGGCGCGATCGCTAAAAGGGGCAATAGCTTTCACCTGGGGTAATAACTCTTGCTGTACTGCCAGCCAGAAATCCGCATTACACGGCAGTTCGTGGGCGCGGTGCGTGGTGTCGATAGCGTCGATCAACACATACACGGCGGGCGGAAGTTGCCGACGATGGGTCAGCGAAGTCAGCGCAGGCCAGACGGGCATACTCTGCGCCCAAAATTCGCCATCAAGCAAAACTGCCAGCGAGCGTTCTTCTGCTGTTGCATCGCCGGTGGTAAAAATCCATACACGGCGTGAATTTTTCAACCGTTCACTTTTCCAGATAATTTCTTTGGCAGGCGTTTCTGGCGCTTGCGGACAATCCCATCCCGGTTGCAGAGGCGCTTGCGGCATTTCGAGTGCAGAAACAGCGTGCCCTCGCCCGCCTTTCCAGCTTTGTGGATTCAGCGGATCGGCTATCGCCTGGGGTAATAGTTTTCGCCAGCCTTCGCGTAATTCGAGGCGATCGGGGGATGGTGCAGAAAAAATGTCATCGCGTTCGGTAGGAATAAAGCAGTAGCTGCCGCGCCAGTTGGCATTGAGTTGTGTCGTCCACTGCCAAACATCGGTTCCTGCAATTCGCTGCATCGACCGGGGCTGGCTGTTCTGATGGTGATCGGTCATGCCAGTGATATAGACCCATACGCGCTTTATCGTCGAGTGGCCTTCAGAACCTTGTGGATCACGCCACCAAAAAGTGACTTCAAACATTTCGTCATTCAGACGCTGCCATTCCGGGCCATGTTTCGACTGCCACCAGCTCTCACTTCCTACTTTTAACGCCGTCACACCATAACCCCATGTTTACTGTGCAATTTTTTATTGATTGCAGAAATATATTGATAATATTATTGATAACCATTTGCATTTGCAATAGCGTAATGGCGCGCCGTGGGAAGCGCGGACATTAATTAATCAGCTGCACTGCGTGTCTTTCAGGATCAAAGGTTTTCGCGGTAGCGGGATGCGTCGTGTTGATGACGACCATGCCCGACAGTTGCAATTCGTGGCAAAAATGCAGGAATAAAACAATGAACAAGAAGATTCATTCCCTGGCCTTGTTGGTCAATCTGGGGATTTATGGGGTAGCACAGGCACAAGAGCCGACCGATACTCCTGTTTCACATGACGATACTATTGTTGTTACCGCCGCCGAGCAGAACTTGCAGGCGCCCGGCGTTTCGACCATTACCGCAGATGAAATCCGCAAAAACCCGGTTGCCCGCGATGTATCGGAGATCATTCGTACCATGCCTGGCGTTAACCTGACCGGTAACTCCACCAGTGGTCAGCGTGGTAATAACCGCCAGATTGATATTCGCGGCATGGGTCCGGAAAACACGCTGATTTTGATTGACGGCAAGCCGGTAAGCAGCCGTAACTCTGTGCGTCAGGGCTGGCGTGGCGAGCGCGATACCCGTGGTGATACCTCCTGGGTGCCGCCTGAAATGATTGAACGTATTGAAGTTCTACGTGGTCCGGCAGCTGCGCGTTATGGCAACGGCGCGGCGGGCGGCGTGGTTAACATCATTACCAAAAAAGGCAGCGGTGAGTGGCACGGCTCCTGGGATGCTTATTTCAATGCGCCAGAACATAAAGAGGAAGGTGCCACCAAACGCACCAACTTCAGCCTGACCGGTCCGCTGGGCGACGAATTCAGCTTCCGCTTGTATGGCAACCTCGACAAAACCCAGGCTGACGCGTGGGATATCAACCAGGGCCATCAGTCCGCGCGTGCCGGAACGTATGCCACGACGTTACCAGCCGGGCGCGAAGGGGTGATCAACAAAGATATTAATGGCGTGGTGCGCTGGGACTTCGCGCCTCTGCAGTCACTCGAACTGGAAGCGGGCTACAGCCGCCAGGGTAACCTGTATGCGGGTGATACGCAGAACACCAACTCTGACGCTTACACTCGCTCGAAATATGGCGATGAAACCAACCGCCTGTATCGCCAGAACTACTCGCTGACCTGGAACGGTGGCTGGGATAACGGCGTGACCACCAGCAACTGGGTGCAGTACGAACACACCCGTAACTCGCGTATTCCGGAAGGTCTGGCGGGCGGTACTGAAGGGAAATTTAACGAAAAAGCGGCACAGGATTTCGTCGATATCGATCTTGATGACGTGATGCTGCACAGCGAAGTTAACCTGCCGATTGATTTCCTCGTAAACCAAACGCTGACGCTGGGTACAGAGTGGAATCAGCAACGGATGAAGGACTTAAGTTCCAACACCCAGGCGCTGACCGGAACGAATACCGGCGGTGCTATTGATGGTGTGAGTGCCACCGACCGTAGCCCGTATTCAAAAGCAGAAATTTTCTCGCTGTTTGCCGAAAACAATATGGAGCTGACTGACAGCACCATCGTAACGCCGGGGCTGCGTTTCGATCATCACAGTATTGTCGGCAATAACTGGAGCCCGGCGCTGAACATATCGCAAGGTTTAGGCGATGACTTCACGCTGAAAATGGGCATCGCCCGCGCCTATAAAGCGCCGAGCCTGTACCAGACTAACCCAAACTACATTCTCTACAGTAAAGGTCAGGGCTGCTATGCCAGCGCGGGCGGCTGCTATCTGCAAGGTAACGATGACCTGAAAGCAGAAACCAGCATCAACAAGGAGATTGGTCTGGAGTTCAAACGCGACGGTTGGCTGGCGGGCGTGACTTGGTTCCGTAACGATTATCGCAATAAGATTGAAGCGGGCTATGTAGCTGTAGGGAAAAACGCAGTCGGCACCGATCTCTATCAGTGGGATAACGTGCCGAAAGCGGTGGTTGAAGGTCTGGAAGGATCGTTAAACGTACCGGTTAGCGAAACGGTGATGTGGACCAATAACATCACTTATATGCTGAAGAGTGAAAACAAAACCACGGGCGACCGTTTGTCGATCATCCCGGAGTATACGTTGAACTCAACGCTGAGCTGGCAGGCACGGGAAGATTTGTCGATGCAAACGACCTTCACCTGGTACGGCAAACAGCAGCCGAAGAAGTACAACTATAAAGGTCAGCCAGCGGTTGGACCGGAAACCAAAGAAATCAGTCCGTACAGCATTGTTGGCCTGAGCGCGACCTGGGATGTGACCAAGAATGTCAGTCTGACCGGCGGCGTGGACAACCTGTTCGACAAACGTTTGTGGCGTGCGGGTAATGCCCAGACCACGGGCGATCTGGCAGGAGCCAACTATATCGCAGGTGCCGGGGCGTATACCTATAACGAGCCGGGACGTACGTGGTATATGAGCATTAATACTCACTTCTGAAGCTAACGTCAGATTGTTGACAAAGTGCGCGTAGTTCATGCCGGATGCGGCGTGAACGCCTTATCCGGCCTACAAAAATCTTGCCAATTCAATATATTGCAGGACCACGTAGGCCTGATAAGCGTAGCGCATCAGGCAGTTTTGCGTTTGTCATCATTCTCTAATATGGTTGACATGAAAACTACGCATACCACCCTCCCCTTTGCCGGACATACGCTGCATTTTGTTGAGTTTGATCCGGCGAGTTTTCGCGAGCAGGATTTACTCTGGCTGCCGCACTACGCACAACTTCAACACGCTGGACGTAAACGTAAAACAGAGCATTTAGCCGGGCGGATCGCTGCAATTTATGCGCTGCGGGAATATGGCTATAAATGTGTGCCTGCAATCGGCGAGCTACGCCAACCTGTGTGGCCTGCGGGGGTATACGGCAGCATTAGTCACTGTGGGACTACGGCATTAGCCGTGGTATCTCGTCAACCGATTGGCATTGATATCGAAGAGATTTTCTCTGTACAAACCGCAAGAGAATTGACAGACAACATTATTACACCAGCAGAACACGAGCGACTCGCAGAATGCGGTTTAACCTTTTCTCTGGCGCTGACGCTGGCATTTTCCGCCAAAGAGAGCGCATTTAAGGCATGTGAAAGACAAACTGATGCAGATTTTCTGGACTATCAGATAATTAGCCGGAATAAACAACAGGTCATAATTCATCGTGAGAATGAGATGTTTGCTGTGCACTGGCAGATAAAAGAAAAAATAGTCATAACGCTGTGCCAACACGATTAATTGACAACATCTGGTACGATTCGCCCGCAGCCATCTCTGACCGCGGGCGAAAGTGTAAAGCAGGTGCCCTACCATCCTGACCTGACAACCGGATATGCGGGGATTACTCCCCGCACAGCGGCTACTTCTTCGGTTCGTAAGCGAGAACAGCCTTAAACTCAATATTACGTTCCTTTACGGTAAACTCACACAGCGAGTCTCCGACCAGAAGCGTAAATCCCAGCACCGTTAAACACAGCACTATGACTGCCACAAGGGCATATTTCGTCAGCATGTTTATATTGCCTCCATGCGAAGAAGGGACTACCATCCAAATTGTTCAGGTTTGGGTAGGTAGCCCCAGGGTTGATAGAAATATCGTCCTGGGGCTTCATCTTTCCAGACCTCAGAGTAAACCTGAAACCGGAAAGCTTCAGGCACCCGCAGTTATCTTACCCTTCCTCAACAAAATAGCTGTTTATTTATACAGTAAATCCTATTTCGGACTTCTCACTCCCCATTTGATCAACTGAAGCTGAACCCGTTTTTATCTGCATGCCTCAATCGTCAAAATTCTTCGCCACCAGCCAGCTATGACGCAACTGGTCACATTGCAAAATGTAGCCAATTTGCTTCAGTCACCATCACCAAAAAAAGAAACATTCCAGAACTTCCGCATCTCGCCCAGCCGCTCCCACTTCTATACTGAACAGAAAACGCCAACATAAGAGAAACCTATGCCATTACCCGATTTTCATGTTTCTGAACCTTTTACCCTCGGTATTGAACTGGAAATGCAGGTGGTTAATCCGCCGGGCTATGACTTAAGCCAGGACTCATCAATGCTGATTGACGCGGTTAAAAATCAGATCACGGCCGGAGAGGTAAAGCACGATATCACCGAAAGTATGCTGGAGCTGGCGACGGATGTTTGCCGTGATATCAACCAGGCTGCCGGGCAATTTTCAGCGATGCAGAAAGTCGTATTGCAGGCAGCCGCAGACCATCATCTGGAAATTTGCGGCGGTGGCACGCATCCGTTTCAGAAATGGCAGCGTCAGGAGGTATGCGATAACGAACGCTATCAACGAACGCTGGAAAACTTTGGCTATCTCATCCAGCAGGCGACCGTTTTTGGTCAGCATGTCCATGTTGGCTGCGCCAGTGGCGATGACGCCATTTATTTGCTGCACGGCTTGTCACGGTTTGTGCCGCACTTTATCTCCCTTTCCGCCGCGTCGCCATATATGCAAGGAACGGATACGCGTTTTGCCTCTTCACGACCGAATATTTTTTCCGCCTTTCCCGATAATGGCCCGATGCAGTGGGTCAGTAACTGGCAACAATTTGAAGCCCTGTTTCGCTGCCTGAGTTACACCACGATGATCGACAGCATTAAAGATCTGCACTGGGATATTCGCCCCAGCCCCCATTTTGGTACGGTGGAAGTTCGGGTGATGGATACCCCGTTAACCCTTAGCCACGCGGTAAATATGGCGGGATTAATTCAGGCTACCGCCCACTGGTTACTGACGGAACGCCCGTTTAAACATCAGGAGAAAGATTACCTGCTGTATAAATTCAACCGTTTCCAGGCCTGTCGCTATGGGCTGGAAGGCGTCATTACCGATCCGCATACTGGCGATCGTCGGTCACTAACGGAAGCCACCTTGCGTTTACTGGAAAAAATCGCCCCTTCTGCACATAAAATTGGCGCATCGAGCGCAATTGAAGCACTGCACCGTCAGGTCGTCAGTGGTCTGAATGAAGCGCAGCTAATGCGTGATTTCGTCGCCGATGGTGGCTCGCTAATTGGGCTGGTGAAAAAGCATTGTGAGATCTGGGCCGGAGAATAAGTCGGGAATTGCCTTACAGAAGAATATCCCTGACAATGGTGTTTTAACTTACATTTAACAATGTTATGAAACACCCTTTAGAAACCTTGACCACCGCAGCAGGCATTTTGCTGATGGCTTTCCTCTCTTGCCTGCTGCTGCCCGCCCCCGCACTGGGGCTGACGCTGGCACAAAAACTGGTGACCACGTTCCATCTGATGGATCTTAGCCAGCTTTACACTTTATTGTTTTGTCTGTGGTTTTTAGTGCTGGGCGCTATTGAGTATTTTGTTCTACGCTTTATCTGGCGACTCTGGTTCTCGCTGGCGGATTAAACGTCGATTATCGCCGAACTTCGCGGCATACTTTGCTTATTCTCCTTCGCCTAAAGGAACATTTATGGATAAGCAATCACTGCACGAAACGGCGAAACGCCTGGCTCTTGAGTTACCCTTTGTCGAGCTTTGCTGGCCTTTTGGCCCGGAGTTCGATGTTTTTAAAATTGGCGGCAAGATTTTTATGCTGTCGTCGGAGCTACGCGGCGTCCCCTTTATCAATCTGAAGTCCGATCCACAAAAATCCCTGCTAAATCAGCAAATATACCCAAGCATCAAGCCAGGGTATCACATGAATAAAAAGCACTGGATTTCGGTGTATCCCGGCGAGGAAATCTCCGAAGCGTTACTTCGCGATCTGATCAACGATTCGTGGAATCTGGTGGTTGATGGTCTGGCTAAACGCGATCAAAAACGACTGCGTCCTGACTCAACCGTAAATCAATAGCGCATTTTTCTCGCTTACCATTTCATCTCGATCCTTGTAATCTGCTGGCACGCAAAATTACTTTCACATGGAGTCTTTATGGATATCATTTCTGTCGCCTTAAAGCGTCATTCCACTAAGGCATTTGATGCCAGCAAAAAACTTACCCCGGAACAGGCCGAGCAGATCAAAACTCTACTGCAATACAGCCCATCCAGCACCAACTCCCAGCCGTGGCATTTTATTGTTGCCAGCACGGAAGAAGGTAAAGCGCGTGTTGCCAAATCCGCTGCCGATAATTACGTGTTCAACGAGCGTAAAATGCTTGATGCCTCGCACGTCGTGGTGTTCTGTGCAAAAACCGCGATGGACGATGCCTGGCTGAAGCTGGTTGTTGACCAGGAAGATGCCGATGGCCGCTTTGCCACGCCGGAAGCGAAAGCCGCGAACGATAAAGGTCGCAAGTTCTTCGCCGATATGCACCGTAAAGATCTGCATGATGATGCAGAGTGGATGGCAAAACAGGTTTATCTCAACGTCGGTAACTTTCTGCTGGGCGTGGCGGCGCTGGGTCTGGACGCGGTGCCCATCGAAGGTTTTGACGCCGCCATCCTCGATGAAGAATTTGGTCTGAAAGAGAAAGGCTACACCAGTCTGGTGGTTGTTCCGGTGGGTCATCACAGCGTTGAAGATTTTAACGCTACGCTGCCGAAATCTCGTCTGCCGCAAAACATTACCTTAACCGAAGTGTAATTCTCCCTTGCCGGGCATCTGCCCGGCTATTTCCCCTCAGATTCTCCTGATTTGCATAACCCTGTTTCAGCCGTCATCATAGGCTGCTGTTGTATAAAGGAGACGTTATGCAGGATTTAATATCCCAGGTTGAAGATTTAGCGGGTATTGAGATTGATCACACCACCTCGATGGTGATGATTTTCGGTATTATTTTTCTGACCGCCGTCGTGGTGCATATTATTTTGCATTGGGTGGTACTGCGGACCTTCGAAAAACGTGCCATTGCCAGTTCACGGCTTTGGTTGCAAATCATTACCCAGAATAAACTCTTCCACCGTTTAGCTTTTACCCTGCAGGGGATTATCGTCAATATTCAGGCGGTATTCTGGCTGCAAAAAGGCACCGAAGCGGCAGATATTCTGACTACCTGCGCGCAGTTGTGGATCATGATGTATGCGCTGCTTTCAGTCTTCTCGTTGCTGGATGTTATTTTGAATCTGGCGCAGAAATTCCCGGCGGCATCTCAGTTACCGCTGAAAGGGATATTTCAGGGGATTAAACTGATCGGCGCGATTCTGGTCGGCATTTTGATGATCTCGCTGCTGATTGGTCAGTCGCCAGCGATTCTGATCAGCGGTCTTGGTGCAATGGCTGCCGTGCTAATGTTGGTATTTAAAGATCCGATTCTTGGTCTGGTGGCAGGTATTCAGCTTTCCGCGAACGATATGCTGAAACTGGGTGACTGGCTGGAGATGCCGAAATACGGCGCGGATGGCGCGGTGATCGATATTGGGTTAACCACCGTCAAAGTTCGTAACTGGGACAATACCATTACCACTATTCCCACCTGGTCTCTGGTTTCTGACTCCTTTAAAAACTGGAGCGGGATGTCAGCATCTGGCGGGCGACGTATTAAGCGCAGTATCAGTATTGATGTCACCAGTATTCACTTTCTTGATGAAGACGAAATGCAACGGCTGAATAAAGCGCACTTGTTAAAGCCTTATTTAACCAGCCGCCATCAGGAAATTAATGAGTGGAATCGCCAGCAAGGTTCTACGGAGTCGGTATTAAACCTGCGCCGAATGACCAATATTGGAACCTTTCGTGCCTATCTGAACGAATATCTGCGGAATCATCCGCGGATTCGCAAAGATATGACCTTAATGGTACGCCAACTGGCTCCTGGTGATAACGGTTTACCGCTTGAGATCTATGCGTTTACCAACACCGTGGTGTGGCTGGAATATGAAAGCATTCAGGCTGATATATTCGATCATATATTTGCGATTGTCGAAGAGTTTGGTCTGCGACTTCATCAGTCGCCAACCGGCAATGATATTCGCTCTCTGGCGGGTGCATTTAAGCAGTAATTAAAAAAACCGCTCTCATCGAATGGATGAGAGCGGCTTTCAGATTGTTGACATCATTTTGTCGGATGCGGCGTGAACGCCTTATCCGACCTACAGAATCGTTACAAATTGTAGGCCCGATAAGCTTGCGCATCGGGCAAATCAGCCTCACATCAGCTTAATTCACTTTCCTACGCAATGTTTTAAACGCCACAAACAGGAACACAATCCACACCGGCAGCAGAATCGCTGACAAGCGCATATCATCCATCGTGCACATCAGCAGCAAAATCATGCCGAGGAAGGCGATGCAAAGATAGTTGCCGAACGGATAGAGCAGCGCCTTAAATTGTGTTTCACGCCCCTGACGTCGCATCGCCGCGCGAAAACGCAGATGCGCCAGGCAGATCATAATCCAGTTCAACAGCAGCGTTGCTACCACCAGCGCCATCAGCAGACCAAACGCTTTTTGCGGCAGCAGATAGTTGATTAACACCACCAGCGAAGTGATCGCTCCGGAAAGCATCAGCGAGTTAATCGGCACGCCGCGACGGCTGACGCGAGTCAAAAACTTTGGCGCATTACCCTGCACAGAAAGGCCAAACAGCATGCGGCTGTTAGAGTAAACCCCGCTGTTATACACCGACAGCGATGCCACCAGAATGACGAAGTTCAGCGCAGAAGCCACCACGTTGCTGTCGAGATTATGGAAAATCATCACAAACGGGCTACTATTGGATTTCACTTCCACCCACGGGTAGAGCGCCAGTAAAACCACCAGTGAACCGATATAAAACAGCAGGATGCGATACACCACCTGATTCACTGCTTTAGGGATGCTTTTTTCCGGATCGCGCGCTTCAGCCGCAGTAATCCCAATCAGCTCCAGACCGCCGAAGGAGAACATAATTACCGCCAGCGACAAAATCAATCCATTCCAGCCGGTGGCAAAGAAACCGCCGTAGCGCCAGAGGTTATCGATACTGGCTTTCTCACCGCCGTGCCCAGAAAACAGCAGCCACAGGCCAAAGCCGATCATACCGATGATCGCCAGCACTTTAATCAGCGCAAACCAGAACTCGGTTTCGCCATATAAGCGCACGTTCACCAGGTTAACGGCGTTGATGATAATAAAGAAGGCGGCAGCCCAAATCCACGTTGGAACATCCGGGAACCAGTACTGCATATAGATGCCCGCAGCGGTCAGCTCTGCCATTCCCACCAGCACGAACATTACCCAGTAGTTCCAGCCAGAGAGGAAGCCCGCAAACGGTCCCCAGTATTTATAGGCAAAGTGGGCAAATGAACCGGATACCGGCTCTTCGACCACCATCTCGCCGAGCTGGCGCATAATCAGGAAAGCGATGATCCCGGCGACGCCGTAGCCCAGCAATACAGCCGGACCCGCCATCTGAATCGCCGGGCCAATGCCAAGAAACAGACCAGTACCAATTGCGCCACCCAGCGCAATCAGTTGAATATGACGGTTATGTAATCCGCGATGAAGCGTCGGCTCTTGATTCGACGCAGTATCTTCCGATACGGTTGACGCGTTTTTCACGCCTTTCCCCTGTGTGTCTTTTTTGTTGAGGGGCACCTTTTAACATTTAGTGCCCATCGTCGCAAGACACAATCCACACGGTTAAACGGGGTATCCTGCTTTTATTTCCGTACCCGATGTCGGTGCAGCCACATCAGCTTATACGCCGCCGGGATAATAAACAGCGACAGCAAAGGCGCGGTGATCATGCCGCCAATCATCGGCGCGGCAATCCGGCTCATCACCTCTGACCCTGCTCCTGTTCCCCACAGAATCGGCAGCAGACCAGCGATAATCACCGCCACCGTCATCGCTTTCGGGCGCACGCGCAGTACCGCGCCGTGATATAACGCCTCATCCAGCTTCTGCTCGCTGAATGTTTGCGGATTATTCAACGACGGCTCGGCCTCTATGGCGTGACGTAAATACATCAGCATCACCACGCCAAATTCGGCGGCGACCCCGGCAAGGGCAATAAAACCGGTGCCCGTCGCCACGGAAAGATGAAAGCCCATCCACCACAGCAACCAGATGCCGCCCACCAGCGCAAACGGTACGCTGCTGATAATCAGCAACGCTTCGCCCACCCGACGGAACGCCAGATACAACAGCACGAAGATGATCATCAGCGTCATCGGCACCATCAGTTTCAGCTTATGGTTGGCGCGCTCCAGTAGCTCGAACTGCCCGGAGAATGCCACGCTGGTGCCCGGTTTTAACTGCACTTTTTCAGCTATCGCTTTTTGCAGATCGTGAACCACCGACACCATGTCACGATCGCGGGCATCGATATAAATCCAGCTCGTCGGGCGCGCATTCTCGGTTTTCAGCATCGACGGTCCGGTAGAGACTTTAACGTCGGCCACGTCCGCCAGAGTGATTTGCTGCTTCATCGGCGTCAGGATCGGCAACTGGCGCAGTGTCTGCGGGCTATCGCGCCAGCTTTGCGGATAACGCAGATTAATTGGATAACGAGCAATCCCTTCCACCGTTTCGCCAACCATCGCCCCGCCCACCGCAGATGTCACAAACAACTGCACATCCGCCACCGTCATACCGTAACGCGCGGCTTTTTCACGGTTAATCTCAACGTTGATATAACGCCCACCTTCCAGACGCTCAGCAAGCGCAGAAGCCACGCCTGGCACCGTTCGCGCCACTTCTTCAATTTGCTCCGCCATCGTGTCGATATCCGCCAGCACAGTGCCGGAAACTTTAATGCCGATAGGGCTTTTAATGCCAGTCGAGAGCATATCGATACGGTTACGAATTGGCGGCACCCACAGATTCGCCAGCCCCGGCAGACGCACGGTGTTATCCAGTTCCTCAATGATTTTGTCCATCGTCATGCCAGGCCGCCACTGATCCTGCGGCTTAAGCTGGATAGTCGTTTCTACCATCTCCAGCGGAGCTGAATCGGTGGCGGTTTCCACTTTCCCGGTTTTGCCAAATACCCGCGCCACTTCCGGTACGCTCATAATCAGCTTGTCGGTTTTTTGCAGCATGCTCGCCGCCTCTGCTGCGGAAATCCCCGGCAGCGTCGATGGCATATACAACAAGTCGCCTTCATTGATCTGCGGTAAAAATTCCCCGCCAACTTTATTGAGCGGCCAGAGAACCGTCAGCACCGAAAGCGCTGCCACCAACAGCGTGGTTTTCGGCCAGTGCAGTACTTTCAGCAACAGCGGATGATAAACACGAATCAAAAAGCGATTGAGCGGGTTACTGCTTTCCGGCGGAATTTTGCCACGGATCCAGTAGCCCATCAGGATCGGGATCACTACGATCGCCAGTAGCGCCGCGCCCGCCATCGCATAGGTTTTGGTGAACGCCAGCGGGCCAAACAGACGACCTTCCTGCCCTTCCAGGGTGAAGATCGGGATAAACGACAGCGTGATAATCAGCAGACTGATAAACAGCGCCGGCCCCACTTCAACAGATGCATCGGTGATCACCTGCCAGCGCGTTTTATTATCCAGCGTGGCGTCAGGATGCTGGTGCTGCCACTCTTCCAGCCGTTTATGCGCATTCTCGATCATGACGATAGCGGCATCGACCATCGCCCCGACGGCAATCGCAATGCCACCCAACGACATAATATTGGCGTTCAGTCCCTGAAAGTGCATGACAATAAAAGCAATACACAACCCCAGCGGCAACGAAATAATCGCCACCAGCGCCGAGCGCACATGCCAGAGAAACAGCGCACAGACTACCGCCACCACAATAAACTCTTCCAGCAACTTGCCGCTGAGGTTGTCAATGGCGCGGTCAATGAGCTGGCTGCGATCGTATGTTGTAACTATCTCCACGCCTTCCGGCAGACTGCTTTTCAGCGTTTCCAGTTTGTCCTTCACAGCGGCGATCACTTCACGGGCGTTTTTGCCGGAACGCAGGATCACCACCCCGCCCGCCACTTCGCCTTCGCCGTTCAGTTCGGCAATGCCCCGGCGCATCTCCGGGCCAACCTGGACCTTCGCAACATCACGCAGATAAACGGGCACGCCATTTTCACTGGCTTTTAAAACGATGTGATTAAAGTCGTCGAGCGTTTGCAGATAGCCGCTGGCGCGCACCATATATTCCGCTTCCGCCAGTTCGATCGACGAACCGCCCGCTTCCTGGTTTGAAGCATCCAGCGCGCTTTTTACTTCGGCGAGACTGATGCCATACTGCGCCAGGCGCTGAGGATCGATAACCACCTGATACTCTTTCACCACACCGCCCACCGACGCCACTTCCGCAACGTCAGGGATGGTTTTTAGCTCATATTTGAGAAACCAGTCCTGCAATGAGCGTAAATCGGCCAGATCGTGCTTACCGCTGCGATCCACCAGTGCATATTCATAGATCCAGCCAACACCCGTGGCATCTGGCCCCAGCTCGGCGCTGACTCCCGCAGGCAGCTTACCCTGTACCTGGTTGAGGTACTCCAGCACCCGCGAGCGCGCCCAGTACGGATCGGTGCCATCTTCGAAAATGACATACACATAAGAGTCGCCAAACTGCGAGAAACCGCGCACAGTCTTCGCGCCAGGCACCGACAACATGGTGGTGGTTAGCGGATAAGTCACCTGATTTTCAACGATTTGCGGTGCCTGACCGGGATAGCTGGTTTTAATAATCACCTGCACATCGGAAAGATCCGGCAGTGCATCCACTGGCGTGTTAATGATAGTCCAGGTGCCCCAGATACTCAGAAACAACGCGCCCATCAGCACCAGAAAACGGTTCGCCACCGAGCGACGAATAATCCATTCAATCATTGGCTATTCCCTCAATGCGCATGGGTAGCACTTTCAGAGCGCATCCGCTCCAGTGCGCCAGAAATATTGGCTTCAGAATCAATCAGGAACAGGCCGCTGGAAACCACCTTTTCACCTTCCGCCAGACCAGAGCGTAACGCGGTGACGCCTTGCGATGCCTGGAAAACGGCAACGCGTTTCGGTACAAAGCGCCCGTCAGCATCAACGGTAATCACCCGCTGTTCGTTGCCGGTATCAATCAGCGCCTGTGACGGAATGAGCAGCATCGGTTCGCTGGCGGTATTGAGTTGCAACCAGGCGTTCATGCCCGGTTTTAGCGCCTCGTCGGCGTTGTCGACTTCCAGACGCAGTTGCAGCGTGCGGGTCGCAGCATCCACGCCAGGTAGCAGCGTCCATTTGCGGATGGTGAGTGTTTTATCAGGTCGCGCCGGAACGGTGAGCGTAAACTGCGAGGCATCTTTCACCAGCCAGGCGATGGACTCCGGGATCGCAGCAGTGACCCACACCGGGTCCATGCCCTGAATTTTCGCGACCACGTTATCTTTGGCGATATTCATTCCCGCGCGCAGATCAAACGCGGTGATCACGCCATCAATGGGCGCTTTGAGCGTAAAGCGAGTCTGGATTTTTTGCGTGGCGATCAGGCGGCGAATATCAGCCTCCGGCATTCCCGCCAGTCGCAGTCGCTCAAGAATGCCTTCAGTCTGGGTCGCCGTACCGCCGGTTTCGCGCAGCAGTAAATACTCACTCTGCGCTTCCACCCAGTCGGGAATGGTCAGGTCGAGAAGCGGCGCGCCCTTTTGCACTTTATCGCCCACGGTAAGCGGATACACCTTGTCGATAAACCCGGCGGCGCGGGCCTGCACAATGGCATACTGATACTCGTTGTAACTGACATTCGCCGGGAAACTCTGGGAAAAAGTCAGCGGCCCGCGCGTGACGATCGCCGTTTTCACCCCCAGATTCTGCGTCTGAGTCGGGTCAATGCGCACACCAGACGCAGAACTCTCTTCATCGGCATATTTCGGCACCAGATCCATATCCATAAACGGCGATTTCCCTGGTTTATCGAACCGCGTATTGGGATACATCGGGTCGTACCAGAATAAGACTTTACGTTCTGCGGTCGACGTTTTTTCTGCGGGCGGTTCCTCCTTTGCAAACCAGGTAAAACCTGCCGCAGAAATAATACCGCCCGCGATCATGCTGCCGATAATAAGCGCGATTTTTTTCATCTCATTAAACCCGGATTACTGGCTGACTTTAATATCCTGTAATAAAGAAAGGTTGCCCTGTTGGACAAAATTAAACGCTACTTTATCGCCGGTTTTAATTTCGCTCATTTTCGTCTGCGGGGTGATGGTAAAGCGCATAGTCATCTCCGGCCAGTTCACGGCAGCAATCGGATCGTGATGGATGGTGATTTTTTTGCTTTCCAGATCAACACCTTTTACCACGCCAGTGGCGCTAATAACCTGTGGTTGTGCTTCGCTCATGGTTTCATGATGATGTTCGTTAGCCTGGGCATTAAAGCCAATAACGGTAAACAGACTAAACATTGCGACTTGCAGTGCTTTTTTCATTTATTCTCTCCTGGAGTTAAAAATTATTGCTGCCAACCGCCCCCTAAGGCGGTATATAAAGAAATTTCGTTAACCTGACGGGCATAATTCAGGTCAAGTAAAGTTTGTCGGGTTGCAAATAAAGAACGTTCAGCATCCAGCACTTCCAGATAACTGACTGCGCCGTGCTGATATAATGCCCGCGCCCGTTGCAGGGTAATTTGCAGCGACGCAAGATAACGCTGCTGGGCGCTGATTTGATCGTTCAGGCTTTGACGTAATGCCAGCGCATCTGCCACTTCTTTAAAGGCGTTCTGGATTTTCTGTTCATAATTCACCACCGACTGCTGCTGGCGAATTTCGGCGATATCCAGATTGGCCTGGTTGCGTCCGGCATTAAAAATGGGGATCTCAATTTTAGGAATAAAATTCCACATCCCGCTGCTGGCGTTAAATAATGACGACAGATCGCTGCTGGCGGTTGATATTCCGCTGGTCAGGCTGATAGACGGGAAAAATGCCGCACGCGCAGCACCAATATTGGCATTAGCCGCCATTAACGCGTGTTCAGCTTCCATAATATCAGGGCGCTGCAATAAGATTTGCGACGACAAGCCCGCCGGTAATTTAACGCTTTGCAGGCTGTCGCTGTTTACTGTCTGCGCTTGCGGCAGCTTGCCGTAGCTTCCCAATAACAGTTGCAATGCATTATTCGCCTGCGCCAGTTCCCCCTGACGTTTAGCGATGTCGCTGCGGGTACTTTCTATCACCCCGCGAGCCTGTTCCAGCGCCAGAACATTGCTGCTACCGGTCAACAGTTGTTTTTCGACAAACGCATATGACTGCTGATAATTACGCAGCGTTTCTTCGGCTATTTGCAATTGCGCATACGCCAGTTGCTGATTGAAATAGCTTTGCGCGACATTAGAAACCAGCAAAATATGCACCGCGCGCTGAGCTTCCTCAGTGGCTAAATAATTTTGGCGCTCGGCTTCGCTCATGTTCTTTAAGCGACCGAAAAAATCGAGATCAAAGCTGGCGTTAAGGCCAGTCGAGAGCTCCCGCGTCGTGGCTGAATCGCCTTTAAGATTGCCGCTCCAGCTGCCGCTGCCCTCGCCATTGAGCTGTGGGTAGCGGTCGGCATCGGTCAGACGATATTGCGCCCGCGCTTCCTGCACTTTCAGCGCCGCCATGCGCAAATCCCGGTTATTCACCAACGCCTCGCTAATCAGCGTCTTCACCTGATTATCAACAAAAAAGGTGCGCCAGCCCGCGTTCTGGTAGTTATCTGCTGCGTTAACCAGGCCGTTCTGGCTGAGTGAGAACTGCTGCGGCACGGGCATTGCCGGACGCTGATAATCCGGTGCCAGTGAACAACCGGTTAGCGCAAGGGCCACACAAAATGGCAGAAGTTTACAAGGAGACATAGGCTCATAATTTCTGGTGATTTTATGCTGCCAACTTTACTCGCCAGGCTCTGATTTTCCGGTGACAGGAAAATGACAAAATTGTCATTTTGCCAATAAGCGATTGCCATCTGATCCCGCTACTCTAGAATTGCCCGGGCAACATGCGGAGGAAATATGAAACTGTTGATTGTCGAAGATGAAAAGAAAACCGGAGAATACTTGACCAAAGGGTTAACCGAAGCCGGTTTTGTGGTCGATTTGGCCGACAACGGGCTGAATGGCTACCATCTGGCGATGACCGGTGATTATGATCTGATAATCCTCGATATTATGCTGCCGGACGTGAACGGCTGGGATATCGTGCGCATGTTGCGTTCCGCCAATAAGGGGATGCCGATTCTGTTGCTTACCGCGCTTGGCACCATTGAACATCGCGTCAAGGGGCTGGAGTTGGGGGCGGATGACTATCTGGTGAAGCCGTTCGCTTTTGCTGAACTGCTGGCGCGGGTGCGCACTCTACTGCGGCGCGGGGCGGCGGTGATTATCGAAAGTCAGTTTCAGGTTGCCGATCTGATGGTCGATCTCGTCAGCCGCAAAGTCACCCGCAGCGGCACGCGCATCACTCTGACCAGTAAAGAATTTACTCTGCTGGAGTTTTTCCTCCGCCATCAGGGCGAAGTGCTGCCCCGCTCGCTTATCGCCTCGCAGGTATGGGACATGAATTTTGACAGCGATACCAACGCCATTGATGTGGCGGTGAAGCGGCTGCGCGGCAAAATCGACAACGACTTTGAGCCAAAGTTGATTCAGACCGTGCGCGGCGTGGGTTACATGCTAGAGGTGCCGGATGGTCAGTAAGCCATTTCAGCGCCCGTTTTCGCTGGCAACCCGCCTGACCTTTTTTATCAGCCTCGCCACCATCGCGGCGTTTTTCGCCTTTGCATGGATCATGATCCACTCGGTAAAAGTGCATTTTGCCGAGCAGGATATTAATGATTTAAAGGAGATTAGCGCCACCCTTGAACGGGTACTTAATCACCCTGACGAAACGCAAGCCCGACGCTTAATGACGCTGGAAGATATCGTCAGTGGTTATTCCAATGTGTTGATCTCCCTGGCAAATAGCCACGGTAAAACGGTGTATCACTCCCCAGGTGCGCCGGATATCCGCGAGTTTACGCGTGACGCCATACCCGATAAAGACGCGCAGGCTGGCGAGGTGTATCTCCTTTCCGGCCCGACGATGATGATGCCAGGGCACGGTCACGGGCATATGGAACACAGCAACTGGCGGATGATTAACTTGCCGGTTGGCCCGCTGGTTGACGGCAAACCGATTTATACGCTCTACATCGCGCTTTCGATCGATTTTCATCTTCATTACATCAATGATTTGATGAATAAACTTATTATGACCGCATCGGTAATCAGCATCCTGATCGTCTTTATCGTGCTGTTGGCGGTACATAAAGGTCACGCGCCGATCCGCAGCGTCAGCCGTCAAATCCAGAATATCACCTCGAAAGATCTCGACGTTCGCCTTGACCCGCAGACCGTGCCCATTGAGCTGGAACAGCTGGTACTGTCGTTCAACCATATGATCGAGCGTATTGAGGATGTCTTTACCCGCCAGTCCAATTTCTCAGCGGATATCGCCCACGAAATTCGCACACCTATTACTAATCTCATTACGCAAACGGAAATCGCCCTCAGCCAGTCGCGCAGCCAGAAGGAGCTGGAAGATGTGCTCTACTCTAATCTCGAAGAGCTGACGCGAATGGCGAAAATGGTCAGCGATATGCTGTTTCTCGCTCAGGCCGATAACAACCAGCTAATCCCCGAAAAGAAAATGCTCAACCTGGCGGATGAAGTCGGCAAAGTGTTCGATTTTTTCGAGGCGTTAGCAGAAGATCGCGGCGTGGAGCTGCGGTTTGTTGGCGACGAGTGTCAGGTTGCGGGCGATCCGCTGATGCTGCGTCGGGCGTTAAGCAACCTGCTTTCTAATGCCCTGCGTTATACGCCAACCGGAGAGACAATTGTCGTGGGCTGCCAGACGGTCGATCACCTGGTGCAAGTTACCGTCGAAAACCCCGGTACGCCCATTGCGCCCGAACACTTACCGCGATTGTTTGACCGTTTCTACCGCGTTGATCCTTCCCGCCAGCGAAAAGGCGAAGGTAGCGGCATTGGCCTGGCGATAGTGAAATCGATTGTTGTCGCGCATAAAGGCACTGTTGCAGTAACGTCAGATGCACGGGGGACAAGGTTTGTTATCATATTACCCGCTTAATCCTTCAGCAAACGGCAACTTTTATAACCAGTGTAAAAATAACATGCCGCAATAGTAATACCTATTAATGATAAAAAGCTGTCACAATTCATAAAAAACCTTAATATACGCCACCCTAAACATAACCAGCGTTAATGTAAGGTTTTTGTGTGGACTGGCTTCTTGATGTTTTTGCTACCTGGCTCTACGGCTTAAAAGTAATCGCGATAACGTTAGCGGTCATTATGTTCATCAGCGGGCTGGACGATTTTTTTATTGATGTCGTCTACTGGATACGCCGCATTAAACGCAAGTTGAGTGTTTATCGCCGCTACCCGCGAATGAGTTACCGCGAACTGTATAAACCAGATGAAAAACCGTTAGCGATTATGGTTCCGGCGTGGAATGAAACGGGCGTCATCGGCAATATGGCCGAGCTGGCGGCGACCACGCTCGACTACGAAAACTATCATATCTTTGTTGGCACCTACCCCAACGACCCCGATACTCAGCGTGATGTTGACGAAGTGTGCGCTCGCTTCCCGAACGTGCATAAGGTAGTCTGCGCGCGTCCTGGCCCCACCAGCAAAGCCGACTGTCTGAACAACGTGCTGGACGCCATCACCCAATTTGAACGTAGCGCCAATTTCGCTTTTGCTGGTTTTATTCTGCATGACGCCGAAGATGTGATTTCACCAATGGAATTGCGTCTGTTCAACTATCTGGTCGAGCGTAAAGATCTGATTCAGATCCCAGTGTATCCGTTCGAACGCGAATGGACGCACTTCACCAGCATGACCTACATTGATGAGTTTTCAGAACTGCATGGCAAAGATGTTCCGGTGCGTGAAGCCCTCGCCGGACAGGTGCCCAGCGCAGGAGTCGGCACCTGTTTCAGCCGCCGCGCCGTGACCGCACTGTTAGCTGACGGTGACGGTATTGCTTTCGACGTGCAGAGTCTGACTGAAGATTACGACATTGGCTTCCGCCTGAAAGAGAAAGGTATGACGGAAATTTTTGTCCGTTTTCCGGTGGTGGACGAAGCCAAAGAACGCGAGCAGCGTAAATTTTTACAGCATGCGCGGACGTCAAACATGATCTGCGTGCGCGAATATTTCCCCGATACCTTTTCGACTGCGGTTCGGCAAAAATCTCGCTGGATCATCGGCATTGTTTTCCAGGGCTTTAAAACCCACAAATGGACCTCCAGCCTGACGCTGAACTACTTTCTCTGGCGCGACCGCAAAGGGGCAATCAGTAACTTTGTCAGCTTCCTCGCGATGCTGGTGATGATCCAGCTTTTGCTGTTGCTGGCGTATGAAAGTTTGTGGCCCGATGCCTGGCATTTCCTTTCTATTTTCAGCGGCAGCGCATGGTTAATGACTCTGCTGTGGCTAAACTTTGGCTTGATGATTAACCGCATCGTGCAGCGGGTGATTTTCGTTACTGGCTACTACGGCCTGACGCAGGGGCTGCTATCTGTCCTGCGTCTTTTCTGGGGCAACCTGATTAACTTCATGGCCAACTGGCGCGCGTTAAAACAGGTACTTCAACACGGCGATCCACGTCGCGTCGCGTGGGATAAAACAACGCATGACTTCCCCAGCGTGACTGGCGATACCCGCTCGTTGCGTCCGTTAGGTCAAATCCTGCTGGAAAATCAGGTCATCACTGAAGAACAACTCGATACAGCACTGCGTAATCGCGTCGAAGGTCTACGCCTGGGCGGTTCAATGCTGATGCAGGGGCTGATTAGCGCCGAGCAACTGGCACAGGCGCTGGCAGAGCAAAACGGCGTGGCGTGGGAATCCATCGATGCCTGGCAGATCCCTTCCTCGCTGATTGCCGAAATGCCGGCCTCCGTGGCGTTGCATTATGCGATACTGCCGCTGCGTCTGGACAATGATGAGTTAATTGTCGGCAGTGAAGATGGTATTGACCCGGTTTCGCTGGCGGCCCTGACGCGTAAAGTCGGACGCAAAGTGCGTTACGTCATTGTTCTGCGAGGACAAATTGTCACCGGATTACGCCACTGGTATGCACGCCGACGCGGTCACGATCCGCGGGCAATGTTGTACAATGCAGTTCAGCATCAGTGGCTCACGGAACAGCAGGCCGGTGAAATCTGGCGGCAATATGTGCCGCATCAGTTCCTGTTCGCAGAAATACTGACCACGCTCGGTCATATTAATCGTTCAGCAATTAACGTGTTGTTATTGCGCCATGAACGCAGTTCTCTGCCGCTCGGCAAGTTTTTGGTCACCGAAGGCGTTATCAGCCAGGAAACGTTGGATCGCGTCCTGACAATTCAACGCGAATTACAAGTTTCGATGCAATCACTATTACTCAAAGCAGGTTTAAACACTGAACAGGTTGCACAACTGGAGTCCGAAAATGAAGGAGAATAACCTTAATCGCGTCATCGGATGGTCTGGTTTACTGCTGACATCTTTATTGAGTACCAGCGCACTCGCAGACAATATCGGCACCAGCGCAGAAGAGCTGGGGCTGAGCGATTATCGCCATTTTGTTATTTATCCCCGTCTCGATAAGGCGCTGAAGGCACAGAAAAATAACGACGAAGCAACCGCCATCCGCGAATTTGAATATATACACCAGCAGGTGCCGGATAATATTCCGCTGACTTTATACCTTGCGGAAGCCTATCGCCATTTTGGTCATGATGACCGGGCGCGGCTGTTGCTTGAGGATCAACTGAAACGTCACCCTGGAGATGACCGGCTTGAGCGCAGTCTGGCGGCTATTCCTGTTGAAGTGAAAAGCGTTACGACTGTTGAAGAACTGCTTGCCCAGCAAAAAGCGTGCGATGCTGCGCCGACCCTGCGTTGTCGCAGTGAAGTCGGGCAGAATGCCCTGCGGCTGGCACAATTACCTGTCGCCAGAGCGCAACTGAACGATGCGACGTTTGCTGCATCGCCGGAAGGAAAAACGCTGCGAACCGATCTGCTGCAACGCGCAATCTACCTGAAACAATGGTCCCAGGCAGATACGCTATATAATGAAGCACGCCAGCAGAACACATTAAGCGCGGCAGAACGCCGTCAGTGGTTTGACGTGCTTCTTGCCGCGCAGCTGGATGATCGGATCCTGGCGCTGCAATCACAGGGGATCTTCACCGATCCTCAGTCATATATTACTTATGCGACCGCGCTGGCTTATCGTGGCGAAAAAGCACGCCTCCAGCATTATCTCATTGAAAATAAGCCGCTGTTTACCACGGACGCACAAGAGAAAAGTTGGCTCTATCTGTTATCTAAATACAGCGCCAACCCCGTTCAGGCGTTGGCGAATTATACGGTGCAGTTTGCCGATAACCGCCAGTATGTTGTTGGCGCGACGCTACCAGTGCTGTTAAAAGAAGGTCAGTACGACGCAGCGCAAAAACTGCTCGCCACCCTCCCCGCCAATGAAATGCTTGAGGAGCGTTATGCCGTTAGCGTAGCAACCCGTAACAAGGCTGAAGCTCTGCGTCTGGCACGATTGCTGTATCAGCAAGAACCGGCAAGTCTTACCCGTCTGGATCAACTGACCTGGCAACTGATGCAGAACGGGCAGTCACGCGAAGCTGCCGATTTATTGCTGCAACGCTATCCTTTTCAGGGCGATGCGCGTGTCAGCCAGACGTTAATGGCGCGACTGGCGTCTCTGCTGGAAAGTCATCCTTACCTGGCAACGCCGGCGAAGGTGGCAATTTTATCGAAACCTTTACCGCTGGCGGAGCAACGTCAGTGGCAAAGTCAGTTGCCGGGTATTGCTGATAATTGCCCGGCAATAGTTCGCTTGCTGGGCGATATGTCGCCTTCTTACGATGCTGCCGCCTGGAACCGTCTGGCAAAGTGTTATCGGGACACGCTACCCGGTGTGGCGTTGTATGCATGGCTTCAGGCCGAACAACGACAACCGGACGCCTGGCAACATCGTGCGGTAGCCTATCAGGCGTATCAGGTTGAGGACTATGCCACCGCACTGACAGCCTGGCAGAAAATCAGTCTTCACGACATGAGCAATGAGGATCTGCTTGCTGCCGCCAATACCGCCCAGGCGGCAGGAAATGGCGCGGCTCGCGATCGCTGGTTACAACAGGCAGAACAACGTGGACTGGGAAACAATGCCCTCTACTGGTGGCTGCATGCGCAACGTTACATTCCAGGTCAGCCGGAACTCGCACTGAACGATCTCACGCGCTCAATCAATATTGCGCCTTCTGCCAACGCTTACGTTGCGCGGGCAACAATTTATCGCCAACGTCATAATATCCCGGCGGCGGTGAGTGATTTGCGCGCCGCGCTGGAACTGGAACCGAATAATAGCAACACCCAGGCAGCGCTTGGTTACGCCTTGTGGGATAGCGGTGATATCGCACAGTCGCGGGAAATGCTCGAACAGGCGCATAAAGGGCTACCGGACGATCCGGCACTTATCCGACAACTGGCCTACGTGAACCAGCGTCTGGATGACATACCTGCGACGCAGCACTACGCCCGGCTGGTGATTGATGACATTGATAATCAGGCGCTGATAACCCCACTGACCCCAGAGCAAAATCAGCAACGCTTCAATTTCCGCCGTCTGCATGAGGAGGTCGGTCGCCGCTGGACGTTCAGTTTCGATTCTTCTATCGGCTTGCGTTCCGGCGCAATGAGTACCGCTAACAATAATGTCGGCGGCGCAGCGCCAGGGAAAAGCTATCGTAGCTACGGACAACTGGAAGCCGAGTACCGTATCGGACGCAATATGCTGCTGGAAGGCGACCTGCTCTCAGTTTATAGCCGCGTCTTTGCCGATACCGGAGAAAACGGGGTGATGATGCCGGTGAAAAATCCGATGTCCGGCACCGGTCTGCGCTGGAAGCCACTGCGCGATCAGATCTTTTTCCTCGCCGTCGAACAGCAGTTGCCGCTGAACGGACAAAATGGCGCATCCGATACCATGCTGCGCGCCAGCGCCTCATTCTTTAATGGCGGCAAATACAGCGACGAATGGCACCCGAACGGTTCAGGCTGGTTTGCCCAAAACCTGTACCTCGATGCGGCGCAATATATCCGCCAGGATATTCAGGCGTGGACGGCAGATTATCGCGTCAGCTGGCATCAGAAGGTGGCAAACGGGCAGACTATTGAGCCTTATGCTCACGTTCAGGACAACGGTTATCGTGATAAAGGCACTCAGGGCGCGCAGCTTGGCGGTGTCGGGGTCCGCTGGAATATCTGGACCGGCGAGACGCACTACGACGCCTGGCCGCACAAAGTCAGTCTCGGCGTCGAGTATCAACATACCTTTAAGGCGATTAATCAACGTAACGGAGAGCGCAACAACGCGTTTCTCACCATTGGAGTGCACTGGTAAATGCGTAAGTTCATTTTCGTATTGTTGACACTGCTTTTGGTCAGCCCTTTTTCCTTTGCGATGAAAGGTATTATCTGGCAACCACAAAACCGTGATAGTCAGGTTACCGATACCCAGTGGCAGGGGCTGATGAGTCAGTTACGTTTGCAAGGCTTCGATACACTGGTTTTGCAATGGACCCGTTACGGCGATGCATTCACCCAGCCAGAACAGCGCGCGTTATTGTTTAAGCGTGCTACAGCTGCGCAACAGGCTGGCCTGAAGCTGATTGTCGGGCTGAACGCCGATCCGGAATTTTTTATGCACCAGAAACAGTCGTCCGCAGCGCTGGAAAGCTATCTTAATCGCCTGCTGGCTGCCGATCTCCAGCAAGCCAGATTATGGAGCGCCGTGCCTGGCGTAACGCCGGATGGCTGGTACATCAGCGCGGAAATTGACGACCTGAACTGGCGCAGCGAAGCCGCCCGTCAGCCTTTGCTAACATGGTTAAACAACGCGCAGCGGTTGATTAGCGATGTTTCAGCAAAACCGGTTTATATCAGTAGTTTTTTCGCCGGAAACATGTCGCCAGATGGCTATCGCCAACTGCTGGAACAAGTTAAAGCAACCGGTGTTAATGTCTGGGTACAGGATGGCAGCGGCGTGGATAAACTGACCGCTGAACAGCGTGAACGTTATCTACAGGCCAGCGCCGATTGCCAAAGTTCCGCCCCAGCAAGCGGCATTGTTTATGAACTGTTTGTCGCTGGTAAAGGTAAAACGTTTACAGCGAAACCGAAACCGGATGCAGAGATCGCCTCGCTGTTAGCGAAACGTTCCTCTTGCGGTAAAGACACGCTCTATTTCTCTCTGCGCTATTTGCCCGTCGCGCAGAGTATCCTTGAGTATTAATGATTAAAGGGAGCAACTTAGCTTGCTCCTTTCCTTTTCACTTTCCTAATCAAAATCCTGGCAAGATGAATTGTTTAGCAGAATATCTGTTTTCATTTTATTCGTCTGACGTGTTCCAATTATTTAGCAAAACCGCGACAACAAAGTGATGGTGTAATTTGTAAAAGGGAACAAATAAATGGCGAGGAAATGGCTCGCCCTGCAGGATTCGAACCTGTAGCCCACGACTTAGAAACTCCAGGAACGACATTTTAAATCAACAAATTACCGCGCCATCTCTGCGTTCACACGTTCCACCACCTCAAAATATGTAAAACCTTGCAAGCCATTGCGAGGCCTTATGTGTCTCAGTTTTGTTCCTCTTTTTTATACTAAAAAACACAGCAATTGAGGATAAACCTCATGCTATTATCGCTAATATGCATCTAAAGGCATGGCACTTGAATAGATAAAAACTCCACAAAGAAAAAAATAATTAGCCCATAAAACCACAATGTAAAACACAAACAGACAATTAAACTAAAAAACTGACAGCGCATTGTGACAAAAATTCAATGTTAAACAAAATATAAACAGTGGGGCAATATACAATTGACTCATTAAGTTAGATATAAAAAATACATACTCAATCATTAAAACGATTGAATGGAGACCTTTTATGCGGGCGAAACTTCTGGGAATAGTCCTGACAACCCCTATTGCGATCAGCTCTTTTGCTTCTACCGAGACTTTATCGTTTACTCCTGACAACATAAATGCGGACATTAGTCTTGGAACTCTGAGCGGAAAAACAAAAGAGCGTGTTTATCTGGCCGAAGAAGGAGGCCGAAAAGTCAGTCAACTTGACTGGAAATTCAATAACGCTGCAATTATTAAAGGTGCAATTAATTGGGATTTGATGCCCCAGATATCTATCGGGGCTGCTGGCTGGACAACACTCGGCAGCCGAGGTGGCAATATGGTCGATCAGGACTGGATGGATTCCAGTAACCCCGGAACCTGGACGGATGAAAGTAGACACCCTGATACACAACTCAATTATGCCAACGAATTTGATCTGAATATCAAAGGCTGGCTCCTCAACGAACCCAATTACCGCCTGGGACTCATGGCCGGATATCAGGAAAGCCGTTATAGCTTTACAGCCAGAGGTGGTTCCTATATCTACAGTTCTGAGGAGGGATTCAGAGATGATATCGGCTCCTTCCCGAATGGAGAAAGAGCAATCGGCTACAAACAACGTTTTAAAATGCCCTACATTGGCTTGACTGGAAGTTATCGTTATGAAGATTTTGAGCTAGGTGGCACATTTAAATACAGCGGCTGGGTGGAAGCATCTGATAACGATGAGCACTATGACCCAGGAAAAAGAATCACTTATCGCAGTAAAGTCAAAGACCAAAATTACTATTCTGTTGCAGTCAATGCAGGTTATTACGTAACGCCTAATGCAAAAGTTTATATTGAAGGCGCATGGAATCGGGTTACGAATAAAAAAGGTGATACTTCACTTTATGATCACAATGATAACACTTCTGACTACAGCAAAAATGGTGCAGGCATAGAAAACTATAACTTCATCACTACTGCTGGTCTTAAGTACACCTTTTAACAACGTTAAATAGATTTTCTCCCCGGTGGTATTGTATAGCCCCGGGGAATTTGTTTACCGTTAAAAGCAAACAATATCCCCTAATATTGTAAGCATTTAACCTGCGTCCTGGCGTGTAACCTCTTACCGCAACACAAGACCCAATATATTCAAATTCGTTATGCCGTGGCATCATTTAACCCCTTGTAATTCATCGCTATAATTGATTTAATTCACAAATAAAACTATAACACGGTGAAACTAATGAAAAAAAACACAGATGATGGGGCTAAAATTTACACACCACTTACCCTAAAGCTTTATGACTGGTGGGTTTTGGGAGTATCAAATCGGCTTGCATGGGGATGTCCTACAAAGGAACACCTTCTTCCACACTTTCTGGAACATTTAGGTAACAACCATCTGGATATTGGCGTTGGAACTGGGTTTTACCTTACTCACGTACCTGAGAGTAGTCTGATATCTTTAATGGATTTGAACGAAGCTAGCCTGAACGCGGCATCGACAAGGGCTGGGGAATCAAAAATTAAACATAAAATTAGCCATGATGTTTTTGATCCTTATCCCGCGGCGTTACATGGTCAATTTGATTCCATTTCCATGTTTTACCTTCTTCACTGCCTGCCTGGAAATATATCTACAAAAAGCTGTGTAATACGCAATGCGGCGCAGGCCTTAACTGACGATGGAACTCTATACGGAGCCACAATTCTTGGTGACGGCGTTGTGCACAATAGCTTCGGTCAAAAACTGATGCGCATTTACAATCAAAAAGGCATCTTTTCAAACACAAAAGATTCCGAAGAAGGCTTAACACATATACTCTCAGAGCATTTCGAGAATGTTAAAACCAAGATTAAAGGTACTGTAGTAATGTTTTCCGCTTCAGGGAAAAAATAGCATCCAGCCGCAGCACGTTCTTGCGCACGACGTGCTGCGGCATAATCCCAATGATTACTCTCTGACAGGGTTCACAGGCCACTCAATATCAGGGGCAGTTGATGTATCAACTCGGTTCAGCAACACCCGATACATCTTCCAGGCTTCCAGCAACGAGGTTTCTTCCTCCGTATCCTTTATCCAGGCTGTGCCGTTCCACTTCTGAAACTCCCCTTCCGGGGATAACCAGGTGACATTTTCCGGTAACGGACCGAGTTCAGAAATAAATAACGCGTCGCCGGAAGCCACGTCATAGACAATTTTACCCCGATGGTCTTCAACGAGATGCCACGATGCCTCATCACTGTTGAAAACAACCACGAAGCCAGCCGGAATATCTGGCGGTGCAATATCGGTACTGTTTGCAGGCAAACCTGTATGAGGTGGAATGGCACAAGAGACTTACAAAAGAATCAGGAAAAACGCCTGATTGATGAGAGCCCCGGGCCACTGAAATCTGTCGTCAAGTTTGCGCTGGTAACTGTTCTGAGAAAGTCGAACATCATAAATCTGGAGTGGCAACAGATTGACATGCAGCGACAAGTTGCCAGGGTGAATCCAGAAGATAGCAAATCAAATCGCGCCATTGGTGTGGCGCTGAACGATACCGCCTCTAAAGTGCTGCGTGATCAAACAGGCAAGCATCACAAATGTGGGTGTACATACCAGGGCGGCTAAGCGAGCAGATGGAACATCAATGCCTGCGCTCAGGAAGATGCGCATTGACAGCAAGACAGCATGGCTATCAGCTTGTCGTCGTGCAGGAATTGAAAATTTCCGTTTCCATGACCTCAGACATACCTGGGCAAGCAGGTTGATTCCGTCAGGCGTCCCATTATCAGTGCTTCAGGAAATGGGCGGATGGGAGTCCAGAGAAATGGTTCGTAGATATGCTCACCTTGCGCCTAATCATTTGACTGAGCACGCGAGGAAAATAGACGACATTTTTGGTGATAATGTCCCACTCTGGAATTATAGAAGAAATAAAGAAGGCGTAACTGATTGAATTTTAATGGCGCGCCCTGCAGGATTCGAACCTGCGGCCCACGACTTAGAAGGTCGTTGCTCTATCCAACTGAGCTAAGGGCGCATTGATACTACGGTGTGCTGTAATCGCGTGAATTATACGGTCAACCCTTGCTGAGTCAATGGCTTTTGAACCAGTTGCTGAACAAGTGTACGACCGCATCAGATGTAGCTCACTATGGCGGCAAACCAACGACGGTTATCATGATAGGTGTGAATCAGCCAGGTACAGAAGGTTTTACTTTTCAGAAAACGAAAACTGACAGCGCGCCACGCTTCTGACAAAATAGACACATCCCCTTCGACCTACGTAACAGATGGAATCCTCTCTCTGATGGCAGCAAAGATTATTGACGGTAAAACGATTGCGCAGCAGGTGCGCTCTGAAGTTGCTCAAAAAGTTCAGGCGCGTATTGCAGCCGGACTGCGGGCGCCAGGACTGGCCGTTGTGCTGGTGGGTAGCAACCCTGCATCGCAAATTTATGTCGCAAGCAAACGCAAGGCTTGTGAAGAAGTCGGGTTCGTCTCCCGCTCTTATGACCTCCCGGAAACCACCAGCGAAGCGGAGCTGCTGGAGCTTATCGATGCGCTGAATGCCGACAACACCATTGATGGCATTCTGGTTCAACTGCCGTTACCGGCGGGTATTGATAACGTCAAAGTGCTGGAACGTATTCATCCGGACAAAGACGTGGACGGTTTCCATCCTTACAACGTCGGTCGTCTGTGCCAGCGCGCGCCACGTCTGCGTCCCTGTACCCCGCGCGGTATCGTCACGCTGCTTGAGCGTTACAACATTGATACCTTCGGCCTTAACGCCGTGGTGATTGGCGCATCGAATATCGTCGGTCGCCCAATGAGCATGGAACTGCTGCTGGCAGGTTGCACCACCACCGTGACTCACCGTTTCACTAAAAATCTGCGTCACCACGTAGAAAATGCCGATTTGTTGATCGTTGCCGTCGGCAAGCCGGGCTTTATTCCTGGTGACTGGATCAAAGAAGGCGCAATTGTGATTGATGTCGGCATCAACCGTCTGGAAAATGGCAAAGTTGTGGGCGACGTCGTGTTTGAAGACGCGGCTAAACGCGCCTCATACATTACGCCTGTTCCGGGCGGCGTTGGCCCGATGACGGTTGCCACGCTGATTGAAAACACGCTACAGGCGTGCGTTGAATATCATGATCCACAGGGTGAGTAACATGGCGACATTTTCTTTAGGTAAACATCCGCACGTTGAGCTGTGCGACTTGCTGAAACTGGAAGGCTGGAGCGAAAGCGGCGCGCAGGCGAAAATCGCGATAGCCGAAGGCCTGGTGAAAGTCGACGGTGCGGTTGAAACGCGCAAACGCTGCAAAATCGTCGCCGGTCAGACAGTGAGTTTTGCAGGTCACAGCGTACAGGTTGTTGCCTGATCCCTTTCCCGGCCTGTATCAACAGGCCGGTTCTCTTTTCAGACTTTTGCCCTCTACGCCCCGTTCATCCATGCTGATAGCATCGACATTTTGCCGAAGCGACCATCATGCCAACCGTTATTACGCACGCCGCCGTTCCCCTATGCATTGGTTTAGGGTTGGGTTCGAAAGCCATCCCTCCGCGTCTGTTATTTGCCGGAATCATCCTGGCGATGCTGCCCGATGCCGATGTATTGTCGTTTAAATTTGGCGTTGCTTACGGAAATGTTTTTGGTCATCGCGGGTTTACCCATTCGCTGGTGTTTGCGTTTGTTGTCCCGCTGTTATGTGTGCTGATTGGACGTCGATGGTTCAGGGCTGGGCTGATTCGCTGCTGGCTGTTTTTAACCGTCTCGTTGCTATCGCACAGCTTGCTGGATTCGGTAACCACTGGCGGTAAAGGGGTTGGCTGGCTGTGGCCGTGGTCAGATGAACGCTTTTTCGCTCCCTGGCAGGTGATTAAAGTCGCGCCGTTTGCATTGTCTCGTTACACCACGCCGTACGGGCATCAGGTGATTATTTCTGAATTGATGTGGGTGTGGTTGCCGGGGATGTTACTGATGGGAATGTTGTGGTGGCGCAGACGATAACCGGATGCGAAAACTCGCATCCGGCAATAGCGCAATTACTTACGACGCCAGGTGGTCCCTTGCGGGCCATCTTCCAGCACGATCCCCATCTCGTTAAGACGGTCACGCGCCGCATCTGCCGCCGCCCAGTCTTTCGCTTTACGGGCATCCAGACGCTGTTGAATTAACGCTTCAATCTCAGCCACTTCGCTGTCGTCTGCCTGCGCACCGCTTTGCAGGAACGCTTCCGGTTCTTGCTCCAGCAGGCCCAATACGGCAGAAAGTTTACGCAGGTGAGACGCCATTGCATTCGCCGCTGCCATATCTTCTGCTTTCAGACGGTTCACTTCACGCGCCATATCAAACAGTACGGAATAGGCTTCCGGGGTGTTGAAATCGTCGTTCATCGCCTCGATAAAGCGCGCTTCAAACGCTTCGCCACCGGCAGGCGCAACGGTTTTGTCTGTGCCGCGCAGAGCAGTGTAGAGACGTTCCAGCGCCGCACGCGCCTGTTTCAGGTTCTCTTCGCTGTAGTTCAACTGACTGCGATAGTGACCCGACATCAGGAAGTAACGCACAGTTTCCGCATCGTAGTATTTCAGCACATCACGCACGGTGAAGAAGTTACCCAGCGATTTAGACATCTTCTCGCGGTCAACCATCACCATACCGGAGTGCATCCAGTAATTCACATACTGGCCATCGTGCGCACAGGTGGACTGGGCAATTTCGTTCTCGTGGTGCGGGAACATCAGGTCAGAACCGCCGCCGTGGATATCAAAGTGGTTACCCAGCTGCTTGCAGTTCATTGCCGAACATTCAATGTGCCAGCCAGGACGGCCCGCGCCCCACGGAGACGGCCAGCTCGGTTCGCCCTCTTTCGACATTTTCCACAGAACGAAGTCCATCGGGTTGCGTTTGTCGTCGACCACGTCAACGCGCGCGCCTGCCTGCAGCTGATCGAGATCCTGACGCGACAGCACGCCATATGTCGGATCGGTCGGGACGTCGAACATCACGTCGCCGTTGTCAGCCACATAAGCGTGACCTTTAGCGATCAGTTGTTCAGTGAGTTCAATAATTTCGGCGATATGGTGCGTCGCGCGCGGCTCCATATCCGGGCGCAGAATGTTCAAAGCATCAAAATCTTTGTGCATTTCGGCGATCATGCGATCCACCAGCGCCACAAAGCTTTCGCCATTTTCATTGGCGCGTTTGATGATTTTGTCGTCGATATCAGTAATGTTGCGCACATACTTCAGCTTATAGCCAAGGAAACGCAGATAGCGCGCAACCACGTCAAAGGCAACAAAGGTACGCCCGTGACCGATATGACAGAGATCGTAAACGGTGATTCCACACACGTACATGCCGACTTCCCCGGCGTGAATAGGCTTAAATTCCTCTTTTTGGCGTGTCAGAGTATTGAAGATTTTTAGCATCGAAGATTCCGTTTAGACATGTGTGGGTAATTGAGTTGCGTATAATACCCATATTTCCCGCGCGAATCAGCATACATTGCGAGATGATCCGATCGTGCGGTTATGCTATAACACCACCCTATATATGACCCGAACCGGGTTGAAGCACCAATCAAACGGAACAGGATGCAAAAATGGTTACTTTCCACACCAATCACGGCGATATTGTCATCAAAACTTTTGACGATAAAGCACCTGAAACAGTTAAAAACTTCCTGGACTACTGCCGCGAAGGTTTTTACAACAACACCATTTTCCACCGTGTTATCAACGGCTTTATGATTCAGGGCGGCGGTTTTGAACCGGGCATGAAACAAAAAGCCACCAAAGACCCGATCAAAAACGAAGCGAACAACGGTCTGAAAAATACCCGTGGTACGCTGGCAATGGCCCGTACTCAGGCACCGCACTCTGCAACTGCCCAGTTCTTCATCAACGTGGTTGATAACGACTTCCTGAACTTCTCTGGCGAAAGCCTGCAAGGTTGGGGCTACTGCGTATTTGCTGAAGTGGTTGAAGGCATGGACGTGGTAGACAAAATCAAAGGTGTGGCAACCGGTCGTAGCGGTATGCACCAGGACGTGCCAAAAGAAGACGTTATCATTGAAAGCGTGACCGTTAGCGAGTAATCGTGGCGACACTCTTTATTGCAGATCTTCATCTCTGCGTGGAAGAACCGGCGATCACCGCCGGTTTTCTGCGTTTTTTAGCGGGGGAGGCCCGCAAGGCCGATGCGCTGTATATTCTTGGCGATCTGTTTGAAGCCTGGATCGGCGACGACGATCCCAATCCACTTCATCACCAGATGGCCGCAGCGATCAAAGCGGTATCCGATTCCGGCGTTCCCTGTTATTTCATTCATGGCAACCGTGATTTTCTGCTCGGCAAACGCTTTGCCCGTGAAAGCGGCATGACGTTATTGCCGGAAGAAAAGGTGCTCGAACTTTATGGTCGTCGGGTGTTGATTATGCATGGCGACACGCTGTGCACCGATGACGCGGGTTATCAGGCTTTTCGCGCCAAAGTCCACAAACCCTGGCTGCAAACGCTATTCCTCGCCCTGCCGTTGTTTGTGCGCAAACGCATTGCCGCGCGAATGCGCGCGAACAGCAAAGAAGCCAACAGCAGTAAATCGCTGGCGATCATGGACGTTAACCAAAACGCGGTGGTCAGTGCGATGGAAAAACATCAAGTGCAATGGCTGATCCACGGGCATACCCATCGCCCGGCGGTGCATGAACTTATCGCCAATCAGCAACCTGCTTTTCGCGTGGTACTGGGTGCCTGGCATACAGAAGGTTCGATGGTGAAAGTCACGGCGGATGACGTTGAGCTGATTCATTTTCCTTTCTGACCACGAATGGACAGATTCTGAAAAAGCACCGAACTAACGCAACCTGTATATCTTTTTTAAAATCAGCAAGGTAATAATCTCTGAGTGAAATAACAACAGGGAATATTATTATGCAACGCTGCAACGGATTTTTGATTTCTGGCATCGCCCTTACGGCAGGAGCGCCACTGTGTATTAGCTGGTTCGGTCTTGTCGGCTTCTATTTTGGCGCATTGTCACTGGTAGCTGCGGCGGTCATTTCCTGGATAGTCTATTTCTGGCTCATTTATTTAGTACTCACCCGCCCCCATAACCAACGCTTTGTAGAAAGATATATATTGATTGTCGGTATATGCTTTTTACCGTGGAGCATTGTGCTGATATGGGCTTTTTTTGCCAGTGCCACCAGAGCGCATAATCAACAAGCAGAGCAGACTAAAAACTCAACAACTGACGGTTAATTCCGCCTACGCAACCGTTTTCCTTGCACGCTTTCCGTGCTATTCTCTGTGCCCTCTAAAGCCGAGAGTTGTGCACCACAGGAGTTTTAAGACGCATGTCTTCCCGCAATAATCCGGCGCGTGTCGCCATCGTGATGGGGTCCAAAAGCGACTGGGCTACCATGCAGTTCGCCGCCGAAATCTTCGAAATCCTGAATGTCCCGCACCACGTTGAAGTGGTTTCTGCTCACCGCACCCCCGATAAACTGTTCAGCTTCGCCGAAAGCGCCGAAGAGAACGGTTATCAGGTGATTATTGCGGGCGCAGGCGGCGCAGCGCACCTGCCTGGCATGATTGCCGCCAAAACGCTGGTGCCGGTGCTGGGCGTGCCAGTACAGAGCGCCGCACTGAGCGGTGTCGATAGCCTCTACTCCATCGTACAAATGCCGCGCGGCATTCCGGTGGGTACGCTGGCGATTGGTAAAGCTGGCGCGGCAAACGCGGCGTTACTGGCAGCACAAATTCTTGCGACTCATGATAAAGAACTGCACCAGCGTCTGAATGACTGGCGCAAAGCACAAACTGATGAAGTGCTGGAAAACCCGGACCCGCGAGGTGCGGCATGAAACAGGTTTGCGTCCTCGGTAACGGGCAGTTAGGCCGTATGCTGCGTCAGGCAGGCGAACCGTTAGGCATTGCTGTCTGGCCGGTCGGGCTGGACGCTGAACCGGCGGCGGTGCCTTTTCAACAAAGCGTGATTACCGCTGAGATCGAACGCTGGCCGGAAACTGCATTAACCCGCGAGCTGGCGCGCCATCCGGCTTTTGTGAACCGCGATGTGTTACCGATTATTGCCGACCGTCTGACTCAGAAGCAGCTTTTCGATAAGCTCCACCTGCCGACCGCACCGTGGCAGTTACTTTCCGAACGCAGCGAGTGGCCTGCGGTGTTTGATCGTTTAGGTGAGCTGGCGATTGTTAAGCGTCGCACTGGTGGCTATGACGGACGCGGTCAATGGCGTTTACGCGCCGCTGAAACCGAACAGTTACCGGCTGAATGCTACGGCGAATGTATTGTCGAGCAGGGCATAAACTTCTCTGGTGAAGTGTCGCTGGTTGGCGCGCGCGGTTTTGATGGCAGCACCGTGTTTTATCCGCTGACGCATAACCTGCATCAGAACGGCATTTTGCGCACCAGCGTCGCTTTCCCGCAGGCCAATGCACAGCAACAGGCGCAAGCTGAAGAGATGTTGTCGGCGATTATGCAGGAGCTGAGCTATGTAGGCGTGATGGCAATGGAGTGTTTTGTCACCCCACAAGGTCTGCTGATCAACGAACTGGCTCCGCGTGTGCATAACAGCGGTCACTGGACACAAAACGGTGCCAGCATCAGCCAGTTTGAGCTACATCTGCGGGCAATTACCGATCTGCCGTTACCGCAACCAGTAGTGAATAATCCGTCGGTGATGATCAATCTGATTGGTAGCGATCTGAATTATGACTGGCTGAAACTGCCGCTTATGCATCTGCACTGGTACGACAAAGAAGTCCGTCCGGGCCGTAAAGTGGGGCATTTGAATTTGACCGACAGCGACACATCGCGTCTGACCGCGACGCTGGAAGCCTTAATCCCGCTGCTGCCGCCGGAGTATGCCAGCGGCGTGATGTGGGCGCAGAGTAAGTTCAGTTAACTGGTGCTCATATTCTTGCCGGATGCGGCGTGAACGCCTTATCCGGCCTACCGATCCGACACTGATTGTTGGCCTGATAAGACGCGCCAGCATCGCATCAGGCATGGTGTACCGATTGCCGGATGCGGCGTAAACGCCTTATCAGGCCTACCGTTCCAACACCGACTGTAGGCCTGATAAGATGCGCCAGCATCGCATCAGGCATGGTGTGCCGATTGCCGGATGCGGCGTGAACGCCTTATCCGGCCTACCGTTCCGACACCGCCTGTAGACCTGATAAGACGCGCCAGCATCGCATCAGGCTAGATGTGCCAATTGCCTGGTGCCCATCACTACAGCGAAATACAGGTCCCCGCTTCGCCCGCCAGCGTCTCTTCAATCCGCGATAACGCCCCAATCCACGCGGGTTTACCACGGCTTCTGACATAGCCACTCACCGCCGTTACCTTCGGCCCCATCGAACCATCGGCTTTGGCAAATGGCGCTAACTCATCCGGTGTGGCATGGCGAATGGCACGTTGCTGCGGCGTTCCCCAGTTTTCATATACCGCATCAGCATCGGTGAGGATCACCAGTCCATCGGCATTAATCTGCTCGGCGAGCAACGCAGCGGCGAGATCTTTATCAATCACCGCTTCACTCCCTGCCCCGTCTTCCGTCACAGGCACACCGCCGCCGCCACTGCAAATCACCACATGCCCCTCTTTGAGCAACAACTCGATGGCTTCGCTGTCGAGAATTTTACGCGGTTGCGGAGACGCCACCACCCGGCGCAAATATTTACCATCACGTTTCATCTGCCAGCCGTAAGCCGCTTCCAGTGCCTCTTGTTCTTCTGGCTGATAAACCGGACCGATAAACTTCTCTGGCTGTAAAAACGCCGGATCATCAGGCGAAACCTCAATGCGCGTCAGCACCGTCGTGACAGGCGGCATCTGCGGCTGTGCGCTCAAGCTCTGCGCCAGCATATAGCCAATCATCCCCTGGCTTTCCGCCACCAGTACATCCAGCGGATACGGTTCTACCTCTTTCCACGCCAGATTCTGTAACGCCAGCAGCCCCACCTGCGGTCCGTTGCCGTGAACAATCGCCAGCCGATAAGAACGGGCCAGGCGCGCCAGCGCGGGTACAGCACTGGCAATATTGCGATATTGATTTTTTGCCGTCAGCGCCTCACCGCGCTGGAGTAAGGCGTTGCCCCCAAGAGCCACAACCAGTGTTTTCATGGTTTCCCTTGTAATAATTGTTGGCCAAGCCAGAACCCCAGCAGCGTATCTGCCCCTGACGTATGCCCCAGCGCCAGCAGCGAATCGATCGCCGCTGCGGTACGTTTCGGGCAACTCAGAGCATGAACAAAGTGCAGGAGTGGCGAGGCGAAATATCCTTGCGCGGCATAACGTAAATAACTGACGCTCACCGCAGTGGTAACGAGTTGAAGATTGTCGGAACAGGCAAAAAACGGGCGACCGGAGCGCGCATCTAAAGCGCCATAATACCAGGCCGCCAGCAGCATTCCGCTCAGCGTGTCATCATGACTTGGCGTTAATCCGGGGCCTTTACCCAGCCAGTGCCGCCAGTCGGTCTTAACGCCATTGAGCGCGGCCTGAAAACAGTGACGAAACTGGCGTAATTCAGCAGGCAGCGGATCGCTTGCCGCCAATGCCAGTGGCCCGAAAAGCCCGGTTTCCTCCGCGCGTTGCATCCATGCAACGGCAAGCGGTTGAGGATGCGCAGGCGGCGTAATACGTAGCAAACAATAACGCTGTGGCTGTTTAACCGTGAAACGCCCGAGACGAATACCTTGTGCCACAACCTGTGGTCGTTCATTGCCGCATAATCCACCGCATAACGCATCGAATTGCGCGCGGCGAAGCACCCATCCGCCGGGGCCGAAACCACTCCCCTGACGATGCAGCGTTAACAGTTCGCCGCTTTCCGTCATCAGGTTAATCGCCCGCCGCCACACTCCCGCTAACCGCCAGGACTGGCGATAATTCGGTGCGCTACGGCTGGCAAGCAGAGGATGGATGATCGTCATTGTGCGTTCCTCAACCAATCCCCATGCTTTCAGCCAGTGCTTCCAGCGCCTGTTCAAAGCACGCCAGCGGTGCCCGCACGGTGCCTGCGCCAATTTGCCCGATCCCCGCCTCTTTATGGGCGATACCGGTATTGATGAGTGGCGTAATGCCGGTTTCTACCACGCGACGAATGTCCAGCCCCAGGCACGCCCCCTGGAAATCCCAGCCGGGGATCTGCAACTGCATATTGCGTTCAAGGTAAATTTCCGCCATCTCTTCAGATACCGCTCTGGCCGCTTCCATGCCACCCGCACCGACAAAGCGCGTTACGCCAGGCGCTGCGATCATTGCCGCACCTCCGATACCAAAGGTTTCGGTAATCGCGCTATCGCCCATATCCGGGTTCGCCTGCTCCTGCGAGAAGCCGGTGAAAAACAGACCTTGCGGAGTGTTTACAGGCGCAGTAAACCAGCGTTCACCCAGCCCGCTTACCCGAATCCCGAACATATTGCCGTTGCGGGTCATAGCCGTAACGATGCTGCCTGCGCGGATCATCGCGCCTGCATCCATCGCCGCCTTGCAGTAGGCCATCGCGAGGTTGAGGAAGAACTGATCGGTCACGCTGAGGAAATCCATCACTTCCGCAATGTGCTGTTTATCATGATCGAGGCGAGCAATTTGTGGGGCCAGCGTACGCATTAACAGTGCTGAGGAAGCAATATTGCGTTGATGGAACTCATCGCCCATGGTAATGCCCTGCGCCATCATTGCCGTGAGATCGATACCGCGCTCCATGCGCCCCAGCGCCGCGCTTAATACTGGCATTAACACATCGCGCATCCAGCGATGGCGAGTCAGGACATCTTCGCCGTAAGCGCCAAAACGCATCACTTTGCCGATACCTTCGTTGAGGTTGCAGTACGCCCGGTTGCCGTCGGTCACGTTCTCGACCACCAGCATCGGCATACTGGCAGAAGTAATGCCGCCCATTGGCCCGACGGCATTCACATGGTGACAAGGAATGAAGTTCACTTCCCCCTGCTCCAGTATTGCCAGCGCCTGCGCTTCATCTTTCGCCCAGCCTTCGAACAGACATGCGCCCACGCACGCCCCTTTCATGGGTCCGGTCATCTCCTGCCAGCGCATTGGCGGCCCGGCGTGAAGCAGTGTTTTGCCCTTGTTTAGTTCGCTGATAAGTGAAGAAGCCGGTTGCACATCCAGCCAGTGTGGACGAGCCCGACGAATTTGTTCGATAACCGCAGCATTGGCTTGCGCCACTGATGTAAACATGGGAACCCCTTATTGCAAACGTTCTAATAAACGAGCCAGTTTTTTATTGCCGCCGGCGACTGGCGACCATTGGTAATGCACAACCGGTTTGCTGGCGCTTTGTAGCTCCAGCGCAAAGCTGCGTAATCCGATGTTAATCACGGCGACGTTTTCCAGTAATGACGGTGTGTGTTGCTGTGTGGCAGGCGAGAGCGGATGAATTAACGCCGCCGCCAGCAAGGTGGCTTCCGGCAGCGAACTCACTACCGCGATCCCCGCATCTTCCAGCGTGGCGATTTGCTGCGAGCGGCATTGCGGGTCACGTTCAGTGCCTGTCACCGTGGCAATGGCATACAGTGGTTGATTGTCTGAACGCGCGGCACAGGCTTTTTGCCAGGCGCTCACCAGCGAGGCGGCAGGATCGGCGGTCGCACCGAAGCCAATCACGACATCAAGCAGCAACACGCGCACTTGCGGTTTAGCGCCGAGATCGGCAATTAACAGGTTGCGTAAGGTCGGGTCGATCATCGGATGAGGACGCCCGACGGTGTAAAAATCATCGCCCAGGTCGAGGATCTGATGTCCGTCGGCGTCCAGCATCATGCCATGTTGATGGGTATCGTCGGCTTCCACGCCAAGGTGTCCGGCAAGTAATCCCGCCGCTTCAGCAGCCAGCGTACCGCCGGTATACAAACCGCAAATAAATCCGCTGCTGACAGGCGCTATCGCGTTACGTCGCGCAGTGACGCGTGAAAGCAGACAAGCCAGACGAGCGGCCTCATCCAGCGAGGAGGCAAACCAGACATTCTCGTCGCGGGCCACCGCCGGGGTATAACCTAAAAACAGCGCCACCGTCGGTTTGCCAGTTGCTTTCATGGCATTAACAATTTTCAGACGCACAGTTTCGGCAGGTGGTTTTGAAACAAATGCCAGCACTTCGCTTTTCTCGTCTGCACTGAGCATTTCCAGCGCCGTTAGCGCACTGATGCCGCCCACTTCACGGCTGAGATCGCGCCCGCCAAGACCAATCGCGTGAGTAATTCCCTCCCCTGCCAGCGCAATCTGTGAGCACAGCTCCTGAATCCCGGTACCGGAAGCGCCTATGACGCCAATGTTGCCTTCCGGCATCACATTAGCAAAAGCCAGCGGCGTGGCGGCAATCATCGACGTACCGCAGTCTGGCCCCATCACCAGCAAGCCTTTTTCCCGCGCGCTGGTTTTAAGTTGGATTTCATCTTCCAGCGTGACGTTATCGGAGAACATCATCACGTTGAGGTTGCGATCCAGCGCCTGGTTCGCCAACTCCGCCGCATACTCACCAGCCACTGAAATCAGCGCCAGATTGGCATCGGGTAATTTCTGACTGGCACTGTCCCAGCGACGCACCTGCGTCAACGCCTGGCTGCTGCCTGAACCCTGCGCCAGTTGTTTTAGCGCCTCTTCAAGCTGCTGCATAACCGCCTGCGCGATCCCCGCATCCGCCGCTTCGCTACGAATTGCCACGCAAATATCGTTCGGCGTGGCGTTATTAAAATCGTCATGCCAGAAACCTGTAGTATCTAATAACGCTTTATTGGCGGGCGTACCCATCATTACGGAAACATCATCAACATTTTCTGATTCGCTGAGTTTTCGTGAAATAATCATTAAACTGACCGAATCCTGAAAACACCCTTTTTTAATAAAGGCGTAGATCATAACAACTCCTTAAAAATTGCACCCATGGCAATTGCACGAGCAGTGTTAATGTGGCGATTACGGTATCGATGACAACGAGTAAATAAGGTGATGAATATCACACGGGGATTATTAACAAAAGAATTCAAATAACCGCCAGACTATTACGCGTTATTTTTTAATAAGCATGGTTGTTTTAAAAACCAGGTTAAAAGCACGAAGATTATCAAATAAATTCTAACTATATTTTTTTGCCTGTCTGGATCACATAATCCAGATATTTTCCCTGTATGTTAATTGCAGTCATGCTTCACACCGTCGTTAAAAAGGAAGACAGATGAAAATCAGTCGGGAAACACTCCACCAGCTAATCGAGAATAAACTCTGCCAGGCTGGGTTAAAACGTGAGCACGCTGCAACCGTGGCTGAAGTATTGGTTTACGCCGATGCCAGAGGGATCCACTCTCATGGCGCGGTGCGCGTTGAATACTACGCGGAACGCATTTCAAAAGGCGGCACCAACCGCGAACCGGAGTTTCGTCTTGAGGAAACCGGACCGTGCTCGGCAATTTTACATGCCGACAATGCCGCCGGACAGGTCGCGGCGAAAATGGGTATGGAACATGCCATCAAAACCGCCCAGCAAAAAGGCGTTGCGGTGGTCGGTATCAGCCGGATGGGTCACAGCGGCGCAATCTCTTATTTTGTGCAGCAGGCTGCCCGCGCCGGATTGATTGGCATTTCGCTGTGCCAGTCCGATCCAATGGTGGTGCCGTTTGGCGGCGCGGAAATTTACTACGGCACTAATCCACTGGCCTTTGCCGCGCCGGGAGAAGGCGACGAGATCCTTACCTTTGATATGGCGACTACCGTACAGGCATGGGGAAAAGTGCTCGACGCCCGCTCGCGCAATATGTCTATCCCGGATACCTGGGCAGTCGATAAAAACGGTGCACCAACAACCGATCCGTTCGCGGTACATGCTCTGCTCCCCGCCGCTGGGCCAAAAGGGTATGGCCTGATGATGATGATTGACGTCCTCTCAGGCGTCTTACTCGGCTTACCGTTCGGGCGACAGGTTAGTTCGATGTATGACGATTTACACGCCGGGCGTAATTTGGGGCAATTACATATAGTTATTAACCCGAACTTTTTCTCCTCCAGCGAATTATTCCGTCAACATCTTAGCCAGACCATGCGCGAATTAAATACCATTACCCCCGCGCCCGGTTTTAATCAGGTTTATTATCCCGGACAGGATCAGGATATTAAACAACGCAAAGCCGCCGTCGAAGGCATCGAAATTGTTGATGATATTTACCAGTATTTAATTTCCGACGCGCTTTATAACACGTCATACGAAACGAAAAATCCCTTTGCGCAATAATTATTGAGACAGGACTTTCTTATGATTACACATTTCCGTCAAGCTATAGAAGAAACGCTGCCCTGGCTTTCCTCTTTTGGCGCTGACCCAGCGGGTGGGATGACCCGTTTACTTTATTCGCCGGAATGGCTGGAAACCCAGCAGCAGTTTAAAAAAAGAATGGCAGCAAGCGGGCTGGAAACACGTTTCGATGAAGTGGGGAATTTATACGGTCGCCTGAATGGCACCGAATATCCACAGGAAGTGGTTCTGAGCGGTTCGCATATCGATACCGTGGTTAACGGCGGTAACCTCGACGGGCAATTCGGTGCGCTGGCGGCGTGGCTGGCAATTGACTGGCTGAAAACGCAATACGGCGCGCCGTTACGTACGGTCGAAGTGGTGGCGATGGCAGAAGAAGAAGGCAGCCGCTTCCCGTATGTTTTCTGGGGCAGTAAAAATATCTTTGGGCTGGCGAATCCTGACGACGTGCGGAATATCTGTGATGCCAAAGGAAATAGTTTTGTCGATGCGATGAAGGCTTGCGGATTTACTCTGCCGAACGCCCCACTAACTCCGCGTCAGGATATTAAAGCCTTTGTCGAACTGCATATCGAACAGGGCTGTGTGCTGGAAAGTAATGGGCAATCAATTGGCGTGGTGAATGCAATTGTCGGGCAGCGTCGTTATACGGTGACGCTGAACGGTGAATCAAACCATGCAGGCACCACGCCGATGGGTTATCGTCGTGATACGGTTTACGCTTTCAGTCGCATTTGCCATCAGTCTGTCGAAAAAGCGAAAAAGATGGGCGACCCGCTGGTGCTGACCTTTGGCAAGGTGGAGCCGCGTCCGAATACGGTGAATGTGGTACCGGGTAAAACCACGTTCACCATTGATTGTCGTCATACCGACGCTGCCGTGCTGCGCGATTTCACCCAGCAGTTAGAAAACGACATGCGGGCGATTTGCGATGAAATGGATATTGGTATTGATATCGATTTATGGATGGACGAAGAACCCGTGCCGATGAATAAGGAGCTGGTCGCCACCCTGACAGAATTGTGTGAAAGCGAAAAACTGAATTACCGGGTGATGCACAGTGGTGCCGGGCACGACGCGCAAATTTTCGCGCCTCGCGTGCCGACCTGCATGATTTTCATTCCCAGCATCAACGGGATCAGCCATAACCCGGCGGAACGCACCAATATTACCGACCTTGCCGAAGGGGTCAAAACGTTGGCACTCATGCTTTATCAACTTGCCTGGCAGAAATAAGGAGTTATAAATGGGATATTTAAATAACGTCACCGGTTACCGCGATGATTTACTGGCTAACCGTGCGATTGTGAAACACGGTAATTTCGCACTGTTAACACCAGACGGTCTGGTAAAAAATATTATTCCGGGCTTTGTAAATTGTGACGCGACAATCCTCTCCACGCCAAAGCTGGGTGCCTCTTTTGTTGATTATCTGGTCACACTGCATCAAAACGGCGGCAACCAACAGGGCTTCGGTGGCGAAGGCATTGAAACGTTCCTGTATGTGATCTCTGGAAATATCACTGCCAAAGCCGAAGGGAAAACATTTGCCTTAAGCGAAGGTGGCTATCTTTATTGCCCGCCAGGCTCCTTAATGACGTTTGTTAACGCCCAGGCCGAAGACAGCCAAATCTTTTTATATAAGCGTCGCTATATTCCGGTAGAAGGTCATGCGCCGTGGCTGGTTTCTGGCAATGCCAGCGAACTGGAACGCATTCATTATGAAGGCATGGACGATGTTATTCTGCTGGATTTTCTGCCCAAAGAGTTAGGTTTTGATATGAACATGCATATCCTCTCTTTTGCACCAGGTGCCAGCCACGGTTATATCGAAACCCACGTTCAGGAACACGGTGCCTATATTCTTTCCGGTCAGGGGGTTTATAACCTCGACAATAACTGGATCCCGGTGAAAAAAGGCGATTACATCTTTATGGGCGCTTATTCTTTACAGGCTGGTTATGGCGTAGGGCGTGGTGAAGCGTTCAGCTATATTTACTCGAAAGATTGCAACCGCGACGTAGAGATTTAAGTCATACCACTCGCCTGATTATTTTTAGCTATGTTGGATTTTGCCACGGTTTATTCCGTGGCTTTTTTTGTAGTCAATTCAGGTAAAAAAAGATGCGATATAAATCGCATCCGCTTTAAAGGTAATAGTCAGTTTTTAATTCCCTGACCTATTTTAATGGCGCAGGCAATATTTCGCGCACTGTTGAAGAGATTGGTTTCACCGCTGGCGAGCACTTCGGCTAAAGGAGCCAGACGTGGCAAAATGCTGAATACCGCGTCAATGCCGTACTGGTGCACCACTTCCACGCCATCACCCAGTACGCCAGCAATCCCAATCACCGGGACATTAAACTGCTTCGCCACCGACGCCACACCCAGCGGCGCTTTACCGCCTGCCGTTTGCGAGTCGATGCGCCCTTCCCCGGTGATCACCAGTGCTGCACCCTGCACTGCCTGCGCAAGATTGACCGCATTCAACACAATCTCAATACCCGGTTTAATATCCGCATTGAGGAATACCGCCGCCGCAATGCCCATACCGCCCGCCGCGCCGCCACCCGCCATCTGGCAGACGTTGATTTCAGTTAGCTGTTGTAAAACACGGGCGTAATTTTGCAGCCCCTGTTCCAGCTCTTCGACCATCTCCGGCGTTGCCCCTTTTTGCGGGCCAAACACCGCCGCCGCGCCGCGTGCCCCTACCAGCGGGTTATCAACGTCACATGCTACTTCAATATGACAGTTCGCCAGACGCGGATCGCATTCATTCATCTCAATACTTGCCACGCGCGCTAAATTGCCGCCGTTAGCCGCCAGCGCCTGACCGTCGGCATCAAGGAAACGCACACCGAGCGCCTGCGCCATGCCCATACCGCCGTCGACCGTCGCACTGCCGCCAATGCCGAGAATAATATGGCGAATGCCGTTATCCAGCGCATGGCGAATTAACTCCCCCGTACCAAAACTGGAGGCCAGCAACGGATTACGCTTTTCAGGCGCGACCAGCATCAGGCCACTTGCTGCCGCCATCTCAATCACTGCCGTTTTCTCGTCGCCGGTAAGGCCATAAAAAGCATTCACTTTTTCGCCCATCGGCCCGCAGACTTCAAGCTTCACGATGTTACCGTCCGTCGCGGCGACCATCGCCTCCACCGTCCCTTCGCCGCCATCCGCTATCGGCAAACAGATATAGTGCGCATCGGGAAAGAGGGTCGAAAACCCGGCTTTAATTGCCTGACAACATTTTTCTGCACTTAAGCTCTCTTTAAAAGAGTCTGGCGCAATGACAATCTTCATTATCAATCCTTTTTCAACAAATTATTCGATGCGTTCCCACGGAATAAGATTATCCATAAGAACAGCCAGTAAAATTCCGACCAGTAAGCCGTTACTGAGCAGAGGACGAAGCGTTAATGGAAGGTCTTGCAGATACACAGGCGGTAATGCCATTAAAAATATGCCGACAAATAACGGCAATGCGAGTCGATAAATATTGCGAGCGGTAAACGTTATTTGCTGGCTAAACACCAGCGCGGAAAAGAGTAAAGGCAGATAAGAAACCAGCATGACCGCGCTACTCACGGGTAAAGGGATACTGCAAAACAGTCGCGTGAGTGCCGGAACCAGTGCCACCAGCAGGCAAATAACGCTGCCATAAATAAACGAACGCCGCGAGTAATCGCCTGTCTGGGTTAATAAACCAATGGATGAAACAAACGGTGAAAATGGAATTACTGCCAGCGGCACGGTTATCAGTGTCATAAATCCGGTCGCCACAAAGCTGCGACGATAACGCGTATTCCCCGCGCCCTGCTGCGGATAAAAAACATCCGTGCCCCGAATCGCACCGTAGGTATTGCTGATATTTACCAGACCTGTAATCACCGCCGTCAGAATAATCCCCGGCGACAAAGCACCGCCACTGCCGAGCGGGAACCACTGCCAGTGCAACTCACCGGAGAGCGAATGCGAAGAAGGAAAGCAAAAGTACCACAACAACCAGCCGGTTATCGTACCGACCAGCAGGCCGTAACGGGCAAAACGTTGTGGCAGGAAAATAATCATCGCCAGTACCAGGCACATCACCGCCACCGAGAGCGCGAACGGCGGTAATTGAATTTTAAAATTCGGGTCGGCTATGCCAAACGGCAGCCCGAGCATACCTTTGAAAAAGATAGTGGTCAGTTGCGCACCCAGCATCAACATAAACAAGACCATCACCGACGGCGTAAATAACCGTGCCAGACGATGGCCTAATCCGCTAAAACCAATCAACATCGTCAGCACGCCGGAGAGCGCAATCCCCACCGCCAGACTGGTAGCGATATCGTTGATCGGTGTCCCGCGCGATGCTTCGCCAAGGGTGATAGTCAGGATGGTTCCCCACCACAGGCCACCCGGCCCTTCCATAATAGCGCGACGATGACCGCAGAACGCCTGAGCGAAGCAGGCCAGTGCGGTAGCAAGAAAAGCATATTGCGTGAGCGTAAGCAGGCTACTCTGCGGCAACTGAAAAGCAGAAAGTAGCGTAGGAGGAACCACAACCGTGTTGCAAAAAATAAAGAAAAACCACTGGAATCCTGATAACAGGCTTTCGCGGCCCACTGCAAAATTGAACATAAACACACCTTAACCGGAGAATGCCCGCCACAAGGACGGGCATTGCAGGGCCAGATTACTGCTGATGTTTAAGGATAAATTGACCTTTCGGCGCAACAGGGAAGCCCTGTTCGATGTCGTAAATCACATCACCACGTAAGATGGTTTTCGTGATACGCGCGCCAATAGTACGGCCAACATACGGGCTGACTTTGTGGCGATATTCCAGATCGTCATTGGTAAGAACATAGCTGCTATTCGGCTGAATGAAGACGAAGTCGGCATCTTTTCCTGGGGCGATACGGCCTTTTTGCTGCAGACCGAAAATATCTGCTGCGTTAGTCGCCATTAATTTGCCGAACATTGGCAGAGACATTCCGCGTTTCTGTACCGCTTCATCGAACATCACGTCCATGCAGCTTTGCAGACCAGCGATACCGCCCCACGCTTTCATGATGTTACCGGCTTTCATTTCCGGCGGGCATGGAGAGTGGTCGGAAACCAGGCAGTCTATTTCACCGTTAAACAGTTTTTCCCACATGCCTTTCTGGTTTTCCAGATCGCGGATCGGCGGTGAACACTTCGCCAGAGTACCGATTTCTTCGAACTGATCGGTATCCAGCACAAAGTAATGCGGGCAGGATTCACAAGTAACATCCTGACCTTCCTGACGTGCACGAGTCACTTCCTCAACACCTTCCGGGCTGCTGACGTGGCAAACGTGCAGACGGCAACCAGCGACTTTCGCCAGGTACAGTACGCGGCGAATCGCTTCCACTTCAGTAAATACCGGACGCGAAGCCACATAGTCATGGGCAGTTACGCGACCTTCACGCTTCGCTTCTTCGCCCAGTGCGTCACAGATCAGCGCGTTTTCGCAGTGCACCAGCACCGGCTGGCCCAGTTCACCCAGCTTCTGCGCGCCTTTGAAGAATTGCCAGTCATTGACGTCACGGAAGTCGTTGTCGATACCGCGATCGCCACAGGTCGCAACGAAGCATTTGAAACCGACAACACCCACTTCATCCAACTCATGCAGACGGTCAATGTTGTAAGACACCAGGCCACCGAGTTGTGCCGCATCGATAGTCAGCTTTCCTTTAGCGGCATCGAACTTCAGTTCAATTGAGGCGCGGTCAACCGTTGCAGGCAGCTGGTTGAGCGGCATTTCGATCATGGTGGTGATACCACCTTTTGCTGCTGCGCGAGTACCGGTTTCATAACCTTCCCAGTGGCTGCGACCCGGTTCAGAAATATGGGTGTGCGCATCAACCATGCCCGGCGAAACCACCAGACCAGACGCATCCATAACGTCTTTTGCATCGCCCAGATCTTGGCCGATAGCAGCAATTTTTCCGTCTTTAACGGCGATATCTACAACGCGAGCTTCGTTTTCTAAAATAACGGTGCCGTTTTTAATGATTAAATCAAAAGACATAACAAACTCCTTGTAAAATACAGATTGGTTTTTAACTCAATGTTCAATATCGTGATTAATTAACCTATGGTTTTTTGTTCTCCTGTTTTTTCTGCTGTTGTACGTTTCTTTAATAAGGCGTAGGCCGCAAAGGCGACGATGACGCCGACAAACCATGAAACACGTGATAACGGTTCCATAAAGGGAATAAACTTACCGCCAAGAGATAAAATAACGGCCACCAGAGTTACTGAAAACGCGGTGAGGTTAAAACCGTTATCGTAATATTTATAATCGCCAGGTGCGGTGTACAGTTCATCAAGATTAATTTGCCCACGCATCACCACAAAATAATGCGCCATCATCACACCAATGACCGGACCAAGCATTCCGCCGATAATATCGAGGAACAGATAAATACTGTCCTGATTTTCCATTAATTTCCACGGGCAGATCAGCAGGCTGATAATACTGGCAATCAGTACGCCGTTTTTATAGGTCAGTTTCGTCGGTGCAATGGCGGCAATCTGATAACCGGCCGGAATAATATTACCGGTGGCGTTAGTGGAAATGGTTGTCATCAGAATAACCAGTACCGCAAAGAACGAAGCAAACAGGCTGTCCCAACGCTGAACAATATCCAGCACGTTCCAGGTGTCAGCGCCGTAGTGAATACTGGCTCCGGCAATAATACATACCCCGGCGACCGCAAACAGAATATAGGCCACAACTAAACCCAGCGTTTGCCCTAGCGCTTGCTCACGAAATGAGTGGGCGTTTTGCGTAAAGTCGGATGCGCTCACCGCCGGTGCCGCCCAGACCGCAACCACCGCGTTTATCACCACCAGAAACAGGAAGCCACTGTTTTCTGCTTTCTGAATACCGCCCGGAATGTAGTCAAAGATTGGACCGATCCCGACCAGCGAAATCGCCCAAATCGCCATACCGCCGAAAACGATATAGATGCACGGGTTAAGAATGGCAGTGAATTTATTTAAAACTTTTCCGCCGCCAAAACCAATACCAACGTTAACCAGCCAGAAGAGTAAGAAAGTAATTAATCCCGGTAGAGAAAGGCCTAACAGCGTGAAATCGCCACCGAGAGTCAAAAATCCCGGCCAGATTTTGCCAATCAGAATCAAGCAGGCCAGTGACCCCGCGTAACATTGCAGGCCAAACCACATAATGGCAGCAATACCGCCTCTTAATAATCCGGGAAACAGTGCACCACGTACGCCGTAAGAAGCACGCAGGATCATGGCAAACGGTACGCCGTATTTACTGCCCGCAGCACCGTTTAATACCATTACCGCGGCAATGAAAAAGGCACTGAGGATAATTGCCAGCATAATACTAAAGGTAGACAAGCCGAGAATAAAAAAGCCGCCAACCATCACATAATTGGGAACGTTATGAACCGAACCCATCCATAAGGTAAAATAGTTAAATGTTTTCCAGGTCCGCTGACTTTGCGTTTTCGGCAGTAGATCTTCGCTATAGCCGCGTTGCTGGAATAGTTTTCTCTGATGTTCCATAAATCCCTCTTAATTTCACGTATCGAATAACGTTGTTTTAATCTAGCTATGAGGAACAAATAAAATAAAAATATTATTTTTAATACTGAAGCAACATCTTTGGCTGCTTTCTTTTTTTAATATGCTGGCCGATTCATTTTCTGATATCGGCCATTTTTATTGCGGGTATCAGGCCAGTTTATGGTTAGCCATTAATTCCAGCGCCTGCACTAATGCAGAGTGATCCAACTGGCTGCCACCGTTTGCCGCACAGGTATTAAACAATTCCTGGCAGGTCGCGGTGTTTGGCAGGTTCAGCGCCAGTGCTTTCGCACTTTGCAGTGCCAGGTTGAGATCTTTCTGGTGCAGCGCAATTTTGAAACCTGGATTAAAGGTGCGTTTAATCATGCGCTCACCGTGAACTTCCAGAATACGTGAGGAAGCAAAGCCGCCCATCAGCGCCTGGCGCACACGTACCGGGTCCGCACCGGCTTTTGAAGCAAACAACAAGGCTTCAGAAACCGCTTCAATATTGAGCGCCACGATAATCTGATTTGCCACTTTGCAGGTTTGACCGTCGCCGTTACCGCCCACGAGGGTGATATTTTTACCGAGCAGTTCAAACAGCGGTTTTACACGTTCAAATACTGCTTCATCACCGCCAACCATAATCGACAACGTCCCTTCACGCGCGCCGATTTCACCGCCGGAGACTGGCGCATCGAGATAATCGCCACCCAGTTCATTCACCTGACGAGCGAAACGTTTAGTTTCAATCGGGGAAATGGAGCTCATATCAACAATGGTTTTGCCCTTCAGCGAGGCTTTGGTACAACCATTTTCACCAAACAGAACGTCTTCAACCTGCGGTGTATCCGGCACCATAATAAAAATGATGTCCGATGCATCCGTTACCTGGCGCGCAGTTTCAACACTAACGGCGCCCAGTGACAGTAATTCATCAGCAACCGGACCAATGGTTGTGACATGCAGTTGATGACCGGCACGCGCCAGATTAATGGCCATCGGTGTACCCATAATGCCTAAGCCAATAAATCCCAGTTTCATAATTAACCTCTTTTAAATTTCGCTTTTCCTGAATTCAGACAACACGATCCCCTGCCAACTTAGCGGCCTAAAAAAGCATTGTCTGAATAGCGTTACGTTTTAACGGTACGGATCCATCCAGCGTAAACCGGCTTCCGTGGTGGTTTGGGGTTTATATTCACAGCCAACCCAACCGTTGTAGTCAGAATTTTCAATTACCGTAAAGAGATATTCGTAATTAATTTCTCCGGTTCCCGGTTCGCCGCGATGCGGATTATCAGCAATTTGCAGGTGACCAATTTTATCGGCCCACTGAGTCATGGTATTAGTTAATTCACCTTCCATCCGCTGCATGTGATAAATGTCATACTGAATTTTCAAATTGCAGCAACCAACATCGTCAATCAGTTTCAGTGCCTGCCGGGTTCCGGTGAGATGGAAACCAGGAATATCAAAATGGTTAATAGGTTCAATCAGTAATAAAATATCTTCTTTCATCAGCATATTCGCAGCATAACGCAGGTTTTCTACAAGCGTTGTGTGAATCTGTTCACTGCTGAAACCAGTTGGCGTTTTACCGACCAGACAGTTAATTTTTTTATTACCCAGAGCACGAGCATAACGAATCGCTGCTGCTACGCCATCCCGAAACTCTTCTTCACGGCCAGGAATACAGGCAATACCCCGCTCGCCCGCCGCCCAGTCACCTGCCGGTAAATTGTGCAGCGTATGTTCGAGTTTATTACTCGCCAGCACCTGTTTTAATTCTTCAATGTCGTAGTCATAAGGGAACATAAATTCAACGCCGCGAAAACCACACTGCGCAGCTTTCTCAAAACGGGCGAGAAAATCATATTCACCAAATAACATCGATAAATTAGCAGAGAAACGTAACATTATTTATCTCCCTTATTCATAGTGCATGAAACAGGTTTCAGTCGGTGCATCCGCTGCGTTATCGGCGATATCTTCAAATTCCATGACGTTATCCAGTTCACTGCCCATCGAAATATTAGTCACACGCTCGAGAATAACTTCCACGACTACCGGTACCCGATATTGCGCCATTAAGATTTTCGCCTGTTCAAAGGCTGGTGCAATATCTTCCGGTTTGAAAACGCGAATTGCTTTACAACCTAAACCTTCCGCTACTTTTACGTGGTCGACGCCATAACCGTTCACTTCGCTGGAGTTAATATTTTCGAACGCGAGCTGTACGCAGTAATCCATATCAAAGGCACGTTGCGACTGGCGAATCAGACCCAGATAGGCGTTATTGACCAGTACATGGATGTACGGAATGTTGAACTGTGCGCCAACGGCTAATTCTTCAATCAGGAACTGGAAGTCGAAGTCACCGGAAATCGCCACCACATTGCGCTCTGGATCAGCGGCACAAACCCCCAGCGCCGCCGGAATCGTCCAGCCCAGCGGGCCTGCCTGCCCACAGTTGATCCAGTGGCGGTCTTTAAAGACATGCAGCATTTGTGCCGCAGCGATTTGTGACAGGCCAATGGTGGTGACATAACAAACATCGCGGCCAAAGGCTTTGTTCATCTCTTCATACACGCGCTGCGGTTTCACCGGCACGTTGTCGAAGTGGGTTTTGCGCAGCAAAGTGCGTTTGCGCTGCTGGCAGTCGGCGACCCACTCTTTACGACACGGCAGACGACCGGCTTTTTGCATCTCCTGCGCCACTTCAACCAGCAGCGTCAGCGCCGCTTTAGCATCAGAGACAATGCCAAGATCCGGACACAGCACGCGGCCAATTTGCGTCGGCTCAATATCGATATGAACGATTTTGCGCCCTTCGGTGTATTTCTCTACCGAACCGGTATGACGGTTAGCAAAACGGTTACCGATACCAAACACCATGTCGGACGCCAGCAACGTTGCATTACCGTAACGATGCGCGGTTTGCAGGCCCACCATCCCGGCCATCAGTTCATGATCGTCCGGGATACAGCCCCAGCCCATCAGCGTTGGGATCACCGGAACGCTGGTCAGTTCAGCAAACTGTTGTAACAGTGCAGCTGCGTCAGCATTGATTACCCCGCCCCCGGCAACAATCACCGGACGTTCGGCCTGGATTAACATTTCTACAGCTTTTTCGATCTGCATACGGCTGGCAGCAGGTTTGTAGACCGGCAGCGGTTCGTACATATCAGGATCAAACTCGATTTCCGCAACCTGTACGTCGAACGGTAAATCCACCAGTACCGGACCCGGTCGACCAGAACGCATCAGGTGAAACGCCTGTTGCAGCACACGAGGCACCAGCGCCGCTTCACGAACTGTAACCGCCATTTTGCTGACCGGTTTAGCAATTGCTTCAATATCAACGGCCTGGAAATCTTCTTTATGCAGACGGGCGCGCGGAGCCTGGCCGGTAATACACAGAATAGGAATGGAATCAGCAGATGCGGAATAGAGCGCGGTGATCATGTCCGTGCCCGCAGGACCGGAAGTCCCCAGACATACGCCGATATTCCCTGCCGTTGCGCGGGTATAACCTTCCGCCATGTGCGAAGCACCTTCCACATGACGCGCCAGAATGTGACGAATACCGCCGTGCTTACGCATCGCTGAGTAGAACGGATTGATTGCAGCTCCCGGAACGCCGAAGGCGGTGGTGATACCTTCTTTCTCCAGCACATACATTGCCGCGTCAACGGCTCTCATTTTTGCCATTTTATTCCTACCTCTATTAATTGGAAAAATTTTCCAACTTTCAAATTTTGTCAAAAAAACCCGCTCCGCAGAGCGGGATACGACAGACACTATGGATGTGCTTTCAGTCCCAACGCCGTGCTGATATCGCGGGCGGTGTCTCTGACCAGCTCACCCTGGCTGACAAAACGATCTTCTGTCAGTCTTGATGAAGGCCCGGAGATGGAGATAGCGGCAACAACACTACCTACATCATCGTAAATTGCTGAAGCTATGCAATTCAGGCCGACAACATGCTCTTCTTTATCTACGGTATAGCCCAGTTCACGCGCTTGTTCCAGGTCCTTCAGCAAGGTGGGCATATCCACAAGTGTCGTTGGCGTAAACTGCTGCAAACCGGTTTGCAGAATGATGCTCATCAACTCTTCTTCCGCCAGCGGATAAAGCAGCGCCTTGCCCGCTCCGGAAGCATGCAGCGGCAGACGACTGCCCAGCGGCGCACACATCCTGACCATCGATTTACACTCTAACTGACCAATTAATACCGCTTCATTGCCGTTACGGATCGCGACATTGACCGTTTCGCCGGAAAGTAACATCAGGCGGCGCATAAACGGCCCGGCGACGGAGAGTACATCGCGGTTATGGATGTACGCTGCACCGACGTTAAAGACACCTAATCCTATATGCCACCAGCCTAACTGACTGTCCTGATAGACAAAATCCGCTGCCTGTAAAACCTTCAGCAAGCGAAAGGTCGTGGAGAGCGGCAAATCCAGATTGAGAGAGATATCGCTAACCGACGAACTTCCCCCACTTTTTTCCAGATATTGCAGAATCGCAATTCCCCGCTCTAACGCCTGTGCGCCCTTCTGTGCTACAGGCTCCGCCTGTCCTGGCCTGCCGCGCCGTCTAACTTCCGTCATACCTACGTTAACTCCGACCTACAAATGAGCATAAACAATGAACAATTCGTTTATCTTATGCAAGTCGGTTGCAGGCGTCACGCAAAACAGAGTTCCTGTTCAGGAATACTTTCAACATCACAGTTGTCACTGCCGCCGCGATCGATGGTCAGAAAATCGGTGACGCGCTGCCAGGCGAAAAGTGGGTGATGCCAGACGTTACGATGGTAATTCACTCCCTGTTCGCCATTGGTAATAAACGCCCGCAGGGTTGACAGGTCTGGTTTGTCGTCACCTAACGCCACCACCACCACAAACACTTCACCTTTCATCGGGATAAACGCCTGTGTACCCAGCGGATGACGTTCGAGTTCGTGAATAGTCAGCGGCAGATTCGCCGGTTGCGCGCGGTTAATGCTGATAAGCGTACGGTCTTGCTCAAGAATCTCAACCAGCGCCAAATCGTGGTAACGCTCCACCAGTCCATTGTTAATATGGAAAAAATCCCGTTTCTGCGTTTCGATTACGTCGCCATAAGCACTAAAGGCTTCCTGACTTAACGGTAATACCTGAAGTTTCATCTTTTTGTCCTTGTAACATAATTCCGTTCAACCACCGCCGACCGGTCAGCTTGGTTTCAATAACAGGCAATCTAAAACCTTAAGAGAACAACATCAACACAAAAGTTGGAATATTTTTCCAAAACTAGATTTAGTCCACAAATTGAACAGGGTTATCATGTAAAAATACTGATAAATCAGAGGATAAGAAAATCACGCAACTTGCGGATTTAAAAGGGGATACCTGAAGATGTTCGATCCAGAAACCTTGCGGACTTTCATTGCGGTTGCTGAAACAGGAAGTTTTTCAAAAGCGGCAGAACGATTATGTAAAACCACGGCGACGATCAGTTATCGCATTAAACTTCTGGAAGAGAATACCGGAGTGGCGCTGTTTTTCCGCACGACTCGCAGCGTGACGTTGACGGCGGCTGGCGAGCATCTACTTTGTCAGGCCAGAGACTGGCTGGGCTGGCTGGAAAGTATGCCCAGCGAGTTACAACAGGTGAATGATGGCGTGGAACGCCAGGTGAATATCGTCATCAACAACCTGCTCTATAACCCCCAGGCCGTTGCCAGGCTGCTGGCGTGGCTAAATGAACGTTACCCGTTTACCCAATTTCACATCTCCCGACAAATCTATATGGGCGTCTGGGACTCGCTATTGTACGAAGGTTTTTCACTGGCTATCGGCGTCACGGGAACCGAGGCGCTGGCAAATACCTTTAGTCTTGATCCCTTAGGATCGGTGCAATGGCGCTTTGTCATGGCGGCGGATCATCCGCTGGCGAACGTTGAAGAGCCGCTAACAGAAGCACAGTTGCGGCGCTTTCCGGCGGTCAATATTGAAGACAGCGCCCGCACCTTAACCAAACGCGTCGCCTGGCGATTGCCGGGGCAAAAAGAGATTATTGTTCCCGATATGGAAACGAAAATCGCCGCCCATCTGGCGGGCGTTGGCATTGGTTTTTTGCCAAAATCACTTTGCCAGTCAATGCTCGATAATCAACAACTGGTCAGCCGGGTAATCCCAACGATGCGCCCTCCTTCGCCATTGAGTCTGGCATGGCGCAAATTTGGCAGCGGCAAAGCGGTAGAAGATATTGTGACCTTGTTTACCCAGCGCAGGCCGGAAATCAGCGGATTTTTAGAAATTTTCGGCAACCCACGCAGTTAAAAATCAAGTTTCCTTGCGCGTTGGCGCGTAAAATAGCGCGCAAGCTGATTTGAGGTTCACTTTTTACTATGCAAGAGAGACACACGGAACAGGACTATCGTGCCCTGCTGATTGCTGATACGCCCATTATTGATGTTCGCGCCCCCATCGAGTTTGAGCAAGGCGCAATGCCCGCCGCTATCAACCTGCCGTTAATGAATAACGATGAACGCGCCGCCGTTGGCATCTGCTATAAACAGCAAGGATCAGACGCGGCGCTGGCACTGGGGCATAAGCTGGTGGCGGGTGAAATTCGTCAGCAGCGTATAGACGCCTGGCGGGCAGCGTGCCTGCAAAATCCGCACGGTATTCTCTGCTGCGCCCGTGGCGGTCAGCGCTCACATATTGTGCAAAGCTGGTTGCATGACGCGGGGATTGATTATCCGCTGGTGGAAGGCGGTTATAAGGCACTGCGCCAGACCGCGATTCAGGCGACTATTGAACTGGCACAAAAACCGATAGTGCTGATTGGCGGTTGTACCGGCAGCGGTAAAACGCTGTTAGTGCAGCAACAGCCGAACGGTGTTGATCTGGAAGGGTTGGCGCGTCATCGCGGTTCGGCGTTTGGTCGCACCTTACAACCACAACTTAGCCAGGCGAGTTTTGAAAACATGCTGGCTGCCGAAATGCTAAAAACCGACGCCCATCAGGATTTGCGCCTGTGGGTGCTGGAAGATGAAAGCCGGATGATCGGTTCGAATCACCTGCCGGAATGTCTGCGCGAACGAATGACTCAGGCGACGATTGCGGTGGTAGAAGATCCGTTTGAGATCCGTCTTGAACGCCTGAACGAAGAATATTTCTTGCGTATGCATCATGATTTTACCCACGCTTATGGCGACGAACAGGGCTGGCAGGAGTATTGCGAATACCTGCATCACGGGCTTTCGGCGATTAAACGTCGGCTGGGACTACAACGCTATAACGAACTGGCTGCAAGGCTGGATGCGGCGCTGACAACGCAACTCACCACCGGCAGCACCGACGGTCATCTGGCCTGGCTGGTGCCGTTACTTGAAGAATATTACGACCCGATGTATCGCTATCAGCTTGAGAAAAAAGCGGAAAAAGTTGTCTTTCGCGGTGAGTGGGCGGAAGTGGCGGAATGGGTTAAGACTTATGCCTGTGGTTATTAACCCACAAAAATGCTTTTCCGTTCCTCTTTAATAAATTGTGCAACTGGTTAACTACCAGTTGCCATAGGGATATTTTTTATCTTTGATAAAGTTTTTTGTACTTTCCGGATAAGAATACCCATGTTTATAGGCACTTCGGCCGTTACACATTTCCATTTTTTCACCTGAAACCGTTTCTATCAGAATCTGCTTATCCGTCAGGCGAATATTGGGTTTGTCACGTTTATTAAGCCATACCCGTACTTTTCCTTCCGGAGCCAGCCCGATTAACAGATACCGCAGATAATACTTTTCACTGCCACCGCCTGGTGGTGAATAAGGTGTGAGCATCAATTTCCAGACGTCTCCCGCCAGTGTTATCCAGGTTTCATACACTTTTTTATCAATCACTGAATCCCAGCAAAAATGGATAGACATTGGTGGGTTTTTGGCTTTATTAAAAACTGACGACATCCCTGATACTTTCTCGCTCCATTGTCCAACACTTCCTGGACTGGCATTAGTACTCGCCAGCGTTCTGAACTGATAATAGATGCCATCGGTATCTAATAATTCCACATAGGTAACTTCTGCTGGTAGGGAATCAGGGTAGAAAAAATTGAAATACCACTCATCATAGGGTGCAAGCAGTGATATTTTTTCTTTCGCTGCTGTCTGGACTGATCCGGCTATCATTAACGCAATGGTTAATCTATAAATTATTTTAGCTGTTATTTTCATTGTTACTTACCAGTTACCATAGGGATATTTTTTATCTTTGATAAACTCAAGAACATATTCATCGTCTCCAAGAGAAAAATCATGCCGGGAAATTCCTTTACACATTTCCATTTTTTCACCTGAAACCGTTTCTATCAGAATCTGCTTATCCGTCAGGCGAATATTGGGTTTGTCACGTTTATTAAGCCATACCCGTACTTTTCCTTCCGGAGCCAGCCCGATTAACAGATACCGCAGATAATACTTTTCACTGCCACCGCCTGGTGGTGAATAAGGTGTGAGCATCAATTTCCAGACGTCTCCCGCCAGTGTTATCCAGGTTTCATACACTTTTTTATCAATCACTGAATCCCAGCAAAAATGGATAGACATTGGTGGGTTTTTGGCTTTATTAAAAACTGACGACATCCCTGATACTTTCTCGCTCCATTGTCCAACACTTCCTGGACTGGCATTAGTACTCGCCAGAGTTCTGAACTGATAATAGATGCCATCGGTATCTAATAACTCCACATAGGTAACTTCTGCTGGTAGGGAATTAGGGTAAAAAAAATTGAAATACCATTCATCATAGGGTGCAAGCAGTGATATTTTTTCTTTCGCTGCTGCGTTAAAGTTAAGAACCATAGACGTAATAACAAACAGTAATTTTATATTAAATTCCATTTTGTTTATTCCCTTGCATATCGTATATAGTTCTGGTCCAATTTTCATCCGGCCGATTAACAAAACTAAACGTCTTAAACGCTGATACTTCAGCAGACACCTTATTTTTTAATCGATAATCGACGGTATTCCAGTTGGAAGAGCAGTGTAAATATTTCCCAATGGTTTTAAGCTCATCATCAGAAAAAGGCATCGGCGCTGTACACAAGAGAACGGCTTTACCCTGAGAAATTGCTTTTTCACATATTACCTTTAAATGACTGGGAACTTTTAATTCCTTATCAGCAACAGAAATGGCATCAAATACTACCCCTGCCTCTTTAGCGACTTCATACATTACTCTTAACGCAATCTTTGACCAGTCATTGGTGATAGTTCTGCGAAATGTCACCGCTGCAGCGACCCGTTTTCTCACATTACCTAAGTGGTCAGGCGACGCTATTTCATCAATATTGGATTCAATTTTTAGGACACCAGAAGGCAGAATCGGAGCCAGCGTTGAATGGCGCCACAATAACTCTGCCTGCTGTACTGCTTTTTGGTAAGTGCTTGTCGCTTCCACCGGCACATTTCCCAGTACCGTTTCAATCGCTGGGCGACTTAAAAACAGGTACTCATCTTCCAGTGGGTCATAACCGCCACCAATATCAGCATGTGATCCAGGGAAACTTAATTCTGGCCAGCTTTCCTTTATGCTGTTGAGGCAAAAGTTATAGCGACATTCGTTCATTGCTGTGAGCTGGAATACATGTTTGGCCACACCTGGCGGTAACTTCACTTTTACCGGAAAGTTATTACCATCATGAGGGTCAAAACCATCCATCAGCCCTCCGATGGCTGCAACTGTGTCAAAAATACCTAAAAATTGCACTTCCCCGGAAGGTTTACCTAAATATTCAACTGACTGAAATGCCGTCGCAATGGTTTTAATCAGTACGGGATCACGTTCAAATACGCGATTAGTAAAGTGCCGTGCGGCTGCCGCCCCCCGACTAAAGCCAAATACGTCAAACTGTAGACGCTTAATTACTAGTTTAGCATCCTTTAAATCAACAATAATCTTTGCCAGTGTCTCACGAAGCAGTGATATCGCACGGTCAGTTTTGGCAATTACCCCAGTATCATTATTTCCTAGCCCCATTCCTACCAGAGAGTCTGCTTTATTATTTTCAGTGCCTATTCCTTCAATATAAATTTCACGTTGGATTTTAGCTGACTTCGCATTTATTTCTGAGTCTTTATGGTACAACTTATTCAACCAATGAATATTCGTATAGTAATTCAAATAGCTCTGTACTCCAGATCCCGTTTTACCCTGCTTGCTCATACATTGTTTATTAAACGAGGCCAAATCCTGGACATCCAGACCATAGGTTTCTGGTTGGCAAAAACTCATACGTAAATTCGTATTGGTTAAATTGTTTCCTGTGCCATCAAAGAATACGCCAATGGTGAGGATAATTTCTCGTTCAGGCGGTATTTCTGGTTTTTCCTCAACAGGTAAGAGCGTCGGTGGGAAAAGGCGATTATAATTTTCAGGTGTGAGTAAATAACTAAATTCTGTATTGGCTGTAAGATGCTTACAGTAGATATATTCGTAGTGTATTGTTATATACTGATAGTCAAGTTCATTTTCTTTTATTATAATCTGATTCTGAGTTAACGTGGCACCACGGACTTCAATATAATAATACCTTTCCCATTTTCCATATTTATTAATACGATAAAAATAAAACTCAAAACGGCATCGTTCGTTATTATTAATGCAATTCATCAGCAGCGGTGAGCTTTTATCGAGAATTTTACAAAATTGTATCGCTTGATGATTAATGCCAAATCCTGTGTTACTTACTCCTCCCTGAAAACTAAAAACAAATATTTCATCCTCATGTCCCTGTTGATACCGATTCCCGACAGAGACTTGCGTCCCGCATCCTGCAGAAATATCCCCTTGTTGCTCCCCTGTAATGCGTAAATATATAATGTCACCCATATGATTATACCCATTTCATAGATTTTAATTATATAATACAAACTTAATAAACATCTCATTTGGTAATGTATATTAATTATATGTTTGGGCATAACATTTTTTTAATTACGTGATGCACTAATAATAAAGCCGTTTATCTACCAGGTAGAAATAAACGGCTTTATCACATCACCCCACAAACTGCCTGAACAGCGCCTTACCCTTAACCAGTCGCGCGCCCAGCCAGCCGCCGCAAAGCGACAGCAGCAGCGCACCGCTACAAGGCAGCACAATCCACAATCGCCAGTCTGGCTCCCACGGGAAATCAAACACTTTCGATTGCAGTACCGCCAGTGCCGTTTCCGCACCAATTGCGGCCACCAGGCCGGATACAAACCCGAGCATGGCGAACTCACACCACAATGTCGTGCGCAGCAGTTTTTTGCCCGCACCGAGAGTGCGCCACACCACCAGCTCCTGATGACGCTGACGCATTCCCACCTGCACCTGTGCCAGCAACAGCAACATACCGCAGGCGGTGACCAGCACCACCATCACTTCCAGCGCCCGACTTACCTGCTCCAGCACCTGACCGACCTGTTTTAAAATCGCGCCAATGTCTAACAGGCTAATGGTCGGGAACTGGCGGTTGAGTTGCGTCAACATGCCGTTGCCATTCTCCCAGCGGAAACTGGTAAGCCAGCTCTGCGGCTGCCCGTCTAATGCCCCTTCCGGGAAAATAAAATAGAAATTAGGCCGCAGACTTTCCCAGTCCACTTTGCGCAGGCTGGTCACTTTAGCGCGGAACTCCTGGGTATCGCCCATAAAAGTCACGGTATCGCCGAGGGCAACGTTTAAGCGTTTCGCCAGCCCCTCTTCCATCGACACTTCATCGGCTTTTGGCGGCCAGTTACCGGCGACGATCGGGTTATGATCAGGCCGCGTATTTTGCCAAGTGAGATTCAGCTCGCGGTTGAGCGCCTCATCTCCATTGCCTTCTGTCGGCTTGTCGTTAATCGCCGTCAACCGCGCCCGCACCACCGGATAAAACGATTCCGGGACTATCTGATGTTCCGCGAGAAACGCTTTCAGCGGCGTAACCTGTTCCGTAGCGATGTTGATTAAAAAGTAGTTAGGACTTTCTGGCGGTAGCTGCTGTTGCCAGCGGTCGAGCAGATCGCCACGCAACACCAGCAACAGTGCCAGCAGCATAAAGGAGAGCGAAAATGCCGAAAGCTGGCTTAACGTCGCCCACGGCTGACGTAACAGGCGGCTAACCGCCAGGCGCAGAGGTAGCGATTTCAGCGTCATGCGGCGAAGTACATTCAGCAGCATCCAGCCCAGGACACCGCACAGCAAAGCCAGTACTACCGCGCCCGCCAGCACCGCCCAGAGCAGCATACTGCCGCCCATCAGTCCGGCGAGCAGCAGCACAACCACCACGGTGACAATCGGCAGATAAAACTTCAGCGGCCAGACGTTCGCTACTACATCATTACGTAATACGCGTAAAGGCTGCGTGGCCAGTAACAGTCGGTACGGTCGTAGCCCCACCAGCAGCGAAATAACCGTCATGGTGCCGAGCGCCCACAGCCACGGCCAGAGGCTGGCTGGCGGTAGTGCAGCAGGCAGAACGGGCTTGAGCAGCACCATCAACACGTTTTCGAACAACAGGCCTATCGCCCCACCGGTAACGGCTGAAAGTACCAGCACCATCAACCACTGACCGACGATTAGCTTACGCAGTTGCGCTCGCCCTGCCCCCAGCGTTTTGAGGATCGCCACAAGATCGTAGTGACTGCGACAGTAATGATTCATCGCCACCGCCACCGCTGCCACTGCCAGCAGCAAGGTCAGAAGCGCCGAAAGCAGCAGGAACTGTTGCGAACGTTCTATCGATCGCCCCAGCGCGCCTTCGTCCTGTTCCAGACCGTACCAGCGTTGTTCGGGTTTAAGCTGGGGTAACAACCATTTCTCATAGCCGTCGAGCTGGTTCTCGCTGCCGCCGAATTTATAACGCCAGGTGACCCGACTCCCCGGCTGCACGGCTCCGGTTTTATCAACATCCGCCAGATTCATCATCAGGCGTGGGGCTATCTGGAAAGGATTAAAACCGGAATCCGGTTCCTGAATCACTTCTCCGGCAATCCGCAAGGTGGCATCGCCCACGTCAATGGTGTCGCCCGTTTTCAGGTTAAGCAGTGCCATCAGGCGTGGGGCCAGCAATACGCTGCCCGCCTGCGGTTTCAGGCCAGGGGGATTAGTTTGCAGATCGCCATACATCGGGTAGATATCATCCACCGCTTTGACGTTCGCCAGTTGCGGCGTGTCGCCTGCAAAGGTCATGGTGGCGAAAGTCAGCTGCTTGCCAACTTTCAGGCCGCGCTTTTGCGCTTCCTCCAGCCATGCTTGCGGCACTTCGCGCGAACTGCGCAACGCCCGATCGCCCGCCATAAACTCACGGCTTTGCTGGCTTAAGCCCTTCTCCATGCGATCGCTGATATTGCCCAGCGCCAGCACGCAGGCCACCGCCAGGCTAAGCGCCAGCCAGACAATTAATAGCGACGGCGAGCGCCATTCGCGCCAGAACCAACGTGCAATCATGCTTCCTCCTGCAACTGCCCGTTCACCAGCCGTAAGCAGCGGTCACAGCGTGCCGCCAGTTGCAGGTCGTGGGTCACCATAATCAACGTGGTGCCATGCTCACGGTTGAGGGAAAAAAGCAGATCGGCAATTTTATCGCCCGTCTGGCGGTCAAGGTTACCGGTGGGTTCGTCGGCAAACAGCACATCAGGTCGACCATTAAAGGCTCGCGCCAGCGCCACTCGTTGCTGTTCGCCGCCAGAAAGCTGTGCCGGAAGATGATCAAGACGTTTACCCAGCCCTAACTGTTCGAGCAACGCTTTCGCCCCGTTACGACTTTCTGCGCTACTCTCACCGCGCAGCAGCGCCGGAAGCTCGACGTTTTCCAGCGCGTTAAGGGTAGGAATTAACATAAATGACTGAAAAACAAAGCCTACGTGCTTCGCGCGCAACTTTGCCCGCGCTTCTTCGTCCATATTATGTAGCGGTTGTCCCACCAGACTCACTTCGCCACTGCTGCCGTCATCCAGCCCGGCGAGGATCGCCAGCAAGGTTGACTTACCCGATCCCGACTCGCCCACCAGTGCGATGGTCTCGCCACGTTTGACAACCAGCTCAACTCCGGTGAGGATGGAGAGTTCATGCTCCCCCTGACCGACGGACTTCTTAAGATGATGAACTTCAACAATGTTTTCCGCTGGCATTTGCCCTTCCTGTTCCTGGTCCTGTTAACCTTCCGTGCCGCCGCAGCGGACACGTTATTGATTCTGGGTGATAGCCTGAGCGCCGGGTATCGAATGTCTGCCAGCGCGGCCTGGCCTGCCTTGTTGAATGATAAGTGGCAGAGTAAAACGTCGGTAGTCAATGCCAGCATCAGCGGTGACACCTCGCAACAAGGGCTGGCGCGCCTTCCGGCTCTGCTGAAACAGCATCAGCCGCGCTGGGTGCTGGTTGAACTGGGCGGCAATGACGGTTTGCGTGGTTTTCAGCCACAGCAAACCGAGCAAACGCTGCGCCAGATTTTGCAGGATGTCAAAGCCGCCAACGCTGAACCATTGTTAATGCAAATACGTCTGCCTGCAAACTATGGTCGCCGTTATAATGAAGCCTTTAGCGCCATTTACCCCAAACTCGCCAAAGAGTTTGATGTTCCGCTGCTGCCCTTTTTTATGGAAGAGGTCTACCTCAAGCCACAATGGATGCAGGATGACGGTATTCATCCCAACCGCGACGCCCAGCCGTTTATTGCCGACTGGATGGCGAAGCAGTTGCAGCCTTTAGTAAATCATGACTCATAAAGCAACGGAGATCCTGACAGGTAAAGTTATGCAAAAATCGGTCTTAATTACCGGATGTTCCAGTGGTATTGGCCTGGAAAGCGCACTCGAATTAAAACGCCAGGGTTTTCATGTGCTGGCAGGTTGCCGGAAACCGGATGATGTTGAGCGCATGAACAGCATGGGATTTACCGGCGTGTTGATCGATCTGGATTCGCCAGAAAGTGTTGATCGCGCAGCCGACGAAGTGATCGCCCTGACCGATAATTGTCTGTATGGGATCTTTAACAATGCCGGATTCGGCATGTATGGCCCCCTTTCCACCATCAGCCGTGCGCAGATGGAACAGCAGTTTTCCGCTAACTTTTTCGGCGCACACCAGCTCACCATGCGCCTGTTACCCGCGATGTTGCCGCACCGTGAAGGGCGTATTGTGATGACCTCATCGGTGATGGGATTAATCTCCACACCGGGTCGTGGCGCTTACGCGGCCAGTAAATATGCGCTGGAGGCGTGGTCAGACGCACTGTGCATGGAGCTGCGCCACAGCGGAATTAAAGTCAGCCTGATCGAACCTGGTCCCATTCGTACTCGCTTCACCGACAACGTCAACCAGACGCAAAGTGATAAACCAGTCGAAAATCCTGGCATCGCCGCCCGCTTTACGTTGGGACCGGAAGCGGTGGTCGGCAAAGTGCGCCATGCTTTTATTAGCGAGAAGCCGAAGATGCGCTATCCGGTGACGCTGGTGACCAGGGCGGTAATGGTGCTTAAGCGCCTGCTGCCGGGGCGCGTGATGGACAAAATATTGCAGGGGTGAGTTGAAGCGCGCGCTTAAGCCCCCATGTCAAAGAAAATATCGACAACAGAGAGCGACTCCATGTCCGTAGAAAATATTGTCAACATTAACGAATCTAACCTGCAACAGGTTCTTGAACAGTCGATGACCACTCCGGTGCTGTTCTATTTTTGGTCTGAACGTAGCCAGCACTGTTTGCAGTTAACCCCAATTCTGGAAAGCCTCGCGGCGCAGTACAACGGGCAATTTATTCTGGCGAAGCTGGACTGCGACGCGGAGCAGATGATTGCCGCCCAGTTTGGTCTGCGCGCGATTCCGACCGTATATCTGTTCCAGAACGGGCAACCAGTAGACGGCTTCCAGGGGCCGCAACCGGAAGAGGCGATCCGCGCCCTGCTGGATAAAGTGCTGCCGCGTGAAGAAGAGCTGAAAGCGCAGCAGGCGATGCAACTGATGCAGGAAGGCAATTACACCGACGCCCTGCCATTGCTGAAAGACGCCTGGCAGTTGTCGAATCAGAACGGGGAAATCGGCCTGCTGTTGGCAGAAACGCTGATTGCGCTGAACCGTTCTGAAGATGCAGAAGCCGTGCTGAAAACCATTCCGTTGCAGGATCAGGACACCCGCTATCAGGGGCTGGTGGCGCAAATCGAACTTCTGAAGCAGGCGGCTGATACGCCGGAAATTCAACAGTTGCAACAGCAGGTGGCGGAGAATCCAGAAGATGCCGCACTGGCGACGCAACTGGCACTGCAATTGCACCAGGTCGGGCGCAATGAAGAGGCGCTGGAGTTACTGTTTGGGCATCTGCGTAAAGATCTCACCACCGCAGATGGTCAGACACGTAAAACATTCCAGGAGATCCTCGCTGCGCTGGGTACGGGTGATGCACTGGCGTCGAAGTATCGCCGCCAGCTGTATGCGTTGTTGTATTGATTTTCCGTTGAAATGCGATGCTGTGCTGGTTTGTAGGCCTGATAAGACGCGCCAGCGTCGCATCAGGCATCCGCGCATAGCCGCCGGATGCGGCGTGAACGCCTTATCCGGCCTACCAAACCGTGCTAATTCAATACATTGCAGGTGCCATGTAGGTCTGATAAGACGCATCCGGCATCGCATCATTTCTTCTTCAATTGCGTCACCACCAATTGGTGGCGCGAATTGTAAAACTTACGATAGGTTAAATAGCAGGCAATAATGGTCGACAAGCTGGCGGTTGAGAGCAGCATAAAGGTCACCATAATCTGATATTTAATCGCCTTCACCGGATCAATCCCGGCAAATATCAGCCCGGACATCATTCCTGGTAAACTCACTAAGCCTACCGTTTTTGCTGAATCGACCGTCGGAATTAAAGCCGCGCGAATACTGTCGCGAATCAATATCGCTGAAGCCTGTTTCGGCGTCGCGCCAAGACTCAGTTTCTCCTGAATCTGTTGCTGTTCGCTAATGACCCGTTGCCCTAAATTGTTGTAACACAACCCCACCGCTACCATGGCGTTACCGGCTATCATCCCAGCGATAGGGATCACCTGCATCGGGATAAATTCAATCGACCCAGAGAGGATCAGTACCGCCAGGGTAATTCCCGCCCCGACCGTAATGGCAATAAACGATGAGATAAAAGCTTTAGCAATATATTTACTGCGTTTTTGCGCGTTCCACGCCGCATTAAAGCAGATAAATAACACCATCAATAATGTCAGGCTGGCATCATCCACGCTGAAAATATACTTCAGCACATAGCCGACAATAATCAGCTGGATTATCGCGCGCCCGACGCTCCAGAGAATATCTTTCTCCAGCGCCAGTTTTTCTTTATGGCTAATTAAGATTGCCACCACCACCAGCATTAATGCCAGTGCTAATGATTCGTTAGTAATATTATGCGAGTTCATAGCGTGCTTCCTGCATTTCTCCAGCATGCGGTTGCAGTGTAATCACTTTATCCGCATGATTAATTTCGTCTTTATCGTGTGTCACCCACAGCACAGCAATATTTTGCTCGCGTACATAACGGTGGATCATCTCATTAACGTTATGTTTATTACTTTCATCCAGCGCACTGGTGATTTCGTCGAGCAATAAAACCTTCGGCATAAATTGCAGGTTACGAATCAATGAGATGCGTTGTTTTTCACCACCAGATAGCTCGGCGATATTCTTCGTCAAAATGCTGTCCGGTAAAGCGAAGCGTTCAAGAAAATCGAGAAAAATGGCCGGGTCAGGCTGCTGGTTACGGATCTGCCAGGGAAAAATCAGGTTATCGTATACCGTATCGCCAAACAGCGTCGGCGTCTGGGCGCAGTAAGAGACTTGCTGACGGTAGATTTCTGGCTTTAGTGTGCTGACATCCTCACCTTCAAACAGTAACGTTCCGCTGGTTGGGCTGATCAATGAAGCAACTATTTTTAGCAGTGTACTTTTGCCACAACCAGAAGGACCGGTAATTAACTTAAATTCGCCAGCACGCAGCGAAAAATTGATGTTATTAAGAATCTTCGTATCACCCGCCAGATATCCTACGTTTTGTAGCTGAAGCAAAGGACTATTTTCCTGCATCGCTGTTCCCTTTTTCTGATTTTTACTAAAAACAGTTTATCCTTCGCAGGAATAAGGGGGAACTCTCTTTCAGTAATCAGGTATAATTTGTTTAATCAAGCAGCAATTTTGCTGATTATGGACGGTACAACAGGAGGTTTTTCCGATGCTTATCTTTATCCCGATTCTCATTTTTGTCGCGCTGGTCATTGTCGGCGCGGGCGTCAAAATCGTGCCGCAGGGCTATCAATGGACGGTAGAACGCTTTGGTCGCTATACCAAAACGTTACAGCCAGGTCTAAGCCTGGTGGTGCCGTTTATGGATCGCATTGGTCGCAAGATCAATATGATGGAGCAAGTGCTCGACATCCCTTCCCAGGAAGTTATCTCGAAAGATAACGCCAACGTTACCATCGACGCTGTGTGCTTTATTCAGGTGATTGACGCGCCGCGCGCGGCTTATGAAGTCAGCAATCTGGAGCTGGCGATCATCAACCTGACCATGACTAACATCCGTACCGTGCTGGGTTCAATGGAACTTGATGAAATGCTCTCTCAGCGCGACAGCATTAACTCGCGTCTGCTGCATATTGTCGATGAGGCCACCAACCCGTGGGGGATTAAAGTCACCCGTATTGAAATTCGCGACGTGCGCCCACCGGCAGAGCTTATCTCTTCAATGAACGCGCAGATGAAAGCGGAACGTACCAAACGCGCTTACATCCTTGAAGCGGAAGGGATCCGTCAGGCGGAAATCCTCAAAGCCGAAGGTGAAAAACAGTCACAAATCCTGAAAGCGGAAGGCGAACGTCAGTCGGCGTTTTTACAGGCTGAAGCGCGTGAACGTTCCGCTGAAGCAGAAGCCCGCGCCACCAAAATGGTGTCTGAAGCCATCGCCTCCGGTGATATTCAGGCGGTGAACTACTTCGTCGCACAGAAATACACCGAAGCGTTACAGCAGATCGGTTCGTCCAGTAACAGCAAAGTGGTGATGATGCCATTAGAGGCCAGCAGCCTGATGGGGTCGATTGCCGGGATTGCTGAGCTGGTGAAAGATAGCGCCAACAAACGGACTCAGCCATGATGGAGTTAATGGTCGTTCATCCACATATTTTCTGGCTAAGTCTCGGCGGTTTGCTGCTGGCAGCCGAGATGTTGGGCGGCAATGGTTATCTGTTGTGGAGTGGCGTGGCAGCGGTGATTACCGGTCTGGTGGTCTGGTTGCTGCCGCTGGGTTGGGAGTGGCAAGGGGTAATGTTTGCCGTCCTGACGCTGCTCGCCGCCTGGCTGTGGTGGAAATGGTTGTCGCGGCGGGTGCGCGAACAAAAGCACAGCGACAGTCATTTAAACCAGCGCGGGCAGCAGTTGATTGGCCAACGTTTTGTTCTGGAATCTCCGCTGGTCAACGGGCGCGGTCATATGCGCGTCGGTGACAGTTCATGGCCTGTCAGCGCCAGCGAGGATCTCGGCGCTGGTACGCATGTTGAGGTGATTGCGATAGAAGGAATAACGCTGATTATCCGTGCGGTCATCGCCTGACGCGTCTTATCACACCTGGAAATCTGTACCAAAACCCATGCCGGATAAGGCGTTTACGCCGCATCCGGCATATAGCCCCCCACATAGTGTTAATTGAATGTTCGGCTAAGGAGTAGCCATGTTTTCCCCCTTTCGAAAACCTGAAGTACGTCTGCTGAAAAATACCGCTGCGGGCGTCATTTTTTCGGTGAAGTCCGGGAAAGGATTTCTGCGTCAATGTGTGATTTACGATCCGCACTCGCACGGTCTTATCCATTCGCTCTGCTGGCAGGATGTCCCGTTAATACGTTTCTGGTCCGAGGCTGGATGCCCTACCTGTGCGGAATTTGTCTACAGCGGTTTTGCGGAGGATGAACAGGGAGCCGCCCGGTTTTTGTCTGCTCTCGAAAACTGGAATCGCCCGTGGTCTGGCCTGGTATCTCCCTGATTCCTATCTCTGCGTTCTACTCGACGGACACCATAAGGCTACTGCCGCCGCGCTGGAAGGGCGACCGCTCAAAACACTGGTGCTCAGCACGGCAACCCATTTTAATGATGAGCAACAAACCCTGGTATTTCCTGGCGGGGAATGTCTGCACAAAACAGAGCTGCAATACCACATACCAAAACTCACCGCGTGCAAAACATTACCGCCCAGCGCATGGGAGAGTTTCGGCCCTGATAAGCACATCAGCCCATCCGAAACCTGGTCAGGCCCCCTCACCTTCCGGTTGATGGCGCAAAACCGAACGCCGCAAGCAGATGCTTTTTTTCTGGATTTTGCCATCAATGATGACGGGGAACGTCCGGAGCTAACGAAAATAATGGACGACTATTTTCGCAAGCCTTAATCACCCCGCCCGATGATGACAGCAGCCGGAGAGATTTTCGATAATCGGGCAGTCGGCGCTGTCATCACCGGGGCAGGCATTCGCCAGCGCCAGCAGCTGGTTACGCATGGATTGCAGTTCTTCGATATGCTGTTCGATCTCCGCTACTTTCTCCAGCGTACGACGTTTGACGTCGGCGCTGTGACGCTGCGGATCGTTAAACAGATTCACCAGTTCGCCGCTCTCTTCCAGGTTAAAGCCCACCTGGCGTGCCTGGCGCAGTAAGGTCAGTTCGTTGAGATGCTGCTGCGTGTAGGTGCGATAACCGTTTTCGCTGCGCATCGGCGGCGTCACCAGCCCCTTCTCTTCATAGAAGCGAATGGCTTTGCTGGTCAGGCCGGTAATTTTTGCTACATCGCTAATGTTCATCGTTCGCGCAACGCCTCCTGTGCTTTGTTAAAGGGTTTCAACAGATATTCAAGCACGTTTTTTTGCCAGTGCGAATATCGACCGCCACCACAATAATACAGGAGGTACTGCGCACAGAGAGATGTTATACGGTTTTATTGCGCTTCATGACCATTGCCACAATAAGGCTGAGTAAGAGTGCGCCAATAATCCATATCAGCGCACGGCTGCCCTGGGACCAGAGACTGTAGATAAAGCCAACGATCACCAACAACATAACCAACGTACCAACGATAAGAATCGGCAACGAGGCGTGAATATCATGACGCAGGCGGATCGCCACCACAAACACCGCCAGATAGCAGATCAAAAAGGTGGCACTGGCAACGCTGGCGAGTGAGCCTAAATTCAGCGCCGCCGTCATCAGCATAATCAACACCACGACGATGATGTTACCCCAGGTACTCTGCCGCCACAGAGGTTTATTCATTAGCTTCGGCAGTTCGCGTTCGCTACCCATGTTGTCCATGATGTTAAACACGGCGAACAGGTTTGCGTTGATGGCTGAAGCCGTCGCCAGTAAAGCGCCGATGACGACGATCACATACCCCACATGCCCGAGGAGCGGAGAAGCAGCCTGCGCTACGGCGGTATCGGCATATTTTTCTAACTCTAATGCCGATACATCGCTAAGCAAAACCAGCGCCAGCGAGATATAAAGCAACGTGGTAACGCCAATCGCCACCAGAAACGCCCGTGGCATTATGACCTCCGGATCTTTCACTTTATCCGCCGCGTTCGCCATCATGCCAAAGCCCGCATAGGCAAGGAAGGTTATCCCGATACAGGAGAAGAACGCCCCGGAGCTGGGGGGCGCAGAAACGGAAATATGCGCCGGTTGCAGCGACCAGACACCGGCAATAATCAGCAATAACAGGATCATCATTTTAATGCCGACGAGGATCACTTCCAGCCGCCCTACCGCATGGTTGCTTAAGGAGTTGAAAAGCGTCATCACCGCAATGATCCCCAACGCGTAGAGCAAAATAAGGTGCTCCTCCTGGCTGCCTTCATGCAAAAACTGCACGGCATAAGCGCCAAAAGCACGGGCGACCATGGCGATACTCACCGCCAGCGTCAACAGGTACAATAACGAGAGCGCCAGCGAAAAAACGCCGTTGCCTAATCCGCGACGAAAGAAGTCGATAATACCGCCATTGCTGGGATAGCTCGCCCCCAGACGCGCATAGGCATAACCGGAAAACATCGCCACAATACCGCCAAAAGCAAAGGCGACCCAGGTCGAGGCTTCCATTAGCAACGCAGCCTGCCCCAGCAGCGCGAAGATCCCCGCCCCCACCATTGCCCCAATGCCGATGGAAACGACGTTCCATAGACCGAGGGGTTTGTTACCGTTATTACCTTCCGTGTTCATCATGATCAGCCCTTAAACACGTTATAGCCGAGTTGCTTAGCGACCGATGCCACCATTTTTTGACCGCGAACACTGTTGCCTTCTTCGTCCAGTGGTGGTGAAAACGCGGCAATTCCCATCACGCCAGGAACGACCGCCAGAATACCGCCACCTACACCGCTTTTGCCCGGTAAACCAACGCGATACGCCCAGTCACCGGAGCGACCATACAGCCCTTCCATCATCATTTCGGCCAGAATGTACGGCACATTGTCGGCCTGAAGAACGCGTTTATGCGTCAGCGGATTCACACCACCCGCCGCCAGCGTCGCGCCAAGCGTTGCCAGTTCAATAGTATTGATGAGCGTGGAGCACTGACGGGTGTACACGTCACAGGCTTCCATTGCATCACAATAGAGATATCCGGCGGAGTACAGCAGCCAGGCAATGGCCCGGTTATGGAAGTTGGTTGTTTGTTCCGACTGGTTGACTTCATCAGAGAGCGCTACCTGCTCACCAGCCAGTTGTTGTTGGATATGTAAAATTCGCTGCCAGCGTTGTTCAGTATTTTCAGCGTTAATCAGGCTGGTGGTGGCAATAGCGCCAGCATTTACCAGTGGCGAAAGCGGTTTGCCGCCATGCAACTCTAAGGCGATAACTGAGTTAAAGGGCAATCCGGTCGGGTCAGCGCCAACTTTGTCCTGTACCGCCTGCGGGCCGACATCTTCTAACGCAAGGGCTAACGTACAGACTTTCGAGATGGATTCCAGCGCAAAGCGGTAATCACTGTCACCCGCACTATAGACGTTGCCATCGCTGGTCACGATAGCCACTGCCGCCAGTTGACCAGGGACATTCGCCAGAAAGGGAATGTAATCGGCATTTTGTCCGCCGTTAAGTGAGTGAAATTGGGTGTAAGCCTGATCCACTGCCTGCTGTAATTTGTTTGCATCTAACATCTTTTGTTAACTCCTTTTTATAGATGCGGGAGGTAATTCCTCACCCCGGTGCCGATTTTCATGCATCCTGATTTAACTTAGCACCCGCAACTTAACTACAGGAAAACAAAGAGATAAATGTCTAATCCTGATGCAAATCGAGCCGATTTTTTAATCTTTACGGACTTTTACCCGCCTGGTTTATTAATTTCTTGACCTTCCCCTTGCTGGAAGGTTTAACCTTTATCACAGCCAGTCAAAACTGTCTTAAAGGAGTGTTTTATGTCACAAACTATCGACCTGACCCTGGACGGCCTGTCCTGCGGTCACTGCGTTAAACGCGTGAAAGAAAGTCTCGAACAGCGCCCGGATGTTGAACAGGCGGATGTGTCTATCACTGAAGCGCACGTTACCGGGACTGCCAGTGCAGAACAGCTAATCGAAACCATCAAACAAGCGGGTTATGACGCATCTGTAAGCCACCCAAAGGCTAAACCGCTGGCGGAGTCATCAATCCCGTCGGAAGCACTGACAGCGGTTTCTGAGGCGCTTCCGGCAGCGACCGCCGATGACGATGACAGCCAGCAGTTGCTGCTGAGCGGCATGAGCTGCGCCAGCTGTGTCACCCGCGTACAAAATGCGTTGCAAAGCGTACCGGGCGTCACTCAGGCACGGGTAAACCTGGCGGAGCGTACTGCGCTGGTGATGGGCAGTGCCTCCCCACAAGATTTAGTGCAGGCGGTGGAAAAAGCGGGCTACGGCGCGGAAGCGATTGAAGATGACGCTAAACGCCGCGAGCGCCAGCAAGAAACCGCCGTCGCTACGATGAAGCGCTTCCGCTGGCAGGCAATTGTCGCGCTGGCGGTGGGTATCCCGGTGATGGTCTGGGGGATGATCGGCGATAACATGATGGTCACCGCTGACAACCGCAGCCTGTGGTTAGTTATCGGCCTGATAACCCTGGCGGTAATGGTTTTCGCCGGCGGGCATTTTTACCGCAGCGCATGGAAAAGCCTGCTGAACGGTGCGGCGACGATGGATACGCTGGTGGCGCTGGGAACGGGTGTGGCGTGGCTCTATTCGATGAGCGTCAACCTGTGGCCGCAGTGGTTCCCGATGGAAGCGCGACATCTTTATTACGAAGCCAGCGCGATGATTATCGGTCTGATCAATCTCGGCCATATGCTGGAAGCGCGCGCGCGTCAGCGTTCTTCTAAGGCGCTGGAGAAATTACTCGATTTAACCCCACCGACGGCGCGCCTGGTCACCGACGAAGGTGAAAAAAACGTGCCGCTGGCAGATGTTCAGCCAGGTATGTTACTGCGCCTGACGACCGGCGACCGTGTGCCGGTAGATGGTGAGATTACTCAAGGCGAAGCGTGGCTGGATGAAGCGATGCTGACGGGCGAACCTATCCCGCAGCAAAAAGGCGAAGGCGATAGCGTCCATGCCGGGACAGTGGTGCAGGACGGTAGCGTGCTGTTTCGCGCCAGTGCGGTTGGCAGCCATACTACGCTGTCGCGGATTATTCGTATGGTGCGCCAGGCCCAGAGCAGTAAGCCAGAAATCGGTCAGCTGGCGGATAAAATCTCAGCCGTATTTGTGCCGGTAGTGGTGGTGATTGCGCTGATCAGTGCGGCAATCTGGTATTTCTTTGGTCCGGCACCGCAGATTGTCTATACCCTGGTGATTGCCACCACGGTGCTGATTATTGCCTGTCCGTGTGCGCTGGGACTGGCGACGCCGATGTCGATTATTTCGGGCGTCGGGCGGGCGGCTGAGTTTGGCGTGCTGGTACGGGACGCCGACGCGCTGCAACGCGCCAGTACGCTCGACACCGTAGTGTTCGATAAAACCGGGACGCTGACCGAAGGGAAGCCGCAGGTTGTCGCAGTAAAAACATTTGCTGATATTGATGAAGCGCAAGCATTGCGTCTGACGGCGGCGCTGGAGCAAGGTTCCAGCCACCCTCTGGCACGGGCGATCCTCGATAAAGCAGGTGATATGCAGCTACCGCAGGTCAACGGTTTCCGCACATTGCGCGGGCTGGGCGTGAGCGGTGAAGCTGAAGGTCATGCGTTATTGCTGGGCAATCAGGCGCTGTTAAATGACCAACAGGTCGATACCAAAGCAATTGAAGCAGATATTTCAGCTCAGGCATCGCAAGGGGCAACGCCTGTGCTGCTGGCGGTTGACGGGAAAGCGGTAGCCCTGCTGGCTGTACGCGATCCGTTGCGTAGTGATAGCGTGGCGGCGCTGCAACGCCTGCATAAAGCGGGATATCGCCTGGTGATGCTAACCGGGGATAACCCAACCACCGCCAATGCGATCGCCAAAGAAGCAGGGATTGATGAGGTGATAGCCGGCGTGCTGCCAGACGGTAAAGCCGAAGCGATCAAACGTCTGCAAAGTGAAGGACGTCAGGTGGCAATGGTAGGCGACGGCATTAACGACGCGCCAGCGCTGGCCCAGGCGGATGTCGGTATTGCGATGGGTGGCGGCAGTGATGTTGCCATTGAAACCGCGGCGATTACCCTGATGCGCCATAGCCTGATGGGTGTTGCGGATGCGCTTGCAATTTCCCGCGCAACGCTGCGCAACATGAAGCAGAACCTGCTCGGTGCGTTTATCTACAACAGCATTGGTATTCCGGTCGCCGCCGGTATTTTGTGGCCGTTCACTGGAACACTGCTTAACCCGGTGGTTGCCGGAGCGGCAATGGCGCTCTCGTCGATCACCGTAGTGAGTAACGCCAACCGCTTGCTGCGGTTTAAACCGAAGGAATAAGTACATCATTGCGGATGCGCTGCTTTAGGGTGGCGCATCCGTTATAGGGAAATTATTCTACGCGACCTTTTTTGCACGCTCTTCACGGCGTGCCAAATATTCAGCCACTGTTTCAATCCGTCCCAATTCTTCCTGGGTACGCATGTTGTTTTCAACTTCCCAAAGATCAACTGCCGCCTGGAGGTTTAGCCAAAAATCGACTGTGGTATCAAAAACTTTCGCCAGACGGAATGCCATCTCAGTGGTGAGTTTACGATTGTTATTGATCAGTGCACTGACGCTATTACGATGAACATGCAGCAACTCTGCTAACTCATTGATTTTCAAATCGAGCGGTTCCAGATATTCATAGAGAAGAATATCTCCGGGTGTCGTCGGTTTTCTTGTTGCCTGTTTCATAGTTTTACCTTTCTCGTCAATACGACAGCTATGTTTTAGTAGTTGTGTGGGTCTAAAAACAATTCTTCGGCCTTGCCATTAACCCATTTAAAAATCAGTCGGTACTGTTTATTCACTCTAATGGAGGAGTATTCCTGTAATTTCCCGGATAACTCTTCGTATCGGTTCCCCGGAGGGGAGCGTAAATCCCGATGAGAAGTGGCAGCATTAATGATGTCCAACTTTCGTGATAACGTGGTATGGATTTCAGCAGGGATCTTTCGATGTGGCGTTGAATGGACAAAAAAATCAGCCAACCAGGCATCACGAAAACTCCTTATATTTTTCTTTTGAGCCATTCCTCTCTCATCTCCTTGTCCATTATTTAATCATTGTAATACACACAAGCACTGTGCGCAAGTGCAACAATCAACTCCATTTGCGCCATCCCTCCCCGCGCGCTAGCATGATATTTCACAAAGGGAGGTCGTATGGATCTGTTGTACCGGGTAAAAACGCTTTGGGCCGCGCTGCGCGGTAATCATTACACCTGGCCTGCTATCGATATCTCTCTTCCCGGCAATCGCCATTTTCATCTGATCGGCAGTATTCATATGGGTAGCCACGATATGGCTCCCCTGCCCACCCGTTTGCTCAAAAAGCTCAAAAACGCCGATGCGCTGATCGTCGAGGCGGATGTTTCCACCAGCGATACGCCTTTTGCCAATTTGCCTGCCTGCGAGGCCCTGGAAGAGCGCATTAGCGAGGAGCAACTACAAAATCTACAGCACATTAGCCAGGAGATGGGCATTTCTCCGTCGCTCTTTTCTACCCAACCGCTGTGGCAAATCGCGATGGTTCTTCAGGCAACGCAGGCGCAAAAACTGGGGCTGCGGGCAGAATACGGTATCGATTACCAGCTATTGCAGGCGGCTAAGCAACAACATAAACCCGTGATTGAACTGGAAGGGGCTGAAAACCAGATTGCCATGTTGCTCCAGCTCCCTGACAAAGGACTGGCGCTGCTGGACGATACGCTGACCCACTGGCACACCAACGCACGGTTGCTGCAACAAATGATGAGCTGGTGGCTGAATGCACCGCCGCAAAATAATGATATAACGCTGCCCAATACGTTCAGTCAGTCGCTGTACGATGTGCTGATGCATCAGCGAAACCTCGCCTGGCGGGACAAATTACGCGCCATGCCGCCGGGGCGCTATGTGGTCGCGGTCGGTGCACTGCACCTGTATGGCGAAGGGAATTTGCCGCAGATGTTGCGCTAAAAAAATGGCCAATATCGCTATTGGCCCGTCAAAGAGGAATTTCATTTTTTTATTATTATGCCGTCACTTTAAGCGACGGTGTAACTCGATTGTCGCTCAATCTCACCATCCTGCCAATACTCTTAGGCAAGATGACTCTTTTTTTTGGACCGCCATCAGGCGTATGCTTGCTTCGTTTTTTTGTTTAAGGCAGGAAAATTACCATGACACCCGCAGTTAAATTACTCGAAAAAAACAAGATTTCGTTTCAAATCCACACCTACGAGCACGATCCGGCTGAAACCAATTTTGGCGATGAAGTCGTCAAAAAATTAGGTTTGAATCCGGATCAGGTCTACAAAACGCTGCTGGTCGCAGTGAACGGTGATATGAAACACCTTGCCGTGGCCGTTACGCCGGTCGCAGGTCAACTGGATCTTAAAAAAGTAGCAAAAGCGCTGGGTGCCAAGAAAGTTGAGATGGCCGATCCGATGGTCGCGCAGCGTTCGACGGGATATCTGGTTGGAGGGATTAGCCCACTGGGGCAGAAAAAACGTCTGCCAACGATTATCGACGCCCCCGCACAAGAATTTGCCACTATTTATGTTTCCGGCGGCAAGCGCGGTCTGGATATCGAACTGGCGGCAAGCGACCTGGCAAAGATACTCGATGCCAAATTTGCTGATATCGCCCGTCGCGATTAAGCATTGTGCCGGATGCGAACATCCGGCACTTTCGGATTACTGCCAGCTCACCTCACCTTTCGGTTCATAAACACTCACATCCAGCGGCGAGCTTTTCTGGATATACGCTTTCAGCACTTCGGCATCAATAAAGCCGGTATTCACATAGCCCGGTTTGTTATCAAGGCGCGGATAGCCATCACCGCCGGTGGCATTGAAGTTTAATGTCGCCATGCGGTAAGTTTTCGCCGGATCGACCGGTTCGCCTTTGATTTTCAGGTCGTTCAGTTTACCGTCTTTCGCCACAAAGCTAACGTTGGCAAATTGCGGGTAGGCACCTGAATCTGGCTTCATCTGCGCGACGGCGGTCAAGTAATCAATCACCTCTTTACCGGTCATGTCGGCATACACCACCACATTGCCGAATGGCTGCACTTTCAGTACGTTTTTATAGCTGATATCACCTGCTTCGATAGAATCACGAATTCCGCCTCCGCTCATCACCGCAAAGTCGGCACCAGTGCGATCCATTTGTGCTGCCAGAATCAACCGCCCCATATTGGTCTGTACAAAACGTACTTTGTCACGATCGCCTTCCAGACGACCATTGGTTTCGCCTATTTTCACTTGCAGCTGCGCTTTGCCTTTGTTCTGGAACGGTGATAACAGCGAGATCATTTGCTGGTTTTCAGCGATTTCAGGGGTGTACAGCACGCGCTCGCTTTTCCCGTCTTCCCAGGTCACTTTCTTCTTCAGATTCACCGGAATCAGCTGGTAGTTAACCATTTTCATTTCGCCATTACGAAACTCAAAATCAGCCCGTCCCACGTATTTGCCCCACTCATGCGCCTGCACAATCCAGATGCCGTTTTGTTGATCCGGTTTGCATGGCGTACCCGGCACGTAATCGACCTGTTTTTTGTTTTCTGCCGCCATGCAGACCGGATCTTGCGAGTGGCCACCGACGATCATCGCCAGCGATCCGGCAGGCAGCGCGCGTGCCATCTCCACATCGCCCGGTGCGTTAGAGCCGTGCTCACCATTGTCGTAATGCCCCATATGGGTCGCCGCGATAATAATGTCTGGCTTTTCTGTCTGTTGCAGCTCCTGAATCACCAGCTTCGCTTCATCAGCGGGCTTACGAAATTCGATATCAGTGAAATATTCCGGATTACCAATTTTGGCTGTGTCATCCGTCGTCAGGCCAATAACGGCAATTTTCAGATCCTGACGCTTAAACAGCGCCCATGGTTTAAACAGGCGCTCGCCGGTACTTTTCTGGTAGATATTGGCGGAAAGCAACGGGAACTTAGCCCACTTTTCCTGCTGGCGTAATACGGTGAGCGGGTTATCAAATTCATGATTACCGATCGCCATCGCGTCATAGCCCACCAGATTCATACCGCGAAAATCAGGTTCGGCATCCTGTAAGTCGGACTCGGGCACGCCAGTGTTAATGTCGCCACCGGAAAGTAGCAGCACGCTACCGCCTTCAGCCGCAACCTCTTTGCGGATACCATCCACCAGCGTTTTTTGCGCCGCCAGACCATATTCGCCATATTCATTGCGCCAAAAATGCCCATGATGATCATTGGTATGCAGAACTGTAATTTTGTAGGTTTTATCCTGCTCGTACGCCAGAGCAGTTTCACTCGCCAGTGTAAATGTGGTTAACAGTGCTAACGCCACGCCCCGCTGTAATAATTTCATACTTCTCTCCCTGACCTGATTTCAACGTGTTGAAAAATAGTATGACGCGACATCATAGACAAGTCTGCGTCCGGTGAAGATAAATCTGCATCCAGATTAGAAATTCTGTATTCCGCGTTGAGACTTCCTTCAGGCGGCGCATACAGGTATGTTAGTCGGGTAATAATCACAAATAAGATCATTCTTTACATCGCAACCCTGAAAAAGTGACTTTCCTATGGCAATGAGTGAACAAACCCAGCCTGTGGCGGGCGCGGCTGCGTCAACGACAAAGGCCCGAACATCGTTTGGTATTTTAGGTGCTATCAGCCTCTCACATCTGCTGAACGACATGATCCAATCGCTGATTCTGGCGATTTATCCACTGCTTCAGTCAGAATTTTCTCTGACATTTATGCAGATTGGCATGATAACCCTCACCTTCCAGCTCGCCTCTTCGCTACTGCAACCGGTGGTCGGCTACTGGACCGATAAATATCCGATGCCGTGGTCGTTGCCGATTGGCATGTGTTTTACCTTAAGTGGTCTGGTGCTGCTTGCGCTGGCGGGCAGTTTCGGCGCAGTTCTGCTGGCAGCGGCGCTGGTCGGTACCGGTTCATCGGTCTTTCATCCGGAATCTTCTCGCGTGGCCCGTATGGCTTCCGGCGGGCGTCATGGCCTGGCGCAATCTATCTTTCAGGTCGGCGGCAACTTTGGCAGTTCCCTGGGCCCCTTGCTGGCGGCGGTGATTATCGCGCCTTATGGCAAAGGCAACGTTGCCTGGTTTGTGCTTGCGGCACTGCTGGCGATCGTGGTGCTGGCGCAAATCAGCCGTTGGTACTCGGCACAGCACCGAATGAATAAAGGAAAACCCAAAGCGACGATTATCAATCCACTGCCGCGCAATAAAGTTGTTCTGGCGGTCAGCATTCTGTTAATCCTCATTTTCTCGAAATATTTCTATATGGCGAGCATCAGCAGCTATTACACCTTTTATCTGATGCAAAAATTCGGATTATCTATCCAGAATGCTCAGCTTCATTTGTTTGCCTTCCTGTTTGCCGTTGCGGCAGGTACGGTGATTGGCGGGCCTGTAGGGGATAAAATTGGACGGAAATATGTGATTTGGGGCTCTATCCTCGGCGTTGCGCCGTTTACGCTGATTTTACCCTACGCCAGCCTGCACTGGACGGGGGTTTTAACGGTGATTATTGGATTTATCCTCGCTTCAGCATTCTCTGCCATTCTGGTCTACGCCCAGGAGCTGCTTCCGGGACGTATCGGTATGGTTTCTGGACTGTTTTTCGGTTTTGCTTTCGGCATGGGAGGTCTGGGGGCGGCAGTTCTGGGGCTTATCGCCGACCACACCAGCATAGAGTTAGTCTATAAAATCTGTGCTTTCCTGCCACTATTGGGGATGTTGACCATATTCCTGCCTGATAACCGGCATAAAGACTGATTTCATTGCAGCCAAAGGCAAACTTTGGCTGCATCGTTTTACAGTCGCCATAAGCCTTTCCTCTGTTAAACCGCCTTCTGTTTTCCGATCCGTGCTTTTTTTTGCAGCTAATTCCATTTTTCTGCAAAATTCAACAATTATTCATAAACATCATCAATGAAATTGTCATAAACTATTACCTGTAATTTTGGTTTTCCCGGCCAAAAATGGACAATAACCACCAGGAAAAGGAGACGGAATGCATCACGCCACCCCGCTTATCACCACCATTGTTGGCGGCCTTGTGCTCGCCTTTATCCTCGGCATGCTGGCCAATAAACTACGTATTTCTCCTCTGGTGGGATATCTGTTAGCGGGTGTGCTGGCAGGACCATTCACTCCGGGCTTTGTTGCCGATACCAAGCTTGCGCCGGAACTGGCTGAACTGGGCGTTATTTTGCTGATGTTCGGCGTCGGTTTGCATTTTTCGCTCAAGGATTTGATGGCGGTAAAGTCCATCGCCATTCCCGGCGCGATCGCCCAGATAGCCGTGGCGACGCTGCTGGGTATGGCGCTCTCCGCCGTGCTGGGCTGGTCGTTAATGACCGGTATCGTGTTCGGCTTATGTCTTTCCACCGCCAGTACCGTGGTGTTACTGCGCGCACTTGAAGAACGGCAATTAATTGACAGTCAGCGTGGGCAAATCGCCATCGGTTGGTTGATTGTGGAAGACCTGGTGATGGTCCTGACGCTGGTATTGCTACCCGCGGTAGCAGGAATGATGGAACAGGGCGATGTGGGCTTTGCCACTCTTGCAGTCGATATGGGGATCACCATCGGCAAGGTGATCGCATTTATCGCCATTATGATGCTGGTAGGTCGCCGTCTGGTGCCGTGGATTATGGCACGCAGCGCAGCAACCGGTTCCCGCGAGCTGTTTACCCTGTCGGTGCTGGCGCTGGCGTTAGGGATTGCCTTTGGTGCGGTAGAGCTGTTTGATGTCTCCTTTGCACTCGGTGCGTTCTTTGCCGGGATGGTACTGAACGAGTCTGAACTGAGTCACCGTGCCGCCCACGATACACTGCCATTGCGCGACGCGTTTGCGGTGCTGTTTTTTGTCTCCGTCGGGATGTTGTTTGATCCGTTAATTCTGATTCAGCAACCGCTGGCAGTACTGGCGACGCTGGCAATTATTCTGTTTGGTAAATCGGTCGCGGCCCTGTTCCTTGTGCGTTTGTTTGGTCACTCCCAGCGCACGGCGTTAACCATCGCCGCCAGCCTGGCGCAGATTGGTGAGTTCGCGTTTATCCTGGCGGGACTAGGAATGGCATTGAATTTACTGCCGCAGGCCGGACAAAACCTGGTACTGGCAGGGGCGATCCTGTCGATTATGCTCAACCCGGTACTGTTCGCACTACTGGAGAAATATCTGGCGAAGACCGAAACGCTGGAAGAGCAGACGCTGGAAGAGGCAATCGAAGAAGAGAAGCAGATCCCAGTGGATATTTGCAACCATGCGCTACTGGTGGGTTACGGTCGTGTAGGCAGCCTGCTGGGGGAGAAATTGCTCGCCTCTGATATTCCGCTGGTGGTGATTGAGACGTCACGAACCCGTGTTGATGAGCTGCGCGAGCGCGGGGTCCGCGCAGTATTAGGCAATGCGGCGAACGAAGAAATTATGCAACTGGCGCATCTGGAATGTGCAAAATGGCTGATCCTGACGATTCCCAACGGCTATGAAGCGGGCGAGATTGTGGCATCTGCCCGCGCGAAAAATCCGGATATTGAGATTATTGCCCGCGCCCATTATGACGATGAAGTGGCGTATATCACCGAACGTGGTGCGAATCAGGTAGTGATGGGTGAGCGTGAAATTGCCCGTACTATGCTGGAACTGCTGGAAACGCCACCGGCGGGTGAGGTTGTGACGAGGTAAACGGTGGTTGCCGGATAATAGGCGCGGATATGTAGGCCTGATAAGACGCGCCAGCGTCGCATCAGGCATTGAGAGCAAAATGCCAGATGCGGCGTGAACGCCTTATCTGGCCTACGAACCGACGATAACTTAACGATCCCAGTAAGACTCTTCCAGGCTGTCTTCACGCTCCGGCAAGCCGCGCGTTAAACGAGGTGAATGCTGGTTCAGTACCTGATAGCTCACACGGTTAGCATATTTACACACCTGCGCTAATGACGAATACGTCAACCAGGTGAATTTATGTTTGCTGGAGTTTGGTACGTTGCTACGGTGGTAGCTGTTGGCGGTAATGTCATGCAGCAACGCTGCCAGTGCGCCATCCCCTGCTCCATTAGTGTTCATGATTTTTTCCGGCCCGCCCATATACGGCGCAATGTGCGAATAGACACGCAGCGGATTCTGGCAATCCTTGTGGCGCATGGCGCGGCTAAACTCATACTGGTTAAATTCCGCTATAGCACCCGGCAGCAGCGGATGCTGGGTTTTACGTTTCGCTTCGTCTTCGGTAAAGCCCGCCATATACAAGCCGATTGGCCCGGCGGTGCACAGCACCAGATCTACCCAGTCCAGCGCCTTGTCAGATGCCAACAACGGATCGCTTTCTCCAGTCAACGCTTCGGCTTCATCTTCGTTCATCGCAAGGATAGAGACGTGGTCTTTGAGGAATTGCTGCCACCACTGCGGATTCTCGGCAATGACAAACTTGGTGCCCAGCGTCAGCACCACCGGTACGTTATATTTCTTCGCGTACTCAATAGCTTTCATGGTTGCTTCCGGCATGGGTTCACCCGGCTTGCAACGCACCAGATAAGAGGTGAGAACCAGTGCCGAGGCTCCGGCAATCACATCTTCCGGAATACTTTCAGCCCGCAGCTGGTTCATGTGGCCCGGGCTGATAGCAAAGGTACGTTCCCCGGACTCGCCAATCAGCGTAAAGCAACGACCAATCGGGCCATCCACGCCTTGTAGATAGTTAAGATCGGTACGGCTGGAGGTGTTACACAGGTAACGATAGGCATAGCTGCCAATTTCAATATTGCTGCACATGACGCCCAGCAGCACCGAACGGTCGTCCGCGAGCACCGAGTAGTTGTGCATGGTGTTACCAATGGTGCCACCCGCAAACTGATGGGTAATCAGGTTTTTCTGTTTTAGTTCCTGATAAAGCGCTTCGGCAACGTCATCCTCAATCACCAGTGAATGCCCGGCGCTTAATCCATAACGCTCAATGAATTCATCATCCACTTTCGCTTCAATATCGACCAGCGTTTGATCGATACCCACTACCCAGGCAGCGCTGGTTTCGTTTTCTGGCTGGAATTGCTGAAGCAGCGGATCGCGTGCGTTTACGGGGAAGTAATGTTTGGATTTACGTTTACCGGGAAATTTCATGGTTGTTTTTACGGGTGGTTAACTGAGCGGCGAATGTTAACACAATCTGACGGGAGCGCGCGAGACGCAGCCAGTTTCAATATCAGCAGGCGGGATCGCATTTTCATGGCAGTGGTTCCTTACAATGACGTAATTTGAAAGGAGTTTTTGCATGAAGCCGGAAAACAAATTACCCGTTCTGGACCTTATCTCTGCTGAAATGAAGACCGTTGTGAATACTCTTCCGCCGGATTTACCGCCCTGGCCTGCAACGGGAACGATTGCTGAGCAACGACAGTATTACACGCTTGAGCGCCGATTCTGGAATGTGGGCGCTCCAGAAATGGCAACCAGAGCTTACAGGGTTCCAACAAAATATGGGCAGGTGAAAACACGTATCTTTTATCCGCAACCAGATAGCCCGGCGACGCTATTTTATTTGCATGGAGGCGGTTTTATTCTCGGCAATCTCGATACCCACGATCGCATCATGCGCCTGCTGGCAAGCTACAGCCAATGTACGGTGATTGGCATTGATTACACCCTTTCACCTGAAGCGCGTTTTCCGCAAGCGATAGAGGAAATTGTGGCTGCCTGTTGTTATTTCCACCAGCAGGCGGAGGATTATCAAATCAATATGTCCCGCATTGGTTTTGCTGGTGATTCCGCAGGTGCCATGCTGGCGCTCGCCAGTGCGTTGTGGTTGCGCGATAAACAGATCGATTGCGGTAAAATTGCGGGCGTTTTGCTGTGGTATGGGCTTTACGGATTACGGGATTCCGTGACTCGTCGTCTGTTGGGTGGTGTCTGGGATGGCTTAACGCAACAGGATTTGCAGATGTATGAAGAGGCATATTTAAGCAACGACGCGGACCGCGAGTCGCCATATTACTGCCTGTTTAATAATGATCTCACTCGCGAAGTTCCGCCCTGTTTTATTGCCGGGGCGGAGTTCGATCCACTGCTGGATGACAGCCGTCTGCTTTACCAGACGTTAGCGGCGCATCAGCAGCCCTGCGAGTTCAAACTCTACCCAGGCACGCTGCACGCCTTTTTGCATTATTCACGGATGATGAAAACCGCCGACGAGGCTCTTCGCGACGGCGCTCAGTTCTTTACCGCTCAGCTTTAGCGATACGCGGCAACAAGATTAGCCATCATTTCGATATGTTCCGGCGTGGCATTAAGCGCCGGAATATATTCATATTTTTTCCCGCCCGCACCGAGGAAGACCTCACGGTTTTGCTCGGCAATCTCTTCCAGCGTCTCCAGACAATCCGCAGCAAAGCCCGGGCACATCACCTGAATATGACCCACGCCTTTTTCTCCGAGCATTTTCAGCGTTTCGTCGGTATAAGGCATCAGCCAGGGTTCCCGGCCAAAGCGAGACTGAAAGGTCATCATCACTTTTTCCGGTGCCATCTCCAGTGCGGAAGCGAGTTCGCGAGTTGTTGTGCGGCAACGTTGCGGGTAATCATCGCCTTCATCTGCATAACGCTGGGGAATGCCATGATAAGAGAGCAACAACAGATCCGGTTCGCCATGTTTGGCAAAAGAAGCACGTACGCTGTTCGCCAGTGCATTAATATAATCGTGGTTATCGGCGTAATCACGAATAAACGATATCCCCGGAATGCTACGTTTGCGCGCCAGAATGCGTGCCAGTTCATCCCATACCGCACCGACCGTTGAACAGGAGTATTGCGGATAAAGCGGCAGCACCACAATATGATCTACATGCTCTGCCAGAAGTTCATCTACGGCGCTTTCCAGTGATGGTGAGCCGTAGCTCATTCCCAGCGCCACGGGCGTCTCCGGTAAACGTTGCGCCAGCGCCTGCTGTTGCTGGCGGCTGTAAACCATCAGCGGCGAGCCACCTTCCATCCAGACAGAGGCATACAGCTTCGCCACACGCGGCGAACGCAGCGGCAAAATCACGCCGCGCAGCAACGGCCACCATAACAACCGTGAGGTATCAACCACGCGTCTGTCGCTTAAAAATTGTTTCAGATAGCGTTTTACCGCTTCAGGTGTGGGGGCATCGGGCGTACCCAGGTTTGCCAGCAGGATACCGGTTTTAGTCTGACGCATTACCGCCTCTTATCGATTCAACTTGTTGATAATTGTAGCGGAAAAGTGAAGAAGAAGAACTAATTGCTGTAAGAGGTATTGCCTGAGGAGGATGAGCAGACCTGCCCGAAAGCAGATCTGCTGCGGCTTGATTAGCCGAGGATTTTTTCCAGATCAGCGCGAACTTCAGCCACCGGCTTGGTGCCGTCAACTTTCGCGTATTTGGTGTTACCCGCTTCCGCTTCTTTGGAGTAGTAGCCGATCAGCGGTGCAGTCATCTGATGGTATTCAACCAGACGTTTACGTACGGTCTCTTCCTGATCGTCTTTACGGGTAGTCAGCTCTTCACCGGTAACGTCGTCTTTGCCTTCTACTTTCGGCGGATTGAATTTAACGTGATAAACACGACCAGACGGCGCGTGAACGCGGCGGCCTACGATACGGTCAACAATCAGTTCGTCCGGTACGTCGAATTCCAGAACGTAATCAACATTGATGCCCGCTTCTTTCATCGCGTCTGCCTGCGGAATGGTACGCGGGAAGCCGTCCAACAGGAAACCGTTGCGGCAGTCTTCCTGAGCAATGCGCTCTTTAACCAGCGCGATCACCAGTTCGTCGGTGACCAGTTTGCCAGCATCCATAATGACTTTTGCTTGTTTACCCAGCTCGGAGCCAGATTTGACCGCAGCACGCAGCATATCGCCAGTGGAGATTTGCGGAATACCATATTTCTCCATGATGAACTGAGCCTGAGTCCCTTTCCCCGCGCCCGGAGCGCCAAGCAGAATGATACGCATTGCGAAAATCCCCTTAAAATGTGTCGAATTTTTTGAAAAAGCGATAAACGATACCACCAACAGGCGATTGCCTCAAGAAAGGCACCTGAGGCTGAAACGGTTAATGGCAAGATAATTTGCGGAAAGTACAGATGAAGAAAAGAAAAATGCCGGATGACACGAAGGTCATCCGGCATGACATCAGGAAACCAGCAGCTGGTTCATACGACGAATAAACAGGTTCGGATCTTCCAGCGTGCCGCGTTCTGCCAGCAGCGCCTGATCCAGCAGCAGTTCTACCCACTCGCTGAACTTCGCTTCATCTTCAGTATCCGCCGCACGTTTCACCAGTACGTGATCCGGGTTCAGTTCGAAGATGTATTTCACTTCTGGCACTTTCTGGCCCGCCGCGGCGAACAGTTTCGCCATCTGAGTGCTCATTTCGTCCGCGTCGGTCGAAACGATCGCTGGCGTATCGGTCAGACGGTGAGTCAGACGGACATCTTTCACGCGCTCGCCGAGTAGGGCTTTCACACGGTCGATGAACGGAGTCAGTGCTTTCTCCGCTTCTTTCGCGCTCTCATCAACTTCGTCAGCCAGTTTTTCCAGCGACTCGTCAACTTTAGACACAGACTGGAACGGTTTACCGTCGAACTCAGTCAGATAGTTCATCATCCACTCATCGATGCGGTCGGAAAGCAGCAGAACTTCGATGCCTTTCTTACGCAGCAGTTCCAGGTGCGGGCTGCTCTTCGCTGCCGCGTAGCTGTCTGCGGTGATATAGTAGATTTTCTCCTGCCCTTCTTTCATGCGGGAAACGTAGTCTTCCAGAGACACGGTCTGCGCAGAAGAATCGGTATGGGTAGAAGCAAAACGCAGCAGTTTGGCGATCGCTTCCTGGTTAGCGAAATCTTCCGCCGGACCTTCTTTCAGTACCAGGCCAAACTGTTGCCAGAAGGTCTGGTATTTTTCCGCGTCGTCTTTCGCCAGTTTTTCCAGCATTTGCAGCACACGCTTGGTCAGCGCATTGCGCAGGTTACGCGTTACCGTGCTGTCCTGGAGGATTTCACGGGAAACGTTCAGCGGCAGATCGCTGGAGTCAATCAGACCACGCACGAAGCGCAGATAGTTCGGCATGAACTGTTCTGCGTCGTCCATGATGAACACACGCTGAACATACAGTTTCAGACCGTGTTTATGATCGCGGTTCCACATATCCCACGGTGCCTGAGACGGAATGTACAGCAGGCTGGTGTACTCCTGCTTACCTTCAACGCGGTTGTGGCTCCAGGTCAGCGGATCGTTAAAGTCGTGGGCGATGTGTTTGTAGAACTCTTTGTACTCTTCATCGGTGATTTCCGACTTGTTACGAGTCCACAGCGCCTGCGCTTTGTTGATTTTCTCCCAGGAGATAACGGTTTCGCCGTCTTTCTCTTCGCGTTTTTCGATCTCTACCGGCAGCGCGATATGGTCGGAATATTTGCTGATGATGGAACGCACACGCCAGTCATCGAGGAACTCGTCTTCGCCTTCACGCAGATGCAGGGTGATTTCAGTACCACGATCTTCTTTAGTGATGTCGGCAACGGTGTATTCACCTTCGCCAGCCGATTCCCAGAAGACGCCGTTTTCTGGTTTTTCGCCTGCCGCGCGAGTACGCACGGTCACTTTGTCAGCCACGATAAACGCAGAGTAGAAACCAACACCAAACTGACCGATCAGCTGGCTGTCTTTCGCCTGGTCAGAACCCAGGGATTCGAGGAATGATTTGGTGCCGGATTTAGCGATAGTCCCCAGATGGTCAATCACTTCGTCGCGGGTCATCCCCACGCCGTTATCGGAGATGGTCAGCGTGCGCTTGTCTTTATCGAAAGAGACACGAACGCGTAGTTCACCATCACCTTCGTACAGGTCCGGGTTAGAAAGCGCGCGGAAACGCAGCTTGTCCGCCGCATCGGAGGCGTTAGAGATAAGCTCACGCAGGAAGATTTCTTTATTGGAATAGAGAGAATGGATCATCAGGTGCAGAAGCTGTTTCACTTCTGACTGAAAACCACGAGTTTCTTGTCCTTTCATGTAGGTCTACCTCAATAATGCCATTTTAAGGTTAAAAACAGGATGAGGGAGAGATGGGGACAAGGGAGAATAATTTCAAGCGAGAGCAGGTGATCCTGCTCTCGTTTGCTTAAAAACGAATCTTATGACGCCCGGCAAGGGAGTGTGACAGCGTGGTGCCATCGACCATTTCCAGTTCGCCGCCAACCGGTACGCCATGAGCGATTCGGCTGGCTTCCACGTCATATTGCGCACAAAGCTCGGCAATGTAGTTAGCGGTAGCTTCACCTTCAACCGTGGGGTTGGTGGCGAGGATCACTTCAGTGATTTTTTCCTCTGCCAGACGCTGTTCCAGACGATCAAGCCCGATATCATCAGGACCGATGCCGTCCAGCGGTGACAGGTGTCCCATCAACACAAAATAACGACCTGAAAACTGCCCCGTCTGCTCGATGGCGTAAATGTCCGCCGGACTCTCCACCACGCAGATTTGACCGTTTTCCTGACGACGTGGATTCGAACAGATGTTACAGACTTCCTGTTCGGTGAAGGTGCGACAATCGGCGCAGTGGCCGATTTCCGACATCGCCCGGGTGAGCGCCTGCGCCAGACGCATCCCGCCGCTACGATCGCGCTGAAGCAGCGTGAACGCCATACGCTGCGCCGACTTCGGGCCAACGCCCGGCAGACAGCGCAGTGCTTCCATAAGCTGTGTTAACAGCGGGCTGGTTTGCATCAGAACGGCATCTTAAAGCCAGGCGGCAGCTGCATTCCGGAGGATACAGAGGCCATTTTTTCTTTCTGCGTTTCTTCAATACGACGTGCTGCGTCGTTGAATGCTGCAGCCACCAGGTCTTCCAGCATCTCTTTGTCGTCTTCCAGCAGGCTCGGGTCGATCTCTACGCGACGGCAGTTGTGTGCACCGTTGATGGTCACTTTTACCAGACCTGCGCCAGATTCGCCGGTGACTTCCAGCTGCGCGATCTCTTCCTGCATTTTCTGCATTTTTTCTTGCATCTGCTGGGCTTGCTTCATCAGGTTACCCAGACCGCCTTTACCAAACATAGGTTTCTCTCTCAATCACGTTAAGGATGACGAACGTAAGCTGTGCTTACGATCAAATGGGGCGGATACTTTCTTCATCCAGCTCCGCATCGAAGAATCGACGCAGGGTCTGAATATTATTATCCGCAATAATGGACTCGCGCGCCTGCGCAAGTTTTTCTTCGTATATCGCCTGACGCCATTCCAGCGGCGTACGCACCGCGGGATTATCATCTTCAACGATAGTCAGTTCAACCGTTGAACCTTTTAACGTGCTCAACGCTTCAGCCAGTTTTTGCTGTGCGCCGCGGTTGTTCAAATGCCGCTGAGAGGAGCGCAAATGCAGACATACTGCGTTGTCGCTCTCCTCTTTCCAGGCATTTAAGGCCACCTGTTCGACCAGTTTTGGTAGCGAAAGTTGACTCACCTGAGCCGCCCACGGGTCGCGCTCAATGGCTTCTGCCGCCAGCTTCGCCGCCAGTTCCGGCGTTTTTTCATGTTCCAGCGCTTTTTTCAGCGCCTTCGGCGTGGCGACCACTTCTTTTTGCTGCATCACTGGAGTGGTCGCCTTCCAGCGATACGCTTCTTTTTTGGCTGGCGCTTTTTCCAGCGCCGATGGCACCGGGCGCGCCTGAACGCGATCGGTGACCGAAGCCAGTCTTTCCAGCGCAGCGTTATTCACCGGCCGCGCGCGGATAGCGGCTGCCGGTTCACTCTTTTTTGCTTTGGTTGCTCCCTGCACGCGCTGCAACTGCTGGCGCGCCGCCAGCACCTGGCTGGTGGTTTCCGGGAGCGGTACAGTCGGTGCCTGCTGCGGCGCTGATTGCGGTTGCGGCGGCACCTGTGTTGGCGTCATTACTGCCGTTGGCGCGACGGGCGCAAAGGACTGGCGTGGCACTTCTGGATCAGGCAGAGGCATACGCGGATGGAACGCCAGTGCGCGCAGCAGCGTCATCTCAACGCCCATACGGCGGTCCGGCGCATACGGTAATTCTTTGCGACCAATCAACAGCGTCTGATAGTAAAGCTGAATATCCGTCGGCGGTATGGTGCGCGCCAGTTCACGCATCCGCAGCTCGATGGCGGCCATGTCGTTGCCAAGTGCAGCAGGCGAAAGTTGTACCATCGCAATACGATGCAACAGACCGAGCATTTCCACCAGCAACGCTTCCCACTCGATACCACGGGCAGCAGCTTCATTAATTAGCGCCATTACGCGCTCGCCGTTGGCCTCGACCATCGCTTCAACCAGCGATAACGCCTGATCGTCGTCAAGCGTACCCAGCATCGCACTGACCGCCTGGGTTGAAACCTGGCCGTCACCGCTGGCAATCGCCTGGTCGGTCAGACTTAAGGCATCTCGCAGGCTGCCTTCAGCGGCGCGTGCCAACAATTGCAGCGCCCGCGGCTCGTGAGCGATATGTTCTTCGTTGAGGATGTGCTCAAGCTGATGGCGAATTTGCTCGACATCCAGCGCCTTGAGATGAAATTGCAGACAGCGTGACAAAATCGTCACCGGCAATTTCTGCGGATCGGTCGTCGCCAGCAAAAACTTAACGTGCTCTGGCGGCTCTTCAAGGGTTTTTAACAGTGCGTTAAAGCTGTGACGCGACAGCATATGCACTTCGTCGATGAGATAAACTTTGAAACGACCACGCGCCGGAGCGTACTGGACGTTATCCAGCAGGTCGCGGGTATCTTCAACTTTGGTACGCGAGGCGGCGTCGATTTCAATCAGATCGACAAAGCGCCCCTGCTCGATTTCACGACAGTTATCGCACACGCCGCACGGCGTCGCGGTAATGCCGGTTTCGCAGTTTAGCCCCTTCGCCAACAGTCGGGCGATAGAGGTTTTTCCGACGCCACGGGTGCCGGAAAAAAGATAAGCATGATGAATACGCCCTAACGACAAGCCGTTCGCCAGTGCGGTCAGCACATGTTCCTGGCCGACGACGTCAGCAAAGGTTTGTGGGCGCCATTTTCGGGCTAAGACCTGATAACTCATTGGCAGGCTCTGAAACGCTGGAAGGTGGATTCACGAAGGGGTAATGCTAACACAGCCCCGTCAGAACGGCGAGGCTGAATGCACATCTTGTGCTGCCCGTAGCGTGAGCAGCGCAAGACTGACGATAATTAATGGCCCGGGAACGGGACAAGGCTGTAGCTGGTAATGCCCTGTTTTTCGAGACGCTGTTCACCGCCGAGATCGAACAGGTTGATAATGAACGCAGCGTCAGCTACTTCACCACCCAGACGACGGATCAGTTTAACGGTCGCTTCGATAGTGCCGCCGGTTGCCAGCAGATCGTCCACCACCAGAACTTTATCGCCCGGTTTGATGGCATCAACGTGGATTTCCAGCTGATCGGTGCCGTATTCCAGGTCGTAAGTTTCACTGATGGTTTCACGCGGCAGTTTGCCCGGTTTACGGACCGGTACAAAGCCAACGCCCAGACCCAGAGCTACCGGAGCGCCAAACAAGAAGCCACGCGCTTCGGTGCCGACCACTTTGGTAATGCCCGCATTTTTGTAACGCTCAATCAGCAAGTCGATGCTGAGAGCGTAAGCTTTCGGGTCTTCCAGTAAGCTGGTGACATCGCGGAAAAGAATGCCGGGTTTTGGGTAGTCCTGAATGCTTTTGATGCTATTTTTGAGATACTCAAGCTGCTGTGCAGTCGCGGTCATAAGTGTATGCCTGCTTGTTACGGTGGTACTCACGGCGCGTTTTGAACGTATCAAAAGTAACAGTTGTTTAACCTTTGACCGCCTGCGCCTGTGCTCGAAAACGCCAGAATGTACTGGCTGTACGCAATAATTGCAACTGCGATTGTTGTGCTTCAGTGCTTTTCTTGCTTTTCATCAATCACCGGAATTCGCCACATATAAAAAAGCAAACAGGCGAGAATTACCAGCAACATGATGCGCACCCACGGCATCTGGACGAACCACAGCGAAATCGTAAACGTAATCAAAATAAGCAAAATCGCCCGTGGTTTTGCGCCGCGCGGCATCGCATGATGTTTCTGCCAGAAACGTAGATAGCTGCCAAACCATGAGCGGTACAGCAACCAGGCGTGAAAGCGCGGGGAAGAACGGGCAAAGCACCAGGCCGCCAGCAGGATAAACGGCGTCGTCGGTAATACCGGTAATACCACGCCCAGCGTACCCAGCACTACCGCCAGCCAGCCAATGATGATTAAAATGATTCGTTGCATATTGAGTGTTGTCAGCTTACAGAGTGGCTACTTTAGCATAACAATTATCATTTTCATTGAGGTCTTATCGTGAAAACCGCCCTGCTACTGGAAAAACTGGAAGGACAGCTCGCCACGCTGCGTCAGCGTTGTGCCCCGGTAGCGCAATTTGCCACGCTAAGTGCCCGTTTTGACAGGCACCTTTTTCAGACCCGTGCGACAACACTACAGGCTTGTCTCGATGAGGCGGGCGATAACCTGGCTGCGCTTCGTCATGCGGTTGAGCAGCAACAGCTGCCGCAAGTCGCCTGGCTGGCAGAACATCTGGCGGCGCAACTGGAGGCTATAGCGCGTGAAGTCACAGCCTGGTCGCTACGCGAGTGGGATAGCGCACCACCGAAAATTGCCCGCTGGCAGCGTAAACGTATTCAGCATCAGGATTTTGAGCGGCGGCTACGTGAGATGGTTGCCGAACGTAGAGCCCGTCTGGCGCGAGCGACCGATCTCGTGGAACAGCAGACGCTGCATCGTGAAGTGGAAGCCTATGAAGCGCGCCTGGCACGCTGCCACCATGCGCTGGAAAAAATCGAAAACAGGTTAGCGCGTTTAACCCGCTAGCAATGGAGAGAGTATGTCACTGGAAAATGCCCCTGACGATGTCAAACTGGCCGTCGATTTGATTGTGCTGCTGGAAGAAAATCAGATCCCAGCCCGCACCGTGCTGCGCGCGCTGGATATTGTAAAACGCGATTATGAAAAGAAGTTACAGAGCGATGAGACTTCACAAAGCGAGTAAAAAATAAAGGGCGGCATCACTGTCGCCCTTTATTGTCCTTACCCTACCGCTGGCGTCGGATCGTCGCCTTTGTAGTCGCGTTTGACTTCCGTCACCTCATCGCCCTTCTCGTTGTGCAGATGCACTTCAAGCTGGTTAAAGGCAATGTTGATGTCGTTTTCACGGCACAGCTGATCGATAGTACGGTTCAGCTCATCGACAGTACGGCTACGGTCACGCAGTTCACGCACATACAGACGCAGCTCATGATCCAACGTGCTGGCACCAAATGCCGTAAAGAAGACTTCCGGCATTGGTTCGTGCATCACCCTTGGGTGCTCAGTCGCCGCCTTCAGCAACACTTTACGCACTTTTTCCAGATCGGAGCCATAAGCTACGCCGAGACGGATCACCAGACGCGTAGTCGTGTCAGTCAACGACCAGTTGATCAGACGCTCGGTAACAAACGCTTTGTTCGGGATAATCACTTCTTTGCGATCGAAATCGGTAATCGTTGTCGCACGAATACGGATCTTGCTGACCGTACCCGAGAAGCTACCAATGGTTACCGTGTCGCCTATGCGCACCGGACGTTCGAACAGGATGATCAAGCCGGAAACGAAGTTACCGAAGATCTCTTGTAAACCAAAACCAAGACCTACGGATAATGCTGCCGCCAGCCACTGGAGTTTATCCCACGAGACGCCCAGCGATCCGAACACCGTCATCGCACCAACGGCAATAATGATGTAGTTAAGGATGGTAGTAATGGCATACGACGCGCCCTGGCGCATATTCAGTCGCGAGAGCACCAGCACTTCCAGCAAACCAGGCAGGTTGCGAATCAACGCCCAGGCCACCATTGAGGCGATAATCGCAAACAACAGACTGCCCATGGTGACGTTTTTCACCACCGCAGCACCAGCTTCAGTAGCGTTGTAATGCCAGAGCGTAATGCTGTCGAGATAGCTGAACACGGTGATCAAATCAGACCAAATTGCCCAGAACATAACACCGAACAGCGCAAACATCAGCAACATGGTAATACGCAGCGTCTGCTGGTTAACCTGCTCCAGCGCAATGGTGGGTTCTTCCGGCGGTTCGGCACCTTCTGCGCCCTCTTTCACCAGATTCTGCCGACGCGCCAGTGCACGACGCCAGGCGATACGCCGCGCCGCTACGCTTAAGCCGCGCAATACCGTCTGGTACAGCAGGTTCCAGATGATCACCAAATAAACGGTTTCAATCCAACGCCCGGAGAGGCGCAGCGTGGTGTAGAAATAACCCGTGGCGGTCAGCACCATCAACGCAATCGGGATAATCGACAGTACGGTAATGGTGACCAGTCGCATGGTGTGCGACTCTTTATCACGCCAGCTTTCGCGGCACATCGGCCACACCAGGAAGGCAATCAGCAGCAAGTTGAAGAAAATCATCGCCTGCCCCAGCACATCATCCATCAGATGCAGCGGGGAAAGTTCTGCCACCACAGACCAGAAATGGATCGGCAGCAACGCGAGACTGATGCGGACAATTTGCCGACGCCAGTGGCTGGTCTGCTGTTCCGGCATGCCGAAGTGACGCACGGCAACGCCGTTTTTCTCCAGTACCTTCCAGCACAGGCCAAACACCAGCCAGAAAATCGCCAGTTTTTTGCTGAACGACCATAGCAGTTCGCTGATGTTGAGCTGCATGGTCAACAGAATCAGGCCAACCGCGAGAATAATCAGGCACACCGGCAGCGCACGGATCAGGTCGATAAGGATCGCTTTTGGTGTGTTGAGCTGGCTGTCGTTACGCAGGGAACCCACAGCGGAAGCCAGTTTTTGTTGATACGCTTTCAGCCAGCCCAGACGCCAGTGGATCAGCCCGGCAATCAACAGCAGCGGCAAACCAGCGAGGAAGGCGATGAATACGGCGGGCCAGGCTTTTTCCCAGTTCACCGTGATTTTCATCGACTTAAATTCATCTTTCAGCGTTTGCGGGAACGCTTTAATCCAGTCCCAGTCCATCGGACGGTTACTGTTCACCCAAAAAATTTGCTGCGTCAGGATGGATTTCAGGTTTTTCGATACGCTCATTAACTGCTGCTGGTTAATTTGCAGGTTAATGGCCATCATCAGCTGATTACCCAACTGTTTGTTAAGCTGATCCAGCAATTCACGGCGCATATCAACTACTTGCAATAACGCATCGTGAACTTCGCTGTTAACTTCGTTGGTGTGACCTTCTTCCAGTTTGCTGACGAACGCATCGCTCTGGAACAGCGCGTCACGCTGCTGGTTGACTTCAAACTGTTCGAGACGCAAATCCGCGATGCGGTTGGTCATGTTTTCCAGTTCATCTGCCGAGGGGAGTGTTTGTTGTTGCTGGTACAGGATACGTGACAACAGCAGACTGCCCTTCAGAACGGCAATCTGCTCCTTAATATTACGTTCCGATTGCAGCGCACGCTCCAGCCAGTTTTTGACTTTAATGTTTTGCTGCATCAACTGATTACCGTTTTCAGTCGCGGTAATCAGACGCTGACTTAACTGCTGGTTAATTTCCAGTTCCTGCTTCACCAGCGGATTAGCCTGAATACGCGCGGCTTCATCCGGGGAGACAGCTTCCTGCGCCGTTTTTTCGGTTAAAGTCAGGCGCTTGCTGTTTACCGCTTCTTGCAACAGTTGTAACTGGTGCTCCAGACGGGCGCTGTTCGCCGTCACGTAATCACGCTGCTTTTGCAAGGTATCCTGCAAGACAGTGTTCCCTTCCAGGCTTTTACGCTGCTGGTCAATCTCGGCATTCAGCAAAGCCTGCTGGGCCTGCATTAACACTTTCTGGCTGGGACGTAAGGCCGTCTCGCCGACATCAGTCCCATCCAGACGACTGCGAATTTGTTGCAGCTGCTGCGAAGCGTTATACATCGCATTTTGCACGCGTTCGGGCTGCGTCTGTAACGAAACCAGTTGGCTGTTATAAGACGCCAGATCGTTTTGTGCGTTTTGCAAATCGTCCAGCGCCTGGGCAACGCGAGTTTCCAGCTGGCGCAACGAAAGCGTGCTCAGAATTTTGCGCGTTTCTTCGTCGTTATCGACATCACTAAGTGCTGTTAACGCCGCTGTCGCCTGGCGCATTTTTTCCGGCGCTTCAGCGACTTTTTGCCGTAGCTGAACTGTCTCTTCTTTTACGCGATCGATTTTATCGAGGGTGGCTAATGTATCTGTCAGATCCTGCTGCACCAGTTTGTCCTGAGCAGAAAGATCTTTTTGTTTATTCAGTGAGTCAAGTTGTGCCTGCAGGTCCGCTTTTGTCGGTAAATCACCATTCGATGACGCCCGTGCAAACGCCGTGTTCTGGCATAACAAGACAAAAACAAAAGCAATAAATGCTGAAAAAACAAAATGCCGTGATCGTTTGTAATACTGGAACATAGTCATGATGAATGAAGGTTTCTGAACCTGAAGAACGACCTGAAAAAGTCAAACCGCAAGAATATCACGACGCAGTGAACCAGAATAGCAACGACGAAAATGTCCAGGAAAATTCCTGGAGTCAGATTCAGGGTTATTCGTTAGTGGCAGGGTTACGAAGCGTGGGGCACAGGAGATACATCTCCAGTAAGATGGCGACGTAATCGCGGGCTTCTTTTTTAAGATCAAAAGATTGCGGGGCAAAGAGCCAGTTTTCCATCAGGCCGGAAATATAGCCGCGCATAATAATTGCTGCGCGACGCGTCATTAAATCCGCAGGCAACATTTTCGCTTCAATACAATGTTTTAACGTTTGTTCTATACGGTCATAACTTTCCAGACAGAGATTACGTTGTGCCTGTTGCACAACAGCCATTTCGCCGACAAATTCGCATTTGTGGAATATAATCTCCATCAATAATCGACGCCGTTCTTCTGTCACCGTGGACTCAAGAACATGAATTAATATCTCTCTTAATACTGAGAGTGGATCGCCAGGGAATTTTGCCTGATACTCAAGCTCGAGTTCACCAATATTGGATTCTGACAGTTCCCAGATCTCACTGAACAAATCCGACTTGTCTTTAAAATGCCAGTAGATTGCACCGCGCGTAACGCCAGCTGCTTTTGCAATCTCACCCAGCGAGGTGGATGATACCCCCTGCTGTGAGAAAAGACGTAGAGCCACATCGAGGATGTGTTGGCGCGTTTCTTGCGCTTCTTGTTTGGTTTTTCGTGCCATATGTTCGTGAATTTACAGGCGTTAGATTTACATACATTTGTGAATGTATGTACCATAGCACGACGATAATATAAACGCAGCAATGGGTTTATTAACTTTTGACCATTGACCAATTTGAAATCGGACACTCGAGGTTTACATATGAACAAAAACAGAGGGTTTACGCCTCTGGCGGTCGTTCTGATGCTCTCAGGCAGCTTAGCCCTAACAGGATGTGACGACAAACAGGCCCAACAAGGTGGCCAGCAGATGCCCGCCGTTGGCGTAGTAACAGTCAAAACTGAACCTCTGCAGATCACAACCGAGCTTCCGGGTCGCACCAGTGCCTACCGGATCGCAGAAGTTCGTCCTCAAGTTAGCGGGATTATCCTGAAGCGTAATTTCAAAGAAGGTAGCGACATCGAAGCAGGTGTCTCTCTCTATCAGATTGATCCTGCGACCTATCAGGCGGCATACGACAGTGCGAAAGGTGATCTGGCGAAAGCCCAGGCTGCAGCCAATATCGCGCAATTGACGGTGAATCGTTATCAGAAATTGCTCGGTACTCAGTACATCAGTAAACAAGAGTACGATCAGGCTCTGGCTGATGCGCAACAGGCGAATGCTGCGGTAACTGCGGCGAAAGCTGCCGTTGAAACTGCGCGAATCAATCTGGCTTACACCAAAGTCACCTCTCCGATTAGTGGTCGCATTGGTAAGTCAAACGTGACGGAAGGCGCATTGGTACAGAACGGTCAGGCGACTGCGCTGGCAACCGTGCAGCAGCTTGATCCGATCTACGTTGATGTGACCCAGTCCAGCAACGACTTCCTGCGCCTGAAACAGGAACTGGCAAATGGCACGCTGAAACAAGAGAACGGCAAAGCCAAAGTGTCGCTGATCACCAGTGACGGCATTAAGTTCCCGCAGGACGGTACGCTGGAATTCTCTGACGTTACCGTTGATCAGACCACTGGGTCTATCACCCTACGCGCTATCTTCCCGAACCCGGATCACACTCTGCTGCCGGGTATGTTCGTGCGCGCACGTCTGGAAGAAGGGCTTAATCCAAACGCTATTTTAGTCCCGCAACAGGGCGTAACCCGTACGCCGCGTGGCGATGCCACCGTACTGGTGGTTGGCGCGGATGACAAAGTGGAAACCCGTCCGATCGTTGCAAGCCAGGCTATTGGCGATAAGTGGCTGGTGACAGAAGGTCTGAAAGCAGGCGATCGCGTAGTAATAAGTGGGCTGCAGAAAGTGCGTCCTGGTGTCCAGGTAAAAGCACAAGAAGTTACCGCTGATAATAACCAGCAAGCCGCAAGCGGTGCTCAGCCTGAACAGTCCAAGTCTTAACTTAAACAGGAGCCGTTAAGACATGCCTAATTTCTTTATCGATCGCCCGATTTTTGCGTGGGTGATCGCCATTATCATCATGTTGGCAGGGGGGCTGGCGATCCTCAAACTGCCGGTGGCGCAATATCCTACGATTGCACCGCCGGCAGTAACGATCTCCGCCTCCTACCCTGGCGCTGATGCGAAAACAGTGCAGGACACGGTGACACAGGTTATCGAACAGAATATGAACGGTATCGATAACCTGATGTACATGTCCTCTAACAGTGACTCCACGGGTACCGTGCAGATCACCCTGACCTTTGAGTCTGGTACTGATGCGGATATCGCGCAGGTTCAGGTGCAGAACAAACTGCAGCTGGCGATGCCGTTGCTGCCGCAAGAAGTACAGCAGCAAGGGGTGAGCGTTGAGAAATCATCCAGCAGCTTCCTGATGGTTGTCGGCGTTATCAACACCGATGGCACCATGACGCAGGAGGATATCTCCGACTACGTGGCGGCGAATATGAAAGATGCCATCAGCCGTACGTCGGGCGTGGGTGACGTTCAGTTGTTCGGTTCACAGTACGCGATGCGTATCTGGATGAACCCGAATGAACTGAACAAATTCCAGCTAACGCCGGTTGATGTCATTACCGCCATCAAAGCACAGAACGCCCAGGTTGCAGCTGGTCAGCTCGGTGGTACGCCGCCGGTGAAAGGCCAACAGCTTAACGCCTCTATTATTGCTCAGACGCGTCTGACCTCTACTGAAGAGTTCGGCAAAATCCTGCTGAAAGTGAATCAGGATGGTTCCCGCGTGCTGCTGCGTGATGTGGCGAAAATTGAGCTGGGTGGTGAGAACTACGACATCATCGCAGAGTTTAACGGCCAACCGGCTTCCGGTCTGGGGATCAAGCTGGCGACCGGTGCGAACGCGCTGGATACCGCTGCGGCAATCCGTGCTGAACTGGCGAAGATGGAACCGTTCTTCCCGTCGGGTCTGAAAATTGTTTACCCGTATGACACCACACCGTTCGTGAAAATCTCTATTCACGAAGTGGTTAAAACGCTGGTCGAAGCGATCATCCTCGTGTTCCTGGTAATGTATCTGTTCTTGCAGAACTTCCGCGCGACGTTGATTCCGACCATTGCCGTACCGGTGGTATTGCTCGGGACCTTTGCCGTCCTTGCCGCCTTTGGCTTCTCGATAAACACGCTAACAATGTTCGGGATGGTGCTCGCCATCGGCCTGTTGGTGGATGACGCCATCGTTGTGGTAGAAAACGTTGAGCGTGTGATGGCGGAAGAAGGTTTGCCACCAAAAGAAGCCACCCGTAAGTCGATGGGGCAGATTCAGGGCGCTCTGGTCGGTATCGCGATGGTACTGTCGGCGGTATTCGTACCGATGGCCTTCTTTGGCGGTTCTACTGGTGCTATCTATCGTCAGTTCTCTATTACCATTGTTTCAGCAATGGCGCTGTCGGTACTGGTGGCGTTGATCCTGACCCCGGCTCTTTGTGCCACCATGCTGAAACCGATTGCCAAAGGCGATCACGGGGAAGGTAAAAAAGGCTTCTTCGGCTGGTTTAACCGCATGTTCGAGAAGAGCACGCACCACTACACCGACAGCGTAGGCGGTATTCTGCGCAGTACGGGGCGTTACCTGGTGCTGTATCTGATCATCGTGGTCGGCATGGCCTATCTGTTCGTGCGTCTGCCAAGCTCCTTCTTGCCAGATGAGGACCAGGGCGTATTTATGACCATGGTTCAGCTGCCAGCAGGTGCAACGCAGGAACGTACGCAGAAAGTGCTCAATGAGGTAACGAATTACTATCTGACCAAAGAAAAGAACAACGTTGAGTCGGTGTTCGCCGTTAACGGCTTCGGCTTTGCGGGACGTGGTCAGAATACCGGTATTGCGTTCGTTTCCTTGAAGGACTGGGCCGATCGTCCGGGCGAAGAAAACAAAGTTGAAGCGATTACCATGCGTGCAACACGTGCTTTCTCGCAAATCAAAGATGCGATGGTTTTCGCCTTTAACCTGCCCGCAATCGTGGAACTGGGTACCGCAACCGGCTTTGACTTTGAGCTGATTGACCAGGCTGGCCTTGGTCACGAAAAACTGACTCAGGCGCGTAACCAGTTGCTTGCAGAAGCAGCGAAGCACCCTGATATGTTGACCAGCGTACGTCCAAACGGTCTGGAAGATACCCCGCAGTTTAAGATTGATATCGACCAGGAAAAAGCGCAGGCGCTGGGTGTTTCTATCAACGACATTAACACCACTCTGGGCGCTGCATGGGGCGGTAGCTATGTGAACGACTTTATCGACCGCGGTCGTGTGAAGAAAGTTTACGTCATGTCAGAGGCGAAATACCGTATGCTGCCGGATGATATCGGCGACTGGTATGTTCGTGCTGCTGATGGTCAGATGGTGCCGTTCTCGGCGTTCTCCTCTTCTCGTTGGGAGTACGGTTCGCCGCGTCTGGAACGTTACAACGGCCTGCCATCTATGGAAATCTTAGGCCAGGCGGCACCGGGTAAAAGTACCGGTGAAGCAATGGAGCTGATGGAACAACTGGCGAGCAAACTGCCTACCGGTGTTGGCTATGACTGGACGGGAATGTCCTATCAGGAACGTCTCTCCGGCAACCAGGCACCTTCACTGTACGCGATTTCGTTGATTGTCGTGTTCCTGTGTCTGGCTGCGCTGTACGAGAGCTGGTCGATTCCGTTCTCCGTTATGCTGGTCGTTCCGCTGGGGGTTATCGGTGCGTTGCTGGCTGCCACCTTCCGTGGCCTGACCAATGACGTTTACTTCCAGGTAGGCCTGCTCACAACCATTGGTTTGTCGGCGAAGAACGCGATACTTATCGTCGAATTCGCCAAAGACTTGATGGATAAAGAAGGTAAAGGTCTGATTGAAGCGACGCTTGATGCGGTGCGGATGCGTTTACGTCCGATCCTGATGACCTCGCTGGCGTTTATCCTCGGCGTTATGCCGCTGGTTATCAGTACTGGTGCTGGTTCCGGCGCGCAGAACGCAGTAGGTACCGGTGTAATGGGCGGGATGGTGACCGCAACGGTACTGGCAATCTTCTTCGTTCCGGTATTCTTTGTGGTGGTTCGCCGCCGCTTTAGCCGCAAGAATGAAGATATCGAGCACAACCATACTGTCGATCATCATTGATACAACGTGTAATCACTAAGGCCGCGCAAGCGGCCTTTTTTATGCATAACCTACGAACATTAAGGAGTATTGAACCACCAACTCAGGATCCCATACGAAAACCAGTATTAACCACGTATAAAATTCATAAAAAATACTGATTGTTAGTTAATTTATATTAAGTAGCGCTAATAGATTTAATAATCCATAACCATTTAGAGGCTATTCTTAATTATTTGCGGTAATTCTTTATTCATTCCTCGGTTATTACGTCATATTCAGAGCAATCCTGGTATTAGTGTCACCAATTTCATCTGGCGATAATTCTGAAATGTTATGAACAGTTCGAGCAAACTGCTTTTACCTGCTGCGGGTTGGTGCTAGTATGAAAAAGTGAGTCCTGTCCTGCTTCCTTCCTAATTGTAATTTTTCGTAATAATGCGATGAAAACCTGCAAAGAGTGGCTTATAGTTAAGCTAACAAACGAGAGGGCAAGTCCAGGTCAGTAAGTTTTTTCCATCCCGAAAGGTGTCCGTTAGTTCAACCGCTAAGAAGGGGACGCGTTATGGATGAATACTCACCCAAAAGACATGATATCGCACAGCTTAAGTTTCTCTGTGAAACCCTGTATCATGACTGCCTTGCAAACCTTGAAGAAAGCAATCATGGCTGGGTTAACGACCCAACCTCGGCGATCAACCTCCAGTTGAATGAACTGATTGAGCATATTGCGACCTTCGCACTTAATTACAAAATTAAGTATAATGAAGACAATAAGCTCATTGAGCAGATCGACGAATATCTGGATGACACCTTTATGTTGTTCAGTAGTTATGGTATTAATATGCAGGATCTTCAGAAATGGCGGAAGTCAGGTAATCGACTATTCCGTTGTTTTGTCAATGCGACGAAAGAGAATCCTGCGAGTTTATCTTGTTAGAATTATTACAACCATGGGTAGAAGTATGTCCGAAAAACCTTTAACGAAAACCGATTATTTAATGCGTTTACGTCGTTGCCAGACAATTGACACGCTGGAGCGTGTTATCGAGAAAAATAAATACGAATTATCAGATAATGAACTGGCGGTATTTTACTCAGCCGCAGATCACCGCCTCGCCGAATTGACCATGAATAAACTGTACGACAAGATCCCTTCCTCAGTATGGAAATTTATTCGCTAATAAATAACTCGCTTTCGGAGCTATAACCGGCTGTTTATTAAGAATTTTATACTTTTTTTCGCCATGAAGGCATACCCTATGTGATCTTCATCACACAGATGTAATGGGAACGTTCTCTTCACTGACTTTTCGTCTTACTGTGTTGCCGCATTTTCAGCAACCGGAAGTCAGTAATGAGCACAGAAAAAGAAAAGATGATTGCTGGTGAGTTGTATCACTCGGCAGATGAGGCGTTATCTCGCGATCGCCTGCGCGCTCGTCGGCTTATTCACCGATACAATCATTCCCTGGCGGAAGAGCACACATTACGCCAGCAAATTCTTGCTGATTTATTCGGTCAGGTGACAGAGGCTTATATTGAGCCAACGTTTCGCTGTGACTATGGTTATAACATTTTTCTCGGCAATAATTTTTTCGCCAACTTCGATTGCGTGATGCTTGATGTCTGCCCTATTCGCATTGGTGATAACTGTATGTTGGCACCAGGCGTTCATATCTACACGGCAACACATCCCGTCGACCCTGTAGCACGTAATAGCGGTGCTGAACTGGGGAAACCCGTCACCATCGGTAATAACGTCTGGATTGGCGGACGTGCGGTCATTAACCCTGGTGTGACCATTGGTGATAACGTCGTGGTAGCCTCAGGTGCAGTTGTCACAAAAGATGTCCCGGACAACGTTGTCGTGGGCGGTAATCCAGCCAGAATCATTAAAAAATTGTAACCAGCTTTTCTCAACTGTTATGCAAAATCGTGGCAAATCTGTTACTTCCCCTCTACTATTCCCACGTTAAAATAGGGTGTTCCCTGAAAAGTTGCAGATATCACGAAGGCAAACGATGACCGAAATACAACGCCTGCTGACCGAAACGATTGAGTCTCTGAATACCCGCGAAAAACGCGACAACAAACCCCGCTTTAGTATCAGTTTTATCCGTAAACATCCGGGGCTGTTTATCGGTATGTACGTTGCTTTTTTTGCCACCCTGGCGGTGATGTTGCAATCCGAAACGCTTTCAGGCTCTGTCTGGCTACTGGTTGTATTATTTATCCTGCTTAATGGTTTCTTCTTTTTCGATGTCTACCCACGTTACCGCTATGAAGATATCGACGTGCTGGATTTCCGCGTTTGCTATAACGGCGAATGGTACAACACGCGCTTTGTACCTGCCGCGCTGGTTGAAGCCATCCTGAACTCTCCACGTGTCGCGGATGTTCATAAAGAACAACTGCAAAAAATGATCGTCCGTAAAGGTGAACTATCTTTTTACGATATTTTTACCCTCGCTCGAGCCGAATCAACATCTTAAGTTAGGGGTACATACCAGGCGTAAAGCTCTACGCCTGGTCAAATGACAACGATTGCTTCCACCCATCACTTCATGAAATACCAGCTCTACCTCCTTATCTCCTGCCAGCCTTTTTCCACAATCAGATATACTTTCCCTACACTGTGTTAATAAGGATATGCTGGTGAGAACACGACATCTGGTCGGCCTTATTTCGGGAGTACTGATTCTTTCAGTATTGCTGCCTGTTGGCTTAAGCATCTGGCTGGCCCATCAGCAGGTAGAAACATCATTTATTGAAGAGCTGAATACGTATTCCTCCCGCGTCGCTATTCGGGCCAATAAGGTGGCGACACAAGGGAAAGATGCGCTGCAAGAGCTGGAAAGATGGCAAGGCGCTGCCTGTAGCGAAGCCCATCTCATGGAAATGCGTCGGGTATCTTACAGTTATCGCTATATTCAGGAAGTGGTTTATATCGATAACAACGTTCCCCAGTGTTCGTCTCTGGAGCATGAAAGCCCGCCCGATACCTTCCCCGAGCCAGGTAAAATTTCGAAAGATGGTTATCGTGTCTGGTTAACATCGCATAGCGATTTAGGCATTATCCGTTATATGGTCGCCATGGGAACGGCACATTATGTCGTCATGATCGACCCTGCTTCCTTTATTGATGTCATTCCCTATAGCTCATGGCAAATTGATGCCGCCATTATTGGCAATGCCCATAACGTTGTCATAACCAGCAGCGATAAAATTGCTCAAGGAATTATTACCAGGCTACAAAAAACACCCGGTGAGCATATCGAAAATAATGGAATCATTTACGATATCCTGCCCTTACCGGAGATGAATATTTCGATCATCACCTGGGCTTCAACGAAAATGTTGCAGAAAGGCTGGCATCGGCAAGTCTTTATTTGGTTACCGCTCGGGTTGGTGATTGGCCTGCTGGCAGCGATGTTTGTGCTGCGTATTTTGCGCCGTATCCAGTCACCGCATCATCGGCTGCAGGATGCTATCGAAAATCGTGATATTTGCGTGCACTATCAGCCGATTGTCTCCTTAGCCAATGGCAAAATTGTCGGTGCTGAGGCACTGGCGCGCTGGCCGCAGACAGACGGTAGTTGGTTGTCACCAGATAGTTTTATTCCGCTGGCACAGCAAACGGGCCTTTCTGAGCCATTGACGCTACTGATTATAAGAAGCGTCTTTGAAGATATGGGCGACTGGCTGCGTCAGCATCCTCAGCAGCATATTTCGATCAATCTTGAATCCACCGTGCTCACCTCGGAAAAAATCCCGCAATTGCTGCGTGAAATGATCAATCACTATCAGGTTAATCCCAGACAGATCGCGCTTGAACTCACTGAACGCGAGTTTGCCGATCCGAAAACCAGCGCCCCGATAATTTCTCGCTACCGGGAGGCGGGCCATGAAATTTATCTCGATGATTTTGGTACAGGGTATTCAAGTTTAAGCTATTTACAGGATCTGGATGTCGACATTCTGAAGATCGATAAATCTTTCGTTGATGCGCTGGAATATAAGAATGTCACGCCACATATCATCGAAATGGCAAAAACACTGAAACTGAAAATGGTTGCGGAGGGAATCGAAACCAGTAAACAAGAAGAGTGGCTACGCCAGCATGGCGTGCACTACGGTCAGGGCTGGCTCTACAGCAAGGCATTACCGAAAGAGGATTTCTTACGCTGGGCCGAGCAACATTTGTGAATTTTAGGGCTGACGGCACGCCGCACAGCCCGTCACGCTACCTACTCGTCGATGATTGATTCGAATCCACCATAGATCATTCGCTTGCCGTCAAACGGCATGGACTCGCCGAACTCTTTCATCCGTGGGTCCGACATCATCTTTTGATTAGCAGCGTCGCGGACCTCTTTTGAAGGGTATTCAATCCAGCTAAAGACAACTTCTTCATTCTCTTCCGCTTTCACCGCCATACGAAAATCGGTCACTTTACCATCCGGTACATCGCTGGCCCAGCATTCGACAATACGAAGCGCACCGAACTCTTTAAATAATGGCGCGGCCTTAGCGGCCATTTCCCGATAGGCATCCTTTTTATCGGCAGGAACGGCAACAACAAAACCATCAACATACTTCATCAGACATACCTCCGAAGCGTACTGCGCAGCCAGACAATTCTTGCGACGTCAGTTGTGGTTAAAGTTTAGCCATGTTGGGATTTTTTGACGAAACGGTGGGAGGCAGAAATGGGTGGGGGCCCTGCCAGCTACATCCCGGCACACGCGTCATCTGCCTTGGCTGCTTCCTTCCGGACCTGACCTGGTAAACAGAGTAGCGTTGCGGGAGAACCAACAGAGCCCCCATTGAGAGCGTTGAGAACCAACGCGCAGGCGCATTATCACTGCTGCCCCGGCTAATTGCAACCCATTGCGTGCCAGATGCTGGTTTCTTGCGCAATGCGGCTTCACTCGGGCGTTTTTCCAGATTATGCTGAAAAATTACCTCAGGAAGAAAAGATGGAAAAAGAAGATTCATTTCCCCAACGCGTCTGGCAAATCGTCGCCGCTATTCCCGAAGGCTATGTCACCACTTACGGTGATGTGGCGAAACTGGCGGGATCGCCCCGTGCCGCGCGCCAGGTTGGCGGTGTGTTAAAGCGTCTCCCCGAAGGCAGCACCTTGCCATGGCACCGGGTGGTTAATCGCCACGGCACCATTTCACTGACCGGACCGGATTTACAGCGTCAGCGACAGGCATTACTGGCAGAAGGTGTGATGGTGTCGGGAAGCGGGCAAATCGACTTGCAGCTTTATCGCTGGAACTACTAACCCTCTCCGGGCGGAGAGGGTTAACTTCGCTTAATATTGCGTTGGAGCTGGAACTGCCGAAGACGGATTCACCTGGGTTGGTGAAGTTGAAGGTACGGTAGTCGTTGCGCCACCGCTAGCCTGAACCGGCACGGCGGTTTGCTGCACCGGCACCAATGTCAGGTCGGCTTTAGTTCCGCCCTGGTTGATCACCGGCTGAACGGTATCGGTAATAAATACCAGTTTGTCATTCACGGTAATCGCCGCACTCAACAGAATACGCGCGTTCGGTTGAACATCTACCGGGTTAAATGGCAGAACAAAGCTGAATGGTGACTGTTTACCTTCGGTACGCACCGCTTTCTGCGCCAGCACTTTCGACGGCGCATCGGCTAACGACGCGTCAGAAAGTGTCACGGTCAGCACGGCATCAGGCGGCAGTGCGACTTTCTGACGGATCCAAACGGTACCGGAGACATTCGGTTGCTGGATAGCAGGTTGTTGTGTTGCTGAAATAGACGTATTTGCAGCCGGTGCTGGCGTCTGAATATCCGCGCTTTTATCTGCGCAAGCCGCCAACGCAATCGCAACCGCTAAACCACTGGCCATGTGCACGAGTTTCATTCACTTCTCCTTATTATCAATGCACCAGCGGGCTAACTTTCCTCGCCGGAAGAGTGGTTAACAAAATAGTAACGTCAACAAGTGTGGCACACATCACGCATTTCTGCCTGTAATTAGCCCGTAATTCAGACCATTGCACCCATCGGACCAGTGGCAAATTTGCGTTATACTCAACTCACTTTGGCTTGCTGCGGCAGCTTTGTTACTGGAGAGTTATATGAGTCAGGCGCTAAAAAATTTACTGACATTGTTAAATCTGGAAAAAATTGAGGAAGGACTCTTTCGCGGCCAGAGTGAAGATTTAGGTTTACGCCAGGTATTTGGCGGCCAGGTCGTGGGTCAGGCCTTGTATGCTGCAAAAGAGACCGTCCCTGACGAGCGGCTGGTACATTCTTTTCACAGCTACTTTCTTCGCCCTGGCGATAGTAAGAAGCCGATTATTTATGATGTCGAAACGCTGCGTGACGGTAACAGCTTCAGCGCCCGCCGGGTTGCTGCTATTCAAAACGGCAAACCGATTTTTTATATGACTGCCTCTTTCCAGGCACCAGAAGCGGGTTTCGAACATCAAAAAACAATGCCGTCCGCACCAGCGCCTGACGGCCTGCCTTCAGAAACGCAAATCGCCCAATCGCTGGCGCACCTGCTGCCGCCAGTGCTGAAAGATAAATTCATCTGCGATCGTCCGCTGGAAGTCCGTCCGGTGGAGTTTCATAACCCACTGAAAGGTCACGTCGCAGAACCGCATCGTCAGGTGTGGATCCGCGCAAATGGTAGCGTGCCGGATGATCTGCGCGTTCATCAGTATCTGCTCGGTTATGCTTCTGATCTTAATTTCCTGCCGGTAGCTCTACAGCCGCACGGCATCGGTTTTCTCGAACCGGGGATTCAGATTGCCACCATTGACCATTCCATGTGGTTCCATCGCCCGTTTAATTTGAATGAATGGCTGCTGTATAGCGTGGAAAGCACCTCGGCGTCCAGCGCACGCGGCTTTGTGCGCGGTGAGTTTTATACCCAGGACGGCGTGCTGGTTGCCTCGACCGTTCAGGAAGGGGTGATGCGTAATCACAATTAAAAAAATAGCCGGAGGTAAAAACCTTCCGGCTGTTTTTTGCAGTGCTTGTTACGCGTTATAGGCATTCTCGCCGTGGCTGTTAACGTCCAGCCCTTCTCGCTCCTGCTCTTCCGGTACACGCAGACCAACCGTCAAATCCGCCAGTTTGTAGCCGATAAATGCCACCACACCAGACCAGACAATCGTAATGGCGATGCTTTCCAGCTGTACCAGCAACTGATGGCCCATCGTCACACCTTCAGCGAAGCCCACGCCGCCCAGCGAGCTGGCGGCAAAAATCCCGGTCATGATACAGCCGACAATACCACAAACGCCGTGCACACCGAAGACATCGCAGGGATCATCCACCCGCAGCAAGCGTTTGAGCATGGTAACGCCCCACAAGCCCGCCAGACCAGCTACCACGCCGATAATCAACGCGCCGCCAACCCCAATGTAACCACAGGCTGGCGTCACGCCGACCAGACCGGCAATCGCGCCAGAACACGCTCCCAGCAGTGAAGGCTTACCACGCAGCGCCCATTCACCGAAGATCCAGCCAAGAATTGCCGCCGCAGTTGCGACCACAGTATTCACAAATGCCAGTGCCGCGATTTCATTCGCCGTGCCCGCTGACCCGGCGTTAAAGCCAAACCAACCGATATAGAGAATAGCAGTCCCGGTGAAGACCATCGGCAGGTTGTGCGGTTTAAACGCCTCTTTACCGAAGCCCACGCGTTTGCCTATCAGATACGCGCCCACCAGACCGGCGATTGCGGCGTTAATGTGCACCACCGTGCCACCCGCGAAATCCAGCGCACCGTGAGAAGCCAGCAAACCGCCGCCCCAGACCATATGCGCAATCGGAATGTAAGAGAGCGTCAGCCATACCACCACAAAAATCAACACAGCTGAGAAGCGGATTCGTTCCGCCAGCGCCCCAACTATCAAGCCTACGGTAATGCAGGCAAACGATCCCTGAAACGCCACGTGGATATACTGATAAATGCTGCCCATCACCGCCGTCAGTTCAATGTTTTTCAGCATCAACCCGTTAATGTTGCCGAAGAAGTTGTTGCCTTCGCCAAACGCCAGCGAGTAGCCGTAAACCACCCAGAGAATACAGACCAGTGCAAACGTCACGGTCACCTGCGTCAGCATCGACAGCACGTTTTTGCCACGAATCAGCCCTCCATAAAACAGGGCAATCCCCGGAATAGTCATAAACAGCACCAGCGCAGTACAAATCATCATAAATGCATTGTCGGCTTTATCGGCCACCGCAGGTGCAGCCATTACCAGTCCCGGCAGCATCGCCAGTGAAGTAAGCCCAGTTTTTATCGTTGCTATCTTCATTTTTCGTTCCTGTTGCTGTGTGCCAGAGATTACAGCGCCGCTTCGTCGGCTTCGCCGGTACGAATACGAATGACGCGTTGCAATTCAGCGACGAAGATTTTGCCGTCGCCAATTTTTCCGGTGTAAGCCGCTTTGCTGACGATATCGATCACTTCATCGAGTTGGTCATCAGCAATCGCCACATCAATTTTTACTTTTGGCAGGAAGTTGACGCTGTATTCCGCCCCCCGGTACAGCTCGGCATGCCCTTTCTGACGCCCAAAACCTTTCACTTCGGTGACGGTCAGGCCCTGAATACCAATGGAAGATAACGCTTCACGAACGTCTTCCAGCTTGAATGGTTTGATTATCACGGTCACCAGCTTCATAGATCCCCTCCGGTCAGAATTCGGTAATGGTTCTGCTACACGAAGAAGGTATTGCAAGCGGTGTGCCAGAAATGAAAAACGAGAAAGAGAGCAGGAAGTTAAGAAGATTGAAAATGAAAACGCACTATGACAGTGCACAGTGCGTTACATTTTTGCACCAACGATGAAATATTGCGCTATTCAGGCGCTCAATGATTCCTCTTCACGCACGCTGGCTGCCAGCTCTTCGCCCGCAAGTTGCAGTTGATACATCTGCCAGTATCGTCCCTGGGCCGCCAGCAGTTGCTGGTGAGTGCCCTGCTCCACGGCTTGCCCACGATGAAGCACCAGAATGGTGTCGGCATCAACAATAGTCGATAAGCGGTGAGCAATCACCACAAGCGTAGTATGTTCACGCACCGCCGCCAGAGCATGTTGAATCGCCTGTTCAGTCCCGGAGTCAATGCTGGCGGTTGCCTCATCAAGGATCAGGATTTGCGGCGTCTCCACCAGCACGCGCGCCAGTGCCAGCAGTTGCTTTTGCCCGACTGAGAGATTATTCCCCTGCTCGCCAAGCAGCGTGTAAATACCATCACTCATGCTACGCGCCAGCTCCGCCAGCTGCACGGTTTCCAGCGCCTGCCAGACGCGTTCTTCAGAGATATCACGTCCCAGCGTCACGTTGGCGAGGAAGGTATCCGCCAGCACCACCGGATCTTGCTGCACCATTGCCACGCCCTGGCGCAGCGCGCTGTGACTTAGCGTACTTAATGGACGACCATCAAGGCGAATCTCACCTTCCGTTAGCGGGTAATAGCCCATCAATAAACTGGCGAGGGTGCTTTTGCCACTGCCGGTATGCCCGACCAGCGCCACAAAGTTGCGCGAAGGCACAGAGAGATTAATGTTCTTTAGCACCAGATTGTCATCGAGATAAGCAAATGACACGTTATCGACGTCGATGGTGCCGCTCTGCAACGAGCGATCATCATTGCCATATTGCTGGCGCGGTCCGTCCATCAGCTCAAAAACGCGCTCACCAGCAACAACAGCCTGTTGCAGCATCGCCTGCTGCGTGGTCAGTTCGATTAAGGGTTCGTTAAGTCGCCCCAAATAACTGATGAACGCATACAACACGCCCACTTCAATGGTGCCGCTGGCGGAGAAGCCAAACAGCATCAACAAGCCACAAAGAATGAGCGATGAAAACAGACTCAGCAGCGGACGCAGCAGAAAACCGTCGAGGCGCAGGGTTTGCATCCTCGCCATATAGTGTGAACGACTGGCCTCACTCATACGTTCGCCAAATCGCGCCTGCTGACGGAACTGCTGGATAACGCTCATGCCATTGATGATTTCGTTAAAGCCGTCGTTGATATCCGCCAGATAAGCGCGCACACGACGGACAATCGGCGTGCTGTAACGCTGATATATCACCATTACCACCAGCACCACCGGGAAAATCATTATCGCCACCAGCGCCATTCGCCAGTCGAGGCTGAACATCGCCACCAGCATCGCGCCCACCAGTGCGGCGCTACGCAGGACAGTTGCCACTACGGTAACGTAGAGATCGCGGATCACTTCAGTGTCATTAGTGACGCGGGAAATCACCTGCCCGACGGGTTGGGTATCAAACTCGCTTAATGGCTGGCGTAACGCAGCATCCATCACGTCGGTACGCAACTGTTGCACTACGCCTACTGCCGCCCGATTAAACAGCAGCGACTGCGCGTAATGTAGCCCGGCTGCAAACAGTTGCAGCCCAACATACGCCGCCGCCAGCCCTGCAACCACTTTCAACGGCAGGTTATTTTTCGCTACCATATTGTCGATAAAATAGCTGATAAGCAGCGGCCCACTGACTTCTGCCGCCGCCGCAACCCACATCATCAGGACCGCAATCCCCAACGGTTTACGCCACGGTGAACCGTACGCTAACAGGCGCTTGAGAGTCGGCCACAGTTGGCTAAAACTACGCATCGATGGCCTCCTCGCGAATTTCCGGAGCGTCGTCGAGCGCCGCCTCCAGTTGTTGATAGCGATACATATCGCGATACCAGCCGCTTTGTTGTACCAGCACATCATGATTGCCACGCTGGGCGATATGCCCGTGCTGCATCACAATAATTTCACTGGCTTCCGTCAGTGCAGAAAGGCGATGGGCACTGATGATTACCGTTCTTCCCTGCCCCCACTGACGCAGGTTATGCAGGATCTGGTGCTCTGTACGTCCGTCCACCGCTGAAAGCGCATCATCAAGGATGAGGATTTCCGCGTTGACTAATAACGCTCGAGCAATGGAGATACGCTGTTTTTGTCCGCCAGAAAGCATCACGCCGCGCTCGCCCACTTCTGTGTCGTAACCTTGCGGCAGACGCAAAATATCGTCATGTACGCTGGCTAACCGCGCTACGTGTTCAATCTCTTGCTGGGTGGCATTCGGGCAACCCAACGCGATGTTGTTCGCCACGGTGTCGGAAAAAAGGAATGGTGTCTGGCTGACCACCGCCAGACGGCTACGCCAGCTATCGAGTTGTAACTTCGTCAGAGGAATATCATGAAAACGGATATCACCCTCGCTGACGTCGAAATGACGCTGAATGAGCGACAACAGGGTACTTTTGCCGGAACCAGTCGGCCCGCAGATACCCAGCATCTGACCGGGTTTCAGGGCGAAATTGACGTTTTCCAGCGCAGGATGGTCAGTCTGCGGATACGTAAACTGGCGAATATTCACATCCAGTTCACCACGACCTTCTGGCACCTTATCACTACCATCAATAACGACTGGCGCTTCGGCCAGCATGGTACGAATTCGGCTATACGCCGCGCTGCCACGTTCCACAATGTTAAACATCCATGCCAGCGCCAGCATTGGCCAAATCATCAGACCTAAATACATCATAAAACTGGTGAGCTGGCCCAGCGTTAAACTGCCCTGCACCACCATCCAACTACCGCCGCCGATCGCCAGCAAGTTCGCCATACCAATCGCGATATAGATGGTCGGGTCGAAACGAGCATCAATACGCGCCACCCGCATGTTTTTTTTGCCGGTATCTTCGGCATCCGCGGCAAATAACGCCGACTGACGATCTTCCAGACCAAAGGCTTTGATCATGCGGATACTGGTGAGGCTTTCCTGGGTGCGGTCATTAAGACTGGAAAACGCCGCCTGTGCCAGCTTAAAGCGTTCATGCAAGGCATCGCCGTTGCGCTTGATCATGATCGCCATCACTGGCATCGGCAACAGGGCAAATAAGGTCAACTGCCAGCTAATTTGCGTAGACATCATAATCAACACAGCGCAGCCCATTACCAGTGAATCCACCAGCGTCAGCACCCCTTCTCCGGCGGCAAACACGACGCGATCGACGTCATTTGTCGCACGGGCCATAAGGTCGCCCGTGCGATGACGCAGGTAAAACTCAGGATGCTGCCGGCTTAGCTGGCGGTAATAATCTTCACGCAGTTCAACAGCCAGTTGATAAGACGCACCAAACAGCAATACGCGCCAGACGTAACGCAGGAGATAAACCACAACGGCAATCAGCACCATGGTGGCGATCCACATCAGGATCTGCCCGGTAGTAAAGTGTTGTTCTGTCACGCCATCAACAACAATACCAACCACTTTTGGCGGAACCAGTTGCAGCATCGCGATAATGACAAGCAAGGCGACAGCCCCGAGATAGCGACGCCATTCCCGACGGAAATACCAGCTTAATTGAGCAAATAATCGCACGCGTTGTGTCCTGACTTGATTCTGGATATTTATTCGATGGGTAAAGAAGTGGTGTATTTAATCTGTTCCATCGCGAAGCTGGAAGTGACGTCCGACAGCCCCGGTACACTGTTTACCAGACGCTTATAAAACTCGTCGTAGCGTTTCATGTCGGCAACCTGGACGCGCATCAGATAATCGTATTCACCAGCCATGCGCCAGAACCCCAGCACTTCTGGCATTTCGGTAACCACCGTGACAAAGCGGCAATACCATTCGCTGCTGTGATGTTGCGTTTTTATCAGCACAAAGGCGGTCAGGCCGAGGCCTATTTTTTCCGGATCCAGCAGGGCGACTTTGCCGATAAGGATACCGTCGTCCTCCAGCCGTTTCAGACGCTTCCAGCAGGGGGTGGTTGTCAGATTAACGGCTTCAGCCAGTGCCTGCAAAGAGAGGGTGCAATCCTGCTGTAGCAAGGCCAGCAGCTTACGGTCAATTTTATCTAACATAGCCCTTCCACAGAGAATTATTTTCTCTTTTAATTCTATTTTAAAGGTGAAATCGCGACAATTTATTCTGTGCGGTTTAAGCACCACGGCACAAAATGACAAATTCAACGCAAAAAAAACCGGGCAATTGCCCGGTGCTGGAAGGGATCTCGTTATTCGGGGGAATAAGGTAGATGTGGATAGTCCAGCCAGTGCGTCAAATAGTGAGAGACAGCCTGATTTCGGCAATGTCCAATCACCGGTAAATGCGGGAGCTCCGCGCGCAGTTGCGGCATCGCATTGCCCATAATAAATCCGCTACCGACGCTGCCTAACATTTCGCGATCGTTCATCGCATCACCAAAGGCCATGCAATCGCGTAACGATAAACCTAAATGTTGGGTCAGCACCGTCAATGCAGCGCCTTTATTGCAGCCCACCGGCAGCACTTCGAGGCAATCCGTGGCGGAAAAACATAAATGTGCACGCTCGCCTAATGCTTCGTATAGCTGGATCTGCAAGCGTGTAAGATCGTCGTGATCGCCACAGAAGCAGATCTTGGTGACGCTGCCGAGTGGCATTTTTTTGACATCGATTATCTGATAACGAAAACCGCTATAGACAAATGCCTGCAACAACGCAGGGATCTCTTTCCCGGTAAACCAACCATCGTCATTGAAGATATGCATGCTTGCTCGGGTATCCCATTGCTGATACAGCACCAGCTCCGCGACATCCGCAGGTAAATCATCACGATGTAAAAGTTCACCTTCCAGAGAATGCACGCGCGTTCCGTTGCCAGTAATCAAATATGCATCCAGCGATAGCGCCCCGAGAATATGCTGCATCTCCAGCGCATGACGCCCCGTGGCAAAAGTGAGGGTAATGTCGCGTTCACGCAGCCGCGCCAAAGTAGAGAGGGTTTTCTCACCTAAATGATGGTCAGGCATCAATAAAGTGCCATCCATATCAAATGCTGCCAGACGAGCCATTTCTTTCTCCACTCTGTGACACGGTTAATGGTGATTGAGTATCACCTGATATATACGGAAGTAATAGTGAATAGTTAAATAATATTGTTCCGGGTTTATATGCGACTGCTCAACCGTCTTAACCAGTATCAACGTCTGTGGCAACCTTCCGCCGGGAAGCCGCAAACCGTCACCGTCAGCGAACTGGCCGAACGCTGTTTTTGCAGCGAACGCCATGTTCGTACGGTGTTGCGTCAGGCACAGGAGGCGGGATGGCTGGAGTGGCAGGCACAGTCAGGACGCGGAAAGCGCGGACAACTGCGCTTTCTGGTCACGCCGGAATCGCTACGCAATGCGATGATGGAACAGGCACTGGAAACCGGAAAGCAGCAAGATGTGCTGGAGCTGGCGCAACTGGCCCCAGGTGAGCTGCGCACTCTGTTACAGCCGTTTATGGGCGGACAATGGCAAAACGATACGCCCACGTTGCGTATTCCCTACTATCGCCCGCTCGAACCGCTACAACCGGGCTTTTTGCCCGGCCGTGCCGAGCAGCACCTGGCCGGACAGATATTTTCCGGCCTGACCCGCTTCGATAATAATACCCAGCGCCCGATTGGCGATTTAGCGCATCACTGGGAAACCTCTACTGACGGGTTACGCTGGGACTTTTATCTTCGTTCAACCCTACACTGGCATAACGGCGATGCAGTAAAAGCCTCCCACTTACACCAGCGGTTATTGATGCTGTTACAACTGCCAGCACTGGATCAATTATTTATTAGCGTGAAGCGTATTGAAGTCACCCATCCGCAGTGTCTGACCTTCTTTTTACATCGCCCCGATTACTGGCTTGCGCACCGACTGGCGAGCTATTGCAGCCATCTGGCGCATCCGCAATTCCCACTGATCGGCACAGGTCCTTTTCGCTTAACACAATTCACAGCGGAACTGGTGCGCCTGGAGAGCCATGATTATTACCATTTACGTCATCCGCTGCTTAAAGCGGTTGAGTACTGGATAACTCCGCCGCTTTTCGAAAAAGATTTGGGAACCAGTTGTCGGCATCCCGTGCAAATCACCATTGGCAAACCGGAGGAGCTGCAACGGGTCAGCCAGGTCAGTAGCGGCATCAGTTTAGGTTTTTGCTATTTAACATTGCGCAAAAGTCTCCGACTGTCCCTCTGGCAGGCGCGAAAAGTAATCTCCATTATTCATCAATCCGGTTTATTACAAATGTTAGAAGTCGGAGAAAACCTGATCACCGCCAGTCATGCATTACTGCCTGGCTGGACTATTCCGCATTGGCAGGTACCGGATGAAGTTAAACTACCGAAAACCTTGACGCTGGTTTATCACCTACCGATAGAACTTCATACCATGGCAGAACGCCTACAGGCGACACTGGCAGCGGAAGGCTGTGAACTCACAATTATTTTTCATAACGCAAAAAACTGGGACGACACGACCCTACTGGCACACGCAGACCTCATGATGGGCGACAGATTAATTGGCGAAGCACCGGAATATACCCTGGAGCAATGGCTGCGTTGCGATCCACTGTGGCCACATGTTTTCGACGCTCCAGCATATGCACATTTGCAATCGACACTGGACGCAGTGCAAGTAATGCCTGATGAGGAAAACCGATTTAATGCCCTGAAAGCGGTTTTTAGCCAGTTAATGGCAGATGCGACGCTGACGCCGCTGTTCAACTATCACTATCGCATTAGCGCCCCTCCCGGCGTGAACGGTGTGCGACTGACACCGCGCGGCTGGTTTGAATTTACCGAAGCCTGGCTTCCCGCGCCGTCGCAATGAATAGCTGGTCCGGGTTAATCGCAGGCGTTACCATAACGCTTTTATTGTTCAAGCAGGATTATCTATGAAACGTGCTGTCGTTGTGTTCAGTGGAGGCCAGGATTCCACCACCTGTCTGGTGCAGGCATTACAACAATATGATGAAGTCCATTGCGTGACGTTCGATTACGGTCAACGCCATCGCGCAGAAATCGACGTGGCACGCGAACTGGCGCTGAAACTGGGGGCACGCGCGCATAAGGTTCTTGATGTAACGCTGCTCAACGAGCTGGCGGTCAGCAGCCTGACGCGTGACAGCATTCCGGTGCCTGATTATGAACCTGAAGCCGATGGTATCCCGAATACGTTTGTCCCAGGGCGTAATATTTTGTTCCTGACGCTGGCGGCAATATATGCGTATCAGGTAAAAGCAGAAGCCGTAATTACCGGCGTCTGCGAAACGGATTTCTCCGGCTACCCGGATTGCCGCGATGAGTTTGTGAAAGCACTAAACCATGCCGTCAGTTTGGGCATGGCGAAAGATATTCGTTTTGAAACGCCGCTGATGTGGATTGATAAAGCGGAAACCTGGGCGCTGGCAGATTATTACGGCAAGCTGGATTTAGTCCGTAACGAAACGCTGACCTGCTATAACGGCATTAAAGGCGACGGTTGCGGTCATTGTGCGGCGTGTAATTTACGTGCCAACGGTTTGAATCATTATCTGGCCGATAAACCGACGGTGATGGTAGCGATGAAGCAGAAAACCGGGTTGAAGTAATTATTCCGGGTGTCGCCGGATGCGGCTTGAGCATCCGGCACCACAAAACGTTTACTTAACCATCTGCTCCAGCTTTTCGCGCAATTCCCCTTCCAGAGCTAATGCTTTCTGCGTTTTAAGATTAATACAAACAAACGTAATAAGCGCATCCGCTACCACCTGTCCTTCCGGCTCCAGTGTAATGACCTGGCTTAAGATGCCACTTTTACCGTTTAATTGCTGCAACTGACTGGTAATGGTTAACAAGTCGCTTAATACCGCCGGGCGGCGATAGTTAATATTGATATTGACCACGACGAAGGCGATGTTATGGGCCGTCATCCAGTGAAAACTGTCGCTATTTTCCAACCCATGCCAGCGGGCTTCTTCGAGAAATTCAAGGTAGCGGGCGTTGTTTACGTGCTGGTAAACGTCGAGATGATATCCACGAACTTTGATTTGTGTTTGCATAGCGCAATAACCTTACGTTGTTGTTATAAGAACTGTTATAAGTACAGAGGTCATAACTGGTATGACCTCTTCAGTCTGGCAAAAAATTGCCACTATGCAAATTAATTACAGGGTTAATACCGCCAGATTACGTTCCACCAGCGAATTGCCCATCCCCGGCACCTGCTTTAGATCCTCCACCGTTTTAAACGGACCGTACTCTTCGCGATAACTGACAATCGCCTGCGCTTTCTTCAGGCCAACGCCATTCATCGCGCGGGCTAACTCTTCCGCGCTGGCATTATTAATGCTGACCCGGGTGCCTTCTTCGTCACTGGCTTTCGCCGGAACTGCTGCTTTACTTTGTGCTGCAGGAGCTTCCGCTTTGGTTTCTACCGTTGTCGGTTTCGCCGCAGGAGCTGCCGCCAGAGCACTATGAGACATTCCGGCACAGGCCAGGGACAGGGACAGGGTAATGAGCAGTGCTTTAATTCCGTGTTTCATACTGTTTTCTCCTTGTTTGTTAACAGTGGAATCACCTTAACGGCAGTGAAAACAGTAAACAAATGGCAATGTTCAGAAATGGAAAAGGCCGCGAAAGCGACCTTTTCTTGTTACAGCTGCAAAGCATTTTTTTGCGAGGCGGCTTCAGGATTATTGCTGTTCCAGCGCATCACCAATTTTGATTTTCGCCTCTTTACGCAGGTTACTCATCAGAGCTTCAAAGACGATTTGTGCGTTGTTCTGGGTGATACCCTGCACCATCGCTTTTTTCTGATCTTCCGGCATTGAACCTTGTTTCACTTCATCCAGCGCCAGCAGAACCACATTACCTTGCATATCGGTCGCCATACCGTAGCTCGGTTTGTCTTTCGCTGGCAGCGGCAGTGCAAACGCAGCCTGGCTAATCGGGTCACGACCGGAACGGCTTAAGGTTTTCGGCTCGCCAAATTTCAGACCGGCAGCCTGCATCGCTTCCGCACCTTTGCCGGCTTTCAAATCAACCAGCAGTTTCTCAGCATCCACTTTCGCCTGTTGTTCAGCTTTGTTGTGCTGAACCAGTGCCTTAACTTGTTCCTGAACATCTGCCAACGGTTTCACCGCTTCCGGTTTGTGCTCGCTGATGCGCAGCACGAATGCGCGGTCGCCGTCTACGGTGATGATGTCAGAGTTGATGCCCGGCGCGCCGTTTTCACCTACCAGACCGCCGTTGAAGATAGCGTCGGCAACTGGCTTGAAGTTCAACTCTTCCGGCAGGTTATCTTTGCTGAACCAACCCGTCTGAGTGGCTTTAACGCCGGCAGCTTGCTCTGCACCGGCCAGAGACTCGGTGTCGTTGCTTGCCGCATCGCTCACTTTCTGCTGCAGCGCGTAGTACGCATCGAGGGCTTTTTCGTGTTTCACTTTCGCCGCAATGTCGTCACGTACTTCGTCTAACGATTTCACTTTCGCTGGCTGAATGTCGTCCAGACGTACAATCAGGAAACCGACCGAAGATTTGATAACACCAGACAGTTGGCCTTTTTCTTTCAGACCAGCATTTTTCAGTTCGTCCGGGATAGTGGCATCTTCTAACCAACCCATATCACCGCCGTTACGGGCAGAGATAATATCGGCAGATTTTTCTTTGGCTAATGCAGCAAAATCACCACCCTTATTCAGCTCATCAAGTACCGCTTTCGCTTCATCTTCAGTTTTGGTCTGGATGATGCTGTAACGGGTACGCTGCGGCTGGGTGAATTGATCCTGATGCTGATCGTAGTAGCTCTGGATATCCGCATCGCTAACCGGTTGCTGCATCGTCGCGGCATCCAGCTTGATGTAACTCACGCGGAATTGTTCCGGCGTCATGAAATTGTTTTTGTTTTGTTCGTAGTAGCTGGCAATCTCCTGTTCGGTCACAGGCTGCTTCGCCGCCAGCGCGTTAACATCGATAGTCGCTTCACGCACCACGCGTTGTTGAGCTACCAGTGCCGCCAGCTCGTCGGTTTCACCTTTCAGCATAAAATCGGTACCGGCAACGCCGTTAATCAGCTGTTGGGTAGTGAGCTGGTTACGCAGCGCCTGAGCGTACTGATCGGCGGTCATCCCCATCTGGTTGAGGATACCGTTATAGCGGCTGTTATCAAATTTGCCGTCAACCTGGAAGGCTGGGGTCGCGAAAATCGCCTGTTTAACCTGCTCATCGCTGATACCCAGTTTCAGCTCACGAGCGTACTGATCCAGAAGCGCCTCGTCGATCAGACGATTCAGCACCTGTTGACGCAGGGTTTTCATATAGCCTTCGTTCGCTGCAAGCTCAGAGTATTGATCGCCCAGCTGTTGCTGCATGCGATTACGCTCGCTGTTGAAGGCGTTCTCGAATTGCCCACGGCTGATTTCCTGGTCATTCACTTTTGCGGCGTAGTTATTGCCTCCGCCAATCAGGTAACCACTCACGCCGGTCAATATGAACGACACGATAATGATACCGAAAATAATCTTGAGCACGAGACTGTTTGCAGCCGTGCGTAAGCTGTCCATCATGGTGTAACAACACTCCGCTGTAGATGACTGTGTACCTCACGCAACGTATCGATGCGCGCAAAGGCCTATTGTGACAAGAAACGGGGGCAATTGTCAGCCCACAAGACGCAGAAAGTCACCGAATACAAATAAAAAAGGCACATCAGTAGATGCGCCCTTGAACTTCGTCACATCCCCACTGGGGACAACGCTTAGTTTACCGCGTCTTTCAGTGCCTTACCTGCACGGAAGCTCGGTACTTTAGCAGCAGCGATGGTGATCTCTTTACCGGTCTGCGGGTTGCGGCCAGTACGGGCAGCACGCTCTTTAACGGCAAAAGTACCAAAACCTACCAGTGCTACATCATCCCCTTCTTTCAGAGATTCAGTTACGGAAGCAATAATAGCATCTAACGCACGGCCAGCCGCAGCTTTAGAGATATCAGCCCCTGCAGCAATCTTGTCGATCAATTGAGATTTATTCACTCTTCTCTTCCTCTTTATAATTTATATCGCACTTGAATCCTTCAAGGTACGAACGCGCAGCAGTTATATCAGGCCAGCCATCCCCTTACAACACCCCTTAATAAGGGCAAGCCCGATCCGCCATCTAACTTAGCGAGACAAAAAAAGGCTGGCAAGCCCGAATTAGCCTGCCAGCCCTGTTTTTATTAGTGCATTTTGCGCGAGGTCACTATTTTGCAGTCACAACCTGCATGCCAGACGGTTCATTTTGTAGCGCCAGAGTCAGAACTTCCTCAATGCGCTTCACAGGATGAATGTCCAGATCGGCAATTACGTTGTCAGGAATCTCTTCCAGATCGCGTTTATTTTCGAACGGAATTAACACTGTTTTAATCCCGCCGCGATGCGCTGCCAGTAGTTTTTCTTTCAAACCACCGATCGGCAGTACCTGACCACGCAGAGTGATCTCACCGGTCATTGCCACATCGGCACGAACCGGGTTACCGGTCAGGCAAGAAACCAGCGCGGTGCACATGGCAATACCGGCACTCGGACCATCTTTCGGCGTCGCACCTTCCGGTACGTGGACGTGGATGTCACGTTTTTCGTAAAAATCAGGGTTGATCCCCAGTTTTTCCGCACGCGCACGAACCACCGTTAACGCCGCCTGAATAGACTCCTGCATCACTTCGCCGAGCGAACCGGTATAGGTCAGTTTGCCTTTCCCCGGAACGCACGCGGTTTCAATGGTCAGCAAGTCACCGCCCACTTCCGTCCACGCCAGACCGGTTACCTGGCCGACACGGTTTTCGTTATCCGCGCGCCCATAGTCGAAGCGCTGAACACCGAGGTAGTCATGCAGGTTATCACCGTTAATTTCGATATGTTTTAATGACTTATCGAGCAGTAACTGCTTAACCGCTTTGCGACACAGTTTGGAGATTTCACGCTCCAGACCACGCACGCCCGCCTCACGGGTGTAGTAACGAATAATGCCGATAATGGCGCTATCGTCGACGGTCAGCTCACCTTTTTTCAGTGCATTACGTTCAATCTGCTTCGGCAGCAGGTGACGTTTGGCGATGTTCAGTTTTTCATCTTCGGTATAACCGGAGAGGCGAATCACTTCCATACGATCCAGCAACGGTGCCGGAATGTTCATGGAGTTCGACGTAGCGACAAACATTACGTCGCTGAGATCGTAATCCACTTCCAGGTAGTGGTCGCTGAACGCTACGTTCTGCTCTGGATCCAGCACTTCAAGCAGTGCGGAGGCCGGATCACCACGCATGTCAGAAGACATTTTGTCGATCTCATCGAGCAGGAACAGCGGGTTTTTCACGCCCACTTTCGCCATTTTCTGGATCAGTTTACCCGGCATAGAACCGATGTAAGTACGGCGGTGACCACGGATTTCCGCTTCATCACGCACGCCGCCCAGCGCCATACGGACATATTTACGCCCGGTGGCTTTGGCGATGGACTGACCCAGGGAGGTTTTACCTACCCCCGGCGGCCCTACCAGGCAGAGGATCGGTCCCTTGATTTTGTTGACACGGCTTTGAACCGCAAGATACTCAAGGATACGATCTTTCACGCGCTCCAGACCATAATGGTCGGTATCAAGGATTTCCTGCGCCTGACGCAGGTCTTTTTTGACCTTGCTACGCGCATTCCACGGCACCTGTACCATCCAGTCGATATATCCACGCACTACGGTCGCTTCTGCCGACATCGGAGACATCATTTTCAGCTTCTGCAGCTCTGCTTCCGCTTTCTCTTTTGCCTCTTTCGGCATCTTCGCCGCGTCGATTTTGCGCTTCAGGGCTTCGTTTTCGTCCGGCGCGTCGTCCATTTCACCGAGTTCTTTCTGAATAGCTTTCATTTGCTCGTTCAGATAGTACTCACGCTGGGATTTCTCCATCTGCTTTTTAACGCGGTTGCGAATGCGTTTCTCAACCTGCAGCAGATCGATTTCCGATTCCATCATTGCCATCAGATATTCCAGACGTTCGTTAACGTCGGACATCTCCAGAACAGACTGTTTGTCAGCCAGTTTCAGCGGCATATGTGCAGCAATGGTATCCGCCAGACGCGCCGGATCGTCGATGCTATTCAGCGACGTCAGCACTTCTGGTGGGATTTTTTTGTTTAGCTTGATGTAGCCTTCGAACTGGCTGATTGCAGTACGCACCAGCACTTCCTGTTCCCGCTCATCAATGGTCGGCGACTCCAGATACTCCGCCTTCGCAGAAAAGTGTTCGCCATTGTCAGAGAGCGCAGAAATACGCGCGCGCTGTAACCCCTCGACCAGCACTTTGACGGTGCCGTCAGGCAGTTTCAGCATCTGCAATATAGAGGCCACGGTCCCGACGGTGAAAAGATCGTTTACACCCGGCTCATCCGTTGAAGCTTCTTTCTGCGCGACCAGCATAATTTTTTTATCATGGTCCATCGCCGCTTCCAGACAACGGATGGATTTTTCCCGCCCGACAAATAAGGGGATGACCATGTGCGGATAAACCACCACATCGCGCAGCGGCAATACGGGGATTTCAATGCGTTCAGAACGCTCAGGATTCATAGAGCTCTCTCTTAGTTTAATTTCCGCCAGGTAATCAGATGACACGACTGTGCTTCACGCCATCTATTAACATGTACGTCAGTATATGGGGATGTTTCCCCCACATTCAACGCCGAGAATAGAGGAAAAATTAAAGGGGAGATAAAATCCCCCCTTTTCGGTTAACTAATTGTATGGGAATGGTTAATTATTCACCAGATGCCTGTTGCGCTTCCGGCTTACCATAAATCAGCAACGGTTTGCTTTGACCATCAATTACCGACTCGTCGATAACCACTTTTTCGACATCTTCCATGGACGGCAGATCGTACATGGTATCGAGCAGTGCGGCTTCTACGATGGAACGCAGGCCACGGGCACCGGTTTTACGCGCCATCGCTTTCTTAGCGATAGCATCCAGCGCCTCGTCACGGAATTCCAGATCCACGCCTTCCAGATTAAACAGCGCCTGATACTGCTTGGTCAGGGCGTTTTTCGGCTCTTTGAGGATCTGAATCAGAGCTTCTTCGCTCAGTTCATTCAACGTTGCGACAACCGGCAGACGACCAATGAACTCAGGGATCAGACCAAACTTGATCAGATCTTCCGGTTCAACCTGCGCCAGCAGTTCACCTTCGCTTGCTTTGTCGGACTTCGCTTTTACCGTCGCGCCAAAACCAATGCCGGAGCCGGTTTCTACACGATGGGAAATCACTTTATCCAGACCGGCAAACGCACCGCCACAGATAAACAGGATCTTAGAGGTATCAACCTGCAAGAATTCCTGCTGCGGATGTTTACGCCCACCTTGCGGCGGAACAGCAGCTACCGTACCTTCGATCAGTTTCAACAGTGCCTGCTGTACGCCTTCACCGGAAACGTCTCGGGTAATGGACGGGTTGTCTGACTTACGAGAAATCTTGTCGATTTCATCGATGTAGACAATCCCGCGCTGCGCTTTCTGTACGTCGTAATCGCACTTCTGCAACAGCTTCTGAATGATGTTTTCAACGTCTTCGCCCACATAACCGGCTTCGGTCAGCGTGGTTGCGTCAGCCATGGTGAACGGAACGTCCAGCAGGCGCGCCAGCGTTTCGGCCAGTAGCGTTTTACCGGAACCGGTCGGACCGATCAGCAGAATGTTACTTTTGCCCAACTCGACGCCATTGCTGGTATCTCCGTTGCGCAGACGTTTGTAGTGGTTGTATACCGCGACCGCCAGCACTTTTTTCGCCTGTTCCTGACCGATAACGTAATCGTCCAGGTGGTTGCGAATTTCATGCGGCGTCGGTAGCGCACTGCGTTCACGATGCGGTGCAACTTCTTTAATCTCTTCGCGAATGATGTCGTTACATAAATCAACACATTCGTCGCAGATATACACGGATGGACCGGCAATCAGCTTGCGCACTTCATGCTGGCTTTTGCCGCAAAAAGAGCAATACAGCAATTTGCCTGAGCCATCTTTGCGTTTATCTGTCATGGGTCAAAACCTCTTCTTTGTTCTTTGTGCCGCACACGACGACGCAAATGCCATTCTCAGGCGCAAGCCGCTTACAGCGTTGTGCCGCCCTGGATAAGTATAGCGGCACAGTTGCGCCTCTGGCATCAATTACGATGGGTCAGAATCGAATCGACCAGACCGTATTCCACCGCTTCAGGGGCAGAAAGGAAGCGATCGCGCTCGGTATCACGTTCAATCTGTTCTAATGATTGACCCGTATGAAGCGCCATAAGTTCATTCATGCGCCCTTTAACTTTCAGAATTTCACGGGCATGAATTTCGATATCGGTCGCCTGGCCCTGGTAGCCGCCCAACGGCTGGTGAATCATCACGCGCGAATTCGGCAGGCAGAAACGTTTACCTTTTGCCCCTGCAGTCAGCAAGAAAGCGCCCATCGAGGCCGCCTGGCCCATACAGATGGTGCTGACATCAGGCTTGATAAACTGCATGGTGTCATAGATAGACATCCCGGCAGTAATCACCCCGCCTGGAGAGTTAATGTACAGATAGATATCTTTTTCTGGGTTTTCTGCTTCCAGGAACAGCATCTGCGCCACAATCAGGTTAGCCATGTGATCTTCAACCTGGCCAGTCAGAAAAATGACGCGTTCCTTAAGTAGACGAGAATAGATATCAAAAGAGCGCTCACCTCGCGAGGTCTGTTCAATGACCATCGGCACCAGCGCCATATGGGGTGCAAAGTTATCTCGTTCGCCGCTGTATGACATTTCCGTCTCCTGGATAAAATTGAAAAAACCTGCTGTACCGATTGTAACCTTATGGACGGATTATCAGCTAGTCCCTGTGTTATGGGTACGGCATCACCATATTTCAAGCATAACAATCTTTTGTTGTTACGCTAACACCGAAAGAGGCTTTTCGCACGGTTCCATGCAAAATTCATGACAAAAAAAAGCCCACCACCTGGCGGTGACGGGCCTTTGTGCGAATTTAGCGCGTTATGCTACGTAAATTACGCCTGCTGGTTCATCAGCTCGTTGAAAGTGGTTTCTTTTTCAGTCACTTTCGCTTTCGCCAGTACAGCTTCAACAGCCTGTTCTTCCAGAGCAACATTGCGCATGTTGTCCATCAGTTCTTTGTTTTTGCTGTAGAACTCGATAACTTCTTTCGGATCTTCGTACGCAGAAGCCATCTCTTCGATCAGGCCTTTCACGCGCTCTTCGTCAGCTTTCAGCTCGTTGGTGCGGATAACTTCGCCCAGCAGCAGGCCAACAACTACGCGGCGTTTAGCCTGTTCTTCGAACAGTTCGCGCGGCAGTTCCAGAGCTTGTTTTTCGTTGCCACCGAAACGCTGTGCAGCCTGGCGACGCAGAACGTCGATTTCGCTGTCGATCAGCGCAGCCGGTACATCGATGTCGTTAGCTTTTACCAGACCTTCGATCGCCTGAGACTTAACGCGGTTACGGATGGCGCTCTTCAGCTCGCGCTCCATGTTTTTACGCACTTCAGCGCGCAGACCTTCTACGGAACCATCTTCAACGCCGAAACGTTTGATGAATTCTTCAGTCAGTTCCGGCAGTTCACGCTCTTCAACTTTCTTCAGGTTGATAGCGAATTTCGCTGCTTTACCTTTCAGGTTTTCTGCGTGGTACTCTTCCGGGAAGGTCACGTCGATGGTGAACTCTTCGCCAGCTTTGTGGCCTTTGATACCGTCTTCAAAGCCCGGGATCATACGACCCTGACCCATCGCCAGTACGAAATCAGACGCTTTACCGCCTTCAAACTCTTCGCCGTCTACAGAACCGGTGAAGTCGATGGTCACACGGTCTTCTGCTTCAACAGCGCCGTCTTTTTCTTTCCAGGTTGCCTGCTGTTTACGCAGAGTATCCAGCATGCCGTCAACGTCAGCGTCGGTCACTTCAACAATCGGTTTTTCAACTTCGATCGCTTCCAGACCCTGCAGTTCAACTTCCGGATAAACTTCAAACTCTACAGAGTAGGTGAAGTCTTCACCCAGCTTGTATTCGCCCGGAACATAGGTCGGTGCGCCAGCCGGATTGATTTTTTCTTTAATGATGGCGTCAATGAAGTTACGGCTCATCAGGTCGCCCAGGACGTCCTGGCGTACAGACGCGCCATAACGCTGAGCAACGATATTCATTGGCACTTTGCCTTTGCGGAAGCCGTCAATACGTACTTTTTTCGCAACGTTGACCAGCTCGCTTTTAACAGCGGTCTCGATGCTGTCAGCAGCGATAGTAATCGTTACACGGCGGCCAAGGCCTTGAGTGGTTTCAACTGAAACTTGCATCTTGTTACCTCAAAAAATCACAGTGCTCGGTCAACTCTTACCCCGCAAGCACAGGTTGTTGGCTTCGCGGAACCGGGATGTTCTTATAATCAATCACATTCCCTGTTACCAGAATCATCCCGAAAGCATTCAAATAGGACGCGGCATTATAGCGGCATCACTTTTATGAGTCGAGAACGGTTATTGCGCGCTGTCGCGTATTTTTTCACAATTCCCGGGCGATTTTCGTCTGAATGCTGGGCAAAAAGCGCAAAATCCAGACAAAACAAAACGGCCCGCAGGCCGTTTTTCATAAAATCTTTAGCAACATACTGGAAAAGCGCCGACAGTTGCAAATGCGTTTTTACGCGATGCTTCCTGCTCCACGACAGGGAGGAGAGGCAAAGACGGTGTCCTGCAACCCTTCCCACTCCTTAATAGTGTAAGTATGCAGAGCCAGCGCATGAACGGTAGTAGAGAGTTCCTCCGCTAAAGTACTGTAAATCATTCGATGACGATTCAGAAAACGTTCACCCGTAAAACGATCGCTGACCAGCACAACTTTAAAATGGCTTTCAGAGCCGGCTGGGACATTGTGACGATAGCTTTCATCCACTACTTCGAGGAATACGGGTTGGAACGCTGCCCTTAATTTTTCTTCTATCCGCTCACGTATCATCATGAAATATCTCCTCCGACAACGCTGAGATGTCATCCATCCCTTTAAATACTAGCCGCTTTTACCGTTTCCATTGCAGCTTAACAACAAATATTTAGGTTTCGTCCTGGTTTTTCCGTCAAGCGTATGAAGTTTACTGATTTAAAGATTGAAACACAGGCCTCGCATCAGCGTTTCTTTTACCAGGGGCGATTATTTCGTCAACATGATGAATTTACATGCCTTACCCACTTCCCCTCGCCGTTGGCAATGTTATGATGGCGGGAATTTTTACCAAACACGCTTAAGAGTCTCTGAGAGCCCGAACATGTTCAAAAAAATCCTCTTCCCGTTAGTTGCTCTGTTTATGCTTGCAGGATGCGCAAAACCGCCAACAACTATCGAAGTTTCCCCGACGATTACACTGCCACAGCAGGATCCAAGCCTGATGGGCGTCACCGTAAGCATTAATGGTGCCGATCAGCGTACCGATCAGGCGCTGGCAAAAGTCACCCGCGATAATCAAATCGTTACCCTGACCGCCTCCCGCGATCTGCGTTTCCTGCTGCAAGAAGTGCTGGAAAAACAAATGACCGCCCGTGGATACATGGTTGGTCCGAATGGCCCGGTTAATCTGCAAATCATCGTTAGCCAACTGTATGCTGACGTGTCCCAGGGCAACGTGCGCTACAACATCGCGACCAAAGCGGATATCGCCATCATCGCTACCGCGCAGAATGGCAACAAAATGACCAAAAACTATCGTGCCAGCTACAACGTTGAAGGTGCATTCCAGGCCTCCAACAAAAATATCGCCGATGCGGTTAACAGTGTGCTGACCGATACCATCGCTGATATGTCTCAGGACACCAGCATCCACGAATTCATCAAGCAGAACGCGCGTTAATTTCTGCCCTCTGGCCCGGTGCAAGCCGGGCCTGTAGACGCCCATGTCCAGTCAATATTTACGTATTTTTCAACAGCCGCGTTCAGCCATATTGCTGATCCTGGGTTTTGCTTCCGGGCTACCGCTCGCCCTGACGTCCGGCACCTTACAGGCCTGGATGACGGTCGAGAATATCGATCTCAAAACCATTGGTTTCTTCTCTCTGGTAGGCCAGGCTTACGTTTTTAAATTCCTCTGGTCACCGCTGATGGACCGCTACACGCCCCCATTTTTCGGGCGGCGGCGCGGTTGGCTGCTCGCCACGCAAATTCTGTTATTAGTCGCCATTGCGGCGATGGGTTTTCTCGAACCAGGCACCCAGCTCCGCTGGATGGCGGCACTGGCGGTGGTGATCGCTTTTTGCTCTGCCTCCCAGGATATTGTCTTCGATGCGTGGAAAACCGATGTGCTCCCGGCAGAAGAACGTGGTGCGGGCGCGGCAATCAGCGTGCTGGGTTACCGTTTAGGGATGCTGGTTTCCGGCGGCTTAGCCCTGTGGCTGGCAGATAAATGGCTGGGCTGGCAGGGCATGTACTGGTTGATGGCGGCGCTGTTGATCCCCTGTATTATCGCGACGTTGCTTGCACCAGAACCCACCGACACCATTCCTGTGCCCAAAACGCTGGAACAAGCGGTTGTTGCACCTCTGCGAGATTTCTTTGGTCGCAATAATGCCTGGCTTATTTTGCTTCTTATCGTGCTGTATAAGCTGGGCGACGCATTCGCTATGAGCCTGACAACCACGTTTTTGATTCGCGGCGTCGGGTTTGATGCGGGTGAAGTAGGCGTGGTTAACAAAACGCTTGGCTTACTGGCGACCATTGTTGGCGCATTGTACGGTGGGATTTTGATGCAGCGCCTGTCGCTGTTCCGTGCACTGCTGATTTTCGGCATTTTACAAGGTGCATCTAACGCCGGTTACTGGCTGCTGTCGATTACTGATAAGCATCTCTACAGCATGGGTGCAGCCGTCTTTTTCGAAAACCTCTGTGGCGGGATGGGTACATCAGCCTTTGTCGCGCTGTTAATGACGCTGTGTAATAAGTCATTTTCCGCTACTCAATTTGCCCTGCTCTCAGCGCTTTCTGCTGTAGGGCGAGTTTATGTCGGCCCCGTGGCGGGTTGGTTTGTCGAAGCACACGGCTGGTCGACATTCTATCTATTCTCCGTCGCCGCTGCCGTACCAGGGCTTATTTTGCTGCTGGTTTGCCGCCAGACGCTTGAATATACACGAGTAAATGACAACTATATCTCCCGTACCGAATATCCTGCAGGTTATGCCTTTGCCATGTGGACACTGGCGGCGGGCATCAGCCTGTTGGCCGTGTGGTTACTGCTGTTGACGATGGACGCGCTGGATTTGACGCACTTCTCTTTCCTGCCTGCGCTGCTGGAAGTCGGGGTTTTAGTCGCCCTCTCTGGCGTCGTGCTTGGTGGTTTGCTGGATTATCTGGCGCTACGAAAAACACATCTGATGTAATCTGTAAATATTATTTAGCTGTAGTAATCACTCGCCGTAATTATTACGGCTAAATAAACATCAGCATCGCTTATTGATATTTGTTCTTTTGTGCGGCTTAGCGCCTGGAAATTATTGACGCCATTTATGAATTCTATTTTTCTTACACGATTCAGCTGATGAGTCCTTATTTTCTCACCACCCAGTTGTCACCCTAATGATAATTATTTGTTAAATAATTGTTTTATTTTATATTGATTATACCAATTGCCCGCCCAAACTCCTTCTGCACTCCCCTTTCGTTATAACGCCCTTTTGCAACAGCTTCTTAAAATCAACTTGATATGTTTTGCAACATATGTGACCTGATAGCCAAATCCAAGTAACAGGAATTTAATCATGTTTACAGTAATGTAACCTTCCCGTAAAATGCCCACACACTTTAAACGCCACCAGATCCCGTGGAATTGAGGTCGTTAAATGAGACTCAGGAAATACAATAAAAGTTTGGGATGGTTGTCATTATTTGCAGGCACTGTATTGCTCAGTGGCTGTAATTCTGCGCTGTTAGATCCCAAAGGACAGATTGGTCTGGAGCAACGTTCACTGATACTGACGGCATTTGGCCTGATGTTGATTGTCGTTATTCCCGCAATCTTGATGGCTGTTGGTTTCGCCTGGAAGTACCGTGCGAGCAATAAAGATGCTAAGTACAGCCCGAACTGGTCACACTCCAATAAAGTGGAAGCTGTGGTCTGGACGGTACCTATCTTAATCATCATCTTCCTTGCGGTACTGACCTGGAAAACCACTCACGCTCTTGAGCCTAGCAAGCCGCTGGCACACGACGAGAAGCCCATTACCATCGAAGTGGTTTCCATGGACTGGAAATGGTTCTTCATCTACCCGGAACAGGGCATTGCAACCGTGAATGAAATCGCTTTCCCGGCGAACACTCCGGTGTACTTCAAAGTGACCTCCAACTCCGTGATGAACTCCTTCTTCATTCCGCGTCTGGGTAGCCAGATTTATGCCATGGCCGGTATGCAGACTCGCCTGCATCTGATCGCCAACGAACCCGGTACTTATGACGGTATCTCCGCCAGCTACAGCGGCCCGGGCTTCTCAGGCATGAAGTTCAAAGCTATTGCAACACCGGATCGCGCCGCATTCGACCAATGGGTCGCAAAAGCGAAACAGTCGCCGAACAGCATGTCTGACATGGCAGCGTTCGAAAAACTGGCCGCGCCTAGCGAATACAACCAGGTGGAATATTTCTCCAACGTGAAACCAGACTTGTTTGCCGATGTGATTAACAAGTTTATGGCTCACGGTAAGAGCATGGACATGACCCAGCCAGAAGGTGAGCACAGCGCACATGAAGGTATGGAAGGCATGGACATGAGCCACGCGGAATCCGCCCATTAAAGGGGTTGAGGAAGAATAAAGATGTTCGGAAAATTATCACTTGATGCAGTCCCGTTCCATGAACCTATCGTCATGGTTACGATCGCTGGCATTATTTTGGGAGGTCTGGCGCTCGTTGGCCTGATCACTTACTTCGGTAAGTGGACCTACCTGTGGAAAGAGTGGCTGACCTCCGTTGACCATAAACGTCTCGGTATCATGTATATCATCGTGGCGATTGTGATGTTGCTGCGTGGTTTTGCTGACGCCATTATGATGCGTAGTCAGCAGGCCCTTGCCTCTGCGGGCGAAGCGGGCTTCCTGCCACCTCACCACTACGATCAGATCTTCACCGCACACGGCGTGATCATGATCTTCTTCGTGGCGATGCCTTTCGTTATCGGTCTGATGAACCTGGTGGTTCCGCTGCAGATCGGCGCGCGTGACGTTGCGTTCCCGTTCCTCAACAACTTAAGCTTCTGGTTTACCGTTGTTGGTGTGATTCTGGTTAACGTTTCTCTCGGCGTGGGCGAATTTGCGCAGACCGGCTGGCTGGCCTATCCACCGCTATCGGGAATAGAGTACAGTCCGGGAGTCGGTGTCGATTACTGGATATGGAGTCTCCAGCTATCCGGTATAGGTACGACGCTTACCGGTATCAACTTCTTCGTTACCATTCTGAAGATGCGCGCACCGGGCATGACCATGTTCAAGATGCCAGTATTTACCTGGGCATCACTGTGCGCAAACGTACTGATTATTGCTTCCTTCCCAATTCTGACGGTTACCGTCGCGTTGTTGACCCTGGATCGCTATCTGGGCACCCATTTCTTTACCAACGATATGGGTGGCAACATGATGATGTACATCAACCTGATTTGGGCCTGGGGTCACCCGGAAGTTTACATCTTGATCCTGCCTGTATTCGGTGTGTTCTCCGAAATTGCAGCAACTTTCTCGCGTAAACGTCTGTTTGGTTATACCTCGCTGGTATGGGCAACCGTCTGTATCACCGTGCTGTCGTTCATCGTCTGGCTGCACCACTTCTTTACGATGGGTGCGGGCGCGAACGTAAACGCCTTCTTTGGTATCACCACGATGATTATCGCCATCCCTACCGGGGTGAAGATCTTCAACTGGCTGTTCACCATGTATCAGGGCCGCATCGTGTTCCATTCTGCGATGCTGTGGACCATCGGTTTTATCGTCACCTTCTCGGTGGGCGGTATGACAGGCGTGCTGCTGGCAGTACCTGGCGCAGACTTCGTTCTGCATAACAGCCTGTTCCTGATTGCACACTTCCATAACGTGATCATCGGCGGCGTGGTCTTCGGCTGCTTCGCAGGGATGACCTACTGGTGGCCTAAAGCGTTCGGTTTCAAACTGAACGAAACCTGGGGTAAACGCGCGTTCTGGTTCTGGATCATCGGCTTCTTCGTTGCCTTTATGCCACTGTATGCGCTGGGCTTCATGGGCATGACCCGTCGTTTGAGCCAGCAGATTGACCCGCAGTTCCACACCATGCTGATGATTGCAGCCAGCGGTGCGGTACTGATTGCGCTGGGTATTCTCTGCCTCGTTATTCAGATGTACGTTTCTATTCGTGACCGCGACCAGAACCGTGACCTGACTGGCGACCCGTGGGGTGGCCGTACGCTGGAGTGGGCAACCTCTTCCCCGCCTCCGTTCTATAACTTTGCCGTTGTGCCGCACGTTCACGAACGTGATGCATTCTGGGAAATGAAAGAGAAAGGCGAAGCGTACAAAAAGCCTGACCACTATGAAGAAATTCATATGCCGAAAAACAGCGGTGCCGGTATCGTCATTGCGGCTTTCTCCACCATCTTCGGTTTCGCCATGATCTGGCATATCTGGTGGCTGGCGATTGTTGGCTTCGCAGGCATGATCATCACCTGGATCGTGAAAAGCTTCGACGAGGACGTGGATTACTACGTGCCGGTGGCAGAAATCGAAAAACTGGAAAACCAGCATTTCGATGAGATTACTAAGGCAGGGCTGAAAAATGGCAACTGATACTTTGACGCACGCGACTGCCCACGCGCACGAACACGGGCACCACGATGCAGGCGGAACCAAAATTTTCGGATTTTGGATCTACCTGATGAGCGACTGCATTCTGTTCTCTATCTTGTTTGCTACCTATGCCGTTCTGGTGAACGGCACCGCAGGCGGCCCGACAGGTAAGGACATTTTCGAACTGCCGTTCGTTCTGGTTGAAACTTTCTTGCTGTTGTTCAGCTCCATCACCTATGGCATGGCGGCTATCGCCATGTACAAAAACAACAAAAGCCAGGTGATCTCCTGGCTGGCGTTGACATGGTTGTTTGGTGCCGGATTTATCGGGATGGAAATCTATGAATTCCATCACCTGATTGTTAACGGCATGGGTCCGGATCGCAGCGGCTTCCTGTCAGCATTCTTTGCGCTGGTCGGCACGCACGGTCTGCACGTCACTTCCGGTCTTATCTGGATGGCGGTGCTGATGGTGCAAATCGCCCGTCGCGGCCTGACCAGCACTAACCGTACCCGCATCATGTGCCTGAGCCTGTTCTGGCACTTCCTGGATGTGGTTTGGATCTGTGTGTTCACTGTTGTTTATCTGATGGGGGCGATGTAATGAGTCATTCTAACGCAAGCAGCGGCGCATCCCATGGCAGCGTAAAGACCTACATGACAGGCTTTATCCTGTCGATAATCCTGACGGTAATTCCGTTCTGGATGGTGATGACAGGGGCTGCCTCTCCGGCCGTAATTCTGGGAACAATCCTGGCAATGGCAGTGGTACAAATTCTGGTGCATCTGGTGTGCTTCCTGCACATGAATACCAAATCAGATGAAGGCTGGAATATGACGGCATTTGTCTTCACCGTGCTAATCATCGCCATCCTGGTTGTGGGCTCCATCTGGATTATGTGGAACCTCAACTACAACATGATGATGCACTAAGAGCGGCGGTTATGATGTTTAAGCAATACCTGCAAGTAACGAAACCAGGCATCATCTTTGGCAACCTGATCTCGGTGATTGGGGGATTCTTGCTGGCCTCAAAGGGCAGCATTGATTATCCCCTGTTTATCTACACGCTGGTTGGGGTGTCACTGGTTGTGGCGTCGGGTTGTGTGTTTAACAACTACATCGACAGGGATATCGACAGAAAGATGGAAAGGACGAAGAATCGGGTGCTGGTTAAAGGCCTGATCTCACCTGCTGTCTCGCTGGTGTACGCCACCTTGCTGGGTATTGCTGGCTTTATGCTGCTGTGGTTTGGCGCGAATCCGCTGGCCTGCTGGCTGGGGGTGATGGGCTTTGTGGTTTATGTCGGCGTTTATAGCCTGTACATGAAACGTCATTCTGTCTACGGCACATTGATTGGTTCGCTCTCCGGCGCTGCGCCTCCGGTGATCGGTTACTGTGCGGTAACCGGCGAGTTCGATAGCGGCGCAGCGATCCTGCTGGCTATCTTCAGCCTGTGGCAGATGCCTCACTCTTATGCCATAGCCATTTTCCGCTTTAAGGATTATCAGGCGGCAAACATTCCGGTACTGCCGGTGGTGAAAGGCATTTCGGTGGCGAAGAATCACATCACGCTGTATATCATCGCCTTTGCCGTTGCCACGCTGATGCTCTCTCTTGGCGGCTACGCTGGGTATAAATATCTGGTGGTCGCCGCTGCGGTGAGCGTCTGGTGGTTAGGCATGGCTCTGCGCGGCTATAAAGTTGCTGATGACAGAATCTGGGCGCGCAAGCTGTTCGGTTTCTCTATCATCGCCATCACTGCCCTCTCGGTGATGATGTCCGTTGATTTTATGGTGCCGGACTCGCATACGCTGCTGGCTGCTGTGTGGTAACACAACCTCTCAGTTAAAAAGGTGCTACGGCACCTTTTTTCTTAGCATTAGAATCATATCCCTCTCGAAATATTTACTAAAAAATCCGCATGTTTACCCCATTCGTTTGCCGCTTTACACTAGTCGCGAATTTAAAACAGAGGTGGTAATGAACGATTATAAAATGACGCCAGGTGAGCGGCGCGCGACCTGGGGTTTAGGCACCGTTTTCTCGTTGCGCATGCTGGGCATGTTCATGGTTCTGCCGGTTCTGACCACGTACGGCATGGCTCTGCAAGGTGCCAGCGAAGCATTAATCGGTATTGCCATTGGTATTTATGGTCTGACTCAGGCCGTTTTTCAGATTCCGTTTGGCCTGCTTTCAGACCGCATTGGTCGCAAACCATTAATTGTCGGTGGGCTGGCGGTGTTTACCGCCGGTAGCGTTATCGCTGCGCTCTCTGACTCCATCTGGGGAATTATTCTGGGCCGGGCGCTACAAGGCTCCGGTGCGATTGCCGCTGCCGTTATGGCGCTGCTTTCCGATCTTACGCGCGAACAAAACCGCACCAAAGCGATGGCGTTTATCGGCGTGAGCTTTGGCATTACCTTTGCCATTGCGATGGTGCTTGGCCCGATCATCACTCACAAACTTGGGCTGCACGCGCTGTTCTGGATGATCGCTATTCTGGCAACAACCGGCATTGCGTTGACCATTTGGGTTGTGCCCAACAGTAGCACTCATGTACTTAATCGTGAGTCCGGAATGGTAAAAGGCAGTTTCAGTAAAGTGCTGGCGGAACCGCGGCTGCTGAAACTCAACTTTGGCATTATGTGTCTGCATATTTTGCTGATGTCGACCTTTGTTGCCCTGCCCGGACAGATGGCTGATGCGGGGTTCCCGGCGGCTGAACACTGGAAGGTCTACCTGGCAACGATGTTAATCGCCTTTGGCTCGGTCGTGCCTTTCATTATCTACGCTGAAGTTAAGCGCAAAATGAAGCAAGTCTTTGTCTTTTGCGTCGGGTTGATCGTGGTCGCGGAAATTGTGTTGTGGAACGCACAAACGCAGTTCTGGCAACTGGTGGTCGGCGTGCAGCTTTTCTTTGTGGCGTTTAATTTGATGGAAGCCCTTCTGCCTTCACTTATCAGTAAAGAGTCGCCAGCAGGTTACAAAGGTACGGCGATGGGTGTTTACTCCACCAGCCAGTTTCTTGGCGTGGCGATTGGCGGTTCGCTGGGCGGCTGGATTGACGGCATGTTTGACGGTCAGGGCGTATTTCTCGCTGGCGCAATGCTGGCCGCAGTGTGGCTGGCAGTCGCCAGTACCATGAAAGAACCGCCGTATGTCAGCAGCTTGCGCATTGAAATCCCGGCGAACATTGCCGCAAACGAGGCGTTAAAAGTGCGTTTGCTGGAAACTGAAGGCATCAAAGAAGTGTTGATTGCAGAAGAAGAACATTCAGCTTATGTGAAAATCGACAGCAAAGTGACGAATCGCTTTGAGGTTGAACAGGCAATTCGCCAGGCATAAAAGCGAGGCGAAATTGCCTGCTGCGCTACGCTTATCAGGCCTACTAAGTTCCTGAGTTACAAACCTTTGTAGGCCGAATCAGGCGTTCATGCCGCATCTGACATGAACAAAGCGCAGGTTGTCGCGATTAATCGCGGAAGTTTTTGAACTGGAACGGCTGACCGAGATCGCCACCACGTACCATCGCCATGACAGCCTGTAAATCATCACGAGATTTGCCCGTCACACGGATCTCATCGCCCTGAATTTGCGCCTGCACTTTCAGTTTGCTGTCTTTGATCATTTTGACGATTTTCTTCTGAGTCGCGCTCTCAATGCCCTGTTTCAGTTTCGCTTCCACAAACCAGGTTTTACCGCTATGAACGATATTTTCCGGTACATCCAGTGAACTGCCTTCAATGCCGCGCTTCAGCAACTTGGCACGCAGAATATCCAGCAACTGATTGACCTGGAAGTCGGACTCGCTCAACACTTTGATGGTTTTGCTGGCGTCATTCAGCTCAAATGAGGCTTCAACGTTACGGAAGTCAAAACGGGACTCCACTTCGCGGCTCGCGTTATCGACCGCGTTACGTGCTTCCTGAAGATCAACTTCAGAGACAATATCGAAAGATGGCATCTTTTCCTCTCCCTTCATTTTTGATGCGAAGCATAATACCTGCAAAGTTAAATAACCAACAGTCCTGCACCAGGACGTATCCCTTAATTGTGCATAGTCGCAACAGCATGCACAATTAAGGGATAGCCTTATTGAACACCCGGAGTGGTTGCGGGTGAGGAGGAACAATGAAAATTACCGTATTGGGATGCGGTGCCTTAGGGCAATTATGGCTTACAGCACTTTGTAAACAGGGTCACGACGTTCAGGGCTGGCTGCGCGTACCGCAACCTTATTGTAGTGTGAATCTGGTTGAGACAGATGGTTCGATATTTAATGAATCGCTGACCGCCAACGATCCCGATTTTCTCGCCACCAGCGATCTGCTCCTGGTGACGCTGAAAGCATGGCAGGTTTCCGATGCCGTCAAAAGCCTCGCGTCCACACTGCCTGTAACCACGCCAATACTGTTAATTCACAACGGCATGGGCACCATCGAAGAGTTGCAAAACATTCAGCAGCCATTACTGATGGGCACCACCACCCATGCCGCCCGCCGCGACGGCAATGTCATTATTCATGTGGCAAACGGTATCACGCATATTGGTCCGGCACGGCAACAGGACGGCGATTACAGTTATCTGGCGGATATTTTGCAAACCGTATTGCCTGACGTCGCGTGGCATAACAATATTCGCGCCGAGCTGTGGCGCAAGCTGGCAGTCAACTGTGTGATTAATCCACTGACCGCCATCTGGAATTGCCCGAATGGTGAATTACGTCATCATCCGCAAGAAATTATGCAGATATGCGAAGAAGTCGCGGCAGTGATCGAACGCGAAGGGCATCATACTTCAGCAGAAGATTTGCGTGATTACGTGATGCAGGTGATTGATGCAACAGCGGAAAATATCTCGTCGATGTTGCAGGATATCCGCGCGCTGCGCCACACCGAAATCGACTATATCAATGGTTTTCTCTTACGCCGCGCCCGCGCGCATGGGATTGCCGTACCGGAAAACACCCGCCTGTTTGAAATGGTAAAAAGAAAGGAGAGTGAATATGAGCGCATCGGCACTGGTTTGCCTCGCCCCTGGTAGTGAAGAGACTGAAGCCGTCACCACTATCGACCTCTTGGTTCGCGGCGGTATCAAAGTCACCACTGCCAGCGTCGCCAGCGATGGTAACCTGGCGATTACCTGCTCGCGCGGCGTGAAGCTGCTGGCGGATGCGCCGCTGGTCGAAGTGGCTGATGGCGAATATGACGTGATTGTGCTGCCTGGTGGCATCAAAGGCGCAGAGTGTTTTCGCGATAGCACCCTGCTGGTTGAAACCGTTAAACAGTTCCACCGTTCCGGGCGTATCGTCGCGGCTATTTGCGCCGCGCCAGCCACCGTGCTGGTCCCGCACGATATCTTCCCGATTGGCAATATGACCGGCTTCCCAACGCTGAAAGACAAAATTCCCGCCGAACAATGGCAGGACAAGCGCGTCGTCTGGGATGCACGGGTAAAATTGCTGACCAGCCAGGGGCCGGGTACAGCTATCGACTTTGGTCTGAAAATTATCGACCTGCTGGTTGGGCGCGAGAAAGCCCATGAAGTGGCATCACAACTGGTGATGGCGGCAGGGATTTATAATTATTACGAGTAGTGTCGGATGCGGTAAGCGTCGCATCTGACCAGATGCGACGTTACAACCACATATTACGGGCGATACACCTTCACATTGTTAAAGCCCTGCTCGCGCAGATAGAGCGCCTGCAGGCGGCTCATCACCCCGCGCTCACACCACAACAGCCAGGTTTTGCTCTGGTCGAGATCGCCAAATTTGGTGCTCAGTTTATAGAACGGCAGAGAAACCACATCAATCCCTTCGACTTTCAGTGGCTTATCTTCCTGTTCATCGATAGAACGGATATCGAGGATCACGTCGTTCGGGCCGAAGCCATTGACGGTTTCCACTTCCACCACTTCCTGCTCGGTCTGCTGGGCGATTTCGCGGATATCAACGTTATTCGCTTCCTCCACCACTTTATCGAGAATGCTGAAGTCGAACTTCTCTTCTTCCGCTTCAATCTTCGATTTAACCGCTTTCACCGTCGGGCTTTTGGAAATCACGCCGCAATATTCCGGCATCGTGCGGGCAAAGTCTTCGGTGCCAATCTGGCGAGCCAGGTTGATGATGTGCTCTTTGTCGTAAGAGATCAGCGGACGCAGGATCAGCGTATCGGAGACGTTATCAATCAGGCGCAGGTTGGTCAGCGTCTGGCTGGACACCTGGCCGAGCGCTTCACCGGTAACCAGCGCCTGTACGCCGTAACGTTCTGCCACTTTGGACGCGGCACGCACCATCATACGTTTGAGGATAACGCCCATCTGACCGTCGTCGATTTTCTCGAGAATTTCACCGACGACCGGCTCAAAGTTAATGGCGACAAAACGCACGCGGTGGGAGCTACCAAAACGGTTCCACAGATAATGCGCCACCTGACGAACACCAATTTCATGCGCCGCGCCGCCAAGATTAAAGAAGCAGTAATGCACGCGGCAGCCGCGACGCATCAACATATAACTGGAAACACCGGAGTCGAAACCACCGGAAATGAGCGACAACACATCTTCCTGGGTGCCGATCGGGAAACCGCCAATACCTTCGTAGCGGCCTTTAATCAGCAGCAGACGATCGTCTTCCACTTCCAGATGGACAGTCACTTCCGGATTGGTCAGCTTCACGCGCGCGGATTCAATATGCTGATTTAAACCGCCGCCGACGTAACGTTCCACATCAATCGAGCTAAAATCATGTTTGCCGCGGCGCTTCACGCGTACGCAGAAGGTTTTGCCTTCCAGCTGATCGCGATATTGAACCAACGCTTTCTCGAAAATATCGTGCATGTCGGTAAACGGCACGTCTTCGACTTCGAGAATATGGTGGATACCCGGAATACGGGTCAGGGCGTCGCGAATAGCCAGACGCTGGTTTTCATCTTTTGCGCGAACTTCGATGTTATCCCAGTGGCGGACGACAGCGAGCGTCTCATCATAGTGCTTTAAAACGTTACGAATGTTCCCGGTAAGGATTTTTATAAAGCGCAAGCGCACAGATTGGCTTTTGATGGTGATTTCCGGGAACAATTTAATGATAAACTTCATGGCGGCAATGGTTCGTTGGCAAGCCTTAAGCGACTTGTATAGGGAAAAATACAGCAGCCCACACCTGCGGCTGCATCCAGGCGCGGAAGTATACCACTAACATCGCTTTGCTGCGCACATCACCTTACCATTGCGCGTTATTTGCTATTTGCCCTGAGTCCGTTACCATGACGGGGCGAAAAATATTGAGAGTCAGACATTCATTATGCCGAAGAAAAATGAGGCTCCCGCCAGCTTTGAAAAGGCGCTGAGCGAGCTGGAACAGATTGTAACCCGTCTGGAAAGTGGCGACCTGCCGCTGGAAGAGGCGCTGAACGAGTTCGAACGCGGCGTGCAGCTGGCACGTCAGGGGCAGGCCAAATTACAACAAGCCGAACAGCGCGTACAAATTCTGCTGTCTGACAATGAAGACGCCTCTCTAACCCCTTTTACACCGGACAATGAGTAATGGACTTTCCGCAGCAACTCGAAGCCTGCGTTAAGCAGGCCAACCAGGCGCTGAGCCGTTTTATCGCCCCACTGCCCTTTCAGAACACTCCCGTGGTCGAAACCATGCAGTATGGCGCATTATTAGGTGGTAAGCGCCTGCGACCTTTCCTGGTTTATGCCACTGGTCATATGTTCGGCGTTAGCACAAACACACTGGACGCACCCGCTGCCGCCGTAGAGTGTATCCACGCTTACTCATTAATTCATGATGATTTACCGGCGATGGATGATGACGATCTGCGTCGCGGTTTGCCGACCTGCCATGTGAAGTTTGGCGAAGCAAACGCGATTCTCGCTGGTGACGCTTTACAAACGCTGGCGTTCTCGATTCTAAGCGATGCCGATATGCCGGAAGTGTCAGATCGCGACAGAATTTCGATGATTTCTGAGTTGGCGAGCGCCAGCGGTATTGCCGGAATGTGCGGTGGTCAGGCATTAGATTTAGACGCTGAAGGCAAACACGTACCTCTGGACGCGCTTGAGCGTATTCATCGTCATAAAACCGGCGCATTGATTCGCGCCGCCGTTCGCCTTGGTGCATTAAGCGCCGGAGATAAAGGACGTCGTGCTCTGCCAGTACTCGACAAGTACGCAGAGAGCATCGGCCTTGCCTTCCAGGTTCAGGATGACATCCTGGATGTGGTGGGAGATACTGCAACGTTGGGAAAACGCCAGGGTGCCGACCAGCAACTTGGTAAAAGTACCTACCCTGCACTTCTGGGTCTTGAGCAAGCCCGGAAGAAAGCCCGGGATCTGATCGACGATGCCCGTCAGTCGCTGAAACAACTGACTGAACAGTCACTCGATACCTCGGCACTGGAAGCGCTAGCGGACTACATCATCCAGCGTAATAAATAAACAATAAGTATTAATAGGCCCCTGATGAGTTTTGATATTGCCAAATACCCGACCCTGGCACTGGTCGACTCCACCCAGGAGTTACGACTGTTGCCGAAAGAGAGTTTACCGAAACTCTGCGACGAACTGCGCCGCTATTTACTCGACAGCGTGAGCCGTTCCAGCGGGCACTTCGCCTCCGGGCTGGGCACGGTCGAACTGACCGTGGCGCTGCACTATGTCTACAATACCCCGTTTGACCAGTTAATCTGGGATGTGGGGCATCAGGCTTATCCGCATAAAATTTTGACCGGGCGCCGCGACAAAATCGGCACCATCCGTCAGAAAGGTGGCCTGCACCCGTTCCCGTGGCGCGGCGAAAGCGAATATGACGTATTAAGCGTCGGGCATTCATCAACCTCCATCAGTGCCGGAATTGGTATTGCGGTTGCTGCCGAGAAAGAAGGCAAAAATCGCCGCACCGTCTGTGTCATTGGCGATGGCGCGATTACTGCTGGCATGGCGTTTGAAGCGATGAATCACGCGGGCGATATCCGTCCTGATATGCTGGTGGTTCTCAACGACAATGAAATGTCGATTTCCGAAAATGTTGGCGCGCTCAACAACCATCTGGCGCAGCTGCTTTCCGGTAAGCTTTACTCTTCACTGCGCGAAGGCGGAAAAAAAGTTTTCTCTGGCGTGCCACCCATTAAAGAGCTGCTCAAACGTACCGAAGAACATATTAAAGGCATGGTAGTGCCTGGCACGTTGTTTGAAGAGCTGGGCTTTAACTACATCGGCCCGGTGGACGGTCACGATGTGCTGGGGCTTATCACCACGCTTAAGAACATGCGCGACCTGAAAGGCCCGCAGTTCCTGCATATCATGACCAAAAAAGGTCGTGGTTATGAACCGGCAGAAAAAGACCCAATCACCTTCCACGCCGTGCCTAAATTTGATCCCTCCAGCGGTTGTCTGCCGAAAAGTAGCGGCGGTTTACCAAGCTATTCAAAAATCTTTGGCGACTGGTTGTGCGAAACCGCAGCGAAAGATAACAAGCTGATGGCGATTACTCCGGCGATGCGTGAAGGTTCCGGCATGGTCGAGTTTTCACGTAAATTCCCGGATCGCTACTTCGACGTGGCAATTGCCGAGCAACACGCAGTGACCTTTGCTGCGGGTCTGGCGATTGGAGGCTACAAACCCATTGTCGCGATCTACTCCACCTTCCTGCAACGCGCCTATGATCAGGTGCTGCATGACGTGGCGATTCAAAAGCTTCCGGTCCTGTTCGCCATCGACCGTGCGGGCATTGTTGGTGCTGACGGTCAAACCCACCAGGGCGCTTTTGATCTCTCTTACCTGCGCTGCATACCGGAAATGGTCATTATGACCCCGAGCGATGAAAACGAATGTCGCCAGATGCTCTATACCGGCTATCACTATAACGATGGCCCGTCCGCGGTGCGCTACCCGCGCGGCAACGCAGTTGGCGTGGAACTGACGCCACTGGAAAAACTGCCAATTGGCAAAGGCATTGTGAAGCGTCGTGGTGAGAAACTGGCGATCCTTAACTTTGGTACGCTGATGCCAGAAGCGGCGAAAGTCGCTGAATCGCTGAACGCTACGCTGGTCGATATGCGTTTCGTGAAACCGCTTGATGAAGCGTTAATTCTGGAAATGGCCGCCAGCCATGAAGCGCTGGTTACCGTAGAAGAAAACGCCATTATGGGCGGTGCAGGCAGCGGCGTGAACGAAGTGTTGATGGCCCATCGTAAACCAGTACCCGTGCTGAACATTGGCCTGCCGGACTTCTTTATTCCACAAGGAACTCAGGAAGAAATGCGCGCCGAACTCGGCCTCGATGCCACCGGTATGGAAGCCAAAATCAAAGCCTGGCTGGCATAATCCCTACTCCACTCCTGCTATGCTTAAGAAATTATTCATGGCAGGAGTGGCAGCATGCAATACAACCCCTTAGGAAAAACCGACCTTCGTGTTTCCCGACTTTGCCTCGGCTGTATGACCTTTGGCGAGCCAGAACGCGGTAATCACGCATGGACACTGCCGGAAGAGAGCAGCCGTCCCATCATTAAACGCGCGCTGGAAGGCGGCATAAATTTCTTTGATACCGCCAATAGCTATTCCGATGGCAGCAGCGAAGAGATCGTCGGTCGCGCACTGCGGGATTTCGCCCGTCGTGAAGACGTGGTCGTTGCGACCAAAGTGTTCCATCGCGTTGGTGATTTACCTGAAGGATTATCCCGTGCACAAATTTTGCGCTCTATCGACGACAGCCTGCGCCGCCTCGGCATGGATTATGTCGATATCCTGCAAATTCATCGCTGGGATTACAACACACCGATCGAAGAGACGCTGGAAGCCCTGAACGACGTGGTAAAAGCCGGGAAAGCGCGTTATATCGGCGCGTCATCCATGCACGCTTCGCAGTTTGCTCAAGCACTGGAACTACAAAAACAGCACGGCTGGGCGCAGTTTGTCAGTATGCAGGATCACTACAATCTGATTTATCGTGAAGAAGAGCGCGAGATGCTGCCGCTGTGTTATCAGGAAGGCGTGGCGGTGATTCCATGGAGCCCGCTGGCGCGGGGCCGTCTGACGCGTCCTTGGGGAGAAACCACCGCACGGCTGGTGTCGGATGAAGTGGGGAAAAATCTCTACCAAGAAAGCGATGAAAATGACGCACAAATTGCAGAACGCTTAACGGGCGTCAGTGAAGAACTTGGTGCAACGCGAGCACAAGTTGCGCTGGCCTGGTTGTTGAGTAAACCGGGCATTGCCGCACCGATTATCGGAACTTCTCGGGAGGAACAGCTTGATGAACTGCTAAACGCGGTGGATATCACCTTGAAGCCGGAACAGATCGCCGAGCTGGAAACGCCGTATAAACCGCATCCGGTCGTAGGATTTAAATAGGTATACAGGCCTGATGAGACGTGACAAGCGTCACATCAGGCATCGGTGCACAACTACGACAGAATACCCAGCGGCCAGTGATGTCCAATAAAGTACAGGATGCCTGCGGAGATCACCCCGGCGACAATATCGTCAATCATGATCCCCATGCCGCCATGTACATTGCGATCAAACCAGCGGATCGGCCACGGCTTCCACATATCCAGAATACGGAAAATCACAAATCCGGCGGTAACCCACTGCCAGTCATTGGTCGGCAGCGCCATGAGCGTAATCCACATACCAATAAATTCGTCCCAGACAATACTGCCGTGATCGTGCACGCCCATGTCTTTCGCCGTTTGATGACAAAGATAGACGCCGATACAGATCCCCAGCATTACCACCAGCGAATAGAGCTGCCAGGGCAAAAAAGTCATCAGATACCAGAAGGGAATCGCCGCCAGCGACCCCATCGTGCCAGGAACGATCGGGCTTAATCCACTTCCGAATCCGACAGCAAGCAGATGCCACGGATTACTCATTTTCAGGCGACTTTTCGCGACATCTTTATGGCGTGGCAAAATGGTCATATCCTTTCCAGTCTAACGTGACAGGTTCGCCGTCACGAATAAAACAAAGCCCTTCGATATCGGCGGTCATTTGCCCGATACAGGTAAACGGTACGCCCAGGTGTCCGAGAGCCACATCCAGCGCGCCACGGTTCAGTTCCGGCACCGTAAAACACAACTCGTAATCTTCGCCGCCAGAGAGCGCCCAGCGCAGCGCCTGTTCCGGTTCAACATGACGAGAAAGCGCATCAGAAAACGGCAGCAATGCCAGGTCAATACGTGCGCCGCAGTCGCTGGCTTTCACGATATGCCCGAGATCAGAAATCAGACCGTCAGAGAGATCGATAGCTGAATTTGCCAGATCGCGCAGTGCCTGCCCCTGTAAAATACGCGGCGACGGACGGAGATGACGTTTGATCAAGTAGTCCGCATCTTTAGCATCGGCAACCTGCAAACGGTTTTGCAAAATCGCCAGCCCGGCAGCGCTATCGCCCGGTGTACCGGTCACATAGATCCAGTCACCCGGTTTCGCCCCAGAGCGCGTTAAGGCTCGTCCCATCGGAACAAAGCCGTGGATACCCAACGTCATTGATAATGGCCCACGCGTGGTATCGCCGCCAATAAGTTGCATATCGTAATAATTGAGAAGATCAAACAAGCTGTCGCTGAAGGACTCAAGCCACGCTTCGTCTACGTCCGGTAAGGTTAATGCCAGCGTCAGCCAGGCCGGATCGGCCCCCATCGCTGCCAGATCGCTTAGGTTCACCGCCAGTGCTTTATAAGCCAGATCAGCAGGATCGATATCAGGGAGGAAGTGGTTGCCCGCCACCAGCGTATCAGTGCTGATCGCCAGGGTCTGTTTCTCGGGGATATTGAGAAGAGCGCAATCGTCGCCGATGCCCAGTTCGACATCAAGACGAGAACTTCTTACACGGTCAAAATAACGGGCAATCAGGGAGAACTCGCCACATGCCATACGTTACGCCTCAGCAGATAAAAAAGAAAAGGCCGGCGATCATGGAACGGTCTTCCGTGAATCTACCGGCCTGGATATTACTTTTTGTTAGGGCGAATCACAGGTGCTGCTTTATCGAGTACGCCGTTGACGAACTTATGGCTGTCTTCTGCGCCGAACGATTTCGCCAGTTCGATCGCTTCGTTAATGGCCACTTTGTATGGCACATCGCTACGTTTAGACAGCTCGTACAGCGCAATGCGCAGTACTGCTTTTTCTACCTGGCCCAGTTCTTCCAGCAGACGGGACAGGTACGGCTTCATCAGTCCGTCGAGGTATGCGGTGTTAGTCGCCACCCCGGCCAGCAGCTCACGGAAGTACAGGACGTCAACGTCTTTTACATCCTGTTCAGCCAGGAACTGGTATTCAACATCAGCGATGTCGTTCTGGGACAACTGCCAGGAGTAGAGCGCCTGGACGGCACACTCACGAGCGCGGCGACGAGCAGCAGGTTTCACGGATTTCCCCTTACTAATTTCAGGCCTTGATGGCTTTCAATACATTAATCATTTCAAGCGCGGTCAGTGCAGCTTCTGCACCTTTGTTGCCAGCTTTGGTGCCAGCACGTTCGATCGCTTGTTCAATGCTTTCAGTGGTCAGAACACCAAAAGCAACCGGAATTTCGCTGTCCTGGGCAACATGCGCCAGGCCGTTGCTTGCACCACCAGCGACATATTCAAAGTGGGCAGTGCCACCACGAATAACCGTACCCAGCGCAATCACCGCGTCGTATTTACCGGTTTTAGCCAGTGCACCCGCCGCCAGCGGCAGCTCATAGGCACCAGGCACCCAAACAACGGTAATGTTTTCATCTTTTACCTGACCGATACGTTTCAGTGCGTCAATTGCACCTTCCAGCAGGCTGTCATTGATAAAGTTGTTGAAACGCGCGATGGTGATGGCGACGCGAGCGTCCGGGGTAGCAACGTTAGCTTCAATAATGTTCATTTTCTTCCTTCGGGTTCGAGTATGGCCCCGCAGGGGGGCGGATTTTAGCATAATATTTCGTGCGCTGCTTCCCTTTCGAGCCGGGAGATCATGCACCCACTAAATGCAGGCAAACATCCGGGCCTACATGACGTATCTCTTTGAATTTAAATTGGGGAGCGTCGGCTAATTTCTCAAGCCCTGGCAGCGTGCATAATCCACGGGCGTCGTTGCCTAATAGTTTAGGTGCGATATAGACAATCAGCTCATCGACTAAACCCGCCTGTAGCAATGCGCCAGCGAGCGTTGGCCCCGCTTCCACCCAGATGCTGTTAATCTGCTGTTTACCCAGTTGCATCATTAGTACAACCAGATCCAGGTGACCTTTATGCTCTGGAATCAGCAAGGTACGCACCGTTTCCGGCCACTCACGAGAATCTTCCTGCGTACGCGCGAACCAGGTTTCGCCGGGCTGCTGCACAATGCGATGTTCCGGCGTCACGCGATTTTGGCTATCAATCACAATACGTACCGGCTGACGGAGATTTTGTTGCGGGTAGAGCCCCTGAGTTTGTTCATCCAGTTCAGACCAACGCACTGTTAAGGCAGGATCATCCGCCAGCACCGTGGCGCTGCTGGTTAAAATGGCATGACTTTGCGCGCGCAGTCGTTGTACGTCGCGTCGCGCCTGAGGCGAAGTGATCCACTGGCTTTCGCCACTCGCCATCGCCGTGCGACCATCAAGCGATGCGCCAAGTTTTAACTGAATATAAGGAAAGCCGGTGCGCATCCGCTTGAGAAAGCCTTTATTCAATTGCTCAGCTTCACTCATCATCAGCCCGTGGCTGACGTCAATGCCAGCCTGTTGCAGACGGTAAAGTCCACGTCCAGCAACCTGCGGATTGGGGTCTTGCATTGCAGCAACCACGCGCGCCACGCCCGCAGCAATTAATGCATCACAACACGGTGGCGTACGACCATGATGGCTACAGGGTTCGAGTGTGACATACGCCGTTGCGCCTTTGGCTTTTTCGCCGGCCATGCGCAACGCGTGTACCTCGGCATGCGGTTCACCCGCTCGTTGATGGTAACCTTCACCGACAATTTCGCCATCTTTGACAATGACGCACCCGACATTCGGGTTGGGATGCGTGGTAAAACGTCCTCGTTGCGCCAGCTTTAGCGCCCGCGCCATGTAATACTCGTCCTGCACGGCTTAGTCCTCCAGGCGCGCGATCTCTTCGCCAAATTCTTTGATATCTTCGAAACTGCGGTAGACAGAGGCAAAACGGATATAGGCGACTTTATCGAGCTTTTTCAATTGCTCCATCACCAGATTGCCAATCATCTTGCTCGGCACTTCGCGCTCACCGGTGGCGCGCAGCTGCGATTTTATATGATTGATTGCCATTTCGACGTCATCGGAACTCACCGGACGTTTTTCCAGCGCCCGCAGCATTCCGCTACGTAATTTCTCTTCATTAAACGGTTCACGCACGTCGTTGCTTTTTACAACACGCGGCATAACCAGCTCCGCCACTTCAAAGGTGGTGAAACGTTCATTACACACCAGACACTGCCGACGGCGGCGTACGGATGAACCCTCGCCCACGAGACGAGAGTCAATTACCTTAGTGTCCACGGCGAAACAGAATGGGCAATGCATACGGCGTCCTGACCAGGTGGTTAACAGAAATCTATTTTACCCTGAACTGACGATACAACAAAGGCGCAACGCTTTTGAGATAAAGGATCGATGCTTTCACTGCTTTTACCCTCTACCATTAGGCTAATTGCGACGAGAAAGGGACGACCTATGAATACTAACGTTTTTCGACTGCTCCTGCTGGGAAGCCTGTTCAGCCTTAGCGCCTGTGTGCAGCAAAGTGAAGTGCGACAGATGAAACACAGCGTCAGCACGCTGAACCAGGAGATGACGCAACTCAATAAAGAAACGGTCAAAATCACTCAGCAAAACAGGCTGAATGCAAAATCCAGCAGTGGGGTTTACCTTCTGCCTGGAGCAAAAACACCAGCAAGACTGGAAAGCCAGATCGGTACTTTACGTATGTCGCTGGTGAATATTACGCCTGACACAGATGGCACTACCCTGACGCTACGTATTCAGGGCGAATCCAATGACCCTTTACCCGCATTCAGCGGAACCGTTGAATATGGGCAAATTCAGGGAACAATAGACAACTTTCAGGAAATCAATGTGCAGAATCAATTGATTAACGCCCCTGCCAGCGTCCTGGCCCCCAGCGATGTTGATATTCCGTTACAGTTAAAGGGTATGTCTGTGGATCAGTTAGGCTTTGTACGTATCCACGACATTCAACCTGTTATGCAGTAAACGTATTGCGGGGCGATATTGTGCGTCCCGCAACATCTTTCTCCGTCATTTTGTTACTCCGCTTACATCACCTGGATTGATAGTAAAAGTTTGCAACAAGGGTGAAAGTCAGTACAATCCCCGCCCGAATGTGTGTAAACGTGAACGCAATCGATTACGTAAATGATAGAACTGTGAAACGAAACATATTTTTGTGAGCAATGATTTTTATAATAGGCTCCTCTGTATACGAAATATTTAGAAACGCAATTTGCGCCTTTTTCACTCCCGCAAGGGATTTTCAAACAGTGGCATACATATGAAAAAAACATTACTGGCAGCCGGTGCGGTACTGGCGCTCTCTTCGTCTTTTACTGTCAACGCAGCTGAAAACGACAAACCGCAGTATCTTTCCGACTGGTGGCACCAGAGCGTTAACGTTGTCGGAAGCTATCACACCCGTTTCGGACCGCAGCTCCGCAACGATACCTACCTTGAGTACGAAGCATTCGCTAAAAAAGACTGGTTCGACTTCTATGGTTATGCGGATGCGCCGGTATTCTTCGGCGGTAACTCCGATGCAAAAGGTATCTGGAACCACGGTTCTCCGCTGTTTATGGAAATCGAACCGCGTTTCTCCATTGACAAGCTGACCAATACTGACCTTAGCTTCGGTCCGTTCAAAGAGTGGTACTTCGCGAACAACTACATTTACGACATGGGTCGTAATAAAGATGGCCGCCAGAGCACCTGGTACATGGGTCTGGGTACCGACATCGATACTGGTCTGCCGATGAGCCTGTCCATGAACGTCTATGCGAAATACCAGTGGCAGAACTACGGCGCAGCGAACGAAAACGAGTGGGACGGTTACCGTTTCAAAGTGAAGTACTTTGTGCCGATTACCGTTCTGTGGGGCGGCCAGCTGAGCTACATCGGCTTCACCAACTTCGACTGGGGTTCCGACCTGGGCGATGACAGCGGTTATGCGAACAACGGTATTAAAACACGTACCAATAACTCTATTGCGTCCAGCCATATTCTGGCGCTGAATTACGATCACTGGCACTACTCTGTCGTTGCCCGTTACTGGCATAACGGTGGTCAGTGGAATGACGATGCAGAACTGAACTTCGGCAACGGCAACTTCAACGTTCGCTCTACCGGCTGGGGTGGTTATCTGGTAGTAGGTTACAACTTCTAATTGTGAGAATGCCGGATTTCATATCCGGCATTTTTTATCACTTCTTCTTGTTCATCATCGCTTTCAAATCAGCGAATGGGTTGTACTTCGCTTCACCGACATCTTTCTGCGCATCTTCCCCTGCGATAACGGTCGTACCATACTGATCCGCTTCGGTGTATTTCGAATGCTCATGATCGTGGCAATAGAGACAAAGTAATTCCCAGTTACTGCCATCTTCCGGGTTATTAGTATGGTCGTGATCAATGTGGTGAACGGTAAGTTCACGCAGGTTGGAATAAACAAACTCGCGGGAACAGCGACCGCAGACCCACGGATAGATTTTTAATGCTTTTTCGCGATAGCCGCTTTCTAACCGCGCATAGTTTTTTGGGATGATAGCCATGAAAAAGTTACCAGGATGAAATGTAGGGTTACGCGCAGTTTCCCAAGATGCGGGGATTTTCGCAATCACCTTACATCAAAAAAAATCCCGATCTTCTGACCGGGATTTTCAACATCAGCTGAAACTTGATTAAGGCAGAATTGACGGCTGATCCGCCCCTTCTTTTTCCACTTTCTGCTGCAACATGTGTTCGCGCTTCATACCCAGTTTCAGAGCCAGCGCAGATGCCACATAGATGGAAGATGCAGTACCGATGGAAACACCGATAAGCATGGTCAGCGAGAAGCCTTCCAGTACCGGACCACCGAAGAGGTACAGCATCAGGATAACCATCAAGGTAGTACCGGATGTGATCAAGGTACGGTGCAGCGTCTGGGTCAAGGACACGTTAAAGATTTCGTAAGGCGTACCGCGACGGATCTTGCGGAAGTTTTCACGAATACGGTCCGATACCACGATACTGTCGTTAAGCGAGTAACCGATAACCGACATCAACGATGCCACAATGGTCAGGTCAATCTCGATATGGAATAACGACAAAATACCCAGCGTAATGATAACGTCGTGCGCCAGCGCAATAACAACCCCTGCCGCCAGTCGCCACTCAAAGCGGAAACCAACGTACACGAGGATAGACAGCAGCGCCGCCATCAACGCCATCGCACCGGTTTGCGCAAGGTCTGCCCCCACGCTCGGACCGACGAACTCAATACGCTTCACTGCCGCATTCTGATTGGTGGATTCGTTAATCACCTTCAGAACCTGGCTGCCCAGCACCTGACCGCCGGTTTCGCCTTCAGCAGGCGGCATACGGACCATGATGTCGTGGCTGCTACCAAAGTTTTGCAGCATCGGCTCTTCAAAACCGGCTTTTTGCAATGCATCACGCATTACGTCAATTTCAGCCGGTTTTTCGAGCGTAATTTCAATAACCGTACCACCGGTGAAATCCAGCCCCCAGTTAAAGCCGCGCACGCCCATAATAACGATAGCGGCGATTAACAGCAGACCAGAGATGCCGAAAGCCCAGTAGTCCCAGCGCATAAAGTCATAGACTTTACGGCCGTGGTTTAGTTGTTCAACAGTATATTCCTGTGCCACATCGCACTCCTCAGATTGACAGCTTCTTGACGCGCTTGCCGCCATATAGCAGGTTTACGATGGCACGCGTACCGACAATCGCGGTAAACATCGACGTCGCCACACCGATACCGGTAGTAATCGCGAACCCTTTAATTGCCCCGGTACCCACTGCGTACAGGATGATGACTTTAATCAGCGTGGTGATGTTCGCATCGAAGATGGAACTGAATGCGCCACGATAACCTTCATCAATTGCCTGTTGAACAGTACGTCCGTTGCTCAACTCTTCTTTAATACGTTCGTTGATCAGTACGTTCGCATCGACCGCTACCGCAAGGGTTAAGACGATACCCGCGATACCTGGCATACTCAGCGTTGCGCCTGGCAACAGCGACATAATACCGACAATCAAGATCAAGTTGGCAATCAGAGCACTGGTCGCAATCAGACCAAACTTCTTATAGAAGATGATCATGAACAGAATAGAAACCAGCAGACCGGCAAGGCAAGCCTCCAGCCCCTGCTCAATGTTCTGCATACCCAGGGTTGGGCCAATGGTACGTTCTTCAACAATCTGAATCGGCGCGATCAACGCACCGGCACGCAGCAGCAGTGAAAGCTGACGCGCTTCGCTTGGGTTATTGATGCCAGTAATACGGAAGCTGTTACCCAGACGAGACTGGATGTTGGCGATATTAATCACCTCTTCCTGTTTCACCAGAACCGCACGACCGTTTGCATCTTTCTTACCGCTGTCTTTGTACTCCACAAACAGGGTTGCCATCGGTTTGCCGATGTTGTCCTTGGTGAAGTTAGACATGATGTTACCACCCGCGCTATCGAGCGAGATGTTAACCTGCGGCTGGTTGTATTCGTCCTGGCTGGAAGTGGAGTCGGTGATATGGTCACCGGTCAGAATTACGCGTTTGTACAGCACAACCGGCTGACCTTCGCGGGTCTGTTTCACTTCAGAGTCGCCCGGTACGCGACCGGATGCCGCAGCGGCCTGATCAACGTTGGTGTTTACCAGACGGAATTCCAGCGTTGCCGTCGCACCCAGAATCTCTTTCGCACGCGCAGTGTCCTGAATACCTGGCAGTTCAACAACGATACGGTCAGCACCCTGACGCTGAACCACCGGCTCCGCCACGCCAAGTTGGTTTACACGGTTACGCAGGATATTGATGTTCTGCTGCACCGCATATTCACGCGCTTCACTCAGACGAGCATCGCTCATTACCGCACGCAGCTGGTTGCTGCCCTGGCTGCTAATCACCAGGTCCGGATGGCGCTTGCTCAGATACGCAATGGCTTCATCACGAGCTTTAGCATCGCGGAAAGTGATGTTCAGGCCGTAGTTGTTTTCTTTACGAACGGTGGTATACGGGATGCCCTTTTCACGCAGGTCGCTGCGCAGGCTATCGATATTTTGTTCCTGGAGTTTGCCAAGCGCGGTGTCCATATCCACTTCCATCAGGAAGTGAACGCCGCCACGCAGGTCAAGGCCGAGCTTCATCGGCTCAGCATGAATGGCTGCCAGCCAGCGCGGCGTTGCCGGGGCAAGATTAAGCGCCACGACGTATTTGTCACCCATAACGCCCATTAATGCTTCACGAGCGCGCAGCTGGGTGTCAGTGGAGTCGAAGCGCGCAAGAATAGCGCCCTCTTCCAGTGCCACAGACTTAGCAGTTATTTTTTCTTCTTGTAACGTTTTCTGGACCTGGATCAGCGTTTGCTCACTGGCGGCGACTCCGCGCGCACCAGTGATCTGAACAGCCGGATCCTCACCAAACAGGTTGGGAAGCGCATACAGCAGACCGATGACAATCACCACGATCAGCATGACGTACTTCCACAAAGGATAACGGTTTAACACGGCAATTCCCTTAGGGAAAAATTTTAATTACAGCGCCTTCATGGTGCCTTTCGGCAGAACGGCAGCTACGAAGTCACGTTTAATAACTACTTCAGTGGTGTCATTCAGTGCGATAGCAATGTAGCCGTTTTCCGCTACTTTGGTTACGCGACCGACCAGGCCACCGTTCGTCAGCACTTCATCACCTTTAGCGATGGAGTCCATCAGCTTTTTGTGTTCTTTGGTGCGCTTCTGCTGTGGACGCAGGATCATGAAATAGAAAATCAGACCGAATACCACCAGCATCAAAATCAAAGACATCGGGCTACCTTGCGCCGGTGCACCCGTTGCCGCTACCGCATCAGAAATAAAAAAGCTCATTAAATTTCCCTCATTATTAATATTAATCAACGTTCAAAGGTGGTACTTCTCGCCCCTGACGCTGGTAAAAATCAGTTACGAAGCTCTCTAATTTACCCTCTTCAATAGCCTTGCGTAAACCCGCCATCAAACGCTGGTAGTAACGAAGGTTATGAATGGTGTTGAGTCGCGCGCCTAATATTTCGTTGCAACGGTCGAGATGATGCAAGTAAGCGCGTGAATAATTGCGACAGGTGTAGCAATCACACTCAGGATCGAGTGGGCCAGTATCGCTCTTATACTTCGCATTGCGGATTTTCACCACGCCATCGGTCACGAACAAATGACCATTTCGGGCGTTGCGGGTTGGCATTACGCAGTCAAACATATCGATACCGCGACGTACGCCCTCAACCAGGTCTTCTGGTTTACCAACGCCCATCAGGTAACGCGGTTTGTCTGCCGGAATTTGCGGGCATACATGCTCCAGAATACGGTGCATATCTGCTTTCGGCTCACCCACAGCCAGACCGCCGACAGCGTAGCCATCAAAACCGATATCTACCAGACCTTTAACAGAAATATCACGTAAATCTTCGTAAACACTGCCCTGAATGATACCAAACAGCGCATTTTTGTTTCCGAGACTGTCAAAACGCTCACGGCTACGCTTCGCCCAACGCAGAGACATCTCCATGGAGCGTTTTGCATAATCCCAGTCAGCAGGATACGGCGTACACTCATCAAAGATCATGACGATATCCGAACCAAGATCGTACTGAATCTCCATCGACTTTTCCGGGTCGAGGAAAATCGGGTCGCCGTTGATCGGGTTACGGAAGTGAACACCCTGTTCGGTGATTTTACGAATATCACCAAGGCTGAAGACCTGGAAGCCGCCGGAGTCGGTAAGGATTGGTCCTTTCCACTGCATAAAATCGTGCAGATCGCCGTGCAGTTTCATGATTTCCTGGCCCGGGCGCAGCCACAGGTGGAAGGTGTTGCCGAGGATAATTTGCGCGCCAGTGGCTTCAACTTCTTCCGGCGTCATCCCTTTTACGGTGCCGTAAGTGCCAACAGGCATAAAACAAGGCGTTTCCACTACGCCACGATCAAAGACCAGGCGGCCACGGCGTGCGCGACCGTCGGTGGTGTCCAGTTCAAATTTCATTTTTTCTCCACTACGTCAGAAAAACAGTCCAACGTTTAAACCAGCGCCGCGGAATTACTCCCCAACGCGCTCATTAATTGCCTGCGGATTGTACGTGATAAACATCGCATCACCGTAACTAAAAAAGCGATATTTCTCTTCTACCGCCGCTTTATAGGCATTCATGGTGTGTTGATAACCAGCAAATGCCGAAACCAGCATAATCAGCGTCGATTCCGGAAGGTGGAAGTTCGTCACCAGCGCATCGACCACTTTGTACTGGAAGCCCGGATAGATAAAGATTTGGGTATCGTCAAAGAACGGTTCAATGAGATCGTTTTTCGCTGCCTGAGCCGCACTTTCCAGCGAACGTACTGAGGTGGTGCCAACCGCAATCACCCGGTTACCGCGCGCTTTCGCCGCCAGTACCGCGTCTACCACATCCTGCGGCACTTCAGCGTATTCCGAGTGCATGATGTGATCTTCAATGGTGTCGACGCGCACCGGCTGGAAGGTGCCCGCACCAACGTGCAACGTCACAAACGCCATCTCCACGCCTTTGGCGCGTAATTTTTCCAGCAAAGGTTCGTCAAAGTGCAGTCCGGCGGTCGGTGCTGCTACCGCGCCTGGTTTTTCGCTATAAACCGTTTGATAAAGTTCGCGGTCTGCATCTTCGTCCGGACGGTCGATGTACGGCGGCAGCGGCATATGGCCGATGCTGTTGAGAATATCCAGCACCGAACGTTGATCATTAAATTCGACTTCAAACAGTGCGCCGTGGCGCGCGGTCATTGTTGCGTTAATACTTTCGTCATCGCCCAGCAGCAGTTCTGCGCCAGGTTTTGGCGCTTTCGAGGCGCGAATATGCGCAAGAATGCGTTTGTCGTCGAGCATCCGCTCAACCAGCACTTCAATCTTGCCGCCGCTGGCTTTACGCCCAAACAGACGCGCCGGGATCACGCGGGTATTATTAAAAACCAGAAGATCGCCGGGGTTGAGCTTATCGAGTAAATCGGTGAAAGTACCGTGCGTCAGCGCGCCCGTCGGCCCGTCCAGCGACAGTAAACGACAGCTACTGCGTTCAGGCATGGGATAGTGGGCAATCAGGGATTCGGGCAATTCAAAAGAGAAATCGGTAACGCGCATGACACTGACTCAGACTAAAATAAGAGGCGGGTAGTCTAGTGCCGGGGCGCTCTCCCTGCAACCTTTACCCCCCTTTGGATAGAATATAATCGATGAATTTTTTAGCTCACCTGCATTTAGCCCATCTCGCGGAAAGCTCGCTTTCCGGCAATTTACTGGCTGATTTCGTACGCGGAAATCCTGAAGAAAGTTTTCCGCCCGACGTCGTGGCTGGCATTCATATGCATCGGCGAATCGACGTATTAACCGACAATCTGCCAGAAGTCCGCGAAGCGCGGGAGTGGTTTCGTAATGAAACGCGCCGTGTCGCGCCTATTACGCTGGATGTGATGTGGGATCACTTTCTGTCCCGCCACTGGTCGCAGCTGTCGCCCGATTTTCCGCTACAGGAATTTACCTGTTATGCCCGGGAGCAAGTGATGACTATTCTTCCAGACTCACCGCCACGCTTTATCAATCTGAACAACTACTTATGGTCAGAGCAGTGGTTGGTGCGCTATCGCGATATGGATTTCATCCAGAGCGTGTTAAACGGCATGGCAAGCCGTCGCCCACGTCTGGATGCCCTGCGTGACTCCTGGTACGATTTAGACGCCCATTACGATGCTCTCGAAACCCGCTTCTGGCAGTTTTATCCGCGGATGATGGAGCAGGCGTCACGCAAGGCGTTATAAGACGTTAATTCATCCACACCGTAGCCGAAATGGCAGGCAAAGCCAGAATCCCGTCCGTCAGTTGCCCGTGACCTTCTTTGCGTTGCCATTGCGCGACATTAAGCAACGGCGACGCGGGTAGCACCACTTCACAGGCTTCGCCACGGTTGATTGCCACCAGTACACGCTGCTGATTCAGCACGCGGACAAATACCACCACGTTATCTTCCGCATACAGCACCTGACAGCCGCCACGACGCAACGCCTGACTTTTCTTACGCAGCGCAATCATTCGCTGGTACAGCGCGAATAACGCCGAATCCTGCTTTTCCACCTGCCAGGGGAACGGCTTACGGCAAAACGGATCGTTTTTGCCATCCAGTCCCACTTCATCACCGTAATAAATGCACGGTACACCAGGCCAGGTGAACAGCCAGACCACCGCCAGGGGCAGGCGCGCAACATCCCGACCGAGCAGCGTTTTAAATCGCGCAGTATCGTGGCTGTCGAGCTGATTAAACATACGTAATTGTTGTTGATGAGAAAGCCCTGCGCGGTAATTATCCATCCAGGCCATACAGGTTTGGGCGTCAATTTGCTGCGGATCGTAAGAGATATCGGTGTTGGCAAGAAATCCCCACAACGGGAATGTGAAGCCGCGATAGTTCATGGCGGCATCTTCCACATCGGCCTGTAACCATTGCCGTGCATCGCCAAAATGTTCGCCGACAATATACGCATCCGGCTGGGTTTCTTTCGCCGCTTCGGTGATCCCGGCAACGTGCTGCAAATTATTGCGCGCCCCACCCGCTTCCCCCAGCATATGCACCACATCCAGCCGCCAGCCATCCATATTCCACGGCGCTTCCAGCCAGTGGCGGACAATACTGTCTTCCCCGCGATAAATTTCATTCACCAGACTTTCCGACTGATAATCCAGCTTCGGCAAGCTGGCATAGCCCAGCCAGTCGAGCGCCGTGCCATCATCACTAAACGAGTACCAGTCACGCCAGGGTGATTCGGGGTTGTGACAAGCTCCCCCCGTGCCACGATTGTGCCTGTCAAACCAGGCATGGGAATCGCCACTGTGGTTAAACACGCCGTCCAGCACCAGTCGTATTCCCAGCTGCTGCGTATTGTGTCGCAAACGCAGCAACGCCCCATCACCGCCAAACTGCGGATCGACATGGCGATAATCCTCGGTATCGTATTTATGCACGCTGGGAGCTTTAAACACCGGATTGAGATACAGCGCCGTCACGCCAAGTTTTTTCAGATACGGCAGTTTTTCACTTATCCCGTCCAGATCGCCGCCATAGAACGTTGATCCGCCAGCCTGCGCCGTGACCGGTTCATCCCAGTCACGCAATATGATCTCTTGTCCGGCTGCGTGATGGTAATAGACATGATCCTGTTCAGCTTCACGAGGAAGATTACGGGCGAAACGATCAGGGAAGATCTGATAAAAAATCTGATCCGCAGCCCATTGTGGGCCGATATCCGGTACATCAATGGCAAACTGCTCCAGTCGTGCTGGCGGCATTCGGCTGAAGCCTTGCGGTGTAAACCAACGCTGGCGATCGTGCCACAGCAATTTGAAACTATAACGCCGCCGAGGTTGTCCGCAGGAGAGCTCGATCGCCGCCCGCCATGCGGTGACGCCAGGCTGCGGCTGACTGCGCTGCTTATGCATCGGTACTGACATTTCTTCGTTATCGTGTTCTGTACGCAGCATAATGCGCTGCGGTGGGTCTTCGCCCGTCAGCCACAGTGTAATGAGCAGTTGATCTTTGCTTTGTTTAACAAATGGGGGCACCGGCAGATGCCATGCATTTAACATCATAATTCCCCTGTGATAAAAATCTGATCACCTTGCCATAGCCTAATGCAGGATCACTCATCATCTGAAGGATATTTGGGGGAGGAGGACGGGGGCGGATAACTTTCGAAATAGCCGGATCAGGATTTCCTCCTGAACCGGCTTACAGAACGCAAGGATTACTGGTTTTCAGCCAGCTGACGATCGTGGCGGCGCTTAAACATCCAGCCAATCAACAGCACAACAATCCACGCGAAACCAACATACAGCGAGATACGCGTATCCGGGTGATAACCAATCAACCCGATAATAAAGAGCAGGAAAATCAAACCGCCGATGGTGGTTGCGACCCCACCCGGCACTTTAAATTTCAGCGCCTTAACTTCTTCTGGCGGCAAACGGCGACGGAAGGCGATTTGCGACAGCAGGATCATAATCCACACCCACACCGTGGCGAAGGTTGCCAGCGAAGCGATCACCAGGAAGACGTTTTCCGGCATGATGTAGTTCAGATACACCGCAAACAGCAGCGCGGTAGTCATCACCAGCACCGTAACCCACGGAATACCGCGACGCGAGGTTTTGCTGAAAATTTTTGGCGCGCTGCCCTGCTCTGCCATACCGTGGAGCATACGGCCTACACCAAATACGTCACTGTTAATTGCCGACAGCGAAGCGGTCAGCACAACAAAGTTAAGAATGCTGGCGGCAAAGGTAATGCCCATATGCTGGAACGTCAGCACAAACGGGCTACCGGCAGTGCCAACCTGATTCCACGGGTAGATAGACATAATGACGAACAGCGTACCGACGTAGAACACCAGAATACGCATCGGCACGGAGTTAATCGCACGCGGAATCGATTTCTCAGGATCTTTCGCTTCACCGGCGGTAATCCCGATAATTTCGATCCCACCGTAAGCAAACATCACCATTTGCAACGACATCACCATACCAAGCCAGCCGTTACTGAAGAAGCCGCCGTTGCTCCACAGGTTATGAATACCGGTCGGTTGCCCGCCGTTGCCAATCCCCCAGATGATGATGCCGAAACCGGCGACAATCATGATGATGATAGTGGCGACTTTAAAAAACGAGAACCAGAACTCCAGCTCACCGAATACCTTCACGCTCATCAGGTTTACGGCGCAAATGATCAGCACCACACTCAGTACCCAAATCCAGTGCGGCACCGTCGGGAACCAGACACCCATATAGATACCAAAAGCGGTCACATCGGCGATGGCGACAATAAGGATTTCAAAGCAGTAGGTCCAGCCGGTAATGTAACCTGCCAGCGGGCCGAGGTTTTCCTGCGCATAACGCGAGAAAGAGCTGGCTGCCGGGTTATGTACCGACATTTCCCCCAGCGCACGCATAATGATATACGCCGCGATACCACCGATAATATAGGCCAACAACACGCTTGGACCGGCCATTTTGATGGCATCTGCCGAACCGTAAAACAGCCCGGTGCCAATTGCTGAACCCAGTGCCATAAAGCGTATGTGTCGGGTACTTAGCCCACGCTTTAGCTTGTTCTTACTTTCCATCAATTCCTAACCCATCAACACAATAAAAAACCACGGGGCATCGCAGCCCCGTGGTTAAAACAAATGTTCAGTGATTTAGTGAGCGCTGGAGGTCACCTGACGACCTGCCGCACGATCCCAGATAATGGCCAAAACCACCATCACCACTGTTGGCATTAACCACGCCAGACCTTGTTCGGCCAGCGGTAAACGCTGCGCCCAGGACGGTAAGATATCGCTGAATGCAGATGCTTTGATCCCGTCGAGAATACCAAAAAGCAGGCTGATAAACATCGGCGGAGCAATCACGCGGGACGAATTATGCCACCATGAGCGTGTAAAACTTAATACAACCAGTGCGATACACGGCGGATAAATGGCGGTCAGCACCGGTACAGAGATCTGAATCAGCTGGCTCAAGCCGAGGTTAGACACCACCATCGAGAAGCCGCCGAGGATAAACACCAGCGTACGATAAGAGAGCGGTACGTACTGGGCGAAGAATTCTGCACAAGCACAGGTCAGGCCAACCGCCGTGACCAGGCAGGCGATGAAGATTAACGCCGCCAGCAGGAAGCTACCGCCGCCGCCAAAGGTATGCTGAACGTAAGCATGCAGGATCGCCGCACCGTTTGCAGACTGATCGACCAGCGACGCGCTGTCTGAACCCAGACGGAACAGCGCCAGGTACAGCAGAGTCAGACCAACACCCGCCATCAGGCCAGCCCAGACGGTATAACGGGTCAGCAGACGCGCTTCGGTAACGCCACGAGAACGCGCCGCGTTAACAATAACGATACCAAACACCATTGCGCCCAGCGTATCCATGGTCAGATAGCCGTTGACGAAGCCGTTAGAAAACGCAGCGTTTTGATAAGCCTCAGTCGCCGTGCTGATAGAACCCGCCGGCCAGATAATTGCGGCAACAGACAGGATGACCAGCGCGATAATTTTCAGCGGCGCAAGGAAGTTGCCCACGGTATCCAGCAGCTTGCCCGGATAGAGCGAAACCAGAATAACGATAGCGAAATAGACCAGGCTGTAAATAAACAGCGGCAGCGCGGAATCACCCGTCAGCGGCGCAATGCCCACTTCAAAAGAAACGGTAGCTGTACGCGGCGTAGCGAAAAGCGGCCCCACCGCCAGGTAACAAACTGTTGCCAGCAGTACGCCAGCGACTTTACCAATTGGCGTGCTGAGACTGTCAACACCGCCGCCAACTTTTGCCAGCGCCACTACCGTTAATACCGGTAGGCCAACGGCAGTAATGAGGAAGCCGAATGCCGCAGTCCAGACGTGTTCGCCTGCCTGCAAGCCGACCATTGGAGGGAAAATAATGTTACCTGCGCCGACGAACAACGCAAATGTCATAAAGCCCAGAGCGATGATATCGCGCGATCTTAATTGATGGGTCATAAATCATACTGCCTGTGGATGTGGTGTTGTAACGTTAAATTTTTGTGCCAATCCCTGGGGATGATACAGCGGTATATTTAAACAATTTTAGCGGGAAATACTCCCAACCAGGCGCGGCGAAGAATAGTTTTTCGATTTACCGCGTAAATGCAGTCAGTATGACAGCACCTGAAGCGCAATTTAAACGCTTATAACGTTTTAAAGCAAGAAGGGATCTAAAAACCAGAGGTATATAGCGATAAGAAATCACCAACCAGTATAAAACACTATTTCAATGAAAAAGACATGGCTAATCATGCGAACAAAAAATCACCAACCATTGTAAAATCTAACGCCCGTATTTCGACTGCAAAGAAAATAAGCCAGCATCGGCTGGCTTATGGCAATAAAAGATGACAAAGGCGAATTAATCGCTGTTTTTGGCAATTAAACGTTCCGGGATAACAAAACTGAAACGTGTACCTTTTCCTACTGTACTCTCAATATTCAGGCGACTTTCGTGATGATTCACCGCATGTTTCACGATCGCTAACCCTAATCCGCTACCACCAGTTTGCCGGGAACGCGCTTTATCAACGCGATAAAAACGCTCGGTCAGGCGCGGAATATGCTCCGGTGCAATGCCCGGTCCGTTATCTTCAACACTAAATTCGGCACCGTGCGGCACTCGCTGCCAGCGTACGGTGATATGCGTGCCTTCCGGCGTATGATTCACGGCGTTATAGACCAGGTTCGAAATCGCACTGCGTAGCTGATCTTCGTTGCCTGACACCTTGAGGCCGTTATCTATCTCAAAGGTAAATGTCTGTTTTTTCTGACTCAGAGTCTGAGTCTCGCGCTCAACGACGCGCAGCATCATCGGCACATCAACCTTTTCATTGAGCAAATGCGTCGGTGCGGCTTCTATTTTCGACAGCGTCAGCAATTGCTTCACCAACCCTTCCATCCGCTGGGTCTGCTCGCGCATGGTGTGCAACGCTTTTTCACGTACCGCGCCTTCCAGCGGTTGCTCATCCATCATCTCCAGGTAACCCTGTAACACGGTCAATGGCGTACGTAACTCATGGCTCACGTTGGCAAAAAAGTTACGCCGCGCCCCTTCCAGTTGATGCATTTGCGTGACATCTCGCGCCACCATCAGCAACTGTTTGTGGGTATAAGGCATGACGCGAATCTCCAGATGCCGCCCGGTATTGAGCACCAGATTGAGCGGGCGAGAGAAATCACGCGTTTTCAGATATTGCGTAAACTCCGGGTAACGCAGCAAGTTAAGGATGTTCTGCCCGTTATCTTCCGGCCAGCGCAAGCCAAGAATCTGTTGCGCCAGACCGTTGCACCAGAAAATACCGCCCTCTTCCGTGGTCAGCACCACCGCGTCGGGCAGCGACTCCGCGCCGCTACGAAAGCGTTTAATCAGATTGCCCAGTTCACGGCGGCGTTTTTTATTTCGCAGCTGCATCTGGTGTAAGCCGTATAATAGCGGTTCCCAGCTACCACGCCCCGGTGGCGGGGTCATACTACGATCCACCCACAGCCACCATGAAAGGCGCAATAAATTCCAGAAATGCCAGATAAGCAGTCCTGTTACCGATGCCAGCAAAAACCAGGGCAGGTAACCCAAAAATGCACCCAGGATGAAAGCCGGGAGGCAGCAAAATAGCAGCTCCAGCACCAGCCTTTTCCACGACAGCCGTTCCAGCACGTAAGATACTCCAGTTAAGAAATCATAAGCCCTGCTCTACGTCCGATGAGCAAGGCCTTAAAAGCGGGTTGAAAAACGATACCCTGTACCGCGCACGGTCTGCACCATGCGGTCATGCCCGCCGGGCTCCAGTGCTTTACGCAGGCGACGAATGTGGACATCGACCGTACGATCTTCCACATACACGTTGGTTCCCCATACGTGATTTAACAGTTGCTCGCGGCTGTACACGCGCTCGGGATGCGTCATAAAAAAGTGCAGCAGTTTAAATTCAGTTGGCCCCATCTCCAGCGGTTCTTCGCCCGCCATCACCCGGTGAGATGTCGGATCGAGACTTAGCCCCTGCATCTCAATCACCTCTTCCACCGCCATCGGCGATATACGGCGCATTACCGCTTTAATTCGCGCCACCAGCTCCTTCGGAGAAAACGGCTTGGTGATATAGTCATCCGCACCGGTTTCAAGGCCGCGCACGCGATCTTCTTCTTCCCCTCTGGCGGTCAACATCACCACTGGAATATCCCGGGTCATCGACTCGCGCTTGAGGTGTTTGATGAACTGGATACCGGAGCCGCCAGGTAACATCCAGTCAAGGAGAATTAAATCCGGCCAGGGTTCATTCAGTTGATTCACAGCACTGTCATAATCTTCCGCTTCGACCGGCTGAAAGCCATTTTGTTCGAGCACGAAGCAGACCATTTCGCGAATTGGAGCTTCATCTTCTACGACCAGAATACGTCTCGCCATGATTTGCCCTGTTGTAATAAATAGGTTGCGATCATTAATGCGACGTCATTATGCGTCAGATTTATGACAGATTTATGAAAAGCTCGTCGCACATATCTTCAGGTTATTGATTTCCGTGGCGCAGAAAAAAGCAAATGGCACATCTGTTTGGGTATAATCGCGCCCATGCTTTTTCGCCAGGGAACCGTTATGCGCATCCTTCACACCTCAGACTGGCATCTCGGCCAGAACTTCTACAGTAAAAGCCGCGAAGCTGAACATCAGGCTTTTCTTGACTGGCTGCTGGAGACAGCACAAGCCCATCAGGTGGATGCGATTATTGTTGCCGGTGATGTTTTCGATACCGGCTCGCCGCCCAGTTACGCCCGCACGTTATACAACCGTTTTGTTGTCAATTTACAGCAAACTGGCTGTCATCTGGTGGTACTGGCAGGAAACCATGACTCGGTCGCCACGCTGAATGAATCGCGCGATATCATGGCGTTCCTCAATACGACCGTGGTCGCCAGCGCCGGACATGCGCCGCAAATATTGCCCCGTCGCGACGGGACGCCAGGCGCAGTGCTGTGTCCCATACCTTTTTTACGCCCGCGTGACATTATTACCAGCCAGGCGGGGCTTAACGGTATTGAAAAACAGCAGCATTTGCTGGCGGCTATTACTGATTATTATCAACAACATTATGCCGATGCCTGCAAACTGCGCGGCGATCAGCCTCTGCCCATCATCGCCACGGGACATTTAACGACCGTGGGTGCCAGTAAAAGTGACGCCGTGCGTGACATTTATATTGGCACGCTGGACGCGTTTCCGGCACAAAACTTTCCACCAGCCGACTACATCGCGCTCGGGCATATTCACCGCGCGCAGCTTATTGGCGGCATGGAACATGTTCGCTATTGCGGCTCCCCCATTCCACTGAGTTTTGATGAATGTGGTAAGAGTAAATATGTCCATCTGGTGACATTTTCAAACGGCAAATTAGAGAGCGTGGAAAACCTGAACGTACCGGTAACGCAACCCATGGCGGTGCTGAAAGGCGATCTGGCGTCGATTACCGCACAGCTGGAACAGTGGCGCGATGTATCACAGGAGCCGCCTGTCTGGCTGGATATCGAAATCACTACTGATGAGTATCTGCATGATATTCAGCGCAAAATCCAGGCATTAACCGAATCATTGCCTGTCGAAGTATTGCTGGTACGCCGGAGTCGTGAACAGCGCGAGCGTGTGTTAGCCAGCCAACAGCGTGAAACCCTCAGCGAACTCAGCGTCGAAGAGGTGTTCAATCGCCGTCTGGCACTGGAAGAACTGGATGAATCACAGCAGCAACGTCTGCAGCATCTTTTCGCCACGACGTTGCATAGCCTCGCCGGAGAACACGAAGCATGAAAATTCTCAGCCTGCGCCTGAAAAACCTGAACTCATTAAAAGGCGAATGGAAGATTGATTTCACCCGCGAGCCGTTCGCCAGCAACGGGCTGTTTGCTATTACCGGCCCAACCGGTGCGGGGAAAACCACCCTGCTGGACGCCATTTGTCTGGCGCTGTATCACGAAACCCCGCGCCTCTCTAACGTTTCACAATCGCAAAATGATCTCATGACCCGCGATACCGCCGAATGTCTGGCGGAAGTGGAGTTTGAAGTCAAAGGTGAAGCGTATCGCGCGTTCTGGAGCCAGAATCGGGCGCGTAACCAGCCGGACGGTAATTTGCAGGTGCCACGCGTAGAGCTGGCGCGCTGCGCCGATGGCAAAATTCTCGCCGACAAAGTGAAAGATAAGCTGGAACTGACGGCGACGTTAACCGGACTGGATTACGGGCGCTTCACCCGTTCGATGCTGCTTTCGCAGGGGCAATTTGCTGCCTTCCTGAATGCCAAACCAAAAGAACGCGCGGAATTGCTCGAGGAGTTAACCGGCACTGAAATCTACGGGCAAATCTCGGCGATGGTTTTTGAGCAGCACAAATCGGCCCGCACAGAGCTGGAGAAGCTGCAAGCGCAGGCCAGCGGCGTCGCGTTGCTCACGCCAGAACAAGTGCAATCGCTGACAGCGAGTTTGCAGGTACTTACTGACGAAGAAAAACAGTTACTTACCGCGCAGCAGCAAGAACAACAATCACTAAACTGGTTAACGCGTCTGGACGAATTGCAGCAAGAAGCCAGCCGCCGTCAACAGGCCTTGCAACAGGCGTTAGCCGAAGAAGAAAAAGCGCAACCTCAACTGGCGGCGCTCAGTCTGGCACAACCGGCACGAAATCTTCGTCCGCACTGGGAACGCATCGCAGAACACAGCACGGCGCTGGCGCATACTCGCCAGCAGATTGAAGAAGTAAATACTCGCTTACAGAGCACAATGGCGCTTCGTGCGAGCATTCGCCACCACGCGGCGAAGCAGTCAGCAGAATTACAGCAGCAGCAACAAAGCCTGAATGCCTGGTTACAGGAACACGACCGCTTCCGTCAGTGGAACAACGAACTGGCGGGTTGGCGTGCGCAGTTCTCCCAACAAACCAGCGATCGCGAGCATCTGCGGCAATGGCAGCAACAGTTAACTCATGCTGAGCAAAAACTTAATGCGCTTGCGGCGATCACGTTGACGTTAACCGCCGATGAAGTTGCTACCGCCCTGGCGCAACATGCTGAGCAACGCCCACTGCGTCAGCGCCTGGTCGCACTGCATGGGCAGATTGTTCCCCAACAAAAACGTCTGGCTCAGTTACAGGTCGCTATCCAGAATGTCACTCTGGAACAGACGCAACGTAATGCCGCACTTAACGAAATGCGCCAGCGTTATAAAGAAAAAACGCAACAACTTGCCGATGTGAAAACCATTTGCGAGCAGGAAGCGCGCATTAAAACGCTGGAAGCTCAACGTGCACAGTTACAGGCGGGTCAGCCTTGCCCACTTTGTGGTTCCAGCAGCCACCCGGCGGTCGAGGCGTATCAGGCGCTGGAACCGGGCGTTAATCAGGCCCGGCTATTAACGCTGGAAAAAGAAGTGAAAAAGCTCGGCGAAGAAGGTGCGGCGCTACGTGGGCAACTGGATGCATTAACGAAGCAGCTTCAGCGCGATGAAAACGAAGCGCAAAGCCTCCGACAAGATGAGCAAGCACTTACTCAACAATGGCAAGCCGTCACGGCCAGCCTCAATATCACCCTGCAGCCACAGGACGATATTCAACCGTGGCTGGATGCACAAGATGAGCACGAACGCCAGCTGCGGTTACTCAGCCAACGGCATGAATTACAAGGGCAGATTGCCGCGCATAATCAGCAAATTATTCAGTATCAACAGCAAATTGAACAACGCCAGCAGCAGCTCTTAACGGCATTGGCGGGTTATGCACTGACATTGCCACAGGAAGATGAAGAAGAGAGCTGGTTGGCGACGCGTCAGCAAGAAGCGCAGAGCTGGCAGCAACGCCAGAACGAATTAACCGCGCTGCAAAACCGTATGCAGCAGCTGACGCCGATTCTGGAAACGTTGCCGCAAAGTGATGAACTCCCACACAGCGAAGAAACTGTGGCGCTGGAAAACTGGCGGCAGGTTCATGAACAATGTCTCGCATTACACAGCCAGCAGCAGACGTTACAGCAACAGGATGTTCTGGCGGCGCAAAGTCTGCAAAAAGCCCAGGCGCAGTTTGACACCGCGCTACAGGCGAGCATCTTTGACGATCAGCAGGCGTTCCTTGCGGCGCTAATGGATGAACAAACACTAACGCAGCTGGAACAGCTCAAGCAGAATCTGGAAAACCAGCGCCGTCAGGCGCAAACGCTGGTCACTCAGACAACAGAAACGCTGACACAGCATCAGCAACACCGACCTGGCGGGTTGGCTCTCACTGTGACGGCGGAGCAGATTCAGCAAGAGTTAGCGCAAACTCACCAAAAGTTGCGTGAAAACACCACGAGTCAAGGCGAGATTCGCCAGCAGCTGAAGCAGGATGCAGATAACCGTCAGCAACAACAAACCTTAATGCAGCAAATTGCTCAAATGACGCAGCAGGTTGAGGACTGGGGATATCTGAATTCGCTAATAGGTTCCAAAGAGGGCGATAAATTCCGCAAATTTGCCCAAGGGCTGACGCTGGATAATTTAGTCCATCTCGCTAATCAGCAACTTACCCGGCTGCACGGGCGCTATCTGTTACAGCGCAAAGCCAGCGAGGCGCTGGAAGTTGAGGTTGTTGATACCTGGCAGGCTGATGCGGTACGCGATACCCGTACCCTTTCCGGCGGCGAAAGTTTCCTCGTCAGTCTGGCGCTGGCACTGGCGCTTTCAGATCTGGTCAGCCATAAAACGCGTATTGACTCGCTGTTCCTTGATGAAGGTTTTGGCACGCTGGATAGCGAAACGCTGGATACCGCCCTTGATGCGTTGGATGCCCTGAATGCCAGTGGCAAAACCATCGGGGTGATTAGCCACGTTGAAGCGATGAAAGAGCGTATTCCGGTGCAGATCAAAGTGAAGAAGATCAATGGACTGGGCTACAGCAAACTGGAAAGTGCGTTTGCAGTGAAATAACTATTCAGCAGGATAATGAATACAGAGGGGCGAATTATCTCTTGGCCCGACTGGTCGTTATCCTGCAAGCTATCACTTTATTGGCTACGGTGATTGGTAGCCGTTCTGGTGGTTGTGATGGTGGTATGAAAAAAGTTATTTTATCTTTGGCTCTGGGCACGTTTGGTTTGGGGATGGCCGAATTTGGCATTATGGGCGTGCTCACGGAGCTGGCGCATAACGTAGGAATTTCGATTCCTGCCGCCGGGCATATGATCTCGTATTATGCGCTGGGGGTGGTGGTCGGTGCGCCTATAATCGCGCTTTTTTCCAGTCGCTACTCACTCAAACATATCTTGTTGTTTCTGGTGGCGTTGTGCGTCATTGGCAACGCCATGTTCACGCTCTCTTCGTCTTACCTGATGCTCGCCATTGGTCGGCTGGTTTCCGGCTTCCCGCATGGTGCATTTTTTGGCGTCGGCGCGATCGTGTTATCAAAAATTATCAAACCCGGCAAAGTCACCGCCGCCGTGGCAGGGATGGTTTCCGGGATGACAGTCGCCAATTTGCTGGGCATTCCACTGGGAACGTATTTAAGTCAGGAATTTAGTTGGCGTTACACCTTTTTGTTGATCGCTGTTTTTAATATTGCGGTGATGGCATCGGTCTATTTTTGGGTGCCGGATATTCGCGACGAGGCGAAAGGAAAACTACGCGAACAATTTCACTTTTTACGCAGCCCTGCCCCGTGGTTAATTTTCGCTGCTACGATGTTTGGCAACGCAGGTGTGTTTGCCTGGTTCAGCTACGTAAAGCCATACATGATGTTTATTTCCGGTTTTTCGGAAACGGCGATGACCTTTATTATGATGTTAGTTGGGCTAGGGATGGTGCTGGGGAATATGCTAAGTGGCAGGATTTCAGGACGTTATTCACCACTGCGCATTGCAGCAGTGACTGACTTTATCATTGTACTGGCACTGCTGATGCTCTTTTTCTTCGGCGGTATGAAAACAACGTCGCTTATTTTTGCTTTTATTTGTTGCGCGGGATTATTTGCCCTTTCAGCACCTCTACAAATATTATTACTGCAAAATGCCAAAGGCGGAGAGTTATTAGGTGCCGCAGGTGGGCAAATAGCGTTTAACCTCGGTAGCGCCGTCGGCGCATATTGCGGTGGTATGATGCTGACGCTGGGGCTGGCATATAATTACGTGGCGCTGCCCGCTGCCCTGCTTTCGTTTGCTGCGATGTCGTCGTTGCTGCTGTATGGTCGCTATAAGCGCCAGCAAGCGGCGGATAGTCCGGTGCTGGCGAAACCACTGGGGTAGATAGCAGTCACGGTGCACGTTGCTTATTGCCGGATGCGGCGTGAACGCCTTATCCGGCCTACGGGACTGTTCATTTTGTAGGCCTGATAAGACACGCCAGTGTCGCATCAGGCATCGGAGCACCGGGGGGTTGCCGCCACTGTGCGCGTTATTTGTTGCCGGATGCGGCGCGAGCGCCTTATCCGGCCTACCGGACGGCTCACTTTGTAGGCCTGATAAGACGCGGCAAGCGTCGCATCAGGCATGATACGCCAATTGCCTGGGTTTTTTACTCTTGTGGCCATAACCATGCAGCGCCGCGTACGCCGCTCGAATCACCATGTTTCGCCTTGTGTACCGGCGTTTCACATTCTCCGCCGAAGACAAATTGTTTAATCAACTGCGGAACCGTTTGATATAAACGGTCTACATTGCTCATTCCGCCGCCCAGGACAATCACATCCGGATCGAGAATATTCACGACATGTGCCAGCGATTTTGCCAGCCGCAGCTCGTAGCGACGCAATGCCAGTTCCGCTACCGGATCGCTTTCTTCAACCAGGCGGATAATTTCACTGCCTTTCAGCGCATGTCCGCTCAAACGACGATAATCCGTCGCGAATCCCGTGCCTGAAATAAAGGTTTCAATACAACCTTGTTTACCGCAATAACAAGGGACTTCCTCGCGATAACGCAGTTCGTCTTCGTCCATCCACGGTAGCGGATTGTGTCCCCACTCACCTGCCGTGCCATTGCCGCCGATATGCGCCCGCCCATTGAATGCCACGCCCGCGCCGCATCCCGTGCCGATAATCACGGCAAATACCGTCTGCGCTCCCGCTGCCGCGCCATCTACCGCTTCTGAAACCGCCAGACAGTTGGCGTCATTTGCCAGCCGCACTTCCCGCTGCAACCGCGCGCTTAAGTCTTTATCGAATGGCTGACCGTTGAGCCAGGTTGAATTGGCATTCTTCACCACGCCGGTGTAGGGCGAAATCGAACCTGGAATGCCCATACCTACCGTTCCGCGCTGCCCTGTTGCCTGCTCCGCCATATCAACCAACGTGGCGATCGTTTCAATAGTCTGCCGGTAATCATCACGCGGCGTGGGCAGACGATGGCGGTACAACTGCTCCCCTGCATCGCCCAATGCAATCACTTCAGTTTTGGTGCCGCCTAAATCGATACCTATACGCACGGTACTCTCCTTATTTTTTTCAATATCAATAGCGTAGAGACGGACAACCGGATTGGCAATGCAAGGCCGCCGACAATTCGTTATCATGCCCGCTAAATTTAACGACAAGGCCGTGGAAATTATCATGCTGTGGTTCAAAAATTTAATGGTTTACCGTCTTAGCCGCGAGATTTCGCTGCGTGCAGAAGAGATGGAAAAACAGCTAGCCTCGATGGCATTTACCCCATGCGGCAGCCAGGACATGGCGAAGATGGGCTGGGTACCTCCGATGGGATCGCACAGCGATGCGTTAACGCACGTTGCCAATGGTCAAATAGTTATCTGTGCGCGCAAAGAAGAAAAAATCCTCCCGTCCCCGGTGATTAAACAGGCGCTGGAAGCGAAAATCGCCAAACTGGAAGCGGAACAGGCGCGTAAGCTGAAGAAAACCGAAAAAGATTCGCTGAAAGACGAAGTGCTGCACTCTCTGCTGCCGCGTGCTTTCAGCCGTTTTAACCAGACAATGATGTGGATCGATACGGTTAACGGTTTGATTATGGTGGACTGCGCCAGCGCCAAAAAAGCGGAAGATACGCTGGCACTGCTGCGTAAAAGCCTGGGGTCGTTACCGGTTGTACCATTGAGCATGGAAAACCCGATTGAACTGACGCTGACCGAATGGGTACGCTCCGGCAGCGCGGCACAGGGCTTCCAGCTGCTTGATGAAGCCGAGCTGAAATCGTTGCTGGAAGATGGCGGCGTGATCCGCGCGAAGAAACAAGATCTGACCAGCGAAGAGATCACCAATCACATTGAAGCCGGAAAAGTGGTGACTAAACTGGCGCTCGACTGGCAGCAGCGCATTCAGTTTGTGATGTGCGACGATGGTTCGCTCAAGCGTCTGAAGTTCTGCGACGAGCTGCGCGATCGAAACGAAGATATCGACCGTGAAGATTTCGCCCAGCGTTTTGATGCCGATTTCATCCTGATGACTGGTGAACTGGCAGCGTTAATTCAAAACCTGATTGAAGGATTAGGTGGCGAAGCACAACGTTAATTGCTGATTTACCTTTAATGCCGGATGCGACGCCTGCCGCGTCTTATCCGGCGTACGAAGCCACACCAGGAATATAATCGTTAGCTACAGCGGGCAATAATTCTTAGCGCAGCAATATTATGCGTTTTATGCTGTAACTTGCTCCAGGGGCGTTGTGTCATTGTTTTTCCTCAAGCCGGTGACGCGCTTCACTGCGAATTTTTCGCGTTGCCCCGGTTTTCACTAAATCACGTAACAGCGAAAGATCGGGTTGTTCGACAAATAAGAGTAATGATGGCTCCTCTTTTAACCACGTCGTTTTCACATCCGCAGCCAGCTGTGAATTATTAATAGCCAGCGACCGCTCCTGAGGCTCAGTCAATGTCGTTAACAACAACACCGGGGTATGTGCGTTGTGCAATGCCGTTTGGCGCAAATGATCATTGCGACTTTGCAGCAATGCACGCCACCATTCATCATCTGATTTATCTTTTATCGTCGCCAGTTCCGCAACAATATCTGGAGATCTTCGCTGATATTTATATCAACCTTGATGAATTATGAATATATCGGAAATCGAAAAAATCCCAGCAAAGGAAATATTATTATGGGTTAAAGAGAGGACATTTCAGAAAAATGCCCTCCCGTTCAAGGGGAAGGCGAGGAATTACAGATAGCGGCACAGATAAGAGGTGGGTTCGGCAACTTGCAGATGAAACTCGCTGTGACCGGGAACATTAAACACCGAACCGGCTTCATACACTTGCCAGTCGGTCGCGTCAGGCAGTAACACATTCAGCGCGCCACTGATTACCGTCATCTCTTCAGGCTCAGCGGTGCTGAAGGTGTATTCACCTTCAACCATAACACCCACGCTGGCGCGACCAGTGCTGCTGCTGGAAAAGCCGATCGATTTCACTTTGCCGGAAAAGTACTCATTACTTTGAAGCATAAACTGGCCCTGTCTGGTAGTTGAACATCTACTTCACTATAGGGGCCAGAGGCGTTGGCTGTCACGCAAAATTACATCAGTAATTCCGCAGCCAGCCGTGCAATCAATACGTTAGAGAGCAAGACAGGAACATCGAGCTGTTTTTGCAGTAAATCGCGATGACGCTGGTTAAATCCCAAACAATCCAGCATGATGACATCTGCACCTTTTGCCAGTAATTCTTTCCCGGCATCAATGATTTTTTGTTCCGAATCATGAATGGGGTTACCCAATGAAAATACTGGCGGTTTCTGCAAAATTTGCCATTTTTGCGCCTGAACGGTCAGCAACTCCTCAACCGGTACGATAACCCCCACCTGATGATCTTCAACAATAGAGGAAACCAGCGGTGGTAATATCCGCAACGGCTCAAGAAAGATCGTATTACGCGCGGTCATACTACTAATGTTTGCCGTACTCATTAATATAATGACGTCGTAACCTTGATTATCGAGCACTTCAACCACACCTTGCAGGTCTCGCTCCACTTTGCGACGCGAAACATGGGCCAGCTGGTTGTCATTTAATAATGTGAGAATTGTGTCTTCGCCTGCTTCTGGCGCGTACTCCGCCATCACTTCTTCGCGGCTTAACTTCCCCAGCAGGCTATGATGGGAAATATTATCTTCGTCAATGTATTCTGTCAGGAGCGGCAAAACTTCCTGCATAGGTACAATGCCGATAGTCAGGATCGCCAACGACGCACTCATTGTTCTTCCACCTTACTTTTATTTCGTCGTTAATTACCGGGCAAGTGTTAAGCACCACTGCTGACACTTACTTGTGCTACAAATGACAAAAAGCGTAGCAGCAGACCTGCACTGCATAATGTAAAGATTCCAAATGATTCCAGTAATGGATTGTTATTGTTTAATATTCTAATTATTTGAAAAACATGAATTGTGAAAAATGTGACGCAGATCCCTTGTGGCGGCACTCAGAATCCCTTCCGAGCGGTCTGATGCGGTCACTCTTTGTCAGGGTCCTCATAGCGTTTTTTCGCATCCATCGCTTCCTGAGCGGTCGGATGTTCACTGATCAACGAGTCTGGTTTAGGATGATCGGCTCTGAGTTGGTACCAGGTTACCGTCTGTCCTGGCTTTCCTTTTTCAATCGTCACTATATATGCTTCACGAGGATAAGGCGGTTTCGTTGGCATCGTTCTTCCTTATTTCACGGGATGAACGTTAAGTATAGGCGCTCGAAAATCAACAATTGATCGTCTGTGCCAGAGCGCTGCGAATTTCAGAAATCACCTGGCTGGGTTCGTTTGTTGCGTCGATGATAATATGCGCAACTTCGCGATATAGCGCATCGCGTTCTTCCAGCACTTCCTGAACTTCTTCGCTCAGCGGTTTTCCCGTTAAGGTTGGTCGTAAATCTTCTTCCGGTGCAGCTTGCAGTCGGTTAACCAGGACTGATACTGGCGCACACAAATAAACCACGATCCCGTTATTTTGCATGAAGTGACGATTAAATTCCGTCAGAATAATGCCGCCGCCCGTGGCGATAACGGTGGATGGCGCAGTTACCGCTTCCAGTGCCGCCGTTTCTCTGGCGCGGAATCCCGCCCACTCTTCCCTTTCGACGATCTCCGCGACCGTCATATTGAGCTGTGATTGCAACCACTGGTCGGTATCGACAAACCGACGGTTAAGCGAATCGGCAAGGGCCATTCCGACCGTTGTTTTACCACAGCCCCGAGGCCCGATCAGAAAAAGAGGTTGTGTCATCGTGGGTTTTCCCCAATAGGTCGCAATGCGGCGAAAGCCGGTGTCATGAGAATAGCGATCATACCATCAAACTAGTACAATTTCGATTGTAAAGAAAAAATTCCACTTAAAGTGAAAATCTCAATACATCCCTTACTATACCAATAAATATTCAAGAATGAAGTGTAAATAATAAATTACATTTAGCCACGACTACGTTGCACTTCCAGCCACCACTTCTCCAGCTCCGCAGCAAAAGCCTGGCGGTCACGTTGTGAAAGACTATCTGGTCCTCCGGTCTGGATCCCACTGGCACGTAAGGTATCCATAAAATCGCGCATCGTCAGGCGCTCACGAATGGTCGCTGGCGTATAACGTTCGCCGCGCGGATTAAGCGCCGCCGCGCCTTTCTCGATGGCTTCAGCAGCCAAAGGTATATCTGCGGTGATCACCAAATCGCCCGCTTCACACTGCCGAACAATTTCGTTATCGGCAACGTCGAAACCTGCCGCGACGCGCAGCGTACGAATAAATCGTGATGGCGGCACGCGTAAACTCTGGTTTGCTACCAGTACCAGCGGCATCTGCATACGTTCCGCCGCGCGATACAAAATCTCTTTAATTACATTGGGACACGCGTCGGCATCCACCCAAATTGTCATAAAGTCATCCTTTGTTGGGTAATCCTCTATTGTGTCGCGCTTTTGCCTTCCGGCATAGTTCTGTTTATGCTTCTGCCAGCGATTATCAAAACAATGAATTTCACGGCAGGAGTGAGGCAATGGAAAAGAAAATCGGTTTTATTGGCTGCGGCAATATGGGAAAAGCCATTCTCGGCGGTCTGATTGCCAGCGGTCAGGTGCTTCCAGGGCAAATCTGGGTATATACCCCCTCCCCGGATAAAGTCACCGCCCTGCATGAACAGTTCGGCATCAACGCCGCAGAATCGGCGCAAGAAGTAGCACAAATCGCCGACATCATTTTTGCCGCCGTAAAACCAGGCATCATGATTAAAGTGCTTAGCGAAATCACCTCCAGCCTGAATAAAGACTCTCTGGTCGTTTCTATTGCTGCAGGTATCACGCTCGACCAGCTTGCCCGCGCGCTAGGCCATGACCGGAAAATTATCCGCGCCATGCCGAACACTCCCGCGCTGGTTAATGCCGGGATGACCTCCGTAACGCCAAACGCGCTGGTAACCCCAGAAGATACCGCTGATGTGCTGAATATTTTCCGCTGCTTTGGCGAAGCGGAAGTGATTGCTGAGCCGATGATCCACCCGGTGGTCGGTGTGAGCGGTTCTTCGCCAGCCTACGTCTTTATGTTTATCGAAGCGATGGCCGACTCCGCCGTGCTGGGCGGGATGCCACGCGCCCAGGCGTATAAATTTGCCGCTCAGGCGGTAATGGGCTCCGCAAAAATGGTGCTGGAAACGGGAGAACATCCGGGAACACTGAAAGATATGGTCTGCTCACCGGGAGGCACCACCATTGAGGCGGTACGCGTACTGGAAGAGAAAGGCTTCCGTGCCGCAGTGATCGAAGCGATGACGAAGTGTATGGAAAAATCAGAAAAACTCAGCAAATCCTGATGGCTTTTGCCGGACGTCAGGCCGCCACTTCGGTGCGGTTACGTCCGGCTTTCTTTGCTTTGTAGAGCGCCAAATCTGCCGATTTCAACCACTCGCGATAGTGACTCATTTGTGGATTCAGCGGCGCAACCCCCACACTAATCCGTAAAGTTACCTGTGGCGTATTCGGCAAGCGTAACGTGTTTAGCCCTTCATGCACCCGTAACATGGCGGTGATGGCGCTCTCAGCTGACGTACCGGACATGATTACTGCAAACTCATCGCCGCCAAACCGACCAATCACATCGCTACCGCGCAGGGTAATTTGTAACTGTCGGGTAAGCGCCACAATCGCTTCATCACCCACATCATGGCCCCAGGTATCGTTGATGCTCTTGAAATGGTCGATATCGATAATCAGTAACGTTGCATCGCGATTATGCCGCCGACAGTTATCAAATTCATTGCGTAACATAGTTTCCCAATGACGTCGGTTATACACGCCCGTCATACCGTCGCGGGTACTCATGACCTGCAACCTGCGTTTATGTTCCGCCAGTTTAGTCGCCGTCTGGTAGCTGACCCAGCCAAACAGCAGAGGATAAATGACAATAATGGGAAGGGAGAGCCACCATTCCAGCGGTGCGCTATTGAACGACACGGTGATGCCCGTCAGTTCGAGGGTGACAAGGCAGGAAACCACCATCAACACCAGACCCGCAACAAACAGACGGGGGCCGCCTGCCCCCATCAAATTCAGACACATAATCATCAACATCGCGGTGGAAGGCAGTACGTTTACGCCCATTACGCCTACCCACATTCCCGCTAATACTGCATCGGTTTTTAAGTTGTAAATTTCCCGGCTAAGCGGATCGACGGCCCTGCTCGCTATCTGCCAGGCTAAATGCGGCCAGACGAACGCCCAGCCGACCAACACCAGCCACCACCAGCCCGGCGGCGGGTGCGAAACCAGCGTTGAAGCAATCGGTAAGAACATGCCAGCCAGACCAACCGCGCGGGGTAGTCTGACGCGACGGGCGAAGCGCAGCCCGGACCGCTGATGTTCGTTTTGAGGAGTTAAAGGAGGTTCCTCCCCATGCGCCGCCGCTTTTTTGAAAAAGTTTTCATCATTCATTATTTTTGGGAACATTCAGAAACAATTTTCCCAAATTATAGAGACGGGACTAAAGGCAGAAGTATGAAATTTCGGGTGAGCCATTTTCGTAGCTCACCCGTTAGCACTATCAGGTATCAGGCGGCTTTCTTGAGGCAGGCACTCATAAACTTATTACGATCATCCCCTTTCAGAGATTGTTGTGTTGCTTGATTATTACATTCGCGCATCTTTTGCTGCTGTGGCGTCAAACTTTTTTCACCAGGCGCAGATTTGCTGTTCTTCAGGCAATCACTCATGTAGGTCTTACGAGCATCCCCTTTCAACGCCTGCGCCGTCGCCTGCTGATTACAAGAGGTCATACGCTGTTGTTGTGGGGTTAAGGTTCTCTCGGCAGCGCCGACGGTGGTTAAAAAAACCAGACCGAAAAGCAAGGTAACCAGTAATGTAATTTTCATCGCACCATCCCTCTTCATGTTTTAACCATGAGCGTATGCGCCCGTGATCTGCCATTAAGTCTGGTTGCTAACAGCAAAAAAACCACCCGGCAGTGAAAATTCACTGCCGGGCGCGGTTTTATTTCAGCCCCAGGGCGGCTTTCATTGTGTAGAAGAGATCGGTCTGGTCGGTCAGTCCAACAACATTGGCGGCATGCGGGCCATACGCCGCAATACGCAACTGACTGCCGGTATGTTCTTGTGAATCCTCTTCGGAGTTCCCGTAACTCATCACCATCACTGCGCCATCTTTGGTATTTAGCGCCTGGGTGAGGCCCGGAGCTTTGGTATCTGGCGCAACTATCTGGCTGGCATGGGCGTGATCAGCGGTGACTATGACCAACGTGTTACCATCCTTTTTAGCGAATTCCAGCGCCCGTTGTACGGCTTCATCGAGATCGACCGTCTCGCCAATTTGCCCACAAGGATTCGCAGCGTGATCCTGTTTATCGATTGACGCACCTTCAACTTGCAGGAAAAAGCCTTTCTCATTTTTACTCAACAATTCAATGGCTTTGTCGGTCATCTGCGCCAGGGTCGGTACACTGTCATTACGTTGCGGATTAGGCGTACAGGTGACTGCGGGCTTATCTATATTACCGTGGTACGTTGCTTTCGGTCCTTGCCAGCGCACTGGCATATTGCCGTCAGCAAACAGCCCTAATAGGGGTTTTTGCTGATTCGCTTCCGTCACCGAATTCAGTGAGGCAGCATCGCTCACCAACTGATAACCACGCGCCTGTGCCTGTTCACGCAGCGTTTTTCCCTGCCATTCACCGGCGGTTGCCGTTTCAGCAAAGGTTTTTGCACCGCCGCCAAACGTAACATCGGCACGGGCGTTAAGCAGCTGTTCGGTAATCGATCCTTTTCCGCCTTTTTCCAGAGCGTTACCCGGACATTTTTCACTGGTCGCACTTGGACCGTAGCATTTGCGCGAGGTCACATGCGCCACCAGCGCAGCGGGCGTGGCATCCTGCAACTCTGCGGTAGAAACGTTACCGGTCGCCAGACCTGCGGCTTTTGCCATTTCCAGAATCGTTGGGTGATCTTTTTCGTGAATATCGACGCCCAGCGCGCCGTTATAGGTTTTGACACCAGTTGACCAGGCGGTTGCTGATGCAGCCGAGTCGGTGACGTAGTCCGGTTTGCCGGTTTTTTTATTCAGCGCATAGTGAGTGTATTGCCCGGTAAGCGGTAAGGCATCGATACCTTTAAAAAAGCCGCCCGCACCTTCGGCATAATTGCGTGCGGCAGTAATTTCCGAGTCCCCCATCCCATCGCCAATCAGCAAAATAATATTTTTTGCAGGTTTATCGCTAAGAGAATCACGCAGAGCGGCGGTCTGATCACCCGTTAAGCGGCGAGCACCGCCGGGTGCAGTAATATCGCCCTGAGCTGCCCGGTTTTCCAGAACAGGCATTTCTGGTGTCCGGGCTTTTGTCACAGGGGTAAACAGTAACGGTAAGAGTGCCAGTGCAATAGTGCTTTGTTTCACTTTATTTTCTCCATGTACAAATACATTAAAAAATAAAAACAAAGCGACTATAAGTCTCGGCCGTGACAACTTTATGACAGCTGTTGAAAAGATTAACTTTTTACTGACGAGGATGCCTCAATAACCTCTTTACGTAATCGCGCAGCAGCTCCGTATCGTCGTCAGGAATGCTGGCATCGGGCTTTACCTCGTACAGCGCCCCCTCTACCTGATCAATCAACCGCTGTTGATCATTTTGCGCCATATTGCGAAGCATTGCCGTGACGATAATCTCCAAAGCTTCTACCTGCGCACACAGTTCTTTCGACTCTTCTTCTTTTTGGGCAAGCTTAAATAACAACTCAGCAATGAGATTTTTCATGTCTGTATTTCCTTATCCAAAGTATGGAGAAGTTAACATTATGTTTCACAACTTCATAGTGTCTGGAAGTATTATTTTTATGACAAAGGAAATACTTTGCGCAAATATTTTTTGTTTGATTACCAGCGAAACGTTTCTCTTATTTAAATAATTACCCACATAAAATATAGGTCTTTAATTATCAACCTTTATTATAAATAAAAGTTATGAAATATATTCTCTTCGTTATCTTATAATTAAGAGAAAAAAACTCACCACATGGTCATTTAAGCCAGGAATAAATTAGCTTCCCGTTCATCATTTTTGTGATCTTGCACACATCTTTGAGATAACGCACTTTCTTCACCAGTACGTTGCTCGCTTTGTCAGCAGAAGATTGCAACATTCTGTCAGAAGGCCGCGAATCCCCCGTTTTGTCGTGGTAATGTATGCACTTTGTGTTAGACGGGATAGGTTTTTAAGATGGAAAAACTGCGGGTAGGAATCGTTTTTGGTGGTAAATCAGCGGAACATGAAGTGTCTCTGCAATCGGCAAAAAACATTGTCGATGCCATTGATAAAAGTCGCTTCGATGTTGTGCTGCTGGGCATTGATAAACAAGGGCAATGGCACGTCAGCGATGCCAGCAATTATCTGCTAAATGCAGACGATCCTGCCCATATTGCGTTGCGTCCTTCGGCGACCAGCCTTGCGCAGGTGCCAGGTAAACATGAGCATCAGCTTATCGACGCACAAAACGGTCAGCCGTTGCCGACGGTGGATGTCATTTTCCCGATTGTCCACGGTACGCTGGGCGAAGATGGTTCCTTGCAGGGAATGCTGCGGGTCGCCAATTTACCGTTTGTAGGTTCTGATGTTCTGGCTTCAGCGGCCTGTATGGATAAAGATGTCACCAAACGTCTGCTGCGCGATGCCGGGCTGAACATTGCGCCATTTATTACCCTGACGCGCGCTAATCGTCACAACATCAGTTTTGCCGAAGTGGAGTCTAAACTGGGGTTACCGCTGTTTGTAAAACCGGCTAATCAGGGCTCTTCTGTTGGTGTCAGCAAAGTAACCAGTGAAGAACAGTACACAATTGCCGTCGATCTGGCGTTCGAGTTCGATCATAAAGTGATCGTTGAGCAAGGGATCAAAGGTCGTGAAATCGAATGCGCAGTTCTTGGCAACAATAACCCGCAAGCAAGCACCTGTGGCGAGATCGTACTCACCAGCGATTTCTATGCCTACGACACCAAGTACATTGACGAAGATGGCGCGAAAGTGGTAGTTCCGGCAGCCATTGCGCCAGAAATCAACGATAAGATCCGGGCGATTGCCGTTCAGGCTTATCAGACGTTGGGATGCGCAGGCATGGCGCGTGTAGACGTGTTTTTAACCCCAGAGAACGAAGTGGTGATCAACGAGATCAACACCCTGCCTGGCTTCACCAACATCAGTATGTATCCGAAGCTGTGGCAAGCCAGCGGTCTGGGTTACACCGACCTGATCACGCGTTTGATTGAGCTGGCGCTGGAGCGTCACGCTGCGGATAACGCACTGAAAACCACAATGTAATATTCAAACGCCCGGTAATATTCTTATTGGGCGTTTTCAGTTTCTTCATCGCGACGACGAATAATCAATCCCGCCAGCCAGAAACTAATCACCCACGTCACCAGACCGACGGCATAGGTCTGCCAACCTTTTGCTTCAAATCCCAGTAACCCCACCACGCCATTAAGAATGAATATAAGGCCAATGGCGAACGCATAGTAGTGCCAGTCACGGCGGATTTTTACAGGCAGATTCATGGCAGCTCCGTTAACGAAAAACAATATCTTTTCATATTCTGTAACAACTGTCTGTGGTGTAGACAACACTTTCGCAATTGTTAATAAATTTAACTTAAGGTTGCTATTTTGTGACTCGCAACGAAGATTCACGCTTCGGGAATATTCCCAACATCAATTTACCATGATTCTGATATTGACAATCTAAATGACCTGTCAGACTTGCCATAAGCCGCTGGTATCACACCAGAAGAGAAGCAGATGACTTCCGGAGGTTTTTATGGCTGATTTCACCCTGTCAAAATCGCTGTTTAGCGGAAAATATCGCAATGCCTCTTCAACGCCTGGCAATATTGCCTATGCGTTGTTTGTGCTGTTTTGCTTTTGGGCTGGGGCACAATTGCTGAACCTGCTAGTGCATGCGCCCGGCGTCTATGAGCGTTTAATGCAGGTCCAGGAAACAGGTCGCCCACGGGTGGAAATTGGTTTAGGTGTCGGCACCATTTTTGGGCTGATCCCGTTTTTAGTAGGCTGCCTCATTTTTGCAGTAGTGGCGCTATGGCTGCACTGGCGACATCGCCGCCAGTAAGATTTACGTTGCCAGATGCGGCCTAAAACGCCTTATCTGGCGTGACATTCCTGTTTGATCACTGTTTCATACAACGCGCCCGCCGTTCGTCTACGCGCTTCGCAAACCAGGCCGTAGTCAGATTGCGGGTGATTTTCGGGCTTTCCAGTTGAATGCCAGGCAACATTTCGCGGGGTAGTGATTTACCGGTTTTCGCTTCGGCAAGTTGATAAACTTTCTTGTACAGCGCCGTCTCCTCAAAAGAGAAGCTGTCCCCTTTCTCTAACTGACGGCGAATTTCGCTGTCGCTCATCCCCAGTTTTCCCGCCAGTTTGCGCGTTGCCAGTTCGGTTTTCCCGGGCTCTTTACTGTCGTAACGAATTAAATCACCGTCCAGTGCCAGCTTCACGCCGCTGGCCTTACTGACCGCGTTCTGAAACGCGGCATTACGGCTGGCGTACCAGCCAGCGTTAAAATCAGCAAAACGGTATATCGGCGCGCTATAGCTGGCGGGATAATTCAGTAAATGGTAAGTACCAAACCACAACCCGCCGCGGCGACTGAAGACTTCCTGACGGACTGTACCGTCCATTTTCCACGGATACCCTTTGGTATGCTGTTCGGCAAAAGCAATACTGACCTGCATCGGCCCACCGGTGCGCACCGGATTGAGCGAACCAAACAGCGTCTGCCCCATTGGCACCATGCTGATCAGATCGTCAAAAATCGCGCTCAATTGCTTTTCTGTACGCACCGAATCTAACCGTTCGCTATAGCTTTTGCCGTTTGGCGATTTGATTTTTAGCGCGGTATGCACCAGAAAAGCAGGAATGTGCATCCGTTCAGCACGACGGTCAATCTCTTGCCAGGCGATCTTGCTTAAGCCCGGAACGGCCGGATCTGCCTGATAATTTGACTCCTGCTGCGCCACCGCCAGCACCGAGCAGACGTTTTCCAGCGTCGGTGCCAGCCCCTGACTTTCAAAGGTGGTGGCGAGATCTTTCGCCCAGGCATCGCGGTCTTTCACGCTCGCAGGCATCTTCTGCCGCACGACGCTCGCCACATCTATCGCTTTTTCGCCCTTTTTCAACGGTTGCGGAGCCTGACTACTACACCCCGCTAAAACCAGAACCGCCAACAATGACAGCGAAGATAGAGGATTGACGCGCGACATTACTTCTCCTTTTTAGCTCAAGGTATGGGTTACTTCCTGAATTTTGTCACCATCCAGCTCATGTTCAAAGCTGCGCAGACGTTTGTAGATAGACATCAACTCAACCAGTGTGGTCCATGAGTTAATCAGGTACTGGAAAGCACCGCGAACCTGACCAAAAACGTTAGTAATCTGCGTCATCAGGCCGAGTGTAATCGTACCGGCAACAATTGACGGAAACAGCAAGAACAAACCGAAAACGTTATCGACCTGCAAATAGAGAATGCGGGCGATATTGAAATACATATAGTGAAAATAGAGGCGGAAATAGTTTTTCCGTACGGCGCTAAAAAGCTCGCGTACCGTAGGCGGCGTCGCGCGCGTGGCATCGTCTTCACCATAAACCAGTTCTTTACGGTAGGCAGCCTCTACACGCTGGTTTTTAAACTCCAGCCCCGGCAGTTTGATCCCTACCACTGCCAGTAATCCGGTCCCCATCAGCGACCAGACGATAGCGGCAATCACCAGACCATACGGAATGTGCCCGACAATCGGCAGCTCCGGCACATGTGCGGAGAGCGTTACCAGCACCGGCAGGAAGGCGATCAACGTCATGATAGCGTTGATAAAGCTGACGCCCATATTCTCCAGCGTTGAAGCAAAACGCATGGTGTCTTCCTGCACACGCTGCGCGGCCCCTTCGATATGACGCAGTTGTTGCCAGTTCGCCATGTAATATTCGTTCATCGCCGTACGCCAGCGGAACACGTAGTGACTGACAAAGAAGTTGTTCAGCACACTGATCACCACCGCGATCAGCGCAATCCCCAGAAAGACGCCCACTTCGCGGTAAAATTGTTCGATGGTGACTTTATGCGGCGAACTTAGCGCCGTTTGAATCAGATCATAGAACGGCGCATACCAGGCGTTGACGGCAACCCCGACTTCCACCAAAAACCAGGTGACGAAGATAATCAGCGCAGTACCGAGTATTGACCAGTATTGCCAACGGTGCGGGCTATAGATAAACCAGAACAATGCAAAAAGTCCTACGCAAACAATGTAGTAAGCGTAAAAAATCAGGAAATCCAACGACCAGAAACGCGCGGCGCTAATCGGGATCTGCCCGGAAGCGCCGGTGATACGCGCCACCCAATCACCCCCACCGGCTTGCCAGAAGATAACGGCAATCAATGCCCAAACAAAGGCCGAGAGAAAAAACATTCCCGGCTTTGGGAAAAAAGACTTAAACATATGCACTCCTGCTAACTTCTTATCGTTTTAACAACTGCTGTGTATTAACCGCATGACCGCTACAAAGCGTCAGCCAAATGAAACCGCCCATTGTGACCCATAGCAAGGCGCTTAGTTCGCCAGCCTGAGCATAAGAATTGTTTCGACGGATTTCACAAACCAAAGATTGTTTACATAAGCGGATTAACACGCGCAGGATCACAAATGCAGGCATTGGTGAGCAGGAAAAAGATCGTGTTTACGCGCCGTTACGTTTTTAACACTACTATTGCACTAATTCGCCCTTTGCAATCCATCAATGAGTAGTATAAATACGCTCAGTTACCTTCATTCAATCTATGGACACCACCGTTGAAACGTTGTCTGCTTTTTTCTGCCGTGCTGTGTGCGGCGTCATTGACCTCCGTCCATGCGGCTCAGCCGATCACTGAACCGGAGTTCGCCTCTGATATTGTCGATCGTTATGCCGATCATATTTTTTACGGCAGCGGTGCCACGGGAATGGCACTGGTTGTTATCGACGGTAACCAGCGCGTCTTTCGCAGTTATGGCGAAACGCGACCTGGTAATAACGTTCGCCCGCAGCTGGATTCCGTCATACGTATTGCTTCCCTCACCAAGTTAATGACCAGTGAGATGCTGGTGAAATTGCTCGACCAGGGGACCGTGAAGTTAAACGATCCGCTAAGTAAATATGCTCCGCCAGGCGCACGCGTACCGACCTACAATGGGACGCCCATTACGCTGGTGAATCTGGCAACCCATACCAGCGCCCTGCCCCGTGAACAGCCCGGTGGCGCGGCACATCGTCCGGTATTTGTCTGGCCAACGCGCGAGCAACGCTGGAAATACCTTTCCACTGCCAAACTAAAAGCCGCGCCGGGCAGCCAGGCCGCGTACTCCAACCTCGCATTCGATCTGCTGGCAGATGCACTGGCGAATGCGTCCGGCAAGCCTTATACCCAGTTGTTTGAAGAGCAGATTACCCGTCCGTTGGGGATGAAAGACACCACCTACACCCCCTCACCGGATCAGTGCCGCCGTTTAATGGTTGCTGAGCGCGGTGCCAGTCCGTGCAATAACACGCTGGCGGCAATTGGCAGCGGCGGCGTCTATTCCACGCCAGGCGATATGATGCGCTGGATGCAGCAGTATTTGTCATCTGATTTTTATCAGCGCAGTAACCAGGCTGATCGCATGCAGACGTTGATTTATCAGCGCGCGCAGTTTACAAAAGTGATTGGCATGGATGTCCCCGGCAAAGCGGATGCGCTTGGTTTAGGCTGGGTATATATGGCCCCGAAAGAGGGTCGTCCGGGGATTATTCAGAAGACAGGTGGTGGTGGCGGTTTCATTACCTATATGGCGATGATCCCGCAGAAGAATATTGGCGCGTTTGTGGTGGTCACTCGTTCGCCGTTGACGCGCTTTAAAAATATGAGCGATGGCATCAATGACCTGGTAACCGAGCTAAGCGGGAATAAACCGTTGGTTATCCCCGCATCCTGATTAATACTCTGAAGGCAAACGGTTGATAGCGACCAGTTTGCCTTTATTCATTTCGATATAGCCGCCTTTACGCAAGGCAGCGAGAACTTCCGCAACGACAGAACGCGATATACGTGTACGTTGATGGATATAATTCATCACGCCAATACGTGATCGCAATTCTTCATTCCAGTCAATCATTGATAATAACGTCGCGCGGATTTGTTCGTAGGAATTATGCCCAATGAGCTGAACGTCGCGTAATTCCAGAATTCTATTTTGCCAGGCTAACCAGTAAAAAGCGTCTCGCCAGAGTTGATTTTGTTCAATAAGAGTAATGGTTTGTTTGGCTGGCAAATGATATCCCGTACAGTTTCCTTCTGATATTAATTTGTATGGTATATCGTTTTTCATTAAACCATCAGCCAGCCCCATAATATAAGGAGCCTGTGTAATACCGATAAGTACGTTTTCTTCTCTACGCAGAGAGATAACACCTTCTAAAATAACGAAAGTATCTTCGCTATTGACATCACTGGAAAATATAACTTGCTTTTCATTATTAAACTCGAAGCGCGTACCGTATCTGGACAAACATTTATCGAGCTTACCAAATTCCTGAAGAGGTTTAACTACAGATAACATTTGCGCGTCCTTTGCAGTAATGCCCGTCAAATCCTTGACGGGCATTATTTAGATTAAATTACCTATTTCTTCGGAGTGAAGAATATTACCAGGTATATTTAACACCCACATTCGCGGACCAGTCTTGATCTACGTCACCACCACCGAGGTAGTTAGCATCGGTATAGGCGCTGAAGTTCTTGGTGAAGCTGAACTGAGTACCCAGACCAACACGTACCGCAGACCCTTCAGTACCGTTATCGATGGAATCACCGTTCACATCGTTATCGTTGTTAGAGTCGTCGTAGACGTAAGCCAGTTTGAAGTACGGAGTCAGAGCCTGGTCTTCGCTGTAGGTGAAGGTATAACCTGCATCTACACCCAGTTCATAACGCATGCTGTCGTAAGACTGACCATCAACTTTCATGTTGTTGCTCAGCTGGTAATCATCACCAGACTGGAACAGACCAGAAACGCTGCCGTAAGGAGTCACGTAACCTGCATCACCCAGTTTGAAGTCGTAACCAGCTTTCAAACCAAAGCCCCAAGCGTCGGAGTTGGTGCTGCCGTCAACGTAAGTACCGTTGCTCATGGTTGCAGACAGGTCGTTGTTGAAGTGAGAGTAGCTCAAGCTACCGTCAACAAAGACGTTGTTCGCGAAGTGAGCAGAAGAGTAGATGTAGGCAGTCTGGCTGTCTTGATCCACCTGACCAGAACGGTCATTCATATCACCTTTAGCGAAGCCTGCAGCCGCACCGACGATCCACTTAGCGTTGTTACCGTCAATTTTGGTATCAACACCGACCATGATGCCGTTAACATCCTGATCATAGTTGATGGTGCCGTTGTCGCCGTTGAAGTTACCACCGAAGTAGCTTACCCATGCGCCGCCGTTATCAGCCAGACCATGACGAGAGTTGGTCAGACGAGTACCAACGGTGTCTTGTTCCAGGTTCCAGATATTGGTGTTCGCAGACGGGATGCTCAGCGCCATGTTAGCGTAGTCGGTCAGCTCCATCTGTTGCAGAACAACGGTGTTACCACGCTGCTCAGCCTGATAGGTGTATGCACCCAGGTCAGCTTTGTTAGCAGCAGAGAAAGTCGCGTTGCTGTTTTTGTCGTTGACGTAGATAATTTCTTTATCTTTGTAATCAGCGATTGCGCCAGCGCCAGTTGCGTTGTCGATACGAACTTTGTAGTTACCGGTTGCAGCAACAACGTTGTCTACAGAACTGTTATCCAGTTCAGTACCGTTGTCTACGTCGCCGTTGCCATTGATAGTCAGGTGACCATCAGAGTTCATAGCAACAATACCGTAACCGTAGTTAGACTTGGAAGTATCCCACGTACGGTCGTTCACCAAATCCGCGTTCAGAACGTAATCGCTGCTGTTGATGTCGAACACACCAGAAACTACGTTGCCGTTATGGTCAGCGATGTTGCCGCTAGTCAGTTCCAGTTTGTCAGTACGGAAAGCTTCAGTATCAAACTGATCAACGTTCACATCCAGTACACCACCGTTAGTTACGGTGATGGTATTGGCATACAGGTTAGAATAGTTATTCCAGCCAGTAGATTCGGTTAAATTAACGGTACTGTAGCTATCAACAGTCAGGTGGTCTGTAGCAACCAAACCATCTTCACCAATATTCAGTGAGGAGCCGTTGGTTAAACCAATGGTATCTGAGACCAGAGAGGAATCAGTAACATTTACCTGAGAGCCATTATTTACAGCTAATGTATCAATTACTGAACTATTAACGGTATTCCATTCTGAACCATTGTTCAGTGCTACGTTAAATACGCCGCTCTGGAATACCTTGTTGTCAATAATACGACCCCAATCGTTAGCTTCGATAGTGGCACCAGGGGTCAGGCTGTTCGGCGCAACATCATACATATCTGCCGGAGCAATTACTTCAGCACTCATGTTTGCTGAGCCAACCCACTTACTACCGTTGTTCAGAGTAATGTTCAGTTCATCAACGTTCTGAGCATCATCTACCCAACCACCGTTGGTATCAAGGACACCGTCACCATTGCTGTCATGGCCGGTTGAATAGAAGAATACGCCATCGTTATTCCAGTGGCTTGTGAACTCGACATCACCCAACAGGGTTGAATGGTCAAAGTTTACATTGTTTTTCATGGAATAATTTGAGCCAGCATTGTCAGAGAATGACAGAGCTACGTCATTTTCGCCACCATTACCAGCGTAATCACTTGGTTCAGCAGATTTACCGAAGAAGCCATTGCTTTCTTCCAGCGGAGTCTGTGACCCTGAAGTTACAGTGGAGTTAGACACATTAATGTTGTTGTCCCACTGATGATATTCGCTAGTATAAGTCGTGTTGCTTGTATTGCCTTCAGACAGCGCAATACCAGCTACACGGGAGTTGTTAGTAATATTGATATTGCTTTCAACATCAAGATTTACTGCAACACCCAGAGCGGTATAGAACGTTTCATTGGTTGACTTAGATTTATCACCATCAAGATATGTGTCAGTGAAGTAAAGAGCTTCATAGTCATCATCAATGGTGGAATTGGATACGTTCAGAGTGAATACGTCACCATCGTACCAATTGTAGTCAAGGTCAGTAGTGATTCCGTTATAGAAATTATAGCCACTATAGGTCTGAGGAGTTACAACTTCACCTTTAGCATTAACTTCTGCAGGAGTAATGCTGTAATAACCAAATGGCAGTTCAGAAGTGATTGACCCATGAATTACTGAATTGCTGATATCTAACTGGTTAACAGAACCGCTAGCGTAATCATGATTCAAGTAATAAGTAGAAATGGTACCGTTAACAGTATCGCCTTTAAAGACGGTGTCGAAATCACCATTGGCATTGTTATAGTAAACAAAACCATTGTAAGTTACGTAGTTACCGTCTGAACCCATCGGGTCCATGCCGCCAGCATCGGCAATTCCATCATTGTCAGTGTCATACGGCCAAACTAAATCGGTCGTGGTGTTGTCATGATACCCCCAGGTATCATAGTTTGCTGCATTAGCCTGAGAGGTGATAGCCAGAGTGCAAGCCAATGCTAATTGTGATACTACAAGTTTCTTTTTCCAGGAGTGCATTTGTCATCCCTCCTCAGGGACGTAATAAGTTGATCCATCAATTATCAATGCATAGAAAACATATTATGTTTCGCGTTTACGATTATGCGGCGTTATAGAGGAATGGTTCAATTATTCTTTCCCCTAAGTCCGATTGCGGACATATATAAAGCACGTGAACACACACACAGAAAGAAATAACAAAAACACAATATTTCAATACGTTAATGAAAGCGTTAATTTTAAAACATAGACCATAAAAATATAAAACAGCTAAAACAGACAAATAATGTATCAATAAGCAATGAACTTTAAGTTATTCACTTTTTGAAAACGTCACCAAATCCCCAAAAACAATAATCTATGGCTATAAATAAAAATTAAAAATATTTTCAGTGAATATGAAATTATTGCTATTTCTATTACAAAGATGTCCTGACCTCTTTTTCATTCTCTTCTTGTCAACATCGCGACAACTTTCGTAAAACACACCCAGCCTGCTTCAGGTATACTATGCCCCTCGATTCCACAAACATCAGGCAGACCATGACAGACTTAATCCAACGCCCTCGTCGCCTGCGCAAATCTCCTGCGCTGCGCGCTATGTTTGAAGAGACAACACTTAGCCTTAACGACCTGGTGTTGCCGATCTTTGTTGAAGAAGAAATTGACGACTATAAAGCCGTTGAAGCCATGCCAGGCGTGATGCGCATTCCAGAGAAACATCTGGCACGCGAAATTGAACGCATCGCCAACGCCGGTATTCGTTCCGTGATGACTTTCGGCATCTCTCACCATACCGATGAAACCGGCAGCGATGCCTGGCGGGAAGATGGACTGGTGGCGCGTATGTCGCGCATCTGCAAGCAGACCGTGCCAGAAATGATCGTTATGTCAGACACCTGCTTCTGTGAATACACATCTCACGGTCACTGCGGTGTTCTGTGCGAGCATGGCGTCGACAACGACGCGACTCTGGAAAATTTAGGCAAGCAAGCCGTGGTTGCAGCTGCTGCAGGCGCAGACTTCATCGCCCCTTCTGCCGCGATGGATGGTCAGGTACAGGCGATTCGCCAGGCGCTGGACGCTGCGGGCTTTAAAGATACGGCGATTATGTCGTATTCGACCAAGTTCGCCTCCTCCTTTTATGGCCCGTTCCGTGAAGCTGCCGGAAGCGCATTAAAAGGCGACCGCAAAAGCTATCAGATGAACCCAATGAACCGTCGTGAGGCGATTCGTGAGTCACTGCTGGATGAAGCCCAGGGCGCAGACTGCCTGATGGTTAAACCTGCCGGAGCATACCTCGACATCGTGCGTGAGCTGCGTGAACGTACTGAATTGCCGATTGGCGCGTATCAGGTGAGCGGTGAGTACGCGATGATTAAGTTCGCCGCGCTGGCGGGTGCTATAGATGAAGAGAAAGTCGTGCTCGAAAGCTTAGGTTCGATTAAGCGTGCGGGTGCGGATCTGATTTTCAGCTACTTTGCGCTGGATTTGGCTGAGAAGAAGATTCTGCGTTAATGATCATTATGCCGGGTTATCCAACCCGGCATTTCCCCCTTACCCCGCCCGATAAAACGGAATATCCCCAAGAATCGTCGCCCGATGCATAATCCGCCGCTGTGGCAGGTAATCCGCATTGGCATAGTGCTGAGTCACTCGGTTATCCCAAATCGCAATATCATTCGGTTGCCAGCGCCAGCGCACCTGAAACTCCGGTTTAGTGATATGGGCAAACAAAAAACCTAACAAGGCTTCGCTCTCTTTCTCGCTGACATCAACAATTCGTGTGGTAAAACCTTCGTTCACAAACAGCGCCTGTTTACCGGTCACCGGATGCGTTCGCACCACCGGATGTAGCAACGGTGGATTTTTCGCGACCGCCTCACGCCAGCGTTGATGCTCAGCCTCGGTTTTGCGGTACTTGTATTCCGGGAACGATTTACGGAAATCATGCTCCGCACGCAACCCGCCCAACAGCTGGCGGAAGGGAACAGAGAGCGCCTCATATGCGGCAATACCACTGGCCCAGAGCGTATCGCCGCCGGTCGAGGGTAACTCTTTCGCCGCCAGAATCGCCCCTGCGGGTGGCGTTTGAATAAATGTCACATCGGTGTGCCAGTTGTCGTTATCCGGCGGATTATCATTATGGGTATCCAGGACGATGATCTCGTCAACCCCTTCAGCATGAGGGTAAACAGGGTGAATATGCAGCTCGCCAAAACGCTGGGCCAGCGCGCGTTGCTGCTGCGGCGTGATAGCTTGATCGCGCAGAAACACCACCTGATGGCGCAGCACCGCATGGTAAAGCTGTTCAAACTGATTATCGCTTAACGGGCGCGTTAAGTCGGCCCCCGTAATTTGTGCGCCAATATACGGCCCCAGCGGGGTAATGCTCAGACGTTCACTCATTGTACTTCTCCATGCCAGGGCGTCAGGCGGCGCTGTAACGCGCGCAGACCCAGTTCTAAAAGAAAGGCGATAATCGCAATCACCGCGATCCCCGCCAGCACCACGTCAGTCGCGAGAAATTCACCCGCTGACTGAACCATAAATCCTAAACCGCGCGTTGCGGCAATCAGCTCCGCCGCCACCAGCGTAGACCAGCCCACACCCAGACCAATGCGTAATCCGGTGAGGATTTCCGGCAGCGCACCGGGCAAAATGACAAACCACAGCACCTGCGCACGGCTGGCACCCAGCGACTGGGCGGCACGAATGCGAACCTGCTGCGCGCTTTTCACCCCCGCCAGCGCCGACATCGCCACCGGCGCAAAAATCGCTAAATAGATCAGTAAGATCTTCGAGGTTTCGCCAATACCAAACCAGATCACCATCAGCGGCAAATAAGCCAGCGGCGGCACCGGACGATAAAGCTCGATTATCGGATCCAGAATGCCGCGCACCGTCGGGCTTAGCCCCATGGCGATCCCGACCGGAATACCGATCAACACCGCCGCGAGTAGCGCCAGCAAAATGCGCGTCAGGCTGGCTGCCAGATGCTGCCACAGCGTGGCGTCCATAAATCCCTGCGGCCCGGCAATGGTGAGCAGTTTTGCCAGTACCTGTTGCGGTGGCGGCAAAAACAGCGGGCTAATCAGTTGCAGCGCCGCGACTGCCCACCATACAGTGAGCAAAACCGCTAACGTACCAATGCTTAAGGTCACCTGACGCGAGAGCGGCCAGCGCCATTTCAGCCGATGCGAATGCAGTTTTTCATTAATGAGCACACTCATGAGAACGCCTCCCGTTGCTCAAATACGCGGCTTAAAACATATTCGCGCATGGCGATGAATTGTGGATCGGACTTGATGCTGCGGCTCGACTCTCCCGCAACAAAGCGGCGAGCAAAGTTGAGCGGCAGCCGCTCCAGCACACGGCCTGGGCCGGGTGAAAGCAAAACCAGTTCAGTCGCCATAAACACCGCTTCTTCTATATCGTGGGTAATCAACAGCACCTGCTTTCCCGTCTCCTGCCAAAGTTTCAGCAGCAGGGTTTGCATCTGGTCGCGGGTGAAGGCGTCCAGCGCACCAAACGGTTCGTCGAGTAATAACAGCTGGGGATTTGCCGCCAACGCGCGGGCAATCCCCACCCGCTGACGTTGACCACCGGAAAGCTGCCAGATGTAGCGTTTTTCTGCGCCTTCCAGCCCGACTTTTTTCACCATCTGGTGTGCGATTTCCAGTCGCTGCATTTTCTCTACACCTGCCAGTTGCAGGCCGAACGCCACGTTGTCCTGTACATTGCGCCACGGTAACAACCCTTCATTCTGAAAAACTACGCCACGCTCTGCTCCCGGTCCCTGAATACCCTTACCCGCCAGTTGAATGCTGCCATGCTGATAAGGCACAAAACCAGCAATCAAATTCAGCAACGTAGTTTTGCCGCAGCCAGACGGCCCCAGAACTACCAGAAGCTCGCCGCTTTCCAGCGTCAGGTTGATATCTTCCAGTGCCGGTTTGCCGCCATAATCGGCGTAAAGATGAGAAATTTGCAGCATCTGCGCCTCCTTTTATTGCACGAAGCGCGAGGTAACGTACTGGCTGTAATCATTCGCTACAGCCGGGACTTTGCCCTGCTCTTTCAAAAACTGCGCGGTGTCGATGATCGCTTTGTTCACCGGTCCGGTCAGTTCTGCCGTTTGTTGCTGCGGCGTCAGATAGGTATTTCCCTTCACCAGCCCCGGAACGTCACCTTCCGGCACGCCGCTTAACCGCGCCAGTTTGCTGATGTTTTCCGGCTGTTTCAGCCACGCGTCTGGGTTAGCGATGTACGGTTGCTGAGCATCGATGGCGCTTTTAGCGAACGCTTTCACGACCTCAGGATGTTTCTCGGCAAAATCTTTCCGCACGACCCATACGTCCAGTGTCGGCGCGCCCCACTGCCCGACCTGTTCAGAATCGGTCAGCACCTTGCCATCTTTTTCCAGGGCGTTAACCGCCGGTGCCCAGACATAAGCACCATCAATATCTCCCCGCTGCCATGCGGCGATAATTGCGGGCGGCTGCAGGTTCACAATCTCAACTTGCCCAGGTTTAATACCCCAGTGTTTCAGCGCCGCCAGCAGGCTGTAGTGGGTGGTGGAGATAAACGGTACGGCGATGCGTTTACCAATCAAGTCTTCCGGTTTACTGATAGTTTTCTTTACCACCAGCGCTTCGGAGTTACCCAGTTTTGACGCCAGCAAGAAGACTTCAATCGGCACCTGTTGGCTGGTTGCAACCGCTAACGGGCTGGAACCGAGGTTGCCGATTTGCACGTCGCCTGAAGCCAGCGCCCGCACGATGCTGGCTCCGCTGTCAAACTTACGCCAGTCCACGGTTGCTCCGCTTTCTTTAGCAAAGGTGTTGTCGGCCTGAGCCACTTTCGCCGGTTCGGCGGAGGTTTGATACGCCACGGTGACGTTCACCGCCTGCGCCTGAAAAGCGATGAATGCCAGTGCGGCAAGAAATGTGTTACGCGATGAAATTGCCATGATTGTCTGCTCCCCCGTCTTGTTATGGGAGCAGTATTTCGTTGCGGGTAAGTTTGATAAAGGAATTAAAACGTCTTGTTAATAACAAAGCGTTTTTAGAAAAAAATCGGCAATGGTTAGCGAGTTTGCGCATTTTGCTACTTTTAACAAACATCGCCTGATGTGGCGCTCACGCCTCTTATCATGCCTACAAATACTGGGGCCGGATAAATTTTATTCTCCAGTGTTATATACTATAGGGGGGTATGCATTGACATATAGCATACCCCCCTATAGTATATTACGTGCAGATGATGAGGTGCGAAATGCCCAGTACTCCGGAAGAGAAGAAAAAGGTCCTTACTCGAGTTCGTCGTATTCGGGGGCAGATTGATGCTCTGGAACGGTCGCTGGAGGGTGATGCCGAATGCCGTGCCATACTCCAACAGATCGCTGCCGTTCGGGGCGCGGCTAACGGACTGATGGCAGAAGTGCTTGAAAGCCATATCCGGGAAACGTTTGACCGAAATGACTGCTACAGCCGTGAAGTCAGCCAATCCGTTGACGACACTATTGAACTGGTTCGTGCCTATCTTAAATAGCTGAATCTATTACCATATTGAGGAAGAGCGAGAGATGAAATCACGTGCTGCCGTTGCATTTGCTCCCGGTAAACCGCTGGAAATCGTTGAAATTGACGTTGCACCACCGAAAAAAGGTGAAGTGCTGATTAAAGTCACCCATACCGGTGTTTGCCATACCGACGCATTTACCCTCTCCGGCGATGACCCGGAAGGTGTCTTCCCAGTGGTTCTCGGTCACGAAGGGGCCGGGGTTGTAGTTGAAGTCGGTGAAGGCGTAACCAGCGTCAAACCTGGCGACCATGTGATCCCACTTTACACCGCAGAGTGCGGCGAGTGTGAGTTTTGTCGTTCTGGCAAAACCAACCTGTGTGTCGCGGTTCGCGAAACGCAGGGCAAAGGCTTGATGCCAGACGGCACCACCCGTTTTTCTTACAACGGGCAGCCGCTTTATCACTACATGGGATGCTCAACATTCAGTGAATACACCGTGGTAGCGGAAGTGTCTCTGGCCAAAATTAATCCAGAAGCAAACCATGAACACGTCTGCCTGCTGGGCTGTGGCGTGACCACCGGTATTGGCGCGGTACACAACACAGCTAAAGTCCAGCCAGGTGATTCTGTTGCCGTGTTTGGTCTTGGCGCGATTGGTCTGGCAGTGGTTCAGGGCGCGCGTCAGGCGAAAGCGGGACGGATTATCGCTATCGATACCAACCCGAAGAAATTCGATCTGGCGCGTCGCTTCGGTGCCACCGACTGCATTAACCCGAATGACTACGACAAACCGATTAAAGATGTCCTGCTGGATATCAACAAATGGGGTATCGACCACACCTTTGAATGTATCGGTAATGTCAACGTGATGCGTGCAGCGCTGGAAAGCGCGCACCGCGGCTGGGGTCAGTCGGTGATCATCGGGGTAGCAGGCTCCGGTCAGGAAATCTCCACCCGTCCATTCCAGTTGGTCACCGGTCGCGTATGGAAAGGTTCCGCGTTTGGCGGCGTGAAAGGTCGTTCCCAGTTACCGGGTATGGTTGAAGATGCGATGAAAGGTGATATCGATCTGGAACCGTTTGTCACGCATACCATGAGCCTGGATGAAATTAATGACGCCTTCGACCTGATGCATGAAGGTAAATCCATTCGAACCGTAATTCGTTACTGATTTCCCGCTGGTTTACCCCGTCCAGTTCAGATGGGGTTCTTAATACTCTCCCCGGGCAGCCGTCCGGGGGATTAACCGTGAGATAATGACTGATGGAACTCATTGAAAAACATGCCAGCTTTGGCGGCTGGCAAAATGTGTATCGGCATTATTCCCAATCACTGAAATGTGAAATGAATGTCGGCGTCTATCTCCCCCCAAAAGCCGAGAATGAAAAATTGCCGGTGTTGTACTGGCTTTCAGGCCTGACCTGCAACGAGCAAAATTTCATTACTAAATCGGGGATGCAGCGTTACGCGGCTGAGCACAACATTATTGTTGTTGCGCCGGACACCAGTCCGCGAGGCAGTCATGTCGCAGATGCTGACCGTTACGATCTCGGGCAAGGTGCCGGGTTTTACCTGAACGCGACGCAAGCGCCGTGGAATGAACATTACAAAATGTATGACTATATCCGCAACGAGCTGCCGAATTTAGTGATGCATCATTTTCCGGCAACGGCCAGAAAGTCAATCGCAGGTCATTCTATGGGCGGGCTGGGCGCGCTGGTGCTGGCGTTACGTAACCCAGATGAATATGTCAGCGTCTCGGCGTTTTCGCCCATTGTCTCCCCATCGCAAGTACCGTGGGGACAGCAAGCCTTTGCCGCATATCTTGGTGAAAATAAAGATGCCTGGTTGGATTACGATCCGGTGAGTCTTATTTCACAAGGTCAACGCGTTGCGGAAATCATGGTTGATCAGGGGTTGAGTGATGATTTTTACGCGGAACAACTGCGGACTCCAAATCTTGAAAAGATCTGCCAGGAGATGAATATCAAGACGTTAATCCGTTATCACGAGGGTTATGATCACAGCTATTATTTTGTCTCCAGTTTTATTGGCGAGCATATTGCCTACCACGCCAATAAACTGAATATGCGTTGAGCATCCGCGCACGCATGCCGGATGCGGCGTAAACCTTATCCGGCCCACATTTCGCTCGTAAACCGTAGGCCTGATAAGACGCGAAAAGCGTCGCATCAGGCATCTGCACACGATTTATCAATGTTTACCACATCAAATCATCAGGCACTTTGAAGTCGGCATACGGATCGTCTTCATCCTGCTCTTCGGCGCTGAGCGCGCTGTGCAACACAATACTGCTGGCATCACGCTGAGCAATTTTATCGGCAACGCTGGCGGGAATAATGGCGTATTCACCTTCGCTATTGTTATCGACCAACAAGCGGGCAATCGCCAGACGACCATTAATCAACTGCGTTTGCGTGAGCTTATCGACAAAAATCTTCTTAATCAGATTGCCGTCAGTGAAGTTAAAACCAATATCGCCATTGGCAATGGTAATTCGGTTCATTTCAATGAGCTGCTTCACCTGGGCTTTATATTCTTTCGCCAACGCCGCTTGTTTTTGTTGCTCGCTAAGCTGTTTATCACGCTCAAGCTGTGCCTTTTTATTTTCTTCTACCGCCGCCCGTGCTTCACGCGCCTGAACACGCGATTTTTTCGCCGTTCTCTCGACCTTCGCCGCTTTTTTGCTGGTGACTAGTCCCGCTTTGAGCAACTGCTCTTGTAAGGTAAGTTTTGCCATCTTTGTTTCCAAACCCGCTGAATAATTTTTAGCGAGTATACCTGTAAACGCCGTAGGTGTATTGGCGTGGGTTTTCTCTCACTTGTGACCTGGCGTCAGCATTTTAAATCTCACTTCGACGTCAGCCCCGCCGAATGGCGCAAAACCTTTCGTGGTATGGCATGATAGCGCCCGGAAGAGAGTCAATTCAGGGTGGTGAATGTGAAACCAGTAACGCTATACGATGTCGCAGAGTATGCCGGTGTCTCTTATCAGACCGTTTCCCGCGTGGTGAACCAGGCCTGCCACGTTTCAGCGAAAACGCGGGAAAAAGTGGAAGCGGCGATGGCGGAGCTAAATTACATTCCCAACCGCGTAGCACAACAGTTAGCGGGCAAACAGTCGTTGCTGATTGGCGTTGCCACCTCCAGTCTGGCCCTGCACGCACCGTCGCAAATTGTCGCGGCGATTAAATCTCGCGCCGATCAACTGGGTGCCAGCGTAGTGGTGTCGATGGTAGAACGAAGCGGCGTCGAAGCCTGTAAAGCGGCGGTGCACAATCTTCTCGCGCAACGCGTCAGTGGGCTGATCATTAACTATCCGCTGGATGACCAGGATGCCATTGCTGTGGAAGCTGCCTGCGCTAATGTTCCGGCGTTATTTCTTGATGTCTCTGACCAGACTCCCATCAACAGTATTATTTTCTCCCATGAAGACGGTACGCGACTGGGCGTGGAGCACCTGGTCGCATTGGGTCACCAGCAAATCGCGCTGTTAGCAGGCCCATTAAGTTCTGTCTCGGCGCGTCTGCGTCTGGCGGGCTGGCATAAATATCTCACACGCAATCAAATTCAGCCGATAACAGAACGGGAAGGCGACTGGAGTGCCATGTCCGGTTTTCAACAAACCATGCAAATGCTAAATGAGGGCATCGTTCCCACTGCGATGCTGGTTGCCAACGATCAGATGGCGCTGGGCGCAATGCGCGCCATTACCGAGTCCGGGCTGCGCGTTGGTGCGGATATCTCAGTAGTGGGATACGACGATACCGAAGACAGCTCGTGTTATATCCCGCCGTTAACCACCATCAAACAGGATTTTCGCCTGCTGGGGCAAACCAGCGTGGACCGCTTGCTGCAACTCTCTCAGGGCCAGGCGGTGAAGGGCAATCAGCTGTTGCCCGTCTCACTGGTGAAAAGAAAAACCACCCTTCCGCCCAATACGCAAACCGCCTCTCCCCGCGCGTTGGCCGATTCATTAATGCAGCTGGCACGACAAGTTTCCCGACTGGAAAGCGGGCAGTGAGCGCAACACAATTAATGTGAGTCAGCTCACTCATTAGGCACCCCAGTCTTTACACTCTATGTGTCCGGCTCGTATGTTGTGTGAAATTGTGAGCGGATAACAATTTCACACAGGATACAGCTATGACTATGATTACGGATTCTCTGGCCGTCGTATTACAACGTCGTGACTGGGAAAACCCTGGCGTTACACAACTTAATCGCCTTGCGGCACATCCCCCTTTCGCCAGCTGGCGAAATAGCGAAGAGGCCCGCACCGATCGCCCTTCCCAACAGTTGCGCAGCCTGAATGGCGAATGGCGCTTTGCCTGGTTTCCGGCACCAGAAGCGGTGCCGGAAAGCTGGCTGGAGTGCGATCTTCCTGACGCCGATACTGTCGTCGTCCCCTCAAACTGGCAGATGCACGGTTACGACGCGCCCATCTACACCAACGTAACCTATCCCATTACGGTCAATCCGCCGTTTGTTCCCGCGGAGAATCCGACAGGTTGTTACTCGCTCACATTTAATGTTGATGAAAGCTGGCTACAGGAAGGCCAGACGCGAATTATTTTTGATGGCGTTAACTCGGCGTTTCATCTGTGGTGCAACGGGCGCTGGGTCGGTTACGGCCAGGACAGCCGTTTGCCGTCTGAATTTGACCTGAGCGCATTTTTACGCGCCGGAGAAAACCGCCTCGCGGTGATGGTGCTGCGCTGGAGTGACGGCAGTTATCTGGAAGATCAGGATATGTGGCGGATGAGCGGCATTTTCCGTGACGTCTCGTTGCTGCATAAACCGACCACGCAAATCAGCGATTTCCAAGTTACCACTCGCTTTAATGATGATTTCAGCCGCGCGGTACTGGAGGCAGAAGTTCAGATGTACGGCGAGCTGCGCGATGAACTGCGGGTGACGGTTTCTTTGTGGCAGGGTGAAACGCAGGTCGCCAGCGGCACCGCGCCTTTCGGCGGTGAAATTATCGATGAGCGTGGCGGTTATGCCGATCGCGTCACGCTACGCCTGAACGTTGAAAATCCGGAACTGTGGAGCGCCGAAATCCCGAATCTCTATCGTGCGGTGGTTGAACTGCACACCGCCGACGGCACGCTGATTGAAGCAGAAGCCTGCGACGTCGGTTTCCGCGAGGTGCGGATTGAAAATGGTCTGCTGCTGCTGAACGGCAAGCCGTTGCTGATTCGCGGCGTTAACCGTCACGAGCATCATCCTCTGCATGGTCAGGTCATGGATGAGCAGACGATGGTACAGGATATCCTGCTGATGAAGCAGAACAACTTTAATGCCGTGCGCTGTTCGCATTATCCGAACCATCCGCTGTGGTACACGCTGTGCGACCGCTACGGCCTGTATGTGGTGGATGAAGCCAATATTGAAACCCACGGCATGGTGCCAATGAATCGTCTGACCGATGATCCGCGCTGGCTACCCGCGATGAGCGAACGCGTAACGCGGATGGTGCAGCGCGATCGTAATCACCCGAGTGTGATCATCTGGTCGCTGGGGAATGAGTCAGGCCACGGCGCTAATCACGACGCACTCTATCGCTGGATCAAATCTGTCGATCCTTCCCGCCCGGTACAGTATGAAGGCGGCGGAGCCGACACCTCCGCAACCGATATTATTTGCCCGATGTACGCGCGCGTGGATGAAGACCAGCCCTTCCCGGCTGTGCCAAAATTGTCCATCAAAAAATGGCTTTCGCTGCCTGGAGAAATGCGCCCGCTGATCCTTTGCGAATATGCCCACGCGATGGGTAACAGTCTTGGCGGCTTCGCTAAATACTGGCAGGCGTTTCGTCAGTACCCCCGTTTACAGGGCGGCTTCGTCTGGGACTGGGTGGATCAGTCGCTGATTAAATATGATGAAAACGGCAACCCGTGGTCGGCTTACGGCGGTGATTTTGGCGATACGCCGAACGATCGCCAGTTCTGTATGAACGGTCTGGTCTTTGCCGACCGCACGCCGCATCCGGCGCTGACGGAAGCAAAACACCAACAGCAGTATTTCCAGTTCCGTTTATCCGGGCGAACCATCGAAGTGACCAGCGAATACCTGTTCCGTCATAGCGATAACGAGCTCCTGCACTGGATGGTGGCGCTGGATGGCAAGCCGCTGGCAAGCGGTGAAGTGCCTCTGGATGTTGGCCCGCAAGGTAAGCAGTTGATTGAACTGCCTGAACTGCCGCAGCCGGAGAGCGCCGGACAACTCTGGCTAACGGTACGCGTAGTGCAACCAAACGCGACCGCATGGTCAGAAGCCGGACACATCAGCGCCTGGCAGCAATGGCGTCTGGCGGAAAACCTCAGCGTGACACTCCCCTCCGCGTCCCACGCCATCCCTCAACTGACCACCAGCGAAACGGATTTTTGCATCGAGCTGGGTAATAAGCGTTGGCAATTTAACCGCCAGTCAGGCTTTCTTTCACAGATGTGGATTGGCGATGAAAAACAACTGCTGACCCCGCTGCGCGATCAGTTCACCCGTGCGCCGCTGGATAACGACATTGGCGTAAGTGAAGCGACCCGCATTGACCCTAACGCCTGGGTCGAACGCTGGAAGGCGGCTGGCCATTACCAGGCCGAAGCGGCGTTGTTGCAGTGCACGGCAGATACACTTGCCGACGCGGTGCTGATTACGACCGCCCACGCGTGGCAGCATCAGGGGAAAACCTTATTTATCAGCCGGAAAACCTACCGGATTGATGGACACGGCGAGATGGTCGTCAGTGTAGGTGTTGAAGTAGCGAGCGATACACCGCATCCGGCGCGGATTGGCCTGACCTGCCAGCTGGCGCAGGTCGCAGAGCGGGTAAACTGGCTCGGCCTGGGGCCGCAAGAAAACTATCCCGACCGCCTTACTGCAGCCTGTTTTAACCGCTGGGATCTGCCATTGTCAGACATGTATACCCCGTACGTCTTCCCGAGCGAAAACGGTCTGCGCTGCGGGACGCGCGAATTGAATTATGGCCCACACCAGTGGCGCGGCGACTTCCAGTTCAACATCAGCCGCTACAGCCAACAACAACTGATGGAAACCAGCCATCGCCATCTGCTGCACGCGGAAGAAGGCACATGGCTGAATATCGACGGTTTCCATATGGGGATTGGTGGCGACGACTCCTGGAGCCCGTCAGTATCGGCGGAATTCCAGCTGAGCGCCGGTCGCTACCATTACCAGTTGGTCTGGTGTCAAAAATAATAATAACCGGGCAGGCCATGTCTGCCCGTATTTCGCGTAAGGAAATCCATTATGTACTATTTAAAAAACACAAACTTTTGGATGTTCGGTTTATTCTTTTTCTTTTACTTTTTTATCATGGGAGCCTACTTCCCGTTTTTCCCGATTTGGCTACATGACATCAACCATATCAGCAAAAGTGATACGGGTATTATTTTTGCCGCTATTTCTCTGTTCTCGCTATTATTCCAACCGCTGTTTGGTCTGCTTTCTGACAAACTCGGGCTGCGCAAATACCTGCTGTGGATTATTACCGGCATGTTAGTGATGTTTGCGCCGTTCTTTATTTTTATCTTCGGACCACTGTTACAATACAACATTTTAGTAGGATCGATTGTTGGTGGTATTTATCTTGGCTTTTGTTTTAACGCCGGTGCGCCAGCAGTAGAGGCATTTATCGAGAAAGTCAGCCGTCGCAGTAATTTCGAATTTGGTCGCGCGCGGATGTTTGGCTGTGTTGGCTGGGCGCTGTGTGCCTCGATTGTCGGCATCATGTTCACCATCAATAATCAGTTTGTTTTCTGGCTGGGTTCTGGCTGTGCACTCATCCTCGCCGTTTTACTCTTTTTCGCCAAAACGGATGCGCCCTCTTCAGCCACGGTTGCCAATGCGGTAGGTGCCAACCATTCGGCATTTAGCCTTAAGCTGGCGCTGGAACTGTTCAGACAGCCAAAACTGTGGTTTTTGTCACTGTATGTTATTGGCGTTTCCTGCACCTACGATGTTTTTGACCAACAGTTTGCTAATTTCTTTACTTCGTTTTTTGCTACCGGTGAACAGGGTACGCGGGTATTTGGCTACGTAACGACAATGGGCGAATTACTTAACGCCTCGATTATGTTCTTTGCGCCACTGATCATTAATCGCATCGGTGGGAAAAATGCCCTGCTGCTGGCTGGCACTATTATGTCTGTACGTATTATTGGCTCATCGTTCGCCACCTCAGCGCTGGAAGTGGTTATTCTGAAAACGCTGCATATGTTTGAAGTACCGTTCCTGCTGGTGGGCTGCTTTAAATATATTACCAGCCAGTTTGAAGTGCGTTTTTCAGCGACGATTTATCTGGTCTGTTTCTGCTTCTTTAAGCAACTGGCGATGATTTTTATGTCTGTACTGGCGGGCAATATGTATGAAAGCATCGGTTTCCAGGGCGCTTATCTGGTGCTGGGTCTGGTGGCGCTGGGCTTCACCTTAATTTCCGTGTTCACGCTTAGCGGCCCCGGCCCGCTTTCTCTACTGCGTCGTCAGGTGAATGAAGTCGCTTAAGCAATCAATGTCGGATGCGGCGCGAGCGCCTTATCCGACCAACATATCAGGGCGGAATGATCGCAATGAACATGTCGATGACAGAAAGAATAAAAGCAGGCAAGCTATTTACCGATATGTGCGAAGGCTTACCTGAAAAAAGACTTCGTGGAAAAACGTTAATGTATGAGTTTAATCACTCGCATCCATCAGAATTTGAAAAAAGGGAAAGTCTGATTAAAAAAATGTTTGCCACGGTAGGGGAAAACGCCTGGGTAGAACCCCCCGTCTATTTCTCTTACGGTTCCAACATCCATATAGGCCGCAATTTTTATGCAAATTTCAATTTAACCATTGTCGACGACTACACGGTAACGATCGGTGATGACGTACTGATTGCACCCAACGTTACTCTTTCCGTTACGGGACACCCGGTACACCATGAATTGAGAAAAAACGGAGAGATGTACTCTTTTCCGATAACGATTGGCAATAACGTCTGGATCGGATGTCATGTGGTTATTAATCCAGGCATCACCATCGGGGATAATTCTGTTATTGGCGCGGGTAGTGTCGTCACAAAAGACATTCCACCAAACGTCGTGGCTGCAGGCGTTCCTTGTCGGGTTATTCGCGAAATAAACGACCGGGATAAGCAATATTATTTCAAAGATTTTAAAGTTGAGTCTTCAGTTTAAATAAGCAAAATTGCCTGATGCGCTCCGCTTATCAGGCCTACAATTTCAGTGATCTACGTAGGCCGGATAAGGTGTTCACGCCGCATCCGGCATAAACTACGCTCGCGGTAACCCAGCCGATTACCGTTTGTAATCGATGGCTTCTGGCTGCTCCAGATATACGGTGGTTTGTGCCGGTTTTGTGCTGGCAATCACCTTGCCGCCACGTACCGAATAGCGCACCGGAACCTGACGGCGCAGCGCATCAAACCCATTTTCAGCCGGCAGGATAATCAGGTTGGCGCTGTTTCCGGCGGCAATGCCGTAATCCTGCAAATTCAACGTTCTGGCGCTATGGTGGGTGATTAAATTCAGGCCGTCGTTAATCTGCCCGTAGCCCATCAGTTGGCAAACATGCAGCCCCATATGCAGCACTTGCAGCATATTCGCCGTTCCCAGCGGATACCACGGATCGAAGACATCATCGTGACCAAAGCAGACGTTAATGCCGGACTCCAGCATCTCTTTAACGCGCGTGATGCCGCGACGTTTTGGATACGTATCGAAACGTCCTTGCAGATGAATATTGACCAACGGGTTGGCGACAAAGTTAATACCGGACATTTTCAGCAAACGAAACAGGCGCGAAGTATACGCCCCGTTATAGGAGTGCATTGCCGTAGTATGGCTGGCGGTGACTCGCGCGCCCATGCCTTCACGGTGCGCCAGGGCAGCAACGGTTTCGACAAAGCGTGATTGCTCATCATCAATCTCGTCACAGTGAACATCGATGAGACGGTCGTATTTTTGCGCCAGGGCGAAGGTTTTATGCAGCGACTCCACGCCATATTCACGGGTAAATTCAAAATGCGGAATCGCCCCAACAACGTCTGCCCCTAAGCGTAACGCCTCTTCCAGCAACGCTTCACCATTGGGATACGACAAAATCCCTTCCTGCGGGAAGGCGACGATTTGTAGATCAATCCACGGCGCAACTTCCTGTTTCACTTCCAGCATTGCTTTCAGCGCAGTCAGCGTTGCGTCCGAAACATCGACATGGGTACGCACATGCTGAATGCCGTTGGCAATCTGCCATTTCAGCGTTTGCCATGCGCGTTGTTTCACATCGTCATGAGTTAATAACGCTTTGCGCTCGGCCCAGCGTTCAATGCCTTCAAACAGCGTGCCGGACTGATTCCAGTTCGGTTGTCCGGCGGTTTGCGTGGTGTCCAGGTGAATATGCGGCTCCACAAACGGCGGTAAAACTAAACCTTGTTCGGCATCCAGGCTGTTTTCAGTTACGGGCATCACGCCGGATTGCGCATCAATGGCGCTGATTTTTCCGTCGTGAAAATGAATCTGCCACAGCCCCTCTTTGCCGGGTAACCGGGCGTTAATAATTGTTTGTAAAGCATTATTCGACACTGTTAGCCTCCACATGCGTCATTGCTGCTGTCGTTTTACGATTCAAAATCGGGTTAAGGATCAGATAGCTCAGCGCGCCACCTAATACCGCGTTGACCGGAACAATTCCCGGTAACCAGTGGCCTGCGGCAATCCCCAGCGCGACCGCCAGAATCGCCACCCAATTGACACTCATCATACGCGTGGTCGCAAAGTGCTCATAGCGGCGACGGTTCATCAGATAATCAGCGATGATCACGCCGCCCACTGGAGGAATAGCTGCCGAAAGGAAGGTCAACCAGCCGACAAAATTGTTATACAGCCATAATGCGCAGACCGTACCGATAATACCGTTAATCACCGAAAGGGTTTTGCTCGACATACCGGTAATGTTGGCGAAACCTAAACCCGACGCATAGAGCGCGTTATCGTTGGTGGTCCAGATATTCAGCCCCAGCACCACAATCGCAGGCAGCAGCAGGCCCTGAGCAATCATCACATCAGAGATATCCGCCATCCCCAGTGCCGCCGCGCCCGCTGCACCGAAAATAAACATCAACGAGTTGCCGAGGAAAAAGGCCACCATCGCCACCAGCACCGCCAGTTTGGCATTACGACCAAACCGGACAAAGTCAGCGGTGAGCGTGCCCGCACTGATAAATGACCCCACAACCAGCGCCAGCGCGACATTGAAATCTAACGGTTGTGCGGGAACGACCGCTTTTAATGCGTCCAGGCCGCCCATGCCGTTAACGGCCAACCACACGGAATAACCGCCAAGACAGGCGATAGCCGGAACCGCAATCACCGAAAGAACTGTCAGCGCCGAAATGCCAAAGAAGACGGTGACGGTCATCAGTAAACCGGAGACGGCAATCAGCAAATTAATATCCAGCCCGGTTGCCTTGCCCACCGGAATAGCAAACATCGCCACGCCAACGCCAAACCAGCCAACCTGGGTGCCGCCCAGCAGCAGTGAAGGCAACCATGAGCCTTTAACACCAAACGAGAAGCGAGCAAGAAGATGGGTGGTCAGGCCGGTTTTTGCGCCAATGTAACCAAGAAATGAAGTGTAAATACCGAGGAGAAGATTACCGATGAGAACTGCGAGGAAGAAATCATGATAGCTAAGACCGGTTCCGAGAGTGCCGCCGGTCCACATACTGGCGGAAAAGAAGGTTAATCCCAGCATGACGAACGTCAATGCCAATACCCCTTTCCGCGCCGACTGCGGGACTGGCCCCTGGCTAAAGTTGTTATCTTGCGACACGAAATTCCCCCTTTTTGCTGTTTGAAACCCAAAAAATCCGCCGCATTCTATTCATCTGAAGATAAAAAGCAATCGTTTTCGTAGGGGAATATATTTTTTACATGAATGAGTGCAAAAAGGCGGGGGAAACTTATCTGTGTAAAAACAGTAGGTAGGCATGATAAGACGCGTCAGCGTCGCATCAGGCATCTGCGCATGGTGTCGGATGCGGCGCGAGCGCCTTATCCGACCTACGGTTCAGGCCTGTAGGCATGATAAGACGCGTCAGCGTCGCATCAGGCATCTGCGCACGGTGTCGGATGCGGCGCGAGCGCCTTATCCGACCTACTCTTCCATCGCCTGGCGGATCTGATCCAACGACGCCGGATCATCAATGGTCGTCAGATCCCCAGGATCGCGTCCTTCGCAAATCGCCTGGATCGTGCGGCGCAGCATTTTTCCGGATCGCGTTTTTGGCAATTGCGAGACAAACCAGACGTGCGCCGGGCGGCCAAAGTTGCCAATCTGGCTGTCCACCAGCGCCATAATCGCCTTCTCTTGCGAGTGCGCCACCTCACGGTCTTCCAGACTGTCGCTCTCTTTCGGAATGACAAACGCCACCGCCACCTGCCCTTTCAGCGCATCTTTCACCCCAACCACCGCCACTTCGGCAACGCCCGGATGACTGGAGATACTCTCTTCAATCTCACGCGTCCCCAGCCGATGCCCGGCAACGTTAATCACATCATCAGTACGCCCCAGGATAAAGTGATAGCCGTCAGCATCACGGATACCCCAGTCAAAAGTGGCGTACACCGGACGGGAAAACAACGACCAGTACGTCTTCACAAAGCGGTCGTCGTCGCCCCAGATGGTCTGAATACAGCCTGGCGGCAATGGCCCCTCCACCACCAGCATCCCTTTCTCATTGACGCCACACGGTTCGCCGGTGACTTCATTGAGCAACTGCACGTTATAGCCATACATCGGCACGCCGGGGCTTCCCAGACGCGTCGGCCTGTCATCCAGACCGCGAGCAATCGCCATAATCGGCCAGCCGGATTCGGTCTGCCAGTAGTTGTCGATGACCGGCACATCCAGCGTATTGCTCACCCAACTGGCGGTCGGCTCGTCCAGCGGTTCTCCAGCCAGATAGAGCACTTCCAGCGACGAAAGATCGTGTTTGCGAATTTCAGCGGTAGGGAATTTTTTCAGCACGCGAATGGCGGTCGGCGCTGAGAACATGCGGCTAACCTGATATTTCTCGACAATTTTCCACCACACGCCGCAGTCCGGCCAGGTCGGCAATCCTTCGTAAACGATAGTCGCCATCCCCGCCAGCAGCGGCGCGTAAACGATATACGAATGCCCTACCACCCAGCCGATATCCGAAGCACAAAAGAACACGCCGCCCGCTTTGCCGCCAAAAATGGTGTCCATCGAGGTCGCCAGCGCCACCGCATATCCGCCGACATCACGCTGCACACCTTTAGGTTTGCCGGTCGTGCCGGAGGTGTAGAGAATGCAGGAGGTTTCGTTGGATTCCAGCCATGCCACCGGCACCCGCGCGCCGATGTGCTGATGGCGCAACGACGCGAAATCGACATCCCGCCCGCTAACGCGCGCCATTTTCGCCAGCCCGCGATCCACCAGTAAAACGTGGCGCGGCTGATGCTGTGCCTGACTTATCGCATCGTCGAGCAATTTTTTATACGGAATGATTTTACCGCCGCGCGCCCCGGCATCAGCCGAGACAATCAGCACCGGTTTAGCGTCATCAATTCGCGCCGCCACGCTGTGCGAGGCAAAACCCCCAAACACCACCGAGTGAATAGCACCAATGCGCGCGCAGGCCAGCAGGGTAATATGCGCTTCGGCAATCATCGGCATATACACCAGCACCCGATCGCCACGCTGCACGCCCAGCGAGCGCAGCATTGACGCCACCGCATTCACTTCGTCATGCAGTTGGCGGAAGGTAAAGGTACGCTCTTCCTCTGTTTCCGAAGAGACGGCAATCAATGCCAGCGCCTCTGGCTGTTTCTCCAGCCAGCGGTCGATAGCGTTGTGACACAAGTTGGTTCGGCCTTCACAAAACCAACGGGCAAACGGCGGGTTGCTGTGGTCGAGCGTTTGCGTAAAGGGCGTCTGCCAGTCAATACGCCGGGCCTGCTCGGCCCAGAACTGCTCCGGTTCGTTAATCGAACGCTGATAAAATTCGCTAAAAGACATAATGCTCTCCTGTTGAACTTACGCCTTACCGCCGTTTACTTAAATGACGTACAGGTCGAGATACTCATTGACCGGCATCTGTTCCAGGCGAGTTCTGTCGAGAGAAACCTCCAGAATGCGCTGCTGCTGGCGAGTCGGGAACTGGCGCGCGAGATTGATTTTGAATTTATCGACCAGCTTCGGAATGCCATCCTGACGGCGGCGAGCATGACCAATTGGGTACTCCACCACCACTTCTTCAAATCGCGTGCCGTCGGTGAACTCAAGGGTTATGGCATTGGCGATGGCGCGTTTTTCCGGGTCGTGGTAGTCAGCGGTAAACACCGGATCTTCAAAGCAATTGATCTTCTCGCGCAGGGCGTCGATGCGTTTATCTTGCGCAACGTTGTCCTCGTAATCTGCCGCCGTTAAGCGCCCGAACAGCAGCGGGATCGCCACCATGTACTGAATGCAGTGGTCGCGGTCAGCCGGGTTATTGAGCGGCCCTTTTTTGTCGATGATGCGAATACAGGCTTCGTGGGTGCGAATGGTCACTTTTTCGATATCCGCCGCCGTTTTGCCTGCTGCCTGCATCTGTTCATAGAGCGTCATCGCTGCTTCAACTGCCGTCTGGGAGTGGAACTCCGCCGGGAAGGAGATTTTGAACAGCACATTTTCCATCACGTAAGAACCATACGGGCGCTGGAAGCGGAACGATTCGCCTTTAAAGGAGACGTCGTAGAAGCCCCACACAGGCGCAGTCAGGGCTGACGGATAACCCATTTCGCCGGTTTTCGCCATCAGTGCCAGACGTACCGCGCGGGAAGTAGCATCGCCCGCCGCCCAGGATTTACGCGTACCGGTGTTCGGCGCATGGCGATAGGTGCGCAGCGACTGACCATCTACCCACGCCAGCGAAACGGCGTTGAGAATTTCCTCGCGGGTCAGGCCGAGCATTTCGGCGACCACGGCGGTGGAAGCCACTTTCACTAACAGAACGTGGTCGAGACCAACGCGGTTAAAGGAGTTTTCCAGCGCGATGCAGCCCTGAATTTCATGGGCTTTGATCATTCCGGTCAGCACCTGTTTCATGGTCAACGGCGCTTTGCCGCTGGCGACCGCGTTGCGCGAAAGCCAGTCCGCCGTTGCCAGAATGCCGCCGAGGTTGTCGGAAGGATGCCCCCACTCCGCCGCCAGCCAGGTATCGTTGAAATCGAGCCAACGGATCATCGCGCCAATGTTAAATGCCGCCTGGACGGGGTCGAGCTGAAACTGAGTTCCGGGAACGCGCACGCCGTTGGGTACGACGGTGCCGGGGACAATTGGCCCCAGCAGTTTTTTACAGGCCGGATATTCGAGAGCTTCCAGACCACAGCCGAGCGTGTCGAGCAGGCAGTAATGTGCGGTGTCGTAGGCTACTCTGGAGCTGATTTCGTAGTTCATCACGTAATCGACGATATCAACGATTTCACGATCAAATTCCGGGCGAATATTGTTGATTTGAACTGACATTGGGTACGTTTCCTTATTGTTATTCGTAGAGGTTTACTGGCGCTTATCCAGCGCGACAAACTGGCGGTCTTCCGGTCCAACATAATTGGCGGAAGGACGGATAATTTTGTTGTCCTGACGTTGTTCGATAATGTGCGCCGCCCAGCCGGTGACGCGGGCGATAACAAACAGTGGTGTGAACATCTCGGTGGGAACGCCCATCATGTTGTAGGAAACAGCGGAGAACCAGTCGAGATTGGGGAACATCTTTTTGCTCTCCCACATCACCGTTTCCAGGCGATCGGCGATGTTGTACATCTTCAGCGAGCCGCCTTCCTGCGAGAGCTGCTTTGCCACGCGTTTGATCACCTGGTGGCGCGGGTCGGCGATGGTATAAACCGGATGCCCAAAACCAATGACCACTTCTTTGTTTTCCACCCGCTTACGGATATCAGCTTCGGCTTCGTCCGGCGTTTCGTAGCGTTGCTGGATCTCCAGCGACACTTCATTCGCTCCGCCGTGTTTCGGCCCGCGCAGTGCGCCAATCGCGCCAATAATGGCGGAATACATATCAGAGCCAGTGCCCGCAATCACCCGGCTGGTAAAGGTGGAAGCGTTAAACTCGTGTTCGGCGTACAGCACCAGCGAAATATGCATCGCCTTTTCCCAGCTTTGCGACGGCTTTTCGCCGTGCAGCAGATGCAGGAAGTGACCGCCGATAGAGTCGTCATCGGTTTCCGGCTGAATGCGTTCGCCGTTGTGGCTGTAGTGATACCAGTAGAGAAGAATCGAGCTAAGTGACGCCAGCAGTTTGTCGGCAATATCCCGTGCGCCAGAGACGGTATGCCCCTCTTTTTCTGGCAGCGTGCAGCCGAGCGCGGAAACGCCGGTGCGCATAACATCCATCGGGTGTGACGCCGCCGGTAAGGCTTCCAGCACGGTACGCACGTTAGCCGGTAAACCACGCAGGGCTTTCAGTTTCGTTTTGTAGGCGGCGAGTTCGTCACGGGTTGGCAGTTTGCCGTGGATCAGCAGATGCGCCACTTCTTCAAATTCACAATGTTCCGCCAGATCAAGAATATCGTAGCCACGGTAATGCAGGTCGTTGCCGCTTTTACCCACGGTGCAGAGCGCCGTATTGCCCGCCGGAACGCCGGAAAGTGCCACCGATTTTTTCGGTTTAATGACATGGGTACTGTTTTGCAGGATCGTTGTGTCGCTCATATTGTCCTCGTCATTGTTATCATTTGTAGGGTCGAGATTGTTGTCGGATGCGACGCTATGCGTCTTATCCGACCTACAGTTCAGTTCACCTCGTAGGCCTGATAAGTCGCGTCAGCGGCGCATCAGGCATCGGTTGTCGAATACAACCAACGGGCGTTTTTATTTCACCTGACCACGGGCAAACAGGTCGTCGAGCTTCTCTTCGTACTGGTAGTAGTTGATGCTTTCGTACAGCTCGTTGCGGGTCTGCATGGTGTCGATGACGCTTTTCTGTGTGCCTTCCTGACGCAGGATGTTGTAGACATGTTCAGCGGCGCGGTTCATGGCGCGAAACGCTGAAAGCGGGTAGAGCGCCATTGCGACATGGGCGCTGCGTAATTCGTCGGTGGTAAACAGCGGTGTTGCGCCAAATTCGGTAATGTTGGCGAGGATCGGTACCTGCACCGCATCGGCAAACTGGCGATACATGGCGAGTTCGGTAATCGCCTCCGGGAACAGCATTTCGGCACCCGCTTCAACATAGGCCTGCGCACGCTCGATCGCCGCATCCAGCCCCTCTACCGCCAGCGCATCGGTGCGCGCCATGATCACAAAATCAGGATCGGTTTTCGCATCCACCGCCGCACGGATCCGATCCACCATTTCCTCTTTCGAGACGATCGCTTTGTTCGGGCGATGACCGCAGCGTTTCGCACCAACCTGATCTTCAATATGCAATCCTGCCGCACCGGCTTTAATCATCGATTTCACGGTGCGCGCCACGTTAAAAGCAGAAGAACCAAAACCGATATCCGCATCCACCAGCAGCGGTAGCGAACAAACGTCGGTGATACGGCGAATGTCAGTCAGCACATCATCAAGAGTAGAAATACCGAGATCGGGCAGCCCCAGCGACCCTGCCGCCACGCCACCGCCGGAGAGATAAATCGCCTGATATCCGGCACGCTGCGCCAGCAGCGCATGGTTAGCGTTGATAGTGCCAACAATCTGCAATGGATTTTCTTTAGTCAGTGCAGCGCGAAACGCTTTACCTGGAGAGTGTAGAGACATAGCCCATCCTTTGTTATCAACTTGTTATTTGCGTTGATAAAGACAAAGCAATGGGTGTGCCACAATTGCCTTAATAAAATTAAACATTTAATTTCAATGAGTTAAAGATAAATTCATGAAGTAATCCGCAAATATGCGTTTCAGTTAACGTTTCAGGCAATGTTTCACCGCGTTTCATTGCAACAATTATGAAACAAGACTAAACCCAATATTCGGTTTCTTAACTTTGCGGTGCGCTATGGCACATCCACCACGGCTGAATGACGACAAACCGGTTATCTGGACGGTATCTGTAACGCGCCTGTTCGAGCTGTTTCGCGATATCAGCCTCGAGTTTGATCACCTGGCGAATATCACCCCTATCCAGCTTGGCTTTGAAAAAGCGGTGACCTACATCCGCAAGAAACTGGCCAACGAACGGTGCGACGCCATCATCGCTGCTGGCTCTAACGGCGCATATCTTAAAAGTCGCCTGTCAGTGCCAGTTATTTTGATTAAACCGAGCGGCTACGATGTGTTACAGGCACTGGCAAAAGCCGGAAAACTCACCTCTTCTATCGGTGTTGTCACCTATCAGGAAACCATTCCAGCGCTGGTGGCGTTTCAAAAGACCTTTAATTTGCGCCTCGACCAACGTAGCTACATCACCGAAGAAGACGCCCGCGGGCAAATCAATGAGTTGAAAGCCAACGGCACCGAAGCGGTGGTCGGCGCAGGGCTGATTACCGATCTGGCAGAAGAAGCCGGAATGACCGGAATTTTTATCTATTCCGCCGCCACCGTGCGCCAGGCATTCAGCGATGCGCTGGATATGACGCGCATGTCGTTACGCCATAACACTCACGATGCCACCCGCAACGCCCTGCGTACTCGTTACGTGCTGGGCGATATGCTCGGTCAATCACCACAGATGGAACAGGTGCGGCAGACTATTTTGCTGTATGCCCGCTCCAGTGCGGCGGTGTTGATTGAGGGGGAAACGGGGACGGGCAAAGAGCTGGCGGCCCAGGCGATTCATCGGGAATATTTTTCCCGCCACGATGCGCGACAGGGCAAAAAGTCACATCCGTTTGTTGCCGTTAACTGCGGGGCGATTGCCGAATCGCTGCTGGAAGCGGAGCTGTTTGGCTATGAGGAAGGGGCGTTTACCGGCTCGCGACGCGGAGGACGCGCCGGGCTGTTTGAAATCGCCCACGGTGGCACGCTGTTTCTTGACGAGATAGGCGAAATGCCGCTGCCGTTGCAGACTCGGCTGCTGCGGGTGCTGGAAGAAAAAGAGGTCACCCGCGTCGGCGGGCATCAGCCTGTTCCGGTGGATGTGCGGGTCATTAGCGCCACTCACTGCAATCTGGAAGAAGATATGCAGCAAGGGCAGTTTCGCCGTGACCTGTTTTATCGGCTGAGTATTTTGCGTCTACAACTGCCGCCGCTACGCGAGCGGGTGGCGGATATTCTGCCGCTGGCGGAAAGCTTTTTGAAAATGTCTCTGGCGGCACTCTCTGTCCCTTTTTCTGCCGCATTACGTCAGGGATTAGAGACCTGTCAGATTCTATTATTGCACTACGACTGGCCGGGCAATATTCGTGAACTGCGCAATATGATGGAACGACTGGCGCTGTTTTTAAGTGTGGAATCGACGCCGGATTTAACGCCGCAATTTTTGCAGCTGCTACTGCCGGAACTGGCGCGCGAGTCGGCGAAGACTCCCATTCCAGGCTTGCTGACAGCACAACAGGCACTGGAGAAATTTAATGGCGATAAAACAGCAGCGGCGAATTATTTAGGTATCAGCCGGACGACGTTCTGGCGGCGGCTGAAAAGCTGAACTGCCGAATGCAGCGCGAACGCTTTATCCGGCATAAATTTCGATAGATGATGATCACCGATAAACTAACGCATCGGGGATGTTTACATAGGATTCAGAATTACTTCTTCTTATAAATATTTGCCGTGCCGTGGATCTTATTGTCAGTTTGACCAGAGGTCAGTACCAACACATCAGCCCCTTTTTCATCGGCTTTTTTGATCAAATCTTCTTTCGCATCTGCGGTCGACATTTCATTACTGGTTGAAATATCACCTATTTTTTCATATTGCGATGCAACCTTTTCAAATTCCGCTTTGGTCATTAATTCTGCGGCATAGACATTGGTAACGGCAAACGCTAACGCACCGACTAACATTTTAGAGATTATTTTCATATTACGGCTCCAGAGTTGTTATCACACTATCACCCACCCACATTATTGGGTTGATTAATAATTAGTTCAGTCAGGGCATAAACGCCAGTAACCGGAAATAAGACACTTTGTGATCTCTCTCGCACCCGATTATTTTTGGTAGAAATATGATGAAGTTACTTCACTTATTTATGGATGAAATCACTATGGATCCTTTGCACGCCGTTTACCTGACCGTAGGATTGTTCGTGATTACTTTTTTTAATCCGGGAGCCAATCTCTTTGTGGTAGTACAAACCAGCCTGGCTTCCGGTCGACGCGCGGGGGTGTTGACCGGGCTGGGCGTGGCGCTGGGCGATGCATTTTATTCCGGGTTGGGTTTGTTTGGTCTTGCAACGCTAATTACGCAGTGTGAGGAGATTTTTTCGCTTATCAGAATCGTCGGCGGCGCTTATCTCTTATGGTTTGCGTGGTGCAGCATGCGCCGCCAGTCAACACCGCAAATGAGCACACTACAACAACCGATTAGTGCCCCCTGGTATATCTTTTTCCGCCGTGGATTAATTACCGATCTCTCTAACCCGCAAACCGTTTTATTTTTTATCAGTATTTTCTCAGTAACATTAAATGCCGAAACACCAACATGGGCACGATTAATGGCCTGGGCGGGGATTGTGCTCACATCAATTATCTGGCGAGTCTTTCTAAGCCAGGCGTTTTCTTTGCCCGCTGTGCGTCGTGCTTATGGGCGTATGCAACGCGTTGCCAGTCGGGTTATTGGTGCAATTATTGGTGTATTCGCGCTACGCCTGATTTACGAAGGGGTGACGCAGCGGTGAGCAGATAATTTACTCTCTACGTAATCAACCTGATTTGCCGAATCCCAACCATCGGCGATGATAGCCCCCGTAATGCGTGGTCCTTATTTCCGATAAGTTTACTTGAGTCTTTAGCTTCCCATTTCAGCCTACTCTCCCCTGTGTGGGCTTTTTCATTGGTCTGACCCGTCCTGAATAGCCAAACAATGGCAATGTTCCACTTTGCAGGGATGATAATAAGGGGATCTGATTCAGAAGAGTTTTGAAAAGTTGGACCGCCATCGAGGCCTCGAACCCCGTACCATACAACAATCCTGGTTGTCGTCTGCTCTTCCTGATGAGCTAATGGCGGTTTTTGATATGAGCCTTACAGCATATTTTCTGTCAGGCTTGAGTGCGATGCGTAAGATACAGAAAAGCCCCCACACAAACATGATGGAATTATGATTTTTTTCATATGAATGTCAACCCACACATTCACAAAACATCTGTATGAGAACATTTTTTATACACCATATAGCTGCGAAACCACTGCTGGTGCTTTTTTAAGCGAAACTTCGTCGATCACAACAAAATATCGGCGAAAAAGGAGGGGGAATGCCATTTGGCATACAGATATACAGATGAAATGATGACCTGCTTTGCGATTCACTCTCTGGTGGAATAACAACTTGCAGGTGGCTCTCTTAAATAAAAATAAACGTCGCAGATAATAAAGCTCTGATTAAACCAGACACTATCAGAAATCGCTCATAACTAACGTGTAAAGTAGTAGAGTTAATTTAACAATCTGAATTTACGCTATAGGTTTACCACTACTTTGATATTATTTCGCTCTCCTTAACTAAAAAGTTAAGGAGAGCGAAGTTAATATGTTAAACCACAGGATATTTATTAATTTTTTTCAGTCTGTTAGTGTGCGATTATCGATAACAAAACGATATTTCACATCACCACGCAGCATTCGCTCATAGGCTTCATTAATTTGATCGGCCCGAATCATCTCTATATCAGCCACGATGCCATGTTCGGCGCAAAAATCGAGCATCTCCTGAGTTTCTGGAATGCCGCCAATCATAGAACCAGCTATCGCGCGGCGTTTCATGATCAGGTTGAAAACTTCCGGCGATTTATGCGGTGTCGCAGGCGCACCAACCAGCGTTATGGTGCCATCGCGCTTCAGCAAGGTGGTAAAATCGTCGAGATTATGTGGCGCAGCTACTGTATTCAAAATGAAATCGAAACTCTTCACATGAGCCACCATCTCATCGGCATTGCGTGAGTTAACAACTTCATCGGCCCCCAGGGCTTTTGCCGCTTCGCGTTTTGACTCAGAAGTGGTAAATGCCACCACATGCGCCCCCATCGCGTGGGCCAGTTTAATCCCCATATGTCCCAGACCGCCGATGCCGACCACGCCCACTTTTTTACCCGGCCCGGCCTGCCAGTGGCGTAGCGGCGAGTACGTGGTGATTCCTGCACACAATAAAGGAGCCACCGCCGCCAGCTGCTCTTGCGGGTGACGAATACGCAGAACATATCGCTCATGAACGACGATCTGTTGTGAGTAGCCTCCCAGAGTATGGCCCGGTTCATCCGGTGTCGGCGAGTTATAGGTTCCGGTCATGTGATCACAGTAGTTTTCCAGCCCGTCTTCACACTCTTCGCAATGTTTACAACTGTCGACAATGCAGCCGACACCGACCAGATCGCCCGGCGCATGTTTTTCTACCTGATCACCAACGGCTACCACGCGCCCCACAATTTCATGACCCGGCACGCAGGGGTAAACCGTCCCCGCCCACTCCGAACGGACCTGGTGGAGATCGGAATGGCAGACGCCACAGTAAGCGATTTCGATTTTGACATCATGCGGTCCCGGTTCACGCCGGGTGATATCCATCGGTTCAAGCGGTTGTTTAGCGGAATATGCACCAACAGCTTTGATCTTCATTGTGTTTACTCCTGATTAGCTATGTGTATTTGACGATGCCTGATATGTCATCGCGGCAAAACGCGTCCATTGAATATAGCCAATATTTAAACCACCCGATCCAGCCCTAACATGCCGCGAGCCTGAATGAAACAGAGCAGCAACGTTCCCCATAAGGCGAGCGCCTATAAGTGTGATATTTGCTATCCGTAAAAGACAAAAATCGGCAAAACTGATGATATTTTCACGTAGACAAATAGTTATCTACACAACGTCAATAAGGGCATATTCTTCAAAGATAATGTCCATTTCTGCCGACACACTCATACTCAGGCCGCCCCACTCCCTGGGGCTTAAATCTCTTACTGTTCTCCGTTGCAGACATATCAAGTTCGTATCAACCTGCCACACTCCCCCACACCAGTTGCCCTTTATGGAACGTCGCCGTTCTCGGCGAAATACGCGCCACCGCCTCGGCGGAACAGGAGGCGTCCACCAGCACAAAACTGGCGTCATCCTGCGCTTTTGGCCACACGCGCTCGCCTTTTTCATTTAGCGGCAATACATCACCGGTGGCTAAAAACAGCGAGCGGGATAAATTCTGTTCGTTAGGGCGAATATAGAGCTGCGCGTACAGATTGGCTTTTTCCAGCATGTCGCCCAGGCCGTAGGGTGACCAGTGGTCGATAACGCTGTCGGTGCCGGTCATCACTTTTACGCCTTTGTCGTGTAGCTGTTTGAGCGGCATATGCAACGTGCCAATCGGCACCGTCGAGGCGATAGAAATTTGCTGCGCCACCATCCGGTGCGCCAGTTTATCTACCTGTTGTTCGTTGAGCGTTGCCAGCGCAAAGGCGTGGCTGATGGTCAGCTTGCCCTTCAGTTGCGGCGTTTTCTCCACCGTTTCAACCATATAATTGATGGCTGCCACGCCTGCCGGCGTGGTTTCGTGCAGGTGAATATCGACGCCTTTGTCATAGTCCAGCGCAATCTGGAACATGGTGTCGAGGGATTTTTCCATCGCGCCATCAACACTGGTCGGGTCCAGCCCGCCGACGTAATGTGCGCCTGCCTGCATCGCTTCGCGCATCAAAGGTTCTGATTTCGACAGCAGCAAACCGTGCTGCGGGAAGGCGACGATCTCACACTCGAAGCCCGTCTGACGTCGCGCCAGCACCGCCTGCAAATTTTGCAGATTTTTCAGGCCGGAAACCGGTTCGATATTGCAGTGGCTGCGGGCAATAGTGGTGCCTTTCGACTGCAATAAATCGATCAGTTTTTCCGCCCGTTCCTGCGTGTACGGTTGCAGTTCCGGCAGCATTTTCTGCTCGAGTTTGATCATGTCCTGGATAGTGGTGCCTGCCGGACGATTGAGCGAGCGCCACGGCCCGCCGTAGAAGGTTTTGTCGAGATGAATATGCATATCGCGGGTGGTGGGCAGCATCAGCTTACCGCCAGCGTCATAGTGCGGCAGCGTGGCGTCCGGATGCTGCTTGTTCTCGCGCAGGGCAACAATTTTACCGTCCTGAATCTCCACGGTCTGGCGCGCCGTGCGGGTCTGTACCGCCACGCCATTTTCGTAGTCAAAACCGGTTTCCAGCAGCACGTTATCGAGATAGTAATGCGGGTCAGTGATTTTCATGGTGTTGTTCGCTTCGCAGTTTAGGGTGCCAGCTACCCCCGCATGGGCGAGCGGCACTGAGGTACCAAACAGCGCGGCGGCGGTGACCATCTTACCGCTCTGGCTCAGAAATTCACGGCGGCTATTGTTTTCTTTCATCTTACGTCCTTAGGTTTTAATAATATGGGTGCCCGTTTCGCCGCGTAGCGCCGCAGGCAGGCATTCCGGCGTGGTGATAATCACTTCTTTGCCGTCCTGTTCCAGGAACGTCAGGCTGGCGATGATTTTTGGCAACATGCTGCCAGGTGGGAAATGCCCTTCCTGCATATAGCGGGTCATGGTGGCAATATCTACGCGATCGAGCGCCTGTTGCTGCGGCTTGCCAAAGTGGATACAGACTTTTTCGACGCCGGTGGTGATCACCAGAATGTCGGCGTGAATTTCGCGGGCCAGTAGCGCGGTGGAGAGATCTTTGTCGATAACCGCGTCCACGCTTTGGTAATCTCCCGCTTCGGTGCGCACCACAGGAATTCCACCGCCGCCCGCGCCAATCACCACAAAGCCTTGTTGGATCAGCGCCTTAATGGCAGGTGCTTCGACAATACGTTTCGGTTCCGGCGAGGCGACCACGCGGCGATAGCCCCGTCCGGCATCTTCAACAAAACGCCAGTCAGGGTTTGCCTTTTGTAGTTCGTCACGCTGGCTTTCACTAAAGAATGCGCCGATGGGCTTGGTGGGATGGGCAAAACCCGGATCGTTTTTATCCACTTCCACCTGAGTCACCACAGTGACGGCTTTTTTCTCGCCGTGACGCGCCAGTCGGTTGTTCAGCGCCTGCTGGATCAGATAGCCAATGCCACCTTGCGTATCCGCCACACAGTTCGCCAGCGGCGTTAAGGGCAGCCCTTCGCGCTCGTGGGCAATCTCCGCGCGGCGTAAATCCAGCCCGACCTGCGGCCCGTTGCCGTGGGTCAGCACAATTTCGTAATCGGAAGCCAGCATTTCCAGCACCGTATCGGCCACGGCTTTCACCGCCTCCGCCTGATGCTCAATCGACTGGCTGGCGTTATCTTTGATAATGCTGTTGCCACCAATGGCAACGACCACAAGTTCTTTCATGTTGTTATGTCCGCGACAGAGGGTGATGGGGTTATGACCAACGCCAGACTGCCTGATGCGCTACTCTTATCAGGCCTACAATTCTCGGGCCATTAGTAGGCCGGATAAGGCGTTCACGCCGCATCCGGCAGAGACAACGCGTACTTTGCAGGTCAGACGCCGTAACGTTCGCACCAGCCAAGAATGGCTTTCTCGAAGCAGGCGAAGGGTGGATGCACAATGCCCGCGCCAATCATGCCGACGCCCGCATCTTTATGGGCAATGGCGGTGTTGATCACCGGCAGAATGCCGCTGCTACCCACGCGGGTGATGTCGATTGCCGACGGCACGCCCATAAAACCGAGCAGCGGAATGGTGACGCTGGGGTTTTCGCCAAGGGTGATTTCACGCATCTGACGGGAGAAATCGATAGCCTCTTCCACCGTGCCGCCCACCAGCGCAACGATCGCGGGCGCGGTCGCCATCGCAAATCCGCCGATACCGTAGGTTTCGGTGATGGCGCTGTCGCCGATATCCAGCCCCGAATCTTCCGGCTTATAACCGGCAAACATCGGGCCGATGACCTGCTGCGCCGGGCCGGTAAACCATTGCCCCGGCAGGCCGCTGACCCGCAGGCCGAACTCGACGCCGTTACGCGCCATGGTGGTCACCACGGTGCTGTATTCAATGCCGTGCGCCGCATCCATCGCCGCTTTACACATCGCCATCCACGTTGGGCCGGAGAAGTAATCGCTGCTGGCGACAAACTCAAACACTTCGCGCTGTTGCTCAACGGAATAACCCGCCTGAATAATCCCCGGCGTCAGCGCCTGAATCAGCAGCGTCGTCCCGGCGTTATTGCGGTTATGGCACTCATCGCCCATATGCAGCGCCTGCGCCAGCATTAAGCGCAGATCGATCTCGCCGATAATTTTCATCGCGTCACGCAGCATTGGCCCCTGCACATCGCGCATCCAGTTGAGGCGGTCAATCACGCTCTGATCGTTGGCACCCATACGCAAAATCTTCGCCATCTGCTCGCTCATGTTGGTATAAGCGATGTTGCCGTAGGTTTTGTTTTTCACGATGTGCATAAACATCGAGGCCGAGGTGACGCCCGCCATCGATCCCACACAGTCGTGTTCGTGGCACGGCGAGAAAGTGATCTCCCCGGAAGCCGCCAGCTCAGCCGCCTCGTCGAGATCTTTCGCCAGTCCTTCAAACACCAGCGCTCCGGTGACCGCGCCTTTCATCGCGCCGCACATTTTTTCCCAGGTGACCGGCGGCCCGGCGTGAAGAATGGTTTTCGCCGTCATGCCCGGCACCACGTTAATCGCCTGATCAAAGCCGATTAGCACCGGATGCGACTGGATAATGCGCTCCAGCGCCTGCTGATTCGCGGAGGCGATTTTGTCCGCCAGTGGCGAATCGGCAATATTATCCAGTGCCTGCACCACCTGCATATTGCCCTGCCCCGGCGGCGTCCAGTCGAGTTGGGTCACTTCTACATGCTGCTTTTTCAGATCATCGCTAAACATGGCGATACCGACGTTAATAACGTTCAACGGTTGGCTAAACAGTGACTGGCTCATCAGGCTTCCTCCCCTTTGCAGATAAATTCACGCGCCAGCAATCCGGTATTGGTGCTGCTGCTTGCCAGAATTACCCCGGCATCAAGCAGCATCTGGCTTTGTTGTTCTAATGATGGCGTATCGAGATCGGTGCCCAGCACATAGGCGAGAATGATCAACTCGCGTCCTTCGGCAGCGGCGATCGCTTTCGCTTCTTTGATCGCCTCGATGGTGGAACCGACCGGATCTTCATGCGATCCAAATCCGAGCACAAAATCCATCACGATCACCGCCACTTCTGGATCGCGCGCTTCTTCGATCAAGCGACTGATACGGTTGGTCGGGTCAATCATTGGATGCGGCTTGCCGTTGGTGAAGTCATCATCGCCAAAGTCGAGGAAGGTGTGTTTGATGCTGCGGTTGATATCTTGCAGGCGGAATTCAGGATCGGGCTGGATATTGCTGTAGACATCGCCATGTTTTTCCATCACTGCGAACAAGGTTTCGTCACACAGCGTACCGCCGCAGAACAGACCACGAATGTATTTCTGCTGCGGTTGCAGACGCGCGCGCACATCCGCAATCAACGGCTGGTTAAGCGTATGCAGATCGAGATGTTCTTGTTTCACGCCGGAGAGCATCACCGCTTTCAATGCCGCCTCTTTGCTGCCGCGAGCAAACTGTAGCCCCTGCTCATCCACTGGCGTTTCGCCACGACCGAGGAAGCAGGCCACCACTGGCTTGCGGCAGGCGCGTGCGCGTTCCAGCACTTTGCGGGCCACCGCAGGCGCAGGCGGTTTGGAGATAAGCACAATGATTTCAGTTTGCGGATCGTTTTCCAGCATGCTGATGGCATCGAGCATCATCAGTCCGCCGATTTTCTCGCTCAGGTCGCGCCCGCCGGTGCCGATCAGTTGTGAAACGCCGCCACCAAATTCATGGATACGGACGCTCAATTCCTGGCTGCCGGTGCCAGATGCGCCAACAATACCGATGTTGCCGCGACGCACGGCGTTACCAAAGCAGAGCGCCGCGCCGTTGATAATCGCCGTGCCGCAATCTGGCCCCATCATCAGCAGCCCTTTTTCATGGGCCAACTGTTTGAGCGCCAGTTCATCTTCAACTGAGACATTATCGGAAAACAGCATCACGTTGAGGTCATTTTGCAGCGCCTGACGCGCTTCGCGAGCGGCAAACAGACCGTTGACCGAAATCACTGCCAGGTTACTTTCCGGGATATGCTTTTTGGCGCTGGCAATAGTGCCGTAACGCGCCTCGTGCGAGCCGCTTTGCGCTTTGGTGTTGAACAGTTCTTCAATCTCCGCCAGCAACTGCTCGTTGTCCACACCCGATTTACCATTGATGACAATCATCAGGTCGCCGTTTTTCGCCTGCTCCAGCTCCGGCGTCAGCAGTCCTAAATTCTTCAACACGCCTTTGTTCATTTCGGTCGCCATCGCCACAAATGCCTGCTCGACGCCGTCGAGTTTATTTGCACGCGTGGAGATAGACATCAGCGAGACAGAATCAAAATAGGTATTCGGTTTAATGACTATTTTAACTGACATAATTCCCTCCGTAGGTTTGACTCAGCGCACAACCATCGGCCATGCCATACAGCATGTCGCAGCCGGAACTGGAGCCAATATGTTTAATTTTTTCTATTGCCTGAGTTGCGTTCCCAGGGATGTCATAAATAATGTTGTGAATAAAACGATGAATATTTTCCCGGCAGCGTTGTTGTAATGCGGCTTCCAGCGTGATGGCACTTAATAACGTGGTATTATTTCTGCCGCGTTGCAGGCCGAGATAAAATTCCTCTTTGTATTTTTCCGCCGGATGTCCGGAAATAAATAAAATAAGTACCAGTCCGGTCAGATAATCATCGGCTGATGGCGTAAGGCCAATCCCTAACCCCATCATACTGGCGACTGCTGAGGCGATATTTTGTTTATCGTTTACGGCCTGAATAACTGCCCGTCGTTTAATATGTAGTTCTTTATTTAACGCCTGATAAAACGGATTATCGCCGCGATAATTAAACAGGGTTTCATTTTCCCCCAGGTGCTGATGAATAATGTCGTACCACTGTTGCCAGGCGATAAGGTGAAAATTCACAGCGGTCATTTGCAAGGTTGGGGACAGCCAACGCTGGCAATGACTCATCTCTATATGATGATGTTGACCAATCGTAATGCCTTGATCGTCAAACTGAACCTTATCACCATGCCGGAACAGACCATTAAAGTGAGTGAGTGCCAACCGACAACTGTTAGGCGCATTGTCGTACTCTTCACAAAGCAGCGTCAGCAACTGCTGGCGAGCCGGGAGTGCGATATTTACCGCTCTGGCAAAGACCTGTTCAACCTGTCCTTGCCCCCGCTGCGCCAGAAAATCAGCATCCGCAGTTAGCGCCCACACACACCGTTTTTCTGGTGTGTTGATAACAAGCCTCCCGGTTTATGCACCTGCGGCGATCAGCAACTGCGCAATCTCTTCAAAGCCCCGTTCCCGCGCCAGTTCCAGCGGCGTTTTGCCATATTTATCGGTCAGATGCGGGCTGGCACCGTGTTCCAGCAATAACTGGACAATCGCCTGCTGTTTAATCCCGCCATCATTAAGCACAATCGCTTCCAGCAACGGTGTCCAGCCAACATGGTTAGTCTGGTTAACGTTAATCTCCGTATTTGCCAAAAGCTCTTTTACAATACTTAAATGGCCTTTTTCACAGGCAGGCGTCAGGCCGACACCGCCAAAACGGGTTACGCAATTAAGATCGGGTTTAGCCGGTAAAATAATTCGTAGTAGCGTTAAATCATCGTTCAGACAGCTAATTAAAAAAGGATTTAAACAGGTATGATCTTGCTTATTAATATCCGCTCCGGCATCAATTAATGCCTGAACGCAAGCATATTGCTGATATAAACTTGCCAGCGTAATTGCCGTTTTCCCCTGACGATCGCAGGTATTAATATCGACACCCAGCGCAAGGCAGGTTTTTACTTTATCGATATCACCCTGTTGCGCAGCCAATAAATAGTCGGCAGGTAGATTTTTTATAGTCATTCACATTCCCCTGGTTTTTGTGGCTGTTTTCGATGAATTGAGAATAGCAACGATAATCTGATAAAAGAACCCGCTTAAATTTAATTCGCCGTATTTCGCCTTTTTGTTGAATGATGTTCAACAATCTTTTCGCAGTGTGCGGTAGTGCAATATTTGTTTCTTTGACCCGATACCCTTTCACTCAATCAGGTTTTATTTCTCTATAGTCTGCACATGTAAGAGTAGCTTTTGTCCATGTCTAACCAGAGGGGAACAAGATGAACGGACTCACGGCAACGGGTGTCACCGTCGGTATTTGTGCAGGGCTTTGGCAGTTAGTGTCTTCACATGTCGGGCTCTCTCAGGGATGGGAATTATTAGGAACCATTGGCTTCGTCGCCTTTTGCAGTTTTTATGCCGCAGGCGGCGGTAAATCGGGGTTTATCAGAAGTCTGGCGGTTAATTATTCCGGGATGGTGTGGGCATTTTTCGCCGCGCTGGCTGCCGGTTGGCTGGCCTCGGTGAGTGGGATTTCTGGGTTCTGGGCGAGCGTGATTACTACCGTGCCTTTCTCAGCGGTAGTGGTCTGGCAAGGACGTTTCGGTTTATTGTCTTTTATTCCCGGAGGCTTTCTCGGCATGACGCTATTTTTTGCCAGCGGGATGAACTGGACGGTGACATTACTGGGTTTTCTGGCGGGTAACTGCGTGGGGATAATTTCAGAATATGGAGGACAAAAATTAAGCGAAGCGACGACTAAACGCGACGGGTATTAAAAGTTATTCAAAAATGATTATCTATCTTTAACCGATACCTCTACAGTCATGGCTGGAGAAATTCATATTCGATAATGGCGGGAATGGTTTAATGAACTCAATTTTTACCGAAGAGAATCTGTTGGCATTTACTACCGCTGCGCGTTTTGGCAGTTTCAGTAAAGCCGCAGAAGAGTTGGGTTTAACCACTTCCGCCATTAGCTACACCATCAAGCGAATGGAAACAGGGCTGGATGTGGTGCTGTTCACTCGCAGTACCCGAAGCATTGAGTTAACGGAGTCCGGGCGTTATTTTTTCCGCAAAGCTACCGACCTGCTGAATGATTTTCACGCCATCAAACGCAGCATCGATACTATTTCGCAGGGTATAGAAGCACGGGTGCGCATTTGTATTAACCAACTGCTTTATACGCCCAAACACACCGCACGCTTATTACAGGTACTGAAAAAGCAGTTTCCAACCTGCCAGATTACCGTGACGACCGAAGTGTATAACGGCGTCTGGGATGCGATTATTAATAATCAGGCGAATATTGCTATCGGCGCACCCGACACGCTGCTGGACGGTGGCGGCATTGATTACACGGAGATTGGCGCGATTCGCTGGGCTTTTGCTATCGCCCCGGATCACCCGTTAGCCTTTGTGCCGGAACCCATCGCCGAAAGCCAGCTGCGTCTCTATCCCAATATCATGGTGGAAGACACCGCGCATACGATTAATAAAAAAGTGGGCTGGTTGCTGCATGGGCAGGAGTCGATTCTGGTGCCAGATTTCAACACCAAATGTCAGTGCCAGATTTTAGGTGAAGGAATTGGTTTTTTGCCGGATTACATGGTTCGCGAGGCGATGGAGCAATCCCTGCTGGTTACCCGCCAAATCCATAATCCGCGCCAGGATTCACGCATGTTACTGGCGACCCAGCACTCTGCCACCGGTCAGGTGACGCAGTGGATTAAAAAACAATTTTCGCCAAATGGCATATTAACGGGGATCTATCAGGATTTACTGCATCGGGAGAATTAATCGCTGCCAACCTCCCGATGCGCTGTGAATAGCGGTTTACATCAACCACCTGCTTTCATTACCCATTCAGAGATAAATTTATTACCCGGTACTGGCGGAGAGTACAAATAGCCCTGCAAAAAGTGAACGCCTTTACCGATCATTAAATCCGCCTGCTCCTGGGTTTCTACCCCTTCCGCCACGATACTCAGACCAGGCTTACGCGCCAGTTCGACAATATTGTCCACAATATGACCGGATATTTCGTCCACGCTCGCCATTTGCACAAATGACTTATCGATCTTAATAAAATCGACCGGGAACGCCTGCAAGTAACGATAGGTCGCATAACCCGTACCAAAGTCATCCAGCGCAAAAGTAATATTGTGCTGATGAAGGCTGTCAAATATCGCTCTGGCTTCTGGCGTTACCGGAATAGGATTACGTTCAGTCAACTCAAGAACCAGCTTGATTTTATCGTTACCTAATTTCTTAACCAGGTTCAGACACTCTTTTTCAAATCCCGCAGCCAAAAAACAGCCCGCCGAGACGTTGATACCAATATGGAAATTGTCCGGCAGCAAATGTTTTACCGGCATCAGAATATCCGCAGTCTGTTTCATCAGCTGGCGAGTCATTATGACAATAAGACCGGATGACTCCGCCAGAGGAATAAACTGATCCGGTGGGATCATTCCCGTTTGTGGATGTTCCCAGCGGACAAGCACTTCACAGCCCGTCAGTACCCCAGTCTGCGCGCAGAAAACCGGTTGGATCCACGGTTTAAACTCGTGGTTTTCCAACGCCAGACTGATGGCTTCAGGCGTGACGATATGGTGATAGTGATTATCATTAATATATTTGTGACTATTATTACCCGTGGCGGATATGATCTCCGGATTGTACTGAAAGAAAATATCCCGCCAGAAAGTAATATCGCTCTGAATCCCCAGTTTCTCAAAGAGCTGTTTCTTTTGATGTGAAATGGTCTTTGCACTGCGATTTCTGTACTGTGATATTTCTGTTACAGACATTCCCTGCATCAGCAGCTTGAGTAGCAGTCGTTCTTTCTCGGATACGCTACCAGGCAATGACAAATGAACCGTTGTACCGAACTCTTGCAGAAAAACACGAAAATCACATGAATTCATGAACACACCTTTTATCTTTTATCGCTGTTCAGTATGAGTGATTACCTGTGGATTCCTGAGCACACATAAGGGGTAACCATAAACATTAGCGATGCCATACGTATAACATCCCACATCACTATCAAGAAGATTATCTTTACCTCTGATGCTCGCTCAAAAACAGTTACGCTAAATACCTTAAAAAGGTAATCACAAGTCAAACTCAGGAGATAATCACGCAAGAATGCAATATTAAAATTCAGATACTCATTTTTGGTAATAAAGAAGTAGTTGGACTATTTCGATATTTATAATTTCCCACTACGTATTGACGTCCATTCATGAGTAAAGGCGCATTATATGAATTTAACAATCCAGATCAACTGAAAATACCTCAACCTCATAAACACATAGCGTCAACATTCAATGACATAATGAGTAAAGATGTTGGTTATGCATACACGTCATTACTCTATGCTAATCCCTTAACAACCTGCTTTTTAAGACTGAATCCATTCAGCAATAGATAGCCAACATTATAACAATGACAATAAAAACAATATTTAAAACAATCAATAAAATATCAGACACAGACAATTAAACCTTAAACAACAAACGGTTACATTGATTTTGGTTGATTTGCGCTACGCGTTTCCCATGAATAAAGCGTCATTTCAAATTAGCACCAATATTTACATTAAATAAGACTAAGCTTATTGAACATTCACAACAGTCCAAGCGTAGGTTTTGGGCTTCAATAGTTCTTTTCTTTTTTATTATCTGTTGCCTGGCAATCATCAATCGATACTAAGGGCTTAACTGTACACAGATATAACGTATCAAGAGGTAAGAGAAACCGCGCCATATGCAGACATGGCGCGGTTTTATGCAATAACAATCACGCGTCCGGGAACATCACGCTATGGCCCGGCGCTTCACGATGGAGATGGATAAAGTTAAGGTGCCGCTCGTACTGGTCGAGAATATCGGTGATCACCTGCTCTTTGCTGTAGTCCATCAGGTCGTTGCCCTGGCTGCCTTCTAACAGGAAGGTTTCCAGCCGGTAGTAGGTCGATTTCCCGCTACGTGCGCGGTAGGTAAAGCCCGGCACCGAATATTGCTGTGACCAAATCTGATAGACAAAGTTTTGCTCTTCGCCCATATGCACCAACAAATCCAGATGCCCCAACTGTTGTCCCTCTTCCGGCGGCAGGTTTTTTAGCTCCACGTACGCGCCGCGCAACCGCAGTTCCTGCGCCACTTCTTCCATTGCCGGATAACAGACCGTCTCCATCATCTGTTTAGTGTAACGCGTGCCCGGATAATTCATCAGGCGCGAGAGACGTTTTTTCCAGCTCAGGCGATCCTGAAGCCCCAGCGGTCGCGGCGCGGTATCGCGGTTGGCACTTTCACGGCGGTAATCTTCTACCTTCAGAGATTTATACAACCCCGCCATCACGAAGAAGATCACAAAGCTGAACGGCAGGCCCATAATCACCGTGGTGTTTTGCAGCGCGGATATCCCGTTGGTCATCAGCATGCCTAGCGTCAGCAGGCCAATCGCCACCGACCAGAAGACGCGCAGCCAGCCGGGTGCGTCGCTGTTGATATCTTTAAGCTGCGAGGTGAAATTCCCCAGCACCAGCGCACCGGAGTCCGCCGAGGTCACATAAAATAGCAGGCCAGTAATGGTGGCGACGGAGGCGCTAAAGGTAAACGCCGGATACTGCGCCAGCAGGCTGTAGAAGCCGCGCTCCGGATGGACCATCGCTTCCTCGGCAAATGCCGCGCCGCCGTGGATGATTTCATACAGCGCGCTATTGCCGAATACCGAGAGCCATAACAGCGTGAAGGTAAACGGAATAATCAACGTGCCCAGCACGAACTGGCGAATGGTACGCCCACGCGAGATACGCGCCAGGAACAAGCCGACAAACGGCGACCATGCCACCCACCATGCCCAGAAGAAGAGCGTCCAGTTATTCATCCACTCAACCGGACGGTCGAAGGCAAAACTATTGAGCGTCATGCCCATAAAGCGATTCACATAGTCGCCAACGTTCAGCACCAGTGCATTAAGCAGGAACGAGGTGTCGCCCATAAACAACACGAACAGAATCAATCCCAGCGCCAGCGCAACGTTGAGTTCCGATAACACGCGAATGCCCTTATCGACACCGGATGTCACCGAGATAGTGGCGATGATCACCGACAAGGCGATCAGTGCCGCTTTCGCCGCCATCGAATCGGGAATATCAAACAGCACGCTCAAGCCATAGTTAAGCTGCACCACACCGATACCGAGCGTAGTGGCAATACCGAAGATGGTGCCGATCACCGCAGCAATATCCACTGAGTGACCTATCGGCCCGTTAATCCGTTTACCGAAGATCGGGTACAGCGCCGAGCGGATAGTGAGCGGCAAATTATAACGATAGCTAAAGTATCCGAGCGCCATGCCCATCAGCGCATACATCGACCAGCCGGTTAAGCCGTAGTGAAACAGCGTCCAGACCATCGCCTGACGCGCGGCCTCAATCGTCTGTCCCGCGCCTTCCGGCGGCTGCATATACTGCGTTACCGGTTCGGCTACGGAGAAGAACATCAGGTCGATACCGATCCCGGCAGCAAACAGCATCGCCGCCCAACTCAGCAAACTGAATTCCGGTTTTGATTGTTCTGGCCCGAGCTTCACCGAACCAAAACGCGAACAAGCGATACAGACCACAAAGACAATATAGAGCGTTGCCGCCAGCAGATAGTACCAACCGAAGGTTTTAGAAACCCAGTCCAGCGTGCGGCCAATCCACAGGGCCGAGAAGTCGCGAAACAGGATCGTTGTCAGGGAAAACAACAAAATCAGTCCGGCGGAAGTGTAAAAAACCACCGGATTGATTTTGTCCTTTTCCCTGCTGTGTGAAAGGTCTGTCATCCAGTATCCCCACTGTTATTGTTACCATTTAAAATCAAATTAGTAACAATTAAGACACATTTTATATTGAACGTCCAATCAATAACCGCTTTAATAGATAAACAACGCTGATGAATGGAGTGGCGAAAATGCCCAAATTGGGAATGCAGTCGATCCGGCGCAGACAACTGATCGACGCCACGCTGGAAGCAATAAATGAAGTGGGCATGCACGATGCAACGATCGCGCAGATCGCCCGCCATGCAGGCGTTTCTACGGGGATCATCAGCCACTATTTCAGGGACAAAAATGGTCTGCTGGAAGCAACCATGCGCGATATCACCAGTCAGCTGCGTGACGCGGTTTTGAATCGATTACATGCACTTCCGCAGGGCAGTGCAGAGCTGCGATTACAGGCGATTGTTGGCGGAAACTTCGATGAAACCCAGGTGAGCAGTGCGGCGATGAAAGCCTGGCTGGCCTTCTGGGCCAGCAGTATGCATCAGCCGATGCTTTACCGTTTGCAGCAGGTCAGTAGCCGCCGCTTATTGTCGAATCTGGTGAGCGAATTTCGCCGCGAGTTACCGCGCCAACAGGCACAGGAAGCGGGCTACGGCCTTGCCGCGCTAATTGACGGATTATGGCTGCGCGCGGCACTGAGCGGCAAACCGCTGGATAAACCTCTCGCACACTCGCTGACCCGTCACTTTATTACTCAGCATTTACCCACCGATTAACCGAGGAGACGTGATGTCCCGAATGGCAGAACAGCAGCTTTATATACATGGTGGTTATACCTCCGCCACCAGCGGTCGCACCTTCGAGACCATTAACCCGGCCAACGGTAACGTGCTGGCGACCGTGCAGGCCGCCGGGCGTGAGGATGTCGATCGCGCCGTGAAGAGTGCCCAACAAGGGCAAAAAATCTGGGCGGCGATGACCGCTATGGAGCGCTCGCGTATTCTGCGTCGGGCCGTTGATATTCTGCGTGAACGCAATGACGAACTCGCAAAACTGGAAACCCTTGACACCGGAAAAGCATATTCGGAAACCTCAACCGTCGATATCGTTACCGGTGCGGACGTGCTGGAGTACTATGCCGGGCTGATCCCGGCGCTGGAAGGCAGCCAGATCCCGTTGCGTGAGACGTCATTTGTTTATACCCGCCGCGAACCGCTGGGTGTGGTGGCGGGGATTGGCGCATGGAACTACCCGATCCAGATTGCTTTGTGGAAATCCGCCCCAGCGCTGGCGGCAGGCAATGCAATGATTTTCAAACCGAGCGAAGTCACCCCGCTTACCGCGTTAAAGCTGGCCGAAATTTACAGCGAAGCGGGCCTGCCGGACGGCGTATTTAACGTGTTGCCGGGCGTGGGCGCGGAGACCGGACAATATCTGACCGATCATCCGGGCATTGCCAAAGTGTCATTTACCGGCGGTGTCGCCAGCGGCAAAAAAGTGATGGCTAACTCGGCAGCTTCCTCCCTGAAAGAAGTGACCATGGAGCTGGGCGGTAAATCACCGCTGATCGTTTTCGACGATGCGGATCTCGATCTCGCCGCCGATATCGCCATGATGGCGAATTTCTTCAGCTCCGGTCAGGTGTGTACCAACGGCACTCGCGTCTTCGTTCCGACGAAATGCAAAGCCGCATTTGAACAAAAGGTTCTGGCGCGCGTTGAGCGCATTCGCGCGGGCGACGTTTTCGATCCGCAAACTAACTTCGGCCCGCTGGTCAGCTTCCCGCATCGCGATAACGTGCTGCGCTATATCGCCAAAGGCAAAGAGGAAGGCGCGCGCGTACTGTGCGGCGGCGATGTACTGAAGGGGGATAGCTTCGATAACGGCGCATGGGTTGCACCGACCGTGTTCACCGATTGCAGCGACGATATGACCATTGTGCGAGAAGAGATTTTCGGGCCGGTGATGTCCATTCTGATCTACGAGTCGGAAGACGAAGTCATTCGCCGCGCTAACGATACCGACTACGGTCTGGCGGCGGGTATCGTGACGGCGGACCTGAACCTCGCGCATCGCGTCATTCATCAGCTGGAAGCGGGTATTTGCTGGATCAACACCTGGGGCGAATCCCCGGCAGAGATGCCCGTTGGCGGCTACAAACACTCCGGCATTGGTCGCGAGAACGGCGTGATGACGCTCCAGAGTTACACCCAGGTGAAGTCCATCCAGGTTGAGATGGCTAAATTCCAGTCCATATTCTAACCAGGAGGTTTATTTGCAATTTGACTACATCATTATTGGTGCCGGCTCAGCCGGCAACGTTCTCGCTACCCGTCTGACTGAAGATCCGAACACAACCGTGCTGCTGCTTGAAGCAGGCGGCCCGGACTATCGCTTTGACTTCCGCACCCAGATGCCCGCCGCGCTGGCGTTCCCGCTACAGGGCAAACGCTACAACTGGGCCTATGAGACGGAACCCGAACCGTTTATGAACAACCGCCGCATGGAGTGCGGACGCGGCAAAGGTCTGGGCGGTTCATCGCTGATCAACGGTATGTGCTACATCCGTGGCAATGCGCTGGATCTCGATAACTGGGCACAAGAACCTGGTCTGGAGAACTGGAGTTATCTCGACTGCCTGCCCTACTACCGCAAGGCCGAGACTCGCGATGTGGGCGAGAACGATTACCACGGTGGCGATGGCCCGGTGAGCGTCATCACCTCCAAACCCGGCGTCAATCCGCTGTTTGAAGCGATGATTGAAGCGGGCATGCAGGCAGGCTACCCACGCACGGACGATCTCAACGGCTATCAGCAAGAAGGTTTTGGCCCGATGGATCGCACCGTCACGCCGCATGGCCGTCGCGCCAGCACCGCGCGTGGCTATCTCGATCAGGCCAAATCGCGCCCTAACCTGACCATTCGTACTCACGCCATGACCGATCACATCATTTTTGACGGCAAACGCGCGGTGGGCGTCGAGTGGCTGGAAGGCGACAGCACCATTCCGACCCGCGCGGCGGCGAATAAAGAAGTGCTGTTATGTGCAGGCGCGATTGCTTCACCGCAGATCCTGCAACGCTCCGGCGTCGGCAACGCTGAACTGCTGGCGGAGTTTGATATTCCGCTGGTGAATGAATTACCCGGCGTCGGCGAAAATCTTCAGGATCACCTGGAGATGTATCTGCAATACGAGTGCAAAGAACCGGTTTCCCTCTACCCTGCCCTGCAGTGGTGGAATCAGCCGAGAATCGGTGCGGAGTGGCTGTTTGGCGGCACCGGCGTTGGTGCCAGCAACCACTTTGAAGCAGGCGGATTTATTCGCAGCCGTGAGGAATTTGCGTGGCCGAATATTCAGTACCATTTCCTGCCAGTGGCGATTAACTATAACGGCTCGAACGCAGTGAAAGAGCACGGCTTCCAATGCCATGTCGGATCGATGCGCTCGCCAAGCCGTGGGCATGTGCGGATTAAATCCCGCGACCCGCACCAGCATCCGGGAATTCTGTTTAACTACATGTCGCACGAGCAGGACTGGCAGGAGTTCCGCGACGCAATTCGCATCACACGCGAGATCATGCATCAACCCGCGCTGGATCAATACCGTGGCCGCGAAATCAGCCCTGGTGTCGAATGCCAGACGGATGAGCAGCTCGATGAGTTCGTGCGTAACCACGCCGAAACCGCGTTTCATCCGTGCGGTACCTGCAAAATGGGTTATGACGAGATGGCTGTGGTTGACGGCGAAGGCCGCGTACACGGGCTGGAAGGCCTGCGCGTGGTGGATGCGTCAATTATGCCGCAAATTATCACCGGCAATTTGAACGCCACGACGATTATGATTGGCGAGAAAATAGCGGATATGATTCGTGGGAAGGAAGCGTTGCCGAGGAGCACGGCGGGATATTTTGTGGCAAATGGGATGCCGGTGAGAGCGGAAAAATGAGTCGTGATGTGAACTGACTCAGGAACCGATCAGATTGAGAGTTACCGTTCTACTATGAGGACCGAATCCTTATATAAAACACTGAGGTAACTCTCATGCTTCATCGTGACAATCTCGCCAGCAAATTCTAAGCTGACTTGCTCAATCTGGCTGATGAAGGTGCTATGAATGCACAGATAAACTACAGATGAAATACCACTCAGCTTAAGAATTACGCCGCTAATGTTCCTGGCTATGGTTACCTGTTCATTCCCGCTCACGGTTAGCATATACGAAAAGGGTTCTTGTAACGAGTACAAAAATAAGTCAGACCAAAACCACATGGAGCTTTAAACACGATTCGTATAATTTATTAGCAGTGATTTATTTTTACTCTTCTTTAATTAATCATCATGCTTAAATATTTTTTAGCACAAGATTATCGCTTCACTAACATTTTAGTTTACATTAATTTTCAATTGATAATAAAAAGTTGTTAATAAGTTTTTTGCGAAAAATAAAAAGTGTTGGAATACTCTCCATCAAATGAATGCAAAATAAACAAATTGAGATATACAAAAAGTAAAAATCATTTAAATGAATATTTTAAATTTATGAGCAGAACCCATTAACAATGATTTACTCACGACCAGAAAAGTAAAGAACACCTTGCAATAATATGTATTTATAAATTCATATCATTGATATTAAACTAATCTTACTTTCTACCCTCCAACTTTATGTATCAAAAAAAACAAAAGTAAAATCAATTAGATACACAACAAGACGATCTCACAGGAAATGATGTTAAATATCTCAAAACTAATAAAAATTACTAAAACATTAGACGTAATACACATCCCACACGACCTGTCACTCATAGTTTTAATATTTATTTTTTCACATCATAGTAGATAAAAATACGCATTAAAAATGACTTGTAGAAAAGCTGCACAATAAATAGTTCATATTTAATCTGTTGCGTAGAACTACTATTCAAAAAATCTTATTAATGAGATAATGAGATTACATCGATAACGTTCTGATTGCAGGCATACTTATCTGGGTGTGCCTCTCTTTTTTTTACTACTGTACACGGTGGCGTATGACGAGAAAATATCTCACACAGGATGAAGTCTACAGGCTGATGGATGCAGCCCAGAGCATGTCCTTTCCTGAAAGAAATCGCTGTCTAATTATGATGGCTTTCATTCACGGTTTTAGGGCCAGTGAACTTCTTGATTTACGTTTATCCGATATTGATGCATCTGGAAAACAACTTAATATTCGGCGTATTAAAAATGGTTTCTCGACAACACATCCTCTTCTTCCTGATGAATATAATTTGATCAAGTTGTGGCTTAAGCAGAGGAAGTTAATTGAAAACGGAGTTGAAGGAGACTGGCTTTTTCTCTCCCGGAAACGCCGCCCTATCAGCAGACAACATTTTTTTTCTATCATTCGTGAGGCTGGAAAACGTGCAGGATTAGCTGTAAAAGCACATCCTCATATGTTACGTCATGCCTGTGGTTTTGCTCTGGCTGACAATGGTGTCGATACCCGACTACTTCAGGATTATCTGGGTCATCGAAATATTCAGCATACTGTCAGATACACAGCCAGTAATGCTGCTCGTTTTAAAGGGGTGTGGAAAAAAAAGCCTCGTTAAAACAGTACCTTCTGATTCAAAATGTCAGATTCCTACGTTTTCCTCAATTCTTCCATAAAAAAACAGCCCATTCAATTAAATAAAACACATAACATGTTGATATTTCTAGCTAAAGTAAAATAACCCCATGATTTGAAATGATTAATCACAAAGGTCATACCAGTGATTAACTTTCGCCCATACTGTTAAATAACACAAAATTAAAAACAATAAAAACCAAACAAATTAGATTTATATTCCAAGAAAATTAAATATTCAGGCTATTAAACCAAACCTGACATTTTGAATCAAAATGTCAGGTTTTGTAGCAATGGCGTGGACGAGTCTGAATGAAGAAGCCTCTGGTTATTATCAGTGCCTGTCAGTTCACCAGGCTGGCACTGGAGTCTCTCATCCCAACGGACAGGTATATCGTGCGGGTGTACAGCAACGTCACTACAGAGGTTGAATTCGTTTTAAAGACCTCCTGTGGCTACCTGTTAGCTGATATCCCTTCGCTTCCTTCGGGGGAGTTGGTTCTTCTGGCTTGTCTCGCCCGTTTGCGGAGTGATGCCGGGCAATGGCAGGTCTGCCTGACCGGTGACTCCGACTGGTTCGATAATGCTCCTGCTGCAAGTCTGTATAACGGCTTCCCACGCATCGGCACCATGCTGACAGCGAGTCGTTATCAGAATCAAATTATCCGCTGGTTACTGCGTCCTTTGCCCGGCGATATGAGCGATTTCTGGCTCCTGACTGCACGGGAGTTGAGCGTGCTTAAGATTCTGATGCAGGGCATGAGTTTCAGTGAGATTGCCCGTTATGAACAACGCAGTTCAAAGACCCTGCATGCGATTGCCACACGGGCTTTAATGAAACTTGGACTGAGAACACTGAGCGATTTCAGGCTGCTCTATACGGGATGCGGTGACAGCAGAGTGAAACGGAATATACGGCTACATGCAAAATATATCGGACAACATTCCGCTCATCGACTCACTCAGTATGTGCAGAACATGGTATCCGGAATCCTTTATCCAGAGAAAGTTGCCGTTGGTGAATCAATAAATTCTGACGCCATTTCCGGAAAAGTACTTTCCGGACAAAGAAAAAATATATCTAAAAAAAGACCAGGATTGTTATGACACAGCAGCGTTGTTACTACCACCTACTGCGGCGCATACGGACTCGCTACAGTGTAGGAGCCAAAATATTTCTACTGTTCTGGGCTGCAGGATTGGGAGGCACGCTGTACAGCCTGTACAGCGTGCTGGCGTACTGACATCTGTGAGGGAAGGATGCGTTTCGTTCTTTTCTGTCCCTCAGGAATTGTACCAGCGCAGTTCGCAGCTCTATCAACCGGTTCTGTCGGCAATGTTACCTGCATCAGAACAGAAGAGGAGTTACGCAATAAATTGCGGCACAGGCCACAGAGTGTCGTGATATCGGCAGGGCGACCTGCCGAATGCGCTGAAATGTGGTTCCGATTTTATCGGGATCACTCATTCGTGGTGGTGTTGTGCGTCGCGCCCTTTTTTCTGCCACCGGATGTGAGTATTTCTGGCGTTCTCAAAAACCTGAGGTTACTGAAACCAGGAATGTCAGTAGAGCGTGTCATCAGTATTGCAAATGCCTCTGGTGGGTTTTCAGGGCTGAAACATGCAGAAATTTTGCCAGTTATGGACAGTTACTCTGTCTTTATGAAAGAGGTGAATAACCGCACAAAGACAATCGTCATGTCAGTACGCTTCCCGGAAAAGCAAAAGAAGGTGTTGTCGTTGCTTCTTGCCGGACACAGCTGGGAATACAGTGCGCAATTTCTCAAAACGGGGATAAGACAGATATGGCTTACCGAGCAGTCGCTAAAAAAGCGTTGGGGAATACCGGACAGCATGTCATTGCGGGAAGCCCTGCTGCTGAGCAGCAATAATTTTCACGGTGATGGAAATGCATTGGAAACAACGAATGCCATGACATTGCGTGAAAACGGAAATACCAACAGGTATTCCGTGGTGGTAAATGCAGGGACGCAGGCTTTATCTCTGCATAAATATAAATAAGTGGGAAATTGAAATTAGTTACCAGAATGGAGAATTTCTTCATGAAAAACAGTAAGGCATTTTACCGCAGCACATTAGCGACAGCTATTGTTATGGCTCTTTCTGCACCAGCATTCGCTGCTGATAACGCGGTATCAACTACACCGGTTACATTGGATAAAGATAAGACAACTCTGGAACAAGATGTTGTTATTAGTGGTACTACACAGATTACAGCCGCAACAATTAATGCGAAAGATAAAGACCTTAATGTTACTTTGGGTGGTCATGATATTACCGCCACATCAACGGTAGACCAAGGTTTCGTTGAAGGTGTAAAAGTTAGCGGTGACAAAAATGTTGTGATTAATGCTACAGGCTCCACCATCACAGCTCAAGGTGAAGGTACCTATGTCCGAACTGCAATGGTCATTGATTCAACTGGCGATGTTGTTGTTAATGGCGGTAACTTTGTTGCAAAAAATGAAAAAAGTAGTGCGACAGGTATATCTCTGGAAGCGACCACGGGAAATAATTTAACGCTCAATGGCACAACCATAAATGCTCAAGGTAATAAGAGTTCCAGTAACGGCTCTACGGCAATTTTTGCTCAAAAGGGTAGCGTATTGAATGGTTTTAACGGTGATGCAACCGACAACATCACCCTTGCTGACTCAAATATTATTAATGGCGGGATTGAAACAATAGTTATTGCCAAGGAGAATAAGGGAATTCATACAGTCAACCTGAATATTAAGGATGGCTCAGTAATTGGGGCGGCTAATAATAAACAAACAATTTATGCCTCTGCTTCGGCACAAGGCGCAGGTTCAGCAACGCAAAATTTAAATTTGTCTGTTGCTGATTCAACCATCTACTCTGATGTCCTGGCCCTTTCTGAAAGCGAGAATTCAGCCGGTACCACAACAAATGTAAATATGAACGTTGCCCGCTCTTACTGGGAAGGTAATGCTTATACGCTCAATAGCGGCGATAAAGCGGGTAGTGATCTGGATATAAATCTTTCCGATAGTTCAGTCTGGAAAGGCAAAGTTTCAGGGGCAGGAGATGCCAGTGTATCTCTGCAAAACGGGTCTGTCTGGAATGTTACGGGTTCCTCAACTGTTGATGCTCTGGCAGTAAAAGACAGTACGGTTAATATCACGAAGGCTACAGTCAATACTGGCACGTTTGCTTCTCAAAACGGCACTCTGATTGTTGATGCCTCTTCTGAAAACACTCTGGATATCAGCGGAAAAGCGAGCGGTGACTTGAGTGTTTACAGTGCGGGTTCATTGGATCTTATCAATGAACAAACGGCATTTATTTCTACCGGCAAAGACAGCACTCTAAAAGCCACAGGCACAACGGAAGGTGGTCTGTATCAATATGACCTGACACAGGGAGCTGATGGTAACTTTTATTTCGTAAAAAACACGCATAAAGCATCCAACGCCAGCTCCGTGATTCAGGCAATGGCAGCTGCTCCGGCTAACGTCGCTAATCTGCAGGCTGACACGCTCTCCGCCCGTCAGGATGCTGTCCGTCTGAGCGAAAATGACAAGGGTGGCGTATGGATTCAGTACTTTGGCGGTAAACAGAAACATACCACCGCGGGAAATGCATCCTATGACCTGGATGTAAATGGTGTAATGCTGGGTGGTGATACCCGCTTCATGACTGAAGATGGTAGCTGGCTGGCCGGTGTGGCGATGTCTTCTGCGAAAGGTGACATGACTACCATGCAGAGCAAAGGTGACACTGAAGGTTACAGCTTCCACGCTTACCTGAGCCGCCAGTATAACAACGGTATCTTCATTGATACTGCTGCACAGTTTGGTCACTACAGCAACACGGCAGATGTTCGCCTGATGAATGGTGGCGGTACCATCAAAGCTGACTTTAACACCAATGGTTTTGGTGCGATGGTTAAAGGCGGTTACACATGGAAAGACGGTAATGGCCTGTTTATTCAGCCATATGCCAAACTGTCTGCTCTGACTCTGGAAGGTGTGGATTATCAACTCAACGGCGTGGACGTTCATTCTGACAGCTATAACTCTGTGCTGGGTGAGGCCGGTACGCGCGTGGGTTATGACTTCGCTGTGGGCAACGCGACCGTTAAACCTTATCTGAATCTGGCCGCACTGAACGAATTCTCTGATGGCAACAAAGTCCGTCTGGGTGATGAGTCTGTCAATGCCAGCATTGACGGTGCAGCATTCCGCGTGGGTGCAGGTGTACAGGCTGATATCACCAAAAACATGGGAGCATATGCAAGCCTTGACTACACCAAAGGTGACGACATTGAGAACCCGCTACAGGGTGTAGTTGGTATCAATGTGACCTGGTAAGAATAAAGCAGTCGGTTCCCCTGTCGACTGTTATACCCCCTGCAGGCAGCAGTATGCTGCCTGCAGGCTATAAATATCCAGTACTCATGATGCTGGCTTTTTGCTGATATTTACCCTGAACATTCCTGATACAGACTATTAATACAACCTTATCTGCGACAGATTTCATTTTCTGGATATATTATGAATGAACAAATCAAACAGGATATCGATCTGATTGAGATTTTATTTTATCTGAAGAAAAAGATTCGTGTTATCCTTTTTATTATAGCTATCTGTATGGCAATGGTGCTGTTGTTTCTGTATATCAATAAAGATAATATAAAAGTGAGTTACAGCCTAAAAATAAATCAGACCACACCAGGCATACTTGTTAGCTGTGATAGCAATAATAACTTTGCCTGTCAGACCACAATGACTGAAGATGTTATTCAGCGAATTACTACATTTTTTCAGACCAGCCCAGATGTCAAGAACAGAGAAATAAAGCTGGAATGGTCAGGAGATAAGAGAGATTTACCAACTGCTGAAGCGGAAATATCTCGCGTGCAGGCGTCTATCATTAAATGGTATACGTCAGAATACCATAATGGCAGGCAAGTTCTCGATGAGATACAAACGCCTTCAGCAATTAACAGTGAGCTTTATACAAAAATGATATATCTGACCAGGAACTGGTCACTGTATCCGAACGGTGATGGCTGTGTCACTATAAGCTCACCAGAAATAAAAAATAAATACCCTGCTGCCATTTGCCTGGCTCTGGGATTTTTTCTAAGTATTGTGATTTCTGTAATGTTTTGCCTTGTCAAAAAAATGGTAGATGAATACCAACAAAACTCTGGGCAGTAATAAACAGCATTCTGACAGAGAGTGCCTGTATAAAACTATAGTGACAGTGACCGGGAAGGGAGCCCGTCTTCAGGAATGGATTCCTGTCTTTTTAACTGTAAATATCCTGGCATTATTAATGTCAGGATATTTACAGAAGAGCAGCATAACCATGACGGAACGGGGTTAAGTCAGGTTGTCCTTAACGCTATTCACAACCTCGTATACCGCCTTCAGGTTTATGTCCAGACTACATATCTCTCTCAGCAATCCTCAATAATCAGATACACCGCTTTCACCGGACCATGAACCCCGACGACTTTGATAAGCTCAATGTCCGCCGTTGAACTGGGACCACTGATGATGTTAATACATGACGGCATTCGTTCACCGGCCTGCGCTTTCTGATGCAATTTTTCTGCAAGTTGCGCTACACGCGGTAGGATTGTGCTTTTACGCAGGATAAAAAGAGAAGATTCCGGGAGCAGGCTCAATGAACGCCCGCGCCCGGCGGCGGAAAAAAGAACCACGCCTCCCGATTCGGTTAAACCATATTCAGCATATACGACGCCCACTTTAGCCTGCTCTGCTTGTGATATGTTCTCAATACCTTTCGCCGGATCCCAAACAACGGCATTGCATTCCTGCTGCAAACGTTCGCTAATCCCCAATTCCTCCAGCCTCGTGTCACCGCTAATCACGACCGACTGATCTCCCAGCGCTTTACACAGACGTATTGCAGCTTCTGCCGCCTTCGCCTCGCTGGTCAGTTCACAGCGCGTCAACATAACATCGCTGGCAAACTGGATAAACGCGTCACAGCGCTGCTGTTGGGTAAGTTGGGTAAGCCGCTCGTTAGCATAGTTGTTAAGCGGCGCACCTTCTGCTTGCGATTCAAGTCGCAGCGGGCGACCCAGTGCCTGAGCAACGTTATTCAAAAATTCGCTCCGATTATCCATTCTTTTTCTCCTGCGCCTGATGTTTCTTAAACCAACTACGGAAACTCTCTCCGTCAGCTTCAGGAAGATCGCGTGCTTCCATCCAGTCGCTAATCGCGCCAAATTTGAGTGGTGTTTTGCCGCCATTGATAAACCAGCTTGCCGCATGAGCACCAGCCATCATCCCAACTTTCCACAATCCTGGATGACTATTGGCATAAGCGAACATTTTTATCGCCCGTTGCTCTGCTTTTGCGGTGATCCCTTTTTCAGCCATCACCCGACGATGACGCAAAATCAGTTTTGACAGCGGAATACGCACCGGACACACGCTGTCACAAGCGGTGCATAAAGAGCAGGCGTAGGGTAAATCTTTAAAATCTTTATAGCCGCCAAGTAACGGGGAAATCACCGCACCAATTGGCCCTGGATAAATAGAGCCATATCCATGACCGCCAATATGGCGATATGCCGGACAAGTATTCATACAAGCCCCGCAGCGAATACAGCGCAGCACATCCCGAAATTCAGAGGCCAGCACCTCAGAACGCCCGTTATCGACAATAACCAGATGAAACTCTTCAGGACCATCAACGTGCCCTGCTTCGCGTGGTCCTGTCAGCCAGGTGTTGTATCCCGTCAAACGTGCACCAACGGCACTGCGCGCCAGCATGGTGATCAATACATCTACCTCTGCAAACCTGGGAGCAATACGCTCCATTCCCATCACTGCAATATGCGTTTTAGGCAGCGTGGTACACATTCGCGCATTACCTTCATTGGTCACCAGGCATACCGAACCGGTCTCTGCCACCGCGAAATTACAGCCGGTAATACCTATTTCAGCACTGAGGAAATCTTCGCGGATTTTTTGCCGAATGAATAAGGTCATCGCTTCAGGCGTTTCCGGCCCCTCATAGCCCAGACGTTCGTGTAGCACTCGACGGATCTGATGGCGATCTTTATGAATTGCCGGGACCACAACATGAGAGGGCGGATCTTGATCCAGCTGGAGAATGTATTCACCCAGATCGGTTTCAATCACCTGAATCCCGGCATCCTGCAACACATGATTGACACCAATCTCTTCGGTCACCATCGATTTAGATTTCACTACCTTCCGGGCATTTTTGCGTTGGGCAACCTGTAAAATGTAGCGGGTGGCGTCTTCTTTGGTTTTTGCAAAATAGACGTGACCGCCGTTTTGTGTCACTTTTTCTGAGAGCTGGTACAGATAAGCGTCGAGATTACTCAGAACATGATCACGTATCTGGGCGGCCCGATCGCGCCACTCCTCCCAGTGCCCCAATTCATCGACCATTTTTTGCCGATTTGCCCCAATACGCTGCTGCGCGTTTGCCACCGCTTTGCGCATGATCGGATCTTCAATTTGCTGACGGATGCGTGTCTTAAAATCTGTATTACTGGTTTTGATCGACATCTTTATATCCTCAGCGGCTCATCAGCACTTCAGCAATATGCATCACTTTGACTTTCTGCCCTTCCCGTTGTAATCGTCCACTGATGTTCAGCAGGCAACTCACGTCAGCACCAATTAAATACTCAGGGCGGACTTCCATCAGGTGCGCAACCTTTTCTTTCACCATCTCGCCGGATATTTCGGCCATTTTGACCGAGAACGTGCCGCCAAATCCGCAGCAGGTATCCTGTTCAGCAAAGGTCAACAGCTCCAGTCCACGCACATTTTTCAGCAGCGTAAGTGGTTCGTCCTTCACCCTCAGCTTACGGGCCAGGCTACAAGATGGGTGATACACCGCTCTCCCTTGCAAACTGGCACCTACATCGACTACCCCTAATGTATTAACAATAAAAGAGGTGAGATCCTGCATACGCGCGGCAACCTTTTCGGCACGTGATGCCCATTCAGGTTCATCCGCCAGATACGTCGGGTAACTTTTTACGGCATAGGTGCAAGAGCCAGCCGGTGAAATAATGGGATCGTCATTATCCTCCAGTGCGGCGATCAGATTTTTCATCCCTGGAATCGCTTCTTTGATATAACCACTATTGATCGCAGGCTGACCGCAGCATCCCTGTTTCTCCGGGAAATTTACGCGACAGCCGAGTTTTTCCAGTAGCAGCACGGAGTCTCGTGCCATTCTTGATTTCAGGGCGTCACCAATACAGGTGACAAAGAAATTGACATTCACAACTAATACTCCATTACTTCATGCCCATTTATGCCCGATGGTTCCCCCCTTCCGGGGGATCAATCATCAATAAATATGGCGTTCTTTTTTAATTGGCTAGCAACATACCACCCCTCATTTGTATGACAAATGATAATCTTTCATCTAAACTTCAAATGCAATAACTAATTTTATTTCTTTCGGCATCGCTCACATTTTATAGGGAAATCGACGATCATTTTTGGCATAAGAAATCCATTTAAAAATGGCTACGTCCCTTATACCTATTCAGGGGGTGTTGAGATATACACTGATGGTGTACAAAAAAATCACCGACAATAATCACATATCAAGTAATAGTCGGGATTTTATTTAATTGAAGAAATTTAGTTTGCATTTTTATTTAAAAACTGAGCTAGAGTCCATCAAAAAAAAATATATAAAGCCCAAAACCACCGTTAGAAATAGAAATAGTTGAAAGGCTCACAACTCCCGGAATGCGGATTATCTTTGCCCTGATTTCTGGCGGTTTTATTCAGGGTGCAAGCTGTCTCACCCTTTCCCGATATTCTCCCGGAGTACAACCAAACTCGCGGACAAACGCCTTGTGAAAAGATGATTCACTGGCATAGCCTACTGACTCAGCGATCACCACAACAGGGAGCATTTCCCGGGAAAACATCTGGGCCGCTATTTGTAGACGCAACTTTGTTAATACAGCCAGCGGCGTGGTTCCGGAAACATCACGGAAAAGCTGGGCAAAACTTGCCCGGGACATGTGGGCGATGCTGGCCAGCGATTCGACGGTCCAGGCGTGTCCAGGCATTTCCATCATTTGCTGTATTACCGCACCAAGACGTGGATGCAGAAGCAAACTGAGAATGTTTTTCTCTGTATTAACCTGTGCAATCCACTCACGCACCGCGAGGGTAAAGAATGTAGCGCAGATCTGGCTACACAGAGCATCCACTCCCGGCATTGCCGATCTGGATTCCTGTTGTAAAAACGGGATCGCCTCCCTCAGCCAGTTATATTCCACGCTATGGTTCACTGGTGCTACAAACAGCGTTTCCGGCAAAGACGTTAAAAAATAACGCGCCGAATGTTGCAGCCGAAGAGTTCCACAGACAATACAGGTCGATTCATTATCGACATGACTCAGGCGATGAGCTGAATTTTGTGGTAGCAGGACCACATTTCCCGGGCGTAATGTAAAAATCTCTCCCGTCGGCATTTCCAGCTTCGCCGCTCCTTGCGTTAACGCATGCCAACGAATAACCGACAATTCCCCGGCACCATGTGGAAGTTGCCAGTCACTTCCTAACACGCAATTCTTATCGATCGTTCCTTGTGGAGCGTTAAGCATCAACAAACGGCTAAGAGCATCCATATCAGACTCCTGAGTGGTTTTTTGATTACAAACACCAACAATCTTAGTCAATAATTAATCTAATACCATCAAATAGTTAATCATGATTTTTGTTTTGTGATTCTGATTAAGAAAAAGAAAATACCAGACGATAAGACAAAATATCAAGCGTTGTGAAGAAATGTTATTTGCTCTTTTGCGTCTATAGTCATGATGTCAAATGAACGCGTTTCGACAGGAAATCATCATGAATAAATATCAGGCAGTTATTATTGGTTTTGGCAAGGCTGGAAAAACATTAGCCGTCACGCTGGCAAAAGCAGGTTGGCGTGTGGCTCTCATCGAACAATCAAATGCAATGTATGGCGGGACCTGTATTAATATCGGCTGTATCCCAACCAAAACATTGGTTCATGACGCACAGCAGCACACAGATTTTGTCCGTGCCATACAGCGTAAAAATGAAGTGGTTAATTTTTTACGTAATAAGAATTTTCATAATCTTGCGGATATGCCCAATATCGACGTGATCGACGGCCAGGCGGAGTTTATCAATAATCATAGCCTGCGGGTTCATCGGCCTGGGGGAAATCTGGAGATTCATGGCGAGAAAATTTTTATTAATACCGGTGCACAAGCCGTGGTTCCGCCAATTCCTGGAATTACCACCACGCCTGGTGTATATGACAGCACCGGATTACTTAATCTAAAAGAATTGCCTGGGCATTTAGGTATTTTGGGCGGCGGATATGTTGGCGTTGAGTTCGCCTCTATGTTCGCTAATTTTGGCAGCAAAGTAACCATTTTAGAGGCAGCTTCGCTGTTTTTGCCTCGGGAAGATCGGGATATTGCTGATAATATCGCGACGATTTTACGCGATCAGGGCGTCGATATAATCCTCAATGCCCATGTGGAGCGAATCAGTCACCATGAAAATCAAGTGCAAGTGCATAGCGAGCACGCCCAACTGGCGGTGAATGCACTGTTAATAGCTTCCGGTCGTCAACCGGCTACCGCTTCGTTACATCCAGAAAATGCAGGTATCGCAGTAAACGAACGCGGGGCAATTGTCGTTGACAAGCAATTACATACCACCGCAGACAATATTTGGGCGATGGGAGATGTTACCGGCGGGCTGCAATTTACTTATATTTCACTGGATGATTACCGCATTGTGCGTGATGAGTTGCTGGGAGAAGGCAGACGTAGTACTGATGATCGGAAAAATGTGCCTTATTCCGTATTCATGACACCGCCACTGTCCAGGGTTGGTATGACAGAAGAACAGGCCAGAGAGAGTGGTGCTGATATTCAGGTGGTGACATTGCCTGTAGCTGCAATTCCGCGCGCCAGAGTGATGAATGATACTCGTGGGGTATTAAAAGCGATTGTTGATAATAAAACCCAACGTATATTAGGGGCATCACTGCTGTGTGTTGACTCCCACGAGATGATCAATATAGTGAAAATGGTGATGGATGCCGGGCTGCCTTATAGCATATTACGCGATCAGATATTTACTCATCCGTCGATGAGCGAATCACTCAATGATCTATTTTCATTAGTCAAATAAACTCAAAATCAGACGCCAGAACAAATATTCTGGCGTCTCAGAGAAAAGAATCTTATTAATTCCCTGTTACTTTATAACTTCTTAATCACTTCATTGATGGTATTTTATATGTTTAAAAAATCTGTTTTATTTGCAACACTATTATCTGGCGTTATGGCATTTTCCACCAATGCAGATGATAAAATAATTCTGAAACATATCAGCGTCTCATCAGTATCAGCATCACCGACAGTTCTTGAGAATGCCATTGCTGATATGGCCAGAAAATATAATGCTTCATCCTGGAAAGTTACATCGATGCGAATTGATAATAATTCAACCGCAACAGCAGTATTGTATAAATAAGGATGTTTACAATGGAAAGATACCTGCACCTGTTAAGTCGGGGAGATAAAATTGGCCTGACATTGATTCGTCTGAGCATTGCGATTGTTTTTATGTGGATTGGGTTATTAAAGTTTGTCCCTTACGAGGCAGACAGCATTACACCATTCGTCGCAAACAGTCCACTAATGTCGTTCTTTTATGAACACCCGGAAGACTATAAACAGTATCTGACTCACGAAGGCGAATACAAACCAGAAGCAAGAGCATGGCAAACGGCTAATAATACCTATGGTTTTTCCAACGGTCTTGGCGTCGTGGAGGTGATTATTGCTCTGCTGGTTTTGGCTAATCCTGTCAATCGCTGGTTAGGTTTATTGGGTGGGCTGATGGCATTTACCACGCCGCTGGTAACACTCTCATTTTTAATCACCACTCCGGAGGCATGGGTACCCGCATTGGGTGATGCTCATCATGGTTTCCCTTATTTATCCGGTGCTGGTCGTCTGGTATTGAAAGATACTCTGATGCTGGCAGGTGCTGTCATGATAATGGCAGATTCGGCACGGGATATTCTTAAACAACGCAGTAATGAATCCAGTTCAACGTTAAAAACTGAATATTGATAATCCGAACACTGTCTGTTGTTCACTTTTTCAGGCGTCAGGCCCCCTTTCTGTTGATGAAGCCTGACGCCATATTACCGGAGATATGACAGAGTGAAGATCAATTATCACTCCCCTGTTAAAAAATTTTTGTCGTCTCAGGTAAAATAAGTGATTAATATCAATCATGTATTTTTACAGCAAGACAACCACGAACAAACTCAGGATTAAAATGTTTTACCGATTCCCCAACATAACCCAAATCTAGCGAACTAATTTGCGCCATTTCTTTCTCTGTCAGTGAGAAATCCCAGATAGCAAAATTTTCTTCGATACGCTGTTGATGTGTCGATTTCGGAATAACGACCACTCCCCGTTGAATATTCCAACGCAGAATGACCTGAGAAATCGATTTTTGATGGGCATCTGCAATACTCTGAAGCAGATTATTTTCAAAGGGTTTATGTCGTCCACCACCTAACGGAGCCCATGCTTCAGGCTGCACGTTATAATACTTCATGGTTGCCAGCGCCTCTGGTTGGGCAAAATAGGGATGCAACTCGACCTGGTTGACCATCGGTTTAACTCTTACCGTTTCACAAAAGTTCGCCAGAACATGAGGGTAGAAATTGGAAACCCCAATCGCTTTTAATTTGCCCTCTTCATAGGCATCTTCGAGTGCACGCCACGCACTAAAATAATCGCGCATGGCCTGGTGCAATAAATAGAGATCGAAGTATTCTAGCCCCGATTTTTTTAATGATGCTTCAATACCTGCTGCTGCAATATCCTGATTCAACATATCCTGCACCCACAATTTAGACGTTATAAATAACTCTTCTCGGGTACATAAACCTTCAGATATGGCTTCACGAACGGCTTCACCGACGGCATCTTCATTACCGTATACCGCTGCAGTGTCGATGAGTCGATAACCCGTGCGGATAGCATTCAACACTGACTGTTTGCACACGTCTTTATCGGTAACCTGAAAAACACCAAATCCCATCATCGGCATTTTCAGATTGTTACTTAATACGGAAAATTCCACTGTCAGTTCCTCCATTAGGTATGAACAATGAGTCTACGTTAAAACGTAACCTCAAATTAGTATGTGGATTTTGATATCACTTATGCAAAAAATTCATTAATAATGTAGGACTGAAACCTCTCTATTTTTGGGGCAATGAAGCAGACGCTATCAGTGCTTTTGCCTTGGGACTTGCTGTTTTTGATACACTTAGGGCCCAGGACATAACGAAAATGTGCGATATGACAAAGAATTAACGGAGTATGTGATGATCAGGCAGAAGATTCTACAGCAGCTCCTGGAGTGGATTGAGTGCAATCTTGAGCACCCTATTTCAATCGAAGATATCGCACAGAAATCTGGCTACAGCAGACGCAACATCCAGCTTCTGTTCCGAAATTTCATGCATGTGCCTTTGGGAGAATACATTCGCAAACGAAGGCTTTGTCGTGCCGCCATTCTTGTCCGGCTCTCCGCGAAATCTATGCTTGATATTGCACTCTCTTTGCATTTTGATTCACAGCAGTCATTCAGCCGCGAATTTAAAAAGTTATTCGGCTGCTCTCCCCGTGAATACCGCCACCGTGATTATTGGGATCTCGCAAATATCTTCCCTTCTTTTTTAATACGTCAACAGCAAAAGACGGAGTGTAGATTAGTCAACTTTCCTGAGACACCTATTTTTGGCAATTCATTTAAATATGATATTGAAGTGTCGAATAAATTACCGGATGAAGAAGTCAAACTGCGACGTCATCATTTAGTCAGATGTATGAAGAATTTTAAGACGGATATCTATTTCGTCTCCACGTTCGAACCATCAACAAAATCGGTCGATTTGCTCACAGTTGAAACTTTTGCCGGTACGGTATGCAAACAAACCGATTCAGAGATGCCGAAAGAGTGGACAATTAACCGAGGACTGTATGCCTCTTTCCGCTATGAAGGTGAGTGGGAGCACTACCCTGAATGGGCGCGAAACCTCTATCTGATGGAATTACCTGCCAGGGGGTTAGCCAGAGTGAACGGCAGTGATATTGAGCGATTTTATTACAATGAAAACTTCGTCGAAATTGATAGCAATAACATTGTTTGCGAAATTTTTATCCCCGTTCGCCCGGTTTAGCCTGTAACTCCATCACATAAGATTTACCCTACCCTGCCACCGTCTAATCGGTGCCAGGGTAGGTATTCAGTAAATAATGGCGCTGCGTATGTCAACGCCATTATTATTTATTACATCGTCGTTTTTATTTCTCCTCAGCGCCTTCAGTATCTGCAGGAACGGCGTTAATTGTCACAGTCACGGGTTTCATTTCATACCCTCCATATGTCAAAGAGTTGAATGTGAATGTGTATGTACCTGGCTTGTTGGTACTAAATGTACGCGTGATTTTCCCGCTCGCGAAATGGTCATTTTTCGACGGCAGGAACTGATAATCCGCCTCTGTCACCCCTTCCGGAGCCTCAATGTCGACCCACATGGTTCCTCCTACGGGGTTGACACCCGACATCAGAGTAACCGTCAGTGTTGCAGTAGTCTTCCCGTCCGCCACCAGAGAATCTACACGCTCTGGAGATGCAGCGAGCACCGCGTTTTTATCATCCGCGACGAATTTAGATTCGGCGGTTTTCGTTGATACCTGACCGTTGTTCTGACTCACTTGCGCCGTGAGTGTATATGTCGCCGCAACAGTTGTGGTGGCGGTGAAAATAGCCTGCCCTTGCTCATTCGTTGTCGCCGTCCCATTGGGATCCAGAACTAACTTCGCCGGGCTGGCAGTCAGCGTCACTTCGCTATCTTTCAGCAGGTTGTTATTGGCATCAGTCACCGTAACTTTATACGTCTGTTTGGTTTTGCCGTCCGCCACTGCACGGTTGCCAATCACCTCAATACTGGAGATGGTCGCCGTAGTCTTATCGGCCACAAACGTTACAGACTGCGCATTCGAAGGCTGGTCATTTCCTGCTGACGCCGTGATCTCATAGGTTCCGGCAGTCACGGAAACCACCTGCAACTCCGCTTTCCCCTCATCGTTGGCTTTCACCCACACATTATCGCCTGTAAGCGGCTTGACACCCCGGGGCAGATTAAAGACGACCACAGCGCCAGGAAGAAGGTTGCCGTATTGATCCTTAACCGTTGCCGTCAGCGTAAAGGCATCTTTGCCGTTTGCCACTTTTTGAGCAGCGGCGTCTACCTCCAGGCTCGCCTGACCGGTACTGAAATCCGCCTTGAATTTCACCTTGACCGTCTTCTGAGAGTTTTTCACCGAGGCCTCGATCTCAAGTTCCCCTGCAACCGTTGACATAAGCTCAATGTCCACTTTCCCTGCCGCATTGGTTGTTACTGTATTCCCCGTCTTGCTGGTCACACCCTGCGGTAAAGTCAGCGTAACTTCTTGCCCCTGCAACGGGTTACCATAGCTGTCCACGACGGTCAGGGTTATCTGGTTAGCAGACTGTCCATTAGCCAGTTGGTTATTAACCTTCACTGTCATATCACGAATCTCAGCCTTAGATGCGTCACCTGCAACATTCAGCACCAGTGGCTGAGCAACGGCATTTTGGCCGTTCACTCGCGGCATCACAGACAACTGACCCGCGGCAGATCCCAGCGTTAAGGTCGACACGTAGACCCCATTACCTTTCTCTGTCCAGTTTCCTGCTGAAGGACGCTCACTCCCCGTGCTGGCGGCACCACTAAACACTGGTGCATCTGGCTTCAGCCCGGTGACCGGATTCCCGTACGCATCCTTCACGGTGAAGGTGAGTTCCGTCGTCGTTTTAACCGTTGGAGTTTTATTGTCCGCAACAAGCGTAGAGTTCGCTGATGACATCTCTCCGGCAATAACAGTCAGCTGCGCGGCTTCGGTGGCTGCAGGCTGGCCGTTGAAGAGCGGCATGACACGAAGCTCGCCCGTCTTTCCGCCTGTAGTTAACGTAGCAACATAGGAACCGTCACCTTTTTCGGTCCAACTGGAAACGGTCGCCCCTTCAGAGGCGGTCCCCGTCAAACTTGCCGACAACGAAAGACCACTGATAGCGTTGCCATGCGCATCTTTCGCCACCAGCGTTACGGTTGTGCTTTCACCGGCTTTTACGTGATCTTCTGCGACAGAGACTTTCGACTGGTTTGAAGATAATGCATCAGCCACCACGGTTACTTTTGCCGCATTTGCTGCCGCGTCCTGCCCATTGAGCTTCGGCATAACGTCTAATTCACCCGCCGTAGTGCCGAGAGAAATCTGCGCAGTCCAGGTCCCGTCGCCATTATCCGTCCAGCCTGATGCCGTAGAACCAGCAGCAGCTGCGCCCGATAATGACGGTGCATCCGGATTGAGGCCAGTTACAGGGTTGTCATTAGCATCTTTTGCCGTCCAGATTGCCGTAACTGTACCGCCAACCACCGGTTTATCAGGATTCAGGGTGATGGACGAATGTGCTGCATCAAGCGGCCCGGCAACAAACTTCAGCGTTTGTTGTAACGTGCCCAGCTGATACTGCTCGCTGAAGGCACGCACAACAACGTTCCCGGCACGGGTCGAAGAAACCGTGGCGCTGTAAACCCCTGGTTTTATTTCCGAAATGGCACCAACGGTTACACCATTAGTGTCTTGCGGAACAAGTCGCAGGCGGCTGGCTTCTCCCGTCACCGGATTACCCTCGGAGTCCACCGCTGTCAGTGTCAGCGTGTAGGCTTGCTGACCATCAGCAACCACATCACCTGACGGCTCGTTAGCGCTCAGGGTGGAGTTTGCCACATCCATCATCGTGGCCCGCAGTTCTGCAGTGACAGTTTTGCTCATGTCATCAACGCTAACAGTAATCGTTGCCTCACCTGACTGCGTTCCGGTAGTAAAGACAGACTGATACACCCCTGATTCAGTTTCGGTGAACTCACCCAGTGTTGGCTTTGCCTGTGATTTAGTGGCCTTCAGGGTACGAGTCACAATATTTCCAGCCGGTTTGAAGGTTAGTTCAGTCTTGATCTGATCTTTCATGCCCGTGACTGGCTGACCCTCGGCGTCGCGCAGAGACAGCACCAGTGGCTTTTGCTCATTACCGTTAGCAAGCATTTGAATACGGCTCTGACCGTCAAGCGTTAACGCCGTACGATCGGCGCTCATACCAGCTCCGCTAATAACCACTTCTGTCTGCACACGTTTCGAGGCATTGCCTTTGTTATCGTAGGCAATCGCTGAAATCGCATAATAATTGTCTTTGCCTGCCTGATAAGCCGGGAGCGTCACTTGCCACTGATTGCCCTGCCCCGTAATTTTTCCGCCTGCGGCCAGCAAAGACGGCGCTTCCCATTGCACATTTTTCAGACCGTGAGTTGCTTTGCTGACCACAAGCCCCAGGGAAACCGTCTGGCCGCCCTTGCCTTCAATACGCTCAGGCAGAGCAATACGGATCACTTCAGATTTGCGATACTCAAGAACGATATTGTTATTACGCTCAACCAGGTCATAGCGGCTGCCTGCCAGCATTCGACGCTCGCGAATGCTGTCTGTATCGAGTTGTTTTTCCAGAGGTTCGCCAATCCGATAATTAACTTCCAGGCCAAAGCGAGTGTCATTCTCACCACTCTTGCCCTGCTTATGCCCGGCACTCAGGGTCAGAAGAGGCACTGGCGTGTAATTCACTTCAGCGGTAATCGCATGTGGATCTTTCTGGCGTTTATCTTTACCAAACAGCCCGACTTCATCGCCATAATACTGTTCATACATCAGGCTTGCGCCAAGCTGCGGCCAGGCAGGTAAATAGCCCTCAGCACGAATATCCCAGCCATTCGCCGGGCGTTCCTGATAATCCTCAACATCCGGCGATTTTTTCCAGCCAGAAGCCCGGATATAACCATTGGCGCTCAGTTTCAAATAATCACGCCAGTATTCCGCACCAACACCAATGCGGGTATGACTACGGGATAAATCATGATCGATAAAAGTATTCACCCCCGCCATCCAGTCATTTTCTGAAAAATGACGTCAGCCAAAACCAATATTTGACTGAGTACGATCGTCGGTACGATGTATTGCCCCCTGAGTGAACAACATATTTGTCGGTGTATCATAAATCGGATAAAGCATTTCCAGCGAAGAGTCCTTCAGCGAGAAATTTTTATCGACATTCAGTTTGACGCGCGCAGTACCGTATTTCCCGAGCCACTCCTGAATTTCCTGGTTAGCTTTAGCGGTGGCCATTCCGGTAATAAAGTTACGTGTCGCATCGCTATCTGGCTGACTGCTTAAAAATGTCCCGGCATTAGCGGCAAGCGACGCGACATTTTTCTCCACGTTATTATCAGCAGTTACCGTAGTATTTTCCATGCTCAACCGTGGCTGAACCGCATGCTGCGCACGTGCTGCCATTACTGGCGTAAAGGTGACTGCGAGTGGAAAAAGAACCTGAACAGAGATATTTGCCCACGCCACGCAGCGGGCCAGAACTGAATAACGAAATCGTGGCTGTTTATTGTCTGTTTTATAACGTGACATTGAGATAATTTCCTGATGAACGAATTAACGAACATAGGCAGACACAAATAATGGCGTCTGCTTGTCAGAAAAACCGGGGATTTCCCGGTTTCCTTTTCCACAGAAAAGGAAATACCTTTATGTAAGAAAGTACACCGCCACCTAATATATCCAGTGTCTGTAGCCACTCATCAGGTGGTTGGGCGCGGGATTATATTTTTATTTATGGGTAAAAATTTAGCTTTTTGTGCAAGTCATTAAATAGATACTTAAGTTATATTTCTTACTCTGCGGGCAGTGAATAATTCATTATCCAGAGTGAATAATAATGACCCGTCTTTAATTAACTGCTATTGGGAGTACGTCGAAGTAAGTATATACGCCGGGATAAACCAATATATTTTTTATGGACATTCATTTTTATTCATCGGACTGTAAATTCCGAGGATATCGAACTTGCACGACTAATCTCAACCCTCAAACAGATTTATGAATTTTGTTCATAACCCCTGACAAATCCTGCCGTCTAATCGAGCTCTTCCCTTTACGTTATGCTTCTCATGAACGATAACGGAAGGATAACACCATGCAAAAAGTAAAACTGAACAACGGTATTGAAATGCCCCTGTTGGGCTTTGGTGTATTTCAGATGACCGATGCCGCCGAATGCGAAAGAGCGGTCATTGACGCTATTAACAGCGGTTATCGACTGATTGACACCGCCGCCTCTTATCAAAATGAAATCCAGGTCGGGAACGCACTGAAACAAAGCGGTATCGCCCGTAACGAACTCTTTGTCACCACGAAACTCTGGTTGCAGGATACCAGTTACGAAGGGGCCAAAGCCCAGTTCGAACGCTCTCTGAATCGACTGCAACTTGATTACGTTGACCTGTACTTGATTCACCAGCCATATGGCGATGTCCACGGAGCCTGGCGTGCCATGGAAGAGCTGCAACAGGCCGGTAAAATTCGCGCTATTGGCGTCAGTAACTTCCATCCTGACCGACTGGCAGACCTTATCGCTTTTAATAACGTCGTTCCGGCGGTAAACCAGGTTGAAGTTAACCCTTTCAATCAGCAGCTACAGGCCGTTCCCTGGATGCAAAGTCGTGGCATTCAGCCAGAAGCCTGGGCACCGTTTGCGGAAGGGAAAAATGGTCTGTTCCAGCATCCTGTTCTCACGGCAATTGGCGAGAAGTATGGCAAAAGCGTGGGCCAGGTTGTTCTGCGCTGGATCTACCAACGAGGCATTGTTTCACTGGCAAAATCAGTGCGAAAAGAACGCATGGAAGAGAACATCAACATTCTCGATTTTGAACTCAGCCCTGAAGATATGCTGCAAATTACCGCCCTGGATACCGCAACCAGCGCGTTCTTCTCTCACCGCGATCCCGCAATGGTGGAATGGCTGACTGGCCGCAAACTTGATGTTTAAGCCGCGATAAAAGAGGTATTCATTCAATGCAAAAACGTTATCTGGGTAAATCCGGACTCGAAGTCTCCGCCCTTGGGCTCGGTTGCATGGGCTTAAGCCACGGCTACGGCCCGGCGACCGATACCCGTCAGGCTATCGAACTTATTCGTGCTGCGGTTGAACGTGGCGTCACCTTCTTCGATACCGCCGAAGTGTATGGTCCGTATCTGAATGAAGAAGTGGTCGGCGAAGCCTTAAAACCGTTTCGTGACCGCGTGGTAATTGCCACTAAATTCGGTTTTACCTTCGGCGATGATAATAAGCAGCAGATTTTAAACAGCCGTCCGGAACATATCCGTGAAGCCGTTGAAGGATCATTACGTCGTCTGAAAACAGATGTTATTGACCTGCTGTATCAACACCGTGTTGATCCAGATGTTCCTATTGAAGATGTTGCAGGAACGGTGAAAGACCTCATCGCAGAAGGTAAGGTCAAACATTTCGGCCTGTCTGAAGCAGGAGCACAAACCATTCGTCGTGCACATGCGGTACAACCTGTCACCGCCCTGCAAAGCGAATATTCCATGTGGTGGCGTGAGCCTGAACAGGAAATTCTGCCGTTGCTGGAGGAACAGGGAATTGGTTTTGTCCCCTTCAGCCCACTAGGTAAAGGTTTCCTGACAGGGGCGATTAAGCCGGGAACCACTTTCGGCAAAGATGATTACCGCAGCACCGTACCGCGTTTCGCAGCACAAGCCATTGAAGCCAATGAAAAACTGGTCACCTTGTTAGGTGAACTGGCTGCGGAGAAAGGGGTAACGTCTGCACAAATCGCACTGGCATGGCTATTAGCACAAAAGCCGTGGATTGTTCCCATCCCTGGCACCACTAAACTGAACCGGCTGGAAGAAAACCTGGCCGCTGCTGACATTGTTCTTTCGCAGAAAGATACGCAGCAGATAACCGAGGCGCTGGAAACAATTAAAATCGTCGGTGAACGTTACTCGCCTGAACATCAGGCACGCGCAGGCCGCTAATACCCAAACGGGTCCAGGATAAAGGACCCGTTATTCGGTGTAGCGAAGCGCATCGATCAACAGCGCAAAAGCTGGCGGATGCTGCTTGCGGCTGGGGTAGTAAAGATAATACCCAGGAAAAGTTGGACACCACTCCTGTAACACCTGAATAAGCTTGCCTGACTTTATATACTCCTGAACCATGTCTTCAGGGACACAAGCGATCCCAAACCCTGATAACGCGGCATCAATTCTTTCTGGCAATGGACTACACGTCAGTTGCCCATCAACCTTAACGCGAAGCGGTTTCCCTTCTCGCTCGAACTCCCAGTGGTAAAGCCCACCGGCAGTTGGCAAACGCATGTTGATGCAGCGATGATTTTGTAGCTCATGAGGCGTTTCAGGCGCAGGGTTTGCAGCAAAATACGCCGGAGCTCCCACCACAGCCATCCGCATATCTGGTCCAATCCTGACTGCAACCATATCTTTATCAACATTTTCACCCAGTCGTATCCCGGCATCAAAACGGCCTTCAACAATATCGACAAAACCGTTATCCACCACCAGTTCGACATTGATTTCGGGATACTCTCTGAGAAAAGGTTTTAGCTTCGGCCAGACCAGACTTCGCGCGGCATGTTCCCCGGCAGATAACCGAATATTCCCGGAGGGCGTGCCGTTCAATTGAATAAGTGATTCCAGTTCCTGTTCAAGCTCGTCAATACGCGGTTCAAGGCAGGCAATGATTCTCTCCCCCGCTTCTGTGGGAGCCACACTGCGGGTAGTCCGTGTCAGGAGGCGGATATTGAGCCTTTCCTCCAGAGCCTTCATTGCATGGCTAAGTGCAGACTGAGAGACGCCGAGTTTGCCCGCTGCTTTGGTAAAACTTCGCTCTCTTGCCACCACAAGAAAGATTTGCAGTTCGTTGAAGTTTTCTTTGAGCATTGGCGATTTCCTTGTAGAAGCATCCTCTTCACAGACACTCATGAAGGGGGGCATAGATGCTATTATTTTAACCACATTATTAGTAACAATGATAATCTGGCTGTATCGAAAATAATTCTAAACTTTCAGGAGATTTATTATGAATAAACGTATCCTCACGATTGCGCCATTCTTCTTACCGATATTCTGACACACATCATTAACTTTCTATTTTTACTCTTTTCTCCACCATAAAATCAATAAAAGCACGAACTTTAGAGGGCATTCTCACCCGAGATGAAACATATATATAAAATCCAGGAAATGAAACGGCCCAATCCTCAAGAATCGGCTGTAACTTGCCCGCATTGATATGTTCAGCGATTGCAAAATCCAGATGTTGAATGATACCCGTTCCATTCAGCGCCATTCGTATCATGCTTTCGTCATCATTAGAAATATACTTACCTGACACCTCTATTTCGAACTCTTCATTCCCCCCCACAACATTCGAAAACTCCCATGCTGAGAGTGCACCGCTACTTTTATGCCGCAACCGAAGACAATTATGGTTACTCAATTCCTGAGGAGTTTCAGGAATACCGTGTTCTTTTAAATAATCTGGCGATGCCACAGTAACCAGTTTAATAAGCGGAGAAACAGGAATGGCAGTCATATGCTCATCCAGTCCTTGCTCAAGACGTATGCCCACATCACAGCCGTCCGCAATAATGTTAGATAAACCGTCATCCATAATGAGTTCTATCTTTGTTTTGGGGTAACGAGTAAGAAACTCGCCAATATGAGGTTCAACAAGCATCCTTGCTGCAACACGGGAGGAATTTATTCTCAACAGTCCTGTAGGTTCAAGTTGGGTATCACCGACATCTTTCAACGCATCATCAATTTGCCCCAAAGCCGACACCAGCACTTCATACAGATGCTGTCCTTCCTCAGTAAGCGACATATTGCGGGTCGTACGGTATATCAGCTTGGTGTTAAGACGTTCCTCAAGAGATTTTAAATTCTGGGACAATGCGGCCCGCGTAATACCCATTTCAGAGGCTGCTCTGGAAAAACTGCCGGCACGAACAATCAGCGCAAACCAGGCAAGAGAAGGCAAAATTGAAGGCTCTATTTTCATCATTGTAAACCTTAACTTAACACTGTGATAGATATTAGACCATTGATGATAACCAATACAAGTCATACTATTACGCCGTTCGCGATATGAACACGAATGCCAGTTGCGGATAATAGAAATGATATTTAAATCTGTTTAGGCAAATCCCTGGAGCTTGAAATGAAAACTGTTTCGATAAAACACACTTACTGGGATATAGCTGCTGATATCTATTTCCCTGACGATTTTAATAGTGAAAAAAAGTATCCTGCCATTATCAGTGCCCATCCAATTGGAAGCTGCAAAGAACAGACATCGGGTAGTGTGTATGGTGCCGCCCTGGCAAAAGCTGGCTTTATCGTCATTGCTTTTGATGCCAGTTTTCAGGGAAGCAGCGGTGGAGAACCGCGTTATCTGGAAGATCCAACAATGCGAGTAAAAGACTTCAGCATTGTCGTTGATTACCTTACCACCTTACCTTACGTTGATGCCGGGCGTATTGGTGTACTGGGTATTTGTGGTGGAGGTGGATATGCCATTAATGCCGCAATGACAGAACGTCGGATTAAAGCCATTGGTACTGTCACGGGTGCAAACTACGGGCGTCTTATGCGTGAGGGATTTACAGCGTTTAATCCTATCGGAGCACTCGAAGCAATGGCGCAACAAAGAACAGACGAAGCTAACGGCGCAAAACTTCGCGTAGATGATTTGCTCCCTTCTTCTCCGGAAGCAGCTCTTGAAGCGGGATTAACAGAAATAGACCTTTTTGAAGCAACAGAATATTATCGTTCGCCACGAGGCTGTGCGCCTAATGGGGTAAATCGTTCGCTATTTTCACATCAGACTGTTGCCGTGGGCTGGGATGCTTTTCATCTTGCAGAAGTCCTGTTAACTCAACCACTAATGGTTGTAGTAGGCGATAGAGTGGGCGCTTTTGGTGCCTATCGTGACGGCTGCGAAATTATTGGTCGTGCAGCCTCAAAACATAAAGAACTGGTCGTGGTTGAAGGTTATTCACATTACGACCTGTATGATAAGCCAGAACCTGTGAAACAGGCGCTCGATAAATTAATTCCTTTTTACAAAACACATTTGTAATAACCTTGCAGGGAGATTCATTATCTCCCTGACATTTATCCTTTATTGACTACACGACAATAATGAAATTACTCAAAAAGAATTCTATTAAAGAAAAAAGCATCAAAAAGTAGCAACTCAACTTATTAAGATTATACGCATTAAAATCAGATAAACATTTGAGGTATTGTTATGACAAATAAACCCCCATCATTGTTTTCTCCTTTTATGCTGACAGAAAAAATAAAGCTACGTAATCGTATCGTTATGGCTCCTATGACAACCTGGTCAGCTAATCCTGATGGAACCATCTCTGAGCAAGAACTCGAATTTTATAAACGTCGCTCACAAAATGTTGGTTTAGTAATAACAGGATGCACCTATGTCACGCCAAGCGGCATTGGGTTTACTCATGAATTTGCCGCGTATGACGACCGTTTCATTAACAGCCTTGAAAAGTTAGCAGCTGCAGCCAAAAGTGGCGGTGCTCCGGCTATTTTGCAGATTTTCCACGCCGGTAATAAAGCCATCCCGGAGCTTGTGCCAAATAACGATGTTATTAGTGCCAGCGCATCAAGCGTAAAATCTGGTGACTTTATGAAGAGAGTGGTACAAAGCAGGGAAATGACTGAAAACGAAATTCAGGAAACCATTAGAGCATTCGGAGATGTCACAAAAAGGGCGATTAAAGCAGGTTTTGATGGCGTTGAACTTCATGGTGCGCACGGATTCCTTCTGCAGAATTTCTTCTCCCCTCTATTTAACCAGCGTAATGACCGATGGGGAGGAGATCTTGAAGGACGTATGCGCTTCCCGCTGGCCGTATTACAGGAAGTAAAAAATGTAGTCTATGAATATGCGACAAAGCCCTTTGCCATCGGTTACAGAATATCTCCTGAAGAATCTGTAACAGGGGGGCTGCGGATAGAGGATACTTATAAACTCCTTGATCGGCTCATTTCATCCGGTATTTCGTATATACATACCTCGCTGGTCAGTATTAACGATAGCTACCCTGTTGAGTCGCCAAATGGTCCCCGAACTATTGAATTGATTTTAAATCATATTGCAGGCAGAGTGCCGGTAATCGCCGCAGGTAAAATACGCACACCGTCTCAGGCTCAAGAAGCAATTTCCGCTGGCCTGCCACTTGTTGCGATCGGTAAAGGGCTGGTGATAAATCCAGAATGGGTGACTTTAGCTGAATCAGGTAGAAGTCATGAAATTCAAACAGCCCTTAATCCACAACGCGTTCCTGAATTAACCATTCCGGATAAACTATGGGATCAAATTCAGGCATCGAAAGGAACTGGCTGGTTTCCGTTAATGGATTAAATATCGATTACTCTCCCGAGAGTAAAACTATCAAATCAATGAGTAACCGATACAGCCTCGCAAATTCTTTCAGATAATTAACCCGTCACTGCGGCACGTTCTCTCGCAAGGCGTGCCTGCAGTGTAATCCAGTATGTATCCGGCATAGTTGACGGTTTAATAGAACTCAATTCCTCTCCCTGGTTACCTACAACGATATCTTGTATAACACCCCGGGAGATACGACGTTACGATGAGATGCGATATGCTCCTCAGTGCCAATCAACGCCAGGACTGGGCCAGTCTTGAGATCAGACTCATTCCCATAACTGATTTCAGGCGACATATATCAATGACGTTGGGGCAATAAAAGATAGCCGATGTAATACATCTATTCAAATTTGTGATACATGTCAAAAAATTGGTTGACCAAACTCGTTATTTATATAAGGGCACTTACGAAGTGCACTCTTTTTTAAAGCGAGGAAGTACCAATGAAAGAGAATAAAGTACAGCAAATCAGTCATAAACTGATTAATATCGTTGTTTTTGTCGCAATTGTAGAATACGCCTATTTATTTCTCCATTTCTATTAATAACGGCAATAAACTGTTCACTTCAGTGATATTTAAAATATGCATCCTCTCCCTTTTTTGTAAGTAATTATTATATCCGTGGGAGAGGAATACACATTGTCAGGTAATCAATCATGCTGCAATAAATCATCGGCCAGTAAAGTGGAGATAGCCTCCATTCTCGAAAAATCCATACTCTCAGCGAAACCATCATCAATCACTCATCCAGGCGTTTATGGGAGCGTCGCCAATGGCTGCTAACAATGCCAGACTTCCCCGTTGCGGAAATTCCACATCCCACAAATAGTCACAGTGATTGGGTGTTGAAATGATCCGGATGAGCATGTATCTTTATGGTTATGTTATAACATAACAGGTAAAAATGATGAAACCCAATATCCATCCTGAGTATCGTACTGTGGTGTTCCACGACACCAGCGTTGATGAGTACTTTAAAATCGGCTCGACTATCAAAACAGACCGTGAGATTGAGCTGGATGGCGTAACGTATCCGTACGTAACAATTGATGTCTCTTCGAAATCGCACCCGTTCTATACAGGGAAGCTGAGAACAGTGGCATCAGAAGGAAATGTTGCACGGTTCACCCAACGTTTTGGTCGTTTTGTTAGCACGAAAAAGGGGGCATGATGAAAGTCCTTAACTCTCTGCGTACCGCAAAAGAACGCCATCCAGACTGTCAGATTGTGAAGCGAAAAGGACGGCTGTATGTGATTTGTAAATCTAATCCACGTTTTAAGGCCGTTCAGGGTCGTAAGAAAAAACGTTGATTTAAAATTCGACGAATTAACGATATTTGTCTGATTAATAATCAGACCGGATTAATGTTGGTGTATTTATTACACCAGCATTAATTTTCCTTGGGATGTATCTTCCTGTTCATTTAAGGTCAACTGCCTGACGTTTCTCTCCGAATATTCCATTATATTAATGTTGACTTGTTGACCAGCTTCGCCCTGTATGCTGGCATCAACTCTCTTTTAGACTGAACACGCCACTCAGTTTCCTCCCTTTGCGACGCAGCCTGCATTTACACTCAAACTGTTAAGATGATAAATGTGGTAAATCTGTTGGTACTGACATAAAAACGTTTACGCCACAGGAACGGCCAGATCCATCGGTAACCCCATCGCCGACGTTCGAGTGCCAGTTAGAGTAACGCGCACAGATGACTGAATGCATTGCCCTGGCAAAGAGGCCATCGTTCCTGTGACAACTGGCAGTCTTCGTTTAACTTCACTTAATTTGGCTCTTAGGGGGCTTACCGGACAGATGACGTACTTACACCTGTTTAATTTTCCATCACTTATTGGAATGAACACCCATAACCATTTTGTGCGGCATGTTAATCCATTAAAACACCTTACTGATTGGCAAATCATCTTTAATTATGACTTATTATAGTTTTATATTCTATTTCTTATCATTTAAACTTGTTTTTTTACTAGTCCATTACACAACACATTAAGACTATTCCTAACACCTCTGGGCAAAGTTCCTGGCTAATATAAAATGCAAGTAAGAATTGAACGTTATATTGCCAATAACCTTATGAAACTGAATGTCTTTTTCTTCTTATCAAAAAAGCAATATTTTCATTTTTTGTAAATATTGACTTAACCATGGAATTCATTTTCTGTTCACATATTGACACTCATCAGGAAAAAAACATAAATTTAAACCTAATCGAAATAATTAAAACTTAATCTCGTTTAACCTATATTGATATGTGCTACGTATCTTATTTACTTCCGATTTACTAAAAAAACTGAATGTACCTGTAAAAATTACAGGTTTGGAAAGTAGTGACATGGCAAAATGATTACAGCAGGGACTATGAGGTTAAAAACCATATGGAATGTCAAAACCGTTCTGATAAATACATCTGGTCTCCCCATGACGCCTACTTCTATAAAGGACTATCTGAACTGATTGTGGATATCGACAGATTAATTTATCTATCGCTGGAGAAAATCAGAAAAGATTTCGTGTTTATCAATCTCAATACGGATTCTTTAACTGAGTTTATAAACCGTGATAATGAGTGGTTATCCGCGGTAAAGGGGAAACAGGTCGTATTGATTGCGGCCAGAAAGTCAGAAGCCTTAGCAAATTATTGGTATTACAACAGCAATATTAGGGGCGTGGTATACGCTGGACTGAGTCGTGATATTAGAAAAGAACTGGCCTATGTGATTAATGGCAGGTTCCTGAGAAAAGATATTAAGAAAGATAAAATCACTGACCGGGAAATGGAAATTATCCGCATGACGGCTCAGGGAATGCTGCCTAAATCGATTGCCAGAATTGAAAATTGTAGTGTGAAGACAGTGTATACCCATCGGCGGAATGCAGAGGCCAAGCTGTACTCAAAATTATATAAGTTGGTTCAGTAAACTCCAGGCAAGTTAGTTTTAAAAATGACTCACCGGGACTTCATGTCCTCAATTCAACTCGGGAAGAAAAGCAATGAAAAAAAAGGTTCTGGCAATAGCTCTGGTAACGGTGTTTACCGGTACAGGTGTAGCGCAGGCTGCTGACGTAACAGCTCAGGCTGTAGCGACCTGGTCAGCAACAGCCAAAAAAGACACCACCAGTAAGCTGGTTGTGACGCCACTCGGTAGCCTGGCGTTCCAGTATGCCGAAGGCATTAAAGGTTTTAACTCACAAAAAGGTCTATTTGACGTGGCTATCGAGGGTGACTCAACGGCTACCGCCTTTAAACTGACCTCACGTCTTATCACCAACACCTTAACCCAGTTGGATACCTCAGGTTCCACACTGAATGTGGGCGTGGATTATAACGGCGCGGCAGTCGAAAAAACTGGCGATACCGTGATGATCGATACCGCCAACGGCGTACTGGGCGGCAACCTTAGCCCACTGGCTAACGGTTACAATGCCAGCAATCGTACCACCGCACAGGATGGTTTCACTTTCTCCATCATCAGCGGCACCACCAATGGTACCACCGCAGTAACCGATTACAGCACTCTACCGGAAGGCATCTGGAGCGGCGACGTTAGCGTACAGTTCGACGCTACCTGGACCAGTTAATCTCTCTGATGTACCAGCAGGGGTACCCCCCTGCTTTATTCCTGGACGGAATTGTTATGAAAAAGCACCTTCTGCCTCTCGCTCTGCTGTTTTCCGGAATATCACCGGCCCAGGCGCTGGATGTCGGCGATATATCATCGTTTATGAACAGTGACAGCAGCACGCTGAGCAAAACGATCCAAAACAGTACCGACAGTGGCCGCCTCATCAATATCCGTCTCGAACGGCTCTCTTCACCGCTTGACGACGGGCAGGTTATCGCAATGGACAAGCCGGATGAGTTGCTACTCACTCCCGCCAGCTTGCTGCTACCCGCCCAAGCCAGCGAAGTGATCCGCTTCTTCTATAAGGGACCAGCAGATGAAAAAGAGCGCTACTACCGCATTGTCTGGTTTGATCAGGCCCTCAGTGATGCGCAGCGCGATAATGCCAACCGTAGCGCTGTGGCCACTGCTTCCGCCCGCATCGGCACCATTCTGGTCGTCGCACCCCGCCAGGCGAACTACCACTTTCAGTACGCCAACGGCTCCCTGACAAATACAGGAAATGCGACGCTGCGGATCCTCGCCTACGGCCCCTGCCTGAAAGCCGCCAATGGTAAGGAGTGTAAAGAGAATTACTACCTGATGCCGGGCAAGTCGCGTCGTTTTACCCGCGTGGACACGGCGGATAACAAAGGACGGGTTGCACTTTGGCAGGGTGATAAGTTCATTCCCGTGAAATAGATAGCTGTGCAGATGGATAACGACAATGCCTTTACGACGGTTCTCCCCAGGACTGAAAGCCCAGTTTGCCTTCGGCATGGTCTTTTTGTTCGTTCAGCCCGATGCCAGCGCTGCTGACATAAGTGCGCAGCAAATAGGTGGGGTGATTATTCCGCAGGCCTTCAGTCAGGCGCTCCAGGACGGCATGAGCGTCCCGCTTTATATTCATCTCGCCGGTAGCCAGGGTCGCCAGGACGATCAGCGAATCGGCAGCGCTTTTATCTGGTTGGATGATGGACAGTTACGCATCCGAAAAATACAGCTGGAAGAGAGTGAAGATAACGCCAGTGTCAGCGAACAAACTCGACAGCAGCTGATGACTCTGGCCAACGCCCCGTTCAATGAGGCCCTTACCATCCCCCTGACTGACAACGCGCAGTTGGATCTCAGCTTGCGCCAACTGCTGCTGCAGCTGGTGGTCAAGCGCGAAGCGCTGGGCACCGTACTACGCTCACGTAGCGAAGACATCGGGCAGTCCAGTGTTAATACCCTCAGCAGTAATCTGAGCTATAACTTCGGCGTCTATAACAACCAGTTGCGTAACGGCGGGAGCAACACCTCCAGCTATCTGTCGCTGAATAACGTTACTGCGCTGCGCGAACATCACGTGGTGCTCGACGGCTCACTGTACGGGATTGGTAGCGGTCAACAGGACAGTGAATTATATAAAGCGATGTATGAACGCGATTTTGCTGGTCACCGATTTGCCGGTGGAATGCTCGACACCTGGAACTTGCAGTCCTTAGGGCCGATGACCGCCATTTCAGCAGGGAAGATTTACGGCCTTTCCTGGGGAAACCAGGCCAGCTCCACCATCTTCGACAGCAGCCAGTCGGCCACGCCAGTGATCGCCTTTTTACCGGCGGCGGGCGAAGTACATCTCACCCGTGATGGGCGGCTACTAAGCGTTCAGAACTTCACCATGGGCAATCATGAAGTGGATACCCGGGGTCTACCGTACGGTATTTACGATGTGGAAGTTGAGGTAATCGTTAACGGTCGCGTGATCAGCAAACGCACCCAGCGGGTCAATAAGCTGTTTAGCCGGGGGCGTGGCGTCGGTGCACCGCTGGCGTGGCAGATATGGGGCGGTAGCTTTCATATGGATCGCTGGTCGGAAAACGGGAAAAAGACGCGACCAGCCAAAGAGAGTTGGCTGGCAGGTGCCTCGACCTCCGGCTCACTGAGTACGTTTAGCTGGGCGGCAACGGGATATGGATACGATAATCAGGCGGTGGGTGAAACCCGTCTGACGCTTCCGCTTGGGGGGGCGATCAACGTTAACCTGCAAAACATGCTGGCCAGTGACAGCTCATGGAGCAACATCGCCAGCATCAGCGCCACTCTACCTGGAGGCTTCAGTTCGCTGTGGGTTAACCAGGAAAAAACCCGCATTGGCAATCAATTGCGACGTAGCGATGCCGACAACCGTGCAATCGGCGGCACACTCAACCTGAACTCACTGTGGTCGAAGCTGGGTACGTTCAGCATCAGCTACAATGATGACCGCCGCTACAACAGCCATTATTACACGGCAGATTACTATCAAAGTGTCTACAGCGGTACCTTTGGTTCGCTTGGCCTGCGGGCCGGTATTCAGCGCTATAACAACGGCGACAGCAGCGCCAATACAGGGAAATATATCGCTCTCGATCTCTCGCTACCACTGGGCAACTGGTTTAGCGCAGGGATGACCCATCAAAACGGCTACACCATGGCAAACCTGTCAGCACGCAAACAGTTTGATGAAGGAACCATTCGCACTGTTGGTGCCAATCTGTCACGAGCCATCTCCGGCGATACCGGTGATGACAAAACCCTCAGCGGTGGGGCGTATGCACAGTTCGACGCTCGTTACGCCAGCGGAACGCTGAACGTCAATAGCGCGGCGGACGGCTACATCAATACTAATTTGACCGCCAACGGCAGCGTCGGCTGGCAGGGTAAAAACATCGCTGCCAGCGGGCGGACCGATGGCAACGCTGGGGTGATATTCGACACTGGCCTGGAGAACGATGGTCAGATCAGCGCCAAAATCAACGGGCGGATTTTCCCGCTTAACGGCAAGCGTAACTATCTCCCGCTCTCTCCCTATGGAAGATATGAGGTGGAGTTACAGAACAGCAAAAATTCACTCGACAGTTACGATATCGTCAGCGGTCGCAAAAGTCATCTGACTCTCTATCCAGGCAATGTCGCTGTCATTGAGCCAGAGGTGAAGCAGATGGTTACCGTCTCCGGTCGTATCCGTGCGGAAGACGGCACACTGCTGGCTAACGCACGGATTAACAACCATATCGGCCGAACCCGAACCGATGAAAACGGCGAGTTTGTCATGGACGTGGATAAGAAATACCCCACTATCGATTTTCGCTACAGTGGCAATAAAACCTGCGAAGTGGCACTGGAACTCAACCAGGCGCGCGGTGCCGTCTGGGTCGGTGATGTGGTCTGCAGCGGCCTCTCATCGTGGGCGGCGGTGACGCAGACAGGAGAAGAGAATGAGAGTTAACCTACTGATAGCGATGATAATCTTTGCGCTAATCTGGCCTGCAACCGCGCTCAGGGCGGCAGTGAGCAAAACAACCTGGGCGGATGCTCCGGCACGCGAGTTTGTGTTTGTCGAAAACAACTCAGACGACAACTTTTTCGTCACTCCTGGCGGGGCGCTGGATCCGCGCCTGACCGGTGCCAACCGCTGGACCGGTTTAAAATACAATGGTTCAGGAACCATCTATCAGCAAAGCCTCGGCTACATTGATAACGGTTACAACACCGGCCTTTATACCAACTGGAAGTTTGATATGTGGCTGGAAAATTCACCAGTTTCATCTCCTTTAACTGGCTTGCGCTGCATCAACTGGTACGCAGGGTGTAATATGACCACCAGTCTTATCCTGCCGCAAACCACCGACGCCAGTGGATTTTATGGCGCGACGGTGACCAGCGGCGGCGCGAAGTGGATGCACGGCATGTTGTCAGACGCGTTTTACCAGTATCTGCAACAAATGCCCGTCGGCAGCAGCTTTACAATGACCATCAATGCCTGCCAGACCTCTGTGAACTATGACGCCAGCAGCGGCGCACGCTGTAAGGATCAGGCCTCCGGCAACTGGTATGTTCGCAACGTCACCCATACGAAAGCAGCAAATCTGCGGTTGATAAATACCCACTCGCTGGCGGAAGTATTTATCAACAGCGACGGAGTACCGACTCTGGGCGAAGGGAATGCCGACTGCCGGACGCAAACCATCGGCAGCCGTTCAGGATTAAGTTGTAAGATGGTTAACTATACCCTGCAAACGAACGGACTCAGCAACACCTCAATCCATATATTCCCGGCGATCGCCAACTCGTCGTTAGCCTCGGCCGTCGGGGCGTACGATATGCAGTTCAGTCTGAATGGCAGTTCATGGAAACCGGTGAGCAATACTGCCTATTACTACACCTTCAACGAGATGAAGAGCGCAGACTCGATCTATGTGTTCTTCTCGAGCAACTTCTTTAAGCAGATGGTGAACCTCGGGATCAGCGATATCAACACCAAAGATCTGTTCAACTTTCGCTTTCAGAACACCACATCACCGGAGTCTGGCTGGTATGAATTTTCTACCTCCAACACGCTGATTATCAAACCCCGTGATTTCAGCATCAGTATTATCTCCGATGAATATACTCAGACACCGTCGCGGGAGGGATATGTTGGCAGCGGCGAGTCGGCACTCGATTTCGGGTATATCGTAACCACCAGCGGTAAAACAGCTGCCGACGAAGTGCTGATCAAGGTGACCGGACCCGCGCAGGTGATTGGCGGGCGCTCCTATTGTGTCTTCAGCTCCGATGACGGTAAGGCGAAAGTACCGTTCCCGGCGACGCTTTCCTTTATTACCCGCAACGGAGCTACAAAAACCTACGATGCCGGGTGCGATGATAGCTGGCGGGATATGACCGATGCGCTGTGGTTGACCACACCGTGGACTGATATCTCTGGCGAAGTGGGGCAGATGGATAAGACCACAGTCAAATTTTCGATTCCAATGGATAACGCCATTTCTCTGCGTACGGTAGATGATAACGGCTGGTTTGGCGAAGTCAGCGCTTCAGGAGAGATTCATGTTCAGGCGACGTGGCGTAACATTAACTAAGGCCCTGCTGACAGTGGTCTGTATGCTGGCGGCACCTTTGACACAGGCGATTTCGGTCGGCAATCTGACTTTTTCACTGCCGTCCGAGACTGACTTTGTCAGCAAACGTGTCGTGAATAACAACAAAAGCGCACGGATATACCGTATTGCCATCAGTGCTATTGATAGCCCGGGCAGCAGTGAATTGCGCACCCGACCGGTGGATGGTGAACTACTTTTCGCCCCCCGCCAGCTGGCGTTGCAGGCTGGTGAGAGCGAGTATTTTAAATTTTACTATCATGGTCCACGGGATAACCGCGAGCGCTACTACCGGGTCTCATTTCGCGAGGTCCCCACTCGTAACCTGACAAAACGCAGCCCAAGCGGCGGTGAGGTCAGCACGGAGCCGGTGGTGGTGATGGATACCATTCTGGTAGTACGACCACGTCAGGTTCAGTTTAAATGGTCCTTCGATCAGGTGACCGGAACGGTAAGTAACACCGGCAACACGTGGTTTAAGCTACTGATTAAACCAGGATGTGATTCGACCGAAGAGGAAGGCGATGCCTGGTATCTACGTCCGGGAGACGTGGTTCATCAGCCTGAGTTACGTCAGCCGGGGAATCACTATCTGGTCTATAACGACAAATTCATTAAGATTAGCGATTCCTGTCCGGCTAAGCCCCCTTCGGCGGACTAAGACTTATCCATCGGACGAGGGAAGAATTCCACCTCAGAGACTCAAAAATCGTTTAAATGATGTGGAAGCGATCGTCAATGTCACCTGTAACGATGAGCTTTCTCATATGCACACCACAGTGTTCAGGAGACACGGAAAGGTACCAGGCGGCCTGCTAACGAGTAGTTTCTTCACTAATTAGGACGTAAAATCGGTAACGGCTGGAAATCATTCAATACTCACACTATCGAAAGTACACCAGCCAACCGCGATACGTCCCTGCATACGACGTACCGCAGTTCTCTTTACGATTTATAGCTGTACTGGTGAATTATGAGCAATCTGAATCCATGCATGACGTGTGGTGCCTGTTGTGCATTTTTCCGCGTCTCTTTTTACTGGGCCGAAGCCGACGATGCTGGCGGTACCATTCCCGCCAGGCTCACTGAACAAATATCCCCTTTTCACCGATGCATGAGCGGTACTAATCAGAAAAATCCCCGATGTATTGCCCTTGCAGGAACACCGGGCAAAAATGCCTGCTGCACGATATATGAAAATCGATCGTCCACATGCAGAGAATTCGCCATGTCTGGTGAGAACGGTGAAGTCAATGAGGCTTGCAATCGTGCAAGAGCTAAATACGGGCTAACACCGTTATAAATATACAATAATTAATTGCATTGCCCCGCCAGCTGTAATAGCGGGGCTTCGTTTTTCAGGGACAACAAAACCTGAAACTTCTTCCATTTTCCAGCAACAATGCCTCTTCTTCTGTAGCGTTCTCCGGATCTACATCATCCTGAAGTAGCGCGATATGATCACTGACTGTCCGCATCAGAATATGAAAAGCAACGTTTTTAACCTATAAAAATGGCGCTATATTTGCGCCATTTTTATCATTCAAAGCATTATCTATTTGAGCCTAAAGGGATCTCAGGGTCTGGCTCATGGGTAATTCTGTTTCGTAAATCTCTGCGAATAATTTCAATAGACCAGAACCAGACTAAATGTCCAAAAATTTCAGAGACATTCTCATACCACGGAAGATCAAAGAGAGGTGGCGTAAGTCCCATGAGAGGGAATGAAATCATATGAACAAAAAGTTGCGCTAAAGCACCTGCCAGTAAGCCCTGCCAAAGTTTAATTTTCGGAAATACTTCGGCGACCACACAGTAACCAACGGCAAAAACTATCGAAAAGATTATGTGCGTTACACCAACCCAGTTAAAGACATGCCCGGCGAAGGTATAAACAGCCGAATTTGGATCTGTCAGTCCCAACCAATCCCGAAGAAAAATGTACGGAGGATTGAGAAAGTTACGGGAGCAATCAATTTGGCCTGCAGCCCTGATTAATGATTCCGGACCACACGCTGCATTAAACATATCAACCGGACTACGTGGTGGCAATGGAACTTCTGCCCCCCACTTAACAAATGCGGAAACAACGCCAGCAATCAGCCCAATGAATGCAGCAAGACCATAACGTCTGCGGTTTGGTGGAGTTTGTTCAAATATATTCATATCTACCCTGCTTGTACCATTATGTTATACACCTCTTTAGGAGTATTCATAAAACAAGGCAAATGTAAAGAACTGTATTGTTTTGTATAACCACATGGTTACCTAATCGCCAATTAATATAAGCTCCATTATTTCTCCATATTTTTATGTTAGAAGTGACAAGGAGAAATGTAATGTTTCTCTCAGAGAATATAAATCATTCCTTTTGCCCACCTTAATGGTGGGCTTTTTTATGCAAAACCTGAACGTCCTGTGGTATTCCTCAGGCATAATGATTTTCGCGATTAACCAACAACCAGACCAGCAAACACGCCACCACAAGCACAGCAACATCCATCAGGCTTGCCACACCCCATGCGTGCGGCTCAAAGCCGCCATGGCATATTAATCCGCTTGCCATTTTCGAACAGCTGATTGGTTTGGTCCGGTGTTTCCCTGCTTGCACTTAAAAATGAGCGGATAGGAAACTCTCGAAATGGTTCGTCGATATGCTCACCTCGCACCTAATCACCTTACCGAACACGCACGGTAAATAGATTCGATCCTGAACCCATCGGTCCCAAATCTGTCCCAATCAAAAAATAAGGAAGGTATTAACGATGTGTAACCTATTGATTTAAAATGGATAATATAAACAGATTGTAAAAAGCAAGACATTGATATGTATATAAAAAAACTATTACGCAATCATTAGATACCCCCAGATTTAGTTGTAAAGCAAGCACACTTTGCATTTCGAGACAATCCAGGTAAAGACTCTTACCTCCCATTTTGTGATTTTTATACTTATGATGATAAGTTGAACGTTGGGTAGTGCTTCCAATCAGTAGAACATGTGCTTTTCAATGAAGGAACCGATGACTTTTTCGTGGATTTCAACGGAACGCGAGAAGCAGATTGTTTTACTTACCAGCCGCTTGATGCGGGTGCGGAGGGTCAGGTTGTTACGTTCAATACGTTGCGTGAAGATTTTGCCGGTCAGGTATTTCTCCTTCGGCACTTCTCTGGCGTAGCTGCCCCAGTCATCGCGGCCACCATGCCGATACAGAACGGAGTCAACAGGGCTAACAATTCCCGACAGGCCTCATCATTCCGTGGCCCGAAAGTGTAAGCCAACACACCGCCAGTTTTAGTGTTCTACGCATACCAGAGCCAGTGTTGTTGCGCCTTGTTGCCAACGAAGCTCCACAGCTCATCAAGTTCACAGATAAGGGCAACATCAGCGTGAGCTGACTGACGCAGATGTTATCCGCTGGGGCGAGAGCTTTTTAATATCCGTATGACGGTATTGATGCTGATTTTCAGTGTTCTGGCGATATCACGGCCCCTGTGCCATTATGCGCCATTTCAACGATCAGCTCCTTAAAGCCGGGTTTTCTGGCTTCATAAGAGTAAGTGAGCTGGAAAACACGTTTACATGAACGACAACGGAAACGCTCATGCTGGGAACAACTACGACCATGTCGATAAACTTTATCGGAATTACAGCGCGGACAATGAACAGTAACGGTAGCCATGGAAAACCTTAAATACCAGTAGATTACCAGAAACTTCTATCAATTGAAGACATTACCGTTTTTGATTACAGCAAATGTTTTATTAATTACCCCACCATCGACTAAATCCGTTAGAACGTCGAATGATGCCATTCGTAAATACATTAAAAAGACTGTTGTAATCAACGAAGATGGAAAACAGTGTGTTAAAACTAATCTGAACTTCAGAAAAACAGATGATGGTATGGTGATATATATATCCGCTCTGAACCGCCACGCAATTTAAAATAAAAATCAACAAATATCGTCGATATCCATATATACCATTTTTCTGTAGTTGTATTAGCGTCGCATATTTTATGACTTTAAGTCATAAGTCAAAACACCTGAGAAAAAGCAAACAACATTTTCATTACCACCAATGAAAACCACAGACAAAGAATGCGTGCAACTACAAAATATTGTAGTTTTAAGCAAAAATAAATGTGACATATGTCACATTTATAATTATATAGCTAATTAATAATTAGCGCGCAATTCAACAATGCTTTCGTTTGAAATTGTCTATGGTTATTAATGTAACTTTGGAATATACGTTCCGGAATCATTTACTATGAATAAAATATACGCTCTAAAATATTGTTATATTACTAACACAGTAAAGGTTGTCTCTGAACTAGCCCGAAGGGTATGTAAAGGGAGTACCCGCAGAGGAAAAAGACTTTCAGTACTTACCTCTCTGGCACTATCTGCATTACTCCCAACCGTTGCTGGTGCATCAACGGTTGGTGGCAACAATCCTTACCAGACATACCGCGACTTTGCAGAAAACAAAGGGCAGTTTCAGGCTGGCGCAACAAACATTCCTATTTTTAATAATAAAGGGGAATTAGTAGGACATCTTGATAAAGCGCCCATGGTTGATTTTAGCAGTGTGAATGTAAGCTCAAATCCCGGTGTTGCAACATTAATTAACCCGCAATATATAGCCAGTGTAAAACATAATAAAGGATATCAGAGCGTCAGCTTCGGTGATGGTCAGAACAGTTACCATATTGTGGATCGTAATGAACACAGTTCATCTGATCTCCACACACCAAGACTTGATAAGCTCGTAACTGAGGTTGCTCCGGCTACCGTAACCAGCTCATCAACAGCTGATATATTGAACCCTTCAAAATACTCGGCATTCTACAGGGCTGGTTCGGGAAGTCAGTATATTCAGGATAGTCAGGGTAAGCGACATTGGGTAACAGGTGGGTATGGTTATCTGACAGGAGGAATACTCCCGACATCATTCTTTTATCACGGCTCAGACGGCATTCAGCTGTATATGGGGGGCAACATACATGATCATAGCATCCTGCCCTCTTTTGGAGAGGCCGGCGACAGTGGTTCTCCATTATTTGGCTGGAATACGGCCAAAGGGCAGTGGGAACTGGTCGGTGTTTACTCGGGAGTAGGAGGGGGGACCAATTTGATATATTCTCTTATTCCTCAGAGTTTTCTCTCACAGATCTATTCAGAGGATAATGACGCTCCCGTCTTTTTTAATGCCTCATCCGGCGCCCCCCTGCAATGGAAATTTGACAGCAGCACCGGCACTGGCTCTCTGAAACAGGGTTCCGATGAATATGCCATGCACGGGCAAAAAGGTTCTGACCTGAACGCAGGTAAAAATCTGACATTCCTGGGACATAATGGTCAGATTGACCTGGAAAACTCTGTCACGCAGGGTGCCGGTTCACTGACATTTACTGATGACTACACTGTCACCACTTCAAACGGAAGTACCTGGACCGGGGCCGGTATTATTGTGGACAAGGATGCCTCCGTAAACTGGCAGGTTAATGGTGTGAAAGGTGACAACCTGCATAAAATCGGCGAAGGAACCCTGGTTGTACAGGGAACCGGTGTTAATGAGGGCGGCCTGAAAGTCGGGGATGGGACCGTTGTCCTCAATCAGCAGGCTGACAGTTCAGGACACGTTCAGGCATTCAGTAGCGTGAATATTGCCAGCGGCCGCCCGACAGTCGTGCTGGCAGACAACCAGCAGGTTAATCCGGACAATATATCCTGGGGCTACCGGGGGGGTGTTCTGGATGTTAACGGGAATGACCTGACATTTCATAAGCTGAATGCCGCCGATTATGGCGCAACTCTCGGTAACAGCAGTGATAAAACGGCTAATATCACTCTGGATTATCAGACGCATCCGGCAGACGTAAAAGTTAATGAATGGTCATCATCAAACAGGGGAACAGTAGGTTCATTATATATTTATAATAATCCCTATACTCATACCGTCGATTATTTTATCCTGAAAACAAGTAGTTATGGCTGGTTCCCTACCGGTCAGGTCAGTAACGAGCACTGGGAATATGTCGGACATGACCAGAACAGTGCACAGGCACTGCTTGCAAACAGAATTAATAATAAAGGGTATCTGTATCATGGCAAGTTGCTGGGAAATATTAATTTCTCAAATAAAGCAACCCCGGGTACAACCGGCGCATTGGTTATGGACGGCTCAGCGAATATGTCCGGTACATTTACTCAGGAAAACGGTCGTCTGACCATTCAGGGCCACCCGGTTATCCATGCTTCAACGTCTCAGAGTATTGCAAATACAGTCTCGTCTCTGGGCGACAATTCCGTTCTGACACAGCCCACCTCATTTACACAGGATGACTGGGAGAACAGGACGTTCAGCTTTGGTTCGCTCGTGTTAAAAGATACAGACTTTGGTCTGGGCCGCAATGCCACACTGAACACAACCATCCAGGCAGATAACTCCAGCGTCACGCTGGGCGACAGTCGGGTATTTATCGACAAAAAAGATGGCCAGGGAACAGCATTTACCCTTGAAGAAGGCACATCTGTTGCAACTAAAGATGCAGATAAAAGCGTCTTCAACGGCACCGTCAACCTGGATAATCAGTCAGTGCTGAATATCAATGAGATATTCAATGGCGGAATACAGGCGAACAACAGTACCGTGAATATCTCCTCAGACAGTGCCGTTCTGGAGAACTCAACGCTGACCAGTACCGCCCTGAATCTGAACAAGGGAGCAAATGTTCTGGCCAGTCAGAGTTTTGTTTCTGACGGTCCGGTGAATATTTCTGATGCCACCCTGAGTCTGAACAGCCGTCCTGATGAGGTATCTCACACACTTTTACCTGTATACGATTATGCCGGTTCATGGAACCTGAAGGGAGACGATGCCCGCCTGAACGTGGGGCCGTACAGTATGTTGTCAGGTAATATCAATGTTCAGGATAAAGGGACTGTCACCCTCGGAGGGGAAGGGGAACTGAGTCCTGACCTGACTCTTCAGAATCAGATGTTGTACAGCCTGTTTAACGGGTACCGCAATACCTGGAGCGGGAGCCTGAATGCACCGGATGCCACCGTCAGCATGACAGACACCCAGTGGTCGATGAACGGAAACTCCACGGCAGGAAATATGAAACTTAACCGGACAATAGTCGGTTTTAACGGGGGAACATCATCGTTCACGACACTGACAACAGATAATCTGGACGCGGTTCAGTCAGCATTTGTCATGCGTACAGACCTTAACAAGGCAGACAAACTGGTGATAAACAAGTCGGCAACAGGTCATGACAACAGCATCTGGGTTAACTTCCTGAAAAAACCCTCTGACAAGGACACGCTTGATATTCCACTGGTCAGCGCACCTGAAGCGACAGCTGATAATCTGTTCAGGGCATCAACACGGGTTGTGGGATTCAGTGATGTCACCCCCACCCTTAGTGTCAGAAAAGAGGACGGGAAAAAAGAGTGGGTCCTCGATGGTTACCAGGTTGCACGTAACGACGGCCAGGGTAAGGCTGCCGCCACATTCATGCACATCAGCTATAACAACTTCATCACTGAAGTTAACAACCTGAACAAACGCATGGGCGATTTGAGGGATATTAACGGCGAAGCCGGTACGTGGGTGCGTCTGCTGAACGGTTCCGGCTCTGCTGATGGCGGTTTCACTGACCACTATACCCTGCTGCAGATGGGGGCTGACCGTAAGCACGAACTGGGAAGTATGGACCTGTTTACCGGCGTGATGGCCACCTACACTGACACAGATGCGTCAGCAGGCCTGTACAGCGGTAAAACAAAATCATGGGGTGGTGGTTTCTATGCCAGTGGTCTGTTCCGGTCCGGCGCTTACTTTGATTTGATTGCCAAATATATTCACAATGAAAACAAATATGACCTGAACTTTGCCGGAGCTGGTAAACAGAACTTCCGCAGCCATTCACTGTATGCAGGTGCAGAAGTCGGATACCGTTATCATCTGACAGATACGACGTTTGTTGAACCTCAGGCGGAACTGGTCTGGGGAAGACTGCAGGGCCAAACATTTAACTGGAACGACAGTGGAATGGATGTCTCAATGCGTCGTAACAGCGTTAATCCTCTGGTAGGCAGAACCGGCGTTGTTTCCGGTAAAACCTTCAGTGGTAAGGACTGGAGTCTGACAGCCCGTGCCGGCCTGCATTATGAGTTCGATCTGACGGACAGTGCTGACGTTCACCTGAAGGATGCAGCGGGAGAACATCAGATTAATGGCAGAAAAGACGGTCGTATGCTTTACGGTGTGGGGTTAAATGCCCGGTTTGGCGACAATACGCGTCTGGGGCTGGAAGTTGAACGCTCTGCATTCGGTAAATACAACACAGATGATGCGATAAACGCTAATATTCGTTATTCATTCTGATGCTGTGCAGCAAAGGGACTATTGCTTTGTCCCTTTGCTGCGATTATCTGATTACGGTACAGGCTGGAACTTAGATTTTCCGGCGTTCACGATACTTCATGTAACACTCAGGTTGAGTAATCTTCATGAGTTTTCTTTTGCCGTGTGGTGGAATTATGAATAATATAGATTTATTAAAAACTATAACAAACTACAAAAAAATCAAAAATCCGGCATACCCGGCTCAGGAGAGTCTGTTAATACACTTATATATTAGAGTAAATGACAAAATCCAGAGTATTATAGAAAATGAATTGAGCGAGTATAGAATAAACACTTCAACATTTATGGTATTAGTTTCATTATATATGTCTGATGATTATTGTCAGTCCCCTTCTGATATTTACAAGGAGTTACAATTCTCCAAAACAAACATCACACACATCATAGACAAATTAGAAAAAAAGAATATTGCCAAAAGAATTAATAATAAAAACGATCGTCGAAGCAAAAGTATTTGCTTAACCCCTGACGGAGTTACACTTGCTCAAAAACTGATAAACACTCAAAATGTAATGCTAAAGAAAATCTGGAGCGGGCTATCAGATGATGAAATGAAAACATTTGAACTCGCCAACAAAAAATTATTATCAAACCTTAATGTTAATTGATGTTAAAACATACTAACAGTCATCTTCTTACAATGTATTCTTCTGGAGAGAATAACTACCAGAATATATAAAGACATTAATCACACTCTCATTTAATTACAATGAGCATAAGAGCCACCAATGTTTATGCTGGTTAGGCTTTATATAGGAAACAATAAAAAAACGTCATTAAACAAAGCGTTTTTAATGGCGTTGTTATTTAAAAGAAAGATATCAAATATAGATTAACCCCCATCGAATAAAGATGTTGTCTAATCATACCTGAAGGTATTTATCACTAGAATTTTATTTGTATAAATGGACATATACCATTGGAAGATTTAGAAAAACATGTCCAGGAGTTTAAGGGCAAATCTCATACTGATTATCGGAAGTTTTTATCATTATATGATTACCAAGCATACAATGTATAATTATATACACTATTATTGTGATTATAATTTGTTACTGTGCCACTCAAGGGCAATATCTTTGAAGGTGTTGTTTAACTGCGTTTCCCGGGCAATCTTTTCCTCTCGCTTCACTTCCATCAGATCGATTCCCCCAGAGATACCTCTTTTAGCTTCTTCAAGTTTTGCAGGAGCATCAGCTAAGGTGACCTCAGGATACACACCTAGTGCTAACAGCTTCTCTTTACCAGCTACACGATACTTGAGACGCCAATATTCTCCTCCACCAGGTTTTACCAGGAGGTACAGACCACCACCATCAGCCAACTTGTAAGCCTTCTCTTTTGGCTTGGCAGTGTCTATTTGACGGGCATTGAGTTTCACTTGGGGGTATCTCCACTAAACTGAACAGCAAATCCCCTCAATTGCTTGTAGAGTTTGGGGTACTTAAATAGACGTCAAAAGACTAAAAGGGGCATTAATATACTGATTATAAGAGGTTTTTAAATACTTGAGTAGACTTGGGGAGACGTTAGAATGGTGCCGATAATAGGAGTCGAACCTACGACCTTCGCATTACGAATGCGCTGCTCTACCAACTGAGCTATATCGGCCCTGAAAGGACATGTTCACGAACGTGAATCACGGTGGACAAGGTTAAAACTAACCGGGCGATGCGTCAATGGCCTTGTGAATCAAATGGCTACTTTTGCATCACCCGGTTTTATTTACGCACGAATGGTGTAATCACCAATGCCGATCCACTTGTAAGTGGTCAGTGCTTCCAGCCCCATTGGGCCGCGCGCGTGGAGTTTTTGTGTGCTTACCGCCACTTCCGCCCCCAGTCCAAACTGGCCGCCGTCGGTAAAACGCGTAGAGGCGTTAACGTAAACAGCGGAGGAATCCACTTCGTTAACAAAACGCTGGGCGTTGCGCATATCGCGGGTCAGGATCGCATCGGAGTGTTGCGTGCCGTGTTCACGAATATGGGCAATGGCGTCATCCAGATCGCTAACGATTTTGACGTTCAAATCTAATGACAGAAACTCATCGTCATACTCTTCGGCTTTAACAGCCACCACCTTCGCGGGGCCTGCCTGCAACTGCGCCAGCGCGGCTGCATCAGCGTGTAACGTCACGCCGCTTTCCGCCATTTGTTTGCTTAATGCGGGCAGGAAGCTATCAGCGATGTTTTTATTCACCAGCAACGTTTCTACCGTATTACACGTGCTCGGACGCTGAGTTTTCGCGTTGACAATTACTTTCAGGGCTTCAGCGATCTCTGCGCTTTCATCAACGTAAATATGGCATACGCCTATACCGCCTGTGATCACCGGGATTGTCGACTGCTCGCGGCACAGTTTATGCAAACCAGCCCCACCGCGCGGGATCAGCATGTCGATGTATTTATCCATACGCAGCATTTCACTGACCAGCGCACGGTCAGGATTATCAATTGCCTGCACGGCACCCGCCGGTAAGCCGCAGGATTTCAGGGCGTCCTGAATCACCGCTACCGTTGCAGCGTTAGTGCGACAGGTTTCTTTGCCGCCGCGCAGGATCACCGCGTTACCGGTTTTCAGGCACAGGGAAGCAACATCAACCGTCACGTTCGGGCGCGCTTCATAAATCACACCAATCACCCCCAGCGGTACGCGACGACGCTCAAGACGCAGGCCGCTGTCCAGTACGCCGCCATCGATTACCTGCCCCACCGGATCGGCGAGATTGCACACCTGGCGCACATCGTCGGCAATGCCTTTCAGCCGTGCGGGCGTCAGTGCCAGACGGTCAAGCATCGCTTCGCTAAGGCCATTGGCACGCGCGTCTGCAACATCCTGTGCGTTAGCGTTGAGGATGCTTTCGCTTTGTGCTTCCAGTTCATCGGCGATTTTTTCCAGCACACGATTTTTTTCGCGGCTGGAGAGTTGCGCTAATTTATACGAGGCTTGCTTCGCGGCAATGCCCATTTGTTCCAGCATCGGCCAGCTCCTTAACGGGTAATCATGTCATCACGGTGAACGGCAACCGGGCCGTATTCATATCCCAGTATTGCATCAATTTCTTGCGAGTGGTGTCCGGCAATACGGCGTAATGCATCGCTGTTGTAACGACTGACGCCGTGGGCGATATCGCGACCTTCGAGGTTGCAAATACGGATGACTTCACCACGCGAGAAATTGCCAGTCACGCTTTTAATGCCTTTCGGCAACAGGGAGCTGCCGCGTTCCAGAATGGCGGCAGTTGCCCCTTCATCTACCGTGATTTCACCCGCCGGCGGCGCACCGAAAATCCAGCGTTTACGGTTTTCAAGCGGAGTCGCCTGGGCATGGAACAGCGTACCGACGGAAATGCCTTCCATCACATCACCAATAACGCCCGGCTTGCTGCCCGCGGCAATAATGGTGTCGATACCCGCACGGCAAGCCACGTCCGCGGCCTGCAATTTGGTGCTCATGCCGCCAGTTCCGAGGCCTGAAACGCTATCACCGGCAATCGCGCGCAGTGCGTCATCAATGCCGTACACATCTTTAATCAGTTCTGCCTGCGGATTGCTGCGCGGGTCAGCGGTATACAAACCTTTTTGATCGGTCAGCAGCAACAGTTTATCGGCACCCGCCAGAATCGCCGCCAGCGCAGAAAGGTTATCGTTATCACCGACCTTAATCTCTGCCGTAGCGACAGCATCGTTCTCATTGATTACCGGAACGATGTTGTTATCGAGCAACGCACGCAGGGTATCGCGGGCGTTCAGGAAGCGTTCACGATCTTCCATATCAGCACGGGTCAGCAACATCTGCCCGACATGAATGCCGTAAATTGAAAACAGCTGTTCCCACAGTTGAATCAGTCGACTCTGCCCTACCGCCGCCAGCAGCTGTTTTGAAGCGATAGTCGCTGGCAATTCCGGGTACCCCAGGTGCTCACGTCCGGCGGCAATCGCACCCGACGTCACAATAACAATCCGATGCCCGGCGGCATGTAACTGCGCGCACTGGCGAACAAGTTCAACGATATGGGCACGGTTCAGGCGGCGCGATCCGCCTGTTAGCACACTGGTGCCGAGTTTTACCACCAGCGTCTGGCTGTCACTCATGATTCTCTGCCATTCAATTTTAGGAAAAAATGATATCAAACGAACGTTTTAGCAGGACTGTCGTCGGTTGCCAACCATCCGCGAGCAAAGCATGGCGTTTTGTTGCGCGGGATCAGCAAGAGTAGCGGCAGTTGTTTACGCTTTTATTACAGATTTAATAAATTACCACATTTTAAGAATATTATTAATCTGTAATATATCTTTAACAATCTCAGGTTAAAAACTTTCCTGTTTTCAACGGGACTCTCCCGCTGAATATTCGCGCGTTAATTAAAATCAGGAATGAAAATGAAAAAGAGCACTCTGGCATTAGTGGTGATGGGCATTGTGGCATCTGTATCCGTACAGGCCGCAGAAATATATAACAAAGACGGTAATAAACTGGATGTCTATGGCAAAGTTAAAGCCATGCATTATATGAGTGATAATGACAGTAAAGATGGCGACCAGAGTTATATCCGTTTTGGTTTTAAAGGCGAAACACAAATTAACGATCAACTGACTGGTTATGGTCGTTGGGAAGCTGAGTTTGCCGGTAATAAAGCGGAGAGTGATACTGCACAGCAAAAAACGCGTCTCGCTTTTGCCGGGTTGAAATATAAAGATTTGGGTTCTTTCGATTATGGTCGTAACCTGGGCGCGTTGTATGACGTGGAAGCCTGGACCGATATGTTCCCGGAATTTGGTGGCGACTCCTCGGCGCAGACCGACAACTTTATGACCAAACGCGCCAGCGGTCTGGCGACGTATCGGAACACCGACTTCTTCGGCGTTATCGATGGCCTGAACTTAACCCTGCAATATCAAGGGAAAAACGAAAACCGCGACGTTAAAAAGCAAAACGGCGATGGCTTCGGCACGTCATTGACATATGACTTTGGTGGCAGCGATTTCGCTATCAGTGGAGCCTATACCAACTCTGATCGCACCAACGAGCAGAACCTGCAAAGCCGTGGCACAGGCAAGCGTGCAGAAGCATGGGCAACAGGTCTGAAATACGATGCCAATAATATTTATCTGGCAACTTTCTATTCTGAAACACGTAAAATGACGCCAATCTCTGGCGGCTTTGCCAATAAGACGCAGAACTTTGAAGCGGTCGCTCAATACCAGTTTGACTTTGGTCTGCGTCCATCGCTGGGTTATGTCTTATCGAAAGGGAAAGATATTGAGGGCATCGGTGATGAAGATCTGGTCAATTATGTCGATGTTGGTGCTACGTATTATTTCAACAAAAATATGTCAGCGTTTGTTGATTATAAAATCAACCAACTGGATAGCGATAACAAATTGAATATTAATAATGATGATATTGTCGCGGTTGGGATGACGTATCAGTTTTAATGAATATTGCCGGATGCGGCGTGAACGCCTTATCCGGCCTACGAAAACCAATATTTCAGGCCGGAAGAGATGCTCTAACATCGCATCCGGCACATTTCATTCACGCCGTTAACTTCACCGGTTCATCACGAAAATCATCTGCCGGTTCCAGCTTCAGATTCAGCGTCGCCAGCAGCTCACGCAGCTTCTCGTGAAATTCACGCAGGGTGTGCTCCAGTCGTTCAACCACTTCGGCATCTTTTATCTGAACACTCGTCCAGTCGCCTGCTTTATCGAACAGACCAAACTGGTAACTGTAGGTAAAACGGGATTCCTGCGCTTCCAGTTCCATCCACCAGCCCCAGAACTCACGCACTTCCGGTGCCGGTTTCACGTTGACGCATACAGCCAGACAATCGAAAAAGAATCGATTATCTTCGCACTTACCTTCACGAATATACGGGCCTAGTGCGGTAAATTTTTTGATCAATCTGCTCTTCGGGTGTCCACTCGGTAACGTCATTGCAATCTCCTGTTGTAATGCAACTGTTTTACCAAATTGGTAAAATTTAGCAAATTTTTAACACAAACGTTTTTCGATCCAGTCTGTGATTTCCTGAAGGCCTTTGTCAAAATTTCGATACACCGGGTTAAATGGGATCTCTAATAATTTACCGTCAGCAGATGATGAGGTGATTAAGCGTGAGTCCTCTTCCGGGCTGAACGGATCGTTCTTCCAGTAGCCTGATAACATTGGCGTTGGGCAGCGACGTCCCAGCAATCCTTGCACTTTTAATGAATAGCGATTCAACTCCACTCGCAACGCTTCATCGGAAGCATCATGCATCCCTAAACGACTGGCCAGAACGTCAAGATACATTTCCGGCACCTGTTGCTGGCACTTAAAATCACTCAACAGGGTATGAACTACCGGACCAAGACAGGCAACCACTTTCAGACGCGGCGATTCAAGGTATGCCAGACGCACGGCAACGTTAGCGCCGAAACGGAAACCAAAGGCCGCGACGCGAGTGTGATCCACCCACGGTACGTTAGGCAGCGCCTTTAAAACGTGCTGATGCAACAGGCTGGAGTCCTGGGTGAGCTTCCATTTTGAAGAAAAGCCCACCGACGGCATATCAATAGTCAGCATAGCAATGCCGCGCGGCGCAAAATAACGTTCATACAGGCTGTAATAGTCCGTCTGCATCGCATCCAGACCACCACACATTAATACTGTCGGGAACGGGCCATCGCCTTTCGGCATATGCAAAAAGCCGGTGATGGGCGCACCGCCGGGTACGGTAAACTCCATCTGCCGCATCGTGCCCGGCAGACGCTGAGCGGCCTCTTCATAGGCGCGGTTTGACAAAGCCTGCGCTTGCTCGGCCAGGTCATCTCCTTTCAGATGAGGATAGGCAGCAATGTTGTACAACGTAGCCGCATGCAGCCAGTGTCGACCGCTGAGTTGCGGATCTTCTTCCGCACAGGCTTTTTGTTGCCACACCATCGCCTGGGTAGCCCACTCATAAATCCAGTTGCCGCCGCGGTAGCCAATCACCGTATCGTATAAATCATCGTCGGTACGTTCGGCATCGCTCATCACAATACGCGCCTGGACTTCGAGGATTTCACGGGGGTCAATGCCGCGCCAGATCCACATCAGACGGTTAATCATGCGATACCAGTGAGGGATGGTTTTACCATCAAGGGCCGACTGCACAGGCAGTTGTGCGCCGTGACTAAAGCGGCGGACTAGCGTCGAGGTTTCAGGATGTTTAAAGCGGGGTTTGAACAGGGTTTCGCTCAGGTTTGCCTGTGTCATAGATGCAGCCTCCAGAATACTTACTGGAAACTATTGTAACCCGCCTGAAGTTAAAAAGAACAACGCCCGGCAGTGCCAGGCGTTGAAAAGATTAGCGACCGGAGATTGGCGGGACGAATACGACGCCCATATCCCACGGCTGTTCGATCCAGGTATTTTGCGGGATATCAACAACATAATCATCAACCAGCGGACGACCAGCCGGTTTTGCGAAGATGGTGACAAAGTGCGCTTTTGGATACATTTCACGAATCGCAACCGCAGTACCACCGGTATCTACCAGGTCATCAATAACGATGAAGCCTTCGCCATCGCCTTCTGCGCGTTTCAGCACTTTAAGCTCGCGCTGGTTGTCGTGATCGTAGCTGGAAATACAAACGGTATCGACATGACGAATACCCAGTTCACGCGCCAGTAACGCACCCGGTACCAGACCGCCACGGCTTACGGCAATAATGCCTTTCCATTGTTCAGAAGGCATCAGTCGGCTTGCGAGTTTACGTGCATGGATCTGCAACATGTCCCAGGTGACGATGTATTTTTCGCTCATGTGAAGTGTCCCAGCCTGTTTATCTACGGCTTAAAAAGTGTTCGAGGGGAAAATAGGTTGCGCGAGATTATAGAGATCTGGCGCACTAAAAACCAGTATTTCACATGAGTCCGCGTCTTTTTACGCACTGCCTCTCCCTGACGCGGGATAAAGTGGTATTCTCAAACATATCTCGCAAGCCTGTCTTGTGTTGACAACATTTTCTGCTAACCCTGTGACCTGCAATACTGTTTTGCGGGTGATCGACAAGGAGACTTAACGTGTCTGAACTGTCTCAATTATCTCCACAGCCGCTGTGGGATATTTTTGCCAAAATCTGTTCTATTCCTCACCCGTCCTATCATGAAGAGCAACTCGCTGAATACATTGTTGGTTGGGCAAAAGAGAAAGGTTTCCATGTCGAACGCGATCAGGTAGGTAATATCCTGATTCGTAAACCTGCTACCGCAGGTATGGAAAATCGTAAACCGGTCGTCTTGCAGGCCCACCTCGATATGGTGCCGCAAAAAAATAACGACACCGTGCATGACTTCACTAAAGATCCTATCCAGCCTTATATTGATGGCGAATGGGTTAAAGCACGCGGCACCACGCTGGGTGCGGATAACGGCATTGGTATGGCCTCTGCACTGGCGGTTCTGGCTGACGAAAACGTGGTTCACGGCCCGCTGGAAGTTCTGCTGACCATGACTGAAGAAGCCGGTATGGACGGTGCGTTCGGCTTACAGAGCAACTGGTTGCAGGCTGATATTCTGATTAACACCGACTCCGAAGAAGAAGGTGAAATCTACATGGGATGTGCGGGGGGTATCGACTTCACCTCCAACCTGCATTTAGATCGTGAAGCGGTTCCAGCTGGTTTTGAAACCTTCAATTTAACCTTAAAAGGTCTGAAAGGCGGTCACTCCGGCGGTGAAATCCACGTTGGCCTGGGTAATGCCAACAAACTGCTGGTGCGCTTCCTGGCGGGTCATGCAGAAGAACTGGACCTGCGTCTTATTGATTTCAACGGCGGCACACTGCGTAACGCCATCCCGCGTGAAGCCTTTGCGACCATTGCTGTCGCAGCTGATAAAGTCGACGCCCTGAAATCTCTGGTGGATACCTATCAGGAGATCCTGAAAAACGAACTGGCAGAAAAAGAGAAGAATCTGGCATTGCTGCTGGACTCCGTAGCGAACGACAAAGCTGCATTAACGGCGACATCTCGCGATACCTTTATTCGTCTGCTGAACGCAACTCCGAACGGAGTTATCCGTAATTCCGATGTAGCCAAAGGCGTGGTTGAAACCTCCCTGAACGTCGGTGTGGTGACCATGACCGACAATAACGTAGAAATTCACTGCCTGATCCGTTCTCTGATCGACAGCGGTAAAGACTACGTAGTGAGCATGCTGGATTCGCTGGGTAAACTGGCAGGTGCGAAAACCGAAGCAAAAGGCGCATATCCTGGCTGGCAGCCGGACGCTAACTCTCCGGTAATGCATCTGGTACGTGAAACCTATCAGCGTCTGTTCAACAAGACGCCGAACATCCAGATTATCCACGCGGGCCTCGAATGTGGTCTGTTCAAAAAACCGTATCCGGAAATGGACATGGTGTCTATCGGGCCAACCATCACCGGTCCACACTCCCCGGATGAGCAAGTTCATATCGAAAGCGTTGGCCATTACTGGACACTGCTGACTGAACTGCTGAAAGAAATTCCGGCGAAGTAATTATTTGATTTGCTGCCGGATAGCGTTTAACGCCTTCCGGCAGTTTCATCCTTCATTATCCTTCGATAAAAGCCATCCCTGTGAACGTTCGTCGCGGGTTGCCACGTTCAATCTGGTGATGGAACATTCGCCGCTGCGATTTCAGCGCCGCGCTATTTTCCTGTTGCTGTTGTTCCAGCTTCCAGGCAATCAGTAATCGCGCCAGCCGTTTGTTAGCATGCTGACTGCGCTCTGACTGAACCTTCACGCTAATACCGGATGCCAGATGCGTGGCGCGCACAGCCGAGTCGGTTTTATTGACATGTTGACCGCCCGGCCCCGACGAACGCAGCGTCTCATAATGGATCGCATCGGATTGCTCCTGCTCATCTGCAGTAAAACGCCCAATGCCCAGAAACCAGTTTTTGCGCCCATGATGAGGCCGGTACGGACTCGGACAAATCCACTGAATAGTGCCGCACCAGCTTTCGCTTAGAGCCCATGCGTTATCGCCATCCAGAGAAACCAGCGCCGAACGCAGTGTGTCAGAGTAGCGACCCGTTTCTGTTTCCAGCACCGTTACCGCGACGTCCTGTCGGGTAGCTTCTTTAATCAGCCTGTCCAGTGCTTTTCTCACTGCGAGACAACATTCTTCCGGCCCCTGAGCAGAGGAGAGTTGTAGCAAGATCATCCTTTTTTCCCTCCACTGTTTTTGAGCGTCAGCACCGGGCGCAGTCGCGCGACAGGAATAATTAACCCAGCCAGCACCAGACATTGCACCACGCTTTCAGCCGATTTATAGGCTTGTGGCGCTTCTTCAAAGATGAGTTGTTTATCGCGACAAATTACCCGACTGCCAAGTTCAGTCCGCGAGAGTTGCGTCGCCGTGTATTTCGCTGCCAGACGCCCTTTACACTCGGTGCGCCCCCATTTACGCCCCGCCCCATGCGCCAGCGAGTGGAGCGTTTTTTCGTTCGCAACAGGTTTAACCAGCCAGGAGTAATCGCCGCGTGAACCGGGAATAATCACCAGACCGTTGTCATCCGGCGTGGCGCCTTTACGATGCAACCAGCCCTGTTGATCGCCGATTTGGCACGCGCTAACAAAGTTATGCGCCACATCCAGAACCGGACTTCCGGTGGCCTTAACTTGTTGCATTATGCGCAAAGCGATCAGCTGGCGATTAATACGCGCAAACGCCAGCGCATCGTCATGTTCCGCAATATACCGTAGCGCGTCGTCACTGCCTTCAGGCAAACCATGATGCGAAAACGAGGCAATATGCCGCTGTAAAATAGACTGCCCCAACCCCCTCGAGCCGCTATGAACCAGCAGTTGCAGATGCTGCGCATCCAGACCTGCCAGTGCAAACAGTTCAGCGTCGATGATTTGATCAACTTGTTGCAGTTCTGCGAAGTGGTTTCCGCCACCGATAGAGCCAAGCGAGCTGCGCCACGGATGCTGTGCAAATGCTGACGGCAGGTTTTCCTCCAGCCAGCTTTCTTCAGCAACGTCATCCAGATCTGATAATCGCTTTTCAAACTTATCGGCGTTGTATTTGCGAGCGAGAATATCTGTTTGCCATAGCGCCATGCCGCAGCCGATATCATTGCCGACCAGTGCCGGGTAAAAACGACCAACAGAGAAGAACGCTGCGCCAATCGGGTAGCCGCGTCCGGGATGTAAATCTGGCATCCCCACAACGCGCTGCATGTTGGGTAAATTTGCCGTGGTGTGTAATTGTTGGATCGCTAAACTCTCGATCCACAGGTCATCAGATGCGATGGTAAATACCGCATCGGATAAGGGACGAATATATTTGCCCATGTACCATTCCATTTATGAATAAAAATCAGGAAATGGCAGACGAATCCAGGGCAAGAAAAAAGAATTAATCCTGGAAAGGTCTGCAAAGAGTCATTGATAAAGGATTTGTCATGATTTACCTCCTTGCAGTTTGTGGAATAAGAAAACGCGCACATACTAGACGGGCGTTATTTTCATTGCAAGCTGGATTTAATGTTGCGGTTTATATCGCATATAAAAATTAGTAAACCACGTTCCCCGGCATTCAACGCGCTGCTGCTTAACTGTCTGAAAACCATAACGTTCAAAAAAGGGTTTTGCGGTTATGCTGGCGTCCACCGTAAGTTCGGATTCAGACTTAATCAATGGTTTTAACAAAGCGCTGGCAACTCCGCGTCGGGTGTATTCCGGTTCAACAAATAACATATCGATATAATGTCCAATGCGGGTAATAAAACCAACCGGTTGTGCATTAATAACTGCAACCCGCACTTGTGATTTCGCGAGTTTCTCCTTCCAGCGAGATTCGTCAATCTGCGCCCAGGCGGCAATTTGCTGTGGAGAATAGTGCTGACTCGCCGTCATCGTAACAGCTCGAAGGAAAATAGCGCATAGTTGCTGAAAATCACCAGGCTGATAGTTTCTTATTTGTATGTTATTCATAATCCCAGCACCAGTTGTCTTTCCATTTGCGGGTCAAGCAACGTCACATGCAGCCCCACCAGTCGCACACCGCGCCCGCCGCGGCGTTCATCCCAGGTTTTACGCGCGGTGGCGATTAGATCAGATTTATTCAGCCGCGGCCAGACGTGTTCCTGGGTGGTTTGCTGAAAATCGTCGAACTTTAATTTCACCCCCTGGCGGGCAATCAGCAAATCAGGTTTTACCTTTGCCAAACGACGCTCCAGTTCAGGGTAAAGCCGCTCGATGATCGCTTCACATTCAGACCAGTGATGAATATCTTCCGCCATCGTACGTTCTACACCGACGGATTTTCGCAACCTTTCGCTATTAACGTCGCGCTCGTCAATGCCCTGACTACGCTCCCACAAAATGCGGCCAAATTTGCCAAAACGTTTGAGCAGAGTCACCAGATCACACTTTTGCACATCACCGCAGGTTCGTAGCCCCATCGCTTCCAGTTTTGCCGCCGAGACTTTGCCGACGCCGGGAATTTTTGCCAGCGGTAAGGTTTGCAGAAATGCCGGAACCTCAGCCGGAGTAATCACAAACTGACCGTTGGGTTTATTCATGTCGGAGGCGATTTTGGCGAGAAACTTGACCGGCGCAACGCCCGCAGACGCCGTCAGTTGCAGCTCGTTGAAGATCGTCTGGCGGATTTCCTGGGCGATGAGGGTCGCAGAACCGTGGCAATGGACGCTATCGGTGACATCGAGATAGGCTTCATCCAGTGATAACGGTTCAATGCGCGAGGTATAGCGCGAGAAAATTTCGCGGATATGATTTGAGGCTTCTTTGTAGGCGTCAAAGCGCCCTGGAAGCAAGGTGAGATGCGGGCATAATTTGAGCGCCATCCCTGTCGGCATAGCGCTACGTACGCCAAATTTACGCGCGGGATAATTGGCAGTGCTGATCACCCCCCGTCGTTCGCGGCTGCCGCCAATAGCAATAGGGATATCGCGCAGGGCGGGATTGTCGCGCATCTCCACCGCTGCGAAAAAGCAGTCCATATCCACATGAATGATTTTACGCATTGCTCACCTCTCAACACTGGTAAAGTATACAGTGATTTCAGTGTTTGAGAAATGCGTAAAGATTCAGCATTTAACGCGTTCGCTGCGAAAGCACCTGCTGCTTATCCAGCTTTTGCACCAGCGGCTGCACCACTTTATCCCCATGCTGACCAAAGTATTGATACAGCGTATCGGACGCACTTTTGGTCAGCACCATAATCTCAATGCGCCGGTTGCCCGCGCTTTGCGGATTTTTGGCATCCAGCAGCATCTGGTCCGCCATTGCGCTTACCTGCATCACTTTATCTTCCGGCATTCCGGCCTCTTCCAGCACCCGACGAGCCGAAAGCGCGCGATCGCCCGAAAGGTTCCAGTTGTTGTAGATATTGTTTTTATAGGCCATCGCATCGGTATGTCCGGTAATAATAATTTTGTTATCGAGCGAGTCGAACACTGGCGCGAGCTCCACCAGCAGCGTTTTAAAGAACGGCATAATCTTCGCGCTGCCGCGTTCGAACATATTGCGGTTCTGGTCGTCTTTAATCAGCACGCGTAATCCTTGAGGAACAATCTCCATCTCCAGATTCGCTTCCATATGCGCATCACGGGCGATGGTATTGATACTGGTTGCCAGCTCGCCAAGCTCGGTGGCGGATTTCTTCTTCAGCAGCGCCGTTTTCTCGTTGACGTCGCGCGCTTTTTTCTCCGTCTCTTCCGGCACCGCCACGGTGGCAGGTTTTGGCGGATGAGACGGGCTGATTTTATTTAACGGCGACAGCCCGCCACCATTGAAAATCGACTGCCCGTGCAGCGCGGCGATAATGCTTTCACGCTCGGATTTACTGACGCTGTTGACAATCAACTTTATCGTCGTCACCAAAGGGGCCGAGCGTATTTCCGAGGTTTCTGCCCGCTTTACCCTGGACGCGATGCCCGGCAAACAGATGGCAATTGACGCCGATCTTAATGCCGGGTTGATCAACCAGGCACAGGCGCAGACCCGGCGCAAAGATGTTGCCAGCGAGGCCGATTTTTACGGCGCGATGGACGGGGCATCGAAGTTTGTGCGCGGGGATGCCATCGCCGGGATGATGATTCTGGCGATCAACCTGATCGGCGGCGTCTGTATTGGGATCTTCAAATACAACCTGAGCGCCGATGCTGCCTTCCAGCAATATGTGTTGATGACCATCGGCGACGGCCTGGTGGCGCAGATCCCTTCCCTGCTGCTCTCCACCGCGGCGGCGATTATCGTCACCCGCGTCAGCGACAACGGCGATATCGCCCATGACGTGCGTAATCAGCTGCTGGCAAGCCCGTCTGTTCTCTACACCGCCACTGGAATTATGTTCGTGCTGGCGGTGGTGCCGGGAATGCCGCATTTCCCGTTCCTGATGTTCAGCGCCCTGCTTGGTTTTACCGGCTGGCGGATGAGCAAGCGCCCGCAAACGGCGGAGGCGGAAGAGAAAAGCCTCGAAACGCTAACCCGTACGATGACAGAAACCAGCGAGCAACAGGTCAGTTGGGAAACTATTCCGCTGATCGAGCCTATCAGTTTAAGCCTCGGCTACAAACTGGTGGCGCTGGTGGATAAAGCGCAGGGTAATCCGCTCACCCAGCGGATTCGCGGTGTACGGCAGGTGATATCCGACGGTAACGGAGTTCTGCTGCCGGAGATCCGTATTCGGGAAAACTTCCGCCTCAAGCCCAGCCAGTACGCCATTTTCATCAACGGCATTAAGGCTGATGAAGCGGATATTCCGGCGGATAAACTGATGGCCCTGCCCTCCAGCGAAACCTACGGCGAGATTGACGGCGTACTGGGGAATGACCCGGCATATGGGATGCCGGTCACCTGGATTCAGCCTGCGCAGAAAGCGAAGGCGCTGAATATGGGGTATCAGGTGATCGACAGCGCCAGCGTGATTGCCACCCATGTGAATAAGATTGTGCGCAGCTATATTCCTGACCTCTTTAACTATGACGATATTACGCAGTTGCATAACCGCCTGTCGTCGATGGCACCGCGACTGGCGGAAGATTTGAGCGCGGCACTCAATTACAGCCAGTTGCTGAAAGTGTACCGGGCGCTACTGACTGAAGGCGTTTCCCTGCGCGATATCGTCACCATCGCCACCGTGCTGGTCGCCAGTAGTGCGGTGACCAAAGATCATATTCTGCTGGCGGCAGATGTGCGCCTGGCGCTGCGGCGCAGCATTACCCATCCGTTCGTTCGCAAGCAGGAGCTGACGGTGTATACGCTGAATAATGAGCTGGAAAATCTGCTGACCAACGTGGTGAATCAGGCGCAACAGGGCGGGAAAGTGATGCTTGATAGCGTGCCAGTGGACCCGAATATGCTCAACCAGTTCCAGAGCACGATGCCTCAGGTGAAGGAGCAGATGAAAGCGGCGGGGAAAGATCCGGTGCTGCTGGTGCCGCCGCAACTGCGCCCCTTGCTGGCGCGCTACGCAAGGTTGTTTGCGCCGGGGCTGCATGTGCTGTCGTATAACGAAGTGCCGGATGAGCTGGAGTTGAAGATAATGGGGGCGTTGATATAGGCATCCGGCATCGGTGCATATTGCCGGATGCGGCGTGAACGCCTTATCCGGCCTACGGTTAAAGCACAGATTTGTAGGCCGGATAAGCGTAAGCGCATCCGGTGCCAGTGCACAGCTATAAAATGATACGCTCCCCGGCACTAAAATCCGTTACGTCCTCCGCCCAATCGATGGGATATAACCCTCGCGCGACATCGCGATGAAACGTTGAGAATGGCCAATCACTCACTTGCTTTACCCAACCATGTTTTACTGGATTTATATAAATATAATCAACATGATGGCGATAGTCTTGGGTATTGCGAATGGCATGCTCCCAAAAACGCGGTTGCCAGATATTTTTCAATCCACAAGCATGGGTAAATTGCTTTTTAATTTCCCGCCAGCGCGAGGAAAAATCATCATCGCCTTCAGGTAATGTCCATATGCAATGCATATGCTCCGGCAAAACTACCCAAGCGTTAATTTCAAAAGGTCTGTCTCGCTTAACTTTAATAATAGCGTTACGGAGCGTCTGAAACTGGGTGGTCAAAAGTTGGTTTCGACGACTCTGTAAATTTACCGTGAAAAACCAGGTTCCCCCCTTGATGTAATAACGACGATATTCAGACATAACGACTCCTTTTTCTCAACGGTAAGAAGAAAAGGAAAAGTCGGCAATGATGTTGTGTTAAATCGGGAAAGCGGCTCGCAAAAAATGCACAGATTTGTAGGCATGATAAGACGCGTAGCGTCGCATCAGACACCGGCGCACAATCGCCGGATGCGGCGTGAACGCCTTATCCGGCCTACAAAATCGTCTCTTCCGTCAAAATTCGCCGCGCGCCCAAAAAATGATCCTGCCAGAAAGGTTCAGCTAACCGACTTACCCGAATGGTTTCCCCGGTGCGCGGTGACTCGATAAACTGACCGTCTCCAAGATATACGCCCATATGGTCGGCTATCTCACGGCTGTGGATATGGAAAAACAGCAAATCTCCCCGGCGCAGGTCGTTATTCGCCACAATCGTTGCCCGACGGTAGTGGTACATCTCATTGGCCGTGCGCGGGAGCTTAGCCTCAAGGATCTTGTTGTAGGCATAAAAAACCAACCCGCTACAGTCGAAACCTTTATCAGGCCGCGTGCCCCCCCAGACATAAGGCTTGCCAAGTTGCTGTTCCAGGCGGTGAATCGCCACTTCGGTGATGTTATGCAGGTGGTTGCTGCTGAGGAAATGATTGTTTTCCGCCAGCGCCTGCCAGCGTCTGTCGTTCGCCTTGAGCGGCGCAGGAAACCATTCTGGATGCTGTTTTATCTGCTCCCGATTATGCTGGCGTAGCGCCCTTCTGCTTTTAGCATTGCCTTCCACAATATAGCTGGCCTGCTTTTTCAGATGGGTTTGGTACTGTTTTAATAAACGCGCACGGTTTTGCATCCGCTGACGGGCGGCGTAGCTAAAAGAGATATGTGATGTGGTGGCGCTGGCGAGTAAAGGGAGCAAAACGCATAACGAAAACACGCCTGGATGCAGAAATCTGCCGTGCAAGAACGAAGACATGAAGGACATAAACCAGCTGAATGAAGGTGAGAATTTTAAAAGACCGGAGGAGTAAACGGGATTATTAATTGCTTATTTGCATATTACTATTGCGGTTTCATAATCTTAGGAAATAAGAAATAAATCTACAATCCATGCGCTTTTCGGATTCTTGAAAACTGCACCTGTGCTAAATTTGTAAACCCTGCGCCGACAGGCTTGCGTAAAACTCTTTTGGTGATAATGTGAGCCTTCCAAATCCAGACTATTCCGATTTGGGATTCATTTTGCCGTCCTGGCGTGTGTAACCGTTTTATCAAGGAATAAGCAGTATGCGTAAAATCGCATTAATTCTTGCGATGTTGTTGATCCCATGCGTTTCGTTTGCCGGTTTGCTGGGCAGCAGTAGCTCGACCACTCCAGTGAGCAAAGAGTATAAGCAGCAGTTGATGGGATCCCCTGTCTACATCCAGATCTTCAAGGAAGAACGTACGCTCGATCTCTACGTCAAAATGGGCGAGCAATATCAACTGCTCGACAGCTATAAAATCTGTAAATATTCCGGCGGCTTAGGGCCAAAACAGCGTCAGGGCGATTTCAAAAGCCCGGAAGGGTTTTATAGCGTCCAGCGTAATCAGTTAAAACCAGACAGCCGTTACTACAAAGCGATTAATATTGGATTCCCAAACGCCTATGACCGTGCGCATGGTTATGAAGGGAAATACCTGATGATTCACGGCGATTGTGTTTCCATCGGCTGCTACGCGATGACCAATCAGGGTATTGATGAGATCTTCCAGTTCGTTACTGGTGCGCTGGTGTTTGGTCAGCCGAGCGTGCAAGTGAGTATTTATCCGTTCCGCATGACCGACGCCAATATGAAGCGCCATAAATATTCCAACTTTAAGGACTTCTGGGAGCAACTGAAGCCGGGCTACGACTACTTTGAGCAAACCCGTAAGCCACCGACCGTTTCTGTGGTCAATGGCCGTTACGTGGTCAGCAAGCCGTTAAGCCACGAAGTTGTGCAGCCACAACTGGCATCAAACTACACGCTCCCCGAGGCAAAATAAGCGCCATTCACCTGGCATAATCTTTTGCCAGGTTTCATTGCCCGTCAGCGGCTGTGTCGCAATCACCGTGACCACATCATTCGGTGTGGTCTGCGAGCTGAAGTCGATTTCCACATCCTGATCCAGCAACGTTGCCACGCCAAACGGCGCGCGGCGGGTGATCCAGTGTAAATTAGTCGAGCAATACGCCATTACATAGCGCCCGTCAGAAAGCAGCATGTTGAAAACGCCCTTCTGCCGCAGTTCATCCGCCAGTGAGGCGATATATTTAAACACTGCCGCCATGTTGCCCGGTGTGCGCGGGTAACGCTGCGTTAATTTATGCAGGAGCCAGCAAAAGGCTTTTTCGCTATCGGTTTCACCGACCGGGCGGAAGTTGCCGGTTTCCAGTGATTTGTAGCCCGTCAGTTGTCCATTATGGGCATAAGTCCAGTTACGCCCCCATAACTCGCGGGTAAACGGGTGAGTATTTTCCAGCGCCACCTCGCCCCGATTAGCCTGGCGAATATGAGCCACCACCGAACAGGATTTTATCGGGTAGTCCTGGACAAGTTTGGCGATGGGGGAATTAAAGCTGGGTTGCGGATCTTTAAATGTGCGACAGCCTTTACCTTCGTAAAAGGTAATGCCCCAGCCATCTTTATGTGGCCCGGTTCCACCACCACGCTGTACAAGTCCGGTGAAACTAAAGCAGATATCGGTAGGGACGTTGGCACTCATCCCGAGCAATTCGCACATGGGTAACCTCCACAACAGCGGGAGCGCATGGCCCCCGGCGAAGATTGATTTAAGAATTTTCAGGTCGGATGTGGCGTGAACGCATTATTCGGCCTACGGTTCGGGTGCAGATTGTAGGCATGATAAGACGCGTCAGCGTCGCATCAGGCATCAGAGCACAAATGCCGGATGCGGCGTAAACGCCTTATCCGGCCTACGCCAGACTTACTTAACCATCTCTTTTTCAATTAACTGGATCAGGATATGGATCACTTTAATGTGGATCTCCTGAATGCGGTCGGCATAACCAAAGTGCGGTACGCGAATTTCGATATCCGCCGTGCCAGCCATTTTGCCGCCGTCTTTACCGGTCAGGGTGATCACTTTCATCCCCTTCTCACGCGCCGCCGCGATCGCTTTGATCACGTTTGCAGAGTTACCGGAGGTGGAGATCCCCAGCAGTACATCGCCTTCGCGACCTACCGCTTCAACGTAACGGGAGAAAATATCATTGAAACCAAAATCGTTACCGACGCAGGAAATATGACTAACGTCAGAAATGGCAATCGCCGGGTAGCCCGGACGGTTTTCACGGTAGCGACCGGTCAACTCTTCGGCAAAGTGCATGGCGTCGCAATGGGAGCCGCCGTTGCCACAGGAAAGCACTTTGCCACCGGCTTTAAAGCTGTCTGCTAACAGGACCGCCGCGCGCTGAATGGCGTGAATATTGGCGTCATCTTTTAAAAAGTTAGCCAGCGTTTCCGCCGCTTCGTTCAGTTCATTACGAATAAGATCCTGGTACATGAGGATATCCTTCAGCATAAATGTAATAGACAAAATGCAGTGTACCGGATACCGCCAAAAGCGAGAAGTACGGGCAGGTGCTATGACCAGGACTTTTTGACCTGAAGTGCGGATAAAAACAGCAACAATGTGAGCTTTGTTGTAATTATATTGTAAACACATTGCTAAATGTTTTTACATCCACTACAACCATATCATCACAAGTGGTCAGACCTCCTACAAGTAAGGGGCTTTTCGTTATGATGATTTTGAGTATTCTCGCTACGGTTGTCCTGCTCGGCGCGTTGTTCTATCACCGCGTGAGCTTATTTATCAGCAGTCTGATTTTGCTCGCCTGGACAGCCGTCCTCGGCGTTGCTGGTCTGTGGTCGGCGTGGGTACTAGTGCCTCTGGCCATTATCCTCGTGCCATTTAACTTTGCGCCTATGCGTAAGTCGATGATTTCCGCACCGGTATTTCGCGGTTTCCGTAAGGTGATGCCGCCGATGTCGCGCACTGAGAAAGAAGCGATTGATGCGGGCACCACCTGGTGGGAGGGCGACTTGTTCCAGGGCAAGCCGGACTGGAAAAAGCTGCATAACTATCCGCAGCCGCGCCTGACCGCTGAAGAGCAAGCGTTTCTCGACGGTCCGGTAGAAGAAGCCTGCCGGATGGCGAATGATTTCCAGATTACTCATGAGCTGGCGGACCTGCCGCCGGAGTTGTGGGCGTACCTTAAAGAGCATCGTTTCTTCGCGATGATCATCAAAAAAGAGTACGGCGGGCTGGAGTTCTCGGCTTATGCCCAGTCTCGTGTGCTGCAAAAACTCTCCGGCGTGAGCGGGATCCTGGCAATCACCGTCGGCGTGCCGAACTCATTAGGCCCGGGCGAGCTGCTGCAACATTACGGCACTGACGAGCAGAAAAATCACTATCTGCCGCGTCTGGCGCGTGGTCAGGAGATCCCTTGCTTTGCACTGACCAGCCCCGAAGCGGGTTCCGATGCGGGCGCGATTCCGGATACCGGGATTGTCTGCATGGGCGAATGGCAGGGCCAGCAGGTGCTGGGGATGCGTCTGACCTGGAACAAACGCTACATTACGCTGGCACCGATTGCGACCGTGCTTGGTCTGGCGTTTAAACTCTCCGACCCGGAGAAATTACTCGGCGGTGCAGAAGATTTAGGTATTACCTGTGCGCTGATCCCGACCACCACGCCGGGCGTGGAAATTGGTCGTCGCCACTTCCCGCTGAACGTACCGTTCCAGAACGGACCGACGCGCGGTAAAGATGTGTTCGTGCCGATCGATTACATCATCGGCGGGCCGAAAATGGCCGGGCAAGGCTGGCGGATGCTGGTGGAGTGCCTCTCGGTAGGCCGCGGCATCACCCTGCCTTCCAACTCAACCGGCGGCGTGAAATCGGTAGCGCTGGCAACGGGCGCGTATGCGCACATTCGCCGTCAGTTCAAAATCTCTATCGGTAAGATGGAAGGGATTGAAGAGCCGCTGGCTCGTATTGCCGGGAACGCTTATGTAATGGATGCTGCGGCATCGCTGATTACCTACGGCATTATGCTCGGTGAAAAACCTGCCGTGCTGTCGGCTATCGTTAAGTATCACTGTACCCACCGCGGGCAGCAGTCGATTATTGATGCGATGGATATCACCGGGGGCAAAGGCATTATGCTCGGGCAGAGCAACTTCCTGGCCCGTGCTTACCAGGGGGCACCGATTGCCATCACCGTTGAAGGGGCAAATATTCTGACCCGCAGCATGATGATCTTCGGACAAGGAGCGATTCGTTGCCATCCGTACGTGCTGGAAGAGATGGAAGCGGCGAAGAACAATGACGTAAACGCGTTCGATAAACTGCTGTTCAAACATATCGGTCACGTCGGTAGCAACAAAGTTCGCAGCTTCTGGCTGGGCCTGACGCGCGGTTTAACCAGCAGCACGCCAACCGGCGATGCCACTAAACGCTACTATCAGCACCTGAACCGCCTGAGCGCCAACCTCGCCCTGCTTTCTGATGTCTCGATGGCGGTGCTGGGCGGCAGCCTGAAACGTCGTGAGCGCATCTCGGCCCGTCTGGGGGATATTTTAAGCCAGCTTTACCTCGCCTCTGCCGTTCTGAAGCGTTATGACGACGAAGGCCGTAATGAAGCCGACCTGCCGCTGGTGCACTGGGGCGTACAGGATGCGCTGTATCAGGCAGAACAGGCGATGGACGATTTACTGCAAAACTTCCCGAACCGCGTGGTTGCCGGGCTGCTGAATGTGGTGATCTTCCCGACCGGACGTCATTATCTGGCACCTTCTGACAAGCTGGATCATAAGGTGGCGAAGATTTTACAAGTGCCGAACGCCACCCGTTCCCGCATTGGTCGCGGTCAGTACCTGACGCCGAGCGAGCATAACCCGGTTGGTTTACTGGAAGAGGCGCTAGTGGATGTGATTGCCGCCGACCCGATTCATCAGCGGATCTGTAAAGAGCAGGGTAAAAACCTGCCGTTTACCCGTCTGGATGAACTGGCGCACAACGCGCTGGCGAAGGGGCTGATTGATAAAGATGAAGCCGCTATTCTGGTGAAAGCTGAAGAAAGCCGTCTGCGCAGTATTAACGTTGATGACTTTGATCCGGAAGAGCTGGCGACGAAGCCGGTAAAGTTGCCGGAGAAAGTGCGGAAAGTTGAAGCCGCGTAATTGAATAACGGAGCCGAAAGGCTCCGTTTTTTTATCGGCTAATTATTTAAAATTAAAGCCATCCGGATGGTTTTCCAGGCTGCCGGTCAACGCCGCGAACAGCACCGTTTTGCCATCAATCGAAAGCGCATCATTCACATTCAGCCAGGTGAGTTTCTCTTGCGACGTTTTCTCATCAATAGTCGAGAACAGCCCCGTCATCTGATTAGATTTCTCGGACCACATCACAGCGATACGTTGCGAGCCACAGTCATGCGGTTTGCACGCGCTCATCACCTGATACGTCTCATCTCCCAATGTCACGGTTTGTGCGGGAGTATAAGTACCGCCTTTCATCACCCAGGCAGGCAGCTTATGCCCTTGCACCATCTGATTAAACGCCGCTTTGGTGGTTTCGCCCTTTGCAAGACTGCTAATGGTTAAATCATCCTGCGCCATTGCACTGGTGGCGATGACCAGAGCGGCGACTGTCGTTATTGCCTTAAACATCATTCCTCCCGGGCTTATCCTGCCCATGTGATTAACTCCCTAAAGCCTGGCGATAACACGATAATTTGCAAATCAGATATTTCCAATATCAGCATTTGTTATCAATTTATTCTGCGCTAAGGCAACTGCCTGATAAGGTGTTAGAGTTATAAAACCCTTCGCATAAAGGAGTTGTACACCGTGCCTGGTTTGAAGATTACGCTTTTGCAGCAACCACTGGTGTGGATGGATGGTCCTGCCAACCTGCGCCATTTTGATCGTCAACTGGAAGGTATTACCGGGCGCGATGTGATCGTTCTACCGGAGATGTTTACCAGCGGCTTTGCCATGGAAGCGGCAGCTTCGTCGCTAGCACAAGATGACGTAGTGAACTGGATGACCGCTAAAGCGCAGCAGTGCAATGCGCTGATTGCAGGCAGTGTTGCATTACAAACGGAGTCTGATTCGGTTAACCGCTTTTTGCTGGTTGAGCCGGGCGGCACGGTACATTTTTATGATAAGCGTCATCTGTTCCGCATGGCAGATGAGCATCTGCATTATAAAGCAGGCAATGAGCGAGTGATTGTGGAATGGCGCGGCTGGCGTATTTTACCGCTGGTGTGCTACGACTTACGTTTTCCGGTGTGGTCGCGCAATCTCAACGATTATGACCTCGCCATCTACGTTGCCAACTGGCCTGCACCGCGCTCTCTGCACTGGCAGGCATTGCTGACAGCCCGCGCGATTGAGAATCAGGCGTATGTAGCGGGATGTAATCGCGTCGGCAGCGATGGCAACGGCTGCCATTATCGCGGTGACAGCCGGGTGATTAATCCACAAGGCGAGATTATCGCTACTGCCGACGCGCATCAGGCAACGCGCATTGATGCGGAGCTATCGATGATGGCATTGCGGGAATATAGAGAAAAGTTTCCGGCATGGCAGGATGCGGATGAGTTTAGGTTGTGGTGAGTGGGGGTTGTGTTTAGGGCTGGGGAGAGTCGGGGAAGACTACGAAAGCCCGCTCTCCTGCGACGACTTTTATCACAGGAGTGTGGAAGTGCTTTTCCATCAATCGCAATGACGTCTATGTCGTCTGAAGAATGACATTCACGCATCCGGTTAATAAAGCATTCGTGAAATTTTACTGAACGGATACAGGACATAACTCTGATTATGGTGTCGTGAACAGGATTACCATTTTCAAAATCACCATATTATTAGCAGTAATTATGTTATTAATCATTGTGATATTTCCATCTCTGTGATTAATACCGGATAAGCATTTAATTGCAGAGCTTGCACAAAATTATCGCAGATAACTGGCAATAACAATAACCCATCAGCCCGCTGCTGTAATACCTCCATTCGTTCTACTGATTCAACATTAACAACCAAACCAAGGGCATTTAGCGATTTAAGGATCTCCAGATGTTCACTCATCCAGCGCAGAGAAAAAGGATCATCACCAATTATAAAAACAGGCCCCCAGCCGGTTAATAACTGGCGTTTCATTACGGAGCCAGGATGAAGTCGAGTACATATTACAGGAAATACCCCCTGTTGCGATGGTTCCGATGATGTGGATAATTCAGAAATATTTTCCATTGTTAGTGAAGGATTAACATCCATTAATAATGGTGAAACAACCTCACTTTCCTTGCCAGTAATGGCTGCACTAAACTGAAGGGAAAATAACAATATTATTACGTATAAACTCATTTTTAACATAACACATTCAATCCGTTTATTCATGTTATAGAATAATAATGCTATAAATCATCATTAATGTTCAATTATTTAATCACACAATTTAAAAAATCATTGACCAATGTGAATTGGCAATGTACCACTCAAGTTAAAATCACTGAATATTTTATCAATTTCTCTTGCAGTTTCTATATATTTAACCTCTTTCGTACTTGCATTATAAATAGCCCAAGCCTCGGGATGGGATGTTCCACCAAACCTTACAAAAAAACTTGATTTCATATTATTATATAAATTAACATCAGGAAAAGGATCTTCTCCAAAATTAGTAGTATTGAATAATGAAAGTTCGTATCGCTTAGAAAATTCTGTTGGTAGGATAGCTTCACTGCCATCAATAGCATTCATCCAGAGTTTGTTACCATTATATTCCAACAATAATCTCTGTTTTGCATGTGTCTTATCTCGTTCTTTAACGACAGCGAATACCTTTTTAACAACTTGCTGTGCGGATGGTCCTATTGTATTACCAAAAGCTGGCAACCCGATTTTGCCATAAACACTCTCCTGAATGAAATAAATATCCGTTTTATCGGCCTCGACAATATCTACCATTTATCCCTCCAAACAAGACCTGACTCCAGGACAAGAGCATAGTGTGTAGTAAACACTTCATGCTCTTGCCCTGACCATTGAAATAACAACTTTCGTTTGTTTACTGTACGCTGTCTAAATAGCTGCGTGGAATAAAGTTGCACTTTTTATCATCCCTTGCAGAGCAAGATTACGAAAGCCCGCCCCCGCAAGGACTGACGCGAGGCAGTCTCTGTCCGCAGCTGCTTTTCACATCTTACATCTTGCCCCTGCCTTGAGTATCTTATCTTTCGTTAAAATATTAATAGCGATGTGCCGTATCCCTGAAAATAATTCTGCTGCATTTCCTCTTCTTATTTTGAAGTCGTCTTTATTCATTACCACGTCCAGATGCCAGTGCAATTTATTCTCCACTTGCCAGTGATTTCGGTTCGCTGTGGCGAACTTCTCTGCGGTTAAATCAGCAGAAATGCTATAATATCTGACCGTCATTTCGGGATTTTTCTTTTGTTCTGCTATTATTGAGCGAAATGAGACTGCCATGCATAATTTCTTCAGCCCTTTCCATTCAAACGTAAAATCAATAAATTCATCAGAGACATGCAAACAATATGAAGACGGATTTTAATGACATAAATTGCTCCCTTTTGACGACTTTTATCATAAGAGTGCCGGAGCGTTTTTCCATCAATTGCGATGATGTCTTTATCATCTGAAGAATGACAGTCACGCATCCAGTTAATAAAGCACTCGTAAAATTTTGCAGGACTGATACAGGATACAACTCTGGCAATGATATCGTGAACAGGAATACCATTTTCAAAATCACCATATCACTTCAAAAAATCGAGATGTGTTTCCCCAAATCCTCTATATCTTCCCAGCCTTATGCACCAGAAATAACGGCGCAAATAGTTAACAGATAGAATATCTGGCAATTTATGTTCCACTTTCCAGGCTTGCCTGGAATCGGGGATAATAGAAATATGTTCCATCAATTTTTTAAGATCCATTTTGCCCCCCTTAATTATGCAATGAGTATTTGATCATGCATAAGCAATGAAAAACAGCTTTAGGTAATAAGGAACACCTCAATTATTGAACATAAAATGCGAATTATTTAGTACAAAAAGTGTACTCCTGATGATCTTTCCCTGATTACTTGACCTTTCCCTGGGAGTACAGAGTGAAGTTTCCGGCATGGCGGGATGCGGATGGGTTTGAACTGGGGTGATTAGGCACTACATGTCTACATTTTCCCGGTCTCCAACCCCTCAATCTTATGAACTTAACCTCGGCTCACCGTTTTCGATTCCATCCAATAAATGACCCGGTTGGATGTGGGCTGATCGCCAACAACTTCGCCATCTGCAGAGATTAGCTTCAGCTCTTTATTAGCCTCATCACCGAAGTAAATCATGCGGTAGCGAAAATAACCGCCCCAGGGTTCGCGTCCACCCAGCGAACTTTGCATAAACCAGGCGCGGGAGTCGTGAACCTGGTCATCATAGAGAGCCAGTAATTCAGCGCAGGGCTGAGTTCGCGTTCCCGTTCCCAGTGAATCAATAAAAAATTGTGGATAGAGTCCGTCTCCCATAGCCTTAATTTGCTGATATTCTTTTGCTTCATCATCGCCATTAATCAGATACACCGGATATTTAGGAATGACATCCACAAGAATCTGAATGGCTCTCTCCGTGACGCTGCCGTTAATATCGCGCGTCCATCCTTTATAATCGCTCTGAAATTCTCGGGCTGCCTCTCGCAACTGGTACTGAGCGTTCGTCGGGTCAAGGATAGGTATGCCCTGATTACTTTCATCAAGTGTGCCATTGCCTTTCTGCTTGTTCACCCGCTCTTTTTCGATATTTTCCATTTGTTCTTCGCGCGCTTGGGCCTCTTTATCAAGTCCATCTTTATCCAGTTGTGGCGCCTTAATATAAAAAGGTTGTACAAGAAGACTGTTATTCGCATAGCGACCGATACGCCAGGCGGTGATCCAGCCGATCTGGTCACTAATTGCGCTTTCAAGAACCTGGGCAAGTTGATAGGGGTGATAACCTTCCCTCGTATCAATCATTTCTTCTGTGCCCTGCAAAGTGGTGTTCAGCAGCGTTTGTCGCCAGATGTTGAAGCGTTTTGTTAATGAATTAGCAATCGTAAATTCCTTTACGCTAGAAGGACTCATAATTCGCAGAGGCGACACACCTTTTATTAATGGAGTAACAAATTTAGAATAAACAGCAAGTGGTGCTCCTGAATCAAATGCAGCAAGATACATATCATGCAGGGCTATCTGAGAAAGAATGTCGCCTGAGTCACCACAGGACTTCCCCTGATCGCGAACGGGATAGCCACCACCGACATCAGAGTGCATCCCCGGATAGATAATTTCCTCTGCATTTAAAGGATAATTTCCGTCTGGACGACGGATTGAATCCAGCGGAAAGCACAGCCGCTGCTCATGCGCGGCAACGAAGTGGCGGCAGCATTTAATCAGGCCGGGAAACTGCCTCTCATCAGGGAGTTGCTGAGTACTATCGGCCCATCCCATATGACCGGCAGCGCCCGGTAAAACATGCGCCGCCCCCACAGAAGCTACGGTATCCAGCAGCCCCAAAAACTCAATACTGACAGCTAACCCGGCCAGCATCACCTGTTGCTCCTGCGGGCAAGCTAACTGAGTCAACCAGTTAACAAAAGTTCGTGCTTCCGCTGCGCCACGGGAAAATCCGTAGATAAACAGCTTTACGTTTAGCAGGCGCGGACTGGCTTGCTCTAACAGTCCCTGTAATTTTTCCAGGTAGGGGTTAATCACATTGCGACGATTCACTTCACCAGTCATAGGCCAGGGAGCGCGCATAAGAGGAATGTGCTCTTTTGCCACATTATCATCCAGTCGCTTATGGGAAGGGTCAATGGAATAGCTCAGGGCATCCACGAGGCGTAATAATGCCCAATTAATTCGATCTTCACCACCAGTAGCGAACTCCAGCCCGCTGTTGCTGTAATCCATTTCACCTATCTTGGGAAATGGTGTGCCTACACCCGGTATATAGTAGTTAAAATATCCCTGTTCTTCTGCGTTCTGATAGGTCGTATGAAACAGTTTGGCAATATTGGTTGGGTGTCCAGGAGTGTCATTATATTCATTATTATTTGTACCATCAAAAAACAGACTAATATGCAGACTTTGATTACACGTAAAGCCAATTCTAAATCCAGCCTGTTTACTACAGTTGGTTTTGTGCTCTTCTGTTTTATTGATTTGTTTTAGGTAGTTCGCGTTTACCTGCGCTTCAGATAATATTAATCGCCCATCTTCAGGGAACACCGGGGGGGCATAACACGGAAAAGCCAGACCACTTATTTTGCTGGACATGTTGCAGGTTCCTTCATCTCGCGGGGTTCTTTGATAGGATAATTCGGTGTACCATAGCCCTCGCAGACGGTTGTCACTTTAATCTGATTACACGGCAGAAAATGAACGGTCAGGCCACAACGTTCAGCGCCGTATTCCGGGATATCAACAATTACTTTATATTTTTGATAATTTGCAGCATGTTTAGCATAAGCATCTTCTTCATAGCCAAAACCTTCTTTTTTCATTGCAATAGGTTCAAGGGGGGTCGGGTCTACTTCCCACTCGATCCGGGCTTTTAATCCAGAATGCCACTTCTCTGGTAACATTATGCAGCAATATCCACCGCCCAAACCATGGACCCGATAACCATTTACGGTGAACCAATTAATACTGATACCTTTAATATGATTTATTGCCCGGAGATCACCTGCAGTATAATCGTCGTAATTAGCTGCTGAGCAACCCGAAATCACCATCAAAATTAATACCAGACAGCCTTTAACTACTTTTGTTATATTCATTCCATTTCTTATTTTGCTGGACATGTTGCTGGTTCCTTCATCTCGCGGGGTTCTTTGATAGGATAATTTGGTGTGCCATATTTCTGGCAGACGGTTGTCACTTTTATCTGATTGCACGATAGAAAATGAACGGTCAGGCCACAAAGCTCAGCATCATATTCCGGGATATCAACAATTGTTGAATATTTTCTAAAACTGTTTAGCGCAACTTTCTTCCATGCTTCAAATTTCTCCCTGTCCTTATAGCCTGGAGGCAGAGGAGCTGTATTTGGATCAACCTCCCACTCAACTCGGGCTTTTAATCCAGAATGCCACTTATCTGGCAGCATAACGCAACAATATCCTCCACCGTCCCCGAATGGACCAATATTTGGTCCGCCGTAACCATTGATGTGTGTATAATTTATAGCCTTATCCGTATGATTTATCCCGTTAATATCCACAGCAGTGTAATCACCGCTATTTCTCGCCATTGAACAGCCTGATACTGCAAATAAAATCATTAGAGAATAACATTTGAAAATCGCTCTCATACTTATACTTTTCCTTATTTTGATGGACATGTTGCTGGTTCCTTCATCTCGCGGGGTTCTTTGATGGGATAATTTGGTGTACCATACCCTTGGCAGACTGTTGTCACTTTTATCTGATTGCATGGCAGAAAATGAACAGTCATGCCACAACGCTCAGCACCGTATTCCGGGATATCAACAATTGCGGTATGTTGAATGTAACTTTCTTTGAGTTTTTTCTCCCAGGCCTGATATTTATCCCAATCCTTATAGAGTGGTGGCAGAGGGACTGTATTTGGTGTAATTCCCCACTCAATCCGGGCTTTTAATCCAGAATGCCACTTATCTGGCAACATAACGCAACAATACCCCCCCGCTCCCCGAACGGAACTATATTTTTCCCGCCATAGCCATTGATACTGAAATAATTAATAGCAACATCGGTATGGTTCATACCTTTAATATCTCCAGCAGTGTAATCACCGCTATTTCTCGTCATTGAACAGCCTGGCACTGCAAATAAAACCATTAGCGAAAATATTTAAAAATCGCTCTCACACCAATACCATTCTTTATTTCGACGGGCATATTGCTGGTTCCTTTACTTTGCGAGATTTTGATTAATTGGTATTATTTCTACGACAACAAAGCTTTGACAAAGAAGCAAATAAAACACATATCTTTCGATTGTCACACATTGGAATATCGACAGAGCATTGATGATATTACGCAAAATATATTGCAACCACGTGAACTGACATTACGATCGAACACAAATGCAACATGATGGATACTACCATTACATGTCGAGCTTGATTTTCCGTTTATTTCACGATTATCTCTTGATATTAACAGCTACGGAATTTTAAAAAGATAAATATACACATCGTCCTTCAAGCTGACTCTGCGTTGGCTGCGTTCACTCACCCCAGTCACGTACTTATGCACGCTCCTGGGGATTCGCCCGCTTGCCGCCTTGATGCAACTTGAATGATTTTGTGTATACCCCTGTACATCACCACAATATTATCCCTCGAAGTCCCGCAAAGCCCCGAAATATCCCGCGTCATTGGCCCTGATAGCAATATCAAGACAGTGCGAAAAATAGCTTTCCTGACTGAGTTCACTGACTGCTTTCTCCTTCATCAGGGCTTCAGCGTCGCAGATACAGCCCATCAATCCCACCTGTACATCATCCACCCGATTCATCTCCGGGTTGTCAGTAAGCCTGCGTTCTGGTGAAAAACTTCCTGATTTCCAGTTAATCTCTCCATCACGGTCTAACCAGCTCCAGAACAATGCAATATCCGTAAATGTCGCTTGCTGCTCGTTGGTCAAAACATGAGTGAACAGTAAAGGGAACACCCGATTATCATAGTAACGCAGCAATCCGGTCTGTTCTTCCCACTGAACCTGTGACAATACCTGAAGATGCCGCCCCAGCAGGTCGAATGTAAGAGGGGATATCAACAAAGTAAGACGCGGCGTATCAGCAAATGACGCCATCAGTTGTGCCAGAAATTTGCGATGGCTACTGAGCGCAAAGTACAGGCGTAACACTACAGGGGAATACTCCATCGTCTCAGCTTCAGGCGTTCCTTCAAACAAGGCATACCAGTGAATGGCTGGCCACAGATGAAGCATATCATTTTGCAAAGGTTGGTCTGTTCCAGCCTGGTCAACAAGCACATCTATGTAATCCAAACCAGCGGCAGAACAGAATGATTCAGCCTGCTTCAGCCAGATAATATATTTGTCTTGATCGGTAGCGTGTGGCGATACTGTTATCATTGTCTTTCTCCCTTATCCACGAGGCGCAAAAGCGGCGGCGGCTTCCTGCGCCCTTTTCAGGCACTCCTTACACACCGATTTTTCTGGCGCTTCCTCACCCTCATCGTTGTTATCATTCTGATCGGACGATGCATTACTATCATTTTGCTCAGCCGCTAAACTTTTATCATCTGCCAGCGCTTTCAGCACCGCCGGTTGCAGCGCCGGCACCGGCGTCCCCGGACTACCGCCGCTATTGAGATTGATTTTCGGCCCGACGATGTCCACGCCCCCTGAATGGATGACCACAAACGAACCACCCACTTTCAGGCTTATCCGGCTGCTGCTCTCCAGCACGATTTCCCCGTCCACCTTTATCCCCAGCGCGCCACTCACCTTCCTCGCCAGGTCCCCCTTCACCACCAGGCTGTGCTTTCCCTCCACCAGGCTGACATGGTTCCCCGTCGTCTTATGCTCCTGCTTCCCTTCCACCGTCACTTTACGGTCATTTCTGACGTACAGGCCGTCATCATTACTCACGCTCACCGTCCGGTCATTCGTCACCTGCAGCGTCTGGTCATTACGTACCGTGATGCACCGGTCGTTCGCCACCGTGATACTCTGGTCGTGGCCCCCTTCTTTTCTGGTCCCGACCTGAACCGTCTGCCCCTTCACCACCGTTATCTTCTGGTCGTTCCCGATGGTCTCCGTATGGTCATGTTTCACATCCGTTGTCCGGTCGTTGAGCACCTCCGTATCCATGTTCTTCTGGGCATGGATATACACCTGCTCATTACTGGTGGCGTCTTCAAACCGCAGCTCGTTAAATCCGCTTCCTTTATAGGTTTTTGACCGGATGGTCATCTGCGTCTTCGTTCCCGGCAGGTCGCCCGGGGAGCGGTTATCTTCATGGTAGGTCCGCCCCATGATTATCGGCTGGTCCGGGTCCCCGTTCAGGAAGTCAACAATCACCTCCTGGCCCACGCGCGGTATCGCCAGGTTACCGAACCCCGGCCCCGCCCACGCCTGTGACACCCTCACCCAGCACGAACTCTCCTCCGTCATCCCGTGATAACGGTCCCAGTGAAACTTCACCCGTACCCGACCATGTTCGTCGCAGAAGATTTCCTCTCCTGCGGGACCGGTGACAATGGCGCTCTGCGGCCCGTCCACCTTCGGTTTGCTCTGCACCCGTGGACGCCAGGTCCGGTCCGCCGGTATCACCTCTAACTGATTTCCCAGCGTGGTTCCTCTCCCCTGGCTGCCATGAAGCGCCTGCGGCTGGTCCCCTGACAGAATACTCTGTATCACCTGCCATTCACGGTTCAGCATCTTCTGCGGATGCCCCGTCAGCGTAAACCGC